>Ga0209935_1000027_pt1 | contig 855388 bp, 761 predicted proteins | sample ThiBio_1000_plan_2_FD_183958 | JGI IMG/M metagenome (GOLD analysis project Ga0209935, IMG submission 183958) | Wastewater bioreactor microbial communities from Cape Town, South Africa - Thiocy_cont_1000_plan (SPAdes) | ecosystem: Engineered > Bioreactor > Thiocyanate-remediating >... | reverse complement strand
TTCGTGGTGCCCGCGTTATCCACAAATACTCTTCTTAGAATCACGTGACCTTCTTTATCTTTGAACTCCTCCGCCGAATTAAGCCGTCCTGACAACCAATTTTCATCTTTGACGATACCGACTGTCAATTGCCCTGCCTCATATACACCTCCCGTACCTGAGGCCCTGCTTAAGCTGATCGCTTGCGTGGAGGTCACCGTCGCTTTCCAAAGAGCGGCGTAGCGCGTTGTGGCAATAGTGGTCATCGGATCGGTGTTATTGACATCCCATTCTGATATCAGTGTGCGGCCACTGGTCGCTGTCCGGCTACCTGGCTGCCAGGCATCCCCCGGAGCGCCCTGTTGTGTCAGCCGGTTAAGCGGAGAGGCCTCGTACACGCTTGCGGCATACGGCGTGGCCATATCCTTGTAATTCTGCCCGGATACCGGAAGATAGAACTGCTTCTGGCCGCTAGTGTTGTAATTCCCCTGAGGATTTAATGCCTCGATATGAAAGGCTCCTGCTGAAGATGATGCGGTTACATAGGGCAGGTATTGTAAGGGCTGCCTGCCATACTGATCATACAGCATGGGTTGTACCACATCCTGATCACCATTCTTGCTTCCTCGGATCTGTACCGTTTGCAGCGGTCTTCCCAAACCGTCAAAGTATTGCACGGTACGCAGCATCGCGCAGTTGGTCAAAGTTGTCGCGTCCGGGTTGGTAATGTTACTGTCCTGAGCCGTATACTCCATCACAAAATTCCGGTTTACACTCGGTTGTACCGTCAAAGGGGCACAATTTAGCCCCGGAACGATCAGGGCGCTGAAAGTCTGTCCGGCAGCCGTAGAAAAGCCCGGCAACAGCATAATGCTGACCGGTGCTGTATAACTGCCGGATGTATTAGCAGCACTAAGCTGCACCTGGCTGTTGGCTTTCTGCACCAGGAGCATACTAAAGAGAATGCATAAACGATAAGTAAGGTCAAATATCTTCTTCATTGTTTTGATGGCTTAGCTGGATATTAATTACCTCCCTGGTAACCTGTTCCTGTCCGTAATAAAAATTGCTTTTCGACGCAGGTGGTATCCCCGCCCGGAGGCTGTACCTGTTGGGTGGTCGCCGTACTGCTTTTCGCGGTCTCCTGATCCGTGGATGTGCTGGATCTTGCCGCGACAACCGCAACCGCCACATTACCGCAACCACTTTCAAACGACCCGAGATAGGTATAGCTGCTGCCTTTCGCAACTACTGCAGAGGTCAGCGCTACAGAAGTGGTAACACTGGTGTTTACTTTAGTGATGGTGGTGATCTTGTAATTTACGGTAACGTCGGTAGTTGCCGTAAATGGTGTACTGTAGGTATTGTCCGTATACAATGAGATACGGTATTCCGCATAGTTCTGATTACCGCCGCCACTGGTAAATGACGTTTGCTCGATCAAAGCATACGGCAGAGGCGGCGCATCGTTTGCCGTGCCATTGCTATAGTTGTAATAGTATTTCTTCAGCAAGTTCTTGTTGTTGTCCCGGATCGTATTCAATCGCTGAAACTCATCGTAGTCGTAGTAACTGACCACGCCGTTGACATCCATCGTGCTGGTCATACCGGTCTCCGGATCATAGGTACAACTTGTTAACATCGCACCAGCCGGCGCAAAACGAACATCATCTATTTGTGCGTTTAAGCTGATGGTATAATTTCCATTACTTACCGTCGCATTCTGTGTCATCCATGTCCAGGCACCATTGTTTTTTTGGTAGTAGTTTAATACATATGCACCGTTGGATAGGCCGGATAATACCTTGGTATAGGTTCCTGTGTAGCTGTAGTGACCGGTCTTACTATCATTCAACGTACCGTTACCTGCGCCTTCTTCAAATCCTTCGAAAAAGATATCGCTAGCAGCCGCATTTTTTGCAGCAAGTACAGGAAATTGATTGCTATAGCCCCACCGGTAAGCGGAGGGTACATTATCCGTCAATTTGACCTGCGAAATGTTGCCTGTATTATATTCGAAAGCTGCTTTTTCATTATACGCGGCATCTTTCACAAGCGAGGTATTATCCGTTCCGGTTTGCGTGTAAGTAAAGCTGGATGGCGGTATGAGATAATCTGTTTTGCTTACTTTTGACAGATAGACCTTGTTTTGTGAGGCAGGTTTGTAGTCATAAGTATTGTAGACAGCTGACATCACGTTGCCGTTCTTCAAGTTCACCGTTTCCACCAGTGCAAAGTTGTTTTGTATCCGCATGTCGATCAACGGTTTTAGCGCCACAGAAGCGTTCGTTAAGGCATTCTGCAAGTTCACTTTATAAGTCGCGTTCGGCCCTGTAAAATTCGCGATACGGTAATCGATGAAGGTCATACGCTTATGGCTCAGCGCCAGATCATAGTCTAACCAAAGATTTCGCCTGCAACGGTGATCAGTGCCGCATTGAAGCCAATTTGCTTTATAGTTCGTGGTCAGCGCATCCTGATCAGTGGCCAGGGCCGGTATTTTGGTGTCAAGGCCATCAACCGCTGTGATGGTGTAATCAGGTACATAGCGATAACGGGTTTCCAGTGTTTCGCCTGACGAATTCACAGTAGTTTTTCTAGTGAGTTGGTGATGATAGGCATTATCATAAAACGACTGCTCCATCACTTCATTCACGCCGCTGCTGTTATAGGATCTGCGATGAACTAACTCGGTCACTTTCCTCGCGGTTTTTTGGTCATACCAGGTAAACATACCTGTCCCGTTATTGATACCGTTAACTGTCGTGCTAACCATAGACGGGGTCGTCAACAGGTTTTCCTGATATTGATTAGTGTATGACATATCCTGAAGAAGGACACCGGCCTCACTGTATTTGGCTTCGTATTCTAGCTGTCCGCGCTTAAAGAAATTAGGCTCCGGCGCGGATGGGAAATTCGGAATGTCTATGGTACAGGTATTCGGGGACGTGATAATTGTCCGGTTGACAATGTCTTTCCGGTCGATCAGGTAGTCGCCATCCATGTTGAACATCGACACGGTATAGCCATTGCCTTGCTGACGCGTGGTAACTTTCCGGTAGCCGATATGCGATCCCTGGGTACTGCCCATTGGCCGTATGCTGGCAGGGGTCGTCAGGTACGATAACCCCGATCCTGGCACCACCGGGCAGCCATTGGGATAGATAGGATCATTGTTGACATTATTTGTCAAAGGCCTGAATGATTCCGCGTAGATCTGGTTCCGAACCGGTTGCGCAATGGTGGGCTTTCCGAATACTACCCCCGTCGATAATTGCTGGCCACTACTGCTGTCGGTATAGTCATAAGAGGTGACCATATCCGGATTACCGTTCGCGCTGCTCTGCGTAATGGTCTTGATGCGGAGGCCGCCTACCATCGCATTGGTATTAACGATGGTTCCTGCCATCTGGTAAACCCTTACGTCCGCCCCATTGCCGCCGTAAGAATTGTACTTGGTCACGCGGATATGGTACAGGCCGGTCGCGTAATTTCGTATGATTTCCTTGGTCTCATTCTTTAGTGCGCTTAAATGATCGAGGGGAGCCCAGTTACTATCAAATACGTCCAACTCTGCGGAGCCACCTTCAGGCCTGTTCACTAATTGAATCACATAATTATAAGTTCCTAAATTAATATCCAGTGTTGCCGTTTTAGGGCAATCACAACCATCGTAACCGGCACTTCGGCTGTCTACAAATGTTCTTTCCCCATTACTAGCGGTAATCTGCGAATTGTAGGTATCGTTGGGTTCAAAATCATACAGATTATACCCACCGGTAGGAAAGGTGATTTTCTTTAACGTACCTCCGCGCATGGCAGGCCAGTGCGGATCTCGGTCAGCGCCGGCTATTGTTGTAGGGCTGGAAGTATTATAAGTGTTATAAAAAGTGCCTATGAATTTATCACCATTCGTGGTCACGCCGTTGCTGAATCCCCAATGATCCTGGCCCAGGGACAGCCGACGCGGTACAGGCTCATCAAAATAGTCAAATTTGTATGGCGGGTTTAGCGTTCCTGAAGCGCCCTGTTCCTGTATACTCAATAATTTCAAGCGCTTTTTGTCCGAAGTCGGGCCCCCAAGGTTGGTAGCGGTAACACCATTGGGATCGTCAAAATAGCTGTAATCAAACTTATAACTTTTTAACAACACAGCTCCCGGTTTCATGATATCAATACGGCCGAGCGGATAAGCAGCATTAGCGCCCGTATTAGCGCTTTCTAATTCCATGGTTTGCGTGACAATTCCTGTTAAGTCTTGTCTCGGTTGGGCTGCCTGAACAAAATTAACCTGCGCATTTGACGAAGTGATGCTCGACAATTCAACACCATGGATGATGTTGCGAATAAGTTTAAATCCTGCCTGACTACCTGAAGAGACCGTATAGTTGGTCGAAATCATATGATAGCTGTAAGCTACCGGCCGGTAATTCAGTGTTATCGTATTGTTACCATCGAAAGATACGATCTTATTCAGATACCAGCTGGACAATACTTTGTCCCAGCCAACGCCGTTCTGGGCGGTCATCACTTTGGAATACTCAACAGGATCAGTGTCCGTAGTTGACGGCGTTGCTCCAAAATAATATCTCGTACCATCCGGTGTTGTCAGCGTAAAACCTTGGATACTTTCAGAAGACCCGTAGGTGTAATTAACCTCTATTTTGATGTCCTGTTCGGGTAAGAGCATCGGCGTGCGATCATCATTGAAATAAAACTTCCCACTGTAGCCGCCTACATTAAAAAAGAACATATCCGGTTCAGAATCATACTCCCCACTGGAAAAACGTTCATATTGATTAACAAAGCCGCTATCTGGCCTTGTTTCCGGCCCGTCCGGCTGGTTTTTTAAAAACGTGTAGCTCCGATACCCGTAATTACTATAATACCCAGTTTTCTGAAAATTATTTACAGTTCCCTTTTCATCCGGTGTTCCCCTTACTGAACGGGTGATCACACCACCCGCGTTAAGCGACCAACCAGCACCTACCCAGCTGGCGGGCTCACCCACTTTAAGGCCCGATGCATGATAACTCATCGAGATGGGGACGGATAAACTACCGTCCTTTACGGTGTATAACGGAATGCTGATCTGCGGAATTCCGGTATGTAAGCTTACCGGGATATCCACGAACTTAGTAATAGCTCCTGCAGTAGGGGAAGCGATAGAAACCTTGTTATACTCCAGGCCTTCTGATGCGCTTTGCGCAAAGCTTGCCTTGGGAAATAGTGATGCAAACGCCATGCACAGCAGCGCATAGCAAAGCAAATAATTGGATTTCATTCAGGTTGAAAATTAGAGGAAAAGGAATGAGCAATTAACTTTAAAAACAGACGGCCTATTTATTTGGATAATTTTTGTTGTTTCCGAACAACAAACCGGAGCTGATCCAAAGAGCGTTTAATGCTCGCATTCGACCTTTGGATAGCTTTTATCTCTTCTTCTTTTTTGATAAGATGAAGTGTTAGTTCCTCTACTTTCTTCAGTAAAATCCTGTTCATTTCTCCTAAGTCTGTGCCTTCATTCGCTATGGTCGCTGCGGATGGGACATCCGGAAGGTGCCGGTTACGCTGGATATATAATTTTACTTCTGCAAGTGATTGAAGTTTATAATCAGATTTAAAAACAAAATCCGGCCAGTTAGCCGTTTCCACCTTGATAGACTGCGCCCTTACACCACCATTGACAGAAAGAGCTTCTTGTGGGGTCATAGTACCTATTCCGACACGTCCGCTGACCAACAAATTGTTTTGACCCACGTTTTGACTAGAGGTCAAATAGCCAACCAAAAGGCTCGTGTAACCAACTTTCACCGGATGGGTAGAGTCACCAGTGATGTTGAGTCCCCAGTTTTCCTGAATGGAAGTTGCATTTCCCCCGGAAACAAATCTCAACCAGGATCCCGATCCAAAAGGGCCACCCGAAGTTACGACCGGAACATCTGTTTGTGCATAACAGCAATTATAGATAGCGCAAATCACGATAAATGTGAGAAATGGTTTTCTTATGTGAGGAAAATAGCGGATAATTTCTATTAAGCGCTTAGGAGATCGCATCAAAGTCGCATTGGCGTGGCCAGCATTAAAAGTGTTTTGCATGTATACTGATTATTGTAATAAAAGGGTTCTGGTTTTAAGTTTTGTTGCAACTCAGATTTACTTACACTTTATCAATACAAAGCAGATTGTAGAAATAAAGGTCAGTCTGATGTTAAAGACAATGAAGAATATAGGGTGGATGGACTTTACTTCATGAACTAATCAATTCGACAGAAGAGTGATTCCGGGAATACTTTGTGAGAAGTTCCGCAGCTGTTAAAAAAAATGAGGAGATAATCTAATAATTGTCGCACGAAAATATATTTCGTGGCGGGGCGCAAAAGGGTAACAGGGGTATTCATGTAATTGTGATGGTCATTATTGCAGTAAAGGCTTTGCTAATATAAATAAAATTTTCAAAGCAAGTATTTTTTTCTTTTTTTAGAGATTTATTGAGGACGGGTGTGCAATAAATTCAATCTTTCCATTGCCTGTAATTCAAAATATTTCGGAATAAAGTGGTGATATAAACTGCATTGCGAGTCTTTACCATCAACCCGGTATACCGGGCAGCCGCTCGTGCAAATCGAACGGTATTTACATTTTTTGCAATCATCAGATTTTTTATCCTCATGATGCTCTCCGACAGCGATCATATCAACAAGGCTAAGTTCCTCGTTGAAAATGGATTTACCTGATGCGCTATCATCACCGAATTGCACATGACAGTATTTAAAAGTGCCATCAACATAAATAGCACCGCCTGAAAAACCGGAAGCGCAGGTTTGAAACCCTAGTTCATTTGGTTTAAGATCACAAAACTGGAAACGTTTGGAGAACTGCCATCCTCTTTTAATGGCCTCCCCCATAATGGCAAAGGAAGCTGTTAAATATTCATCCAAAAGTTCCGCATGTATTTTCTCGCCCTTTACGATGGAATAACGAAACGGAATATTAAGGGCAACCAGGTAACAGGTCAGATCAGGCAAGCCGGTCAAATTCAAATTCGTAACAACTGTGTTTACCGATACCGGTACTCCCGCCGCAATCAATTTGCGCAGATTAGTATCAACAATACCGAATGAACCGCAACCCGAACGGAAACTGCGTGTGGCATCATGGGTGGCTTCTAGGCCGTCTAATGATACACCAAATCCGATACCGTACGCTTTTGAAAAGTCGATGATCTCATCATTGAGTAGGGTAAGGTTAGTCACAAAACCTGCCTCAAATTTGCAGCCGATATCGGTTAAGGCTGATCTGGCTTCCGCAATAAACAATTTCCAAGCACCGAATTGACCTAATGGTTCTCCCCCTGCGAGCCGTAACCGAATTTGCCGGATGCCATCTTTGCGGACAGTTTCTGTTAGTTTGAACAATAACTGTTTTCTCACAGCATCACTCATGCCTTTGCCTGTATTGAGCGTGGAAATATAACAGTAACTGCAACCCAAGTTACAGGAGTTGGTCGTATGGATCCAAAAGTTCAGCGTATCAGGTGAAACGGGTTTAACAGGCTGTGAAAAACGGCACCTATCAAAGCCGACCAATTCCGTTTTTTGCAGCATCAATAGAAACGCTTCTAAGGTAACTGGTGTTATCTCTAACTTCCTAGCCAAAGTTTCTATGTCATTAATGCCATCGATTGCCGATAGTATCTCATACTGGCGTCGGTTGAGCAACCGGAACGAATTTGGAAATGAACAATTAACCGCATAGGCGTGATTTTCGTCTAATGCGGTTAATAGCAGGTCAGGCGCTCTATGCGGCACAGACCGCATCAATGCTGTAACATTCATAAGCGCTCTCTAATTATCCTTCTTGAGATACTGCGCTATGACTCTCATGAGAGGCGTTGTCCGCATACATATTATTAGTACAATCATTAAAATTGTTGGTGCAATCGTTGTAATGTGCCCCGCTGTCAGCTGGATTAACATTACCTTTTAGCAATGCCATTACCGAACGGTCGTCGAATAGAATGTCTTGTTGGATTGTGTTTAGCATGATCTGATTATTTATGTTGTTACTTATTCTTCTTCCTGTTAAGGCGGTTTAGTAATGTATGAACCGTACTTGGATGCCATTTGCCGACCATGCGGAAAGTCGGCACTTTTCTTCTATTCAATTCTTTACAAACAGCGCGGGTTGTCAAAATTCCCCGCTCATTTAAGCGCCTGATAACAGGGTGCATTTTATCAGCAAAGTTTTCAGCGGCCCGTTTATTGACCACAGCTAAAGTTTTGCTGTTCTTCCCCAATTCTACGCCGCGCCTCTTGGCGGCCGAAAGCGCAGCCTTAGTATTTTCACTGATGCGCTGACGTTGTTCTTCTGCTACTGCCGCCAGGATGTGGATGGTAAAACGGTTAGCGTGAGGATTGTCTACTACTTTTACTTCTACCTTTGACTTAACAATCCCTGCGATTTGCTCCACATCGCGCCCGAGCCTGTCAAGCTTGGCAACAATTAATGTCGCTTGCCGCTTCCGGCAAAGAGCAAGGGCATCGAATAATCCTGCGCGATACTTGCGGGTTGATTGAACCTCGACCACCTGACTAATCAAATTATAATCATTAACCGAGCAATACTGCTCAACCGCGTTTTGCTGCGCTTCCAGTCCTAAACCACTTTTGCCCTGTCTGCTTGTTGACACACGATAGTACGCGATAGCCTGCTTCATCGCTTTTGTCCCTTTTGTTCACTATTAAACCATCGTTTATATTTGAACAAGATTTAGTTGAAAATCACTTAATGGCAAAAATCAACTTGTTGTACAGCAAGGAATTGAAAAGCAGGAGTTGGTTTAAAATCGGGCTTTTTGTCTATGTGTTGAGGATGGTTTACTAATAAACAAACTTCCAGCAAATATTCTTTCCGTATCAAAGGTGAAACATTGGCCCTGGCATTATCGATCCTTGCATTGCTGGCAACTTTTTATCAACTGTATTTACAGCGTCTGCATAATGAAAAGTCAGTAAAGCCGCTGATCCAAATTAATTTGACCGATCAAAACGGTCTTTTATATGTCCACGTTCAAAACAATGGCCTCGGGCCGGTCATCTTGGAAAAACTCGTATTTACGAAAGCCGGACAAACCTATACTGATATAACGCAGTGTCTGGAGCTTAATCCCAAAGAATACCAACGGGTCATTATCAGTGGTTCGGTCAAAGTGGTGCTGCCGGGAGAATATCTTGAAGTATTTTCTAAGCAGTTTAGAGAAGATATATCGGCCTCAGTAATAGATGATGCTCGCCATCAATTAGCAGATCTTAAACTTACAGTCCTTGGGCGGGACATCTATGACCACAAGATCACAATCGAAAGAAATTTAAAGTGGTTCAAAAGGCATCAGGTCAAAGACATTAAATGAAGCGCAGCACCGCTTGATCGTTTTACATCTGAATACATTTAAGAATAAATAAGTAAATTGAACTCAAAATTGACGCCATGAGTTTAACCCTAAGATTGCATTTCAACGAGGAAAATGAATTTTTTTCGAATGCCTATATTGGTAAAACATTCGTAGACATTGCTGATGCGGTATACGTTCCGGTCAATGGTGACTTCATCAGTTTTAGTGCCGCAGATTATGTTTTAGATGAGGCCGTTGCAAATAAACTGCAACAGGCGATGGACGAACGAGGCAGTTTTAGAGCACGTATTTTAGGAGTCAATTACGAAAAGGCTCTCACAGTCGTGGATGTTCTTCTTTTCAGTGATGAAAATTATTTGAAATCCTATACAGAAACCGAGTAGAGAGAAGCAGGTATATCCCTTCTTATAATTGTGAAATTTTTGGCATAAAAAAGCCCCGTTACACTCGCTGTTTCGGGGCTTACCTAAACCTTATCACAATGTAAATGCGAGGCACTTACATATTGAAGTTTCTAATATATATTAAAATTTCGTGCCTAATCATTCAAGTGTGTGAATTGATAAACTGACAGTTGCATGTTCGCAGGGCGAGAGTGTTAAGCAAATGTTTTATTTGATTATAAAATTTTCTATCTTCCAAAATAAAACCTTACTTATCATGCCTAACATTACTATTCAGACAAAAAAAGGAGATGCACTCAAAAAGGCGATTTTTGAGGCAGTAGAAGACAAAACACTCAAAACATGGGAAATTAGGGAGAGTAAAGATGACAGTTATTTACTTACGCATAAGCCTGAACAATGGGCTGACCGCGCTTTACTGGAATTTCTCGTTAGTGAAGAGGTGCTGTTAATACGAACAGTTACATGGCGGAATCACGAGGAAGATTTGGCAGCACAGAATTTTTTCATTGGCCGGTTTGTCGAAATTCTCCTTCAGCACTTTGGTAAGTACTTCATCAACCTAAAAGTGAATAAATAATTGCGCTGTAAAAAGCCATCACATCATCTGCGATGGCTTTTATTTTAGCACTTTGTTAATGAACAAAGCAACGCTAACAAGCGAGTACCTATTTTTACATTTAAGTATTGATGCTGGTACTCTTAACGCTTTAATCTCTGTTAGGTTCTTTGACTACCTCTCCCGCTCGGTATTCCTTTGCTGACTATTTTGCTCTCTTGCCTGCTTTGTCTTTTCAAGAAAAGCTGCGCGCTGCTGTTCACGATTTTTCTCTTCAACGCTTGCTGCCTGACCTTGCTGAACTCCTTTAAAATTAACGTTAGCCTTAGTTTGGTTATAGGACTGCTGGCCTTTTTGCTGTTCAGGGCTTTTCTTCTCCTGGCTTTTGGTGCCCTGTGGTTTATCAGGACTGGGGTGGTCTGATTCCCGCTGTGCTTTCCTGGCCTGATCGATCATGGACTTAAACTTCTGTCCCTGCCGGGTAAAATCCTTGTCACTTGGCGCATTGGGGTTCGGCCCGGTATAGCCATGCTGTTTAGCGACCTGATAAGCCTTTTGCTGATATTTCTCGTCGATGCCTTTTAAGCCCTGTTCGTAGTCGAGTTTTTTGTTTTGTCCGGTGATGCGATTGTGATTGTTTAAATGTGCTGATTGCTGTGCAAACTTGCCCGGATATTCTTCCCGCTCTTTTTGATAGTCGCCTGCGATCTTCGCAAAATCCTTAAAGCCATCGCCGTCCAGTTTGGTCAAATAGTCCTGTACAAAAGCAGGGATCTTGATCTCGCTATTACTCATAATGATTGTGTTTAGGTGTAAATAATGATATGATCTACCAATAAATATCGGGAGAATATTTGAATGTATAAATATGAGCGCTCGTTTTGGGAAACCTTCCGCGATAAGAATGGCGAACTGGAATGTTCCAAATGGTTCTACGGGGACGAGTACTCTGACGAATATCTCTTTAACGATTCCCAAAGCCTGCCGCGCTTCGGCCATCTGGCCCGTAAAGCACTGATGCATTATTTAGGGGATCACTACAACCCGCATAAATCGGCGATAACAAATGAGCCATTTATCCGTCAGCTTATCCAGGGCTTTATTGAATATCGCATACAGCATAAAACATCAGGTTATGATTGGGCGTTCATCGACAATTTTTTAAAGAAAGTCATCGGCGACCTGTACGGCGTCCCCCTTGCATACGATCAGCATCGTATCGATCAGGGCATCTTGCCGCCGTACAGGGGCATCCTGCATGATGTCGGCCCGCAACAAGCTTAACGTTCTACCTCCATGCTGCGGATTTGGTTGTTTTCCCGTGTCTGCTGTGCTTTGGCAAGAAACGCTTCTTTTTCATCGGCAAGCGATTTGTATTCCGGCTCCTGTTCTTTAGCGCCAAAACGCTTTTGCGCTTCAGTACCATTCTCACCCCATTTTGCTTTATGGGTATTGTAATCTTCTTTCAGCATGTTTTTGACCGCCCAGGGCATTTCTTTATAACTGCCATATCGGTTGACTAAGCTGGCATAGTTGCGGTCAAGTTTTTGTTTGGCTTCCTGCGCATCAGCGTGAAAATTAAGCTTTTCATTGCCGTGCATCTCGTTCATTTGAGCCTCGGTTGGGAATGATGCTGTTCCGGTTTCATTGTTTTCCTCTTTCATGATTAAAAAGTTTAAAGGGTGAATAAATCGATTATGTTGGTTTGTAGTATTGTGCGGCTTCTATAAAGCCCAGCATGACCTTGGGCGGCGATTTACATTGCCGCTCGGTAATCTGATGGGTGGTGACTGCAAAAGCATCTTTTAGCCACGCGCGCTTTTCGGTGGTACTTCCTTTAAAGGAGAAACATACTTTCAGCGCAATCAGGACAGACAGCGTAATTTCCGTCGTAAGGGAACGATTGCGTTCTCTTACATCTTTTATGTTCTGCAAAAACTGCTGTCGCGCGTCGGACGGAGTATCGCCTGCGGCAGGTGTTTGGTCAGAACCCGCTGCTGCCTTTTCCGCTGGTTGCTCTGTTGTTTTGAGTTGCTCCTGTTTTGGTTGTTGCTGTTTAACCTGCTGCTGCTCACGGATGGCCTGCTTTTCAGAAACCAATTTGGTATCACTGAAACGCTGCCTTACTTCGCTGGTCTTGATACCGTCTAACTTACGTACCAGGTCGAAAGACACACCATCGCTATCGATCACTTTAAATGGCCTGTCCGTCCCCATGGCGATTTGATAACCATTGGCTTTCGCTTCGCTCATAAAAGCCGCTGCTGTGTCGGTACGCTGCCATATCGCCGTCAATGTTTGCTTATGACCTGCCCGGTTGTTGTTCTTTTGCGGCGTGGGCTTGTGGCTGAACTTTCGCTCCATTTCCGCTCGGGCGCGGTCATGCGCTTTATAGTTTTGCTCATAGGTCGTCATTGCCCGGCGTTCGTGGTTGTACCGCTCATAAACGATATGCGCATGAATGCGGTTGCCTGGCTTTTCGTGCAGCACCACTACGCGGCGCTGATCTTCATAGCCTAATTGCTTGGTCAGGATCTCGACCGATTGCTGCCATTCTTCCATCGACATGGCGCGGTCGGTCGTATCTTCCGGGTTTGGGTTGATATAGGCATGGTAAACGCTGTTACGGCTCCGGGTCAGTTCGCTGTTCAGCTCCATGCTGTACAGGGTATCTTTCAAATGCGCTGCATCGGCATAGGAATGGCCATCCACATCCAGGATCGTGATGCGCTCATTCTCGCCTTGCGCTAACAGGTAGCTGGCTAATTGCGGGGCGTTACCCCTGATTTTTCCTGCGATAACCATGTTTGATGATCTCCATAATCTCCGCTGTGAGGCGGCTGATTTCCTGTAATGTGCGGTGAACAAAACCGGGATCTATTCTTGCTACCTTTCCTGTTGATGCCTCTACATTCAAAGCCTTGGCAATCTGGTTGAGGTTACTGCCCTGCTTGCCTGTTTCCGCCAGCAAACGGATCAACTCATTCCGGTTTGTATCGGTGTTATAATCATCCGCCCGTTTGCGGATATAGTCGCTGATGCTCAGTCCGGCCCTGGCTGCGTTCTGCTCGATCAATTTCTTTTCAGCGGCATTGACACGAAAACGGAAAACCGCATCGCGTTTTTCGCCGCCATGTTTTGGCCTGCGTTTCATCTGTTGTTCCATTTTTTGGGAGAGGGTCAAGGGAGAGCTTCACCCTTGCAAGACGGTTTTGTGGTAACAAAACCATGTCTTGCGTTATGATACCAAAGTATCATGACCCGCCTGAAAAGTCAATGGGACGGGCTGTATCCATCTGCTTCGTTATGCGCTGATCTGACCAGGAAAAGAAAAAATGAGCTGATCGTATCTACCTGATACAGAAAAATTTGGAGCGATTATTTATTTCCGTTATCTTGGACTAACCTTAACATTATCACCATGCAAAATGCCCCTAAGCTTCCTTTCAAGGAAGGATTGAATGTTTCCAAAGAAGAGTTAGTAGAATTACTTCGCCCATCCGAGAATCCCGAAAGACTTGCAAAATTCCTGTTATTTCTCACCGGCGTTCTGTTGATGCCGATAACATTGATCGGTGTCCTATTGGGCTACATCCGCGGTTATAAACGTTTCTTTGAGCCGCGTGATATTTTTCCGCGCCTGTTCAGCCTGCCGCCGATCATTCGTGTCGCGATGCTAATCGGCGCTGTTGTGATCTGGCTGGCGATCATCGCCGGGGTCAGCTTATTTATGGTTGCTATTAAGTCGGTTGGTTCATTCGAGCGCGCCGCAGTCATGAGCTATTTCCTGACGAACTTCGTTCTCACGGTTCTGGTCTATTGGACATTTATCATGTGGCGTCGTTCCAAAATGATGCAGGAAATGGAGGCCAAGAAATTCGGCACGGCCCGTTTTGCCAGGCCGGATGAGCTGGAAGAATATAAAGAGCGAAAAGGCTTTTATATCGGTGGCGGGTTCTCGTTCCCCGATAAGGGCCATTTGCTGACGGTTGCAGGAACGCGCGGCGGCAAAGGCGTTAATCTGATCGTGCCTAACCTGCTGGGCCTGGGCGGCTATGAAGGCAGTTACGTCGTCATAGACCCGAAAGCGGAGTTAGCTGCTATATCACAAAGATACCAGCGCGAAAGCGGCAAGAATGTGGTGATCCTCAATCCTTGGGATCTGTTAGCTGAAAACGTTGGCAAAGCCAGTTCTTATAATCCGATGGACATTTTATCGGATAAATCCAGCCCGCATCTGATCGACGATGCCGACATTATCGCAGAGATGATCGTCCCGGTGGAGAAAGACGACAAGAACAGGTTTTTTACCGATAATGCCCGCGGTATTTTATCGGGGCTGGTCTTGCACCTGGTAACCACTTATGAGCGGGAAGAACGCACTTTGGATAAACTCTGGAAATGGGTGCGGCTGTCCGGTGACGATTGGGATAACCTGTTAGCGGATATGGCTATCAATGTAGACCCGGTGAATGGCGATGCCATACGAACGGCGGCGAATGCTATTTTGCAATTGATGTCGGCGGGAGAGAAAACCTTCGGCAGCATCATGGCCACATTGATCCAGTGTACAGATTTCCTAAAAAGCCCGGCTTTGCAGCAGTCTTTGCAATCGGGGTTTGATCCCAGGATTTTAAGTGAGGGCAACACGATTGTATACGTGGTTATCCCTGTCGATAAATTACAATCACATGCAAGATGGCTTCGCTTGGTGGTGACCACCTGCATCCGGGCGGTGGTACGCAAACCGAACAAACGGGTTTGTTTCCTGCTGGATGAGTTTGCGGCTTTGGGTTACCTGCCGGAGATAGAGAATGCGCTTTCCACCTATGCAGGCTTTAACCTGACTGTCTGGCCGATCCTGCAATCGCTAATCCAGCTCAAAGGCATCTATGGTGATAAGTGGGAAGTGTTTGTAGGTAATACCGCAGTAAAACAGTATTTCTCGGTGAATGACAATTTTACAGCCGAATACGTCAGCAAATCCATCGGGCAAACCAGTAACGTGACCGGCATAAAATCCTGGCTCGGGATTAAAGACCCTTCGGCCAATCAGAGGCCATTAGTTACATCTGATGAAGTTCGGCGCGGTTCGGGCGATAATATGTTTGTATTTATCGGCGCGAAGCCGCCGACCTTGTTAGAGAAAAGGCCTTATTATCAAATGGGGGAATTGGTCGGAAAAGATGGTAAGGCAAGGTTTGATAAAAATCCATACCTCTAAATATAAATTTCAACACACACTGAATTATAAACATTTGTAATTCAGTGTGTAAATAAATCATTAGCTTTAAAACTACTTAACTTATAATGAGCGAAGAATCCTTTTTTACAAATTTCAAATTAGAAAAATTAGATCGCTATCTATTTTTAGCAGTAATTCTAACGCATATCATTGCAATTTTTGAGCCTATAAAAGAATTTATCAAAGAGCATACGTCGGCAGATACAGCACTGGTATTTTATCTAATTCTTACATCCGCATTCTGGACAATATTTACAATTTATTTTTGCGCTAAACAAATAAAGCATAAAAATATCAGCTTATTAGAATCAGAGCAAAATTCAAAAAATCAGATTAATGAGCTTAAAAATCAAATCAACAAAAACGCAAATGCCCAAGGTTATATTGATGCGTATCGATATATCGGTTTGGGTTTTGCAAAAATTCATGCATTACAACGGAAAATGCAAAAAATGGATAGCTCCGCCACTAATGTACAGGATTTTGCGCAGCAAATAGCTTTTTTAATTTCCGAATTTCAGCAGGTATGCTCTCATATTGCTGATGGATTCAAAGTGATAACGCAAAAAAATGATATTGCTGTTTGTATTAAACTGATTAAAAAAAGCGGAGACGTTAAACCTCAAAGCACTCTCTATACACTGTGCCGTGACAATATTAGTGGTATGACTCGCGGGCAAATGGATAGTAAAATTACTCAAGTTATAGAAGATAATACGGCGTTTTATGACATTCTGACTGCAATGAACAATCCTGATGATACCAGCAGACATTTCATTTGTAACGATCTGCCGCAATTTCCGAGGTTTAAAAATTCATCATTTAAAACCCGGCAGCAGGCTCCATGGAACGATAAGCTTACTCCCGCAGAACGTCTAAGTGGCTGGATATTACCCTATCGGTCAACCATAGTCACAGGAGTATTTCCTGCAGAACAAAATCTTAAGCAAAACAATTCGTTAATTGCTTACTTGTGTATTGATAGTAACAGTTTGGGGGCATTCCACGTACAATATGACACTATGGTATTGACAGGGATAGCCGACGGTATTTATAATACGTTATTACAATTCAGGACTTTAAACGAAAAATTATTAAAAGCGAAACAAAGATGAGTACCTTAAAAAAACTTATTAGAAGACGATCAGATGTCGCCAAAGCCATGTCTCATGGTGATGAGCTAAAGTATAACGAGGTTCCTGGTAAGGAAAACCTTGTAGTCGTCAGTTTTTATGAAAACGGGGAAAAACAGTCGGTTCAATTAGAAACTTTTCCTGATGAACAAATTAGTTTTTTTGCAAGCTTAAAAGAACAGGTAGAAAGTTTTTCGGCAATGAATCCACAGGAAAGAGCTAAAGTAGAACAGAAGTTATTTGCCTTGGAATAATATTTATAAGCTTTAATTTTAAATTAAATGAACAAAAATTGTAATAGCCACAACTTGATCTGACGGTTGGATGGTTTTAAAAGCTGTCAGATGTATTCTGTGAATCTAGCCTGTTTTGAGCAAACCCGGCAGACACATCTTTTATCTCATCACTTTGTTAGATATGAGATAAAAGTTGGTCTTCGGCAAGTCTCTCCAGTATTTTTTCGTGCGCCATCGCAATGCTGTCCCTAAACGTCTGCACGGGCGTTTTGCCAAAGCAATACCTTCCGCTGTGCGTCCGCTCATTGTTGTAATTATGCATCCATTTATCCAAGTCAGCCTGGAGTTCAGCGATGCTTCGATAGGGTTTCTTTCGGAAAGCTACAGAATACCTCGCTTTTTAAGTTCGTTGGATAACCCGGAGCTGACCTAAAGACGTAAGAATAACTTTTTTATATTCGTTAGGAAAACGTTAAGTAAAACTGTGCTTACTCATCCAAAATTCACTTAAATCCTTATACCCTTTATAGAACTGTTCCCAACTTGCAACATTAAAATCTTCCTCCAGGTTAGCTGCGATTGCATGGGTCGCCAAGAAGCCGGCTTCATCGTTATCCATGAAAAGAAAAACATATTTGACCTGCCCTTCGAAAGCTTTTATCTTTTCACACGCTTCACCAACTAACGAAGTTGAATTTAAAATGTAACTATGATTAGTAGGATGCATTCTGCCTTTTAATTGCAACAAGGTTAGAAAATCCCAAAAGCCTTCAAACACGTCTGCGGCGTTTGTATCTTCTTTGATGGTAAGGATGCGTGTTGATGCTTTCTGCCCTATACAAGTTTTGAAGCTACTCCCGCTTTTGGGATTAGGTATGCTGACTTCATATCCATGTCTGTCATTTTCAAATAGAAAGCCGGTATATTTTTTACCAGATTCCTTGTCAAGAATCCTGCCTTGGTTCAAATAAAGACTTGCCAGTTTAAGATCAATTCGACGACGGCTTAACTCTTCTTTTAATCCTTGAACATAGATACGGTCATCTATATCCACGATCTTGTACCTGGGTTCCGTTGGCTTTATGTTCGCTGGCTTTGCTCTGAGTAATCGAGTATTATCAGTATCATCTTTAATGGAGCTAGAGACCAAAGATTTGACCGCCTCTAAGGCTTCCTTGATGCCAAAACGTCTATCCTTGAAATGATAGTCGCACCATAGGTCAAGAATGTCACCACCATTGCTTTGCTTTTGATGTGCAAATGTATTGCTGATACCGAAGTCATGCCATGAGTTTTTCTTTGCATTTATTTTAAAGGAAGCTGTTTTTTCATCCGGCCTGAATGGTGAGTAATACCATTTGTCGCCTTGGCGGTCAGTATGGGAATAACGGGCACCGAGCTTTTCTGCCAGTACTTCAACAGGAATATTTTTAGCTTCGTTGATCTGCATGTATTTCCTTTTCGCAAAAATGTATCAACGCGAACAAACGAAGTTTGCGTTGTAGGTCTAAATGTATTGAACTTGTGAAAGCGCTTAGTTGCGCCCTTCTTTTGCTTTGTCTTCACAAAGCTTTCTAATGTCGGCAACCAGCCAAGCGGTTACCCCTTTACTTAGCTTATAGGGCGCTGGAAATTCTCCCGATTTCACACCATCCCACCATAATGTTTCACTTACAGGATAAGCTTTCAGAACAGTTGGCAATCTCATAAAAGCGTAATCTGGCAAATTCTTCATTCTCGTCTCCACGTTATGGCGGTGGCACTATGCACAAATAACCATAGGTTGTCAAGGATTATATTCCTATTACCTATAGGACGGCACCGGATGGCATAGGAGATAAGTTCATAATAATAATCAATTATCATAAAAGAATACCTACGGGGTGTGTCACAGGTTAAACGCGAATCAAGCGGATTGCCCCCTCGCTTTAATTCGCGAAACTGATGGTAATTGGCAGGTGGAAATCAGGGGCAAAAAGAAGCCCAAGCTGCTGCCTAAGCTTCTTTTTCTAATAACTAATCAGCCTTACTGTAGTGTTTAATGATCTCGTCTTTCCACCATCTGCGAATACGGCTGCCCGTGTCCTTGTGGGGTTGAGGAAACAATCCCTCCTTGCATCGATTGCGTAAAGCTTGTGATTTGATACCCAGTTCCCGCTCTATATCCATGGCTGTTAAACGCTCGGGTAGGGTTTTTAATCGGTGTAGCAATGTTTCTGTTTGTAGGTGCATTAATTTCCTTTTCGTTGGGTTTGTTGTGGATAATGGCGTCAATGTAATCGGCGTATTCCTGCATCATTACTTTTCGTTCCGGCAAATAGTCTGCCCGGTCATATGCACGGTCAACGCTGTTGCGGGGTTCATGCGCAAGTTGTCTATCCACGGGTTCATGCCTGTACCCTAAGTGCTGTTTGCATACACCCATTAAAACAGAGCGGAAACCGTGACCTGTCATTTTGTATTTGTAACCAATATTCGCTAATGCCTTTAGAATGGTAGCGTTAGACATTGGCTTACGTGGGCGCGGAATACTCGGAAACACAAAATCACGCTTGCCGTTCATTTCTTTGAGTTGCGTAAGGATTTCCAACGCCTGTTTTGATAGCGGCACCTTATGCAGCTTTCGCGTTTTCATACGCTCGGCCGGAATTACCCAAAGGGCTTGCTCAAAATCAATTTCGCACCACCGGGCTTCAATCAGCTCACTTGTTCTAACCGCTGTAAGCAGCATCAATTTTAAACACAGATGGGTTTGCTTATATAACCGGGCATCGTTGGTGTGTATGCTTCTCACGAGTTTAGGCAACTCATCAAGCGTGACTGCTGCATAATGTCCGAGTTTGCGTTTCTTTAAACCGTACTTCAAGCCTATGGTTAAATCTCGTTCTCCACGGCCTGTAGCAATGGCATACTGAAATATCCGGCTGCACATGCTCATGACACGCCGTGCCATTTCCGGGCCTGTTTTTTCCACTTTCTGCAAACAGGCCATAACTAAGGCCGGGGTTAATTGGCTAACTGGATATTCGCCAATTTCTTTAAACGTGTGCAATTCTAATCGCCTTAGAACATAGTTTGCATGTCGTTCAGTCCAACTGTCTTTATTAAGCTGGTGCCATTCTTCAGCTATTGCTTTAAAAGTTAAGCCGGCTTCATAATGGGCTAACTGCTTTTGTTGCTGTCGTAAAACTTTAGGATCAATGTTTTGCTTTAAGCTTGCCTTTGCTTCTTTAAGTTTTTCTCTGGCATCGGCAAGGCTTACTTCTGGAAACGTTCCCAGTGACAGGCACCGTTGTTTGCTTTGGTAACGAAAGCGATGTTGCCAATATTTGCTACCATTGGGCATGATCTGTAAATAAAGGCCCTTCCCGTCATTAATTTTGTAAGGCTTGAGTTGAGGTTTTGCGGCTTCGCATTGTAAGTGACTAAGAGGCATTTCTGCTTCCTTTCGCTAAGTAATATTATGTAAAAAACTGTTGACAGTGGGATGAGTAAAATGATTCTTTGTCAACATTTGCACCATCATTTCGAATGCTTGCAAATAAATATAGGTAACTATTCCTATATACTAAACCCAAAAGCTGCCCTTTGTCAAGGGCATAGGGTTTTTGCAATTTTTGTAATAGGAAATTAGTCTTAAAATGGTGGCTGAGGCGGCATACAAATAAGTCTAATTTACTCTTTGTGGCCAAACGATAAATCATGTTGTAATTATATTACTTTACAACATATTGTCAACTAAAATCTAATTAAGTTCAAATTCCATGATGTGGATTTGTGATGAACTGCTTCCTAAGAAAACTATGCTGGTTCGACTAATGGATAAAGTCGGATCGATCCTGTACGTGTTTCATGATATGACCCAGACTTGTTCCTATCAGGAAAACTTCCTGTATCAGGGCAAATTAAAAGCTTAGCAAATTCATAAACTTTCTCGCCAAATTCACTAACATCCGTATCAGATACTAACGAACCATCAAAATTATAATGTGCGCCAACCTGATTTCTAATAGCTGATAGTTGCTTAAGTGTTTCGATTATGGGTTTGATTTCAAATTCTTTGGTATCAATGATCTGATATACTCCAGCCGAATCCTTTCCCAAATGTTGAACTTTTAAAACTTTAAGGAGTTTACTAGAGATGCAATCTAGTAATTCTTTAAGTACGTAGTCCTGTCTAACTTTTCGAGCAAGTCTACATTGAAATTTTACCGATAAAAAATCTAATGTGTTTTCAAGTATCGTACCCGCTAGATTAGAAATGCGCTGTCTATCATAATATGAATCATCTAATGCATTTCTTAATTCCTGAATATCAATTTTACTGTTTTGTAACCGGATACCTGTTTCCAGCTTCCAATTTCTAAGTTCAATGAAATGCACTTGTGCAGTCGGTGCGCGATTATATCTGTATCTATCTTTCCAAGGTCTGTAATGAGTTGTTACCAAAATATGAGCAAAGTTATTTGCTTCGGTGTGCAGCAAATTGATAAAACGATCAAGGTGATTTTCATCAACCGACATAACAACATCATCAAGTATCAATATTGTATTTCCATTGTTGTATTTTTTGGCTAGGGCCATAAAAATACAAATTCCCAAAGTGTCTAAGTGAGATTCACTATAAAGCGACTGGGGAGTGACGGATGTACTACTATAAAAATCAGCATTTAATTCTAAGGAGTTTTTAACTCCTGATTTCAAAAACAGTTTTATACCGCCAAGTTGTTCATCAGGGTGCATATTTTGATAAAATGCTTCGACATCCTTAGAAATAGAAGCCAGTTCATCATCTATAAATTGCTTTCTTGTTCCTTCTACAACCTGTAGAGCTTTCTCGGCTGCCGCTGCCAAATATTTGGCTTTTGCAGCTTTTTGTCGATTGGTGACTGACGTATTGTAATGTTGCTTAATTAAATTATGTTGATTTATTGACTTTAGAATTTTTCCTGCTTGATCTTCTAACTCTTTTATTGAAGAAACCAATTGAGAAAGATTTTTATTTACCGCTTTGTATTTATCGTTATTTGAAATACCATCATTTATTTCATTGATAGATAATAATGTTGCGTCAGTCGGTTTTAAATAGGGAGTAAGTTTCAGAATAAAAACTTCAAGTTGCTCTATGAACGATTTGATAAAAGTTTTTAAAGTAGATTCGCACTGTTCCTTTGTTTGTTTTTTTATTTTATAGTTATCGTGAGCAGCTTTAAATTCTTTCATCGTTTCAACTCGGGTCGAAATCTGACTTAGTAATTTATCTTTGCTTTCAGGACGTTCACAAATTGGGCATGTATCAATACTTTCTTTTGCTGAAATAAAGGTTTGAGCTTCTACTAAAAGATTTAAAAGTGTCCCATCCAATAAAGAATTCTGAGTTTCAATTTCTGTAATTTTCTTCAAAGCAACTTCTGTTTCTGCGATGCTTGCACTATAAGCTCTGTTGCCCTTTACTACCTCAACACGTTTACTCTCTAATTCTCGCCACGAATTAATAACATCATTATAGGCTTTGTGAATTGATTGCTGTTGAGAAATGTCTTTACTTGCTTCTATCTTTGCCCATTCGTGGAAGGTTTCGTTTGGTGAACCTTCTGCTTCCCAAGAATTCTTTAATGTAAGTTCAGCGTTTACAATTGCTTTTCTTATTGTCTCTACATCTGCTGTTGTGCTTCTAACGGCTTTCCTTAGCTCATCTTCACCTTTAATAATATTGGCAACATCAATGTAGTCTTTAAGAGACTCGTACCGTTTTGAAGGTTCCGAATCTATTAAGCTAATTATTTGACTTCTTCTAAGGTGCCTTACTGCTGGTAGACCTTCAGTCGGATTTTTGGTGAATACAGTACCCGCATTATTTAATTTCGCCTCAAAAGTACCTTTGTCGGTTACAAGCTTGATAAGGACTTCTGCTGGTTTAGCATTTAAAGTTCTGATAAAATCTTTATCAATGGATGATTTGTCACTTATAGACCCAAGTTTATCAGTACATAAACAAACCAAAGAGTCCGCGATGGTAGATTTTCCCATGCCATTTTCACCAAAAAGCATAGTAATGTTTTTAGTCGAATCAAATTCAACAACCAAAGGTTGGGATGCACCACGAAATTTCTGTATTTTGAGTTTACTTAGCTTCATTTTCTTTTGGTAAAGTTGAATTGTATGTTTCAGTAAAAGCGGCAATCCAATCAGTGTCTTTAAGTTTACCCTCGGAAAGCTTATTCTGTAATGCGCTTGATTTTTCTGAAACAATCACTTTCTCGTCTACCAACGCGGTTAAAATTTTTTGACTAAGCTTTTTGTTTATATCTTCCATTAGCTATCCTAAAACTTGATAAATTTGATTATTTTATAATACGCTTAGCTTAAAAAATAATCGGATTCAATTGAAAATTAAATAGTTACCTAACGTAATAATGAGGCAATGACCACCCTGATCTTACAACAGTCAAAAGTTTGAAATTTCAATATTTACAAAGCAGAAATGAACGTCTATTACTCATATTATCAAAAGATGGTATAATAGAGCAAATTAACGTGCTAACTAACATCTTGAAATTAACGGTCATGTCCACGTGATTGCTCGCGTATTTTTTGCGACACTTCCCTGATCCGCTCCAATTCAGCCTGTTTTGCTCCAGCCTGCATGCCTTTAAAACGATTACTCTGGCTTTTAGCAGATAACATTTGCTGTGCAACTTCCGGCGCTTCCTTGTTTAGCTTATACATCTGATTAAAGCCCTTGATATATTCCGGCGACGGGTCTTGTTCTTCCTCCATGTTATCTAATCTTTTTATAGCGTATAAAATGTATATCTTCGTTAACCGGTTCGAGCTCCAGTTCTTTTCGAAGCTCCGCTCTTAAATCATTAATTAGATCATTCATATTTACAGCCCCCCCTTTCTTCATATCGTAAGCCAATTTTTGCGCTAATTCAATTTGTCGTTTGGTTCCAAAGAGCTGCAATTCAACTAACGGCAACTCAAGTTTTCGGACTAATTCCACTGAATATTCCCTGTGCACTATATCGTAGGCAAGAATCTTGTAGCTATCAATTAAATGCTTAGTTATTATTTCTCGTCTCTTAAGTGTTTTATCGCGCTTGGTATTAAAATAATGAGCTACAACCCAGCCCACAGCTGCGATTGTAACTGTAATTGTCGTTTTTATAACATCGACTACACTCATTTCTAAAAGGTTTCGTAGGTAAAATCTTCGAGGTAAGCGTTTATTGAATCGCGGTCGTACAGCACGATCTTTTTCTCAGGTTGGGTAAAGCGTATTTTGCCTTCATCGCGTAATTTCTGTAAAGTTGTTTTGCTCTTAATGCGCATCATGTTCATCGCTTCTGCGCCAGATATCCATTTGTCGCTAAGCGTTTGTTGCGGCTTTTTGCTATCGATGTAGGCTTCGAGCTTGTCTATCAACGCGTAAAATGCGCGGTCTTCAAAACAGATTACTTCCACTTGGTTTAGGATTTATATGAAGGTAAAAACTTTAAACGGTAATACAAAATGGTTTGACCGCCAAATCACCGTTAACAAAAATCAAAAAGATTATAATATAAGCGCAGTAAATCTTACCTTTGCGCTCCATGCACCGAAAGGCGCACCGTTAACAAAACCGTTAACAAACTTTTGAAGCTGATAAAAGCCATTCCAGCAATTATCATAAAAGATTGATTATCAGCTACAAAAACAACCTGGCGGGGTAGCTCAGATGGTTAGAGCGTAGGATTCATAACCCTAAGGTCGGCAGTTCGATCCTGCTCCCCGCTACTTGAAGATGAAGGCTCTTATAACGAAAGTTGTAAGAGCCTTCTTTGTTGTTAATACATTGTTAAATATATCCTTTGCTATTCAAACCACCAATAGATTTTTAGACCGTTAAACATAAGTACATATTTAGATCCACCCAAAAAATAACTTTAAAGATTTAGCGAAGCAAGGAATAAATTACAGGAGCGCAAATCTCCATACTCCATCATTTCAACAATCTGATAACATAAGTACCTGAACCATGAATTGGAATAAGCTTAGGTTTTTTGCAATGACTTATTGGTTATTAATAATTATACTGTGATTGAATAACGTTATATTTAGTCAATTCAACTCATCATCCATGAAGATTGTAGACAGACAAGAATGTATAGTACATTATTCTATCGATCCATATTTCTTTGAAAACCATTCGGAATTGAAACGTAGCTATACAACTCATTCAAATTGGCGTAAAGGTGAAGGAAATACCTACATTCTAAATCATGGGATATCGTATTCAGCGGTAGATAAAAATACTCGCGATCAATTTATCCGCTTCGAAAACCGCTTGAAACTTCAATGCATAATTGAAGATATCGCGGTAGACAGTGCTACTATACTTAAAGTGAAAGAAGAACTACACCTTTCAGCATCTGAATTTTTACGAACGAACAGTTTGTCTTTTTTTGATATACTTAAATTTCCTGATTTAGAATTTACAGCAGATAGGGCGTTAAGAGAAAAAGAAGCATTTATCACCATGACCAAAGATGCTGTAGCCTTAGAGAATAAGTCTAAAGATCAATTAGACCTCGAAAAAATGATCGACAGGAACCACCTTATTATCAACATAGCCAAGAAAGAATAACAATATTATCTACGGCAGGCTCTCATGGTACCGATTTTGCAATACCTCTTAAAATTGCAAACAATGAAGAAAGAAACCGTTAAAACTGCAGCGAGGATATTATTAGGCGCCAACTTGATTGTTGCCGGGATAGGGCACCTTACTTTTGCCCGTAAAGCTTTCAGGGCGCAGGTACCGGATTGGGTGCCGCTTGATGTTGATGATACCGTAGTTTATTCCGGCTTTGCTGAAATAGCGTTGGGCAGTGCGCTCATCCTTACACCGAAAGAGCAAAGGGCAAATGTGGGCAAATTTGCGGCAGCATTTTTCGCGGCGGTGTTTCCGGGTAATATATCCCAATATACCAATAAAAGGAGCGCTTTTGGTTTAGATACAGACGGCAGAAGGCTCACCCGTCTTTTGTTTCAGCCGGCACTCATCTTCTGGGCATTAAAAAGCACCGAAAAGTAAGAAACATCAAACTCTTAAACATCCGCGAAAACCGCGTGCGGCATAATAAGATTGCGCGCCGTTGTGGTACACAAACACCGTATCATAACGGCGATCGGCAAAGATAGACCCACCCAGTTTCCTGATGTTTGCAGGGGTTAATAACCAACTGGAAGTTTTAAGGTCAAACTTACCCGATTGCTGTAACGCCTGGTATTGGGTTTCGTTTAAAAGTTCAATGCCCATTTCCTCTGCCATAGCTACAGCCGAGTTAGCGGGCTTATTTTCTTTTCGCTCGTTTAAAGCCTCGCGGTCATAACAAAGGCTCCTGCGCCCTGCCGGGCTTTCGGCCGAACAATCGTAGAAAACATACTCACCGGTGGCCGGGTCAAACTCAACTACATCAGGTTCGCCACCTGTGCGCTCCATTTCGTTTAATGACCATAGCTTTCCGGCGCTGTTTTTCAGCTTTTCTTCCACAGCAGCCCATTTTATATCCGGATGCCGGCTGGTATTTTTTTCAAAACGCGATTTTAAAGTGCTCAACAATTCATCCTGCGCGGCAGGGGTTAAACTTTTTGCCTGGCTCATCCAAAAAATTTCTTAGGTAAGTAATATATTGCCAATATAACTTAAAGTTTTAAAACCTGCCATACCATCAACTGCTGTTTATTGCCCGGCCAGGATAATATGATTATAATCCTGCCGTAATATCACTTTAATAATGGTTTAATTAATTTACAAAGCCTAATGTCGCTTATGAAAAAAGCATTATTTGCTATCGCCCTGTTGCTCATTTACCTTCCCTTATACGCGCAATATGCAGGCGCGCTTCCCGGCTATAAAATTATGCCGGGCAATAGCTGGGTTGGGGCAAAAAATTATTACCTGCTTACACTATTTAAAAATGATAGCGCAGTACAGTCACTGCTCCGCAATGATGCCGAATTGAAAAAGCTTTCAGCGAACAAAGCCGAAGCTTTACAGGCTGCCATCGGTAATTGTAAAGATGCCCTATGCCTCCCCGCCGTACAGCAGTTCGGTAACGAAGAAATTGAGCTGGTGAGTAAACGGCTAAATGCCCTGTACAAACCGGGCAACGCTTTAGACAAACTGGTTAAACATCAGCTGATACCTTCGGGCTGTTATATGCTTTACCAAACAGAAACACCAGCTAACTTGCTGGTAAAAGCCTGGCAACAGGATGCCGCGGCTATAAATTATACCATTAGTGTATATGCGCTTGGGAAAAAGCCAAATTACCCGCAAATAGACTCCATCAGCTTTGATGTCCATAAAAAGAGTTATTATACACTCATGTATGATTGTGCCGAAGAAGTAGCCTCGGTAAAAGATAAATCGCTTTTTTTTAGTTTACCGCTACACGCGGCGCTTACTTACCTGGAAATTAACGAGCGGAACAACGCGGCCGACTTTGAGCCTATGGCCACCGGTGCCAACAAAGCGGCTGTAGCTGCTATTAAAAAAATAAAATGGGCGAAGTTTACTTACAGCCATATCCTTGTACCCGGCGCAGGGCCCGACAACCTCACAACGCCACTTAGCGGTGAGGGAATGCTGCGCTGCAGATCGGGAGCGAGAGCTTATTTTGCAGGCAAGGCTCCTTTTATTGTGGTATCCGGCGGGTGTGCACATCCCTTTAAAACCAAATACAACGAAGCGCTTGAAATGCGCCGGTATATGATCAATACACTGCATGTGCCGGCCGGCGCGGTAATTATTGAACCACACGCACGGCATACTACCACTAATATCCGTAATGATGCCCGGCTGGTTTTCAGGTACGGTATACCTTTTAACAAGATCGCCTTGATCGTTTCAGATAAATACCAGAACGATTTTATTATGACGATGGACAAACGCTGTGTAGCCGAGCTTAACTATGTGCCTTACAAATTGGGCAGGCGCCTGTCTGATACCGAACTGGAATTTTATCCGCTCATCAGCTCCTTGCAAATTGATGCCGACGAACCGCTTGACCCATAACATGAAAAATATCACCATCGCCTTCGCTCTGTTTACCGCAGTTTTACTTACCGCCGGCTTTGTATCGCAGCATAACATAGATACGCTGATCACCTGCGAAACTACGGTAGATTCATTGGGGGCCTGCCAGGGCGTTTCCAGGCAAGGTAACCGTATTTTTTTGTATGGCGACCGCGAAGTAGGCATGATACGCGAGTATCGCTGGCGGCAGGATAGTCTTGCGTATATAGGTAAGGAATACCGGCTTACCGTAAATGGCCATGATGTAATAGGCCACCCTACTGGTATCGCTTTTAACGGGAACGACAAAGTATTTATAGGCAACTCCATCCGCCTTAACAAAGAAGGCACGCAATGGAAAGCGGTAATTTACCAGGTAAACTGGCCCGGCCTACAAAAAACCGGCACGCTGGATGGTAACCTCATCAGCACCATTGATGATGACGCCTGCATACAAGGTACCCGGCCCGAGTACGTGAAGTATGATCACAAATGGTATGTAGCCACTGCCGACTACGGCGATAAAGGCAACGAAGTAAGATTATACGCCCCCGAAAAACTTGCCCGTTGCAGCAAAACATCAGAACAGGGTGTGCTTTACAAGAAATTTACCTGTACACCCTGGGTGCAAAACCTTCATTGGGTAGCAGACAAGGGCATATTGATCCTGATACAAAACCAGGTTGAAGGCCGCAGATGGCGGCTAACCTTTGTTGACCTGAAAAAATCTGTTGAGGCGGGCACTATGCAGTTAATTAAGCAGGTAGATATTAATACGCGTATGGACGAACTGGAGGGTTTCGCTTTAATCAACGCCGGCAAAGGAATAGCTGTTACCTCATCGCGCAGCAAAAATGTTAACTATACTCTTACCAACTGGTAGCCCCCAAGCGATTAACAAAAAGTTAACCTGCACAACTCATTGCGTTAAGACAATGACGGTAGCTTTGTTGCCATTATAGCAAAGTTGCCACCTGAACCTTGCTTTTTACACAAAAAGGCAGCTGGCTTTTTATAAAAATTAAAACTGGTTGCCTATGTAACAATATGTCCTCACTCGCTTTTCTATAAGCGTAAAAACACAAAAACCGGAGTTGCGCCAACAATCGTCCGGTTTTAGTTATCGCTTGTCAAATTACTTGTACTACAGAGTCCTTTAACAATTAACACTTAAATGTATGCAAAAAAAGATTACTGCTAATCTTTTAAAGCGAACATTTAACGGTATAAGCTTTATTATATTGTTAATGTTTGCTGTACCGGCAAATGCCGGTAAACCAGCGGTTAAAACAGCCGCATTTGAAACCATAACCGGTACCGTGGTTGATGAAACCGACCTGCCACTTCCCGGTGTAACCGTAAAGGTAAAAAACACTTCCATAGCCACCAGTACCGATGTAAAAGGCCACTTTAGCATTAATGCTGAAAGAGGCTCTGTACTCGTATTTAGTTTTGTAGGGTACATTAGCCAGGAAGCTGCTTACCAGGGAACGCCCCTGCGTGTGAAACTTAAACCACAGGCTAATATGCTTAATGAGGTAGTAGCCATTGGTTACCAAACCATGCGTAAAAGCGATGTTACCGGCGCTGTATCAAGCGTAAAAGCTAATGAGCTTAACCTGGCTGCACCCACGTTGGGCCAGGCATTGGTGGGTAAGGTAGCCGGTGTGCAGGTTTCACAAACCTCAGGCGCGCCATATCAAAGCACCAAGATACGCGTACGCGGTGTTGGCTCGTTCAATGCCAGTTCAGACCCTCTGTACGTGATTGACGGTTACCCGGCCAATAATGATGTTTATATTAACCCTGAGGATGTTGAATCAATTGATATATTAAAAGATGCTGCTTCGGCTGCTATTTATGGTTCAAGGGCATCGGGTGGTGTGGTCATCATCACTACCAAACATGGTAAAGAAGGTAAAGGTAAATTTGAATACGATGTACAGGTGGGCAGCGACCAACTGGCCAAAAAAGTAAAATTGCTTAACTCCGACCAGTTTGCACAATTAGTAATTGATGGACGTAACAACGCCTACAAAGACCTTTGGATAAATACCGGCCACACCTGGAACGACGCCATGTACTCTGACCCTAACGCTACCCGTGTAGCTAATGTAGGCAATGCCGGCAGTGTGCAGATTCCGACATATTTATATGATTTCCCAAGCCAATCGCTCATTCACCAAACTGTAAACACTGATTGGCAGGATGAGCTATATCGCAACACCTTTTTCCAGAAACATACGCTTGCCTTTTCGGGCGGTAGTAATGGTACACGCTACTATATTAGCGGCGCTTACCAGAACCAACCGGGTATCATCGTATCATCTGGTCAGGAACGTTATAACTTCCGCTCTAATATAGAGTCGGACATTAGTAAGAAGTTCCACGTAGGCGCCAACGTATCTTACACCCAAAACTATAACCGCGAAACTCAGGAAGGCCGTTTTGACCATGGACCAATACTTGGAGCGCTGATATACATGCCTTTCTTCCCGGCATATAACCCGGATGGCTCGCTGGCCACCAATGCAGCTGCATCTCAATCATCCGCTTACGGCTACCAAAGTATTGAAAACCCTGTTGCACTGGCCACACGCACTAAAATTAGCAGGAAGGGTTATCGTACCAGCATTAATGCTGTAGCATCTTATAAAATAATTGACGCGCTTACGTTGAAAGCTAACGTAGGTACAAACACCTATAACGAGAAATACGATTATTACCTGCCTACCACGCTCAGCAGCGGTGCAAACCCTCCGGGATCGCCACAGGCCGTTGCCGCCGCTACCGCTATAGCGCAAACTACCACCGTTAACGACCAGTTAGCCGAGTTTACCCTCAACTACAACAAGCAACTTGGCAAACACCGTGTTGACGCGCTTGCCGGTTACACCGTTCAAAAAACGTCAAGTGATATCGTGGGTGTAACCGCTAAAGGTTTCCAGAACGATAACGTGACTGAAATTACAGGTAAAGGTGCCGATGCTTCTTTCTTCTCCTTAAACAGCAATACGGGTAAAACAGTAAACACTCTGTTATCTTACTTTAGCCGTGTAGCTTATAACTACGCTAACAAATATTATTTAACAGGTTCGTTCCGTGCAGATGGTTCAGCCCGTTTCGGCACCAATAATAAATACGGTTACTTCCCATCAGTAGCAGCCGGGTGGACGCTTTCAGAAGAGCCTTTTTATAACAATTTGCTGGGCGATCAGTCAACCGTTAAACTTCGCGCCAGCTGGGGCTTAAGTGGTAACTACAATATCCCTAACTATGGTTACCTGCAAACCCTCTCTAACCCTACAGGTGTGGTATTTGGGGCGCCGGGTGCAGTTGCATCTGCTACTTATCCAAATGGGCTTACAGACCCTAACCTGAGTTGGGAATCAACCTCGCAATACAATGTTGGCGCCGAGTTTGGTTTACTTAAAGGCCGTTTAGCACTTATTGCTAACTACTACATTGGTAAATCATACAACCTGTTGTATAACCAGCCCATATCAGCCATATCGGGCGCAACCACTATTCTTACCAACCTGCGCAATGCCGAGATCCGCAACAGGGGTTTCGACTTCCAGTTGGATGGCCGCGCGGTAAGCACTAAAGATTTTACCCTTAACCTAAGCGGTAACATCTCTATTAACCGCAACATGGTAACCAAATTAAGCAGTAACAATACTATTATAATTAACGGTGCCGAGCGCTCATACCTCACCAATATTACCCAGCAGGGGCAGCCTGTAGGTATGTTCTATGGCTTTAAGGTAGCCGGTATGGTAACTGCCGATAATATCAATAAAGTTGCGCCATCAGCCTCACAATCGAACCCGCTGCATGTAGGCGACCTATATTTTCAGGATACCAACCATGACGGGATAATTAATGATGCTGATAAAACAGTAATTGGTAACCCCTACCCGGATTTTACTTACGGGTTTGCCGTTAACGCTACTTATCGCAAGTTTGACCTGAGCGCATCATTCAACGGCTCTAAAGGCAACCAGGTATTGGATGGCCAGGATTACTACCTGTACAATATGGAAGGCTCAGGCAACCAGTATGCCGACGTGGCACAGCGCTACCGCGACGCGGCTAACCCGGGCAATGGGGTAGTTTACCGTGCATCGCGTGCGGGTACGCAAAGTAATAGCACTCGCCTGTCTACCTTTTACCTGCAGGATGGCTCTTTCCTGCGTTGTAACAACATCACTTTGGGCTACACACTGCCCAAGACAATTGTAAGTGCTATCGGCATGAGCAACCTGCGTATATACGGTACAGTGGTTAATGCCTTCACTATTACCAAATACAAAGGCTATAATCCCGAGGTTGATTACAACTTTAGTAGCGGCGCATCAAACAATACGCAGCCGGCCAACCTGGCACCGGGTATTGACTATGGCGTGTACCCGCTGGTGCGTTCATACAACCTTGGCATAAGAGCTACATTCTAATTTTTAATGATTAAAGAGATGAAGAAAAATATAATCATAACCATGAGTGCAGCGCTGCTTGCTTTAGCCATGCCCTCATGTAAAAAAGATTTCCTGGACCAGAAAAACCCCAATGCCATTGCCCTTAGCGAAGCTTTAAAATCACCATCAGATGTTTTAAGCGCGGTTAACGGTATCTACCAGTCGCTACGCAGCAGTAACAACATTGGCGAGAACAGCGGGTTATGGACAGATGAACGCTCGGACGATACCGGCCGCAACGACAACCAATCTAACGCGGGAGAGCCCTTCCAGTTTAACGATTTTTCGTTACTACCAAGCAACACTTACCTAAAGAGCCATTGGGTATCTTTATATGGCACCATTTCACGTGCCAATGTGGTATTATCAAATATTGATAATGTAACCTTTACCGATGCTAACCAGAAACAACAATATATTGCCGAAGCCAAATTCCTGCGCGCGGTAATGTACTTTCACCTGGTGCGTTTGTGGGGCGATGTACCTTTGGTAACCAAACAGCTTACCTATGCCGAGCTACCCGCCAATACTTTCCGCGAAAAGCAGGCAACTGTTTACGCGCAGATCGTTACCGATCTTAAAGACGCGCTTAACAGCACGCTGCCCGATCTTCAGTCGGGTTCGGGATTGGGTCGCGCCTCAAAAGCCGCCATCAACGCAACCCTGGGGCAGGTGTATTTAACTATGGCCACCACACAGGACCAGAGCAAGCGTACCGAGAACCTCAATAACTCTAAAACCTACCTGCTTGCAGCTTACAACGTACGCAAGTTCGGCGCGTTAAGCAGTATACCTTATACTGATGTGTTTGACGTTACTAAAAAGTCGACCTGCCCGGAGATCATCTGGCAGATCGTGAACAAACAGGGCGACCCGGTTTACAGCTCCTCCATAGCGGCTAACAACCAGGCAAAAGGCGAAAACATCAACTCGCTCATTACCTCATCAGGCGTGGGTGGCAACGTAACCCGCGACCTTATTTTAGAATATGAGCAAGGCGACCCGCGTATGGCTTTTTCAGTAAAATTCGCCAATGACCCAATTGTTAAGGATTACTTTATTACCAAGTACCGCGATACCAGCCCTACGGCATCCAACCTGGGTTACGGCGGTAACGACTGGATACTGATCCGTTATGCCGACGTGATACTCATGCTGGCCGAAGTAAGTAATTACCTGGGCGATACCGGTGGTGCCATTAATTACCTGGATATGGTACGCACCAGGGCAGGTATGCCAACTTATGCTGTTTCATTAACCAACCCGGCCTATGCTGCAAAGTATACCGACCTCAGGATGGCTATCCTGCACGAACGCCGTGCAGAGCTTGCCTTTGAGCACCACCGCTGGTTTGATCTGCTGCGTACTTTTAGTACTGACGAACTGGTTACTTATTTTAAGAGTAAAAGCCAGTCGAACTTTGGCATAGCTAAATTGGCCAATTTTAGCTCGAAAGACAGGTACTTCCCTATTCCGTTTGATGAGTATAAACTGAATCCGGAAAAGATGTATCAAAACCCGGGCTACCAATAAATTTACCATAAGGGGGATATATTTTATCCCCCTTGTTTATTTTTAACCGATATATGAAAATCAGATCTTTTTTAATTTTATTGCTTTTAGGTGCAGGGCAGGCATTCGCTCAAAAAACAGTTATGGTTACCGCTCACCGCGGCGACTGGCGTAACGCGCCCGAAAACTCGTTAAGGGCATTTGAAAACGCGGCCGCCATGGGTGTTGATATGGTTGAGCTGGACCTGGGTAAAACCCGCGACAGCGTACTCATTATTATGCACGACCAAACCATTGACCGCACCACCAATGGTAAAGGTCGCCCGGCCGATTATACTCTGGCCGAGCTGCGTAAATTTGGTTTAAAAAACGGGCTTGGCAGGGTTACCCGTAACCATATCCCTACCTTTAAGGAGGTAATGCTGGCATTGAAGGGAAAACCGGTAATGGTTAACCTGGACAAAAGTTACCCTTATTACCGCGAAGCTTATGCCGTTTTAAAAGAAACCGGTACATTGAAACAGGCTGTTTTTAAAGCCGAAGTTACCTACCCAATGCTGCACCAGCGTTATGGCAGTTTAATTGACAGCATTACCTACATGCCCGTTGTTAACCTGGATAAAGCTGATGCCCGGGCTAACATCAAAGATTATCTGCAGCACATGAAACCATGGGCGTTTGAACTCAACTTTAAAAGCGATACCTCATCGGTGTTAAAAGATAATAAATTTATTACCCGCACAGGTGCGCGTGTTTGGCTAAACGCTTTATGGACTTCTTTAAACGCCGGGCACGAAGATGACCTGGCAGTTGAGGATGGCAATACCAAAGATAGCTGGGATTGGCTTATAAACCACGGAGCAGCTGTTATACAAACAGACCGGCCCAAAGAATTACTACAATACTTGCGAAGTAAACATCTGCATAAATAACTCTTATTAACTAAACAGGCTCCGCTATAACGGAGCCTGTTTGGCTTTTACTATTGTTGCTTGATTTTGCGTATGCGATTATTATTCATATCAGCTACATAAATAATACCGTTTGTACCTACGGCGATACCCGCGGGCGAGCTAAACAGCGCGCTTATACCTACGCCATCTGTAGTACCAATAGCGTTTGAACCTGCCACTACAGATAATACATGATCTTTGCTGATCTCCAGCACGCGGCCGTTTCCGTCTGTTATAAACATGTTATTGGCTGCGTCAATAGCAATGGCCTGTGGCACTCCTATCGGAGCCGCTACTGTAGAATCGGGGCCACCCGCAAACGTAGTTACGGTGTTGTCTGTACCTATCTTACGGATAGCACGGTTTTGAGGTTCAGCCACGTAAATATTACCTGTGGCATCTATAGCCATACCACTCGGGCTGTTAAAAGAAGCACTGGTACCCAAAGCGTTGATATATCCCTGCGTATGGTTACCGGCCAGCGTAGTTACCACAGCTCCGGGCGTAATTTTACGAATGAGGCCGGTGCCGCTATCCGCTACATACAGGCTGCCATCGCTGCCCATAGCTAATGCTGATGGGGCACTAAAGCTGGCATCCATACCTGTAGCATCTGTATAGCCCGCATTACCGCTACCCGCGAAGGTAGTAACTACTCCGCCTGGCGTTACCTTCCGGATAAGGTTGTTGCCCATATCGGCAACATAAAGGTTGCCTGCGGCATCAATAGCCAAACCCGCGGGCGCGTAAAATGATGCCCCGGTACCCGTGCCATTAGCACTACCAATATTACCCGAACCTGCTATAGTAGTAACTGTACCATCAGGTGTAATTTTACGGATGCTGCAATTATAACTATCGCTTACGTACAGGTTACCCGCCGCATCTACCACGGTACCAAGCGGGTGGTTAAACAAAGCCGACAGGCCACTACCATCAGCATTACCGGCCATAGAGCCCACAAAGGTTGTTACCGTACCATATACGGGCGCAGCTGTGGCTGTTTTAAATTGTATTACACTGCCGTAAGAGGCACCACTGCTGTTACTGGCATAAGCCCGGGCGTAATAAGTAGTGCCTGGTGTAAGGCCTTTTAAGGTTACCACAAAAGAGTGCGAATTTAAGTTTCCAACTACCTTGTTATCGGCGGTAGTGGGTTGCTGGTTGGCTGTGCTGTAGCAAATGCCAAATTCCGTAACCAGCGCGTTTTGGCTGGTTACCAGGCCGCCCGTCCAGGCTTGTGTGCCCGATGCATCAACAATTACATCATTAGTGGTTATCTGGGGTAATGCCAGTTGCTCAGAAGTACCTTTATTGCATGCCGCAAAACAAATTGCCAGCGCCAGGAGTAATAAATTAAAACGGGTAATGATATGTTTCATACAATTGCTGTGTTTTTTACGGTGATAAATGTCAGCGTTGGTAGTTGATGAACACCTAAAACAAGTGTTAATTATTGTTAAACCAACACACTTGTTACACACATTAGATTATTTAAAATATTTGTAACCAGTGCGTTACAAAACATTGCCGATAACAGTAAAAAGCCGTTAACAAGTGATTACACAAGCCTGACCTAATCAATTTCCGCACTTAACGCATAACTGTATTTTTGTAACATTAACTGGTACACTTAGCAATGGCTGAAAACTCACTGGCCCGGCGCCTTAGCCTTATACAAGCCACTGCAATAAACATGACCGATATGGTGGGCATAGGCCCATTCATTACGTTACCCATGGTCATTCATATGATGAACGGGCCGTGGTTCTTATATGCCTGGCTCGCGGGCGCCCTGCTTTCTTTTATCGACGCGATGATATGGAGCGAATTAGGCGCTGCATACCCTATGGCGGGCGGCTCCTATAACTTCCTGAAAGAAACGTATGGCAAACAAAAGCTCGGCCGGCTAATGAGTTTTTTGTTTGTATGGCAAACCATGATACAGGCACCTCTCGTTATCGCTTCGGCGGCTATTGGCTTTGCGTCATACTTGTCTTATTTGCTGCCATTGTCGCCAATGGCATCCAAGCTGGTTAGCGGGGGTGTGGTCATTAGTATCATTGCGCTGCTGTATCGCCGTATAGAATCAATCGGCAAAATAAGCATGGTATTGTGGATAGGCGTTTTGGTGACCATGCTATGGATCATTGGCGGGGGCTTGCTGCACGGCAACTTTCTATCGCCCATTAAACATATTAACGACGGGCTTACATTGAATTACGGTTTTGTTGCAGCTATAGGTTTTGCCAGCGTGAAAAGCGTTTACAGCTACCTGGGCTACTATAACGTTTGCCACCTGGGTGGCGAGATCATTAACCCCGGCCGTAACATACCCCGAAGCATGTTCCTGTCCATTGCAGGTATAGCCATTTTATATATGCTGATGAATGTAAGCGTTGTAAGTGTGATACCCTGGCACCAGGCTAAGGATAGCCAGTTTGTGATAAGCGACTTTATGGAGCGACTGGCCGGAGATACCGCGGCAAAAATTGTGACCTGCCTTGTTTTGCTGGTAGCTTTTTCATCTGTTTTTTCGGCTACGCTGGGTTATAGTCGTATCCCTTACGCTGCCGCTGCAGACGGGGCTTTTTTCAGGATATTTGCCAGGCTGCATCCTACCAAGCATTTCCCCTATGTATCGTTATTGGTATTGGGTGGTATCGCCTTTATTTTCAGCCTGCTGTTTAAGCTGGGCGATGTGATCAGCGCTATACTGGCCATGCGTATAGTGGTGCAATTTATAGCCCAGGCCTTTGGCCTTTACCTGCTGCGCCGCCGAAAAAGCGATGCGGTTTTCCCCTACAAGATGCCTTTATTCCCGATACCCATATTTTTAGCGATACTAATATGGATAGGCATACTCGTTTCAACCGGCTGGCATATGGTTGCAGGTGGGTTAAGCGCAATTGCAATAGGCATAGCGGTTTATTTCTGCAAAGCCAGGCTAAAAAAGGAATGGCCCTACAAGGCTACACCTGCAGTTGATAAAAATTAACCGCGTTTAAGCCCCAAAATTGCTCCTGCTCATGCTGGCTTAGCTTTTTAACATAATTATCCGCCAAGGCGAAAACCTTGTCATAGCCCCCTGCCACATTACACACCGGCCAATCGGAACCATACATTACTCTTTCGGCGCCAAAGGCGTTAAAAACAACATCCATATATGGTTCAAAATCTGCAGGCTGCCAGTGGTTCCAGTCGGCTTCGGTAACCATACCGGATATTTTGCAGCTCACATTTTCATATTGCGCCAGTTTGGTTATTTCTTCTTGCCATTGCGCTATCTCCCCTGCCTTAATAAACGGCTTTGCCAAATGGTCTACCACAAAACGCTGGTTGGGGAACGCCTTTACCAACTCCTCAGCGTATGAAAGGTGCCTCGGAAAAATGAGTATATCATAAGTAAAGCCATATTGCTCAAGCAAGCCCACGCCTCTCATAAAATCAGGATGTAACATGTAGCGATCATCAGGCTCGCCCTGTAACACATGCCGAAATCCTTTCATGAGCTTTATGCTTTGGTAATGTTGTAAGCTTTCTTCTATCCTCGGGTCCTTAAGGTCAACCCATCCTACAATGCCCTTAATGAAACTGTTATGTTGCGCAAGGCCCAGCAAAAAATCATTCTCGGTGATCGTTTGGTCGGCCTGTACAGCTACACAGCCTGCAATATTATTCTCAGCCAGCAGTGGCTGCAGATCGGCAGGTAAAAAATTACGCCGGCAGGCCTGCATATCATCATTTATCCAGGCGTGCCTATCCGCGTCATAAAGCCAAAAATGCTGGTGACTGTCAATCTTTAACATAGCTATTTAAGTTTACCGGTTGGCGCTAAGCTAAGTGCAGATGCATCAAAAACAAAGAAGTCCCTCACTTTTCCGGAGGGACTTCTTTATTTTTTATTTACTAATGAGGTTATACAGTTCGTCTAATCGCGGCGAAAGTACAATTTCTATCCGCCTGTTTTTAGATAGCGCTTCAGGAGTTTCCGAAGTATCAATCGGCTGGAACTCGCCTTTACCGGTAGCCGTTAAACGATGCGGGTCAACATTCTCCGTTTCGGTAAGGTAGCGGGTAACCGATGTAGCACGCAGCACGCTCAGGTCCCAGTTATCTTTTATCTGCCCAAGATTTTTTATCTTCTTGTTATCGGTATGGCCTTCCACCGCGATATTGATATCGGGTTCCTTATTCAGCACCGCTGCCAGTTGTTTGAGTGCCTGCTTACCCTTTTCGTCAATAACAATACTGCCTGATGGGAAAAGCAATTTATCCGTAAGCGAAACGTATACTTTGCCGTTACGGATATCAACCGTTAAACCGCTTTGCTGGAAACCAAGTAGCGCTTTCTGCAGTTTTTCCTTTAGCGCGTTAGTGGCTTCATCGCGTTTGCGCAGTATTTCTTCCACTTCCTTTAAACGGGCTTCGCGCTTTTGCAGGTCGCTGGATAGCTGTGTTACTTTTGACGAGCTTGCATTATAGTTGCTATTAAGCGAGGCGTAGTTAGATCTTAACTGGGCCAGTTCCTGGCGTATACGCGCGGTATCGGCAACAAGGCCTGCCACCTGGTTCTCCAGCGTAGCTGTACGGGCTGATAGTGAATCACGCTCGGCCAGCAGGGCCTTGTGCTTTTTGGGCGACATTACCACGCACGATTGAAGTTCCGCGGCAACAAGCACAGCAGCGAAAAATACATGTCTGAATTTCATAGTTTAAAAAATTAAGGTGTTATGCCAGCGCGTTACGCAGGAAAACATTTAAAGGGTATATTTTACTACAAACGTCTGTTATTTCCTTTACAGCGTTTTTGGTAGTAATTTCTTTATCGGTTAAGTTATGCCAGGCTATAAAGCTTTTTAACTTCAGCAGGTCGATATTTTCATTATCAGCATCATAGCCCTTAGGATTGGTTTTTAATTGTTCCTGCCCCCTGAAATCACCAAATAGCTTAACAAACTCTTTATCGTCAATGATCTTTTTAAGATCTGCAGCGTTATAGTCGATCTCCTGGCGGATAGCCTTCAGATGGTCTGCTTCCGGCATCCAGTAGCCCCCGGCAATGAACGACTTGCCCGGCTGTATATGCAGGTAATACTCCACACCGCCATTCTTGTTGCCCTGGGTAGGCAGGCTTACGCCAAAATTATTTTTATAGGGCAGTTTATTTTTACTGAAACGTATATCGCGGTAAATACGCATCACACACTTTTTAGGGTCGAGGTCCAGGCTGATGGCGGGGTCAATACTGTGCAGGCCGGATATCACTTTTGAGGTAAATGCCAGCACATCTTCACGCGACTGATCGTAACGGTCCTTATTGGCCTGGAACCAATCACGATTGTTATCGTCGGCAAGGTCTTTTAAAAAAGCGAGTGTTTGTGATTGTAGCATGGCAGATGATGTGTGTACTGCTTAATTTAAATTAAACTTCTCGCCGCGCATATTAAGGTCTACATTTTTACGGCGGTACTTTTTATACCAGATCACGCCCAGCACTGCCACCGCAAGGTAAGGTGCGGCCAGCAAGTACATAATACCGTTATTTAAACCATGAGTGGCGCCATCGCCACTTTTGGCATTGGTTTCTACTGCTGCCGTACATGCCGCGCATTGGGCTTTTACGTTTACAGTTGAGGTCACCATTAACCCGAAGGCTAACAGCAGGTATAAAAATCTAAGGCTCTTTTTCATATTCTTCAACCTGTTAAAAGTGGTAATACGGTTTGATCATCAAATATACGATGACACCAGATATTGTAACGAATAACCATAAAGGAAACGTCCATCTAACTAATTTCTTATGTTTTTCTACCTGCATTTGTAAACCGCGGTGGAAACTTAGCAATATTAAAGGCAACACGCCTGCCGCTAATACGATGTGCGGAACTAATATTGCCAGGTATACCCTGCGCGATGTACCAGCGATAGCCCTTTCAGCCTCGTTCAATACGCCATCGCCATTAGCATCGCCGTAGAGTGTATCGTTACGCATCAGGTAATGGAACAGGATGTACGATACCAGGAATAACGAAGACAAGCAGAACGTAAGAATATTAATGCGCTTGTGCATAGTAATATTTCCCTGCTTAATGTAATACAGCGATACCATTAACAGCACACTGCATGTACCATTTAAAATGGCATTGAGCAAGGGCAAATATGGCGTAAAGGCAGGCGGCGTGGCCGGGCCCGGTATTAAATGACGGTTAAGTACAATTACCACGGCAATAACAAATATGGTTATGCCCGCAACAAATCGGAATATGAATTTATCAGTCATGTTATTCAAGCGAGTCAGGAGTCAAGACTACAAGAATCAGGACTCATTTCTTATGTTTATGATCTTATTAAGGGCAAGCTATCGTCTTGTTTCTTGACTCTTAACATCTTGCTTCCCTTCTATTAATAAAGCGCTTTATCCACTTTACGTAGCTCTTCTGCTATCTGCACCTTTATCTCGTCGTTAAGCTTGGTAATGTCGGCAGTGCTGGCGCCATTATAGTAACCGCGTATCCGCTTTTCAGCGTCTATTAGTATCAGTTTATCACTATAAATAAACTCATCCTTCCCTGGTACTTTTAAGGCATCAACCAAAAAACCTTTACGGGCTAAGTTATATACAGTGGTAGTATCACCGGTAAGAAACAGCCACTTGTTGGTTGTTTCAAACTGCCTCGAGTATTGTTTTAGTACTTCGGGCTTATCCTTATCCGGGTTAACGGTTATGGTAAGGAAATATACCATAGGGTTTTTCCGGTAAGCGTAAACCAGTTCGCTCACGTTCTTATTTACCGCGCTGCAAACAGTGGGGCAACCGGTATAAAAAAAGTTAGCAATGAATATCTTTTTATCAAAGTTTTTAAACGATACTTCTTTGCCGTTCTGGTCGGTTAATTTAAAGTCGCTTAATTTATGATAGATGGTATCGGGTATATACTTACCATGAAATTTATGCCCGGTTGCAGCCACCTGCTTAGGGCCGTAAAAAGGAAGTGGCTTATATCGGTTTTTCCCTTTCGCGGTTAGTAAATAATATAAAAATCCCGGTAACGCTAATATGGCTACCAGGATCATTATTTTTTTGGCAATAGAAGCTTTACGCATTTCTATCTTAGTTCAGTCCAGTAATGGCTTTCATTTGTAAGTACCAGTATTAAACCAATAATAAAGAGTATAGGTACTATAATAGAGATCATTAAACCAATGCGCTCAAACTTTAAGTGCATAAAGTAGGCTACAATGTAAAATGCTTTAAACAATGTAAGTACTATGTAAATAGGGTTTGCCCAGTGCAAAGGAATGTGTCCTTTTGGTACCAGCCACAACGCTATAATAAACTCAATTACAGTGATACCTAATAATATGGCAAATACCTTCCATATTTTACCACGCGACATTGATTCGTGTTCGCCGTGCTCGTCGTGGTGTAATTCTGCGTTTTCTGATGACATGATATATCAGGTTAAATTTTTAAACTAAATAAAAGAAGGTAAATACAAACACCCATACCAAGTCTACAAAGTGCCAGTAAAGGCCTACTTTTTCAACCATCAGGTAGCTGCCGCGTTTCTCATAAGTACCGGCCAGTACGTTAATGGTGATAATGATATTGATGACCACACCGCTAAATACGTGGAAACCGTGGAAACCGGTAATGGTAAAAAACAGGTTGGCAAACTGGTGCGTGCTGGTTACAGATGTAGCTTCGCCATGGCGAAAATACTCGCCTAACTCGTGCGGAATGCTTCCCCACCAGAAACCTTCGTGATGCAGGTGTGTCCATTCCAACGCCTGGCAACCCAGGAACATGAAACCACCAATAATGGTAGCGATCATCCATCCCACTACTTCTTTTTTTGCCATACGATGACCGGCCTCAACAGCCAGTACCATAGTTACCGAACTCATGATGAGGATAAACGTCATTAAACCTACAAACACAAGGGGTGCCCCGTGATCGATCATTCCCGGAACAGACTGGAATATCAGGTCGGCAGCCGGCCAGGTGCTTGAGCTGAAGCGTAGAGCGCCATAAGCAATAAGCAATGATGAGAAGGTAAAAGCATCTGATAACAGGAAGAACCACATCATCATTTTGCCATACTCAACATTGAAAGGTGATTTACCACCTGCCCACGGCGTTGTTTTTAATTCATCAATAGAAGATACTTGTGCACTCATTGTGTTTTTAATATTGGTTCAAAAGTAAAAAAACATACAGATAAATCCATATAATATCGACAAAATGCCAAAATATTGAGGACATCTGCATACTAAACAAATTTTTAACCTGCGCTACGTTGCGGTAGCTACGGATAAGTGTATTGGCTAAAAGTAATAAGCCTGCTAAAATGTGTAATAAGTGCATCCATATAAATACATATACGAATGATTGTGATGCATTGGGATTGCTAAAATACACCCCCATTGATGGCAGCAGTATTAACCACGCGTAAACCTGTATAATAAAAAATGCTATACCAAGCGCAATGGTTACCCACAGAAACAGGCGCTGCCTGGCAAATTGCAGGCGCTTGGCCGCGCTTGATGCCAGAAACATACTAATGCTGCTCACGGCAATAATAAGGGTGCTGTATAAAAATATAGGTGGCATTTTAAAATTTAAGCCATGCTTACCGCCACCTGCATAAACGATGAAACCACTGGTTAAAGCCGCAAAAAACATAAATGATGTGAATATAAATATCCACATGTTGAATTTTTTGGGTGCCAGGTTTAACTTATCTTCTTGTTGTATCCGGGCCATTTACTTTACAATAAAATCAAACAAAAACATTAACTGCACTACAGGCAGGTAATAAAAAGAACCAAACATTAGTGTACGCGCCGCTTTTATTTCAAGTGTGCGTAAAAGGTTAAACGCCTGATATAAAAATATCAAACTCATTATTAATGATACGCCACCTACGTAGTAACCACCATAACCATAAATAGTTGGTAATAAACTCACCGGTACAAGTATCACTGCGAATAAAAAAGTGATCAAAGCACTGGTTTTGTCGCGCTTCGCGGTTGGTAATAACCGGAAACCTGCCAGCTTATAATCATCATCCAGCACCCATGCTATCGCCCAAAAGTGCACAAACTGCCACACAAATTGTATCAGGAACAGTATAATAGCAATCTCGTCAATACGCCCGTGAGGCTGGCCGGCAACATATCCAATAAGTGCGGGTAAGGCACCAGGTATGGCTCCTACAAAAACCGCGGCCATGCCATTAACACGTTTAAGAGGCGTATAAGCAAACGCGTAAAGCAGTATGGAGAACACCGACAAAAGCCCAGTAAGCAGGTTAAGCGACCCTAATAAGTAAGTGCCAATGATACCCATACCCATACCCAAAACGAGCCCCTGCCCGGTAGTCATACGCCCGGCAGGCATTGGCCTGTCCATAGTGCGTTTCATCAGCTTATCATACTTTACCTCAATTACCTCGTTGAAACAATTGGCCGCCGAAGTTACCAGGAAACCGCCGATAACCAGCTTGATCCAGTTCAACCACATGGTAGTACTGTATAGCGAACCCCAGGTATTGCCGCCATTTGCCTTTACAGCAATAATAAATGATATAGATGCCGAGAACGTAACCAAAAAGGTTAAGCGCGACTTGATTAGTTTTGAAAAATCGCTACCTTTCATTGCCCTGCCCCCTGTACGTTTTCTGATTTAAACAGGTTCATCAACAAATAAAACTGGGCGCCAAACATTAAACTGGCCAGCACAATGTGCGAAGCCTGCGCAAAAGGAGGCAACGCGAAATAAGATAAAGATATACCGGTAATAATTTGCAGCATGATCATGAGGAACGTAAAGCTCATGAGCTGCTGTTGCACCGCATGCCTGTTAAATTGCTTGCGGATAAGCGCATATAGAATAAGGTTAAGCGCCAGTACTACCAGTGCTATGTCGCGATGTTGTGTAAATATATCGCCGGCACGCTTTACCCAGCTATCGCGGTAGCTGCCTTCCAAATGTGTAGCTACAGCATCAACTTTTTCACGCACTTCTGTACCAAATGTTATTTGCATCACGCTTATCGCTAATACAATTAATGTAAGCACCTGTACCAACGGCTTTACGGTAACTTTATAACGCCCCTGTACCTTGGCCATATGGTAAGTAGCTATGCTAATAGCCAATATGGCCAGCGCAAGTAACATATGTACGGTAACGATCCAGGCAACCAAATTGGTTGATACCACAATAGAACCTAACCATCCCTGAAAGCCTACCAAAAATAAATTAAACACGCTTAAAAAGATGATGAGCTTATTGGTTTTGCGATATTTAAATGAATAAACAGCACATAACAATAAAAACACTCCGGATATCGCGCCGATCAAGCGGTTGATATATTCCGTCCAGGTACGGGCAGTGTTAAATTCTTCAGGTACCAGTATGGATTTATCATTGCGAATACGCATGGCCAATTGGCTATAGCCAAATATATCCAGCATTTTAGCAAAGCGCTGGTTCTTATCCATACGCTTTTGCACGTAGGTATCTTTGTAATTTGCAGGTAGTTCCGAAAGGCTGGTTGGCGGTATATAGCGGCCAAAGCATTTAGGCCAGTCAGGGCAACCCATACCTGAGCCAGTGCTGCGCACCACCCCTCCTGCCAATATCAACACAAATAATAGTATGATAGTAAGCAGGTTGAGCTTGATGAATGTATTGTTACCGGATGCTTTTATGCCCATTTAGATTATTCCTAAAAAACAAGGGTATCTATTTGAAGTCGTAAAGTTCAAAGCTTCAAGTCGAAAGTCTGTTTAACAACTCAGGACTTATACTTAAGACTTAGGACTTAAACAGATACCCTAAAAGATCAGAGATCAGTACTTTTATTACTTAACCTGCTCGTTGCTTTTCTGAGTACTTGCCCATTTTGCATGTTCTTCCAAACCTGTAGGATTATCCTCAAAGTCATGCGGAAGGTTTGAGCTCATGGTTTGCGAAAGCGGAACAGTTTGTTGTATAAAGTCTTCGTCGGCGCCTGGTTTGCTGTAATCATATGGCCAACGGTATACTGACGGAATTTCTCCCGGCCAGTTGCCGTGGATATGTTCAACAGGTGCAGTCCACTCAAGGGTATTAGCTTCCCAAGGGTTTTGTGTAGCTTTTTTACCGAAGAATATAGAATAAACAAAGTTGAACAGGAACGCACACTGCGCAACTGCTGCCATAATAGCGGCCCAGGTAATAAAGGTATTTACTGATAGCCATTGTTTCATTGACTCAAACTCGGTGAAAGCATAGTAACGGCGCGGTACGCCATCCAAGCCCATAAAGTGCATTGGGAAGAATACCAGGTAAGCACCAATAAATGTTAACCAGAAGTGCAGGTAACCTAAACGCTCGTTCATCATACGGCCGAACATTTTAGGGAACCAGTGGTAAACACCGGCAAGCATACCAAATATAGCCGCAGAGCCCATTACTAAGTGGAAGTGAGCTACTACGAAGTAAGTATCGTGCAGGTTGATGTCTAAAGCAGCGTTACCCAGGAAGATACCTGTTAAACCACCAGAGATAAAGAACGAAACCATACCGATAGCGAATAACATTGCCGCGGTAAAACGGATGTTACCTCTCCAAAGAGTAGCTAACCAGTTAAATGTTTTTACCGCTGAAGGTACCGCGATGATCAATGTAGTGATCATGAACACGCCGCCCAGGAACGGATTCATACCTGTAACGAACATGTGGTGACCCCATACAATGAATGATAATACAGTAATACCAATAAGCGAGTAAACCATGGCGTGGTAACCAAAGATAGGCTTACGTGAGTTAACCGACATTACCTCTGATGATATACCCATCGCAGGCATAATTACGATATATACCTCAGGGTGGCCCAGGAACCAGAACAAGTGCTGGAACAGGATTGGGCTACCACCTTCAAAAGGTTGCACCTGCGAACCATTCAATACAATTTCTGATAAATAAAAGCTTGTACCAAAACTACGGTCGAATATTAATAATACCACACCAGCAACCAGTACCGGGAATGATAATATACCTAAAACTGCGGTTAAGAAGAATGCCCAAATGGTTAAAGGCATTTTCCAAAGGTCCATACCTTTAGTACGCATGTTTAATACCGTACTTACGTAGTTGATACCACCCATTAATGATGAAGCGATGAACAACACCATACTGGTAAGCCAAAGCGTCATACCCATACCTGAACCCGGCATAGCCTTAGGTAAGGCAGATAATGGAGGATAAATTGTCCAGCCACCGCTTGCAGGGCCTTTTTGAACCATAAATGATGATAACATGATAACGCTGGCCAAAAAGAAGAACCAGTAAGAAAGCATGTTCATAAATGGTGATGCCATATCGCGGGCACCCAATTGCAAAGGAATAAGCAGGTTACTGAAAGTACCGCTCAAACCGGCCGTTAACACGAAGAATACCATGATGGTACCATGTATAGTAACCAGCGCCAGATAAAAGTTAGAATCTAAACGTCCACCCGGAGCAAAACGGCCCAGCAATGTTTCCATTAAAGGGAAGGCTTTATCAGGGTAAGCCAGCTGGATCCTGAACAGGATAGACAAGATCATGGCAATAACCGCCATAGTAATACCTGTGATCAGGAATTGCTTGGCAATCATTTTATGGTCCATACTAAATATATATTTAGATATGAACGTTTCTTTATGGTGGTGATGTCCGTGATCTTCTTCGTGGTGTGCTACGCTATGATCGTGAACTGATAATGTTGACATACTCGTTAATCTTTTTGTATTAATTATTTAACGCTAACCTGTTTTGTTGTACCTGCTTGCTATCCTCAGTAGCTGCAAACTTAAGATCTTTCTTAAGCTGGTCTGTAAGATATGGCTTTTGCTGCGCTAACCAGGCCTGGTATTCGGCCTCGGTAACTACGCGTACAACTTTTTTCATGTTATAGTGGCTACCACCGCAAATTTTGTTGCATAATACCTCATACTCAAATGTAGGTTTATCCAATTTGGCACGCATCTGCGCGGTAGTCATGATCGGCTTGAATTTAAAGAAAGTCGGCAAGCCGGGAACAGCGTTCAACTGCACACGGAATGCAGGGATGTACACACTATGGATAACATCCTGCGCATGGATGTTTAGCCTTACCGATTTATTTACAGGGATAACCATGGTATCAGCCTGCAGGTCATCGTAACTGTATTTATCTTTAAAGTTGATACCCAGTTTATTGGCACCGTTAACTAATTTATAGTTGGTTTTACCTAAACGGCCATCCTTACCCGGATAACGCAGTTCCCACGCAAACTGGTGGCCGGTAATATCAATGTTAATTGAAGCAGGTTCGCCTTTGGCATCAACACTGTTAGTAATGCTTTTCCAGGTAAAGAAACCGAAAATAACCAACACGGTTAATACAATTGCCGGTGCAATGGTCCAAACCTTTTCAATAGTGTTATTGTGGGGCAGGAAGTGCGCGCGGCGTTTGGCATTATAACGGTATCTGAACAGGAACGTGAAAAGCAATATCTGTGTGATGAAGAACACCGTCATGGTGATGCCGGTGGTAGTCCAGAACATTTTATCCAGGATACCGCCATGCTCAGACGCTGCTGCAGGTAATATCATGCTGCCCTGTACAGTGAAAGACCAGTATGCACCATATAAACCTGCTACCAGGAACACAAGACATAAAACACCCATTACGTTATTCCAGTTAAGCGGCTTTTTGCCTCTTATCTGTTGGGTAAGGTCGTAAACACGGAATACTTTACCTATAATGCCAATGAAAAAGCATACCACCAGGAACATCAGGATGTAATAACCCGCTGTAGGCAGGCCGGTATCCTTTGCGGCAGCGTCAGTAGCTGGCGAAGCACTTGCTCCGGCTGATGCTGCATCCTGGGCGAAAAGTACGCTTGTACCTAACAGCATAAATACAGCTATAAGCGAAAGTATTTTTTTAGTATTAAATAGATTTTTGAATCCCATTTTATTGGTTATTTGAAAATGCTTTATCCAGTTAGCAAATTTAACAATTATTATCTGTGATGATGTAAGCTCTCTTGCAGGAACGGATGCTTTTTAGGAACCAATGACGGTGCTTTAGCAATTTTACCCATAACCAGGTAAAAGAACAAACCTGCAAAACCTGCAAACAAACCTATCTCTTCAACTCCAAAACCTCTTTCTGCACCCAGTGTACCTGGCATGATCATCAGGTAATAATCTAACCAGTGGCCGGCAATAAGTACTATACAGGTCCACATTACACGGTTGCTTAAGCGTTTTGCATCTCTTGACATTAACAATAACAATGGTGCAAGGAAGTTCATTACGATGTTTAACCAGAACCACCATTTGTACTCAGGCTCCCAACGTTTGTAGAAATAAACAGACTCCTCAGGCATGTTAGCATACCAGGTTAGGAAGAACTGCGCGAACCAAACGTAGCACCAGAAGATAGAGAAACCGAATATAAGCTTACCTAAATCATGCAGGTGATTTTCGTTTAACCAGGTAAAATAACCACGTTTTTGAAGGTAAATGATCACCAGGGCAATAACGGCTAAACCACTTACGTGCATGGCAGCTAAATTGTACCAGCCAAACATGGTTGAGAACCAGTGTGCTTCTAATGACATGATCACGCCAAAAGCGAATATCGGGAAGGTGAAACCAAATATTACCAGGAATATACAGGCATATTTAAAAATCTTGTCATAGTTAGCCATGCCACCCTCTGTGTCTTCAGCTTCAGAGAATTTGGCCATTTTTATACCTAAAAAGCTGTAAACGCCCAAAAACACAATTAACACACCATAGAAGAATGGAATATTTAAGAAACCTTTTTTACCATAAATAATGGCATCAAAGTTTTCGCTTCCGGGGGTGGTTATACCATGAGCAGCCCAATGCGCATACAGGTAAGGTACTGTTTCGGTTTTGCCATTCTCGGTAACCGTATGTGTATGCAGTAAACCAGCAGTGATAATCAATATCAGGATGATGCTTGCGATAGGCAACACCTTGGCAAATGCCTGCGGTATGCGAATTAACGATGCCGACCAGCCGGCCTGTGCCACATAGTTGTAAGCGCTAAAGAATATACCGGCAAGGCAAACGCACACAAAAAAGTAGCCCATGAGCAACAAGTTGCTGTAAACGCGCTGTATGTGGTCGCCACCTAAGATAAAACCGAACGCTATGCCGATAACACCAAGTACAATACCTACCAAACTAATGGTTTTGGCAGTGCCTGTAAATTCAAAACGTTCGTCAAAATTATTATGAGTCTTCATTAATCAATAATCTTATAAAGTTTGTAAATGGTGTACATACATCACAATTTTCCAGCGTTCTTCTGGTGCAACCTGAGATGCGTATGAACCCATTGCGTTTACACCATAAGTTATAGTATGATAAATTTTACCATCCGTAAGATCTTTCATAGCACCACCACGTGATGATTGCCCTTTAGAGTATGATGGAGGCGGTGGATATCCGTGCTGTACAACTAAACCATCACCCTGGCCGTTGATGCCATGGCAAGGAGAGCAAAAGGTAGTGAACAGCTTTTTACCATCTTCCAGATTGGTTGATGTTAAAGGCAACGGATTTTTTACTTCCGTACCAGCAAGTTCATAACCATCTTTAGTGTTAGGATAGTCAAAACGTTTAAAGCCTACCGGAATGGTACCGGCAGGTGGCACTTGCGCGGTTTTGCCATCCTTAAAGTTATTGTTAGGTTGGTCGTACTCATAAGCGGTGTGCTCATACATGTTAGGAGCATACTCCCAGCCTGTGCTGCGCTTATCCTTGCACGATGTAATTATTATTGATGCAGCAATAACAAAAGCTGTTGTGCCCAATACCTTAATTTTATTCATAGCTAACATATTTCCTTTCGTTATGCTTAACTTCTACAGCTCCTGCTTCTTTTAATAAATTAGTAATATCGTCATGAGGGATGTTACCTTTCGCGTCAACTGCTATAATAAAGCGGTCGTCGGTAGCACGCAGGTCCATCACACGCGGCGCACGGCCGGGGAAAAGGTGCGTTGCTGCAAAAAAGGTGATCGTCATACCAAACGCGGTGAATAATATGGTCCACTCAAAAGTAAATGGTACAAAGTCAGGAATGGCAAAGCTTGGTTTACCACCAATGTTCTGTGGCCAGTCATGCACCAGGGTGTAATACACAATGCTGAATATTACGGTAGCACCAAGGCAACCAAAGCAAAACGCCGCGTAACCCAGGCGTGAATCCTTAACGCCCATTTTAGCCTCAATACCGTGTATGGGCATTGGGGTGTAAACGTCGTAAATAGGTACGCTATTTTTTTGTAAGTTGGTGATGCCCTGCATCATATTGTCAGGATCATCAAAACAGCCCAATATAAATTTAGTCTTGCTCATGATTATACTTTTTCGTAGTCAGCCATATCAACGCTGTCATACTTGGTTAACGACTCTTTGTAGTACTGAACTTCAGCTGGTTCCAGGTGCCCCTCTTTGATCAGCTTCATTTTAGCTTGCTCACTTGCAGTTTTCAGCAATAGTTTCACCTCGGCGATAGCTACTGAAGGCAATACGCGGATGAACAACAGGAATAACGTGAAGAACAAGCCTATTGAACCGATGAATACACCTACGTCAACCCAGGTTGGATAGAACATGGCCCAGCTTGAAGGGATATAGTCACGGTGTAATGAAGTTACGATAATCACGAAACGCTCAAACCACATACCGATGTTTACCACAATTGAAAGCGCCCATGAGAATGGAATGCTTCTGCGCAGTTTGCTTGACCAGAAAAGCTGAGGAGAAATTACGTTACAGCTCATCATGCTCCAGTATGCCCACCAGTACGGACCGGTTGCACGGTTAATGAAAGCGTATTGCTCATACTCAACCTGTGAATACCATGCAATAAAGAACTCAGTAATGTAAGCCACACCCACAATTGAACCGGTAAGCATGATGATCTTGTTCATCGATTCGATGTGGAACATGGTGATGTAGTTTTCCAGACCTAATACTTTACGGGTTACCAGTAACAGGGTTTGCACCATAGCGAAACCTGAGAAGATAGCACCCGCAACGAAGTATGGAGGGAAGATGGTAGTGTGCCATCCCGGTTCCAGTGATGTAGCAAAGTCGAAAGATACGATGGTGTGTACTGAAAGTACCAGCGGTGTAGAGATACCGGCCAGAATTAATGACACGGTCTCAAAACGCTGCCAGGTTTTTAATGAACCTGTCCAGCCGAATGACAGTATAGAATATATACGGCGACGTAAGCCTTTAGCGCGGTCGCGGATAGAAGCAATATCAGGCAACAAACCAGTGTACCAAAATAATAATGATACCGAGAAGTAAGTTGAGATTGCGAATACGTCCATCATCAGCGCTGAGTTCCAGTTCACCCAAAGTGAGCCGTACTGGTTTGGCAGTGGCAATGTAAAGTAAGCTAACCAGGGGCGGCCCATGTGCGCTACAATGTATGTAGCGGCGCAGATTACCGCGAAGATGGTCATCGCCTCGGCAGAACGGTTAATGGAGTTACGCCAGTTTTGACCGAAGATCAACAACACTGCCGAGATAAGCGTACCGGCGTGACCGATACCTACCCACCATACGAAACCGGTGATGTCCCACGCCCAGCCTACAGTTTTGTTTAAGCCCCACTCGCCCAAACCATACCAGAAGGTTAAGCTGATGGATACTACCCACAACATAGCCCCTAATGCAGATACGATGAAGCCGATCCACCAGGCTTTGTTTGGTTTATTCTCTACAGGTAATAATATTTCGTTAGTGATACGGGCATAGGTCATGTCCTTGCCTGTCATTAACGGTTCCCTGATTATCGATTCATGATGATGAGCCATATGTTATGATATATCTCGTTGTAAAATTTAAGCCAATGTTGTTTCAGTTCCGGTGTTTCTAACTTTTACCTGGTAACCAATACCCGGTTGTACGTTAAGCTCTTCAAGTACATAGTATGTTCTTTCGCTTTGCAGTGCTTTGTAGACTTCAGAGTTTTTGTCATTCCTGTTACCGAAGATGATGGCATTAGCCGAGCAGGTTTGCTGGCAGGCCATTTTAATTTCACCATCCTGCAGCGGACGTTTCTCCATTTTAGCTTTAAGCTTACCTGCCTGTATACGCTGTACGCACATAGAGCATTTCTCCATTACCCCACGGAAACGTGTGGTAACATCAGGGTTTAATACCAATTGCGTATGCTCATTGTTCAGGTAATTATCAAAACGAGAATCGTTCCAGTAGTTAAACCAGTTAAAGCGGCGTACTTTATATGGGCAGTTGTTAGCGCAGTAACGTGTACCTACGCAACGGTTGTAAGCCATTTGGTTTAAGCCTTCTGATGAGTGTACTGTCGCTAATACCGGGCATACTGTTTCGCAAGGAGCGTGGTCGCAGTGCTGGCAAAGCATTGGCTGGTGAACAACGGTAACGTTATCATAGTTGTCCAGCTTGTCAATTTCTTTCTCTTTGGTTACACCACCATGTACACTGTCGTTATTGAAGCTATAGTAGCGGTCAATACGTATCCAGTGCATCTCACGGCGGCGGCCAACTTCTTCTTTACCTACAACCGGCACGTTATTTTCAGCGCTACATGCTACAACGCAGGCACCGCAACCGGTACAAGCATTCAGGTCAATAGCCATTACCCAATCGTAAACAGGGCGTGCGTGGATACGGTCGTTATTGGTATTTTCCCAAAGGTCGTATTTCTTATGTTCGCCTTCCTCGTGTTTGCCAGAAGCAGGGTTCTTTTTGTATTCAGCAAAAGAAGTTTCACGGATAACGTTACGCCCTTCGTATGAGTGGTGTGTTTGTGTTTGTGATAACGGGAACACGTCGCCTGTTACCTCTAAAGCTGCCTGTGCGGTAGTCTGGAACGTACCATTACGGAAGCTGTAGAACGGATAAGCGTTTTTACCTACATTGTTACCCACTTTACCTGCTGCTGTACGGCCGTAACCTACAGCGATAGATATAGTACCTTGTGCCTGGCCCGGTTGTGAAAGTACAGGCAGTTCAACAGTATAACCATTAGCGGTTACTTTCACTACGCCAAACTCATCCAAACCTAATTTCTTAACATCTGTAGCAGACATGGCCACAAAGTTATCCCAGGTAACTTTTGATACCGGATCAGGAAGCTCCTGTAACCATGGGTTATTAGCACGTTTACCATCGCGCATAGCGTTGTTCTGGTAAACCTGTAATTCAAATTTCTTACCGTCAACACTTACACCTTCGGCCAATTTAGCGCTTTGGCTTAAAATGGTTTGAGCAACAGCGTTCAGGTCAAGGTTAAAGCTATAGGTACCGGCTGTTTTTGGAGCAGCTTTTACAAAACCTGTTTGTAAAAGTGTTTCCCAACCTGCCTGGCCGGAAAGGCCCCCAATAGCTAATAATTTGGTATTCCAGTTATTTCTAACGTAAGTGTAGTAGTCTTTAACCGCGTTGTCGCTCCAGATCAGCAAGCTTGTTTCGGCCTGGCGGGTATTGTATACCGGGTTAATAGCCGGCTGCATTACGGTGTAATATCCTTCGATTACGCTATCATCACCCCATGATTCCAGGTAGTGGTGGTTAGGCGCTACAACATTACAAAGCGTTGCAGTTTCATCAGCATGGTCTGAGAAGGATACTTTTAAACGCACTTTCTTCAAAGCTTCCTTAACCGCGTCTGCAGAATGGTAGTCATAAGCAGGGTTAGCGTCAAGGAATATAGCTGCACCTACATCTCCGCGTTTAGCCGCAGCAATAAAGTCTACAATATCGCTATCGTTACCAGCGTACTGGCGAGATGGGTTATCCAGGTCAATAGTAGTACCATAACTGCCTAACAGAGAGTTGATGGCATTTACCAGCACCTGCGTAGCTACATCGTTTGAACCGCAAACCACTAAGGCACGTCCTTTAGCAGCTACTAATTCTTTTGCTACAAGTGTAATTACCTTATCGGCATTTGGAGTGGTTAATTTCTTAGAGCCTGGTAAAGTAGTACCGCTGATAGCGTTGTACAGGTTAACCAGTGCCGGGCCTTCTTCTGAAGGTTTGATAGCGATACGGGCATCGGCATTGGTACCGGTCATGCTCATGCCGCTCTCAAATTGTATGTGGCGCGACATTTTTTTCTCTTCAAGAGATTTGCCGTTCCTGTTAGATACATACTGACGGGTAAACTCTTCGCCCGAGATCCAGGTACCCAGGAAATCAGCGCCGAAGCTTACAATTACGTCAGCTTTATCAAAATTATAGTGAGGCAATACCGCTTTACCAAAGCTGTTTTGGTTAGCCTTAATGATACCGGTATAAGAAACCGCGTCATAAGTTACATGCTTGGCGGTAGGGTATTTGGTAATGAAATCAGCGATAACAGCCTGTGTAGACGGGCTTGATTTGGTAGCCGACACAATGCTGATAGTTTTACCGGCTGCTGCTACAGCTGCAAGTTCGCTTTTTACAAAAGCATCCACCTGTGCCCAACCTGTGGTAGAACCATCCATCATAGGGTCCTGCACACGGGTGTTATCATACAGGTCAAGTACTGAAGCTTGTGCCTGGGCGCTCAAACCGCCTTTTGATAACAGGTCGTTCGGGTTACCTTCTACTTTAATAGGGCGGCCTTCACGTGTTTTAACCAGGATGGCGTTACCTTCAAAAGTAGAAGTATAGTAGTTGGCTACACCCGGAGTTACCTCTTCCGGTTTAATTAAGTATGGGATGGATTTGTGTACAGGTACTTTTTGGCAAGCCGCTAAAGTAACCGCACCCACACCAAAGCCTAATGCCTTAAGGAAATCGCGGCGAGGAGTTTTGGCTGATAAGCCACCACCACTCAGCACTTCCTCGATAGGAATGGGCTCGGCAAATTCGTGTCTGTTTTTCTCAACAAATTCTGGTGTATTGTTTAGTTCTTCTAAACCTTTCCAGTATTTTTTATTGCTATCCATTTACGTTATATAAACTGTAATGCTACGTTCTTGATGAATTAATAATGGCACTTAGCGCACTCGATACCACCTAATACGGCCGCGGTAACTTTTTCGCCTTTCTTGATCTTGTCATGAGCGGCAAGTATGCTGTCATAGTAAGCGTTACCTTTACCGTTAACTTCGGTACGTCTGTGGCACTGTATACACCACTTCATGGTAAGCGGAGAGTATTGGTAAACCTCTTTCATCTCCTGTACCTGGCCGTGGCAGGTTTGGCATTTGATACCGCCAACCTTAACGTGTTGTGAGTGGTTAAAGTAAGCCAGATCCGGCAGGTTGTGTATACGTACCCATTGTATTGGCTTAGCTTTAGTGCTATCGTATTTAGCGGTATTAGGATCGTAACCCAGCGCGTCATAGATCTTATGGATCTCAGGCGATTCTGTTTTAACTGATTTGTGGCAGTTCATACAGATATTCAATGACGGGATCGAAGCATTTTTACCTTTGAAAGCCGCTACGTGGCAGTACTGGCACTCGATCTTCATGGCACCGGCATGTAACTCGTGAGAGTATTTGATAGGCTGTACCGGTTGATAACCCTGGTGTACGTTAGTATTCCACATGGTTACCCACTGCCAGCTACCTAAAGCGATAGTACCGCAAAGCACTACAAAGAATACCAGTTTCTTATTCTTGATCAGTTTTTTGAAAACCTCTGCACGGTTAGCTTTTGCTTTTGCCGCTTCATCATCTTCGCTTTCTTCAATTAAAGCTACACCACCTTTATTAAGCAATAAACGCTCAAGGGTTGCGATAACTTTGTTTAAAACAAGGATAACGATGAAAGCGATAACGATAACACCCAGTAACCCCCAGATGATCACCGAGCTTGGGCCCTGATCTTCTGCAGCTGCGCTACCACCGGCAGGGGCTTTCGCTTTCTCATCCTGCATTTTTTTCCACTCGGTGCGTACATAGGTAATAATGTTACCTACATCGGCATCGCTTAACTCAGAGAACACGGTCATGCCGGCCTGGTTAAACTCGTTGTAGATCTTTAACGCTTTTGGATTTTTTGCAGCGATCAACGCCTGGTTGTTCTGGATCCACTTGGTAAGATAAGCGTCATCGGTTTCCTGAGTAAGCTGCGGACCTAAGGCCGGGCCGGTCATACGCACATCAATTTTATGACATGCCGTACATTTGGCCTTGAATAAAGCTTCACCTTTGGCAGCATCGGCCTGTGCATGGGCGTTAAACCCACAAACAGCCAAACCGGCAACCAGTAAAACCGACCTTGAAAACTGTTTAAGAATCAATGAGATATTTCTCATAAAGTGTATTTATGCTAAATAAGTTTTTATTTTAAGTGTTAAACCGTAGTGTTGATGTATGTTTTAGCCACTTTTTCAGGCACAAAAGTATAACTTTATACACTATCGCTGACAATATAATGACACCAATATCTAATTTATAATCGTTCTAAATTGAACTGAAAACCGCCTGAAACTTGCTTAAATGGCTTTTTTGATATTCCATTGATTTAGAACAAAAAAAATGCGGGTCAGGAGCATTTTTTTAAATAAATAATTCTTTTAATATCTGTAAAGCGATTTGGTCGCTCCTTATTGGCACCCCCAAAAGCCGGTAAATAACCTGATAAGCCTTTTTAAGTTTTAGCTTTTGTGATGATCGAAGGCAAATTCATCCCCCGCACTTACCGGCGTTCCATTAAAATAATATACAAAACCGGGACAAACGGAACATATTGAATAACAGTAAATTAACAGACGTCTTTCATCTGTAAAAATGCAAGTGCAACTACAAATACATACTGTAAGCTCCTAATAAATAAGCCTTTAAGCAAAACCTAAAAGCGTTCCGTGCGGAACGCTTTTGGAAACTATAACGGAACGCTTTTGGAACACCGCTTAACCGTATGTATATTACATATGGAGATAACCTTTTAAACAACAAAGCCCTTAAAATTTAAGGGCTTTGTTACATATGATAGGGATCGTTCTATTTATTGGCCCAGTATCCAGGCGAATATCAATGGCGCTACAATGGTAGCATCACTTTCTACAATAAACTTAGGGGTATCTATATCCAGCTTACCCCATGTGATCTTCTCGTTAGGCACCGCGCCTGAGTAAGAACCATATGAGGTGGTGGAGTCAGATATCTGGCAGAAATAGCTCCAGAACGGTATATTCTCCATTTCCATATCCTGATAAAGCATTGGTACTACGCAAATAGGGAAATCGCCGGCAATACCACCGCCTATCTGGAAGAAACCTATCCCCTTCCCTTCCGAGTTCTTTACATACCAATCAGCCAGCCATGCCATGTACTCGATACCGCTTTTCATGGTAGAAGCTTTAAGCTCGCCCTTGATCACGTATGAAGCGAAGATGTTACCCATGGTTGAGTCTTCCCATCCGGGTACAACAATTGGCAGGTTCCGCTCGGCAGCGGCCAGCATCCATGAATTTTTAGGGTCTATCTCGTAGTACTGCTCCAGTTCGCCGCTTAGTAATATCTTATACATATACTCATGCGGGAAATAACGCTCACCTGCATCGTCAGCGTCTTTCCATATTTTATGGATGTGCTTTTGCAAACGGCGGAAAGCTTCTTCCTCGGGGATACAGGTATCGGTTACGCGGTTGTAGTGGTTCTCTAACAGGTCCCACTCATCCTGCGGGCTCAGGTCGCGGTAGTTAGGCACACGTTTGTAGTGCGAGTGCGCCACCAGGTTCATGATGTCTTCCTCAAGGTTGGCGCCTGTGCATGATATAATGTCTATTTTGCCCTGGCGTATCATTTCGGCAAGCGAAATACCTAACTCGGCGGTGCTCATGGCACCCGCGAGTGTCACCATCATTTTGCCACCTTCGGTAAGGTGGGTTTCGTAACCTTTGGCTGCATCAACCAAAGCTGCTGCGTTAAAATGCAGGTAGTTTTTCTCAATAAACTGAGAAATAGGGCCTTTTGATGTACTCATTTTTATTGCTCTAAATTATTTTGCAAAAGTAGCTATTTTGCGCACACCTGAATTTTAAATTACAAATTCGGGTAAAACAATGCCTTAACATTTACCTTTGGCATTATACCACATGAAAAAACATCTTACCCTTATAGCGCTGCTCCTGTTATTTATTGCCCCTGCCTTCGCGCAAACCCGCCTGCTGCCCAAATTTATCAGGCGCATGTACTTTGAGAAAGATACCTCCCGCCGCCCCAGCTTTGTGTTGCTGCCGGTGTTAAGTTCGGCACCCGAAACCGGTTTAGAAGTAGGCGGCTCGGGCCTATACTCGTTTTATACCGATACGGCCAGCCGGTACACCCGCGTATCCAACATATTCGCTTACGCTACCATCACTACCAAAGGCCAGAGCCGCCTAAACCTTAGCAGCAGCTACTGGATACCCGGCAACCGCTACCATTTTACCGGCGCTATTAATTACATTAATTTTCCGTTTGATTTTTATGGCATTGGTAACAATACCGCTAAAGCCGATGCCGACCGACTGGGGCAGAAACGCCTGCGTATTACGTTTACCGCCGAAAAGAAACTGGGCAGCCATATTTACGCCGGCCTGGTGGGCGGCGGCTACTACTACCGCTTTACAGATAAGGAACCGGGCGGCATATTTGATACCAACCCTGCCATACAAGACAAAAGCGGCGGTAATATCCTCTACGTAGGCCCTACCTTAATATTTGATAACCGTAATAACAACACCTATACCACCAAAGGCACACTGTTTACCAGCTACTATAATTACATGAACGGTGTTGGCAACAGCAGCGGCTACCACGGCGGCTTGCTGAATATGGAACTGGCCCAGTTCTTTAGTCTGGGTAAAAAGCTGGTGTTAGGCTTCAATATACAAAGCCAAAACCTTACGGGCGGCGCTTCGCCTTTTTACCTGCTGCCCGCCCTGGGGAGCGACGAAATGATGCGTGGTTATTATAACGGCCGTTTCCGCGACCGTAATTATCTGGCCGGGCAAACCGAACTGCGTTACCGCTTTACCGAGCGTTTTGGCATTGTAGGCTTTGCCGGCATCGGCGAGGTTTTCCATACCGACTTTGATACCCGCCAGCTAAAACCCAACTATGGCGGCGGCCTGCGCTATTTCTTTGACGTGCAAAAAGGCCTCAGCGTACGCATGGACTACGGCGTTGGAGAGAAACGCCCCGGCGAAAGCAGACAAAGCGGTTTTTATGTGGGATTGGGGGAAGCGTTTTAAGAGGCTTTTGTTTTGGATTGAAGCAGTTACCCCAATAAGTCTAAATATTGAGTCTAAGGGCAGTGAAATCCTTAACAGAATAAGTAATTATTTGTGCTTTTGATTATAGTATATTTCATCAATAAGCATCCCCGTTCCATAATTGATCAGCGATAGAAAGTTTGCTTTTTTGGAATTGAACGATACTGCCCCTTCTTTATAACGACTACCAGTTACATGTGTGGACAAAAAAGCCTTAAAAATCTTTTTACCTTTTTTAAGGTAGGTTATTTCAACAGTAGAGTCACATTTTAGGTTCGACGATTCTTTGGCTTTTAGAACAAGATCTTTTAAAAAAATCAAATCTCGCTTTTTAGCTTTATAAGCATACATTGGCAACCCTTTAAATTTGATTTCTGCGCCGTCAGCATAATTAACATTTTCACAATCTACTACGGTTTGTGCATAACACTTACCAATAAGAAATAAAAAAAGTGTTAAACAAAATAATTTAGACATGACTATAGATTGTATCTCCCTGCAAGATAAAATTATTTATCGAAGTAAAAAGCTGATTCCAGTTAAGGAACAGCAGCGACATAGCAATCCGAGAGGCCCCACCCTGCCCTCTCCAGAGGAGAGGGTTCAATAACGCTACCCTTGTAAAGTCCTTTCCTTTGGAGAGGATTTAGGTGAGGCTTGAGCGAAAGCGTGGCAATCTCATAGGACAAGCATACGGACCGGCTATGAGATTGCCACGTCGCTGTCGCTCCTCGCAAGGACATAGGTGGTAAAAAGAAAGCGCCGTGATGCTATCACGGCGCTTTCTTTTTTATGAAGAAGCTGTCTTGTATCTTGTTTCTTGACTCTTGATTCTCCACACCTATCTCCAGGCCTTATACTGATTGATCAAACCGTTGGTTGATGAATCGTGGCTGCTTACCTCGGCATCATCTTTAAGTTCCGGCAGAATTTTACCGGCCAGTTGCTTGCCAAGTTCAACGCCCCATTGGTCAAAGCTGTAAATATCCCAGATAATGCCCTGGGTAAATATCTTATGCTCATACATGGCAATGAGTGACCCCAGCGTGCGTGGTGTTATTTTTTTCACTAATATAGAATTGGTTGGGCGGTTACCTTCAAACACTTTGAACGGTGCTATCTTGGCGATCTCCTCTTCGGTCTTACCGGCCTTTTTCAGTTCGTCAATCACCACCTCTTCGGTTTTACCGTTCATTAACGCCTCGGTTTGGGCGAAGAAGTTGGACAGCAGCATCTGGTGATGCTCGCCCAGCGGGTTATGTGATTGCGCTGGCGCGATAAAGTCACAAGGGATCAGTTTGGTACCCTGATGTATCAACTGGTAAAACGCGTGCTGGCCGTTGGTACCAGGTTCGCCCCAGATCACCGGGCCGGTTTGGTAATCTACATGGTTGCCGTTACGGTCAACATGTTTGCCGTTGCTCTCCATATCCCCCTGCTGGAAATAAGCCGCGAAGCGATGCATGTATTGGTCATATGGCAGAATAGCCTGTGTTTCGGCTTCAAAGAAGTTGTTATGCCAAATACCTATTAAACCTAATATGGCCGGTAGGTTCTGCTCTATCGGCGCGGTTTTAAAATGCTCGTCCATAGCATGTGCGCCGGCAAGCAGTTCTTCAAAGTTCTCAAAGCCGATGCTTAGCACTATGGATAAGCCAATAGCGCTCCATAACGAGTAACGGCCACCCACCCAATCCCAAAACTCAAACATGTTGGCGGTATCGATACCAAATTCGGCTACGCCTTTACTGTTGGTTGAGAGCGCCGCGAAATGCTTGGCCACATCTTCCTGCTTACCGCCTGCTTTAATAAACCAGTCGCGGGCGCTGTGGGCGTTGGCCATGGTTTCCTGCGTGGTAAACGTTTTAGAAGCAATGAGGAACAAAGTGGTTTCCGGGTTAAGCGGTTTCAGTGTTTCTACTATATGCGTTGCATCAACGTTTGATACAAAGTGCAGGTTCAAATGGTTCTTGTAAGGTTTTAAAGCTTCGGTAACCATTACGGGGCCCAGGTCTGAGCCACCAATACCGATGTTCACTACATCGGTAATGGCTTTACCGGTATATCCCTTCCATGAGCCGGATATGATCTTTTCGCTAAAGTCTTTCATCTGTTGCAACACCCGGTTCACATCGGGCATTACATCTTTCCCATCAACCAAAATTGGGGTATTGCTGCGGTTACGCAAGGCAATGTGTAATACCGGCCGGCCTTCGGTCACGTTTATTTTCTCGCCGCTAAACATGGCTTCTATTGCCTCATTTAGGCCACACTCTTTTGCCAACTGTATCAAAAGGGCTATGGTTTCGTCGTCAACCCGGTTTTTTGAGTAGTCGAGAAGGATGTCTTCAAACTGTAACGAGAATTTTTCAAATCTTTCGCTATCAGCATCAAAAAGTTCTTTCAGGCTTTTGGCCACTATATCAATGTAGTGGTCTGTAAGGTATTGATATGCCTGGGTAGATGTAAAATCAATATTAGGTAGCATAATGGAAATGAGTTTTAAGCAAATGTAATAAGATAAACCAAGGCTACTAACCAAAGTTTTCAATGAGGCCAAACCTTACATAAAAGTGGCAGTCTTAGTGTTTAATTAACACCTTCTCGGATTGTCATATTTGTAAAATATTCACCTGTTACCTACTCTGTTGGCTTGTTTGTGGCAGCATTTTTGACCTAATTTTAACAAGATTAAAAAATTGTAATGATTTTATAAATCTTACATTAACACACAAAGCTATGTTTGAAAAACTCTTTATGCTGGTAAAAAATAACGCCGGTACGGCTGTTATAAACAACCCCGAAATTCAGGAAAAAGACCGTGATGCCGTGATGAATGATGCTTCGAGCTCTATTATCGAAGTATTGAAAGGTCAACTGGATAATGGCAAGTTAAAAGACCTGGTAAAATATTTCCAGTACCCGGGTATTTACGAAAACCCTCTTATTGACAGTGCCGTTAACCGCTTTACCAATAAGCTGAACAACTTTTACAACCTTACCGCGGAAAAAGCCTCAGAAATTGCGCATAACCTGATACCGCCTGTGATGCAGGAAATGATCAAACAATCTAAACTGGAAGATAAAAACAACGACTTTAGCTTAAGCGCTATGCTAAGCAAACTAACCGGCAATATGAATATTGCACCGCTGTTGCAGCAGTTACGCATGGCATAACATTAAAAGCTAAAGAGTTTAAAAGGCTTAGGTTGCTCACCGCGATTTAAGCCTTTTTTGTTTATCGCCTTTCCATTTTATTTATATTTGCCTTTATGACTAAAGAAAACATCCAGGATTTAAGGGACAGAGTAACGTCCCTGAGGAGGCATCTTTGACATCGATACCAAACTCGATGCGATGCAGAAAGAACAGGATATAACCATAGGCCCTAATTTTTGGGACCATCCAAAAGAAGCCGAAAAGGTACTGGCTTCCATCAAAACCAAAAAAGTTTGGACGGATGCCTTTCAAAAGGTGGCATCAATAGTAGAAGATACTAACGTACTGTTTGAGTTTTACCAGAGCGGCGATGCCAGCGAGGCCGAAATGAAGGAACAGTTTGACAATGCCGTTACCGCGGTTGAAGAGCTGGAATTTAAAAACATGCTGAGCGCAGAGGAGGACCAGCTGAATGCCGTGCTACAGATAACCGCAGGCGCCGGTGGTACCGAAAGCTGCGACTGGGCCAGTATGCTCATGCGTATGTACATTATGTGGGGCGAAAAGAACGGCTATAAAGTTACCGAGCAGGATTACCAGGAAGGTGACGTAGCCGGTGTTAAAACCGTTACGCTGCAATTTGAAGGCGATTTTGCCTATGGTTATTTAAAGGGTGAGAACGGCGTACACCGTTTGGTACGCGTATCTCCGTTTGATGCCAACGCCAAGCGCCACACCTCGTTCGCTTCGGTGTATGTTTACCCGCTGGTTGATGATACTATTGAGATAGAGATAAACCCGGCCGATATTGAGTTTGAAACCTTCCGCTCGGGTGGTGCCGGCGGGCAGAACGTGAACAAGGTGGAAACTGCCGTTAGGCTTTACCACAAACCATCGGGTATTATTATCAAGAACCAGGAGTCGCGTTCGCAATTGCAGAATAAGGATAATGCCATGCGCTTATTGAAATCGCAGTTATATGAGATAGAGATGCGCAAGCGCCAGGAAACCACCAATGCCATCGAAGGCAACAAAAAGAAAATTGAGTGGGGCAGCCAGATCCGCAATTATGTACTGCACCCTTACAAGCTGGTGAAAGATCTGCGTACCGACCACGAAACCTCTAACGCGCAAGCCGTGCTCGATGGTGAGCTAAACGACTTCTTGAAGGCCTACCTGATGGAGTTTGGCGGAAGTAAATAATATTTAACAGAGCCGGGGCGGATCAGCATTTTTCCGCTTCGGCCTTTATTACCTGGTTCCTTGTGAGATGCCGAAATAATTCGGCACGACGGGACTTTCTTCATAAAAAACGCCAACCATAAAGGTCAGCGTCATCATAAAATCATTTAATTATCGGTGGAATCAACCAAGATCGGTGAAATCCCTAAACTTAAAATTCGGCGTTCTTAGGGAAACGAGGGAAAGGTATTACATCGCGGATGTTACCCATGCCGGTAACAAACAGCACCAAACGCTCAAAGCCCAAACCGAAACCTGCGTGCGGGCAGCCACCAAAACGGCGGGTATCCAGGTACCACCAAAGCTCTTCTTTAGGGATGCCTATCTCGTCCATGCGTTGCTCCAGTTTGTCCAGGCGCTCTTCACGCTGCGAACCACCTACAATTTCGCCAATGCCGGGGAACAGGATATCCATAGCGGCAACGGTCTTGCCATCGTCGTTCTGGCGCATGTAGAACGATTTGATCTCTTTCGGATAATCCGTCAGGATCACCGGCTTTTTAAAGTGTTTCTCCACCAGGTAACGCTCATGCTCTGATTGCAGGTCGGTACCCCAGCCTTCCACCAGGTACTGGAATTTCTTTTTCTTGTTCGGGGTTGATTCTTTCAGGATATCAATGGCCTCGGTATAAGTTAAACGCTCAAAATCATTAGCCAGGCAGAACTGCAGTTTCTCCAGCAGCGTCATCTCCGAACGCTCGTTCTGCGGCTTCTGCTTCTCTTCCTCCAGTAAACGTTGGGTCAGGAACTCAATATCGTCCTTGTTCTTGTCAAGCGCGTAAGTGATCACGTATTTGAGTAACGCTTCGGCAAGGTCGGCGTTGTCTTTGGCGTCGTAGAAAGCCATCTCCGGCTCTATCATCCAGAACTCGGCCAGGTGGCGTGTAGTATTTGAGTTTTCCGCACGGAAGGTTGGTCCGAAGGTGTAAATATCACTTAACGCCATTGCGCCCAGCTCGCCCTCTAACTGGCCGGATACGGTTAAGTTGGTAGAGCGGCCAAAGAAATCCTGCTTATAGTCTATCTCGCCGGTCTCCGTTTTTGGCGGGTTGGCAATATCAAAGTTGGTTACGTGGAAAGTTTCTCCGGCGCCTTCAGCATCAGATGCCGTGATGATGGGCGTGTGCAGGTAAATAAACCCGCGCTCCTGGAAAAACTGGTGAACGGCAAAAGCCAGCGTGTTACGCACACGGAACACGGCGCCAAACGTATTGGTACGGAAACGCAAATGCGCTATCTCGCGCAGAAACTCCAGGCTGTGCTTTTTGGGCTGAAGCGGATATTTCTCCGGGTCGCTGTCGCCGAGTATTTCAATGGCGGCGGCTTTAAGCTCAACCGACTGCCCTTTACCTAACGAGGCTACCAGTTTACCCGTAGCGCTGATAGCGGCGCCGGTGGTAATGCGCTTAAGCAGGGCGGCATCGGTGTTCTCAAAATCAACCACCACCTGCAGGTTATTATTGGTTGAGCCATCATTTAAAGCGATGAACTGGTTATTACGGAAGGTACGTACCCATCCTTTTACGGTTACATCAATATCGGTTTTACCGCTCTCAAGCAGTGCTTTAATTTTTGTACGCTGGCTCATATAATTCAATTATTTGAGCGGCAAAAATACAATTATTTGCCAAAACCCATGAGCGGTAAACCAATAACTTAAAGCAGGTTTAGCGAGGTAACGCTATCACAAACTTACCATTGCTAAACTTTACGCTATCCGCATAAACGCCGGATGTAGCCGGGAAGGTACGTTTAAATTTAAGCGTGAACCGACCTGCGATAACTTTATGAACAGAATCATAAGCGGTTACCTGTACCGAGCTGCCATTGGCCGCGCCAATGTTGTAACGGCTCACGGTATCCTTACCCAAAAGCTGATAGTATTTGGCCTGATTGCCCGATAAAACGTAGGTGCCCGTATCCCTGAACCTGAAACGCATACGCACCCCTGCTTCCTGGCTAACGCCGAAAACCGAAATGGAATCGGTACCGATCTTAGCCGAACCCGGGTAAGCATACACCACTAAGCCGTTGCGCTCGGCTACAAAAAACGGGTCGTAATAAAAGCCGTTGTTGTTATTATCATTACGCTTTAAGCATGATGTTAACATAATAGCGGCAAATCCTAAAACAGCAAAAGTAATCTTCTTCATATCCGTAAATATTAGTCTTGTGCTATCCATTACGCCAACGAGCCGGCTTGCGCTACAAGCCGGCTCGTTTTTTTAACTAAAATGATAGATTTTATTACAACCTGTCGTTTTGATACTACTTTCTCAACTTGAGCAGTACCACATTCTCTACGTGTTGGGTATGCGGAAACATATCTACCGGCTGTATTTTCACAGTATCGTACTTTTCTTTCAGGATAAGCAGGTCGCGGGCCTGGGTGGCAGCGTTACAGCTTACATAAACTATCTTCTCGGCTTCAATTTCCATAAGGCGGGCAACCACATCGGCATGCATGCCGGCGCGTGGCGGATCGGTTATAATTACATCCGGTTTGCCATGGGCGGCTACAAACTCAGGCGTAAGCACATCCTTCATATCGCCCGCGTAAAATTTGGTGTTGGTGATGTTGTTGATCTCCGAGTTCACCTTAGCATCCTCAATGGCCGATGGTACATACTCTACCCCCACTACCTGGCGCACGTGACCTGCCACAAAGTTGGCAATAGTGCCTGCCCCGGTGTAAAGGTCATACACCAGTTCATCGCCTTTAAAGCCGGCAAAATCGCGGGTTATTTCATACAACCTAAGTGCTTGTATGGAGTTGGTTTGATAGAACGATTTTGGCCCTACCCTGAAACGCACCACATTGCCATTGGCGGTGGGCATTTCCTCATGTATAAATTCGGGGCCGCGCCATGCTTTTACCTCCTGGTCAAAAATGGTATCGTTCATTTTAGTATTCACGATATACAGCAGGGAGGTAATCTGCGGAAAAGCCGCGTCAACATAGTTCATCAACAGATCTATCTCTTCCTGCGTGGCATGCGCGAAAACCACGATCACCATGATCTCGCCGGTTGATGCCGTACGGATGATCAGGTTACGCAAAGCACCCGTATGCTGACGAACATCGTAGTAACTGATGCCGTTCTCTTTGGCAAAAGCGTTGATGCTGTTGCGCAGATCATTAGATGGCTCAGCCTGCAGGTAGCAATGGTTTATATTCAGGATCTTGTCAAAACGGCCGGGGATGTGAAAGCCTAAGGCATTCATGTCCAGTTTTTCGTCGTCGCGATTTTCGCCATCAAACAACCAGCGTTTGTTGGAAAAAGTAAATTCCAGTTTGTTGCGATAGTAGCGGTCGGCAGGCGAAGGCACAATAGCATCCATGTGGCCTACTTCAATTTTGGCCAAACGGGTAAGCGCATCGCGCACCGCTTTTTGCTTGAACTGCAGCTGCGCATCGTACGTCATGTGCTGCCACTTGCAACCGCCGCAAGTACCGAAATGCTCGCAAAAAGCTGGGGTGCGGTGTTCTGAGGGTGTAATGAGTTTGGTGATCTTAGCTTCGCCGAAATTCTTTTTGCTGCGGTAAACCTCTACATCGGCTACATCGCCGGGTACGGCTTTCTCAATAAACAAAACAAAATCATCGGCTTTGCCTACACCTTTGCCTTCTTCGGCAATATCTATAACGCTTACGTTCTCAAAAAACTTTGGCTTCTTTGCAGATCTACTCATGAGGCTGCAAAGGTAAGTATTTTAAGATTTGTTGCGTGTGCAGATTTAGGGATGCATTCGATCCGTCCCTTGAAAGGGACGGCAATGATGATATAACTGCCTATTCATTGCCGTTTGGCTTAAGCCAAAAAGAATACATGCTCACAATCCGTCCCTTGAAAGGGACGGCAATGATTGAATAGCTAATTCATTGCCGTCGGCTTTAGCCAAACGATAAACATTTGAATCTGTCCCTTCAAAGGGACGGATATGATGATATAACCGCCAATTCATTGCCGTCGGCTTTAGCCAACGGAACACATGCTCAGAATCCGTCCCTTGAAGGGGACGGCAATGATGATACAACTGCCAATTCATTGCCGTCGGCTTTAGCCAACGGTAACATACAATATCCGGCAAAGATGATAAACACCCTATTCATGGCCGTTGGCTTCAGCCAACGGAACACCATTGAAAAGCTCCGGCTTTAGCCCAATTAAATAAACAGATTGAGGATGTTTTGCCAGAAACCATCCAACTCGATATCCATGTCAATATCAAATTGCTCGTCTATCAATTCTGAAAAGTTCTTTAATTCCTTACTCATGACTGATGTGATTTACTATGCAAACATAGTAAATTTATACCAAAAACCAAATCGGTATACTGATTAAATTATTATTAAATAACTATTATTTCTTTTAAAAGGTGCCCCGCTAATGGCTAACGGGGACACCTTGGTGATTGGTTTAAGCAAACTCTACAACCATGGGCGCGGTAATCACCTTTATGGTTTTATGATATTTATAGCGCATTTTATACACATAACGCTCAAAAGTTAAACCGCCGGCTTTAAACAGGCGCTTATGCGCAAACCACACCAAGGCCGATACGGCGTAGAAAAACCATCGGTAAACCACCTTGCGCCAGGCTTTTGAAAAAGTACTCTTGTGCTCAAAAATAATAGCCAGTCGCTCTGTTTGGAAGGTGATGTGCGGCGCTTCGTCTATCAATATGTCTGTACAGATCTGCTTTAGCAAGCGACAATGGGTGGCATCTTTAAGCGCCTGGTAAAATATCTGCGCAGTGCTTTCTACCACAATTACGGCCAGCGTCCATATCTCCATGCTGGTATTCAGGTAACGCACCTTGCGGAACAGCGTATCACCCCAGTTTTTCTGTATGCGCTGCTCTCCTATCTTATCAATATAACGGCCCAGGTTGTTGCCGTGCTTTTGTTCTTCTTTAATGAACAGGCGCACGGCGTCAACATAATCAGGATCACCCAAGGCAAAGGCGTATCTGGTGGATGCCGCGATGAGATGTTCGCCTTCTGATGTTTCGCCCAGTTGCCAGGCTTGTAACGAGGGCAATATTTCGGCAATCTCATCCTTAGTAACGGTTGGCGTTAAAGCCCAGTTTACCCGCTGGTGGCTGGCATTTTCCTTGAAATGCCTTATCCAAAAATCTGTTGTGTGCATAGGTTCTTTTTTAATGGTTTCGAAACAGAAAAGACAGCATAATAAAGGCGATAAATAATACCGGCAGGGAAACAGAAAACCAATAACCCAATTTGAAAAGACTTTCGCGGAACGATACACTGTTAGTTGGATTTAACACGGCATCCACAAGATAACCCAACGTATAAAACACATTAGCTATACACATGGCTACACCGTAGGCAATTAAATGAACAACCATTAAAACCCCGGTTTCATCAAACTCTTCTACCGGATTTATAATAATAGGCCCGAGTATAATGTATAATAAATACGCTACAAAACCAGCTATGCCCAATCCTTTGTTATATTTCCACCTATTCTCGTACCACCACAATCTTGCTTGTTCCCTTTCTTTCGCGTTCATGCTCATCATCTCTCAGTTTTAATGCTTATCCCAATTGATCTTCCTCGAGAAATACATGAGCAACGCTACGATGATAAACAGGGCGATGGAGCCGATCATCAGTGCCAGGTCTTCCAGTTGAATAATGACGAAGATGAACAGGTAAATGACAGACAGGATGACCGCGAATAAACCCGCAGCCGCTTTATTTTTAAGCAACGATGCGATGAATACCGACACCAGGCCAATTGTAGCTGCTGAAGCGATGATGTAAGCCAGATTATACCCCATTTGCTCCGAGAAGGAAAGCAGCAGCGTGTAGTAGATCACCAAAGCCGCTCCTATCAGGGCGTAATTAAACGGATGTATCCTTTGCTTGCGGATAACCTCTGTTAAAAAGAGCGAAACAAACGTGAGCAACACAATAAGAATGGCGTATTTACTGGTGCGGGTAACCTTTTGGTACTGGTCTACCGGCAGGCGAAGCTTTAATCCGAAAGAAGCGTTAGCCAGTTTGCTCTCATCGGTAAGTAAGTTATTATCAACCACCCATTGCTGCGGATAGGGGCGGTTATAGTAAAGCATGCGCCAGTGGGCTTTAAATCCGGCAGTGTCCATCCGGCGTTCATCGGGCAGGTAGCGGCCATCAAAGCTCGGCGTACGCCAGTTGCCCTTTACCGATACATCGGTAGTTTTACCCAAATGCATAAAATGAAGCTCCTGGCTGCCTTTAAGATCGAGCGTAAAATCAAACGCAAAGCCGGCTTCTTTTACCGTACCCAAATTTATGTTGGCCTGTAACCCGTTGTTAAAAACAGGGTGAGCCATAAAGGTAGGCTCGGCACTGACGTGCTGCCCCGCCGCGTTGATGACCGGATTATTTTTTAAACCTTTAAGATCAGATATGCTAAACTCCAAACGGGCCTTATCCCACAAAGGCTGATCGGCTGTCAAAGATAGTGCGGCCAGATCAGGCCTGGCGAAGTTACCGCTAACTTTAACCTGCGAGTTATACACCACCGCGTCAAACATTCCCCGGTGCAACTGGTCTGCTTTTACCGCGGCATCCATCTTCAGGTGCTCGGGCAGCAGGTACAGGTTTTCGGTTATCTCTTTAGTGATCTCTTTCTTATCACTGTCAATGGCTTTTATAAAGCGTTTGTAGGGCACTACCAGTACGGGGCCTTTAATGGTTTGGTCGCCCGACCAGCTATCGGCTATCTCCTTTACTACTGCCGACTGCCTTGCCGAGCGCTCAAATATCAGGTCATTTATTAGGGCCGACGGTATCAGCAGCACCAATATTAAAAATCCAATAAATACCAGCTTAACAGTAACCGACTCCTGGAGCCAGTTCATAAATCCTCTGATAGCGGATGGTTGTTGTTCGTTAATCATATTTAAAAGTACTTTGTATTTCAAAGTTTATGGGTAAAAAAATATAGCTTTCCTTATTTCTGTTGTTTTATAATCTGCTCCAACGCGTCCAAATGCTGCTTAAAGGCAAGTTTACCCTGCTCGCTGGCTGCGTAGTTAGTATTGGGCTTGCGCCCTAAAAATGATTTATGCACGGTTATATATTGCTCTTTCTCCAAAGCTTTAAGGTGCGATGCCAGGTTACCGTCGGTAACGTCCAGCAGCTCCTTAAGCGAGTTAAAGTCGTAACGCTCGTTTACCACCAGGATGCTCATGATCTGGAGCCTCAGACGGTTCTCAAACGCTTTGTCGAGTTTTTCAAATGGAAGTTTCACCGGTCGTATTTAAAGTACATCACGCTGCCGTAAACAATGTGCAGCAAACCAAACCCAATAACCCAAAAAATTAAGCCGTAGCCCGGCATAATAGCGGCCAGCAAACCTAACAATATATCAGAGATACCTAAATAGTGAATATCCTTAAAAGTGATGCTGCTGGCATTGATTAAAGCCAGCCCATAAAAAATAAGCGATGCCGGGGCTACCACGCCGAAGTACCCACGCCAAATGAGTATCAGTATCAGTGCCCCGCCAGTAAACAACGGCACGCACATATTGTACAATAATTGCCTGCTGGTACGCCCCCAAACGCTTTGGCCTTTTTGTTTGGCTTTACGAATGGTTAATATAATGCCTGTAGTTACCGATGCGATTAAAACGCCTAAAGCAATACCTATCAATTTGATCAAGCGCTCTGGCGAAGCCGGAACATTTTCAATCACATAATCGCGGTAGCTGAACAAACCGCCTGTACCATAAACAATGGTATAAGCCCATACCGCGCCTATTAACGCGTAAATACCCGCCAGCACACCGCTGAGGCCGCTCAGCGAAATAAATTTTGATGAACGCTCCATCATGCTGCGGATAGAGGTCAGGTCGTTTTGGATATCGTTTTCTTTCACTTAAAAGTACTTTGATATTCAAAGTAAATGAATAAAAAGATAGCTTCCAAATAAAATTTATTAAAATTTAAACCTGTATAGCGGCTTTCACCAAATAAGGCAATATCTCTTTCTGGAAGGAAACAAAATTCTTGCGCACATCGCTATCGCTTACCGAGGTGAACGCGAAGCTGAACACGATGTTTTTGCTGCATTTGATGAGGAAGCGGATGCGCTGCTGGTAGTTTTGGCCGGGCTGTGCCCCTACGCCCTGGGTAAAGGAATGTACCAGGAGTTCTTCCAGTTCGTTAGAGAGGTTTTTTAGAAATTCCTGCGAGTTGGTACTTTCGCGGATAAAATCCCAGCCGATAAATTCATTACAAACCGTATAGGAAAGGCGGCAGGTTTTCATGATGAGGTTGCTGAGGTGGCTTTCCTCATCCAGTTCGTTCGTATTGGCTATCAGTTCGTCAACACTTACCTGTATATAATCCATCAACAGCACATGCAATACTTCTTCTTTGCTGTTAAAGTATTTGTAAATAGTGGCTTTGGCTATTTTGGCGCGTTTGGCAATTTCGTTTACACTTGTTTTATGGTACCCGAATTTACGGAACAGATCCTGCGCTGCGCGCTTAATGCTTTCTTTAATTTTATCGGCTTCCATTAATCAGTTTGAAACAAATATCTCAAATTGCGTGGTATTTACAAGATAAGCACGCAGATATTTGGTGGCAGGCGCCTTAACAGGCCCGCCGTCTTCCAGCGAAAACTTGGATCCGCTGCAAGGGTCGGTAACGGTGATGCCATTAGTATCAATGTTTACCGCGCATTGTTTTTCGGGCTGATAGCTGCTGCAACGGTCATATGAGGCATAGCTGCCGTCGATACGGCGATAGATGATGATACCCGCTACCCCTACTCCAGAAATAGTTACCGCGCCGCCGGGGGCGTTAAGCGCCTGTACCCTTGGGTCGGTTTTCGGTATCCGGAAGTTTACCGGCACGCTGGGCACCACGCTACCGGTTTTAGCGCACGCGCATAGCAGCACGCACAACAAAACCGGTAGCAGTAAACGCCTCATGTTATATAATATCAGTTTGGAACTGTTTAAGGAAACGCACATCGTTTTCAGAGAACAGGCGCAGGTCGCGGATCACATATTTGAGGTTGGTGATGCGCTCTATACCCATACCAAAGGCAAAGCCGGTGTATTTTTTACTGTCGATACCGCAATTTTCCAGCACGTTAGGGTCAACCATGCCGCAACCTAAAATTTCTACCCAGCCGGTGTATTTACACATATTACAGCCATCGCCTTTACAAATGGTGCAAGAGATATCCATCTCTGCAGATGGCTCTGTGAACGGGAAATACGACGGGCGGAAACGCACTTTGGTACCCTCACCGTAAAGTTCCTGCACAAAGTGGAAAAGCGTTTGCTTCAGATCAGCAAAGGAAACATTCTCATCCACATATAAACCCTCTACCTGGTGGAAGAAGCAATGCGCACGGGCGGATATGGCCTCGTTACGGTAAACGCGGCCCGGCATAATGGCACGGAACGGCGGTCTACCGTTCTCCATCATACGTACCTGTACCGATGAAGTATGGGTACGCAGGGCAATATCGTCGCTGCCATCGCCTTTGCGGATGAAGAAGGTATCTTGCATATCGCGCGCCGGGTGTTCCTGCGGGAAGTTAAGTGCCGAAAAGTTATGCCAGTCGTCTTCAATCTCCGGGCCTTCGGCCACCACGAAACCTAAACGTTTAAAGATATCGATGATCTCGTTACGCACCAATGATAGCGGGTGGCGCGAACCAACCTCAAAGCCATCGCCGGGTAAAGTAAGGTCGAGCCCTAAGTCCTGGGTTTTAGCGCCGGAGTCTAACCCTTCTTTAAGCTCGGCATATTTAGCTTCGGCCGTTTGCTTGAACTGGTTAAGCACCTTGCCGAAAACACGCTTTTCTTCCGGCCCAACGGTTTTAAATTCTTCAAAAAGGTCTTTTATTAAACCTTTGGTGCCCAAATACTTTATGCGGAAGGCCTCCAGTTCGTCGGCGTTAGCCGGCGAAAAGGCCTGAATATCGGCCGTATATTGATCTATTTTTTCTTGCATTATAGTTGTCTCAAAAATTGTTCGGCAGTTAATACCGGTATGTCAAATCGCTTGTAATGCTTAGTATTTCTCGTAATTATCAGGTCGCAATTATTTTTATTGGCTATCTGATATTGTACTGTATCTTCAAAATCTACATGTTCGCTACTTAAAGCCAACTTCACATGCTCTTCATCGAAAGAAATTATCGTAATTAACTTTGATAACACTCTTAATTGCTCTTTAGCGATATTTCTGTCGAAGTATTTAGCTATCAAATAATGTAAGTTAGCAAATACCAGAGCCGACGTGTAGATAGCAAACGATTTTGTTTTGGCCTCTTGAAAGAGCATTTTACTAAACTTGTTAAAAGGGTCTCTTTCCAGCATCATATCAAGTATGATGTCGCTATCAACAAAAACGGTCTTATAGGTCATATTTCTCTTTTAAGTACTCATACTTACAATCCCATATATTAACATCATCCGGAACTTTACCTTTTAATATACCGGATAGTGCTTTAATATCGTCAGAGAATTCCATTTTCTCATATTTTTCCAACAGCGGATCTTTTTTTAATTCAGTTTTAGAAAACTCGTTAAGCAGCTTTTTAAAAAGCTTAGATACGCTTATGTTATTGTTGGATGCGAGCCTTTTAGCGAGTGCTACTGTATCATCATCTGCACTCAATGTCAATTTTGTAGCCATAGCAATTAATTTATACGTACAAATATAAAAAATTAATACGTAACTATTTCAATACCCCCAACTCCTTGCCCACTTTGGTAAAAGCGGCAATGGCTTTATCCAGGTGATGCACATCATGCGCGGCCGAAATTTGTACACGTATGCGCGCCTTCCCCTGTGGCACTACCGGGTAGTAAAAACCAATTACATAGATACCTTCATCCAGCATTTTGGCGGCAAACTCCTGTGCCAGTTTGGCATCATAAAGCATTACCGGTACTATGGGGTGTACGCCCGGTTTAATATCAAAACCTGCCGCGGTCATTTTCTCACGGAAATATTTGGTATTGCTTTCCAGTTTATCGCGCAGGTCGGTAGTTTCGCTTAGCATATCCAGTACTGCAATAGACGCACCGGTAATAGCTGGGGCCAAAGTGTTACTGAACAGATATGGCCTTGAACGCTGGCGCAGCATATCAATGATCTCTTTACGGCCCGATGTAAACCCGCCCGACGCGCCACCCAAAGCTTTACCCAAGGTACCGGTAATAATGTCAATTTTACCCATTACATTGTGGTGCTCGTGCGTACCGCGGCCGGTTTTACCCATAAAACCGCTGCAATGGCTTTCGTCTATCATCACCAGGGCGTTGTACTGTTCGGCCAGCGCGCAAATTTTATCCAACTGCGCTATGGTACCATCCATAGAGAAAGCGCCATCGGTAACAATAATACGGTGGCGGAGTTCCTTTGTAGCTTTCAGCTTTTCTTCCAGGTCGGCCATATCATCGTGTTTATAGCGGTGGCGCTGTGCCTTGCAAAGGCGCACCCCATCAATAATAGAAGCGTGATTCAGCTCGTCGGAGATGATGGCGTCCTGCTCATTAAACAGGGGTTCAAAAACACCACCGTTGGCATCAAAAGCCGCGGCATAAAGTATGGTATCTTCCGTACCTAAAAACTCGGCTATCTTTTGTTCCAGTTGTTTGTGAATATCCTGCGTACCGCAAATGAACCTTACTGATGACAAGCCGTAGCCGTGCGTATCCATGGCATCTTTAGCAGCATGTACCACTTTGGCGTTGCCGGATAAGCCCAGGTAATTATTAGCGCAAAAGTTAATTACTTCTTTACCGCCCTGCACTGTAATATCGGCACCCTGGGGTGAGGTAATGATACGTTCCTTTTTGTATAGGCCGGCAGCCTCAATGTCAGCAAGTTCTTTTTGTAAAACCGGTTGCAGTGTATTGTACATGTTATTTTGTTTAAAGCCGTAAAATTAGGAATTAACAAGCAATTGAACTTTACCATGGCAACATTTTATATTTATATAGCGCAAAACAAACATTTAACACTTATTTTATATTATGTAGGAAAATTTCCCATGATAAGATACTTACTAATACTGTTACTCAGCACTGTTGGCATGGCTGCTACCGCGCAGCAGTATATGCTTACAGGCTACATAACCGGCTCAAAAGGCGAGCGTGTATCTTTTACGTCGGTATATATACGTAACTCTACCTACGGCACAACGGCTAATGAACAGGGCCGCTACCAGTTTAAGCTGGAGCCTGGCAACTATAACATTGTTTACCGGTATGTGGGCTACCGCGAAAAAATGGTGCCTGTTACCATTACCAACCATGATGAAACCCTGAACGTACAACTGCAAGACGAGATATTTAGCCGGGAGGACACCGCCGCCTACAACCGCAAAACCGACCGCGGCATGGCCATTATGCGCCAGGTGCTGGCCAACCGCGAACGCCACATGAACGAGTTTAAATCCTACACCTGCCAGGTGTATATAAAGGGGGTACAGCGTTTAACCAAGGCGCCCAAATCATTAATGAGCAGCCCGGTTATTAAACAACTGGACCTGGATTCGGCAGGGCGCGGCATCCTCTACCAATCGGAGTCGCTTTCTGAGTTTAACCTGCAACGGCCCGATAAATTCAAGGAGATCACCATCGCGTCTAAAAACACAGGTGGCAGCCCGGCATTCAGCTACAACAAAGCTTCGGACCTGCAACTGAATATCTACCAAAACATATTTTACATAGAGGGTTTGCGCAGCCGCGGCTTCGTATCGCCGGTGGCCGATAACGCCTTTAAATATTATCGCTACCGCCTTACCGGTACTACCGTATCTAACAACCGCACCATTCACAAAATTGCCATATTGCCCAAAGCCAAACATTCCTCAACATTCAGGGGCTATTTATACATAGTGGATGGCGACTGGCGCATCTACAGCGCGGATATGTATCTGACGAGCGAAAACGATAACATCAACCTTATAGATACCCTGTCTATCAGCCAGCAATACATCCCGGTTAAGGATAGCGTATGGCTACCTGCGTCTATCCAATACGATTACCAGGGAGCGGTACTGGGCTTTAAATTCGCGGGGTATTACCTGGGCATTTACAACAATTACAAGATAGACCAAACTTTCCCCAATGGCTTCTTTAACGGCGAGGTACTTAAAGTTGACACCGCCGCCAATAGTAAGTCGCTGGCTTATTGGAACGAAACGCGCCCGGTACCACTAACACCACAGGAGTTTCGTGATTATCGTAAAAAGGATAGCATATTTACCCTGCAGCACTCCGATCCTTACCTGGATTCGTTGCAGCGGGCCAATAACAAATTCAGTCCGTTAAGCTATACCATATTTGGTTACGAGGCTAAAAACAGGAGAACCAAAGAATCGTTCAGCCTGCCGCCTTTGTACCGCAGCGTGTTTTACAACACGGTTGAAGGCTGGGGGATTGACCTACCGGTTACCTATACCAAAAAGTTTGATAACCTTAAATATTACAGCATTACCCCATCTTTCCACTATGGCTTTTCCAGCAAACTGGTGAGCCCCAGTGTACATGCCGAGTACATGTTTGATCCACTCAAGCGCGGCCGCATATTTACCAATTTCGGTGCCGAAGTAATGGACCTGAACAACGTAGGCACACGGTCGCTTTGGTTTAATACACTTAGTTCGCTGCTTTACGAGAACAACTATGTAAAATATTACCGCAATCAGTACGCTAATTTTGGCTATGAGCGCGAACTGGCCAACGGCATATTATGGACTTCGAGCCTCGAATATTCTAAACGCAGGCAGTTATATAACACCTCGTTCCAGCACATATTTAATTCAAACGCCAAGGAGTACACCTCCAATAACCCGCTTGCGCCTGACGCGCCTGCCGATGACCGCTCGTTCCTTTTTCCGGAGCATAACGCCTTAACCTTTAAAACCGCTTTGGAATTTACGTTTGGGCAGCGTTACATCACCCGGCCGGATGGGCGTACCATTATGCCTTCGCGCTACCCAAAGGTGGTACTTAACTACCGCAAGGGCATTAACAACGTGTTTGGGTCTGATGTAAATTACGATTTTGTATCATTAGATATTAGCCAGGACCATATACAGATGGGTTTAACCGGTTATTCATCCTTTAAAATATCAGCCGGCGATTTCCTCAATCGCAAAACGCTGTATTTTATGGATTATAACCACTTCTTAGGTAACCAGGGTTTAACGTTCGACCCTACCTACATCGGTAGCTTTCACTTTTTACCGTTCTACCAGTTCAGCTCAAACGATGCCTATCTCGAAGCACATTACCAGCATAACTTTGCCGGGGCATTCTTTAGCCGCATACCGTTCTTACGCAAGCTGAAGATAGAGGAGATCATCGGCGCCAACTACCTTACCGAGAAGAACAACCCTAACTACTCGGAATTTTATGTGGGTATACAACGCCTGTTCTTCCGGGTTGATTATGGTGTTTCCTTCACGGGAGATAAAAAGTACATACAGGGGTTCAGGATATTTTACGGGATCCGTTAAAGGTTAAAGGTGAAGGGTAAAAGGATCAAAATAATACAGAAACCTTTTGCCTTTTACCTTTCACCAAAAAACCTTAATTTTGCGCCTCATTTAACACTGTTTGCAGCAGTATCAATGATCTTATGGCAAAGTATAACACCCTACTGTACTATTGTTATTCAACAATAGAGAACGGCGAGCAATTTGCAGCCGACCATTTAAATTTTTGTAAAGAACTGGGGCTAACCGGTCGCATCATTGTTGCCGATGAAGGTTTGAACGGCACGGTATCCGGCACACCCGAAGCCTGCCAGGCCTATATGGACGCTGTACTGGCCGATGAGCGTTTCGCTAAGACCGATTTTAAGGTGGATGAGGTGGACGAACCTTCGTTTGTAAAAATGCACGTTCGCTATAAATCGGAGATTGTACACTCCGGCCTGCGCGACCCGAATATCATCAATCCCAATGAACGTACCGGCGTACACCTGGAGCCTAAAGAGTTTATGGAGATGAAAGACCGCGACGATGTGGTGGTGCTGGACGTACGCTCCAACTACGAGCATTCTCTGGGTAAATTTAAGAACGCCGTAACGCTGGATATTGAGAACTTCCGTGATTTCCCGGCCATGATCAACGAACTGGCTAAGTATAAAGATAAAAAGATACTCACCTACTGCACCGGCGGTATCAAGTGCGAAAAGGCTTCCGCTTTGTTATTGCACGAGGGTTTTGAAAATGTTTACCAGTTGCATGGCGGTATCATCAAATATGGCAAGGAAGCAGGCGGGAAAGATTTTGAGGGTAAATGTTACGTGTTTGATAACCGCCTGTCGGTTGATGTGAACAGCGTAAACCCCGTGGTAATATCCACTTGTCGCAACTGCGGTAAAACCACGCCGAAAATGATCAATTGCGCCAACCCCGAGTGCAACGAGCACTTTACCCAGTGCGATGAGTGCGGCGAAGCGATGGACGGCTGCTGCAGCGATGCCTGCAAGGCGCACCCGCGTAAACGTGTATACGACGGCACCGGCTACTACGTAAAAGTGCCGCAACCGGTTAACGTAACCAAAAAGAGCAAGGCCCAACTTGCCGACTAAATATTTTTTACACAAAAGCAGGGCTGCCGCTAAAACGGCGGCCCTGCTTTTTTTATAGGCTTTAAAACTTACTTTTGTTACGTAAACCCACAGGTACTTATGCTTAAACGCGTTTGGTTTTCTTGCGCCATTTTGCTGGTAAACTTATTAGCCGTTGCCGCCGATATTAAAAGCGTGGGGGTACCGTATGTACAAAATTACACCAAGTTCCAGTATCAATCGGGCAACCAGAACTGGTCTATCACCCGCGACGAGCATGGCGTAATGTATTTTGGGAACGAGGGGCTGCTATCGTTTGACGGGCGCTACTGGCAGCTTAACCGTATGCCTAACGGCCTCATTGTACGCGCCGTGGCTGCCGACGGCAAGGGCCGCATATACGCGGGGGGCTTTGGTGAATTTGGCTACTGGCAGGCCAATGAACGCGGCTTTCTTAAATACCATAGCTTAACGCCGCTTATCCCTAAAAACGCCAGGCCGCTTAAAGAGGAGATCTGGAAAATATATATCGATCATGACCAGGTGCTGTTCCAGGCGTTTGGGGCCATTTACCGCTATGCCAATGGCAACATTAGCGTCGTCAAGCCGCAAAAGCCTTTCCTTTTCCTGTTCAGGACCGGTAAAAGATATTTTGCCGAAGAAATTGGCTCGGGCTTGTTCGAACTAAAAAACAACCGCCTCAGCTACATCAACGGCAGCGACAAGTTAGGCAGCAGGGTACTCACGATACTCCCATACAGCAATAATAAACTGCTGATAGGCACCGCACAGAACGGCCTGTTCATTTACGACGGGCAAACCATTACCCCATGGCAAAACCAAGCAAATGATTTTTTAAAGAATTACCAGCTCAACAACGGCGTGGTGGTTGCCGGTAAGTATTACGCCTTTGGTACTATCCTTAACGGCATCGTGGTGATCAACGGCGCAGGCAATGTGGTGCAGCACGTAAACAAGGCCAGCGGGCTACAGAACAATACGGTGTTAAGTCTTTACACCGATAGTGAACAGAATCTTTGGGCGGGCCTTGATAACGGTATCGACCGTATTGAGCTGAACTCACCACTCAATTTTTATTTCGACAAAACGGGGCGCTTCGGTACCGTTTATTCCAGTATCATCTTTGGCAACAAAATATACCTGGGTACCAACCAGGGCCTTTTTTACAGCGACTGGAAGCCAGGCATCGCCAGCAACCTGATGCAGCCTTTTGATTTTAAGCTCATCCCCGGCTCGCAGGGCCAGGTTTGGGAACTATCTATGCATGACGGGCGCCTGCTGTGCAGCCATAACGATGGCACTTTCCAGGTGAACGGGAACACCATTACCAAAATATCATCACTTGCCGGTGGGTGGACCATTAAAAAACTAAACGACAGCCTGCTGATACAGGGCTGCTACACCGGCCTCATTATTTACCGTAAGGATGCCGCCGGCAATTGGGTGCTGAACAATAAAGTGGAAGGGTTTATTGAACCTTCGCGCCTGCTGGAGCAGGACAGTAAAGGCCATATATGGGTGAGCCACGCCTACAAAGGTATTTATAAGGTAACCCTCTCTGCCGACAGGAAACGCGCCGTTGCACAAAAGTATTACGATAAGCGCTCGGGCCTGCCCGATAGTTATAACATCGGCGTATTTAACCTCGACGACCGCATTGTTTTTTCGTCAGACTCGGGCTTTTACGTGTATGATGATATTACCGACCACTTTTACAAATACCAGCAGCTGAATAAAAAACTGCATACGTTTTCATCATCCAATAAGATCATTGCGGCAATAGGGCATAAATACTGGTTCATTAACCACGGCCGGGTAGCCTTGGCCAACCTGTCGGTGCCGGGCAAACTGAGTATCGACTCTAACCGCTTTAGCATGCTCAACGGCCAAATGGTGCAGAACTATGAGAACATCAGCCTCATCAACAACCGTATCTACCTCATCAGTATTGATGACGGCTTTGTGATACTGGACGACAGGGATGCCGTTGGCGACAATAAACAAGCCTTACCTGCTGTGTTAGTGCGCAAGGTAGAGAACATTACCAACAACACCGCCACCATCAGCGAAATGGGCGCCAACGCCGATATTACCTTGCCTTACAGCGAAAACAATATTCGTATATCATTCTCGCTGCCTTACTACAAGCAGGCCAAAATACGCTACCAATATTACCTTGAGGGCTACTCCAGGCATTGGAGCGAGTGGAGCCCGCAAACCCAGAAAGAGTTTACCAATCTTGGTGCAGGCAGCTACCAGTTTAAGGTACGCGCCAAAATTAACGACCAGAATATCTCGGGCATTACCACTTTTAACTTTGAGATAGCAGCCCCTTGGTACGCAGGCAAGGTGGCTATAGTTTGCTATATTATTCTGGCCATAGCGCTGTATTATATCGTCAGGTATTATTATCGCCGTAAGTTGTTGCGCCACCAGCAGGAAATACAGGCCCGCATGAAGAAGGAGCAGGAAGAAATACTGCGCCAGAAAGCTGCCGCCAGTGAACAGCATATCATCACCATTAAGAACGAGCAGTTACAGGCGGACCTGGCCAGCAAGAGCCGCGAACTGGCCAACTCGGCCATGAACATCGTATACAAGAATGAACTGCTGCAAAAGATAAGCGACGAAATCAACAACTTTAAAGACAGTAACGGCAAAAAGCTTTCGGAAGATCAGCTTAAAAAGATCCGCAAGACGATTGATGAAGGCATGACCGACGACCGCGACTGGAACGTTTTCGAGAACAGTTTTAACGAGGCGCACGAGAACTTCTTCAAAAAACTTAAACACCAGCACCCCGACCTGGTACCCAATGACCTGAAGCTTTGCGCATACCTGCGCATGAACATGAGCAGTAAAGAGATGGCATCACTACTCAACATTTCTTTACGCGGCGTAGAGATACGCCGTTACAGGCTGCGTAAGAAGCTAAATTTACCGCATGACAAGAACCTTACCGAGTTTTTATTAGAGCTTTAACACTACATCATTACCTCTCACAGGTCATTATTCCCATACATCATATTTAAAAAGTTATGTAGTATGTATTTTTTACACTAAGTAAATTTAACTTATTAAATATCAGATATTTATATTTTTACTCATATTTTTTTGAGAAAGCGTTAAAAACATGATGTATTAATGTAGAGTTATATTATTTGTACACTAAAAAGTATCTGTGCAATTTCGAACCCTGTACAAAACCAATCAACCCAAGTATTATAAACTTATTTATCCACTATGAAGAGAATTTATACAATCTCGGGGTTACTCCTATTGTTTACTTTTTTCTCAACTGCGCTATTTGCACAAAACGTTACTGTAAAGGGTAAGGTTACTGATGCTAAAACCGGCGAAACGCTCATAGGCGTTACAGTTGGCATTAAAGGTACCACTAACGGAGCCCAGACCGATGCCAATGGCAATTATTCATTAAGCGTAGCATCAAATGCTACCATAACTGTATCTTATATTGGTTATACCAGCGTTGATGTTCCTGTAAACGGCCGTACAACGATAGATGTTAAACTACAAAGCGCCACTAATGAGTTACAAGGCGTAGTAGTAATAGGTTACGGTACCCAGCGCAAGGTAGATGTTACCGGCTCGATAGCTACTGTTAAAGGCGCCGATGTAGCCAAGCAAGCCTCCCCTAACGCCATAAGCGGTTTACAGGGTAAGGTTGCAGGCGTACAAATTGTAAACGCCGGCGCGCCGGGCTCAACACCGGATATTACCATTCGTGGTTTAGGTACTATTTATGGTAACACCAAGCCCCTGTTTGTGGTTGATGGTGTTTGGTATGATAACATCGACTTCCTGAATCCGCAGGACATCGAAAGCTTCAGCGTATTAAAAGACGCTTCAAGTACCGCTATTTACGGTATACGTGCGGCCAACGGTGTAGTTTTGATCAGCACCAAGCGCGGCGCTAAAGGCAAACCGGTTATCAACTACAACGTTTTGTAGGTATACAATCGGTTACCAACCAGGTAAAAATGGCTAACGGTACACAGTATGCTACCGCGGTGAATGAGCTGTCGGTTCTTAACGGCGGCCAGCCTCTTTTAGCCAACCCATCAAGCTATGGCACAGGCACCAACTGGTATAAAGAGGAACTGCGCAAAGCCTTTATGCAAAGCCACCAGGCATCAGTAAGCGGTGGTACCGATGCGTACACCTACAATTACTCTTTTGGTTACCTTAACCAGGATGGTATTGTAAAAAGCAATAATTACGAGCGTTTCACCCTGCACTTATCAAACGATTTTAAAGTTGGCAAAGCCCTTAAACTGGGTTATACCGCCAGCGGCATATCTGACAGGTCAAAAGATGTGAGTGACGATATTTTCCACCAGTTATACGCGGCCGCACCTATCATCCCGGTTAAAAACCCCGATGGCAGCTATGGAGACCCTAACCCACTCGGGCTTGGTGATGGTAACAACTTTAACCCGCAGGCTACTATCGACTTTTTTAATCAGCGTACCAAAAACCAGCGCTTTACCTACAGCGCGTATGGCGAGGTTAGCTTCCTAAAACACTTTAAGTTTAAAACCAGCTTTGGTGGTGATGTTAGCCAGCGCGAAGTGAGGGCCTTTACCCCTATTTACCAGGCTACCTTCAAACAATTCAGCCAGAAAACCAACCTGAACGTTGACCATACCGAAGTACGCAACTGGATATGGGAAAACACCCTTACCTATGATGTACAGGTTAAAGACCACAGGCTTACTGCCCTGTTAGGTTACAGTGCATTGCAAAACAAAACCCGCCAGCTTAACGCGCAAAGGGATAACGTGCCTTACACTGCCAGCGGCAACCTGTACAACTCTTTCCCGGCAGATTCTGTAGCTACTTACCTGGCTACTCCGGGCAGCCAGATCTATACCCGTGCGCTGTCACAGTTCGCACGTGTGAACTACGCTTTCAAAGACAAATACCTGCTGAATGCTTCTATCCGTCGTGATGGTGCTTCTCAGTTCTTCGGCGATCACACTTATGGTTATTTCCCATCAGTAGGTGCCGGCTGGGTGGTTACCAATGAGGATTTCATGAAAGACCAAAAAGTATTCAGCAACTTAAAGCTTCGCGGCAGCTGGGGTAAAGTAGGTAACTCGGTAGTGCCTATCAACCCATCAGTACAGGTTATCGCTTCAGACCCATACCTGACCGCTATTTTCGGTAACCCGCCGGCGGTTTATCCGGGTGCGAGCATTAACACTGTAGTACCACCTTCTATTGTTTGGGAAAAAACCGTTTCGTCTGACTTTGGTTTTGAGGCAGGCTTCCTGGATAACAAGCTAAGCATAGAGGCCGATTACTACAACCGCGAAACACAGGACGCGATCTTCGCTATCCCGGTGGCCGGTTCTTTAGGTACGGTTAACAGCTCTATTATTGGCAACCAGGCCAATATCCGCAACCGCGGTTTCGAGTTCCTGGCTACCTGGAGAGATAAAGGTTCTGAGGATTTCTCCTATAGCATCAGCGCTAACCTTGGTATCAACAACAACAAAGTATTAAACGTTCTTACCGGTAACAACCCTATATACCAGGGTGGCGATGGTATTGCCAACGGTTCACTGGCTACCCGTACGGTACAGGGCCAGCCTATCGGCCAGTTCTATGGCTATAAAGTGATCGGTATATTCCAAACCGCCGCTGATGTGGCCAAAGGCAAACAACCTAACGCGGCTCCGGGCGACTTTATTTACCAGGATACCAACGGCGATGGTAAAATTGATGGTAGCGACAGGGTAGCCTTAGGTAGCCCGCTGCCTAAATACAACTTTGGCTTAAACACCTCGTTCAATTACAAACGCTTTGACCTGGCTTTAGATTTCCAGGGAGTGGCCTCTGTAAGTGTGTACAACGCTAACATCGCTTACCGCTTTGGTAACGAGAACTTCACTGCCGATTTTTACAATAACCGCTGGAATGGCCCTGGTACATCAAACACCTACCCATCAGTTAACGTAGGTAAAACAGACAATGCCAAACCAAACTCTTTCTACGTAGAGAGCGGTTCTTATGTAAGGTTACGTAACGCGCAGTTAGGCTATACCTTCCCGGGCACAGCGCTTACCAAATTAGGGGTATCTAAAATACGCCTTTACCTTAACGCGCAAAATGCCGTTAACATTTTTGGCTACAAAGGCTTCTCGCCTGAAATTGGCGGCGGCGTAGGCAGCCGCGGTATAGATGCTAATGTATACCCGCTATACGCTATTTACAACTTTGGTGTTAACGTTACTTTTTAATGGATAAGAAGATGAATAACAATAAAAAAATATTCATGCATAAGGCATTTATTTTAGGCCTTATCGCATCGGCAATATCGGTACAGAGCTGTAAAAAAAGCTTTCTGAACATTGATCCTGCCCAAAATACGGCAGCTACCCAATTCTTTAAAACCCAGGATGATGCTACCAAGGCGGTAAACGCCATGTATGCCAACCTGCACGAGTGGAACAACATCGCTTTCGCGCCTATCGCTGTGGAAAGTATGGGGTCTGATGATGTGGAGAAAGGCAGCAGCGCCAGCGATGCTACCTTCTTTAACAACTACCATAACTTTACCGTTACGGCTGATGAAGGCCAGTTGGGCGGCTTTTACAAAGGCCAGTACCAGAACATCAACTTCGCCAACCAGATCCTGACCAACGTGCCGGGCATCAGCATGGACGAAACACTTAAGAACCGTTACCTGGCCGAAGCAAAATTCATCAGGGCGTATTCTTACTTCAGGCTGGTAAGGGCATTTGGCGATGTGCCACTGCGCTTAACCCTGCCAAAAAACGCTACCGACTACAACCTGCCCCGCACATCAAAAGACCAGGTATGGGCGCAAATTGAAAAAGACCTGACAGAGGCTGCAGCAGTATTGCCGCAAACCTACTCATCGGTTGATGTTGGCCGTGCTACCAAAGGCGCCGCGCTAACGCTGCATGCCAAAGCTGCCTTGTACCAGAAAAAATGGGCCGATGTGGTAAATTACACCAACCAGGTAATGGGCATGGGTTACTCGTTGTTCCCTAATTACGAGCAAATGTTCCGTACTACACACAAAAACAATCAGGAGTCTATCTTTGAGATACAGAACCAGCTGATCCCTAACAACCCTGCCGCGTCTAATTCACAGTACTCACAGGTACAGGGTGTGCGCGGTTCGGTAGGCGGTGGCTGGGGCTTTAACGTACCAAGCCAGAACCTGGCCGACTCTTACGAAGCAGGTGACCCTCGTCGTGACGCTACCATCATTTTCCGTGGTGAAACCACTCCGGAGGGTGACGCGATACCAGCACAAGGCGATAACCCCATGTATAACCAAAAATCATACGTGCCTTTTAACCTGTATGTATCGGGCTTTAACGAAGGCGCACAGCAAAACAAAATTGTATTGCGCTACGCCGATGTTTTGCTGATGAACGCCGAAGCAAACAACGAGTTAGGCAACTCGGCACAGGCACTGATACCGCTTGAGCAGGTGCGCGCACGTGCCCGTGCAGGTAACAACGCTATATTGCCTCCGGTTACTACTACCAACCAGTCAGACCTTCGTGCGGCTATCTACAAAGAGAGAAGATCAGAATTCGCGATGGAATTTGATCGTTATTTCGATGTGATCCGTCAGGGCCGTGGTACCGAGGTATTTGGTGTACGCGGATGGAAAGCAGGCAAAAACGAGGTTTGGCCTATCCCACAAACTGAAATTGATATTAGCGGTGGTACATTAACCCAAAACCCGGGCTATTAATAATACCCATAATTTTACAGGGCTGTTGCCCAACATTTGATTGAGTATGGGCTGCCGGTTTAACTGGCAGCCTTTTTTCTGACCAGCCATTTAAAAAAGGTGATGATAAAAAGCAATTGGAAAGCTTTGATGCTTATTTTGGTGGCTTTGCAGCTTTCCTGCAAAAGCAACAAATCTCAGGCTCCCCTGCCGGTTAAACCCGGAGGGATCGACTCCACGGATAAATTCCCGCGGGTAACGGATGAGCAACTGCTTGATCTGGTACAGAAACAGACCGTTAAATATTTTTACGACTTTGCACATCCGGTAAGCGGCCTCGCGCGTGAGCGTAATACCTCCGGCGATGTGGTTACTACCGGAGGTTCGGGCTTTGGTATGATGGCATTAATAGCCGCGGTTGACCGTGGTTTTATCGGCCGTGCCGATGGCCTGGCGCGGATGCAAAAGATGGTCGCCTTCCTGAAGAATAGGGCAGTTACATTTCATGGCGCCTTCCCGCATTGGTTAAACGGCGTTACTGGAGCCGTGCAACCCTTCAGCGATCAGGATAACGGTGCCGACCTGGTAGAAACATCCTTCTTGATGGAGGGCTTGCTAACCGCCAGGCAGTATTTTAACAATGCATCGGCAGATGAAACCAACCTGCGTAATGATATTAACACCCTTTGGGGCGCCGTAGAGTGGGACTGGTTCAGGCAAAACGGACAGAACGTGCTTTACTGGCACTGGAGCCCGGATAAGGGCTGGGCCATTAACCTGAAGATACAGGGCTGGAACGAAGGCCTCATGGCTTATGTATTAGCCGCCTCATCACCCACACACAGCATCCCCAAAACAGTTTACGACCAGGGCTGGGCCTCAAATGGCGCTATGCGCAACGGTTCAACCTGGTACAACGTACAATTACCATTGGGGCCGGCGCTTGGCGGGCCGCTGTTCTTTAGCCATTATTCCTTTTTAGGCATTAACCCAACAGGCTTAAGTGACGCTTACGCGAACTATGAGCAGCAAAACATAGCGCACAGCCAGATCAATAACCGCTACTGCATAGCCAACCCTAAACAATACAAGGGCTACAGTGCCGATTGCTGGGGACTTACTGCAAGCGATATACCGGGCGGCTACACTGCAAGTTCGCCCACCAATGATGTAGGGGTAATAGCGCCAACCGCGGCTATTTCCTCCCTGCCTTACACACCTACAGAATCCATGCGGGCACTGCGCTTTTTCTACTACAAACTCGGCGATAAACTCTGGGGGCCATACGGCTTCTATGACGCATTTGACCTTACCAAAGGCTGGGTAGCCAACTCCTACCTCGCTATTGACCAGGGGCCAATTGTAGTGATGATAGAAAACTATCGCAGCCAGCTGCTTTGGAAATTGTTTATGAGCTGCCCGGAAATAAAAACCGGCATGAAAAATCTGGGCTTTACAGGCCCCTCTTTACCATAATTAAACTTAAAAAATGAAATACAAGCTAATTTTACCCATACTGATGATTGCGGCATTGAGCGCGTCGGCGCAAAAAAAGGCTCCGGCAACGGAGGCCATCAAACCGGTTGGTATCATCAAAAACCTTAGCGACAGCGCCCTGCTGGATGTGGTGCAACGCCAAACCTTCCGCTATTTTTGGGACTTTGGTCACCCGGTAAGCGGCATGGCGCGCGAGCGCAGTAACAGATCATTTGATTATGGCGATGAGGTGGTTACCACGGGCGGCACCGGCTTTGGCGTTATGGCGCTCATAGCGGCAGATCACCGCAAATTTATTACCCATGAGCAGGCCGTTAACCGTATGCTCAAGATCGTTAACTTTCTGTACAAGGCAAAGGCTTACCACGGGGCTTTCCCGCACTGGATGAATGGCGCTACCGGTGAAACCATCCCTTTTGGCCGCCGCGATGACGGGGCTGACATTGTAGAAACCGCCTACCTTTTCCAGGGCCTGTTATGCGCCCGCCAGTACTTTACGGCTGATAACCCGCAGGAAAGCCGCATACGCGGTGTAATTAACTCACTCTGGGGCGAACTGGAGTGGAACTGGTTTACCCGTGATGGCCGCGACAATATTTACTGGCACTGGAGCCCCAACTATGGCTGGGCCATGAACTTCCCTATCCGTGGGTTTAACGAGTGTTTGATCACCTATATCCTGGCCGCCTCATCAGACCGTTACCCGGTTGGTGCCAACGTGTACCACGGCGGATGGGCGCAAAGCGATTTCTTTAAGAACGGGCACACCTATTACGGTTACAAACTGCCGCTGGGCTTTGCCTACGGCGGGCCGCTTTTCTTTTCGCAGTACTCCTTCCTCGGCCTTAACCCTAAAGGGCTAAAGGACCGTTATGCCGACTACTGGGAGCAAAACCTCAACCATACCCTCATTAACCGCGCTTATTGCATTGATAACCCTAAAAAGTATAAAGGTTATGGCGAAAACTGCTGGGGCTTAACCGCGAGTGACAATTACGAAGGCTACAATGCCCATGCGCCTGATAATGACCTCGGCGTTATCACCCCTACGGCAGCGCTATCGGCATTCGCTTACACGCCTGAGTATTCTATGAAGGCCCTGCGCCACTTTTATTATGACCTGGGCGATAAGATATGGGGTGAATATGGCTTTACCGATGCCTTCAGCGAATCGCACAACTGGTATGCCAAATCATACCTGGCTATTGACCAGGGTCCTATTATCGTAATGATTGAGAACCACCGCAGCGGGCTGCTCTGGAAATTATTTATGAGCTGCCCCGAGATACAGAACGGGTTGGATAAACTGGGGTTCACCAGCGCCGCCATCGCTAAAAAATAGATGGAAAGCGGCCCGGGTGATGGTAACATTTTAACCGGGCTGTTAAATATTTTAGTGATATTTAGATAGAAAGGCTTTAATTTACGTTAAGTATATCTTAACCACCTGTACAAATCCTATCTGAATGAGCATCAAAAAAATTAAATTCATAGCCATACTGGGTATCATATGCCTGGCATGGCCTTTTTATACCCAGGCACAAGCAAAGAAAGATCTCTCCGCTTTTGATAAAGGCACTTACGCCAGTAAAACGGATACCCTGCCCTACCGCATTCTTTTTCCGCGCCATTTTGATCCTAAAATGAAATACCCCTTACTGGTGATCCTGCACGGAGCCGGTGAGCGCGGCAACGATAACACCGCCCAACTGGCCTATGGCACGGAGATGTTATTGAATGATACCATACGTGATAAATACCCGGCTATTGTGGTTTTGCCGCAATGCCCTAAAGACAGCTACTGGAGCAACGTAAAAATTGATAAGGATGCCAATGGTAAACGCATCTTTAACTTCCAGGAAGGCGGCGAGCCTACCAGAGCCATGAGTGCCCTGCTCGGGCTGGTTGATCAGTTCCTGGATAAACCTTACGTGAACAAAAAGCAGGTGTATGTGGGCGGCCTTTCAATGGGAGGCATGGGTACGCTTGAATTATTACGCCGCAAACCCAAAGTGTTTGCAGCCGCGTTTGCCATTTGTGGTGGCGATAACACCAATAATGTACCCAAATATGCCAAAAGGGTACCCCTATGGATATTCCATGGCGCTAATGACAGCGTAGTGCCACCCGACCATTCGGAAGTGGTGGTAGCCGCTTTAAAAGAAGCCGGCGCGCAGCCCCGCTACACCATCTATCCCAACACCGACCATAACAGTTGGGACAAGGCCTTTGCCGAACCTGATCTGATACCCTGGTTATTTTCTAACCATAAATAACAAAAGCGGCCCTTATGCAGGGCCGCTTTTGTTATAATATCATCGGCATCAATTAAAAAATCTCTTCTGAGGTAGCGGTGGTATCGGAGTTACCATCGCTGTTGGTAACATGCGTATCTGCATTGGAGGCTGTTTCAGGTTCGCTTACACTCAGTTCGGTTTCAGTAGTTTCCGGTTGTGTCGTCAACTCGTCATTGTTGGTTACCTTGTCTGCCTCATCAGCGTTGGTTATCGCCCCCTCATCAGGCTGTTTAGCTTTAGGATCGGGGCTGATATTTTGCTTTGGGGTATCATTCTTTGGCGCAGTGCTTCCGGGCGTATTCATCATCTTCTCTTTTTTAGAATAACAGGTAATATTAACCGTTGTTTTCAACTTCGTTAACGTACAAGCCCAACAAAAAAAGCCGGGCGCATACGCCCGGCCTTAAACATGGTTTATAATTGGTTATTGGTTTCGTTTGAGAATTGTTACCTGGTGTAGCGGTTGATAATATCAATAATTACCTTGTTCTCCTGCAATTGCGGCAGGTAATCAAACAGGATATAGTGCTTTTCCGGGTCGGTAGCCAGGGCTATCTCCAACTGGTTCAGCGCTTCGTTATATTCCCCTTTGGCAAACAGGTAAGCTACCATGCGGTAGTATAATTCAGCCGCGTCGGGGTTGTTCTTAATGGCTTCGGCAATTACCTCAATGGCATCAAACAAACGCTGCTGCTCATACATGATAGAGGAGTAATCCAGCCAGGCATCCACATCCAACGGGTTAAGCTCTACCACCTTTTCATAGGCATGTTCCGCCTCGGGCAGGTGCCCAAGCTTATATTCCGCGTCGGCAATGGCAAACCAGTAATCGGCGTTGGCAATATCCAGGTCAAGCGCTTTTTTGTAAAAGTGCAGGGCCTCAAAGTAGCGTTCTTCAAAATCAAGCGTTACGCCTATGCCAAACCAGGCATCAGCCAGCTTAGGGTCCATTTTTACCGACTTCTTGTAGAATGCGCGCGCCTCATCCATCTGCTCCAGTTTCTCGTAGCATTCGCCAATAGCGCAATAGGTGTCGGCGTTAGGCTGTTCATACTCAAACGTCTGGCGGTACACCTCTATCGCTTCGGCATATTTCTCCAGGTTAACCAGCGCGTTCCCTTTGTTAAAATAGGCTGACGCAAAGCTGTCCTTGATCAGGATGGCATAATCGTAAGCGTCAATAGCTTTCTCAAACAGGCCAAGCTTGGTAAAGGCATTACCCAGGTTATACCACGCGGCATAGCTGTAAGGTTCATTATCAATATACTGCTGGTAAAACTGCACGCTTTCCTGCTGGTTATCCATCACATCGTAACAGAAAGCCAGTTCGTACAGGGCGTCCTGGTTTTCCATATTCTGTTTCAGGCACAGCTTAAGATAGGTTATCGCTGTATCGTAGTCGCCCATGTTTTGGTAAACGTAGGCTATATGCAGCAATATCTCGTCGGTTTCCTCGGCCAGGTCAAGCGCTTTTTCATAATTTTCAAGCGCTTCGGCATTACGTTCCATACTTTCGTAAAGGTTACCCCTTATGATATAGATATCCGCATCGCTGGCTTCCAGCATGGCGGCTTTGTCCAACGCGGCAAAAGCCTCATCGGGGCGGCTCATCACCACCAGCAGCTGCGCCTGCTTTACCAGGAATACCGACGCGAATGGATGCTGGTTACGGGCATACTCTGATACCTGCAGCGCCTTGGCCGGGTCGTTCTTTTCTATGTAGTAGTCGATAATGTTCTCAAACGCCTGCGCGTCAAAAAAGTACTGATCATGATTTCGAATCATCTCTTCGTACCGCTCCACCGAAAACTTTGGATCTTCGGTAAAACCAAATTCAAATTCTTCTTCCATTCAAGTTTATTTAAGAGAACACTATTCTTTCCGTTACAGGCGCCTGCCTTTATCCGGTTAAACACAAGTTCAAATTACAATAATAAGGTTCTATAAGGCAATTAAGTTTTCAACATACACACATTATTAACAGGTGTTAATTTTAAATAGCTGATAATAAATGCGAAGCGTTTACAACGGCAAAAGGTGAGTTGATAATAATTGCCTTAAAGATTTTACCTTTGACAAAAGTACCAATTATGAGTTTACCTATCAAAGATATCCTGAAGCATTTACATATAAACGACATTAACCCCGCCTTTAGTACAGGCAACACCTGGGGAAACGGCGCTGATAATCAACTGAAAGACATCCATTCGCCGGTTGATGGCCAGCGCATAGCAGCCGTATATTTTGCCGGAGAAAACGAGTACAACCAGGTAATTGATACCGCTGCCAAAGCCTTTAAAACCTGGCGCATGGTACCTGCCCCCAAACGCGGCGAAATTGTACGGCAGATAGGCGAACAGTTACGCGCCAACAAAGAGCAGCTGGGCACCCTGGTATCATACGAGATGGGAAAAAGCCTGCAGGAAGGTTACGGCGAAGTGCAGGAAATGATCGACATCTGTGACTTTGCCGTTGGCCTAAGCCGCCAGTTGTACGGCCTTACCATGCACAGCGAGCGGCCCGAGCACCGCATGTATGAGCAGTACCATCCGCTGGGTATTGTGGGCATTATATCGGCTTTTAACTTCCCGGTTGCGGTATGGAGCTGGAACGCCATGCTGGCTTGGGTGTGCGGCGACGTGTGCGTTTGGAAACCATCAGAAAAAACGCCACTGACCGCTATTGCCTGCCAGCGAATTGCACAGCAGGTTTTTGAACGCAACGGCATAGAAGATGGCGTAAGCTGCCTGGTAATTGGCGACCGTAACATTGGCGAGTTGATGAGCAATGATACACGCTTGCCACTGGTATCGGCCACAGGATCAACCCGCATGGGTAAAGCCGTAGCAGCCGCGGTGGGCGCCCGACTGGGCAGAAGCCTCTTAGAGCTGGGCGGCAATAATGCCATTATCATTACCGAAAATGCCGACCTGGATATGGCCCTCATCGGCGCTGTATTTGGCGCCGTAGGCACCGCCGGGCAGCGTTGTACCAGCACACGCAGGCTGATCATCCATGAAAGTATTTACGAAGCTTTTAAGCAAAAGTTGGTAAGCGCTTACGGACAGATCAAAATTGGCGACCCGTTGGACCAGCATAACCACATGGGCCCGCTGATTGACGCCGATGCCGTTACCGCCTATTTAGACTCGATAGAAAAATGCAAAGCCGAAGGCGGTAAATTTATTGTAGAGGGCGGCGAACTGGAAGGTGAGGCTTATGCTTCCGGCTGTTACGTAAAGCCCTGCATTGCCGAGGTAGAGAACCATTATAAGATTGTACAGCACGAAACCTTTGCGCCGATCTTATACCTGATGAAATATACTGATATTGACGAAGCCATTGCCATGCAGAACGATGTACCGCAGGGTTTATCATCAGCCATCATGACCAATAGCCTGCGGGAAGCGGAGCGCTTCCTTTCTGCTGCCGGATCCGACTGCGGCATAGCTAATGTAAACATAGGTACTTCGGGTGCCGAGATAGGTGGTGCCTTTGGCGGCGAAAAAGAAACCGGCGGTGGTCGCGAATCTGGTTCTGACGCATGGAAAGTGTACATGCGCAGACAAACCAATACTATAAACCATTCAAAAACGTTGCCTTTAGCGCAGGGTATTAAATTCGACCTGTAATATTCCGTCGGCTGAAGCCGACGGCAATGATGAGATAAAACAAATATCATTGCCGCCGCATTTATGGGTCGGATAAAAGGATAGAATAGTTGTCCGTCGGCTGAAGCCAACGGCAATGACGGAGATGAAAGAAATATCATTGCCGTCCCATTCATGGGACGGATAAAAGGATAAAACAGTTCTCCGTCGGCTGAAGCCGACGGCAATGATGGAGATAAAACAAATATCATTGCCGCCCCATTCATGGGACGGATAAAAGGATAAAAACAGTTCTCCGTTGGCTGAAGCCGATGGCAATGATGGAGATAAAACAAATATCATTGCCGTCCCATTCATGGGACGGAGAATAGGATAAACAATCCATTGGCTGAAGCCAACGGCAAGGATAAAAGAAAAAACAAATTCATTGCCGTCGGCTTCAGCCGACGGATAACAAAAACAGATAAAAAAAGAACAAATTTAAATATGCACCAAATCTGCAAAACCATTACCGGCGCGGTACTTAGCGCAGCCTTATTAATAAACCTAAACGCCAGCGCGCAGGTTGCGCCAAAGGCCCCTGCCGAACTTCCTAAGAACTGGCACCTGATGGACCTTAAAACCGATGGCTATTTCGGTATCAGTTTAAACCAGGCTTACCAGTTCCTGAAAGGAAAGAAAAGCAAACCGGTAGTAATAGCTACTATTGACAGCGGTATTGATACCGCACAGGCCGACCTTAAACCCGTGCTATGGGTAAACACCAAAGAGATACCCGGCAATGGTATTGACGACGACAAGAACGGATACGTTGATGATGTACATGGTTGGGACTTTTTAGGCGGCCCGGGAGGCAAATGCGATTTCACTGAAACTACCGAAGAGGTACGCGAGTACAACCGCCTAAAACCGAAATACGAAAACCTTACCTCGGCCCCTGCCGGCAGCGAAAAAGAATTTGCCTACTGGGAAAAGGTTAAACTCATCCATAACCAAACGGTTACCAAATCATCTGAAGAGCTAAAACAATTGCAGCCGATACTGAACGCGCTGATGGCTACCAGCGGCTATGTGAAACGCGCGCTTAACCTGAAAGCCGATGGCACTTTCAAAAAAACAGATTTGGCCAAAATAACCACTACCAATGATACCATTTCACAAAGCAAGAATGTTTGGCAATCGGTTTTTGAGCAGGAAGGTGGTAACGAAACCAACGCCAAGATCATTAACGATCTGAGCGAATACCTGCAAAAACTGAATAACGATGTGAACCCCGACCTGGATGCCCGCAAACGTATTGTTGGCGACGACCCTAACGTACAGGACGGAAAACCTTATGGTAACAACCTCCTTAAATTCGCTGATGCAGAACACGGCACAGGCGTAGCGGGTTTAATAGGCGCGGTACGCAACAACAAATACGGCATTGATGGCGTAGCGGATAATGTACGCATCATGGCCATTAAAGCGGTACCTAACGGGGATGAATACGATAAAGACATTGCCAACGCTATACGTTACGCGGTAGATAACGGCGCACGCGTAATTAACATGAGCTTTGGTAAAAAACTATCACCGCACAAAGCCTGGGTTGATGCCGCATTTAAATACGCCGCTGATAAAAATGTATTATTGGTACAGGCAGCGGGTAACGATAACCAGGATGTAGATGCAAAACCGCAGTTCCCGAACGATACTTTTGAAGATGGCTCGGTAACCGACCTGGACAACGTGATCAGCGTAGGCGCCTCTGCAGCTAAGAAAGATGCGGAATTGGCCGGCTCATTTAGCAATTATGGTAAAAAGAATGTAGACCTGTTTGCGCCGGGCGTTAAAGTAACCTCTGTAAATATGGATGCCGAGTTTAACACTGCCGATGGTACCAGCTTCGCTTCGCCAATTACCGCGGGTGTTGCCGCGCTGATACTGGAATATTACCCAAAATTGAGCGCTAAACAGGTAAAGCAAGCCATCTTGGAATCAGCTGCACCTTTAACCGGTACTATGGTGTTAAAACCGGGCAGCAAAACTGAAAAGGTTGACTTCACTACCCTGTCTAAAACCGGTGGTATCGTGAACGCTTACCGCGCAGTGCTTATCGCTTCAAAAATGAAACCCGAATTAGCTAATTAATAAGCCAATATTCATAACAAGAACGCCCGACTGAATCAGTCGGGCGTTCTTGTTATAGTACTTTGTCATGGTGAGCTTGTCGAACCACTTGTCATATGTTAAGGTCTTCGACAAGCTCAGACTGACAACTACTAAAATATCGCTTCAGCGATACGTTTTGTTGGGCCGGGGTTACCCATCGTATAAAAATGCAGCACCGGTGCGCCAAATTTTACCAGCTCTTTGCACTGGTTGATCATCCACTCAATACCGACATCTTTTACATCTTTTTCAGATTTAGCCTCGTGTATAGCATCAGACAGGTCTTCCGGGATATCAATATGGAACGTTTTAGCCAGCGATATCAATTGCTTTGAAGATGTAATTGGCTTAAGCCCCGGAATAATGGGGACGTTAATACCTGCCGCGCGGCAACCGTTCACAAAATCAAAGTACCGCTGGTTATCAAAAAACATTTGGGTTACAATAAATTTGGCACCCATATCTACCTTTTGTTTAAGGTATTTAAAGTCGGTTTTAAGGTTGGGGGCTTCAAAATGCTTTTCGGGATAACCGGCCACGCCAATGCAGAAGTCGGTACGCATCATGTTGTCATAATGCTCGTGCAGGTAAACGCCATTGTTCATATTCACTACCTGCTGCAACAGATCGGTGGCATAGCAGTGGCCATTTGGCGTAGGCACAAATGACGCATCGCCTCTGCGCGCGTCGCCACGCAGTACCAGCACGTTCTCTATCCCCAGGAAATGCAGGTCTATCAAACCATTCTCGGTTTCATCTTTAGTAAAACCACCGCACAATAAATGCGGCACCGTATCTACCTTATACTTGTTCATGATAGCCGCGCAAATGGCTATAGTGCCCGGGCGCTTACGGTAAGCCAGCTTTTGCAATAAGCCATTCTCCTGCTCTTTATAAATAAAGTCTTCCCGTAGTGAGGTGACATCTATAAACGGCGGCTTAAACTCCATCAGCGGGTCAATAGCATCATAAATGCCTTGTATGCTGTGGCCTTTTAAAGGCGGTATCAACTCGAATGAGAATAAGGTCTTCCCGTTAGCGTTTTGGATATGTTCAGTAATTTTCATTTTAGTATCAAGTAGTTAGTATCAAGTATCAAGATGCCTTTATTGAGTGGCTAAGCTTTTCTGCAAGCCATAGATCATCTTCTGCACTTCAACTAATATTGTTGTTATTTCTTCAAGTTGACTGTTATCAATATAGTCGAACTCCTTTGCAATTATACATTGCGTTTCAAGTTCGAAAGCTGAACCCAATGAAATATTTAAAAACTGATATAATTCTTTATTTGATTTCCGTCCACAGCCTTCCGCGATATTTGATGGTACAGATACTGCTGCTCGGTTCATTTGAGATATCAAGCCGTATCTTTCATCAGACGGAAATGTTTTGGTCAGTTGGAAAATCGCCTTGCTTACCTCAATTCCGGCTTTCCAAACTTTCAATTCTTTAAAATTATGCATTTCCTGTCTTGATACTTGATACTAACTACTTGATACTACTCTAATAATTCAAATTCGGCCCTAACCAGCGCTCTGCAGTATCTACGCTCATGTTTTTCCTTACCGCGTAATCCTCTATCTGGTCTTTGCTTATTTTATTTAAACCAAAGTACCTCGATTGCGGATGCGAAAAGTAAAAACCACTTACAGATGCAGCCGGTGTCATGGCCAGGCTTTCTGTGAGATGCATGTGGGCGTTTTGTTCGGCTTTCAGGATCTCAAACAAAGTCGTCTTCTCGGTATGGTCCGGGCAGGCCGGGTAACCCGGTGCCGGGCGGATACCCTGGTACTCTTCCTTGATCAGGTCGGTATTACTTAACGCTTCGGTTTTAGCATAGCCCCAGTATTCTTTACGTACCAGTTCGTGCATCTTTTCGGCAAAGGCTTCGGCCAGGCGGTCGGCAAGGGCTTTGGCCATAATGCTGTTGTAATCGTCGTGGTCGCGTTCAAACTCGGCAACCAGCTCGTCGCAACCCAAACCTGCGGTCACTGCAAAGCCTCCCCAGTAATCGGCCACGCCACCATCTTTTGGCGCAATAAAATCCGACAGGGCATAATAAGGTTCGCCTTTCACTTTCTCATTCTGCTGGCGAAGGGTATGTATCCTCGTCAACAAATGCTGGCGGGTATCATCTGTGTATATCTCTATATCATCACCCACGCTGTTGGCCGGCCAAAAGCCAATAACACCATCGGCACGTAACAGTTTTTCGTCTACTATCTTCCTCATTAAAGCCTGCGCATCATTAAACAGCTTTTTAGCCTCCTCGCCTACAAACTTATCGTCAAATATCTTAGGGTAACTGCCACGCAGCTCCCATGTATGGAAGAAAGGTGTCCAGTCGATATATGGCAGCAGTTCCTCAAGCGGGAACGATTCAAATACCTTTGTACCAAGGAAGGTCGGCGCAGGAGCAACCTTATCCAGGTCTATCCGGAATTTCTGCTCGCGGGCTTCCTCAATACTTACAAAACGCTTGTCGCTCTTTTTGTTGGCATGGGCCTCGCGGGCTTTAGCATACTCGTCTTTTATACCCTGGATGTAGCTGTCGCGGGTATCCTTGTTCATCAGGTTACTACAAACCGTTACACTGCGCGATGCATCCAGCACGTGGATAGCGGCACCAGAATAATGCGGCGCAACCTTAACCGCCGCATGTATGCGCGATGTGGTAGCACCGCCTAACAGCAACGGAATGGTAAAGCCTTCGCGCTCCATTTCTTTAGCGAAATGCACCATCTCGTCTAATGACGGGGTGATCAAACCGCTCAGGCCGATAATATCTACATCCTGTTTTTTGGCTTCTTCTATGATCTTTTGCGCCGGCACCATCACCCCAAGGTCTATCACCTCGAAGTTGTTACAGGCTAAAACTACACCTACAATGTTTTTACCAATATCATGCACATCGCCTTTAACGGTAGCCATCAGCACTTTACCTGCATTGGCACGGCCGCCGCTGCTATCGCCGCCGGCATCAATTATACGTTGCTTTTCGGCTTCTATAAATGGCAGCAGGTAAGCTACCGCCTTTTTCATTACACGGGCCGATTTTACTACCTGCGGCAAAAACATTTTACCGGCGCCAAACAGGTCGCCCACAATATTCATCCCATCCATGAGCGGGCCCTCTATCACCTCCAGCGGGCGTGCATATTTCTGACGGGCTTCTTCTACGTCGGCATCCAGGTACTCCACAATACCTTTTACCAACGAGTGCGACAAGCGCGACTCGACCGACTCTTTACGCCATTCTTCATCGCGCACAACCTCTTTGCCCTTGCTTTTAATGGTATCGGCAAACTCCACCAGGCGCTCGGTTGCATCCGGGCGGCGGTTAAGCAGTACATCCTCAACCAGCTCGAGCAGGTCTTTTGGTATTTCCTCGTAAACTTCCAGCATACCGGCGTTTACAATACCCATATCCAGGCCTGCTTTTATGGCATGATACAGGAAGGCAGAGTGCATAGCCTCGCGCACCACGTTGTTACCACGGAACGAGAAGGAGATATTACTTACACCACCGCTAACCTTGGCCAACGGCAGGTTTTGCTTTATCCAGCGGGTAGCCTCAATAAAGTCTACCGCGTAGTTATTATGTTCTTCCAAACCGGTTGCAACGGTAAGGATGTTAGGGTCGAAAATGATATCCTGCGGCGGGAAGCCCACTTCATCAACCAGGATGCGGTAGCTGCGCTCACAGATCTCTTTACGGCGTTCTAATGAGTCGGCCTGGCCGGTTTCGTCAAAAGCCATTACCACGGTGGCGGCACCATAGCTTAATATTTTGCGGGCATATTCCTTAAACTTCTCTTCGCCTTCTTTAAGCGAGATAGAATTGACGATACCTTTCCCCTGTAAACATTTTAACCCGGCCTCTAACACGGTCCATTTTGATGAATCAACCATGATGGGCAGCTTGGCAATATCCGGTTCGCTGGCTACCAGGTTCAGGAACTTTACCATCACAGCCTCAGAATCTATCATGCCCTCATCCATATTGATGTCGATCACCTGGGCGCCACCTTCTACCTGCTGCAAGGCAACAGAAAGGGCCTCCTCGTAATTTTCGGCAAGGATGAGTTTAGAGAATTTTGGCGACCCGGTAATATTAGTACGCTCACCAATATTTACAAAGTTGGTTTCGGGCGTAAGGGTAACGGCCTCTAAACCGCTCAATCGCAGGTAAGGTTGTATCTCCGGGATTTGTCGGGGCGGATATTTTGCCGCTTTATCGGCAATACATTTAATGTGCTCGGGGGTGGTGCCGCAGCAACCGCCAACGATGTTCACCAAACCGGCTTTGATAAAATCATCTACCTGGTGGGCGGTCTCGTGCGGGGTTTCGTCATAGGCGCCAAACTCATTGGGTAAACCAGCGTTAGGGTAGGCGGAAATATACACACCGGCCTTTTCAGAAAGTTCTTCCAGGTGCGGGCGCATCTCTTTAGCCCCAAGCGCGCAGTTTAAACCAACCGATAATAAATTGGCGTGACTAACCGAGTTCCAGAAAGCCTCAACCGTTTGACCGGATAAAGTACGGCCCGATGCATCGGTAATGGTACCGGAGATCATGATGGGTAATCTCCCGTCAGGCCCCCCTCTAAATCTCCCCCCAGTAGGGGCAGACTTTTTAAGTTCGTTAGCGTACCTGTCAATCGCAAACAATGCCGCTTTGGCATTTAGCGTATCAAAAATGGTTTCAACCAACAGCACATCAGAGCCGCCATCAACCAGGCCGCGTACCTGCTCATAATAAGCCTCGGCCAGGTCATCAAAAGTAACGGCACGGTAACCCGGGTCGTTCACATCAGGTGATAGCGAAGCTGTGCGGTTTGTTGGGCCAACGGCACCGGCCACAAAACGCGGTTTATCCGGGTTAAGCGCGATATACTCATCAGCCGCTTCGCGGGCAAGGCGGGCACCTTCATAGCTTAGCTCATAGGCCAGCTCTTCCATATGGTAATCGGCCAGGGAAATGCGCTGGGTACTAAAGGTGTTAGTTTCGATGATATCGGCACCAGCTTCCAGGTACTCTTTGTGTATAGCTTTAATTACATCCGGGCGGGTGAGGTTCAGCAAGTCGTTGTTACCTTTAAGGTCCGACGGATGGTCGCGGAAACGCTCTCCACGAAAATCAGCTTCGGTCAATTCATACCGCTGTATCATGGTACCCATTGCCCCATCAATCACCAGGATGCGTTTCTGTAGTTCTTTTCTAATGTCCATTTTTTGGTATCAAGTAGCGAGTATCAAGTAGCAAGTATCCCATTAGATACCACATTAATACCAGAACAAGAAAATCTTGATACCTGATACTAATTACTTGATACTACAAAGACTTATTTCGAAAAGTCGGGGTGTAATGGTTGACTTTCACTTATCTGTCCCGTTCAATTTATTTGAGCCGGGTAGAATGTAGCACCTTGTTAAGTAACAGGTTGCTAAGACATCGCAGGGTCTAATCCCTCCGTCTTTCTCCATAAGCACTGCAAAGATGAATAATAATGTTGTAAAGTGCAAATGCTGACTCACCCCATGCCCCCTCTCTGCTGCGCAAAGAGGGGGCATGCCTTTAAAATCTTTCTAAACCCTCTTTACGCAAAGCGTAGAGAGGGTGGTCAAGCTTAGCGACGACCGGGTGAGTCGGACTATTAAACAAAAAAGCCGCTATGCGTAACATAGCGGCCCCGTATTAATATGATAGTTATTATCTTCTGTTACCAAAAATCCTTAACAAGGCCAGGAAAAGATTGATGAACGCAGTAAATAAGGTAAAAGCGCCAACAATAACCAATTTCTTGTAAGAATCGGTGCCATATTCAAGGCCTGCACCAATGCGTTTTAATGCTTGTACATAATAAGCGGTTAAGCCTATCATAGTCGCGGCAAATACAAAGCTCAAGATATAGCTTACACTTTCACTACCGATGAAAAAGTTAACAAGGCCTGCTATAAATGCACCGATAAAAATAAGATAAAGTATAGTACCGAATTTTGTGAGGTCCTGATGTGTAACATAACCACCTATGGCCATTACACCGAAGATAAGTGCAGATGTAAGGAAAACAGCAAATATAGACGATGCTGTGTAGATCAAACATATCAAGCTCAAACTAACACCTATCACTACCGCGTAAAGTAGGAAAATGCCCACCATAACCGGATATGCTATTCTCTGATAACCAAAATTGATCACCATAGAAAAAGCTATCGGAGAAAAAATGGCTACATAGCCCAAAGCTGTAAAACCACCGCTAACTGGGTTAATGATATATTTTAATAGTTCAAGGTTTGCGGCAAATTCATAAGCAGTAAATGCCGAGATGCCCATGGCTACAAACATCCATGTAAATATCTTAGCCAGGTACTTGCGTGATGCTTCCGCATCTTCTATTTGGATAACGTTATCGTAAACGTAATCAGTTGTTTTAGTTTCCATTTATAATTGATGAATTTTTGTACTAATGTATGTGAATTGTTTGATTGTTTGCAAGTGCTTTAGTTTAATTAGCTGCAGCTTAATTAAGCCGTTTTGTAAGTTGCTCTTCCACCTTTTTAAATACCTGCAGTGGCTTTAGCGAACGCCAGTTAAACTCGTCCAGCTCGCCGCCAAAGTTAACGTAATAATCAATATTGCTGCGCTTAAACTCTTCTATCACATGCTCTCTAAAGTTCACACCGGCTATCCAGCCGTCCTCTACTTCCTGGAACCACTCCTCGTAGTAACTATCGTCAGAGTAATGAAAGTTCAATACATTTTCGCCTATCAGCACAAATTTATTAACGCCCTGGTCAACCATTACGTCAAAAAGCTCCCGCTTCATCAGCATAATATCGTTATTGATGGCATCGTTCCACTCGCCAATAAATTCGATGATACTGTAACCACGGTCGTAATCAACAAAGAGTATTTTAAGATACAAGGTATTTGAGCCGAATGAGTCCCATTGCGGGTGCAGCAGGTAATTATACACCTGCTTATCAAACTCAAACTCGCTGTACTCGGTGTTATAAAACGGCGAATTTTCGTCTTCAGCGGCTATGTAATCGTCGCGCCAGCGGTAATATGGTTCTATTGTGTGCATTATTCCAATGTGCAAATTTCAGATGTGCAAATGTGCAGATCAACGCACAACACATCGTTACTTCATTGCTATATTTTTATTTCTTTACTTGCACATATGCACATTTGCATATCTGCACATTCATTTTAAGCTATCTACTGCTTTGCGTACGCTGCCGTGTTGTTTTAGTAGTTCTGCGGCTTCAGCTTCCGGGAGGCCGGTTTCGGCCATTACCATACGGGTACCACGGTTTACCAGTTTGTTATTTGATAACTGCATATCTACCATTTTATTACCCTTAACACGGCCCAGTTTGATCATCACACTGGTGCTTAGCATATTCAAAACCAGCTTTTGCGCGGTACCGGCTTTCATGCGGGTACTGCCGGTTACAAACTCGGGGCCGGTTACCACCTCAACAGGATATTCTGCCGCCGCGGCTACCGGGCTGCCGCTGTTGCAAACAATACAGCCGGTAGCCAGGCCCTGCTCCCTTGCGGCCTGCAGCCCGCCTATTACGTAGGGCGTAGTGCCCGATGCCGCTATACCCACCACCACATCGCCGCTGTTAATGTTAAAGGCCTGCATATCTTTCCAGGCCTGCTCGCGGTCGTCCTCGGCAAATTCAACCGCCTTGCGTATAGCAGTATCGCCGCCGGCAATAATACCCACCACCCAATCAAACGGGACCCCGAAGGTTGGCGGGCATTCTGACGCGTCAACCACGCCTAAACGGCCACTGGTACCTGCGCCAATGTAAAACAGCCGACCGCCTGCCTGCATGCGCTGTGCCACTACCTCCACCAGCTTTTCTATCTGCGGTAAGGCATGCTCAACCGCCAGCGGAACGGTCTTATCCTCGTTATTGATATTACGCAACAGCTCGCTCACAGACATATTTTCCAGGCCGTTATATCTGGAATCTTTCTCGGTACTTATTTCCATGGTAATTATATTATGGGCCTCACCCTGCCCATCAACTCACCCCCGACATCGCATTCGCTCGTCGACCCTCTCTTCGCTATGCGAAAAGAGGGTAAAAAGGTTACCTTCTTTGCTGCTTGCAGCAGAGAAGGTGTTCCAGCGCAGCGCAGCCCGGGTGAGTTAGTGAGGCTCTCTTTCGGCCAACAAATCTTAAGCAAAATTGATTAAAAAACATTAAAGCAAAGAAGCGCAGATAAATTATTACTGATAACGGCTAATTATTAGATTTGCGATGCAATACACTAAATGAAACATACCGCGGGCATCATCTTCCGAACTATCCTGTTATTACTTATTGGCGCTTTTATAGGGGTTGTATTAACCAACGGCAACCTTGGTGGGCGCAGCATAGGTTTAAGCGGGGGTGATAAGATATCTAAAGTGCTCGACCTGGTGCATAACCAGTATGTTGATTCGGTTAATATTGACAGTATGGAGGGCGTTACCATTAATGACCTTCTGCAGAACCTGGACCCGCACTCGTTATACCTGCCCGCGCAACAGGCCCGCAATATTACCGAAAAGCTGGAAGGCGGATTTAACGGCATTGGACTGGAGTACCAGTTGCTGCGCGATACCCTGGTGGTTACCCAGGTAAACGCGGGAGGGCCCTCGGCTAAGGCGGGTGTACTGGTTGGCGATAAAGTGGTTAAGGTTGATAACGCTCCTTTCGCGGGCACTAAACTTACCGCAAGCCGTGTAAGTAAACTATTCAGGGGAGATAAAGATACGTTTATCACGCTGAACATCATCAGGTCCGGCAACTCTCAGCCGCAAAATGTTAAGGTAAAACGGGGGCGCGTAACCGTAAGCAGTATTGATGCCGCTTATGCGGAGAACGGTACGGGCTATATCAAGATCAGTAAGTTTGGTTCATCTACCGATGCCGATTTCAGGAAAGCGCTGGCCGACCTGAAAGTTGAGGGCATGGAAAAACTGGTGCTTGACCTGCGGGGCAATGGCGGCGGCTACCTTAACACCGCTACCGCGCTGGCCGATGAGTTTTTGACCAAAGGCAAACTGATCGTTTATACCAAGGGCGTACACGAGCCGCGTACGGATTATTTCGCTACCGACTCGGGCTCTTACCAGCAGGGTAAGCTTACCGTTATTATTGATGAGTACTCGGCATCGGCAAGTGAGATACTGGCCGGCGCCATGCAGGACCTTGACCGCGGCACCATTGTTGGCCGCCGCTCATTTGGCAAAGGGCTGGTGCAGCAGCAGTTTCCGTTTGGCGATGGTACAGCCATTAACCTTACGGTAGCCCGCTATTACACTCCATCCGGGCGTTCTATACAAAAATCATATAAAAACGGCGCGGCCAGCTACCGCGATGAACTGGCTAACCGTATACGCAAAGGCGAACTGCTGAATGCCGGGAGTAATTTAACCGATAGCGCTTTCGCGGGCGCATCAACCTTTCACACGGCAAAAGGCCGTAAGGTATTTAGCAGAGGCGGCATAATGCCCGATGTATTTGTACCTGCCGATACCAGCCAGGCTACACAACTCATAACAGACCTTACCGATAACATGCTTTTCAGCGCTTACGCGCTGGATAAGCTGCAGCCCGTACTTGCCCGATACCCTACTGCCGACGCTTTTATTAAGCAATATAACATAGACGAAGCCACGCTTAAGGACTTTGTATTGTATGCCTACAAAACCATTAAACGTATAGACGCGCACGAACTCCAGGAATCAAAACCGGCCATTAAAAATATTTTAAAAGCCAGCGCGGCACGTTTAAAGTGGGGCAATAACGCTTACTTTAGGGTGTTGAATAATGCCGACGAAACTTTTAAAACTGCCGCGAAACAATAGCTAAGGCAGCCTAAATTCAGGCTTTAAAAGCGCATACCCATACCGGTAGTAAAAAACGTGTTAACTGTTACCGGCAGTTTACCCGCAGGCTTCATCACCCCCGAAATTACCTTTACGGCGGCACGCTGCATGGCATCGTCTTTTTGGTAACCTACCAGCAGGCCCGCGCTTTTTTCAATACCCGGCAAGCCGGCTATACTATAAGGGTTGGCAAATACGCTGGTCACCACGTTGGGCCTCGCGGCCAGGTCGGCAATCATCAGTTTAACATCGCTGCTATAATCCAGCTTACTTTGAGGGCGTAAGCGGGTATCATGTATGCTCACAAACATCTGGTCGAACTTTTTAAGCGCAAGCAGCATTTGTTTCAGCTGATTAATGGGTGTATTTTTCCCGATCATAAAAATCATACTGTTGGGGTACCATTTAGATAGTTCGGTTTCAAAAACTGTAGGTTTATCTACCCCAATGCTAATAATGGCTGTTTTTTTAAGCGGGTTCTGCCTAAGCGCAGCCGCGTCGCCTTTAAGCACGGTAACAGCGGCATCAGCCAGCTGCTGTATCAACGTGGCTGCTTCGGGGCGGTTAATATCGTTAATGATACCCGCAGGTTGCGTAGGTTTATATTGGTTTAACCCTGCCCAGTACTTGGCGGCTAATAGCTTCTTGATCCGGGTTTCAAACTCCTCCTTGCTGATCTTGCCCTTACGGATGGCCTTCAGGATAAGTTTAGCGGCTACCCTGGAGTTTTCTGACAGCTCTATCAGATCGTTACCCGCCAGGAAAGCACGCAGGTCGGCCTCGCCGTTAGGGAAATATTTGGTAACGCCCTTCATCTCCATCGCGTCAGACGCTACGATGCCCTTAAACTTTAACGAGTCTTTTAAAATACCGGTAACAATAGGGCGCGACAAGGTTGATGGCAGCTTTTTGGTACTATCCAGTGCCGGTATATTCATGTGTGCTATCATCACCCCGCTTACGCCCGCGGCGATGGCCTCACGGAAAGGATATTCTTCCAGCGAATCGAGCCGTGCGCGGGTAAAGGGCAGCAGCGGCAGATCAAAGTGCGAATCTACATTGGTATCGCCATGGCCCGGGAAATGCTTGGCAAATACGATCAGGCCGGCATCCTGCATCCCTTTAAAGTAAGCGATGCCCTTTTGCGCCACGTTGTATTTGTTATCGCCAAATGAGCGATAATTAATTACCGGGTTATTAGGGTTATTGTTGATATCCATATCGGGCGCGAAGTTGATGTGCAGCCCAAGCCGCTTAAAATCATACCCGATCATCTGCCCCATTTTGTAGATGAGGTTGTTATCCTGTATGGCGCCAAGCGTCATTTGGTAAGGATACGATGTGGACGAGTCCAGACGCATGCCCAGCCCCCACTCACCATCCATCGCTATCAGTAAAGGTACTTTTGAAAGCTTCTGATAGTTGTTGATGAGGTTGGCATGGCGCACCGGGCCGCCCTGGAAAAACACCAAACCGCCAATATGCTCCTCGGCTATTACATTACCTACCGAATCTTCATAAGCCTTGCCTTTGTTGGTATGCGCCCGCACATAAAACAACTGCCCTATGCGCTCTTTACGGCTCATTTTCCTGTAAACCGAATCGACCCATTTATTCTGGCTATTAAGGGTTTCAATAAAGCTTTGGCGCTGTGCCATGGCGGCACTGCTTACAAAAAATGAAAAGAGCAGGATGATATAATATTTTGGTTTCATTGCAGTTTCAAATGTAGTGTAAAAACCAAATACCCCTATTTGTTTTGCTTATTGAAATAATAGCCTATCGTGTAAATAAACCTTTACAAACTTTTAAGCTCTATACGGTGTAATTAACCACAGTAAATCACCCGCGCTACCACGGGTGGATGGAAACATTTAGATATGAAACAATGAAAAAATTACTTTTTATGGCCTTGTGCCTGTTTATTGCCGGTGAAGTGAGTGCGCAATATTATCCGCAACGCCCAAGGCGCGTAATGAGAAGGCCGCCACCGCAGCGTTACGAGAGGCGCCCGTATAACGATTTTTACCGCCCATCATTCGGTGTAGCGGTTGGCGCCAATTTTTCAAATACCGTTGATTCTTATAATGCCGATTTTAGCACCAGCACCATTGCCGGCTGGCATGTGGGCTTAACCGCCAACTTCCCTGTTTCGCGCTCATTCGCGTTTGCGCCCGAGTTATTGTTCTCACAAAAAGGATATAAAGCGGAAACGGTTGACGGTACTTTTAAGCAACGCACCAATTATATTGATATCCCCCTGCTGGCTAAGTTCAGGGTGGTGCCGGGCTTTAACTTCCTGATCGGTCCGCAGCTTACCTTCCAAACCTCTACCCGTAATATTTATGAGGATGGCTTTAACCGGATAGTGGAAACTGAATACGATAACAATGGCGATAAAAGCATTATTGCCGGCGTAATTGGTGTAGGTATCGATCTTACCCGTAACGTTGAGCTGCGTGCCAGGTATAATATCGACCTTGACCGCAACCGTACCAACGGTGCATCGTTACTGCCCGATTACCGCAACCAGGTGTTCCAACTGGGGTTAGGTTTTAAGTTTGACTAAAACATTCCACTAACAAAAAATGCGAAGCTCAACAGCTTCGCATTTTTTGTTATGACACTACTGATGCAAGTTATTCGTTGAAAGTTTGCATATCAATAAGGCGGCGATACAGCCCGTTTTGCTTGAGCAGTTCCTGGTGCGTGCCCTGCTCTACCACCCTGCCGCTTTCAATTACCGCTATGATGTCCGCATTTTGAATAGTACTCAACCTGTGGGCAATTACCAGCGAGGTGCGGTTCTTCATCAGGTTATTTAATGCTTCCTGCACCAGCTTTTCAGATTCGGTGTCCAGCGCGGATGTAGCTTCATCCAGCAGCATTATAGGTGGGTTGTTGAGTACCGCGCGGGCAATACAGATACGCTGGCGCTGCCCGCCGGATAGTTTGGTACCGCGGTCGCCCACGTTGGTATCATAACCGTTCTCCGTTTCCAATATAAAGTTGTGGGCATTGGCAATCCGTGCGGCGGCTTCCACATCCTCTGGCCGCACATCTGTTTTGCCAAAGGCGATGTTATTAAAAATGGTATCGTTAAACAAAACCGATTCCTGGTTCACCACGCCCATTAAAGCGCGTAATGATGATGCGGTTACCTGTTTAATATCCTGCCCGTCAATGGTAATGCTGCCGCTTTGGGGATCCATAAAACGCGGTATCAGGTCCATCATGGTTGATTTACCACCGCCCGATGGCCCCACCAACGCTACCGTTTTCCCTTTGGGGATAGTAAGGTTAATGCCGGATAGCACCACCTTTTCCTGGTAAGCGAAAGTGACATTTTCAAACTTAAGCGCTTCGTTAAAGCCGGTAATATTAATAGCATCGGGCGCGTCTGTCACCATGGGTTTCTCGTCAATAAGGTCCAGCACCCTTTCGCCTGCGGCAATACCCGAGTGGATATTACTGAACGAATCGGATATGGCCTTTGCCGGGCGCATTACCTGCGAGAAAAAAGCGATGAACGTTACAAACTCAGGTGCTGTTAAGGTTGACGCATTATTAATGAGCAGGTGGCCGCCATACAGTACGATACCCGCCACCATCGTGATGCCGAAGAACTCGGACACCGGCGAGGCCAGTTGCTGCCTGCGGGCCATGGATTTGGTAATGCGCGAATAGCGTTTGTTCTCCTCATCAAAGCGGGTTTTGATAAACTCGGTGGCGTTAAAAGCCTTTACTATTTTAATACCTGACAGGGCTTCATCAAGATAGCTGATCATGTTACCGTAGCTCTGCTGCGAGGCAATGGCTTGCGCCTTTAAACGCTTCACGATTTTTGAGATCACGAAGGCCGAAACCGGTATCACGAGGAATGAGTACAACGTAAGGCTTGGAGAGATCAGGAACAGCACCACCAAAAAGGTAATAAGCGTTAGCGGTTCTTTAAAGATCACCTGTAAAGTACCGGTAACCGAAAACTGCACTACCTGCACATCAGAAGCTACTTTGGAAATGATATCGCCCTTGCGCTCATTGCTGAAAAAGCCGAGGTGCAGGTTCATCACATTATTAAACACCGCGCGGCGCAGGTTCAATAGTGTATGCACCCGCAGGTTCTCCATAATGCGCTGCGAAAGGTACCTGAAAAGGTTACCCAACAATGCCGAAACAACTATGGTGGCGCAAACAAACTCCAGCGCTACCCATACACCGTAATTATTTATAGCGTAAGTAACATAGTACTTAAACGTAGCCATGATATCTACCAGGGCTGGTTTAGGGCCTAATGGCATTTTTTGTTGGCCGTGCTTCGCGAATATAGTAGTAAGCAAGGGAGCAAGCAACGCGAGGTTAAGCGTACTGAATATTACAGAAAGTACAGTTGTTATAATATAAGGTATTGCAAACTTCTCTATAGGTTTTGCAAAGGATAACAACCTGAAATATGTCTTCATTAAAAATTTATAATTGCTGCAAAGTTAATGGTTATTCAATTAACATTAGCAGGCAGGCATCAGGCATTAATTTCTTCGGGTTTATACTTCCACCTCCGGTGCGACCATAGCCAATACTGCGGCTTATCCCTGATGATCTGTTCCAGGAAACGTACATGCGCCTCGGTAATTTCATGCTCGGCGGTTTGCTTGGGCTGCTCAATCAGCGGCACCATGGTAAAACGGTAGTAACCTCGCTTAACACGTTCTATCTTATAAAATATCACTACGGCGTCTATCATTTTGGCCAGTTTCTCAATTCCAAGGAAAACGGGTGTGGGCTGGTTCAAAAAAGTGGTCACGTAATTGATCTCGTGCCGCACGGGGGTTTGGTCTGATACGAGCACGCTAAAGGTAAGATCATTACGGTAGCTAACAAATGTCCGCAGGGTTTGCTTCATGGCTACCATAATGGCGCCGTAACGGGCGCGCACCTGGTTCACATAATCATTTACCCACGCGTTGCTTAGCGGCTTGTATACAATAACGCGTTTTTCGGTGGTAAGCAGGCTAAACCCCAGTATAGCCAGTTCCCAGTTGCAATAGTGGCCGGCGGCGGCTATTATGCTTCGGCCCTGTGCAAAGTAATGATTAACCAGTTCGGGGTTGGTAGGCTGCATACGTTTACGCAGGCTTTTTTCTGATATGGTGATCATCTTCAGGGTTTCCACCAGCAGATCGCCCAGGTAATGGTAGTATTGCTTTTCTATGGTGCTGATCTCCGCCAGGCTTTTCTCCGGGAAAGAATTCACCAGGTTATTATGCACCACCTGCCGCCTGTAACGTACCAGGTAAAACAGGATCACGTAAATCACGTCGGACAGCAGGTAAAGCGCCCAAAATGGCAGTAAGGATATCAAGTATAATATTGATACACAAAACTTAACCCATAACTGCTTTATTGCTGCCATATAATTTGCCTGCAAACATAAAGTTTTTATACCGCTAAAGTCCCATGCGGGTGTAAAACGTATGGCAGGTGCCAAAATTAGCTAATAAGCCGTATTATAAGTACTTTTGCGGTTCATATGGCGGCAAAATGTTCACTGGTCATATCTACGTATAACTGGCCCCAGGCGTTAAAACTCTGCCTGGATAGTGTTCTGCGCCAATCGGTTTTACCCGCTGAGGTCATCATTGCCGATGATGGTTCCGGGGAAGAAACTAAAAAGCTTATTCATCTGTATCAGTCGGCTTCGCCGGTGCGTATAGTACATGTATGGCATGCCGATAAAGGTTTTCGCAAGTCGGTTATATTAAACAAGGCCATACAGCAAACCAGTTCTGATTATATAATACAGGTTGATGGCGACGTTATACTGAACAGGCATTTTATAGCCGACCACCTAATAGCGCGTGAGCATGGGGCTTTTGTACGGGGCACCAGGGCCATGCTCAGCCAACAAAAAACCGCCGGGCTATTGGCAAACGGCGATGGCGCGGCAGGGCTGTCGGCACTATCTGCCGGGGTGCAGCACCGTTTTAACGGCTTGCGGCTGGCTTTGCTAAGCGGGTTGGTGGTACGCAAAAAAATGTCGTCAAACAGTGTGCGGGGCAGTAACCTGGCCTACTGGAAGGCCGATTTTGTGAATATAAACGGTTACAACAACGCGCTGCAGGGCTGGGGGCACGAGGATGAAGAACTGGCAGCGAGGCTCATTAACCTGGGCATCATTAAAAAAATAGTAAAACTAAGGGCGGTACAGTTTCATCTTTACCATGATGAGGGGCACCGCCAAACAGCAGATAATCACCGCGCCGAAATTGAGCGCATAAAAGAGCATAAAATTATAGCCTGCGAAAACGGATACCTGCAGGCCGCCGAATATGAATAATACGCAATTGGATGTTTCGCTCATTGTATCAACCTACAACTGGCCGCAGGCATTGCGGCTGTGTTTAATGAGCGTAAAGGCTTTAAAAAAACTGCCCGACGAGGTGATCATAGCGGATGACGGCTCTACAGACGATACCCGCGTACTGATAGAAGAATTCGCGAAAGATTTTCCGGTGCCGCTGATACACGTATGGCAGCCCGATGAGGGTTTTCAACTGGCGCGTATCCGCAACAAAGGAATCGCAGCCGCTTCCGGCCGGTACATTATACAGGTTGACGGCGACCTTATCCTGCACCCTTACTTTGTGGCCGATCATATCCGTTTCAGGCAGCCGGATACTTTTGTAACCGGCAGCCGCGTTATTATTGACAAGCCCACATCAGAACGGCTCATTGGCGACCGCAGGATCAATATCAACTTGTTGAGCAGTGGTATTAAAAACCGCAGCAACGGCTTAAGGAGTAAATTATTATCCAACTACCTGGCCGAACGTTACCGGCAGAACGACCCCTATTTTATGAGGGGCTGCAACATGGCTTTCTGGCGCAGCGACCTGGTAAAAGTGAACGGTTACAATGAAGCTTTTACCGGTTGGGGACGCGAGGATAACGAGATCGCCATCAGGCTGATCAATACCGGGTTGAAAAAGAGAGTGATCAAATTCGCGGCGGTGGTATTTCACCTGTATCACCCGCAAAAATCGCGGTCGGACCTTGACCGTAATGACGATATCCTACAGGAAACCATCGCCCAAAACAAAAAAAGCTGCGAACTGGGCCTTAACCAGTACACAGCACTATAAAAAATGTAAATGACGCTACCGCTGATATCCGTTGCCCTTTGTACTTACAATGGAGAAAAATATATTGAAGCCCAACTCAACAGCTTAATACACCAGACCTACAAAAACCTGGAGATCATTATTGTTGACGATGGATCCACCGATGATACGGCCCGTTTGATCCAGCAAATGGCCGCGAACGACGGGCGCATTAAATTTTACCGGAACGAGCAGAACCTGGGCTTTAACCAAAACTTCCAGAAAGCGATAGGGTTAACAACGGGCGAGTATATTGCCATTTGCGATCAGGACGATATATGGGCCGAAAATAAAATCGAGATCCTGCACCAGCATATAGGCGATAACTGGCTGATCTTCTCCAACTCATCCTGTATTGATGAGCAGGATAAAACGCTCGAATGGAATATTCTGCGTGATTTTAACTTTGGTAGCCGTAACTATAAAAGCATACTACTGCATAATTGGGTAACCGGCCACACCACACTTTTCAAAAGGGAGTTTTTAGATTACCTGCTGCCTATCCCCCCGTATGGTTATTACGATTGGTGGATGGGCTTTGTAGCGTTATACCACAACAAGATCACTTACCTGGACCAGGTATTAACCCGCTACCGCATCCACTCGGCATCGGTTACGCAGCAGGAGCAAAATATTACCGAAAAAGCTTACAAGCTGAAATGGCTGGAAATTGTGTTAACAATGGTCAATAACTTCAGGCAGTATAAAAACCTGGCTGCTGCTGATCAATTATACATTAATAAGCTGTACAGGGCGCTTGCATCAAAAAAACATTCACTCATATCGTTCCCGCTTTTAAGCATCATTAACCGGGATTATCATAATTTTTTCCCGGACAGCAAACAGCGAAAACCACTCTCCAGGTTAAACTTCGCTTTTAAATTCGCTAAGGGCTTTAAATTTTTGAAACCCTGATAACGGACTACTTTAAAGCATGAAAAGTTAATTTGATAAGAGAAGGCAGGCTGATGGCGTTTTTTAAGGACCATACTACAGACAATTTTTGAGATACGCTGTACTTAAACCGCTTCATTAAACCGATGAGGTTTTTACAGGTCCTTACTTCAACCATTTCTGCCTGTCGGCGGGTCAAAGCCGCCTTGTTTAAAGGTAACAACGGCCGCCATTTTTCAGCTACTTTTAATATGGCAGCCAGCCAGTCGGCACCAAAGTTACCTTCCGAAAAATGGTTAAGCAGCACTTCATAAGTAACCAGCACTTTGTAGCGCTGTGCAACGGTAATGGAAAAATCCACATCGTATCCATGGAAACCTCTTAATAGATCTTCATCAAACGGGTGCTGTAACACAATGTCTTTTTTTGTACACATCCACACTCCGTCAATAACGGCTACTTCCTGAGATTTAACCCCATTAGGGTTGCTCAACAGCAGTTCGGTAGGTTTATCCATAAATTTATAAGATTGCTCAACGTGGTAATGCAGTATTTGCGGCAAGCCATATGCCACCCAGCCTGATGGCGCGAGGCTTTTGTAACTGCACCCGGCCACCCCTACCGCGCCCACATCATTATTACTGAAAAGCTTTGCAATTACCCTGCCCCAGTCGGGCGTTTTCATGAGCACATCCTCGTGCATAAAGCATAGTACATCGTATCGCGCCTGGCGGGCGCCACTGTTATAGATCTCGCATATACCCCGAGCGGCATTACCATTCTCAAAGGCGATGATTTCAAATGGCGCGCCAATGGTTTCCCCAATGTTGCGGCGCAGGTGCTCTAAATGTACCGGGTTTACCGATGCGATGATAACAGAAATCATGGATGTGACTAACGACAGTTAAACTTCAAAGATAGGGCAATTTGCGGCACTCAAGCCCGTATTGCCGGGGTTATGTATTTATTCCCTATTTTTAGCCTTATATGGCACAGAACAATCCCTTTCAGTTTCACCGTTCCGATTTCCGCTCGGTGGCCCGTGCCTTAACCATAGTTGAAAACAACCTTACCGGCTATCAGCAACTGCTGCAAAGCCTTACTTTTAGCGATACGCCCGTTACCGGCATCACCGGCCCGCCAGGGGCAGGTAAAAGCACCCTGGTGAACGCCATCATCAGCCGGCTTTTGGAACTGAACAAAAAGGTGGCCGTACTGGCCATTGACCCTACATCGCCGTTTAACTTTGGCTCATTACTGGGCGACCGCATACGCATGGCCGGCCATTTTAACCACCCGGATGTTTTTATCCGTTCATTAGCCACAAGAGGTTCACTTGGAGGGCTATCTGCCAAAACCATCGAGATGACCGATGTTTTAAAGGCGGCAGGGTTTGACCATATTATAGTAGAAACTGTGGGTGTGGGCCAGTCTGAAGTAGAGATCGCAGGCCTGGCCGACCAGACTTTTGTGACCCTGGTACCCGAAGCGGGCGATGAGATACAAAACATTAAATCGGGCCTGATGGAAATAGCGGATGCCTTTATTATTAATAAAGCCGACCGCGAAGGTGCCGACCTGTTTATCAATAACCTCAAAAAGATCATTCAGCATGATGGTGGCCGGCATACGCCCGTACTTAAAACCGTGGCATCACGTAATGAGGGTATACCTGCCGTGGTTGACCTGATGCTTAGCATGGTCAAACAGCCCGGCGACCGAAAAGAACTGCTGCTTACCGAAAAGGTATACCATTTAATACAGCAGCAGCGCATGGCAGGGATCAACAAAAAAAAGCTCCGGCAGGATATTGCCGAAGCTTTACATAAAAGCGATTTTAACTTATATCAATTCGCGGCCGCTTACGCGGTGTGATTAGAGATTAGTTAACCAGAGATAAGTGACTGATCACCGATCTCTAATTAACCAATCTCTATTAATCATTCATCAATTGCTCTATCTCTTCCGGATCAATAGGTATCTGCGCCATCAGATCGCGGTTACCGCCCGGTGTGATCAGGATATCGTTCTCCAATCGGATCCCTAAACCTTCTTCAGGTATATATATACCAGGTTCGCAGGTAAGGATGTTGCCTACCTCAAATGGCTTGTAACGGCTGGCATAGTCATGCACATCCAACCCCAGGTGGTGCGAGGTGCCGTGCATAAAGTATTTTTTATAAAGCGGCATTTTAGGGTCCTGCTTTTCTACTTCATGTTTCTTTAATAAGCCAAGGCCTATCAATTCGCTGGTCATGATCTTGCCTACTTCCTCGTGGTAATCATTCCATACGGTACCTTCAACCAGCATGGCGGTAGCCTCGCGCAGCACGCGCCATACGGCATCATACACCTCGCGCTGGCGTTTGGTAAACCGGCCGTTAACCGGTATAGAGCGGGTCATGTCGGCATTGTAGTTGGCGTACTCGGCAGCCCAGTCAAACAGTATCACCTCGCCATCCCGGCAAACCTGGTTATTATCTATATAATGTAATACAATAGCGTTCTTGCCCGATGCGATGATAGGGTTATAAGCATGGCCGGTGGCACGCTGCCTTAAAAACTCGTGTGTTATTTCGGCTTCTATCTCATATTCGGCAACACCCGGCTTAACAAACTTAAGCACGCGTAAGAAAGCGTCGCGGGTAATGTCACAGGCTTTTTGAGTAAGCGCTATTTCAATGTCTGATTTTACTACACGCAGATCGCGCAGTATAGGCGCCGAGCGCTCGTAATGGTGCAGGGGGTACTTCTTTTTAAGTTCCTCCAGCATACGCATATCGCGATAAGGAACGGTATGAACGTAGCGGTCGTTCTCGTTGGTGTTGATGTAGATATTATCGGCGTAGTTAATAATAGTATGCAGGATATTTTCGTACTCATGCAGCCAAAATATCTGTTGTATACCCGATGTTTCCCTTGCTTCTTCCTTAGTGTACTTATGACCCTCCCAAATGGCAATGTGATCATTGGTTTGTCTTAAAAATAGTACTTCTCTGTATAGCGGATTAGGACAATCCGGATACAAAACCAGTATACTTTGCTCCTGATCTATGCCTGTGAGGTAAAAAAAATCAGGATTTTGTTTAAAAATAAAATTTTGGTCGCCATTGCGTGGAAACTCATCATTCGACTGAAAAATTACAATTGAGTTTGATTTTAGTCGCGAAACGAAATTTTTTCTATTAAATGTAAATAACTGATCGCCAATTGGAAGATATTTCATACCCAAATAAATATTAGATTTTTTTAAAACAAACTATTTAAAAGTTTGTAATTGTAATTATGAATTTTGGAACGGGATTTGGTATTTGTTTCAAACATAATTACTAATTTTGGAAAAAATCACAATTAAATCGTTTAATCTTAAAACTATGAATTATTCTACATTACGAAAATCAGTAGCATTATCAGTTGCTTCTGTGCTTGTAGCAGGTGTAGTAAGCGCGCAGACAGATTCAGCTGCTACTGCTACTACCACTACTAAAATGAGCTCAGACACTACAATGTCGTCTACAATGACTAACGCTAAAGTATTTGGCGGCAGAGGTCAGTACAGAACCTGGAGCATTGGCCTTAACGCTGGTGTAACTTCTCCAACTATGGCAACCGGTGGTAGCCTTAACGATTACCAGAACAACAAAGTACAGTTGGGTTATGGTATCTCTTTCCGTGATCAATTAGGCCACAACTTTGGCTTACAATTAGATGTACGCGGTGGTAAAGTAGCTGGCGACAACACTGTTAACCAGGCTTCTTACTCAACCCGTTTCTACCAGGCTACTTTAAGCGGTGTTGTTAACGTTGCAACTATCGACTTCATCCGTCGTAAAAACTCTGTTAACTTCTTCTTAAACGCTGGTGCTGGTTTGGCTATGTACAACCCAACAGGTACACTTGCTAACGGTACTCCATTTGATTTCAAAAACGGTGCAGCAGGTAATGCTGGTACTGGCAAATGGGTAAAAGAGTATGTTATCCCGGTAGGTGCTGGTGTTAAATTCCGCCTGAGCGAAGCTGTTGCTTTAAACTTAGGTTACACTCAGAACTTTATTGATGGTGGTAACTTTGATGGCCGTACTACCGGTAACAACAAAAAAGACCACTACTCTTACGGTTACGGAGGTTTAGAGTTCACTCTGGGCTCAAGCTCAAAACCAAGCTTAGAGTGGGTTAACCCAGTTGCTATGATGTATGATGAGCTTTATGATGCAGCTCTTCGTCAGGAAGTTGAAGCTCTTAAAGGCCGTGTAACTAACGTTGAAAACGCAGTTAACGATCTTAAGAAAGATTCTGATGGTGACGGTGTATCTGACCAATTCGACAAATGCCCTAACACTCCTGCTGGTAGCGTAGTTGACGGTTCTGGTTGCGTTATCGTATTCCCTAAAGCTGATACAGCTGCTGCTGCTACTGGTACTCCTTACTCAAACATCCAGTTCGAGTTCGATAGCTCAGTATTACGTACTTCAGCTTACCCAGCATTAGATGCAACTTCAGCTGACCTACGTTCATCAGGTAAAAGCGTTGAGATCGATGGTTACGCTTCATCAGAAGGTACTGCTGCTCACAACATGGCTTTATCACGTGACCGTGCTAACTCAGTAAAAACTTACTTAGTTAACTCAGGCGTTTCTGCTTCTAAATTGAAAGTTAAAGCTTTCGGTGAAACTCACCCAATTGCTGATAACTCAACTGAAGAAGGCCGTATCGCTAACCGTCGCGTTTCTTTCAAACAAAAATAATATCCAATAAATATTATTAAGGAGCCCCCCGAATAACTCGGGGGGCTTTCTTTTTTTATTAACTTTGCTATATGTACTTCTTCAGAAAAAAGGACCCTAACCGGCCAACAAGTTTTAACCTGAAAGTGATGCATACTATTAATGCCATCGCTATCATCATGTTCCTGGCAGGTATTACCTACAAGATCATCCAATGGCTTTTTTTCTCTAAATAATACATCTTCAGCAAAATGAAAACCATCATTAATACAACCAATGCCCCTGCGCCTATTGGCCCTTACAGCCAGGCGGTAGCCGTAAACGGCATGCTATTTATTTCCGGACAGATCCCCATGAACCCGGCTACCTGTGAAATTGTAAACACGGGTATAGCCGATGAGGCTAAAATGGTGATGGAAAACCTTAAAGCCATCCTCAGCGAGGCAGGCAGCAGCTTTGATAAAGTAATCAAGTCAACCATATTCCTTACGGATATGCAAACCTTCGCGCAGGTAAATGAAGTATATGGTTCCTATTTTACTACTGATTTTCCGGCGCGCGAAACCGTGCAGGTATCGGCCTTGCCCAAAGGTGTTAATGTAGAAATATCGGTTATCGCGTTAAAGGACTGAGCATATTGCCTTGAACAATCAGCATCTCCAAACACCCATTGAATATTTAAAAGGTGTAGGTGTTTCGCGGGCCGAAGCGCTTAAAAAAGAGCTGCAGATATACCGTTTCGAAGATCTGCTGCGGCACTTCCCCTACAAACATATAGACCGTACACGTTTTTATAAAATTAAGGACATACAGCCCGATATGCCCTACGTGCAGGTACTGGCCCGTGTTTTTCAGAAAGAAATCATGGGCGAAAAACACACCAAACGCCTTATTGTACAGGCCAAGGATGATACCGGCGTTATAGAACTGGCATGGTTCCAGGGAATACGGTGGTTAGAGAAAATGGTAGTGCCCGGTAAGGTGTACGTACTGTTTGGCAAACCCGGCTTTTTTAATGGCAAGGTGCAAATGTCGCACCCCGAGCTGGAGCCTTACACTCCCGGCGTAAAGCAAAAAGGGAATCTAACGCTGCAACCCGCCTACAACTCAACCGAAAAGCTCAAACAATTTAGTTTAGACAGCAAAGGCATACAAAAGCTGGTTGCCCTATTGCTTGAGCAATACGGGCGCAATATTGACGAGAACCTGCCTGCCTACATCCTTAACCGTATGCGGCTGATGACCCGTGCCGATGCTTACAGGTACATCCACTTTCCTAACAATGCCAACCAGTTAAAAGAGGCCCAATACCGGCTTAAGTTTGAGGAGCTGTTCTTCCTACAGCTGAAACTACTCAAAAACAAATTGCTGCACACGCAAAAATTTAAAGGCAACATCTTTGATAAGGTAGGCAATTACTTTAATGATTTTTACCACCACAAGCTACCCTTCCCGCTAACCAACGCCCAAAAACGTGTACTGCGCGAAATAAGGCAGGACACACAGCGCGGCGTGCAAATGAACCGCCTGCTACAGGGCGATGTAGGCAGCGGTAAAACCGTAGTAGCCTTAATGTGCATGCTCATTGCTATTGATAATGGTTTCCAGGCCTGCATAATGGCCCCTACGGAAATTTTGGCTACCCAGCACTATGAAACCATTAAAAACCTGGTAGGCGACGGTTTTGTTGAGGTTGCCCTGCTCACCGGATCGGTACCGCAAAAAGCACGCAAAGGCATACATGAGCGCTTGGAGGATGGCCGCCTGCAAATACTGGTGGGTACACATGCTTTAATTGAGGATAAGGTACAATACAAAAACCTGGGCTTTGTAGTAATTGATGAGCAACACCGTTTTGGCGTTGAACAGCGTGCCAAGCTTTGGAAGAAAAACATCATCCCCCCGCATGTATTGGTGATGACGGCTACTCCTATCCCACGCACCCTGGCCATGACCATGTACGGCGACCTGGATATCTCTGTGATAGATGAGCTGCCCGCAGGCCGCAAACCCATACAAACCATACATTTTTACGAAGCCCAGCGCCTGCGCATGTTTGGCTTTATGAAACAGGAGATAGCCAAAGGGCGACAGATCTACGTAGTATACCCGCTGATACAGGAGAGCGAAAAGCTCGATCTGAAAAATCTGCAGGATGGTGTCGAGATCATGTCGCGCGAGTTTCCCTTGCCGCAATATCGTATCAGTATTGTACATGGCAAGCTAAAGGCGGCTGAGAAGGAGTTTGAGATGCAGCGCTTTATTAAAGGCGAAACGCAGATCATGGTAGCCACTACGGTAATTGAGGTGGGTGTAAACGTACCCAACGCATCGGTAATGATCATTGAGAACGCGGAGCGTTTCGGGCTCTCACAGCTACACCAGTTACGGGGGCGTGTGGGCCGCGGGGCCGAGCAATCCTACTGCATACTTATGAGCAAGGAGAAACTGAGTAACGATGGCCGGATAAGACTGAACACCATGGTAAAAACCAATAACGGGTTCGAGATAGCCGAAATTGATATGCAGCTGCGCGGCCCCGGCAATATTGAGGGTACGCAGCAAAGCGGTGTGCTCGATTTGAAAGTGGCCGACCTGGCCACCGACCAGGAAGTATTACAGCAGGCACGCGACCTCGTTATAGAAATATTTGACAAGGACCCGCAACTGGCTTCGCCTGAAAATATGATCCTCAACCGCGCTTTTCAGCAAAAAGATGGCGGCTTAAACTGGAATAAGATTTCCTGAGATTGAATTTTGAGCGGGCAAATATTACATTTGTTAAAACGCAAGCTCACCCGCATGAAAAAACTCCTGTTACTATCCGCATTACTTATTTCAGCAACTTTTTCACAAGCCCAGGACTCGCTCACCATTCGCCGGTTTTACGATGAGGCCCTGGTTAACGGGCAGGCGTATGATAACCTGCGTTACCTGTGTAAACAAATAGGCCAGCGTTTAAGCGGTTCGGCAGGTGCCGAAAAGGCCGTTGCCTGGAGCAAAAAGCTGATGGATAGTTATGGTTTTGATAAGGTGTACCTGCAGGAAGTAATGGTACCGCATTGGGTACGCGGCGCGAAAGAGGAGGCCTATATTATTGATGGTAATAAAAAAACACCGGTGCCTATAGCCGCGCTGGGCATGTCTGTAGGCACACCGGCCAATGGCATTACCGCCAATGTGGTAGAAGTGAAGAGCCTTAAAGAACTGGAAAGCCTGGGCGAAAGTGTAATTAAAGGCAAGATCGTATTTTTTAACGGCGCTTTTGACCAGCGTTTTATTGAAACCGGCGCGGGCTATGGCGCCGCGGGTGTGCAACGTTTCGCGGGGCCCTCGGCTGCTGCCAAATATGGGGCCATAGGCGCGATAGTACGCTCCATAACTCCCGCGCTTGATGATTACCCCCATACCGGGGCAACTGCTTATGCCGATGGTGTAAATAAAATACCTGCAGCTGCTATATCCACCGTTGCCGCCAACAAGCTTAGCGCTATGCTAAAACTGCGTAAACTGCCGCTTATTAAATTTTATTTGAAGCAAAGTTGCCAAACCCTTCCCGACGTAAAATCATACAACGTAATTGGTGAAATAAAAGGCAGCGAAAACCCTAACAGGATCATCACCGTTGGTGGCCACCTCGACTCTTGGGACCTGGCGGAAGGCGCGCATGACGATGGCACCGGCGTAATGCAATCCGTTGAGGTGCTGCGCATTTTAAAGGCCACCGGCTACAAACCTAAAAACACCATACGCGCGGTGTTTTTTATGAATGAGGAGAACGGCCACAAAGGAGGCATTAAATACGCGGAAGAAGCTGCAGCTAATAAAGAGGAACACATAGCGGCCATTGAAACTGATGAGGGAGGCTTTACCCCGCGCGGTTTTAGCTTTGAGGGCGCCTCGCCTGCCTTTTTAAAAGCGGTAAACGCCAAATGGAAAACCCTGCTTGAACCTTACGAAGCAGATCGCCTGGTGGAAGGTGGCGGCGGTACAGACATTGGCCCGCTTAAGGAAACCATGCCTGCTATCAGGCTTATCGGTTTCCGGCCCGATTCGCAGCGGTACTTCGATATTCACCATACCCCTAATGATGTATTCGAGAATGTAAACAAACGCGAGTTACACCTGGGCGCGGCAGCCATCACATCGCTGGTATACTTAATTGACCAGTATGGCCTTAACCTATAAATATTTTACAATTAAATGCTTTGCGCCGCAAGCTTGCTAATGTAAATTGCGCCCTTAACTTTTTAACAGTGTCAACAGAAGATCCCGCCCCGCAAAAACCCGACTCGTTTGCAGCCCTGCGCTACAAAGATTTCCGTTCATACATCGGGATGCGTTTCTTTTTTACGTTTGCGTACCAAATGCAAACCACTGTGCTGGGTTTTTACATTTACCAGCTCACCCATAGCAAAATAGCCATAGCGTTTATTGGCCTGGCCGAAGCTATCCCGGCTGTTGGCATAGCCCTGTACGGTGGTTACATTGCCGATAAGTACGAGAAACGTAAAATGCTGCTCATTATCTTCGCGGGAGTATTTATGGCGGCACTGGCCATGTTTACCGTTACTCTGGACAGCCTTAAGCCCTACATCCACCACGCCTGGATACTGCCTACCCTATATGCCATGATATTTTGCAACGGCCTGGCACGCGCCTTTTACGGGCCGGCAACCTTTGTGATATATGCGCATAGTATACCTAAAGAACTATATCCTAATGGCAGTACCTGGAGCAGTTCAACCTGGCAGGTAGCCTCTATATTAGGGCCGCTTACCGGCGGCGCCGTATACGGTTTTGCCAGCCATATTTTCCCTGGCCTTAGCGGCATTACCGCAACCTTTGGCATTATCCTTATATTCCTGCTGGTGGCATTGGTACTGGTGTACCTGCTGCGTAAGTTCCCGCCGGTATTTGTACCTAAAGAAAATATTTGGAAGAGCCTTAAAGAGGGCCTCAACTTTGTTTTCACCAACAAGATCATGTTTTACGCCATGAGCCTCGACCTTTTTTCGGTATTCTTTGGCGGGGTGGTAGCGCTGCTGCCGGTATTCGCGCTGGACATTTTAAAGGTTGGCCCCGAAGGTTTGGGTATCATGCGTATGGCTACCTCGCTCGGTGCGGCGCTCACCATGATCGCTATGGTACGCTTTTCACCCATGAACCGGCCATGGCGTAACCTGTTAGTAGCGGTTGCGGGCTTCGGCTTATCTATCATAGGCTTCGGTTTATCGCGCATATTCTATCTATCACTGTTCTGCCTGTTCATGCAAGGTGCATTTGATAGTGTAAGCGTCATCATCAGGGGTACGCTCATGCAACTGCTCACGCCTGATCATATGCGCGGGCGTGTATCCGCCGTAAACTCCATGTTCATCGGCTCCTCAAACGAGATCGGCGATTTTGAATCGGGCATGGCGGCGCGGTTTTTAGGCACTATACCGGCTGTTATCTTCGGCGGTAGCATGACGCTGCTCATCGTTACCATTACCTTTTTTAAAACCCAAAAACTCATCCCGCTGTCTCTTAACGAAATTCATTCACCACAAACAAGCGAAAATTAACCCCACACTTATCAACCATCGGTTAAAACTTGTAGTTGTAAAATATTTTTTAATATGTAGTTATTATCAGGCTTGTTATTATCTTTAACCTGTTAAAGGTCCCCCTGATTAAATAACTAAAATTAAACCGTGACCACTAAGAGATTGCACATCTTAAGGTTCGGCTTGTTTAGCATGCTATTTTTATGGGTGATGCTGGGCATGCCAACGCTTAACGCAGTACAGGGAGCCGAAAGACCTGCCTACAAACCCTTTCTTTTTACTAACCTAAAGGACACAGCCGCCGACAGGCGTGTTGAGGCCGCGCGCGCCCTTTCGAGGCCGTGCCGTAAAATGACGGAGGCTGATGCTATGCGCACCATTGACGATCTGGGCAAAATTGCCGCAGACCTCAATGACCTTGCCCTGCAATGCGCCGTTTTTGACCTTCGCGCCGATTATTACTCGGTTAACCGTGGCTACAACCAGTTAAGTACCCAATATTATAAAAAAGCCGTTGAGCTTGCCGAAGACAGAAAAGACCAGATGCTCGCCGGTATTTACCAGCATCGTATTGCCAATTACTTCGCGCTCTATAAAAAAAATATAGAAGCTGCTCAATATTACCTGCTATCCGAAAGAAACCTAAAGGAAACCGGGTACAATAAAGTGCCCGGCATAGGTAACCTCTTTTCAGAAACATCAAATTTTTACTACGCCCTGGGCGATTATGATGGCGCGAGGGAGTATCTCAAAAACGCGCTTATTTACCAAACAGCACCATCACGTACACGTATCAATATCTTAAATACCATAGGGCTTACTTATCGTAACAGCAATAATTACCCGCTTGCCCTTAATTTTTTTCATGAGGCATTAAAGCTGGCCGGCCAACTACATGATACCATATGGATAGCGCTGGCCAAGGGGAATATTGGGTCGGTTTATGTATTACAGAAAAGCTATAAAGAGGCTCTACCCCTGGTACGGGAAGATTACGTGCAGTCTGTAAAGTATAATGAAGGGGCCAACTGCGCTATCGCGATGCTGAGGCTGGCACAGATAAGCCTATCTTTTAATGATGTTAAATTAGCCAGCGCGCAGCTGGATACCGCCAATCAGGTTTTAAGTACTACCAAAGAAAACGTATTAAAAGAACGTATACAGTATTACGAGCTATTGGCACAGGTAAAGGAAAAAAGCAACAAACCTACACTTGCAGAGCATTATCTCCTGCTATCAGAGCAATTAAAGGATAGCCTGATGGAACGTGATAATGTGGCGGCCATAGATAGGGTACGGCTTAAATGGACCAAAGAAAAAAGTTTAGAAGATTATAACAACCTGCAAATAAAAACCAGGATCAACTCGTACAAGCAATATACGGTAATCACGGTGCTGCTCTTGCTGATGGTGATAGGGGTACTTATTTTTAACAGGCAGCGGCTTAAAACCCGGAAAGATAAAGAGATACTGGCTGCTGAATTACGCCGGCTGGATGAAGAACGAAAAAGCGCCGAAAATGCTCTAAGCGACTATACAGAGAATTTAAAGCAGAAAAACGACATTATTGAAGGGTTTAAGACGGAATTAGAACGATTACAGTACGCTATAAACGACCGCACCCTTACCGAAAACCTGGACAGGATGATGCATGCCCATATCATGACAGATGATAAATGGGACGAATTCCGGAAACTGTTCACTAAGGTACATGGCAATTTTCTTTTTAACATAAGGCAAAGATATCCAGGCATTTCCGCTACAGATATGCGATTGATGGCACTTATTAAACTAAAGCTTAATAACCGCGAAATGGCAGGAATGTTATGCATCACAGTTGATGGCGTTAAAAAGGCCAAACAACGCCTGCGTAAAAAATTAAATCTGGCTGATAATGAGGAAATTGAAGACATTGTTAACACCTTGTAGGGCACCTTGTTTAAGTGTTAAGCAAATGTCCTGCTTTTGTCCACCCCTCAAATTAGTCCATGAACAGCTTTTGGCTGATATTTGATCTGTAATTATTTTAACAGTTGCCCTGTGCAATAAATTAATAATTAATACATAAACGTATGCTGATAAACTAATGCATACTGATATGAATAAAGCGATTGATTAACCCGTTACATTATACCCCTACTGAAATGGAAACTCCCCAAAAGAAACTTTGCCCGCATTGCAAAAAAGGAAGACTGGCTTACCGCGCCAAGCGCCCGCCATTAGTGAAAGCTTTCTTGTTTTGGCTCCCTATAAAAAGATATTCGTGCAGCCTGTGCAGCAAAAAGTCCTATGTATATGGGTCGGCATGGGAAACTGCGTCGCAAAAAAACACCAATAACGCGATTTAGAAGGGGGATTTTCTGAATCTATTGTGTGCATCAATACCTACCGGGCTTGCCCGGTAGTGTATTTGATGTTTTTGGCGTTTCTACACATTTCGTTTTCCTGTAATATAATTATTTCACTCATCGCCGGGTGAGATCTAATTTAATTTGTGCAAACGTTTACCAATACAATAGGCTGGATATGCAGTGATATTCACTGCCTTAAAGGACCAATTTGTGATGTTGATTGAACGTAGTGAGACATCTTCTTCGCCCTGTAAATAGGCGACTTTGCACGCGCAGAAGATATTTCGCTGTCGCTCAATATGACATAAATTTTAAAAATGATTTCCATGATTCATCGCCCGCATGTTCGTGAGAAATAAAATTCTTAATAATCTTCATAAATAAATGAATATTCATTTATATTTGTTTGTATTATGCGAACTCGTGACAATAATAAGGTAGAACTGGTAAAGAAAACCGCCATTGAGATGATGGTGAAAGATGGATTGGAAGGCTTTAGCATGAATAAACTGGCCAGGGCATGCAATATCTCTGTGGCTACATTATACATCTACTATAAAGACCGCGACGACCTGATCATTAACATTGCCGCCGAAGAAGGCCAAAAAATGAGCGCTGCCATTACCCGTGGGTTTAACCCTGAAATGAGCTTTGAAGAAGGACTAAAAAACCAGTGGCGCAACCGGTATGAGTATATGAAGAACAATGTGCTGGCAAACGCTTTCTTTGAACTGCTCAGAAACTCAAGTTACCAGGAACGATTTCTGGAAAGTTTCCTGAATGATATGAAAACCATGTTGGGCAGTTTCATGACCAACGCCATCAATCGCGGCGAGATAGATGATCTGCCACTGGAGGCTTACTGGTCGGTAGCGTTTGCCCCCCTTTACGCCCTGGTAAGGTTTGACCACGAAGGCCAAAGCCTGGGCGGCAAACCCTTTAAAATGACCGACGAGATATTCTGGAAAACATTTGAACTGGTACTAAAGGCATTAAAAAAATAATTTATGATGATGGAAACCTTTGAGCACATATTGCTTTTTAAAACCAATATCAGCCACGATGCTGATAAGCTGGCGCTGGGTAACCTGCTAAAACAAACTCCCGAAATTGAGCATTGGAATATTGACATGGAAGATGAGGATCGTGTGCTACGCATTGTATCGCACGGCTTAACACATTCGGGCATCATTGACCTGCTTACCCAACACGGCTATGAATGCTGTGAATTAGTTTAACGATCATGAAAAACGAGCAACAGGCAGCTCTTACGGGTTACCAGAAATTTGTGATATTCATACTGGCTATTACCCAATTTACGGTGATACTGGATTTTATGGTAATGTCGCCCCTGGGTGATATGCTCATGAAATCGCTTTCGCTAAAGCCCTCGGCATTTGGTGTGGCGGTTTCGGCCTATGCTTTTAGCGCAGGCGTTAGCGGCCTGTTAACCGCGGGCTTTGCCGATAGGTTCGACCGTAAGAAGCTATTTCTGTTCTTTTACTGCGGGTTTATTATCGGCACCATTTGCTGCGGGCTGGCGCATTCCTACCCCGCACTGGTAGCCGCGCGGGTGGTAACGGGTTTATTTGGCGGCGTCATCGGCTCTGTATCCATGGCTATTATTACCGACCTTTTTGCGCTGCAGCAACGCGGCAGGGTAATGGGCTTTATACAAATGGGCTTCGGCGCCAGCCAGATATTGGGCGTACCCATCGGCCTGTACCTGGCCAACAAATGGGGCTGGGAATCGCCATTCTGGATGGTGGCCGCGCTGGGCCTGTTCATCACTTTACTCATCATCACCAAATTAAAACCCGTAACGCAGCACCTCACTATACAAAAACACGAGTCGGCATTGAAGCACCTGTGGGAAACCGTTATCAAAAAAAACTACCGTGTAGGTTACACGGCAACAGCCCTCCTCTCCATAGGCGGTTTTATGATGATGCCGTTCGGGAGCGCCTTCGCTATTAATAACCTCGGGCTTACCAAAGAGCAATTGCCCATGCTGTTTATGGTATCGGGCCTCAGCTCACTGGTTTTTATGCCGCTGATAGGTAAACTAAGCGACAGGATAGACAAGTTTAAGATATTCGCCGTAGCCTGTGTGTGGATGATGATCACCTGCGTCTTTTATACACATCTCTCGGTTACGCCGCTATGGTTCGTGATGATCTACAATGTTTGTATGATGATAGGCATCATGAGCCGCATGATCCCATCATCCGCACTGGTAAGCGCCATACCGGATATGGCCGACCGCGGCGCGTTCATGAGCGTTAACGCTTCCATGCAGCAAATAGCCGGCGGTATTGCCGCCGCGGTTGCCGGCGCCATTGTTACACAACCAACCAAAGGCGCCCCTTTGCAGCATTACCATATTATTGGCTACCTGGTTACTTTTATCACCATGATCAGTATCATCCTGATGTGGCGTGTAAACAACCTCGCTAAGAAACGCATGCAGGACAAGCAAGCTGGCGTGGTGCCCGAGGGGCATGTAATACATGAAGGCATCTGATCAATACCCATAAATAAATTGATTATTCTTTCATCCCCTGCCCCGAGGCAGGGGATTTTATGTTGGCTAATGTTTATATTTAGCTCGCTTTACCATATCGTCACAATGAAAAAAATATCCCTCATTACTTTAATCACCACCGCTGCTATGGCCGCTCACGCCCAGGTAAAATTCGATCCTCCTAAAACTAAAGCCCAACCCGTTGTAGATACGCTGCACGGTGTTGTCCTCACCGACAACTACCGCTGGCTGGAAGACAAGAAAGACCTGGAAGTGATCGAGTGGACCAAAAAACAGCACAACTACGGGGTTGAATACCTTAACAAAACCCAAAAATCGCACCCGGACCTCAAAGCAGGTATAGCGGCCTACCTGAACATGGATTACGAGGGCCCGCTAAATAATGTAGGTAAACGTGTTTTCCAGACGGTGAAAAAGAAGGGTGACAAGCAATATAAAACTTACACCATTATTGATGGTAAAAAAATACTGATATGGGACCCTGTAGCGCTTGACCCGGATGGCAAAATATCCACCAGCGGCATTGCCTATACCTATGATGGTGAGCGTGCGGCTATCAGCGCGCAAAAAAGCGGCGCCGAAGTAAATACCGTTTACTTTATAGACACCCGCACCGGCAAACAGACACATGAGCCATTAACCGGCACCAGCGGTTTCCAATGGTGTAAAGATCAGCAGCATGCCTACGTAACCCTGCGCACCCAGGAAGATGTGGATAAGCAGCGCCCGCTTAAAACCTATTACATCAAAGTTGGCGACCCTATTGAAAAAGCCACCTTTGTGGGCACCACCGCCGATGCCAAGAACAGCTTTTTTATTTACGATAACCGCTACAGCGACGTTACCTTTAGCGGCGAAGGCGACTTTTACTCCAACAGTGTAAAAATGCGCCCTACCGGCAGCCTTAAAGATGGCAAACTGATCTACAGCAGTAAGAAGTTCCAGGCTTATCCAGAAGCTATTGGCAATAAGCTTTACATTAAAACCAACGACAATGCCCCCAACAGCCGCCTGATGGTGGCCGATAAGCTGCACCCCGAATACAAGAACTGGAAGGTGCTGATCCCTGAAAGCAGCACCGTGATGGAAGATGTGGTGATTACGCCTAACGCCATTATTGTACAGGACAAAAAAGATATTGAAAGCCGCCTTACTATTTATGACCTTAACGGCAAAAAGCTGCGGCCCATGCCCCTGCCCGAGCAAGGCAGCATAGGCAGTGTAAGTTACGACAGGGAGGAAGATAAGCTGTACATTTCGCTGGTGACCTTCACTTCTACCCCCAAGACCTATGTTTGTTCGCCTAAGGACTATAAATGGAAGTTGTATTACCAGCGCCACTTACCGGTAGATATGAGCCAGATCGCCGGCGAGATCAAGTTCTACACCTCTAAAGATGGCAGCCGCGTACCGGTATTTGTGGTACACCGCAAGGATATTAAGATGGACGGCAAGAACCCGGTGCTGCTAACGGCATACGGTGGTTTCCAGTCGGGTATTAAGCCGGGATATTTTGGCTTTTACGCGCCGTTTATACAGGCCGGCGGTATTGTGGTACAGCCGGGCATCCGTGGTGGCGATGAGTTTGGCGAAAAATGGCACCTGGATGGCATGCTGGCTAAAAAGCAAAACAGCTTTGATGATTTTTATGCCTGCGCCGAGTGGCTCATTAAAGAAAAGTACACTACAGAAAGCAAGATAGTTGCCCTGGGCGGTAGTAACGGCGGCCTTTTAATGGGAGCCGCGGCCACGCAACGCCCCGACCTGTTTAAGGCCATTGTTTGCGAAGTGCCTTTACTGGATATGCTGCGCTACCATAAATTCCTGATAGCGCGGTACTGGATACCGGAGTACGGTTCATCTGAAGATCCGGAACAGTTCCGCTGGTTGCTGCGTTACTCGCCTTACCAGAACATTCGCGCGGGGGTTAACGTACCACCTATGCTGGTAACCGCCGGCGCCAATGATACCCGTGTTGACCCCATGAACGCCAAAAAATTTGTAGCCGCCCTGCAAAACAACCCCGGCCAGGTAAGCCCTATCATTCTCCACATGGATTTTGACAGCGGCCACGGCAGCGGCCAAAGCACCCAGCAAGCCATAGAAAACTGGACATTTGTATTTGAGTATCTAATGAACCAGTTGGGGATGTAAATAAAATAAATAAAAAATTATATTACATTTACTAAACCTTATTTTATCACGAGAAAATGCTCCATACAGATGGAATTAAAAGTGGATTAGCAAAAAAGGATCCTCATAATTTTATAGCGAGAAAAATTTTTTTATCGTATCAAACCGAAGTATTCAAGAGTGACCCAGATGCTGAGTTTTATATTAAAAATAATATCAGTCTAAAATTTCAAATTCCATTTAGCTCCATAGAAGTTGCAGGCTCAAGTAAGACAGGATTCAGTTTTTTTAAAGACAAAAAATTTGAAAAAGGACAATCTGATTTAGACATTGCAATTATAAGTTTGCCGCTATTTAATAAGTTTGTTGAAACAACCCACTCACTTACTAAGGGATACAGTGATCTAACAAAGTTTCCCATTTTTAAAGGGCAAAACACTGTTGATCAATTTAGAAGAGGCTTGGCAAACGGCTTTGTTAATCCATTTTTTATGGTTGATTCTATATTTAAATCTAATTGGATAGATTTCTTTAACACATTATCAAATAGTTATTTTGACATGTTCAAAAATATTAATGGTGGAGTATACGCATCAGAATATTTTTTTGAATATAAGCAAGAGGAATGCATACGAAAATATATTACAAATCCAGAAAAGTATGACAAAATATCAAGTCCGGTCTAAAGAGTTAATCGACGTTATAAATGAAATAAAAGATAAACGTTTAATTATGTCGCCTTATTTTCAGAGAAATTTAGTTTGGCGGTTAATTCATAAAGTTGATTTTATAAAGACTATAATCTTAGGATATCCTTTTCCTCAAATATTTATTGCGAGAGGTAGTATAGATTTAGATAATATGTCTACGACCTCGTGTATTGTTGATGGACAACAGCGGATGAACTCAATTAACGAATTTATTAAAGATGGGTTTAAAGTAGACAACACATATTTTTCTGAATTTTCCCCCAAGGATAAGGAAGCTTTTTTAAAGTATCAAATACCAATAATTGACTTAGACATTGATAACGAAGACCCTGAAATTATTGAGATATTTAAGCGACTCAATAGAACCTTTTATTCTCTATCAGGTATAGAAAAACTTTCAACCGAATACGCAGCGTCTGAATTTATGCTGGTAGCAAAACTGCTTTCTAAGGAAATCAAAATCAACGATAATGAAGAAGACGACGACTATCTACCTTTACAGGTAAACCCTACAATACCAAAATCGTTTTTTGATTGGGCGATAAAAAAAACCCCGAAATCTTTATTCAAATTATTTGTTGACGAAGGAATTTTCTCACCTTATGAATTGACTCGACAGGTGCATTTGACATTTACCTTAAATATAATTTCAACCTACATCGCAGATTTTTACAACAGGAATGATTTTATCAGCAGATTTTTAGAAGAATACTCGGAAAGTTTTGATAGAAAGGACGAAGTTTTCGATGTCATAGAAGCAGCTGCAAGCAAGTATTCGAAAATTAAATTTAAAAGAAAGTCTTACTGGTATAATAAAGCAAACGCTTTTTCACTAATGTGCTTTTTTACAAAGAATTGGGAAAAAGTTGAAAAATTGGACGAAAAGCTAATCAAATCTAAATTGGAAGATTTTGAAGATAATCTTCCTAACGAATATGCTATTGCTGCGAAGGAGGGTGTAAATAACAAACAAGAGAGGTTAATAAGAAATCGTTTTATAACCAATATATTATTATAGGAGAATTTCGAACTAATATATGGTAAAAATAAAATGTGACTATTATTAGTACCTTTTTATTATTGCCAGCACAATTCCTTGGTGCCGCTTACCAGTCAAACATTGAAATTTCAACCTACAATATGGCAGCATCCTACTTGCGTAAGCTGGAAGCCTACATTATTTTAGGTCAAGGTTACTCTATGTTAAACCTGGACCAGAAAAATGATCTCACAACATTGTCATGCTGAGGGACGAAGCATCTATCCGCGTTTATCGCTCCGTTTAGATTCTTCGCTCCCGCTCAGAATGACAGGGTGAGAGTGGTACTACCGCTTCATCATCGCCAGCACATCTTCTTCTGTACCCTCAAACGGGCCGGAGGTTTCTATTTTTAAACCCGCCATGGCGGCGGCAAATTCGCCGGCTTGCTGTATATCGGCGCCTTTAACACGTTTGTACAGGTAACCTGCCATATAGGTATCGCCGCAACCGGTGGCATCTACCACTTCGGTAGGTTTATAAGCTGGGATGGTGTAAAAAACATTATCGTTAAGGATAACCGAGCCCATGCTGCCCAGCGTTACCACTACTTCTTTAACGCCCCATTCGGCCAGTATTTTGGCGCCTTCTTTAATATCAGCCATGCCGGTAAGTACTTCCAGTTCATGCTCGTTCACCTTCAGTATATCTACATATTGCAGGGCATCGCGCTTGTCGGCCCAGTCAATGGCGTGTACCTGCTGGTTTACTACCTCGCGCAGGTAGCCCTGCGCATCTACAGAAACGTTACCCCGCTCAAATAACGCTTTGATCAAACCGGTCGAAATATCATCGGCCAGCAGCGCACCCAGGTGAAATATCACCGCTTCGGTGTCCTGCAAGTCCGTAACCGTGAATGGATCGGCCTTTTGCAAAACGCGTTGGGTACGGTTATCCTGGTTATCACCATAAATGTTCTCAAAGTATACACTATGGCGGCTGGGCAGGGCTTTAACCTCAATGCCTTTATCCGTAAGCTTGCTTACGCTTGGTAACTCGGTATCGGCAACGGCAGTAACCAGTTTGTATTTCACATCCATATTGCGGATGGCGTTGGAGAAATAAAAAGCGGTGCCGCCGGCCATGTGCTTTTCGGCGCGGGGGGTTACCACTTTATCAAGGGTGATGTGCCCAATACAGCAGATATCGTATAACATGCAAACAGGTATAAGTAAATATAGCGGGGTTACAAATCTAACATTCTGCCACAAATTATCCGCTTTTATTAGTAGGGCTTTTAGCACTAAAACGGTATCAGTCAATACCTTTAACCAGGGCCTTGCAGCTTTACTGGAAGGCGTATCCAACCCATAAGTATTTGTAATGAATAATTTTAAATATATAGATAAAAACTATACCATATAGAATTTTACAATACCAGCCTAAGGCCCGAAAACCGTATCTTTGTTGCATAAATTTTAAAAATACATCCATTATGTTAACGATAGGACAAAAATTCCCTTCATTTTCTAAAACAGCTGTTGTTTCTTTAGAAAAAGGCAAAGAGTTTGAAACCATTACATCAGACTACCTTACTAACGATGATAACGTTTGGACCGTAATGTTCTGGTGGCCAAAAGACTTCACTTTTGTGTGCCCTACAGAGATTGCAGAGTTCAACAAAAACTATGGCGAGTTTCGTGATCGTGAAACCCGTTTGATCGGCGCTTCAACCGACAGCGAGTTTGTACACGCTGCCTGGAGAACCCACCACGACGACCTGCGCGACCTTAAATTCCCGATGCTTGCTGATACTTCAAAATCATTAGCCGAAGACCTGGGCATTTTAGAGCCGAACGAAAAGATCGCTTACCGCGCTACTTTCATTATCGATCCTCAGGGTATCATCCGTTGGGTATCTGTTAACGACCTTAGCGTAGGCCGTAACGTAAAAGAAGTACTGCGTGTGTTAGACGGTTTACAAACCGATGAGCTTTGCCCTTGCAACTGGGAAAAAGGCCAGGAAACTTTAACCGCGTAATTATTTAATTTGTAATTATTGAATGTGCAAATTTCAGATGTACAGGTGCGCAAATCAGAGCCATCTGCACATCTGGGATCTGCACATTTTAGCATCTATACACCCATGAGCGAAAGCACCGAATTAATACAGGAAATATTAGGCACCATAGGCCAACCGGCAGATTACCGCACCGACGCGCTGCAACTACTGGAAACAGGCGAAAGCCGCTACCTGCGCGATTTTAAGCTGAACTTTACCAGCACCCTAACCTCAGAGCATTTAAGCGCTAAAGAATGCGCGCTGCTGGGCTTAAGCACCGCGGTAAACAACCAAAACAAACCGCTTATACAGTATTACACCAATGTTGCCAAACAAAACGAGGCTACTGACGCCGATGTTGCCGAAGCGGTAGGTTGCGCCTCTCTGCTGGCATCAAACAATGTGTTTTACCGTTTCAGGCATTTTACCCAAAAGGAAAAATACACCCAGATACCTGCACGTATACGCATGCAGTTAATGATGAAGCCTGTAACCGGTAAGGAATTTTTTGAACTGATGAGCCTGGCCATATCAGCCGTTAATGGCTGCGAAATGTGCGTGAACGCGCATGAAGATTCGCTTATTAAGCTGGGCACTACCGAGGAGCGTATTTTTGATGCCGTTAGGATAGCATCATTAGTAACCGCGACAGGTAAAATTATTTTCTAAATAAAACAAGGCGTTTTACCTGTGTGCAAAAATAATAACAATATTATTTGGCAATATGGGTTTTAAACCCTTAAATTTAAGCCTTAAAGCTTTGTTCACAGTAATAATTGCCGTTGCTCGCGGTATTTGCAAACAACGGCATATTGTGTTAGAGTAAATATTTAATTGTTGATTTTTTTGGACAGACCGGTCAGCTTTTCACAGGCTGACCGGTTTTGTTTTTAGTGGGCGTCAGCCACAGCTTTCAGCTTCTTAAACGGCTGCAGATATAATAACGGGATAGAGAACAGCATGATCAAGCCCGATACCCAGTAAGCATCATCATAGGTAAGCAACAGGGTTTGCCTCATCACGGTACCCTCAATGGCCGCATATGCCATCTGCGTAGCATCAAGCATTGATTTACCTTTCGCCATAAAACCGTGCATCAGCAGGTTAAACCGCTCGTTGTAAGCGGGGTTATACGGGTTGATATTGGCTAACAGGTTAGACCGGTGCAAACCCTGGCGAACGTGGATAAGCGTTGTTAGCGCGGCAATACCGAATGAACCACCCAGCTGGCGCATCATGTTGTTCAAACCGGATCCCTGTCCAATTTCGGGCCCTTTCAGGTCGGCCATAGCCAGGGTAGTTAAAGGCACAAATAACAGGGCCATACCCACACCACGTATCAATAACGGTATCAATACATCATGCTCCCCTGTGGCAAGCGTAGAGTTGCTCAGCATCCAGGTAAATACAAAAAACAGGAACATCCCAACGGTAGCCATAAATTGCGCCGGAACACCTTTATTGAGCATTTTACCGATGAAAGGCATCATGATAATGGTACACAAACCACCCGGGAACAGCAGCTCTCCCGTTTGCTGGGCGTTAAACCCAAGCAAATTCTGGCAAAATACCGGGAACACGAATACCGACCCATATAGCCCAAACCCCAGAATAAACGAGGTGAACATACCTACGGAAAAACTTCGGTGCCGCATGATACTAAAGTTCACGATGGGGTGGTCGGTACTTAACTCCCGCCATATAAATAATATGGTACCCACAACGGCCAGTACCGTTAATATGATGATATAGGTTTTAGCAAACCAGTCTTCCGACTCACCTTTTTCCAATATGGTTTGTAAGCTGCCCACGGCTACTGCCAGCAGGCCTATACCCCACCAGTCGATCGGTTTTTTCTCGTCTTTTGGCGTTTCTCTAACAAAGGTATAGGTGAGCAAAAAGGCTAATATCCCTACGGGTATGTTTACATAAAATATCCATCTCCAGCCTAATTCAGACTCGGTTATCCAGCCACCAATGGTAGGGCCTACAGTTGGGCCCACTACGGCGCCCAAACCAAACAGGGCGGTAGCGGTACCAATTTGCTCGCGCGGCCAGGTTTCGATAAGGATGGCCTGCGCCGTAGATATCAGACCACCACCCGCGACACCTTGCAGGATACGGAAGATTACCAGCTCATCCAGAGATGTTGAGTTCCCGCACAGGAACGACGCTATCGTGAAAATGATGATAGACGCCATAAAGTAATTTTTACGGCCGAAACGCCCGCCCAACCAGCCCGACATAGGCAGGATGATAACGTTTGCTACGGCGTAACCGGTAACCACCCATGCAATATCCTCAAGGGTTGCACCCAGGTTACCTTGTATATGCGGAATAGCTACGTTTACGATGGTCGTGTCTATCAGCTCCAGGAGCGATGCCATGATCACCGTAATCGTGATAATCCACTTTTTAAAGCCAGTTTCAGCCATTTTATTATTCTTTTGTAATTACAGAAACATCTACGCTCATACCCGGGCGCAACTTGGCGATATCTTCTTTGCTACCGCTTAATTTAATTTTAACCGGTACACGCTGTACTACTTTAACGAAGTTACCGGTAGCGTTATCCGGAGGCAATAAAGAGAATTTGGCACCTGTAGCAGGCGAAAAATTGTACACCTCACCCTGTATTTTCAGGTCGGGATAAGCATCAACTTTAACATCAACTTTTTGGCCGTTGCGTATTTTCTCTAACTGGGTTTCTTTAAAGTTAGCGGTTACATAAAGGCTGTTATCATTTACTACAGAGAACAGGGTTTGCCCTGCCTGTACCAACTGTCCTATCTGCACATTCTTTTTAGCAGCTAAACCACTTGCGGGAGATTTAATGTTGGTATATGAAAGCTGCAGCTTGGCAAAATCAACATCGGCCTGGCGTGCTGTAACACCGGTGTTGGTTACTTTTAACTGGCTACGGGTAGTACCTACCTGTTGTTGAGCAGCTTTATACTGGTCTAAAGCAGCCTGGTAGTTAGCCTGCGCTACTTCCAGATCGGCCTTGGCCTGGTCAAACTGCTGGCGGGTGACAGATCCATCAGATACCAGGTTGGCATAACGCTGGTAATCTTTGCGTACTTTGTCTAAGCGGGCTTTTGCTGATTCGGCTTCGGCCCTGGCGCTTGATGAATTGGCCGCGGTGGTATAGATCTGCGATTGGCCTACATTAATACCGGCGCTGGCGCCCTGTTGTGCTGCTTGTGCCTGCTCAACTTTTACCTTGTAATCGCGGTCGTCAATTTTTACTAAAAGCTGGCCTTTATTTACATGGGTATTTTCTTCAAAGAAGATAGAATCCACATAACCACCTACACGGGCTACCACCGGGCTAATGTCGCCGTCTATCTGCGCGTCATCGGTATCTACGTGCTTGCCAAAGTATATATATTCTTTAACACCAAAAATAGCTCCTCCTATCAATACGATCCCCAGAATGATCGGGAGAACTCTGTTCGGTTTCTTTTTGGTTTCGGTTTCCTGAGTTGCCATTGTTTTTTATATTATTTGTTAAGTTTTCCTGTTGATTTTAATAATGTGTAATAAGCGAGGCCTGCATCGGCTTTAGCCAGTTCCAGGTTAATTTCTGCCTGGTAAAGTAAGGTTTGCGCGTCGGCACGGTCAATTGATGACGATATGTTGCTGCGGTATTTATTTTCCAGTATGCGGTTATTTTCCTGCGCCTGGGCAATAGAGGTTTGCAGCAGCGTGATCTTATCCAGCGCTGTTTTGTAGTTCTGGTAGTTTTGGTTTACCTCGTTACGGATATTATCAGCTGTGATGCCTTTATTGATACTCACTTCCTCACGCTCTAATTGCGCCTGCTTTACTTTGTTTTTGTTGGTCCATAAAGCGCCGAAGTCCCAGCCCAGTGTTAAGCCTAATGAGATAGGCGTAATATAGTTGCCGTTCTTAGGGATAGGGTTAGCCGCTATGCCCACATAATAAGCGCTGCCCGAAGCCGATAAAGTAGGCGAAAGGTTGGCTTTGATGCTTTTCACATTTACATCGGCTACTTTAGCCCGCACATCGGCCTGCCTTAATTCGGGGCGGCTGGTTAAAGCGGTATCCAGGTAAGCTGTTAACGGCGCTATATCTCTCGAAGCATCGTTTATCTGAGCAATATTCAGTTGGGTATTTTCGGGCAGGCCCAGCAAAATATTCATATTGTAATTGATGATCTTGCGGTTGTTCTCCAGGTCAATACCATTTAGCTCAATATTTGAACGCTGTAACTGGAAACGCAGCACATCGTTCTTGGTTACCAGGCCCTGGTCGAAAAAGCGCTGCGCCTGTTTGATCTGCGCGTCAATGGTTTCCAGGTTTTGGTCAACCACCTTTTTGCTTTGCAGCACCTTATACAAGTTGTAGTACGCGTTAATAATGGCGTAAGCGATCTGGTCCTTATCGTTATCTGCATCGAGCCGGGCCACTTCAGTAAGCAGCATAGTGCTTTCGCGGGCGTAGCGCAACTTGTTACCGGCCCATATCAGCTGGTTAACCGATACCGTACCCAGCCAGGCATTAGCGCTGGTTGGCAGGTTAAGGGTTTCTTCACCAAGTTTTAAACTGTTGGCCGGTATTTGCGCCCGATTATAACCAAAGCTGGCCTTGCCGGTTGGAAGCGAACGGTCCTTTGCCTGCTCATACTGTGATACGGCCTGGTCAATACGTGATTGTGATAGCTTAAGCACCTTACTGTTGGCAATGCCCAGTTTCAGCGCTTCGTCAAGCGTAATGGTCCTGTCTTGTGCAAAAACGCCTTGTGCGGCAAACAAGATCAGCATAAGCGTTATGCAACCGGCCGCTTTCAGCGTTTTGCTTAGTAAAGGTTTCGGAGGTATATTATTTGTTGTCATTTTCATTCAGTAAATAAGCCCTTAACAAGTTTTTCATATAAGTTTTTAAGCGTGGTTTTAGTTTTTCGTCCTGGTTTTTTGCATCCATCACATCGTATCCTAAAATGGCCGATGAGAGATGGGGTGTATTAACGATATAGTTTTTAGTACCAAACATGGTAGCCACCAGTAATTCTTTGTCGGCCTCTTTACTAAAGGCGCCGCTTTTGACACCATCCTCAATGATCTGGTGAAAAACATGCACGTTCTTCATCACAATGCTGGTGATCTTATCGGTAAGCTCGGTTTTCTTTGGCTTAGATATTTCGCGGTTAAGCATAATGTGGAAGCAGTTATTATTGATCACCTTATCCAGGTAACGGTCAACAAACTGCATGAGTTTATCCCATGCGCCAAGCGATTCATCATTGTTAATGCTTAACAGCGTAGCCTGGAAAGCGGCTATCCGGCGTTCAAATATGGCCAGGAAAACCCCCTCCTTGGAACCAAAATAATAGCTAAGCATTGCCATGTTAACACCCGCCTCACCGGAGATCATCCGGGTGGAGGCGCCGTCATACCCATGCTCAGCAAACACCTTTTCGGCGGCGTCGAGTATGTGGTCTTTCTTATCTGTTTTTTCTTTTTCCATTTCTAACACAGCACAAAATTAATCAAGCGATTGATTAATTTGGTCATCAAACTGTAAATACGTACTAAAACACTGACAGTCAATTACAAAAAGTTAATCAAATGATTAAAAAAGGGGTGTGTACCGTTTACACGGCAGGCGGATGTGATGTATGCAATTATTGCACCAAAGCTGTAAAAGTACAAAAGCCGCATCGCGCGGCTTTTGTATCAGAGCTTATTCCAATAACACAACTGATATCAACTATATTAAAACTTACTTGCACCGTAAGTTGGTATAGTTCATACAATAAGGTTTAGGTTGCTTCAAATGTATAAAGTGGCATCCGTTAAAAACCACGTAAAAACCCGTGATTTTCATTTTTTCCCGGGGTCGACATCGTCTGAACTGTACCAGGTGTTAAATGACCGGATTACACGGGCATACCCAGGTTGCTATTAAAATCTTCTTTACAATTAAGTTATATGCATCATCCTATCTTTCAGATATATTTGCCGCTATGAAACGCCTATCGCTGCTAACCCTTAGCCTGTTATTTACTTTACAGCTGTTTGCACAAACCGCGCCGCCTGCAGATATTGCCACCATAAGGCAGAACCTGAAAAAACTGAATGTACTGGGTAGTGTGCTATATATAGCCGCCCACCCTGATGATGAAAACACCCGCCTGCTGGGTTACCTTGCGCAGGAAAAGCATTACCGTACCGGCTACCTTTCGCTCACCCGGGGTGATGGCGGACAAAACCTGATAGGCACCGAACAGGGCGAACTGCTGGGACTTATACGCACGCAGGAACTGCTGGCAGCACGCCGGGTGGATGGCGCCGAACAGTTTTTTAGCCGTGCAAACGACTTTGGTTTTTCCAAAAACCCCGAAGAAACCCTGAAATTTTGGGATAAGGATAAAATACTGGGCGATATGGTATGGGTGATACGTAATTTCAGGCCCGATGTGATGATCTGCCGTTTCCCTACTACCGGCGAGGGCGGGCATGGCAACCATACCGCGTCGGCTATATTAGCTCAAGAGGCTTTCAGCGCCGCTGCCGACCCCAAACGCTACCCGGAACAACTTAAACACGTAGGCGTATGGCAAGCTAAGCGCTTACTTTGGAACACCTTCAGCTTTGGCAGTGTGAATACCACATCGCCAGACCAGTTTAAGATAAACGTTGGCGGCTATAACCCTATACTGGGCAAAAGCTACGGCGAAATTGCCGCCGAAAGCCGCAGCAACCACAAAACCCAGGGCTTTGGCTCGGCACGCCAGCGCGGAGCGGTTTATGAATATTTTAAAACCATTTTAGGTGACGCGCCCAAAACCGACCTGATGGACGGTGTTAATGTTACCTGGAACCGCATACCATTTGGTGCGCCCATAGCCGCTAAGGTTGCCGCTATTAACAAATCCTTTAACAGCGACATGCCACAGGCATCTGTACCGGCATTGGTAGCCTTATTAAACGATGTTGACCAAACTGTTGCTACCAACAAAGCCTTCCAAACGGTAAGGCTTACCGAAGTAGCCAATTCCAGCTATGATTACTGGCACAAACAAAAAACCAAAGAGCTAAAAGACCTGATAGCGCAATGCGCGGGCCTATGGTTCGAGGCATATGCCAAGGAACCTGTTTATGCCGTAGGCGAGAAGATCAACGTACAATTACAGGCCATTAATAACGGCAGTACACCTGTTACTCTTTTTGGTTTTGGCAAGGCTGATGAATTTGTAACGCAGGCAGATAGTGTGCTGCAAGAAGGGCAGCTTAAAACCTGGGGCTATACTTTACCTGCTGTGAAAATTTCGCAGCCTTACTGGCTGGAGTCGCCCCGTAGTATAGGCAGTTATACCATAAACGACGAACAAAAAGTTGGCAACCCCGAAAACCCCGACGCGCCTGCCGTTTGGTTTGATTTTAACATCAACGGTAAAACGCTACGCTTTAAACGCACTATTGAATACAAATATGCCGACCCGGCAAGAGGCGAAATCTACCAGCCGCTGGAAATTACGCCTCCCGTAACGGGTAACATCGCCGAGCAGCTCTACGTGTTTAACAGCAAACAGCCACAAACCGTACAGCTTAAACTGAAAAGTTTTACCGGCGCGAGCGGCAGTATCAGCCTCAAACCTATGCAGGGCTGGAAGATCAGTCCGGAAAAAATAGACTTTACCAATAAAAATAAAGGCGACGAGTGGACGGCAACATTTACCGTAACCCCCAATACCACACAAACCAACACAAGCACTTTACAGGCCGAAATAAACGCTAATGGAAAAATGTATGACAGGGGTATACTGGATATCAGGTATAACCACATCCCCGCTATTACCATTTTCCCGCCGGCACAGGCTAAACTGGCAAGTATCGACCTGAAAACGGCTGGTAAAAAAATAGGTTACATTGCCGGCGCGGGCGACCTGATACCACAATCTTTACGGGAGGTGGGCTACGATGTTCATGTGCTTAACGAAAATGAGATCATCAATGGCGACCTTTCCGTTTACGACGCTATTATTACCGGCGTGCGTGCATACAATGTAAATGAGCGGCTGGCGTACGAGCAACCGCGGTTACTGGAGTATGTAAAAAATGGCGGCAACCTGCTTATACAATATAACAATAATAATGGCCTGGTTACCCGCGATATTGGCCCCTATCCTTTTACTATTGTGAACCAGCGTGTAACCGAAGAGGATGCCAAAATAACCTTTACCGACCCGGGGAGTGACATACTCAACTATCCTAATAAAATAACCGACGCGGATTTTAATGACTGGGTACAGGAACGCGGTTTATATTTTGCAGATAATATAGATAGCCACTACAGCACCCCGCTGCAAATGAATGACAACGGCATGGCGCCTAATAAAGGAGCGCTGCTGGTAAGCAACTATGGCAAGGGTAGGTTTGTATATACTTCGCTGGCATTTTTTAGAGAACTGCCTGCCGGCGTGCCGGGCGCGTATAGATTGTTTATTAATTTATTGAGCAAGCCCAAGTAGTAGTTGAGGTTTGGGCTAAAGCCAGATTTTGCTTTTTGTGATCCGTTGGCTGGAAGCCGACGGCAATGAGCTTTTTCAATTCATTGCCGTCCCATTCATGGGACGGATAACAGGCAATTGAAATTAGCAGCTTTTCTATCCGTTGGCTGAAGCCAACGACAATGATACTTTTCATATCGTTTGCACAATTGCATCTTGTGCTTCATTACCGTCCCATTCATGGGACGGATAGCTAATCTCTATCCGTTGGCTGAAGCCGACGGCAATGAGCTTTTTCAATTCATTGCCGTCCCATTCATGGGACGGATAACAGGCAATGCGAATATGCATCTTCCCTATCCGTCGGCTGAAGCCGATGGCAATAGCTTTTCTATAATTCATTACCGTTCCCATTCATGGGACGGATAACAAGCAATGCGAATGAGCAGCTTCCCCATCTGTCGGCTGTAGCCAACGGCAATGAGTTCCTCTTAAAATTCATTGCCGTCCCATTTATGTGAGGGATAATAGGTAATGCGAATAAGCATATTTTCTATCCGTCGGCTGAAGCCGACGGCAATGATTCCTTTCATTTCATTGCCGTCCCATTCATGGGACGAATGAAATATTTCTCTATCTTGGCTTTAGCCAAACCAATCGCTATGTCATTCGTAAAAATCTGGGTGCATTTAGTTTTCTCAACAAAGAACCGTAACCCTTGGTTGCTTAAAGATATCAGATACAAGCTGCATCAGCATATTATTGAAAACTGTAAAGAAAAAGAGATTTTTCTGCAAGCCATAAATGGCTATACAGATCATATTCATTGCCTCATATCATTAGGTAAAGAGCAAAACATCGCTAAAATAGCGAACCTTATTAAAGGTGAATCGTCATTTTGGTTTAACCGTCAAGGATTTACAGAGGATGTTTTTGGGTGGCAGGATGATTATTTTGCGGTATCAGTAAGTGAATCTCAGCTCCAAACGGTTACAAATTATATAAAGAATCAAGAGCAGCACCATGCTAAAAAATCTTTTGATAAAGAAGTAGAAGAATTTTCTGCAGCCTATGGTTGGACTGTTGTAAAAGCCTAAACTATCCATCGGCTGAAGCCGACGGCAATGATAGCTTTTCCATTTCATTACCGTCTCATTCATGGGACGGATAACAGGCAATTCGAATGAGCAGCTTCTCTATCCGTTGGCTGAAGCCAACGGCAATAGCTTTTCTATATTTCATTGCCGTCCCATTCATGGGGCGGACAACAAGCTATCCACCATCCGTCGGCTGAAGCCGACGGCAATGATTCCTTTCATTTCATTTGCGCAATGATATCTTTTATATTCATTGCCGTCCCATTCATGGGACGGATAACAAGCAATCTCTATCCGTTGGCTTCAGCCGACGGCAATAGCTTTTCTATATTTCATTGCCGTCCCATTCATGGGACGGATAACAAGCAATCTCTATCCGTCGGCTGAAGCCGACGGCAATGATAGCTTTCAATTCATTGCCGTCCCATTCATGGGACGGACAAATAGAATTCTTTTCCACAAACAATAGCTTGTTTATTTACTTTAAAAAGATTAGGCAGCAATAGGTTATTCGTTTAAATTTGCAGAGCATTAATAAAGTAACATACTATGTCACATCATCATCACCCGCATCATCAGGAAGATAAAAACTACGATTACATCTACTATCTGGTAGCTTTGGTATGCGGCTTATTTGTAGGCGCCGTTATTGAAAAAGGTTTTATATGGATACCTGTTGGCGGTGTTTTTGGTTTATTAACCGCAGCCGTATTCCTGAAATTCCTGGTGAGGGGCCGTGAAGAGGTCTGAAAATAGCGACCTCCCTTCATTTATAAAAAACTGGAACCAGTTTTACGGTATCGTTATCGTATGGCTGGTTTTTTTAATTTTCATATTTTGGCTCATCACTATTGCATTTGAATGAGCCTTACCGATTGGATAGTTCTTGCCGCCACCCTGCTGGGTATTGTTATTTACGGCATCCGTAAAAGCGGGCGCAGTAAAAACATAGACCAATACCTGGCCGGCGACCGCTCCCTGCCCTGGTACCATGTAGGCCTGTCAGTAATGGCTACGCAGGCCAGCGCCATTACTTTTCTTTCGGCCCCGGGCCAGGCCTTTACAGATGGGATGCGCTTTGTTCAGTTTTATTTTGGCCTGCCGCTGGCCATGATCGTGCTGTGCGTTACGTTTGTCCCCATTTTCCACCGGCTTAAGGTATACACGGCCTATGAGTTCCTCGAAAACCGGTTCGATCTTAAAACACGCACGCTAACCGCCATATTATTCCTGGTACAACGGGGGCTTTCAACCGCTATTACCATTTACGCGCCTGCCATTATTTTATCGGGCATTTTGCACATCAACACCACTTATACCACCTTATTTATAGGGTGCATGGTACTGTTTTACACCGTTTACGGCGGCGCTAAAGCGGTATCATACACACAATTGCTGCAAATGAGTATCATATTCGCGGGCATGTTCTTAGCCGGCTACTTTGTGGTAATGCTTTTACCCGGCGATGTAGGTTTTATAAAGGCCATTAAACTGGCCGGGGCACAAGGGCGCATGAATGTGATCGACTGGAAATTTGACCCCGAAAACCGGTATAACATCTGGAGTGGCATTATCGGCGGTTTCTTCCTTCAGCTATCTTATTTTGGTACAGATCAAAGCCAGGTAGGTAGGTATTTAACCGGCAGTTCTGTAGGGCAAAGCCGCCTGGGCCTCATCATGAACGGCTTGGTAAAAATACCTATGCAATTCCTTATCCTGCTGATAGGTATATTGGTATTCGCCTTCTATCAGTACCACAAACCACCCGTATTTTTTAACAATTACGAAGTTGAACAGGTGAAGAAAGGGAGCTACGCTGCACCATTTAAACAGCTGGAACAGCAATACAACGCCGCCTTTGAACGCAAAAAATTAAGCGTGCAACAGTTTGACCATGCCCAGAATAGCCGGAACGAACAGCGTATAGCCACGGCGAAGAAAGAGCTGATCAATACAGGCGCCCAGCTTGATACCATAAGGCAGCGGGCCGTAAACATCCTTAAAAAGAGCAGCGGTAACCCCAATATTAACGATACCAATTATGTATTCCTCACTTTTGTAACCCAGTACCTGCCCCGCGGGTTGATCGGCTTACTCATCGCCATTATTTTCCTGGCCTCAATGGGGTCGACCGCGAGTGGCATCAACGCGCTGGCATCAACAACAGTGGTAGATATTTATAAACGTGTGGTATCGCCCGGCGCCTCCCAGCAACGCTACGTGAACGCTTCGCGACTGGCAACCTTATTTTGGGGCACAGTGTGCATTGTTATGGCATTGTATGCCGGCAAAATAGGTAACCTGCTCGAAGCCGTTAACCAGTTAGGCTCATACCTTTATGGCACTATACTGGGCGTATTTGTAGTGGCCTTTTACATAAAACCTATAAAGGGCACGCCCGTGTTTATTGCCGCTATTATTACAGAAATGATTATTTGTGTAATGGGTTATTATGAGACTGTGGCCTATTTGTGGCTTAACGCTATCGGCTGCATAGGTGTAATTGTAATAGCCCTGCTCATCAATACCTTTTGGAGCGGTAAAAACCAATCGGCCGAAAAGCAAATTACAAACGGTTAAAACTATTTTGCGGCAAGGTCTTTTAGTAATAGATACAAATTGCTAATGGCCAAAAACAGAACATCCATATACAGCGCGCTTATTGCCAACCTGCTTATAGCCCTTACCAAATTTACAGCCGGCGGGTTTACCAACAGCTCGTCCATGATATCAGAAGGCATACATTCTCTGGTAGACACCGTTGACCAGGTGCTGTTGCTCTACGGACTTAAACGCAGCAAAAAAGCGCCTGATGTTACGCATCCTTTCGGTTATGGTAAGGAGCTGTACTTTTGGTCGTTCATTGTATCTATCCTCATCTTTGGTTTAGGCGGTGGTATTTCCATATACCAGGGCATACAGCACATCATACGTCCCGAACCTGTGAAAGACCCATTGTGGAACTATATCGTGCTCGGCTTATCGCTAATTTTTGAAGGCAGCTCTTTACTGATAGCCACCAAAGAGTTTAACCGTGTACGTAACGGCCTCAGCTGGTGGAAAGCTATTGTTAAAAGTAAAGACCCCAGTAGTTTCCTGGTACTGTTTGAGGACGGCGCCGCTGTACTGGGCTTGCTTATCGTTTTTGTATTTATGCTGATAGGGCACAACTTTAACCTGCCTTATATGGATGGTGTAGCCTCCGTACTGGTGGGGTTGTTGCTGGTATTGGTATCGGCCATACTCGCCAGGGAAAGCCGCAGCCTGCTAATGGGCGAAGGTATAGCGCCCGAAACACAGCAAACAATACGCGCCATTGCCGAGAAGGACCCGGCCGTTGTAAAGGTGGTTAACGTACTATCTACCTATCAGTCGCCGGAGGATGTAACCCTTATGCTCATTATTGATTTTAACCCCGATATTGATACCGAAGATATTACCGCGGCCATTGAGCGTATAAGGGAGGCCATAAAAACCACCTTCCCGCTTATTAAACTTGTATTTGTGCAGCCGCAAACTTATAGCATACTGCCCGGCACCCTTGGTACGGAACAAAAAAAGCCCTGAATAACTATTCAGGGCTTTCATCATATTTTTTGAGCCAGATTAATCTTTAGCCTGGTCAATCACTGCCTCGTTAAGTCGTACGTACTCATCGTCGTTGCTATCCTTGGCAAGCTTTATCCCCTCTTTGGCCGTTGCAATAGCTGCGGTTTTATCACCCATTTTTAATTGGATACGCGCTTTCCATAGCTTAAACCATGGCGCGGTTGGTTCCAGCTTTTCGGCCTCTAAAGCCCATTGCATTGCCTTTTTCAGATCCTTATTGTTTTCATAGTAATACTGTATAGCATTAAAATAAGGGCGTTTTTTTATCTCACCCTGCATCAACTTATCAATGTTGGCAGTAATTTGGGCGTCATCATCCGTTTCCATGTGGATAGGCACGGCGGTATGGTCCCAAACAATGTACATATCGGTGCTCTTGGTGGTAGAGTTGGCGAAAGAGATGGTAAATGTTTCCCTTTTTTCTTTTACGTTGATGGGTTTAACATTAAAGCGCAGGTAATCATCAGCCTGTTTGTAACTGTACGCCCCCCATTGTTTAACCGTTTTGTTGAGGATAATGGTCCATACATCTTTATTAGGAATACTAAAAAGCGAATAAGTACCGGGTGCTACCTTGTGGCCCTCAATAACCACATTCTCGGTAAAGTTAATGGTAGTAGCTGCGTTAGCACCTGTACGCCAAACCTGCCCGTAAGGGTTAATACCGCCAAATATCTTACGGCCCTTTACGTTTGGCCGCGAATAGGTGATGCTTATTTTGCCAAGGCCAAAATCCTGGATAATAGTTTGGGTTGAGCTTGCCTCGGGTATGCGTGGTTCCTGCTGAGCGTAACTGTTTAAGCCCGCGCATAAAAAAAGTATGGCAAACAGATAGATCTTAGTTTTTCTCATCGTAAAAATTTACCACTAAGGTAACAATTAACAGATGAAATTTTTGTGAAATGGTTTAATGCCCGTTGCTAATTTCCTTAAAAAAATAAAAGCCCTCCAGACTTGCTCCGGAGGACTTTCAACCTAAACCTTATCACAATTAACCGGTAAGTTTACCGGTATGTTAATTTAATAACAAACACTATACCAAAATACGCGCGACACAACCCTTATGTGTCAAACAGACACCACCTGCGGCTTTTTGCAAATTAAATTTATATATAGTACTGACAAATAGCCATTAACCTATAGAAATTTTGTCTACATATAGTGACATTTTTACCCCTTTGACATGCCACGGCGGCGTAATACCTTATCCATTACGAACAAACCCATTACCATATCAAAGAATAAGAACCCTTTACCTATAGGCCCTGTAAACAAGCCATTTAATTGGCTAACGGGTACCTTGGTGTAATCTGTTAATTTCCCCGGTGCCGACAGTTTTATGGTACTTAAGGCGTACACCAGCATCACAGCAATGGTAAGGATAAAAAATAACGATATACCCCATATAATGCGCCTGTCCACACGGGCTTTTAAAGGCACACTTGCTTCTTCGGCCCTTATGCACTCCATTACGTTGTAGGTAAATGCCATTGAGGGTTCATCTTCTTCCATCCCAACTATGGCACTGTTCAGTACCTGCAACTCATTGTACTTTTTACGGTACACTTCGTCGGTTTCTATGAGCATTTTTACCGCATCGGCTTCCTGCGGAGTACAGTTTCCGTCGATATAATCCCATAGTTTTTCTTCAATCGTGCTCATATCAGTTCATTTACTTCATTTCCCAGGCTGCGTTCTAAGTTTTGTTTTAAACGCTGCCGGGCCCTGAAAAGTTTAACCTTTACCGTGTTGGGCTCTATACCCATTACTTTACTTATCTCCTCTAATGATTGCTCGCCTTTATAAAACAGCGTAATAACGGTAGCATCATCAGGCATCAGCTCATCAATAGCCTTGTTTAAATAAAACGAGCGCGATCTGCCTTCGGCACTGTGCTCGTCCATTCCGTATGTCCTATTCTCGATCTGTACATAGGTGGACTCGTCATCTATCGACGATGTATCTACCCTTTTCTTACGCAGCAGCGTCATAGCTGTGGTGTAAACAATAGTATATAGCCAGGTAGAGAACTTAGACTGCTGCTGAAACGAATGGAGCGACCTATAAGCCTTCACAAAACAATCCTGCGCTACTTCTTCGGCATCCTCCCGGTTTTTTACAAAGCGCATAGCAAGCGTAAATACCAAACGCTGATGGCGTTTCACCAGGTCGGCATAGGCCGACTGGTCACCATTGAGCGTATCCTGTATCAGTTCTATGTCAGAAAGCTTGCTTTGCATTACTAATTACTCTGACAACACCTGCGCGAATTAGGTTACATGCAATTTAACATTTTTATAGGACAGGATAATGTTTAAACCGCATGATGAAGCAGTAATAGAATACTCTACAGGATGTTGACCGGTTAGGCTCTTATAAAAATCTTAACTTTTTTTGCGACAGGGTGTAACCTGTTTAAAAACCATGTGGTCATAGCTTTCAAATACAATGGTGCTGCAGCACTCAAAAGCAAGATCAATTAACAATTAAAAATATATAACATGGATAACGCAGAAATATTAATACCCATTTTAGTACCCCTTGGCCTATTCGCTTTAATTTTCGGGATATTTTACATGAGGAACCGCGAACGTATGGCAATGATAGAGCGCGGTATGGATCCAAGGATGAACAGACCCAAACCCGCCCCCTGGGAAAACCTTAAGTGGGGGTTACTGCTTGTAGGCTCTGGCCTTGGTTTGTTCCTGGCCTTTTTGCTTGACCGCAACATGTACTCAAGCAACAGCGACGAAAACGCGGCTATCTACTTCGCGCTGATAGGTATATTTGGCGGCATAGGCCTGATCATCTCCTACCGGATAGAGAAAAAGGAGCTGCACGATAACTATCGACCGGAATAAGCGCGCCCGATAACGTAAAAGCAGCCTTGAGCAATAGGGGCTGCTTTTTTATTGCTGATACCTTTCCTCAACTAATTTAAGGTGATAAAGTTCGTGCCCGGCGGTCATGTAAACCAATGCCGCTACATTAACCAGATTGCCGCTTGCAACACCCGAGCGTGTGAGCTGCTCGTGGCTAAATGAACGGTATAGATACAACGTGGCATCGCGCAAGGCTTTGTACTCGCCCGCCAGGTCAAATATATCGCGGCTGTTATAATCGGTGCTGTTGATGTAAGTGTCCTGGTCAAAACCCGGCAGCGAGATATCCTCGCGGGAGAAAACAAAGGCCCGGTAAGAGAATACCCTTTCCGTATCGATCATATGCCCCAGTACCTCTTTTAAGGTCCATTTGCCTTCGGCGTAGGTATACATGGCCTGCTCATTGGTAAGGCTGCTAAAAAGGTCAAATGTTTTTTGCTGGTTGTCCTTTAATAACTGCAATACATCCGCATTATCGGGCACCAGATCAATGTATGTGGCAAAATAAGGCCGGTATTGGTCATACCCTGGTTTCTTTATCATATTTAATAGTTTTGAGTACTATCCTGAAGGTGGTTCCTTTGCCTATCTCAGAGTCTTTTACAAATATCTGCCCGTTATGGTAGTTCTGGATAATGCGCTTGGTAAGCGATAAACCCAGGCCCCAGCCACGCTGGCGGGTGGTGTAACCCGGCTGGAAAACAGTATCAAATTTAGACCGTGGTATACCTTTACCCGTATCGCTGATATCAATAAAGATAAGTTTCTTTTGCTTATTTCCGTGTATCTGTACTTTAATGGTACCCGGCCCCTCAATGGCGTTTACGGCATTTTTTAACAGGTTTTCCAGCACCCAGTCAAACAAGGGGATGTTAAGCCCTGCTATGAGGCGGCGGTTGCCTGTCATTTCAAAAGTAATGCGGTTGCTTACGCGTACCCTAAAATAATCAACAAAATCTTTTACCACCGCGTATACCGAATGCTCTTCTAACTGGGGTTTGGAGCCTATCTTGGAGAAACGGTCGGCCACAATTTCAAGGCGTTTCACATCGTTCTCCATTTCGCCCATCAGCGGGTCGTTTTCGGCGTTAAATTTTTCCTTCATCAGCTCTATCCATGCCATGAGCGATGATATGGGCGTACCCAACTGGTGGGCCGTTTCTTTTGCCAACCCTACCCAAACCTGGTTCTGCTCGGACCGCCGCGACGAGCTGAAAGCCGTGTAGGCCACCACCAGGAATATAGCTATTACCGACAGCTGTATATAGGGAAATATCTTTAACTGCGTAAGCAGGGCCGAATCTTTATAATATACCAGGAAGGTATCATTCAGCATCGTGATCTTAAAGGGCTCGTGCTGGCTTTTCATGTAGGCCAGTTCGTCTTCAAAATATCGCGGATCGTAGGTCTTCTTACTGGCCTTTAACTCCTGCGGATCCAGTTTAATATAGGTTTTAGTGGTGTCAAGCCCGCGGGTAGCCTGTATCTCCCCCTTGGTATTGGTTAAAATGGCCGGCACTACCAGGCTATCGCGTACCGCGAAAACGTATGACAGGAAATCGTTATCATAGGTATTGGCCAGTTGTTTCATGCTCAGAGCCCATACCTGCGCGCGGGTACGCTCGCTGCGCGCGATATTTTTAACGAGGTAACTGGTATAGAAAACCGAGCCGCTGGCAATAACTACCGCAAAGGCGAGCAAAAAATATTTCCAGCGTCGTTTTTGTTCGTAAGGGTTCATAAACAGGCAGTCAAATAACGCATTTTTTTCGGAGTAGCGAAATTACGGGTATGGCAACACATGGAAATCGCTTTTAAACTTTTATGTCATATTGAGCGATAGCGAAATATCTTCTGCGTGTATAAAGTCGGCTACTGAAATGGCGAAGAAGATGTTTCACTACGTTCAACATGACAAATTGGTCTTTTCAGACGGTGAATATCATTGCATCTCAAGCTTATCACATTTGCAAAACATTAAAAGCAATATATCCCGAAGGCAGTGTCTTTATTGCAGCCCCGCTTCTACCCGCTCAATTACGTCAGACAGTTCTCCTGCCCTTTTTTCCCAGGTATTGCTTTCGGCCGTTTGTAAGCGCGATGCTCTTTTGGCGGCATTATCACCGGCGATCTCTTCTTTTAAAGCGTTTAAAAAATCTTCCTTTTCGTCGGTTATCTTCACCAAGCCGGCAAAATCGCTCATGTCGCCAAAATTGGTGCTCACTACCGGCAGCCCGGCAGCCAGGTACTCATTTATTTTCATGGGGTAAATGCCCCGGGTAAGGTCGTCCTTAACAAAGGGGATAATACCCGCGCTGAAAGTTTGCAGGTAGGCCGGCAATTCTTCGGGGCGCTTTGCTCCCTCTACCTTCACATTGGGGTACTTTTTAAGGATATTTAAGCCCCGCTCGCTAAGGATGCGGCCAACAAATACAAATTGGGCATCGGGCATGTTGGTAAACAAATGCTCCAGTATATCGTAGTTGCTGCGTTCATCAATAGTACCTATGTAGCCTATAATGGTTTTAGAAGCATCCGGCTCCTGCCTAAATCCTTGTTTAAACAGGTCAACCTTTACGGCGTTCTTTACAATGTAGCATTGTTTGCTGCCGTCCTTCTTGCTCTCATACAGTCCCTGTGAGGTAACAATTACCGCGTCGGCCATTTTCATAAACAGGGCCTCCAGGCGCAGCCCGTGCCTGCTAAGCCATGCCGCGGCACCTTTTATCTCATCATAACAATGGTAAATAAGCGTTTTTTCGTTGAACTTTCGCCCCGTCATTACGCCCATGCCCGGGTTAAATGAAGTAAAGTTGATCAGCTCTTCTTCCATATTTAACTGCCTCAGGGCTTTTTTAACTACCCTTTGCAAGAGCCATCCGTTAAACTTTAGCAGGTTACTGTAAAGAGTGCCTTCAGGTAAAAAGCTCACCGGGAAAACCAACGGCGGAAACAGTACATGCACCACGCCGCCGCCTTCGGTTTGCACCTGCCTGATGCGGCTCCTTAACCCGAAAACTTTTTTAAAGTCTATCTTATCCTTATTGCTAACGCCAAGCAGGGCATCCTTGTAGGTATAAGCATTCTCTACAAACAGCACCCTGTTGCCAACCGATAGTACTTTCATTAACTCTACCACGGCCTTAATGTAATTACCATTCCACTCGGTGCCGCTGATGCAAAGTATGTTTCGGTTTTTTAACATGGCTATTTCCTCGAGTGTCTAAACTACCTTTTTAACGTGGTACTTAAACTATTTGATGCGCAAAAAGCTTAATTTTTGTTAAAAATATAAGATACGCTTTAAAATTATCTATAATTTTTCCCCTACCTTTAAAACCGCATAAGCTACCATATACCATGCCTGATAATAAACTGTATGTGCACTACGGTTGCGGACAAACCGCACCGCCCGAATGGAAAAACTTTGATGTTTCGCCCACCCTGGTGATCCAGAATACGCCGGTGATCGGCTACCTCCTCAAGAACAGCCTGGGGCAGGTTTTTGATAAAAATGTGCAGTACGGCGATATCACCAAAGGCCTGCCGGGTATAAAAGACAACACTGCCGACGGTGTGTACTGCTCGCACGTACTGGAGCATATGTCGCTGGAGCATTTCAGGATAGCGTTACGCAATACCTATAAAATGCTGAAACCCGGCGGTATTTTCAGGATAATTATGCCCGACCTGGAAGTATTGGTACGCGACTACATTACCGATAAAGATGTAAAGCATGACCCGGAAGCATCCATCCGCCTGATCAAACGGATGATGATGGGTGTTGAAGTAAGGCCGCGCAGCTTTAAGGCGGTTACCAAGCATTTGTTTGGCTACCTGGAACACCTTTGGCTGTGGGACTGGGAATCGACCGAAAAGGAGTTACGAGATGCCGGTTTTACCAACATTCGCCGCTGCGAGTTCAATGACTCGGCCGACCCTATGTTTAAACTGGTTGAAAACCCTAAGCGCTGGGAACTGGTAGTAAAATTTGAATGTGTTAAGTAAAGCGTTTTTGACGCTTTCGCTGTAATTATTCATCTCCCCCGATAAATCGCTGCTTATTTAGGTGAAAAAACACCTACTGCGAAACTGCTAATCAAGTAGTTTAGCTACCTCTTATTCCTTTATCCAATAATTACAACTGTGAGAAACCTGCTTATCGCACTTTTTTTGCTTACAGCTATGCCCGGCAAGCTTGTCGCGCAGCAAACAGACAACAAAAAGCTGTTAAAAAAAATATTAACTTTCAAAGATGCCGACTCGGCCAGGCGTTACAGCGACTCGCTTTTGACGCTTGCCCGACGTGACAACAATAAAACATTTGAGGCTAAGATACTATACCGTGTAGCGTTTAAATATTATGCTTTAGGGAAAGAACAAACCGCCCTGGAATACGCCAGGAAAGCATTTGCCGCGATCTCTCCGACAGACGACTCCACCACCTACGTAAAATCGCGCTTGCTGGTAGCCTATATGCTGAGCCGCGGAGGCCAGAACGAACCGGCTTTTAAGGAAGCTTTTGCCACATTAAAGCTTACGGATAAATATAACTGGCGTAAACTGCGCATTGAAACCAAAATTTGCATAGCGGATATTTACCGGCCCGTACGCGAGATTGACCGCGCCCTGCCTTTTGCGCAACAAGCCATTGATGAAGCAAAGGCCGTTAAAGATACCGGGCTGTACATATTTGCCATGAGCACACTTTCCAACGTGTTATCCGGCCCTAAAAAGCATGGCGATATACCGGTAGCCAACACGACCAAAGCCGCCCAAATATTGGAAACCCTGCTGTCGACCCCATACAAAGAGCATATCGCCACTTTTGACAGAACCAATTATTTAGGCAACCTGGGCAGGCTGTACGAAATGCTTAAGCAATATGACAAAGCTGAAGCCACATTGCTTACAGCCATTGATACCGCTTATAAATACGACTATCTGGTTTTGGCCAAACACAGCCTAAATGAACTGGCTACGCTAAACCTGGACAGGAAAGATTACAAAAAGGCTATCCTATATGGTAACAAAGCGCTAACCATACAGCCGGGCAACCAAGCTAACCGTGTAACGCAGCGTAATATCTATAATAAATTAGAAGACGCTTACGCCAACATAGGCGATTACAAAAAGGCTTATGAATTTGCCGTAAAAGAAAATGCCCTTAATGATACCATCCTCACTACAGACCAAAGCCGCTTTACCGCCGAACTGGACGAAAAATACCGTAACGATAAGCGGCTGCTGTTGGCGGCCAACCGCAACAGCCTGTTACAGCAACAGCGCAACCTCACAATCATCGCGGCTATATTTATCCTTGTTGTACTGGTGATCACTTACCTGTGGCTTGCCGATAAAAAAAGGAAACAAGCAGCCGCCCTGGAAAGGGAACACGCACAGCTGGCACGGTTGGACGAGATGAAAACCCGTTTCTTCGCCAACGTAAGCCACGAGTTAAAAACGCCCTTAACGCTTATTATGGGGCCTGCAGAACAGCTGGCGCAAAACGCCGACCTGCCCGAGCAGCACAGAGCCAGCGCCAAAACTATTGTACGCAACAGTAAAAAATTGCTGGACATGGTGAACGAACTGCTTGACTTGGGCAAACTGGAAACCGGCAACCTGCAGGTAAAGGCCGGGCAGGTGCAACTGGCGCCTTTTATCAGGCTGCTGTACAAAGGCTTCGCTTCAGCCGCGGCATACAAACAGCTTACTTACACACTTACATGCACCATTAACGAAAACCTGCATGTAGCGCTTGACCGTGACAAGTTTGAGAAGGTGGCCAATAACTTTATCAGCAACGCGATAAAATATACACCAGCAGGCCGGGCCGTGAATGTGAAGGCTGCTATTGAAAACGGCATGATCATTTTAAGTGTAGAGGATAACGGCAACGGCATACACCCTGCAGACGAGCGCCAGATATTTGACAGGTATTACCAGGGCAGCCAGAACCAAACCAATGCCGACGGCGGCACAGGTATCGGCCTATCCATTGCTAAAGAGTTGGCGGAGGCCATGGGTGGCACGGTAACACTGCATACGACCTTTGGGGAGGGTTCGAGATTTACCGCGCGTATACCGCTGGTTGAAGTTACGGCAGAACACATCACCCTAAAAACTGATGCTGATACGGGAGATATCACACAGCTATCGCATAACACGGCGGTTACGGTAACATCAAATAAAAAGATACTGGTGGTGGAAGACCATGATGAAATGGTTGGGTATATAACCTCCGTACTATCTGCGGATTGTACGGTAATTACTGCCGGCAACGGGATGCAAGCATTGCAGCTATTAAGCGATGGTGGCAAAAATAGCCTGCCCGACCTGATCATCTCTGATGTAATGATGCCCGAAATGGATGGCTTTACCCTATTGCAAAAACTAAAGGAACACCCTGTGTGGTGCTCCATCCCCGTAATTATGTTAACCGCGCTTACTGATAATCATAACAAGCTAAAGGCCCTCAACATCGGTGTGGACGATTACCTTACCAAACCGTTTGTAGCCGGTGAACTGGTTGCCCGGGTAAATAACCTTTTGGCCAATGCCGGCAATCGTACAAACCTTAGCGATAGCGGGCCAGCGTTGGAACATGATACGGAAGAGGATGCTAATCATACAGCCATGCCACCATCACCTGCCGACCTGGCCTGGATAAGCAAACTCGAAACCGTGGTAAGACGGCATATCGGCAAATCGGAAATTAACCTCCATATCCTTTCTGATGAAATGGCCATCAGCGAGCGGCAGCTAAACCGCCGCATAAAGCAAATTACCGGCTTAACTCCCAATAAATACGTACGCACCATTCGTTTACAAATAGCGCGCGAGGCTATAGAAAGCGGTAAATACCGCACCGTAGCAGAAATATCTTACCTGGCAGGTTTTGAAACACCGGCCTATTTCAGTAAGCTGTTTAAGGAGCATTACGGCCGCGATGTAAACGATATTTTGTAATCAATAATTAAAAAACGAATTAACCATACTGAAAAAACGGCCGTTCTGTTCAGCTAAATGGCCGTTTACTCAAGCTAAATGGCCGTTTCGTTTGATGAACACGGCCCATATTTGCATAAATCCTTAATGTAATGGAACTCATATTTAACAAGCAAATGGTTAAACCAGCTATAAACAAAGGTAAAGAGGTAATTTGCCCCGGTTGCGGCAAAAACTCGTGTGAGCGCATCAGGCGCGGAACACTTGTCAGGGCCCTTTTACCCTGGCTTAACGTTAAACGTTACCATTGCCAGGCCTGCCTTAAGCATTTCTACAAATTAAAGAACTAACCCTACCCCGCCTAATAAATTTTAAAACCTGCTTCTTTGTTGCTAATATTACAGCCGCGGCGGTTCTCATTTTGCTGACGCGGCATAATATTACGGTAATGAAACATTTCGGCCTCATCGGTTACCCGCTTTCGCACTCTTTTTCAAAAAAATACTTTACCGAAAAGTTCGAGAAAGAAGGCATTGAAGACTGCACTTACGAACTTTACCCCTTAGAAAATATCGACGATCTGCCAAAGCTCCTGCACAAACATCCGCATTTGTGTGGCTTAAACGTTACTATTCCCCATAAAATAAGCGTATTAAAACACCTGGACTGGATAGAGCACGATGCCAAGCACGTTGGCGCGGTAAACTGCATCAAGGTGATCTCGCAAAGCCCGGTATCAACCGCCTTTTCCGGTGAGGTTGCTTTCAATAATGATGACTTGTTCCTGGAAGGCCATAATACCGATATATACGGTTTCGATACATCATTGGAGCCACTTATAAATGATAGCTTTGACAAAGCCTTAATTCTTGGTGATGGCGGCGCGGCAAGGGCGGTTAAATGTTCATTGGAGAACAGGGGGATAACATATACTACCGTAACGCGCAAGCGGGTAGAGGGGGGTATCTTGTTTGATGAATTAACAGCCAAACATATTGAAGAGAACAGGCTTATTGTTAACACCACGCCACTGGGCACCTACCCTAATGTTGATGAATGCCCGCCTATACCTTATGAGGCCATTACCAAAAAGCACGTACTGTTTGACCTGGTTTACAACCCCGAAGAAACCTTATTTTTGAAGAAAGGCAAAGAACGTGGCGCAACCACTAAAAATGGTTACGAAATGTTAGTGTTACAGGCCGAAAAAGCATGGGAAATATGGAACTCCAATACCGTAAAATAAACTTTTTATGGATAGCGCTCATAGCGCTGGTATTTACCGCCTGCGGTGGCAATAACGATTTTTCGCCCAAGCCGAGGGGCTATTTCCGTATTGAATTCCCGAAAAAGGGATACCAGCCTTATAGTGAAGGCTGCCCTTTTACCTTTGACTATCCTAAATACAGTAAAATTGAACCCGACCGCTCTCCGGGCGCTAAACCCTGCTGGCAAAATATACAGTTTCCGCAATTTAATGCTACGCTACACCTGAGCTACCAGCCGGTTACCTCTAAAAAAGAATTTAACCAACTGGTGGAAGACGCGCACAAGCTCAGCTTTAAACATACGGTTAAGGCCACTTCTATAGATGAAGGGCGCATCAGCTACCCTGATCGTAAGGTTTACGGCATCTACTATACCATTGATGGTAACGCGGCATCATCGGCACAGTTTTTTTTAACCGATAGTACCCACCATTACCTGCGCGGGGCACTGTACTTCAATTCCGAACCCAGGCTGGATTCCATACAACCCGTGCTCAACTTCATCAAGAAAGATGTGGATGTAATGATCAAAAGCTTTAAATGGCGATAGTTCTTAAGGTTAAAGGCGAAAGGCAAAGGGTTAAGGGGTTTTCCAAGTTTCGTGACCTTTCGCCTTCCGCCTTTAACCTTTCACCTTAATACCCTACCTTTGCCGCATGGCCAAATTACAATCGTTTGTAAATAACCCTTACCAGGAAAACACCTACATCATTTATGATGAAACCGGCGAGTGCGCTATCATTGACCCCGGCATGTACACCCGCCCCGAGCAGGATGCTGTGGTAAACTTTATAAAGGATAACCAACTTAAACCCGTATTGCTGCTGAATACACACTGCCATATAGACCATGTGCTGGGTAACCGCTTTGTGTTTGACCAGTATGGCTTAAAACCACAATTTAACGAGGGCGAATCGGAAACGCTGGCCGCTGTTGTGGCTTACGCGCCGGCTATGGGTTTCAGGTATGATGCATCACCCATACCGGATACCTATCTACCCCAAACCGGCACCATTACTTTTGGAAACACTACTTTAGAGTTGATCTTCGCGCCGGGGCATTCACCGGCCAGCTTATGTTTCTACGATAAGCAGGCCAATATCCTCATAGGCGGCGATGTGCTTTTCCGCAGCAGCATTGGCCGCACCGACCTGCCCGGCGGCGACTATTCTACTTTGGTAAAAAGTATTGAAGAAAAACTATTCGTCCTGCCGGATGATTGCACCGTATACCCCGGCCACGGCCCCGAAACCACCATCGGTTTCGAAAAACAACATAATCCGTATTTATAAGTTATTAAAGGCAAGCAGCTTAATTTGAATACCTCGGTTTACATAGCCCGGCGCTACCTGTTCTCTAAAAAACAGACCCACGCCATTAACATTATCTCCGGTATATCTATGCTGGGGGTACTGGTAGGCAGCGCCGCACTCATTATTATCCTTTCGGTATTTAACGGGCTGGAAGAGGTGATCCTGAAGCTATACAGTAATTTTACGCCCGAACTAAAGATAGAGCCCAGGCTCGGCAAAACCTTTAACCCCGATGAGCCTTACTTCCTGTCGCTCAAAAAAGACAGAAGCATTGTTTCATTCACCGAAGTGCTGGAAGAAAAAGCGCTTATTAAATATGCCGAACGGTCATTCATCGGTACTGTTAAGGGTGTAAGTGACGATTTTTTAAAAGGCCGCCAGTTAGATAGCACCATACAGTTTGGCTCCTTCACTTTAAAAGACAGAGGCACCGACTATGCCGTAATTGGCGCTACCGTGCAGGGTAGCCTCGGCGTAAGCCTTAAAAACCAGTTTGTGGCATTGCAGGTATACTCGCCCAAGCGTACGGCCGGGAACTCCACTAACCCTATGAATGATTTTGTGTTCCGCTCTATACAGCCATCGGGGGTTTTTGGCATACAGCAGGATTTTGACGATATCATTATTACTCCCCTGGAGTTTACCCGCGACCTGCTCGAAGAGCCCAACCGTGTATCATCACTCGAGATCAACTTTAAAAAAGGTACCGATATAGAGGAGATACAGGATAACATCATCGAAAAAATAGGCAACAAATACACGGTTAAAAACCGCAAGCAGCAAAATACCGGTTTATATAAAACCATCAACTACGAGCGTTGGTCTATATTCATGATACTGGTTTTTGTGCTCATTATCGCTTTATTTAATATAGTGGGCTCGCTTACCATGCTGGTAATTGATAAGCGAAAAGATATTGCCATACTTACCAGCCTGGGCGCGGGCAAGTCGCTCATACAGGGCATTTTCTTTTTCGAGGGGATGATGATCTCCTTTATCGGTTGCATAGGCGGTATCATCATGGGCAGCCTGGTGTGTTTGGCGCAGCAGCATTTTAAACTGATCAAAATGGGGTCGAGCCTTTCGGTGCTGGATGCCTACCCGGTGGCCTTTAAACCTACCGATTTTGTATTGGTATTTTTTACGGTGTTGGGGATATCCGTTATAGCGTCGGGCATCAGCGCGCGCCTGAGCGTAAAGCGGCTGGATGAGATAAAGAAAGACTTGTAGGAAGTCAGGAAGTTTTTAGTCTGTCGTCCGAAGTTAGGATTTATCCTGAACGACCCGTTCTTCGCTTGCGCTCGTCGGGGTGAGTCGGACCGCGGGCAACTATTAAAATAAAATGATAGCTTTAGGCATTGCCCGGCTCAAATAATTAATAAAACTCATTCGCCCGGTGGGCGTTACAATATTATGGAATCTAAACGTCAGCAAAAATTTGCAGGGGTGATCCAGGAAGACCTGGCAGCCATTTTTCAGCGCGAGGGCCAGAACTATCTGCCCAATACCTTGGTAACCATCACCAAAGTGCGCGTTACACCCGACCTGGCCATCGCCCGTGTGTTCCTCAGCTTTTTTAATCATACCAATACACAGCAATCGCTGGCAACGGTAAAATCGCATGCATCAGAGATACGCTACAAATTAGGTGCGCGTATTAAAGATCAGGTAAGGGTAATACCACAGCTGGAGTTTTTTGTTGATGATACCAATGAATACGTGGAGCGCATGGACAAGATATTTGATAAGATAAGCAAGGAAGACCGCCAGCCGGATACGGACGAAAACTAAGCCCATGACCGCTACCGAAAAGCTGGCAGCTTACGTGAAGGAAAACCTGGCCACGTTTGGCAAGGTGGTAGACCTCGACCCGGTGTACGATAAGTTATATCCGTTGGATCTCACCTTGTCTAACACCGAACTTACGCCGGAACTTTTGGCAGATACCGCCGCTTTTAGCGCGTGGGTAAACCAATGCCTTGCTGTAAATAACTGCCGCTATGCTATTGGCGGCTACATGGAGCACCGGGCTGTTTATACCCGCAGCCAGTTATTTAACGCGGAAGGCGAACCCCGCCGCCTGCACCTCGGGGTAGATATATGGGGGCCGGCAGGCACACCCGTTTACGCACCCGCAGCGGGTACTATACACAGCTTCGCGGATAATAACCACTTTGGCGATTACGGCCCAACCATTATCCTGCAGCACCAGTTTGCGGAGTTTACGCTATACAGCCTTTATGGCCATTTGAGCCGCAAAAGCCTTGAGGGGTTGCACAATGGTATAGTCATACAAAAGAACCAGCCTATTGGCACTTTTGGCGATCCCATTGAAAATGGCAGCTGGCCGCCGCACCTCCATTTCCAGCTAATGCTGGATATTGGCGACGCCAAAGGCGATTACCCGGGCGTAGGCTATTACAGCCGCAAAAGCGAATACGAGCAAAATATACCCGACCCGGAAGTGATACTCAATTTTGCCCGCTATGTGCAAACCTGAGGGTAAAATGTAACACCTTTATTATGCATACATAACTGATTGCATTTTACACATTAGTGCTTATATTTGCCATCGCTAAAAACTTCATTTTAATAACATAATGAGAGAAATACAATTCAGAGAAGCGCTACGTGAAGCCATGTCGGAAGAAATGCGCAACGATCAGAATATATACCTGATGGGCGAAGAGGTTGCCGAATATAACGGTGCCTACAAAGTAAGCCAGGGTATGCTTGATGAATTTGGCGCTAAGCGCGTTATTGATACACCTATCTCTGAGTTGGGTTTTGCCGGTATAGGCATTGGCTCGGCCATGAACGGCCTTCGCCCTATCATCGAGTTCATGACATTCAACTTCTCATTGGTAGCAATTGACCAAATCATTAACGGCGCTGCCAAAATGATGTCAATGAGCGGTGGCCAGTTCTCGGTACCTATCGTATTTCGCGGCCCTACCGGTAACGCCGGTATGCTTAGCTCACAACACAGCCAGTGTTTTGAGAACTGGTATGCCAACTGCCCGGGCTTAAAGGTAGTAGTACCTTCAAACCCTTATGACGCGAAAGGCTTATTAAAATCAGCTATCCTGGATCCGGATCCGGTGATCTTCATGGAATCAGAATTAATGTATGGCGATAAAGGCGAAGTGCCCGAAGAAACCTACTATATTGAATTAGGTAAAGCGAAAGTAACCAAAGAAGGTACTGATGTTACCCTGGTTGGTTTTGGTAAGATCATGAAAGTGGTTAATGCCGCTGCTGCTGAGCTGGAAAAAGAAGGCATCAGCGCCGAAGTGATCGACCTGCGTACCGTACGCCCTATTGACTACGCTACCGTAATTGAATCGGTTAAGAAAACCAATCGTTTAGTTATCGTAGAAGAAAGCTGGCCTTTAGGTTCAATTGCAACCGAGGTAGCCTTTAAAGTACAAAAAGACGCGTTTGACTATCTTGACGCGCCTATCCTGCGCTTAACCGGCGGCGATGTACCACTGCCGTATGCGCCTACCCTTATCCAGGAATACCTGCCAAATGCCGAGCGCCTGGTAAAAGCTGTAAAAGAAGTAATGTACGTTGCTAAATAAGCTTAACAACCCTTATACAAAGCCGCTTCAACTCAATTGAAGCGGCTTTTTTTATCACCTATCTATCAGCACACTGTCATATCCTGCCTCTATTATTGGCATATCGAGAATAACCGATATATATTTGCATCATGGATCAGGTAGAAGTATTTAAGGCGCTTTCCAACAAAACCCGTTTGCAGATCTTGAGCTGGCTCAAAGATCCGGAAGTACATTTCCCCGCACAGGCGCTAAATGGTTATGCCAATGGCGTATGCGTAGGCCAGATACATGCCAAAAGCGGCCTTACCCAATCTACCGTATCCGAATACCTTTCCAGCCTGCAGCGCGCGGGCCTCATCTCCTCTACACGGGTAGGGCAATGGACCTATTACAAACGTAACGAGGAAGCCTTTAAGGCACTGAGCAAATTAATTGAAGCAGATATCTAATTATATACTTATGAATACCGACAGTTTATTCAGGCCTTTCAGCCTAAAATCATTAAATATTAAAAACCGCATTGTAATGGCGCCCATGACGCGGTCATTCTCGCCAAACGGCGTGCCTACGTCTGATGTGGCCTTGTATTACCGCAAACGCGCCGAAGGCGAAGTAGGTTTGATACTATCAGAAGGTACCGTGATCAACAGGCCGTCATCATCTAACGATGCCAACGTACCGCATTTTTACGGAACGGAAGCCTTAGCAGGATGGCAGCAGGTAATTAATAACGTACACGAGGCCGGCGGCGCTATGGGCCCTCAAATATGGCACATGGGTGTGATGGACAACCATGCTTCTGGCTGGGTGCCTCCCGTACCTTTCGAAGGCCCTTCAGGCATTAACCGCCCCGGCAACAACAACGGCAAAACCATGACCGAAAGCGACATTGCCGATGTAATAGCCGCTTTTGGCCAGGCCGCAGCCGATGCCAAACAACTGGGTTTTGATTGCGTAGAGATACACGGCGCGCATGGCTACCTTATTGACCAGTTCTTTTGGGAAGGCACCAACCTGCGTACGGATAGCTATGGCGGTAAAACCTTACCTGAGCGCAGCCGCTTTGCCATAGAGGTAATTAAAGAGGTACGTAAACGTGTTGGGGATGATTTTGCCGTAATTATACGCCTCTCTCAATTTAAACCAGCCGCCTATGATAATAAGCTGGCCGCAACGCCACAGGAAATGGAAGCCTGGCTTACCCCGCTTGCCGATGCCGGTATTGATATTTTCCACTGCTCGCAGCGCCGTTTCTGGGAACCTGAGTTTAACGATAGCGACCTTAACTTTGCCGGCTGGGCCAAAAAGCTTACCGGCAAGGCCACCATTACGGTAGGTTCGGTTGGCTTGTCGGGCGATTTCTTTGGCGCTTTTGCCGGCGAAAGCTCACAGGCCAGTTCTTTGGACGAACTGCTGAGAAGGTATGACCGCGGCGATTTTGATTTGGTAGCGGTGGGCCGCCCGCTGTTATCAGACCCGCAATGGACCAAAAAGGTACACCAGGGCCACAACGAGCAACTCAAGGGATTTAGCCCGGCGGCGCTTGGCCAGTTGGTAATGGAATAATAACAAGAACGGCTCCTTTATCGGAGCCGTTCTTGTTTAACCGCATCATCATATTTAAAGCTTTATAGTTAACTTGCCTTAAGTTTTTAGCCCATAAACTGCTAAAGAATAGTCATGAGCAACATACTGCATATTTTAAACGGCGACGCTACCCTGTACGGCTTTGAAAGTACCGGCATTGATGGTGATATACTCATTTGGCGAGAGGTACTGTCTGAAGGGCCTTTGATGGAGCGTATAGGCACTGCCGCGTTCTGGAAGCAAAGGGAAGAATGGATAACATCAGCCTTTGATGAAAAACCCGAAGGTTACGAGGAGAAAGTGATACGGCCGCTTGAAAAACTCAATGGCCCTTATACCGAACTTAACCTGTGGTTTGAGTTTGACCTGCACTGCCAGGTGAACATGCTGGGCGTGCTCATGCTACTATCGCAACAGACCAACCTTAATGAGCGTGCGGTTTATCTCATCTGCCCCGATAGCTACCCCGATAAACCCGATTTCAGAGGGATGGGCGAGCTTACCGGCAACGAACTGGAATACCTGTATGATAACATCCGCGTGCAACTAAGCGATTACGATATTGAACTGGCTACCGAGGCCTGGGATATTTATTTGATGCAGGATGCGAAGGCCTTAGCGGACTGGCTGACCAAAGAGCGGTTCTGGGCGAATATGACCGTGTTAAAACCGGCACTGGAAGCCCAACTAAAACGCCTGCAAACCAACAGCAAAGGGCATAATTATATTGAGCAAAGGTTACTGGATATTTACAAGAGTGGCATAACCGACCGGCAGCTCATCCACAAGGAGTTCTGGAAAACTGAACCCATCTACGGCATGGGCGACGCGGAACTGAATACTTACCTGGATAAGCTGAATATCGCTTAATGGTCTGTTTCCTCGTACAGGTCTTTTAACTGTTTGATACGGGCTTGGGTGCTTTGCGTTTTAGAATTATAAACCGCCAATGGAGCCATTGAGCCCCCCTCGTACAGTAAAGCGTATATTTTTGCTTCCTCGTCCCTGAAAGCTACCCACTTGCGCTGCGATAAGGTGAGAGCTGTTTTTAGTTCGGGTGCTAACCGGCCCATTAAGGTTTTGTAGAGTGTATTTAACTCCTTATCCGCAGCGTTGAATTGCTTCTGCGCGCAAAGGTTCATTTCCAATTGCGTTTTGGCATTAGAGCAATCAACCGACTGGGCATGCAGGGTGCCGGTGAACAGTACAGCCACTATAAACGGCAGAAGTAGTTTGCGAAACATTTTTACGGGTTTACAAAGCATTGATGGAGCGTATTATTTCTTCCAGTAAACGCAAATCCTCCGTAAGATACTTTCGTACAATAAACTTCGCGCCGCTTGAATATTCTTTTACAAAAAGCTCACCTTGCATAGTCTCCGGGTAAAGCTCATCCCGATAGTATATAGGTACACCTGCTTTCAGCATTTGCTCCGCTCCCCATCCGGCACCTTCATCTATTACCTTTTGTATAGGATCATTTTCATATAGCTCATCGAGGGTTATCATGTTTGAAGATACTTAAAATTTCAATAACTTATCCATCATTTCTTCCAAACGGGCTTTAGCCAGGAACTGGTCTTCCAGGGCTTTGTTCATCGGGATGGCGGTATCCAGGCTGGCGCAGCGCATTACCGGGCCATCAAGGTACTGGAAACAGTGCTCGCCTATATAGGCGGCTATTTCGCCGCCAAAACCGCTGGTGAGCGTATCCTCATGCAGCACCAATACCTTTGATGTTTTCTTTACCGTTTTTTCAACGGCTTCTTTATCCCATGGTTGCAGGCTGCGCAGGTCGAGTATCTCTATGGACTGGTCGGGGTGGTTATCGGCATATTCCATGGCCCAGTGTACGCCGAGGCCATAGGTGATAATACTGGCTTTGGTACCCTTGCGTACGATATTGGCCTTCCCTATCTCCACGTAATAGTCCTCATCAGGCACTATGCCGTTAATACTGCGGTAGAGTAGTTTATGCTCAAAGTACATTACCGGGTTAGGGTCATTGATGGCGGCCATCAGCAAGCCTTTGGCGTCATCAGGGAAAGCGGGATAAACCACTTTTAGTCCTGGGGTTTTAGTAAACCAGGCCTCATTACTCTGCGAGTGGAAAGGCCCCGCGCCTGTGCCCGCGCCTGCCGGCATGCGGATAACCGTATCTACCGTTTGCCCCCAGCGATAATAGGTTTTAGCCAGGTTGTTCACTATTTGGTTAAAACCGCAGCTCACAAAATCGGCAAACTGCATTTCTACCACCGACTTGTAGCCGTTAATAGACAGCCCCATGGCCGTACCCACAATACCCGATTCGCATATTGGCGTATTGCGTACCCTATCCTTGCCAAACTCTTCTACAAAGCCCTGGGTGATTTTAAAGGCGCCGCCATATTCGGCTATATCCTGCCCCATTAATACCAGGTTGGGGTGCGCCTGCATGCTTAAGCGCAGGGCATCGCTAATGGCATCAATGTATCGTTTCTCCGTAAAGGATTCGGCGGGCAGGTGGCGCGGTGGGTTAAACAGGCGATACATACTTTGCACCTCTGTTTGCTCATGGGGTATAATATCCGGTTCGTTAAATACTTTCTCTACCTCGTTATCAATCAACGTGGTAAACTCTTTACGCAGGAAAGGCACCCACTCGGGCCGCAATACTTTCTCATCCAGCAAAAACTTCTCGAAGCAATCTACCGGGTCGCGCTGTTTCCACTCATCAAACAAATGCTGGGGTACATATTTAGTACCCGATGCTTCCTCGTGGCCCCGCATCCTAAAGGTCATGCACTCCAGCAGCACCGGGCGCGGGTGTTCGCGTATTTCTTTGGCCAGTTCATTAACGGTATGGTAAACCTCCAAAATATTATTTCCGTCTATCCGGCGCCCTTCCATGCCATAGCCTATGGCTTTATCGGCAAGGGTGGCACAGCGGTACTGCTCATTGGTTGGAGTTGACAGGCCGTAGCCGTTATTTTCTATCAAAAAGATCACCGGCAGGTTCCAAACAGCGGCAATATTAAGCGCCTCGTGGAAATCTCCTTCGCTGGTAGCGCCTTCGCCGGTAAATACCAGCGTTACCTTTTTATCTTTCTTTAACTTATCGGCAAGGGCTATACCATCGGCCAGGGCCATCTGGGGGCCCAGGTGCGATATCATCCCAATGATCTTATACTCTTGTGTTCCGAAATGAAAGGAGCGGTCGCGCCCGCGGGTAAAGCCCGACGCCTTGCCCTGCCACTGCCCCATTAAACGGGAAATGGGGATATCGCGTGAGGTAAATACCCCTAAATTGCGATGCATAGGCAGTATATATTCATCGTTATTAAGCGCAAGCGTACTGCCTACGGCAATAGCTTCCTGCCCTATGCCCGAAAACCATTTGCCGATACGCCCCTGCCGCAACAGTATCAGCATTTTTTCTTCAACCAGCCGGGGCAATAACAGTTTCTTATAAAACGTTATCAAACCGTTGTCGTCGATATTTTTCCGGTCAAAAATCATTACGTAAAGCTAAGAAGTTTTTAAAACTTTGTATGTTTGAACATTCCACTATTCCGCTATGAAGCATTTGTACCTCAGAATTGCCTTATTGTTCGTTTTTTTTGTGTTGATGGCCTTTGTACCCGACCATTTCCTGATGCCCGAACATTTCTTCCTGAAAAAAGGCGATACACTGAGCCTGCACCTGCTGCTGGGCGAAAACCTGAGCAAGGACAGCGAGGTTCCTTATGCCCCAAAGCAAACCACTAAACTTATGGTTTACGAAGGTAAGAAAACAACCGACCTTTCTAAAACCATTAAGAATAACGCGGTACCCTTGCTAAGCTACCGTACCGAAAATACCGGCCTGGTATTGGTATCGCTCAACAACAACGAAATAAACGAGATACCGCGCGAAGATTTCATGACCTTTTTAACCGAGCAGGGGTATGACAATATTGCCGAAAAGCTAAAAAACAGTAACGCGTTAAATTTCACCGAGAAATATAACCGCTACCTTAAAACGCTGGTTACCGTTGGCGAAGGTGGGGGCAATGATTACAACAAAACGGTTGGCGACGATTTTGAGATCACTCTAAAAAAGAACCCATACAAACTTAATTACGGCGAAGACCTAACTGCTACAGTTACCTTTAAGGGCAAACCGTATGAGGGACCGGTTTGGCTGTACATTAAAACCGCATCGGGCAATGTATACCCGCAACAGCTTTCAAGCGATGCTTCGGGCCGTATTTACGCAAATATCAGCCGTGAGGGAATTTACATGATACGCGCAACTAAGTTTGAGGCCTCAAAGGGTAAAGATGCCGATTACGAATCATGGGTGGCCAGCTACATTTTCTCGTTCAGGAACCACGACGACGAGCCGAATACTTATAAGGAATTTGGTTTTGGTGACAAGCACTAAACTACCCCAGGAGGTGCAGTTGCGAAAGGTCAAACTTGGGGCTTAGGGTGTAGCGCAATTGTACCAGCCCTGTATCATAGGTCTTGCTATCCAGCAGGGTGAGGTCTACCCTTTGCTTTATACCATTAAACAGTGGCTTACCCCCACCCAATACTACAGGGTGTACAGCCAGCAGCATTTCGGTAACCAGGCGCCTGTTCATCATTTCAGTGATCAGTTCGGCGCCACCAAACAGCCATATATCGCCGCCGGGCACGTTGAGCACTTCATTTACTACTGCATCAAATTCTGCTTTGCTAACTACCTGTATATTTTCGCCCGCCAGTGGAGTAACCGTATCTGAGAATACATAAATGTTAGGTACGGGGAACAAGTTAATATCCGCGCGTATCACCTCAAAACTTTTACGGCCTATAAACATGGTATCGGTATGGCTGTAAAAAGCCTCCATACCATAGTCCTGATCGTTAAAACACCAGTCGTACTCCCCTTTAGGGCTTTCAATAAAACCATCCAGGCTTACAGCCAGATTCATGATCACTTTGCGCATGTTAAATCAGGTTTATTCTGACCGGTGGCCTTCTTTCCATAACTGGCTGAACGATTTTTCGGCAACCTTAGGCATTTCCTTATAATGGCCCCAGGTTTTCTTAAAGAAGATACGCATGAAAAGGTTTTTCATTTTGCCGCCAAAAAAATCGGTAAGGCTGCGTTTGAGCATCCCTTTGGTCCATATGGCCCAGCCCCACTTTTCCTTTAAGGGCGTAAGCCCTTCTTTTACCGCGTCGCGGCGGTTAAGCAGCAGCATTTTATGGATATCTATTTTTACCGGGCACACCTCGGTACATTTACCGCACAGGCTGGATGCATAGCTTAAATGCTTAAACTTCTCCATGCCCTGTAAATGCGGGGCAATAACGGAACCTATAGGGCCGCCATAAGTGAAATCATAGGTGTGGCCACCAATGTTCTGGAAAACCGGGCAAACATTTAAACAGGCACCACAGCGTATGCAATAAAGACCCTGTCGCTGGTCTTTTTGGGCTAAAAGGTTGGTACGGCCATTATCCAGCAGCACAACGTACATCTCCTCGGGGCCGTCGGTTTCGTGCGGCTGGCGGGGGCCGCTCAGTATGGTGTTGTATACAGTAAGGTTTTGGCCGGTGCCATGCGTGGCCAGCATAGGCCAAAAAGTATCCAGGTCTGTAATAGAAGGGATCATTTTCTCAATACCCACTACCGCTATATGTATTTTGGGGAAGCTGGTGGTTAGCCGGGCATTACCTTCGTTCTCGCTTATGGCAATGCTGCCGGTATCAGCAATCAGGAAGTTGGCGCCGGTAATGCCTACATCGGCCTTCAGGTATTTTTCGCGTAATATTTCCCGTGCCTTTTGCGTAAGCTGCTCGGGGGTACTGTCTAAAGGGCTGCCAAATTTCTCATTAAACAGTTTGGCAATATCCTCTGTAGAAAGATGCATGGCAGGCGTTACCATGTGGTAGGGCTCCTGGCCCAACAACTGTACAATATATTCGCCCAGGTCGCTCTCCAGGGCCTCTACGCCGCTCTCCTGCAGGGCCGCGTTGAGGTGTATCTCCTCGGTAGCCATTGATTTTGATTTGATAACCGTTTTAGCCCCGGCTCGTTCAATAATACTCAGGATCTCGCGGCGGGCCTCATCGGCATCATTGGCCCATATCACTTTGCCACCACGTTTCAGGAAATTTGATTCAAACTCGGGCAGAAACTTGTCCAGATTTTCCATTACCCGCCATTTGATTACGTGGCCCTTCTTTTTAGAATGCTCGAGGTTGATCATCGCTTCTTTACCACGCTCAAACGCCACCCCGTATTTATCAATATTTTTGTTGATAATACGGCGATGGTCGATCTCAAACGCTTTTTGCTCGGATGCTACCAAAAATTCTTCTGCCGTGTTCCCCATGTATGCGAAAGTAAATAAAGCTGATAAAAGTTTTACGATATCTTTAAAAATGCCACCCTTGTTAACAACAAAAGCGGCCCGTGAGCCGCTCTTATTGTTTTAAACAGGTTGAAAATATCTTACCGGGTGCCTTTGGCCGCGTCGGCCTTGTCTACTACCGGGCGGTTATCGCGGTTAGCCAGTTCCCAGCCGGTATAGAAAGCCAGCTGCGCACGTTTAGCCAGCAGCGGGAAGTTGATCTTACTTACTTCATCGCCGGGAGCATGATAATCAGCATGTACACCATTAAAGTAGAAGATAATTGGCACGTTGTAACGGGCAAAGTTATAATGATCTGAACGGTAATAGAAGCGGTTAGGATCGTTCGGATCATCGTACTTATAGTCCAGTTTCATCTTGGTATAAGTGTTATTGGCCTCTTCGCCAATTTTATGCAGGTCGGAGCTCAGCATGTTTGAACCTATCGAATACACATAGTTGGCAGAATCGGGCTTGCCGACATACTCTTCACCAACCCGGCCTATCATGTCAATGTTAAGATCGGCAATGGTATTAGCCAGCGGGAACACCGGATGATCGGTATAGTATTCAGAGCCTAACAAGCCTTTTTCCTCACCTACGTTACCCAGGAACAGCACACTGCGACGAGGGCCTTTACCATCTTTTTTAGCCTGTGAGAAAGCGCGTGCTATCTCCAGGATACCGGTAGTACCGGAACCATCATCATCGGCACCGTTGTTTACCTTATCGGTAGCGCCCGGGCGCAGGTTTAAACCGATGTGGTCATAGTGGGCCGAAAATACCAGCACTTCGTCTTTTAGTTTAGGATCGCTGCCGGGCATAAAGCCTAACACATCAACGGCCTTTACATCTTTGGTAGTGCTGCTGATAGTAACTGCCGCGGTACCTTTAATTACCTGCGTTTGTTTACCTGCTTTAGCAGCGGCTTTAAGGTCGGCATAGCTTTTACCGCTTGCTTTTAAGGCGGCATCAGCCACGGGGCCTGTTACCATAAATAAAGGGGCTGATGTATCTTTCTTTTCATCAGCAGTGGCTTTTTTAATGGTAAGGCGACCTGCACCACTTGGGTTTACGCCGTTAAAGCGTGCCAGCACAGCGGTTAAGCCTTCATTTACAGCCAGTACTAACGCCGGCTTTTTCTCCATTATTGCTTTTACAATGGCCTGGCGGGCAGGATTCATGCGGTAGCCGGTATTGGCTTCCTTGCCTGCTTCCGGTTTGTCCTCATTTATCCAAACCACCACTTTGCCGGCAATATCGGTACCTGCCAATTCATCGGCAGTACCAAAACCTACAAATACCACCTCGTTGCTGTTTACTTTGGTTTCTGCAGAGCCCTGGTAAACAAAGTCTTTCCAGTTCATGAAACTCTGGCCGTTAAGCGTTAGCGGACTAACAGTAACCATATTTTCTACCAGCGGTACATCTAAAAAGTATGAGCCCTTTACCGGTGCCTGCAGGCCTAATTTTTTAAACTCGGCGGCAATGTAGTTAGCCGCTTTTTCGGCGCCCGGCTTGCCTGTTTCGCGGCCTTCAAACTCATCAGAAGCCAAAATGCTCAGGTGTTTTTTAGCATCGGCAGCAGTAATAAGGCTACCGTACTTTACCGCTGTTGGGTTTTGCGCGCAGGCCGTTGCTGATATAGCCAGGCCCGTAACCCATAGTGTCAGTTTTTTCATTTAATTTTTACTAATTGGTCAGTTTATAGTTAACAACTTATTTTATCGACACGCCTTGCATGGCGGCCGCCTTCAAATTCTTCGGTTAAAAATGTTTCGATCGTGGCCTTAGCCTCATCCAGGCTCATGTGGCGGGCGGGCAGGCAAAGTACATTGGCATTGTTGTGGGTACGGGCAGGTACAGCCAGGTCGCGTTTCCAGCAAATAGCGGCACGTATGTGCTGGTGCTTGTTAGCCGTCATGGCTACACCGTTGGCGCTGCCGCATATCAATATCCCAAAATCGGCTTCGCCGCTTTCAACAGCGTTAGCTACCAGATGCGCGAAATCCGGGTAATCGGCAGATTCTGCAGAATAGGTACCAAAATCGTTAAAAGTGATGTTATCAAACATACCCAGTATGGCCTGTTTAAAATCAAACCCGGCATGGTCTGCCCCAATGGCTATCTTTAACCCATTTTTCATCAGCTCAAATTTATTGTTTTATTGTGTGGGCTAAGGTAAAGATTTTGTTGGAAAGCAATAATGAGGTAGGGCTAATATCTGATGCCTCACCTAAATCCTCTCCAAAGGAGAGGACTTTATAAGAATGCGGTATAGAGCCCTCTCCTCCGGAGAGGGCAGGGTGAGGCCTATGAGATTGCTACGTCTTTATCGCTCTCGACAGTAAATGTATCTAAAATATGAGGGGCCGGTGGCGTTACTACCCGAATAACCATTTAAAGTATAACAGAGGTAGAAAAATGCAGAATAAATAAGCATGATTATAAGTAATAGTCTATTTATTGGAAGAGTAAGCTCCTAAAAACTTATGCCCGTTAAAATGAACCATATGGTCGGGATTATCTGCTGTCCAAACTTCTGATTCCCAAGCTATATCAAGTATATTCTTCTTAAAATCCTCTTTAGTTAGGAAAGCAGTAATATAAATTATTTCAGCTTTACAATTTTTTAAGTTTGCCTTGAGTTCTATCATCCTTACCTCACTGATTGTACCCGTTGAATAAAATGCTTCTATTAAATAGAGCCAATTCTTTTCTTCACTATAGGCAACTACATCGGGCAAAATACCGTGTGATATATCGAAAAAATTTAGTGCCTGTAGATCAGAATCTAACTTCCACAAAGACTTGTTCGCGCCATCACCAACATATAGCACTTTTGAGCCTGCGCCAAACCTTGGTAAAAACTCTTCAATTATTGCTTTTTGTAGTTCATTGTGTGAACCTACACTAAAATTTATAGACTCACCAGAAGGCAACAATACTGGCAGAGTATTTAAGTCTCTTTTACGCTTTAATTGCTCAACTAACATTACTCTGTCTGTTTTAAATTCTGTTAGAGCTTCCGGCCACTCTTCTGTACCATACTTAATTACAAGATCTTTAATAAATGTAGGTATTACATATTTTCTTGTAGGGCTATTATAATTTTCATTAGGATTAATGCCACTTTTAACAACAAAATTTGTAACTAATAATAATTTAATATAATCACGGGGTACATCATCATAACTGCCAGCACTTATATTGTCCTCAAAGTTTTTATTGAAAAAATTAATAATCTCCTTAGAGGATAATCCATAATTATCCGTTACACATTTTGCTGTAGACCATTGATTAGTAACACCTAATAGAGCCAAAAAACTCATTGCCATCTTCTCTCTACTCCGTTCTGTCTTACTAATCACAGGCAAGCCGATACTATCTAAAATATCAATTGCTTCATTTATTATCTTTTTAATAGAAGGGCTCTTCTTACTTTTTGGCAAATAATCTTTCATTAAAACAGCGTTAGTTTTTTATACATTATTTGGTTGTGACGATGAATTTGCTCAGTTGGCTGACGGAGCGTTTGATTGTAACAATCTTTAATTGCTAATGCCATTTGATATGCAAGTAAAGGCGGAACTGCGTTACCTATTTGATTATAAGCTTGGGTTTCGTTACCTTGAAAAACAAACCAATCGGGAAAGCTTTGTAATCGAGCAGCTTCATTAATTGTAATTCTACGTCTCCTTCCATCTTTTAATCTAACTCTGTGCATATCACCAGTTGCACCAGCTAAATTTCTACAGGTTAGTGTTCGAGCTGGTTTATCAGGATATAAATCCCTGGGGTTAATACACTTTGAAGCCCGTTCATATTTAGCTATGTATGCATCCATTGACGCATTTAAAAATTTACTGTCCTCAGAAAACTCTGTCATTAAATCACCTATCGCATCAGATACAGTAGTCTTTTCGTAATGAGATTTTGGAAACTTAAAACTTGATTTATGGCCGACTACAAATAGTCTTTCACGATTTTGCGGAACTTTATAATGAACTGCATTAAGAAGTCTATATTCGATATAATAGCCCAAACCAGCAAGCTCATTTCTTATTAAATCAAAATACCATTTATTTGTATATAATAGCCCCCTGACGTTTTCGAACATAAATACTTTAGGTTGCAGTCTTTTAACTGCATCTATAAAAATCGGGAACCCATCTCTTGAATCTTCTATACCTTTTTGATTACCCCCTACACTAAATGGCTGGCATGGAGGCCCTCCAATAATTATATCCGCCAACGGATAATCATAACCAACTTCAAGTTTAACGGGAAAACAAGGGCTTCCAAGATTTTTTATATAGCTTTCAGATGCAGCCCCATTCATTTCAAAACCAATAGTTTTAAATCCTGCGGCTTCAAATCCTAAAGCTAACCCGCCACAACCTGCAAACAAATCTAAGACTACGGCATCTTCTGTTTGTTTAGGACGCAAAATTTCATTTATATATCTTATATAATTTGTTGCTTCGAAAGTCATTAATTCAAAAGTAAAAAATTGAAGCGCTATCTCCTCATTTATCATGTTTTTAACACATAAAAACTTAATGAATAGTATATTAAACTTTATATCAATGGTACATAAAAAACAAATGTCGAATAACAAAGCATCCTTCATTATCCGACATTCAATATGCAGTGGTCGATATTTTAAACGCGCGGATTATTGCCCGGCCAGTTCTCTTGCTTTTTTACGTTTTTCTACCACGCCGGCAACCACAATACCTACCTCGTACAATACAAACAGCGGGATACTTACTACCGTCATGGTGAGCATATCAGGCGTTGGGGTAATTACCGCAGCTACGATCAGGATGATCACGATAGCGTAACGGCGGCCGCTGCGCATAAAGGCGGGGGTTAATATACCCAGGCTCGACAGGATGTAAACCAATATAGGTAGCTGGAAAACCACACCGCTCGCTAAGGTTAAAGTAGCTACCGATGATATATACGAATCAATGGAGAACCAGTTGGTAATTTCGGGGCTGATGGTATAGCTGGCCAGGAAGTTTACCGACATGGGTGTAATAATGTAATAGCCAAATAATATCCCGAGGATAAATAACACACTGGCATAAAACACAAAACCGCCAGCGGCCTTACGCTCTTTCTCGTGCAGGGCCGGTTTAATAAACCGCCATACTTCCCAAAGCAGGTAAGGAAAGCCCAACACAACCCCTATCATCAACGCCGAATTGATCTGGAGGGTAAACTGCCCCGCCATCTCATTATTCATCAATTTTACGGGTACATTGTTTACGCAGAAACCGTCGCGGTGCAGTGCCGCGCCCAGTTTACAGAGCATCCGGTAAGTCCAGAAGCTGGGCTTTGCGGGCCCCATAATGATCTTGGAAAAAATAAAGTCGTAATAATAGAACGCCCCCGCCATAAAGATACACACGGCGATGGCCGAGCGCACGAGATGCCAGCGCAACTCTTCAAGGTGGTCAAAGAACGACATTTCGGCCTCCATGTTCTGGCCTTTTTCCTTAATAGCTTTTATTAACTTATTCTCGCTCATTTGATATGCCTTGCATTAAAGCAGGGTGTGTTATTTACGTTATTTTTCCTTTGAAAGATGTTGTTTTTAAATTAAAATTCAAAGGTTTCCATAAACTTGGTAGTGAAGTTACCCGCACGGAAGTTCGGGTCTTTCAGCAATTTCAAGTGGAATGGTATAGTGGTTTTAATACCTTCTATCACAAACTCGCTCAAAGCACGCTCCATGGTTGATAGTGCTTCCTCACGGGTTTGCGCCACGCAGATCACCTTGGCGATCATCGAGTCGTAATTCGGTGGGATCACATAACCGCTGTATACGTGGGTATCAATACGTACACCATGCCCACCCGGTGAGTGGAAATTGGTGATCTTACCCGGCGACGGACGGAAGTTATTCGCAGGATCCTCAGCATTGATGCGGCACTCGATAGCGCACATGGTTGGCTCGTAGTTTTTACCCGAGATAGGTATACCCGCTGCAACTTTTATCTGTTCTTTTATCAGGTCGAAGTTAATTACCTCTTCGGTAACCGGGTGCTCTACCTGTATACGGGTGTTCATTTCCATGAAGTAGAAGTTGCGGTTCTTATCAACCAGGAACTCTACGGTACCGGCACCTTCGTATTTAACGGCTTTAGCGCCTTTAATGGCGGCCTCACCCATTTTTTTACGCAGTTTCTCGGTCATGAACGGCGACGGCGCTTCTTCTACCAGTTTCTGGTGACGGCGCTGTATAGAGCAATCACGTTCAGAAAGGTGGCAAACTTTACCGTACTGGTCGCCTACTACCTGTATCTCAATGTGGCGTGGGTCTTCAACATATTTTTCAAGGTAAAGGCCATCGTTACCGAAAGCCGCGCCCGATTCTGCACGTGCGCTGTCCCAGGCTGCCTCAAAATCTTCGTCTTTCCAAACCACACGCATACCACGGCCACCACCACCTGCAGTAGCTTTAAGTATAACAGGATAGCCAATTTTTTTGGCGATGCTGATACCTTGCTTAACATCAGTTAACAAACCTTCTGAACCCGGGATGGTGGGTACACCAGCCTTTTTCATGGTTTCTTTAGCAGATGATTTATCGCCCATGGCGTTGATCTGGTCGGCAGTAGCTCCGATGAACTTAATACCATACTCCGCGCAAATGGCCGAGAACTTGGCATTCTCTGATAAGAAACCATAACCCGGATGTATCGCGTCGGCATTGGTCAATTCGGCAGCCGAAATGATGTTAGGTATGTTTAAATAAGAGTCGCGGCTTGGAGGCGGGCCAATACAAACGGCCTCATCAGCAAAGCGCACATGAAGGCTGTCGCGGTCGGCGGTAGAATATACAGCTACGGTTCTGATGCCCATTTCCTTACAGGTGCGTATTACACGCAGGGCAATTTCGCCACGGTTAGCTATTAGTATTTTTTTAAACATGGTTTTCAGATGTGTAAATTACAAATGTGCAGGTGTGCAGATTAACCGAATGCGCTTCATTTGCACATTTGCATATCTGCACATATACACATACTTACTTAGGTTCAACTAAAAATAAAGGCTGGTCGTACTCAACCGGCGAAGCATTGTCAACCAATACTTTCACAATACGGCCCGACACTTCAGATTCAATTTCGTTAAACAGCTTCATGGCTTCGATAATGCAAAGCACGCTGCCTGCGCTTATTTCGTCGCCCACGTTTACGAAGCTTGGTTTATCAGGAGATGCGGAACGGTAGAAAGTACCGATCATCGGTGATTTTACAGTGATGTAGTTGTTTGCTTCAGCGGCTGCTGGAGCGGCTTCAGCAGCGGCAGGTGCTGCCGCGGGCAGGCTTACCGGTTGCGGAGCAGGGGCTGCAGCCAACGGAGCCTGTTGCGCTGCCGGTATAGTGGCATTAACATAAGTAGGCGCTTCGTTGGTTTTTATCGTTATTTTAAAATTTTCCTGCTCAATAGAAACTTCATTAACGCCTGATTTTGATACAAAGCGTATTAGATCCTGAATTTGTTTAATATCCATAGTAAGCGGTAATTGGTTTGGCTAAAAATAGTTATTTTAATGTGCAAATAAGCTGGTGTGCAAATGTGCAAATGAATTTCGGTTATTTAAATGTTAACATGAAGTATTTCAAGATGTTTTGAAATAACTATTTGTTATCCCCACACCCTGAAACAGAATCATCAGTATGCCCATTTAAGGTAAATAGAGCCCCAGGTAAAGCCGCCGCCAAAGGCCGCGAGTATCAGGTTATCGCCTTTTTTAAATTTGCTTTCCCACTCCCACAGGCACAATGGTATAGTGCCGTTGGTGGTATTACCATATCGCTCAATGTTAACGATCACTTTTTCGGGTGTTAAACCTATGCGGTTAGCAGTAGCATCAATAATACGTTTATTGGCCTGGTGAGGTACCAGCCATGCAATATCATCACCGGTGAGTTTATTACGCTCCAGTACTTCGGCAGCCACATCGGCCATGTTGGTTACGGCAAATTTAAACACTGCCTGCCCTTCCTGGTAGGCAAAGTGCTCTTTGGCATCAACTGTTGCGTGGGTGGCAGGGTGCATAGAGCCGCCCGCTTTCTGGAACAGCAGCTGGGCGCCGGCGCCATCGCTTTTCATCACGGTATCCAGTATGCCATAGCCCTCGGTGTTGGGCTCCAGCAGGGCGCAGCCGCAGCCATCGCCAAAAATAATGCAGGTTGCGCGATCTTCATAATTAATGATCGACGACATTTTATCGCCGCCCACCACTAAAACTTTTTTATGCTTGCCGGTCTCAATAAACTGCGCGCCGGTGGTAAGGCCAAAAATAAAGCCCGAGCAGGCTGCCTGCAGATCATAACCCCAGGCGTTTTTTGCGCCTATTTTATGGGCCAGCACATTTGCCGTTGCCGGGAAAGGCATATCAGGCGTGGTGGTACAAAAAATAATGAGGTCAATTTCTTCGGCGGTGATGCCGCGCTTTTTTAGCAGCCCTTCAACAGCCGGTACGGCCATATCAGAGGTAGCCAGGCCTTCGCCTTTGAGTATCCTCCGCTCTTTAATGCCGGTACGGGTGGTTATCCACTCGTCATTGGTGTCCACCATTGTCTCCAGCTCGTGGTTGGTTAAAACGTAATCGGGTACGTAACCATTAACAGCGGTGATAGCAGCAGTAATTTTGCTCATTTATATATCTTAATTTACTGGAAAGCCAGTTTAATTTTATCAACGAGATGGGTTTCAACCATATTTTTCGAAAGCAGCACCATGTTTTTGATCGCTTCGGGGCTGGATATGCCGTGGCCTACCACTACCGGGGCGTTTACCCCTAAAATAGGGCTGCCGCCGTACTGCTCATAGTTAAAGCGATCCAGGAACTCGTCCTTCAGCTTTTTCTTGAGCGTGATCACGTAGAACGACTCGGCCAGTTTCAGGATCACGTTGCCCGTAAAACCGTCGCAAACAATTACATCGTTATTGTCATTGAACAGGTCGCGGCCCTCTACGTTGCCCACAAAGTTAAACAGTTTGGTTTCTTTCATTAAAGGATAGGTAGCCTGGCTAAGCAGGTTGCCCTTTTCTTCCTCCTCGCCTATGTTCATTAAGGCTACGCGGGGGGTAGGGATGCCGTAAACAGATTCGGCAAGGAGGCTGCCCAGCACGCCGAACTGCAACAGCACATCGGGCTTGCAATCGGCATTGGCACCTACATCCAAAATAATACCCAAACCTCCTTTAAGTTTGGGTACTATGGTAGTCATGGCCGGGCGTACAACGCCCGGTATATTTTTTACGCTGAACATACTGCCCACCAGCATAGCGCCCGTGTTACCGGCTGATGAGAACGCGTCAATAGCGCCATCCTTCAGCATCTGGAAACCTACGGAAATGCTCGAGTTGGGTTTCTGTACAATAGCCTTAGTAGGGTGTTCGCCCATACCAATAACCTCGGTTGTGTGTACAAACTCAAAGTTATCGGCGCTGAAATTATTTTCGCTGAGAATAGCGAGAGCCGCATCCTTGTCGCCAATAAGCACAAGCCGCTGCCCGGCTGCTAAAGTTTTACAAGCTTCAATCGCCCCTAAAACAGCTGCTTTGGGAGCGTAATCACCGCCCATAATATCCAAGCCAATCTTCATTCCCAGAAAATTAAACTTAAGCTACTACTGCCTTCTCGATAAGAATTTTGCCGTTGAAGTAAACGTTACCATCAACAGTATAAGCTCTGTGTGGCAAGTGTACCGCACCGGTAGTTTGGCAGGTAGTTAATGAAGGTGCGTCAGCTTTGTAATGCGTTCTGCGTTTATCTCTTCTTGATTTTGAAATTTTGCGTTTTGGATGTGCCATAACCTTTTTTTATTATTTTAATTTTTTGAGGGCTTCCCATCTCGGGTCGGCCTGCTCTTCCTGTTCATCATTTACTGAAAGCTTGTCCAAGTTTTTCAGCATTTCCTCGTCACACTGTTTACCGTCGCCCTGGTTACTGCAGTTGGCAATAAACGGCAGCGAAACGTTCACGTATTCATATATCAGCCCGGCAATGTTTATCTCATGATCATTCCTGCCGAGGGTAATAATTTCATCGTCCTCTCCCATTTCCTCATCGCTGAAACGGGCTATCTGCTGCTCATGCACCTCAACCGGCTGCTGGTACTCACTCAAACACCTGTCACAAGTGGCGGTAACCGTACCGGTAATGTCAAAATTCAGGATCAGCATGGTTTCCTGCTTATCCAGTTCAACCTTGCAAAGCAGGTTGGCCTTTTTTACGAGCGAATACTCAAACTCGCCGAAAAAGTCGTCACCTATTTCGTATTCAAAATAATGCTTACCCAGCTTTAAGCCGGTAAATGGTATTGAATATGTGCGTAGCGATTTCAATGAGCAACAATTAGCCCGCAAATGTAGGTAAAATTATTAATTCAGGAAAGTGTTTTTTTAATTGGAGTTGGGAGGGGAGTGTGAGTGGTGGGAGCGGGATGGTGGGTGATGGTGCGGGTGCGGGAGGTGGGTGGTGCGGGTGAGGGATGGTGGTGCGGGATGCGGTGAGGGTGAGGGACGACTATTGGGTAAAGCAGCGGCAGTGGTGCTTGGGGCACAGCAGCCCCGCTATACGCTCATACGCCTGCAGGCCTTACGCCCCATAGCCGGTATACGCTGCTATCGGGTTTAGGGTGCCGGTATAATTATTCTTAAAGGAGTTGTAATTGGGCGGGTATTTCTCTAATGCCATGATTGTGGGCTTCTATCTCTTGCAAATCAAAGTTACAAACTAAAGCCTCTACGACTGTTTGCCTATTTTCTACCTTCCCACCAGAATGATAATAGTGATCTTTAGTTACAATATTAAATTTACTCCAATATTTATCTATCATATCGTTTTTGCGCCAATTATTATGATGCCAAGTTGAAAGTATAAACTTTGCCTTAGTTTCTCTTAATAAATTATACAGGCTTTCTTCATCAGATTCGGTCCAACCATTATAATAGTCTACATACCTACCGTAATACGGCGGGTCACAATAGATTAAATCATCTACACCAGCCATGGGAATTATCTCAGAAAAAGATTTATTATAAAACGTCCAATCGGGTTCAGGTTTAATGATTTTTGAAACATTTGCTACCTGATTGGAAATTTTAGTAACATAAGCTTGTGCGAATCGATCTGGTTTTTTACAAAAAGGAATGTTCCAAAATCCTTTTTTACTAAAGCGCATCATACCGTTAAATCCTGCACGGGACAAAAAAATGAAGTCAAAAGGAGAAAATTCTTTGTTAAATCTCTCTCTGACTGCTCTATAATGGTCGTATCCGTTATCTCCGGCTGAACTTAATAACGCCCCTTCAGATTCTAAGTATCGTTTCATTAATGGGGCAGAAATAGCGCCCGTTTGGATTTGCTTATAGAAATTGATTATATGTGGATTAGTATCATTTAATATAGCTTTATTATAATTTGAATTAAAAGCAACCACTCCTGTCCCTAAAAACGGCTCTATCCATTTTCCAGAAACCTTGGGCGCTAAACTATTAATCCAAGGAATTAGCTTAGTTTTAATACCTTGGCTCTTTATCGGAGGAACTATAATTTTTTTATTCATCTACTTCATCCTCATTTATTATGTCCGTTTCAGCCGATTCGGCTTCATCTTCAGCACTTAGCTTTTCTATTACATCCTTTTTTCCGGCTAAAGCACTAATTGCTCTTTCTTTATACTCAAGGTATGATTTGAGATTTGTATATGGTCGTTTAATACCAGCACTGTTTGCCATATCAGTTGTTAAATAATTAGTCCAATAATCATCATAAACCTCTTCACCCAAACTTGCAAACACACCTTCCCCATTAATTAATTTAGATATGGTATTAGTAGATCCAATGTTTTTGGTATTGCCGCTTCCTGGACTTGCAGAAGCTATTTTATATTTTGGTTGAACAAAAAACTGAAAGTCTCTAATTACAGATTCAATCTCTTGAAGCTCATCTATTGTATAAACAGTCTTTTCCATTGGACTCTTTTCTATTTGTGAATAGATTACTCCTAACACCAGATGTGCCTCATAAGAGCCATAAGGATATAAAGTATTTTTAGAACTCTCGCGATTTCTGAAATATCCTGTAAACGCTCCAAGAGTAAGACTTTTTATCTTATTAGCAGAGTCCTTAAAGGTACTTTTAATATCGACAGCATATTTTAAACCTGTTTTATTATCTGTGAAGCTTAAATCAGGATAGAAGTTTTGCTGAGGTGGCAACTCTAAAGTTAAGTCATGTTTTTCTGCGAACTTATAAAAAGCTGGTATCAATAATATCTCCATAACTTTCGATACTACCTTTGTATCAATAGTTATAGTGTAGATATTTTTAGCTACATCAATAAATCCTTTTACAATCCAATCGCCTTTGTCTGTAGCAATTGCTTTGTTGTACTCTTGAACTTCAGCTTGTAGTAATTCTAATAATTTTTCCTTATTTATATCAACAGGTTGTGCGAATATAGGTCTTGAAATTAACAATATATACTAACTCCTAATCTTAATATCACAAAACTTAACACAAGAGACAATGAATTTTTATTATAATCTTATTAAGTGAATATAACATACTTTAAGCTTTGCCTGATCGACAGATACAAATAGTCAGACATTTCCGGCATTAGGATTGCCGCGTCGCTATCGCTCCTCGCATATTTCAGGCTTGTCATTCTGAGCGACAGCGAAGAATCTATCATACGCTGTGAAAGTTGGCGATCAGATACTTCGCTGTCGCTCAGTATGACAGAAAAGTGTTATATCTGCACATCCACCCCGTAATTTAAATTACCATACAATCCATAAAAAACACCATTAACGTATTTACTGCCCCGCTACTTTTGTTCAAAAAAAAGACGATGACAGAACAAAAGCTACCACTACCACCCTTTACCCTGGAAACCGCGATACAAAAAGTGCAAATGGCCGAAGATGCCTGGAACAGCCGCGACCCGCAGCGCATTGCCCTGGCTTATACCATAGATACAGAATGGCGCAACCGCGACCAGTTTGTTAACGGCCGCGAAGAGGTGATCGCTTTTCTTACGCACAAATGGGAACGGGAATTAAACTACAAACTCAAAAAAGAACTTTGGGCCTTTACCGGTAACCGCATAGCCGTACGGTTTGAATATGAATACCACAACCACGAGGGCCAATGGTTTCGCGCCTATGGTAACGAGAATTGGGAATTTGACCAGAACGGCCTTATGCAAAAGCGCTATGCGAGCATCAATGACCTAAAGATAGCGGAAGCAGACCGGAGACTGTAAGTTCGTCGCTATCGCTCCTCGCAATGACATATTTCAGGCTTGTCATTCTGAGCGACAGCGAAGAATCTATTATACGCTATAAAAGTTGGCGATCAGATACTTCGCTATCGCTCAGTATGACAGAAAGGAGCTAACATTTGCACACCTGCATATCTGCACAGCAAAACGCTTGTAGATACTTCACCATGACAAGCATAACGGCTCTGCAAATTTGGGATTGCCGCGTCGCTGTCGCTCCTCGCAATGACATATTTCAGGCTTGTCATTCTGAGCGACAGCGAAGAATCTATTATACGCTATAAAAGTTGGCGATCAGATACTTCGCTATCGCTCAGTATGACAGAAACGCGTAATATCTGCATATTTGCACATCAAAACGCATATCTGCACACCAAAAACCTACTCCTCTCCTATCCAGCGGGCGAGGGTGCTCAGGGCAATACCGGTGGTTTTGCTGATTTGGCGGTAGCTATGGCCCTGGCGGCGCAGCTCGCGGGCTTGTTGTTTGAGGTGGTCGCTGCTTTGGGCGTCGGGGCGTTGCAGGTGGTTGCGCTCATGCGCGTGGCCGGTAAAGGTAAAGTGCAGGTCGTTCAGGTCGCGGGTAATCTGGCAAAGGCAAACGTTATCGGCACCGTAGCGGGCCGTGGTGCTGCGCTGTTTAATTTGCTTTAGGTACAGGGCACCGGCCCGGGTGTAGCTTTTGCCAATGGCAAAGGCGCTGTCGCAAAAGTTGATGATCATTTTACTCCCCTGCAGGTCGTTAACGGTAATGGCTTTGGCGGCATCGCGCTTGGGGGTGTGGGCCAGTACCAGCATGCTGAGCTTGTGGCGGGTTTTTATGGCCTTTAGCTTTTTCATTAAAGGCAGCGCCTCGCGGGCGCGTTCGGTACCGGTGGCCATGTAGGTAAGGTTATCAATAATCAATACCCTGGCCTTGCTTTGGGTAATGGCGCTCTCGAGGGCATTCTCGAGGTAGGTATCATAATCATCATACAAAGCAGGATTATTGGCGGCGGGGTTAAACTCGGCCCTATAAAAAGTTTTCCCGAAGGGGTAGCTGCCCCATTGCGGGTGGTAGTAGCGGCTCTCGAACTGTTTGCTGCCCATCTCAAAATCAACATACAGTACATGGGTTTGGGGCGGCAGCTGGTTGTTAAGGTCGCCGGTGCACACGCCCTGCGCCAGGTTATTGCCTATCTGCACCGCCAATATGGATTTGCCCAGGTTGGTATCGGCAAACAGCACGCATAGTTCACCCTCCATCCACAGGTCGCCCAGGAGCATACGCGGCATGGGTTTGCCGTACTCCTGTTTCATCCACTGGGCGGCGGTTTTCACCAGCAGCAAGTCGGTTTTTTCGGGGTCGAGGTAGATGCTTTCGTCCAGCCCGTGCCGGTGAAGGCGCTTACTGCTGCGCCGTGCCTGTGTGCGTATGGCCTCAACTACCGGCGGACGGCGAAAACCGGATGGGGTAATTTCAATAAAATCGTCCATTGGGAAAAATAGAATATCTGTAAAAATACAGAAATATCTTTATAAATGCAAATATTATCAGGCAGATAGAGAAAATAAGCGTCCCGAAAGCGTTCCGTTATAGTTTCCAAAAGCGTTCCGCACGGAACGGATGGCCAAAAATGATAACCCCGCAGTAAATGAATGGCTTAGCGTGGCGGGTATCAAGCAAAACTGCATCTACATTAAAAATGCAACATGCTGATAAATAAGATGTTCCGTTTGTCCCACATCGGTATATACTCCCGGCGGAACGCTCAGATCTTGAGCCGAACATTAATCTTTTGCAGCAGCCCCGTGAGCCACACTATTACGAACGAAAATATCAAACAGCGGATGAGGCCGCCTGTTCCCTGGTCGAGGTATTGCGGGTAGCCGAGGTCGGTCATCTGGTAAAGGGGGTAAAAAAGGTAGGGCAGCAAATAGCAGGTAAAGGTACTGGTACCCGCGGGCTCTATCACCTTAAACCAGTGGTACTTATGCTTTATATCCACTATAAAAATAAAGAAGGCGTACACCACCAGGCTAATGCCCGTACAGATGAGTACCCACGATGGGGTGTCGCGCGCTTTGGAGATACCGCCGCTAAAATAGCGCACAATAAAACCCAGGTTAAACAGAATAATAGCCATCAGGATCATGGCGGCCCAGAGCATCTTTATCTCGTTGTTTTTATTGAGCCGCATATACAGCACCGATACAAACACACCGGCCATGGTAAAGGCCTGCATGGCACCGTTACCGGCTATCCACATGTACTTTTGAATGCCACTCAAAAAATCGAGCATCCCAAAATGGAAATCGATGTTAAAGAACATAAAAAACAGCCATGCCGCGGCCTGTATCCATAGTATGCCATTGCTGTAATAATAAATGAGCCCGCATACGAGGTAGGCCCAGCCTATGAGCCCCAGTATGCCCCACCAAGTGAGGTGCAGCCAGGGGTGGGCAGGATCGGTACTGCGGTAAATTATGCACATGGCTATCAGCAGGGCCACGCCAAAACCCTGGAAAATGTAGCGCCGCAGGGCCGGGGTGTTTTTGCTGTAATCTAAAAAGATAAAAAAGAAGCTGAAGGTGGCCAGGCTGTCCCAAACTGGCTTGGGCAGTATGGTGGCACTTTCGTTATAGGTTTCGCTGTTGGCATGAAAGAACCCAATAAATACCAGCGCCAGCGACCGGGTAATAATGCGGTATGGCACATGTGCTTCCTGGTTATGCAACCGCTTTGCAAAAGCATACGGGATGGACAGCCCCACAATGAACAGGAAGGCCGGGAAAATGGTATCTGCAAGTCCTAAAGCGTCGGCATTTACACCTGCATGCTTAAGCCACTCGGGGGTATTGGGCACACCATCCAGGTCGTTCACAAAGATCATCAGGAACATGGTAACCGCACGAAACGCATCAATAGACCTGATGCGGTTAATTAAATTACTCATTAAACAGGCAAATGTATTTCAGAGATAAATGTTTTAAATAAACGTTAATTTGTCTAAAACATTATCCCGGTTAAGTCCATTTAGTCGCGGTCGCGGCTCAGTTTGCTGAATAAAAGCGGGTTCTCGTTCAACTCGGCGGTTTCCCTTCTATGCTTAATTACGTGTATAGCCGTAAACAATGCCTCTCTGAATGATACCTCCGATGCCATGTTACGTCCTGCGATATCATAAGCGGTACCATGGTCTGGCGAGGTGCGCACGAAGCTTAGTCCTGCCGTATAGTTAACACCTGTTTCAAAAGCGATCTGCTTAAAAGGTATCAGGCCCTGGTCGTGGTACATAGCCAGTACGGCATCAAACTGCATATAGGTACCGTTGGCAAAAAAGCCGTCGGCAGCGTAAGGGCCAAAGGCCAGTACATCGTTGGCACGCGCTTCTTCAATAGCCGGAATGATGATATCCTTTTCCTCATTACCTATTAAACCGTTATCACCGGCATGGGGGTTAAGCCCAAGCACGGCAATTTTGGGTTTACGTATCCAGAAATCGTCGCGCAAGCTGGCGCTCATGAGTTTTAGTTTGTTAACGATCTTTTCGGCAGTAATGCTTTGCGCAATTTGCGATACGGGGATATGGCCCGTAACCACACCAACGCGCAGGTTATCACTCACCAAAAACATCAGCGAATCTTCCTTGCTGTCGCGATGCTGCAGGTATTCGGTATGGCCGGGAAACTTAAAGTCGTCGTTCTGTATATTATCTTTATTGATGGGCGCGGTCACCAGGCCATCAATATGCCCGCTCAGCAGATCATCTGTAGCCCGCTGGAGTGATATAAAGGCGTATTTTCCGCCTTCGGGAGTTACCTTGCCCATGTCAATGCGAACATCTTCTTCCCAGCAATTGATCATGTTGGGCTTTTTATGCTGAGCATTCTCGGCATGGTCTATCACGTTAAAGTTAAACTCATTAGCATGAATGGCACGACGATGGAACGAGGCCACCTTGGTATGGCCATAAACTATTGGTGTACAGTAATCATAAATGCGCGCGTCTGACAGGGTTTTAATTATGATCTCCAGCCCTATGCCGTTTACGTCGCCTATACTTATGCCTATTTTAGGTTTATCACTCATGGTTTAAAATTGGATCATATGCCGCTTAACCTCAACAGTTTTCCGATTATCTAAACAGCTTAAAAGTAGCTGCATTTTGCTTTGTGTGTTAAGCCTTTAGCGTTTTGCTAAAAATGCAAATTAAAAGATTTTCAACTTATAATTCCCGATAAAAGCGCAAATATGCCGTAATTTGTCTGATTAATTTTAGCAAATGACCTTAGTAAGGGCAAAAAAGCATCTCGGCCAGCACTTTCTTACCGATAAAAATATCGCCTCTAAAATTGTCGACAGCCTGCGGCCTGCCAATGGTTACCGGCAGGTGCTGGAAGTTGGCCCGGGCATGGGTATCCTGTCCGATTTCCTGCTGCAGAAGCCCGAATATGAGGTTTTCCTGATTGATATTGACACAGAGTCGTACCAGTTTTTGCAAAAGAAATACCCGCAGTTGGGCGAGAGGCTCATTAATGCCGATTTCCTGGAGCTTGATTTTAAGGCCGTATTTGAGGATAAGATGGCCGTGATAGGCAATTTTCCTTACAATATCTCTTCGCAAATACTTTTTAAGATACTGGATAATCGCGACCAGGTATTAGAAGTTGTAGGCATGTTTCAAAAAGAAGTAGCCGAGCGTTGCACTGCCAAAGCAGGCAGCAAGGAATACGGCATACTAAGTGTTTTTCTGCAAGCTTATTATAAGGTAGAATATCTGTTTACGGTAAAAGCAGGCGTATTCAATCCGCCGCCTAAGGTATTATCGGCTGTTATTCGCTTAACCCGGAATCAAACTACTACGTTAAATTGTGATGAAAAGCTTTTCTGGCAAGTTGTAAAGGCCGGCTTTAACCAGCGACGTAAAACACTTAGAAACGCGCTATCCGCCCTTATTAACAAAGAAAGGATGGCTGATAATGCCACCCTTGATCTCCGTGCTGAGCGATTAACCGTTGATGATTTTGTAAAGCTCACTAACGAGATTGCAGCGGCCCGTTAACTGATCTTGATCACCTTACCCGGGCCAGGATATTGTTCCTTTACCTTTTCGGCCATACGTTTAACAAAAAGGTAATTGGCGGTACCCCCTATAGCTGCCCCAATTACCGGCACAAAGCGTTCTGCTGCGCGTACGCCAAAAGCTAAAAATATCTTTTCGGCTACGTTCTCCATCATAGTTTTACTAACGGCTATACCTGCTTCCACTTTAAAAGAGGTAGCTACCAACTGCATAAACTCGTTAAAACCTATTTGGTAACTACCTTTATTATGGTACATAATGGCCATGGTAACCCTGAATTGCTGGGTTATCAGGTTTACAAAATCAATGGGCATCCCTATAAGCATGGTAAAAAAGCCACCGGTACCCGCTACCACGCCTGAGCCGGCTGCCATTAAGGCACATTGGTTAATAAATTTATCCAGCCCCATTGTATCAACCCCACGCTTAACGCTTAATTGGTCAATACGGTCAAATATGCTCCTGAAGCCTCCTTCTGACAGTTTTCCGGCGTATTCTTTTATATGCTTTTTGGTATTTTTAAATGGTATAATATTCATACCATAGCAATTGCCATTTACGTGCCAGTTTTTTAGGCCTCACCCCAACCCTCTCCAAGGGAGAGGAAGTAATTTGTAAGCACTTTTGTACTTTTACTGCAAAACTTTAAGCTTTTGAAAAATAACATTCTTATAGTCGACGATCTGCACCCGGCATTTATGGAGCAGGCACAAGCATTGGGTTATACCATTAACTACCAACCAGGCTTTAAGCTCGATGATGCAAAAGCCGTTATTAATGATTATGACGGCCTCGTGATCCGCTCCAAGTTCCAGGTGGATAAGGCTTTTTTAGACCTGGCAACCAACCTTCGCTTTATTTGCCGGGCCGGCGCGGGCATGGATAATATTGATGAGGATTATGCCATTGCCAAAGGTGTTATACTCATAAATGCGCCCGAAGGTAACCGCGATGCCGTGGGCGAGCATGCTGTGGGCATGTTGCTATCGCTCATGAATAACCTTAACCGCGGCGATGCTGAGGTACGGAATGGGAAATGGTTGCGCGAAGAGAACCGGGGCTATGAATTAAAAGGCCGCACCGTTGGCATCATTGGTTATGGCCATATGGGCCAGGCTTTTGCTAAACGTTTATCCGGCTTTGACGTAGAGGTGATCGCTTTTGATAAATACAAAACTGGCTTTAGCGACAGGTACGCCCGTGAGGTAAGCATGGAGCAAATTGTGAAACACAGTGATGTGCTGAGTTTACATGTACCGCTTACACGCGAAACTAATGGGATGGTTGATGATGAGTATTTCTTCCATTTCAGGAAACCGATATTCTTTTTAAACCTTGCCCGCGGCAAGGTGGTTAAAACCCAGGCCGTACTTAATGCCATAAAACAAGGTAAGATACTTGGCGCCGGTTTAGATGTGCTTGAGGTAGAGAAATTTCCGGCACTGGCCGAGCAGCAATGGTTTGATGAGTTGCGTAATAACGGCAAGGTGCTTTTAAGCCCGCACGTTGGTGGCTGGACGTTTGAGAGCTACCGTAAAATAAGCGAGGTAATGGCTCAAAAGCTGCGCGAAATAGGTTTGGCCCAATAACACCGTCATCAAAAACAAGCTTAAAAATTTGGATTATAAAATTTAAAAGCTTTATCTTCGTTTTAATACCAAACAAGATCATGGAGACGCCGTCCCGTGGTCTTGTTTGTTTTTATGGCCAAACGCTCTTCTATCCGGAAAGTAGAGGGGCGGTTTTTTTTGGCATTAAATGAACGATTTATAAACTAATTATAATTGCATTATGGCAGAGGTATCATACTATACCAAAGAGGGTTTAGAAAATTTAAAAGAAGAATTACAGCAATTAAAAACGGTTGGGCGCGCTAACATTGCAAAAGCGATCGCAGAGGCCCGCGATAAAGGCGACCTCTCTGAAAACGCCGAATATGATGCCGCCAAAGAAGCACAGGGATTGCACGAAGCCAAGATAGCCAAGCTGGAAGAAGTTTTGGCTAACGCCCGTTTGCTGGACGAATCAAAATTGGACACTTCAAAAGTACTGGCATTATCAATAGTTAAAATTAAAAACATTAAAAACGGCGCAACGATGAGCTACCAGTTGGTATCAGAAAGTGAGGCCGATCTTAAAGCCGGTAAAATATCGGTAACATCACCTATTGCAAAAGGCCTGCTGGGCAAATCTGTTGGTGAAAAAACAGAGATACAGGTACCTGCCGGTAAAATGGAATTTGAGATATTAGAAATAAGCAGGTAATGAATGGTTGATTGGATGATTAGTTCACATCTTGTCATCCAATCAACCGTTTTTAGTACTATGTTAACTATTCACTGCTCACTATTTACCACTTACCAACTATGTCTACCATTTTTTCAAAAATAATAGCAGGCGAAATACCATCGCACAAGGTTGCCGAAACGAATGAATTTCTGGCATTTTTAGATATTAGCCCTTTAGCCGAGGGGCACGTACTGGTGATCCCCAAAAAAGAAGTTGATTACCTGTTTGATATTGATGACGAAACCTACCTTGGCCTGCAAATGTTCGCCAGGATTGTCGCTAAGGGCATTAAACAGGCTATCCCTTGTAAAAAGGTTGGCGTAGCTGTAATTGGTCTTGAAGTGCCGCATGCTCACATCCACCTTATACCCATGAACCGCGTGGATGATATGAACTTTGCACGCCCTAAGCTTTCCCCCTCGCAGGATGAACTGGCGTCAACTGCCAAGAAGATATCTGAGGCATTGAAAGAAGTAACACACCGCGATTAAGCGTCAACAACATTACAATCACAAAAGAATTATCTAAACAGCCACGTCATCCTGAATTGATTTCAGGATAGCGGCTGGGTAAAAACAAATACCCCAATTATATTTCCATTATTTCCTTCTTCTTTTTGTTACGAAGGCGTTTAGGCACAAAATCAAGTATTTCGTTCTTTAATGCTTCTATCATCCGTCGTTTCAAGAAATTGCGATGGATAACAATACTTACTTCACGTGCTGGTTCGGGGCTTTTAAAGTACCGTATACGGTCGCGTTGTTTATCAGTCATATCAGCAAGCGCCAGTTCGGGTAATATGGTAGCACCGTTGTTCATATCTACCATGCGCTTTAATGTCTCCACACTGCCGGTATTGTATTCAAAATGCTGAAAGCCTTTTGTGGCTTTCCTGCGCTGGCAAATGTTGAGTACCTGCTCACGCATACAATGCCCTTCATTAAGCACCCATATCTCCTCCATGTCGATATCGTCGGGGCTTATCGTTTTCTTTTTAAATAGCTTACTCGTTTTTGCAGCATACGCCACAAAATTTTCGTAAAAAACAGGTATCTCGGTTAAGGAGCTTTCGTGCAAAGGGGTAGATAATATACCACAATCAAGCGTGCCTAATTTTAGTTGCTGTATGATCTGCTCGGTAGTTTGCTCCCAAACAATAAGCTTTACCTGTGGATATTTCTCAATAAAGCCACTCAATATTTTCGGTAAAATGTACGGCGCAATAGTAGGAATAATGCCCACCTTTAGCTCTCCTGAAAGTTCCTTTTGCCGATCGGTAACAATTTCCTTTAACTTTTCGCTTTCAGAGATCAGTACCCTCGCCTGCGCAATGATTTCCTCACCTATTTCGGTTGGAATAACAGGCTGCTTGCTCCGGTCAAAGATCTTTACGCCGAGCGTATCCTCCAATTTTTGCACCTGCATACTTAGGGTCGGCTGCGTAACAAAACACTTGTTCGCGGCAGCAACAAAGCTCCTGTAGGTGTCAACGGCTACAATGTATTCCAGCTGGGTAATAGTCATTATCAGTTTTATCTATTACAAATATAGACAACCATTGATTTTTTCTATCAAAATATACTTAAATAGATGGTTATTTTATTCTTTAAAATAACCCCACCCTTAGGTACTTACCTATCCCTATTCATATATAAACTAATAGATCAATACATTGTCTATCAACCTTGTTTTACCCACTTTAGCTGCGGCAAGGGCAACAACAGACGTTGATACAGGCGTAGCCGGGTACAATGTTTTGCCATCTACAATGCGGAAATATTCGGGCTCAACACCTTCTTCTGCGGCAAGCATTTCCATAGCTTGCTCCTCTAACTCTGCCTCGCGGCTCACATCAAAATGGCCTTTGATGTAATTAAGGGTTTTTGATAATACCAGCGCGTGCTTACGCTCCGTATCAGACAAGTGTACGTTGCGCGAGCTCATGGCCAGACCATCGGCTTCACGTTCTATGGGGCACATTACCATGTTCACCTGCAGGTTAAGCAGTTCAACCATACGCTGCACTACCAGAAATTGTTGGTAATCCTTTTGGCCCATATACAGGTTATTCGGCTTAACAACATCTAATAATTTAAATACTATCTGCATTACGCCCTGGTAGTGGCCCGGCCTGAATTCGCCCTCAAGCAGGTGTTCAAGAGGGCCAATATCCAAATGCCATTGCTCATTATCGTCATACATTTCGCTTACTTCCGGAGCAAATAGTATATCGCATCCGGCAGCTTCCAGCTTAGCCATATCGGCTTCAATAGGCCGAGGGTATTTCGCCAGATCGGCAGGGTCATTAAACTGGGTTGGGTTTACAAAAATGCTGCAAACAGTAATATCATTTTCGCTTTTTGAGCGTTTAATTAAAGACAGGTGGCCATTGTGCAACGCGCCCATGGTAGGTACAAAACCTACAGTTAGTTGCGGGTGCTCGTTAAGATACTGGCTTATGGCTTGCCGGGTTTTAAATGTTTTCAATGTTTTTGAAAATTTAGGGCAAAAATTTGGCAAAGGTGTATAATTCTTTAAAAACTACCAAAACATACTTGCACAAGTGGTTGCCAGTGTGTATAATAATGCTTATATTTGCAAACTCAAATTTTTTTGACTTCTTACATTTATTAATATCGATTAGTGATGGGTAAATCAAAACTACTGTTCATAACTCATGAAATGTCTCCTTTCCTCGAAATTTCTAAAATAGCTGAAATAACCCGCCATCTCCCGCAGGCCATGCAGGATAAAGGCTTCGAGATACGTATATTGATGCCTCGCTTTGGTAACATTAATGAAAGAAGGAACAGGTTACATGAGGTGATCCGTTTATCGGGGATGAACATTATTATCAATGATAATGATAACCCGCTTATCATAAAGGTGGCCTCTATCCCTGCCGCGCGTATGCAGGTGTATTTCCTGGATAACGAGGAGTATTTTCAACGCAAACATGTATTCAACGATAAGGATGGCAAATTTTACGCCGACAACGATGAACGCATGATCTTCTTCTGCAAAGGCGCTTTAGAAACCGTGAAGAAATTAGGTTGGGCGCCCGATGTGGTACACTGCCACGGCTGGATGAGCGCTTTAATTCCTGCATATCTGAAAACCACCTATAAGGACGACCCTACCTTTAAAAACTCAAAAGTAGTTTACTCTATCTACGAGAATGATTTTAAAGAAAAGCTTGACCCGGATTTCGCGCGTAAAGCCGTAATGGGCGATATGACCGAGGAGCATACTGAGTTATACAAAGAAGGCACTAATAATGCTTTATATACAGGTGCCATCCAATATAGCGATGCCATTGTTTTAGGGAGTGAAGAAATTGATGCCGATGTGTTAAATAATGTTAAAAACAGCAATAAGTTGGTATTAGATTACGTTTCCACTTCTGATTTCGAAAATTATTCCAATTTTTACGACGAAATAACCAATGAGCAATTGGTAGATGTTGCATAAGCTATAAAAGATTATATGAAATTTTACAAATTAGGCTTATTAACCATGTTAATAAGTCTTTTTATTTTGAGCAGTTGTAAGAGGCAGGAAGGTATAGGCCTTGATGTTGACCCTGCCACCCAGATAAATGGCACCCTGGTGGTAGATACCAGCCTTGTAGCTACTACGTTTGCCGAAGATTCTATTCCATCGGCAGGCTATTCCGCACGTGTACCGCTATCTTATTTTAAGGATACTGAATTAGGTATTACTCATGCCGGCTTTGCTGCTTTGGTATCTTTGCCTGGTGGTTTACCATATACATTGCCAACTGGTACTATTACCATTGACTCAGCGGTGCTTTCCTTACCGTATTCGCCAACATATGCTTTTTATGGCGACTCATTGCTGTCAACATTTAAAGTTAACGTTTACCAACTAGCGCAAAACATACAAAGCAGTGTAAACAAAACTACTTATAGTAATGATGTTTTTGCTACGGGGGATCTAATCGGGACCAAAACGTTTAAATCGCGTTCACATGATACCTTAAGGGTGTATAACATTGTTAAAGGTAAGCCTGATACTATTGCAAAGGTAGTGCCACAAGTGAGGATACCTATCTCATCAGATTTTATTAATCAGAAGTTTTTTCAGGCAGGTACCCTGTTAAATACAAATGCAGCCTTCCAAAATGCTATTAAAGGCTTATACATAAAGTTAGATGAGTCGCAAACCACAGGCATTGGTGGTAATATGTTTTTCAATGCCGATTCAGCGAAAATAATGGTGTATTACAGGGCCAACAATAGCGGAACTGTTGATACATCTTTGGTATCATTACCACTTAGTAACGGTCTGATCTCTATCCAACATAATTATAGTGATAAAGTTAAGGCTTCAATGAACCAAACAAATGGCAGTAATTTGCTATACATGCAGGGTATGGCCGGCTTAAGGGCGAAGCTTACTTTCCCTAATGTAAAGAATATACTTGCTGCAGCGGGAAACAATGCTATTATTAACAGAGCCGAACTGGTAGTGAAGGTAAGCCCAGGTACATCAGTTCCTTTTGCGCCCAATCCGCGGCTAACCATGTATCGATACGACCTGGCCCGTCAGCGTGTGTTATTGCAGGATGCATCCGGCGCCGACCCAAGGTCGAGCGGTGTATTTGGTGGTAATTATGATGCAACAACCGGTGAATACCATTTTATTGTGACCGCCTTTTTGCAGGACCTTATCAATGGTAAAACTACTGACTATGGTACTTTTATCGCCCCTGTATCACCCTTATCATCAGGTACAACAGTTAATATCAGCCCGACAATAAATTTTGCTGAAAGGTCAATCCTTGCAGGGAAGAATTCTCAAGATCGTATAAGATTAAAAGTGATCTACACTAAGATCAATCAATAAAAAACTTTTTAAAGTTTCTTAAAAAGATACCCTACTTGGGGTATCTTTTTTTGTATACAATTTAATTGTGTGTTATAAATAATATTCAGTTACTTTTGCCGCACATCTTAATTTGAAAAACTTTAAAAAATACATTTATTTATGTGCGGCATAGTAGGTTATATAGGCTTTAGAGATGCCTATCCAATAGTAATAAAAGGCCTTCACCGGTTAGAATACCGGGGGTACGATAGTGCAGGTATAGCACTATCAGACGGGCAGCTGAAACTTTTTAAAAAGGCAGGCAAGGTAAGTGACCTCGAAGCATTTACCGAAAACGAAAATATTGCCGGAACAGTGGGCATGGGACATACCCGCTGGGCTACACACGGCGCTCCAAGCGACAGAAACTCCCACCCTCACACTTCAGGAGATGGTAAGCTTACCATAATCCACAACGGTATTATAGAAAATTACGCTGTTTTAAAAGAGGCTTTACTATCAAAAGGGCATACATTTAACAGCGATACCGATACCGAAGTACTCATACACCTTATTGAGGAAATAAAAGATGTTACCGGCCTTGGCCTGCATGAAGCAGTGAGGCTTGCGCTTAACCGTGTTGTAGGCGCCTACGCTATCGTGATCATGAGCGCCGATGAGCCTGATGAGCTTATCGCTGCGCGCAAAGGCAGCCCTATGGTAATTGGTGTAGGTAAAGGCGAATACTTTATCGCTTCAGACGCTACGCCGATTGTGGAGTACACTAAAAATGTGATCTATCTTAACGATAATGAAATTGCTTATATCAGGCGGGATGATCTCCTGATCAAACACATCGACAATACGATACAAACGCCATATATACACGAGCTTGAGCTAAAGCTGGAAATGCTGGAAAAGGGCGGTTACGATCACTTTATGCTGAAAGAGATCTATGAGCAGCCACGCTCTATCCGCGACTGTCTGCGCGGGCGTATATACCCTGAACAGGGCATTGTAAAACTCGGTGGACTTAAGGATTATATCGAGAAACTTAAAAACATCGACCGTATTATAATCGTAGCCTGCGGTACATCATGGCATGCAGGCCTGGTTGGCGAGTACCTGATCGAGGAGTGCGCGCGCGTACCGGTTGAGGTAGAGTACGCTTCTGAATTCAGGTATCGCAACCCAATCATTACGTCAAAAGATCTGGTGATAGCCATATCACAATCAGGCGAAACAGCCGATACTATGGCAGCTATTGAGCTGGCTAAAGAAAAAGGCGCTACTATTTTTGGTATCTGTAACGTGGTGGGCGCTTCAATACCTCGAATTACCCATGCCGGTGTATACACGCACGCCGGTCCTGAGATCGGGGTAGCCTCAACAAAAGCCTTTACTGCGCAGGTTACTATACTCACCCTTATAGCCTTTTATATTGCGCAGCAGCGTGGCACCATTACTCAAAGCAAGTTTGTAGAATACCTTACCGAGCTTGATGAAATACCTGAACTGGTTGAACGTACACTGAAATGTAACGACGAGGTAATAGCTATTGCAGAGCGTTTTAAAGATTCGGCCAATTGCTTGTTCCTGGGCAGGGGCAACTCGTTCCCTGTAGCGCTTGAGGGTGCGCTTAAGCTTAAAGAAATATCCTACATCCACGCGGAGGGTTACCCTGCGGCCGAAATGAAACACGGGCCTATCGCGCTGATTGATGCCGACATGCCGGTGGTGTTTATCGCTACCAAAAATTCATCCTATGAGAAAGTGATCAGCAATATACAGGAAGTTAAAGCGCGTGGAGGCCATGTGATAGCTATTGTTACCGAGGGCGATACAGATGTAAAAGCCATGGCTGATTATACTATTGAAATACCCATGACCAATGATACGTTTGTACCATTATTGGCAACCATACCATTGCAGCTTCTTTCTTACCATATTGCGGTAATGCGTGGTTGTAATGTAGACCAGCCGCGTAACCTGGCAAAATCTGTTACGGTAGAATAAACTGTGATTTAAAGCATTTAACACGCGGCTCCGGACATTATACCCGGAGCCGTTCTGTTTTAAACAGAAGCTCCTCAACCAATAAGAAATGAGAATTCTCATAGCATAGACTATTGCCTGTAAACTATCCACTAAAATTATTCCTACCTTTGCATCATGATTATTGAGGTATTAAAATCAAAGCTTCACCGGGTTAAGGTTACACAGGCCGAACTAAACTATGTTGGCAGTATCACCATTGATGAAGACCTTATTGAAGCTGCTAATATCATCCCTAACGAGAAAGTGCAGATCGTTAACAATAACAACGGCGCCCGCTTTGAAACCTATGTAATAAAAGGCGAACGCGGCAGCGGCACCATCTGCTTAAACGGCGCAACCGCACGCCTGGCCCAGGTAGGCGATATCGTGATCATTATGTCATACGCCTACATGGAAATGGAAGAAGCCAGGAAATACGAGCCTATTTTGATCTTCCCTGATGCGAATAACAAGCTGATTAAGTAGTCCCTACCGGAATTTCTCAAACATTAAATTTTCTTTAATCTATTGCTTTTTAAGCAAATAACAATTAGGTTTGGTATAAATATTTACTAAACCTTGTCACAAATGAAAAAATTTGCCTCCCGGGCAATACCTCGCTCTGCAATAGGCTTCTTTTTATTAGCAATTTTATCTACGGTACTAATTTATAGCTGCAGGAAAGATCATTCCTCAAATGCTACTTTATCTGCAACTGACCTTAAAATAGCGGAAGCTAAAAGCTGGTATCAGCATGTTTATCCAATAACGGCAAATAATAACCCAGCCATACGCAACAATGCCCTCAATACAACAGAACTTAACCAACTAATAAGCCCCGACTGGCAGTACGGCATTGCTTATACACGGTTTAACCGTGAGGTAATTGAATTACCGGCAGACCCTTCGGTAAATTTTGGCTCTGCTTTAATGGATAAGGAAAAAAACAAATTACTAAGTAACAAAGCGTATAGCAAAAGTTCGTTTATCCTCCTTAAAAGCGATAAGGGGTATGACGCTTATGTAATGACCCTCGTTGCCGACTCGGACTATATAAACAAACACCCCCGAAAAACTTAACCATAATACTTACAGCAAACGCGATGCTGATTTTAGCGGCTTAGTACTCTATTTTACGCCCAAGGGTAAATATGTTTGCGGCTGGCGTTATAAGAACGGAAATATTTTACAACCATCATCATCAAACACGGCACAACCGGGAGTAACTAAAACACAAAGCATTACACACGCTACCGCTCCAACCTGCCTTGATTGGTACCTGGTAACTTATGAGGACGACGTACGTGTAAGCGAAATTTACCTTTACACCACCTGCACATCGGGGGCTGATGAAGGCGGAGGAGGGGGAGCAACTGCACCGCCGCAGTGCCCAACTAACGGTGACAACACAGACGCAGTTGCTGTTAAAGCGCCGGGCAAAGCCACTAATGCAACACCACCATCAACGCCACAGCCTACCACACCAGGCGATGGCGGAGGCTTCCCGCCGCCAAGCTCGGATCCTTGTACCGTGAGCGTACCGGAACCTGAAGAAAGCGACCCTTGTGATGAAATGAAGAAAGATAAAGATATGCTACCAGGTAACTTGAATAATACAGTTTCTGACATTTTAAGCAAACCCGGCACAAATGAATGGGGAGCTGATTTAAGATTAAGTAGCCTTACTTCACGTACTTATAATCCAACATCTATAACATCTGGTGTGAATGGAGCTTGGGACGGAACTTTTACTTGGAATCCTTCTGAGGGTTTTAGTATTGGAGCTATGCACAAACATTTTGCAACAGGCCCTTCCCCTGATGATGTTTTTAGCTTTGTAAAAAATCGTCAAAAATTATCAGATATAGGAGCAAGTGATGTTGAAAAACAGTTTTATGAAAAAAATTCATATGAAATTGTCGTCCTAAATAACGCTACTTTTATGATAACTGTTAACCCTGGCTGGTGGGGAACGCTGAAAAACATGTCTAATAACGGCACAGACTATGAAAATATATTCCGCAATCAAATTATTGAAAATCAAAACACCAATCAAACTGATGAGCTAACAGCTTCAGTAGCTGCATTGCAACAGATATTTGGCGAAGCAATAAATGTTTACAAAGCACCCATGGACACAACAAATTTTGCTATAGTTAATATCGATCAAAATGGAAATCTTATTATAATAACCTGTCCTTAATTCAATTTTAAATGAAAAAATTATTTTTTCTTTGCTTACTAACAGCCAGTATTTTTAACTGCCGCGCTCAAATAGTCCATTCCGCTGAACATATTATCCTTCCTTTACCAAAAGGAGCACAAAAGTTAACTGCACAACAAGTTAATACATTAACGAGTTTAACAAATAGTCAAGCTATATCGAAGTTCAAATTAGCACCACCTTATAACTTCAGGTTTGATAATATTGTCATTAACATATATAATATTGGGCGAAATGAGGCTAGTAACAACTTGACTAGAAAAAAAGCATCTCGAGATGAAGGCTTTTCTTTTTTGAAAAGAAGGGGTAATAACAGTTATCATTCTGTCATCAAAGATATTTACAACAAACGGGCTTTAATTGTAAATTATACTTATGGTGGTCATGTATATTGTTTTGTTGATATTCAAAACAGCGATAAAACTTTCACGCTGCCTTTAAAACTTTCATACCCCGAAGCAGATTCAGTAAAAGCAGCTGGATTGCTTGACGATATTTTAAATAATGCGCAGTTTACACAGTGAGGGTAATAGCCCACAGTGCCGATCTGTATGAATATGAAAACTTTAAAATTATTATTTTATATATCTTTTTGTCTTTGTTTAATTCAGTTGTTGGTTTGCTTATTTATGCCTTTTGCAGGCCCTATGAGCATAATCAATTTAATTAAACACGGAACCACTGAAGTAACTACAAGCAACCATATAATTATAAGTTTAGATCAAACACCATATAAGGAAAAATCAGCAACCCAATATCTGCGATTTTTGAGTGGTTTGTTCTATTTTATTTATTTCTTTTCAATAATATTTTGCTGTTTTCTTCCCGCGTTTGCAAAAGGAAATACAAAGCGCATATACATTTGGGGCATTGCAAGTTGCATCACAGCGGTATTAATATCAGTTGTAGGAGGTTTAATTTGGCGGCATTTAGTTAAACTATATTTAGGGATTTAAGTACCTATTCACTGGTCGGGGTTTAGCAACAGCGTAACATCCGAGCTAAAATACACTAAACTAAAGCTATCGGCGAGATAAATTCTTGCCGCATTATCGGTCAAAATTAGAAACTTTTCCCAGTGTGAGCCCGCAACTAAGTATGGCAGACACTAAGCTCAAAATACAAAGTGCCTGTAAAGTTTGAATTACAAAAAAGTTATTTAAATAACAATCAACGATAGCTGTATAACATGGTCTGCAAAAAATTATTATTAATTTGTATAGTGCTCTTGGTTTCCACTGCCACCACCAATGCACAAACACTAACTGCAAATCAAATTTCCTCTCATATACGGCAAATACTTGTAAATAACTACAAGCCCGATACATCAAAACTTTTACTGTGTTGTAAGCAGGCTTTAGTTAATATCAAATTCAAAGTAAATAAACAAGGAAAAATAGCAAACATTGCATTTAGCAACGACTCTGTTAAATTTGTAAATGAGGCATTAAAGAAGGCGATCAAAACTCTTGAGGGGGACAAGTATTTGATTAAAATACTTAAGAGAACAGGAAAAATTATAGTGCAACCCTTCTTGTATGATTATCGGCATGGTTGCAGTATCCCGACCCTCCAAAAGGACACCCTTCTGAACTACGAGGCCAGAGTATACACAGCAAAAATTATTAAAATTTTTACTACAAGAGATTTGGTTCAACAAACTTTAGTTGACATGTTGGCGTTTAATAGGAACGATAACCTTGCGGTCGACTGTATCTTATTAAAACCAATTGTTGATTACTTTATTGACTTGCCTTACTGATCTAATACAGGGTATGAATAGCCCCAGATAAATTTTCTTTGCAAACAGCCTTCAAACCACGCAATAATATATCCCCTCCTTCTCAAAAGTCCATTCTTTATTTGCCCTGCATTAAATTTGAAAATTTAACGCTGCAAATCCCTCATGATTACTATCTTTGCACCCCGATGCTGAGTCGGGAAATACTTCAACTCTCAGCGCATAGAACTTGTTGTTAAATGGCTAAATGCCCGTTTTTAACTTTTTGATTTAAAGCCCTATGCCCAAGGATACCTCCATCAAATCCGTATTAATTATTGGTTCTGGCCCTATTATTATCGGCCAGGCATGTGAGTTTGATTATGCGGGTTCGCAAGCCGCCCTTTCGCTGAAAGACGAAGGCATCTCCGTATCAATCATCAACAGCAACCCGGCAACCATCATGACCGATAAGGTTATAGCCGACCATGTTTACCTTTTACCGCTTACCTGCGAAAGTATTGAGCAAATACTGCAGGAACAAAAAATTGATGCCGTACTGCCTACAATGGGCGGCCAAACCGCGCTTAACCTTTGTATTGAGGCATCAGAACGTGGTATATGGGAAAAATATGGTGTAAAAGTGGTTGGTGTTGACGTAGCCGCCATCGAGAAAACTGAGAACCGCGAGGCATTCCGCCAACTGATGGTTGACATCGGTGTGGGTGTTGCCAAATCAAAAATTGCCAATTCTTTCCTTGAAGGTAAAGAAGCTGCGCAAGAGATCGGTTTCCCGCTGGTGATACGCCCAAGCTATACGCTGGGTGGTAAAGGCGCGGGCTTTGTACACAAAAAAGAAGATTTTGACGCCGCGCTTAGTCGTGGTTTGCAGGCTTCGCCTACCCATGAGGTATTGGTGGAACAGGCTGTTTTGGGTTGGAAAGAATATGAGCTGGAATTATTGCGTGATAACCGGGACAACGTAATTATCATCTGCTCTATCGAGAACTTCGACCCAATGGGTATCCACACCGGCGACTCGATAACCGTGGCACCAGCCATGACCCTGAGCGACCGTTGCTACCAGCAAATGCGCAACCAGGCCATCAAAATGATGCGTGCCATTGGTAACTTCGCGGGTGGCTGTAACGTACAGTTCTCTGTTAACCCAGCAAATGAGGAGATCATCGCTATCGAGATCAATCCCCGTGTATCGCGTTCATCGGCACTTGCTTCAAAAGCTACCGGGTACCCTATCGCTAAAATTGCTGCCAAGCTGGCTATAGGTTATAACCTTGATGAGATAGAGAACCAGATCACCAAAACAACATCGGCCTATTTTGAGCCAACTTTGGATTATGTTATCGTAAAGATCCCACGGTGGAACTTTGATAAATTTAAAGGCGCTAACCGCGAGCTTGGCCTGCAGATGAAATCTGTTGGTGAGGTAATGGGTATTGGCCGCAGCTTTATAGAGGCTTTACAAAAGGCTTGTCAGAGCTTGGAGATCGGTCGTGCCGGTTTAGGTGCCGACGGTCGCCAGAGCCGCAACCTTGAAGAAATTATGCATAGCCTTGAGCATCCGAGTTGGGACAGGTTGTTCCATATTTACGATGCCATGAGCCTTGGTGTACCAATGGAATCTATCCGTAAGGTAACCAAGATAGACCGCTGGTTCCTTAACCAGATACAGGATGTAGTGAACCTGGAGAACGAGTTACGCAGATATTCGCTTAACAACATTCCTGATGATTTCTTCTACACCCTTAAACAAAAAGGATTTTCAGACCCGCAGATCGCTTACATCCTGGGTAACGTTACCGAAGAGGACGTTTACAAACGCCGCAAGGAATTAGGCATCAGAAGGGTTTATAAAATGGTGGATACCTGCGCTGCCGAGTTTGCCGCACAAACGCCATACTACTACTCAACTTACGAGGGTGAGAACGAGTCAAAAGTGTCTGATAAGAAAAAGATCATCGTATTGGGCTCAGGCCCTAACCGTATAGGCCAGGGTATCGAGTTTGATTACAGCTGTGTACACGGTTTGCTTGCCGCAAAAGAGGCCGGTTACGAAGCCATCATGGTTAACTGTAACCCTGAGACCGTATCTACCGACTTTAACATGGCCGATAAGCTATACTTTGAGCCTGTTTTCTGGGAGCACGTACGCGAGATCATCGACCTGGAGAAACCGGAAGGTGTGATTGTACAGCTGGGTGGCCAAACCGCTCTTAAAATGGCGGAGAAGCTGCATGCGCACGGCATCAAGATCATCGGTACATCGTTCGACAATATGGACATTGCCGAAGACCGCGGCCGTTTCTCTGACCTGCTGAAAGAACTGAATATCCCTTATCCGAAATATGGCGTTGCCGAAAGCGCTGAAGAAGCACTTGAAGTAGCGCACGAGGTTGGCTACCCGGTATTGGTTCGCCCAAGCTACGTACTTGGCGGCCAGGGCATGAGCATTGTGATAAATGATGAAGACCTGGAGAAAGCTGTGGTTAATTTGTTGAAAAATCTCCCCGGCAACCGCGTGTTGATCGACCACTTCCTTGACCGTGCGGCCGAGGCTGAATCAGATTCTATTCACGATGGTGAGGATGTACACATCATTGGTATGATGGAGCACATAGAGCCTGCGGGTATCCACTCCGGCGACTCTTACGCGGTACTGCCTCCATTCGACCTGAGCGACAACGTGATCAGCCAGATGGAAGAATACACAGAAAAAGTAGCCCGCGCGCTTAACGTTCGCGGCTTGCTTAACATTCAGTTTGCCATTAAGGATGATAAAGTATACGTAATTGAAGCAAACCCGCGCGCGTCACGTACGGTGCCGTTTATAGCTAAAGCTTACGATGTGCCATACATAAACATTGCTGCCAAGGTAATGCTGGGCGTAAACAAAATAAAAGATTTCACCATACAGCGTAAGCTTAAGGGCTATGCAATAAAAGAACCGGTGTTCTCGTTTGATAAATTCCCGGAAGTAAATAAGGAGCTTGGCCCTGAGATGAAATCAACCGGCGAAGCGATCAGGTTTATTCCTAACCTGATGGACCCTTACTTCAGGCATCTATACAAAGAAAAATCAATGTATTTAAGTAAGTAATTCAGCGCTGGTATCAGTTTTGAATTACAAGGTAAGCCACCGTATATTCGCGGCGGCTTACCCCATTGTTTAATTTAGTGCTACAGGATTGAAAGTTAGTTTTAAGAATGGCGCGCCGATAGTTAATTTAAATACTATCGACCCGGAGAATATAGGTGATATATTGGCGAAAATTGAGTGTTCGTTCAATATCAGGTTCGAAAATGAGGATCTTAACCAGGTAAAAACCTTTGGCGCCCTGTGCGACCTGGTAGTAACCAAGATAAAACAGGCACATGCTGATAGTTGTACTACGCAGCAGGCTTTTTACAAGCTACGCAACGCCATCAATGCCAAAAAGGCAGTAGACCGTTGCGATCTTAAGCCAACCACCAAATTATGCGAGCTCTTCCCGCGCGATACACGTATTGAGGTTGTTGCCGATGTGGAGCAGGAAATGGGTTTACACATGAACCTGTTACGCCCTAAGCAAGGAATCGTTTGGGCTTTCGCTTTATCTTTATTGTTATTTATCACAGTAAGTTTTGTTTACAGCACTGTTGGATACATAGGTATGGTAGCATCTATTACCGGACTGGTACTTGCCGGTAAATTCGGTAAAGAACTCAAGGTTAAAACCCTTGGTGACCTTGCGGAGAAAATTGCCCGCGAGCATTATCTGAAATGCCGCCGCGACGCACAAACCGTAAACCGTGCCGAGGTAGCAGAGAAAGTCCGCGAACTTTTTGCAGGCCACCTGCACCTGGAACCTTCGGCTCTTAAGAAGCAAGCCCGCTTCGCTTAAGCAAATAGCATAAAAGCAAAAGCGCGACTGTATTCGGTCGCGCTTTTGCTTTTATATGAATAAATATCTATTTATCAACCATCAGGCCTTGCACCTCAAAAGTAATGCGATCCTTAGGGTTAACTTTTACCTGGTGTTGTTTTTTACCCCTCACGGTATCACCGGCAAAATGCTGTGCATCATCGGCTATGAGTTGCCTTTGCGCTACGCCCTCAATAATTACTGTACGGCCTGTAATGGCTTTAGGCAGCTTAACATTATAATCAGCAAAATGCGCCTCTATTACTCGTCCGTTTCCTGCATCTATGTTAAACCAGCCACCCTGCTCTTTGGTTACTTTAGTTATTTTGCCGGTAATGGCGGTGGTTTGCCGTATTTTGCCTCCCATAAGGGTTTCTAATTTTGCGGCAGGTATCGGCGCAATGTCTTTGGGCTTTTTACCAAATACTATTCCATGTGGCAGCGGAGTACGCTTTTGTGCAAATACCTGCACGCTGCAGAGCATCAATAACAACAAGGCAAGCTTTTTCATCGTTTAATTAACACCTGTGGTGCCTATTGGTTTAAACTCTTTTATTTTAAACCGCACTTGCAGTCGTGCTACGGGTTTTTGATATTTGTATAATACATGAAGAAGGTACAGCCCAGGAAAGTGAAGATTGTGAAGGAACGCAGGACGTTATCAGCCAGATACCAGTACGAATTGTTAGAGGCTGGTTGTGATGAAGCCGGCCGTGGTTGTCTTGCGGGCCCCGTATTTGCAGCGGCTGTAATACTACCGGCAGATTTTGACCACCACTTGCTTAACGACTCCAAGCAACTTACCGAAGAGGTACGCTACCAGCTACGTTTAGAGATAGAACAAAAAGCCATAGCCCACGCTGTTGCCTGGTGCGATAACCATGAGATAGACCGGATCAACATCCTTAACGCATCTTTCCTGGCTATGCACCGCGCGATTGAAAAACTGCATCTTAAACCCGAATTTTTAATTATCGACGGCAACCGCTTCAACAAATATGCCGACCTGCCCCACAAATGCATTGTAGAGGGCGATGCTAAATATTTCAGTATAGCCGCCGCTTCTATTTTAGCCAAAACCTATCGGGATGATTATATGAAGCAAATAGCTGCTGAACATCCGGAGTATAACTGGCATTCTAATAAAGGTTACCCAACCATTAGCCACCGCAAAATGGTTTTAGAAATGGGCCATACGCCATATCACCGTAAAAGTTTTAAAGTAACCGATCCACAACTGCTAATTTTTGAAGAAGACGTTTGACCCTTAATTGTAAGGTTATAACTTTACACCAAACCAACTAACCCGTAAGCTTGAGGATCCTTATCTTAACCCACCGTGCACCGTTTCCGCAAAACGGCGGTTACCCTATTGTGGTAGGCAATACCATAAAGGGCCTGGTTGATCTGGGGCATGAGGTTACCCTGTTATCCCTCAATGTTAAAAAGCACTCTGGCCTGCGCGAACGAGATGCATTGCTTGACCGTATCAGTTACACCGAATATGACATTGATATAAGGGTAACCATGGTTGAAGCGGTAAGCAACCTCTTCACTTCAAACACCTACAATATTGACCGGTATTATAACCCGGGGTTCGAAAAACTACTAATTAAAACGCTTACCGATAATGCCTATGATATTGTACAGCTCGAAGGGATATTTGTAGCGCCATATCTGGGCGCGATACGCAGAAGTTCAAAGGCAAAAGTAATTTTCAGGGCGCATAATATTGAACACCAGGTTTGGGAAAAACTGGCCCGCCAAAAAAGTGACCCTTTTAAAAAGTGGTATTTAAAATTACTCGCCAAACGCATAAAAAATTACGAACTCGGGTTGCTTAACCTGTTTGATGCTATTGTAACTTTTACCCAGCAGGACAAGCAATCGCTGCTTGATTTTGGCGCACGAATACCTGTTACTGTGCTTCCCATTGGCATTAACATCTCTCTTTACCGGCCAGACCTGAGTAAAACCGATTTTTCGGGCGTGTTTTTCCTTGGCTCATTAGACTGGATGCCTAACCGCGAAGGCGTAGAATGGTTTATGGATAATTTTCATAAGGAAATAACCGACGGCGACCTTAAGGCCAAGCTATACATTGCCGGCCATAACATACCCGAGGAATATGACGATTACGAGGTTTTAGGAAAGGTTTTCATACATGGCGAGGTAGATGACGCCCTGGAGTTTGTAAATAGCAAAGCTATCATGATCGTTCCGCTCTTATCCGGCGGGGGTATGCGCGTAAAGATACTTGAGGGAATGGCCATGCAAAAATGCATCATCTCAACATCCGCCGGCGCCGAGGGGATCAATATCGAAAATGGGAAAAATATCATCATTGCCAACACCACCGATGAGTTCTACCGCGCGTTAAAAAAATGCCTCATTGACGAGTATTACTGCCGTGAGATAGGCCTTAATGCCCGCAAGTTGGTAGAAGAGCAGCATGATATAAGTATTATTACACCAAAACTCATCCATTTTTACCAAACAGTTTTAAAATAGCCCTGTCAGGTACAGCTATTTTCCTATTTTTGCCGCATTAAATTGTTTTCATGAAAAATACTGCCTTAACTCCTATACATGTAAAAACAGGTGCCAAGATGGTGCCGTTTGCCGGTTATAATATGCCCGTACAATATACAGGTGTAAATGTTGAACACGATACCGTGCGCAAGGGTGTAGGTGTATTTGACGTAAGCCACATGGGCGAGTTTATCCTTAAAGGAGAAAACGCCCTTGACCTCATACAGCGTGTTACCAGTAACGATGCGGCTAAGCTTTATGATGGCAAGGTACAATACTCTTGCCTGCCGAACGAAGATGGCGGCATTGTTGACGACCTGCTGGTTTACCGCATTGACGAAAAAACGTATATGCTGGTAGTTAACGCCTCAAACATTGAAAAAGACTGGAACTGGATATCAAAATTCAACACTAAAGGTGTGGAGATGAAAGATATTTCAGACCGCACCTCTCTGTTGGCTGTACAGGGCCCTAAGGCTGCTGACGCCTTGCAAAGCCTTACTGATATTGACCTGGCATCAATGGAATATTATACCTTCACTAAAGGTAAATTTGCCGGTGTTGATAATGTAGTTGTTTCGGCTACAGGTTATACCGGCGCCGGTGGTTTTGAGCTTTATTTTGATAACGAGCATGCGGAGCATATCTGGAACGAAGTATTCAGGGCCGGCGAGCCGTTTGGCATTAAGCCTATTGGCCTTGCAGCCCGCGATACACTGCGCCTGGAAATGGGTTTCTGTTTATACGGCAATGATATTGACGATACCACCTCGCCTTTGGAAGCCGGTTTAGGCTGGGTAACTAAATTCAATAAAGAATTTACCAACTCTGAGGCTTTGCAACAACAAAAACAAGCAGGCGTAGACCGCAAACTGGTAGGTTTTGAAATGATAGACCGGGGCATACCACGCCATGATTACGTGATTGTTGATGCCGAAGGCAACGAGATAGGTAAAGTAACCTCAGGCACGCAATCGCCATCATTACAAAAAGCTATCGGCCTGGGGTATATAAAATCCGGATTTGCTAAAGAAGGCACCGAGATCTACATCAGCATACGCGATAATAAAGTGAGGGCAAAAGTGGTAAAACCACCGTTTTATAAATAGGCGCGTTGCGCTGTCATTGAATCATTGGGTCATTGAGTCATGAGTTGACTTGCGACTCAATGTTTTCTCCAATGACCTAATGACTCCATGATCCAATGACGAAATGTCTTGACGTTTGCCTTACCCCCGCTCTAATTCCACTATATAAGGTAGAAGATTATATTGTGGTGGTAATTGATATATTCCGTGCCACTTCATCTATCACTTACGGTATGGGTAACGGAGCGAAAGCCATTATACCGGTGGCCGAAGTTGCCGAGTGCGCGGCCTACCGTGAAAAGGGAGAACATTACCTGCTGGCTGCTGAACGTAATGGCGAGGTGGTTGACGGCTTTGATTTTGGTAACTCTCCATTTTCTTACACTGCCGAGAAGGTTGCAGGTAAAACCATTGTACTTACCACTACCAACGGCACACATGCGCTGCACTTAGCACGTAGCGCTAAACGTGTAGTTATTGGCTCATTTTTTAATTTAACAGCGCTTTGTAACTGGCTTAAAGGGCAGCATGAGAACATATTGCTGATTTGCTCGGGCTGGAAGAATAACTTTAACCTGGAAGACACGCTTTTTGCAGGAGCAGTAGTAGAACAGCTAAAAACCGAAGGTTACACGCTTGACGATCCCGCCATTGCCGCCAACGATCTTTTTCAGCTGGGCAAGCATGATATAAGCCAATACCTCAGCAAAACATCGCACGGCGAACGATTGAAAAAACTCGGCATTGAAAAAGACATTGCCTTTTGCCTGCAAATAGACATTACCACGGCAATCCCCGTACTGGATGGTGAAAAGCTGGTGAAGCTGTCTTAGCTTTCAGCTACTACTTTGCGTTGTTTGCGCCAGCGTTTAACAATGAAGTAGGTAATAGTTCCGGCAAGTATGAATGGCCATACGGCTATTACCCCAAAGAATAACGACTGTAAAACATCAAAACCATTACTAAGCGCCATTTTTAGTTTGTAGCCAAAACCATTTCCCGCGTTTACCTGCGCTGGCTGGGTAGTGTAAAAAGTAATATTTAGCGAGCTATACTCTACCTGCTTGCTCATATAGTTAAGCTGGCTTTGGGTTGATTCTATATCGCTGCGTATCTCAGTGAGTTTTTCTTCAATATCCAGCAGATCGCGCATTTTGCCGGCGCGGTTAAGCAAATTAACATACCGCTTCTCCAATTCGAGCTTATTATTAAGCCTGACTTTAGTATCAATAAATTCTGTGGTAACATCCTTAATACGGATGTTCTTTTGGTCGATCTTTGTTGCAGCGTCGGATACACTATTTAGAAACGCATCGAAATTAACTGCAGGGATGCGGATAGCTAATACATATTCTTTGCGGTTCTCATCGCCGTTCAGCGTTTCACTATCGCTTTCAGCATAGCCGCTCAATTGTTTAAGGTTGGTTAATATCTGCTTGCGGGTTTTGGCTACGTTGGTCGTTTCAAAACTGATGTCGCCTTCTTTAATGATCTTTTTATCAACCGATTCAACTTTCTGCCTGGAGCTTACAGCTGCATTATTGCCAACAACTTCTTGCTGCTCCGATTCGGCATTATAGCCTACGTCCTCTTTATCAGATTTAATAACCGGCGCTTTAAACGATACGCTGTTTACTTTCTCTGCAATTGGCGGAGGTAGCAAAGCTTCCTTTACCTTTGTTAAATTTTCAGATGGGTTTTGTTTACATGCCAGTACAATTAGTACCAGCAATGAAAGAATAAGATATTTTTTCATAATATAAATTGATTAGCTGAATCAAATTTACATTACAAAATTCTGAATTATAATATATAAAAAAATTATATTTTGATTTATATTATTTATCGAACTTATATTCCGAATAAGTTATTTTAACTTCTCGTTGTTCCTGTGCCTGTCTGCATCGCGGATGCTCTTTTTTTCAAGATTTTTTTCCAGCGCGTCCGTTAGGTCAATGCCGGTTTGGTTAGCCAGGCATATCAGCACAAAAAGCACATCGGCCATTTCATCGGCCAGGTTAACTTCCTTGTCCGACTTTTTGAACGATTGCTCGCCGTATTGCCGGGCCATAATACGCGCCACCTCGCCAACTTCTTCCATTAACATGGCAGTGTTAGTCAATTCATTAAAATAACGTACCCCGGTTGTTTTGATCCAGTTATCTATAAGATGCTGCGCTTCCTTAATTTCCATAAAGCAATATTACAAAATATGCCGGCTTGGTTTTGCTATGCTGGTAATCGCTATCGTTAAATTATTGCAGTAACAGTTTCAGGTTGATACCGAAATTGGTGAACGCGGTGGTAAAGGCCTGCGAGGTGTATGGTTTGGTGATATTGCTATCGTAAAATAGGTTAAGGTTAAAACGCTGGTTGATCACGTAATCTATAGACGGGCGCAGGGTGATATTTTTAGAGCCCGCGGATATCTCCGCGCCGGGCACATCAGCACGGTAGATCACCAGCTTTTTATCTCTGATAGCTACATCCAGTTTAAAGTTCACATCATTATTCTCGCGTCCGCTGCCAAATAATCCCCAGGGGATATGGAAGTTTTTAGGGCGATAGCCAAACCCAAGCACAATAATATTCTCATCCTGCTGGGCCAACTGGCTGTTAAGCATACTGAGGTTTAAGAACCTGTTTTTACTGAACTCCACATTGGCGGTCATGCTGTTTTTAAAGCGCATATCCGCCCCCAGCAAAGGCAGGAATGATTCGAGTATACTCACTTGCGAGAACTGGTAAAGCGGCAAAAAGTCGTTATTCGCGTCGCGTGTGCTGCTGTAGCCGTTTATAGTTTGGTATTGCAATAAAGTAGTATAAGCGCTAACGTTATAAGATGAGCGGTAAACATGCCGCAGATCAAACGAATCAAACAGATCATTAAACAACGGCAAGCGGGCTAAGCCGCTGTATTTAATATCCCAGTTAGGGATAGGTATTTTAGGGAATTGGTTTAGGCTTACCGCGCTGGCATCCTTACCTGTGTATGCCGCCAGGAAAGCCGGCACTAACACATTCTGCGCGTTAGGGCTGTAACCATCGGCATACCCGCCGTTTGTACCCGCCGAGTTGGGGTTTTGCTGGCCTAAACGCTGCGATACTACTGTACGGTTATCCAGAAACTTTTGGAAGTCCGCGGAATTACGGTCGACATCGCCACCTTTGGAAAAGGCCGTACCGATAGACAGGAAGGAGATACTGTATGTACCCGAAGTAACCGGGCTGAGGTTCTCAATACTTTGGGTACTCTCCAGATATTTAAACTGCGTTTGGTAATTGCGGTCCTGCGTACGGAAAGCCTTCAGCTCGATACGCAGATCCGGCAGCGGTTCAATGATGCTGCGTAGCTGTATATCCTCGTTAAAGGACTTTACAAAAAGCTGATTTTGCAAGGTATCGGTACTTATCCAGCCGCGTGCTATAGCGGTTGGCCGTATATCAGCCTGGCTGCCCAGCAGGAAGCCGATACCCGGAGAATTATAATTAAGGTCCTGCCCGAAGAAATTGGACTTAGGCAGATAACCCGGCAGGAACGTACCCTCTGTGCGGGTGTAGGTACCACTTATACTTTTAATACTGGTGAGCACACCCAAAAACAGTTTGCCAATGCTTGTTTTCTCATCACGCCCCTTTCTTAACCCCCTGAACTTGTTATAGAAATTAGCAAAGTTTAAGTTCGGATTAAGCTGTATGGTACGGGCGTTTTGTATACTGTTGCCCACATCATATGTAGGGTTATTGATGGCAAACGTCGGTTGCGATTGCCAGTTAAAATTGGTACTGTAACGCATAGTAAGCGCGGTCCAATCGAGCCCCGGTATTTTATTTACCGGGGTGGTGTAGTTAATGTTAATGGTATGATTATAATTTACCGTACGGCCCAGTCGCATCAGATTGGTCCATAAGGTATCGCGTTTAAGGCCATTGATACGGCCTGCGGGCTCATCCACTACGGAAAGATTGGTGGCATCAATATCCAGCGAAAGGGATCTGGATAGGTTCCAGCCTATGCCATATACCCTTGTAATATTAAAGTTCTTGTTAAACGATGTAGGGATAGCAATATAATTATTGGGGTCGTTGTTGCGTAGGGTATTTTCAGAGTAAAAACGATCGAAATTGATACTAAAATTTAACCTGGATGGCAGTATACTAAAGTTAAAATCGCGGGCCAGTGCCAGCAGGTTGTTTTTAATGATCTTGGCAAACGGCGTAATGTATTTAGGTTCCCGGGTATAATTGTAGTTAAGCGCCACACGATAAGTTTTTGCCATATCGTTCTCTACAATAAAATCATGATGCTGGTACTCGGTATAAGCATACGTAGCGGCAAAATTCTCAATATCCCAAACATGCGCCGGGGCAGAAACATCGGTACGTTCCTTGTGTACATTGGTAAAGTTAATGCTCTTGCGAACGGTAAAATCTTCCGAAACCCTTTTTATCGAGTCACGGGCCTGACTGCTTGGAGCCGCCGCTAATGATTTTTTCAGTTCCACATCGGCCATGCCGGGGTCATACTGGGGTGTGCTTTTTTGGGTAGATATATTGACATAGGCAGGTATGCGTATACCGCTCTTATCCGGGAAAAACTTGCCCAGTTCCACACTCGCCGAAGCATCAATGATCTGGTTGTCGCTACGGCTGCGGTCGCTCACACGCGAGTCAAGCGTACCAAAACCAATGGTACTCTTACTGCCTGATACGGTGATATTGGCAAAATCTGCCAATGTTGCGTCAACACGGGCGGTTGCGGCCCAGCCGCCGCCCTGGTCAAAATCGGTAAGGCGCAATTCATCGAACCATACGGTACCCGTTTTATTGAGGCCGTCGTCGCCTATGGTTCCGTTGGCCTTATAAGGATTACGCACACCCAGCATAATGGTACGCAGGCGGCTCAGGTCGGGCTGGCCCTTAATGGTTACCTTGTTCTTGCCATCAGTATAGGTAAAAGGTACCGTAAACGGCCAGGGCTGCCCGTTGAGCTTGGCATTGTTTCGCGCCAATTTAGCATCGGTTAAAATAGACAGCTGCAAATTCAGTTCATTTACAGCAGGCCATATTGCTCCCGGGTCGCGTGTGCCGGGTTGGGTTATGGCCAGTGGCACTTCATATTCATAATAGTTATCCTGGTAATCTACACCCAGGCGAATAAAGGCGTTCAGGTCGTTATCCTTTAACTGGTCACCCTCGGCATGTATAAACATTTGCACGCGTTTGTAGGCGCGCAGGTCATTAAAGAACGTACGGAAAGCGGCCCTCGAATAACCATCGCGCAAATTGGTCACATTTAGAGAGAGCGACTGCTCGTTCAGCTTAGTATCCGTTTGCAGGTTATTATAATTACGCTGGCGGTTAATGCCCGGAGGCACCACATAAGGTATAGGGGTGCGGTTACCGTTCTCCTCAATATTTACCGCTTGTACATCCAGTGTAGAACCATCATTTACCGGACTTTGTATAGCCGGATCGGCAATAATGTTTATAGGGTTATTTTCAGCATTGAAGGTGCGCCACTCGCTGCGGGCCAATTGCAGGGTAGCAAAGCGTAGTACGGCGGTATCCGCAAAGTTGGTCATGAACATACGCATAAACCGTATGGCCTTAAAATCCTGTATGTTGCCTACTTTACTGGTATAATCAGTTATGGGCACCCTGAATTGGTACCAGGTAACTGACTGCGTAGTGCCGTTTGGAAGCTTCACATTGGCCGTGATCTTATCGTTAATATAATTTTGGCCAACAACCATATCCTGCGGGCGGATGGAAACCCGGTACTGGAAGTACTCATCGGTTTGGCTCATGTTATTATCCCGGTTGATATCCTCTCCATCAGGCAACGATGTTGATGCCGATGTTTGTATGCCCAGCTCCGCCTGTGATTGTTCAGCCGTTTTGGAGTTGCCTTCGGTACCATTATAACGGCTGTAGCGTTCCAGGATACCTGCACCGGCCTGGTCAAGCGCCTGCCCCTGATAATAGCGATAATCGTCAGACGATGGGTCGGCATTAAGGGCAGCTGCTGCCTGCGGGTTCAGCACACCCTGTGTTTGCTGCAGGAAAGGCGCGAACTTTGTTTTTTCGTCCGCGTTATTCAACCCGTCTAAACCCACATCCTGCAGGCGGCGGTTATCCGGGTTGTTATCAAATGCGTTTACCACCGGCTGTAACCTGGATACACGGCCCCAGGCGGTTTCATCAACCTTATCCGCCGTAATACCATCTACCGGCAAGGCGTTCTCCAGGCTCTTACGTCCATCTTTTAATATATCTTCAGATACACTGCCGAGGTTGAAATACAGGTCGCCACCTGCGGAGTTAGGTTTATAAATAAACGGATCCAGCACCCAAAACTCGATGTAACCCACATTCAGCGATTCAAAATCATTGGTTTCCAGCTTACGGAAAATACCGCCCCAACGGTTGCGGGGGTTCTGCAAAGTACCATCAGTATTTACACCGGTTGTAGTATAGTTATATGGGCCGCGAACCGTGGGATAAAAAGCAAGATTAAGCGTGGCCAGGCTTAGCGGCTGCCCGGTGGTTGATTGCTTGTATGGGAAAACCTCCTGCTCCAGCACCTGCCTTACGTAATGGTTTGACAGATCGTTCCTGGAAACCGGTATGTTGCCCGAGTTGGTATAAAATATAGGGTCGATATTATAAAAGGCCAGTCGGGCACGGTTAAACCCGTAACTGAGATCATTGAAGGTTTGCGACTCGGGGAATAGTTGCGGCGTACCCGAAAGCTGCCAGTTAATGGCGCTTTTAATATCAATAACCGAGCGGCTGTTCTCAAAATCATCCAGGTATGAAGTACCATTACGTGAACCTGCGAAATTCAACGCGCCGGGACTTCCGGGCATCAGTTGGGCAAACTCACCGCTGAAATTGATGGTAGAGTGTGCTTTAGTATTGATAAAGGGTATCTTATCTACCAGCCTGGTTAAAAACCTCGACTCGGTACTGTAATTGGCATCGAAACCCCAAATAGTATTGGATATAGATTCTTCGCCCACTATTTCGTTTTGCGTAATGGGCTGCTCCGTAAGGTGCATAATAGTGGCACCGAGGGCCAGTTTAGGATTTACCCGATAATCAAGCCTTGTACCCCATAGCGATTTTTGCTGCACCCCAAACAGCTCGTTGTTTTCCAGTTTAATGTTAATAGGTTGCCCTGATTGTAAAAGAGCCTGGTTAAGCATACGCAGCCGCCCCGCGCTGTAATCGATCGTATAATCTGTCCCTTCCTGCAATTTTAGGTTACCGGCCGTTACTACTACCGAACCCTGCGGGATATTTACCGCGTTGAGCTGATACTCCGACCCATTCTGGCCCGTGTAAGTCCCTTTAATGAGGTAGCGGTTAAGCTTGGGGAACAACTGCTGAGCAATGGTTTTGGTTGAATCATATAATGGCTGATAAACATACCGGGTTTTAAGGTCGCCTTCCGCCGAGGTGAACTGCCTTTCCAGGTCGCTGCCGAAAGGTTCAATGGTGGGGAACATGATTCGCCCGTTCTGCGAATCAATGGTGATGCCCTCCAGGAAGTCGAAGTAACCATCAGGCGATTTATCATTCTGCTGATTAAGGTTATCCAGCCCGGTTATCTGCAACCATCTTTTCTCCTTGAGGTTGTTACCCTCATCCATGATCGTTTTTTCGATGCCGGTTTTATCATCGAGCCGGGAGATGTTAAGCCTGAAATTAGTAGGACTGATCTGGTAAGCTCCCAATGAATAGATGTTCTTCATCATCAGGTCCCAGGTAGGCAGGTTGGTTTTTAGCAGTTCGTTCTTTAGCAATTTGGTATATAGTACCGTTGGCGTTGCGTTGTTAACAGCTCTGTCGCTGCTAAACTCCCCTACCTGGTATTGCACGCCATTTACGGTATACTGATAGGCCACCGCCAGTACCTCATCATTATTGAGCGGGTAATTAAGGGAGATATAACCCAGTTGAGGATGCAGTGTAAATTCGTTATCCTTTAGCTTACGCGCGTAGGTAAGCTTGGCATAGTTATCGGTACCACCGCTTGCCCTGAAATAATTAGCCACATCATTAGAGTTGGTATTGCGGGCGCCAGCAGGCAGGTTGGCTAAAAGCGAGTTGGACTGCTGCGGAAAACCCGGCCCCTGGAAACCCGCCGGATAACCGCTGTAAGCCGAACCACCCTGTATCAGGGGGTTATGCGGCTTGTTCTCACCCAGGTCCATAAATGCCAGTATATCCCGCGAGTTATCGGTTACGTTGGTACGGTTAGTGGTCCAAACCTCAATTTTGGTAATGGTGATGTTTGAGCTGATAATGGGAATATTCGCCAGCGCGCGATTATAATTGTTGCGGAAATACTGAGATAAAAAGTAGTGCTTATTGGCCTCATAATCTGCCGCGGTTATAGAGATATTACCCTGCTGCGAGCCATTGGTTATGGTAATATTTTTTGCCTGCGAGCGCTGCTGCGAGAAAATACTGGTTACATCCAGCCGGCCGAAACGCAACTTGGTTTTTACGCCGAATAATGCCTGGCTCCCGGTGATTAGTGTAGTATTGAGCGGCATGCTTACGGTACCGGCTTCTATTTTTTGGATGATCTCATCGGCATGGCCGGTATAATCAAGTTTAATCTGGTTCTCAAACTGGAACTGCGCCTGTGTATTATAATTGGTAGTGATCTTTAGTTTATCACCTATATCGCCGGTAACATTGAGCTGTATGCGCTGGTCGAAATTAAAATTGAACTGGTTACGCTGCCGGGTATTGAACAGCGGGTTCTCATTCTTATTGATCTGCCCGGCCAATATCACTTCCGCCGAACCCTGAGGCCGTATGTTAATGTTTGAGTTGCCGAATATCTGCTCAAAGGTTTTGCTGCGCACCTTTATCTGAGGGATAAAACCCGGCTGCTGCGACTCAAAAGCATAATTGTCTGATAACTGCTGAAAATAATCGCGCCGGAGGCTGCGTTGCTGTAATTGCAGGTACTGACTAAACGTTAAATACTGCGGTGGACGATAGTTAAGGTTACCCAGGCGCTCATACAATATATAACGGTTGGTAAGCGGATCATACTCAATAGTGCGTACTAACCCGGGCGGGTCTTTAAAAAACAAACCCGACCGTTCCCTTTTTGTAGTAGGCTCGCGCAGCTTTATTGGCCCCGGTTTAAAGCCCGTATCGGCGCGGGCGGTTGCCGAGCCCGATGGCGCTACAGGTGGCTGGTTGCTTACAGGCAATTGGCCGGGCCTTGGCTGCTGGTTAAAAGGTTGCTGCTGTGGTTGGTTAGGCGATTGCTGGTTTGGATATTGTTGCTGCCTGTTAGGGAACTGCTGCCCCTGTTGTGTTGGATATTGCTGCTGCCCCTGCGATGCGGGGTACTGGTTAGGTTGTTGGTTAGGGACCTGATTTTGTTGCGTTTGCCTGGCATAAAGCTTCCCCGCTCCGCTTAAAGCAGATACAAAAAGTATCACTACAAAAAGCTTAGTAGTAAAAGTTTTTACCAAGTTAATCTATTAAATTCCAGTAATTATAAGTTCTTAAGGGCGAATTTAACCAGTTGCTCTACAGTTAAAACACCGGTATTTTTGCTTATTTCCTGATCCAGAACTTTCTCTGCAACATTACGAACAAAGCCCAGCATTACAAGGGCGGAAAGCGCCTCTTCTTTTGCCGTTTTTAACCCTGTTGGTACCGAAGTTAATGTATCCGGGCCTTCTTTTTTAAGCTTATCCTGCAACTCTAAGATAATGCGCTGTGCCGATTTCGGGCCAATGCCTTTTATACTTTTAATAAGCGCCACATTGCCTTGTACAATGGCCGCCTGTATTTCGGCAGGAGTAATGGACGACAGCATCATGCGGGCAGTGTTTGGGCCAATGCCCGATATGGATACCAAATGCAGAAAGAGCTTGCGCTCTCCTGCATCGGCAAAACCATAAAGTGTATGTGCATCTTCTTTAACGTGCAGCCAGGTGTATAACTTGCAACGTTCATGATCGCCAATCTGCGAATAGGTATTTAACGATATATTGATCTGGTAACCAACACCACCTGCATCTATCACCACATAAGCGGCGCTCTTGAACGCCAGTTTACCATCAATATAGTCGTACATGTTTTTTCAGATTATTTCTTTTTTGTTTTAGCCTGGTTGTCGCGGGCGCATTTTATTTGCGCGTCAATTACGGCTATGGTAACCATATTCACGATCTCGCGTACCGAACTGCCTAACTGTAATACATGCACCGGTTTCTTTAACCCTAAAAGAATAGGGCCAACAGCTTCGGCGCCGCCAATTTCCTGCATTAGCTTGTAAGCAATGTTACCAGACTCTAATGTAGGGAAGATAAGTGTATTAGCCGGCTTGCCGTTAAGCGTTGAGAAAGGAAAATTATCTGCCAGCAATGCCGGGTTAAGGGCAAAGTTAGCCTGCATCTCACCGTCAACAACCATATCCGGGTATTTATCGTGCAATATCTTAACCGCCTCGCGTGTTTTCTCCGGCAACTCGCCATCGTTTGAACCAAAGTTTGAATAAGACAACACCGCTACGCGGGGCTGGATATTCAACTGCCTAACCGATTTTTCTATTAACACGGTTATGTCTACGAGTTCCTGGGCCGTAGGGTTTATATTTACGGTTGTATCACCAAAAAAGAATGGCCCTTTTGGTGTGATCATGAGGTACATACCCGCTACCCGGCTAATACCTTCTTCAATACCGATGATCTGGAGTGCAGGTTTAACGGTTGACGCGTAATTTTTGGTTAGCCCGGATATCAGTGCGTCGGCCTCGCCAAATTCAACCATGCAAGCGCCGTAGTAATTACGGTCGGTGATCATTTTTTTGGCCTCAAATAAGGTTACCCCTCTGCGCTGGCGTTTCTTAAACAGGAATTGCGTATATTCTTCCGAGCGATTGGTTTGTTTTTTAGGATCAATGATCTCTACATCGCCCAGGTCAAGCTCCGTTTCACGCATGATCTCTCGGATGCGGGTTTCATCACCCAATAATATCGGCGTAGCTATCTTTTCTTCCTTTACAATCTGCGCGGCACGTAATATTTTGTAGTTATCTGCCTCGGCAAACACCACCCGTTTTGGGTTCTGTTTAGCCTGGTTAGTGATGTCGCGCAGTATTTTGTTGTTGGTGCCCAGGCGGGTCATCAACTCTTCGCGGTAGGCATCCCAATCAGTAATTATTTTACGCGCCACACCCGAATCAATGGCAGCCTTTGCTACCGCTGCCGAAACCTCGGTAATAAGGCGCTGATCCATTGGCTTAGGAATAATATAATCCCTGCCAAATTTGAGGTTAGTAATATTGTAGGCTAAGTTCACCGCTTCCGGCACCGGCTTTTTAGCCATTTCGGCAATAGCCTTGGTAGCGGCAATTTTCATCTCCTCATTTATGGCAGTCGCCCTTACATCAAGTGCCCCGCGGAAAATATAAGGGAAGCCGAGCACATTGTTCACCTGGTTAGGGAAATCAGACCGGCCGGTAGCCATTATAATATCCTTACGGGCGGCAATAGCCAGATCGTAGCTTATTTCCGGCTCGGGGTTGGCCATAGCAAAAACGATAGGGTTTTTAGCCATGCTTACCAGCATTTCGGGCGTTACTACATTACCCGCAGAAAGGCCTACAAAAACGTCGGCACCTTTCATGGCATCGGCCAGGGTGGTAATATCTTTGCGCTGGGTAGCAAACTCCAGGCGGATATCATCCAGGTCGGTGCGGTCAGGGGTAAGCAATCCGTTAATGTCAAACATCACCAGGTTTTCTTTTTTAACCCCCAATGACAGGTACATTTTAGTGCATGATACTGCCGCGGCGCCGGCGCCGTTCACTACCAGTTTTATCTTATCCAGCTTCTTTCCCTGTATCTCACACGCGTTCATCAGAGCCGCGCCCGAAATAATGGCCGTACCATGCTGGTCATCGTGCATCACGGGGATATTCATTTCGGCTTTAAGCCTGCGTTCAATTTCGAAACATGTAGGCGCAGAAATATCTTCGAGGTTTACGCCGCCAAAAGTTGGCTCAAGCGCTTTAACGATATTAACAAATTCATCTACTGATTTGGCGTTAACCTCCAGGTCAAACACGTCAATATCCGCATATATCTTAAACAGGAGGCCTTTACCTTCCATTACCGGCTTACTGGCTTCGGGGCCAATATTTCCCAGGCCAAGTACCGCGGTACCGTTACTGATAACGGCTACAAGGTTACCTTTAGCGGTATATTTATAAACATCTTCAACGTTGTTGGCTATTTCACGGCAGGGCTCGGCAACTCCGGGCGAATAGGCTAAAGTAAGGTCGCGCTGAGAGTTGGTGGGTTTGGTAGGTACTACCTGTATTTTACCGGGCCTGCCCTTAGCATGGTAATTAAGAGCATCCTGCTTACGATTTGGTTTGTTCATTGAATTTCCCTTTAATTAAAGCGCCCAAAATTACGATTACTTTTCCTGAAGCCCCAATAAAAAGCACATTACAAAGCTGTTTACACAAAATAGCACGGATGGCTCACTTTAGCTGTGGCCAATATTTACAGAAAGCCCGGGCAGTAAAGGCAAATTAACATTAGTGCCCAACTGCCTGTTCCATTGCATCAGTTGCTCTACCTTAACCCCATATTGTGTGGCTATAGTAGTTAGCGTTTCACCGCGCTTAGTAATATGGGTAGTTGGCGTAACCGGGGTTGCATTACCGCTAACTGGTTGTGGACCGGCCTCCACAGCTAATCGCCTGTACGGGGTTACCTGCGGAGGAGGAGGCGCAATAGCTACGTATTGTACAGGCCTTATGGGGCGTACCGGGGTTGTAACATCATTAACAGCTGTACGCAGTATTTCACTTTGTTGCTTATCCAGCTTGGGCACTACCAAACAGCGTGGCGCGGCTGCCGTACCATTAATAATTTGCTGGCGATAAGCGGGGTTAAGAGAAGAGATATCCTTAAGAGGCATACCCAAAGCTTGCGCTACACGACTGAGTGGTATAAATTTATTTACCATTACCGTATCGGTAACAATGGCTAAACTTGCTGTTTGTGGTGTAATGGCATGGTAACGGTGGTACCGCATCATGTAATTTACGGCGATGAATGCCGGTACATAACCTCGTGTTTCGGGCGGGAGCATATCCCTTATGGACCAATAATCATGCGTGCCCGATCGCTCAAGGGCGTGCTCAACATTGCTCTTTCCACAATTGTATGACGCTATGGCCAATAACCAGTCGCCAAATTGCAGGTAGGCATCCTTGAGGTAAGCAGCGGCGGCATTACTGGCCTGCACGGGATCGCGGCGTTCATCTACATAATCTGTCATCGCCAGGCCGTATATCTTGGCTGTTTCCGACATGAACTGCCATGGCCCCGCAGCGCCTACCCTGGATATGGCATTGGGATTAAGTGCCGACTCTACGATAGAAAGATATTTGATCTCATCAGGAATACCGGCCTGCGCGAAGGCTTTCTCATAAATAGGGAAATAATACCTGGACAAGCCGATCATACGGCCCATCTCATCCTTACGGCGACTGTAAAGATCAATATAAGCCTGTACATAGCCATTGTAGTCGAGCGGTACCTCTCGCTGGATAGAATCTAAACGGCGTTTAAAAATAACGTTGTTGTAAACAGATACCGGCGCCTGTGGCTCTGGAGCCAGTATGTTGGTGTCTTGCTGTGTAGATTGTAAAGCAAGGGCTGTAAAAGTTTTTTTTGCATCAGCTTTAACCACCTGCAAAATAAACGCGCAGGAGAGCAAAGTAAATAGTCTCTTCATACTTTAGGGTAACCCGCATGCAGAACCATGAGAGTTATTTACTAATATATTAACTTTTTATAGCTGAAGGAAATATTCGGAGAAATTTAACAATTCCTGTTCGTTAAAACTTTTAGCTATCAATTGTAAGCCTAACGGTAAACCTTTACTATTATTGCCTGCAGGTAAGGATATTGCCGGCACGCCTGCAAGCGAGGCCTGTACGGTAAAAATATCATAAAGGTAAGTAACTACCGGATCTTTCTCCTTTAACCCTAAAGCAAAAGCCGGTTCGGGAGCGGTTGGAGCTAATATGAAATCGTATTCCTGCAATATCTCGTTGGTTTTATTTTGGATGAGGCGGCGTACACGTTGCGCTTTGGCATAATAGGCATCGTAATAACCGGCGCTTAGTACAAAGGTGCCGAGCATAATTCGCCGCTTTACCTCTTTACCAAAACCTTCTGAACGGGATTTTTTATAGGTTGAGGTAAGATCAACGGCATTAGGGCTTCGATAGCCATAATGCACACCATCATACCGTGCAAGGTTGGATGAAGCCTCGGCCATAGCCAGTATGTAATAGGTAGGCACCAGGTAATCCAATAATTCAAATGATATGGGCTTTACGGTATGGCCATCCGCGCGCAATTTATCAATGTAAGCCGTTAGCGTGGCTTTCACATCAGCGTCAACACCCGGGCTGGATAAGGCTTCCTGCATGTAAGCGATGCGCTTTTTGCCACTCTCTTTTTTCAGATTGGCAATTTGTGGCACTGGTTTGTGGGCGAGGGTGCTGTCGTATTCATCAGGCCCGGCCATTACTTCCAATAGTAAGGCGGCATCCTGCACGGAGCGGGTGATGGGACCAACCTGGTCAAATGAAGAGGCATAACTAATAATACCATAACGCGATATACGCCCGTAAGTAGGTTTTAAACCCACTACACCGCAAAAAGCGGCTGGCTGCCTAACAGACCCACCGGTATCGGTGCCGATAGCGGCATGACACATGCCGGCTTGTACAGCTAACGCTGAACCGCCCGATGAGCCGCCGGATACACGTGTTTGATCCGCATAATTCTTTACAGGGCCAAAAAACGAATTCTCATTAGCAGCGCCCATAGCAAATTCGTCGCAGTTGCAACGCCCTATGATGATAGCATCCTCGGCCAACAGTCGCTCCACAATAGTTGCGGAGTATATAGCGGTAAAGTTCTCCAGCATTTTTGATGACGCCGTTACCTTGTGGCCTTTGTAAGAAATATTGTCTTTAATACCAATTACCATACCGGCCAGTTTACCTACCGGCCCGCCACTTTGCATACGCTTATCAAGTGCCCGCGCCTGCTCAAGCGCTTCAGCTGCAAATACCTCGTTAAAAGCGTTAAGTTGTACATTGGCCTGTATCTGCTGCAGGTAACCGTTCACCAATTTCTCTACAGTAGTATCACCATTTTTCAACCCGCTTTTCAGCTCACCATACGAGTGATAGTTATTAGTCATGGGGCCTAAAATAAAAAAACTTATCTGTTGAAGCTTAAACTATTTCAACAGATAAGTTTTAAATGCGGCTTTTTACCGCGCCAATAATGTTGCAGGGAAATTAAACCTTGGGTTTATCTTCGGTGCTGCTGGTGTTTGCCGATGAGCTTGAACTTTCGCCGTTTTGAGCGTCTTTAAATTCTTTAACGCCTTTACCAAGTCCACGCATTAATTCGGGTACTTTTTTACCGCCAAACAAAAGCAATATTGCAATGATGATCAGAATAATTTCTGGTGCGCCTAATCCCATGATTTTAAGTTTTTATGTATGAATATTTTACCTCATGCCGGTTTATTCGGCATGCTTATTTTCAGTTGTAATGTGTGCCGCGTTTGCATGCTCCGTGCCTGTGGTATGATGCTCTGCAACATGGGTTTCTTCACCAGCCGGTTTAACGGTGGTTTCGTTCTCAAATGTAGCGTCGGCAGCAGGTGTCGAAGCCTCAGCCGCCGGATGCTCTTCAATGGCATCGGTAGCCGAATGGCCCGTATATGCTGATACCGTACCGGCAACAGGCTCATAAGTTGGCGTTTCTGTCTTAGTTTCTATCGGGGTTTCTACGGCTTTCTCCGGAGTCTTCCTGTCCTCGTAATTGTTGATCTGGTTATTGATCTCACGTTTAACATCTTCAGAAGCGTCTTTAAACTCGCGGATACCCTTTCCTAAACCGCGTGCAAGTTCGGGCAGCTTGTTACCACCGAAAAGCATAAGGGCTACAAATAATATCAGTATCATTTCTGGAGTACCGATATTTAAGAATAACAAAACCGAACTTAACATTTTATATCATTTAAGTTTACAAATATACAATTAGTACTATACAGCTTAACGCATTAAACAAAAACTAATTATCAGCCAGCCAAGATTTTGGGTTCAGGAACTCCTTACCTTTATTTAAAGTAAAGGAAACCGTAGGATCGCCTGTTGACGGGTCAACCGCTACCGTGCCTATAGCCTGTTTAGTTGAGATATGCTGCCCCACGCCTACCGATACCGATTTAAGGTTAGAGTATGATGTAAAATACTCCCCGTGTTTCAATATCACGGTGTAAGAACCCGCTACGTCGATCACCCGCCGAACTTCGCCATCAAATACTGCCCTTATGGTGGCGTTGGCGGCTGTACGTATCTCATATCCGCTGCTTTCATTCCTGATGCCGTCTGCATCGGTATAGGTGCCAAACCCATGTAATAACTGCCCGTTGGCTACCGGCCAAGGCAAACGACCCCTGTTGCCCAGGAAATCGTTCGACAGCCTTGCCGCCTCCGGCGTGGCATTAAGCACCTGGCTATTGGTTGATGACTTGGTAATGGTTGGCTTTGTTACCGCCACTTCCCTGTTCTCCGCCTTTGCCCTTGCGGCCGCGGCGCGCGCTTCAGCCCGTGCCTTTTCTTCCGCCTCGCGCCTGGCTATTTCAATTTCACGGCTAATTGCCGCTGTAATGGCCCGGTTAGTTTGCGCTATTCTCTTACGGATATCCCGCTGTTGTTGCTTAATAGCCCCCTGTTGCTTTGAAAGGTCGGTAATTACCTTTACCTGGTTATTTTTCGCTTTGCCCAGCTCTATCTTTTCTTTCTCCTGGTTGGCAAGTAAATTGCTCTTTTCGCGTTTGTCCTTGTCCAGTTCGTTGATCTTTACATGCAGGTCCCGCTGCGTTCCCTGTATGTAACCCGCCTGTCGCTCTCGGTAAGTGCCAAATTGCTGCAGGTACTTTAAGCGCCGGTAAGCCTGGTTAAAATCCTTAGCGGCGAAAATAAACATGAGCTTATTGTAGGCGCTTTGGTTACGATAAGCAAACAGCACCATACCCGCATACTCTTTCTTTAACTGGTCTAACTGGCTTTGCAGGTTACGTACGGTATTATTGCTTTCAGAGATTTGATTGTCTAAATTTCTTACCTCGGAGTTGATATTGGCTATCTTTTCTTCCCGAAGATTGATCTGTGCTTTCAGGATATTCAGCTGCTTTAATGATACTTTTTTATTGCTGGCGGTTTCCTGGTACTCCTGGTTAAGTTGCTCCAGCTCATCAGATAGTTTTTCGCGCCGGCGTTTAAGTTCGGCACTGCTCTGTGCGAACGCCCCGGCAGCAACCAACATGCAAGCAAGAAAAATTGCGGCTTTAAAAAGTTTCATCCACCAAAAATATAATTTAATTAGCAGGTTCGTAACTTTTTGGGATACTAAAAGGATATTCGAGCGGCTTATCAAATTCAACCGTGTTGTAACGCAGGTTGGCTTGTATACGCTTATCACCAGCGGTTGAGCTGATATCTATTTGCGACGGGATAACACGGTTGCCTTCTTTAATAAATACATTATTGGCTACCTGCAATGTTTGCCGGGCCAACTGGTTTGACAGGTTGGTTTGCGTAACTTTAAGATCGGCACCTATAAGCAGCTTGTACATTACGTCCTGCATATTACCACTTAGTAGGGTATTGCTGCCTTCGTTGGTAATGGTAGCATGCTCATTAAGCAGCTCGGGAATAGCATTGCCCACCAACAGTGCCTGTACAGTTTTAAAATTAACCTGTTTACCGGCAAAATTATTAATGTAGCTGAATGGCTTTTTCAGATAAACGCTTTGCAGGCGGTTAATTACCTGCACACTATCCGGCGTTATCTGCGCGCGCGCCACCTCTATACCTGCTATAGCGGTAATGGATATCCATATTTTCTGGTCGCGGTTAATGCGGATATTTAGTGTTACATCATTGCTTTTACCATTGATATCCAACTTAGTTTTTGCTTTTCCGGTAAATGTGTTAAACATCACCTGGTTGGCCTGTATAGCCGAAAGTTTTTCGCGGGTAGAATTTAATCGAGCCGCAGCTGCAGAATCCGCAGTAGTGGGGCGCTTAATAACTGTAAGCTTTTTCGACTTGCAAGCCGCAAAGCCTACAAGGCAGCAAACAATAGCTATTTTATTCAGAATATTTCTTCTCATTTATCTTACGTTCTAACACCGGCGACGAGGCCCCGAGCGCTTTAGCTTTCTGCCAGTTTTTCACTGCGCCGGCTACATCGCCCAAAAAATATAAAATATCGCCATAGTGCTCCGTTTTGGTAGCACTGGCATTCTTATCATGTTGGAGCGATTTCTCTGCCCAGAGTTTAGCTTCAGCATATTTTTTCTGCTTGAACAATATCCAGGCATAGGTATCTTCAAACGACGCATTATCGGGCGCCAGGTTGTTGCTGTGCTTAGACATTTGCGCCGCCTTCTCCAACTGTTCGTTCCTTAACGACAAATAGTACGCATAATTGTTCAGCGTGTAGGCATTATCGGGGTCGGCCTCTAAGGCTTTTTCGTAAGCTTCGTCAGAACTTTTCCTGTCGCCGGTAGCATGGTAGGCATCGCCCAGCCCCGAATAGGATTGGGTAAGCAGGTTTTTATCATCAGCGGCCAGCATCACTGTGTTTTTAAGATAGCTAATGGACTTTACATAATTTTTTTTCTCCAGCCAGGCCACTCCTACCATATAATTCATCCATGCCTGGTTAGGAAATAGCTCAAGAGCCTTTTCACCATCGTAAATTACGGCATCCATATTGTTTTCACTAAACTCAATACGTACCAGTTGCTCCTGTACACCATAAGCCTGCTTATCCAGGCTGATAGACTTTTTGTAGGCTTCCTTTGCTTCTTTAACCTGGTTGCTCTGCAATAACAGATCGCCATAAAGAGCGTAGGCCTTGCTGTTATCAGGATGGGCCTGCACCAGCACTTTGCTTAACTGCAATGCACTCGCACGTGCGTCAGGCTCTTTTAGCCGGGGCAGGTAGCCTAAGAGGATCCGTAATTTTTGGTCGATATCAAGGTTGCTATCTGCAAAGGCGGCTTCCAGTTCGTCGTAACTTGCCGCAGGTTTATTTTGCTCGCGAAAAATATCGGCAAGGGCCAGATGCAGCAGCCCGTTAGAAGGGTCAATAGCTATTGCCTTACGCAAAATGGCAATGGCACTATCGTATTGTTTATTAGTGCTAAATATTTCGGCCTTAGCTAAATAGTATCGCGTTTGTGTGGGGTTCTGCTCTATAAGCGCGTCAAGCAGCGAAGCGGCTTTTTTAACATCATTTTGCCTCAGATAAACCTTTTGCCTGCTCAACAGCAGCTCTTCGCTCGGGCCGGCCAGCTCCTCTACTTTATCATATAACTTTAGGGCCTCGGTGTAACGTTTTTGCAGATAAAAGGCATTCGCTTTATCATAATAATAGTCAGACTTATCGGGATTAAGCCTTATCAGTTCGTCAAAAACGGCGTTTAGCTTAGGCAGGTCATTGGATTTTTCATATAGCGATGCCAGGGCGTTCCAGTACCATTCGTTATCACGGTTAAGGGCAACGGCCCGTTCCAGATATAGCCGGGCTTCAACCAAATTATTTTGAACCTGCTCTATATTAGCCAGTTCATAAAGGCTGGCGTCATTGTTAGCATCTATTTGCAACACCCGGTTAAACAGCTCTGCCGCGGCTTTCTTGTTGTCCAGCGTTTTTTCGCGCAGGGCCGAAAAAAAGAGCTGCTTCACCATGCCGCTATCCGCTGCTGATAATGGTTGTGCGACAACGGCTTTGTTGCCCGGTGTCTGTTTAGCCTGGCCCAGGCACATGGTGTTTAGGCCAGCCAGCAGTATAAGCGACGCTGTAAATTTCATCCTGCTTAAATTAACCTATTCCGGTATGTCCATAGCCCCCATGCCCCCTGGCAGTTTCGCCCAGTTCATCGGTTTCTACCCAGTTAACGCGCTCGTACCGGGCAACTACCATTTGCGCGATACGGTCTCCCGTATTGATCTCAAAGGCCTTATCGGAAAGATTAACCAGTAAAACTTTGATCTCACCACGATAGTCGGCATCAATAGTCCCGGGCGAGTTAACAATACCGATACCATGTTTAAACGCCAGCCCGCTGCGCGGCCTTATCTGCGCTTCGTAACCTTCCGGCAACTCAATATGCAGGCCGGTAGGTATCAGCTTACGCTCCAGCGGTTTCAAAATCACCGTGCTTTCCAGGCTGGCACGAAGGTCCATACCGGCAGCATACAGCGTTTCATAAGCAGGTAATGCGTTAGCAGACTTATTTATTATCCTTACGTTCATTTCTTTAATATCGCTTTTAATTCATTACGCTCGGTATACAAAGCGCCCAATCCAAACAGTATCAATAAACCGTTGCCTATAAATATATTACGGTGGAAAACCGTAAATGATAAATATACCAGAATGATGGATACGATGATATATACCAGGTTCTTTTTAAGATTATATGGTATAGGGTAGTTCTTTTGCCCCCACAAATAGGATAACACCATCATGGTGGCGTAAGCGGCAAGTGATATCCAGGCGGATGCCATATAACTGTACTTAGGAATAAACACCACGTTTAATACGATGGTAAGTATAGCCCCGATGCCTGATATATAAAGGCCGTACCGTGTTTGGTCCGACAGTTTGTACCACACCGATAAGTTCATGTAAATACCCAGGCAAACATAACCAAACACTAAAGGAGGCACTACGTTTAAGCCAACCCAAAAACTCTTGTTTCTTACAAAATATTTAAGCACCTCTATATTGGCTACCAACGCTACAAAAATTATGGCCACCACGATCACAAAATAATCCATAATGCGGGCATAGGTTTGGCCTGCATTTTTGTTTTTGGCATGGTTAAAAAAGAAAGGCTCGGCCCCGAGGCGGAAAGCTTGCACAAATATGCTCAGGAAGATGGAGATCTTGGCACAAGCCCCGTATATGCCCACCTCGCGCACGCTTATATTTTGCGGCAGCATTTTACTCAGCAGCAACTTATCCAGGTTTTCGTTCACAAGGAAAGACAGGTTGGCTATCAATACCGGCCAGCTGTAACTGAACATTTCCCTCAGCATCGGCTTATCAAAATCAGTACTTAGCTTTAATACCTCGGGCAGTAACTGGATAAACGATACGATACTGGCTACTAAATTTGAGAGGAAGATATAACCTACCCAGCCTTTTACAAACCATTGATCAATAAATGCTGTACCCGCCATGTGGTGGGCTGTCCACCAGGGGAGTATAAGTAAGAAAGTAAGGTTAAGTGTGATAAATACGGCGATGTTTACAAACTTGATCATTCCGTAACGCGCGGGCCTGCCATCGGCACGTAACTTGGCAAATGGTATTACACACCAGGCATCAACCACCAAAACCCCTACAAACAGCCTGATGTAGGTGGCGTACTCCTGTACAGATATTTTATCTCCCGAGCGTATGAGTTCGGCAATGTGACCTGCAAACGGAAAAGTAACCATCACGAATAATATAGTAATGGCAAATATTACCGCGAAGGTGTTGTTATAAACCTGCCTGGCCTTATCGGCATATTTATTCAGATACCTGAAAAAGGTGGTCTCCATCCCAAAAGCCATTACCGCGTTAAGGATGGATACGTAGCTGAACATGATGGTAAGCACCCCATATGACCCGCCCGAAAGCGTAGATGTATATATAGGAGTTAGAAAGAAACTCAGCGTGCGCGAAGCAATAGTACTAAGCCCGTAAAGAGCCGTTTGCCCGGCAAATTTTTTAGCAGTTGACAAATTGGATAGTTGTAATGATGACTACTTTTTAACTACCTCAAAATTACGATAGTTTTTTAATTCGCCCTCATGGGTTTCAACGGTGGTTACCTCGGCGTCCTCAGGGCCTTCGTTACACCATTCCAGAAACATCTCCATGGTGGCTTCATCGGCTTCGGCGGCAACAAACACATCGCCGTTGGCTTCATTACGTACATATCCACGTACACCTAACTGGTCGGCAACAGCTTTAGTTGATTTGCGGAAAAACACGCCTTGCACATTACCCTTAACAACAATATCCAGGTGTTTCATATGATCGATTTGAGGATTTAAAATTTTGAAGATTTGAAAATTATCCTGACCATAGAAATCCTAAAGTCAGGACCTAAATCCATAATCGTCAAATTAATCAGTAATTATTTGAAAACAGAAATCCATCTTCAAATTTTCAAATCGACGGATCTTCGAATTGAATTAAACCAACCGCTTTACCTTGGTTTCGTCGGTTATTTTAAAACCATCAAGCCCGGTTAGCAGGTTAAGGCCGGGCGTTTTACCCGCCTCTATGGTACCCATGCGGTCATCAACACCCAAAAATTGAGCTCCGTTTATAGTAGCCCACTCCAGTAAGGTATGAAGCGATAATGAAGGGAAATTTTGCTGAAGGGTACGCATTTCACTTAGGATGCACAACTTATTGTTTGATGCCAGGCTATCAGTACCCAGTGTGATGTTCAGGCCCTGGTTCACAAAAAGCTCTACTTTAGGCAGTCGCTTTTCAATATACAAGTTAGCATTGGGGCAAAAACACCAGTTAATATTCCTGTCGAAACGTTTGATGAAATAAATATCCTTTAAGTTGGTGCAGGTATTATGCACCATTAATATTTTTTGCCGGTTGGTAAGCAACGGGATGATACTCTGTAACGAGTTACGTGCCTGTGGCTTAAAAAAATCTATATTTAAATTAAGGTGCTTATATAAATCAATAAACCCGCCTAATTTATAGCGGTAAAATTTATTTTCATCCTCACATTCCTGGTTATGTATACTCAGCAGGTTATAGCCAGTATCGCTGTACTTTTTTAATATTTTAAATAGCTCCTTGGAAACCGTGTAGGGGGCGTGCGCGGTTATTGATACCGGCTGAGGCTTAAATTCATCCAGCGTTTCAATCGCTTTATTAAATATTTCTTCGGCGCGTTCTGGCAAAAAGCCCAATATTTCAACAAAGGTATGGTAATACAGTTTACTTGCAGCCTTCATTGGGGCGGTGGCGCCCACGTTAGAAATGTCGCCTACGGCTACTATGCCATTATCATACATTTCCTGGTCGGCAGCTTTTGCAGCCGCTAAAATATCTTCGTTAGCAGAAGCGCGCAGGGCCAGTATATCTTTTATAAAACTAATGAGCCCGTTGCCTGGGGGTATCTGGCCTTTTACATGCGAAAGCTCGGTATGGCAATGTGTATTGATGAAGCCGGGCACTATAGCACCATGGAGGTGTACAATATCGGCATTTGCGGCCGGAGGGTTATTTTCATCAGTAATGGAGATGACTTTCCCATAGTCATCCACAGTAACAATTCCATTCTTTACGGGATCGGCACAAACAGGGAAAATGTAATCGGCTTTAAAACTTTTCATCAAATAAAACTTGGCATCAGCAATGTCTCCTTAAACTCACTTTCCCAAAATTACAATTAACCTTTAGTTATTGTTTTTAATCTGAAAAAAGAATGACTTTAAATTAAGAACAGATTTTTTAAATTTAAGTACTTTTGTAATGTGAACAACAAAAAAGATAAAATAGACATCCGCAGCCTGACCCTCGAGAGTCTGCAAAAACACTTTATTGCCCTGGATGAGAAACCTTTCCGCGCAAAGCAAGTGTACGAATGGCTATGGAAAAAATCGTGCATATCTTTTGATCACATGAGCAATATTTCGAAAGAACTTCGCACCAAACTTAACGAAACCTTTACAATTAATAACGTACAGGTAAATTCTTCTCAGATTAGTGCTGATAAAACTATAAAAAATTCTTTTATATTACATGATAGCCATTTAATTGAGGGGGTTTTGATACCTACGCCAGACCGTATGACGGCCTGCGTATCATCACAAGTAGGCTGCAGCCTCACCTGTAAATTTTGCGCTACCGGCTACATGGAGCGTAAACGCAACCTCAACCCCGATGAGATTTACGACCAGGTGGTTTTAATTGACAAGCAGGCACGTGAGAACTATGGTATCCCGCTCTCTAATATTGTTTACATGGGCATGGGCGAGCCTTTGCTTAATTATGCCAACGTTTTAAAATCAATAGAACGCATTACCGCTGAGGACGGCCTCAACATGGCAGCCAAACGTATTACCGTATCAACCGCGGGCATTGCCAAAATGATACGTAAACTGGGTGATGATAAAGTGAAATTTAACCTGGCCCTTTCCCTTCATGCCGCTAATGACGAAAAGCGAAATGCCATTATGCCCATTAATGAGCAAAACTCACTAAAAGCACTGGCCGATGCTTTAAAGTATTATTTTGCCAAAACTAAAAACCCGGTTACCTACGAGTACATTGTTTTTGACGGTGTGAACGATACGCTGAAAGATGCTGAGGAACTGGCGCGTTTTTGCAGGCACCTGCCCTGCAAGGTAAATATTATTGAGTACAACCCTATCTCATTTGCCAGCTTCTTAAACGCAGGACAAGACCGCATTGAAGCTTTTGCAGATTACCTGCGCAAACAAGGCATTACCACCAACATACGCCGCAGCCGTGGCAAAGATATTGATGCGGCGTGCGGGCAATTGGCCATTAACGAAAAAGAGAAGGAAAAGGAGCAGTTAGCTTAAACCTTTATCTTTGCATTCGATTATGATAAGTGCGGGTACAACTTTCCAATTTTTAGATCAGGACCTTTTACTGCTGCCACAAAAAGCCATTTACTGGAAACAGCAAAACGCTTTGATTGCCGCCGATGTACATTTTGGCAAGGTGGGCCATTTCCGTAAAGCCGGTATTGCCATACCACGTAATATGGAGCAGGACGACCTTGCCGTACTGTCTGACCTGATTTATGAGCACCGGCCAGAAAAGATCTATTTCCTTGGCGACCTTTTTCACAGCGATATGAATAACGATTGGGATTGGTTTGTGCTATGGCGAAGCCAATTCCCAAAGCTGGAGATCATTCTTATAAAGGGCAATCACGACATTATCAGCGATCAGCATTACCTTAAGCTGGGCGTAACGCTATACAAGGAATTAGCGGTGGGCCCTTTCCTAATGCTGCACCACCCCCTGCCTAATGCTACTCAAAAAGCCGCCGGCGGGTATGTGCTGTGCGGGCACATACACCCGGGCGTAAACCTGGTTGGCCGTGGCAGGCAAAGTATAACCCTGCCTTGTTTCGCTTTTGGTAAAAACCAGGCCATACTACCATCATTCGGTAAATTCACCGGCAGGGTAGCTATACTCAGCCATAAAACCGACCGCATTTTTGGTGTACTGAAGGATAAAGTAATTGCCATTGGCTGATAAGCCATAATAAAAAACACATAAGTACTTGTTTTTCTATTAGTTATTTGTAACTTAAGGTAATCAATTAACCTTACTGTTATGAAGAGCGTAAAGCACATACTTGCCCGCAAAGGCAGCAATGTTATTGCCGTTGCTGCCGAAACCACCGTTTTAAATGTTTTAAAACTGATGGCTGATAAAAACATCGGCTCGGTAGTGGTAACGCAAAATGGCGAATACGCCGGCTTGGTGACCGAACGCGACTATGCCCGAAAGATCATATTAATGGGTAAACACTCTGATGATACCACTGCCGGTGAGATCATGAGCAACGGCCTCCCGCATATTACCCCCGAATCATCTGTTGATGATTGTATGCTGATCATGAGCGAGCGCAATATTCGTTACCTCCCGGTTTTTGACCGCGAGCAGCGCCTGTGCGGCATTATCTCTATCAATGACGTGGTGTATGAGACTATTCATTCACAAAAAGAAACCATCGAACAACTGCATAGCTACATACAGTCGTAACCGGATTCAGTAGCAAACCATTGACGTAATAACAGGTTATTATTACCGGGTACAAACCCTATTTACGTAATGGATGAGCATTTTAAACAGCAGGCCACACCTATTTTATTTGGCGCCGAGGTATTTATTGAACCGGGACAAACCGCGGAAGAAATAGACTTGTGGTTCCGCCGGTTACATGAGGCCGGCATGCAGGTTACACGCATACGCCTGTTTGAAAGCTATATGCACCGCAATGATGGTTCATGGGATTTTTCCCTGTTTGATACCGCTTACAAAGCAGCCGATAAGTACGGCATTAAAGTATATGGAAACCTGTTTCCGCGCACAGCATTTACCGACCTTGGCGGCTTAAAGTTCCCGAAAGATGCTGACCACCTCAAAGCTATTGAACGATACATAGAAAATGTGGTCAATCACTTTAAGCAGTTTAGTTCCTGCTATGGCTGGGTGCCCGTGAATGAACCGGGTGTTGGCCATTTTCCGCAGGAACAATACGCTACAGATAAGTATGAAGAATGGGCTGCTATGCAGCAACAAGTGGCGTACAATAGCGGCGGATATGACCATTTTGACTTTGCCGACGAACGTTTCCACCTTTACTACAATACCTGGTTCCTGAACTGGCTGCGCGACGAAATTTACAAACACCACCCGGATAGTATTATACATGTTAACAACCATGCTATTTTTAAAAACGTGGCCGAGTATGATTTCCCGGCATGGCGCCGCTTCCTTACCAGTTTGGGTGGCTCGGCACATGCCAGCTGGCATTTTGAGTATTTTACACGTGAAAAGTACGCGCTTGCCGTAGCGGCTAACTGCGAGATCATCCGATCGGGCGCGGGAAACATTCCTTGGTTTATGACCGAGTTGCAGGGCGGCAATAATACTTACAGCGGCTTCCTGGCATTATGCCCTACGGCTCATGAAATTGCCCAATGGCTTTGGATAGCCATAGGCAGCGAGAGCCGGGGCGCTATCTTCTGGTGCCTTAATCCGCGTTCGTCCGGCATTGAGGCTGGTGAATGGGCCATGCTCAACTATCACAATGAGCCATCAGACCGTTTTACTGCAGCAAACCGGGTAATAGAGCTGGTTAAACGCGAACACGCCTTTTTTGATGCAGCCCGCGAGGTGGAATCGGGTATAAATATTCTTTATACCCGCGAATCGCTATGGGTTGAGAAAACCCTGCAAATGGGCGGCAAGAGCTACGAAGGGCGGGATGTAGGCGGGGTAATGAAATCAGCCATCGCTTATTTTGAAGCTTTGAGCGAGGCCGGGATACAGGCAAACTTTAAGGAAATAAGCGAATTTGATTTCGGCAGGGATAACTTTGAGGGTACAGCTATAATTCTGGCACACCAGATAGCCATTCCATCAAAATACTGGCCTTTACTTGACCACTTTGTACAACGCGGTGGCAAGCTATTGTTAGAAGGGTTATCCGCTTTCTATGATGAAAATGCTGTAGCCACTACCCGGCTTGGTTTCCCATTGCGCAGCGTTTTAGGCGCTGATATTTTGGAATATAAGGCTATTGACGATATGCGGGAGATTATGGTTGATAACGCAAATCTGCCTGCATACCAATGGGCCGGGCAGTTAAAACCCATTGATGCCGATGTTATTGCGGAAAGTAACGGCTTAGTTTACGCCACAAAAAACTCTTACGGCAAAGGTAAAGCCTGGTATATCCCCACACTTGCCGGACTGGGCAGCCGCGTATCCAATAATTACGCGGAGCTGAATAATTTTATGGCTAACGCTTTTGCTGATATAGTTAACCGCTACCCTTTCCGTTTTGAGCAACCACAGCCGGGCCTGGTCATGAAAACATTAAAAAGAGCAAACGCTTATGTTACCATTATCGTTAACAAATCAGATAACCACCGCGAGTTTAAGATCATACCCGCCAATGAAACATGGCAACCTTCGGTTTTATTTGCCGATCGTGGCGGCAAAACAGGCAATCATTACATTAGCATTGGTTCGGAAGAAACCATGGTGATAAAATGGGTAAACTAATAAAGCGCCCGATGTGAACGGGCGCTTTACCACCAAGCTGCATTATTATATATGTATTTCTGCTGTAAACCCAATAGCGTATGCGGTACCTACAGCATATGAAATATGTCCGTCATGATCTTTATCATAAGCCTCCCATGAGTTAAATGATGACGGGTATATTTGCTGAACGAGGTTACCAAAGCCGGTAGCTCTTTCTACTAAAACACCGCCGCCGGCAATACATACCCCATTACCTAATACTGCTTTAACATCTGTATGCTGGGCTTCTTGTGCTTTTGTTACTACTAAATGTGGCTTTATTTCAAGTACAGGGTGGTTGCTGGCTATACCTATAGCAAAAGCGGTTAGTTCTACATTGGTAGATGCATTCTCGTAGTCACAATTAACAGCAGTCCACTCATTATTGCCAGACGGGTAACTACCCAGCACATATTTATTTGCTCCCGAAATTCTGTCAGATTTTATGCCCCCGCCTGATATCAGAAAATGATGATCAATGTAAGCTGTGGCGCTATCCTTCCCAACACCCCTATTAGATCCACTCGCGGTAGTGAGTGTTTTCTGGAACAGGCCGGCTTTCACATGCTCAAAAACAGGGTCATAAATGGCTATGGCGTAAGAGGTTAAGTATTTATTTGAATCTGCTATCTGGGCTACATCGTGGCTGCTGGCTGTCCAACCGGATATTTCATTTGTACCCTGATCCATGTGAGGGTATGAGTCTACAAGGAAGCTGCTATAATCTCTATCTAAAAATGCCCCTCCTCCAATAATACGAAAATGCGGATCAGGTGTTATCGCGTCTACACTTACCTCATTAAAGGCTTCGAGGCGCTTTGCTCCTGTAAAAACAGAAGGATAGTTAATACTTTGCTGAAGTACTATCAGATCCATTAATTGCTTAAACATATCCTTAGCTACATTATTATTAGCAAGCTGATAGATTTCCATTACGTTGGTAATACCGTAAGCCGTATCTTTTGAACAGCTGTTACCCCAGTTAATAATGGTATCCTTATGGCGCGGGTCAATGGCCAGTGCAAGTTTGCTGTCGCCACCGGCAGCCACAGCAGTTTGCGTAAAGCTATACGAATGCGTTTTTTCAGACAATGTTTGCGCTGCACTTGCAGCCGCCTCTATGCTGCCAACGCCTTTATATGCTGCTTTCACCTCGATAGAAACTTCTTCTTTACTCTTATAATCGGCAGTTTCAGCTTCTGTTCTTAGTTGAATTGTGCCGCCAAGGTTTAAGCCCAGTATCAGGTGTGTACCATACTGGTGGCCAAACCTGTCGGCATCCTGTAAGCTGCTTATGGCATCAAGGGCAGCAATCATTTTATCATCAAGACATTCTCTTATAGCATTATAGTCAGCCTGTTTGCTGAAGGTGATAGTTCCGCAATCTATACAGCCGTTAAATGAGCTTTTGAACATGGTTGAGGACTGATAGGTATCCTTCCGGTAACTGGCAGATACCGACCCGCTATAAAACCCGTAGCTACCCTCAATTCCCATAGAAGCCGCGAAACTTGACTCTACTTCCTGTGATGATTGGTATACCTCATCGTTAGAGGTAAACCGTTGTGAAAAGGTTTGCTCAATTATTTGTTCGTCCGTGAGCGGAGCTTTGAGATACCTTGAAGTTTGACTGAATAAGCTATTGATGCTTCTTGAAATGTGTGGGTTAAATATATTAAAGGTATGCAGAATAAAATCCTTCGGGGCCGAATTCTGCGTAGTGCCCTTTACAACCTGGTTCTCCTGTGTAATTAACATGGCTAAATTTTTATTTATTGGTGTGCAAATTTGTTTAGCCAATGTTACCTTTAAGCACACTACAGAGAGGGGCTTTATATACCCTTTTAATAAGATGATTTAAGCTTTAATTATCCCCCGGATGTGAGCCAATATCATTTTTTACTTTTTTTTGCCTTTTTAAGCTCAAATAACGCCTGGTCATCTTTCACCCTGAATTGGGTGATGCGGGTAACAAGTTCAAGCGGCAAAGGTGCGTCGATACAAAACCTGATGGTACCTTTAGACGTATCGTAAGGTGTTAATTCATTTGCAAAAACTTCAATGGCTTTTGCACCCGGATAAAAGCCGATATGCTTGCTCTGTGCCGCGAAATAAACCAGCACACCATGCTGCTTATAAGCCGGCATACCATAACTTATTATTTCGGTTGCATGTGGCGCGGCTTGTATTATGGTGTGGCGTAGCTCTTCGAGCATTATCCGTATATCATCAGGAAACGAAGCAATATAGATGTTGGTATCTGCAGGCTTTTTCATTGCAATAATTTTCAAACAATTTTTGGTTGCAAGGCTTATTTTAGCTAAAATAGGTTACCAAATAGATAATATGATGCAATAATTAAATATACTACTGTTACCTGTACAAGTCAGATATTTTTTCATATTTGATTAAATTTTTTACCATTAATACATATCCTTTGATTATTGATTTAACCAATTGCGACAGAGAGCCTATCCACATCCCGGGAAGCATTCAATCGCACGGCTTTCTTATCGCCATTGATCATAAATGCCACATTACCTACCATAGCGATAATGTTGATGCATATTTTAAAGGCGCTCCTGCAAACCTGTTAGGAGAAGACGTTAAGATTATTGAGCCCTATTTTGATCAGCATGAACCGGTAAATTTTATAGGTCAGCTTATCACTATTGGTAAAGTAAGCGGCTTTGAACAGATCAACCCTTTTATCATTCATATACAAGGGCAGCCCTTTCATCTCATCATATCCATATCAGACGACAACTACCTGCTTGAATTTGAACCAGCTGCTTCTGATCATAACAATGATATACAAAAAACTATCGGCCGATCAATTTCAGAAATGCTGGCCGATAAGAATCTGCAAAGCTTATTAAACAATAGCGCGGTACAAGTAAAGAATGTAATAGGCTTTGACAGGGTAATGGTATACCGTTTTGCACCTGATGGCCATGGTGAAGTAATTGCTGAGGCTAAAAATGATAACCTGCCATCGTGGCTTGGTTTACATTATCCCGCATCAGACATTCCCAAACAGGCCCGCGAACTGTATAAAAAAAATCTTACGCGCCTTATTGCAAACGTAAATGTGTTGCCAAGCGCCATCATTACATCGGCCACGCAAGCTGCTACACCTCTTGACCTTACTTGTTCTCATTTAAGAGCGGTATCTCCTGTACATATTCAGTATCTTAAAAACATGGGCGTACACTCGAGTTTCAGTATATCGCTCCTATACAAACAAGAGCTGTGGGGACTTATTGCCTGTCATAACTACACACCCAGGTTTATTGACTACCGTTCGCGCGAGTCGGCAAAACTTATCGGGCAGATCCTGTCGTCGGCATTGGAATTCAGGCAGGACGAAGAGAACCAGCAAACCATGGAGCGTTATAAAAACGCTGTTGACCAGTTAAGCCGTTACATGCTTAAGGATGATCGTATTGAAGAAGCGTTAACGTTACATTCGCCCTCGCTGATGGATGTTGTTGATGCCGACGGCGCAGTACTGATGCTGGAGAACCGTACCATCAGGTTAGGCGAAACGCCTAATGATGAACAATTAAAAGAACTGCTATCCTGGGTAAAAAATAATATCGTAGATTCCCTCTATTATACCTCCAACCTGTCTGCGGTATACCCTCAGTCCGCTCCATATAAAAACGCCGTTTCCGGGCTTATGGTTTCCACCCTGTCGCGGGAGCTGGACGAATATGTATTTTGGTTTAAGCATGAGCAGATAAAATCGGTTAATTGGGCCGGTAACCCTAATAAGCCTGTTGAATTAAGCCCCGAAGGCGAACGCATCCTCTCTCCGCGAAACTCATTTGAGATATGGTCAGAAACGGTAGCTTCTACTTCTGTAGAATGGAGCAATGAGGAGGTGAAATCAGTTATCCGGCTCCGTAGCGAAATTGCCTATGCGCTTAACCAAAAAGCGGGGGCTATACGCCTGCTTAATGAAAAATTAAAACAGGCTTATGAGGAGCTTGATACCTTTAGCTACACCATTTCGCATGATCTTAAAAACCCGCTTACCGCTATAAAAAGCTACGCTCAGATCTTATTGAGAGATAAAACGCTTTCGCCGCAAGCAGAGAGAGCTCTTTCGCGCATTAATGCCGGGGCCGATAAAATGAACAGCATGATAGGTGAGGTATTAGACTACTCTCGTATTGGCCGCGCCGAACTGGTATACACCGAGGTAGAAACCAGAACGATGATTGAAGAACTTGCACGCGAGATAGCCCTTATTTATGAGGTAGACCCAGCTGTGGTAACCATAGGCAACACCCCACCCATACAGGGCGACCGGGTAATGATATCGCAGGTATTCGCCAACATCATTAGTAACGCTATCAAATATTCGCGCTCATCGCCCGATCAGCGCGTTACCATAGATGCTACGGACAACGAGCAGGAAATAGTATATACCATTACCGATAACGGGCTGGGCATAGATATTAAACAACTCCCACGTATTTTTGAACTTTTCAACCGCATGGATAACGTAGGTGATATAGAAGGCACCGGGGTAGGCCTGGCTATTGTAAAACGCATTATTGAAAAACACCGCGGCAAAATATGGGTTGACAGCGAACTGGGTGCCGGCACAACCTTTTACATTGCTTTCCATAAATAGGCTTTACTACTTACCGGATATTAGGGACGCGGATATTTAACATTTGTATTTGTTAAATTTAATAGTTAGCATTGTGTATTAATGACGCATTGAAAACCCAATGCGCTGAAAACCAATTAGCCAAACCGCTTTAACTATTACTGTTCATGAAAAAGAGTTACCTGCTGCTTTTTGCATTGCTGCAATCATCTGCTTATGCCCAAACCAAATGGACTGAAACCAGGAACGGAGAAATTACCACCGTAACCAATAAAGGTGGCCAAACACTCGGGTATACCACTACATCGGGCGTTAAGATCCTTACTGTTGACGGCTATGCCTTTAAAGACCTTAATAAAAACGGTAAGCTTGATAAATATGAAGACTGGCGTCTGCCGGTTGATGTACGGGCAAAAGACCTTGCCTCAAAACTAAGTGTTGAGCAGATCGCCGGGCTGATGCTTTACAGCCGCCACCAGATGATCCCCACCATACCGGTTGGCCCGTTCGCGGGCACATACAACGGCAAACCTTTCACGGAAAGCGGTGCAGCTCCGTATGACCTGTCTGACCAGCAAAAGAAATTTCTGAAAGAAGATAACGTGCGCCACGTGCTGATCACCTCGGTACAAAACCCGGAGGTAGCCGCCAAATGGAGCAATAATGTACAGGCGTTTGTAGAAGGTATTGGCTTTGGCATACCGGCCAATAACAGTTCCGACCCGCGTAACGGCACCATAGCCACCGCGGAATATAACGGTGGTGCAGGTGGGGCTATCTCTATGTGGCCGGGCTCATTAGGCCTCGCGGCTACGTTTGACCCATCGGTTACACAAAACTTCGGGCATACTGCCGCACAGGAATATCGTGCCTTGGGTATAGCCACCGCGCTATCGCCACAGGTTGATATGGCCAGCGACCCGCGCTGGAACCGCGTAAGCGGAACATTCGGCGAAAACCCCTGGCTGGCTGCGGATATGGCCCGCGCTTATATCGATGGCTTCCAGACATCAACAGGTGATAAGGAAATAAAAGACGGGTGGGGCTACAACAGTGTAAACGCCATGGTAAAACACTGGCCCGGCGGCGGCGCAGGCGAGGGCGGTCGCGATGCGCATTACGGTTTCGGAAAATATGCAGTTTATCCCGGCAATAATTTCAACCAGCACCTTATTCCCTTTACTGATGGCGCCTTTAAACTAAATGGCAAAACCGGCATGGCCGCGGCGGTAATGCCCTATTACACCATCAGCTTTAACCAGGATAAGAAAAACCACGAGAACGTAGCCAATAATTATAATAAATACATTATTACCGACCTGCTGCGTAACAAATACCATTACGATGGCGTAGTTTGTACCGACTGGCTGGTAACCGGCGATGAAACCGTGATCAACAGCTTCCTTTCCGGTAAATCATGGGGGATGGAAAAAGCAACCTTAGCCGAACGCCATTACAAAATACTCATGGCCGGTGTTGACCAATTTGGCGGTAATAATGACATGGCCCCCGTACTGGAAGCCTACAAAATGGGCGTTAAGGAGCATGGCGAAAAGTGGATGCGTGAACGTTTCGAGCAATCGGCAGTACGGTTACTGAGAGGCAGCTTTCGTACCGGCTTATTTGAAAACCCTTACCTCGACCCTGAAAAAACCAAAGCTACGGTAGGTAAGCCCGAGTTTATGGATGCCGGATACCAGGCCCAGCTAAAATCAATTGTAATGCTCAAAAATAAGGGAAACGTGTTGCCATTGCAGACCGGCAAAACTGTTTATGTCCCTAAGAAATTCACCCCGGCCGGTAAAAACTTCCTTGGCATCCCCTATCCCGAAAAACTGGAATATCCTGTGAACATGGATATTGTTAAAAAGTACTTTAAGGTTACCGATAACCCGGATGAGGCCGACTATGCGCTCGTATTCATCAGCAGCCCTATAGGCCACGGTGGCTACAGCGAGGATGACGCGAAAAGCGGAGGCAATGGGTATTTGCCCATATCACTACAATACCAGCCTTATGTAGCTACTAACGCGCGCGCAACCAGTATTGCCGGCGGCGACCCATTAGAGAAAAGCACCAACCGCAGCTACAAAGGCAAAACAGAAAACACCACCAACGTTACCGACCTCGCTATGGTGAATGACACCTACGCGAAAATGAAAGGCAAGCCCGTAATTGTATCTGTAAACATTAATAACCCTATGGTATTTGGCGAGTTTGAAAAGAACGCTGCCGCTATCATTGCCGATTTTGGCGTACAGGGACAAGCCAGCCTGGATATTATGACAGGTAAGGCCGAACCTTCCGCGTTATTACCCCTCCAAATGCCGGTTGATATGCAGGCCGTAGAAAAGCAATTTGAAGATGTACCGCTGGATATGAAATGCTACACAGATTCTGAAGGGCATGTGTATGATTTTGGTTACGGCCTAAATTGGAAAGGTGTTATTAAAGATGCACGCACCGCTAAATACACTAAAACCGGTGTAAGACCCTAATTGTATGCTAAAGGACAATTGATTTACGCCTTTTGATCAAATTTGAAAAGTATGAAACGCTTACTTATCTTAATCATTTCGTGTTTAGGTGTGTTGAATGCCATAGCGCAGAGCAACCTGAAGGTGGTACAAACCCAAGCCGGGAAAATATCCGGAACGGTTAGTAAAGATAACAGCATACATATTTTTAAAGGCATTCCCTTCGCTGCGCCACCCGTTGGCGATCTGCGGTGGAAAGCCCCGCAGCCGGTAAAACCCTGGCAGGGTGTAAAAGCCTGTACCCAATTTGCTAAAAGCCCCATACAGGCGAAACCTAACGAATTTGGCGTATACACCCGTGAATTCCTGATAAAGGATGAACCTTTAAGCGAAGATTGCCTGTACCTCAACGTTTGGACCGGGGCAAGATCATCAAAAGAGAAACGTGCCGTTATGGTATGGATATATGGCGGGGGCTTTGTTAGCGGAGGCACCAACGTGCCTATTTATAATGGAGAGGCCCTTGCTCGTAAAGGCATCATATTAGTGAGTATTACTTACCGGGTAGGTATCCTTGGCTTTTTCGCTCACCCGGAACTTAGTAAAGAGTCAGGCCACAATGCTTCCGGTAATTATGGGTTGATGGACCAGATAGCCGCGCTTAAGTGGGTAAAGGAAAACATTGCGACTTTTGGCGGCGACCCTGATAAGGTAACTATCGCCGGGCAGTCGGCCGGTTCTATGAGTGTAAATAGCCTGGTGGCATCGCCCCTGGCAAAGGGACTGTTCAGGAACGCCATAGCCGAAAGCGGCGCAAGCTTTATTTCCGGCCCTTATAATGGCACAACACTGGCCCAGGCAGAAGAGGCAGGCCTAAAAACCGCCGAGAAGCTCGGCGCGCATTCACTAAAGGAATTACGTAATTTACCCGCTGATGTGCTGCTGAAACAGTTTGGCGGCAGGCCTATTATAGATGGCTATGTACTACCTAAAAGCATAGCCGACATATTTGCCGCCGGGCAAGAAAATCCGGTAACTTTACTCAGTGGCTGGAACGAGGATGATGCTTTTGTAGGCAAATTATTAAGCGCCACTGATTATCGGGCAGACCTGAAAGCGAAACACCGGGACGATTATGAACAATGGTTGAAGCACTTTCCAGGCAACACCGACGAACAGGCGGAGCGGTCGCAGATCAACATTTCACGTGATTTAACCTTTGGCATACAAAACTATACCTGGGCCAATGTACAAGCCGGGAAAGGTAAAAAAGTATTCCTGTACCGGTTTACAAGGCGTATGCCGGCCACGGGCGACTTTATAAAATATGGCGCCTTTCACACTGCCGAGGTACCTTACGCCTTTAATAACCTCCGCTTTGTAAACCGCCCTTTTGAGCAAGTTGATCGCCAACTGGCAAACGAAATATCATCATACTGGGTAAATTTTGTAAAAACTGGCAACCCCAACGGGAAGTCATTACCCGTATGGCCGGTTTACAATGCGCAAAGCAGCCAAACCATGTATTTAGGCGAAAACCCGCGGGCGCGTTCTCTGGAAGATAAAGCAGCACTCGACTTTATATTGAAATCTAATAGCAGGTAAGTCAATTTCTACGTATATAGTTAAATTGCTTAATATTACCGGGTAAAACCTGTTACCCCATGAAAGCTTTTGCCCGGTTAATACTTTTCACTTTATTGTTTATAAGCTTTTTAAGTGCTGTAAGGGCGCAAAATATCAATCCCGAACTGCTTTCGAAACAGTGGAAGGCGCGCTGGATATTTCTGCCTAACGAGCCCGATAAAACCTACGGCGTTTATCATTTCCGAAAAACCTTTGAGCTGGCTGCCAAACCGGCGAAATTCGTGATACATGTATCGGCCGACAACCGTTATAAACTTTATGTGAACGGCACACTGGTATCTTTGGGCCCGGCGCGAGGCGATACCTATTACTGGAATTACGAAACGGTTGATATAGCACCATACCTTACCGGCGGCAAAAACACCATCGCGGCACTGGTGTGGAACGATGGCGAAGACCGGCCTGAAGCACAGATATCGCTATACACCGCTTTTATCCTTCAGGGCGACACTCCTGCCGAAGAAATTGTCAATTCCAATAAAAGCTGGCTTTGCATACGCGATAACGCCTTCTCGCCGCTTAATGTTAAACTGGGTTATCCGGCCTACTATGTAGCAGGCCCTGGCGAAATGGTGGATATGCACAAGCGGGTAAAAAACTGGCAGGCCGCGGATACTGATGATGGCGAATGGCTGCATGCGCAGGAACTGGATAATGGTAACCCTAAAGGCATCCCTAACGCCTTTGGCTGGATGCTGGTACCCTCGTCTATCCCACAAATGGAGTTAACCACCCAGCGCATCAACAAGCTGCGTTACGCTAAAGGCACTACGGCCCCGTCGGGGTTCCCGGCCAGGGCAGAAAGCCTTAACATTCCGGCTAACACAACCGCTACACTATTACTGGACCAAGGCTTTCTCACCAATGCCTATTTAAACTTAAATATGAGCGGCGGCAATAACGCAGGGATATCATTAACCTACTGCGAATCGCCGATGGCATACACGCCTAACAAATGGCAGATCGTAAAGCCTAACCGAAATAATGTAGATGGCTATCGCTTTACCGGTAGGAAAGACAGCCTGATAGCCGATGGTTCTCCCGATCAGGAATTTACCTCAATGGCTTTCCGTACCTATAGGTATATATTGGTAAATATTACTACCCATGAGCAGCCGCTCACCATCAAAGATATCTACGGCACCTTTACCGGTTTCCCCTTTAAAAGGCAAGCTAAACTGGTAAGTTCCGACCCACAAATGCAGCAGATGCTGGATATTGGCTGGCGCACTGCAAGGTTATGCGCCGGTGAAACCTATTATGACTGCCCTTATTATGAGCAGCTGCAATACATAGGTGATGGGCGTATACAAGCTATGGTGTCTTACTACAACGCCGGCGATGACCGCCTTGCCCGCAATGCCATTAACCAGATGGACCATTCGCGGGTGGCCGAGGGTGTTACGCTAAGCAGGCATCCATCGTATAGCCCGCAGATCATCTCGACCTTTTCGCTTTGGTATATCGGCATGCTGCACGACTACTGGATGTACCGTAACGACGCCAACTTTGTAAAAAGCAAACTGGAAGGAGCACGCCAGGTACTGGCTTTCTTTAACCGTTACCAACGGCCAGACGGTTCACTAAAAAATGTCCCTTACTGGAACTTTGTCGACTGGATAAGAACCGGGGGCTGGGATTTTGGTCAGCCCCCGAAGGATAAGGACGGCAACTCCGCCATTTTGGATATGCAATTGTTATGGGCATACCACCAGGCTGCCGAAATGGAGAGTAAAATGGGCATGCCCGCTTTCGCGGCCACGTATACCGCCCGTTCTGTGCAGCTCGAGAAAACCATCCGCCAAAAATATTGGGACGCCCGTAAAGGGCTTTATGCGGATAATGCAGATAAAAGTACCTGTTCTCAACACGCTAACGCCTTAGCCATACTAAGCGGAGCAGCGCAAAAACAGCAGCTATCTAACATTGCGCGAAAACTACAAACGGATACCACGCTTGTCCCGGCTACCATTTATTTTAAATATTACGTACACCAGGCTATGATAAAGGCTGGCCTGGGTAATAATTATCTAAACTGGCTGGATATCTGGCACAATAACATCAAAATGGGCCTTACCACCTGGGCGGAGATATCAGACCTGGAGCACGACCGGTCTGACTGCCATGCCTGGGGAGCAAGCCCGAATATCGAGTTCTTCCGCACCATACTTGGGGTGGATAGTTACGCGCCGGGCTTTAGCAAAATAAAAATAGAACCGCACCTGGACAAACTGCAAAACGCAGGTGGTGAAGTACCGCATCCCAATGGGATGGTAAAGGTGAATTATCAAAAAATCGGCAACAAATGGCTAATAGCTATACAATTACCTGTGCGTACAGATGGTGTATTTTTATGGAAAGGGAAAAGCTATTATTTAAAAGCCGGGGAGAATACCTTTAGCCTTTAAACGCTTTACAAGCTGCATTTTTAAAAGCTGTTGTAAGCTCTATGTTAAGCACTTGCAAATAAAGTAACATACAGATTACATTATTATACGCAAATTGCCTTTTATTTGGCATGAATATCTCAACTAAATAATAATGTTTATTATTTAAAAATATGATATTTACGGTATAAACCCGTTATACATCTAAATTACCGGTACATGAAAACTACACCTTCACAGCTCAGGATCCTATCTATTGACATTGGCGGCTCCAGCATAAAGGCTACCATTTTGGATAGCAAAGGAAACCTGACTATGGATTATGAAAAAATTGCCACTCCTAAACCGGCCAATCCCGATAATGTGATCAAAGCTATTAAAACGCTGGTTAAGAATTATCCCGAGTATAACCGTGTTTCAGTCGGTTTTCCAGGGTATGTGCGCAATGGTATAGTGAAGACCGCGCCTAATTTAGGTACAGATTTCTGGGCTGATTTCGATTTTAGAAAAACGCTGACCGAATCACTTGGGCAAGATACACAGGTGGTAAATGATGCCGACATGCAGGGCTTAGGTGTTGTTAAAGGCGAAGGCCTCGAAATGGTGATTACCCTTGGTACCGGCTTTGGTACAGCCCTGTTGATGGATGGCCACCTGTTGCCACACCTGGAGGTTTCGCACCACCCGGTATCAAAGGGCCGCGACTACGACCAATATATTGGCGATAAGGCGCTTGACGAGATAGGCGAAAAAAAATGGAATCGCCGTATCCGTAAAGTTTTTAAAATATTAAAAACCGTATTCAACTACGATTACTTATATATAGGCGGCGGTAACTCTGACCTGCTTGATTTTAAGCTGGACAAGAACATGAAAATTGTGACTAACGCCGACGGAATAAAAGGCGGGGCGAGATTGTGGCAGGAGGATAAACACCCAGTTACTCACGTTGCAATGGCAACCCCAACTAAATAATTACGCTATCTTTTTTTACTTACAACAATGGAAAAACCGAACGAAAAACTTGAGGAATTAGCGATAAATACCGTTAGGATATTATCAGCAGATGCAGTACAAAAAGCAAACTCTGGCCACCCCGGCACAGCAATGGCTTTGGCCCCGATGGGACATGTACTGTGGACCAAGTTTTTAAACTATAACCCGCATAACCCTGATTTCGCCAACCGCGACAGGTTTATCCTATCAGCCGGTCATGCTTGTATTTTACAATACAGCTTCTTGTATTTAACCGGTTATGATCTTTCTTTAGATGATATTAAAAACTTCCGCCAGTTAAACAGCAAAACTGCCGGTCACCCGGAATACGGTTTGGCACCTGGCGTTGATGTAACTACCGGACCGCTTGGCCAGGGCTTTGCCAACGGTGTTGGTTTTGCTATAGCGCAAAAACACTTAGCAGCGCGTTACAATAAACCGGGTTTTGATCTTTTCGACTACAAAATTTACTCGATAGTAAGTGATGGCGACATGATGGAAGGTGTAACTTCTGAAGCCGCTTCACTGGCAGGCCACCTGGAGTTGGGTAACCTGATCTATTTGTACGATGATAACCACATTTCTATTGAAGGTAGCACTGATATTGCCTTTAACGAAGATGTAAGCGCACGTTTCCGCGCTTATGGATGGCATGTACAGGAGGTTAATGATGTTAACGATACTCACGCTTTAGAACTGGCATTGATCAACGCTAAAGCCGAATCTCAAAAACCATCATTGATCCGCGTACGCTCATTGATCGCTTATGGTAGCCCTAACAAATCGGGTACCGCAGGTTCACACGGTTCGCCGCTTGGCCCTGATGAGGTGAAACTGGTAAAAGAATTCTTTGGCTTCGATCCGGAGAAATCATTTAACGTGCCTGATGAGGTGTTGAAATACTACCGCGAAAAAGGCGAGCGTGGTGTTAAGAAAGAGGAGAAATGGAACGAGCTTTTTGCTAAATACAAACAGAAATATCCTGAATTGGCAGCCGAGTTTGAAACTGCATTCAAAGGCGACCTTCCGCAAGGCTGGACTGATAAATTGCCAACCTTTAAAGCATCTGACCCTAAAATGGCTACCCGCCAGGCATCAGGTAAGGTGTTGAACGCCATTGCAAGTGCACTGCCTAACCTGTTAGGTGGCGCGGCCGATTTGGCACCATCAACCGAAACTAATCTTAAAGAGGATTTCTCATTTACGTCTGAGAACCGCGCAGGCCGCAACTTCCACTTTGGTATCCGTGAGCATGCTATGGGTTCGGCGTTAAATGGTATGTCGCTTACAAAAGGGTTGATTCCTTTTGGTGCAACATTCCTGCAATTTGCAGATTACATGCGCCCTCCTATCCGTTTAGCGGCGATCATGAAGATCAGCCCGATATTTGTATACACGCATGATAGTATCGGCTTAGGCGAGGATGGTACTACCCACCAGCCTATTGAGCATTTGGCCTCATTACGAGCTATCCCTAACGTAACTGTTATTCGTCCGGCAGACGCCAACGAAACCACTTACGCCTGGAAAGTTGCGGTTGAGAAAAAAGGCGGCCCAACTGTATTGGTGTTCACCCGTCAGGCATTGCCAATTCTTGATCAGGATAAATACGGTAAAGCATCTGAGCTTGAAAAAGGCGCTTATGTAGTTTCTAAAGAAAGCGGCAATGCTGATCTGTTGTTATTAGCAACCGGTTCTGAAGTTGCCCTGGCCCTGCAGGCACAGGAAAAACTGGAAGCCGAAGGTATCTCAACCCGTGTGGTAAGCATGCCATCATGGGAATTATTTGAGGCACAGGACGCTGCCTACAAAGAAAGCGTACTGCCTAAAGCAAGCAGAAAACGTTTAGCTATTGAAATGGCATCTCCACAAGGCTGGCACAAATATACCACTGATGAAGGCGATACCTTGTGTATGACCACCTTTGGTGAATCTGCACCAGCTGACGACTTGTACAAACATTTCGGCTTTACCGTTGATAATGTTGTAGCTAAAGCGAAAGCGCTTTTAAAATAAGACACAAGAGTCAAGAACCAAGATACAAGACAAGCTCTTTTCTTGGTTCTTGACTCTATATTCCTGACTCCCTAAAAAAATGGACAGTTTAATTGAACGGCTCCAGTGGTCATCAGAGATCATTAACCCCGAGGCCAAACAAAAGGTTGCCCGCCTTATTGCCCAAAAGGTTAAGGACGGCGATATCCTTGGCGTTGGCTCGGGTTCTACAGTTTATATGGCCCTGCTTGCCATTGCCGAACGCCTTAAAACCGAAAAATTAAATATCAAAGCCATTCCCACCTCGCTGGAGATCTCCATGTTCTGCAGCAAACTGGGCATCCCGCTTACCAGCCTCTACGAACATAAACCCACCTGGTTATTTGACGGTGCCGACGAAGTTGATCCAAATCACTCGTTAATAAAAGGCCGTGGCGGTGCCATGTTCAAGGAAAAGTTGCTCATTAGTGTAAGCCCGGTGAGTTACATCATTGTCGACGATTCAAAGATGGTGGATAAACTATGTACCCATTTCCCGGTGCCTGTTGAGGTGTTCCCGCAGGCATTGGTTTCAGTGGGGCAAAAATTAGAAGAGTTGGGGGCAACCAGCATTGTGCTGCGCCCCGCCAAAGGCAAGGACGGACCGGTAATCACAGAGAATAATAACCTGATACTGGATTGCCATTTTGATAACGTAAGCCAAACACTTGAGCGCGATATAAAATCAATTACCGGGGTTATAGAGAGTGGCTTATTTATCGGCTATCCGGTTGAAATTATTAAAGCATGAGTTTAAACCGCTAATTGACACGGCGCAAACGCAATAAGGAGATTAGCATTACAATATAAAGCACATTAATCAGCACATTTGGCTGTTATTAGTGTTATACTTACAATAAATAACGATTTAAAAACCAAACAGATACATTTTATCATGGCAAATAAAGTAAAGCAAATTCACGAGTTCGGTCAGAGCATCTGGCTTGATTTTATCGACCGCGAGATCATTTCATCAGGCAAACTGCAAAAATTAATTGATGAGGATGGCATTAGAGGGGTAACCTCAAACCCGGCCATATTTGAGAAGGCGATAACCAGCAGTTCAGACTATGATGCTGATATTAAAGAGTTAGGTAAAACGGCCAACAAAACGGAGGATTTGTTTTTTGAATTAGCCATTAAAGATATACAGGCGGCTGCCGATCTCTTCAATCCGCTTTATAACGAAGGTGTGGTTGGTGCCGATGGTTACGTGAGTTTGGAGGTATCTCCTTTCCTGGCTTTAGATGCTGAAAATACCGCCAAACAAGCCGAGGAGCTTTGGAAAAAAGTTGACCGCAAGAACGTAATGATCAAAATCCCCGGCACTAAACCAGGTTTGCAGGCCATCCGCGAAACTATCGCAAGAGGTATCAACGTAAACGTTACTTTACTTTTTGGTTTAAAACGCTATGAGGAAGTTACCGAAGCCTATATAGCAGGATTGGAAGACCACCTGGCTGCAGGCCATAACATCGAGCACATTTCATCAGTAGCCAGCTTCTTCTTAAGCCGTATTGATGTGATGATAGACCCTATCCTCGAAGAAAAAGGCCTGAGCGATCTTAAAGGCGAGGTGGCCATCGCTTCAGCCAAAAAAGCATACGAAATATACAAACGTGTATTCAGCAGCGAGCGCTGGAAAGCATTGGAAGCCAAAGGTGCAAAACCGCAGCGTTTGCTTTGGGCAAGTACCAGCAGCAAAAATCCTGCATTTAAAGATACCAAATACGTTGAAGCCCTTATTGGCCCGGATACCGTTGATACCGTGCCTTTGGAAACCATTGAAGCTTTCCGCGACCATGGTATTGCTGCCGACACCTTAATGTTAGGTTTAGAACAAGCTACCGAGACATTGCAACGCGTTAAAGCAGCAGGCATTAACCTGGACGAGATCACCCAGAAACTGGAAGACGAGGGTATTGATAAATTCAACAAGCCTTTCGAGAAACTTTTGAAAGCTATAGAAGATCAGAAAAACAAGTAATAGACCGATGGAAGCAACATCTGTTAAATTCCTGTTTTTCGATATCGGCGGGGTTTTGCTTACCAATGGCTGGGGGCATGAGTCGCGCGAGGAAGCTGCACGCAAATTCGGCCTCGATTACAATGAGGTTAAAGAGTTGCATACGTTCATCTTTAACGTGTATGAAGCTGCCGGCGTAGACCTGGACGATTACCTGGACACGGTTGTTTTTAATCATCCGCGCGATTTTACCCGTGAGGATTTTAAGAACTTCATGTTTGAGCAATCAAAAGAACTGCCTGATATGCTTGCCTGGCTTAAGGAATGGAAAAAAACATCCGGCTTTAAGATCATGGCTATCAATAACGAGGGTAAGGAACTAAATGATTACCGCATCAAGAAGTTTAAACTGCACGAGGTATTTGACGCCTTTATCTCTTCATGCGAGGTGGGCACACGCAAGCCCGACCCTGCCATTTTTAAATTGGCAATGGGCGTGGCTATGGCGCAACCATCAGAGTGTGTTTACTTTGACGACAGGAAGATGTTTGCCTTAGCAGCGGGCAAGTTAGGCATGAGGGCTTACCAGCATACCGGATTTGAAACAACCAAAAAGATACTGGAAGATTTAAAAAAAGAAATTCAACACAACAAGAAATGAGCACAACAGATAAATATGCTTTTGGCATGATAGGCCTTGGTGTAATGGGCCGCAGCTTGCTGCTTAATATGGCCGACCACGGTTTTGCCGTTGCCGGGCACGATAAAGATGCCGGAAAGGTAGATTCATTAAATGAAGAAGGCGGCAACCTTCAAGTTAAGGGTTTTTTAGACGTAAAGGAATTCATTCAGAACCTGAAAACACCGCGCGCTATTATGATGCTGGTACCAGCGGGTAAACCTGTTGACAGCGTTATTGAAGAGCTTACACCATTGCTTGATAAAGGCGATATTTTAATAGATGGCGGCAACTCGCATTTTACTGATACAAACCGCCGTGTAGAAGAACTGGAAGCCAAAGGACTGCATTTCTTCGGCATGGGTGTATCAGGTGGCGAAGAAGGCGCACGCCGCGGCCCAAGTATGATGCCGGGTGGCGATAAAGATGCTTACGCGGTAATGAAGCCGATCTTTGAAGCCATCGCGGCTAAAGTAAACGGCGAGCCTTGTGTTACTTACATTGGCCCGGGCGCATCAGGTCACTTTGTGAAGATGGTGCACAACGGTATTGAATACGGTATTATGGAACTGATAGCCGAAACCTACGAGATCATGAAAAAAGGTCTTAAAATGGATAACGAGGCTATTGGTAAAGTATTCGCAGATTGGAACGAAGGCCGTGCGCAATCATTCCTTTTGGATATCACCAAAGATATTTTCAAATACAAAACACCAGGCGCAGATCACCTGCTGCTTGATGATATTAAAGACGAAGCCCGCGCCAAAGGTACTGGTAAATGGACATCACAAAGCGCTATGGACCTGCAGGCACCTATCCCAACGGTAGATGTTGCCGTATCTATGCGCGATCTGTCTAAATACAAAGAATTACGTACCCAAGCTGCCGGCATTTACAGCAAGAACGATCATCAGCAAATTGAAGGCGATAACCAAGAGCTTTTAGAGGCTTTGGAAAACGCTTTCTACTTCACCATGATCATTAGCTACGCGCAGGGTATGCACATGCTCTCAAGAGCGTCTGAAGAATACCAATATGATTTGCACCTGGATGAGATCGCTAAGATATGGAGAGGTGGTTGTATCATCCGTTCTAAATTCCTGGAGAACATTTACAACGCCTACGGTAAAGACAAAAATCTCAAGCACCTGTTACTTGATGCCGAGGTAGCCAAACTGGTTGAGGGTACTTTAGCAGGCATCCGTAAGGTGGTTTCAGCGGCGGTTAACGCAGGTATTGCTGCACCAGGCTACGCCGCGTCCCTGAGCTATTTCGATGCTTTCCGTACAGAGCGTTTACCATCAAACCTTACCCAGGCACAGCGCGACTACTTTGGCGCGCACACTTATGAGCTGATAGGTAAAGAAGGCACGTTCCACACACAATGGGCACCGGAAAAAGAATAATTTAAAGTGAGGGATGTTGGAGCGAGATGCCAGACTTTTCTCTGGCATCCCGCTCCGATTTCCCGCTCCAAAAAACACAACAATGAGCAACAACAACGCAAAAGCCGATCCTACCATATTTATCATCTTTGGCGGCACCGGCGACCTTAATGCACGCAAAATTGCACCGGCGCTTTACAACCTGTTCCTGGATGGTTGGATGCCCAAGCAGTTTTCCATAATCGGTACCGGCCGTACCAAACTTACCGATGAGCAGTTCCGCGATAACCTGCATAAGGATATCAACCAGTTCTCGCGTAGTGGTAAAGCCGATGAAAAGAAATGGGCAGAGTTTTCAGCAAATATATACTACCAGGTATCTGATGCAACCAATGCGGAAACCTACAAAGAGTTTGGTAAACGTATTGAGCAGCACAACAAAGAGTGGAAAACAACCGCCAACGTGTTATTTTACCTTGCAGTAGCGCCAAACTTCTTCCCTATCATCGCGTCAAACATATCTAAAGCTAAACTGGCCGAAGATAAAAACCGCGTACGTATCATCATTGAGAAACCTTTCGGCCACGATCTGGAATCGGCCAAAGACCTTAACGAATTGCTTAAGGGTATTTTTGATGAGTGCCAGATCTATCGTATCGACCATTACCTGGGTAAAGAGACCGTACAAAATATTATGGCCTTCCGCTTTGCCAACTCTATTATGGAACCGCTTTGGAACCGTAACTACATAGAGCACGTGCAAATTTCGGTTACCGAGCAACTGGGTGTTGAAGAACGTGGCGATTATTACGATGGATCCGGCGCTATGCGCGATATGATCCAGAACCACCTGCTGCAACTGCTTTGCCATATAGCCATGGAGCCACCGGTTAGCTTTAACGCCGATGAGGTGCGCGACCGTAAGGTTGATGTTTTACGCGCCATGCGCAGGTTTACCCCGGAGGATGTGCGTAATTCGGCGGTGCGTGGCCAGTACGGTAGCGGCTGGATGAAAGGGCAGGAAGTACCGGGTTACCGCGAGGAACCAAAGGTAGATCCGCAATCAAACACCGAAACTTTTGCCGCTATCAAATTTTTTATTGATAACTGGCGCTGGCAGGGTGTTCCGTTCTACCTGCGTACAGGTAAACGCATGCACCAGTCATCATCAGTGATAACCATTCAGTTTAAGGATGTACCTCACCTGATATTCCCTACCGAGGCTGCTGAAAGCTGGCAACAGAACAGGCTGATCATCAGCATACAGCCGGAAATGAGTATCCGTTTACAGGTACAGGCCAAACGCCCGGGTATTGATATGGTGCTGAATGCCGTTGATATGGTGTTCGATTATAAAGGGACTTACACTAACCAGGCACCCGAAGCTTATGAAACTTTGATCTTGGATACCATGCTGGGCGACCAAACCCTGTTTATGCGTGGCGACCAGGTTGAGGCGGCATGGGAACTGGTGATGCCGATACTGAACACCTGGCAGAACAAGAAGAGCCTTAACTTTCCTAACTACAGCGCCGACTCGTGGGGCCCTGAATCTGCAGAGGCCTTAATTGCCCGCGATGGTTTCAATTGGTTCACTCTCCCGGTCAATGGTAAAAAATAATTTCGATTTGAAAATTTGAAGATGTGTTGATTTGAAAATGAATCGGCAATCTTCAAATTTTCAAATCACCTAATTCTCAAATTAAGATGACACTAAACGTTTTTAACACAGATACCGAAGTTTTAGCCGCATTAGCTGCCTACTTTGCCGGGCGTGCCAAGGAAGCAATTGAAGCTAAGGGCCGTTTTGCGGTCGCCCTTAGCGGTGGTAGTTCACCAAAAAAACTGCACGAGCTACTGGCCAGCGAATACCGCGACAAAATAGAGTGGAACAAAGTGTTTTTCTTTTTTGGCGACGAACGAGATGTGCCATTGACCGATTCGCAAAGCAACTATCTCATGGCCAAACAAACCTTGTTTGATCCGCTGGGGATTGATCCTTCGCATGTTTTTCCAGTGCAGACTGATCTTGGTGCCGAAGAAGCAGCCAAGGAGTACACCGAAAAGATCGCGGATTTCTTTGATGGCGGAAAAGCCGAATTTGACCTCATCATTTTGGGTTTGGGTGATAATTCGCACACCGCTTCGCTGTTCCCGCATACCAGCGTGTTGCATGACGAAAGCGCATCGGTACAGGCATTGTACATCGATGAGGTAAAAATGAACCGTATTACGTTCACCGCGCCATTGATCAACAATGCGCGTCACATCGCATTCCTTGTCTACGGTAAGGGCAAAGCAGAAGCCGTTAAACATATTCTGGAAGACGATACCAACATAGAAGAATATCCGGCCCAGCTCATTAAGAGCGCAGATATTCAATGGTTCCTGGATGAGGCTGCTAATAGCTACCGATAATTTAGTTTATATATGCAAATTAATTTGCATATATAAACTAAATTAATTATAATTGATTTCACCTAAATCTTTATTTTAATGAAAAAGAAATTCTTATTTATTTTTGGTTTCATCTGTATTATCACTGTAGGCTATCTTGAATCATGTAAAAAGGGAGATAATAAAAAAGCAATTGTTAATGACGGGTTTCCAACAACGATAGTACATATAAATCAAAACACAGATGTTCGTGTGTCTTTTATTTCTGATGACACTTACACAATATCAAGAAAAGTAGAGTATCTCAATAATAAAACAGGTCAGATTATTCAAACATTCATTAACGAGATAACATCTTCTGATATCCCTTTTAAGGATGCTGTAAAAAGAGGAGCTTTTAATGGTATATCTGTTATTAAAAGCACTTCAAATACCATATTGTCTACTCAAACAGTAAAAAACAACACCGTAATTAAAACTGAATTGACAAAATCTTTACAATTAGATATGTTGGCTCCTGATCCATGCTCTTTTTCTGGAATACATTCGTGTGTATAAAGTACTATAAATAATATGAGCTTTGCGGAATATGCATTATGTGCATTAGATGCCCCAACATGTTATGCCGGATTATGGGTTGTATGTGGTGCAAAATGTTAATATTAATTATATGTCTGTAAAAGAAATAGTTCTGATTTTCCTGGTAATACCAATGCTATTGCTGGAACTTTATATAATAATAAATATTGCCAAGCAAAAATTATTTAAAACAAGAACGAAACTAATTTTAATTCTTATAACTTTTATACAGCCATTTATAGGGTATTTCGTATATCGACAAGTCTTATCAAATTACAAAACAGAATAATCGCAATAAACTGAGCGTAATTGATTTAATATAATCGTAAGCTAAGTGTTGTTTCTTCGAAAATTGTACATCATAAGAAAAACGCCCCTTAACAGGGGCGTTTTTTATACTATCCGACTGCACTACAAATTCCCGGCAACCTGCTGATATATCTTTTTGCTGTTTAAATACTGCCTGAGCAGTAACAGCATTACGCCGATTAATATGATGAGCACTATATAGCTGATAGCAAAAGTTTGCTGATTATGGATGTTAAGGGTGTTGGCCAATAGATAACTGAAAAACGATGTTACGATGTAACCGCCACCACTGGTGATCCCGCCGGAAACACCGGCATTTTCCGGAAAGCGCGTTAGGCAGTAGGTAAAGTAAATGTTGTACATAAAACCCATCAAAAAATGCAGGCTTATTACAAAGAACATGATGGCGTAAATGCTGCTGAACCAGCTTGCTGTAGCAAACATGGCTACCGCAAAGGCAGCTTGTAAAAGATTAGCGATAGTTAACTTAGCCATGAAATTCCGGGCTATCATAGACTTGCTCAACATGCCACCAAGCAGCAAAGCAACGCCCGAGCTTAGCGCCGCATAACCGGTAACAACCGGCGAATAATGAAATACGTTCTCGATAAAGAAAGGGGCCGACATACCGAAGATGATCGCCATGGAATAACTCAAACCCAGAATTACAATACCATAAGCGAAATCGGGCGCAGTGATCATCTTTTTATAGGTGTTTACAACCGATGCTAAATGGAAGGGCTTGGTACGGGCTAAAGTTTCTCCGCTATAACTCAGCTCTAACAGCAACATTACAAAGGCATAAATAGCCAGAAAGTAGAAATTTGCCCGCCATACGAAAACATGCTGCAGGTAGCCACCCAAAAAAGGTGCTATCACCGGCGCGGCCGACCACACCACCGATAACAAGCTGGTATAATGCTTTTGTTTATCTCCCTCAAACACATCTATAAACAGGGAGCGCTTTGACACCATGATAATGGAAATAAGAAAGCCCTGCAGTGCCCGCATTACAAACATCAACTCAATGCTACGGGTGCTTACAATAACCAGGTTGGTGACAATAAACGCGGCCAGCGATGCCAGACCAAGCTTGTAACGCCCATAGCTGTCAATAATACTGCCCACGAATAACTGCGATACACCGTAGCTAATGAGAAAAATGGTCATGGTGAGGCGCACATTAGATACCGATGTACCCAGATCATGCACCATTGAAGGGAACGATGGCACATAAACATCCATCGCGAACCCCGATATAGGGATAAGGATGAACGCCAGTATGGCGCTGATATTCCGGTTGCTGTCTGTAACACGTCTCATTTTCTATGCTCCTTTTGATGGAGCGCAAAATTAGAAACTAATTTGAGGATAGAAGTATTACCAGGTGCGAGAAGTATCTCTGAACGTTAATATTTCAATTGGGTGATAGATAAACTGATCGTCATGCCGAATTTATTTCGGCATCCCACAAGTAGGTCTAAGCGTGTGGGGTCCTGAAACAAATTCAGGATGACGTCGTTTTTCTTTAGGGGGCTTTGTTGTAATCTTTCTGCACGATCAAAAAGCTGGCGCGTTCCTCTTTATGAAACGGAATATCCCAATTCCCCTGGTAGGTAATTTTTGTGGGCAGCAACTCTCCGTTAAAACGGTTTAGTTCAATATCCATTTGCACATTGAAATCCACAAACATATTACTGAACTTCATGTCAATATACCGTCCCAGTATCTGGAAAGTATTCATATCAAAGATGGTCGTCATCTCTTTGATCATGGTATCATCATCGGCCGTACTGGGTTTTTTGATCACCTTAAAACGATAAACCGGGATGCTATCCATATAGGTGCCCCGGGCAAATTCGTAATTATAGTATTGTCGCAATTCCGGGCCAAAAATCTCTGTTTTACTGCTGATAAACGGTATGCCCGATATGCGCCTGCCCGGTGTAAATATCAAAGCCTTTAACTTAGCTTTGTACCCGGCATTTTTACCCTTGCCCAGCGCGGATGATGATGAACTGCTGGTAAAATCAGAGTTGTAGGCATTCATAAAAATATAATCGAACATCTCCACGGTATACAGCTCATATTTACCGTTCTTCTTTTTAACTGCTCCCTCATCCTGGTTAATGAGGTAAGTGGTTTGGCGCTTACCATCCACAAAATCGTGTCTTATTTTACGGTATATCTTACCGTTAACCTTATTCTGTTTATCGTAGGTGTAAATGCGGTTCTCGGCAGTAAAAGCGTAACGCTTCATGTTCTGGAAAGCCTTGTAAAAGCTGGTATCATGAACCACGGCATCGATAAAATCCTGCGCGGTTAGGCGATGTGAAATAATATTCACCGCAGAATCAATTACGATGGTACGAATGGTATCGGGGTTAAAGCGCTGTATCTGCTGTGCCTTTAAGGTAAAAGCCGAGAGTAGCAGACAAAGGGCGATGAGTGCTTTTTTGTTCATATAGAAGTCCATAGTCGATGGTCAATAGACCATAGTGTTTGATGCACAGTTTTCCATGGGCTATCAACCATGGCCTATGAACTAATTAATTCCCTAACTGCTTAACGGCAATGTAAGCCATCAGGCCAACGCTTTGCTCCAATGCGCTTTCCTCAATATCAAAGGTTGGGGTATGTACAGATGAGGTGATGCCACGGGCTTCGTTACGTGTACCTAAACGGTAGAAGCAGGAATTAGCTACTTGCGAGTAGTATGCAAAATCTTCAGCAGCCATCCATATATCCAGGTCGAGCACGTTCTCTTTGCCTAAGAAATCTTCGGCAAAACCGCGTACCTGCGCGGTCAATTTTTCTTCGTTGATGAGGAAGGGATAACCTTTCATGATCTTGAAATCGCAACTGCCGCCCATGCTTTCGGCAATACCTTCAGCCATTTTCTTCATCTTCACATGCGCGTCATTACGCCATTGTTCATCCATGGTACGGAAGGTGCCTTCCAGGTAAACCTCATTCGGGATAACGTTCGTTGCCCCGTTGGCGATAACCTTACCGAATGATAATACCGATGGGCTTTTAGGATCGGCAAAGCGGCTTACCACCTGCTGTAGCGCCGTTAATATATGCGCGGTGATGATCACCGGGTCGATATTTTGCTGTGGTTGTGCACCGTGGCCGCCTTTACCTTTTACGGTAACGTATAATTCATCCGTGCTGGCCATGTACTTGCCCGCGCGGAACCCTACTTTGCCCGCATCTATCAGCGGCATTACATGCTGACCAATAACGGCTGATGGCTTTGGATTTTCCAATACGCCCTCTTTGATCATCAAACTGGCGCCGCCAGGAAGCTTTTCTTCCGCCGGTTGAAAGATAAATTTTACCGTACCGCCGAATTCGCTTTTGATCTCGGTAAGTATTTTGGCAACACCTAATAACGATGAAGTGTGTACATCATGTCCGCAAGCGTGCATTACGCCTTCGTTTTGCGATTTATAAGACACATCATTAGCCTCTAAAATTGGCAGCGCATCCATATCGGCACGCAGGGCTACCACTTTATCGCCGGGTTTATCACCTTTAATGAGAGCAACTAAACCGGTATCCGCCATTTTGTGATATTCAATTCCCAGTTCTTCCAGCTTGCGGGCCACAAAAACAGAAGTTTCCACCTCATGGAAAGACAGCTCCGGATGGGCGTGTAAATGCCTGCGGTTAGCAACAACATCATCAAATATCTCTTTAGCTAAATGCTGTATCTTTTCTTTAATCATTGGTGACAACTGTTTTTGGTGGATTAATTTTCCCCGGAATTATAAATATTGTTGGAAACAGCGCGAGTAGCTGTTGTTTCATACGCTCGGCTTCGATCCTTGTACGGAAATCGCCAGCAAGTACTTTAAAGTTGGGTTCACGATAGCTGATATACGTACGCATCTCGGGAAGTTCCCGGTTACACCTGGCCTGCGCGTTAAAAGCAGCGGTACGGTTACTACCGCTGTAGATCTGAACACGGTACCCATATGACGATGTATAGCCCGTACCTGATGATCCCTTACCGCTATTCAGCGTGGCGCGTTTGGCCAGCAGGGTATCAAATAATGGCGGTGCCACTACCTGTACCTTGCCCCTGGTTTGCCCGAAGCTTTTTACAGATACGGAAAGCAGTAAAAGCAAAAAGCAATATTTGATACCTGCCGGGATAGCTTTATGATCAAATATTGCTTTCTTCATAGTGTCTGTTTATTTTCTGTCATGCTGAACGTTAGTGAAGCATCTAATAGCACGCATTGAACGCGTATAGATTCTTCGCTATCGCTCAGAATGACAAATTTTGTTGTGCCCCGCCTTCCTTAATTCTGCCCTATGCCGTGGCAGTTTTTGTACTTTTTGCCGCTACCGCATGGGCAAGGATCGTTCCTGCCTATCTTTTGCTCTGCCTTTGCCGGGCTGGGTTTTTGTATCTCCTGCTGCATCTCCTCCATAGGCAAACCACTTTGGTCTACCATTTCGGGTTTAGAGGTGCGCATCTGGCGCATATCTGTTTTAGGGGCCGGCGCTGCTTCGCGAACCTGTTCCGGTGCCTGCTGTACCGCAATACCACCTCTGAACAGGAAGCTCATCAACTCTTTATTTACGCTGGCCAGCATCTGGCGGAAAAGTTCAAATGCTTCAAACTTGTACACCAAAAGCGGATCCTTTTGTTCGTAAACGGCGTTCTGTACCGATTGTTTCAACTCATCCATCTCACGCAGGTGCTCTTTCCAGGCATCGTCTATCAATGAAAGGGTTACGTTTTTCTCGAAAGATTTAAATACTTCCTGGCCGTGGTTTTCTACCGCCTTTTTCAACGGCACAGCTACCTGCATGCCATGTACGCCATCCGTAAACGGAACAACAATGCTCTCTACGTACTGCCCGCGGGTTTCGTAAACATCTTTCAAAACAGGATAAGCTTGCTGCGCTATTGTTTCAGCTTTGCGTTTGTAGAACTCGCTTACTTCAATAAAGGTACTATCTACCAGTTTTGGCAGCGGGGTATTCGCAAATTCTTCAGCGGTTATCTCCGTATCAACAGAGAAGATACGGATGATCTCTAACTGGAAGCCTTCAAAATTGTTACCCTCTTTATATTCAGTTACGATATCTTCGATAACATCGAAAATAGTGTTGCTGATATCCACATCCAAACGATCGCCGAACAGCGCGTTCTTACGTTTCGCGTAGATAACCGTACGCTGAGAGTTCATCACGTCGTCATACTCCAGCAAACGTTTACGGATACCAAAGTTGTTCTCTTCTACTTTCTTCTGTGCACGCTCAATAGATTTTGAGATCATGGAGTGCTGGATCACTTCGCCATCCTCAATACCCATACGTACCATCAGGTTAGAGATACGCTCCGAACCAAATAAACGCATCAGGTTATCCTCAAGCGATACAAAGAACTGTGAAGAACCGGTATCACCCTGACGACCCGCACGTCCACGCAACTGCCTGTCAACACGACGCGACTCATGCCGCTCGGTACCGATGATAGCTAAACCGCCGGCTTCTTTTACGCCGGGGCCTAATTTTATATCCGTACCACGGCCGGCCATGTTGGTAGCAATAGTTACGGTACCTGCTTTACCTGCCTCAGCCACAATATCGGCTTCGCGCTGGTGCAACTTGGCATTCAGTACGTTATGTTTAATGCCGCGCAGTTTAAGCATACGGCTTAACAATTCAGATATCTCTACCGATGTTGTACCCACCAACACCGGGCGACCTGCTTTGGTTAGCTCCTCTATCTCGGCAGCAACAGCATTGTATTTTTCACGAACAGTGCGGTAAACGAGATCCTGTTTATCCTCACGCGAAGTTGGGGTGTTGGTTGGAATTTCAACCACATCCAGTTTATATATCTGCCAAAACTCACCTGCTTCAGTAACCGCGGTACCAGTCATACCGCAAAGCTTGTGGTACATCCTGAAGTAGTTTTGCAGGGTAATAGTTGCAAAAGTTTGGGTAGCATCTTCAACCTTAACGTTCTCTTTAGCCTCAATAGCCTGGTGCAAACCATCAGAGTAACGGCGGCCATCCAATACACGGCCTGTTTGCTCGTCAACTATCTTAACTTTACCTTCATCAAGGATGTATTCGGTATCTTTTTCAAATAATGTATAAGCTTTTAACAACTGGTTAACCGAGTGAATACGCTCTGATTTGATAGAGAAATCTCGCATCAGTTCGTCTTTCTTAGCCAGTTTTTCTTCGGCAGGAAGGTCTGATTTTTCGATCTTGGCTATCTCAGTACCCACATCCGGCATCACAAAGAAGTTTGGATCCTCGCCTGATGCGGTGATCAGCTCGATACCTTTTTCTGATAATTCTACCGAGTTGCTCTTTTCATCAATAATAAAGAACAATTCAGAGTCAACCTTAGGCATTTCTTTGCCCTGGTCCTGCATGTAATAGTTTTCAGTTTTTTGTAGTACGGTACGGTTAGCGCCCTCGCTCAGGAACTTGATCAATGCCTTATTCTTAGGCAGGGCACGGTGTGCACGTATTAAAGCCAAACCACCTTCATCAACACCGGTCTTGCCTTCGTTAATGGCTTTCTTAGCTTCGTTCAGTACGGTATTTACATACGCTTTTTGTGCGTTAACCAAACGCTCAATGCGTGGTTTTAACTCATAAAACTCATGCTCATCACCACGTGGAATAGGGCCGGAGATGATCAACGGCGTACGGGCATCATCCACTAATACGGAGTCAACCTCATCCACCATGGCGTAGTGCAGCTTGCGTTGTACCAGTTCTTCCGGGCTACGTGTCATGTTGTCACGCAGGTAGTCGAAACCAAACTCGTTGTTGGTACCAAAAGTAATATCAGCTAAATAAGCCTGGCGGCGCTCTTCAGAGTTTGGTTCGTGCTTATCAATACAATCAACAGATAAACCGTGGAACTCATACAACGGGCCCATCCACTCGCTATCGCGACGGGCAAGGTAATCGTTCACGGTTACAATGTGTACACCCTGGCCGGCCAATGCATTAAGGTATGCGGGCAGCGTAGCTACCAACGTTTTACCCTCACCGGTGGCCATCTCGGCAATTTTACCCTGGTGCAATACAATACCGCCTATCAGCTGCACATCGTAGTGTACCATATTCCAGGTAACCTCGTTACCTGCAGCAAGCCAGGTATTATGGTGAATGGCTTTATCGCCCTTAATAACAACGTTGTTTTTGCGTGCAGCTAACTGGCGGTCAAAGTCAGTTGCCGTAACCTCAATAGTTGGGTTACCGCTAAAACGACGGGCGGTTTCTTTAACCACCGCAAAAGCCTCAGGAAGGATATTCATTAAAATATCTTCCAGCTCTTTGTTGCGGTCTTTCTCCAACTTATCCAATTGAGTAAACAAGTTTACTTTCTCGTTTACGTCCATTTCGGGCTCGTTCTCAGTACGGTCTTTTATCGCTTTTATTTCGCTATCGATACCGGAAAGGCCGGCAGCAATGGTTTCTTTAAATCCTATGGTTTTAGCCCGAAGCTCATCGTTGCTCAGCTGGTCAAGTTGGGCATAAGCGGCCTTTATTTTCTCAACTATAGGCGTTATCCCTTTAACATCGCGCTCTGATTTGCTTCCGAAAAGCTTACTGAAAAAATCTAACATATTAATTTATATATGGTGCACCCAACTCAACAATTAAGCCAATGCAATTATAAAGTCATTTTGACAGGCAAAGGTAAGGTTTTGAGGCGAATTATCTGATGTGCAGGTGTGCAAATATGCAGATGTGCAGATTTATTAGCATGTGTTTAATATGCAGATGGTTAATATGGCATGCTGCCTGCATTATTAAAATTCACCTGCACATTTGCACATCTGCATATTTGCACATCAAATCGTACATTTGCCTGCATGAATATCCTGCTCCTTGGTTCGGGTGGAAGGGAAAGTGCCTTCGCCTGGAAAATTGCCCAAAGCCCTAAATGCACCAACCTGTATATTGCTCCGGGCAATGCAGGCACCGGCGCTTATGGTACAAACGTAAACCTTAAAGTTACCGATTTTGAAGGTATTAAGACATTTGCTTTGGCTAATGATATTAACCTGGTGCTGGTTGGCCCCGAGGAGCCGCTGGTAAAAGGTATTCATGATTTCTTTTTGGCTGATGAGCAATTAAAGAACATCCCCGTAGTTGGCCCGCAGCAAGAGGCGGCGCAGCTTGAGGGAAGTAAGGATTTCTCGAAAGAATTTATGCAGCGTAACGGCGTGCCTACCGCTGCCTCAAAAACCTTTACCCGCGATACTTTACAGGAAGGTATGGATTACCTGGCGACAGCCGGCCTGCCTATAGTTTTAAAAGCCGACGGCCTTGCCGCAGGTAAAGGTGTACTGATATGCCTTAGCCTTGAAGAAGCCAAGCAGGAACTGAACGCTATGCTTGCCGAAGCCAAATTTGGCGATGCCAGCTCAAAGGTGGTGGTAGAACAGTTTTTACAAGGTATTGAACTCTCGGTTTTTGTGATGACAGATGGCAACAGCTATAAAATATTGCCAGAAGCTAAAGATTACAAACGCATAGGCGAAGGCGATACCGGCCTCAACACAGGCGGTATGGGTTCTATTTCACCGGTACCATTTGCCGACGAAGCATTTATGCAGAAGGTTGAGCAAAAGGTGATCATCCCTACTATCGAGGGTTTGAAAAAAGAAGGCATCCCTTATAAAGGATTTATCTTTATTGGTTTGATGAATACCCACGGCGAGCCGTGGGTAATAGAATACAATTGCCGCATGGGCGACCCGGAAACTGAAAGCGTAATGCTGCGCATTGAAAGTGATTTTGTGGACTTACTACAAGGTGTAGCAGAAGGCAACCTGCACGAAAAGGAACTGATTATATCTCCCAAAACCGCAGCGACCGTAGTATGCGTTGCCGGTGGCTATCCTGGTGAGTACCTGAAAAACAAAACCATCACCGGTATAGAAAATGTGCGCGATTCGCATGTATTCCATGCCGGAACTACACAGGTTGGCGATGAAGTGCAGGCAACCGGCGGCCGGGTGTTAGCCATCAGCAGCTTACAGGATAATATGTTTAATGCCCTGCAACAAGCCACTGCCGATGCCGCACGCATCTACTATGATGGCGTTTACTTTAGAAAAGATATTGGGTTTGATCTCCTTTAGAAAGTCATTGGTCATTGAGTCATTGGAGTAGCTCAGAAAACAAAAGGGCGGAGTTGCATAAGCAATTCCGCCCTTTTGTTTTATAATGACCCAATTTCGGCGCGTCAATACAATGACTCAATGACGCGAAGCATAATGACTCAATTATATTTTCCCAAATAGTTCTTCCAGCTTGTTTTCCAGATCGCCGCCGGTAAGGTTTTTACCGATGATCTTTCCATTCGGGTCGATCAGGAAATTTTGCGGTATGGCACGTACACCGTACAACGCGGCAGCTTTGCTGTTCCAGAATTGCAGGTCAGATACCTGTGTCCAGGTTAAACCATCTTTGTGGATGGCCCCTAACCATGCCGCTTTAGCATTTGGACGGTCTAATGAAACACCCAGGATAGTGAAATTCTTGTTTTTATATTTATTGTAAGCTTTCACCACGTTCGGGTTCTCCATGCGGCATGGGCCGCACCATGATGCCCAAAAATCAACCAGCAGGTATTTACCACGGAAAGATGAAAGAGCCACAGCTTTGCCTGCCGTATCTGTTTCGGTAAACTCAGGCGCGGTAGCACCTAAAGCTACCGCTTTTAGCTTAGGCAAAAGCTCACCAAACTCTTTACCGCCGGTTGAGGCTTTTATCTCTGGCGATAAACCCTCATATAATGGGGCCAGGTCGGTATAATCGGCACTATACGCGAATGATTGCAGGGCGCTAAGGCTCAGGTAAGAGCCAGGATGTTCCTTAATAAACTTCTTATTTATGGCCGCTTCCTGTTTCTCAATAGCTTTTTCCTGCTTAGCTAAGGCCTCTTTCTGAGCATCGGTAGCATTTTTCTGTTTCTCTTCCAACGCTGTGTAGGCATCATTCACGGGTTTTAATGCCACCTGTAGTTCTGCGCTTTCCTTGTTGGTTTTGGTGCCGGTAATAACGGCACTCTTTAATGTATCAGGCGAGGTAACGGTGATGGTCCCAGGCTCAATAAAAACCGAATGGTAATCGCGTGATTTACGCATACCATCGCCTTTTTTGTTCAGCAACAAATAACCGCTCATGGGCACGGTACCGGCATCGCCCGTAAAGGTGAATTTACCGTCTTGTAACACGGCTGAGTCAACGGCTATGTTACCATCCTTGCGATATTGCAGATAAGCTTTAGCAGGTGCGCTGATGTGGCCTAACTTGCCTTGTATAGTAAATTTGCCGGTTTGCGCCGAAGCTATAGCCGGGAGTATGGCCAAAGCTGCGAATATAATTTTTTTCATGTTTTAGTTTAGTTATCAGACGCAATATGCGGTAAAAACCGCTAAAATCAAATCTTACCCAAATATTTCTCTAAAGCAGCGTCCAAATCATCGCCACGAAGATTTTTGGCAACGATCTTCCCCTGCGGATCGATCAGGAAGTTTGAAGGGATGGATTGTACGTTATAAAGTTTAGCCGCCATGTTGTTCCAGTATTGCAGGTCTGATACCTGTGTCCAGGTAAGTCCATCACTTTTGATAGCAGCCAGCCAGGCCTCTTTACCGGTATTTTTGTCTAAAGACACCCCTAATACTGTAAAGTTTTTGCCCCGGTATTTATTATACAGCTTAACCACATTGGGGTTTTCCTGGCGGCATGGTGGGCACCATGAAGCCCAAAAGTCAAGCAAAACATATTTACCCCTGAATGATGATAAGCTAACCGGCTTTCCGTTTACATCATTCTGTGTAAAATCAGGCGCTACCGCACCTATTGCCGTTATCTTGAAGCCTTCAATACCATTCCTCATGGCTATGCCACCATCAGTTTTTTTCACCTTGTCTGATAACGACTCAAATAAAGGTTCTATCTCATTAACATCGGGAGATGGGCCTGCATAGCTGGATAACGCGAGTAAACTCAGATAGCTATCAGGGTGGCTGTTAATAAAGTTTTTAAGTATGGATTTTTGTTCGTCTTGCAGGGCTTTGTACCTGGCCTGCATATTATTCTGAAAAGCTGCCGAGCGTTGCTGCGTTTCGGTAGCCTTTTGGGCCTCATTGGCAAGGGACTGTGCTTTATTGGTTATGGTCTGCAACAGGCCTTTGAGTTCCTTATTTTCTTCGTTCAGTTTAGACCCTGTTATATCAGCCTTTGATATAGAGTCTTTTACATTGATGTTGATACCACCCTGTTCCAGAAAAAACATTAAACCATCGGCTGTTGCTGAAGGCTTCCCATCGGGGAAATTGGTATCAATATATTTTGAAAAGCCCAGGTTTTTACGGTCAAGAAAAAGGCTGGCAGTAATGGGTTCTGCAACGGCACCCTTAAAGTTAAACGTACCATTTGCCACGGTGGCAGAGTCGGTAATGTTGTTATCGCCAACGCGGTAAACCAGGTAAATTTTCGCAGGCATTGGCCCATTAGCTACTTTACCATTTACAGTAAAATCTTTAGCCGTTTGCGCGTATGACAATGCCGGTAAGCACGCCAACACAGAGAACAATAGTTTTTTCATTAAATTAATTAAAGTACTTATAACGTGTAAGCGCCTGGTTAAATTGCCTTTAGTTCAATTTCTGATAAGTCCGCCACCACAGGTCCGGCATCTCGCCGGAAACCGCCGTGCGGTAATCCTCATATCGGCAAGGCACCAGGTGAAAGCGTTCGTTTTTTGACCCTCCCGTTGGATAAGGAACCTGCATCCACCACCGATCGCTTTTTTTACTTTTTACAAATACCAATTCGTGGTCATCATGCTTTAGGCTGGTTTTGTAGATAAGGTATTGCGATCTTGGGTTCAGCGGGAAATCTTTCTTTCGGTTATAAAAGCCATCAATAAAATACCATATCATCTGCGACAGCAGCATGGCCGTTTGTCCGTTGGTATCATACGCCGGGTTAAACTCATAAAAGCCTATTGAGCTCAGCTTATCGCTAAAACCGGCATAGCGGCATATCTGGCAGGCTTCCTCGCCGTAAAAGCCGTTTGGTTTGGCATTGCCGTTGGCTGCCGCGTCTGATGAGCGAATGGCGCCCATATCAAAACTCAGCATGTTTGCATTGCGGATAATGGGTTCGGATACAGCTATGTTTTGTGTAAGCTCACCCAGGCGGTGTACATCAAAATACAATTTCTCCATCACCCGTAAACTATCCTGACTGGCAAAATAGGTTTGGTAACCCATATTGCTGTAATTGAACAGGTAATTAGGCTCGTGCAGGAAAATTTTGCTGAGGTATGATGTAGAAGTTGCCTCAATGGTTTCAGGATGGCTGTCGTCTTCCAAATCAAATTGTGCATCTACCACCAGCAGGTCAACCTTTTGCTCCATGTGTTCGTAACCCAGGTACTGCGCATAGGTAAGGTCCTGTCCGCCCCCAATAATAAGGGGGACGATATCTTTCTTCATCAGTTCCTCAACTACGGTTTTAAGCGCGTAATAGGTATCTACTACAGTTTCGCCGCGGGCAATGTTGCCAAGATCTATTATTTTGGTGTTGTAGCTACCCTCATAAAGCTGATAAAGCTTTTCGCGTACGTAGTCGGGCGCAAGGGCGCAGCCGTGGTTATTAACGGCATTACGATCATCAAGTACACCGATAATGGCAATGTCCACCTTGTCTTCCATTGAAGGGAAATCAACTGAATAGTGCTCTATTTTACTCCCTAACTGGCTGGTATAGTAACCGTTTTTGGGGACTATCTTCTTTAGATCTATGGGCGAAAAAAAATCAGCTAAAGACATGGTTTGGACGTGCAGATATGTGGATGTGCAAATGTGCAGAAAAAAAAGATGTGCAGATGTGCGAATATGCAAATGACTTTAAAAAGCAATCTCATATACAAACTGCAGGCTAATCTACCATTTGCATATCTGCACATCTAAAAATATCGCATATTTGAAGCATGATTCTCGTTACCGGCGCAACAGGTTTTTTAGGTGCAGAACTGGCAAAAGAGCTGGTGCTGCGTGGCAATAGCATCCGTTGCAGCAAGAGGACCTCATCTGCCATTCCCGCTATCTTGCAGCCCTTTGGTGATAGGATTGAATGGGTAACTGCCGATCTGCTGGATGCGGACGCGATGGAAGAAGCCTTAACCGGGGTAACAAAAGTGTACAATTGCGCCGCGTTTGTTTCCTTACGGCAAGCTGATAAGGAGGCCATGATCCATACCAACATCATCGGAACGGCCAACCTGGTTAACCTTTGCAACCTGTACAAAATCCGGATGGTGCATACCAGCTCGGTAGCGGCTGTTGGCGAAGCCCCGGAGGGTGAGAAGATCAGCGAGAAACACCATCTCGACCCCACTACCGAAACCGATGGTTACGCGCTATCTAAACTGGAAAGCGAAATGGAAGTTTGGCGGGGTATAGCCGAGGGTTTGGATGCCGTTATTGTAAACCCTACCATTATTATTGGTGCCAGCGCCGGCAAAGAGGGCAGCGGCCAAATATTTGAAACCGTACGCAATGGCCTTAAATATTATACGGAAGGCACCATGGGTTTTGTGGATGTGGGCGATGTAGCCAAATGCATGATCGCGTTAATGGAAAGCGATATTACCGCCGAACGGTTTATCATTAACGGAGAAAACCGTGCCTACAAACAACTTTTTACAGAAATAGCCGAATGTATGGGTGTTAAAGCGCCAGTGAAACTTGCCCGCCCCTGGATGATGGAGGTTGCCTGGCGTGCCGCGGCACTTTGGGGAGCGGTTACCGGCAGCAGCCCGGCCATAGATAAAGTTAGCGCCAGGGCGGCATCTGTAACGCGTGAGTTCGACAACAGTAAGATCAGGAAGGCCTTTAACTACCAGTTCAGGCCCCTCAGCGAAACCATACAGGAAATTTGTAAAAACTACCGCTAAGTTTCTCCCCTACAATCTTTTTACGCTGAATTAGGTGATTGATTGGGTTACATCACGCCCGGTAAAGCCATTTAATTAGAATTTCATACCTTTATAAAAGCCGCAAAACACTAATTTTGCAGCCCGAATTTTTAGCCACGCATGATCACCAAGCCAACTATCGACCGCATAATGGAAGCCACAGATATTGTGGAAGTGATAGGCGAGTTTGTACAGCTAAAAAAACGCGGCGCCAATTTTATAGGACTATCTCCTTTCGTAAACGAGAAAACACCATCGTTCACGGTATCCCCGGCCAAGGGCATTTTTAAAGACTTTTCATCCGGGAAAGGCGGCAGCGCGGTAACGTTTTTAATGGAACTGGAAAAGTTCACCTATCCCGAAGCTTTAAAATGGCTGGCCAAAAAATATGGCATTGAGGTAGAGGAAACGGTTGAACACAAAGAGAACCGTGAAGAAGATAACCGGCGCGAAAGTTTAATGATCGTATCGGGCTACGCGGCTAAATTCTTCCATGAAAGCTTGCTGGAGACAGATGAAGGCAAAAGTATTGGCTTAAGTTATTTTAAGGAACGCGGGTTTAGCGCCGATACCATTAAAAAATTTGAGTTAGGTTACTCGCCTGATCAATGGGAGGCTTTTACCGGGCAAGCTTTAAAAGATGGCTACCTGGAAGAGTTTTTGGTGGATAGTGGTCTGTCAGTAAAGCGCGACAATGGCTCGTTGTACGACCGGTACCGCGGCCGGGTCATGTTCCCTATCCATAGTTTCACCGGCAGGGTGATCGCTTTTGGCGGGCGAACGCTAAAGAAGGATAAGAACGTACCAAAATACGTTAACTCGCCGGAGTCGGAGATCTACCATAAATCAAACGTACTTTACGGACTATACTTTGCTAAACGCGCCATACGCGAGGAGGATAACTGCTACCTGGTAGAGGGTTACGCGGATGTAATATCGGTACACCAGGCCGGCATAGAGAACGTAGTGGCTTCATCGGGTACATCCCTCACCGTTGAACAGATACGCCTGATTGGCCGCCTGACCAAAAACATCACCATTTTATACGATGGTGACGCGGCAGGTATTAAAGCATCCCTGCGCGGGCTGGACATGATACTGGAAGAAGGCCTCAACGTAAAAGTAGTGCTCTTCCCTGACGGGCACGATCCGGATTCGTTTGTACAAACTTTTGGTACCAGCGTATTTAAAAAGCACATAGAGGATAACAAAAAGGATTTTATTCTTTACAAGACTGATATCCTGCTAAAAGACGCCGGAAACGACCCTATAAAAAAGGCAGAGGTTATTAGGGAGATCGTGGAAAGCATCTCCAAAATACCGGACTCGATAAAAGCGTCGGTATTTATTAAAGAGTGCAGCAACCAGTTACAGATAGATGAACGCGCCCTGTTATCTGAGCTGAACAAAATGCGCCAGGCTAAGGCGAAGAAAGATGGCGACAAAACCTTTCGCACCGAGCCTTCCGTGCCCGATGAACCGCAATTTTTTGATGAGCCACAGGAAAAGTTGGTCAGGGAGTCGGACGCCCAGGAAAAAGAGATTGTTCGTCTGCTCCTACTGTATGGTAATAAAATGATTGACTGGGATGGCATAGCCAACACCTACATTGGGCCTTTTATGATTGCCGAACTAAGCGATGTGGAGTTTGACCAGCCCGTTTGCAAGCAATTTATAGAAATATACTGCCAGGAGCTGGAAAATGGTGTTTTGCCCGAGGACCAGCACTTTATCCATTACCCGGACAAAGGCATTGTTGATTTGACCGTTACCCTGTTAGCCACCAAATATGCGCTAAGCGAAAACTGGTACGAGATGCACAAAATTATGGTGCCCGATGAACAAGCTAACATGAAGGCCACCATATTGGGAGCCATTTTCCATCTGAAAAAGCAAAAAGTGGGCAAGATACTGGAAAGCCTGCGCAAGCAATTGCAAACCACCACCGAAGCCGCCGACCAGGAGATTCTGCTAAACCAGTATATGCACATGAAAAAGGTAGAAAAGCATATATCCGATTACTTAGGCTCCGTGATACTCAAATAATGGCTACCCATAACGATCTCGGCAAACAAGGCGAAGCGCTGGCCAAAGCGTTTTTAGAAGGCGCAGGGTACGAGATACTGGATGAAAACTGGACATTCGGAAAAGCCGAGATAGATCTGATTGCTTATCAAAACAAGGTGATTATATTTACCGAGGTAAAAACGCGCAGCGGTACCGGCTTTGGTTTACCCGAAGATTTTGTTGACGCCCGCAAGCAACGCCTGATGGCACAGGCTGCCGATGAATACATTTATTTAATAAACCATACCGGCGAAGTACGGTTTGATATAATATCTGTGCTTTTTAACCGTAATAATACCCATACCATAAAACATATTGAAGATGCCTTTTGGCCCACTGCCACCTGATACCATGAAAAAAAAATTAGTTCTTTTATCAGCCTTTACTTTATTATTTGCCTGGGGCTGCCACAGTGATAAAGATAACCAGCAGGATTTTTCCATAACGCCCGATGCCGGCACCTCCTACAAAACAGGCGATGCCGTTGCTATTAAACTGGCTTTCCCCAAGGATGCCAAAGTTGATTCGGTGGTGTACATGCTCGATTCTACCCGTATCGCTTCCAAAAAAGACTCATCGGCGGTAAGCTTGAAAACAGATAGTCTGCCGCTGGGCGCGCGAATGATCACCGCGCATGTTTACCAGGCAGGTAAGATACAGGATGTTACTACCAACATTGTGCTGTTGCCGGCCAAAGCTCCGGAAGAACTAAGCTTTAAAGTAGAAAAAGTATACCCGCATGATATCAGCCTTTACACCGAAGGCCTGATATATGCCGACAACGGCTTCTACGAAAGCAGCGGCGGTTATTTAGACCCTCCTCCGGGTGTACCTGCCGACGGGCAATCTAAACTGGTACGTACCAACCTGCAAACCGGCAAAATCTTACAACAAAAAATGATCGACCCGAAGGTTTTCGCGGAAGGGATAGCAGTGATTGGCGATAAAATAATGATGCTGACCTGGAAAGAAAAAATAGGCTACGTTTTTGACCGCAAGACCTTCGAGCTAAAAAACACCTTTAACAATAATGTGGGCGTTGAAGGATGGGGCGTAACCTACGATGGCAATAAGCTGTACATGGATGATAGCACCAACCGCATCTGGTTCCTGAATAAAGATACTTACCAGCAAACCGGTTACATTGATGTTTATGATGATAAAGGGCCGGTGAACGAGATAAACGAACTGGAATATATTGATGGAAAACTATATGCCAATGTTTACAATACCGATAACATATTGGTAATTGACCCCAAAACTGGCGCTGTTTTACAACGTGCAGACATGAGCAGCCTGTATCCGAAAAGCCAGCGCAATACCGAGGCTGATGTACTTAACGGCATTGCCTACGATAAGGCCACCAAACGCATATTTGTTACCGGCAAAAAATGGAACAAACTATTCCAGGTAAGTTTCAGTAAAAAATAACATTGGCCGGCGTTAATACGCCGGTTAATTTATCTGGCTGTACTTGCTTTTATATTCAATTGGCGAGAGGCCGGTAATCTTTTTAAACACCGTACGGAACGCTTTGGTATCGGCATAGCCAACACCATACATCACCTCGTTAACGTTTTTACGGCTGCTTTCCAGCTGTTTTTTAGCGGCCTCAATTTTAACGCGCTGTATATACTCCAGCGGGCTGTTGTTGGTGGCTTTTTTAAAGCGGCGCTCAAACTGGCGCTTGCCTATTGCGTAGCGCATGGCCAAATCTTCCACCGATATGCGGTCGGCAATATTGGCCTCAATAAATTCCTGGGCTTTTTTTATCGGCTCATCCTCATGCGCTTTTTGCCCGTTGAACATAATAAAAGGCGACTGGCTTTTGCGCTCTATCTCCAGGGCATAAACCTTAGCCGCCATAATAGCCATATCGCGCCCCGCATACTTCTCTATCAAGTATAGCAATAAGTTCCAGTAAGAGGTGGCACCTCCACTGCTATAAAGTCCGTTCTGCTCAGTAACAATGCGGTCGTCAACCAACGTCACCTTCGGGAACATCGCCCTGAACTGAGGGGCAGTGAGCCAATGGCTGCTGCACTCCTTTCCGTCAAGCAAACCGGTAGCGGCCAACAAAAATGCTCCGATACAAAGGCTTGCCACCTGGGCCCCCTTTTTATGCTGCTCAATTATCCAGGGCACAAACGGCGCGTTGAGTTGTAAGGTTGTTTCAATGTCACCGGATATGGCGGGGATGATAATGAGATCAGTGTGTTTCACCTCGCTGATCAGGGCATCTGTGTGTACCGTGAACAACCCGCCATGCAAATGCACTTCTCTTTCCAAACCTATCAGTTGCACCTTAAATGCTGGTGGTTTACCAGCCGCCTGTAAAAAATCGTTTACCCCGGTAAAAATGATGCGCGGGTCGGCAATGCTGGCTAAAACCGCTTCATTGATAATGAGGATGGAAACATGTTTCATAGTTACTGCTATTTTTCAGATGCAATATAGCAGGGATAATCGCACACGTCAAGCCCATGTCGCAAACAACCCCAAAAATGCCGCTTACGCCTCCCGTAAAACTCATTTTAGGAAATGATTGTGCCTGGAGAGCTATTAAAACCTGATCTTGAAATGTTCTTTAGCTTGCCCGGGCTTAAAAAACACCAGTCCGATCCAGAACAGGTCTACCGTTGCGGTTACCGATGGATGGGCTTTGATCTCGGCCCAGGCCTTTTTCATACCCGGGCTCCAGTATATGTCATCAAAAATAAGCATACTGTCTTCGTGTACCTTGGGGAGGCACCAGTTAAAATAGCGTACAGTGGCTTCGTATTGGTGGTTTCCGTCGATATAAACGAAATCCAGTTTTTCGTGATCATCCAATACACCCGGCAGGGTATCGTCAAAGTTGCCGGTGATCACATTGATCTGCTTTACACCGGCTTCCTCAAAAACGCTTTTAGCCACGCCCGCCGTTTGGGGGCAGCCTTCAAGCGTGTATATCTTAGCGTTTGGCGCCGCGGCGTTTAAATAAAGAGTGGTGATACCCAGGCAGGTACCCAGCTCTACAATATTATCAGGCTTAACAGAAGCGGTTAAGCGGTATAGCAACTTAGCCAGGCTTGGCGGTTTAAGGGCGTTAAGGGTAATATCGCTTATCTTTTTTTGCTTGTTATTGTTCACATGCGAGCCAGCGCCCAGATCAGTAACCGTTATAAAATTATCGTTAATGAGTAGTTTATCACGCTCCTGTTCAATTTTATGGTAAGCGGGTTTTTCTGTTTTATCGTAGATCACCTCATCAACCAGTTTATAGATGAATGGTGAATGCAAACCATGACGGTTTTTTGACGTGAGGCGGTGCAACAGAAAATCCTTTGCAAACGTTATATTGAACATAGCTGTAAAAATATCAAAAGGTTTAGTATTTTAGTATAGAGAGATATGATTGATCCTACCGAAGTAAAATCCCTTATCCGCCTTCTCGACGACCCTGATGCAGAGATATACAATCATGTGCATGAAAAGTTGTTTTCATACGGCACAGAAGCGATAGAATATCTGGAAACTGCTTTTACAGAAGCTTTTGACGCCATACAACAGGAGCGTATTGCCAACCTGGTACACGAGATACAATTTACCACGCTAAAAAAAGACCTGGAACTGTGGTACCATGGCGGCTCTTTCGATCTGCTTAGGGGTATTCTTATCATTAACCGTTACCAATACCCCGACCTGGATGAGCAAAAAGTAATTAACCAGATAGAAGCCATTAAAAGGGACATTTGGATACAGATGAACAATGAGGGCAGCCCGGTAGAGCAGATAAAGCTTGTTAACCATATCCTGTACAGCATACACGGATTTAGCGGCAATACCACCAATCACCGCGACCCGCAGAACAGCTATATTAGCCAGGTACTGGAAACTAAAAAGGGAAACCAGATATCGCTGGCCATTATCTATTCCATTATCGCGCAAAAGCTGGATATACCGGTATATGGCGTAAACCTGCCCCAGCATTTCATATTAGCCTACCTTGATGAAAGTCGCGAAACGGAATTTGATGGTGGAATATTATTCTACATAAATGCCTTTAATAAAGGGATGATATTTGGCCGCCGTGATGTGGATATGTTCCTGAAACAATTGAACCTGCAATATGATAAGCAGTTTTACGAACCCTGCTCCAATACGGATATCATCAAACGCGTAATCCGTAACCTTATCAGTGCGTATGAGCACTTGGGCTCGTCAGACAAAGTAGATGAGTTGAACGAGTTACTCAACATCGTTACTTCGGCGGATGCCGAATAACCGGGCTATACATTAATCCTCTGATGCTTTAGCTCCCGCCCCTTTATTACTTTACCAGCCAGCCGTTATCATCCATCCAGATTTTTGCCCAATCAAACCATTTAGCCTTGCTTCTTGGGTTATTTAAGCCAAAGCCGTGGCCACCTTTGGGGAACAGGTGCATTTCCGCAGGCACTTTGTTTTGCAACAGGGCATTGTACATCATTAAGGCATTTTCAACCGGCACCACATCGTCATCTTCGGCATGCACCATAAACGTTGGTGGCGTAGCGGCGGTTACCTGCTTTTCGTTAGAATAAAGGTCGAGCTGCTGTTGCGATGGGTTTTTACCGATAAGATTCTCCCGTGAACCCGCGTGTGTTTTTTCGCCGAAAGTGATCACCGGGTAAATAAGCATCATAAAATCGGGACGAACGCTGATGTTATCTTTATTGTCGATCACCGGTTTATCAAAGTGTGTCCCCGCTGTTGAGGCCAGGTGCCCGCCAGCCGAAAAGCCGATGATGCCAATACGGTTAGGGTTTATGTTCCATCTGGCCGCGTTTTGCCTTACTATTTGTATGGCACGCTGCGCATCCTGCAAGGGGCCGATGCTCTTATTCGTCATGATGCTATCGTTGGGCAGGCGGTATTTTAGCACAAAGGCGGTTACCCCTATTTTGTTAAACGCCTGCGCGATAGCCATACCCTCATGCGCCGATGCCAGGCCCGCATAACCACCACCGGGGCAAACCACTACAGCGGTGCCATTCGCTGTACCTTTAGCAGGCCAATAAGGCGTTAGCGTGGGTACGCTTACCTTGGTGATCCAGGCGGTTTCATTGGTATTTTCAATGTAATTGGCGGGTGTTGGCTTAGCATTGGGAACACCATTAGGATATAAAGGTATTGGCGACTGCTGTGCAAACGCTGCCATTGAGGTGCATGCAAGCACAAGCACGGTAAAAAAAGCTTTCATTTAGTGGTAATTGGTATGAGCAAGTTACAAATAATTACTGCTTAATAAAGCGCGCAGAAGTTCAATGAATTTTAGACGAATGGTAGCGAGAGTGTTTCAAAAAAGGTTTCAATACTTGTCATTGTGAGGAGTTTAACAAAGTGGCAATCTAATAAGCACTAACCTGCTTGTAAGATTGCCGCGCTATCGCTCGCAATGACAAATTCTATTATTCAATTACATCATCCCCTTCAGCTATCTCTAATAACCCCTCCGGTTGTTTAAAATTGCTTTTTACAAAGTGGCACCAGTCACATTCTTTTTTGCCGCAGCCGGTGCTGAACTCATGGTTCATGATCTTTTGATAGGTCGAAGTGATCTGGCTGGTTACTTCCTCTATGTCCTCCGGCGTTATCACCACCTTGGCTTTGTAATATTCATTGTCCTTCTCGGGTTCTACAAAATCAAAAATGGTATCCACCACTTCCCAATCATTGGTTCGGTCGTTATCTACCAGTATCTTATAGAACACCGCCTGGCGCCAGTAGTCGCCGCCGTTGGGCTGCTCATTGATAGGGCGCTCCAGTTTGGGTTTGGCATTACGCACGCGGCCGGTCTTGTAATCAACCACGGTTACCTGCTTGCCGTTGAATTCTATCTTATCCAGGTTACCTTTTATCGGTACTCCCTGTACTTCTATATTTTTGATACTATGCTCTGTGCGTGTTACCTTGTTCCAGGTGAGCACATTCTGTTCGTAGTAAGGCGGCAATATTTTTTCGCCGTATGCTACGCGTAGTTTAAAGTCTTCTTTTGTGAACGAATCGCGGTTGCGGTACATATACCAGCGAAACTCTTTCATAAATTCCTCGGTTGGCATAAACTCATCACCAAAATCTTTTAACCGCCGGAATGCTTTGTTTAAAGCCCAATGCACCGCCTGCCCAAAAGTAGCCGAAGGGCTTTTGCCCGAAGGCACACGTATCAAACACTGGAAATAAAACCTCAGCGGGCAATCCAGGTAATTGTTCAAATGCGTTACCGATAGCGTATAATTTTGCAGGAGCTGATTGATATAATTCCTGTCCAGCAGTTCAACAACCGGCTTATCGGCCTCGTTAAATTGCGTAGCGATAAATTCTATCATATCATCACTGCTCACTTTAGGGTAGCTCACCTGCAAATGGGTATCGGCCAATATCTCCCCAATAAACTGCGATGGCTCCTGGTCTTTCCCGTTCTTATCTTTAGCGGCGTACGACACATTCAGGCATTGCTTGGCCCGTGTAAGCGCCACATAAAACAATCTCCGCGATTCTTCCTTTAAGGCAATATCTTCTGATGCGGCCTGTGTCAACGTATCCGGGTAACTAAAACCGCTGTTGCGGCCTTTGGCATCCCACGTTTTTTTATCGCAACCGATAAAGAATACGTGCTCAAACTCTAACCCTTTTGAACCGTGTGCGGTAAGGAAATTGATGCCGTTCTCCGAGAAGATCACCTTGTTCAATTCCATACGGATGCCGTTCTTGCGCATCAGATCAATGGTATTGATAAGGTCGGATAATTTGATCTCCGGGTTCTTGCGGCTCTCGTCCTTTAAAAAATCAAAGAAACTGGTGAGCACCTGCATGTAAGTACCCTTATCCTGCTGCTGCATAATGTATTTAAGGATACCCATCTTAGAGATCACCGACTGGAACAACTGCTGTAGCGTTACGCTTACGGCACCTGTTAATAGCTCATCAATATCATTGATCAGGAACTTCATGTTAGTGCCTACCGGCTTGCTGAACAGATCGGTTTGTGCGGGTACTTTTATCTCATGGATATAGCGGCGAAGCGAAGTTTTTGGCTGGTTGTTACTTGCCGTAGCGAAGTTTTCTTTTGATACCGCGATGCTGGCCTTGGCTATTTCAATCGGCGGTATGTCGAAGAAGTCGTAATGCAATATCTCAAACAACAGTTCATCACCACTGTAAGGCGAATCCAGTTCCATAGCCAGGTAACGTAGTATGTTGATGATCTTCTCGCCGAAAGGCATGGTCAATACATCTATTTTGCGTTTGGTATTTACGGCGATGTTTTGCGTTTCCAGGAAGTGAAGCAGGTCGTCCACCTGGCTATGGTTACGGTAGATCACCGCTATCTCGCCCGGTGGCGTGCCTTGCGCTACCAAACGTTTTATCTGCATAGCTACATCCACCAATTCCTGGTTGGGGTTCTCGTATTCTTTTATGGATGGCACAACCACATCGCTGCTAAAACGCGGGTGAGACGACTGTAAATTTTTATCCAGGTTAAGCTGGGCGGTCAACCGCTCGCGGTTATTATTGATGAGCGCGCGGGAAATATCTAATATGTGTTGGTTAGAGCGGTAGTTGTGTTTAAGTACAACGGTGTAAAGCGTATTCACATAATCGCCTGCAAAATCCAGGATGTTCTTCATGTTTGCCCCCTGGAACTTGAAGATGGACTGGTCGTCATCGCCCACTACAAATACGTTGGGGGTGTCCCAATAATTGAGCAGGAACCTGAGCAATTCGTTCTGCGAACCGCTGGTATCCTGGAACTCATCAACCAATATATACTGATAACGCTCCTGGTAGCGGCGTAAGATCTCGTCATTCTCACGGAAAGCCTTAAGCACCCACATGATCATGTCGTCATAATCATAGCGGCCGCGGCTTTTCATTTTGGCATCGTAATTTTTGTACTCGCTAACGGCCGCCAGCAGTTTCTGCATGGTTTCCGTTACCTTATCAATGTCTTTCTGTTTTGGATCACCTATTTTTATGCCCGCTTTTGGATTGGCGCGTTTGTAAATAAACTCATCGCGGTTTGGCAAGTCGGCCAGGTAATCCTGTACCGCTTTCACCACCAACTCTTCCGACCAGTTCTCGGTTTTCATGGTAGAGAACAGCTTTTTTAGTCGCGGCGCATCAAAGTAAATATCGCCGGTAAAGCGTTTCAATAAATGATCGTTACCAAATTCATCTACTAACTCGCGGAACAGCATGGCCGATTCCAGATCGGACAAGGCCTCCAGGTTCAGCTTGCCGAAATATTCCAGGTTCTCCTGGATGATCTCATTACAAAAAGCGTGGAACGTGTAAATATTAATACGATAGGCATCGGGCCCGATGAATTCAAACAGGCGCTTGCGCATCGCAACCGCACCCGCGTCGGTATAAGTTAAACACAATATTTCGTTGGGCTGGGCATCCGTATCGGTCAGTATCTTACCTATACGCGCCGCCAGTATTTGTGTTTTACCCGTACCCGGGCCGGCAACCACCAGCACAGGGCCATCCATTTTATTTACAGCGGCTAACTGTTCGGGGTTTAAACCCGCCAGCGCTGCCTTAAACTTCTCGTTATATTTATTGAGTGGAGATTGCATAGTTTAGTAAATATAAGTTGCAGCGACGCTGCCTCAATGGCTTATTAGCCTAAATATTTTGCCGCGCCATCCGCGCAGTTAACGCCATCTATTGCTGCAGAAATTATACCGCCTGCATAGCCCGCGCCTTCGCCACAAGGGAACAAACCGGCTACCTGCGGATGCTGAAAGGTTTCCCTATCCCGCGGGATTTTTACGGGAGATGAAGTGCGCGATTCAACCCCAACCAAAATGGCTTCATTGGTGTAGTAACCTTTCATCTTGCGCCCAAAAGCAGGCAGGGCTTTTCGTAATCGCTCGCCGATCCAACCCGGTAAAACTTCTTTTAACTCAACGCTTTTGCAGCCGGGAAGGTAAGAGTTATCGGGAAGGTCGCGCGAAAGTCGGCCTTCTACGTAGTCCACCATACGCTGAGCCGGGGCAACCAGGTTACCACCGCCAGCACTAAAGGCTATGCGCTCCACTTCCTGCTGAAAGTTCAGCATGCGGAACGGATCATTCATATCGCCTTTAATATCTTCCATGTTGATCTGCACCACCGTACCGCTGTTTGCGTACGGGTTGTTCCGTTTAGACGGGCTCCAGCCATTCACGACTATCTCATCCACGTCCGTAGCGCAAGGGGCAATAATACCGCCCGGACACATGCAGAATGAGAACACCCCTCGGGCGTCTACTTGTTCAACCAAACTATAATACGATGGTGGCAGATCAGGCCCACGAAACTCACAGTGGTATTGCGCCCTGTCGATAATTTCCTGCGGATGCTCAATACGCACGCCCAGAGCAAAAGGCTTGGCTTCTATCAAGATACCCTGACGATGTAGCATCTCGAAAACATCACGCGCCGAATGGCCCGTTGCCAGTATCACGGCATCAGCCAAAAGTTTTTCGCCGTTGGCCAATTGCACGCCTTTTATCTTCCCAAACTCTACAACCAGCGAGGTTACCTTTGCATCAAATATCACCTCGCCGCCGGCATTCTGTATGCTTTCGCGCATAGCGGTGATGATCTGCGGCAGCTTATTGGTGCCTATATGCGGGCGGGCATCAACCAAAATATCTTCGGTAGCGCCATGGGCAACAAACGTTTCCAGCACACCCTTCACGTCACCGCGCTTGGTTGAGCGGGTGTAAAGTTTCCCATCGGAATAAGTGCCTGCACCACCCTCGCCAAAGCAATAGTTCGATTCGGGGTTAACCAGGCCCTGTTTATTGATACTCGCCAGATCGCGGCGGCGTTGTTTAACATCCTTGCCGCGCTCCAAAACAATAGGTCTTAGTCCGTTATCGATGCATTGCAAAGCAGCAAACAATCCAGCCGGACCAGCACCTACGATGATCACCCTCCTGGCGTCAGTAACGTTTTGATATTGGTGATTGTAATGCTCAACTTTAAATGGCTCATCTACAAAAACCTGTACCTGCATACGGTAAACCACCCTGCGGCCACGTGCATCAATGGAGCGCTTAACTACCTTAACACCGGTGATACGTTTCTGGGGGACATTTACAGCTGCGGATGCAAGCGTTTTTAAAACATTCTCATCATCCTGCTGCCCGGTCGGGCATACAATTTCTGCTTCTTTTATCATGATAGTTGCCGGGTTTTTATCCCGGATAATACAAAGATAAGGAAAAAGGCTTACCCAACGCTCTCCAAAGGAGAGGACTTAAACTAACCCCTGTTTATCATCATTATGCGGAAAATGCCACACCTAAATCCTCTCCAAAGGAGAGGACTTAAAAGTAACGGGTTTTAAAACCCTCTCCTTTGGAGAGAGCAGGGTGAGGCAATAGGATTGCCGCGCTATCGCTCGCAATAACACATTTAGTGTTACAAGCGGACGACAACTGTACGATAGCGAACGATTTTAAAATCAGTTGATAATTTAAACAATTAATTATCAATTACTTATAAAAAAGGTTGGATTTTGGCATAAGTGCTATCAATAAACATTACCACCATGACAACTTCAGTTGACAACCGCATACAAACTCTTTGGGAAGGCTGCCTTCGTAACGACCGCAAACATCAGGAACTATTATATAAGTTATTGGCCCCTAAAATGCTTGCCGTGTGTATGCGTTATGCGCAGGATAAAGATGAAGCGCAGGATATTTTGCAGGAGGGCTTTATCAAGATGTTTAAAAACATGGGCAACTATCGCGGCGAGGGAAGTTTAGAAGGTTGGATATGCCGCATTATGGTGCATAGCGCTATCTCACGTTACCGCAAAGCTAAAAGCACTATATTGGTAGATGATTTTGCTGAACAGAATATTCCTGTTAGCACCACCCAAAACGGCAACAGCCTGGAAACCAATGAACTGATGACCATGGTACAGGAGCTACCGGATACTTACCGTTCTGTGTTTAACCTGTACGCCATAGAAGGTTATTCGCACCAGGAGATAGGCAGCAAACTTGGCATGACAGAGCTATTATCACGCACAACTCTTTACCGCGCACGTACTATTCTGAAAGACAAATTAATGAAGCTGGCCATAAGAGAACGCCACTGCTTGGCAGGTTAATGCCTCACCCCGGCCCTCTCAGGAGAGAGGGAGATGAACACATTTTTTTCCAATAAATCAATAACAAAAAAGGTGAGCAAACTTTCGTTGCCCACCTTTCTGTTTTTATGTTATTTCGACATTCGTATTTCAAAATTCAGTGTTCGATATTCATCAATCTTCATCGAACACCTAATCGCTAATCTCCAACCACTAATCTCTACTTGTGCTTGCTGCTCATGTAAAACACCATGTCACCGCCGGCCATGAGTTGGTCGTGGGTAATGGTGAGGCCGTTTAGCGGCTTACCATTTAACATGATCTTTTGCACGTAAACATTTTTATCGCCCTGGTTCTTAACCGTAATGTTAAAGGTTTTACCGTTCCCAACCTGTATCACCGCGCTGTTTACTGATGGGCTGCCGATGGCATAATCAACCGAGCCCGGTGCTACCGGATAGAAGCCAATTGAACTAAATATGTACCAGGCGCTCATCTGGCCGGTATCATCGTTACCGCCCAAACCGTCGGGGGTTGGTTTGTACATGCGCGGCAATATCATGCGGATACGTTCCTGGGTTTTCCAGGGTTTATCCGTCCAGTTGTACAGGTAGGCCACATGGTGCGATGGCTCATTGCCATGTACATAATTACCGATGATGCCATCACGGGTAATATCTTCCGTTTCAGCAAAATACTTATCGGGCAGGTTCATGGTGAATAGGGAATCCAGGTAACGTACAAAGCGGGCGTTGCCACCCATGAGTTTAATTAACCCTTTAGGATCTTGTGGCGCAAAAAGGGTATAGTTCCAGGAGTTACCTTCAATAAACCCTTCATTGATGGTGCTCAATGGGTCAAATTTTGCACGGAAAGTACCATCGGCCTTTTTAGGGCGCATAAACCCTACGGTTGAGTCGTATACATTCTTATAGTTTTCTGAGCGTTTGATAAATTCGTTATAGATATCGGTTTGGCCCAATTTTTTAGCCATTTGTGCAATAGCCCAATCATCATAAGCATACTCTAAAGTGTTAGATACCGATGTGCCGCTCTTTTCATCCGGCACGTAACCTTTATCCATGTATTCGCCAATACCCTCGTAACTGCGTTTACGCGCGGTGGCTACGCAAGCTGCCAAAGCCTTATTGGCATCAAACGGCGCGTTGCCTTTAACAACAGCGTCTGCCAAAACGGCCACGCTGTGGTAACCGCTCATACACCAGTTCTCGTTTGCGGAATTGCTCCAAACCGGCAGCATCCCTTCCGGGCTTTGGTCAAAATGCACCAGCATCGACCGTACCATGTCCGCATTGCGTTGTGGCTGAATGATGTTAAACAGCGGGTGCAATGCACGATAAGTGTCCCAAAGCGAAAAGGTAGTGTAATTGGTAAAGCCATCGGCTTTATGAACATTCTGGTCTAAACCTTTGTACTGGCCGTCCACATCCATATAAATGGTCGGGTTGATCATGGTGTGATACATGGAGGTATAGAAGTTTTGCTTCTTCTCTACATTACCGGTGATCGTGATCTTCTCCAGTTCCTTTTCCCATTGCGCCTGCCCGTCGTTCTTTACTTTATCAAAATCCCAACCCGGTATCTCGGCCTGCATATTGGCTAAAGCACCATCCATGCTTACCGGCGATAAGGCAAATTTGATCTTGATCTTTTCGCCTTCTTCGGTATTGAAATCAAAATAGGCGCGAATTTGCTTGCCCGCTATTTCAGGGAAGTTTTTGCTTTGGTTGAATTTACCCCAAAAACCGCCGTAAACTTCGCGCTGGTCGTATTTCTTAAAGCCGTGCTGAATAAATGGCTTAGAAAACTTCATAGCAAAATACAGGTTACGGGTACGCGCCCATCCGTTTGTGGAGCGGTAGCCCACTACAGTGCTATCGTTAATTAGCCTAACGTAAGTCCATACGTTTTTGCCGGGATAATTGTATATGCCCGCCATCAGGTCAAGAATGATGTGCGCCTTGTCTGATTTAGGGAAAGTATACTGATGGAAACCCACCCGTGTACTGGTCGTCATCTCTGCTGTTATGTTTGATGCATCCAGCTTTACTTTGTAATAATTAGCGGCACTCACCTCGTTGGCATGTGAGAAAGCCGAGCGATAGCCGCTGCCCGGTTTATCTGCCACACCGGGGTTTAGCTTCAGTTCACCCACCGTAGGCATGATCAGGAAATCGCCCAGGTCAGAGTGGCCGGTACCGCTAAAGTGTGTATGACTAAAGCCAACAATGGTTTTGTCCTCATATTGGTAGCCCGCGCAATATTCATAAACCCTGGGGTTATACTTACCGTTAAGGTCATAGCTGGCGGTATCCGTTTCCGGGCTTAGCTGCACCATGCCGAAAGGTACGGTAGCGCCGGGATAAGTATGCCCCATACGTTGAGTGCCAATGATAGGCTTTACATACTGCACCAAATTGTCATGGCCTTTTTGTGCAAAAGCCTGCGCTCCGGTACAAAGCAGTATAGCGATAAATATTTTCCTCATAAATTATTTATGTAATTAATATGCCTTATTTGAAACAGCAAATATAAAATTGGTGTATTGCTTATTGATATTTAATTACATTTATACAAATAATTATTGCCAATATGTCGTAAATGTTACAAAATGTAACATCGGTATGCGATTTGTATCTAAACTATAAAATACACAATACCTCAAAAACTAAAAACAACAACAAACACATGAAAAATCTGATTATCGTAATCGTAGTGGTAGTATTGATTGCCATGATAGGCGGTTGCAGCTATAACGGGATGGTAAAGTCTGACGAGAATGTTAAAGGCAAATGGGGCGAGGTGGAAACTCAGTATCAGCGCCGCAGCGATTTGATCCCTAATTTGGTATCTACCGTAAAAGGCGAAGCTAACTTTGAAAAAACCACTATCACCGAGGTTACCGAAGCCCGTGCTAAAGCTACTTCTATCCAGGTTGACCCTACCAAACTTACACCGGAAGCTATACAGCAATACCAGCAGGCACAAGGCCAGTTAAGTACAGCGCTTGGCCGCTTATTAGTTGCTTCAGAAAACTACCCTAACCTAAAGGCCAACGAAGCATTCAGGGGCTTGCAGGTACAGTTGGAAGGTACGGAAAACCGTATTTCTGTGGCTCGCCGCGATTTTAACGAAGCCGTACAAGCATATAACAGCAAGATACGCGCTTTCCCTGCCAATATTACCGCTAAAATGTTCGGTTTTAGCGAAAAGGGTTATTTCAAGAGCGAAGCCGGCGCAGATAAAGCGCCTAAAGTGCAGTTTGATGAGCCAAGCGGGGATGATAAAAAGAAATAAACCTAATAAGGTTTGAATAAGCGAATGAGGGGAGGATGCAAAGCCTTACCATTCGCTTATCTTTTGATTAAACATGTAGTCATTCACTAACCCACTCATTAAACTATGGCCGTATTTACCGACGAAGAACAACAGCGGATCCAGAAGGCTGTAGCTGATGCCGAAAAAAACACCTCGGGCGAAATAAGGGTGTGCATAGAAAAAACATGCAGCGACGAGCCGCTTAACCGGGCCGCCAAATATTTCGCGCAGCTGGAAATGCATAAGACCAAGCTACGTAACGGTGTTTTGATATATGTAGCTACTGTAGACCGCAAATTTGCCATTATTGGCGATGCCGGTATAAACCAGGTAGTGCCTGATGATTTTTGGGACAGCACAAAAGAAGATATGCTGAGTCAGTTTAAATACGGCAATCTGGTTGAGGGCATTGTAACCGGCATTGCTAAAGCCGGCGAACAGTTAAAACAATATTTTCCGCACCAGGCAGGCGACACTAACGAACTATCTGACGATATTGCCTTTATGGATGGTAACTAATCATCATACCAATGTTTAAAAAGCTTTATTTATTCCTGGGCCTGCTGCTAATTGCAAGCGTTTCCTTTGCCCAGGACATTCCGCAACGCTCTGATAAGTTGGTTACCGACTATACCAACACCCTATCGGAAACCGACAAACAAAACCTGGAGAACAAACTGGTTGCCTATAACGACTCCACCTCTACGCAAATAGCGATAGTGATGATGCAGTCGACCGGCGACTATGATATTAACCAGTACGCTACAGCGCTTTTACGCAAATGGGGTATTGGCTCTAAAGAAAAAAATAACGGCGTGCTGATACTGGTAGCCATGAAGGACCGTAAGATGGCTATTTCTACAGGTTATGGCGCCGAAGGTTCGCTTCCGGATATTGTTACGCAGCAGATCATCCAGAACGATATGAAACCCCGTTTCCGTGAGAATGATTATTACGGCGGGTTAAATGCCGCTACAGATGATATCTTCAAAGCGATGCGCGGTGAATACAAAGCCGATAAAAAGGTGAGTAAAAAAGACGGTGGTTCGGTGATATTTGTTATTATCATCGTGGTCATCATCCTCATTATCATCTTTAAAAACCGCGGCGGTGGCAGCGGTGGCCGGCGTATTATTGGCAGCCGTGGCGGCGCCGATCCTTTCTGGTGGTTCCTGGCTGGCAATATGCTTGGCAACAGTGGCCGCAGCAGCGGCAGCGACTGGGGAGGATTCTCCGGTGGTGGCAGCGATTGGGGCGGTGGAGGGGGCGGAGGCTTCGGTGGTTTTGGCGGCGGCAGCGGAGGCGGGGGCGGCAGCAGCGGTAGCTGGTAGTTTTTGAGGCGAAAGGTAATAGGCGAAAGCTGAAAACCTTGAGAATTTATTTAGAGAGACGCATGTGATGCGTCTCTTTTTATTGATAGACCTATATTTGCATATGACAGAACTCACCTGGAAAACCTGCTCTTCCACTTACATACATAAAGGCCCTTGGGCCACGCTTCGTACCGACAGATGCGAAATGCCGGATGGCCGCATAGTTGAAGATTATTATGTACTGGAATATCCTAACTGGGTTAACGCGGTTGCCATTACCGATGAGGGCAAGGTGTTAATGGTGCGCCAGTACCGGCATGCGGCCAACATTGTATCGCTCGAGATACCCGGTGGTGTAATTGATGATGGGGAAGAACCTTTACAAGCCATGCGCCGGGAACTACTGGAGGAAACCGGCTACCAGTTTGATGATATTGAATTACTGAATACTGTATATGCCAACCCGTCCACCGCTAATAACAAAACCTTTTGCTACCTGGCCAAAGGTGGCGTAAAAGTGCAGGAGCAGGACTTGGATGAGCACGAACACATTGTAGTTGAGCAATACACCATCGCCGAAGTAAAACAGTTACTCGCCGATAATAAAATAGCACAGGCCTTACATTGCACCGGGCTGTTCTATGCTTTAATGAAGCTGGGAGAGCTTTAAAATACCATCAGCACCTGGCCTTTTTCAACCTTGTCGCCGGGTTGCATTTTAATTGAACGGATGGTAACATCAGCAGGAGCTTTAATGATGTTTTCCATTTTCATAGCTTCAAGAATAAACAGGTTGTCGCCCTTATTAACCTCGGCGCCTTCCTCAACCAGTATTTTTAAAACCAAACCGGGCATAGGTGCTTTTATGTCGCTTACCTTGGCCGTCATGAGGTTGCTCAGGCCCATTTTATCCAGCAGCATATCAAACTGATCCTTGGCGCTAACCGTGTACAGGTTGTTGTTCACCTTTATTTGCGCCGTTTTTGCCTGCGCGTCAAAACTCACCACTTCGGCATTGTAAGAGGCATGATTACTGATGATATGATAAAGGCGATCATTCAGTTGCTTTACATCCGCGGGCATCGCCTTTCCGTTCAGCAGCAGATCTGCGCCTTCACGTTGTAATTCAAACTCTTTCGCACCAACCTTTATCTTATACATATATGTGGTTTTTAACGAATATAGGAAATACTATTTAGTAAAGACATACTGCACCAGGTTGGCGCCCATTTTAAGCGCCTTTAATCGGCTTTCCTGCGTGTCGCCGGCGTAGGTGCCATAATCCTCCCAGCCGTTCCCCAAATCGCACTCATAAGTGTAAAAGCAAACCAGCCGCCCTTTATAGATCAACCCAAATCCTTGCGGTCGCTTACCATCATGCTCATGTATCTTGGGCAGGCCATTAGGGAAGTCATATTTCTGATGATAGATGGCATAGTTCACCGGCAGCTCCACAAAGTCGAGCTCGGGAAATACTTTTTTCATCTGCGGGCGAATGAACTGATCCAGCCCATAATTATCATCAATATGCAAAAAGCCACCGCCTGTAAGGTATTTACGCAGGTTGCGAGCTTCCTGGTCGCTAAAGATCACGTTGCCGTGGCCGGTCATAAACACAAAGGGATAATTGAACAGTTGCTCGCTGCCTACTTCAACCACATCTTCTTCGGGTTCGAAACTGGTTTTAAGGTTTTGGTTGCAAAATTTGATGAGGTTGATAAGCGCAGTGCGGTCGCCGTACCAGTCGCCACCGCCGTTATATTTAAGCCGCGCCATTTTGTAAGATGGCGGCGCAAAGCTGCTTATGCCAAGCAGCATTATTAAAATTGCCGTCAGGTATGCCAGCTTCCTCATGTCAGCGGTTTAAAAAATTCACTTCAAAACATGCTTCTAAAGCTGCTGTTTCGGTACGCAGGCGGCTCTCGCCAAGGGTAAGCGCACTATAACCGTTTTTAGTCGCTATCTCCACCTCTGCCGGGGTAAAGTCACCTTCAGGACCGATCATGATGAGATAACGCCCATGCTTTTTAAAAGATTGTGTCAGATCAGCTTTTTCACCATCGGCACAATGGGCAATGTATTTATCACCCTCAAACCCTTGTTGAATGAACTGATTGAAAGTAACAGAAGCATTCAACTTGGGGTGATAAGCTTTTATAGATTGTTTGATAGCGGACGTGATGATCTTATCCAGGCGCTCTGTCTTGGCTTCTTTACGTTCAGACCGCTGGCAGATCACCAGTGATATTTCGTCGATACCAATTTCGGTAGCTTTCTCCAGGAACCACTCTATCCGGTCCAGGTTTTTCGTAGGGGCAATGGCAATATGCAGATAGTGGTTGCGCTTTTGGTATTCCTCAATAACAGAATTTATTTGCAGAATGGTGCGCTTAGGATGCGCATCGGTAATTTCTGCTTTGTATAGGCCGCCTCTACCGTCAATCAAGGTTACCTCATCGCCTACAGCGAGTCGCAAAACACGCACGGCATGTTTACTTTCTTCCTCGCTCAAAAAGTATTGAGATAGTTTGGGGTCGATATCGGGCGTATAAAAAAGCTGCATGTTTTTTTCAGTATCAAGTAACTGGTATCAAGTATCGAGATTACTTAACAGTAGCAGAACATATTTTTATACTGCTTACTTGATACTTGATACTAACGGCTAATGTAAGTCTACCGCGTCTTCCTCATTTATCAGCAGTTCCAGCTTTACCGCCTCAATGTTCTGGTCTGATTTTTTGAGTACGGTAATATTATAGCCGTTACTTTCTTTCTGCTCGCCTACATCAGGTATTTTCCCGAATATGTGGCCTAACCAGCCAGATACGGTATCAAAGTCACCGTCTTCGGGAAGGTCATGCGGCAGGTGCTCGTTCACATCATAAATAGGCGCAAGCGCGTTTACCACAAACTCGCGGTCATTCAATTTCTCTACAATTGGTTTTTCCTCGTCGTACTCGTCCTGTATCTCGCCTACCAATTCTTCCACAATATCCTCAAGGGTTACCATACCGGCAGTGCCGCCAAACTCATCGGATACGATGGCTATCTGTATACGCTTTTGCTGCAACTCGGCCATCAGATCGTTGATCTTCTTGGTCTCCGGCACAAAGTAAGGCTTACGGATGATATCCTTTAGCACAACCTCCTGCCCACGGGCCAACAACGGTAAAATATCCTTGGCATGTACAATACCTATGATCTTGTCGATCACTTCGTCATACACCGGCATACGCGAGTAGCCTTCTTCTATCAAAGTATCCAGCAACTCTTCTTTGGTTGCATCAATCTCAATACCCTGTATCTTGGTACGGGGCACCATGATATTTTTTACTACACGCTCATTAAAATCAAACACGTTCTGTATCAGCTCATGCTCGTTTGAATCAAGCGCACCGGTTTCCTTACCCTGCTCAAGCAAGTACTGCAACTCTTCTGATGAGTGGTGCGTTTCGCTGCCCTCTACGTTTGTGATGCCAATAAGCTTGAGTATAAAATTGGCGAAGCCGTTAAGCACCCATATAAATGGCTTAAATACCACAAAGAAAAACCGCAACGGCCATGATACCGCCAGCACCGTACGTACCGATTTTTGGATGGCCAGTGATTTTGGCGCCAGTTCTCCAAAAACGATATGTAATACAGTGATCACCACGAAAGACAGGATGTGAGCCGTGGTAATAAAGCCCGGGCTTAATGTAATGCCAACAGCCATAAAGGCGCGTACCACAATGCTGGTAACCACCTCCTCACCTACCACACCAAGTGCCAGCGAAGCAATGGTAATACCCAGCTGCGTAGCAGCCAGGTAACCATCAAGATTGTGCAGTATGCCGCGTGCTATTTTAGCAACCCCGCTGCCCGATTTGGCTTTTATTTCAATCTGCGAGCCCCTCACCCTCACCATAGCAAACTCCGCGGCAACAAAAAAACCGTTCAGCAATACCAGGAAAATGGTTGCAAATATGTAAAAAGCGCTTATTTCGTAACTCCCGGGGTCCATTTATAGTTTATTGGTGAACAGGAAAAGTTGTTTTATATAGCTCAAGGCTTTCCTCAATAACCTTGTGCGCGTAACGTACACCCAACAGGTGCTCGATAGTAACATTTTTACCTTCAAGCACTTTATAATCGCTAAAGAAACGTACAATTTCTTTCATAAAATGCGGCGGCAGCTCGTTAAGATCATTAATGTAATTTACCGACATGTCGTTTTTAGCTACCGCGATAATTTTATCGTCCTGCTCGCCATTATCAACCATGTGCATTACGCCAACTACTTTAGCCTCGATGATCGACATCGGGTAAACATCTGTAGAACAAAGTACTAATATATCCAGCGGGTCTTTGTCATCACAATAAGTTTGCGGGATAAAGCCATAATTGGCCGGGTACATTACTGAAGAGAACAATACACGATCGAGCTTCAAAAGGCCCGATTCTTTATCTATTTCGTATTTTCCTTTTGATCCTTTAGGGATCTCGATTATTGCATTTACTATCTCGGGTGTATTATCGCCCGGTGAAACCTGGTGCCAGGGATGCTGTGTGCTCATTTATTATGTATATATATTTAATTTTCCTTTTGACTATGCATGCGCCTTTTCACATAAGCAAAAACAAGCGGAATTGTTGTAATAATTATTAATCCAAGTATGATGTATTGTAAATTATCCTTCAATTGCGGGAAACGCCTGCCTAAAAAATAACCTGCCAGGGTTAACGTAGTTACCCAAGCTATGGCCCCAACAATGTTGTAAAGGCTGAATTTTTTAAAGTCGACCTTTACAATACCTGCAAATATAGGGGCAAATGTCCTAACTATCGGGAAAAATCTGCCTAAAATAAGTGCCATGCCACCATGCTTGGCGTAAAATTCTTCCGCTACAGCAATGTATCTCTTTTTGAAAAATAACGAATCGTTCTTGCTAAACAGCACCGGCCCTGTGCGGTACCCAAACCAGTACCCCGTGTAATTACCTAATACAGCAGCTAATATAAGTGAAGGGACTAACAAATAAACCGGTACATGGATAATGCCCGCAGCCGTTAACAACCCGGCCAAAAACAGCAGATAATCGCCGGGTAAGAAAAACCCAAAAAACAATCCTGTTTCCGCATAGATCACTACAATCAACACTATAAACCCACCATTACTTAAAATAGAGTTAGCGTCTGTGAGATTATGCAGGTATTCCCAAAAGTTTTCCATGAAACCGATATCCGTAAAACTACAAATATTAAATTAATTTGCAGCGTTATACAGCCTAAATAAGGCCGGATACAATTGCCGGATATACCCCGATAACTATAGTTACCAGCGCCGAAAAGCCTAATACTAATTTGTAGTAAGCCGGTATTTCCACCTGCTCACGCTCGGCACTGCGGAAATACATAGCGATAATGACACGGAAGTAGTAGAAGATACTTATAATGGCATTAACAATAGCTACCACCACAAGCCAAACCCTATATTGCGACAATGCGCCTGAGAACATGTAAAATTTACCTATAAAACCGGCGGTAAGCGGTATACCTGCCAATGACAGCATGCTTATTGTAAGTACCAGGGCCAGGAACGGATTGCGTGCCGCTAAACCGTTAAAGCCTTCAAAATTATCTGTACCACTTTGCTGCCTTACCAATATAAGTGCGCCAAACGCGATCACTGACGCTATGGAATAAGCGGTAGCATACACAAATATGGAATTGGCTGAACCTGCTCCAATAGCCACTATCGCGAAAAGCAAATAGCCTGCATGAGAAATACTGGAAAAAGCCAGCATACGTTTAAAGCTTTGCTGATATAGCGCGGTGATGTTACCGATAAACAAGGTTAGCGTTGTGATCACCAGCAGAACCGGCGTCCAGAACTGAGCTATTGGCAGGAAACAAGCCGAAAATAAACGCAGGAACGCGGCAAAGCCAGCCACCTTTACCACTGTCGACATGAAAAGCGTGATCAACGAAGGAGCGCCTTCATAAACGTCGGGCGTCCAGAAGTGAAACGGCGCGGCACCAACCTTAAAGCACAAACCAACAATGATCAGCATAATGCCGGTGTAAAACAGCGGGTCGATCTTGCGTGGGCTCATCAGTACCCAGTCGCGTATGCCATCAAGGTCAAACGTACCGGTAGAACCGTAAATTAACGCTATACCAAATAACAGGAAACCTGTTGAAAAAGCTCCCATCAGGAAATACTTAAGAGCAGCTTCGTTAGAAGCAAAATCGTTTTTACGGATACCGGCCAATATGTATAAACTTACTGACATAATTTCGATACCAATAAATAACATGGTAATGTTATGGTACGATACCATTACCAATATACCCGCCAGCGAGAACAGGATAATGGCATAGTACTCGGCAATATGGTTACTTATGCGCTCAAAATAACCTTTAGATAGCAGCAGTATAAGGACAGTAGTAATGATACTGATCACCGAGAAAGCAACCGAAAAATTATCATACAACAACATGCCGTTAAACTCGGGTACCGCGTTGGTTTTCCACTGCATTACAGATGTAACCAATGCCGCCAGCAAACCAAGTACAGCAACAGGTAATAAGGCTTTCTGCGCTTTATATAAACCCAGGTACAGAAGTACAATGGGTAAAATAGATATAATAATTATAGAAGTCATGTATCTATATTAAAACTTCGCCGCTGTAAATTTCGCCGAAACTGTTTGAAACAAATTAGTAACCGATGCCTCAGAAAGATGCAGCAATGGTTGAGGATATACACCAATAACAATGATCAAGGCGCAAATGATACCCAGCACCAGCTTTTCCGATCCCTTTATATCTGTAAAAGTGGCCGTTAGCTCATTTAGCTCGCCTTGCATAACCTGTTTGTACATACGCAGCATATAAACCGCGCCGAATATGATGGTTAAGCCTGCAACAGCCGCAAATACGATAGTGTAATTGTATACTCCTTTTAACAACAGAAACTCGCCTACAAAGCCATTGGTTAACGGTAATGCTACTGTACCTAAAACGATAATAAGGAAAGCGATAGAAAACTGAGGAGCTACTTTGGCGATACCACCCAGCTGACTCATGTCACGGGTACCTAAACGCCTGCTGATAATATCCCATATGAAGAACATACCCACAACGTTTATACCGTGACTAACCATTTGTATCATGGCGCCCTGTAACCCCTGGATGCTCCAGGCAAATATACCTGCCGCGATAAGGCCAACGTGTGCTATAGATGAATAAGCAACCAGGCGCTTGCCATCTTTTTGCTTAAACGCGATGATTGAAGCATAAACAATGCCGGCTACAGATAACAGCAATACCACATATTCCATTTTCAGAAAGCCAATTGGCGCATTAGGTATTAACCAGCGTATTACACCATAAATACCCATTTTTAGCATGATACCCGAAAGCATCATGGTACCCGCGGTTGGTGCTTCTGTATAGGTATCAGGTTGCCAGGTATGGAAAGGGAATATCGGCATCTTAATAGCAAATGCGATAAAAAAGCCCCAGAATACCCAGGTCTGTTGCTTAATGTTAAGGCTTAACTCATAAAAAGCATGTACATCGTAAACCTTATTTGGGGTTTGCAGGTACAGGTAAATAATAGCCAGCAGCATAAATAACGAACCGGCAAACGTATAGATAAAGAATTTGATGTTTACACGTATACGGTTCTCGCCGCCCCAAAGCGCGCAAATGAAATAGATAGGGATCAACGCGGCTTCCCAGCCCACATAAAACAAGAAACCATCAAGCGCGGTGAATACGGTTAACAAACCGGCCTGCATAAATAAGATGAGCGCATAAATGGCTTTAGCATTCTTATATTCATGCTGATAAGTGCTCAGGATGATCAGCGGCACCAAGCCGGTGGTCAGCAATACCATCACCATACTTATACCATCAATACCGGCACTAAAATATACCCCCATTTGCGGGATCCAGGGAGTATCAATCACGTACTGTACCGATGCGTTAGGTACAAAGCCTGAAACAAAGTAAGCAACTATGCCCAGCTCAACCACAGAGAAAAATAAAGCGGCATGCTTGGCTGCTTCGTTCTTAAAAAACAGCGTTAGTATTGCTGCTACTATCGGTAAAAATATTAAAATGCTAACCGTCATTTTGTATGTTAAACGCTATGCGCTTATATTTTAACTAAACTATAAACCAAAATACCGATGATGCCTATCACCATCATGAATATATAGAAACCTACGTTCCCTGTTTGCAGCAAACGCAAGCCCTTGCTGGTTTCTAATGTGCCTTTACCCAAACCATTTACAAAACCATCAATACCCAACTGCTCAACCACCCGGTGTAAGAATACCGAAAGCGAATCAAGCGGCTTGCGTATCAATTTATCATAAAGTTCATCAACATAAAATTTGTGGTATGACAGGTTGGTTAACGCCGGGCGTTCTTCTTCATCAGCTACAGGCACCTGCGCGCCAGAAACATATTTGCTGTAAGCATATCCCATTGCCGCAAAAGCAATCAATACCGATGTACCCATCAATATCCACTCGGTGTTATGGCTTAGCTCATGCTCGCCTAATAATTTTGTCGACCCCTCAAATACCGGCGCAAGGAAAGCGCCTAATTCGTGATGGCCACCCAATACGGCAGGTACACCGATGACTCCGGCGATAGCCGAAAGGATGGCTAAAATGATCAATGGGATGGTCATGTTAGCAGGCGACTCGTGCAGGTGGTGTTCCTGCTCATGCGTACCGCGGAATTTCCCCCAGAAGGTCAGGTACATCATCCTGAACATATAGAATGAAGTTAAACCCGCGGTGATAACACCTACTACATAAAATACAGTACTGTGCGCAAATGCGGCAGCTAAAATTTCATCTTTAGAGAAGAAGCCAGAGAATGGCGGAATACCTGCTATGGCGATAGTACCAATGAGCATGGTGATAAAGGTAGTTTTGATCTTACCTTTCAATCCGCCCATTTTTCGCATATCCTGCTCACCACTCATGGCATGGATAACAGAACCGGCACCGAGGAACAGTAACGCTTTAAAGAAAGCGTGTGTTAATACGTGGAAGAAAGCGCCGGTGTAAGCGCCAACGCCTAAACCCAAAAACATGTAACCCAACTGAGATACGGTTGAGTATGCCAGTACCTTTTTAATATCGGTTTGTGTTAACGCGATTAATGCCGCGAATGCCGCCGTAGCCAAACCTACAATGGCTATAACTTCCATAGTGGTTGGTGCCAGCGTAAACAGGATGTTTGAGCGCGCGATCATGTAGATACCCGCGGTAACCATGGTTGCGGCGTGTATTAAAGCAGATACCGGGGTTGGGCCGGCCATAGCGTCGGGCAGCCAGGTAAATAATGGTAACTGTGCCGATTTACCCACCGCACCTACAAACAATAACATGGTGATGAGTACAATAGGCGCACCGTGTGCTACAGCACCCGCTGCTTTCGGGAAGATATCAGCATAAGCAACGCTGCCAAACTGATCCATCAATAAGAATATACCTAAAAGGAAACCTAAGTCGCCTATACGGTTCATGATGAAAGCCTTCTTGGCAGCATCGGCATAGCTTGGGTTGGTATACCAAAAACCGATCAGCAGGTATGAACATAAACCTACGCCTTCCCAGCCAATGAACATCACTACGTAGTTGCTACCCATAACCAGCAGCAGCATAAAGAATACGAAAAGGTTTAAGTAAGCGAAAAACTTACCAAAACCGGCATCGTCATGCATATAGCCTACCGAATACAGGTGAATTAAGAAGCCCACACCGGTGATGATCAGCAGCATTATGGCACTCAGCTGATCAATGAGGAAAGCCATCTGGATGTGGAAAGTGCCAACGCTGATCCAATCAAACTGTTGTACGTTTACAGGTACACCGGTTGATTTAACCTGGAAAAATGTAGCAACGCTTATACCAAATGATGCCAGTACAAGCAAACTGCCAATGGTGCCTATAACACCTTTTGACAAAGCGTTGCGACCAAGGCCGTTGATAATAAAACCGGCTAAGGGTAGTACAGGAATAAGCCAGATAAGTTTGTCCATAAGCCCCCTCTAAATCTCCCCCAACAGGGGATACTTATTAATTTTCTATTTATTATTAAAAATATTACTAATCGTTTGCCTTTCTTAAGCCCTCTCCTTCGGGGAGGGTTTGGGTGGGGCTACGCTTCTACCATTTCAACCTGTTCAGTACGTTAATGTCTATTGAATTGGTGTTACGGTATATCATTACTATTATAGCCAGCCCTACTGCAACTTCTGCAGCGGCAAGCGCCATAATAAAAAATACAAAAACCTGACCTGCCGCATCGCCGCGGTAAACTGAGAAAGCGGTAAGCAACAGGTTAACCGAGTTAAGCATCAGCTCAACCGACATGAATATCACAATAGCGTTACGACGCAGTAAAACGCCCATAACACCTATCGAAAAAATAATAGCACTTAAAAATATGTAATGGTTAAGCGGAACCGCTTGAATAGTATGGGTTAAACTTTCCATTAGAAGGTTGCTTTAGTTTCTTTCTCTTTAGTTGCCAGTAATACAGCACCTACCATTGCTGATAACAGCAATACGGATGATATTTCAAAAGGCAGCAAAAATTCGTTAAATAACACTTTTCCCAGGTTTTTCACCAGGCCAAGATCAGGGTTCTTTAACACCACAGGATCTGATACGCCCAATAATTTTAATGAAGACACCAGCGCAACCGCCAATATACCACCACCAAAAACCGCCGCTATCTTCACCATGAAAGGTTTAACCGGCTCGGCCTCCTTATTCAGGTTAATGAGCATGAGTGTGTAGAGGAACAGTACCAGTATGGCACCCATGTAAACAATAAAGTTTACCACCGCCAAAAACTGGGCGTTCAGTAAAATATAATGAATGGTAAAAGTAAAAAAGGTGAGCACCAGGTACAATATGCTGTGTACCGGGTTTTTTGCAGAAATAACCAGTATTGAAAAAAATATGGATAAAAACGCAATGAAGTAAAATGTACTCATGGTTGATATTTACAAATACCTTTTGCCCGTAAAAGCTGGGCAAAGGTATAAAACTTTGGTTATTGATTTAAAGGTGCTTCTACTAATTTGTCTTTACCGTATATAAAATCCTTACGCAGGTAATCTGATGGTACAATATCACCGTCCAGATAGATCGCTTCTTTAGGGCATGCTTCTTCACACAATCCGCAGAAAATGCAGCGCAGCATGTTTATTTCATAAACCGCGGCATATTTTTCCTCGCGATATAAATGTTCTTCGCCTTTCTGGCGTTCGGCAGCCGTCATGGTAATAGCCTCTGCCGGGCACGATAGCGCGCAAAGGCCGCAGGCTGTACAACGTTCGCGGCCCTGCTCATCGCGTTTAAGCGAGTGCATACCACGGAAGTTTTCAGAGAACTCGCGCTTTTCTTCGGGATATTTAATGGTCACCGGCTTTTTAAAAAAGTGGCTCATGGTGATAGAGAGCCCTTTTGCAATCGCAGGCAAGTAAGCTCGCTCCCAAAAATTAAGCGGCTTTATCTCTAATTGCTTCTTTTTATTACTTAATGATTCCATTAATTAAAAATCCTTCCCTATTTGAAAAATGTCATAAATATACCGGTTAACACAATGTTGGCAATTGCCAGCGGGATAAGTGTTTTCCAGCCAAGGTCCATCAACTGATCATAACGGAAACGCGGGATGGTCCAGCGTACCCACATAAAGAAGAAGATGAACATGAATATTTTAATGAACAACGCAACTACGCCCAATATGGCAACCAGGTTTGGCGAGTGTATCAGATCCATAAAAGGGAAGTTATAACCGCCAAAGTAAAGCGTAGCCATAACTGCCGATGAAATGAACATGTTGATATACTCTGCAAACAGGTAGAAACCCAGTTTCATAGATGAGTACTCGGTGTGGTAACCGCCTACCAACTCGGTCTCACACTCAGGTAAGTCGAAAGGTGAACGGTTAGTTTCCGCGAAGGCGCATACAATGAACAACAGGAAACCCAGGGGCTGTTTAAATACGTTCCAGCTGAAATAGCCATCGGCCCAGAAACCGTGCTGTTGTTTAGCAATTTCGCCAAGGCTTAAAGTGCCTGTAACCATCAGCAAAGCGATGATAGAAAGGCCCATTGAAATTTCGTAGCTGATGTTTTGTGATGCCGCGCGGATAGCGCCTAACAACGAATATTTGTTGTTTGATGCCCAGCCACCTATCATGATGCCGTAAACACCTAATGATACTACGCCGAAGATGTACAGGATACCTACGTTAATATCGGTAACCTGCAGCGGGATAACACGGCCGCCAATCTCCAGGTTTTGCCCCCACGGAATAACTGCCGAACCGATACATGCGGTTAATATAGCCAATGATGGGCCTACAATGAACAGGAAACTGGTCGCGTTAGTTGGGATGATCTCTTCTTTCAGGAACATTTTACCACCATCGGCAAGGGGTTGTAAAATACCCCATGGGCCTGCACGGTTAGGGCCAACCCTATCCTGGAAAAATGCCGCGATCTTACGCTCAGCATAGGTAGAGTACATGGCTACTACCAGGCTTATCACAAATATTACAATGATGAGTGCGATCTTAATTAGCAGGTCTATCAGTTCCATTACAGGCGTGTCTCCCTTTCAAATTGTTCTTTATTTGCTTCCTGCAACAGCGGGTTGGCTTTAACAACCGGAAGCGGTTTAAGTGTTTCGTAGTGGTTAGCGCTGATAACCGATTTGTTTGAAACCTTGCGCGGGCCTTCAATTACCCAATCAGCAGTTTTCTTTTTATCAAAGCGGCAGGTGTTGCAGATAAATTCTTCCACCTCGCCGTACTCGTCTTTGCGGCCGGTTACGCGGATAACATCCTCACCTTTATACCAAAGGGTAACTTTACCGCAGCAACCTTCTGTCTCGCAATCGCGGTGTGCTTCAACCGGCTTGGTGAACCAAACACGGTTTTTAAAGCGGAAAGTTTTGTCGGTTAACGCACCTACCGGGCAAACGTCTATCACGTTACCGCTAAAGTCGTTATCAACGGCTTTTTGGATGTAGGTTGATATTTCTGAATGATCACCACGGTTTAAGATACCATGTATACGGTGATCGGTTATCTGATCGGCAGTGAAAACACAACGGTAGCAAAGTATACAACGTGTCATGTGCAGCTGTATCTTATCGCCAATGTCAATCTTATCAAATGTGCGGCGGTCAAACTCGTAACGTGTCTTCGCGGCACCGTGCTCATAGCCCAAGTCTTGCAGGTGGCATTCGCCGGCCTGGTCGCACACAGGGCAATCCAGCGGATGGTTGATCAAAAGCATCTCCACAACGCCTTTACGTGCCTCAATTACCTCAGGCGAAGTAATATTTTGCACCACCATACCATCCATAACGGTAGTACGGCAGCTGGCCACCAGCTTAGGCATTGGGCGAGGGTCTTTCTCTGAACCCTGGCTTACTTTTACCAAACAGGTACGGCATTTACCGCCACTACCCTGCAGTTTTGAGTAATAGCACATAGCAGGCGGAACAATGTCACCACCTATCATCCTTGCGGCATTAAGGATGGTGGTCCCGGCTTCTACTTCTATTGATATGTTATCAATTGTAACCTTCATTTGAAATTCAAAATTAAAAAGTCAAAAGTCAAAAACTCTTATCCTTTTTATAATTCCTTTATTACTTAAGGTTGATGATTATCGAAGCGATGATCTTTGAAATCTCATCAGCTTCGTTCAACAACTTGTTTAGCTTCTGCTTCTCGTCTAATAAGATCGTGTCCCTTATCAAACATATCCAGTACTTTGTTTCGTTCGCCGAATTAAGAGCTATGTTATAAAAGTTCCTAAAATCTTTCGTCGAACTACCAGATTTCGCTTCAATTATATTGGCACCAATTGAGGTACCGCTTCTTAGTAACTGGTCAAATACTGAAAAGTAAATTCTGTCATATCTGGCATTTGAGATAAAAAGCACGATCTCTTTTGAGAACTGGTAACATCGCTGTTTGATGTCATACGGCTTTTCGCTCAAGTTGCTTTCCTGTTTTGAATTTTTACTTTTGAATTTTTACTTACAATTACGCTTCCGCTTTCTCCAATACCGGTAGCGGATCCGCGTAATGCGCTAAACCGTAGTTGCTTGTTATAGCAACCGATGGATTAGTTACATGCCATTCAAACTCGTCCCTAAAGTGGCGTATGGCACTGGCTACAGGCCATGCTGCCGCGTCACCCAGCGGACAAATCGTATTACCTTCTATTTTTTTGCTTACATCAACCAGCAGGTCCATGTCACTCATTTTACCGTGGCCAAATTCCAGGCGATGCAATACTTTCTCCATCCATCCTGTACCCTCACGGCATGGCGAACACTGGCCACAGCTTTCATGGTGATAGAAACGGGCGAAGTTCCAGGTGTTGCGAACAATACACTGGTCTTCGTCATAAGCGATAAAACCACCCGAACCTAACATGGTACCGGTTGCAAACCCGCCATCAGATAACGACTCGTAAGTCATTAAACGGGCTTCGTTATTAATGGTCTTCAAGATAAGGTTAGCAGGCAAAATAGGTACTGATGAACCACCAGCAACAACTGCCTTTAAGCGTTTGCCGTTGGCAATACCCTGGCAATAATCATCGCCGTAGATAAAATCCTCAACAGTAACACCTAATTCTATCTCGTAAACACCCGGGCGCTTTAAGTTACCACCAGCAGAAATGAGCTTGGTACCTGTACTACGACCGATGCCTATTTTTGCGTATTCATCGCCACCGTGGTTGATGATTGGCACTACAGCCGCGATAGATTCCACGTTGTTTACCACTGTTGGGCAACCATACAAACCGGCAATAGCGGGGAATGGTGGCTTAATACGTGGGTTACCACGTTTACCTTCCAATGATTCTAATAAGGCGGTTTCCTCACCACAGATGTAAGCACCGCCGCCCGGCTGTACATACAGCTCCAGATCGTAACCGGTGCCTAAAATGTTGTTGCCCAAAAAGCCCGCGTTCTTAGCCTCGGCGATAGCCCTTTCCAGGATCCGGATCTGCGGCATCATCTCACCTCGCAGGTAGATGTATGACGTATTCGCACCTAAAGCGTAGCTGGCTACGATCATCCCCTCAATCAATAAGTGAGGGATGTGGGTCATTAAATAACGGTCTTTGAAAGTACCGGGTTCAGACTCGTCGCCATTGCAAACCAGGTAACGTGGTACGCCTTCCGGCTTAGCCAAAAAGCTCCATTTCATCCCGGTAGGGAAACCCGCACCACCACGGCCGCGCAAGCCCGACTTTTTTACCTCTTCCACCACATCATCGGGCGAAAGGGTTTTAAGGGCCTTTTCTACCGATGCATAGCCGCCTTTTGAACGGTATACATCAAAGGTATTAATGCCGGGTACATTTATATGTTCAAGTAAAAGTTTGCGTCCCATTTTAATTGTTCGCCTTTCCTTTTAAATCACTTATCAGTTTATCAACCGACTCGGTTGTTAAATTTTCATAGAAAGTATATTCAGGGCCAATTTGCAATACCGGGCCGTAACCGCAAGCGGCAAGGCACTCTACACCTCTCCAGCTAAACAAGCCATCGGGAGTAACATCGCCTTCTTTAACGCCAAGCGTTTTTTCAATGTGTTCCATTATTGGTGTAGCACCAACAATTTCACAAGGGCCTGTACGGCAAACCTCTAACATGTATTTGCCTTGCGGCTTTAAAAAATACATGGTATAAAAGGTAGCTACCTCATAAACCTCAATAGGTTGTATATTCAGGTATTCGGCAACCTTATCCATAGCCGGCGCGCTAACCCAGCCAAACTCGGCCTGCACCAGGTGCAGAATAGGCAATAACGCCGATTTCTGTTTACCTTCAGGATAACGGGCAACAATTTCGGCAAATTTGCCCAGCAGCTCCGGCGTAAAGGTTACCGGTGCATCGGTGTTTTGTACACTAAGCATCTAATTCTCCCGCTATAATGTTTAAGCTACTCATGTTAATAATCGCGTCAGACAGCAGCATGCCACGGCTCATTGGCGCATACATCTGGTAATTGATGAAGCTTGGCCTGCGGAAATGCAAACGATAAGGCGAACGGCCACCATCATTAACCAGGTAAAAACCTAATTCGCCGTTTGTGGCCTCAACAGCGTGGTACACTTCAGCACGAGGGGTATCTACCTCGCCCATCACTATTTTAAAGTGATAGATCAATGCTTCCATGTTATTGTACACTTCCTCTTTTGGAGGCAGGTAAAATTCGGGCACATCGGCATGGAAAATATCCGAAGGCTCTTTTTCAATTTTATTAAGTGCCTGCTCAATTAAGCGAAGGCTTTGCCACATTTCCTCGTTACGCACCAGGAAACGGCTGTAAACGTCGCCATTATCGCCTACAGGCACCTCAAAGTCAAACTCTTCATATGATGAATACGGCTCCATAGCGCGTACGTCATAATCTACACCGGCGGCACGTAGTAACGGACCGCTCCAGCTGTAGCTCAAAGCGGTTTCGGCACTAACAGGGGCTACACCTCTTGTACGGTCAACAAATATGCGGTTACGGTTAAACAACGCTTCAAACTCTTTTAGTACAGGCGGGAATTTCTTTACAAAGTTCCTGACCTTGTCAAAAGCGATCTGGTTAAAATTGCGTTCGAAACCGCCTATACGGCCAATGTTGGTGGTTAAACGTGAGCCGCAGATCTCCTCATAAATTTCGTAGATCTCTTCGCGATACTCCATCATGTACAGGAAGCCGGTGAAAGCGCCCGTATCTACACCCAATACCCCGTTACAAATAATATGGTCGGCAATACGTGCCAGTTCCATAATAATAATGCGCATGTAGTCAACACGCTTGGGGGTAGTGATATTTAAAAGCTTTTCAACCGTCATGTGCCAGCCCATATTATTAATGGGCGATGAACAATAGTTTAAACGGTCGGTAAGCGGTGTTATCTGATAAAACGGCCGATGCTCGGCAATTTTTTCAAATGCACGGTGTATGTAACCTATGGTTGATACACCGCTCACAATACGCTCGCCATCCAATTGCAAAACGTTCTGGAACACACCATGGGTTGCAGGGTGGGTTGGGCCCAAGTTTAGCGTAGAGTATTCACTCTGCGGATCGGTATCTGTATATACGGGATGGTTCTGCATATGTTATCTTCCGAAAAAGTAGTCTTTTTTATCAACGCGGTTAGGGTCTTCCAGCGGGTACTCGCGGCGCATCGGGAATACGGTCATGTCATCCACATTCAGTATGCGGCGAAGATCCGGGTGCCCGTCAAATATCACCCCGAAAAAGTCGTAGGTTTCACGCTCCATCCAGTTGGCTCCATCCCAAAGGGTTGTAGCAGTAGGGATATGCACGTTTTCCAGCGGCATAAAAACTTTAACGCGGATACGGGTGTTGGTAGTGAGGCTATGCAGGTGATAGATCACGCCGATAGGTTTTTCACTTTCCGGATAATGTATAGCGGTAATATCTGTTAAAAAGATAAAATTTAGTGCTTCATCATTTTTCAGGAAGCTCAAAACATCAATAATGGCATCAACACTGGTTTCAACGGTAAGTAAACCAAAATCGGCGCCGGTTTGTACCACCGTACCGCCAAATTTTTCATCGAGCCTTCTTAAAAGTTCCTCGTTAGTTATCTTACCCATTATTGTATTCCGTATTTAGCCAGTAATTCCTGGTATTTAGGTTCGTTACGGCGGCGTAACGATTCTGTTTTTACCAATTGTTGTATACCCATAAAGCCATCTATAATCGCTTCGGGGCGTGGTGGGCAACCGGGTACATAAACATCAACGGGTATTACCTCATCAATGCCCTGTAAAACCGAATAAGTATCAAATATACCACCACTTGATGCGCAAGCGCCTACAGCCATTACCCAGCGGGGTTCGGCCATTTGCAGGTACACCTGGCGAAGCACAGGGGCCATCTTTTTAGAGATCGTACCCATTACCATCAGCAGGTCGGCCTGGCGTGGCGAAAAGCTCAAACGCTCAGCACCAAAACGCGAAAGGTCATAATGCGAGCCCATGGTAGCCATAAACTCAATACCACAGCATGATGTAGCAAATGGAAGCGGCCATAGTGAGTTGGCGCGAGCCAAACCTATCGCCTTATCAAGAGAAGTAGCGAAAAACCCCGATCCTTCAACTCCCGCAGGGACATCAACTATTTGTATATCACTCATTATTTTGTAATGAAATTAATATCAGCTAAACTGACAAGACAAATTTACAACAAATGTGCTGTAACAAATACACTGTGGCCGTCCACGCAATATATTTAGAATCAGTCTAAACTAATCCCAGTCGAGCGCTTTCTTTTTGATTACGTAAATAAAGCCGGCGAGCAGTGTGGCCATAAAGATGAACATCTCTATCATCCCGGTTTTACCCATATCCTTAAAGTTTACGGCCCATGGGTACATAAAAATTACTTCCACATCAAACAACACAAACAGGATAGCCACCAGGAAGTATTTGATAGACGCCGGCGTGCGGGCGTTACCTACCACCTCGATACCCGATTCAAATGGGGTAAGTTTATCTTTTGTTTTACGCTTAGGGCCAATTTTGTGGGTTACAAACATGGTTGTAACCACAAAGCCAATGGCTACCAGCATCTGGAAGATGATGGGCAGGTAATTAATGGGTAAACTTTGTGTTTCCATGCTGCAAATATACAAATGCACTTACAATAACAAAGCCCCTTTTTTAGAGGGGCTTTGCATATAATTAATTGAAATTAAGCTTTATTTACCTCGGGCGCCTGCACCACCTTTTTTAGCAAAGAAGGATACTACTTGCTTATTAGTAGGGTCCATATCTCTTGCTTTGGTGAAGTAGTCGGTAGCTTTCGCGGTGTCTTTTTCTTTAAACTCCGCATAAGTGCCTAAGTATACATAAGCTTCCGCCAGGTCTTTTTTAACCTTGTCAGAAGGAGCACCTTTTGCCAGTGATACCTCTATAAATTTCTCGTAATACGGTTTGGCATAACCCACAATATTATTTCGGTCTTTTTCACGGTAATCGTTTACGCGAGCGCGGAATAAGTAAGAATCGGCTGTGGTAGGACTTTTTTGTGCTACATAGCTAAATGCCGAATCTGCTTTTGCCAGTAAAGATGTATCAGCTTTTACACTTTTATCTTTAGAGAAATACTGATCCTGGAAACCGTAGTAGTAGCTCAAACCTTCGTAAAAGTGATCTAACAACTTGGCGTTACGGCTTTTTTGAGTATAAGTACCATAAGCCTGTGCTGCCTCCAGATATTTCTTCTGGCCAAACAGTGTTTTACCAATTTCAGAGTATACGTCAGCCTGGGTCGTATCTAACGTAGCGGCTTTACGCAATGACGCAATACCTAATGAATCCTGTTTTGAAGCGATCTGTAAACGGCCCAGGTACAGGTAGTCACGAGGAATGATACGTTTAGGATCAGCCTTGGTGATCCAGGTATTCATGGCCTGTAAACCTGCAGCATAGTCCTTATTTTCATATGCGGCATAAGCCAGGTAACGGTATACTTTCAGGTTATTAGCTGCATCTTTTGACAAAGCAGCGGCTTCTGTTTGCAGAGTTTTGTAATCACCTGATAACAGTAAGAAGTCGGCATAACGTAAGCGCGAATCCAAAGAAAGGTCTGTTAACGACAAGTATTTTTTATACTGGTCTGTCGCTTCTTTAATTTTAGCTGATGCCATCCTTGGGTCGTTAAAGGCCCAACGAACGTCAGTTTCCGCCCACTCACGGTAAGCCGGACCATAGTTCGGGTCAATCGCTAAAGCGGCTTTATATTCATTTTCAGAAGCCTCAAAGTTATTAGCGTACTTCCATATAACACCGGTTGCCACTTTAGCATGAGCCAGCTTAGGATCAATATCCAAAGCGGCCTGATAGCTGCCTAAAGCGTCAGTATTTTTTAATTGTGTACGGTAGGCATCACCTAATGCTAATAATATCTCAGCATCTTTAGGGTTTACAGCTTTACCTTTATTTAAGATAGCGATAGCCGCATTAGCGTCAGCCGCGGGTACTTTACCTTCTACATCATTTAAAAGGTAAGAACGGCCTACATATAAATAAGGTTTGCTGTCTTTACCTGCCAGGGCAACAGCCTGGTTAAAATTGGTAGTAGCGGTATTCCTGTCTTTATCAACAAAGGCAACAGCACCTAAACCGGCGTAGTTTAAAGCCGACTTAGGGTTCACGGCTATACCTTTTTGAAAAATCGCTTTAGCCGAATCAGGGTAATCCTGCAGTATATATACCCATCCGTAATAAAAATAGTTCTCATCTTTATTAGACTGGGTAACGGTCAAATTCTTCAGCATCGATTTTGCCTTCTGATACTGCTCCGCGTCAATCGCTTTTTTAGCATCAGCTAAACTTTGTGCAAAAGCCGACGACCCCACAACACTCAGCGCCAGTACGAGCTTACTTATTTTACTGATCATTTTCATCTTAGTTTATTATATGAATGTATAGTTAGTGTACAATATTAATTTCCCTTTGCGGGATCACCTCAGGCAATAAGCCCGATTTAAGTATGATACGCTGCCCGCGCTCGCTTGCCAAAAATGAAGCGAACCCGGCTCCCAAACCTTTACGGCCTGTACAATCGATAATATATAACGACCGGCTTAGCGGATACGTATGTTGGACAAGTGTTGTTTGCGATGGTTTAAAGTATTCATTAGGGGCGGTTTTACTATTCTCGTCCTTAACGCCTACAATTTTAACCTTTTCAACAGCCTCCGCATAGTCCTTATCCGGGTCGTTTAGCCAGCTGAAGCCGGTAATGCCCATAGCATTGGGGTGTGTACTTACGTATTTGATCACCTCCTTATTAGAGCTCAAGGCATAAATATTTTTTTGTTTTAACTCGTTATTACCCGATAATGTTTTCAAATATCTCACCAGGCTCGAGTTTGGATTGTCAAAAACAATGCTTTTATCTGTTTTAGCCTTTCCATTCAGCATTTGCTTGATTTCGCTTACAGATGTTATAGTATCATTAGATGCCTGGTTAATAATAATGGCTACCGCGTCTGTAGCAAATTTGTTTACCTCAGGTGTTAACGCCCTGCGCTTTAATACGCCCGTTTCCATGGTATCCAACAACCGGGAGGTAATAATTATCCTTGTTTTATCATTCAGCAGATCAGATATCACGCCGTTTTCCGGTTTGTAAGTAATTACCGGTTTAGCATCCTGGAAAGCGCTTTTAAATACAAATAGTTCCTCATCAATAATGGGCGAAAACGATTCATCAGCAGAGAATTGAGCCGTACCTGAAGTAAAGCCATCCATGGGTTGTTGCGCTTTTTTGTTACCACTGCCAGGCTGGCCGCATCCCTGCACCGCCAATATAACGGCTAAAGCACCAAATACGAATAACAGGTTACCTCTCATTGGGGTCTTTTCTTAAATATCGTGAGAAACGCAGTACCGCGTATAATAAGATAATAGAGCCAAAAATTGTTCTCCGGGTTTGAGGCATTTCTAATGGAAATTTATCCCAAAATATAATGAGCAGGCCTAAAACAATAAAACAGGTAAATGCGGTAACGCCTAAAATAAGCAAAAACCGCCTTTTGGGCGATTTTTGCTGTTCTTGATTATCTACTGACATTAGTTTCTATTCTTCGGCCAGTGCAAAGTTTACAGGTATGCTGTATTGTACACGCACCGGACGACCGTTTTGTATACCAGGAGTCCATTTCGGAGAAGCCTTTAATACGCGTATAGCTTCTTCGTCGCAACCGCTGCCGATACCTCTAACCACTTTAATATCAGTTAGAGAGCCGTCGCGCTCAACCACGAAGGTTAAGATCACACGCCCCTGAACATTGTTCTCACGGGCAACAGCCGGATATTTAATGTTTTTTCCAAGGTATTTACCAAAAGCACCTTCGCCGCCGGGGAAACTTGGTGATTTCTCTACCGCGGTAAAAATTTGGTTAGTGTTTTCTTCCACTACCTGTTTAACGTCAGCGTTACCTACCGGTTCCTCAATCCTGATGTCCTGGTTAGGGTCACCTTTCTGGTCTTTCGGACCAGGGTCAGCAACTTCCAGTTCTTTTACAGTTGGAGGTTCTTTTTCACGCACCTCGTTATCCGGCTTTACTACCGGAGGTGGGAAACGCACCTGGTCAACCTTTGGTTTAGGTGGTTCTGGTGGCGGTGGTGGTGGTTTCTGTTGTTCATTCACCGGTGGTGGCGGTAAAACCACCTCGGTCACCTTCACTTTTTCAGGTGCCTTCGGTATGAAACCCTCAATGGCGTTTAATATTGTTTTTAAAGAGATAAGGAAAACAAACAGTACAACACCAATTAAAAGCGCCCGATTAGTATTACGGGAGTTGTCTTTTCTTAGTTCGTATGCACCGTATGCTTTGTTACGCCCTCTAAATACAACGTCTATCCATTGCTGGTTTAGTATGTCTAATTTTGATCCGAGCATTGTTATAGCGTTAGTTTTCTTCTGTTAATTATCAATTAGTAGTTGCCGTCACGTTTCAACAGGCCAAGCTCTGCCGGTGTAATATCTACAATAGCAAATGACTGCACACCAGTGATCTTCATTTCATCCAAAGCATCAACTACGTTTTTGTAGTTTGATTTATCGCTTGGTTTGATCAGTACGGTCATATACTTACCGGTGGTTTGTTGTATCTTCTCACCGTTTTCGATGAGTACTTTACGTAAACCTTCTTTACCATAGCCTGTAGTTTCTGGTGGCGTTTTTCCCGGCTCACCTACAAACCATTCTACCTTATCGTTAGCGCCAAGCAGCAACGTCATAGAACGTGATGCAGCAACCGCCAACTGGTCTTTATTCTGATCATCCTTATCAGGCATGGTTACATCCATAGCCTTTGGTTTCGACAGGGTGGTAGTGAACATGAAGAAGGTGATCAATAAGAACGCAAGGTCAACCATCGCTGTTAAGTCAACACGTGTTGAAGCCTTTTTACTTCTTACTTTCCCGCCTTTTTTCCCCCCGCCGGAGGAGGTGTCTAATTCTGCCATCTTTATTTAGTTGTTTTAGGCGCAGCACGCAGCGAAGTGATAAAATTAAATTTGTTAATTTTTTGTTTCTGCAACAAAGTGATCAGCTGACCGATTACCGGGTACTCTTCCTTGCTATCGCCTTTTATAGCGATGCGCAACGCCTTGTTATGTAAAGCAACGTCAACCTTACGGGCTTCGCGGATCCAGTCAGACAACTCATTGTTATTGGTAGTATCGCGCGGGATGCCCGGTTGTTTAAACTCTTTACGTTGCGTAGGCTCAAGTGCCAGGAAACCTTTTAACTGGTTAATAGGCACGCCAAATGTTGGAAGGGCCGCAAACTTGGTTTGCTCCTCAGGGGTGAAATTTATTTTATATTTTTCGCCCATTTGGATAAGGGTTTGCTTACGGATATCATTACCATCCACTCCAAAGAAAACCTTATTCTGACCAACAGTTAACAACAATGTGTTATCGTCAGGAATAGGCTGCTCTACAGAAGAGGCAGGAATATCAACCGGCACCGGATCCTCTGTCCTTGGCTTTGCAGTTAATATGAAGAAAGTAAGCAGCAGGAAAGCTACGTCGCACATGGCGGTCATATCTATCGAGGTGCTCTTTCTTGCGACTTTTACTCTTGGCATTTTTTTCCTTTGTTTATGATAATGTAAAATTAAAGACTATTAATTAAATAACCAAATTTAATTTTGATAAAAATGATTATATAAGAACTTTATTTTACGATTATCTATTTTTGTGTGATGCCGCGAATGTTTGAACGATGCTGAAACCAGTTTCGTCAATAGCGTAAGTCAACTTGTCGATTTTTGATGTAAATACGTTGTACATTACAATTGATACAGCTGAAGTACCGATACCTAATGCGGTATTGATAAGTGCTTCAGAGATACTGCTTGATAATGCAGCCTGGTTAGGAGCACCTGAAGTTGCTAACGCACCGAAGGCCTTGATCATACCGATTACCGTACCTAACAGACCGGTTAATGTACCGATAGATACCAAAGTAGCGATGATGGTTAAGTTTTGCTCTAACATTGGCATTTCTAAAGCAGTTGCTTCTTCGATGTCTTTCTGGATAGCTAAAGTTTTCTGGTCAACGTCAAGGTTTTGCTCATTTTCCATTTCGCGGTATTTTTTCAAACCTGATTTAATTACGTTGGCTACAGAACCCTTTTGTTTGTCGCACTCAGCGTTAGCGGCGTCAATGTTACCTGCGTTTAAGGCTGATTGTACTTTTCTTACAAAAGTATCAACGTTACCAGTACCAGATGCTTTACCAATTACTACGAACCGCTCTAAAGAGAATACGATAACCATTAACAGGTATGACATGATGATAGGTACGATAATACCACCTTTGTGTACGGTACCGAATAAATCTACGGGCTCGTTTTCCGGGTCGCCGCCTTTATAGTGACTTGGGTGACCTAAAATGAAAATGAAAATGCATATCGCCACAGCAATACAAATTGGAATAGTCAAAGTCGCAAATGCGCCCGATGCACTTGAGCTTTCTTTTTTTACAGGAGTAGTTGGTTTTGTTGGTGCGTTTGCCATTACTTTTTAATTTTTAGTTTTTGTTTTGTTGTTTATAAAAGTTAATAAAATGTGTGCGCAATAAGCGAGAAACAAAATTAGAATTTCTATGAAATAAAAAAACTATTTCTGCATTTGTTTATAATAATTTAATATTCAGCAAAAAGCGTTTTGCAAATTGGTTTTTACATAACGCTATAAAACACAAAAATTGTCTATTGTGCAGACAATTTTTTACAAGTAAACCTATAATTTTTAAAAATAGCAAGTTATAACACATAAAAAATGTGTAACTAAACTGATATAATCGGGTCTAACTATACTGTTTCAACCGCTCTTGGGCCTGCTTTTACCAGTTTTTCGGTACCATAAGCCGCATATTTATCAAAGTTTTTAATAAACGCTGCCGCCAGTTGGTGTGCCTGCTCCTCATATTGCGATGCACTGGCCCAGGTAGCCTGCGGATCCAACACACTGTCAGGTACGCCGGGGCAACTTTCAGGCATCATCACATTAAATACCGGATGTGGGCGGTAACCCACATGATCCAGTCCGCCGTTTAGGGCAGCAGTTACCATAGCGCGCGTATAACTCAATAGCATCCTTTGCCCTACACCATAAGGGCCACCCGTCCAGCCGGTATTTACCAGCCATACATTTACATGGTATTTCCTGATCTTTTCTCCAAGCATCTCCGCGTAGGCTATAGGGTTTAAAGGCAGGAAGGCCTCGCCAAAGCAGGCCGAAAAGGTAAGTGTTGGTTCGTTTATACCGTTCTCTGTACCCGCTACCTTTGCCGTATATCCGGACACAAAATGATACATAGCCTGTTCGGGAGTAAGTTTGGCTATGGGAGGTAAAACGCCAAATGCGTCGGCCGTTAAAAAGAAAATATTTTGGGGCACACCAGCTACTGATGGCATCAACGCGTTTGCTATATTCTCTACCGGGTAGGCTACCCTGGTATTCTCCGTTTTAGCTATATTATCAAAGTCTACCCTGGTAGTACCTGCTATATAATTAATGTTCTCCAGCAGGGCGCCAGGTTTAATGGCATGATATATCTGCGGTTCTTTATCTATTGAAAGGCCGGCGCACTTGGCATAACAGCCACCTTCAAAATTAAAAACACCGTTGTCGCTCCATCCATGCTCATCATCGCCGATCAATTTCCTGTCTGCATCGGCAGAAAGCGTGGTTTTACCCGTGCCTGAAAGTCCGAAAAAAATCGCAGTATCTCCTTTTTCGCCGACATTGGCGGAGCAATGCATAGGCAGCACCCCATGATAATGCGGCAGAATAAAGTTAAGTACCGAAAAAATACTCTTTTTAATTTCGCCGGTATAACCGGTACCGCCTATAAGAATAACCTTTTTGCTAAAGCTGATGATGGTAAAATTCTTTTGACGGGTGCCATCGGTTTCCGGGTCGGCCTCAAAACCGGGGGCGGCTACAACGGTCCACCCGGGTCTTTGAGAGATATTGGCCTTTTCCGGGCGTATAAATAAGTGGTGTGCAAACAGGTTCTGGTAAGCGGTTTCGGTGATCACCCGCACATCCATATGGTATTGCTCATCGGCACAAACCCGGCAATCGCGCACAAACAACACATCAAGCTTATTTAGGTACGCTTGCATTTTACGGCATAAAGCCATAAACCGGCCGCCATCAAGCTTGTAGTTGATATTACCCCACCAAACCTGATCATGGCTAATGTGATCGTCAATAATAAACCTGTCCTTTGGCGAACGCCCGGTGAATTTGCCGGTATCCACTGCCAGCGCTCCGCTATCCGCAAGGCTGCCTTCATTGCGTTCCAGGGCACAGTCAACAAGTTGCTGCTGGGTTAACTGATATTGAATATTAGGATTGTAAAGGCCGAGATAGCGTAGAGGCGAACTGCTTTTCATGATGCTTTCCATGTAAGGGTAAATTTTTCAGATGATTGATTTATCCAAACTTAGGTCTTTAGCAAGGCAGCACACAAGAGCTTAATTATAATTTTTTACATGATGTATTTTTTACACATCATTTAAATATTTAATAAACAGTAAATTAAGAATAAAATAAAAATTATCTCAATACACTATCCTCCGGCTTTTTTAGCCTTGTAACCATCTGTTTGCAGCATTGCAAGTACTTTATCTCTAAAATCGCCCTGCAATAGTATTTCGCCATCTTTTACGGTACCGCCTACCCCACATTTGCTTTTAAGCTTTTTGCCTACAGCTTCCAGGTCGGCATCTGTGCCAACAAAGCCGTTAACCCGCGTTACCAGCTTATTGCCCTTTATACGGTCTAAAAATATTTTGAGGTTTTGCTGCTGAGGCGGCAGTGTTTCCTGTTGCCCGCTCCCCTCTTCCTGGTACCGGAAGTCCGGATCGGTTGAATACATGATGCCGGTGTAGTTTTTCTTTGCCATAGCTGCTTAGTTTAAGCCCCCTCTAAATCTCCCCCGATAGGGGAAACTTATTTTTTTAAATTGTGCCTTTCTAAAGCCCTCTCCTTCGGAGAGGGCTTGGGTGAGGCCATATATGAACTACCCACTATAACTTTTAATGCTGATGGCACAACGTCTATCCTGATATCCTCATCAGCTGATTGTGGCTCACCGTCTAAATGTATTGGGCCGGGCTTTACACGCGTAATATGCACGTGCTTCCCTTTAATGATCTCTACGTATTTGGATCTGTCGGCCGTTTTGGTAAACATCCTCAGGCCCATCTCCGGAAACCTCCATAGCGGAAAAGGCTTGATCACACATACATCCAGCAAACCATCCTGTACCGACGCCGTGGGTGATACATGGGCGTTATTACCATATTGTGATGAGTTGGCAATGCTCAGCATAAAAGCTTCTCTATCCAATGTCTGGCCGTCAACCTCAATATGATATTCCTGCGAACGGTAGTTGGCAATTTCCTGTAATGACGATTTAAAGTAGTTAATAAAACCCCGTTTATCGCCGCCCTGCGCAAAAACATGGCTGATGTGGGCATCAAAACCCATCCCGGCCATATTAAAAAACCACTGGTCGTTCATTTTGCCGGCATCTATTACAATGCTGCGGCCGGTATTCATGTTTTTGATGGCGCCTACGGTATCCATAGGTATGCCCAGGAAGCGGGCCAACCCATTCCCAGAGCCGAATGGAATCACAGCCAGCTCTGTTTCAGTTTCGGCTATGCCCGATGCTATTTCGTTTACGGTACCATCGCCGCCAACGGCTACAATAGTATCATACTCGCCTACGGCTGCCACGGCCAGGTCATGCGCATGGAATATGCCGGTGGTAAATTCAAAGTCATATTCAAACACAGCCGGGTCAAGGTGCTCCTTTACCATCCCCGGCACGTTATCCTTTTTCTTTCCTCCTGATACGGGGTTGATAATAAATAAAGCTTTCCTTTTCAACTATCTATGTTTGAGCGGGCAAAAGTAAATGTTTTTCGGCTTTAAGGAAAATTGTTTTATTTTTGCCTCCCGAAAGTGGACTGATTTAATGCCTTTGCTGCTTTGCAAATGCTGGATTGCAACCACGTAAAAAAGTGCTAACCCTGCTCTCCTTTTTACAGCGTTTCAAATAAATCTCTTACCTTTCGGCTTTAACGTTTTATACATTATTATATGTCATATTTATTTACATCGGAGTCTGTTTCAGAAGGACATCCGGATAAAGTTGCCGACCAGATATCTGACGCGTTAATTGATAACTTCCTGGCGTTTGACCCGGAATCAAAAGTAGCCTGTGAAACGTTAGTAACTACCGGCCAGGTAGTACTTGCCGGCGAGGTGAAATCAAAAACCTATTTAGACGTTCAAAAAATTGCCCGCGATGTAATTAACCGCATTGGTTATACCAAAGGCGAATATATGTTTGACGGTAACTCATGTGGTGTGCTTTCGGCCATCCACGAGCAATCGCCGGATATTAACCAGGGGGTTGACCGCCAGAGCAAAGAAGAGCAAGGCGCCGGCGACCAGGGCATGATGTTTGGCTACGCTACCAGCGAAACCGATAATTACATGCCGCTTGCTTTAGACATTGCTCACGCGCTATTGCGCGAGCTTGCCGCCATCCGCCGCGAAAATACCGACATTAAATACCTTCGCCCGGATGCAAAATCACAGGTTACTTTAGAGTACAATGATGATAACCAGCCGCAACGTATAGATGCCATAGTGATCTCGACCCAGCATGATGATTTTGCCGAGGAAAAAGAAATGCTGCAAAAGATCAAAAATGATATCATCAGTATATTGATCCCACGTGTTAAAGCTAAATACCCTAAATACGCGCACTTCTTTAACAACGATATTAAATACCACATTAACCCAACCGGTAAATTTGTTATTGGTGGGCCGCATGGCGATACCGGTTTAACCGGCCGCAAGATCATCGTAGATACTTACGGTGGTAAAGGCGCGCACGGTGGTGGTGCATTCTCAGGTAAAGACCCATCAAAAGTTGACCGTTCTGCTGCTTATGCTACCCGCCACATTGCTAAAAACCTGGTTGCTGCCGGTATTTGCAGTGAAGTACTGGTGCAGGTATCATACGCTATAGGCGTTGCACAGCCAATGGGTATATATGTAAATACTTATGGTACGGCTAAAGTGGCTGTAACGGATGGCGAGATCGCTAAAAAGGTTGAGGCAATTTTTGACATGACCCCTTACGCTATCGAAACACGTTTTAAACTGCGTAACCCAATTTATAGCGAAACTGCTGCCTATGGCCACTTTGGCCGCCCAAGCGAAACGGTTACCAAATCGTTTAACGCGCATGATGGCAGCGTGGTAACCCGCGAGGTAGAACTATTTACCTGGGAAAAACTTGATTATGTAGATAAAGTTAAGAGCGCCTTTGCTTTGTAAACGCTAATACCGAATAAATTAAAGGCGTACCAGTTAACGGTACGCCTTTTTTATTACCCATTAAAACATGGCCACAACGCATAAAAAACCTTCAGCAGTATTAGTAGCATTTGCTTTCTTTAACATTTACATTGTTTGGGGAGCCACTTACCTGGCAGTTATATACGGGTTAAAAACCATACCGCCATTTATATTGGTAGGCTTAAGATATAGTATTGCCGGATTGGTTTTATTGGCTATTGCCATGCTCAAAAAACAAAGACTACCCGAATGGAAATACCTTTGGCGCCAGGCATTAGGCGGCACCCTTATGCTGGTTGGCGGTACGGGCATGATAGCATGGGCCGAGCAATACATCAGTTCGGGGCAGGCAGCCATATTGGTGGCTACGGAGCCCCTGCTATTTTTACTGGTAGACAGGAGCCGCTGGTCGCAATATTTTTCTAACAAATACATTATAAGCGGACTGGCCATTGGTTTTGCAGGCATCTTCATGTTCCTGAAAATGGGCGCCTCGGGCGGGCGTTCATCATCAATGAGCTTGGTAGCCAGCGTAGTGGTTATCCTTAGCGCATTAGCCTGGGTAACAGGATCGCTTACCGCCAAAAATGCCAAAGGCAACAGCTCCACTATCATGAACGCGGCAGTACAACTCATTGCCGCCGGTCTGGCCTGCGGTATAGTAGTTCTCATTAAGGGTGAGTACACCGGCTTTTCCTTTACCCATGTAAGTTTAGATAGCTGGGGCGGACTGCTGTTTTTAACCGTAATGGGGTCATTAGCGGCTTACCTTTCTTTTATCTGGCTAATACATATCAAACCGCCCGCCGTAGTAAGTACACATACCTATGTTAACCCGGTTGTGGCAGTATTTTTAGGCTGGATATTGGCTAACGAGCAGGTAAACGGAGCACAACTTTTAAGCTTGTTGCTGATATTAACCGGTATATTATTGGTTAACCTTTCTGATTACTTGCAGAAGAAGCAACGCCCCCAACCCGGCGAAGTATAGGAATCAACAAAACTTTTAAATATTTGTAGTAATAAGAAAACCACTTGTATGAACGACGAGGAATTTAGAGAACTGCATCAGCCTTTGCATGTACCCGCCCATTACGACGCCAATGCGACGTTAAAGGAAAATCTTGCTTTTGCACTGGCCGACCTTGGAGAAGGCACAGCCGATGAGGTGATTGCGCACCTCCAGAAGCTATCAGGCGGACAAAGCGAGATAGAACGCGAACACGCCTGCGAACTATTGGAGTTGTGGTATAAGAACGGTATGGTAACCGTAAATGAAGAAGTTCAGCCTAAACGCTACAACCTGCATAAAATAACACAGGTTAACAGTGGGAGTGTTAACCCCAAACTAACCGCGCCCGGGCTGGATTGATAGTTAAACTACCTTAATACCATGGCGGGTTAATAAATTGGGCAAACCGCTTACATCAAACAGTGCCCTCCTCAGCGTATTAAGTTCGGGGTCGATGATAAAATTATAAGCCGTAGAAAAGTTAACGCCCGATAGGTCGGTATGGTTGAACACGGCATTATCCAGGTCGCAATCTGTAAATACCGAGTTGGTTAATATGGCCTCGGTAAAACTCACCTCTTTTAATGAGCATTTAACAAAAGAGGTTTTCACCATTTTTTTAGCCGCGAAAGAGGCATAATCCATTACACAGCCGTCAAACGCCACACCAAACAGAAAGTCATCACATTTGCTAAAGTTCACGCCCAGTATTTTACAGGCCTTAAAACGTACATCGTTTAACATGGCGCCGTCAAGGTTAGCTACAGAAAGGTTGCAGTCTTCAAACACACAATCCATAAACTTGCACCGGCTAAAATCGGCCTCACTAAGATCGCTTTGTTTAAAAGTGCAATTCTCAAACTCTATCCGCTGAGCCTTAACTCCTGGATATTGGAGTTTCTCAAAAATCTCCCCTTCGTAAAAGCTTTTATCAAACATTCTCCTAAGGTAAATGAATTTGAGATGGAATTTCCATACAGCCACGCACAATCCTTGTAATGCAAGTCGGTTATTACTTGCACCTCACTACCCTATCGCATACATTTGTTAAATAGCTAACCAAAATAAAACTTTTACTGCATCCATATGAAAAAACTGATCGCATCTTTACTGCTCGCAGCAGCAGTAAGTTCGACCCTTTATGCTCAAAAATTCATCGGCGTAAAGGGTAAAGAAATAATCGGAACCAACGGCAAGCCATTCCTAATAAGAGGGACCAACCTGGGCAACTGGCTGGTACCCGAGGGCTATATGTTCAAGTTTAAAAAGATCAACTCGCCCCGGCTCATTAACCAGGCGCTAACAGAATTAATCGGCCCGGAGGATGTAAAACTTTTCTGGAAAACCTTCCAGGATACATACATTACCGAAGCGGATATACAATATTTAAAATCTACCGGCATTAACTCGCTGCGCATACCATTTAATTACAGGCTGTTTACCAAAGAGACCTATATGGGGCAAAACAACCCTAACCGCGGCTTTGAGTTGCTTGACAGGGTGATAGGCTGGTGCAAAAAGGCCAACCTACACGTGATTTTAGATATGCATTGCGCTCCGGGAGGCCAAACCGGCGACAATATCGACGATGGCGATGGCTACCCTTTCCTGTTTACCAGTGCCGCAAGCCGCAAACTCACCGCTGATATATGGCGCAAAATTGCCGACCATTATAAGAATGAAACCACGGTAATGGGGTACGACCTACTGAACGAGCCCATAGCCCACTATTTTGATGTAAAAAGCCTAAACCCACTTTTAGAACCCACTTACAAGCAAATAACAGCGGCTGTGCGTTCTGTTGATAAAAATCATATTGTATTTATAGGCGGGGCACAATGGGATAGCAACTTTAAGGTGTTTGGCCCTCCATTTGATAACAAAAGTGTTTATACCTTCCACAAGTACTGGACAGATGTTAAGCAGGAGGTAATACAGGAATATATAGACTACCGCGATAAATACAATGTACCCATTTATGTTGGAGAAACCGGCGAAAATACCGACCAGTGGGTGCATGATTTTAGGCTGTTGTGCGAAAAGAACAATATCGGCTGGCATTACTGGCCTTACAAAAAAGCCGATAACAATAAAGGCTTTATGAGCTTTAAGGCGCCAGAAGGATATGACGAAATAATTGAGTATACTGAAAAGCCACGCGGAAGCTTTGAGGAGGTCCGCAAAGCCGCCCCTGCCGACAGGGAACAAATAAAGAAAATATTATGGACGTTTTTAGAGAACGCCAAATTTGAAAACTGCACACCGCAGAAAGGCTACATAGAAGCACTTGGTTTGAAAGCAGCAACTAAATAACCTGCACTTTGCACGAAAGGCCACCTTGCGAAGGTGGCCTTCCTTTTTTATTTATCACTAAGCATTACCGGCGTTTTGCCGTTGCCCATAATAATGATCTTGGTATTGGGCGATAAAGCGATCTCCTTTTGCGCTTTAATGCTTTCGTATTGTAATTGCTTATCAGACAATCCGGTCGACAGGATGCGTTGGTAGTCGGCAATACCTTGCGCTTCAACCCTTTTACGATCAGCCTCCTGGCGCTCTTTTTGGAGCACGAAGGTCATTTTTTGCGCATCCTGCTCGGCCTGTATCTTAGATTCGATACTGGCCCTTACCGAAGCAGGTAATGAAATATTCCGTACCAGTATCTGCTGCAGCATTAACCCATTTTTAGCGAAGCTTGCCGAGATGGTCCTGTTGATCTTATCCTGAAACTCCTGGCGTTTAACCGAATACAGGTCAACGGCGGGGTAAGCCACTGCATTATCACGTATTGCGGTGCGCGATACTGTACGAACGATCTTATCCACGTAATCCATTCCTATGTTCTGCAATATAAATGGCGCTTTCTTAGGGTCAACTTTGTACAATACGGTCAGGTCAACAGTTACTTCCAAACCATCGGAAGAGAGTACCCTTATCGCGTCGTCACCCTGAACTTCTCCCTCGCTGTGGGTGGCGCTCATGGTGTAATTTTGGGTTTGCACATTAAAATCGGCCACATCAACCAGCGGGTTAATCACATGCAGGCCGCTTTCCAAAACCTCATCCTGCACCTTACCATACAACACCTGTACGCCTACCTTACCCGGATCAATTACTTTGAAAACAGAAAGCAGTAACCCAATAGCAATAATGGCTATACCGATAATGCGTGCCATACCGCTAAACCGCGACGCGGCAACATTTGAACGTTTAAGCGTTATACTTGCAACAAGTACAATAACACCAATAACAGCTAAAAACATAGTGGATAAGGTTGAGGGGTTTTATTTTTTGATCCGAGGGTCTTCCATCGCCCGCACTTCTTTCATTAACCGTATTTTGGCAATTACAAACAAAGCGCCCAGCATTAAAAAGCTAACCAGCCATATCCAGCGTTCATTTTGTAATGAAGTGTATGCCCCAAAGCCGCAAACAATGATGATTACGGTATAAAAAACGTTTAAGGCTAATTTTTTACCCATTATTAGTACACGTTAAGTTCAGGGTCTATTTCTGCTTTCCAACCCAGTATGCCGCCTTGCAAGTTGTAAAGGTTAGTGTAGCCATGTTGTTCAAGCTGCATAATAGCCATGGCGCTGCGCTTGCCACTACGGCACATTACAACAACCGGCTTATCATGCGATATCTTTTCGGTTTCAATTAAAATTCCACCCAGAGGGATGAGCTGGCCACCCAGGTTTGAAGTTTCGTACTCAAAATCTTCACGAACATCTATCAGTTGAAAGTCTTCACCTTTATCCAGCTTTTCTTTTAATTCCTGTGCGCTTATTTCTTTCATGTAAAATGTAATTTTAATAGCCAAAGGTAGGGTTTTCTGTATCAAATATTTATAAGCGTTTTGTAACAAACGTTATTGCCGAGCGTTTTATTAATAGCGTATACATTTAAGGTATTAGTTTAATGAAAAAAGTCACCAGATTTTTTTGGTTCTGTTCCGGCGCTCATGTGGACACACTGAAAAAATACCCTATAGAACATAATAAATATGTGGGCATTGGCGCCACCATATTCTTCACCGCCCTGTTTGCCGCCCTCTCGGGAGGGTATGCCATGTACTTTGTATTCAGCGGCAACGCGTTTGCCGTTGGCTTCGCTATCCTGTTCGGCCTGTTATGGGGTACCGCCATTTTTAACATGGACCGCTACATTGTATCAAGCATTAATAAAGAGGGCAGCGTTAACCAACAAATATTACAAGCTACCCCACGTATCCTGTTAGCCATTATGATTGGCCTGGTGATATCGCGCCCGCTCGAGCTAAAGATATTTGATAAAGAGATCCGCGAGAAATTAAAGACAGCGTACCTCAAAGGACAGCACACCAAAATTGACAGCCTGCAGCGTACCTACAACCAGAAATATGCCCAGGAACTGGGTAAGGAAAAAGACCTTAAGAAGGAAAAGGATTCGCTGGAGCGTGACATAAACCGTTCTCGTTATGAACTTAACCAGGAAGTTTTTGGCGACAAGACCAACCAAACATCAGGCATTATGGGTTACGGCACTTACGCCAAACGCAAGGAGGAAGTGCTTAAAGAAAAGCAGGACCGCCTTAAAACCGTTACCGATAACCTTAACCAGAATGAAGACTATCTTGGCCGGCGCAAGGATTTCGAGGGAGTAAATGCCACCCGCCTATTTAACGACAGGCAACTGGACAGCCTGGCCAACATTGCCGGTTTTGCGGATCGCAACTGGGCGCTTGGTCAGCTCTCTTATAATGTAGATGGCTCGCGCGACCTGGATACCTACATGGCCATCTCTTTTATCGGCTACCTGTTCATTTTGTTTGAATGCTTGCCGGTTTTTGTAAAGCTGATGTCGCCCAAAGGGCCTTATGATACCGCCATTGCCAAGCTGGCCGAAGCCAACATCCACTTTGCAGAGCGCGATAAGGAAAGAGATATCACGGTAACAGACCAAACGTATGACCACCATCTTCATGCCGATATTGAACGGCGAAAGCACATCATAACGGCACAATCTGAATATGACCTGGGCAGGCAAACGTATGATTGATTCATTTGATTATGGTTTACAATACCGCGGCTATTAATTCGTAATAACATTGATATATAACTATTGCTGCAGATATAGTAACTTCAAGGCCTGAACATACCACACTACATGAAGAAATTTATTACCCTGGCTACAGCCGCCTTTTGTGCTTTTTCCGCATTGGCACAAAGCGGCAAAATAAAACCTATCTATTACGCCGTTTCTTTCCCCAACGCTGTCCACCACGAGGCCGAAATTACCATGACCTTGCCTGACGCACCCGGAGGAAAGCTGAAAGTACGCATGAGCCGCTCCTCACCCGGCCGTTACGCCACTCATGAGTTTGGTAAAAACATTTATAATGTAAAAGCTACTGATGCCACCGGCGCCCCTTTGAAAATTGAGCAGGTAGAGGGTGATGTTTATGAGATAGCGGAACACCCTGATGTAGTAAAAATTAGCTACACCCTTTTCGGGAACCATACCGATGGTACCTATGTTGGTATTGATGCCAGTCACGCGCATTTAAATATGCCGGCTTCATTTATGTGGGTTTTAGGCATGGATAAGCGCCCTTTAAAGTTTGAGTTTAACGACCTGGACAAATACGGCTGGAAAGTAGCTACACAGCTTAAGCACGAGGGCGATAACGTATATAGCGCGCCCGATTTGCAATACATGATGGACAGCCCTACCGAGCTGGCCAATGTAAAGGTAAGCAGCTGGGACGTGGTAAATACCAATGGCAAAAAACAAAAAATGTCCATAGCAGTACATTCTGATGATGACCAGGCCACTATTGACAATTTCGCCAAAATGGTGCAAAAGCTGGTATTGGAAGAAAAAGCCGTATTTGGCGAACAGCCTAATTATGATTTTGGCAGTTATACCTTCCTGGATGATGTATACCCGGCCAATTTTGGCGATGGTATGGAGCACCGTAACTCTACCTGTATTGTTGACCGCTCTGCCAAAGTTGGCGGCAACGAGAACGATCTGCTGGGTACTTTTTCGCATGAGTTTTTCCATAGCTGGAATGTGGAGCGCATCCGCCCTAAATCATTGGAACCGTTTAATTTTGAGCATGCCGACATGAGCAACGAGCTTTGGTTTGCCGAGGGCTTTACGCAATACTATGGCGAAATGCTGCTGGTACGTGCCGGCTTCAATTCTGTTGATGATTATACCGGCACTATAGCCGGCCTGGTTAACTCTGTACTGGCCAACCCGGCACCATCCAAATTTCCGCCAACACAAATGAGCCGCTACGCGGTATTTGTTGATGCCGGTGTATCTGTTGATGCCACCAATTACACCAACATGTTTACCAGCTATTACGTTTATGGCGGTGCTACGGCCCTCGCGCTTGACCTGCGCTTGCGCAGCGAGTTTAAGCTTACGCTTGATGATTATATGCGCCAGGTATGGCTGGCTTACGGCAAACCCGAAAAACCTTATACCATACCTGAGTTACAAAACGTGCTGGCCAAACTAACCAATCCTAAATTCGCCAAAGCCTTTTTTGACGATTATATCTATGGTATAAAAAAGAACGACTATGCCGAACTGCTATCAAAAGCAGGGCTTATATTGCAAAAAGCAGCACCAGGAAAAGGCTGGATGGGCCGTGTTGCCGCAAGGCCTGCTAACGGTGGTTTACAAATAGTGAGCGCCACCGCTTCTAACACTCCTATATACAAAGCCGGTCTGGATGCCGACGACCTGATATTAAAAGTTGATGGCAAGGAAGCTAAGGAACTTTCCGCGTTAACTGATGCGGTGAAAGACAAGAAGCCTGGCGATAAGGTAACCATCAGCTACCATAACCGCACCGGCGACCATGAAGCAACCGTAGTTTTAGAGGAAAGCCCGGCCCTGCAGGTGCTTACCTATGAAAAAGCGAATAAGGAATTAACTCAACAACAAAAAGATTTCAGGGCAGCCTGGTTATCATCAAAAGTAAAATAGTATGAATATTAAAATATGGCTGGCAGCCGCCACGGTACTTACGTTACCATTATCCGGAATTTGCCAGGATGTAAACAAATTAATTAAAGAAGACGACGTACAACGGGTAATTAAAACCCTTAGCGCTGATGACATGCAGGGCCGGGGCACATTTACGCCGGGCATTGAAAAGGCCGCCGCGTTTATTGAAGGTGAATTTAAAACGGCCGGATTAAAACCCATGGAAGGCAACCAGGGCTACAGGCAAACCTTTTACCAAACACGGGTTAAACCTGTTAATGCACGGGTGGTGTTTGATGGCACAGCAATACCCGACGACAAGGTAGCGGTTAACACCAATGCGGCGTTTACCTGGAAAAGTAGTGACACTACCATAAAGGTTACAAAACTTACCGACCAGAGCAGCTTCAGGAAGCAGTTGGGTACTGCCATGCGCAGCGGTAAAAAATTACTGGTGATATTTGATGCTTCGTTGGCTGATGTGTTTAAAAGGATCAGGGACAGGGCCGTAAAGGGTATGATAAGTGATGGTATGCCATCACAGCAAATTGTTTACGTTTTAGATGTAAATGAGCCTAAAAACTTTGAGGCCAACTGCGAAGTAAAAGAAGAAAAACTTTCGTTGAGTAACATTGTGGGCGTTATCCCCGGCAAGACCAAGCCAAACGAGTATGTGGTATTCGGCGGACATTACGACCACCTGGGTATCATTAAACCGATGGAGGGTGATAGCATTGCCAATGGCGCCGATGATGATGCGTCGGGCACTACAGCGGTAATAGAGCTGGCTAAGTACTATAAAAAGCTCAACAATAACGAGCGTACCTTGGTATTTGTGGCCTTTACTGCCGAAGAGATCGGAGGGTTTGGTTCCAGATATTTTGCTACCAAAGTAAACCCCGACCAGGTAGTGGCCCTGTTTAATATAGAGATGATCGGCAAGCCATCAAAATTTGGGGAGAACTCTGCTTTTATTACCGGCTTCGAGCGGTCTGATTTTGGGCCTATCCTGCAGCGTAACCTCGAGGGTACCGCCTTTAAGTTTTACCCCGACCCATATCCGGAACAAAACCTGTTTTATCGTAGCGATAATGCTTCACTTGCCGCCGTTGGCGTACCGGCACATACCATTTCAACAGACCAGATACCAACCGATAAATTTTATCATACCGTTAAGGATGAGTTGAGCACACTGGATGTAAAGAACATTACCGCTACCATACGCGCTATAGCGTTAAGCTCACGCACCATTGTATCAGGTAAGGATACCCCTACTCGTATACCTAAGCTTGAAAATTAATCAGCAATAACATACTGCTATCGAAGCCCAAACAAACGTTTGGGCTTCGGCGTTTAAAGTCAAACTAAAACACTCAACTATGCAATGGTTTGGCAGGCGCGAAAGCAGTAACACGGAAGATGGCAGCGCGAGCGGTGGCAGGGGCATAGCCCTTGGTGGCGGCGTAATCGGCATTATAGCCGCGGCTATATATTATTTTACCGGTGTAGATCCGTCTGCCGTGCTTAATGGCTTACAGCAGGGCGGCGGCCAGCAAGGCAATAACCAGGAAGTAGTGGCCAATACCAAAGAGAAAAAGTTTGCTAAGGTAGTTTTCGCGGATACAGAAGATGTGTGGAACAAGCTGTTTAGTGATATGGGCCGCACGTATGAAGATCCTACCCTGCATTTTTACCAGGAAGCGGTAAACACAGCCTGCGGTACCGCGGGTGCCGAAGTTGGCCCGTTCTATTGCCCCGGCGACCAAAAGGTATATCTTGATCTTTCTTTTTTCAAGGAACTGTCAGACAAGTTCGGCGCGGCGGGCGATTTCGCGCAGGCTTACGTAATAGCGCATGAAGTGGGCCACCACGTGCAATACCTTTTGGGCGTATCGCAGAAAATGGACCAGGCAAGGCAGCAATTAAGCAAAGAAGAATATAATAAGCTTTCGGTGAAGCTGGAACTACAGGCCGACTTTTACGCGGGCGTTTGGGCTTATTATGAAAAGAACCTGAAAAATGTACTGGATCCCGGTGACATTGAGGAAGCATTAAACGCTGCCCACCAGATTGGCGACGACCGTTTGCAGAAAGAGTTTCAGGGCGAGGTGCATCCTGATAGTTTTACGCATGGTTCCAGCGCCCAGCGGATGTATTGGTTTAAAAAAGGTTATGAAACCGGCGATCCTAAACAGGGCAATACATTTGCCGCCGCCGACCTGGAATAACTATTTTTCAACCTTAGCTCTTATCCTGTCTTCGGCTAATTTCACCAGTTCGTCAACCGTGCCGGTACCGGGTTCAATAGGCTCCAATACTTCCCATTTCATGGGTGTAAACATATTGAGCGGGTACAATCCGTACCTGATCATTTTCCAGCTATCCGTGATAGCTACGGGAACCAGCAAGGCGTTAGGGCATTTTTTTAATAGTGTAGCTACCCCGGCAGATTGAAATGGTTTTACCCTTCCATCTTTTGAGCGGGTACCTTCCGGGAATATCATCGCCCCCCAGTTATTCTCTTTCATCCGGGTGGCAAATCTGGAAAGTTCCATAATTGATTGGCGCGGGTCTTTCCTGTCAATATTAGCGCCACCGCCATGCTTTAAGTTATAGGATATGGAAGGGATACCTTTGGTAAGCTCTACTTTCGAGATAAATTTCGCATGATATTTCCGCAGAAAATAGATCATCGGGGGGATATCCAGCAAACTCTGATGGTTGGCCATAAAAATAATAGGGCGGCCAACGGGCAGGTCCTGCCGGTTAATAAAGGTAACCGTGTTACCTAATACGTAAACAGATGTAATGAGGAAAAAGTTAAGGATATCTACACAACGTTTATGCGCGGAGTAGCCGCCCAAATGCAGGCAAAGCCATTGCAGAGGGTGGAAAATGAGCAGAAATATAAAAAACACAGCGATAGCAATGGGCGACAGGATATACCCTAAAAACTTTCTCATAATTAAACCTGCAAATTTAAAGTTTTTTGGTATTTGCTAACTGTTTAATTTATAAAGTGTTCTCCAGGAGCATCAGCTTCACTTTTAGTATAGCGGCCACTGCGAGGCAATCGGTGATCAGTCCGTCGCACACCATTCGGTAAACCTCATCAAATGGAAGTTTATTTACTATCAGTTGCTCCGTTTCTTCGGGTTCAGCCTCAAATTGTTGCAGCCCTTTAGCCAGGTAGAGGATACAGAGTTCATCAGTAATGGAGTTGGATAAATGCATACGCTGAATCTCTGTCCATTCGTTAGCCTTCAACCCTGTTTCCTCTAATAACTCCCTTTTGGCCGACTCCAGCGGATCTATACCTAAAGGCCCACCACCCTCCGGAATTTCCCAGCTATACTGGTTAAGCGTGAAACGATATTGGCCAACCAGGTAAGTATTCATCTCCTCATCCAGCGGCAATATGCCAATAGCGATGTTCTTATAATGTACTTTACCATAAATGCCCGGGTTACCGGATGGGTTGATCACCTGGTATTCGGTAACGTTGATCCAGGGGTTATTATAAATCTCCTTAGCCGATAAGGTTTTCCATGGGTTTTCTACAGGGTGCTCCATAGGGCTAATTTATATTTAAAAGCTGTACCGCACAACATGATATTTATAACGAAAGTCGGCAGGATAAGTCCATGCCGGCTTTTTCATTTGTATGGATAAGGCCTATCTCTCCCAAAAAGCCGGAGGTTCAATACCCAGGGCACGCAAATAAACGTAACCCTGCCCGCGGTGATGTACCTCATTATCCAAAAGATAAACAATGGTATTGGTTACGGTATTGCTGTATAACCCATAAGCATTTACGGTTTCATTAAAATGCTCAGCCGGTATCTGCGGCCAAAGCTCATCAATTTGTTCGGTAACGCTATCCCATGCGGCCAGGAATTCCGCTTTAGTTTTTATAGCTAAGGTTTCGCTAAACGGGTTCCACTCGGGCCTGGTTTCCCACTTCCCGGTAACAATCCCATTAACACCGGCGCTTGCAAGGCCAAGCATTTCGCCGGCGAGCTGGCTGTAAGGGCGCATTCCGCCTATAGAAAATTCAAAGAGTTCCTTTTCGGGGAATGCTTCCAATACCCTGCGGCTTAAGCCACGATGGCCTTGCCAGTTTTTTAAAAGATCATCTGCCGTAATTACTGGTGTGTTTACTGTTGTGTTCATATGTTTTAAAGTTGGTACCACAAAATAACCACCCACCAATGACAACCGTATGTCAGCAGGAAATATCATTTAAAAAAATGCTGATCAGATGGGCTGCGATTTATGGTCGCTTTATCTACCCCACATTGTCGTATTTACACCTTACGGGGCGCAATAAAAACAACACATATTTGTGTAAATTTAGGATATGATCGAGGTGTTTAAAACTAATGTAAAGCGAAAGGGAGCCGCCCGCATCTTGTTAAAAAGACTTCTTGAAAAATTCCCCGGCAGCCGGGTTAATTTTGATCTGGAGGATTGCGACAAGGTATTGCGGATCGAAGGAGCAGAAATATGCCCTGAGAGCACAATTGAGATACTAAGAACATACGGACACTACTGCGAAGTATTAAACGATTAAATTACATGATAAAACTAAACACGTACATCAACTTTAAAAACAACCAATGCCTTGAGACGATGGAGTTTTACCAAAATATTTTGGGCGGAAACCTTAACGTGATGAGCGTGAAAGGTTCACCAATGGAAGATGCTTTTCCGGACGGTATCGACATCCTTCATGCCGATCTTACAGGCGACGACTTTACCATACAGGGAACCGACATTGCCAACCCGGACGTGGAAGCAACAAACGGCATTGTATCCATCACCCTTAATTGCCCTAATCTGGAGGACATGCGAAACAAGTTTGCCAGGCTAAGCGAAGGTGGCAAAACCGTACATCCTATCATGACTTTCTTTGCAGGCTCAATGGGTAACGTGGTTGATAAATACGGTGTACGCTGGGGAATATTCACTGAAGAAAAGAATAGGAAATAATTATAGATCTATTTTTTCAAATAGATAAAAGCTATTGGCTTGCAGCCTGCTAAGGTTGCCGTTTAATTGATATATTGCAAAGAACAAACTCTATAACCAACCCCAACCTATATGGACACCTTATTAACTATAATTGGCATCATAGCAGGAATAGTGTTAGCAGTGCTTGCACTAAGCCTTATTGCAGCCAAAAGCTACACTATACAAAGAAAAATTGTGATTAACCGCCCCGTGATGCAGGTATTTAACTACATCAAATACCTGCGCAATCAGGACAATTACAGCAAATGGGTGATGCTTGATCCAAATAAGCGAATAACCGACATAGGGGCAGACGGCACTGTTGGGTTTAATTCTGCCTGGGATAGTGATGTAAAACAGGTAGGTAAAGGCAACCATACTATAACGAACATCATAGAGGGCAAAAGATTAGACACAAGGGTTGTATTTATAAAACCCTTTGCCGGCGTGGCGGATGTATATATGGCAACGCAAGCGATAAGCAATGATGTTACTGAAGTAACCTGGTCTTTCTCCAGCAAGATGCCTATGCCTATGAACATCATGCTCTTGTTCATCAACATGGAAAAAATGCTTGGCCGCGATATAGAGGAAAGTTTGAACAACCTGAAAACCGTATTGGAAAAACAGGCATAATACACCTGCCGTAAAGCCATACATTATAAAACAAAAGAAGCCGGCGTTTAGCGTCGGCTTCTTTTGTTTTAATACGGAAAGCTACTTTATCCTCTTTCGTAATTCAGTTATAGGCATGGTAACCATACGGCCCACAGGCTTTTTACCACGGTAAGTAATTACCCGTAGCTGGGTAGCATCAATAGGCACGTTAAGCACACCGGTATATTTAGGATAAAACCTATCCGGGTATGAGTTATCAAAGCTGTAATAGATATCCAGCCCGGGCACCTCGGTAGTAAGTGTTACGTTAAGCGTGCTATCAGGGTTAAAGCCTGCTTTAAATATTGGGTCGTAAACACTTGGCGCATACTTGATCTCGGCCTCATCAAAACGGGCAAAATGCTTTTCTACCCGGCTAAAGAAGTCGTTAAAGTTCTTTTTGGCTTTTGGCGACCAAACGCACTCTGCCAGTGCGAATCCGCGTGGCCAGGTCATGTATTCGGCCTGCCGGATGTTGTACACCTGTTCGGTCCACAAATTGGCCTGCCCGCCTTTTATTAATTTGGCGTTTACACCTTCCGGCACAGGGTCAAACTCATAGGTTTTGCTTAAACGCAGGGTAGCATAAACATGCGGCTCCATAATAGGGTCGCTCTGCATATAATCCAGGTAAACGAAAGTAGTAGGGCTCATCACTACCTCGTGGCCCAGCTTGGCAGCCTCTATACCGCCTTGCACACCGCGCCAGCTCATTACTGCAGCGTTAGGGCCAAGGCCTCCTTCGAGTATCTCATCCCAACCCATAAATTTTTTCCCTTTTGACTCAACTATCTTCTCCAACCTTTTTTCGAAATAGCTTTGTACCTCTTCCTGTGTTTTCAGGTTCTCTTTGGCCATTAGCGCCTTAACCTCGGCACTTTGCTCCCAGAAGTTCTTCGCACATTCGTCGCCACCCATGTGTATGTAACCGAATGGGAACAGCTGCGCTACTTCGCCAACTACTTTATCCAGAAACTGGTAAGTAAATTCTCCGGCAGGGTTAAGCGTGTTATCTACCAGTGCAGGATGGCCGGGTTTGGTCCAGTCCATTATCCGCTCGCCCGAGCGTACTACATATTTATCAGCACCGGGAGTAGCAGATAGCTCGGGATAAGCAGCTACAGCGGCCAAACTATGGCCGGGCACATCAATCTCCGGAAGGATGTTTACAAAACGTTCCCGGGCATATTTTACTACTTCGCGAATATCATCCTGAGTATAAAAACCTCCATAATTACGTGGCTCATCGGGCTTGGGTGGGGTAAAGTTGCCAAACTCGCCTTCGCGTTTAACGTTGTAGGCGCCCACGGTAGTCAGTTTTGGATAGCTTTTGATTTCAACACGCCAGCCTTCATCATCGGTCAAATGCCAGTGAAACAGGTTAAGCTTGTATTTAGCCATATTATCAATATAGCTCATCACCTCTTTTTTAGTGAAGAAATGCCTTGATACGTCCAGCATTAAGCCGCGCCATGCAAACCTTGGGTAATCGGTAATATCAACCGCTGGTATGGTCCATTTTACATCCTTAACCACTTCCTTGCTCTCAATTTCTTTTGGCAGTAACTGGAAGATTGTTTGCATACCATAGTACAACCCGGCTTCGGTATTGGCTTTAATGGTTACCCCGTTAGCTTTGGCCGACAGGTAGTATCCTTCGTTACCAATAGTGTTATCGGCAACCTTATTCAGGATGAGTTTAATGGCCGCGGTTGGTGCGCTTGCTTTTAAATGCACCATTTTACCGGTAGCAGTTGAGAACTTATTTTTGATAAGGTCGAGTACCGGCGTCATGGTCTCTGTTAGAGGTGCCTGCACCGTTATGGCGGCGGGCAGCACGTACTGGCCGGTATGCTGCACCATGCTTACCGGTTCAGGAATAATGGCGATACCTTTATCGGCCTGGGCAAAAGCGCTCATACCTGCTAAACAGCATAACACAAACAAGGAAAGTTTTTTCATAATGGTTTGGCGTAATTTTAATTGGATGATTGCAATTTATAACTTTTTAAATAATATTAAAAAGTTTTTTGCACGCAAACGATTGATATTAAATTAACAAGGCTTATCCCGACCTGTTTTTTTATTAAATTGCCAATCAACTTTAACCGTCCGCGCCAGCGGCATAACCAATTAATATCTACAACATGTCAACCGATCGCAGAAAGTTTTTAAAGCACCTGGGAACATCCGTTTTGCTTACATCGGCCTCGCTCAATAGCTGGGCGGCAAAAGAAGAACACGAAACGCGCATACTTAAAGCTGAAAAAAGGGTAAGCCCGAATGATAAGGTACGCATTGCCACCATTGGTATGGGTATTATGGGCTTCGCCGATACCAGGGCTGCTTTAACCGTACCCGGTGTAGAACTGGTTGGGGTTTGCGACCTGTACAAAGGGCGCCTGGCACATGCCAAAGAGCTATACGGGCAAAATCTTTTCACTACGATGGACCACCGGGAGATACTCGACCGTAAGGATATTGACGCGGTAATTATCGCCACAAGTGATAACTGGCACAGCCAGATAGCCATTGACGCCATGCATAAAGGCAAAGCGGTATATAGTGAAAAGCCTATGGTACATAAAATAAGCCAGGGGCTGGAGGAGATACGCATGCAGAAAGCAACCAAAGCGGTATTTCAGGTCGGAAGCCAGCGGGTGAGCAGTATTGCCTACCGTAAGGCAAAAGAAATGTATGAGGCCGGTGCCATCGGGAAAATTAACTCCATAGAGGCATCATTTAACCGGCAAAGCGCTTTGGGGGCATGGCAGTACACCATACCTACTGATGCCAACCTACAAAACGTGGATTGGGCACGATACCAGGCTAATGCTGATGTTAAGCATGATTTTGATGCGAAAAGATTTTTTAGGTGGAGGAACTACCGTGAATACGGCACAGGCGTGGCAGGCGACCTGTTTGTGCATTTATTGAGTGGTATCCATTTTATTACCGGCTCAAAAGGCCCGGAAAGTATTTATTCTATTGGCGACCTGGTTTACTGGAAAGATGGCCGTAACGTACCCGATACCATGAGCGCCGTTATCCATTACGGCGATACTAAAGAGCACCCCGCCTTCCAGGTGTTATTAAGGGTGAATTTTATTAGCGGCGAGGGCGACCATGGTACTACCAAGATCGTCGGTTCGGAAGGTGTTATTGACCTTAACGACGAAGAGGCCTTTACCATCCGCAAAAATAAAATGCCCGAAGCACCGGGTATTGGCGGATGGGATTCGTTCGGGACCTTTACCCAGGCAGAGCAGAAAAAACTGATGGATGCTTATAATACCCGCTGGACCAAAGCGCAACAGGAAACGCCTTCGTTTGACCCTATAGTATATCGCGCTCCCGAAGGATACAATGCCTCAAATGATCACTTTGCCAACTTTTTTGATGCCATACGCACAGGTAAGCCTGTGGTTGAAGATGCCGTTTTCGGTTTTAGAGCGGCAGCGCCCGCGCTGGCCTGCAACGACAGCTATTTCCAGCAAAAAGTAATTAAATGGGATGCCGAGAATATGCGGATAGTTTAAACGCCGGGATAGATATAAATAAAGCGGGCTATTGAGTATTCTCAACAGCCCGCTTTGTTTATTTAATGCGTCTTGCGCCCACCCCTTCATTCGTGATCTTTACGGGCTTTATATAGCCGTCTTTATCAAACTCCATTTTATCTATACAGGTAACCCGGTGGTTACCATCGGTTTCGGTTAATGGCCTGCGGTGATAAATAATATACCACTCGTCGGTACCGGGTATTTGAATAACAGAGTGGTGGCCCGCGCCGGTAGCTATGGCAGCATCCTGTTGCAGCACAACGCCGACTTTCTTAAACGGACCATTTATACTATTACCGACGGCATAGGCTACGCGGTAGTCCGGGCCTGTCCAGCCGCCTTCGCTCCACATAAAATAATACTTCCCTTTGCGTATAAACATCACCGGGCCTTCCACATAACCCTTTGGGGTAATTTCGCGGTAGGTAGTACCATCGGCAAAAGGTACCAGCCCGGTAAAATCATCCTTAAGCCTGGCAATGTTGCAATGGCCCCAGCCACCATAAATTATATAATACTGGCCGTCCTTATCTTTAAAAACAAACTGGTCAATAGGCTGTGCGCCATTCACTATATTATCTATCAAAGGTTTCCCCAGGTAGTCTTTAAAAGGGCCTTCTGGCTTATCGGCAATGGCAACACCTATACCGCCTGTCGCTTCGTTATTTTGTATATCATTGGCGCCAAAGAAGAAGTAATACCTGCCTTGCTTTTTTACTATTGCCGGCGCCCACATGGCGCGTTTAGCCCATTTCACGTTAGATGAATCCAGCACATTATCATGCTTGGTCCAGTTCACCAGGTCTGTAGATGAAAAGGCATCAAAATGCACCTGCTGGTTATACGGTGCCGAGTAGGTAGGATATACCCAGTATTCCTTACCGAAAATAGTCGCTTCCGGGTCGGCATACCAGCCCTGGAATATGGGATTGCCCGATGTTTTTTTCTGTGCCAGCAGCGGCTGTCCCCAACCCGCTATGACCAATAATGCTAATAACGCTTTTTTCATATATTTATCTGCAGAGGGCAACTACGTAACCTATTACTTCCTTTACGTAGGTATTCCATTGTTCCATTGACTCCGTATCGGGTAAAAAATCAAAAAAGCTAAGCTCCGCCGATTCCTGATACTGGCAGGGGTAGGCCACAATATCAATACCTGCTTTTTTAAAGAGGAGCTTCGCCCTTGGCATATGCGAAGCCGAAGTAACTAATAAATATGGTGGTTTCAAATGGTTTTTTTTTAAAAGTGGTTTGGTAAACGCCGCGTTTTCCATGGTATTCCTTGCCTTACCTTCCAGGATAATGGAGCTATCTGCAACACCTGCCTTTAACAATTCCGAATGTACAAAAGCGGCCTCGGTAAACTTACCCGGGTTAAGCGAAGCATTGCCTCCTGTAAATACTATTTTTTTAGCTACTCCGGAGCGGTACAGCATCAGCCCCTTGTAATAACGGTCGGCAGCGTTATTAAAATAACTGTTGCCCTGCCGGTCCTCGCTAACCATGCCACCCAGTATTACAACCGCGCTGTAAGTTCGGTTATGCAGGCTATAAGGCGGGGTGTCCCAAAGGCGCGCGAATATATCGGCAGTTATCTTTATCGAAAAAAAGTACAGTACGATAAGTGCAACTATAACCGCCTGTTTCCTGCGCCTGTTACTGCCAATAAATGCGGCATACAGTAAAATAGCCACTACCCAGAACAATGGCATGGCGAAACCAACGAGTACCTTAGAAAGCACAAAATACATAATGGCAGCAAATTAGCATTTTTTACCTGCGCTGTTAACGCTTATTACGCTTGCATTAACAATACCGCATATGCAGTATTGCCGATTATAGCTGTTTGGTGTTTTTTTGTGGGTTATTTAAGCGTAGCCAAGGGTAATATGTATAACTAAACAGCTATATTTATATTCACTTCTCCTAAAAAATGAGTTGCATTAAAGTTGCCATTGTAGATGATAAGCCCCTGCTTAGAGAAGCACTGGTGAACAATTTTGCCGCTTACACCGAAATTAATGTTGTATTGCAGGCGCAACATGGATTAGACTTCCTGAACAAACTGGAGAAGCTTGCCCCTGAACTCTGGCCCTCAGTGGTATTAATGGATATTGAGATGCCCGTAATGAATGGCATTGAAGCCGTTACCATAGCCAAGTGCAAATACCCCGGCATGCATTTTCTCATGCTTACGGTTTTTGATGATGAAAACAAACTGTTTGAAGCCATAAAAGCAGGAGCCGACGGCTATCTGCTGAAAGATGAAAGAGTAGCCAACATTGTAAAAGCCATAACGGACATTGTATATGAAGGCGGTGTGCCTATGTCGCCCCGTATAGCCCACAAAGTATTAAAGCTGCTGCGTAACAACCCGGAAACGGTTGAACCCGTTAAAACTAACCAGCCCCAAGATAACGAATATGCCCTATCGGCCCGCGAAATGGAAATACTCAACCATATTGTCGACGGGCATAACTACCAGGCGATAAGCGAGCGCTTGTTTATCAGCCCGCACACCGTTCGCAAACATATCGCCAATATTTACGATAAGCTGCATGTATGCAACAAAGCATCGGCTATTAAGGTAGCCACGCATCACGGCTGGTTCAATTAAAATAAAAATGCCCCTTTACAGGGGCATCAGCATTATATTCTTACGTTTTCCATGCCGTATTGCTTTAACACGTCGGCAGGTACGCCCGTCCATTTGTTAGGCGCGTTACCCGCGTAACCAATATCCTTGGTACCCATCTCACTGCTCCAGAAGCCGGATGCCGTAAGGTCACGCATTAAATTAAAGAATTTTACACCCTGCGCCACTTCTGGCTTGGCTTCATACGGATAAGCGATCTGGTCAAGCAGTTCGGTTTGTTGTTTAGCACTGCATTTGATGAAAGGGTTGCCGTAGTGGTTAAGGCAATAAATGTCCACCCATTTTAATCCACCGCGCATGGGTAATTTATGTGACGGGATATCCTTCACAATAAACTCTATAAACTCCGGCACTTTAGCGTCAGACGCGCTGCCTGAGTGTTCATCCTTAGGGATAATCAGGTCTGCAAGCACGGTAATGGTAGCCATCTCATGCTCATCAAAATATTTTTCGGCTTTTAATTTATTTTCACGCTCTATCTCTTCCGGCTGCCGGCCCGGCACTGCTTCCTGCTTGCCTGCCTCTGCCGTTTCAGGCTCTTTTTTGTCGCCGGTTTTGCAACCAACGCCAACTAAAAACCCGGTAGTGAGGGTTCCTAAACCTATGGCTTTAAGGGATTCTCTTCTGTTCATAGGGCTTATACGTTTAGTTTTTTACGTTGTGATAAAATGTATTCTGCGGTACGCATGCTCAATGCCAGGATGGTCCAGGTGGCATTTTTATCACCTTGCTGAACAAACGGAGCAGCATCAACCACAAACAGGTTGTTACAATCATGCGCCTGGCAATATTTGTTTAGGGCCGATTTCTTTGGATCATCGCCCATGCGCACGGTACCTACCTCATGGATGATCTTACCCGGAGCCTCTAAACCATAGTTGGTTTCGGGGCCCTGCATTTTGCCATAAATGGCACCCATGTTGTGCAGGATCTCTTCAAAGGTTTCCTGCATGTGCTTGGCCTGGTTGATCTCGTCGTTGGTCCATTTATAATGGAAACGCAGTACCGGGATACCATATTTATCAACTACACCATCCGGGTCTATCTCGCAATAGTTATCTGCACGGGCAATAGCGGTACCTCGGCCGGCCATACCCACCTGCGTACCGTAGAAACGGCGATAATCGTCTTTTAGCGATGCGCCGTAGCCACCACCCGGTTTCTTTTTACCATCGCGGCCAGGCACGGCACCGTTCATATCCTGTATACCCGAGCCAAAACCGTATGAAGGCATGTGCATACCGCCACCGTATTCAATATGGTAACCACGCGGGAAATTGAGTTTTTTATTATCTAACCACCATGGCGAGTAAATATGCACACTACCCACGCCATCTTCGTTGTAGCGTTTGCGATCCATCAGCTGCGGAAGGAAACCACCCGCGCCGGAACCTGTACTATCATGAATATATTTACCAACAACACCACTGCTGTTAGCCAAACCACCGGGATGCGCCGAAGATTTGGAGTTAAGCAATAAACGTGCAGACTCGCCCGCGCTGGCACCCAGGATAACTATTTTAGCGTTTACCTGGTACTCCTGCATATCCTCACGGTTAACGTATGATACGCCGGTAGCTTTGCCTTCTTTATCGGTTAATACCTCACGCACCATAGCGTTGGTAATCAATTTAAGATTACCTGTTTTTAATGCCGGGATAACCAAACAAGATGATGCAGAGAAGTCGCCGTACACTTTACAGCTTCGGCCACACTGCCCGCAAAAGAAACAGGCACCACGGTCTTTATTATCCTTCAAAGCTTCGGTTAATACCGAACCACGACCTGTAATTACCTTAACACCCGCTTTAGTAGCACCCTGCTTAATGAACAACTCGTTTAAGCGTGGTTTTGGCGGTGGTAAGAAAATACCATCGGGTTCACTTTCAATATTCTCAACCGTACCGTAAACACCTATCATGCGGTCAACCTTATCATAAAAAGGTTTAAGGTCGTTATAAGTAATAGGCCAGGGGTCTGTTAAGCCATCTTTGGGTTTAAAGTCATCAGGGCCCATGCGTAGCGAAATACGGCCCCAGTGATTGGTACGGCCACCCAGCATACGCGCGCGGAACCATGAGAACTCGGTACCATCTTTAGTGGTATAAGGCTCGCCATCCAGCTGCCAGCCGCCGTAAGCGGCATCAAAATCGCCGAAGGGGCGTGTAGTACCAGCGCCACGGCGGGCTGATTCCCATGCCCATTTCAGCTGCTGCGAATCTGTTTTAGGGTCAAAGTAAGCGCCGGCTTCCAGCATCAGTACCTTTAACCCGGCATGCGCCAAAACGTAACCGGCCATACCCCCACCGGCACCCGAGCCCACAACAATGGCGTCATAAACGGTACCTGTTTTTTTAATTTGTATATCTTCCATTTATATGTCGAACTATAAATTCAAATGCGGTTGTAATTATAACTCTTTTAGTTTAATGTTTTTATAAGCCACCACAGCGCCGTGCGATTGTAAAGCGATGTGCCCCTTAGGATATTTCGCGAAATCTTTCCAGGTTTTAAATTTACTGTTATTCAGCAATTCTTCCCACTCCGGGCTGCCCATTTGTACGTTAATTACTTCCTTGCCATTCAGCCAGAAAGTGAGGTGGCCCTTATCCTTGCGTATCTTCACGGCGTTCCACTGGCCTGCAGGCTTTGCAGCATCCGCCGGAGCGGCTTTCATATCATATAATGAGCCGGCAAGATGGTTTGCTTTTTTGTTGTCTTCGGCTTTTTGGTTATCCAGCACCTGCATCTCGATACCTGAAAGATAGGTAGCGCCCAAAGCAGGATCCTCGTGCACGCCGAAAATGATACCGCTGTTGCCGCCTTCTGCAATTTTCCAATCTAAAGAAAGCTCATAGTTTTCGTATTCGCCATCGGTAACCAGATCGGCCTGGTTAGGTGCTTTAGGGTCTAACTGCAAAGCGCCGTCAACCACACTCCATGGGCCCGCGTCTTGTTTAAGGTAGGCATGCCAGCCGTTGGTGGTTTTGCCGTCAAACAAATTATGCCAGCCTTTTTTTGCCTGCGCAAACGTTGCGTACTGTAACGTTGCTACAGCAAGAGTGCTCAAGATTAGTTTTTTCATGTTCAAATGCAGATTGTAGCAGCCTATGTTTACAGCCGCCGGTTTATACTTTAATGAGGGTAAAGCTAACATTTATTTTGCTGTATGCCATGCAAACGCATTTTGTCAATCAAAAATTTTACAGACCTATTTACTGTAATAAGGCTAAGCTTTACCTCTTAAAATATCCAATCTGTTTTCAGGCGCATCTGGCGAAAGAAAATCAGGAATTGTCCTTACAGTTCTTTTGGGGCGGCTAAGAAAGTCTATATGCCATTCAGTAATTCTTTGTTCTTTAACGTGTATGTAATTACCCTGCTCAGGTTCAGCAATATATTCTTCCTGCACAATTAGTGCTAACGGCTTTTCAGTACCGGGCCGCCTTGACGCAAACGTTTCAGCTTCTTCATAGGTCACAAAGGCATAATAATAATCATTACCATCCTCTTCATCTGGAGCACCATTACGCGGGCTACACCATACACGGTACTCCAAAACATCATCCCAAACATAACCGCCACCAATATTTACTAAAGCAGGATATTCGCCAACAAGATCACTATCTTTTGCAACAGGGTATTTAGACATGGCATAAATATACTATTTACTGAACAGAAAGTTCAGCCCCGACGCAATACCCAGTTGCATATAAAAGTAATGGTCCTGGAAATAGATGTTATAATCATCCTGCCCGCGGTAGCCTGCCCCCACTACAAACGCGGCAGCATGCATAAACGGAAACTGATAATAGTATTTTAAGCTGGCATTGAGCCGCCTGCCCAGATCAGTAGCGCTGTAAGGCATTTTCCCGGCTATGTAGGTAAAATCAAATTGTAGCCTTTGCCAGTTTCTGAAGTCTGACTTATTAGGCTCAATGTCATCCTGGTAACGTTTAGCCAGGTTGTAGATGTAAGTACCATTCACCCGTACAAACCCATACCTGCCGGGCAGCCCGAGCGATGCGCCACCACCATTGCTGTTAAAAAGGGTGCGGTGCAGTTCAATACCCAGCGTTCCGAACTGGCTGAGTATGGTATTTGGCCTGTCGAGGCGTTTACCGAGGGTATAATTTAGCTGCACAAAATCTGTACTGAATTTGCCGCTATCTACATTTATACTGCCATCGGGCTCTACCGATGGCCCGCGGATACCGTTTGAATGGTGGGTATATGATGCTGATAAATATTGCGGACGGTACGCATCATCATTTAACCGGTAATACAAATTGGCGCTGGGCATATAACTGGGCGATTTTACCGGGTTGCCATATTGTTTAAGCAGCCTCACCTTCACCCTGGCCGAAACATCAAAAAAGAAACGCGAGCGCGGCGAATTGAGCAATACAAAGTGGGTGTTGATATCGCCAACCAGCAGGGTTTTATGCGGCTGAAAAAACTCCTGCCCAAAAAACGCCGGGGCAAGGTTTTGTGTATATATCTTATTAAAATCCCGGTTAATGATGCGTTTGGCAATTTTTAAACTATCTGCCCGGGGGCTTACAATGGAGGTGTCGGCAGGTACATCAACTGCCTTTGCGGCCAATGCCGGATAAAGCATCACCGGCAAAAAAAATATCAGGTAAATACGTAAGAGTTTTATCATATGAAGGTGTCGCGCCGCTTGCCGGTTTAATTATGTGTTTGTATGCGCCAAAAATAAAGCTTACTGTAACATAGTTATACTACGCCGCCGCAAAAGCATAAAATTTAGTACCTTGCAGGCATACGTTTAACAATATAGTGACATTTCAGGATTTTAATTTCGACGAACAGCTTTTAGAAGGTGTTTTAAGCATGGGGTACAATACCCCCACCCCTATACAATCATTAGCCATCCCCGCCATTATGAATGGCGACGACCTGATTGCCTGCGCGCAAACAGGCACAGGCAAAACGGCATCGTACCTGCTGCCGGTTTTAGATAATATTTGTAAAACCCATAACCACCATACCACAGCGCTGGTATTGGCGCCCACACGTGAACTGGCCCAGCAGATAGACCAGCAGGTAGAGGGCCTGGCGTATTTTTCGGGCGTGAGCTCGCAGGCCGTGTTTGGCGGCGGCGATGGTATGGCCTATGAGCAGCAACGCCGTGGTATACAAAACAATGTAAACATACTTATTGCTACCCCAGGGCGTTTAATAGCGCACCTTACCTCGGGCGTATTAAAGCTTAACCAGATCACCCACCTGGTGCTGGACGAAGCCGACCGCATGCTGGATATGGGTTTCCATGATGATATTATGCGCATTGTAGGTTATCTGCCCAAAAAACGCCAAACCCTGCTTTTCTCGGCCACCATGCCGCAGCGCATACGCAAGCTGGCCAACGCCATATTGCATAATCCGCAGCAAATAAACATTGCTATCTCTCAGCCTGCCGCCGGTATCGACCAGCAGATATACCGCCTGCACGACCAGCAGAAAACGCCTTTACTTAAACATATCCTTAAACAGGGCTACCAAAGTGCCATCGTGTTCGCTTCGCGCAAGGAGATCGTAAAATCGCTTTACAAAGAGTTAAAGGCGGCCAATGTAAATACCGCGGCGTTCCACTCAGACCTGGAGCAAAAAGAACGCGAGGAAATACTGCTCCGTTTTAAGAACAGGCAACTACCGGTAATTATTGGTACCGACGCACTCTCAAGAGGGATTGACGTGGAAGGGATTGACCTGGTAGTAAACTACGATGTACCACCAGACCCGGAAGATTATGTACACCGCATTGGCCGTACCGCCCGTGCCGCCACAACAGGTACCGCAATTACGTTTGTAAACAACCGCGACCTGCGCCGTTTAAAAACCATTGAACAATTGATTGAGCGGCCCATCAACGAAAAGGAACTTCCTGGAGATCTTAAAGCTATTGAACCGGCTAAGGAAACAAGGCCCGAGCGCAGTGGTGGCGACCATAAAAAAGGTGGCAGGCGTAACGACCGCAGGTATGGCAAAAAGAAACACACCAAGCCTGCCGGTGGCGATAATAAAAGCGCTTAAAGATTTAGTTAAACCATTTAATTTTTGCGGTGTCTATTTGTTTTAAAACGCCAATGCGTTACATTTACACAACCAATAAAACTAAATAATGACATCAAGACGTTCGTTCCTGAAAAGCAGTGCCATGCTATCGGCTGGTTTGCTTATGGCGCCTGAATTGTTTGCCGCCAAAAAGAACAGGTATATAGGCCTGCAATTATATACCGTACGCGACGCCATGGCCAAAGACCCCGTTGCCGCCTTAGCAAAGGTAGCCAAGGTTGGCTTTAACTCTGTTGAGGGGGCTACCTACACCGGCACCGAGAAATTCTACGGAATGGAACCGGCCGAGTTTAAAAAAGTATTGAGTGATAACGGCCTCATTATGCCAAGCGGGCATTACATGCTGGGCGAAGGCATCCCTAACGCGAAAGGCACCATCAGCAACGACTGGCAAAAAGCGGTTGACGACGCGGCTGCCGTAGGCCTCAAATACATGGTATGTGCTTACCTGCTCGATGCCGAACGCGGAACGCTTGACCACTACAAGGAAACCGCCGAAAAACTGAACAAAGCAGGCGAAGTTGCCAAAAAAGCGGGCATACAACTATGTTACCATAACCACGATTTTGAATTTGCTTCGCAGGATGGTAAATATCCGTATGATGTGTTGCTTACCGCTACAGACCCAGAACTGGTGAAAATGGAAATGGATATTTACTGGATGTATCGCGCCAAGCAGGACCCGATCGCGATGTTTAAAAAACACCCGGGCCGTTTCCCGCTATGGCATGTGAAAGATATGGATAACACGCCTAAACAAATGTTTACCGAGGTAGGCAATGGCGTTATCCCGTTCAAAAACATATTTGCCCATGCTAAAACTGCAGGCTTAAAATACTTTTTTAACGAGCAGGATATTTGCCCCGGCGACCCGTTTGTAAGCATCACCAAGAGCTACAACTACATTAAAGCCCAGGGTTTCCACGTTTAAACTATTGATTGAACACTTATAATGAGGCCGGCAGCTTTTTCAAGCTTCCGGCTTTTTTATTTATTGTAAGATAGCCTTTAAAAGCGCCATACCAGTATGCGGCTGGTTTTTTGCCCCTGCGACATGGTAATGGTTTTCACCTCTGCTGCCTTATGGTAATCAAGCGATTTATAGCAGCCATCCAGTGTACGCTTTTGGGAGATAAGTGAAGTAAACCACTTACATGAGCGGGAAAACTGCTTGCTTTCCGTGATCAGTTTGTTCAGAAAACGGGGTTCGCCGCCCTCGCACCATAATTCGGTATTACGGCCGCCGAAATTCAATTCGGCGCCTTTATCCTGCTGCAGGTTTTTCCATTTGCGCTGTGCGCTGGCATTCACTTCTTTGGCCGAGGCATGGAATGGCGGGTTACACATGGTAATATCAAAGCGTTCACCGGGTTTAATAATTCCCGAAAAGATATGCTCATAAGAACTTTGGGTACGTATATCTATGGCTCCGCCTAAATTATTCGCCTCCACTATCTTCCGTGCCGAACCGGCGGCAACATAATCCACCTCGCTGCCCACAAAGCTCCAGCCATAGCTTTTATGCCCGATAAGCGGGTAAATGCAGTTAGCGCCAACGCCAACATCCAGCACTTTTACATTATTGCCCGTGGGTACCACGCCACCATTACCTTCGGCCAGCACATCGGCTATGTAATGTATATAATCGGCCCGGCCGGGTATGGGCGGGCATAGGAAACCCTTGGGGATATCCCAGTCGCTGATGCCGTATTGCTGTTTCAGGATGGCTTTATTGAGTGCCTTTACAGCTTCATTATCGGTAAAGTCGATGGTTTTGAGCCCATGCTCATTCACAAACAGGTAGGCAGCCAATGCGGGCAAGGCTTTCGCCAGCGCATCCAGGTCGTACCGCCCGCTGTGCGGATTACGGGGATGCAGGGTACTTTTTTTATCGGCTGGCGTTACGGTTTTGTCGTTCATGTGCTCAAGGGCTTACTATCCTGCAAAATTAGCGGAATTAAATGTAAATGCATGCCCATCAAATTGTGCGATTGCTTAAATTAGGCAATTAAACCTCAATCGCTCCCTGATATGACAAAAAAAGCTATCGGCCTGCTGTTATTCATCTGCACCAGCCTGCTGCATTTAAGCGCTCAGGCCAGAACCATCCAACTTGCCGGACTCGTGGTAGACAGCCAAACGCTAAACCCTATTGCCACCGCCGATATTTATGACGATGAAACACACCGCCTGATCGGCAGCACCAATACAGAAGGATACTATCACATCAGCCTTGACTATAACAAACCCGGCGATATCCGCTTTAAATTACGGGTGGTAAAAAACGGCTACAACGCCTTTACGCAAACCGAACACTGGGGCAATCTTTGCGATGGCACCACCAGCCTCATGTACTTTGGCTTACAGCAAAAGCAAGCTGCCGCGCCCGCGTTTTCCTCATTGGGCGATAAAGGCAATGGCATCACCTATGACCAAGCCTTGCAGGGTTTTATTAAGGTGCGGGAAGGTCGCGTACTGGAAACCCAGCTTGCCCATGCCTGCGAGGGTAACCAAAAGGTATTTATACAACTGGATGATGCTGCCTACCTGGTAAGCAATACCGGCTGGATCAAACTCAACTCGGCAGACGACAAAGTGAGGGTTGACGATAAGATAGTCGCCGCCAACCAGCTTAATGATGTCTTGAAACGCGGGCAGATCAAATGGATGTCGCCTGTAGATGAAAAAGACGCGAAGTTTGCGATTAGAACGAAGTGAGATACACCTTTACGAATATTCAAACATCACATAAATCCTTTCCAATACTTACCTAAACCCAATCACAAAATCATGGCAAAAGCTTATACTACCCCGGGTGTTTATATAGAAGAAAAGAACACCTTTCCCAGCTCGATGATCGCGGTAGCTACGGATGTACCGGTTTTTATTGGCTATACAGCTAAAGCTATCAGCAACGGCAACCCGGTGCTAAGGCAGCCGGTGCGTATCACCTCCCTGGCAGAATACATGGCGTATTTTGGCGCAGGCTTTAAACCGAGTTATACCATTGCAGATGCTACCGATGCCGACAAGGACACTTTTATAATGGACGGCAAAAGGAAGCTATTAAATATAGTGGATAACCACACCTTTTATCTGTACAATTCGATCCGTCTTTTTTACGCTAATGGTGGCGGCGCGGCTTACATTCTGTCAGTTGGTACGTATGGAGATAAACCGGAGGGCATTGCAATAAACGCTGCTGATATCGTGAGCGCTATAGATGTGCTTAAGCGGGAGCAGGAGCCAACACTGGTGGTTATCCCGGACGCTATTGCCCTTGGCGAAGCCTGTTACAATCAAATCTACACCGCTGTTCTGCAGCATTGTGCCGAAACACAAAGCCGCTTCGGGATATTCGACCTGGTAAAACAACCTGCAACAGTATCAACAGAGCAGATCGTGGCGGCTTTCAGGGATCAGATCGGTAACAATGGGCTCAATTATGGCGCCGCTTATTATCCCTGGTTAAAAACTACCGTAATACAGCCTGATGAAATCAGTTTCGAAAATATTGATGCCGGCGTTGATCTTACCAAATTATTACCCGAAGGCGAAGCCAGAGAAATAATAACACAATTTAAAGCGACAGCCCAACCAACCGAAGGCGATAAAAGGAACTTTCACCTTTCTTTAAAGGCTGCCAGCATTACCTATGTAAAACTGTTGAATGAGCTGCTGAATAGAGAAAATGTGTTGCCGCCAAGTGGCGCTATGGCGGGCATTTATACCATGGTAGATAAAACCCGCGGGGTATGGAAAGCCCCTGCAAACGTATCGTTAAACATGGTGAGCGCGCCAGCTATCAACATATCGAATGATGAGCAAGAACAGCTTAATGTAGACGCCCTGTCGGGTAAATCCATTAACGTTATCCGCTCTTTCGTTGGTATGGGTACACTGGTTTGGGGTGCCCGTACTTTGGATGGTAACAGCCAGGATTGGCGCTATATCAACGTTCGGCGTACGATGATCATGCTGGAAGAATCCATTAAACTGGGCTGCCGCGCTTATGTATTTGAACCTAATAACGAAAACACCTGGGTAACCGTTAAAACCATGATCGTGAACTTCCTGACCAACCTTTGGAAACAAGGCGCTTTGGCCGGGGCCGCTCCCCAGGATGCTTTTGACGTCCAAATCGGTTTAGGCACAACCATGACCCCAACAGATATACTTGATGGCTATATACGAATTACAGTTAAAGTAGCCATTGCAAGACCGGCAGAGTTTATCGTGATCACCTTCCAGCAACAAATGCAGCAATCGTGATTATTGAGTAAACCTAATAGAATAAGGCTGAGTTCTTAAAGACATAGGCCTATTTAAGCAATCGATTATACAACAAAGCCTTAAATCTTGACGATTTAAGGCTTTGCTTTAGTAGCCCCGACGAGAATCGAACTCATATCTAAAGTTTAGGAAACTTCTATTCTATCCGTTGAACTACGGGGCCAATAATTTGGAAATGCAAATGTGCAAATTTTACATGAGCCCCGCAATTACCCGTTAAATTTTTAAGTAGCTATTTATTTACTGCCCTCGTGGTTTTTATCGGCAACAGCCGCGGCGCCGCCTATAAGGGCTGCCGCGCCAACCACCGTCATGGTTTTGGCATATCCTGTAGCTTTTGAGGTTACAAAATAATAGCCTCGTTTTTGTTCAAAGCCTGCGAAATTTGTGGGCGAGCTAAGCGTGGTAAACGTTTTAGATACATAAAAACTTTGCTGGTATACCACCGGGGTGGTCTGGCTGCCATCAACCGTGTACAGGGTTAAATAGCTTTTAAAGGCCAGCGGAGAATTACCCTGCTCAAAGTACGCGGTGTTTACTTTAGTAAACCCGTTTGGGTCGTAGCCGCTATGCAGCATACGCACTTTTTTATAAGCGCTATCGGGTACCGGCAAAAAGCCATTGGCCAGGCGCACGGTAGCCATAGTGCTTTGCGTATGCGGAGGTAAAAAAGTAGTTGATTGGGGCAGGCTGGCTACGGCATTGATATTACCCGACGTATACGACGGCGTACCGGTAACCGGCGTACTAAATGCTTTATAAGTATTGGTTTGCGCAGCTATGTTCCCGTTGATATTTATTTTATCAGGTGTGTAACTGATAGCTTCGTTGCCCACAATTACGGCCGACTTTTGCCAGTCTACATACTGCGGCTTATCCAGCTTGTTATATACAGTAACTTGTACCGGGGCATTGCTGCCGTAAAAAGAGTAAGATATTTTTACAGAATCGTTCTCGAACTCAAAATCGCCCGATTCCTGGTTTTGGCGCGAATTGGTGCTACTGATCACGTTTACCTGGTACCGGCTGCAGGAAGCCAACGCGATAGTGAAAAGTAATACAGCGGGGAGTAAAAGCTTTTTCATTATGAAATAGGTTAAAGTTTTTGTTCAAAGCTATGACTTTAACCTTTAGCTTAAGTTTAACGCTATATTACTTTTTTGTAGAAAAAAATTTATCGGATAACCGATCCGTTCGGCATGTCGCCTGTTGGCGCTACAAAGCATAGCTTGCCTTCGGCATTCTCGGCCATCAGGATCATCCCCTGCGACATAATACCTTTTATTTCGCGAGGCTCCAGGTTAACCAATATGCTCACCTGCTGCCCGATGATCGCTTCCGGCTCGTAGTGCTCGGCAATGCCAGATACTACCGTGCGCTGGTCTATACCGGTATCAATGGTGAGCTTCAACAGCTTTTTGGTTTTAGCCACCTTCTCGGCGGTAAGGATAGTACCTGTACGGATATCCATACCCGCAAAATCATCAAAACTAATGTTTGGTTTAGCCGGAATAACCGGCGCCAGTTTAGGCGCGGCTGCCGCCGCGGCTTTTTTATCTGCCAGTTTTTGCACCTGTTTCTCTATGGCCTCATCCTCAATTTTCTCGAACAATAACGATGCGGCATTCAATTGGTGACCGTTGGCAAAGGTAATTTCTTCATCAAACGTTACCGGGGCAACGTTAAGCATACCAAATATCTTTTCGGCGGTGCGTGGCAGGAAAGGCTGCAGGCAGGTAGCCAGATGGCCTATCAGCACCAGGCTGTTGTGCAGGGCGTTTTTAGCCGCTTCCGCATCGGTTTTAATGGATTTCCAAGGCTCTTGTTCAGTTAAATAACGGTTACCCAAACGGGCCATATCCATTACATTCTGTAAGGCCTGGCGGAAACGGTAGCTTTCGAGGTTTTTGCCCAACTCATCGTAGTACCGGCCTACCTCTGCGTTCAGTTCGTTATCGGTAAATGTTATATTGCCACCTTCGCTTTCTACCTTACCATCAAAAAACTTATGCATCAGTATCATTACCCGGTTAACGTAGTTGCCTAATATGGCTACAAGTTCGTTATTTACGCGGGCCTGGTAATCTTTCCAGGTAAACTCGCTGTCGGCCGTTTCCGGTAGTATTGATGTTAGTACGTATCGCAACTCATCCTGCTTACCCGGGAATTCTTCCAGGTACTCGTGCAGCCATACCGCATGGTTACGCGAGGTAGAGAGTTTATCACCCTCCAGGTTCAGGAACTCGTTTGCCGGTACGTTTTGCGGCAGCACGTAATCGCCATGTGCTTTTAATATAGCCGGGAAGATGATACAATGGAACACAATATTATCCTTACCTATGAAATGGATGAGGCAGGTATCATCGGCGTCATCCGCCTGCTTTTTCCAGTATTGCTGCCAGTCCTTTTGGTTGTCAATAGCCCATTGTTTGGTGGCCGAAATATAGCCGATAGGCGCATCCATCCAAACATATAGCTTTTTGCCTTTAGCTTCTTCAAGCGGCACGTCAATTCCCCAATCGAGGTCGCGGGTCATGGAGCGGGGTTGCAAACCAGATTTAAGCCATGAGCGGCACTGCCCAAATACGTTTACTTTCCACTCCCCCTCTTTCTCATCTATCCATTTTTCGAGCCAGGGCTGATATTTGTCTAATGGTAAGTACCAGTGTTTAGTGGGCTTTAATACCGGCGCTTTTCCGCTTAAGGTAGATACCGGGTTGATGAGGTCGGTAGGGTTGAGTGAGGTTCCACAATTCTCGCACTGGTCGCCGTAAGCGCGGTCGTTGCTGCACACTGGGCAGGTACCGGTAATGTAACGGTCGGCCAGGAACTGGTCAAAATCCTCATCATAGTATTGCTCCGAGAATTTTTCTACAAACTCGCCCTTCTCGTACAGATTCAGGAAAAACTCCTGCGACAGATCATGGTGAATTGCCGATGAAGTGCGGTGATAAATATCGAACGATACGCCAAATTCCTCGAAACTATCTTTTATTTGCTTGTGGTATTTATCAATAATAGCCTGTGGAGTTGTCCCCTCTTTTTTGGCTTTTATGGTAATGGCGGCACCATGCTCATCAGAGCCGCATATGTATACTACGTCTTTCTTCAGCATCCGCAGGTAGCGCACAAAAATATCAGCAGGGAGGTAGGCGCCGGCCAGGTGACCTATATGCAAAGGCCCGTTGGCATAAGGCAGCGCGGATGTAATGGTAAAGCGTTTATATTTGTTAAGTTGCGACATTAATGCGGATGTTTATTAATTTGCAAAGATAAATCTTTTAAGTCAGAAAGTCCGGAAAGACGGGAAGTCTGTAAGACCGGATGACAGAATATGCTTTTTTGATCTTATCCTAATCTTACGGACTTATGCCGACTAACGGATTGCCGACCATTATACCCCCCTACTTAAAAAAAGGCGACAAGGTAGCTATTACCTGCCCGGCTAAAAAGTTGCCCATCCCCATGACGGATGCCATAAACCTGTTAACCAGTTGGGGCCTTGAAGTGGTACTGGGCGATACCATAAATGCATCCTACCACCAGTTTGCAGGGGATGACGCTTTCAGGGCCGCAGATCTGCAACGTTTTATTGACGATGACAGCATCAGGGCCATCATTTGCGCACGTGGTGGTTATGGCACCATCCGTATGGTCGACCTGGTCAACTTCGGCGGGTTAACGGACAAGCCCAAATGGCTCATCGGCTTTAGTGACATTACGCTGCTGCACGCGCATATTATCAGCAACTATGGTATCGCTTGCATACACGGGCAAATGCCACTTAATATTCCCGATGCTTCCAAATACTCGCTGGAAACGCTCAGGATGGCCTTATTTGGTGAGGAATTAAAATATACATTGCCGGCAAACACCTGTAACCGGCAGGGCAAAGCCAATGGCATATTGGTTGGGGGTAACCTCTCGTTAATGATGGCTATCTCCGGCTCTGTGAGCGATATTGATTATGAGGGCAAAGTATTATTCCTGGAAGACGTTGGCGAATACCTGTACGCAGTTGACCGTATGCTGCGCTGCCTTAAACGCGCGGGTAAGCTGGAGCATTTAGCCGGACTCATCATCGGCGGGTTTACAGATATGAAGGATAACGACATCCCCTTCGGGCAAACACTCCCTGAAATAGTGATGGATGTGGTGAAAGACTACCGTTACCCCGTATGCTTTGATTTCCCTGCCGGGCATATTTCTAATAACTGCAGTTTAATATTGGGGCAATCCGTATATTTAGAGGTGCAGGAAAACCAAACGATCATCCATTACTAAACCATATACCATGGCATACCTAAGCAAATTAAACCAGTATAAAGATTTTGGCTTACTCATCACCCGTGTTGGCCTTGGTGCCATGTTCATATATCATGGCTACCCTAAGTTGATGGGCGGGCCGCACCTGTGGGGCGAGATCGGCTCGGCAACCAAATATGTGGGCTTAACGTTTGCGCCGGTATTTTGGGGCTTTATGGCGGCTATTGTTGAAGTCCTTGGAGGCTTTTTATTAATTGTAGGTTTAGCCTTTCGCCCGGTATGCTTGCTGCTTATTATTAACATGATCGTGGCGGCAGCCAGTCACCTGGGCAGCGGCGATGGCCTCATGGGCGCCTCTCACGCTATTGACGACGCACTGATCTTCGCGGGTTTGCTATTTATTGGCCCCGGCAGGTATAGTGTGGATAAGAAATAAGGTTAAAAATGTTAAACGTATGTTAAACATTTTATTGCCTGAAACTTAATATTAAACCCTCCGTATAAATGCACTTAACCTTTAATTATTGCATTTATGAAAAAAACCTTAATGGCCGCCATGGCCATCGTTGCTATCACCTTTGGTGCATGCAAGAAAGACCTTACCACACAAACCGCCCAGGAACCTAAAAGCGCTACCTCAAAATTAAAAACCAACGTAGCTACGCCGAGCTACTATTACAGAGACCTGACTTTACAGCCACGGCAACCCGGCGAAAACTTTGATACCTATACGGCTAATTTTGGCCTGGCGGTTATCAAGGTTACCGGCTCACCCTCATGGGATACCAACGCCTATCCAGACCTGGTGAATGGCGTGCCTACGGTAGGTGCCAGCATAGCAGCAGCACCGGGATATAACGCTTATGTTACTATAGGTAATACTTAAGGCGCGATAGGGCAAGACGTTTTTACCGTTTCTGTTGGCGTATTAGGTTCCTTTGATGCCGTTAAATTTCAAAGCGATGTTTCGAAATACCGGGATGCCAGAAATACTTATGAAAAAGATCCGGCTAATAAAACTAATCCGCTGATTTGGGATTATGTAAGTGGCCCATACACCACACAATCAAACGTAGTAAATACCGTGGCTAAGTTAATACGCGTTACAACAGGCTCGCATTGGGCTATTGCAAGTATTGATTATCCTGTACCACCGCCGGTAAAACCCACTATCCCACCATCAACAGTTGAAATTGGTTTTCAGTTAACCCAAGGAGGACAGCAGTTTGAATACGATATATTCCTTAGTAACGGCACTGTAACTGCTATTCATAGCTTTAACACAGCAACGGGTAATAATAACCCTATTGCAAGTTACTCAGGTGGTACGTTTACACCAATATCAGGCACACCGTATTATCATATTGCCAATTTAAACATTACTCCTGTAAATCTGCCTTCATTCACTTTCACAGGTGACTCTACAGACATGTATTAGTAACAGTTGGTATTGAGCAAGCTTAAATTAGGTAAAATATTTTAACTACCTATTCATCGCCTCACCGAGCGCTTTGATGTAATTCTCATCTATTTCACCGCCATCGTTGTCGGCCATAAACTTTTTAAGTTTATCCGCGTCGGCGGCGAAGGCGGTTTTTAAGGCCTTGCTTTTCAATTCAAGTTTTTGAGGCGCGCCCCCATCCTTCGCCAGGAAATAAGTATCAGCATCAATATATTCGTCGTAATTGTGGCCGCTGGTGGTAATGCCGTTAGTGGTATAATTATTAGCCTCGTATTTGGTATTGGTAAGCTTGTATATTTTGTATTTAGGCCCGTTACTCAATACCTGTACATATTTGCCCTGGTTAACAGCCGGTACAAACTCAAACCTGTAAGGTTGTACATTTTCGTCAAACAACACAAAGCCCTTCACCTCGCCTTTGAGGGCGCTAAATACTTTTACCTGGTCGCTGGTAAACAGCAGATCGCCCGAAATTTTATCGTAATTAAACAAGTAATCGTCGCTTTGTATCAATGAATCTGCCGGGCTTATGGCATAGCCATGCACCCAGTTATTAAACAAATAACGGCTGCCATGTACTTCCTGCTGGCCCGAGCGCAGGTATAATGAGCCAGATGTGTTGATGTTATTGCTGGTATTGCTTTGGAAAAAGTTAGTAGCCGCCAGCTTGGTCGACGAAGTTTTGCTTTGCCCGCTATTTAGTGTTACGGCAACTTCATTTTTACCATCAGCGGTAACAACTGCTTCCAAAAAGTTAAGCGCCGATACCACCAGTTTAGCCGGCACGGCAGCATCCATAGAAAAGGCTCCGTCGGCATTGGTATAGGTACCGTAAGGTTTGGCCGCAGCGCGCACAAACGCGAAAGGGACAGGCTTATTTTGAGAATTTTTAACTGTTCCACTAATATTTTGCCCAAAACTAACCGACGCCGAAAATATAAAAGAGATAAATAGTAAGACTGCTTTCATGATAAGTTTTATATACCGACTAATATATGAGTTAAAAATTATATGCTGAAAAAACCATGTATTTTAGTCGTTACAAATAAAAAAGCCGCCTCGTGAACTATGAGGCGGCTTTAATTAAAATACTGTCTCGTCCTGAAATCTGTCAACTTATTTCAGGACGAGACATACTATTAGCTATTGCTTATAATATCTATCAACATTGTGTCTTGCACCAGAGCCTCCTAATACATCAAACTGGAATGTGAACAAAGCTTGAGCCTCGGCAAACGTATAACCCTTGTTAGGGTCGTAACCAGGAACAGCAATCGAAGGCTGAGTAGTTACCGATATAGAGTTAGGTGTAAAAATGCTTTTAACATCATCGCTATTCAGTGATACCTGGAAATTACTGTATCGAGCCGCAGATCCTGTACCTGTTTTTGTAAATGTTACTTCGTAGCGTACGTTTTGTTGGAAGTAGCCGCCAGCTACCTCGAATTGCGTAGGCGAAACTGGTGATAAAACTGATGTTTTACCGGTAAAGTTACCGCCTGCAGGTGTCCTCGTGAAATCATGAAGATAAGTACCCGCAAAATCATTACCTATAACGTGATAGTATTTAATAGACTGATTACTTGAAATGTTTAAACCATCAGCTTTGGTTATACCAATAGGAAGCATATAGCTTTTAGACGGATCAAGGGTACTTTTGTCAAATTTAAATGTTATAATCTTGTAACGACCACCAGCCGGTATAGTAACTACAGTAGTTTTAAACGTATAAGCACTGGCCGGCATTTGCTCGTAAACAATGCTTGGGTTAGCCGCGTTGTAACTGGCTATTACTGATGGTATTACATCAACTGTTATATCCTGAGGATGATCTAAAGCTGAAGAAGACGCAATATTAACACCAAACGATAAAGTTATGGTGTCGCTCGTGATTGCATCTGAGGCAAAGTGACTTAAACCACTTAAGGGAATCTCTGCAGACTTACCGCCCTTAGAAAAATCAACTGTAGTAGCACTATCTTTTAAGCACGAGCTAAAGGTACCCGCCGTTACAATCATTGCAAGGGCGATTTTTATAAAATTTTTTATTTTCATGTCTTTTAATTCTAAATTATTTAGCCCAGAATATTTTAGATGTAAATATATTTATGGTGCCCTGAGCACCTACGTTGGCAGCGTTAGCGGCGTATTCAATAGTTGGGTATTGTATACGGGTAACCTGGTTTGGCGCGTTTACACCCGGGTAAATTGATAGTGGTATACCGGCAGGGTAACCTGTTCTGCGCAGTTCATTAAACATTTCAAACTCCCCAAATGGGTTTAATGCCACCCATTTTTGTACGATAATAGCCTGCTGTTGCTGTGCAAAAGTACCACCGGTTGGGTAAGCATGGTTAGCAATGTAAGTAGCGGCAGCGCTGCTGGCGTTAGGTACACCAAGGTTGCTGAATGAAGTAGTAATACCTGCATTATAAAGCGCCTGAGCATCGCCGGTAATGTAACCCGCGGCAACAGCTTCAGCCTGTAAAAACAAGGATTCTTCTGAAGAGATCAATATACCCCTTGCAGTTGGGTTTAAAACGCCCGGGCCAAATTTACTTGGCGTTTGTGCTGCTACCGGCGCGGTAACTGTACCACCAAAGTAACTACCTACTACATTGCCCGATGGGTTTGGCGCGTAAATACGGGTTAAACGAGGGTCGTTGTTGTTTTGCAGGAATTGTATACTATAAGTATTAGCCTGGTATATCTGGTTATTTGTTTGTGAGGCCCCTGATTGTGTATAACCAAAGTTTAGATACAATGGGTTTTGCTGGCCACCGTTAGCATCGTTGTTGGTGTAACCAGGATTAACCGAACCCGGTGTTGAAGCATCAAGGTAACCTAAGCTTTGTGTAGCCTGGGTAGCCGCCTTTAATGAAGCGGTTTTTGATGCGATGTTAGATTGGCGCACCGCTAAACGTAATTTTAATGTGTTAGCGAATTTGATCCATTTGGTCATATCGCCGCCAAACATAATGTCGGCCACACCGGGGTTAACATCACCTGCCCCGGCACCCTGTATCATTTTAATAGCCGCGTCTATTTGTACCAATAGGTCATCATAGATCTTTGAGGCATCGTCATAAGCAGGTGTAAAGTTCTTAGAACCCTGGAAAGCCTGTGAATACGGTACGTTATTATAATTATCTACCAAAGCCTGGAAATCATAAACCAGCATGATCTTGGCTATAGCGGTATAATTAGCACCGGCATTAGCGCCTATAAGGGCATTATAGTTAGCCGCATTGTTAAATAATGGTGTAAACGAGTTAAAATCGTTAGTAGTGATCTGGTACTGGTCAAAATTGGCAAATACCTGGAAACCGGTACTACGGCTTAAGTAACCCAAATAGCCACCATACTGGACAAAGTTACCGCCATTAATGATAGAGGCAGTAGTTTTAAGCGAACCTGACAAAAGCAAACTCGGAGAAGCTACAGAAGGCGTATTCGGGTTATCCTTCAGCTCGTCAAGGTAGGTTTTCTTACAGCTGCTGGCCGCAACTGTAAGAACCGTTAATATGATTGATATATACTTTTTCATATAATTAAAATTATTAGAATTGAATGTTAAGGCTGGCTCCAAATAAGCGGGTTGGAGGTAATTGATATGTATTGATGATACCGGTACCGTTACCAGCCAATGCAGAAAATTCAGGGTCAATAAATTTCTGACCTTTAGGCCTTAACATTAAAAGGTTTCGGCCTATTAAAGCAAACGACGCCTTTTTAATGTATTTAACTTTACGTGCCCATGGTGAAATATCAAAAGCCAGGTTAGCCTCCCTTAATTTCCAGAACGCCGCGCTGTTTACGTATGCAGCTGTAGAGTTATAAAACGCGCCCGCGTTCCAGAAACCCTGGTTACCATCAAGTATAGTAACAGAGGTATTTGGTGTGTAAACAGGGTTAGCAGCAGTACCAGTGTTAATAACTGAATTAGGGAAAATAAACGCCTGACGATCTGCAGATGCTGAATAAGCAGAAATACCGGCGGCTGTAGCGCTTGCTAAACTCGCGTTATAGAAAACACCACCTGTACGGAACTCACTTGTAGCGGTAAGCGTCACAAATTTATAGCTCAGGGTTTGTGTTAAACCCAACAAATATTTAGGCACTGTTTGGCCGAAGTTTTGCAAAGTTGAATTAGTACTTGGGTAACCGGTAGTTGCATCAACAATTACACGTCCCTGAGGGTCGCGGTTAACATCGGCACCTACCAGGATAGGGAAAGGCTGGCCAACCCTTGCCTGGATCAAGGCAGAACCTTGTGAAGCAATGGTGATAGATGGTAAACCGTTAGTAAGTGATTTTACTAATGAATTCTGGATAGTAAAGTTACCGCCTAAATTCAGGTAGAAGTTATTCTGCTCTTTTGTTAAAACAGTAACATCTAACTTAAACTCATAACCGGTGTTCTGCACTTCACCAATGTTAACAGTAGCAGAGTTGTAACCGCTGGTAGGTGATACAGAAATGGGAAGCGTTTGGTTACGGGTGTTACTTTTGTAGTATGTAGCGCTCGCGTTGATACGGCTGTTAAAGAAGCTCAGATCTGTACCAAACTCTATCTCCTTGGTTAACTCAGGTTTAATTAACGGGTTATTTAGCCTGTCACCTAAAGTTAAACCACCGGTATTACCATAAGGGAAACCTGATGTTGGGCTATAGGTGTTTGTTGTGCTGTAAGGAGATACGTTTACGGCACCTACCTGGCTGTATGAAGCCCTGATCTTACCGTAATTGATAACTTTATTGTTCTTTAAAGCAGGGATTGCATCTGTAAATACTACCGAACCTTTAACTGATGGATACCAAAAAGAACGGATACCGCTTGATAAACGTGAATCATGGTCGTTACGTAAAGTTGCTTCGATAAAAGCAAAATCCTTGTAGCCAATGTTTAAGTCACCAAAGTAACCGATCTGACGGATTTTTTGGGTGAACTGAGAAGTTGCAGGTGTACCCAGGATACTGCCGATGTTGTAAAAGTTATCAACCAGTAAGTTGGTACTGTTGTTTTGCTGCTGGTTAAGATAAGCTTGCCAGATACTGTTACCCAATAAGAAGTTTACCTTAAAGTCGTTATAAAAAGTTTTATGGAAAGTAGCGAATACATCCTGCTGTATACGTGAGTAACCTTGAGGGCCTATACCGGTATCAAAGCTACCATCACCAAACTGGGTACGGTTTTGTACCTGGCCGGCAATGTGGCCTGTTGAACCACCGTAAGACTGGCCTTGTGTACCATAGCCACCGGTTGGGTCGCTCATAGCATACTGGCTGAACTGTACGGCAGAACGCCTAAACTGTTGCTGACCAACACCGAAGTTTTCTGATAAACGATAAGAAAGATCAAACCATTTAGTTGGGGTTAAGGTACCACCAAAGCTCGCGGTAAGGTGATCTACACGGGTATCAACACGGTCATTTTTAATGATCCAGTATGGGTTAACACCATAAGAGTTATAGAAGGTATTTACATCAGCGAAAGGCTTGGTAATATCCTTGTATTTATCCAAAGGCACCCATGATGGAGTATTGTATAAAGCGCTTAACAAAGAGCGGCCGCCATCTAATGATGTACCATCGTAACCACCAAAGCCTACACTGTTCTGGTATGATTGTACGTAGTTGGCAGTGAAATCAGCCTTGAAAATACCATAGGTTTTAGCGGCAGAAACACGTACAGAGTTTCTTTTGAAACGCTCATCAGGTGTGATGCCTGATTTCATCAAGTTGTTAGCTGATAAGTTGAAACTGTTGTTTGCATCGCCTGAGCTATAAGAAAGGTTGTTCTCTTCACCATAACCGGTAACGAAGAATGCTCTTCTTGGGTCAACAGGGCGGGTCGCATAAGGATAGATCTGAACAGTACCATCTTCCAATGGGATACCTAACTGTGTTGGCTTGCCATTGTAAGCAGGGCCGTATGACTGGTTCTCAAAACCTGCGGGTGTAGTAATAAAACCTGTAATAGGATCCTGGAAAGGAGAACCCTCACCACCGTAGCTACCAAATTTAGTTTGGAAAGATGGCAGGTACGATAACTTTTCAAGTAAGAAGTTATTGGTATAGCTAACACGTGGCGCGCCATTAGGGCTACCATGAACAGTAGTAATGATCAACGCACCGTTTGACGCATCAGAACCGTAAAGGGCCGCGGCACCCGCACCATTTAATACGTTCACAGACTCAATATCGTCAGGGTTAATGGTGTTCACCTCGTTTGGAGAGATTGGCACACCGTTTAAAACTACCAGAGCGTAGTTGTTACCCAGAATGTGACGGTTCCCACGCAAAACGAAACGAGTTGTAGGGTTAACGCCGTTATCCAGAGTACTTACCACCAAACCAGCAACCTTAGCGGTCAAACCAACGGTAAAGTTGGTCGCTTTAGACTCTGTAAGGGTTTTATTAGTGATAGTTGTGGCCGCAGCGCCCTGCTCTTTAGCCTGGCGTTTAATACCTAAAGCGCCGGTTACAACAACCTCGCCTATCTGGTTTACTGAAGGTGAAAGCGTAACGTTTACTACGCTGCCGGCACCTAATTTAATTTCCTGCGCAGTGTAGCCAATAAATGAAACCACGAGCGTGGAATTGGCTGGAACACTTAATGAATACTTTCCGGACGGAGAGGTCTGAGTACCAATAGTGGTACCTTTAACCTTCACAGTAACACCTGGAATCGGAAGACCGTCATCCTTCGCTACTACTGTACCGGTAATCGTACGATTTTGTGCATAAACCTGCGTTACAAACAACGACAGGAAACACAAACTTACTAGTAGAAGTTTTTTCATGTTTGTTAATAATAAGATCAGTTAATAGTTAATTAATCATAAAAGTAATGTTCAGTTATCAATAAATCAAATTAAAAAGTGAAAAAAGACCACTTTTCATAAAAATCTTAAAAAAATTAAAAATATTTAGTACTATGTATTGCATAATACATTCCAAAGCATATATCTTTGTATTATGATTGTTGAAAACACACAAACCCAAATGAGGAAGGGCATACTGGAGTACTGCATCCTTTCTATTATAGCTAAGGGTGAGATATATGCGTCAGATATTATTGCTGAATTAAAGAAAGCCCGGCTGCTCGTAGTAGAGGGAACGCTTTACCCCCTGCTTACCCGATTGAAGAATAATGGACTGCTCGCCTACAACTGGGTAGAGTCTACCTCAGGGCCGCCACGCAAGTATTATGTACTTTCTGACGAAGGGCGCAAAGTGCTTGAACAGCTCGACAGCACCTGGCAGGAACTTGCCTTTGCCGTGCAAACATCCATAGGCGACCGCAATAACACCAATAACCAATAATCTCACATCACTATCATCATGAATAAAACTATTATCATCAATATAAACGGCATCGTTTTCCATATAGAGGAAACCGCGTACGAGATCCTTAAAAACTACATGACCGAAGTGCAGCGCCACTTCATGGGATCGGCCGACAGCCTGGAAATTACTACCGACATTGAAAACCGCATTGCCGAGATGTTTAACGAGATACTTTTAAAAGAGGGCAAACAGGTAATTGTGGAGCAAGATGTTAATTCCGTTCTTGAGCAAATGGGCTCGGTTAAAGATTTTGAAACCGTTGAAGACAACGCAGGCCCTGCCGGCCAACAGACCTTTAACAGCGGCAGCGAGCCCCGCCGCCTTTTCCGCGACCCGGATGACCACCTTGTAGCCGGCGTTTGCTCGGGCATAGCCAACTACTTTGATTTTAACGCGGTATGGGTGCGCTTACTATTTGCCATAATGGTTGCCTTTGGCGGTACCGGCCTTATCCTTTACATCATATTATGGATAGTGGTACCCAAAGCTGTTACCCGGGCCGACCGTATGGCTATGAAAGGCCAGCGCCTGGACCTGCAAGGCTTTAAAACTAATTTTGAAGAGGAAATGAGCGGCTTGCGAAACAATCTTTCCAGCTTCAGCAACGAAGCCCGCCCCTTCATCTACAAAACCCGCGATTTCGCCGGCGATTTCTTTAGCCATTTCGCCAACTTTTTAGGTACCACCGGTAAATTCATCTTTAAACTGATTGCCATACTCGTATTATTATCCTGCTTTGGTGGCATCATCGCTATTGTTGGAACGGTGATAGTGGCACTGGCTACCGGCCATCCTACCATTTATCATCTTTTCCCTTTCAGCATGACCAGCAGCGCCGTTAACAACATTTTCCTGATATCGGCCGTATTGTTGGCAATTATCCCGCTACTGGCCATTATTTTTGCCATACTTAGCTACGTGTTCAACACAAAGAACATAGGCCGTACAGTGGGCTCGGCCTTACTATTATGCTGGGTCGTATCGTTATGTGTGGTTATATTTTATGCGGTAAAACTGAGCAGCCAGTTCAGGTCAGGCGCCAGTTACAGCCGTACCATCAACATTACGCCATCAAAAGACAGCACCTATCATTTAACCCGTAACGACATTAAATTCCTGACTGCCGAAGACAGCGCTCGTTATAACATCAAAAACTTTAAGGGCGGCATCATACTCGATGATAACGAAGAAAATTTTGAGATGCCCGACGCTGAAGTATCTATTAATATAGAGCGCAGCGATGTTGCCCAGCCTGTGCTTATCGAGTCGTTCAGCTCACGCGGTGCCGATTACGAGGATGCCCTGGATAACGCTCGCGGCACCACCTATCACTTTGAGCAAACCGGTAACCTTTTAAAATTTAACCGCCGCTTCCAGAAAGACGCCGATCATCCTTGGCGCAATCAAAGGGTATATCTCACGCTGAAAATACCGATGAACAGCAAGCTGGTTATTGACGACAATATGGACGGCATGTTAAACGGCATCAGCGTTTATAATTGTAAAAGCGATAACAAACAGGAGAATGCCCCGTTCGCCAATTTTATTATGACGGATAACGGCCTGCAGTGCAAAATTGATACGCTGGTATCAACGCCCTCTAAGCTAAAAACAGACAGCCTCAAAACTGATACCACTAAAAAATGAACGCATTAATAAAATATATAAGCCTGCTGGTTTTAAGCGGGCTTATATTACTTTTTTGTATTCACCTTAGTGGCACTGTAAAAAGCCCTGCCATAATAAAGGCTCCGGCATCTGCCGCTCCGGCACCTGCCGCCACGGCCCCGGCATATTTTAGCCCGGCTCAGATCATTGAATTTATTGCCCCTGCATTAAAATTTTAAACTTTTCTTGTAACCTTTACCCCCATACCTGCATCTTATTAACAGAACATCCGGCAAGCCGGGACGAACACGACGAGGGTATCTAACATATGGGAAACAACTACAAAGCTTAAACTAACATCTAACCTAAGCGGGTAACCGCAAACACTAATTTTTACCGGCAAAAAAAATCGGGGGCCAGCGTCCCGTGGATTTGTATTGCCCAAACTTTTAAACCATGAAACAATTAACCAGCATATTACTGATGGCTGCCCTGGCTTTTGCCGGCGGGCGCTTAAATGCACAAACCACCTCACCACCACGTGCCACTATAACCGGTACCTTTGTTAACGACCAAACCAAACCGGTTGATTATGCAACTGTAACCTTATTGAGAGCAAAAGACTCCACCGTTGTAAAAGGCACTTTAACCAACGATGCAGGCCGATACGTTTTTGATAAGATAACCGAAGGAAAATATATTATTAAAGGTACAAGCGTTGGCTACCAGCCGGCATTTACCACCGCTTTTGATGTAGCTAATGGCCAAACTAATGTTACCGCGCCTGTGCTTAACATGACATCGGCAAGCCGCAGTTTACAGGGTGTTAATATAGTAGCCAGTAAACCGCTTATCGAGCGCAAACTCGACCGCACGGTGATGAATGTAGAAAACAGTGTATTGGCCGCAGGCAACAACGCCCTGGAAATATTGGAACGCGCCCCTGGTGTTACCATTGATAAAGACGACAACATCAGCCTTAAAGGTAAACAGGGTGTAACCGTGATGATAAACGACAAGCTTACTTACATGTCGGCACAGCAATTAACTACTTACCTGCGCTCTACCGATGGCTCTAACATCCAATCTATAGAACTCATTACCAACCCATCATCCAAATATGACGCTGCAGGCAACTCGGGTATCATCAATATCAAGCTTAAAAAAAATAAGATGATAGGGACCAATGGCAGCTTAACCGTAAACGGAGCTTATGGCAAAAACTTCCGCGACAACACCAGCCTTACGCTTAACCATAAAAACGGCAATCTTAATGTATTTGCTACGCTTACTCGCGGAGATATTAACCGCGAGAATATGATTCAAATTGATCGCCGTGTGGATAGCGCTTCTAAAAGCACCTACTTTAAGCAGCAAACCAATATGCTTAATCATATCCACTATAATAATTATCGCTTCGGGGCCGACTATGCTACATCAAAAAAGAACACACTGGGCTTTGTGATCAATGGCGATTATACTAATGAGTATAATGACAATACAGGCATTACCCGACTGGGTGTAACACCTGCCGCCGCCGACTCTTACCAAACCACTATTGCTGACATGAAGCAAACCTATCGCAGCTTCTCAGCAAACCTAAACGATAAATACCAGATAGATACGCTTGGGCAGGAAATAAGCGTGGATGCTGACTACTCTAAATATCGCAATAACTCTGATGCGATATATGATACTTACTTTTTCCGCCCGGATGGTACTACACAGAGGCGCCCTTTATTTATAGCCAACCAGACACCTTCTACCATAACCATATGGACGCAAAAAGTTGACTATACCTTGCCGCTGAGCAAAACACTTAAGTTTGAGGCCGGTGCAAAATTCAGCTCTGTAAAAACAGATAATGATCTGCAAGCACAGGTGGATAGTACCGGTACAGTTAATAATCACCAGTTTGTTAACGACCCCAACCGCACCAATCGCTTCATTTACGATGAGCGGATTGCCGCAGGTTACGTTAATTTGGGTAAAACTTTCGCCAAAACATCGGTACAATTAGGTTTAAGGGCCGAGAATACCTCATCAACCGGCAACCTGGTCACTTACAACCAGGTGGTTAAGCGTAATTACCTTAACCTGTTCCCGAGCTTATTTATTAACCACACCCTATCAGATAAAAACGAGATCGGTTTTAGCTACAGCCGCCGTATAGACAGGCCAAATTATGATAACCTCAACCCTTTCAGGTTTTACCTTGACCAGTATACTTACGAACAAGGTAACCCATTCCTGAGGCCGCAGTATACCAACTCGTTTGAGCTAAGCTATACCTATAATAAAACAATAAACTTAACTTTAGGGTACAGCCATACTACAGATGTAAACACACAGGTTGTGCTTACTGACACTATTACTAAGGCCACCTACCAAACCAACCTGAATTTAAACTCGCAGGATTCTTACAACGCCAACATCAACAGCCCCTTCACTATTACCAAATGGTGGACAGGTAACATAAACGCTACGGCTTTCTACCAAAAGTTTAAATCAGACTCGTTATTAGGCGGGCAATTAAACGCGGGCAAGTTTGCTTACCAGGCACGCTTAACGCAAAACTTCCTGTTTGCAGGCCTTAAGGCAGAGGTATCGGGCAATTACCAGTCTTCTTTAAGATATGGTTTGTTTGATATTAAACCGCAGTATTCTGTTGATGCGGGTGTCAGCCGCTCTTTTGCGCAGAAAAAACTAAATATTAAATTCAGCGTGAGCGATATATTTGATACCCGCCGCAATAATGTAGGCAGCCACTATCAAAACGTGAACCTGGATGTTCGCCAGAAAAACGAAACCCGTTTGGCGCGCTTAACGCTTACCTACAACTTTGGTAACAGCAAGATCAAAGTACGCCAGCACCAAAGCGGCGCTGACGATGAAAAAGGCAGGGTGAAAAGCGGTAATTAACCCCCCAGCCCCCTGAAGGGGGAGTAGAATTATTTCTTTACCATTAGATATTAAACATTAATGTAATGCCCGTTCATAAAAACATGAACGGGCATTATGCTTTTCAAAAGCTCCCCCTTCAGGGGGCTGGGGGGTTACTGCCCGACCATAAACAGCGCGTTGCTGAACAACAGCTTACCGTTTTCCCAGAAGCTACGAAACAGCGGATCGTCGGCCAGGTAAACTACCGAGCCCCGGCCAAGGCCCTGCACGCCCATGAGCATGCCACTGGTTAATTTCTGTTTAGTAAGAAAACCCGCGAAGCCCGCTACATAAGCTTTATTATCAATGGTGCCTACGCTCCAGTCATCTTCGCCAAGCGGTTCATAAATATCCTCGCTGAGTTTTAGGGTATAGTAATATTTAGGGAAACCATAGCCCAGTGGGTGGGTGTTATCCATATTTACCTTAAATATGGCACCCGGGATACTTGAACGTAATGCGTCGCGATTGCGATCAGCATAAATACGTTTTTGCGGTTTCGCTTTAGCATCCGGCTTATCGCTTTTCTTATCTTCTTTGGCCTTAATATCAAACCCTTTTTTATCCACCAACGATGCCACGGCATTTTCCATAGCGATGAGTTTACCGCCGTCGCTTACCCACTTTTGCAGGTTATCCGTTGCCAGGTCATTATAGCGGCCATCGGGCAAAACAATAACGTCATAATCAGCAAGCTTTAAGCGGTTAAGGTCCTGGTACCTGATGAGCGTAACCGGGTAACCGATCTGCTGCTCCATAAAATGCCAAACCTCGCCCATGGCCTCCGCGTTGATGCCATCACCTGATACCAGTGCTATACGCGGCTTCTTGATATACCGGATATCGAACGAGCCGATATCTGATCCTTTATCTACAAACCCGGTTGAAAGCGGCGTGAGCTCATGGCCCAGATCAGCAGCGATCTGCGTGATCATCCGGTCAAAGTCGGGTCGGTCATTCCCGGCGCGCGTAATTAATAAAGATCCTGCCGTAAACTTTTTGCCGCCCGCCTCAAAAGGTTCCTGGGAATACCGCACCTTAACGCCCTGTTTTAGTAAAGCAGAAAGAAACCTTACATCTGCAATGGATTGCCAGGCAGATACATACGCGTAAGCTTTGGTGTTACTCAATGCCGCTGGCTTTACCACGCTCCAGCTGGCATTAGCCGGCTGGTACGATTCCTTTAAACCATAAGCTTTTAAACCATAAGCATAAGGTAACGACCAGGCGGTTATATCATACGTTGCCGAATCGGGGATAAAAGTTTTCGGTTCCAGCAAAACATGAAGCAGTACCGATTTGGGTTGATAAGCATTCACCACCAGGTCATTAGTACCAACCGTGTAACGCTCATCCGCGCCGCTAAAATAATTATACCCCGTTACCGATTTGTTGGCCAGGCCATAGCCAAATTTTATGCCGTTGCGGTTGAGCAGTTTGGCTAATTGCTCAACTTTTTCGTTGTTATCGTTCTTTATCACATAGGTTTTAAACTGCCCGGGCGGGTTTTGGCGGCTGTTGTCATAAAACTTTTTAAACTCGCTTACCACACGCTGGCTGTTTGCGGCAACCACCTCAATGGTAGCCATGCTGGTTTCATGGTGGTGCGCTATACGTTGCGCAAGTGTAAGTGTATCGCCGGTGGCGGTAACCACGGCCAGGCCCGCGCCTATGCCACCCTGCTCATAGGTCATGCCGATGGAGCCATTGTAAAGCGGATAGGTATCGCCATAAGAAGGGTATAGTAAATCAAACTCTTGTTTGGTAAAATACATCCAGCCATTGGCATCAAAATGTTTGGCGTTGTTCTTTCCAATGGTCACCTGGAAATCGCGCTGCCATTGGGTAATGTCCTTGTGGTAAGGCTCGGCGGCTGGGGCAAAATAATAAGGGTTATTGTAACCCTGCTCATGAAAATCAACATGTATCTGCGGCAGCCATTGATTGTATAAGGCTACCCTGGCCTGCGTTTCTTTCTGTGCCTGCCATGCCCAATCGCGGTTAAGGTCAAAATAGTAATGGTTTACCCTGCCACCCGGCCAAGGCTCCAGGTGCTCTCGCGCCGTGGGGTTGGCATTTGGCGCGGCACCAACAACCGAATTATAAAAATTAACATATCGTTCGCGACCGTCCGGGTTCAGGCACGGGTCAATGATCACCACCATATTCCTCAACTCGGCCTGCACCTTGGTATTGTTAGGGTTAACCAAGTCGTAAAGTACCCACATGGCCGCCTCGCTTGAAGCAGGCTCGTTACCATGAACATTATAACTTAAATAAGTTATTGCCGGTGCGTTTGCAGATGCGGTTCCGCTTTCTATACCGGCCAGTCGCAGGTTATTATGCCTTATCTCATCCAGCCGGCTAATATTATCTGCCGACGCAATAAATGCCGCTATTTGCGGGCGGCCTTCATTGGTGGTACCAAATTGTTGCAGTTTAATATTTTTAGCTGCGGATGCCACATACTTAAAGTACTCAACAACGCGGTAATGCGGTGTAAAATGTTCGCCCAGTTTGTACCCAAGAAACTGTTCGGGGGTTTGCAATTGTTGCGCGAATGTTGCCGTAATGCAAAAGGAAGCTATAAAAGTGGTAAGTAGTTTTTTTATCATGTGCGGTGGTTGCATCAATAAAGCTAATCTAAGGATATTTTTTTGCTGACACACATGGGGCTGCAATTTCAAATCTGCACCTTTGCCATCGTGATGACACCCTTGCAAGCCCTTCAAAAGTATTTTGGTTATTCGGAGTTCCGGCACTCGCAGGAAGCTATTATTAATACTGTTTTAAACAAGCAGGATGTAATGGTGCTGATGCCCACCGGCGGCGGTAAATCGATATGCTACCAGTTGCCTGCGGTTTTGCTGAATGGCTTAACCATAGTGATATCGCCATTGATAGCGCTGATGAAGGACCAGGTAGATAGCCTTAACCTGAGCGGCATACCGGCTGCCTATCTCAACTCCAGCCAATCTGCCGAAGAGCAAAAGGACATTGCCATTCAGCTACAGAATAATCAGCTGCGCCTGCTCTATATAGCGCCCGAACGTTTATTCGCGCCGGATTACCGGATGATGACCTTCCTGAAAACATTGCCTGTAGTGCAGTTTGCAATTGATGAGGCGCATTGTATCTCGCAATGGGGGCACGATTTCAGGCCCGAGTACCTGATGCTTGCCGGTTTAAAAAGGGAGTTCCCGGGCGTGCCGGTGATCGCCTTGACCGCAACAGCCGACAAACTTACTCAAAAAGACATTTTAGAAAAGCTGAACCTGCAACAACCCTCGGTTTTTGTTTCCTCTTTTAACCGGGCTAACATCACCTATCGGGTAGTGCCGAGGCGCAAAGGTTTAGATCAATTACTGGATTTCCTGGAGCAACGTAAGGACCAATCGGGCATTATTTATTGCCTGTCACGCAAATCAACCGAAGCTTTAGCTGCCGACCTGAAAGAAGAAGGCTATGCTGTTGAAGCTTATCATGCCGGTTTAAGTAATGAGGTTAAAGCCCAAAACCAGGAGGCTTTTTTGCGCGATGATATAAAGATCATAGTAGCCACCATCGCCTTTGGGATGGGCATCAATAAATCAAACGTGCGTTATGTGGTACACATGGACCTGCCCAAAAACATAGAGGGCTACTACCAGGAAACCGGCCGTGCCGGGCGCGACGGTTTGCCATCTGATGCCATGTTGCTGTACTCGCCCGGCGATGCTGTTAAGCTGCGCGGCTTTGCTATGGTAGAGAACAATGCCGAGCAAAGCGCCATCATGCTTAAAAAGCTTGACGATATGGTGAATTATTGCCAGCTGCATACCTGCCGCCGCCAATACCTCATGAACTATTTCGACGAGGAGTTTCCTGACCATTGCGGCTCATGCGATTTTTGTTTAAGCGAGTTTACCCGCTTTGATGGCACGCTTATCGCCCAAAAAGCACTGTCGGCAGTGGCGCGTTTAAAGGAACGCTTTGGCGCTAATTACGTGGTTGATTTCCTCCGCGGGTCAAAAAGTGAAAAGATCTGGGCCGACCATAAAGCGCTTAAAACCTATGGTGCGGGTGCCGATATCAGCAAAGCCGACTGGCAGCGCTACCTGCGCGAGCTTACCGCGCAGGGTTTTCTGCAACAGATGGATGAAAACGGTTATCCAACCCTTAAACTTACCCTAAAAAGTGAGGCGGTCCTCAAAGGTGAACAAAAAGTTGAACTGATAGCACACCATGTAATGGAAGAGCAGGAACAGGAAACGCCTGCTTACGAAGTGGAATTGCTTAACATCTTACGCCAGCGCCGCCATGACTTTGCTATTAGCGAGAACCTTCCGGCTTACATTATATTATCAGACGCCACCCTGCAGGAAATGGCTATCTACCTGCCACAAAAAATGGATGAGTTAAGGCTCATATCCGGTTTTGGCGATGTAAAACTGGCGCGTTACGGTCGTGAGTTTTTGGAGATCATTGTTAATTACAGCAAGGCTAAAGGTTTAGAGTCCCGCATAAAATCGAAGTCAGCCAGGCGCGAGCGGAAGCCTAAAAGGGCCAAAACCTCTGACACCAATAAAGCCAGTCTGGAGCTATTCCGACAAGGCTTGTCTGTAGCCGAGATCGCCCATGAACGCGGGTTATCGCCTGTTACCATCGAAGGCCATTTGACGGCGTTTATCCAAACCGGCGAACTGGATGTAAGCACATTTGTTTCTGCCGATAAAATACCCGCTATACAAAACGCCATAGAAAGCTATGGTGCCGAACGCCTGGCTCCACTCAAGGAAGTTTTGGGCGAAGTTTACAGCTATGGCGAGATAAAAGCTGTTGTCGCGTGGATAAATTTTATGCAAAACGCAAACACATAAAAGCTCAAAGCCGTTTTATATATTCGTATACCATGATCACTACCGAAGAAATTTACCAGTTATACCTGCAGCACCCGGTTATCAGTACCGATACACGGAATATTACCCCCGGCAGCCTATTTTTTGCTCTAAAGGGAGAAAAGTTTGATGCCAACACCTTTGCCGAAAAAGCCATAGAGGCCGGCGCGGCTTACGCGGTTATCGATAACCCCGAATTTGCCAAAGGCGATAAATTTCTGCTGGTAGAAGATGTGCTGAGTGCATTGCAAGACCTGGCAAGGCATCACCGCAGGCAATTGAACATTCCTGTAATAGGCCTTACCGGTACCAACGGCAAAACTACCACCAAAGAGCTCATCAACGCGGTATTATCACAGCGTTTTAACACCCTGGCCACACAGGGGAACCTTAATAATCATATAGGAGTGCCTTTAACCATCCTGAGCATCAAAGCATCGCACCAGATGGCGGTTATTGAAATGGGCGCTAATCACCAAAAGGAAATAGCGTTGCTTTGCAGTATCGCACAGCCTTCGCACGGCCTTATTACCAATGTGGGCAAGGCGCACCTGGAAGGCTTTGGCGGTGTTGAAGGGGTAAAAAAGGGCAAGGGCGAACTGTACGATTTCCTGCATGACGGGACAGGCCGTATAGCTTTCATCAACAGCGATGACAAGGTATTAATGGAAATGCAGCGCAACAGGAACCTGCATAATGTGGTCTATTACGGTAAAAACGCCAACCCCGACAACCTGGTTAGCGGCAAAGCCATTGACAATGGCCCGTTATTGAGCCTCAAATGGCATAACCGCAACAGCTCGTCATACAACGTAAAAACACAACTGACCGGCTCATATAATCTTGATAATATACTGGCGGCCGCTTGTATCGGTTCTTTCTTCGGGCTTGATTCTGATGAGATCAACGCGGGTATAGAAGGTTATCAGCCTAAAAACAACCGCTCGCAGATCATGAGAACAGCGCATAACACGCTCATCTGCGATTTTTATAATGCCAACCCCAGCAGTATGTTTGTGGCCATTGATAACATGGATAAACTGAAAGCCGCTAACAAGATCATGATCCTGGGCGATATGTTTGAAATGGGCGATGAATCGGCGGCAGAACATCACGCGGTAATTAAAAAAGCGATGGATGCCAGCGTTGACCAGCGGATATTTATTGGTAAGGATTTTTACAGCCAGCAGGATGCTGTACAAGACGACGAAAAAACCGGCGCCACGTTTTACCTAACCGCCGAAGATGCTATTGCTGCTATACAACAAAGTTCATTTATTAATGCCACTATATTAATTAAAGGATCAAGAGGTATGGCGCTGGAGCGGCTGGCGCAATTGCTTTAAAAATAATTATAATTTCCCCGACATCATTTTACGCGACCCCAGCAAGGCCAAAAGTGAGGCTATGGCGGCTGCTGTTAAATAATAACCCACATACGCCAGCCCGTAATGGGTGGCCAGCATGGTGGCCAGGTATGGCGTAAGCGAAGCGCCAAATATGCCCGCGAGCGTGAAGGCCAGCGAAGCGCCGGTGTAGCGCACCGCGGGCGGAAATATCCCGGCCAGCGCCGTGCCGATAGGGCCGTAATTGATCCCCATTAAAAACATCCCGGTCGACAGGAACAACCCTGTGGTAACCACCCCACCTGAGGTAAAAAAAGCGGCGAAGGTTAAACCGAAAACGGCTATCAGCAAAATGGAAGCCATTAGCATACGGCTTTGCCCATATTTATCAGCCAGTTTTGCGGAAAGTGGTATTCCCAAGGCGAAGGCCAGCATAGAGATCATTTGCAGGATAAGAAATGAGCTTTTGGTATACTTAAGCGCCGACGTTCCCCAACTGAGTGTAAACACCGTCATGAGGTAGAACAGCAAGAACGTGGTGATGGTCACTATCGTCCCTAATATAATGGCTTTGGTATGCTTGGTAAACACATCGGCGAAGGGCACATTGGAGCGCTCGTTGTTGTCTATCACCTTCACAAACTCGGGCGTTTCGGCAATTTTAAGGCGCACATAAAGCCCCAGCCATACCAAAAGGGCGCTGGCAATGAACGGGAAACGCCAGCCATAGCTGATAAAGGCAGCCTCGCTCATTACTTTACTCAATATAAAAAAGGTACCGGTTGATAGCAGGAAACCTATCGGCGCGCCCAACTGCGGGAACATGCCATACCAGGCTTTTTTATGTGCCGGCGCGTTCTCTGTGGCCAGTAATACGGCGCCGCCCCACTCGCCGCCGAGGCCAAGTCCCTGCCCAAAGCGGAACAGCGCCAGCAATACCGGTGCCCATATGCCGATGGTATGATAGCCGGGCAAAAGCCCTATGGCCACGGTTGATGGCCCCATGGTCATTAAAGCGGCCACAAGTGTGGCTTTGCGCCCCTTCCTGTCGCCAAAGTGGCCAAATATAGCGGCCCCCAGCGGCCGGGCCAGGAACGCCAGCGCGAACGTAGCCAGTGATTCCAGCGTGGCCGATGCCGGATCAGAGCTCGAAAAAAACAATTTAGGGAACACCAGCACCGCGGCGGTGGCGTAAATGTAAAAATCAAAAAACTCTATAGTGGTGCCAATAAGGCTGGCGGTAAGTATACGGCCAACCGGGTTAGCGGGTGCAGCTTGCTGGTTCACAGTGCCAAACATATTAAATTTGGCCGAATGCGCAAACTTGCAGGCCTTAAAATAATCGCTATTTTAGGGTATCCCCTACCTTAATATTCAACCACATGAACGCAGCAGAAATATTAAGCAGCTTAAAGGCCCTCGGCAACGAAAAAGTGCGCACGCATAATACCAAATTTGGCGCCGGCGATAACCAGTTCGGTGTTAAAATGGGCGACATCAGGGCGATGGCTAAAAAAATCAAAGTCGACCACGAGCTGGGAAAAGCCCTATGGGCAATCGGTAATGTTGACGCGCGCTTTTTATCCTGCCTGATCATGGAGCCTCAAAAACTTACCGCTGACGAATTAAGCGACATGGCCCGCTCGGAGAAGTTTACGCACGTGATCGACTGGCTGTACACTAATCTCATTAAAGACCGCCCGGATAAGGAAGAACTGAGGATAAAATGGATGGCCAATAAACACCCTATGCTTAACCGGCTGGCCTGGAGCCTTACCAGCAGCCGTATTGTACGCGATGCCAGCGATATGGACCTCGGGGCCTTGCTTATCCAACTGGAAAACGAAATGCCCATAGCCCCGCCAAATGTACAGTGGACCATGAATTACGCCTTAGCCAATATTGGTATACACCATGCGGCCTACCGGGAGCGTGCGCTACAGATCGGCGAACGGCTGGGCATTTACCGCGACTACCCCGTATCAAAAGGTTGCGTTTCGCCCTTCGCGCCTATTTGGATCAACGAAATGGTAAAGAGGCAATAATTAGTTGGCAGTTTTCAGTAGGCAGTTAGCAGCAAGCATTTGTCATTACATTTTTATGCAAACTGCCAACCGGGAACTGCCAACTGTAACGCTACTGCCCAACCTGCAGGTGATACCCATCATCAAAACCGGAAAAATCGGGTTTTAGCCTGCGCGAAGTGATATCGAGCTTTTCGCCTGAGCGGGTAATTTGCAGGTAATGGAACTCGGGCTTGTATTGAATAGCCATATCGTTCATTGCCGCGTTATTAGCTTTTAAAGGCTGGTGCAGCCCCCCGCCCCCGCCTATTACCAAAAAGGTTTTGCCCTGCATTTGATAGCGCTCAAAATTATGCGAATGCCCAGAAAGGAACAGCACCGCTTTTTTTGATCTAATAAACTGCGGCACAAAATTGTCCTGCACCGCTGTTGATGGGCTTACAATTTTACTGTTGGTATAGGGCGAATGATGGCAGCCAACAATAACCAGCTTAACCGCCGGGTCGGCATCCAGGGCTTCCAATTTGGCAGTATACCACTTATCCTGTTTTACAATAGCTTCTACCGGCATTTGCCCGAAATTGGAGTTCAGCAGCACCACAGCGACAGAGTCGATCACCACGGCATAACCGGACGGGTCATACGCCGGGAAACGCTTCCGGAAATTAACGGTACCTTTATCCGTATTAAACATTACCTCGTGGTTACCCAGCGTAGCATAAACAGGGATGGAATCTTTAACCGTTTGCTCCAGATAACGGTCTATGTTTTTCCAGGCCTTTTTGCTCTTGCCGAGCGATACCACATCGCCCAATATAAAAAACGCTTTTGGCCGCAGGCTGTCCACATCTTTAAATATCATTTTAGTGGCCTGCAGGTTATGGTTCGATCGCAGGAAGATCTTCTCTACCCACATGGGCTCCTGTGTATCGCTGGCAAAGGCCATTACCGGGCGGTCCTGTGCCGAACCCTGCGTTACCAAAGCCAGCACACTTAACAGTATACCTATTAACTGCTTCATGTTTTAGGAACGTAATAACACGCGGTTTAGTTTGATAAGCCAAATGGCCGGAAACAAGAAATCCCACCTTTTAGGGGTGGGATTTCTTGTTTAACGTGTACAGTTCATTATTTATTACTGGGTGATCTTGCCGGTGGTTCTGTTAATGTAATACACCTGGTTAACAGTGCCCGATTTGTATATACTAACACGGATAAGATCATTAGGCAGGTATTCCATGGTACCGATCAGATCGCCAACATCGCCCTTACCCATAAAATAGTTGGCATAACTGATATTGAAATCAATGGTACCCGACACAATAACAGGGTTCTTGTCTGTACGCTTCGCAAATACATTCTGCCACTTGTAATACTCTTCTGTTTTTTCATTGATACCGAAGCCTATTTGTATGTTGGTGGTTTTGTGCGCCTGCGAACCACTAATAGTGATGGTCTGGTAAAGGGTATCTGCCGCTTTAACTACATAGTTAAAGGCCGTGTATTCAGTATTGGGAGATTCCGGTCCGCCGCCATAAACTGATAAGGTGTCTTTTAACGCGTAAGCGTCTACATTGTACCCATTATTAAAGGCACCATTACACAGGTAGGTAAAAACAGAATTGCCCACGTAGCTGTAAATATCACCGTTAATAACATTGGTATAATTGGTTTTCTTAACTACCGATGAACCGCATGGGTTTTGAGCGTCAAAAACGCGTACGGTATTTACACCATTGCTGGTTTTGGAATTATTTTCCAGGGTATTGGTAAGGCTTTTTTGGAATGACTTGTTGAAATTCAGCACAAAGTCGCGGCTTTTAGCCATTAACGCGGTATCAATAGCTGGCTTTTTATTTACCGCTACATCATTTTTTTTACATGAAGCGTTAAACAACGCAGCAAATGCTACTAATGGCAGGGCAATTTTTAGATAAGGTTTCATTAAAAGAGTAAAATTTTTATTCAGATATTTTGTTTTTGCGTTTTAGGCAAATTCCATGCCCAGAATTTAACTAAGCAGAGGATTAAGCCGGCCTGATTTTACCGTGGAAACAACTACCCAATTTCGGTAACATAATCAACGTTTAAGGTCTTGCGTATATAATCAACCTATCCGGTTAAACACTGCGATAATTATTAAGGCTTCATCAAAAGATGTTAAAAAAATTTTGAATTATAAAAATCAATTTTCATAACTTCAAACTATCTAAAGCCCTTATTATGAAAACCTTAACCACTCTTATTATCTTGAGCCTGGCGTTTAATTGCAAAGCGCAATTTACTGGGTGTGCTGCAAACAATTTTTCGGCTGCGCCCAGTTCACAATTTATGCTTTTCACCAGTTCGGGAAATTACCAGTTAGACCAGTTTCTTTCTACGGAAGCGAATGTCCTGAGAAGTTTTTTTAGTGTAAATCCATCGTTCTTTCTTTATGACGATACCGGATCGCCAAATGCCCGCGCCTTTCCAGTAGCACAACTGCCACAATACCCGGATGGTACTGTTGTATTAGGTAAAACGTATTTTAATATGATGTACAACTTTGCCCAAAACGTCACAGTTGTTCCTGTTACAATGGCTCATGAGTATGGCCATATAGTAGACTATAAATACCACGTTATTCAAGCAAACGGAATGTATGCCGAATTATTTGCTGATTTTATGGCTGGCGCATTCTTGTATTATCGATCCGTTTTAACCCCTACAGATGTTTATAATAATCTCAACTGGTTTTATTCCATAGGTGATTATGCCGGTGTAAATGACCCTGGGCATCACGGCACACCACAGCAACGTTTAGCGGCTGCTATGGCCGGATACAATTGGCTAAAAACAAACGCGTATCCCGGCATAAACGTTACACAGGCAATTCCGGCTGCCAAAGCCTTTTTGGGTATACCATAAATGTGTGACAGAATTCTTTAAAAGTATAAGCGATTCTTTTAAAGCTACGAAGTAAGTTGGTTAGGCGATACGCCATACTTTTCTTTAAAGGAATAAGAAAAATGCGACAGGCTCTTAAAGCCAAGGTCCAGATAAATGGCCGAGGGCTTTTTGCGTTCATGCTGGATAAGGTACCTGGCTTTTTCCAGCCGTTTACCTTGCAGCCATTGCCGGGGCGCCGAGTTAAAAGTTTTCCGGAAATCGCGTTTAAAACCAGCCAAACTACGGCCGGTGATCAACGCGAATTGCTCAACCGGAATATTGAAATGAAAGTTGTGGAGCATAAACTTCTCCAGGTCTATCTTATACGGCTCCGAAAAGTCGAAGAAAAGGTCGCGCAGCGCGGGCAATGCATCAATGAGTAAGGTAACTCCCTCTTTCACTTTCAGGATGCCCAGTTTGTCGGTCATCTCCACCCCTGATTCGCGCGCGTACGGAACCACCGATTTAAAATATCCCTGCAGAAATTCGTTAACGGGAACCAGGCGGTTCAACGGGCCGGTATATTTCCCGTTAGCCGCTATCTTTTCCTCTAACGCTATTCTGCGCAACAGGTCTTCCTGCAGGGATATCACAATAGTTTCATATTGCCCGCCGGGTGGCGGTTGTTTACTAAGTGTGCCTACTTGGTTTTTCGCGATCAGCAGTGTTTCTCCCGCGGATATGGATATCCGCTGCGTGGCGGTTTGCAGCGTTAAGGTGCCAGACAACTGCATCACCAGCGTATGATAGTTCCACAAGCATACTTTCTCTTTGCACACTGCCGAGAGGTACGAATAAAACAGCACACCGGGAAGTATCTCTTCTGGACTGATCATTTATGAGCGTTGCAAGTAAGTATCACCAGTTATGGCACCGGGAGCAAAAGTATTGTTCAGGGTGTTTAATTCATCAGGGTTAAACGTAATATCCATGGCGGCCAGGTTTTCTGGCAGGCGGGTACGGCGGCTCATACTTACCAAAGGCATCATATATTCGCCCTGCTCCTTTACCCATGCAATGGCCAGCTGTGTTGGCGTGCAATTTTTATCATGGGCCAACTGCTTAAGCACTTCTACCTTCGCCAGGTTATGAGCCAGGTTATCACCCTTAAAACGGGTAAAAGCATTACGATAATCATTTTCCGGAAGCGGGGCTTTTAAGTCGCCGGTTAGTAAACCCTCGGCGGTGTTGGCGAATGCCACAATACCAATGCCCATTTCTTTGGCAGCGGGTAACAGGTCTTTCTCTATCTGGCGGTCGGCCAGTGAATAGCCTATTTCCAGCGCGCTGATAGGATGAACGCTGTTTGCCTGGCGCAGCTGATCTGCCGTTATTTCTGATACGCCGATGTATCTTACCTTGCCCTCTTTAACCAGATCGGCCACGGCACCGATAATATCCTCTACCGGCACACTGCCATCCATGCGACTGGGTTGGTACAGGTCTATGGTTTCAACACCCAGGCGGGTTAACGAGTAGTTGATAAAATTTTTAATAGACAAAGGCCGCAGATCAAGCCCCAGCCAGTGCCCGTTGTGGAATATGGCGCCAAACTTTACGCTGATGAATGCATCATCTCTACGGTGTTTGATGGCCCTGCCTATCAGCATCTCGTTATGCCCGGCGCCATAAAAATCGCCGGTGTTTAAAAAGTTGATGCCTTCATCCAAGGCCTGGTTGATCGTAGCTATGCTTTCGGTTTCGTCGGGCGTAGGGCCTCCCCATATAGATGACATACGCATACAGCCTAAGCCAAGCCGTGATACATAAGGACCGTTATGGCCCAACTGAATTTTTTCCATGTTTTTCATAACACAAAGATCATTCTAAAAATGGCTCTTAAGTTTCGTGTACGGCTCAAATATCAGGCGTGTACGGCTCAAACTCCTAAACATATAAACTAAAAAAGCGCCGGTGGGTTCACCGGCGCTTTTATTTAATATCTTATTCCTTCGCTTTTTTGGGGGCTGGGGCTTTCTCCCCTGCAGGCTTTTTTGCCGGGCGGGGTTTTACCGCTTTCTTAATTTCTTTTTCCGAGGTATCGGTATGCGCTTCGGGGGCATCATGAGTAATCACTAAGGTTGGCTCGGCATGCTCATCAGAGAGGGGATCCTGGCGGTCGGGCACTGTAGCTGTGGCTTTAGTCGAAGCTTTTTTTGGGCTCACAAGCTCCGCCAGAACGGTGCGGCCGCCTTTAACCACCTGGTTAAGCTCCACGTTTATTTTAGTACCCAATGGTAAAAAAACATCCACGCGCGAGCCAAATTTGATAAACCCGAACTGGTCGCCCTGCTTTACCACATCGCCCTCTTTTACATACCATACAATGCGGCGGGCCAGTGCGCCGGCTATCTGCCTGAACAGCACCTGTACGCCATCGCTATTCTCTGTTACAATGGTGGTACGCTCATTTTCGGTAGATGATTTTGGATGCCACGCTACCAAATATTTGCCGGGGTGATATTTAAAATATTTAATGAACCCGCTGATAGGGTTACGGTTAACGTGCACATTTACCGGCGACATAAATACCGACAGCTGTATGCGGCGGTCTTTTAAAAATTCCGGCTCTTCAGTTTCCTCAATCACTACCACTTTTCCGTCGGCTGGGCAAAGTACCTGGGTTTCGTTCACCTCAATATCAAATACCGGGCTACGGAAAAACTGAACAATAATTACAAACAGCAGGAACGACAGGATATACACGATCCACTTTACCACAAGCGCTTCGGGGAAATAGAATTGCATGAGCGCGTTTATCACAAAAATAAACAGGATGCAAAGGGCAAGGGAGGTATATCCTTCTTTATGAAATCTCATTATTATATGGTATTTATTACAAAACTAAGCATTTAAAATAAAGTGCAGATAGGTATATACAACCGGCGCAGCAAACAACAACCCATCAAAGCGGTCTAATACTCCACCATGACCCGGCAATAAACCACCCGAGTCCTTTACATTTATACTGCGCTTAAACATAGATTCTATCAGATCGCCGGTGGTGCCAATTACCCCTATGATAATAGCCATGCTTACCCAGTGCTTCCAATCGAGCTCGGTATAGTAACGGCTAATAACAAATGCCACACCGGCGGCAATAAGCACCCCGCCAATAAAGCCTTCCCAGGTTTTTTTGGGCGAATGGCGTTCAAACAATTTGGTACGCCCAAATGCCCGGCCGGTAAGGTACGCGCCGGTATCATTGCTCCACAGCATTAGCAAAAATGCCAGTGGGAAATGGAAATTATAAGCGCCCTTTACGTAAGCCAGCGCATGGAAAAAAGTAAACGGAATTACCGTAAACACCAGGCCTAACAGGGTAAACCCAATATTAGCGAAGGGCGATACGGATATTTCATAAAGCTCCTGTATAAATACGGAGGCAAGGGTAAGTGTCAGTAAAAACAGCAGTTGATGATAAATGGGCTCATCATGATAGTTGATGAGGCCAAAAAGTACAAATATGGCAACCGCGTTAATGAACCCGGTGCCGCGGTTTACCGTAATGCCGCTTTTGATAATGAGTCCGTAAAACTCGTGCAGGCACAACAGGGCAAGTACAAGGTAAAAACCCATAAATACCTGCGGCCCCAATAGCAGCGAGCCGATCATTACAATTAAAAAGAAAAAGCCGGTTATGGCGCGTGTTTTCATAATGTTATCTGGTTCAGGATCATCATCTCAATAGCCCGGCTAAAATTATCCTGGTGCACGTAAACCTCCACTTCGCCAAAGTTCTGATGGGATGATGCCTGCCTGTTGAGTAAAACAGCGTTAATATGGTTCCCGGTAAGCATTTGCTTAACAATTTCCGACTGATAGTAATTGGAAGACGTAAATACTTTAACCCAGTTCTTCTCCATTTAATACGGGACTGCTTTTACCCCCGGCTATTTTTTTGTAAACCAGCAGCAAAATTATAATAATTATCAGGCTAAACGCATACTGCCAAAAAGTAAATATGTGCTGGTCGTCGGGGTTAAGTTTTATACGTTTATTCTGGTAAAGGTAAGTGGCCACCACCGCGGTACCGTTGTTTAAAAAGTGGCCCCAAACCGCGGGCCATATGCTACCGCTGTAAACCACAAAGTAGCCAAACAGCGCGCCCAACAGCATGCGTGGCAAAAAGCCGTAAAACTCCAAATGAAAAGCGCTGAAAATAGCCGCCGTTACCCAAATAGCGGTATGCTTGTTCTTAGTCCATTTCAACAATATGGTTTGCATCCCCCCTCTGAACAGGAACTCTTCGGCAATGGCGGTGAACAGGCCTACCAATAATACATTCTTAATGCAATCCCACAGGCTGTTCATCTGCAAAAGAGCCGTGGTAAGCTGTTTAGCATTTTCTTCGCTTTGCTTCATCCAATCCTCCAACCACTTTAGCCATGAAGGCAAAACCATTTGATGGTTAATGTTACTCAATAGTTCTATCAATGGCGATGAAACCAGCATAACAAAAAATACCACCACTAAAAGTATTGGTGTAAAGCGCCAGGTTGTTTTCAGATATTCAGCTGGTTTACGCATTACCCATGCGGCAAATATTACCGGCCCGGCAAAAAGAGGGATGGTCATGGTTACCAACTGCAAAAAATAAAGCACGGGTATAACTTTGGGGTTATCAGTATTTACCGTAGCTATATCTTTAACAAGTTGACTATCGTACACCAACAATCCAATAACGGCCACCACGTTCATGATTACCCAAAGCCCTGCACATATCACTAAAAAGTAAAAGAATTGCCTTCTTGCAGATGTTTGATTTACAGGCGCTTTCGTCATATAGCTCAAATTGCGTAAATTTGCAGCGTAAATATAATCATGTCTGTACAAATAGGGAACATAGATTTAGGGGAATTTCCGTTGCTGCTGGCGCCGATGGAAGATGTGAGCGATCCGCCTTTCCGTTATGTGTGTAAGCAAAACGGGGCCGATATGATGTACACGGAGTTCATCTCATCAGAAGGTTTGATACGCGACGCGGCCAAAAGCCGCCAAAAGCTGGATATTTTTGAATACGAGCGCCCTATTGGCATCCAGATCTTCGGGAGCGACATTGAGCACATGCGCGAAGCTACCGAGATAGCCACACAAGCCGGCCCCGACCTGATGGATATTAACTACGGCTGCCCGGTAAAAAATGTGGCCTGCCGGGGCGCGGGTGCCAGCCTGTTGCAGGATATTGATAAAATGGTGGCCATGACCAAAGCCGTGGTAGAGGCTACCCACCTTCCTGTTACCGTAAAAACCCGCCTGGGCTGGGACGACAATACTAAAAACGTTTATGAGGTGGCCGAACGCCTTCAGGATGTAGGTATAAAGGCTTTAACCATACACGGCCGCACACGCGCGCAGATGTACAAGGGCGTTGCCGATTGGACACTGATACGTGAAATAAAAAAGAACCCCCGCATAAAAATCCCCATATTTGGCAACGGGGATATCGACTCGCCCGAGAAAGCGGCCAACTGGCGGCTGGAATACGGGGTTGACGGTATGATGATAGGCCGCGCGGCTATTGGCTACCCCTGGATATTCCGTGAGGTGAAACATTTTTTTGCCACGGGAGAGCATCTGGATAAGCCAACCATTGCCGAGCGTATTGATGTTTGTAAAACACACCTCATTAAATCAATGGAGTGGAAAGGCCCCAAAACGGGGATTTTTGAGATGCGCCGCCATTACAGCAACTATTTTAAAGGGTTGCCTGATTTTAAGGAGTTTAGAATGAAACTTGTTGTTGCTTCATCCGTTGAAGAGATAATGGATATATTGGAACAGGTTGATAAAAAATATAGCCTGGAGATGGCTTAATTTTTGAATTGCAACCGATATATTTGAAATAAGGAGATCAAGATAATAAAATGGCTACTACTATTACTGAGGGTGTTAAGGTTTCGGTTGAAACCATTTACCAGCCAGAGTACTCAAACCCGGCTAACGACCATTTTATGTTCGCTTACCGCGTAAGCATTGAGAACATGGGTAATTACGCGGTACGTTTAATGAGCAGGCATTGGTATATTTTTGATTCAAACGGCGCAAAACGCGAGGTTGAAGGTGAAGGTGTGGTAGGTGTGCAACCTATTATAGAACCTGGCAACAGCCACGAATATGTGAGCGGCTGCAACTTAAAAACCGATATGGGCAGCATGAAAGGCGAGTACCTGATGGAGCGCCTGCTGGATAGTTCAACTTTTAACGTAAAAATACCGGAGTTTTACCTTATAGCCCCATACCGGTTGAATTAAACCTCTACGCTAAAAATATTTAAGCCCCGTTAGTTTCTTCTATCGGGGCTTTTTTTGTTTGTTTCTACTCCTGCATGTGATTGCGGAGAGCGGAACAATGGGAGTTGTGCAACTATCTTTTTCATTTTGTCATGCTGAGGCACGAAGCATCTATTATAGAACCCGATGTACATTAGATTCTTCGCTGCCGCTCAGAATGACAACAAGGTTTCTTTAATTTGTCATGCTGAGGCACGAAGCATCTATTATAGAAACCGATGTACGTTAGATTCTTCGCTGCCGCTCAGAATGACAACAAGGTTTCTTTAATTTGTCATGCTGAGGCACGAAGCATCTATTATAGAACTTGATGCACATTAGATTCTTCGCTGTCGCTCAAAATGACAACAAGGTTTCTTTAATTTGTCATGCTGAGGCACGAAGCATCTATATAGAACCCGATGTACATTAGATTCTTCGCTGTCGCTCAGAATGACAACAAGGTTTCTTTAATTTGTCATGCTGAGGTACGAAGCATCTATTATAGAACTTGATGCACATTAGATTCTTCGCTGTCGCTCAGAATGACAACAAGGGCCGTTGTTGGTTGAGGGTTGCCACACTTACGCTCGCAATGACGGACAGACTACAAAACAAAAAACCCGCGTTGAAAAACGCAGGTTTCTTGAATGATTTTATAAAGCAATCGGTGTTTAAGCGATAGTAATTAAACTGGTTTTGATTTGATACGGGCAGCTTTACCGGTAAGGGCACGCAGGTAGTACAATTTAGCACGGCGCACTTTACCAACATTGTTTACTTCAATTTTATCAATGTTTGGAGAGTTAAAAGGGAAGATACGCTCAACACCAATACCATTAGAAACTTTACGTACAGTGAAGGTTTCGCTGTTACCAACGCTGTTACGTTGTAATACAACACCTTGGTAAACCTGGATACGCTCTTTGTTACCTTCTCTGATTTTATAATGTACGCTTACAGTGTCACCGGCTTTAAAAGCGGGGAAGGTATTTTTAACTACTGATTGCTCTTCTACAAATTTTACTAAATCCATGATTTTTAGCTCTTAAAACCGATTTTTAACCCGTAAAAATCGGAGTGCAATAATACGGAAAATGTTTTAATTAGAAAACACTTTTAAAAAATTTCCACAAAATATTTGTTGTTAACAATTTTAGTTGGTGATTAGGTGAACTGGTTGATTACGTGAATAGTTAAGAAAACAGCGTACCCGACCCACCTTATACATTCTATCCCCCTTCAGGGGGTGAGGGGGCATTTACTCCAACAGATCAGGCCGGCGTTGTTTGGTACGTTCCAGCGCCTGTTCAAAACGCCATTTCTCTATATCGCCCGCATGGCCGCTTAGCAACACATCCGGCACCTTATGGCCATTCCAGTCTGCCGGGCGGGTGTAAATGGGAGCGTCAAGCATATCATCCTGGAAAGAGTCAGACAAGGCTGAGGTCTCATCGCTCAAAACGCCCGGTATCAATCTTACCACGGCATCTACCAAAACCGCTGCCGGCAGTTCACCTCCGGAGAGCACATAGTCGCCTATAGAGATCTCGCGGGTTACATAAATATCGCGTATGCGCTGGTCGATCCCCTTGTAATGGCCGCATAGCACAATAATATTTTTTTTGATGGATAGTTGGTTGGCAATGCCCTGGTTTAAGGTTTCGCCATCCGGCGTCATAAAAATCACCTCATCGTACTCGCGTTCGCTTTTAAGTTTTTCAATACAGGCGGCAAAAGGCTGTATGGCCATCACCATGCCGCTGCCGCCGCCATATGGGTAATCATCCACACTTTTATGTTTGTTGGTAGCGTAATCGCGCAGGTTATGCACCACAATCTCGCTGATGCCCTTTTTTTGGGCACGCTGCAAAATAGAGTGGGCAAAAGGGCTCTCCAGCAAACCCGGCAGTACCGAAATAATATCAAAACGCATGGGGGCAAATTTAGTGATTAGTGATTGGAGAATAGAGATTAGTTTTCATCTATTAGCCCAATCCTATTCTTGACTCTTGCATCTTGACTCCTGGCTCTTGTCTCCTGCTTTCTTGCCTCTCTTAAATAACCTTCTGTATTTGCCAGCAGTGGCCGTATGGGTCTGTAATATCGGCCTGGCGGTAGCCGTAATCAAAATCCTGCGCGGGAGAGGTGACTTTCGCTCCGGCCGCTACGGCTTGTGCCACAACTACATCCACATCATCAACAAATATGTTGACTGATACGGTACTGGCGCCAGCCTTGGCCGGACTGATGAGTGTGGTTTCCCACTGCTCGTGCAGGTGAAATATAGCGCCGTTTAAATTCAGTTCCAGCACATGGATGCTGCCGTCATCATTACTAAAGCGGCGTATTTCCTTAGCACCGAACGCATCTGTATAAAAACCCACTTCTTTAAGCCCGTTGGGGATAATGAGCATAGGTGCGAAAACCTGGTTTACCATGTTGCCTGATTGTAATAAGAACTAATCTTGCCAGCTGGTTAACTTTCCGTTTTCAAAATAGTAATATTCAGTTTTTCCACTAATGGTGGTGTTGTACACCCACTGCTCGTGTACTCCCCATGAACCTACTGTACGGTTGATATCATCCGGCTTATTCATGAATTCACAAAACATTGATTTCGTCATTCCTTCGATTATCGTTCCTGTAGCTACGTATGGGCCGTAATAGGCGCCATATTTTTTGATCATTGCCTTCTTGTAATCCCTGTTGATGAATATGTTCTTAAAAAGAACCATTTTATCACTCTGAACTAATACAGAGTCGTTTAAAAAGCCAGGCAGCCCTTTATATTTTACTGACCAAGTATTGGACTTCGGAACAAATTTGTAAAGAGTAACAGTATCCCCAACATCTACAGTCAACTGTGGCTTCTTAACTAATTTATCAAACGTTAACACACCTTTTGAACTGGTAACTGCTTGTACCGCAGATTGGGCGTTTGCAAAAAAAACTGTTAATAATAAGGTTAAAGTTATAATGTATTTCATGCCTAAATATAAACAATCCTAAAATATCTGGTGTTAATGTTATCCTTCCAAATAAATGTCCAGCAGGCCTTCCGGCAGGTCAACGTATACTTCTTCGCCTTCTACATCAATACCTTTAATAATTTCCACGTTAAGCGGGAACAGCACTTCCTTATTATTAAAATAAACCGAGGCGATGAGCTGCTGCGGGTACTCCATAATACTGTCTATCTCGCCCAGCTCGCCCTGCTTTTCGTCAACCACTAAAAAGCCTTTAAGGTCTTTCAGCGTAAACTCCTCTTTCTTCTTTTTGGGTTTCAGTTTATTGGGCAGGTAGATGTCCTTTTTAGCCAGTAAAGCCGCTTTCTCAACGGTATCTACATCCTCCAGGTTAAGGTAAGCCTGGTTGTTTTGCAGATATTTAACCGAGCTGATGAAGTACGGCACCAGTTTACCGGCTATCTCAATAAATACCGAGTTGAATTTGATCTGCTCAATACCTTCAAAATCGGTGTACATCACCATTTCGCCTTTGAGGCCTTTGGTTTTTAATATACTGCCAATCCGGAAATGTTCTTCTGTTTTCATTTGCAAATATCTGTTTAAGCTCCCTGTTTACAAGCGTGCTTAGTGTACCGTATATAGTTTCCAAAAGCGTTCCGCGCGGAACACCTGTGAAAACCAATATTCATTTGATAGCCAGTATTTTAACATCATAACAAATGATTTTACTGACAAAAAATTGTCAATACCAACCAACTGGCAACTAACCCATTACCGCTGTACCACCAAGGCTATATTTCCCAACCGGAACAAGAGGCTTAGTGTATCGTTAAACAACAATGGCGAAGAACATCCGTCCTTCGCCATTTGGTAATATCAAAGCTGCTAAAATTATTCAGCGCTTTCTGCAGCTTCTTCAGTTGCAGCACCCTCTTCAGCAGCAGGAGCTTCTTCTGCAACTTCTTCAGCTGGAGGTGTGTTTTTAGCAGCAATAGCCGCAGCTTTATCTTCTTTCTTTTTAGCTTCAGCAGCCAAAGCAGCTTTGCGTGCTTCGTCTTTAGCTGATGCCAGGTTTGATTTTTTACCGGTGATCTTACCATCTTTTTGCTCTAACCATGCAGCAAATTTTTCATCTGCCTGCTCTTGGGTTAAAGCACCTTTAGTAACGCCTCCCTGTAAGTGTTTTTTGTATAATACCCCTTTGTAAGAAAGTATTGCACGGCAGGTATCAGTTGGCTGCGCGCCACTGTTAACCCACTCAAAAGTTTTATCAAAATTGATGTCAATTGTAGCCGGGTTAGTGTTTGGGTTGTAAGAGCCAATACGCTCAATAAACCTACCATCCCTTGGTGCACGGGCATCTGCTACTACGATGTAGTAAAAAGGTTTTCCTTTTTTACCGTGTCTTTGCAATCTGATCTTAGTTGCCATTCTTTGTTTTTTATGTATTCAACATTACCCCCGGAGTTCTTTCTGCGGGGACGCAAAGGTATAATTAATTTTAAATATATAAAAGGCTTATAATTAAATCGTTTGTGAACTCCCCCGCTGCCCGTAGCGGCAGGCATTGACGATAACTATCCAAATATTTTAAATTTTTTTGTAACAAGCATGATACAGCAGCATCTTATTATCGCTATGCAGCCAAGGTCTCATAAAGCTGCAAGTTATTGTGAGGGCCCGCACCTTAAGGGTTCCGTTAAATAAATCACTTAAACAAAATGTCTGAAAATTTATTGATCCAGTTCTGGTGGGTATTTCCGCTGGTGGCTGCTGTTCTGCTGTACAAATTTGTATTGCGTGTTTTCTTTGGTATGATCATCGTTCCGGATGACCGTATTGGTTTAGTTGTTAAAAAGTTTACGCTTTATGGCGATACGCGCCTGCCTGATGGACGCATTATTGCCACCAAAGGCGAAGCTGGTATGCAGGCCGCGCCGCTTGCACCGGGCCTTTACTGGCGCATGTGGCCATGGCAGTATGCCATTACCATGGAACAATTTACCATTATCCCGCAGGATAAACTGGGGCTGGTAAAAGCCAAAGACGGCGCGCCAATGGATACGGGCCGTGTGTTGGGTAAACCGGTTGATTGCGACAAGTTCCAGGATGGGCGTGGGTTTTTGGAAAACAATGGCCAAAAAGGTCCACAAGCGGCATTCCTTACTCCAGGTAGCTACCGTATCAATACCTTCCTGTTCGAGATAGTGATGGTGCCTATTACCCGCATCCAGGAAAACAAAGTGGGCATTGTTACCACATTGGATGGTGAGCCTTTGGATAAAGGTGAAATTGCCGGAGGCTCGGTCGAAGGCCACCGTAACTACCAGGACCCCATGGCTTTTATTAAAGCAGGCGGTAAAAAAGGTTTGCAGGAGGACGTGATACTGGCAGGTACCTATTACCTCAACCCATGGTTTGCCATTGTGGAACAGGTGGATATGATACATATCCATATAGGTTACGTAGGTGTGGTGAACTCCTTCGTAGGCCCCGAAGGGCTCGATACCAGCGGCGTTGGCTTTACACACGGTAATATTGTGGCCAAAAACGAGAAAGGTGTTTGGGACGAACCGCTTGACCCAGGTAAACATCCCATCAATATATACACCCATGCGGTAGAAATAGTACCTACAACCAACATTGTATTAAACTGGGCTAACAGCCGTACCGAATCGCATGAACTGGATAAGAACTTGTGTACCATCAGCGTACGTTCGTCAGACGGTTTTACCTTTAACCTCGATGTTTCGCAGATCATCCACATACCGCGTAACGAGGCGCCTAAGGTGATTGCCCGCTTTGGTAATATGAAAAACCTGGTATCACAGGTATTGGAACCAACCATCGCCAACTACTTCCGTAACTCGGCACAAAAAAGCGGTGTAATTGAGTTCCTGACCAATCGTTCTCAACGGCAGGAAGATGCCCGCCAGCAAATAAGCAAAGTATTGGCAGCCTATAACGTGGAAGGTGTAGATACCTTAATTGGCGACATTGTTCCACCGGAAGCACTTATGAAGACCCTTACCGACCGTAAGATAGCTGAGCAGGAACGCGTAACCTACGAAATTCAAAAAAGCGCGCAAATTGAACGTAAGGAGTTCGAAAGTGCTAAAGCCGGCGCCGACATGCAACCCGAGGTGGTAAAATCAACCCGCCAGGTAGAGATCAATACGCAACTGGCTGCCTCAAAGGTTGCCGCTGCTAAAGGTGATGCAGAATCTCGCATTATCAACGCCAAAGCAGATGCAGAAAATAAAACGATTACCGCAAAAGCAGATGCAGAGGCCAAAACCATTAATGCCAAAGCTGATGCCGCAGCTACGGAAGTAAACGGTAATGCCGATGCCGGTAAAATTAAGGCGATAGGTTTGGCTGAGGCCGAGGTAACCAAGCAAAAAACAGAGGCAATGGGTACCGAACAATACGCCATTGTACGCGTGGCGGAAGCCCTAGCCAGCAATGGCATAAAACTGGTGCCTGAGATATTGGTAAGCGGCAAAGATGGCGGCAATGGCGGCATGATAGATGCCCTTATCGGTAACGAAATGCTGAAAAAACTGCAAAGGGAAAGCGAAGCCAAACTCGATGCCAATCAGTCATAACCCTATTAATCCTACAAAAAGAAAAGCCCCGATCACTTTATTATGATCGGGGCTTTTGATGATGGTCGTATATAATCCGGTGATTGGAGCCGGTTTACTTCACGGTTTGCGCATAAATATATTCCAGCTTATATTCTTTGAGCTTACTATCATAATCGGCCAGTTGCCTGTCAGACCTAAAAAAGCCTTCAACAGCATACAAAAACTGCGTATCGTTTTGAAACACGGCCTCTAAATTATTCATGGTAAGCGCTTTTATGGCTGTATCAGGTTTTTGGCTAAAATAGAAATCTTCTACCCTTTTAACGCCCCTCGTATTAGGCTCTAACTGGTAGGCAGAATACAGATAAATACCCTTTTCAGCTATGATCTTGTACGCCGTGTTTTTAAAGTAGCGATAATCGGCCCCTTTTAGCCTGTAGCCAAAGATTTTGTCCTTGCGCAGATAAACGGGTGAGGCACCTTGCTTTATTTTTACATTAGCCCAGTCAAACAGTCCGTTAAAACGAATTTGCCCGGCTTCTGCTTCGGCTGTATAGCTTAATTTGTGATTAATAAAATCATCCGCAGACAGGTAAATGCCGGATGATGATTGTGCTTTCACTGTTATGGTTAGCAGCATGGTCGCAACAAATAAGGATGCGATACCATAAATTCTGAATGATTGTTTCATGATCTTACTGAAAAGTTTAATTAAAAACGAGTCATTAAAGCGATAACGAACCTGTTCTCTGATTTTACAAGGTCGGGCGTAAAAGATGGGTCGGCCGGTATGTATGAGTTAGGGTTGAATGATGTTGCCGGGTTGGTTTGGTAACCTGATGCGCTGGTAACCCCACCATGACCGTTAAAATACGGAACGTTCATAAACCGGTGTACTAACTCAAAACGTACGGTAAGGAACTGGTTTGGATTATAGTCCAAACAGGTTGACCCATCCCAGCCGGCCATTTTAGAACCGGGCGTTGATGCTGCCAGGAACGAATCTGTTGCCTGGCCGGGGGGTACTAATGCCAGGTAGCGGCTTGGGTTGCTCATAAAGCCCCCACCGAGGGTCCATCCCCATTTCATATCCTTACCAAACCACAAACGGTTATAGGCCATCGCGCTGATAAAGTTTGAGGCGTTTTTGCCAAATGCCGAATAAACCACATTGCCCGGCGCTGTACCATTCTGAAAACCAAAATCGGCGGTAAGTGTGAAAGCGGCACGTTTTATACCTGATGTGCTTTTGTTTGCCGCATCATAGTATAAATGCTGTATGGAGTTATCTGTATGGTATCTTTTTACTCCGGGCGCGCCGGCTACGTCTGTACCAAAATAGTTATTACTTACAAAAGAAAAGGTTGGGCTTGGCCTGGTATTAACCGAAAAACCGAACCCCGGCATTTTGTTAAACACGCCGTAAGACTGCCAGCCGTTAATGATCCATAACTCCACTTTGGTAGTTACCGATGGGAAAGCCTGTACCCTTATACCATTAAAAAACCATGGGGTATTATCAGAGGTATAAGATGGCTGGTAGCTCCAGTTCTCGAAGTTATTATACGAGTACATACCTATATATGACATGAAGATACCCATATCCACGTTGATACCATGCCACGCGTTAAAATGATAACCACCGTAGGCTTCACTAAGGTATCGGTAAGCGTCGGGCAGGTCATACTGCCCCTTGTAACCGCTGTAATCATTCCGCGGCACAACGGTTGAGCGGGTACCAAACTGCGTCATGATACGGCCGCGCACATTGTCGTAATGGAAATCGCCGCCAATACCTACAAATGATACAGCCACCTCACCGTTCCGCGCAAGCGCTGTTGAACCCGTTACCGTATTATCAATAGGGTTATGGTTAGAGCGGGTATAGTTCATGTCGAACGTAAAGTCGCCGGTAAAGTATTTATTATCCAGTAGTTTTGATGTTTGGCGGTTCTGGCCGTTTATCCACGAGAAATCAGCATAGCTTAGCGGCTCTGCATCCTTAGGTATCTCGAATTTCTTTTTGGTGGAATCCTGCCCAGGCTTAAGTGCAGTAGCCGTTTGGGCCATACCCGTGATGGTGCTGCAGGCGAGCGCGAAGGTTAGTGCGGTAAAGATTTTTTTCATGTTTACTTGCTTAAATTTTACTTCTGTTTATTTGGGATAGATCAACTATCCGATTGGCGTATACCACACAGATGCCAAATTTTAAGCAATAAATAAATAGCTGCTTATCAGTATTTTATAACAAAACACATTCAATATAGCAGCCATATTATTTTTAGAATAGGAAAATAGTTGTCAGATTGAGAATATCAGATATGGTATTCTTCCATCTTGCGATACAAGGTTGACAGGCTGATCCCCAGCATTTGTGCCGCTTCGCGTTTATTACCGTTAGCCTGGTGTAAGGCCCTGCGAATGTAACGGGTTTCCAGGTCGCTCAGATCAAAAGAATCACCTTGTTCTGCAAAAGTATCTTCAAAAAAATCGGCGGGAAGCGAAGCAATGGTCAAATCTTCACCGCGATTGATGATCAACAGGCGCTCCATCAGGTTTCGTAACTCACGGATATTCCCCGGCCACTTATGTTCCCGCAAACATTTTAACAGTTCGGGGTTAATAGCGGGCACCGGTTTATTAAACTGTTTAGCAAACACTAATGCAAAATGCCCGGCAAGGGCTTGTATGTCATCGCTACGCTGGCGCAAAGGCGGGAGCGGTATAGTGTAAACAGCAAGCCGGTAATACAGATCCAGCCTGAATTTCCCGTTAACGGCCTCGTTCTTGAGCTTCCTATTGGTGGCCGCCACAATGCGGGTATTTACACGAGTGGTACGGGCTTCTCCCACACGGTTGAAAACACCGTTCTCCAACACGCGTAGCAGTTGTGCCTGAAGCTCGATATTCATTTCACCTATCTCGTCCAGAAAAAGTGTACCGCCATCAGCCTCTTCAAAAAGGCCCTTTTTATCTTTTAAGGCACCGGTAAACGAACCGGCCACGTGCCCAAACAGCTCACTTTTTAACAGGTCGCCTGAAAAGGAACTACAGTTAACGGCTACAAACGGTTTATCGCGCCTTAAACTTGCTTTGTGCAGCGCCTGCGCGAATACCTCTTTCCCGGTACCGGTTTCGCCGAGCAGCAATACGGTAGTATCGGTATCGGCTACCTGCTTCGCCATGGCAACTGCTTGTATAGTTGCCGGCGAATTTCCAATGATGTAATCAAAACTGTATTCATGCGGGATATGCTTTCTTAAAGCTTTTACCTGTGTGCCTAACCGGGCTTTTTCGGCGGCGCTTTTAACAATGGGTACAATGCGTGCGTTGTCATCGCCTTTCATTATATAATCAAAGGCGCCGTTCTTTACCGCTTTTACGCAGTCTTTAATAGAACCAAAGGCTGTAAGTACCACCACCTCTACTTTCTCAAAGCCGTCTTTTATTTTTTTAACCAGATCAACGCCGTTCGCATCGGGTAGTTTAACGTCACTTATCACCACTGTTATCTCGTTCTCTCCAAGCAGTTTTAAACCAGCCGCCGCGTTTGGTGCTTTAAACACGTTAAACCCTTCGTTCTCTATTATTCGTGAAAGCAAATCCCTAAACTTACCCTCATCTTCTATAATCAAAATATTTCCTGCTACCATACAATTCGCGCACTGCTAAAAACATGCCCGGTTTACTTATGAGCCGTTATTGCCCATTCATGCGCACACATAGGCAATTCACGGCTATCTGTATGTACACTCACCTTGTCATTTTGGGAAAGTATATTTTCAAAATGAAAATGCATCCGGCCCGGAATAACACTCCGATCCGAAGATTATAATTAATTATACTGTTAATGGTAGGTGGTTCGCCATCGTGCGCTTAGAATCAATACTGTGGCATTGCCATTGTGTAGGCGCCACAGTATTGATAATCCAGGTTCAAATGACCATTAAAAATTTACTACGTATAGGGTTTGGTGTATTATTCGCGCTTACGTCGCTTATTTCAGCATTGGCCATTGTTAACCTGCATAGAATAGCACAGGATGACAAGGCCATTCTGCGCGACAATTACGAATCGCTTATATTCATTAAAAACATTAATGAAGCACTGGATATGCCCGACATCCCGAATGATGTGCAACAGGAGATCATCCAGCAAAATATTACCAAGGAAGAAAAAAACATTACCGAGCCACATGAACAGGAATACACCGATTCGTTATTCGCAAACTTTATAAAATTTAAGCAGTACAGCAACGATCCGCTTAAAAGAGCGGTTTTCCGTGCCAGGATGAAGGATGCCGTATATCGTATTTCAACCGTTAACCTAAAAGCCATTTATGAGCGTAACGCGAAAGCCAATATCGGGGTAAACCGGGCCATGCTGAACATGAGCATGCTCGGACTAATTAGTTTATTAATTACCCTTCTGTTCCTTTTTAAGTTCCCCAATTACATCAGCGCTCCCATCAAACGGTTTATTTCGGCATTCGGGGAGATATCGAAAAAGAATTATGAAGTTAATATCCGCTTTCCTGATAATAGCGAATTTCAAAGCCTTGGCCGCTCGTTTAATGAGATGGTAAATAAGCTGCGCGATTACGAAGACGGGAACCTGCAAAGCATTCGGTTTGAACAATTGCGGGTAGAAACTCTTGTAAAAAATGTTACCGATGCCATTATTGGCTTTGATGGAAATGAGCATGTAATATTTGCCAACCCCATGGCCCTTAAATTACTGGGGGTTGCCGAAGATGATATAAAAGGTAAAAAACTCAGGGAAATTGCCGCCTGGAACGATGTTATTTCCAAACTTATCCAATCAGAAAATGCCGTTTACGACCTGAAACTTGACCTGGACGGGGAACAAACCTATTTTACAAGAGAGTTTTTTGAGATACACCTGCCTTCAAATAAACCCGGAGAAAGTAAAATAGGCCACTTTGTACTGCTCAAAAACATCACCAGGTTTTACCACCTGGATGAAGCGAAAACGAACTTTATAGCCACTATATCGCATGAGCTAAAGACGCCTATAGGTTCCATTAAAATGAGTACCGCGCTATTACGAAATGAACGTTACGGCGCCATTACTGAATTTCAGCAGGAATTAATAGATAATATCGAGGAAGATAGCGACAGGCTGCTCAGGATCACCTCTGAACTGCTGGACATGGGCCAGGTACAAACCGGAAAGCTACTGCTCAATTTTACCGCGACAAAACCCATTAGCATTGTGAGCTATGCTCAAAAAAGTATAAAGGTATTGGCAGACCAAAAGTGCCTTTCGCTGCAGATAGATTGCGCTGAAGACCTACCCGAAGTATGGGCCGATCCTGATAAGACCGCCTGGGTATTAATTAACTTACTTACCAACGCCATTAAATACAGCAACGGCCATGGCGTAGTTGAGTTAACAGTGACCCGGATTGCCGACAATTTGCTTGAATTTTCGGTGAGAGACCACGGAGAAGGCATCAAAGAAAGCTATCTTTCGCGGTTATTTGAGCGCTATTTTAAAGTGCCCGGCGAAGATTCCAATGTATCCGGCACCGGCTTGGGGCTCGCCATCGCAAAAGATTTTATTACCGCTCAAAATGGCGAAATTGGCGTAGAAAGCCAGCCTAATCAGGGCAGCCGGTTTTACTTTACGCTTCCGGTACAACCTTACTAACCAGCTCCCGGGCGGAAAAATGCTATTACTTCTGCCTGAACCACACCTGTATAGGCGCACCGTTAAATTCAAAGTTCTCGCGAAGCTGATTTTCTATAAAGCGGTAATATGGGTCTTTTATATACTGCGGCAGGTTACAAAAGAAGGCAAACATTGGTGTACTGCCAGCTATCTGCGTAATGTATTTTATCTTAACGTATTTACCCTTAATTGATGGCGGAGGGTATTTCTCAATGATCGGCAACATCACCTCGTTCAACTTAGAAGTTGGGATCTTGCGGGCCCTGTTCTCATAAACCTTATTGGCAACATCAATCACCTTTAAAACGCGCTGTTTCTCCAATACCGAAGTAAATACAATTGGCACATCCGTAAAAGGCGCTATTTTCTGGCGTATCTGTTCTTCAAATACCTTAACGGTTTTACTGTTCTTTTCAATCAGGTCCCACTTGTTCACCACGATCACCACGCCTTTCTTGTTCTTTTCGGCCAGGTGGAAAATGTTAATATCCTGCGACTCGATGCCTTCAACCGCATCAATCATCAGGATGATCACGTCTGCTTCTTCCAAAGCTTTGATGGTACGCATTACCGAGTAAAACTCGATATTCTCCTTCACCTTGGTTTTTTTACGCATCCCGGCAGTATCTATCAGCATAAAATCGTGCCCGTACTGGTTGTAATGGATGTGTATAGAATCGCGCGTAGTGCCGGCAATTGGCGTTACGATGTTGCGATCTTTACCTATCAAAGCATTGATGATGGACGATTTACCCACGTTAGGGCGGCCTACAATGGCATATTTAGGGCGGGTATTCTCTTCAAGCGGAACATCCTCAAAATGTTTCACCACTTCATCAAGCAATTCGCCGGTACCCGAGCCGGTCATGGAAGATATGGTGTATATCTCGCCCAGGCCAAGGCTGTAAAACTCGCTGGCATCAGCAACCTGAGATGTGTTATCAACCTTATTTACTACCACAAAAACAGGTTTGTTGCCTTTACGTAAAAGGGTAGCAATCTCATCATCCAGGTCGGTAATACCTGTGGTAACATCAACTACAAACAGGATAGCGGTAGCTTCCTCAATAGCGATGATCACCTGTTCGCGGATAGCGGCTTCAAAAACATCGGCAGAATTGGCCACGTAGCCACCGGTATCAACTACGGTAAACTGGTGGTTGGTCCACTCAGAAGCGCCGTAATGCCTGTCGCGGGTAACGCCGCTAAAGTCGTCAACAATAGCCTTGCGGCTTTCAGTTAAACGATTATATAATGTGCTTTTGCCAACGTTAGGGCGGCCTACTATAGCTACTATGTTACTCATTTTGATTTTAGATTTCAGATCTTCGAGTTACGGTTTGGAACCGTTAACGCTAAATCCATGCAAATTTACAAACCCGATAAGCAAAAATCTAAAATCGTAATTCGTAAATCGTAATTAGAATTATTCGTACCCGAATTTCTTCAGGTAATTTTTTTTGCTGCGCCAGTCGGGGATCACTTTTACAAACATCTCCAGGAATATCTTACGCTGGAAAAATTCCTCCATGTCCCTGCGTGCATATGTGCCTACGATTTTCAGCATCTCACCTTTGTTACCAATGATGATGTTTTTTTGCGACTCGCGCTCCACAATGATCTCCGCGCTGATACGATAGATCTTAGGGTCTTCCTTAAAGGCCGTTACAATCACCTCGGTGCTATATGGTATCTCTTTTTTATACTGCTTAAACACCTGCGCACGTATCATTTCTGATGCGAAGAAGCGGTCGTTTCGGTCAGTCAAGGCATCTTTCTCATAGTACGGTGGGTGCTCGGGCAGGTTCTCCAGCACAAAGTCGAAGATGCCTTTAATGTTATGATCATGGAGCGCCGATACCGCGAAAACTGCTTTCGGATTCAGTTTTTCCTGCCAGTAAGCAGCTTTGGCACGTACTTCCTCCTCGTTGCTGAGGTCTATCTTGTTGATCAATACCGCAAGCGGCGCATCGCTCTTTTCAAGCTTTTTAAGCACATCCTGCTCATCGTACTCTTCCTTAATATCGGTAACCAGCAGTATCAGGTCGGCATCAACAATAGAGCCTTCTACCTGGTGCATCATGCTCTCGTGCAGGGCGTAATGCGGTTTAATAATGCCGGGGGTATCAGAGAAAACGATCTGGTAATCCTCATCATTAACAATACCCAATATGCGGTGACGCGTAGTTTGGGCTTTGGGGGTGATGATAGACATTTTTTCGCCAACCAGCGCGTTCATAAGGGTTGACTTGCCTGCATTAGGCTTACCAATGATACTTACGAAACCTGCTTTGTGCGACATAAAAATTATTTTAAAATATTATTTGGACTGCAAAGAAACGAATTATATCTTTGCAGTCCAATTAAAACGGAGAGCAAATTGCTTTTTTGACAATTGGAGCAAACATTTCGGAGTTATGCCCGTTATGTACAATACCAACAAGATAGTGCGGGATGGAGCAGTTGGTAGCTCGTCGGGCTCATAACCCGAAGGTCGTAGGTTCGAGTCCTGCTCCCGCTACCTGAAAATCAAAAAGCCTCTTAGAGAAATCTGAGAGGCTTTTTTGTTACTTAGGCATTTGCCGTGTTTAACTACCGTTAAACTATACGCTTATTTGTTTAACTTATTTCTTTTCTAACTAACCAGATTTTATTCTGTTGAAAGTTACTAATTTAGTGCAAGCTTGCTTTAACACAGGCGATAGTGGCTAACTGTTGATTATGAGAAGGGTTCTGTTCCTTATTTTTATTTTATTGCCGATTACATTGCCAGCCGCTGCCGCAAACGGCGACTTGTTTGAACAGTTGAAAGCGGAATTTTCAAAAAAAGGATTCTACGATCACCAAAAAGAAGCGCAGATAACCGCTTTAAAGGCAAAGCTCCGTCGCCTTGCCCCCACCGATCTGCAAAACCAGTTTGAAGTTTGTAATAAATTGTATGATGAGTATAAATCTTATCAGTACGATTCGGCCTACGTTTATGCCAATAAATTATTACTCATTAGCCAAACCCTTAAGGATAAGCCTAAAGAAGATTTCAGCAAGATAAAAATGGGTTTTATCCTGCTTTCTTCAGGAATGTTTAAGGAAACGTTCGAAAGCATGCGGGGCATTAATGTACAAAGCCTGCAAAACCCGGTAAAGTTGGAATATTACTCTATTACCATGAGGGCCTATTATGATCTGGCGGCCTATAATAATGACAGGCATTTTACGCCCGTTTACACCAGCCAGGCCAATAACTACATTGATTCGGCCATTGCCATCAGCAGCCCGGGCTCGTATGACAATATCTACCTTACCGGCTACAAAGAATATAAGAACGGCGCGAATGATTCTGCCACCGTATTATTTAACCGGCTTCTGGATTCAAAAAAGCTTACGGAACACCAGGACGCGATAGTACAATCAACCCTGAGTAACGTTTACCAAAGTATGGGGCAGCCGGATAAAAGCATCGGCTTGCTTGTTAAAGCTACCATAAGCGATATACGCTCGTCTACTAAAGAAACCATTGCTTTATTTTGGCTGGCAGAGATACTGTACAAAAAAGGCGATATTAAAAACGCCTATTTAGCCCTCGAACACGCGCTTGACGATGCCGAGTTTTATGGTGCAAGGCAGCGTAAAGTGCAGATAGCATCGCTCCTGCCCATTGTGGCATCGGAAAAATTGCTATTTATAGAGCGCGAGGAAAAACTATACATAAGAAGCCTAAGCCTGATAACGGTGTTGGCAGCGGTAATTATTGTGGTGTCTATACTGCTGTATAAGCGTAATAAAAAGCTGAAATCGAAAGAAAAGATCATTGAGAAGGTGAACGAGAAACTGATGGAAGGCACCAAGATCAAAGAAGACTACATAGGTTACTTTTTCAATATTATCTCGGGCTACATCCTACAATTAGAACGTATTAAACGTTCTGTTGATACCAAACTACCTGCCAAAAAATATGACGACATACAGTTGATGGCCAACAACATCAACATTAAAAAAGAGCGGGAAACGCTGTTCAACACCTTTGACCATGTTTTCATTAAGATATTCCCCAATTTTGTGGAAGAGTTTAATAAACTATTCACCAAAGAGAACCAGATCTGGCCTAAAGAAAACGAGGTGCTCACTACCGACCTGCGCATATTCGCCCTTATGCGGATGGGTATTACCGATACCGAAACCATTGCCAAGATATTAGAGTATTCTGAAAAAACCATTTACGTTTACAAAATGCGCATCAAAGCTAAAGCGCTTATTCACGGCGATGAATTTGACCAGCGCGTTATGGCCATTAAAGCGGTTGATACCAGCGGCAAAAAAGCTTAGTGTACGCTGACTGATCATTCTCTACTCTTCCTGAAACACGCATTACTGAGAGGGTAAACATAAAACCCTTTTGGATGCCAACCCCATACACTTATACTTTATTGCCAAACAGCGGCAAACGCTGCTACTAAGGCCATTGTATTCATCAATGTCATATGCAACAACGATTGAGGCCGTGATCAGTCAGGAAAATTTCACGTTGAAAACACCTCATAAAAACGCCCGTTTTAATAGTGTAAATTATACGCTTAGTGTATTGAAATGATGCTATGAGCGTTAAATTTTTTGATTTTAATTTATTTTAATAATCTGATTATCAATTACTAAAATTTAAATAAATCTCAATTTTATTAAATTTTATGTAAAAAAATAGGTTACGGTTTTTTAGCTCAGGAAATTTGTATTGTTGAAGATAACGAGCTGCTTAACCAACGCTTACACTTCACAAAAACCAATTATAATTTTTTCATGCCTCAATGATCTCACGTTTCGCAGGAGCGGAACATGATTTTTTTGGTGGCTGTTCAATTAAATTTTTTTAACGGCTTAAAACTGATGAAGGTCCTGATCTCCATAGTCGCAGGTTTGCACCTGAGGGCGAGTACGCGACCGTCAATAGCGGCCAACCATTAACATTTAAACACACCATCTTAACTAATTAATTCAAAATCAAATTTTAAATGAGAAACAATTACTTTAAAAAGTTTATGCTCCTTTTTGCAGTGCTGTTGATATCGCAGGTGATATTCGCACAATCAGGCAGCATTACCGGTAAAGTGGTCGACGACAATAACCAGTCGTTACCCGGCGCAACGGTTTTGATATCAGGCACCACCATAGCCGGTTCGGCTGATGCTAATGGTGTTTACCGGATAAACGGCGTTAAAGCCGGCACCTATACCTTAACGGCCAGTTTTATTGGTTACACCTCACAACCCAAAACGGTTACGGTGGGCGCGGGCAGTGTAACGGTAAACTTCAATATGCAGCCGTCGTCAAAATCACTCAACGAAATTGTGGTGATTGGTTACGGTACCGTGAAAAAGAAAGACCTAACCGGCTCTATTACTACGGTAAGTTCAAAGGATTTTCAAACCGGTAACATTACTTCACCAGAGCAATTAATTGCGGGTAAAGTAGCCGGTGTATCCATCGTTTCTAATGGTGGTGCTCCGGGCGCAGGGAGTACTATCCGGATCCGCGGCGGCGCTTCATTAAGTGCAAGTAACGACCCCCTTGTTGTGGTAGATGGTGTACAGTTAAGCAATGATGGTATACCAGGTTCTCCAAGCCCGCTTACACTCATCAACCCGAATGATATAGAAACCTTCAGCGTTTTAAAAGACGCTTCTGCTACGGCCATTTACGGTTCAAGAGCTTCAAACGGCGTTATCATCATCACCACTAAAAAAGGTGTGGTGGGTAAACCAGTTGTAAACATCAATTCGCAGGTATCGGTATCAACACTATCTAAAGAAGTCCCTGTTTTAACAGGCGACCAGCTACGTGCTTATGTAAAGGCTAACGGAACTGCAGCTTTCCAGGCGTTATTGGGTAATGCCAATACCGACTGGCAAAAAGAAATTTACCAAACTGCGGTAAGTACTGATAATAACGTAAGTGTAAGCGGTGGTTTAAAAAATATGCCTTACCGTGTATCGGCAGGTTACCTGGATCAAAAAGGTATCCTAAAAACCGGCTATCTGCAAAGGGCTTCGGCAGCGGTTAACTTGTCGCCAAGGTTGTTTGATAACCATTTAAAGATCGACATTAATTTAAAAGGATCTGATAGCAGGGCACGTTTTGCTAACCAGGATGCTATTGGCGCAGCGGTTACTTTTGACCCTACCAAACCGGTATTTTCAGGCAATAATAATTTTGGCGGTTACTTCGAGTACCTTGACCCAAGCTCAGCGTCAGGCTTAAAAGCATTGGCGCCACGCAATCCTGTAGGCCTGCTTCAGCAGAAATTTGACAAAAGCCAGGTGCAAAGAAGCATTGGTAACGCACAGTTAGATTACAAATTCCACTTCCTACCGGATTTGCACGCCAACGTAAACTTTGGTTACGATGTATCACAGGGTAAAGGAACTATCTATATCCCGCCAACCGCGGCAGCCAGCTATTACCGTTATAAAGACGCCAATAACGTTTTACACAGCGGTGTTAACAACCAGTACCGTACCAACATCCTGAATACCACTTTTGAGGCTTATTTAAATTATGCCAAGGATATTAAGTCAATCAACAGCCGCATTGACGCGGTTGCTGGTTATGCTTATTATGATTATTCTACTAAAAACTACAACTTCCCTGATATTACTTCAGACGGTAACGGTACAGTTGTAAGCCAGCCTAACTTTCCGTTTGATAAGCCACAGCACAGGCTGTTGTCTTACTACGCCCGTTTAAACTACACGTTTGACGATAAATATTTATTAACAGGTACTATCCGTCGTGATGGTTCATCAAGGTTTAGCCCAACCAACCGTTACGCCGTGTTCCCTTCAGGAGCTTTCGCTTGGAAGATCAAAGAAGAATCTTTCCTGAAAGATAACAAAGTACTATCAGATCTTAAATTACGTGTAGGCTATGGTGTTACCGGCCAGCAGGACGCGATAGATAACTACGCTTACACTTCATATTATGCGTTAAGCACTCAAACAGCATCATACCAGTTGGGTAACAGCTTTTACCAGTTATACCGCCCTTCGGCTTATGACCCTAACCGCAAGTGGGAACAAAGTGCCACCACCAACGCGGGTATCGACTATGGCTTCCTTAATGGCCGTATCAGCGGTAGCATCGATGCTTATTATAAAACAACCAAGGACCTCATTGCCCCGGTTAACGTTTCGGCAGGTGCAGGCTTCTCTAATGTGATTGTTACCAACGTAGGCAGCATGACCAATAAGGGTATAGAGGCAACTATCAACGCGCAAATTGTACGCAGCAACAGCGTTACCTGGGATGTAGCCTTAAACGCCACTTATAACGTAAACAAGGTAACCAAGTTAACTTTCGTAAACGATCCAAATTCTACCGGTATCGCTACCGGCGGTATATCAGGCGGTACAGGAAACAACGTAGAGCGCTTCTATGTAGGCCAGCCGCGTGGTGTATTCTATGTATACCAGCAGGTTTACGGCAGCGACGGAAAACCACTGGACAATGTTTATGTGGACCGTAATAATGATGGCGTCATCAATGATAAAGATCGCTATCTGTACAAACAGCCCGATCCCAAATACATTTTTGGTTTCTCAAGTAATGTTACTTACAAAAACTTCAATCTGGCGGTAGTGATGCGTGCCAACCTGGGTAACTATGCTTACAATAACGTGTTCTCCAACACCGGCACAAGGAATAACATCATCAACCCGCTCCAGTACCTTAACAATGGTTCTACCAACGCATTGGAAAGCGGTTTAATCGGCGCTAACGACAAAAACGTACTATCGGATTACTATGTACAGAACGCGTCGTTCCTGAAAATGGATAACGCGAGCCTCGGTTACAACTTTGGTAAAATACTACGTGGTAAGGCACAGTTAAGCATTAGCGGAAACGTGCAGAACGTTTTTGTAATTACCAAATACAAAGGCGTTGACCCTGAGGTGAACGGCGGTATTGATAATAACCTATACCCCCGCCCGCGTACCTATGTGTTAGGCTTAAACCTTAAATTTTAATTCAATAGTATATTTAACATATACATACAGCTAATAATAAAGCGATATGAAAAAGAACTTGATGATAAAGGCAGCAACTGTAGTACTGCTTGCAGGCAGTTTAACAGCCTGCACCAAAAAGCTGGACTTACTGCCTACCAACGATATTACAGCGGCTACCGTATACGCTACGCCGGCCGGTTACAAACAGGCTTTTGCAAAAGTATATGGCGCATACGCGCTTACCGGTAACCAGGGCCCTGCAGGTAATGGCGATGTGCAGGGTATTGATGAAGGTACCTCTGATTTTTTACGCCTTTACTGGAAAGCACAGGAATTAAGCACCGACGAGGCAGTTATTGCCTGGGGCGACGCCGGTATACAGGATTTCCATAACATGAACTGGTCTGCCGCCAACCCTTTCTTAAAAGGCTTATACTACCGCAGTTTATACCAGGTTACACTGGCGAACGACTTTATCAGGCAATCGTCTGACGCTGAACTGAGCAGCCGCGGTATTTCAGGAGCTGATGCTGACGCTATCCGTCGCTTCCGTGCAGAAGCCCGCTTTATACGTGCCTACCAATACTGGGTGTTATTGGATCTTTACGGAAACGTTCCGCTGGTAACTGAAAATGATGTGATAGGCAAAACGGTGCCAAAACAAGCAGATCGTAAAACCTTGTTCAACTATGTTGAATCGGAATTGAAAGCGATCGAGCCGACGCTTGCCGCGCCAAAAACAAATGAGTATGGCCGTGCAGACCAGGCAGCAGAGTGGGCGTTACTGGCAAGGCTATACCTGAACGCCGAAGTATATACCGGAACAAAAAGATACGACGACGCTATTGTTTACTCAAATAAAGTGATTAGTGCAGGTTATTCACTCATCAGTAACTACCAGTGGTTAATGCTTGCTGACAATCAGCAAAATACCAGCGAAAACATACTTACCATTAACTATGATGGTTTGCGTACTCAAAGCTTTGGTGGTACAACATTTTTAACTCACGCGCCTGTTGGCGGTTCAGAGTCGGCAAGCTATTTCGGTATCAATGGCGGCTGGGGTGGCGCACGTACTACCAAGAACCTGCCTAACCTGTTCCCTGATTATACCGGTACTGCAGATAAAAGGTCACAGTTTTATACCAACGGACAAAACCTGGAGATAAAAGACCAAACGGTGTTTACCGATGGCTTTGCCGTAACCAAATACCGTAATGTAACACGCGCGGGCGCACCGGGCCAGAGCCTTGATTACGCGGACGTGGATTTTCCGTTGTTCCGCCTGCCTGAGATGTACCTGATCTATGCCGAAGCGGTTTTACGCGGCGGCGCTGGCGGCAACCTGGCTACGGCTATAGATTATGTGAACAGGATACGTACTCGTGCGTATGGTAACACCAGCGGTAACGTTGCTACTATTAACCTTGACTTTATTCTGGATGAAAGGGCACGCGAGCTTTACTGGGAAGGCTTCCGCCGTACAGACCTTGTACGTTACGGCAGGTTCACTACAGCCGCTTACGTATGGCCGTTTAAAGGCGGTGTTGCCGGTGGCAGGGCTGTAGAAGATTACAGGAATATCTACCCTATCCCTGCAGATGACATTACCGCCAACCCTACGCTAAAACAAAATCCGGGTTACTAAAAAATTAAGTCAGCAGGAGCTGTGTTTGCAGCTCCTGCTATACCAAATCATAAACGTGTTTTAACAAAAAATAACATGAAAAAAATTATTACTAAATTTTTAGCGTTCAGCTGCCTGGCCATTCTGGTGCTGGCATCTTGCAAAAAAGATGAGGTACGTACAGTGGCGCAGCCTGCCAAAGGCGGCTCGTTAACGGTATCAACTACCACTCCAGCTTTAACAAAGTCTAACCTTAGCGCTAATGCCATCACCTTAACCGGCACCGCGCAGTCATACGGATACAGCGCGGCTCCAACCTATACGTTTCAGATTGCCGTTAAAGGAACCAATTTCGCTACGCCGACCGAGGTTACGCTACCTGTTGGTGTGTTTGCCAAAAGCTATAATGTACAGGACTTTAATAACCTGTTATTATCTATGAATTTGCCAACAGGTACACCAGCTCAATTAGAGATGAGGCTGAAGAGTTCGCTTAGTTCATCGGCTACCGAAGGTACTGCTTATTCAAACGTGGTTACAGTAACTGCTACGCCGTTTGCTTTAGTATCATACATATACGTACCGGGCGCATACCAGGGCTGGAACCCACCAACTGCGGATAGCTTACAGTCGCCTACCGGCAATGGTGTATACACTGGTATCATCAACTTCACAGCGGGTAACCTTGAGTTTAAGATCACACCTCAAAAGAAATGGGATGTGGCTTACGGAACCACCGGTAGCGGCACTATTGGCACAAGCGGCGGTAATATTAAAGCGCCCGCGGCAGGCCAATACTACCTCAAGGTTGATCTAAACGCCGGTACACTGGTAATGGTACCTGCGGATTATATGTCTGTTATTGGTAACGCCCCCGTAGGAAGTAACTGGAGCGCCGATATTGATTTGAAGTACAATAACGGCACCCTGGCATGGGAAGGTGTTGTACCAATGGTTGCAGGCGAATTTAAATTCAGGATGAACCATGCCTGGGACAACAGCTACGGCATACCTAAAACCGGTGCCGATGGTACTTTCCTAAACAATACCGACAATAACAATCTGCCGATCTCTGCAGCTGGAAATTACAAGGTGAGCATCACCACTGTATACAGCGATTTTAGCACTGATATAAGCAAATTAGGCAAAATTGACAGATCGCTTACGGCTAAATACACCGTAGTTAAACAATAATATACTACAGCCGGTATGCGTTGGCATACCGGCTTCTTTTTTATCCCCCCTACTTTTTTTACACCCGTTTCCGGGTATCATTGGTAGAGACGAATTAAAAAATGACAAGACCGAAGCTAAAAATTACCCTGGCCCTTTTGCTGTTATCACAATACGTGCTGGCACAATTACCGGCCTTAGAAAGAGTGGAACCTGCCTTTTGGTGGGTGGGTTTTAAGAACCCCAAAGTACAACTAATTGTACACGGCGATAAAATTGGAGCAAGCCAGGCGAGCTTAAATTATGCCGGCGTGAAGTTAACAGCAGTACATAAGGTAGAAAACACCAACTACTTATTTCTTGACCTTGCTATCAGCGCTGCTGCACGGCCGGGAAAATTTCCTATTACGTTTAAACAGACCGGTAAAAAAGACTTGGTTTATAATTATGAACTTAAACAGCGCAACACAGCGCAGGGTGCGCAGGGCGTAACCAACAAAGACTTGATCTACCTGCTAATGCCGGATCGTTTTTCAAACGGCGACCCGTCTAACGATGTGGTTAAAGGTATGCTTGAAGCCGGTTTACACCGTGACTCCATGTATTCACGCCACGGTGGCGATATACAGGGGGTGATCAACCATCTCGACTATTTAAAAGACCTGGGAGTAACCGCCATATGGATGACGCCCGAAATAGAGAATAACGAGCCGCACGCCTCTTATCACGGTTACGCGGTTACCGATTATTATAAAATAGACCCTCGATACGGCACAAACGAATTATTTAAAAGCTACGTGGCTAAATGCCATGCCATGGGTTTGAAGGTAATTAAAGACCTGGTGCATAACCATATTGGTACCGAAAGCTGGCTGATACAGGACATACCCATGAAAAGCTGGGTACACCAGTGGCCTAAATATACCAACTCTAACTTCCGTGATGCAGCAGTGATGGACCCGCATGGTGCTGCGGCAGATAAAAAGCAAATGCTGGATGGCTGGTTTGATAAGCGCATGGCCGATCTGAACCAGAATAACCCTTACGTGCAGAATTATCTTACCCAAAATCATATCTGGTGGATAGAATACGCGGGGATAGATGGCCTACGCCTGGACACCTATCCGTATAACGACGCTGTTTACATGGCCGACTGGTCAAAAAAAGTAAAAGCGGAGTTTCCGCGCCTGTCCATATTTGGCGAAACGCTGGTGTGGTCTGTAGCTAACCAGGCGTTCTTTACCCAGGGAAATACTGTGAACCGTGGGTTTGACACACAGCTGCCAGGCATAACCGACGCCCAAATAAAAGATGCCATTGCGGAAGCGCTCAATGGCAAAGAAGGCTGGACTGATGGCGTAAACAGGATATACAACATTGTTGCGCAGGACTTTATGTACCAGGACCCCACCCGCAACACTGTTTTTTTGGATAACCATGACATGAGCCGCTTTTATTCGATAGTAAATGAGGACTTTACCAAGTTTAAATCGGGTATGGCTATGTTGCTTACCATGCGCGGAGTGCCGCAAATGTATTATGGCGATGAAATATTGCTCAAAGGCTATTCCAACCCCGACGGTTTGGTACGTGAAGATTTCCCGGGTGGCTGGGAGGCCGATAAAAAGAACAAGTTTACCGCCGAAGGCCGCGATAAAAAAGAAAATGAGGCCTTTAACTACATACGAACCCTGGCTAATTACCGCAAAAGAACAACAGCCTTACAAACAGGCAAGCTGATGCAGTATATTCCCCGCAATGGTATCTACACCTATTTCAGGTATGATGATAAGAAAACCGTTATGATAGCCTACAACGGCAGCGAAAAGGAATCCGCTTTAGATACCGATTATTTTTCTGAACGCATGGCGGGCTTTAACAGCGGCACAGATGTAATTACCGGGCAAAAAATAAGCAACATTAAACAATTGCTTATTCCAGCAAAAACTACCCTTATAATTGAATTAAGCAAATGATCGCCGCTGAGCATAAAAACACCACACAGCCTTTAGCTGGTACGCGAAAAGCTGTAGAAAAGCCAAAGCTTACCTTTTGGCAGATCTTTAACATGAGCTTCGGCTTTTTGGGTATACAATTTGGCTTTGCGTTACAAAATGGTAACGCCTCGCGCATATTACAAAGCTTTGGGGCCGATGTAGAACATTTGTCGCTATTTTGGTTGGCGGCCCCTATCACCGGTATGATCGTGCAGCCCATTATTGGCCATTATAGCGACCGTACCTGGAACCGCCTTGGCCGTCGTAAGCCATACTTCCTAACAGGCGGTATTTTATCCGCGCTCGCTCTATTTTTCCTTCCCAATTCGGCAGTATTGATGTTTTTACCGCCGGTAATGGTAGGGGCAGGTATTTTAATGATCATGGATGCTTCTTTCAACGTGGCCATGGAGCCTTTCCGCGCACTTATTGGCGACAACCTGCCCGATAGTCAGCGAAGCCTGGGCTTTTCTGTACAAACCTTTCTCATAGGTGTTGGAGCGGTAACCGGGTCAGTACTACCCTGGGTGATCAGCTATTTTATGGGTACGCAAACAGCGCAGCCGGGCCACGTGCAGCCAAATGTTACCTATTCGTTTTACGTAGGCGCGCTGGTAATGATTATTTGCCTGTTATGGACCGTTTTACGAACCAAAGAATACTCACCGGCAGAGTACGCCGGGTTTCACCCCGAAGAAGCAGAAGAAGAACCCAAGCGCGGTTTAGGCCAGATCTTTCATGACTTTAAAAACATGCCGATAGCCATGCGCCAGTTAGGGCTGGTACAGTTCTTTTCCTGGTTTGCATTATTCTCTATGTGGGTGTTCGCTTCACCGGCCATTGCCACACATATTTTCCATGTCGATTTAAAAGACACCACCTCCGTAAACGCCGCAAAAGCGGGCGACTGGGTTACCCTGATGTTTGGTATTTACAATGGCGTATCGGCTATTTATGCGCTTTTTCTATCGGCCATTGCGCGGGCAACCAGCCGCAAGCTGGCACACTCTTTTTCATTAATTGCAGGGGGCATTGGCTTAATATCCATCTTCTTTATCCAAAACCCCAATATGCTCATCTTAAGTATGGTGGGTATAGGCTTAGCATGGGCAAGTATACTGGCTATGCCTTACGCTATCCTTTCGGGTTCTATTCCGGCTAAAAAAATGGGCGTTTACATGGGCATCTTCAACTTCTTTATCACATTTCCGCAAATAGTAAATGGCTTTTTTGGCGGATGGGTAGTAAAAAACCTGTTTGGCGGTCAGGCTATATACGCCCTTGTACTTGCAGGTATTTTTATGCTGTGCGCGGCCATCTCGGTGATCTATGTGCAGGATGGTAAAAATATTAAATACGCTAAAAAGTAGATGGGAAAATTACAGATGAGAGGGATGAAATTTTATAGCGCGTTACTATTATTTATGATCGGGGCTGCTTCTGTTGCTGAAGCTGGTACTGGTTATCCTGTATATAACGGCACTGACCTTGGCGTTACCTACTCGCCTGCCAAAACCTTATTTAAAGTTTGGGCACCCGGCGCGTCTGCTGTTAAGTTACGTTTATATGCCAATGGGGAAGGCGGCACCGCCTTAAAGACTATCGATCTGACCAGGAAGGATAATGGAACGTGGGCCGTTAGCATCCCCGGGAATATTAAAAACCGGTACTACACTTTTCAGGTAATGCAGAATGGCAAATGGCTGCAAGAAGCTCCGGATATGTATGCTAAAGCGGTTGGTGTAAACGGCAAAAGAGGCATGGTAGTTAACCTTGCGCAAACCAATCCCGGCGGCTGGGCAAATGATAAAAAGCCCGCCTTAAAAAACTTTACAGATATCGTTATATATGAAACCCATGTACGCGATATTTCTGTGGACCCTAACTCCGGCATTAAACATAAAGGAAAGTTCCTGGGCCTTGCAGAAGTTGGCACCAAAAGCCCCGATGGTTTAACCACCGGGCTTAGCCATATTAAAGAACTGGGTGCAACGCATGTACATTTGCTGCCTTCTTTTGACTTTGCATCCATTGATGAAACCAAACCGTCCAAAGGCCAATATAACTGGGGCTACGACCCACAGAATTACAACGTTCCTGAAGGTAGCTATGCTACTAACGCGTATGACGGCAATGTACGCATCAGCGAGTTTAAGCAAATGGTACAGGCTATGCATGCCAACGGCTTGCGCGTGGTGCTCGATGTAGTATATAACCATACCAGCGACACCGAAAACTCCGTATTTAATCAGTTTGTACCCGGCTATTTTTATCGTAAAACGGCTTTGGGCCAGTATGCAAACGGTACAGGCTGCGGCAATGAAACAGCCTCAGAGCAGCCTATGATGCGTAAATTTATGATAGAGTCAGTATTGTACTGGGCTAAAGAATATCATATAGATGGTTTTAGGTTTGACTTGATGGGTATACACGATATAGCTACGATGAACGCCCTGAGCGATGCCCTGCACAAATACGACCCCTCGATATTTATTTACGGAGAGGGCTGGACAGCCGGCGAAAGTGCCTTGCCTGAAAACCTGCGTGCCACAAAGGCCCATACCTATCAGCTCCATCAAATAGCCGCGTTTGGCGATGATATGCGCGATGGCTTAAAAGGTGGTTTTAGCGATGTGAAATCAAAAGGATTTGTAAGTGGACAGCCCGGGACAGCCGAAAGCGTAAAATTTGGTATTGCCGGCTCGGTACAACATCCGCAGATCAATTATACGGAGGTAAACTATTCAAAAGCCCCATGGGCGGCACAACCATCACAAGCTATTGATTATGTATCGTGCCATGATGATAATACCTTGTTTGACCGCCTGAAAATAGCCAACCCTGATGCTACAGAAGAGCAGCTCATTAAAATGGACAAACTAAGCCAAACAGCGGTGCTTACCGCTCAGGGTGTTGCTTTTTTACATTCGGGTGCCGAATTTTTACGCACTAAAAAGGGTGTCGCTAATTCATACAAGTCACCGGATAGTATTAACCAGATAGTCTGGCACCGCAAGGCGCAATACAGGCAAGTTTACAATTATTACAAAGGGCTAATTGCGCTACGCAAAAATCATCCGGCATTTAGGATGCCTACTGCCGAAATGGTTCAGCAGCATTTGAAATTTAACCAAACTAACGATAACGACCTGATCGCCTTTAGCTTAACAGGGAACGCTAATGGCGATAAATGGAAAAACATTTTGGTGATACTGAACGGAAATACTTCTGCCAGTGAAATTAATCTGCCCGGAGGTAAATGGACGATAGCTGCAAACGGCGATAAGGTGAACGAACTTGGGTTGGGTACCAGCACGCAAACCATTAGTGTACCTGCAACTACCGCATATATTTTATATCAGTAAAAATTTATAGAGAAACATCACGCTAAAAAACATAACCAGGACATGAGAAGAATCATTTTATTTACCGGGATCATTGCCCTGCTATTAGGAACGGCAAGTTGCAGCAAAAAAAACATTGATCCCTCAACACCTACCAATACAGGCGGTGGCGGTGGGGTTACTATACCTAACGGCAAACCGTTGCCATCAGGCGCAGGGGACGGCGTTACGTATATTAACTCAGGTACATCAGCCATTTTTAACATTTACGCGCCTGGCAAAACATCCATGGCGGTAATTGGCGAGTTTAATAACTGGGCACCAACAGCCATGACCGTTACACCAGATGGAAATAATTGGTGGGTACAAATAGATAACCTGGACCCTAACAAAGAATACGCTTACCAATACCTTGCGGATGGCACCTTAAAAATTGCCGACCCGTATTGCGAAAAAATCCTTGATCCGGATAATGATAAATACATACCGGCATCAGTTTATCCTAACTTAAAAGCTTACCCGGCTGGCCAAACAGGTATTGTTAGCGTAATGCAGGCGAACCAGCCAACTTACACCTGGAAGTACCCGAACTTTACCCGCCCGGATAAAAATAAACTGGTAATATATGAGTTGCATGTGCGTGATTTTGTGGGTACACACTCTTACAAAACCATTGCTGATACCCTCAATTATCTGAGCAACCTGGGTGTAAACGCTGTTGAACTGATGCCGGTAAACGAGTTTGAAGGCAATTCTTCATGGGGCTACAATCCTTCGTTCTACTTTGCGGTTGATAAATACTATGGCACCAAAAACGACCTCAAAGCGCTGATAGATGCCTGCCATGCCCGCGGTATGGCCGTGATACTGGATATGGTACTTAACCATTCTTTCGGTCAGTCGCCTATGGTACAATTGTACTTCGATAAAACAACCCAGAAGCCTTTAAGTACCAATCCCTGGTTTAATGTTGACCCAAGGCACCCATACAATGTAGGTTACGATTTTAACCACCAAAGCGCGGCCACTAAATACTTCGCCAAAAATGTAATGAAGTTTTATATGCAGCAATACCATATTGATGGTTACCGCTTTGACCTTGCCAAAGGCTTTACCCAAACGCTAAGCACGGATGACGCTTCTTTTGCCGCATATGATGCCAGCCGTGTAGCCATCTGGAATGATTATAAGAACTTTATCAATAGTATAGATAACAATAACTTTTACACCATACTGGAGTTTTTTGGCGGCGACCGCGAAGAGAAAGAGCTCTCAGATAATGGCATGATGCTGTGGAATAACCTTAATTATAATTTTAACGAGGCAACAATGGGTTATGTACCCACTTCCAATTTCTCGCGGTTATACTTTAGCAATCATAGCGGCTTTACCCAGCCTGATAATATTGTAAGCTATATGGAAAGCCACGATGAGGAGCGCCTTATGTTTAAAAACATTACTTATGGTAACAGCAGCGGAGCCAACGGCTACAACGTTAAAACACTGGCTACAGCCCTGGCCCGGCAGGAAGCCGCGGCAGCCTTTTTATTTACCGCGCCGGGCCCGAAAATGGTTTGGCAGTTTGGCGAAGTGGGTTATGACATCTCTATTGATGTGAATGGCCGCACCGGCGAAAAACCGCTTCATTGGGAATACAATAATGACCCGCAGCGCCATAAGCTTTATGCTACTTTTTCTAAACTGATCAGTATGAAGATCAATAATCCGGTTTTTGCAACATCAAATATTACTTATAGCTCGTCGGGCTCTATTAAAACCGCCAGCCTCACAGGTGCCGATGGTACCAATGTGGTTGTAGCAGGTAATTTTGATGTAAACAGCCAGGCAGCTACAATAGCCTTCCCGAGCGCGGGCACCTGGTATGATTACATGTCCGGAACTACAGTAAATGTTACCACGCCGTTCGCAACAACATATGCTCCGGGCGAGTATCACATTTATAGCAGCAAAGCGCTGAAATAATTAGTATTCTATTATCCAGCCTCTAAGCGCAGCTGGTAAAAAGCTTATATAACAATAAAAGCCTCCTCGGAGACTTTTATTGTTATAAACTTATACGTGGTTGTATTACTAAAATAAAACAGCGCTTAATTGCGTCTGTTGAACAGGAACGATGCATAATAAACCAAAGTAGCCAATGCGCTAAGCGCGGCTACCACGTATGTCATGGCTGCCCACCAAAGTGCGTCTTTAGCCTGCTCATGTTCCTGGCGAGTTTGCATTACCGAATAGTTGTTATTCAACCAGGCTAAGGCCCTGTTACTGGCATCAAACTCTACAGGCAGGGTAATAAAGCTGAACAACGTTACCAACGCCAGGGCACCCACCCCTATGGCTAACACAAAAGGGTTATGGGTAAAGAATAACAGCATAATCCCGATCATCAATGTCCATTGCGTAAGGGTTGATGCTACATTTACCACCGGTACCATAGCAGAGCGGAAACTAAGCCAGCTGTAGGCCCGCGCGTGTTGTACGGCATGGCCACACTCGTGAGCGGCAACCGCCGCCGCGGCCACGCTACGGCTGTTATACACATCCGGACTAAGGTTTACTGTTTTATTTTCCGGATTGTAATGGTCGGTTAGCTGGCCTTCAACAGAAATTACCTGCACGTCATAAATGCCATGGTCTTGAAGCATGCGCTCGGCCACTTCACGACCAGACATGCCCGAAAGTAACGGCATTTCCGCATATTCCTTAAACTTGTTCCTGAAACGCCATTGTACCACAAAACTGCCCAGGGCTATCACGATCATGAGCAGCCATGCTGCATTATACGGAATGAATAATAAACTCATCATATCTTTCAATAGTTATATTTATCCCGTTTCAAAAAGTATTCCACTAATGGATATAGGCGGATGCTAAGGCCTTAACTAATATCTGTTAACCTAACGATCTTATTGCCGTTAAATACAAACACCGACCTACCGGAAAGCTCCAAAACCGCTCCTTTTTGAGGTCCGCCGGGTATATCAATGGCTAAAACCGCATGATAACTAATGGAAACATCACTTTCATTTTCCTGATGTTTGATCGAGGTGATGGTTTGCCTGCGTTCGGTAAAGTAATCTTTAATCTTACAAGCCTGCTCTTTAAAAGCTTCTATGCCATTTAAAACCATCGTCGGCTCCCCGTTAGAAATGTTTTCAAAATATATATCTTCAGCCATGTCAACTGCCATTCCGTCAGTATCAAATGCGTTATAGGCATTAATATAATTTGAGATGATCTTTTCTCTTTCTTCCATATTTATTATTTACTTTATTAAAGGCAATGCGGCGGCACCTAATATACCGCTGTTTTCTAAAGCGGATACTTCTATCTTTAAACGTTTAACCGCGGCTGGGTAAACATAGGTCCTTATCTCCTCCCACATACTGTCTTTAAAATAATCATAGGCAACACGTACCGAGCCACCCAGTACAATGAGTCCGGGATCGAAGGTATACATCACCATTTTAATGGCATGCCCCAGATTCTTTCCAAATTGCCGGTATAAAGCTAAAGCCCCGGTATCGCCTTCACAAGCCCGCCCGTATGCGAGTTTTCCGTCAATGTTGTTTTTCAAAGTAAAGAACGAGCCGCTGGCATATTCATCCAGAACGCTATCGGCATAAGGCAGCAAGCCAAATTCGCCTGCGCCACAGTTATAGCCCTCGTATAATTGCTTATTTATAATAACGCCCGCACCCAGGCCGGTACCAAGCGTTAAGCCAACCATTGAATTAAAGCCAACGCCCTTACCATAGTAATATTCACCGGCGGCAAAACAGTTTGCATCATTATTCACATACACCGGCAACCCAAAACGTTGTTCTAATAGCCTTTTTAAAGGCACTTCTTTCCACGCGGGAATGTTTACCACATCGTATACAATTCCCTCATTTACATTAACCATGCTGGGGACACCTATACCGATGGCAGCAACTTCACTTGTTTGTAAAAGCCCATCAACCAGTTTATACACATCAGCAAGTACTTCATCGGCATTGCTTTGTCGCTTAACGGGTATAGTGGCTATTGCTGATAATACACCGTTACTTACCACAGCGCCCTTCATATTAGTGGCGCCCATATCAATCCCTATTACACCGGCTTTTTGCATGCTTAAGTTTGGTTAATGCTGCAATATACACGTCTTTAGCGCTTGTACGAAAGTAAAGCGGGGCTTTTCGCCCCGTTTTACAATTACATATTCATCATGGAATGATGCCGACTTTTGGAACTACCCATTTTCATTAACGCGGGTGTTATTCGCAAATATACCTGAAAGCCAACCGGGCTACTGCCATATAAAGCTTGTAATGCCCGTGGTGATACATTGAGCGTTGTTTGAACACCTGCTGTTAAATTGGTTTGCTTTAGTGTGGTCAAAACATGATTCACACCAAGCGTTACCGCGTTAATATTGAAATTGGGGTTAGACGGGAACATCGCTTCCAGGTCCAGTTCACCGGCATCTTTCTGTACAAACTCATACCGGCCGTAGATGGCGGTTTTGTGCAGCTGCAAGCTGTTCTCTAAAAGTACCGATGGCTGTGTTACTCCATGATGCCTGTTTTGGCCATAGACCAAAGTAGTAGCCACGTAGCTGTCTTCGCCCAGCATTTTGGTATGTATAGCCGAGGCCGTAAAGCGGTTAACATTATCGTTAGGTTCGGCCTCCTCGGGGCTTTTTAACCATCCGTTAGAAACCTGTAAGCCCACTCTTTTGAAGGGTTTACGGATAGGCGCACAGAATAGGAGTCAAACCTCGGTTTATCAAAATTATAACGGTGCTCGTCAGGCTCACGACCGGTAAACACCGAGCCTTCCAGCTTTACATTTTTATACCTGAAACCTAACGTTGCCGTACCAAAGGTGATGTGTGTAGCATCGGCGTAATGATGCGTAAGCGGGGCATCAGGGTTGTTCATGGCCGAAAGCCTGTGCATAAATACCGGGGGGCCTAGCGCAGGTTCACCCGGCATACCTACCGACAGATATACTTCTGTATTTTTTGCTACCCGCTGGGTATAAGCCAAACTTAACTCAGCAAACAGATCATGAGGATGTTGCTTATCTACCAGCTTAGCGCCTTTATAAGATTCCCCGGTTTGATAAAGCAACGGGTAGCCACCCGGACCAACTGTGAAAGGGTCAAACGAAAACATGGTATTGATGGCAAAAAGGCCGTTTTTACCTACTTTTCTCTGGGCCATGTACATAAACCAGTTGGGCGCGTCAAACTGGCTGCCGCCCCGCGATCCTCTGTTAAACAGGTCCTGCTTGTTGTAGCGCATAAAAACACTGCCGTGAAACATGTGCATCCAGTTCTTACCGTGCACCATGTACATATACATAGGGGTTTCATCAGGCACCCATGAAGTTCCTGAACCATCCCGGTTCATGGGCAAATCGCGGGAAAACTGACTGCTCATCATATGCTTAATGGTATCATGCTGCATATTTGGCATCATCTTCATATGATTGGCATCCATTGGTTTCTGTGTAGTACTGTCTTTTTGCATGTGGTGCACAGGATGGTCCTGAGCTATTGCAGCAAAGCACAGTAAATTGATGATGATAAAAGGCAAATATTTCATAGTTCGAAAAAATTATACTCGAAACGCAGCAGATACATATTTGCACTGTTACGTAACATATTATTGTATAATGGTGCGCGGTACGAGAAGTCGAGCCGGCACACGCTGTTAAAGATAAACTGGATAGCGGGCGCTGCATCAAGATAGCTTTGCCCATAACCCGGGTTGGTTTTTCCTAATAACTCGGCGTAAAGGTTTACATTGACCTGGTCATAACTCCTGTAGTTTTTAGGAAATAACAGGTAACCGGCTGAGAGGGTATAGCCTAAAGCTTCTTTGGCGCCGGTAATACGCCCCGATGCGTTATCACTATTCAGCCCGCGTATATAACTGCCCGATGCCGACAGGGCCAGTTTATGCAACAGTTGGGTAAACACTAAACCACTCTGCACGCCGGAATTATCCCCTTCAAGTGCCAGTTCCTGTACCGCGTAGGAATTGCGGCTACCAGCCAACTTGCCAAAAACAGCACCCCTAAAATGCCGCTGCACATCATCAACAGAAAGGAAACGGTATTTAGCATAAAAGCTGCCCCCCTCAAAACGCTGCCGGGGCTGATAAAAGTCGGACAGGTATGCTGCGCCATGTAGCATAAGCTTTCCGCTGGCGCCATACATAGCCTCCAATGTAGTACGGTTCTTAAACTCCGGATCGAAAAACCCTTGGTTTTCCATACGTATACCCAGTGAACGGGCTGCCATGTTGCTGGCAGGCTCGGTATTTACATACAACTCCTGCCCAAAAGCAACGCAGCAGCACGCCATAAGGCATAATGCCAGTAAGCTCGTTTTCATGAAAAACTGCTTAAATAATTACGTGGTAAACCGGGCCGCTTGTTGCGCCACTCTCCTCATTCAGTTTTCCCAGGTGCTTTTTGGTAACGGAGCTTGGCGCAAAACCTTTGTCTACAATGGTTAATGCAACCGGGCCACTCAGCGGTTTTTGAGCATTGATAAGTTTAAAGGTGTTGCCGCCATAAGTAAAGGTATTGTCGGCCACTTTAATATCGTCAAAATTGAGCGTAGTTTTAAAGTAACTTACTGAAAAGCCGGAGTCTTTTACTTTTTTGCTGATCTGTGCCAGGTCCATCGGTACGCCATCCTTAAAAGTGATGTTGTACACGTTACGCATCAGATCGGGCTTTATCTCGCTGATAAATGGTAAAGACTTGAGCGACTTTTCTGTTGTTTTAGCACATAATGAGCAGGTAAGGCCGCTAACCTGAAGCTCAGCCTTGGTTGATTGCGCCTTTGCGAAAGTAGCGGAGGCGAAAAATATAATGATAAAGATTTTTAAAGATTTCATTTTATTAAATTTTGCATATATAATTCGTGAATTTGATAACTGGATAAGGTTGCGTAAACCTGTCATCAAATCCTCAGAATGCAATTTTTAATAAAGATAGCTCCCGTCGTTCGGGGTACGTTGGGAGGCCCCCTGTCAAAAAGTATTTCAATAATGGCCTGCTGTACCGGCAGGAAAAAATCATTGAATGAAACATGTGGCAACTGTACAGGCGAAGGGGCCTTGGGTGCATTGTACTGCTGAAGCTCGTGGCTGTCTTTAACTTTAACATCCAGTTTCGAATCCTTGCAGCACTTCATTTTGCTTTTCGCCATTGGCTTAACGCAGCTTTTGGCGGGCGCATTTATCTGCACATCAGCAACACGGTTGCCGCAATAATGTAAATGCAGGTTAAAGCCGGATGCTGTAACCGTATACAGCAAAACCAACATTAATACTCCTGCTTTTCTCATCATATAACAAATATACGTTATTAACCAGTTCATTACAAAATGGCTGCCTCAACAATTTAATGAGCTACTGCCTAAATTAAATGATGACGCATTTGATACAGCCGCCCTTTTTTATTTAACTTGAGGCCGATTTTAGAACATCATCTAAACCAGCAATGAAACTAAAACTTTTAATCATCGCGCTGCTGTTCGGTATTACGGTAAAAGCGCAAAATACTCCTAACATTACACCATCGCACTTAAAAGCTGCGGATGAATTACTGAAGATCTCGGGGGCCGATTCGCTTTTTAAAAGCAGTATGCAGTTGTCACTTAAACAAAGCAGCGCCAACATACCTGCAGATAAACGGGAGAAATTTATGGAGGTAATGAATAGCTTCTTTGCTAAATACATCAGTTGGGACCTGTTGAAGGACCAACTGGCCGCCATATACGCTGCTGAGTTTACCGAGCAGGAGCTTAAGCAGATCACAGCTTTTTACAGAACGCCCTTAGGCAAAAAGCTCAATGCGAAACAGCCTGTTATCATGCAAAGATCTATGGTTTTAGGGCAGCAAATGGTACAAAGCCACCAGGTAGAGCTCCAGCAAATGCTGCAGGACGCATTTTAAGAACAGCAATAACAATTTGTAACTAAGATATTCGTTTACCATCTTAGTATAATATTCCCTAATTAAACTATGAATTTTAACAAGACCTTATCAGTAGCCGCCCTGGCACTGGTAATTGCTTACGGACATGCAGATGCGCAAATAAAAAAGCGTCCGCAACCCTCTCCCCGCAATAGACCTGTTTCCGCTCTGGCACAGTTAGGCGCCAACCCACTACCTGTTGATAAAGATGTGATCATTGGCAAACTGCCTAATGGCCTTACCTACTACATCAGGCATAATGAGCAGCCACAAAACCGTGCTGAGCTTTATTTAGTAAATAAAGTTGGTTCGATCCTTGAAACAGACGCGCAACAGGGACTGGCGCACTTTACAGAGCACATGGCCTTTAATGGTACGCGCGATTTCCCTAAGAACGATTTGATCAATTACCTGCAAAAATCAGGCGTACGCTTTGGTGCCGATCTTAACGCGTACACCTCTTTTGACGAAACGGTATATCAGCTTCCCCTGCCTACAGACAGCGCCGCGGTTTTTGCCAACGGCTTTAAAATACTGGCCAACTGGGCCGGTCGTGTAACCTTCGATCCTTCGGAAATTGATAAAGAACGCGGTGTGGTTTTGGAGGAGGAGCGCCTGCGAGGCAAAAATGCCCAGGAGCGCCTGAGCCAGCAAACGCTTCCTACTTTGCTTAATAACTCGCGCTATGCAACCCGCCTGCCTATTGGTAAAGAAGATATATTAAAAACCTTCACACCCGAAACTATCAAAAGCTTTTACCATGATTGGTACAGGCCCGACCTGCAGGCCGTGATAGCTGTTGGCGACTTTGATGTAAAAAAGGTAGAAGCGCTTATTAAAGCCAACTTCTCCGACCTCAAAAATCCAACGCCTGAAAAACCGCGCGCTGAATATACGGTGCCTCCAAGCCCCGGTACAGCGGTAAAAGTTGCTACAGACAAAGAGTTTCCTTACATGCTGGCTCAAATTATTGTGCGGCACCCACAAATAGTTATAAAAACAGATCTGGGTATGCTACAAGGTATGCGTGTGCAATTGTTTAATTATATGCTGGCACAACGCATAAGCGAGCTGCAACAAAAACCCGAACCTCCATTCTTATACGCTCGTTTAAATTACGGTGGCTTTTTAGGTAAAATGGATGCCTTTACAGCCGTGGTGGTAGGCAAGCCCGACGCATTTGAGAAAGCGGTAAAAGCCGTTGCTGCCGAAACAGAACGTGCCCGTAAATTCGGGTTTACCTCAACAGAGTTTGAAAGGGCCAAACAGGCTGCTTTGGTGGGCATACAAAACGCCTATTATGAGCGGGACAAAACCAATTCGGCTAATTACGTGAGGGAATATCAGCAAAATTTCCTGAAAGGCGAAGGTATCCCTGGTATTGAGTACGAATACAACTACTACGTATCTAACATGAATAAAGTTAACCTGGAAGAGGTTAACGCTATGGCCAAAAAGTTAATTACCGATCAAAATCGGGTGATAATTGTAGAAGGCCCTGAAAAGGACAAGGACAAACTACCTGATGACAAAACCATTTTAAATTGGGTGAACACAGCAGGCAATGGCGTAACAGCTTATGTTGATAATGTGACCAGTAAGCCTCTGATGGAAAAAGCGCCGGAACCAGGAAAAATAGTATCTGAAACGCAAAATGATGCTTTAGGTACTACTACGCTAACCCTTTCCAACGGTATAAAAGTTATCCTGAAACCTACCGAGTTTAAAAACGACCAGATATTACTTAATGGCTTTGCCCCGGGCGGTACCTCTTTAGCCAGCGACAATGATTATACATCAGCCAGTTTAGCCGCAGCTATTATTGGCAGCAGTGGTATATCCGAGTTTAACCAGGGTATGCTGGATAAGATGCTGTCTGATAAAAACGTCGATATTTCGCCTTATATTACAGAAATAACCGAAGGTGTACGCGGCAGCTTCTCACCCCGGGATCTGCAAACCGCTATGCAGTTGGTTTACCTTTACTTTACCCAACCGCGTAAAGATGCCGACATATGGCAGGGCAACATTAACCAAACCAAAACCCTGCTGGCTAACCGCGGGCTTGACCCGGGCAGCGTTTACCAGGATACCTTATCGGCGGTGCTAAGCAATTATAATTTCAGAGGTATGCCGGCTACCGTTGACCGCCTTAACGCTGCAAGTTTAGATAAGGCTTATAACTTTTATAAAAACAGATTTGCTGACGCCAGCAACTTCACTTTTGTACTGGTAGGTAGCTTTAACCCCGAACTTATACGCCCTACACTTGAAACCTATCTTGGCTCGCTACCGGTAACCAATAAAAAGGAAAGCTTTAATAACCTTAAACTTTACCCGGCTGCCGGGCAGATCAACAAGACGGTTTATAAAGGAATGGACGATAAGGCAGTAGTACAGCTCATATTCAGCGGGAACTACACCTACAACAACGCCAACAACATGCAATTAGACGCGCTCGAAGAGGTATTGAACATTAAACTGATAGAACGTCTTCGTGAGCAGGAAAGCGGCATTTATTCGCCGGGTATAAAGATCAATTATAACAAAAATCCAGAGGCGCGTTATACAGCTACCATTAACTTTACCTGTGCCTCTGCGAACGTAGATAAGCTGATAGCCGCTACGCTCGACGAGATCAACAAGATAAAGCAAAGCGGTGCGCAGCAAACAGATATTGATAAATTTAAAGCAGAGGAGGCCCGCTCAACGCAGGTACAGCTAAAGCAAAATGTAGCGTGGTTGGGCATTTTATCGTCTGCCGCTCAAAACAATGAGGATCCGGAACAGATACTATCTCACGTTAAGGATCTGGATAATGTAACCATGCAAAGCGTTAAGGAAACAGCCAATAAGTACCTTAACACAGCCAACCTGGCAAAAGTGATCCTAATGCCGGAGAAAAAATAGCAAAAATGCCCCGCAATTAGCGGGGCATTTTTGCTATTCGGCTTTTACATTACTGAAGAAAGCCATATAAGCGTTCAGAGCGCTCACGCCTTTCTCATGTACAGCTATACCGGTAATTGTTCCACTACGATCAGTATCAAAGGCAATACCGGCAGCCTGGTCGTCAAAAATACTACGGTCAGATAGCTCCGTTTTAAACGAGCCTATCTTTTTTAACTGAAAGCGGGCTTCAGCTTCCTTTAAAAGTACTCCTGTATATATCCCCTTATCTGTCTTAAATGATGGAGACGAAACCCTGATCACCTTAACACGTGCGGTGTCGTCATTTCCCATATTTTTTGTAAAATATACCTGCGTTACGTAACCCCGCTTGTTATGGTCAGCGTACCATACCGAAACGCTTTTACCCATAGCGGCATCACCGCCATCGGGCTTACCCAGGCGGGCAACCACTTTTTCACTACCTTCTTTTAAAGTCGTTTGCCCTATACCCGCTCCAGGCTTAATCAACCAGTCGGGGCCTACGGTTTCGCTTTTTCTTTCAGGGGTACCTTTTAGCGTATCAGACTCTTCCTTTTGGATAGCTGTGGCTGTGGTGTCTGTTTCATTGGTAGCCGCTTTTTGTTTGCAGGCAACCGTTCCGCACACACATAGTATGCCGATATAGTGTTTTAAGTTCATATACACCGATTATTGGATTTACTTTTTGTTACATATAACTAATAACCATATATTTTGTTGTTTGAACGATGATATCACCAGGGCAAAAGGTAATTAAGGACTGGTACAGTAAAAAAAGCTGGCATCAGTTTCCGTTTCAGAAAGAAATGGAACAAGTATACCTTTCCGGGTATTCCGGTTTGCTCAATGCCCCTACTGGCAGTGGTAAAACATTCGCGCTTTTTTTACCCTTTCTGGCGGGCTTTATCAACCAGCACCCAACCGACTATCAAACACGGAAAGATAATGGCCTGCTAATGCTCTGGATTACGCCATTACGTGCGCTCACCAATGATATACGCAAAGCCATGCAGGAGGTATGCGATGACCTCGGCCTTCCATGGCGCATTATGACAAGAACCGGCGATACGTCATCTGCCGACAAGGCTGCTTTAAAAAGTAAACTACCCGAGGTATTGCTCACCACCCCGGAAAGCCTGCACCTGATGCTGGCACAAAAGGAATATGCTAAAGTGTTTAAAAACCTGCAGGTATTTGTGTGCGATGAATGGCACGAATTATTGGGTACCAAGCGCGGCGTACAGGTAGAATTAGGCCTATCGCGTTTAAAGGCGCTGGCTGCAGTTGGCGCTCGCCAGTTTGCAGAAAAGGATGAAGAAAGCCAACTGCAAACTGCAAACCGCAAACTCAAAATATGGGGGATATCGGCAACCATTGGTAATCTTGAACAGGCTGCGGAGGTTTTATTAGGCAACAGTTTTGATCCTGAATATGTGCGGATGGTAAGGGCCAATGTAGATAAGCGTATCGTCATAGAATCTGTTATCCCCGAAAATATTGAGAACTACTCATGGGCAGGGCATATTGGCGTTAAACTGCTGCCACAGGTAATGGAAATTGTGGCTAAGAGTAAAACCACGCTTATTTTCACCAATACCCGGTCGCAAAGCGAAATATGGTACCATGCTATAATTGACAACTATCCCGAGTATGCGGGTATTATGGCCATGCACCACGGTTCGCTGGATAACGAACTGCGTAACTGGGTAGAACAGGCTCTGCATGCCGAAGCGCTTAAGCTGGTGGTATGCACATCAAGCCTTGATCTGGGTGTCGATTTTAGGCCTGTCGACACGGTGATACAGGTAGGCAGCCCTAAGGGCGTGGCCCGCTTTATGCAGCGCGCCGGGCGTAGTGGCCACCATCCCGGAGCTATTTCAAAAGCATACTTTGTCCCTACTCATTCGCTTGAGCTACTGGAAGGTGCCGCGCTGAAAAACGCTATAAAACAAGGAGTATTTGAGAGCAGAGACCCTATGTTACTTACCTACGATGTACTGATACAATACATGGTAACGCTCGCGGTATCTGACGGATTTTATGCTAATGATCTGTTCGAAGATATTAAATCAACATTTGCCTTTGCCGATCTGCGCCGCAAAGAATTTAACCAGTTGCTTGATTTTATTGTTAGCGGGGGTAAAACACTGGCCCAGTATGACGAATTTTTAAAGGTGGAAGTTGAGAACGGCCTTTACAAGGTGAACAGCCGCCGTGTGGCCATGCGGCACAGGCTGAGCATCGGCACCATTACCAGCGAATTGAGCATACGGGTAAAATGGCTCAGCGGCGGCAGCCTGGGCACGTTGGAGGAGAGTTTTATATCCAAACTAAAGCCAGGTAACACTTTTTGGTTTGCCGGCCGAAGCCTGGAGTTTGTTAAGGTAAAGGACATGACCGCCTATGTAAAAAAATCTAAGGCCACAAAAGGTTTAATTCCCAGCTGGGCGGGTGGCCGCATGCCTTTGTCGTCGCAACTATCGGCTGTATTCAGGGATAAGCTGGACGAGGTGGCACATGGCATAGAGCAGGATGTTGAGGTAAAAGCACTTAAACCCCTATTTGATCTGCAAGCGCGCTTGTCGCACTTACCACAAAGCCACGAGTTCCTGATTGAATCCTTCAAGTCCAAAGAGGGCCACCATTTGATTTTTTACCCTTTCGAGGGGCGCCTGGTGCATGAGGGTATGGCATCGCTGCTGGCTTACCGTATATCGGCTATAAAACCGGCAAGCTTCTCCATAGCCATGAACGATTATGGGTTTGAACTGCTCGCTGATGAGGATATTCCTATTGAGGAGGCATTGGAAGACGCGGCTTTCTTTTCGATAGAAAACCTGGTTGAAGACATACAGCAAAGCTTGAATGCAAACGAAATGGCGCGACGGCGGTTCAGGGATATTGCACATATAGGCGGATTGGTTTTTACCGGCTATCCCGGCCAGCAAATTAAAAACAAGCACCTTCAAGCCTCTACTTCGTTATTATTTGAAGTATTTAACGAGTACGAACCCGATAACCTATTGGTAAGGCAATCTTATAACGAAGCACTTGCATTTCAATTAGAGGAGTTCAGGCTTCGTGCCGCCCTACAGCGTATAGCTAAGCAAAATATTATCCTAAAAAATATTGAGCGACCTACCCCTTTCGCGTTTCCGATACTGGTTGATAGTTTGGGCAGGGAGCGCCTCACTACCGAAACACTGGAAGAACGTATCGCTAAAATGGCCCGCAGGTACGAGGTTGATGAAGTACCCGAACCTGTCAAACCCCGCTCAAGAAAAACAGGCGTAGTGAGAAAAAGAGGGTTTTAAAAAACTCTATAAAACAAAAACAGGACGCCCATTTAATGAACATCCTGTCTCTATATGCTTATTAGCGTTACAGCTTACGTTTTACCTCAACGTTTTCATAAGCTTCTACAATGTCGCCTACTTCTATGTTGTTATAGTTGGCAATATTTAAACCGCACTCGTAGCCTTGTTTAACTTCTTTAACATCGTCTTTAAAGCGTTTAAGTGAAGCCAGCTCGCCGGTATGCACTACCACGCCATCGCGAATAATGCGGATCTTACTGTTACGCGTGATTGTACCGTCTAACACCATACAACCTGCAATGGTACCCACTTTGCTGATCTTGAATGTTTCACGGATCTCAACGTTAGCAACAATTTTCTCTTCAAAGGTTGGCGCAAGCATACCTTCCATCGCCGCTTTGATCTCGTTGATCGCGTCGTAGATGATGGAGTATAGCCTGATGTCGATCTGTTCCTGCTCGGCCAGCTTACGCGCGTTTTGCGACGGACGTACCTGGAAACCAATGATGATCGCATCAGAAGCAGAGGCCAGCAATACATCCGATTCGGATATCTGACCAACAGCTTTTGAAATAATATTCACCTGTATCTGCTCGGTTGATAGCTTCAGCAATGAATCGGATAGCGCTTCAATAGAACCATCCACGTCACCTTTAACAATAACGTTAAGTTCCTTAAAGTTACCCACCGCCAAACGACGACCGATCTCATCCAAAGTGATGTGTTTCTGTGTACGCAGACCTTGTTCGCGCTGTAGTTGCAGGCGTTTGTTGGCAATTTCACGTGCTTCAACTTCGCTTTCCAGCGCGTTAAATTTATCGCCCGCGGTTGGCGCACCCTGCATACCCAACACCTGTACCGGTGTTGATGGGCCTGCCGATTCTACGCGTTGCCCGCGCTCGTTGGTCAAGGCCTTCACACGGCCGCTGTAGCAACCAGCCAGAATAGGATCTCCTACCTTTAAACGGCCTGCCTGCACCAATACAGTAGTTACAATACCACGGCCTTTATCAAGCGCCGCTTCAATAACCGTACCTACGGCACGTTTGTTAGGGTTAGCTTTAAGCTCTAACAATTCGGCCTCAAGCAATACCTTCTCTAATAGAAGATCTACATTTAAGCCTGTTTTAGCTGAAATTTCCTGAGTTTGGTATTTACCACCCCATTCTTCAACCAGTATGTTCATACCAGATAGCTGCTCTCGCACCTTATCGGCATTTGCACCCGGTTTATCAATTTTATTGAATGCGAAAATAATCGGTGCACCGGCAGCCTGTGCGTGGTTTATCGCCTCGCGGGTTTGCGGCATCACACTGTCGTCAGCTGCTATTACGATGATAACAATATCGGTAACCTGCGCACCACGGGCACGCATAGCGGTAAACGCCTCGTGGCCAGGTGTATCCAGAAAGGTAATTTTTCCTTTATTTTCGGGCAGGGTAACTTCGTAAGCACCAATGTGCTGGGTTATACCACCGGCCTCACCGCCAATAACGTTGGTTTTGCGGATAAAGTCAAGCAATGATGTTTTACCGTGGTCAACGTGGCCCATAATGGTAACTATGGGCGAGCGCGGAACCAGATCTGCCGGATCATCCGGTTGGTCAAGGTTGGCTTCTTCGTCCTGCGGTTTAACAAATTCCACCTGGTAGCCAAATTCATCAGCCACAATGCTCAACGTCTCAGCATCTAAACGCTGGTTGATAGACACGAACATACCCAGGCTCATACAGGTACCGATAATTTGCGTTACCGGCACATCCATCATGGATGCTAACTCGTTTGCCGTAACAAACTCTGTAACCTTCAATATTTTTGATTGAAGTTCCTGCTCCATTGCCAGTTCTTCAGCACTTGCCGCTACGTCGTCACGTTTCTGGCGACGGAATTTAGCACGCTGTGAGAACTTACCAGACTTACCTGCACCGCTTAAGCGAGCAAGGGTAGCCTTAATTTGGTCTTGTATATCCTTTTCTGAAGGCTCCTCTTTAGGGCCTGCAGGCGGGTTATTTCTATTATTCCTGAAATCAGGGCGATTGTTATTGCCACCCGGACCACCTTGCGGTTGCGGCGGGCGGTTCCTGAAATCGGGACGATTAGGGTTAATGTTGCCAGTTAATGGTTGCTGGCCACCACCCTCTTTACGTTTACGTTTACGTTTGTGGTCGGCATTATTATTATTGGCCGCATTTGATGAAGATGCTACCGGGCCTCCACGTTTAGGCTGCTCAACAGGCAACTGTATCTTACCAATGATCTTAGGGCCTGAAAGGCGCTCGGCATTGGCACGTATAACCTCATCCTGGTCGTCATTATCATTCGCAGCCGGAGCTGATTCAGCAACAGGTGTTTCAACCGGTGCTGCCGGTTTTGGCGCTTCAACAACCGGCTTTTCAACAACAGGTTCAGGTTTTGGCACTTCAACAACTGGTTTTTCAGCTACTGGTTTTTCAATAACTGGCTCTGGTTTTACCACTTCCGGCTCTTTTGCAGGAGGCTCTGGTGTTGGCTCAGGCGCAGGCTTTGGAGCCAGGGCCGGTTTACCAAGGTTATCCAGGTCTATTTTCCCTACAACTTTAACTCCCGGTAACGCATCACTGCGCTCGTCATTTTTGGATGGTGCGGCTTGTTCGGCCGGCTTTGGCTTATCAGCCGGTGCCGGAGTAAACTGGCCCGCATTTTTAATCAGTATCTCTTCGTTCTCAAAATCACGGTTGCGACGCTGCTCTGCAGGGCGCTGCTCGGGAGCCACAGGGGCTTCCTCCTTCCTGATCTTGCCGATGCTGATCTGTTTGGCCTCCTCCTTAATAACTTTATCAGCAGCAAATTCTTTCAATAGTACGTTGTACATTTCGCCGTCCAGCTTGGCCATAGGTTGCTTTTCTACTTTGTAACCTTTAGACGCAAGAAAGTCGACAATGGTACCCATACCAATGTTCAATTCCTTTACTGCTTTAATTAATTTTATGGATTTGTCTTCTGACATTTATTAAATTTTCTCTCTAATTATCGCAAAAATACGATTTTTAATTTGTTATTCGGTTTTATTCAAACTCCGCCTGCAGAATAGATAAAACTTCTTTTACCGTTTCTTCTTCCAGATCGGTACGCTTTACCAACTCACCAACAGACAGTGCCAGTACTGATTTCGCCGTATCCAAACCAATACGTTTGAATTCGTCCAGTATCCAGCTGTCTATCTCGTCTGAGAATTCTTCGATGTCCACATCCTCATCGTGCTCATCAGCCTCACGGTAAACATCAATTTCATAACCCGTCAATTTACCTGCCAGTTTTATGTTATGACCACCACGGCCGATGGCCAATGAAACCTGATCGGGTTTTAAATAAACAGCAGCGGTTTTTTTCTCATCATCAAGCTTAATTGAAGTGATCTTCGCCGGAGACAATGCACGCTGTATGTATAGTTGTACGTTGTTAGTGTAGTTAATTACGTCAATGTTCTCGTTTTTTAATTCGCGAACGATGCCATGGATACGTGAACCTTTCATACCTACGCAGGCGCCTACAGGGTCAATACGGTCATCATAAGATTCTACAGCAACCTTTGCACGCTCACCCGGTTCACGAACGATCTTTTTGATAGTGATCAACCCGTCGAATATCTCAGGAACTTCCAGTTCAAACAAACGTTGTAAGAACTCAGGGGCTGTACGCGAAATGATGATCTTAGGGTTGCTGTTCATCATATCTACCTTAGAAACTACCGCACGTACGCTGTCACCTTTTTTAAAGTAATCGGCAGGTATTTGCTCTGTTTTAGGCAGTAACAGTTCATTGCCTTCATCATCCAGCACCAGGGTTTCTTTTTTCCAAACCTGGTAAACTTCGCCGGTAACAATCTCACCAACACGGTCTTTGTATTTTTTGAAGATCTCGTCTTTTTCAAGTTCAAGGATCTTTGAAACCAATGTTTGGCGTGCCGCTAAAATAGCACGGCGGCCAAAGCTTTCTAAAGTGATCTGCTCTATAAAGTCATCGCCAACTTCCAGGTCAGGGTCTACTTTGTGAGCCTCTGCCAATTCAATTTCCAGGTCATCATCCTCGCTAAAGCCGTCTTCCATAACGGTACGCGTGCGCCATATCTCCAAGTCACCGTTATCGGTATTCACAATTACGTCGCAGTTCTCATCCGTACCATATTTTTTTCTGATCATGCTTCTGAAAACGTCTTCCAGCACGCTCATCATGGTTGGGCGGTCAATATTCTTGAAGTCTTTAAACTCCTGAAAAGAATCAATTAAATTAATATTGCTCATCTTCTCTTTGTTACTTGAATGATATTAAAACTTTTGTTTCTGTTATTTTATCAAACGGTATGGTGTTCTCCACTATTTCCGCTTTTTTACCTTTTTCTTTTATCGTTTCGGCTACTTGTATGGCATCTTCGTTAACCGCCAACAGCGCCCCTTCCCTCTTGGCGCCATCATCCGTCTTGATGCTTAGGTTGCGGCCTATATTTTTGGCGTATTGCCTTTTGAGTTTCAGCGGGGTATCAATACCCGGCGATGATACCTCTAAATTGTAAGCATTCTCTATAACATTTTCTTCTTCGAGATGAAAGCCTACATGCCTGCTAATGGCAGCACAATCAGCAATGCCTGCTCCGTTATCGCCATCCACTAAAATGATTAGTTTGCCGTTCGGCTGCATCTTAACATCAACCAGGAACAGGTGGGGCATTTCGGCGATTTTTTCCTCAACTAATTCCGTTACTCGCTTTTCAATGTTCATTATCAGTAATTTCTTCCTGTTTTTACGGCGGGGAAAATTAATCGATAAAATAAAAGAGGGGACTATCCGCCCCCTCTTTTTTAATTTTCAATGCAAATATAAATACTTTTTGCGGATATTCAAATGGTTATGGCTTAAAAACCAAATCAATAAATTTTAATTTCCCCAACCGTGCGCGTCCTTGCAGGTAATCGGCAAATGAAGTACCCTGCCCCAATTGATAGCTACGAACAAAATACGTTTTTCCTTTTACGAAAGGCGTATCGGGTGTAAAGATGATCGTGTTTTGTTTGATAACATATTTTCCCAGCTGCACCGGCTGGTAGCTTTTAAGGTCGGTATCGGCAGGCATCTTGTAAACCGGTATCAGGCTCTGCCAAACCTCCCTGTTTGTATCACGTGCAATTTCATTGATCACCAATTGCTCTAAACCCGTAAAAGCAACCGACTTACCCTGATCATACAATGATAAAGATATCATTTGCTTTCGGCTATGAGGCCTGCAAGCGGCAAAGCTTAGGCAGAGCAATAAAATAAAACAACATTTTAAAGCTTTCATTAACCAGTTTAAAATAAAAGCCCCGTTCAATTAAAACTAAACGGGGCCTCAATATAATTAAAGGGTAATTTAAATAAAACAAAGGGTGCAAGCGAACAATACATTAAGCAGCAGCAAAGCACCAAAGCGATTTTTATTATGCCTGCTTACTACAGCAAGCTTAGCGTTAAGCGATTTAAGCATACGGTTGTTAAGCAAAATAAAATGACTCATTAATAAAAAGCAGACAGCGCCGCCGGTTATGATAACCATAGTACCCATGTTTAAAGTGAGCCAATTTGCCTTTAACATAAGCTTGGTAAATAACATTACGTTGGTAAGTAACACCACCAGCAAAAAGCTCACGTTAAATAACGACTTAAACTGGGGTAAACTACCCTGACCGAAATTTTTGAAACTCCACCTGTAAAACGCTACATAAATGGATTGATAGGCTTTTGTCATGATGGTTAAATTTAGTTGGTGTAACAATAGCAAAGCCCATATGGCTTAATATTCAATTATACGTAAAACAAACTAAAAAAGTATAAAGTTTTGTAAAATTTATTTTTTCGAAATAAAATTCACAAACATGTCAAATTAGCCGAACTATATTAAATCAGCAACGCTTATTTGCCGCTATCGCCGCCTTCTACGTTATACGTGGCGAGCAGATTTACATTAGGATCGATTTTGACGACAGGTTTATCATGTACAGCAGGAAAAGTGAAATTAGTTGCCACACCGTTTATATCCGCCCGATATAATTTTCCGTCTACCATGATCTCCAAATTTAACTGATATGGCTTAACCTGCATTTGATTAAAGAGGATAACTACCTGCCTGTTCTGCGGCAGGTATTCCCATTTCACATTTAAAATCGGATACCCGGCCTGTCGCAACCATTGGTTAAAAAACGCGCTCAATTTCATACCGCTTGCTTTTTCCATTATAAAGCACAGGTCATTAGTATTGGCATTCCCGCCGCTATATTGCTTGTAGTATGAAGCAATACCTGCCCAAAAGGCTTTGTCGCCAATACGGCGGCGTAACATATGCAAAAACCAACCGCCTTTTTGGTATGCGTTGGCATTGAGCAATTGCATCATTGGCCCCTTAAACGCGGTATCTACCACAGGCGCATTATAGCTTTTCTCAAAATCGAATATTACCTTCCGGTCTGCTATCAGTCGCTTGTTCAGGCTGTCTACGCCATATTTGCCTTCCAGGTAAAGGTTGGTCATATAAGTAGCGAACCCTTCGCTTAACCACAAGTTGGTCCAGTTTTTTTCACTCACCGCATCGCCAAACCATTGATGGGCTATTTCATGCGCCATTAATGCTTCAATGCCTTTGTCCCGTACAGATTCTTCAAAGTAAAATATAGCACCAGCATTCTCCATGCCGCCAAAAATGGTTTTTGATTGCACGTTGGCCAGCTTTTTATATGGGAACGGCCCTATCCTTTTGGCGTACCAGGGTAAAATTTCAGCAGCAACAGCATACGCCGTTAAACCCATGTCTTTATCTTCCGGGAATACGTAACTGCTCACAGGGACGTTATCGGGAGCACCCGCTTGCGCGACGGCGAATTCCGCGACACCTATTACCATTACCTTTGTTGGCAGCTTTGCTGTTTCTTTCCATAAGGTAAATCTGCGGCCGCCCGGAAGCGCTTTATCCGTTACTTTTAGGCCATTGGCCACAACGATATATTTAGCGGGAGCTGTCACCGCGAATTCAACAGAAGCCTTGTCGGCAGGGTCATCAATACAAGGAAACCAATTATGCGCCCGCGTTGGCCAGTTATCTCCAAAGAAGGTGCGCTTGCCATATTTACTGGTTGATATAATCAAGCCATCGGCAGGTATACCCTGATAGGTAATATTGTATACGTGTGTACTTCCTTGCAGCGCTGCCGTATTAATAAACAGCTTGCTGCTATCCTGCTTAAATTTAAGCGGCCGCCTATTTTCGGTAACCGCGGTTACCTGCATCCCTTTACCCGAAGTAATTTTACCCACAAGGTCAAACGCCACCTGCTTTACCGGCTTTAAAAAACGCGTGGTAACAGCAGCCTGCCCTTTTATGAGGTTATTAGCATCTGTAAGGGTGATGGCAAACCGGTAGTTAAGCACATCAACAGGCGCACCCGGCTGTTGCGCGGATACCACTGATGTAAAGAGTAGTGATAGCAATAAGGATAAAGGTTTCAGCATAGCATTAGTGATTCTCTTCCTGATCGATGCCCGGCGCTGTATAATTTACCGTGCCTGAAGTTTGCCCAACGCCAAAATACTCTTCCAGTTCCGCGAGAGTGGATGAGCTGGTAGCAATATCTTTAATTACTACACCCTTTTCCATCAGCAGGATACGGTCGCAAACGTCCGTAACGTGGTTAAGGTCATGACTGGATACGATGGTGGTTACCCCCTTGTTCTTGTTCTGATCTTTCAGTATATTTTTGAGCCTGAATTGTGTGCTGGGGTCAATATTGGCAAAGGGCTCATCCAGCATCAGCAGTTCCGGATTTTGCAACAGGCAACTGGCTACACCCACCTTGCATTGGTTACCTTTTGAAAGATCACGTATATATTTACCTTTCTTGATGATCTCCCCATTGAAAAAATCAGATAGGGCATTCATTTCTTCATCTACCTGCGCCTTACTTTGCTGGTGTAGGCCGCCAATAAAATAGAGATACTCTTCGGGGGTAAGGTAATCTATTAAAAAGCCCTCATCAAGGTAAGCGGCGGTATATTGCTTCCAGGCTTCACCGCCGGCTACTACCTGGCCTTTTGAAAGCACCTCACCTGCCTGCGGGCGTATCAGGTCCAGTATCATACGGAACAAAGTTGTTTTTCCCGCTCCGTTGTTTCCTACCAGACCAACGCTTTCGCCTTTCTGTATCTGCAAAGCGGGTATATTTACAACCGTTATCCCGTTATAAACTTTTTTTAGGTTTTTAATCTCTATCATGTTATTTATTCCTGAAGCCTTCGGCTATTTTATATCGTTTATTGTAAAAATCTTTTTCAAGCTGTTTTATCCAAAAGTCGCGTGTAGCAATGCCCACAACGGCTATAATAGCCATTGCGCCAAAGCCCCAGTCGCTGCTGTGCAGCAGGTATCTGAATGGCAGATAAATGAGGTATGGGCATATTAATAGCGGGAATGATAACAGGAGCTGACTGGCGCCCACCCCCTCCCAGTTAAAGGAAGCTCCCTTTGTAAGATCAATACGTTTTTGATTAAAGTTGGCAAACCAAAGCACTATGGTAGTATTGATACCGATGTTCCACAGGTACATCACAAAATGTATCATTACTGTACGCCAGCCAAAATAAGCATAAGGTGTGGTTAACACAAAGGCTACGGTAGATACCATGGCAAACAGCAGGTACTTTGCCCGCAAAAAATCGCGGAACTTAACTTTACTTACCAATATACCATCAAAATGCGCAGCCTGCCAGCTATACATAAACTGCCCATAGCTGATAATAAAGAAGCCGGTCATGAACATGCCCACAAAAACCTTCATGCCTTCGCCATAAACTTTTTGGGTATAAAAGATGAGCCCATAAAACAAAAAGAACAAACCCATCACCAGGGCGCTTCTTGGGCGCTTATTTCTTAATATCAGCTTTATCTCGTTAGCTACCAAATCGCCAATATGGCCAAACCTACCCAGCAAAGGTATCTCGGTGCTGCTTTTACGATCTTCTGCCTTTTTAGAACTTAACTCTTCCAGGTATAAGTTATCCTTCAGGTAAAAAAAGTTAATGTAAAACATGGCTATAGCCATTAACAAAGGCACCATTACCAACACCGGCGTCTTTAACAGATTACCGAATACCAGATTGGAGGCTTTTTGTATAGAGTATAGATGCCAAATATAGTCGCCACATACAATAAGCGATAGCAAACCGCCAACCGCCAGAAAAATCCAGCCATTTAGGTTAGCCCTCCTTTTGATGTACAGGGCCAAATAATTATTAAATACGGAAATACCAACGATGGACAGCCATATGGCCGAGGCTACTGCCGCTCCATTTTCAGGCAGTATAATTTTTACTATAAAAGGGGTAAAAAGAACAATTGGCCAAAGGTTAAAGAAAGAGAAAAGCGCAGTTAAGGCCAGATAGCTGATAATGGTGTTACGCTTTACCGGCAAATGAAGGTATGGCTGTACTTTTAACGTTGGTAGTTCCTGCAATTGCAGGCGCATTACCATATCGTATAAAAAGTATACCAGTAAAATGCCGCAGAAGGCAACCACCAGATCATCTTTCGGAAACAGCTCGCCAAGCAGCTTATCAAGCACAAAGCTCAAAAACAATACGCAGGCCAGCAAATAAAGCATCATGAGGCCAAGAAATACTTTTACCGCTATGCTTTTACCGGTATTTTTTGAACGCCAAAAGGCTTTCAGTTCATGGTTGAAAAAGGTTAAGATCATTCAGCTGAGTGTAAAGAAAAGTACGTTTAGATTGCGGTGTTTAAGATACTAATAATTGTACCTGCTGCCCCACAATTTTTTTAACCTTTCTTTTGACTCCGCTTCGCGCGCGTTGTTACCCGGCTCATAAATTTTTGTACCGGCTATTTGCTCCGGAAGAAAATCGAGTTCGGCGAAATTGCCTTCGTAGCTGTGGGCGTATTTGTAGTTTTTTCCGTAGCCTATGTTCTTCATCAACTTTGTTGGCGCATTTCGTAAATGCAAAGGCACCGGGAGGTCGCCGTTTTCGCGCACCAGCGACATAGCCGTTCCAATGGCTGTAGTGGCAGAATTGCTTTTAGCCGAGGTAGCCAGATAGATACAGGTTTGCGAAAGTATAAGCTGCGACTCGGGCATACCTATTACCTGCACGGCATTAAAGCAGCTTTGTGCCAGAAGTAATGCGTTAGGGTTGGCATTGCCAATATCTTCTGACGCGAGGATGAGCATGCGGCGGGCAATAAACAAGGGGTCTTCACCTCCGGCTATCATACGGGCCAGCCAATAAACAGCGCCGTTGGGGTCGCTCCCCCGCATGGATTTAATAAATGCAGAAATAATATCATAATGCTGCTCACCAGCCTTATCATACAAGGCCATGTTCTGCTGCACATGTTCCAGTACCACATCATTGGTAAGCACAATTTTTTTAGCATCAATGGCGCTTACCAACAACTCAAAAATATTAAGCAATTTGCGCGCATCGCCGCCGCTTAATCGTAAAAGTGCTTCATGCTCTTTTATGATAATATCCCTTTTACTCAGTACAATATCCTCTTTCATTGCCTTGTTGAGCAGGTCGAGCAGGTCTTGCTCCTCAAGTGGTTTCAGGATGTAAACCTGGCATCGTGATAACAAAGCGGAGATTACCTCAAATGATGGGTTTTCTGTAGTAGCACCTATCAGTGTTACAATACCGCGCTCAACCGCTCCAAGGAGCGAATCCTGTTGTGATTTGGAGAAGCGGTGGATCTCATCTATGAATAGTACCGGCAACACATCGCCCTGCTCTTTAAGCAAAGTAGCTTTTTCAATTACCTCTCTCACATCCTTCACACCTGAATTAATAGCGCTAAGTGAAAAGAACGGTCTGAAAAGCGATTGTGAAATAATATAGGCCAGCGTAGTCTTACCCACTCCTGGCGGCCCCCAGAATATCATGGATGGCAACGCTCCGCTTTCTATCGCTTTGCGCAAAACTGCTCCTTTACCTACAAGGTGTTTCTGGCCTGCATAATCATCCAGTGAGGCAGGGCGCATGCGTTCGGCTAAGGGCGGCAAATTATTCATATGGTAAAATTCAGAAATTGAAACACTAAATCCTAAAAAACTTAGTAATATTACAACAACAGAAATGCCACAACAGTTTAATACAAATAATTACCACCAGCTATGTGACGAGTTGGCCCTGCGGGATGCCGACCTGGCAACCGTTATTCATCTTTACGGATACCCGCCCTATTGGAGCAGGCCCAATACATTTGAAAGCCTTGTACATATTATTCTGGAACAACAGGTATCGCTGGCTTCGGCATTATCGGCACTGAACAAACTTCGCGATCGGCTTGGCGAGGTTACCCCTGCCCGGATTTTATTGCTAACAGATGCCGAAATGCGCGAGTGCTATTGCAGCAGACAAAAAACGACCTACCTCAGGTATCTGGCAGAAGCCATATTAGCCGGGACGATTAATCTCAATGCCTTTGAAGAAATGAATGACGAGGACATACGCGCTCAACTAACCGTCCTAAAAGGAATAGGGAACTGGACTGTTGACGTTTACCTCATGTTCGTGCTGCACCACACAGATATTTTGCCTTTAGGAGACCTGGCGATTGTAAACGCGATTAAAAAGCTGAAATCCTTACTTAAAGATACGCCTCGAGAGCAGCTATTATTAATAGCAGATGATTGGAAACCGTACCGAACCATTGCCAGTATGCTGTTATGGCATTTTTATCTCAGCGTGCGCAAAAAGTAACTGGTTTTTATTATAATAATACCTAAAAACCTGCGTTTGAAACATTTGAAACTTTAAATTAAACACAAGGCAGTTAATTTTCTACAGCACCCTTGGGATGATAGGATAGTATTTAAATAAAAGGTTCTGCGTTATTGAATTAAGCTATTGTATATCAGAAAACTAATTTATAAGTTTGTATAACGGTTAAAATTTATTTACCACCCTCCGCTAAATTTAAATGAGATATTTTTTAGTATTAGTTATGCTTTGCGCTTACAGCCTTACTGCATCTGCACAATGGTGGCGCCTTGATTTTAAAAAGCATGCACGGTACCCAATGATTTCGCGCATAAAAGACAACAGCCTGGCCAGGATGAAAGCCACAAACAATACGGTTAATATTGATTGCATAGACCACCTTCCCTACATACCAAGCCAGTACCAGTTAGAGGTAAACGAGCGTATTGTAATGCGTGCCGCGCAGCACAGTATGCGTTTCCGTGAATATGGCCCTGCCAGCTACCGTTTTAGTGAATTAGCACAGATCTATGTAAAAGAGAATCGCCTGTCTGAGGCAAAATGGTATTACCTGCAAAGCAACCTCATATCAAGGCAACAGAACGATCATCAGCACACCATCAGCAATCTGGTTAACCTGGCAATGGTTAAAGCCGACCTTGGAGATATGACCCAAGCGCAGCAGGACCTTACCGAAGCCCGTGAACTGGCACGCGCTAACGGCCGCCCTCAGGACATAAAATTTATTGAAGAGAAAATGAAGTTCTTGCAAACCAATAAAACCTGGCTTCCCAAATCAGAATTACGCTATGCTGATGCTGCAGAGGTTACCGCTAAGTCAAAATAAATGCCTGTTATTGTAACTTTTGCATAAAACAGGCATCCTACTTTAAAACAAACCAAACATTATTGTAATATTGTTTATTCAATACATTTAGGGGACGGCTTTATTGCTGTCTTTTTTTGTATATAAAAATAAAAGGCACAAGTATTGATGTTTCAACAAGTTCCGGGTATAAATACTGTTAAAGATATGTTTAAGAAATTATATTTAATGCTGGTTTTAGCGGCCGCGCTTGCCTGCAACGCGTCGCCCTCAAGGCCTGTTTATAAACAAGCTGGCCCTAACGACATAAAACCAGAAGAGCAGCAAAGCGTGGTACTTACTTATGTAGCTAAGCTCATCACTGATTACAACTATAAAAAAGTGCCGCTTAATGACTCGATATCAAGCATCATTTTTGACAGGTACATAAAAAAACTTGACGAAAACCACAATTATCTAACAGCAGGAGATATTAAAGACTTTGAACAGTACAGAAATGTATTGGATGACGATATAAAATCAGGAAACCTGAATGATGTATTTTACATCTTTAACGTTTTTCAAAAACGGTATACCGAATATGTAAACTTTTCTGTAGCGGAACTTTCCAAAAGTTTCGATTACACTAAAAATGAAATGTTCACTTTTGACCGCGACAGCTTGCCATGGGCCAAGTCTGACGCCGAGTTGCATGATATATGGTCAAAACGCGTCAAATATGACCTGCTTAACCTTAAGCTTACAGGCAAGGACGATGCGGCCAATAAGGTTACGCTAAAGAAACGCTACACCAGCGTACTTTCCCAGGCCAATAAATTGTCGAGCCAGGATGTTTTCCAGGTTTTTATGGATTCATTTACCGAAGCCATTGATCCGCACACCAACTATTTCAATCCATCAAACGCGGCTAATTTCAATATTGACATGTCGCGTTCTCTTGAGGGAATTGGCGCGTCGCTAATGACTGAAAACGAATATGTAACCATTAAGAGCGTAACTCCGGGCGGCCCGGCTGATAAGAGTAAACTGGTAAATGCCGAGGACCGGATAGTTGCTGTGGCGCAGGGCAAAAACGGCGAGTGGCAGGATATTGTTGGCTGGCGCATTGATAACGCTATAGCTTTAATACGCGGCCCTAAAGGAACTACTGTAAGGCTTCAATTGCTGGCAAAGGGAGCAGCAGCCACATCAAAACCAAGGATCATAGAGCTGGTGCGCGAAAAAATCATCTTAAAGGATGTTTCTGCGAAAAAAGATATCAGAACGTATAACAGCAATGGCAAAACCATTAAGATAGGTATTATCTCGGTACCTGCATTTTACCTGGATTTTGCCGATTACAAAGCTGGTAACCCGAATTATAAAAGCACAACACGCGATGTTAAGCTTATTTTGGATAGTCTTAAACGCGAAAATGTTGATGGCGTTATTATGGATCTTCGCCAAAATGGTGGCGGCTCGCTAATGGAAGCTATTGAACTTACCGGCCTGTTCATAAAAAACGGCCCGGTGGTACAGGTTCGTGACGCCCGCAACCAGATAGAAGTTGACAAGGATGAGGATGATGGCATTGCTTATTCAGGGCCATTTGCCGTATTGGTGGATAGATTCAGCGCGTCAGCTTCAGAGATCTTCTCCGGCGCTATACAGGATTATGGCCGCGGCCTTATCATCGGCACCCAAACCTACGGAAAGGGGTCTGTTCAAAATGCTATCGACCTGGACAAGATCATATCACCTACCTTAAAAGATAAACTCATGTCAATGGTAGGTAAGCCTAAAGCTGTGGCTACAGGCAGCCAAAACAAATTTGGCCAGCTCAACCTTACCATAGCTAAGTTTTATCGCATAAGCGGTAATTCAACACAGCATAAAGGTGTAATTCCTGACGTTCAGTTCCCATCCATCATTCCACTGGATAAATATGGAGAAGATACAGAGCCTTCGGCAATGCCGTTTGATATGATCCCTAAAACAGACTTTTCTGTTGTGGGCAATTTCTCAACCGTTATTCCGCAACTGCGTAAACTGCACGACGAGAGAATGAACAGCAGCCTTAGCTATAAATACCTGTTAGAGGATATACAAGATGCCAGAAAGCAGGACACTGTTAAGACGATTACTTTGAATGAGGCTGAACTCAAAAAAGAAAGAGACGCCGATGAGCAGAAAGCGTTTGAACGAAACAACCTAAGGCGAGTAGCCCTAGGCCTGCGCCCTCTTAAGAAAGGCGAAGCCAAACCAAAGAAAGAAGACCTTGACTTTTTACAAAAAGAAGCGGGCCAGGTTCTGACAGATTACATTACACTTGGTAATAAAACAGCTTCCCGCTAATATAAACCAAGCTTAAAATAAAAACCCCTGCTCTATCGGGCAGAGGTTTTTTTATGGATTACAATGCGGGATTACGGGACGGTAACCGCTACAGTTGGTGACCGTTCGCTTTCATTCTTTAACCTATCAAGAGCGGTAACCACATAAAAGTAAGTTGCACCGGGCCTTACATTAGTGTCAAAATACGCAGCCTCTGTATCGTATTGTATGTGCAGAATATTTTTAGGGTCAGCAAGATCAAACTTTTCGTTTCCCTGAAAACGGTAAATCACATAGCCATAAACAGGCTCATTATCACTTGCCGGTAATGGAGCTGCCCATTTTAGCATAATCCCCTTGTTCTCCGGCCTGGCCGTAAAATTTTGTACCGGGTTAGGCGGCACAGAGTCGAGCCAGAGCATCTCCGGCGGAAGGGCCGGATGCCTGTAAAAATCCTGCCTGAGCGAATCGGCAATGTGGTTGGCATTACCAATAATTGATTGAGCCCTAAAATAAACACTACCCTGTGCTCTTGGGTTAGCACGTATCATCCGTAATTGGTTGGGTATTTCCGATGGGTTTTTAAATGCGGGACTACGTGCCTCATAAAACCTGTAAGGCGCCTGTCCAACATATAAATGCCGGTTAAAAGTATTATTACTCCACCAATTCAGCAGAACATCAAAAGCCGCCGAACGGTTACCTATTTGCCAGTAGATCTGCGGATTGATATAGTCTATCCAACCCTCCTGCATCCACTTGCGGGTATCAGCAAAGTTTTCAATATAAGAAGAGCCGCCGCTTGTGGCCGAACCATCGGGGTGCTGACTTTTGTTGGCCCATATACCAAAAGGGCTTATGCCAAACTTCATGTGAGGCTTATATTTATGTATGCTATCGGCCAGCATATGTATAAGCTGATCTACATTGTTGCGGCGCCAGTCGCGTATGTTATCAAATCCCTCACCATATTGTGCAAACGTGGCTACATCATTGATCACCTGCCCTCGCACCGGGTACGGATAAAAATAATCATCCATATGTATCCCGTCCACATCATAGTTTTTTACCACATCAAGCACCACTTGTACTATATATTCGCGAACCTCGGGGATGCCGGGGTTAAATAATTTTATTCCGTCATAAATAAAAAACCATTCGGGCTTAACCCTGGTAATGTGTTCTGGCGCAAGCATAGCAAAGCGGCCATCAAACGTTGCCCTGTACGGATTAAACCACGCATGCAGTTCCATTCCGCGCTTGTGCGCTTCTGTTACCGCAAAATCCAGCGGATCATAGCCCGGGCTTTGCCCTTGCCTGCCTGTAAGATATTTTGACCAGGGCTCTCGGCTGTGGGCATAAAATGCATCTGCAGCAGGCCGCACCTGAAACATTATCGCGTTTATACCCGTTTGCTGTAAAGTATTCATTTCGCTGGCAAGCTCACGCTTTTGCGCCTCTGCACCTGCCCTCGCATTGGTTGGCCAGTCCAGATTTACAACCGTGGCTATCCATACACCTCTGAACTCCCTTTTAGGCTGCTTTATAGTATCAAGCAATATTTGAGTAGAAGTATCACGTGCAGCTGTGGGGTGTGCAGATAAAGAAGAGTAAAGAAACGCGCAAAGAAAAGCAGACAGGATATATTTATATAAATGCATTAAGCGTTGTTTTATTTGGTGCCCAAAGATATAAACTCATCATTAAGCAGTTTTAGTATTGGTATAATAAATACGCCTGTTTTGTGTTTTAATCATATTGTACTTATTTTAGCCTGTGTGCTGTAAAACGCAAACAAGGCGTGTAAAACTTAGGTTTATTTAGTTTTTACCGGCATTTATTAATATTATTGAAGCCCATAGTTTCGCTGGCATTTGCCGGGAGAGGCTGTATCAATCTTTAACTATTACTATGGAAAACCAACCAGAGAATAACCAACAGGGGCAATCTGCCAAGAAGAACTCCAACGTTATTTATTTTTTGATAGCTGTTGTGGTGGCACTTTTAGGTACGGATGTTTACCTATACATGCAAAAAAACAAGTCGGATATTAAGATCGTTTACCAAAATGACGAGAGAACTCGACTGCAAACTGAATTGGATAGCCTGGAAGCACAAATTGAGCAGGTAAACGCTGGTCGTTCTAAAATGACAGCAGCCATGCAAGCTAAAAACGATTCGCTGCAGCTAAAGATCAGGGTATTGCGCAGTGAGCTCGCCAAGGGCAAGCTAACTAAAGCCGAACTAAACAAAGCCCAGGAAGATATTAAACAGCTACGCTATTTTGTAACCAAGTATACTGCCGATATTGAGGAGTTAAAAAAACAAAACAACACCTTAGCCACCGAGCGCGATACCTTGAAAAACAACCTGGCCACCGTTAGCCAGAAAGCTACTGCGCTCGAACAAAAAAACCAGGAGCTGGATAACAAAGTAAAAGTAGCATCAGCCATAAAGGTAGCCACTGCCGAAGTAGTAGCCTACAAAGTGAAGAACAGTGGCAAGGAAAGCGACGTTACTAAAGCTAAGCAGGCTACCAAAATTAAAATAAACTTTACCGTTGCCACTAACGCTGTTGCCGAAAAAGCCCTTCATGATGTTTATGTACGTGTGATAGACCCAACAGGTAACCTCATCACACAAACGGATTCAGGTACTTTTAATGCCGATAGCCAGGATTTGCAATACACTTATAAGACTGCCATTGACTATCGCGATGATGGTAGTATGTACACAATTGACTGGGTTAATCCTCTACCCTTCCAAAAAGGCACGTATACTATTATTTTATATGCCGACGGTTATACAATGGGCAAAACCAGCATTACCCTTAAATAGCCCTCAATTACAAAAGCAACAACAAAGCGCACCGGAAATCCGGTGCGCTTTGTTATAATAATCAACTACCATTGATAACGCGTTTATTACAGTTATAATCAACTGTGATCTGTTGGCTTTAAACGCACACCTTTACATCTCTATATGCACAAAAAAAGGGATGCTTACGCATCCCTTTTCCGTTAGTAGTAGTTAGTTAGTATGATAGTTTAAGTTTGTATACTATAGTTCTTCGTCGTGCTGAGAAATATCCAGGCCGGCTATCTCTTCTTCCGGAGTAACACGAAGCGGGCTAATAAGGTCGGTAACCTTAAGCAAGATAAACGAGCCGATGAAAGCGAAAGCGGATACCGCTACAAGCGCTATAAGGTGTTTAACAAACAATCCTGTTTCGCCATAGAAAAGGCCATTAGCACCTGCACTGTTTACTGTTTTAGTGGCAAATACACCGGTAAGCAACATCCCCATCATACCGCCAACGCCGTGGCAAGGGAATACATCAAGTGTGTCATCAATGCTGGTTTTGCTTCTCCATATAACCACCAGGTTACTTACTACGGCCGATACGATACCCACAATTAACGAGCTTGAAACGGTGATATAACCGGCAGCAGGCGTAACCGCTACCAAGCCTACAACAGCACCTATACATGCACCAAGAGCAGATGGTTTCTTACCCCTGAGCATATCAAAGAATATCCATGACATGGCCGCAGCTGCAGATGCGGTTGTGGTAGTAGCCAAGGCAGTAGCTGCTAATTCGCCAGAACCCAAAGCAGAACCCGCGTTGAAGCCGAACCAGCCGAACCAAAGTAAACCTGTACCTAATATTACGTAGCTGATACGTGCCGGCGCATGTGTTTCAGGCAGGTCAGTTCGTTTTTTAAGATAAAGAGCTGAAGCCAATGCCGCCCAGCCTGCAGACATGTGTACTACTGTACCGCCTGCAAAATCAAGCACACCTAATTTAAAGAAATAGCCTTGTGGGTGCCAGGTGGCGTGTGCAAGAGGTATATAAATAATAACGATAAACAGTGTTATAAAAATCAGGTATGAATTAAAACGGATACGCTCGGCAAATGCACCGGTTATTAAAGCCGGTGTAATTACCGCAAACTTTAGCTGGAACATGGCAAAAAGGATCACCGGGATAGTACCCCAAGCCACGCCAATGGTATTCTGCATCATAAAGAAGCTCTTGGGGTTGCCTAAAAAGCCTCCGCCAATGTCATCTCCAAAAGCCATACTAAATCCAAACACCACCCAAATAATGGTAATGAGCCCCATACACACAAAGCTTTGCAGCATGGTAGAAATCACGTTCTTTTTACGCACCATACCACCATAAAAGAATGCCAAGCCAGGTGTCATTAACAATACAAGCGCTGTGGAGATGAGCAACCATGCAATGTCTGCCTTGTCAAAAGTAGCAGGTTTAGCCGCTGCGGTGTTGCCCGGATATAGAAGGGCAAGTACCACAACTACAACCAGAATGAGAAAGGGTACAACTTTTTTCATTTTTTTAGTTTAAAGTGAAGAGTTTAGTTAATTAATCGTTAGTTAGTAGTTAATAAGGGTTATATATTTTCGGTTTTTACAGCATTTATCCAAATTATATCATCAAAACGATAGATATAAATAATTTTAGTCAAATAATCGCTACTTAAAACTAATAAATCATTTTTATTTAAACAATTATATCAAATTTATAATAATAAATGCAATAAAATTTTATTTTTATTTATATAAACACATATAAATAAAAATATTTCAATAAAAATAATTTATAATCCTACATAAATGTGAAAAACCGACAGTTATAAGGCACTAATTAAAGAAACAGGAAACAGAATGGTGTTTTTTTACCCAATGAATATCATAGAGCTGATTTCAGAGGCAGACAAATTGTCTAAAAATGAAAAAGGCCACTTAAAAGTGGCCTTTTTCTATATTGAGAGGATTTCAACTATTTTTAAGAGGTTCGGATTGATCTCCTCTACGTGCTTGCAAGCATATTCAAATGGCGTGTAGGTAATTTCGTTGTGAACAATACCTATCATCTCATTACGATGACCATCGCGTAAAGCTTCAACTGCGGCTACACCCATACGGCTTGCCAATACCCTATCCATACACGATGGGCGGCCACCACGTTGGATGTGCCCAAGTATAGAAACACGGGTATCATAATGCGGGAAGCGTTCTTTTACATGGCGCCCTATTTCAAAAGCACCACCTGCATCGTCACCTTCAGCAACAATAACAATTTTAGATAGCTTGTCCTTACGGCCGGTTTCCAGCCTTTCGCACAAAGCACCTATGTTGGTTTCCGTTTCCGGTATAATAATGGCTTCAGCACCCGATGCAATACCTGTGCGCAAAGCAATAAGGCCCGAGTCGCGCCCCATTACTTCGATTATAAACACACGATCGTGTGATTCTGCCGTATCACGTATCTTATCTACCGCATCAATCACGGTATTAATGGCCGTATCATAGCCTATGGTAAAGTCAGTACCGGCAAGGTCATTATCAATGGTGCCGGGCAGGCCTACCACAGGTATATCGTACTCGTTACCAAAAATACGTGCGCCGGTAAAAGTACCGTCGCCGCCAATGGCCACAAGCGCGTCAATACCGTGCATTTTCAACTGATCATAGGCCAACTTGCGGCCTTCCGGAGTTCTAAATTGCTCGCTACGGGCGGTCTTAAGAATGGTACCCCCCCTTTGTATGATGTTGGCAACCGATTTACGGTCCATCGAGAAAAGCTCACCATTGATCATGCCCTCGTAACCGCGTCGGATACCGGTTACTTCTATACCATAGTAATAGGCAGATCTTACTACCGCTCTAATGGCGGCGTTCATGCCCGGGGCATCACCACCAGATGTAAAAAGTCCTATATTTTTTATTTGCGTCATTTTGTAAGAAGGCGCTTTAAAAGTCTATACAAAAAGAGATACTCTACTAAACACCTATACTAAGGTGTTATTGGTAAAGCAAGCGCGAAGTTACATTATTTTTTTAGTTTGAACTTACTTTTTATAAGCCGCAATGCCGCTATCGAGGTATTTTACAAACTCCGTTATATTTTGGTTGGCACCCTGAGGTGGCACCAGCGTTTCGCCTTTTTCGTTAATAATCACATAATAAGGCTGGGCGTTAGAGTTGTATTTGGCCACTTCCATGTCAAGCCATTTGCCCCCAAGTGTAGTTATTTTTTTACCCGGCGACACGGCAGATTCAACCTGTTCCTCTTTAGCAAGTTCGGTTTTATCGTCTATCACCAGTTGCAACATTACAAAATCATTCTTTAGGCGTTTGTAAACTTCCGGGTTCGGAAATACATTTTGCTCCATCAAGCGGCAGTTCACACAATTCCAGCCGGTAAAATCTATTAAGATAGGCTTTTTTAACTGCTTTGATACTTCTACGGCCTGGTCATAATCATACCAGTCGTCAAGGCCTTTAACTTTGGGCAGGCGCTTAAATAATTCTTCGTATTTCTTGTCTTTTATAGTGGTAGTGTTGGTTGACGCGGCACTTGCTGCAACGCCCGTACCCGACGAAAGGTCGAAATCCTGCGTGCTCAACGGTGGCAGCAATGCGCTTATTGATTTTAATGGCGCCCCCCATAAGCCCGGTATCATATAAAAGGTAAATGCAATTACTACCAGAGCAAAAAAGGTTCTGGTTACGCTGAGGTGCGGCACATCGCTATCGTGTGAAAATTTGATCTTGCCAATAAGGTACAAACTCATTAGCACTCCAATGGCTATCCATATAGAAAGTACCACTTCCCTGTCAATGAGGTTCCAGTGATAGGCCAGGTCAACATTCGACAGAAATTTTAACGCGAACGCTATTTCAATAAAGCCTAAAATAACCTTTACGCTATTAAGCCATCCGCCAGACTTGGGTAAGCTTTTTAGCGCCGATGGGAAGGTGGCAAATATGGTAAATGGTAAAGCTATAGCTAATGAGAACCCGAACATCACTACAGCAGGCGCAAGCCTGTCGCCCTTGGTAAAAGCGCTTGATAACACGCCGCCAATAGCCGGCCCCGTACATGAAAACGAAACTACCACCAACGTAGCAGCCATAAAGAAGATACCCGCAAAACCGCCCTTATCAGAGTTAGCATCCAGCTTGTTTGCCAAAGAACTGGGCAATGTTATTTCAAAAGCCCCCAGGAAAGACGCGCCGAATACTATCAGCATCAGGAAGAAGAAAAGGTTAAAAATACCATTGGTTGCCAAGCCATTTAATGCGGCCGGGCCGAAAATAATGGTAATAAGCAACCCGAACACCACGTAAATAAAGATGATGGATATACCGTAAAGGCATGATTGCCATATGGCACTGGCGCGGCTCCCCCCTCTTTTAGTAAAAAAGCTTACCGTTAAGGGCAACATAGGATAAACGCAAGGCAATAAAAACGCTGCAAAACCACCTAAAAAGCCTATTATAAATAATTGCCAAAGGCTTTTTGGCGAATCCGTACCGCTTGCACCTGGTGCGGCTTTTACAATGGCTTTAGCAGAATCCGTTTTCGCTTTGGCAACAGAATCGGCCTTTTTCTTGTTTTGTGCCAATTGCTGTGAAGCAGACGGCGCCTCGGTAAACTGTACATCGCCGGTTGAAACCGTATCAGCAGCAGTTTGAGCGGCTGATAAACGGCCTGTAGTGAAAACAAAAAATATGGCTATAAGTATAAAAGTATAGCGTAAAAGGCCGCGGCCTGTAGCAGGTGTCATTTTAGCGAGGTATTATAAATTTATTTAACCGGTATGCTGAACTTAACTTCGTCTGGGGGAAGGCATTTCGTATCGTTACAGGTCATAAACTCCAGTTTACCGGTAACTGTAGTAGCTTTAGCTTTCAACTTGATTTTTTGCTGAAAAACCACCGAGTTTTCAAAAAAGCCTACATTCATGCTAAAAGCCTTTTCGTATCGGTTTATAGGTGCAGGCTCAATGGTTTTACCAACCAGGGTATATTCTTTCGATGGGTCAAAAGTAAAAGATGTTTTTACGGGCCCGCCTTCTTTTACGTTTTGCGAGTAAACATGCCAGCCTTTATCAATAGTAGCACGTATTAATACAGTAGCCTCAGTAGCACTGGTTTTTTTGGCAGCAAAAGCCCAGGTAACATGCGATTCTATTTGCGCTTTGGCGCCCACAGAAAATAAAAAAATAGCGCTAACCGCTAAAAGTAACTTCTTCATTATTATTTGTTTAAAAATTCTATTTCCTTTAATTGATAATATTGCGTACCCAATTCCTGCTCCACAATCAGTAAACCCTCTTCCTTAACCCCGGATACCATGCCTTCAAATATCTCACCGTTGGACTTGAACCATCTTTTTTGGTTTAACCCATATAACCGGCTTTCATACGTATCTCTTAATGCGGTATACTTTCCGGCTTTTAGTTTAAGGTACCACGCTTCGGTATGATTACAAATCTCCGCTAATATATTTTTTAATTCATAATTCTTATGCAATATATTTTTGATGGATGTGGCGCTACCTGCGCTAGCAGGGAAATGCTCCTGGTTCACATTAAGCCCTATCCCCACAACCGAATATTTGATTTGCGAGCCTGTTAGCACGTTCTCAACGAGCATACCTCCCAGTTTATTATGCTGATAATAAATATCATTGGGCCATTTTATCTTAAGATTGTCACGCAACAGGGGGTACAATGCGTCATATACTCCCATACTTACCGCACGGGTTAAATCAAATTGCTGGTGCGCGTTTAAAAAAGATGGCCTTAATAAAATGCTGAAAGTTAAATTTTTCCCGGGCTCGGCATGCCAGCTATTGTCGCGCTGCCCGCGGCCGGCAAACTGATCTTCTGCCATAATGACCGTACCTTCCGGTACTGGCTTGGAATTTGACAGCATGTTTTTTAGGAATGTATTTGTTGAGTCAACTTCTTTGAGCTCCACTAAATTTTGTCCAACAAATAATCCTGAAAATATGTTATTTTGCAACGTACAATATTTAAAAAACTAAAATCGTTCAAAACTAAATCTTTTTAATGGTAAAAAGTAAAGTAATAAATGAGTCGGCTTATATATCAGAGCTTGCCATACATGGCATGCAGGAGAAAAAAGGCAATGATCTGGTTAGGCTCGACTTAAGAAATATCAACAGCTCGGTAGCAGACTATTTTGTAGTTTGCCACGCTGATTCAACTACACAGGTAAAGGCAATTGCCGGAAGTGTTGAAGACGAGGTATATAAAGCGTTACAGATAGAGCCCTGGAGAAAAGAAGGGTTAGAACACGGAGAATGGATACTGCTTGATTATGTTGATGTAGTTGTACACATCTTCAGGACAGATAAACGTGAGTATTACGGCGTTGAAGACCTTTGGGGCGACGCTGAAATTAAAAGCTACAAAAGCGCCTAATAAAAGCTCAAAACCGTTTCGTACCCCACTAAATTAATTTACAGCCAATTGAGCTTGAATAAAATGGAAATTAAAGACAAGAAAACCGATAGTCAAAAACCCCTTCGCAGGGTACCCAATAAAAAGTCAAACCCCAAGCCCCCTAAATTTAACCTGATGTGGCTTTATGCCATATTAATTATTGGGTTGTTTGTAATACCAACCATATGGGGAGGCAGCACCGGCAAGCAAATAGATTTCCAGACGTTTAGCAACACCATGCTTAAGGCGCATGATGTTGACCATATTACTGCCTATAAAGAAGGCGACCTGGTAAAAGCCGATGTTTACATTAAGAAAGATAGCCTTAGCAAACCCAAATATGCTGATGTAAACAAACAGCAGCGCAGCTTTGCCATGAGCAATGATGGGCCTCAGTATTACTTTACTGATGCCAGCTATGAAAGCTTAAAACAATCACTCACCGCGGCTGAGAAAGACCTGCCCGATGCGGAAAAAACACCTATAAAATATGAGCAGGGTAAGGAAAACCTGTTAAGCAACTGGCTGGTACAGTGCATTATTATGGCGGTGTTGCTGGTTGGTGTATGGTTGTTTATTATGCGCCGTATGAGTGGTGGTGCCGGTGGTGGCCCTGGTGGCCAGATATTTAATATCGGCAAATCAAAAGCTACGTTATTTGATAAAGAAGCTCAGGTTACTGTTACCTTCAATGACGTTGCCGGGTTGGAAGAGGCGAAACAGGAAGTGATGGAAATTGTAGACTTCCTTAAAAATCCTAAAAAATACACCAATCTGGGTGGTAAAATACCCAAAGGCGCCCTGCTTGTTGGTTCGCCGGGTACTGGTAAAACGCTTTTAGCTAAAGCTGTAGCCGGTGAAGCACATGTACCTTTCTTCTCATTATCGGGTTCTGATTTTGTGGAGATGTTTGTGGGTGTTGGTGCTTCACGCGTACGCGATTTATTTAAACAGGCGAAAGACAAAGCCCCTTGTATCATATTTATTGATGAGATAGACGCCATTGGCCGTGCACGTGGTAAAAACAATATTGTTGGCGGTAATGATGAACGTGAAAACACCCTGAACCAATTATTGGTGGAGATGGATGGTTTCGGTACCGACTCCGGTATTATCATACTTGCAGCAACCAACCGCCCCGACGTGCTTGACTCGGCCTTATTACGACCCGGCCGTTTTGACAGGCAAATATCTATTGACAAACCGGACCTTAACGGCCGTGAGCAGATTTTTAAAGTACACTTAAAACCTTTAAAGTTAGCTGCGGATGTTGATGCCAAAAAGCTATCGGCCCAAACTCCTGGCTTTGCCGGTGCCGAAATTGCTAACGTGTGTAATGAAGCAGCACTGATAGCAGCCCGCCAAAATAAAGAAGCCGTTGACATGCAGGACTTCCAGGACGCGATTGACCGTGTGATAGGTGGTTTAGAGAAAAAAAATACTTTGATCTCTCCTGAAGAAAAGCGCGTAGTTGCTTATCATGAAGCCGGCCATGCCATTGCAGGATGGTTCCTGGAGCATACCGATCCATTGGTAAAGGTATCTATTGTACCGCGCGGTGTTGCCGCCCTGGGATATGCGCAATACCTGCCTAACGAGCGCTTTCTTGTAGCCAAGGAAGAACTGATGGATGATATGATCCTCTCTATGGGGGGCCGTGTTGCAGAGGATATTGTTTTTGGTAAAATAACCACCGGCGCGCTAAGCGATCTGGAGCGCATTACCCGGCTGGCCTATGGCATGGTTAAAATATATGGCATGAACGAAAAAGTAGGTAACTTATCGTTCTATGACCCGCATGGCGAAAACCAGTTTAATAAACCATACTCAGATACCACAGCAGAGCTAATTGACTCTGAAGTGCGCAAGCTGGTAGATGTGATCTACAGCAAAACCAAGGACCTGCTTACTCAACACCGCGAAGGCCTTGAAAAAGTGGCAGCGAAGTTATTAGAGAAAGAGGTATTATTCCAGGCAGACCTGGAAGAGTTATTGGGTAAACGCCCGTTTGAACACCGCACTGCTTATGACAAATTTGTTAATGGTGATAACACGCTTACGCCTGACAACAATGCCATTCCTGAAAGTGTAATTAACCCCGAAGCGTCAAACATGGAAACGCCGGAAGGTAAATAATAAACTATACGAATAAGCCGCCGGCGTTGCCGGTGGCTTTATTTTTTCATATTCATGAAAGACATCACCACATCTAAAGAAAAGCTTTTAAAAAAAGTCCGTAAAGCGCTTTTAGAGAAACGTGATAACCCATATCCCAACCTGGAGGAACAACCCATGTACCCGCCGGTAGCGGAGGTACCTGAGGTATTATTCGCTGAAAAATTTACAGCCATAAACGGGCAGTTTGTATACTGCGAAAATGAGATACAATTTATTGAGAATCTGCTTGAGTTGGCTCATGAACGCAAATGGCACAAGATATATTGCTGGGAGCCTGCCCTGCAGGAAATATTAAAACAATACGAATATCCCTTTTACGAAACGGATAAGGACTTTGAACTGGCTGATGTTGGCTTTACCCTTTGCGAAGCGCTTATTGCCCGCAACGGCACCATTCTGCTATCTAATGCCAATGCTGCAGGCAGGCGTTTAAGTATATATCCACCCGTACACATTGTACTTGCCTATTCTTCTCAGATAGTACTTGATCTTAAAGATGGCTTTAAGCTTATCAAGGAAAAATATGGTAATCAGTTACCGTCTATGATCACACATGTAACCGGGCCAAGCCGTACAGCTGATATTGAAAAAACACTTGTGCTTGGCGCCCATGGGCCAAAGGAGCTTTTTGTTTTTTTATTGGACGCTTAGGCTGATATAGCGCTCATAAAGTTGCTGTTACAGGTGCCTCAATATATTGTCAGATTAAATTGCATTTTGCTAATATTATTAGCAAATTTGTATTATGTCGCATGAGGATAACCCGGAATATTTTAAAGGGAGAGGGGCCCAGGTAAATACGCATAACCGCTTTATTAAAAATAAATACGTACGCGAACACGAAGAGGGGCTTGATGAGCAAATGCTGGAAAACACCCATACACAACTCTTTGAAGAAACCCCCAAAAAGATCGTCAGCGAATCGAACAGTCCGGATCTAAGTCATTTTGTTTCTATAAACCCGTACCAGGGCTGCGAACACGGCTGCATTTACTGCTATGCACGTAATAGCCACGAATATTATGGATTTAGCGCCGGGCTCGATTTTGAGCGGAAGATCATTGTAAAACGTAATGCCGCCGAATTACTGGAGAACCATTTTAATAAAAAAGGCTATGAACCAACGCCCATAGTACTTTCCGGCAACACCGATTGCTACCAGCCTATTGAGCGAAAGCTAAAGATCACCCGCTCATTGCTCGAAGTATTCTACCGCTATCGTAACCCTGTAAGCATCATCACCAAAAACAATGTGGTATTGCGTGATATAGATATTTTGAGCGATATGGCACGCATGAGGCTTGCCCATGTAAATGTTTCTATAACATCGCTAAATGAGGCGGTAAGGCAGAAGCTTGAACCGCGTACGGTAACCGGAGCAGGACGACTGGCCGTTATAAAAAAATTGTCAGAAAAGGGCATACCCTGCCGGGTGATGGTAGCCCCCATTATTCCCGGGTTAAACAGTAATGAAATACCGGATATTATTAAAGCCGCTGCTGATTGTGGTGCTGTTTCTGCTGGGTTTACTATCGTTCGCCTGAATGGCGCTATTGCCGAACTATTTACAGATTGGGTACACAAAGCCTACCCGGACAGGGCCGACAAAATATTGAATATGATACGGGCGTGCCATGGTGGCAATTTAAATGATAGTGAATTTGGCCGCCGTATGAGCGGCGATGGGCATGTTGCTAATTCTATCCATCAATTATACCGGATGGCGTGTGTCCGTTTTTTAGCCGGCCGTGAAATGCCTGCATATGATCTAAGTTTATTTACGCCTAAGGGAGGGAAACAGACGAGTATGTTTTAATCATTGGCATATCATTCCGAGCGATAGCGAAGAATCTTTTAGGTGGCAATAAATACTGCCAGATGCTTCGTTCCTCAGCATGACAAAGGCATCTTACATCCTCATCCTTAACGATACCGACCTGCCCAGTGCTTGCACAAACTCAGGATCTAAAACCGGCTCTGACTCGCGTAACCGCCAAACGTTGTTCTCTTTTAGCAGATGTAGCTTTTCGCCATTGAGCATGAGCTCAAGTTCTGTGGTGTTCTTGTTAATTAAGTTGCTGTTGATGATCTGGTAAACGTAATCCCGATCATTAAATGTTATTCTTAGCGGTAATCCCATACACTGTTCTTCTCTGTTGTAAAATTAAACTATATAACCAGCCAGGAAAATTTATTTGAAATTTAACTATCTGATAAACAGCACGCCCTTTTTCCAGGCAATAAAAAAGCCCCCTTCAAAAGGAGGCTCTCAGTATTCTTAGCTTATTATTTAGTTAGCTTGTTCTTCTTCTAAAGCCATTACTTCATCAACCAGGATACGGCCGCAATGCTCGCAAACGATGATCTTTTTGCGCTGGCGTATATCAGACTGGCGCTGAGGCGGGATCTGGTTAAAACAACCTGAACATGAATCGCGCTGAATAGTTACAACAGCTAAACCGTTCTTTGCGTTTTTGCGCAAGCGGTTATATGCGGTTAGCAAGCGTTCTTCAATATTCTGCTGTGCGCGTTCGGCCTGAGCGGTAAGCTCCGTTTCATCTTTCTCTGTTTCGGCAGTTATGGTACCCAGCTCTTCCTTTTTAGCTTCAAGATCAGCGCGGCGGGCATCAAGATCTGCCTGAGCTTTTTCAAAAATGGTTGTTTTTGAAGCTATCTCATAACCATATTCACGTATCTTTTTCTCGCTTACCTGTATGTCAAGTCCCTGTATCTCTATTTCTTTTGATATAGCATCGTACTCACGGTTGTTCTTTACATCGTTAAGCTGCGCTTCGTATTTTTTTATGTTAGCCTGCGCGTCTTTTATCAGGTTTTTGCGGGTTACAATTTCGTCCTCAAGATCGTCAAGCTCGTTTTTTATTTTCTGAATCCTTGTTTCCAAACCAGCTACATCATCTTCCAGATCGGCAACCTCCATAGGCAGCTCACCTCTAACCTGGCGTATCTTGTCAATTTTGGTGTGGATGGTTTGCAGTTCGTATAAAGCTTTAAGCTTTTGTTCTATGGTTTGTTCCATTAAATAAAATATTTGACGGGGTTTGTATTCACTTTTGTTAAACGGATGGCAAAGTTACTAAATTTTTTCTGAATAAGTTCGCATAATAATTGCTGTGTAAATTGCTCACTTTCAAAATGTCCAATGTCTGCGATCACTATTTTTCCCTCGGCATCAAAAAACTCGTGGTATTTGTAATCTGCTGTTATAAAAACGTCGGCGCCGGCAGCTATTGCATGCTTCAGTAAAAAACTTCCCGAGCCCCCACAAACCGCTACTTTTTTAACCCGCCTTCCCAGCAATGCGGTATGCCTTATTACTTTACAATCCATAGAAGCTTTTATCCCGGCCAAAAAATCAGCTTCATCCATAGCTTCTTCCAGTTCACCGATCATCCCGCTGCCTACCTGCTGGTTTTGGTTGGTTAAACTGTACAGGTCATAAGCCACCTCTTCATAAGGGTGCGCCAATACCAGCGCCATAATGATCTTGCTTTCCAGGTTAGCCGGATAAATACTTTCTATACGCACCTCGGCTTCGCTGTGGCGCATACCCACCTCTCCTACGTAAGGGTTGCTCCCTTCCCCAGCCTTAAACGTACCTGTACCACCGGCGTTAAAACTCACTTCGCTGTAATTGCCAATATGGCCCGCGCCCGCGTGGAACAGTGCTTTCCTTACCTGCTCGGCCTGTTCTACCGGCACAAAAGTTACCAGCTTTTTTAACAGCCCATGCCGCGGCGTTAGTATACGCGTATTGGTTAACCCCAGCGTCTCGCATATTTTAGCGTTAACACCATCCATTATACTATCCAGATTGGTATGTATAGCATAAAGCGCTATGTTATGCCTGATGGCTTTTTCAACAACCCGCTCCACATATGTTTTTCCGTTAAACTTTTTAAGTCCCTTAAATACAATAGGATGGTGAGAGATAATCACCTGGCAGCCGGTGGTAATAGCTTCGTCTACCACCGCTTCAGTACAATCAAGCGATACCAGGGCGTGGTTAATTTCCTGGTCGGGATGGCCAACTATAAGGCCGCTGTTATCATAGTCTTCCTGGTATGCTAATGGGGCGAGGCTTTCCAGATAGGATGTGAGTTGAGATAGTTTCATAGCTCACTAAGGTAACAACAGCGTATCTTTTAAAAAAGTTATTCTTTGTTTTCTTGAATAAACCGCTCTATTTGTTCGCGCGTCATCATCCAATTGTCAGACGCGGGATTGATCACCAGCCCGCTGATGCCGGGCGCGTCTAATATAAATTGCATGGTTTCCATGGCCGGAGAGATCAAGCCAGAAAACCCTTCACGGGTTTTAAACCACAAGTCAATTTCATTCCAATCCGTAAAAAGCGGATAATACTCGTTATTGTTCGTGTCAACTATATGGTAGAATTTGATGGTGCTGCCTTTTTCAAAAACGCCGTTGCCTGCCTCATTTGCCGGCGTAAACACCAGCCCATCGTTTAATATGACCATCAGGAAGTTGGCCCGCTTAAATTCTTTCACAAAAAGCTGAAGATTGGCTTCCGTTTTTTCATGATAAAAGCCCTCTATGGCTTTCTTTAAACCCGGGTTAGTAACGGGCTTATTCACATCTACCTCATTTTCTTTTCCAGAAAACGCTCTTTTAATATTAGAAAATAGCCCCATATTACTTCAAATTAAATTTATTTAAAGGTAACTAACACCATCAAGCCCGGATATAAAACGCAAAAAGGCCAAAACAGTTGTAATATTTTCTTTGGATTTGCCCAGGCAATGTTGCTTATTAGGGCATCCAATTCTTACAGCTGTTTTGGCCTTCTGAATTGTAAAGGTTTGGGTAGATATAGGGTGTACTATGCGTTTTGCTTTTTAACCTTTTTAAGGTCGCCAAGTAATATCCGCATCAGTTCTTTATCAAATTTTGATACTAATTTATGGGTGGTTTGTTTATTCTGGGTTTTCATGGTGTTAAGAGTTTATGTTGTTTATTAATTAGTTGTATTTAGTAAGGGCCGCCCATTTTTACGATCTGGAAACTCTCATAAGCCATTTTCTGGTTGTATTCATTAGCTAATGACTGATGATTGATCAGATCGACAATGGTACCGATAAAGCAGAAACCTGCCGTGAAGAAATATAACAAGCCCATTACTGTTTGCCCCAGCATAAAGCGCTGTACGCCGGCTATGCCGATGAAGCCGATGAGCGTGAAGATTAATACATCCTGTGCGCTTTTTCTTTTACCTGAATAAACCATATAAAAGCTTTGTTTTTGGGTATCGGTAAGGTCATTGGTTGCCTGGTGTAAAAAAGCCATCTCTTCTGTGGTGATGCCTGGTAATGACAGGTATGGGTTATATGCGTTCATGATATTTAGTATTTGTTGTGATTGATGATGTAAAGGTAATATCGTACTAAAAATCAGCCTATACAAAATAGGCGGTGACACTAAAAGCCTCGGTAAGCGCGGCGAAATGCTCGGCGAAAACCACCGGATATTTTTACCGACTATTACCGAACTGGTATCGCCTGGCTTCAATTAAAATAAATATGCGATAGATTAACGCTAATAATACCGGCAAACCCAGCCAATGCGCATGGAAAGAACTTTTAAGATCGCCATGCAAAAGAAACGAAATGGCATGCCCCAAACCACAACCCGGGCACCAGGCAATACCCAAAAGTTTTAGCGGACACAAAGTAAAATGGCCCTGGGCTGCCGGGTTTGTTAACGCCAGGCATACCAAAGCCACTATCCAAAATATCAGTTCGAAGTATTTTCTGAATACGGTTTTAATCAACGCGTTTTGCTTTTGTTGTCAGTATTAAAGATACTGCAAAAGCTTCAATAACACCAACCAATAAAGCGCCAAAAATACGGCCGCTAAAACTTTCAAAAGTACGGGCACTGCTGGCATCATTATTAAACCAGTTGATAAATACAATGCTGCTGAATACGGCAAGCGCACCGCCTACCAATAATATCTTAAAGCTTTGTATTAAGGCTTCCAGAAAACCCATCTGGCCCTTAAGTTCACCATCGCGAAAGTTCTTAACGCCGAAAAATAAGCCGATCAAGGGAATAAGGCCCGAGACATATTCTATTGGCGCTGTCTGGTTATCGGTTATATAGTAACCCATGCCGCGCATAATAAAAAGCCAGATGATGCTGAGTACGCCGATGATTAATCCGAATATTACTGAGTTCTTCATTTGTATAGGATTAGTAAATGTGTCACATATCAAAATATCATTAAAAAGTAAACATATACGCAAATTGTTTGCTCTTATTTATGATAATTGATTGCATAACGGCCGAAAGGCTTATTTACCGTATATTTGCACCGTTTTGAACATCCGGGATATTTTAGAGCGATATAAGGCTGATGAACGGATCACCACGCTGGCAAAGGCACTAAACGCCGGCAAAAATCCAAGAGTACAGCTAAAAGGTTTGGTCGGGTCGGGAGATGCGGCCATGGCCACTGCATTGTATTTTTTACAACATAAGCACATGATATTTGTGCTACCCGAGCGCGAAGAAGCTGCCTATTTCCTATCAGACCTTGAGAATTTGACCGGTAAAGACGTCTTGTTTTTTCCTTCATCGTACCGTAAACCTTTTGAATTTACCCAGCCGGACAGCGCCAATGTGCTGGCCCGTGCCGAGGTGTTAAATGAGCTGAACCATTCTACTGAATATGGCCAACTGATCGTAACCTATCCTGAGGCACTGGCCGAAAAGGTGATAGACCGCTCTTCATTAGAAAAGAACACGCTCGAGATAGGTATTAACAATAAGCTCAGCATTGATTTTATCAACGAGTTTTTGGTTGAATATGATTTTGAGCGTGTCGATTTTGTATATGAGCCCGGCCAGTTCTCTATTCGTGGTGGTATTGTAGACATCTTCTCATTCTCGCACGATCTACCCTATCGTATAGAATTTTTTGGTGACCTGGTAGAATCTATCCGCACTTTCGAGATCGAGAGCCAGCTATCTGTTGAACAGGTGAAACAGATCACGGTTGTTCCTAACGTACAATCAAAGTTTCTGACAGAAAATAATATTTCTCTACTTGAATACGTAGAAGCCGGCACCCAGGTATGGATAAAGGATGTACAATTTACTTTAGACATTATCCAAAGCGGGCACAAAAAAGCTACCGCCTTATGGAAAGCGCTTTCATCTGAAGAAAAGACACAAAACCCTGAATGGATAGATCCGAAGTTCGCGTTTACAGATGAAAAACTGATTGCCGATCAATTACATGATTTCCCGCTGGTAGAGTTTGGCAAGCAGTTCTTTTATAACGATGCCGAAGCCGTTAACTTTGATATGCGCCCTCAGCCATCATTCAATAAAGATTTTAACCTGCTTATCCATAATTTTAAGAACAACGAGGCAGAGAAGATAGAGAACTATATTCTTACCGATTCGGCCAAGCAGGTAGAGCGGCTATACGCTATTTTGGACGACCTTGACAAAACCGTGAAATTCACCCCGGTAAACACTTCAATACGCGAAGGTTTTATTGACAGGGAGCAAAAGCTGGCCTGCTACACCGACCATCAGATATTTGACCGCTACTATAAGTATAAACTTAAAAAAGGCTATCAACGCTCGCAGGCCATTACGCTGAAAGAACTGCGAGACCTAAAGCCGGGCGATTTCATCACCCATATTGACCACGGTATTGGTAAATACGCGGGTCTGGAGAAAGTAGAGGTGAACGGCAAAACGCAGGAGATGATCCGCCTGGTTTATGCCGATAATGATCTGCTGTACGTGAACATTAATTCCCTTAACCGCATCAGCAAATATAGCGGAAAGGAAGGCACTGCCCCCCGCATGAACAAGCTGGGGACCGATACCTGGGAGCGCCTCAAGAAAACAACAAAAAAAAAAGTTAAGGACATCGCCCGTGATCTCATAAAGCTTTACGCGGTGCGTAAGGCCCAAAGCGGCAATGCCTTCTCGCCCGATAGTTACCTGCAAACCGAGCTCGAGGCTTCGTTTTTGTACGAGGACACACCTGACCAGGAAAAGGCAACTGCCGACTTTAAAAAGGACATGGAGTCGCCACACCCGATGGATCGCCTGATATGCGGCGATGTGGGTTTCGGTAAAACCGAAGTAGCCGTACGTGCCGCATTTAAAGCGGTGGCTGATAGCAAACAAGTGGCTATACTGGTACCAACCACCATCCTGGCCGCCCAACATTACAAAACTTTTAGCGACCGACTTAGAGGCTTTCCTGCAAATATCGACTACATCAATCGCTTTAAGACCAACAAACAGATCAAAGAAACGCTTGAAAAACTTAAAGAGGGTAAAATAGATATTATTATCGGCACGCATCGCCTGGTAAGTAAGGATGTAAAGTTTAAAGACCTCGGCCTCATGATCATTGACGAGGAGCAAAAATTTGGCGTAACCGTTAAAGAAAAGCTGAAACAAATGCGCGCCAATGTGGATACGCTTACATTGACGGCTACTCCTATCCCACGCACGCTGCACTTCTCATTAATGGGCGCACGCGACCTTTCCATTATCTCTACCCCGCCACCCAACCGGCAGCCGGTAGTTACGGAACTGCATGTATTTAACGACACGCTGATAAAAGATGCTGTACAGTTTGAGATAGAACGCGATGGACAGGTATTCTTTATCCACAACCGCGTGGCCGATCTGCCGCAGTTAGGTGCATTGATACATAAACTGGTACCCAAAGCCCGTGTAGGTATTGCCCATGGCCAGTTAGACGGCGACGCGCTGGAAGATGTGATGCTTAAGTTTGTGAACCATGAGTACGATGTATTGGTGGCCACCACCATTATTGAGGCCGGGTTGGATATCCCGAACGCCAATACCATTATCATCAATCATGCCCATATGTTCGGACTGAGCGACCTGCACCAGATGCGCGGCCGTGTGGGGCGGAGTAATAAGAAGGCATTTTGTTACTTGCTGAGTCCGCCGTTGAGCACTTTGACGAACGAGGCTCGTAAACGATTGAGCGCCATAGAAGAATTTAGTGACCTCGGCAGCGGCTTTAACGTGGCCATGCGTGACCTGGACATCCGTGGCAGCGGTAACCTTTTGGGTGCCGAACAAAGTGGCTTTATAGCGGAGATAGGCTTCGAGATGTACCACAAGATACTGGACGAGGCCATACAAGAGCTTAAGGAAGATGAGTTTAAAGGTGTTTTCCCTGAAGAAAAGCCGAAACCGTATATCAGCTTCACCCAGATAGATACCGACCAAGAAATACTGATACCCGATGAGTACGTAACCAACATTGGCGAGCGTTACAACCTGTATACCGAACTAAGCAAACTGGAAAACGAAACAGAATTACAGTCATTTCAGCAGCAGCTGCATGACCGCTTTGGTCCTATCCCCCACCAGGTAAACGAGTTGTTTAACTCCATACGCTTGCAGTGGTTAGGTAAGGGCATTGGGTTTGAAAAGCTCTCTCTAAAAAATAATGTGCTGCGTGGTTACTTTGTAAGCAACCAGCAATCGCCCTATTTTGAAACCGATGAGTTCCGCGAAGTACTGAACTTTGTACAGCGTAACCCAAGGCGCACCAACCTCAAAGAGGTAAAGAACACGCTGCGTTTAAGCGTAGAGCGAGTAGGCTGTATACAAGAAGCCCTTGAAATATTAGAAGAAATGCGGGTGATTTGGGCGTAAGTTAAAGATTAAACAATCTTAATTCAAGTTTGCTCTTTCTGCAACGTAAGATGGCTTTGTAAAGCATCCAATAAGCATTTGGCCGATTAATGATTTCGCCTGTTAAAGTTCCATCCTGATTCAAAGTCGTTGAGTGCCCACCCACACTATTAATATACGTTATTCCATCGTTTAACAATCCATGATGGTATGCGTAAATGATAGTTGTCGCATTTCCGATTTCATTTTGAAATTGAAATTGACGTTGACTACTTGTGTCGCCAAGAAAATCAAATTCATATAAAAATGGCAGTGAATATTGTATAATTAACTTTTCAATGCCAGAGTTATTGTGATACTTCGGTTTACCTGTTGAATAGTCACTTTCGAACTCTTCAGCTAAAGTTTTTAAAGCTGCTTCTAAATCCATTGGACGAGCGAAAAATTGCCCAAGTAGATGAATTAAGACAATTAATGGATATCTTTCTCCTGGAACAAGGCCCGCTTGACGATGGATATTCACATTAGGTAAACTATATTCTCTAAATCTTATAAAATTTCTAATTCTAACGTGTTCGCGGCTGATAAGCGAAGATATGATAGATTCAAAAACATTGTAGAAATTAGTCCGTTCAATCCCGTATATAGCACTATATTCTGACAAATTAGTACCATTTGGATAATATTTAGCCAAACAATCTTTCCCTGAAACCAACTTTTTAATACTCTCAATTAGAAATTTCTTGTTGTTAAAAAAAAGATACTCTGAGAGTAAAATTTATCTATGTAGCCATGAAATTCCGCCTTTTCTCCATACTTATGGTGAAATAAATTTTCAACAGTATTAATATCACAAATAAGGATTACTTTGTCAAAAGAAAACTTATTTGTCTCAAAGCGGCTATCATTATGTGCCGTAAATATGTTAAATATCCGAAAAATATGTTCAGCATCTAATCGATCTAAATCGTCGATTATCAAAACGACCTCTTTTTCAGAAGATTCTCTTATTTTATTAAGATATTCTTTAATCTTAGCTGTAAAAAAGTCGAACTCACGGGGAGACCCTCTTTGCATCCTTATATCGACCAAATAATTAACTACAGCGTCTTCATCCGTTGAAGTCAGGTCTTTTTTATTATTTTGATAATCCGCAATCAACTTGGAAATTCCTTCTTTAACGGAATCCAAAGACTCGGCTTCAGGCATAAAAGCTTTTAACGCACTTTTTGCCAAATTATAAAAATCCAGCTTATTTAAAACAAAAGATTGTGCTAATAACAAGTCGTTAAAATCCGTTTCATTTAAATCTAAGTAGTCAGAAAACCTTTCGAAAATTTGCGTTAGAACATCATATTTAATTAATTCAAACACATCCGTGTTCGAAGAAACGCTGTAGTCAGTAGGTTGCAATGTAACCGTTAAGTAATCTTTATGAGCTTTAAATATTTCTTCTAAAAAGAATGTTTTACCAGCTCCAAAAGGAGCTGAAAACAAAAGACGTTTGTTTCCATCTTGTTTAAGATGCTCTTCAAATCTTTCAGACTCCGTTGAAATTGGTACTGTATAACTCATCACCCCACTTTCTGATAAATCCCTCTCAAATTCCTACCCAACTCGCGATAGTCCAGTCCATAACCAACAACAAATTTGTTAGGGATCTGGAAGGCAACGTAGCGCAGCTCTTCAATGCTATGTTCAATGGCTTCGGGCTTTAGCAGCAGGCTGCAAACAGTGATTGATCTGGGCTGGCGCACTTGTAGTTTCTCGATCAGAAATTTTATGGTGTTACCGGTATCAATAATATCCTCTATAAGGATAATGTCGCGGTCTTTAATATCTATGGTCAGGTCAAAGTCCTCGCGTATCTGGCGGGTGCTTGATGTACCGCCGAAATAGGAAGCCAGTTTCACAAATGTAACCTCGCAGGGCACTACTATCTCGCGAACCAGGTCGGCAATAAACAGGAAGCTGCCGTTAAGTACGCCAACAAAAACCGGCTGGCGGCCTTCAAAATCGTTATTTATATCTTGTGCAACTTCGGCTATGCGTTGCTGTATCGCCTCATGCGAAAACAAGGGTTCAAACTCAAGGTCGTCTATTTGTAATTTCATATTGTAAACATACATAAACGCAAACAAATTGCATGTTTATACGCTATCTTTGAACGTTTTATGACAGACCATCAGATACATACCTTATCAAACGGCATCCGCATACTCTTTAAACATTCACCATCGCCTATTACGCATTGTTGCTTTGTATTTAACGCAGGCTCACGCGATGAATTGCCCGAAAAAGAAGGCCTGGCGCATTTTATAGAGCACATGCTGTTTAAAGAAACCCATCGCCGCAACACCACGCAGATACTTAACAGGCTGGAGCTGGTGGGCGCCGACCTGAACGCTTATACCACCAAAGAGTATACCTGCATACACGCCTCGCTCCTAAACCAGCATTTGGAGCGGGCTGTAGACCTCTTTGAAGACATCATTTTTCATTCCACCTTCCCGGAAGATGAAATGGAGAAAGAACGCGGCGTTATCCTTGACGAGATAGCTTCCTACCAGGACCAGCCCGAAGAAGCCATACAGGACGACTTTGAGGAATACCTGTTTAAAGGCCACCCTATCGGCAATAACATTTTAGGTACCACCGAAAGCGTTGCGGCCATTTCGCAGCAGGATATTCATCAATTCATTAAAGCTACTCACAACACCCATCAAATGGTGTTTGCCGTTTACGGCAATTATGATTTTCAAAAGCTGATAAAGCTTTGCAGTAAATATTTTGAGCCTATACCTGAAAATAACACCGCAAAACAACGGGTAGCGCCCGGCATGCACCATAACGGTATTTACGTTGTGCAAAAGCCTATTACGCAAACCCATTGTATCATAGGCGGCAGGGCATATCCATCAGCCCACAAGCATAAATACGGACTGCTGTTGCTTAATAACATTTTGGGGGGCATGGGCATGAGCAATCGCCTTAACCTGGAGATACGCGAAAAGCATGGTATTGCCTATACCATAGAATCTAATTACACTTCGCTTACCGATACCGGCATATTTTCCATATACTTTGGCACCGATGCCGGCAAAGCTGCGAAGGCCGCTAAACTCGTGGAGCGTGAGTTGAAAAAACTACGCGAGAACCGTTTAGGCGAGGTGCAGCTAAAACAGGCAAAAGACAAGTTTATTGGACAAATTGCCCTTGCCGAGGAAAGCCGCATGAGCTTAATTATTTCCATGGCCAAAAGCTTAATGGATTTTGGCCACATTGATACGCTTGAAGATGTGTTTGCCAAAGTTAACGCGGTAAGCGCTGATCAGTTACTCGAGATCAGCAATGAAATTTTTGATAATGACCATATGATAACCTTGTTGTTTGAGCCTAAATAAATAAAACCTTTACCTTTGTAAAATGAAATATCCGATTGTAGCTTACGGCGATCCTGTTTTACGTAAAAAAGCGACTGCGATTGAGCCCGACGAATACCCGCATATAAAAGAACTGGTTGATAACATGTTTGAAACCATGTATGGCGCCCGCGGCGTAGGTTTGGCCGCCCCACAGGTGGGCATGTCCATGCGCTTATTTGTGGTTGACGCTACCCCTTTTGACGATGAGGAACCGGAGTTAAAAAACTTTAAAAAAGTTTTCATAAATGCCGCCATGCTTGATGAAAGCGGTGAGGAATGGTCATTTAACGAAGGTTGCCTGAGCATACCGGATATCCGCGAAGATGTAAGCCGCAAGCCTGTTATACGTATTTCCTACTATAATGAAAACTGGAAACATCATGAAGAAACCTTTAGCGGAATGGCTGCCCGGATCATACAACACGAATACGACCATATTGAAGGCAAATTATTTACCGATAAATTGAGTCCGCTTCGCAAGCGTTTAATAGAAAAGAAACTAAACGATATTTCAAAAGGCGCTGTTGATGTAGATTACCGCATGAAATTCCCTGCAGCCAAAAAAGGTCGTTAAAAGAGAAACAAGACAGCAACAGTCAGGAATCAAGAGCTACTTAGCTCAACCTCCTCCTGTATAAAAATAAAGAAGCCGCTTAGTATTAAGCGGCTTCTTTATTCTGTCTTGATTCTTGACTCTTATATCTTGACTCTCCTTACTTACCTCCTCCATCAGTAATGGATTTTATGAGGCTTCCCCATGCAAGCGGGTTAAGCAAAGGGTTGGTGCGTGAATGCGAATTAAGTATCTCGTTGTGCATAGATTGCGTGTTGGCCGCTTGTATTTCCTGCGCGTCTCGTGGCAGGGTGTTGGTCATGGCGGTTATAGAAGCACGGCTGATGTTTTTCCGGGCAATTTCCAGGTCGTCATCCGCAATCTTGGCATTAACAAAATCTTTTCTAAACTCATCAGTAGTAGCCCACGGAAACACCCTCACCATCGGCAGGTTGGTTATTTGCGGCTTAAGCACAATCTTGGCGGTATAGCTTCTGTTTTTGGTGTTCTGAGGCATGGTTACCATAGTTGCCGCATAACCAATAGCGGTAAACTGCAACGTATCCTGCTCATGGGCAACAAATGAAAAATAGCCATTGTAGTTGGTTATAACAACGCTTTTGTTGTTGCTTAAGTTGGTAATAGTTACATAAGGAACAATTACATTGGTACTATCCGCATTGTATACAATACCACTAAACTGCACCAGCGGCTTCTCTTTGTTTTGCGCAAAGGCCGATACCGATAACAGTAAAAATAATATTATGCCGAACAGTTTTCTCATGTCTTCAACATCACACCAAATACGTGCCGAATTTTGTTTTATTATCTAAGGACAGCAAAAATACTGCATGGTACTTTGGCAATGCAATTTTTTAACAAAACTTAACAACTATTGTAAATTTTCCGGAAGCACGGCATTTGGGTCGTCCATTGCCGTTAGGTTTATTGCTTCAATAGCTGTTATTTCGGGCACAGCCTTTTTAACAGCCTGTTCAATACCGGCCTTAAGCGTCATGATACTCATGGGGCACGAACCGCAAGAGCCCAGCAATTTAAGCCTTACTACGTTTTCAGGGGTTATTTCTTCAATAGAAACGTTACCGCCATCGGCCTCCAGATAGGGCCTTATGGTATCTAACGCTGCTTCCACCTGATCATTTAAACTCATTTATATATACTTTTAAGTAAAGATATTAATTATTTACCGCATTTAAAACATGCATTCTTTCGGCATTAATGATGGATACCTGTTGTGCCACACGTTCGGCCATTAACATAAATGCCTGGTTCATAGGGCTGGTTTCATCCAGCACAATGGGTTTACCGGCATCGCCGGAATCACTGATTCCCTTCACCAGTGGGATCTCGCCCAAAAATGGCACCTCAAGCTGCGCGGCCAGTTTCTGCCCGCCGCCCTGGCCAAAAATGTAATATTTATTTTCAGGCAGTTCTGCCGGGGTAAAGTAAGCCATGTTTTCAACAATACCCATTACCGGTACGTTTATGGCTTCCATCATGAACATACCTATACCTTTTTTAGCATCGGCAAGAGCTACGTTCTGCGGCGTGGTTACAACCACAGCACCGGTGATAGGGAAGCTCTGGGTAACCGTGATGTGGATATCTCCCGTACCGGGAGGAAGGTCGATCACCAGATAATCGAGTTCGCCCCAATCAGCATCGTTAAACAACTGCTTAACCGCTGTTGATACCATTGGCCCCCGCCATGGCACGGGCTGGTTAGGGTCGGTAAAGAACCCTATCGACAATAATTTGATGCCGTATTTTTCAATTGGCTCAATCCTTGTTTTGCCGTTCTCCTGTGTGGCCATAGGGCGCGCGCCTTCCAGGCCAAACATAATGGGGATGGATGGCCCATAAATATCGGCATCAATCAACCCCACTTTAGCACCCGCTTTTGCCAGGGCCAGGGCCAGGTTCACCGATACAGTTGATTTACCCACACCGCCCTTCCCTGAAGCTACCGCGATAATGTTCTTAACACCGGGTACACCGGTATTACGTTGCGTAGTAACCTGCGAGGTCATGTTCACGGTAACCGCTATATCCTTACTGATGAAGTGGGCTATGGCATTACGGCAGGCATTCTCGATCAGCCCTTTTAAGGGGCATGCCGGAGTAGTCAGTACTACCGAAAAGCTCAATTTGTTACCATCAATATGTATATCCCGGATCATGTTAAGGGTAACCAGGTCTTTTTTCAGGTCGGGCTCCTCAACATGGCTAAGGGCTTGTAGTACTTGTTGTTTGGTGATTTCCATATTTATTTAACTGCAAAAATACGAAAACAGGTAGCAGCCTGCGTTTGTTAAGAAAACAATTTGCTCATCGCTTCCGTTTGCAGCACATTATATTTAGTTTAGTTTTGATGCAAAAATCATCTATGCGCCGTTTTCACATCAACCCCAAATATATCCGTATCGCCCTGATCACTATTGCTGCATTGGTTGTAATGGTAGCCATTGGCGGATATGTTGCCTATAGCAAGCGTGAGGTACTTTTGCAAAAAGCTATCAGCAAAGCTACGGCAAAAGCCAAGCGTGATTATAATTTAGATGTAAAAATAGGTTCGGCGCGTTTTACGGGAATGGCCACCGTTGCCTTCGAGGATATCAGCGTAGTGCCGCAGCAGCGCGATAGCCTGTTTTCTGTTAAACGATTTGATGTAAGTGTAAAAGTATTGCCGCTTATTTTTGGCAATATTAAGCTGGGCGACGTAGTATTGCAGGATGGGCACCTGAACCTCACCAGTGTGAAAGGTGTAAAAAACTTTGACTTCCTTTTTAAAAAGAAGAAAGACACTACAGATACGGGCCATAAAGTTGACCTCTCTGATGTTTCCAACCGGCTCATTAACGAGGTATTGTATAAGATCCCTGATAACCTTTCACTTAAAAATTTCCTGACAAGTTTTAGAGACGACAGTACCACGCTTACCTTGCTTACAACTACGGCGTCCATCAAAAACGGGAGGCTTAATTCTACCATTAATGTAAATAAAGGCGAATCTACCTGGCATGTGGATGGGAAAATGGTGCCGTCTGATAAAGATATTGATATCCGCCTGTATGCCGAGGGGAAAAAAGTAGAGCTGCCGCTGATACAAAAGAAGTTTAAATTAAAGCTCAATTTTGATACCATTACCACACGCCTAAGCAATGTGAGCCATAGCAGCGGCGAAACCAAAATAAACGGCTATTGGTCTATCCGTAACCTGTTACTTAATCATCCGGGGCTATCTACGCAGGATATTGTTGTACCTAACGGTTCTATTGACGCTAATTTTGTGGTTGGCTCCAACTTCGTATCACTTGATAGCTCGTCGGTTATTCACCTTAAAAAGCTCTCTGCTCACCCGTTCGTCAAATACACACTAAACCCGGTAAAGATATACGAGGTAAAGTTTAAAACCGACTGGCAAAACGCTCAGGACGTTTTCGACTCGTTCCCAACAGGCATGTTTGAATCTCTTGAGGGTATACAGGTAAGCGGGAAGCTCAATTACAGCCTGGATATGTATCTCAACTGGGCACATATTGATGATATGGTTTTTAACTCAACCCTGCAAAAGAGTAACGATTTCAGGATACTTAAGTACGGCAAGGTTGATCTGGGCAAACTCAACAAAACATTTGTGTATGTGCCATATGAAAAGGGCAAGCCTATGCCGCCTCATACTATTGGCCCCGAGAACCCGGAGTTTACACCGCTAAACCAAATTTCGCCCAACCTGCGCAACGCGGTAATGACTGCCGAAGACCCATCGTTTTACACTAATCGTGGCTTTGTTGATGAGTCCATTCGCAAATCGTTCATCACGGATATCAAAGAAAAGAAATTTAAACGTGGCGGCAGTACCATATCCATGCAGCTGATCAAAAACGCTTTTTTAACCCGCAATAAAACCCTGTCACGCAAGATAGAGGAAATACTGATTGTATGGCTGATTGAGAACAATCGCATAATGAGTAAAAACCGTATGCTGGAGGTCTACTTCAATATTATTGAATGGGGCCGTGGTATATATGGTATTTCAGAGGCTTCTCATTATTACTTTGGCAAAGCGCCGTCAGAGCTTACGCTGGGCGAAGGTATCTTCCTTGCCAGCATAGTACCCAACCCTAAAGCTGGCTTATACGCCTTTGAACCCGACGGCACCCTAAGGCAGCGGCTGCATGGATATTTTAATCTGATTGGCCGCCTTATGGCCAAGCGCGGGCTTACCGAGCCCGATAGCAACGCGTACGGATTTTATAGTGTACGCTTACGCGAAGGCTTACGACGCCAGATAGCACCGATTGATACCGCCACAGCAGACAGCCTGATACGCCAGGCCGACAACGATGATGATGCCGCGGGCGTAGGTGTTACGCCGGTTTTTGAAGAACCTAAGAAACCCAATTTCTTCCAGCGCTTGTTTGGTAAAAAAGATACCGCGCAGGCAGCCATGGAAAAGAAGATTGAGGAAACTAACGACGCTATTAAAGCCAGGCTTAAACAGGAAATTGAAAAGGTAAAAGCGGAATACAAATTCAAAATTGATAATGTAGACACTGCGGGTAAAACCAAAAAGGAAATAAAAGCCGAGAAAAAACGACTTAAAGAAGAGGGTAAAGAAAAGGAGCGTGAACTTAAAGACCGGATGCCGTAATGCAACAATCATTTAACACCTCTTTACCGGTTGGTTTTAGTAAGCTTGATAGCCCGGAGGACATCCTATGTTTTATAGAAGCTTTATTTAATCCGGATAGCCACGCTTACCCTTTGTTAGTATCTGCATTGCAGTATGAAAATAAGCCCAAATTCGGGCCGTCTACTATCAGTAATTTGAGGCTCTCGCTTATCTCTTTTGATCTGCAAACATTGAGCGGACGACTAAGGATTGGTTATGATATGCAGCTTACTTTCGGCTGTGAGGACCTGGTAAAAGACCACGTTAACCAGCACTCCTACTATAATTTTGTGATAGATATTGCGCATAAAAACATTTCATTTGCCAGCGATATACTTGAAACACCTTCTACTGCCGACGAATTCTGATTTAATTGCCTAAGAGATAAAACCTTACCAAAGGCTGACTGTTGTTGAATGTTGCAACACATATATTTGTCCCATTAAATCAGAGAATATGTCATTAGTAGATAAATTAAAATGGCGTTATGCCACCAAAAAATTCGACAATACTCAAAAAATTGCTTCGGAAAAATTAGATTATATTTTAGAGGCTACTCAGCTGGCGCCATCGTCACTTGGCTTACAACCCTACCGCATTTTGGTAGTTGAAGACGCTGCCATCCGCGAACAACTGAAAGAGGCTTCACATGGGCAAACACAGATCACTGATGCTTCTCAACTAATTGTTTTCGCGGTAGAAAATAACCTTAACGAAGAATTTGGTAAAAAATACATAGACAATGTAGCAGCCATACGTAATGTACCACGTGAAAGCCTTGCTGGTTTTGAAGGCATGGTGCTTGGAACTATCAACGGCCGATCAAAAGAAGAACTCAAAACATGGTCTCAAAAACAGGCCTATATAGCACTGGGGGTATTGATAGCTGCCGCATCTGAACAAAGCGTAGATATTTGCCCTATGGAAGGTTTTGATGTGGCACGTTATAACGATATCTTAAATTTAACTGAAAAGGGTTTAACTGCTACCGTCATCGCTACCGTTGGCTACCGCGCCAGTGACGATGCCTATGCGCAATTAGCCAAAGTACGCCGGGCTAAGGAAGAACTGTTTATACATGTTTAATTAATTATACTAATAAAAACAAAAGCGGGATAGTTAAACTATCCCGCTTTTGTTTTTTAAGTTAATTTTTAAAACTGTTGCATAATTCGGCACAGGCTTTGCAATTAAGCTGTAAGAGAGGAAGATACGAGATGGCAAAGAAAATATTAATAGTTGATGATAATGAACTCATTGTAGAAGTAATGAGTTATATACTTAAAAATTGCGGATACGATGTTTACTCGCTAAATGGTGGCGAGCATGTAATTGAAGAAGTTAAGATTAAACATCCAGACTTACTAATAATGGATGCATGCATGCCGGGAATGAATGGCAAAGAAATTTGTAAGGTGCTGAAAATGAATAAAGAGACCAGCAGGGTGCCTGTTATCATTTGCTCGGGAGAAGATGATCTGGAAGAAGCCCTAACACAGAATGGCGCTCCGGATGATGTGCTGCAAAAACCGTTTGATATGACTTCACTCATCAATAAGGTTAAAATCCAAATAGCCGCGGCTTAAACGGCTAAAGCCAAAAGCAATTGATCATACATCAAATATGCTTTTGGCTTTTTCTATGGTCTTTATCAGGTCTATTCCTTTCTCAAGCACTCCTTTAAATAAATCTCCTTCGCTCCGCGCACGTTCTACGGCATTTTTTATATTGAATTGCTGCATGGTAAGGCCGGGCTTTACCTCATCCCAATGCAACGGCATGGATACCGTTGCTCCGGGTTTAGGCCTTAGGGAATAGGGGCCGGCTATAGTAGCGCCGGGCCTGTTCTGTAAAAAATCAAGATACATTTTACCGCCTCTGTTTTTTACCATACGCTCGAGGGAAGTATATTCGGGGATCTGCTTATGCACAATATTTACAATGAGGCGTGCGAACATTTGCGATTGGTCATAATCATATTTCGCGCCAAGCGGAATATAGATATGCATACCTGTAGATCCGGATGTTTTGCAGCATGCAGGTACATCAATAGCGTCTAAAACCTTTTTAACTTCCTGCGCCGCACTGATTACCTGATTGAAGGTGTTTTTATCCGGATCGAGGTCAATAACGCAATAGTCCGGATTGTCCGGTGTGTTAATACGACTAAACCATGGGTTCATTTCAATACAGCCCAATGAAGCCATCCATAAAAGTGTTGCCTCATCATGCCCCACCAAATATTCTTTGTGCTCTCCGTCGCTTGTAGTGTACGGGAAGGTGCGTACCCAGTCGGGTGACTTCCCTTTCACATCCTTTTGATAAAAACTTGACCCTTTTATCCCATTCGGGAACCGATTTAATGATTGGGGCCTGTCTTTCAGATAAGGTAATATGTATTCAGCGATCTGGTAATAATAATTGAACATGTCCCGCTTGGTAATCCCCTCGCCAGGCCAGTACACTTTACTGAGGTGGGTAAACTTGAGGTCGTGCCCGCATATTTTTTTTACCTGTGTTTCTTCGTTAGGGTTTAGAAGCGTACGCTTCGTATTGCCTGAAGGAGCCTTAACCAATGCCTCTTTCTTTTCATCCCCGGCGGAATGTTCTACTATTTCATCAGTTTCGCCGCCAATTTCACGTACTACATCCCTGGCTTTTTTATCAACACGCATACCTTCAAATGAGGGGTGCCTGAAAACGCCATCGCTGGTTACTTCTGAAAAACTGACCTCACATACCAAATCAGGCTTTAGCCATGTAGCCTTTGCTTTGGGCGGATTGGGCCGAAACCGTGATGGTTTATTGACATCAGGCTCAAACCCAAACGGGCTGTTATTTACGATCAGCGGCTTAAACAAACCCATCATTTCCTTTTGCAGCTTATCTGAAAAGCCTGTACCTACTTTCCCAACATATTGCAACCTATCGCCCTCGTAAACGCCCAGCAGTAATGAGCTAAACTGTTTAGATGTGCCCTCGTTACGCGTAAACCCGCCTATTACTACCTCCTGCCGTTTGTTGATCTTTATTTTAAGCCATTCTTTTGAGCGGCTGTCGGGTATATAAGTGCCGCTTGCCTTTTTAGCCATAATACCTTCAAGGCCAATTTTTTGGGCTGCCTCAAAAAACTCCGTACCGTTAGCTTTAAAAGTCTGGCTCAGGCGTACACGGTCGTCATTATCCGGAATAATTTCTTTTAGTATGGCCTGCCTTTGGCTAAGCGGCAGGCTCGTAAGGTCTTTGCCGTTATACCATAGAATATCAAATATATAGTACACCAGTTCACCATCAGCTTCGCTGCGCCAGTTTTGCAGGGCGCTAAAGTTAGATACGCCCTTATCGTTTAAAACCAGGATCTCGCCATCCACTACCGCAGTGATGTCCCACCCGGCCAATAAACGTGCAAGCGGGTAATATTTATCATTAAAGCTTTTGTTGTTACGTGAAAAAACCTCCACCTGGCCTTTGTTAATGAATGATAACGCCCTGTAGCCGTCCCATTTTATCTCGTATATCCAGTCAGGGTCATCAAAGGGCTCATTAACCAGCGTTGCCAGCATAGGTTTTATCCCTATTGGGATGGTGCTTTTGGGTGCCTTTTTAAGTATAGCGGCTATATCAATGTTTTCTTTTGGCTGCTCATTGGCCATTTCTTCAATAGCATCATTCGCTTTCCCGGTCGTTGTCTTTTTTTTTGATGGGGATTTCTTGGTTTCCTTTTTAAGCTTATGCTCCCCTCCATCAGTCCATACCTTATCACTTGTTTTTTCCATTGTGGCTATGGTTTTGCCCGACAATACTGATTTATCTTCTTTGGTAATATCTTTAGCGGAAGCGAATTCGTCCTTATGCTTGATAAGCAGCCAGCCGTTTTCGCCCATGCCATGAGTTTTTACCAGGGCAAACTCGCCTTCCAGCTTTTCACCATGAAGTTTAATTTTAAGCGAACCTGTTTTTAACTGTTTTAAGAGGTGCTTCTCCTGGGCTTTTTTTCCCTTTATTTCTTCAATAGGTTCATAGGTACCCTGGTCCCATACAATCACTGTACCGCCGCCATATTCACCTTGTGGAATTATACCCTCGAAACTACGATAGTCGAACGGGTGGTCCTCTACCATCATGGCCAACCTCTTATTTTTAGGGTCGAGAGAAGGCCCCTTAGGTACCGCCCAGCTTTTTAACACACCATCCATTTCCAGCCTGAAATCGTAATGCAAGTGAGACGCATCGTGCTTTTGCACTACAAACAGGAGTTTGTTTTTGTCCTTACTTTTACCGGCTTTAGGTTCAGCGGTTTTGTCAAAATCCCGCTTTTCAATATATTTTTTCAGGCTCATGGGTGGTTGTTATGGTTTTAGCGGCTACAGGACAAAGCCGGCACACATATAATAACATGCGACAACAACCGATGGTTTTACAAATTAACTAATAGGAGAAATAGATTGGCGTCATCCTCGCGAAAACTACCACAAATCCCTGTCAATATTTTCCAGGTATTTATAGCCGCTACCTGTATTAACCAGCACAACCCGCTCGCCATAATTGATCCATCCCGAGGCCTTTAATTTTTTGTATGCCTGCCATAATGCCGCGCCTTCCGGTGCCACAAATAAGCCCTCGTTTATTGCCAGTTCCCTTACCCCAGCTTGCATTTCCTGGTCGCTTATCGCTATAGCCGTTCCCCGGCTTTCTCTCAGCACCTTGATGATGATCTTATCTGCGTAAGATTTAGGCACCCTTAAGCCATTCGCTATAGTAAAGCCACCATCAATGAAACTGGCGCTGTCGCTGTTGGTGTTAATAGCATTCACTATCCCATTACAGCTTTCCGATTGCACGGCTACCATGCGCGGGCGTTCCGGGCCAATCCACCCCAGTTGTTCCATCTCATCAAAGGCTTTCCATATACCTATTAGACCTGTACCCCCGCCCGTGGGGTAACATATTACATCAGGTAATTGCCAGTTCAGTTGTTCAGCAATTTCATAACCCATTGTCTTCTTACCCTCAAGGCGATAGGGTTCACGCAGGGTTGATATAGGAAACCAGCCTTTTTCCGCCGCCTGATCGTGTATCAGTTTACCGCAATCGCTGATATTACCGTCTACCTCAACTAAATCAGCACCGTATAAGCGGCATTCGTCTTTAAATAAATCGGGTGTTAATTGGGGCATATACACTACTGCCTTTATGCCCGCCCTTGCCGCATAGGCCGACAAGGCCCCTCCTGCGTTCCCCGCAGTGGGTATAGCAATGGTTTCTACTCCCAGTTCCTTCGCTTTTGACACCGCCATGCTTATTCCTCTGGCTTTAAAAGATCCGGTAGGATTGCCTGCCTCATTTTTAATGAGCACCTCGTTTCCCTCAGTTACATTCGGGGAATTGACTATTGGTATTATCGGGGTGAAGCCCTCTCCCAGCGTCACTATATTTGCAGGGTTAATTACCGGCAGCATTTCCCGGTAACGCCACATGTTGGCAGGGCGCAATTTCAGCACGCGTTTGTCAAAATGTACAGTGGTATTATAATGGGCAAAAAGGGTACTGTGGCAGCCCTCAGTTCTGCACACCGTATTGAGGTCGGATGCAGCGTACACAGCACCGCATTGCGGACACTGTAATTGGGTTAAGAAAGTATCGGCTATATTGCTTGTAAGCAGGTTTTCCATATATAATGATTGATGTGAAGCCAAGGTATTAACAAAGGCCATCATAGGCAAATAAACCATACGTGGCTTTTGTAAGTTTAGTATATTTATAGGGTGAGATTTGAGATCCATCAGCCATGTACCGCGTTGCAACCTTATGTAAAACATTTGGTGGTCTCAGAGAACGACGCTGATAGCTCCAATTAAAATATACCTGGAATTAAATAATCGCTTTTTTACAATTTACGCATGTTTACAATACAACAAATGCAAGCCGCTCACAGTAAGGTTAAAAGCGCTGCCGACTTTCCGGCTTATGTGCAGGAAATAAAAAACTCGGGCCTTTTATACTATACTTTTAACGTTACTAACGGCGCTACCGTATACACAGGTGCCAGCGATTATCAAGTAAGCGGAGAGGCTAAGTATCCCGTCCAAAGCATTAACGATAATGGAAATACCGATGTCCTGCAACAGTATATACGCCAACATCAGCAGGGGCGTTCAGACTTTTTTACCTTTTGCAGGCAATGCGCCGAATGTGGCGTTGAAAGGTGGGTGGTTGATACCCGGTCCATGTATTGCAGCTATCTGGATAAAGCTGGTAATGCCTTAGTTGTGGAACCTATATCAGAGTTTTTATAAAAAAGAAGCCCGCATGTGCGGGCCTTCTTTTTTATCGTTCTTAGCGCTCGTAAACTGAGCCTTGTAGGGTATAATTTTCTGAACCAGCGGCCGTGCTCATGGCAATAGACGGGATATCTATTTTTATTTTTCCGTCAACAAAGCTTACCTGTACGGACGTTGCCGTGGTGCCTGAAAATATAAAACCTGTACCGGTTGCGTCACTTGTGGTAATAGCGCATTGCGTATCTGATAATGCAGCAGAACTTCTAACAATAGTATAAGAAGCGTTAACACGTGGCAATGCCTTAAAAAATACGGTCAGCGTTCCGTTACGGTCTTTATTTTTATCAGTAAAGTTAACGTACGCCGCGTTGGTACCCGATGCCTCTAACCTGTTTGAAGTGGTAGCAAAGTGGATAACTCCGTTAAAAGTCCAGTTGCTGTCTGATAGCTGTGGTGTTTCACCGCTTTTTGTACAGGCGCTAAACAATATTACAAAAGAGGCGCAAAGTAGTGTCAGTGTTTTTTTCATAATGAGCTTTTGGATTAGCGGATGGAAGACCGCGAATTAAAATTCTTTTAACGTATAGCTGCCCTTTTTGTTTTAAATAATTTGTTTGAGCTTAAGGCGTTAAAACCTTTAAACATATTAGTGGTTAACACATTGATAAGTTTGGATTTTAACAAAATACATTAACACCATGAAAATCAAAATGTTATTTCCGGTACTACTTACAGCGGCCATCGCTGTTTCCGGGTGTGTAAGTAATAAAAAATACAACGACTTACAGGTCAGCTATAATCGCCTTGACAGCAATACCCGCGAGTTGCGAGGCAAATACCTGCTAACGGAGCGAAACTATGCGGTTGCCAGTGACAGGATAAAAAGCCTCGACGACCAGTTGGCTTCCGAGCGGGCCAACAATAAGCAGTTGCAAAGCGCGCTTGACAAGTGTTTATCCTCGAACGGGCAGGGCAATATCAATATTTCAAAACTGGTCGACGAGATCAACCGGTCCAACCGCTACATACAGGAACTGGTGAACGCCAAAAATAAAAGCGACTCGCTCAATATGGTGCTTACCAATAACCTAACCCGCTCCTTAAGCGCACAGGAAGCACAGGGTGTGGATATACAGGTGCTTAAGGGGGTGGTTTATATATCACTTGCCGACAATATGCTATACAAATCAGGCAGTTATGAAATATCTGATAAGGCGGGCGCAACTCTGGCTAAAATAGCCAAGATCATTACAGACTACAGCAACTATGACGTGCTGGTTGAAGGTAATACAGATAACGTGCCTATTGTGCAGAAAAACATCCGCAATAACTGGGATCTGAGTACGTTACGGGCATCTTCTGTGGTACAAGCACTTCAAAACAATTACCAGGTTGACCCTAAACGCTTAACCGCCGGCGGCCGTGGTGAGTACAACCCGATTGCTGATAACAGCACCCCAAGCGGTCGTGCGCAAAACAGGCGCACCCAGATCATCATCACTCCTAAACTCGACCAGTTTATGGACCTGATAGGCAAGGCACCGGAAAACCAGCCAAAACAATAATAATACAGAATCAAATAATAAAGGCGGCTAATTGCCGCCTTTATTATTTAGTTAACTGTTTATCTTATTTGATAACGGTAGTAATGGCCTCGCCAACTTCATGCCCGGCATTTTTCCGGAAATCGAAGCCAAGCAGCTGCGCTATGGTTTGCGCAAGTTGCTTGTGATAGGTAGTGCTTTGATCTGCAATCTCTCCTTTGGGCGCCGTATCCGGACCAATTATCGCAAACCAGGTTTGCTCGGAATGCTGCACATCGGCACCGTGCCCTCGCCAAGCATCAAGTGAAGTATCGCCCCGGCCATGGTCACAAGTGATCAGCAGGGTGGTTTTATCCTTGTACATGGGGTCGCGCTGCACCATATCCCACAGCGTTTTAATGTAACCATCCTCCTGCCGCGCACGTTCCAGGTAAGCTTTGTAATTACCATCGTGTGCCATATCGTCTGTTTCATCAAAGGCCATGTACAGCACACGTGGCTTATTCTGTTTCAGGTACTCTTTGGTAAACTCGTAGGTAATAAAGTCCGACCGGGTGGAGTCGCCCAGGTATTTAGGTACCTCATGCTGCATTTCGTTCAGGAACTCCAGGCGGGTATTTTTGCCTGGCGCTTTTACATCGGCATAACCAGAATATACCTGAAGGCTCGAGCGGCCAACATTTAGTATCTGAGGGAAACGCTCCCATGATGAGAAAACGGCTACCTTTCCTTCAAATCCCTTCTGCCTGTTTATAAATTCAAGCACGTTCATATTCGGGTTAGCGACTGCGTCATTAGTATTCATTCGCTTATCCGGGAAGCCGGTGAATATCTCGCTATAGCCTGGATAAGAGAAATGGTAAGGGTTAGCCACTTCATCTTTGCTACCCTTGTCCCTGTTGCCATAGATCTGGCCCTTGCTGCTCACTACCGACCACAGGAAGGGAAACAGCTTTTTACGCCGCTCATCAGCAGATGGAGCCCAAAACTTTTGTTGAACTGCTTTTTTATCATCCGTGTACTTGGAGTTTATCAAGGCAGAATCGGCTCCGCGGAACACTTCCTGCCAGCGCATACCATCCAACGTAACAATAATTATGTTTTGGGTTTTATGCGTTTGCGCAATCGCTCCGCAGATAGCCGTTGATAATAATAATGATAGGGCAAGTTTTTTCATAACCTAAACAAAAAACGGCCATTCATATGAATGGCCGCTATATTAAATGAGTAATTATTTAAGAATCCACATTACACCGTTGATGTCATCATTGCCACCAAACTGGTTTTGCAGGGCGCTCTGGTAGTTCTTGGTATTAGCTGTACGCTCCGAATTTGGATAGAGGAAGCGCTTAGCTATACGGGAGCTGTTACCGGTACCCGGGCCTGTGGTAAAGTTAGGCACACCAGTACGGCGGTAGGTAAAGTATGACTCTAACCCTGAGTGGCGGAACAGCGCGATATACTTTTGCTGTAATATCTTGGTGATACCGGCATTACCTGTTTCATACTTAACTGCCACCTGGTTGTAATAGTCATTGAAGGCTACATTTATGGTATAGGCATCATAATTTTTTGAAGCCTGTATATCATCAGAACCCGGGCGGTAGAAATAAGCTATGAAAGTACCATTTTCCGGGATGCCATATGAAGCCATTGATGCCTTTATACCGTTCTGGTAATAGGTTTCGGCGCTGCCGCTTGCCCAGCCGCGGGTAATTCCTTCAGCAATGTTAAACATTAGTTCGGGGTAACCTATTTGTATGCTTGGCTCACCTGTATAGGTAGAGTAAAAGCGCTTACGGTTAATGAACGAATATTTTTGCAAACCTGCATTGTTGTACATGGTACCTTGGTCCAAACCCGGATCAGCGCCCACAAAGGAGGCAAAATCTGTAGGGCTTTGCTTTTGCTTATCTACCAGGTCGCGGGCCGGTTCTGCGGTCACAAAAACCCGGGGGTCTTTTAACGAGGTAAGCAAGCCAACGTAGGTTGATGACATGTTCTTACGTGATCCGCTTTGGCCGAAGTTATTCGGGTTCATCGGATAGTAGTTATTAGGTATCACGAATGTATACTGCATGTTATCGGCGCTGCTTTCCATCAAAGGATATTTGGTGGGGTTGCTTATAATAGCCGCGAAACGTGCAGGCACTTTTAAATCGGCATCTGATGCTTTATTGCTTAACTGCACCAGTAAACGAATGTATAGCGCGTTCACTGTTTTCTGCCATTTCTTAAGATCGTTGCCAAAATAAATGTCGTTCTTTAAAGTAGCACCTTCGCCGGTACCAAAGCCGCTGGGGTTAGCTATTAGCTGGCCTAAATCGCTGTTGGCGCTTTCCAGCCAATCTAACGATTGCTGCATAACCGTTTTTTGCGGATCATACGCAGGCTCCAGGTTTCCTAATCCTTTCAAAGCCGCGGTCATCGGGATATCGCCCATCTCCAGGCTCATTTTGCTAAACAGGTAAGCCCGGAAGAATTTACCCAAAGCCTCGTAAGGGTTAATGGCCGCGCCGCCGGTTGCCGCGGCTTGTTGCTCCATCACCGTTACGTTTTTTAGTGTAGAGTAATAGTTATCTCCGCTGCCAAAGTCATAGCGATTATTCCCATAATAATCATAGTTATACAAGTAATACTGATCGTATACTTCTTTTTGGCCATCAGGCAATTCTGCGGTGCTGGTAAGTATGCCATTAAACAGCAGGGCTGCAGGTACACTATTAGGTACGTTAGTATTTTGGGTAAGCTCGTTAAAGCTCTTTTTACAGCTGCTTACTGAAAGCAGCAATGCTGCAGGCAGTATATATTTTTTTAATATCGTTTTCATTTTACTGCTTATCTGTTGATTAGAATGATACATTTAAGTTTAAACCATAGCTACGCACAGTTGGCGATTGCAGGCCGGTTAAACCAGCCGCGTAGTTATACTGGTCAAGGTCAACATCTTTAAAGCGTTTGTCTTTATAGAAATAAAGCAGGTTGCGGCCGTAAACGGTAACTGATGCTTTTTGTATAAAGGTTTTTTGCAGCATTTGCTTAGGAATTTCAAAGCCCAGGGTTACTTCGCGCAGCTTAGAGAAGGTTTTGCTCATGAGGTTGGCTTCGTCAACACCGTAGTATTTACTTACATAATCCTGTACAAAAGTTTTAGTGGCGTTCGGCGCATATTTCAGGTCAGCATAATTATTTACCGCACCGGTACTTGAGTTGTAGTTGATTACACCGCCGTTTGATATTTGTACGCCTTCGCCAACGTAGCTACCTGTATATCCGGCCTTGCCATAATTAGCCCAGTCCTGGTAACGGGCAGCGCCCAGAGCGCCTTCGGCTGTTTCTATGTTGGCACCACCACGCATGGTTTTGTTGTGCATATAGTCAACAATAACACCACCAACAGAACCATCAAACTGGAAACCCATGCTAAAGTTTTTGTACTGCAATTTGTTGTAAACACTCCATGCGTATTTAGCATTCATGTTACCCAAGTATTGCGCAACGGGTTTTGCTAATGGTTTACCTGCAGCATCATTGATGATCTGTCCATCAGGCGTTCTTACGAAAGCAGAACCATATAATTTATCCGTACGGTCGCCCACCTTAAAGAAGGTGTTATAAGTACCCTGGCCTGCAGGCAGCTCTTTATAAACATCTTTAAAAGTAGAGATGTTGGCTAAGATATTCCATGAGAAACCACCCAGGTTTTTGATAGGTGTACCCTGCAATGACCCCTCATAACCTGTTTTCTTGGTTTTTAGCGCGTTTACATATTCAACCGTGTAACCTGTTGCTGTTGATATCGGGTTGGCTAAGATCTGCGGACCATCAATATACTGGAACGCTGTTGCGCTCAAGCCCAAACGATTCTGGAAAAATTTAATATCAAACCCTTCCTCGTAGTTTACACGGGTTGATGTTTTAATACCTTGTTGAAACAGGTAATCTGTTGCAAAACCTGCCGTTTGGCTATTGTAAGGCTTGCTTGTTGAAAAAGAAGTATTTAAAGCATAAGAAGGGCCGTTGTATGGCGAGTTGTAGGTAGTACCGTAACCCAGCGGGTTGGTGTACAACGACGCGCCTGTGCTGCCATCAAATACGGTAATAGAGTTAAACGGCGCAGGGCCAATGGTAGTTGCGGTAGCATCAGAACGGATATTTGAGAACGAAGCGCGGCCTTTCAGGAAGCTGATCACTTCGGGCAGCTGTATGTAATCAGACAGTACCGTTGATACTGACACGCTTGGATAGTAATAGGTAGTAGGCGTTTGGAACGCTGACGACTTATCGATACGGCCTGTACTTGATATGGTCGCATATTTACCCAGGCTGGCATCTAACGAATAATAAGCGCTCAACACCCGCATATCAGACCTGAAACTGGTTGATTGTACCGGGTTCATGGAGTTGCTGAAAGAGTATACGCCCGGCACGTTCAGGTAATCTGTAGATGTCCAGTTAGAGTTGTAGCTCAGGTTACGCATGTTACCCCCTATTAAACCCGAAAGGTTAAGGAATTTGGCAACAGTATAATCGTAGTTCACCATCAGCTCTGTGTTGTTGTCGAACAGGTTGCGGCGGTCTTCGCGATAATCGCCCATGTTACCTTCACGGCCATAAGGGTGAGCCGAATAAGGCATTTTTTCGGTGCGTAAAAGATCGTAGGTATCAATTTGTGAACGCAGGGTTACGTTCAGGTTGTTATTGATCTTGTAGTTGCCTGATAGGTAGCCGGTAGTATTGTTTTTGTAATGGCCGCGGGTCCACTCTTTTACCATTAACCAAGGGTTGTGGTAACGGGTGTACTCCGCGAACTGCGACTGCACGCCTACCTTACCAGGCTGCCAAATAGCTTTAATATCCGGAGAGTTCACATCCCAGTCGGCACCGGTCCAAACAGCAATGTTGTATATTAAACTGTTAGGTCCATATTGTACATCGGGAAAGTTGTCTGTTGTTTGGCGATTGAAGTTAATGTTACCCTCAAATTTCCAGCGAGAGCTTGGGCTGAAAGAAGCGTAAATATTCGCGTTGGCAATATCCAGGTATTGCTCAGGAATATAGCTGCTCTGGTGCTGCTGTGATGCCGATAAGCGAATGTTATAATTATCCCCATTAGCGCTCAAAGCAACGTTATTATTGGTTTGATAACCTGTACGCAAAAAGTTCTTAAGGTTATTAGCACCACGAGCTGTGTAAGGTGTAGCCTGGCGAACACCATTAATTACCGGGCTATCATATTGCTCTATGAGCTGGCCGGCAAAGTAAGGGCCCCAAACGTCATAGTCACCATCAACACCGCCTGGTGCACCACCTTTACCATCAACAAATTTGTAATAAGTGTTTTCTCCGGCACCGAATGAATGCTGCACGCGAGGAAAAGCCAAAAAGCCATCATTGATCACCGTGCTGCTATTTACATCAACGGTAAGGCCTTTTTTATTCTTGTTACCTTTTTTAGTGGTGATAAGAATAGCGCCGTATGATGCACGGTTACCATAAAGGGCCGCCGCCGCAGGGCCTTTTAATACGGTATAACTCTCAATATCATCGGGGCTAATGTTATACGTATCTGTATTGATAGGGAAACCATCAACTACGTACAGCGATATGGCATTACCACGCAGCCTAACGCTTGGCGCGCCCAACAGCTCTGCGGAAGGGCCAACTGATAAGCCCGCTACTTTACCGGTTAAGCCGGTAATAGGGTTAGGGTCGCGGGCAAGTGTAATATCCTCGCCATTAACGGTTTGTACCGAGTAACCTACGCGGCGTGTTTCTTTTTTTACACCCAGGGCGGTAACCACTACTTCGTTAAGCGCTTTGTTATCACCTTTAAGGGTAATGATCATATTTTTAGCGGTGCCTACGGTAGCTTCCTGCTCTGCAAAGCCCAAGTACTTGAATATTAATGTTTGGCCGGGGCTGGCGTTAATAATAAACCGCCCGTAAACATCTGTGGTAGTACCCTGGCTTGAGCCTTTAAGCATTACGCTTACGCCAGGCAAAGGCTGCTTTGTTTCATCTGTTACGGTACCTGTTATTTTGCTTTGTGCAAATAACATCACCGGAAACAGGCAGGCGGCAATGAGTAATACCAGCCTGTTTAAGTTGAGGTAAATTTGTTTCATCTGCTTTTAAAATCTGTTAATGTGAGTTTGATTTTATCAGCAGCAATACTAAACTATGTTTATTATTTATAAACTAAGTTTAAATTAAGTAAACTTTAAAGATGTGTGTTCGGAAAGTTAAGCAGGCCTAAAAGAAGTAATATTTATACTACGCTATGTTAAAAATAACTTAATACAAGCATTAGAGAGCTTAATTATTACGCTTTAAATGATCAAGCGCCATTTGCTTTAACCGGGCAATGTTGGTTACCGGTACGTGTTGTTCTTTGGCCTCGTCGTCCCAGTAGCGGAAACGGATTATTAGATCTTTATCCGGGTTAGCCTCAAAAACGGCAGCCTCATCAGCAGACATTACCCCTCCCTGGAAATTTAGTGTGGTGCGGCTTGCCGGCGATAGTTTTTCGTAATACTCCGGGTATTTAAAGGTCAGGTATCGTTTAGCTATCACGTGTGCCTGTACCAGATCTGCCATTCGTTTAGAGAAACCCATGCTGATCAGGTAATCGGCGCCCAGTTTTTCATGGTCTACATTCCCCATGCCATCCATGCTTTCGGCCTCACCTTCAGCGGCACACAAGTGGCCAATATCATGAAAAAAAGCAGCCAATATTACTTCCTCATCGTATCCCTCTGCCTCAGCAAGCGCGGCAGCCTGCGCCATATGCTCTAACTGCGATACCGGTTCACCTATATAGTCTTCGTTGCCGTGCTGCTCATAAAGAGCAAATACTTTATCTACTATCTGTTCGGGTGTGTAGGATTGAGGGATGGTCATGGCTTATGTTTATCACAAAAAAAATCATTGCATATTAGTTTTATGTTAAGGATGCATCATAAATTTTTTAATTGAATAATGTGCAAAATGTTACTTGCTACACGTTAATATATTATATACTTTGCCCGGGCAACCAACCTGAATTACCGATGGAAGACGACCTGCTGATACAAATAAGTAACCGCATAAAAGAAAAACGACGGGAGAAGAATATCACCGTACAGGAACTTGCTACCCGCGCTAATGTGAGCAAAGGCCTTATCTCACAAATTGAAAATAGCCGTACCATTCCCTCGCTAATTGTACTGATAGACATTGTTAAAGCGCTTGATATAGACCTGAATGTTTTTTTTAAAGACATCAGGCATAAAAACAATAGCTTCCCGCTAATTATAAAAAGGAAAGAAGAATACGAGTACTTTGAAAAGGAGCATGCCGATGGCTTCCACTACCACAGGATATTTACCCAGCATGTAAAAGATTCTACTGTAGACATTGTATTACTTGAGCTTGAGCCCAACGCCAATCGCCCACTGGTAGAAACCGAAGCCTATGAATACAAGTATATTATCAGCGGCGAGATAGAATATGTTTTTGGCGATAATAGCCGTTATCATTTAAGTGAGGGCGACAGTATGCTTTTTGACGGGCGCATGGCCCATACCCCATCAAATACAGGAAATACCAAGGCAACCATGCTGGTAGTTTACTTTTTTGAAGCCAAGGCCAACGCTTAAAATAAGCTTAACACCATGTTGGTTTATAATTAATAAACTAAGTTTATAATTGCTAAACAATTTATGGCGTTAGTTATCTTTGTCTTTTAATCTCCATATGAGCCTGCAATTACAGTTAAGGAAACAGGTAAGTAAACTGCCATATGGGGTGGTGTCGGTTTTGGCTGGCTTATCTGCGTTTGGAGCGTATACGTCTATGTATGCATTCCGAAAAGCGTTTACCGCAGGCACATTCACCGGCCACCAATACCTGCATGTTGATTATAAAGCATGGCTGGTAATTGCCCAGGTGCTTGGCTATATGCTCAGCAAGTTCTATGGTATCCGCTTTATTGCAGAGGTTAAACACTCAAATCGCGGTAAAAGTATCCTCATACTGGTTGGTATAGCCTGGTTGGCCTTATTCGCCTTCGCTTTTGTTCCGGCACCATATAATATTATACTCCTGTTTATTAATGGTTTACCTTTGGGGATGATCTGGGGGTTGGTGTTCAGCTACCTGGAGGGCCGCAAAGCCACCGAATTTATGGCTGCTGTGCTGTCTATCAGCCTCATTTTTGCATCGGGCTTTGTAAAGACCACCGCCCGCCTGCTCATGCATAATTTCCATATCAGCGAGTATCTGATGCCCTTTGCTACAGGAGCTTTATTTGCAGGGCCGTTATTACTTTTTGTGCTTATTCTCGAGGCGGTACCGCCGCCTACAGAGGAGGACAAGTTGCTTCGTACCGAGCGAACGCCTATGACATCCGGGGAGCGTAAAGCTTTTCTTACACGTTTTTTACCGGGTATTATCCTAACGGTAATTGTTTATGTTTTGCTTACCGTGATACGCGATGTACGTGATAATTTTGAAGTGGAGATATGGCACGGCCTGGGCATTACCAGCAACAGCATTTACACCAGTATAGACTCGGTGATCTCCCTACTGGTACTAACCGGAATGGGGTTACTCATCATCGTAAAAAAGAATTTAAAGGCGTTCGCCATCATACACCTGTTTATTATTGGTGGATGCCTGCTCGCGGGTATATCAACATTATTATTCAATGCCGGTGTGATCAGTCCCATCATTTGGATGACCCTTGCGGGCCTTGGGCTATATGCCGGCTACGTACCTTATAATGCCATATTTTTTGAGCGCATGATCGCGTCTTTTCATTATAAAAGCAACGTGGGGTTTATTATGTACGTTGCTGATGCCATTGGCTACCTCGGCAGCATCAGCGTATTACTGGTTAAGGAGCTGGGTAACCCGGCTATTAGCTGGAGCAGCTTTTTTAAAGAGGCGCTGTTGGTTCTTGCGGTGGTAGGCTCCTTAAGCGGACTGTTATCACTGCTTTATTTCCTGCGAAGCGCACGCAAGACAAACACGAACAAAAATTTAAATTTATTTACAGCATGAGTAAGAAATCAGCCATTGTTGTTGGTGCCGGTATTGTTGGCCTAGCTACAGCAAGGGCCCTGGTTGCAAGGGGTTACCGAGTAACTGTTTTTGAACGCAATGAACGGGCGGTAGGCGCCTCGATACGCAATTTTGGCATGATATGGCCCATTGGGCAGCCAACAGGGCCGTTGTTTGACCGCGCCATGCTCTCCCGAAGTATATGGAAGCAGATATGTGAAGAGGCTGGCATCTGGCATGACGAAGTCGGATCGCTGCACATGGCCTACCAGCATGACGAGTTAGCCGTAATGGAGCAGTATGCCGAAGCCAACAATGGCCTGCGCGACTGTACTGTACTTAGTCCCCGTGAAACCCTACAAAAATCTGAAGCGGTTAACCCTAACGGGCTTAAAGGCGCTTTGTGGAGCGGTACAGAAATGATCATTGAGGCCCGTGAGGCTATTGGTAAGGTAGCACAATATTTGGCCGAAAAGTACCAGGTGCAATTTTATTGGAACACTGCTGTTAGCGAAGCTAAAACCAATTATGTGAAAGCTGGCGGCCATGTTTACCACGCCGATGAACTGTTTATATGCAGCGGTGTAGAGTTTGAAACCCTTTACCCCGAACTTTTCGCAAACGCCAATATCACCAAATGTAAATTACAAATGATGCGCATGGCATCACAGCCAAACAACTGGCGCATTGGCCCATCGCTTTGCGGGAGCCTTTCCATGGTACATTATCCGGGCTTCCAGGCAGCATCGTCATTACCAGCGCTGCGCAAACGTTATGAGACCGAATATGCCGAATATTTAAAATGGGGCATACATGTGATGGTATCACAAAACCACGTGGGCGAGCTCACCGTTGGCGACTCGCACGAGTATGGCCTGGTGCATGATCCTTTTGACAAAGCGTTCATCAATACCATGATCACCGATTACCTGCAAACGTTCACCTGCCTTAAAGATACCCGCGTTATACAAACCTGGAATGGCCTTTATCCTAAACTTACTAATGGCCAAACCGAACTGATATTAGAGGCCGAGCCTGGCGTAACCATTATTAATGGCCTTGGGGGCAACGGCATGACACTCTCTTTCGGGTTATGCGAGCAATACATCGCCTCGAAGTTTGATGGTGTTCCTGCTTAACGCATTAAGAATTACCCAACAAAAAACGCCCGGTGATTGCCGGGCGTTTTAATTTCGATCTCCTCTTTACTTTTTCTGTTCAACAATAACCCACCTGTTGGCGGTGTTGTATTTCCCCTCTACTACTATTTTGTACATATCAGACGGCATATCCTTTACCGGAATAAAAGCATGCTGTGCGCTGGCATCAAACTCGCCAATCAGCTTATAGTTATCTTCCCCACCCTGCTTTACGTTGTTAGTTGCAGTAACATATACTTTAACCTTTTCCGCTTTATTCAGCGCCGTCCAGCTCAGGTCAATATTGCCCTGCACATAGTTGGCTTGTACATTAGCGACAGAAACTGGTCCGGTAAGTGGTGTCCCGTCAATTTCCCGTTTGTACCTCTCAGGTATCTGAATATTCATAAACCTGGCTATGGATGGCATAATATCTACAATACCTGGGTAATAATAATTCGCATAACTATTCATGTCGTGTGCGTTAGTCACTATCCAGGTAGAGCGCTGGCGCGGAGATTGACCACCGTGCCCCCTACCATCCTTTTCGCCGCGGCCGTGGTCGGTAGTAATATAAATTACCCAGTCTTCTTTAAAATTTTTCTCACGGTATTTAATGGCTTCCCAAACTTTACCTACCTGTTTATCCATCATCTCAACCGCGCTGTAATATTGCGGGCTGTCGCCATAGCGGTGCCCCATATCATCTGTATACTCCAGGTATATCCACGAAAGGTCGGGCACCTCGGTTTTAATTGAAGCTGTAGCCCGGGCTATCACCGTTTCGTCTATCCGGTGCATGTAGGCGCTTTCTTTATCATGCTTAAAGTTTACGGTATCCAGCTCAAACCCATCGGCGCTATAATCTACATGAAGGTTATGCGTTTGCGGCAACCCATCACCTACCAGCTTGATGCGGTTATCCTGCCAACTGGAAAATACCGCTATCTTCTTTTGAGGATACTGGTCTTTAAACAACCTGAAGATAGTGGGATAATTATAATTGGGTGCCTTAATGTCGTTGTCCCAAACATTGTGCTTATTTACCCATGTACCGGTGAGCAGGCTGTTGTACCCCACTGCCGATATGGTTGGTGTTTGGCTATAGGCCTCTTTTTCGCCGCCAACATGCGCGCGCAGGTATTTTCCCTCTTTAGCTATCCGGTTAAGGTTGGGAGTATTGAGCCGCTCAATTACATCGGCAGGAATGCCATCCGCTATAATAAATACGGCTTTGTGTATTCTGGCTTGCGCACTCACCGCTGAATAGCTTAAAACCATAACTACAGATGCCGCAATTGCAGACTTGATAAAACGTAACATAATAAGGAGTTTTTGGCAAACATACGTAAACAGATTATTGATCCCGGTTAAATAATTATTAAATGATCTGATACGATTATTTCCGCACACCAACTGTTCGAAATCGTACAGTTTTTATTTTAAAACACATTTAATCATCTGTTTATCAGTATATTATTTACTGGCACATGTGTTGAAAGATGTTTCCGATATCATTAATGTAAGCCTGTCATGCTAAAAAACTACATCCTCACCGCCCTGCGATATTTCCGCAATAACAAGGTAACCACATTAATTAATATGCTTGGGCTGTCTGTAGGGATCAGCGCGGCGCTCATCATTTTTATGATGATCCATTTTGACCGAAGCTTTGACCGCTTTGAACCCGCGCGCGAGCGTATTTACCGGGTAGTTACCGACGGCGATGGATGGAAAACTCCCGGTATACCTGTACCGTTTGCGCAGGCGCTTAAACAAAATAGCAGCGGTATTGAAACCATTGCGCCGCTTTTTGATCTTAATGGATGGAATACCAAGGTTACCATACCCCAGGGAAGCAGCAGCCCGGATAAGGTATTTAAGAAACAATCTAATATCGCTTTCGCTGACGCGGGTTATTTCGACATTATCCCACATAAATGGCTTTCCGGGAAACCGGCGACAGCTTTTAATGGCCTATATAACCTGGTGCTTACCCAATCAACCGCCAAAACCTATTTCCCAAACCTAACGCCGGGCCAGGTAGTAGGTAAAGTGGTAATTTTTAGTGATACCTTGCGTACAACTGTTACGGGCGTGGTTGCCGACCTTGAGGCTAAGAGCGATTTTAAGGAAAATAGCTTTATCTCATTAAATACTGTTTACCAAACTGGTTTAAAAAAAGCTTATCAAACAGAGCAGTGGGGCAGTATCAACTCCGCCAATCAATTATTGGTTAAATTATTACCAAATGTTTCCAAAGCAACTGTAGAACACCAGATTGCAAGTATTTTCAAATTAAATGCTAAAAATGAAAAAAGTAAACACCTGCTGCAACCACTGGCCGATGTACACTTTAACCCCGATCTTGGTGGAAGCGTAGATCCGTCGGTTATACGTAACCTTGCTATATTGGCTATTTTTCTGATACTGCTTGGTGCTATCAATTTTGTTAACCTATCCACCGCGCACGCGTCTGAACGGGCAAAGGAAATAGGTATCCGTAAAACACTCGGAAGCGACCGGAAGCAGCTTATTTTTCAATTCTTAACGGAAACATTTGTATTAACCTTTGTTACTGCCGTTTTCTCATGCGGGCTTGTCCCACTATTATTAAAAGTTTTTAGTGGCTTTATTCCGGATGGCTTAAGTGCGTCTTATTTGTTTGGCAATCCTGGTGTATGGCTGTTCTTATTAGCTTTGATTGCTCTCTTAAGCCTTGTAGCAGGGCTTTATCCGGCATTCGTGTTATCCGCATTTAAACCGGTTAAAGTATTAAAGGATAAACAGATGAGTGCATCTGGAAGTGCTTGGCTACGTAAATCGCTCATTGTATCGCAGTTTGTAATAGCCCAGGTATTTGTAATTGGAGTATTGGTAGTAAACAAACAGCTCCATTTTGCCAAGGAAAAAAATATGGGTTTCCGTAAGGATGCGATCATTAACTTTTATGTGCCTTTTGATCTGGATAAACCCAACGCGAAAAAACAGGTACTCAAGCAGGAACTGGCAGACATACCCGAAATACAAGCCGTGAGCCTTGGTAACCAGTCGCCAGCCTTTAATGGCACCATGACCACCGAGGTAAATTACAAACAAAAGGGCAAGGATATTAAACTGGATGTTGCTTCGCGCAGCGGCGATACCGCTTATCTTAACGTATATAAAATCAAATTACTGGCCGGCCGTAATATTATGGCATCAGATACCGCCAGCGAACTGTTGATCAATGAAACCCTGGCCAAGCAGATCGGCTTTAACCAACCGGCCGAAGCCATAGGGCAGTTTTTGCAATTTAATGGCAATCAGCTGCCTGTAGTTGGAGTAATGAAAGATTTTAACCAGGCATCTGTACGCTCGGTTGTAACGCCGCTTATTTATTTTTCGGCACCCAAATTTGGATATGTAATGCATGTGGCACTTCAGCAAGATCCGGCTACATGGAACCGGGCTATAGCCAAAATGACCACCGCCTGGAAAAACACCTACCCCGATATGGATTTTGACTATGCCTTCTTGGATAAAAACATAGAAAAATTCTATAAAGAGGACCAGCAGTTATCTCTTTTATTGTCGTGGTCTGCCGGTGTCGCCATACTTATCAGTTGCCTTGGTATGCTGGGATTAGTGATCTTTATGACCAACAGACGTGTAAAGGAGATTGGCGTACGCAAGGTATTAGGCGCCTCTGTAGCGCAAATAGTTGGTTTGCTACTGGCCGAGTTTACCAAGCTACTGCTACTGGCGTTTATGGTAGCCGTACCTATTGCCTGGTGGCAAACTAATAAATGGCTGCAAAATTTTGCCTATCACACCCCACTCAGCTGGTGGATATTTGCCGCTGGCGGCACATTTATTATAGCTGTCGCCTTAATTATAGTAAGCATTAGGGCCGGAAAAGCCGCTATGGCCAACCCGGCAGACAGCCTGAGAGCAGAATAACAAGAAAGGGCCTTAAGTTTAAGGCCTTTTCTTTATGGCTTGGCTGGCCGGTTGAAACGAACGAGCGTATATATTTCGTCTAATTATATGCTAATGGTATCAATGTCTGCTAAATAGGGCCAACATTTCCTCTAAAGCATTTGCAGAGTGCATGCGTTCACCGTTTTCTAATGACTCAAGAGCCGCAACTGCGGCGCGGTGGCGCATGTTTTTTTCATATCGATCTATGGCCTCCTGCCGGGTTTTGTATTGACCATTAGCCAGGCATTCGCTCAGCTCCAGTGCATCAAGCATGGCCATGTTGGCACCCTCTCCTGCAAATGGCGGCATTACATGTGCCGCGTCACCCAATATGGTTAGGTTTGGCTGCGCTTGCCATGTTTGATCTAAAGGCATACAGTAAATTGTCCGGGGGATAAAAGGCGTTTCCGCATTCTCAAATAGCTGGTACCAAATGCTGCTCCAGTTGCCGTATTCCTGTTTAAACCAATTTAAAACCTGCAAATTATTGGTGTAATCTAATCCATTAGTGGTTGCCCAATTCTCAGGCACTTTAATGCTGGCGTAAAAGCCCAAATCGCCATTGCCTTTTTGGCCCATTAACAAATCTTTTCCTCTGCCAAAAGCCATAATTTTGCCCCCGTTTATTAGCTTATTTACATCCGGAGCATTAATTGCCGCATTAGGTACATTACCTTCCAGCATGGTAATGCCGGTATAAAACGGCTTTATATCTGTAAGATATGGTCTTATTTTAGAGTTTGTTCCGTCAGCGGCTACTACCAGGTCCGCATAAGCAGACCTACCATCTTTGAAAAACAAATGCCAACCTTCGCCTTGTTTTTCCATCTGTTGGAAATGGCTATCCCATACCACCGTATCCGGGTGCAAAGATTCAAGCAATATTTTTCTTAGTGTGCCACGGTCTATCTCCGGCCTAAAATGCACATGGCCAAAATTCTCTTCGGGCTTATCATGATCGCTTAGAAATACTTCGGCCTGTTCATTAACAATCAGTTTCCGATCGGCCCCGGGCATAAAGTTTTTTTGGAATGCTTCTATTAATCCCGCTTTAGTAAGCGCCGCCATGCCCGACTTTTCATGCATGTCCAACGGCGAGCCCTGTACACGTGCATATTGGTCTCTATCGCGTTCATAAAGTTTTACTTCAACATTTTCTAATTGCAAAAGCCTTGCTAATGTGAGGCCTCCAGGCCCTCCGCCAACAATAGCTACTTTTTTATTTTTTAATAACATATTATATCAATTTTATAGGCACAAAGCTATTGCTCCTTTAAAACTGATAATAGTATAAATCGGTCGTTTTTATTGCGCGATAGTTCTTTAGGTAAAACACCGGAGAACTTCTTCACCTCTTTTATGAAATAAGCCTGATCTGTAAAATTTAACTCGGGGAATAATTTGCCTTTTGCAATATGCTTTAAAGAGGCCCTGAACCGTAAAATATTGCAATAGGCCTTTAACGACAGTCCGTATTGCTGATTAAAGTAGCGATTAATTTGTCTGCTGCTCCAGCCCACCTGTTCTGCCAGTTCAGCAACCGGCATTTCGCCGTTTGTTTTATAGATTAAATCAAAGAGTTTTAGTTTCCTGCGATCAGGACTCAAAGGTATAAGTGCCTTGATCTTCGCTGAAACACGGCGATAAAACAAATCAAAATCAGTTAGAATATCTTTATCAAAACCCCAGTAGTTCTCCGGAAAATTTTTGGCAATATCTATGATATCCGCTACCCGGGTCTTAAGAATATACTCAACGGCCGGAGGTTTAAAACTTACCACAAATGCCTTCGCTTGCGGCGGCACAAAGCGTTGCTCAGGCGCTGTTTCTAAACCAATTAGCAGCACTTCATAGGCTTGCGTGCCAGGTTGCCAAAAAAACAGATCAATGCGGCCATCAGGCAGCACCACCACCTCTTTCGCGGTATCCGATTGATTATGGAACATGCCTATGTTCTCAACAAATGCAGATATAGCCGGCTCCGGTTCAAGAAAGTTAAAGATAAAATCTGTTTTCATTTGCACCCCTTAAAGATAACGCTTTCGTAGCGTTTAACATTTCCCTGTTGTTTGCAGGAAGAAAAGTTAATTAGATAAGTTATCGAAACAAGTTGCGTTTGTTGTACAAATAAAGCTTATTAAAAAGCCTCAAGCCAATTAGGCCTGAGGCTTGTACTTTTTTGAATGGTATACGTCGGGATGGCAGGATTTGAACCTACGACCTCCAGCACCCCATGCTGGCGCGATACCGGGCTACGCTACATCCCGTTTGTTAAACTATAAATTTTAAGGTGCTGCCATAAAACAGCGCTGCAAATATAATTTATTGCGTTAAAATCGCAAATTGTGAGTAGAATCAGGGTTTGGCCATAGTTAAGGCAAAGGCCACCTCACTTATATCGATAAGGCGGCCCTGATTCCATTAATTAAAATTTATAACTCACTGTGGTTAAGAATTGCCTTGGCGGTATAGGGTTGATACTGTAGTTTTCGTGTACATTGTAGTTAAGTACATTACCAATATTTGAGAGCTTACCCATAACGGAAAACCTTTTACAGATATAACCTATTGACGCATCAACAGTAGTAAACCCTGGCACATTAACCAGCCTGGATATAGGTTGTGTTTGCCCCACAGTATTCGCGTTACCCGCACTACGGTTACCCAGATAATAAACAGACGCGCCTACTCTAAAGCCTTTCAGGTCGCCATCATAAAATGTATAAAACACACTCGTATTGGCGGCATGTTTTGGTGTGTTTAACAAAGGTTGCCCGGCTATGTTACTGCCAATAGCTGTTCCCGTTTTAGTATATTTAGCATTAATGTAGCTGTAGCCCGCCAAAACATCAAGCCCTTGAACCGGGTGGCCTGCAATATCGAGTTCTACGCCGTCGCTTCTTGTTTCGCCGCTGAGTACTTTTATATTGGTATTAATATTAGGTGTAACCCCATCGGCAGCAAATGGCGCTGTTTGGGCAAGGTTATTGTTTTTAATGCGATAGGCCGTTACGTTCACAGACAGTTTACCATTCAGAAAATCGTTTTTAATACCAACCTCATATTGATCTATCAATGACGGCGCAAGCGGTTTATTATTGATATCGGTCCCGGTATTAGTTACAAAAGAGTTAGAGTAGCTGGCAAACAGTGCGGTGTTGGATAAAGGTTTATATACTACACCTATGCGTGGCGAAAACGCTTTGTCCTGTTTACCGACAGCCGGCATAGCAGTAGCAGCCGTGGTGTAATTGGTAACTGTAGTTGGTGATACATATTGGTATGACCACCGAAGGCCCGCAAGCACTTTAACTTTTTCAGATAAACTGATAAGATCATTAGCATACACACCGAACCGGTTAGTAGGCGTTACAATGTCATAAAAGGGGTTCATTTGTGGTTTATCCGTACGAAGTGGATATTTATTAAGATCAAAAATGTTGATCTTATCATAAACAGCATTTTGCGGCGTGTTATTCTGATCGAGATAGCTCGATACTTTGTTTACCGTGGCAACGTAGGTATAGGCATTATTGCGGTACCAGTCTGCATCTGCTCCGGCTAAAATGTTATGCTTAATAGCGCCGGTATTAAACTGGCCGGTAACATTAAACTGACCGGTATAATAATCTTCAAGCGTTCTGGCCCTGTTCAGCGTACGGCCCCAGTCGCCATTGGCATCCGGCAATACCCGCTCTGTAGTTTGGTATGAACGGTTAAAATGCTGATACGAAAAACCGCCGCTCAACTGCCAAAGGCTATTAAGTTGATGGTTGATGGTTGCCGTGGCCGTAGTTTGCTTAGTATTCCCGGTTGACCATGATGCGCCTAAATACCGGTTACGCGGAACATTGGCGATTACGTTATTGATCTGGCCTGTTCCAAAATCTGGTGTAAAGTCATAGTTCAGGTAATCGCCTTCAACAACTATGGTTGTTTTATCGCTTATCTTGTACATAAATGAAGGGTTAATGTACTCCCGCTCTGTTTTCACATTGTCGCGGTAGCTTTTGGCATTTTCATAGGTGCCATTTAAACGGTAAGCCAATTTGGAAGATATAGGGCCATAAACATCAAATGAGGGGCGATAAAGATCATAACTACCATAGGTCATGGATGCAGAGCCGCCCTGGTTAAACGAAGGTTTTTTGGTAACCATGTTCAAGATACCGCCCGGGGCCACATTTCCGTACAGCAAAGCAGCGCTGCCTTTTAATATCTCAACACGCTCCAGCGAACTGATATCAGGAACGGCACCTGAATTAACCCTGAACCCGTTTTTAAACATGTTGCTACTTCCAAAATTGTAACCTCGGGCGCCAAATGTTTCCTGCGTATTGCCACGGCTGCTGTATAAATATACACCGTTCACATTCCTGATCACATCACTCAATCGAAGCAACTGTTGCTGATCAAGCACATCGCGGCCTATTACAGTAACACTTTGGGGCAGGTCCATTGGCGAAACGTTCATTTTACCAATGCTTAACTTTTTGCGATTGATGGATTTTGTTGATGAAACGATAACCTCGTTTAACTGGGCCGAGCTTTCGCTAATTTTAAAGCTTATGATGCTTTTCTTATTTGCTGTAACGGTTACAGTTTGCTCTTCGGGTTTACAACCAACGCAAGACGCAACAAGGGTATACGTACCCGGCTTAACGCTATAGAATATAAATAAGCCGTCATTAGACGTAGTAGTACTTTTGTTTAATTCCTTAATGGTAACCGTTACTAATGATGCCGGTTTATCATCGCTGGTTTTAACTATACCGGATATTTTGCCGTTATTTTCTTCACCATCGGCCTTAACGATCAATGTATTTAAAAACAGGGATAAAATTAAAAGTGGGATAATGCGTAGGTATGTGTATAATTTATTCATCGCTCTATTTAGATTAAGTCTAATTAAGCGCAAATTTAAAAAACGGATTTTTCTTTCCTAATATTATTTATAATTAGTTTAAATAAGAAGAGCTCGTCGGGGGTGTAGGCAAGTGGTCGCGATACAATTGGGGAGTAAACACACCTATCACAGTGTATTTAATGGGTATTCAATGTCCTTGCGGGTAAATAAATGACGGATATAAAGGCGTTAACAGCTAACTTGCTTGCCTAACGACCGAGCTCCGCTTCTTTAACGCCAGGCAGGTTGCGCACATCATGTAAGAGCGCCAGGGAAGGCGTTTCTGAGGTGGCTCTTGCCATTAAAATGGTTATTACGCTGTTATCGTTATCTCCCGCCGATATACGTAGCTCATCCATCTCTACTTGGTGGTTGTGTAAAACCTGTTGTATGGCTTTAATATCGGTATGGCGGCTATTTATATTGATGCGCAGCGAGGTGAACTTGTTTTTATCAAACAGTTTCTTCTCAATAGGTTTAATAGCCGCAAGGATAATGACCACCATAACTGCCGTGGCCGTTGAAGTAACATACATGCCCCCGCCTGCTGAAAGGCCAATGGCGGCAGTGGTCCACAAGCCGGCCGCGGTGGTAAGCCCTTTAATTACTTTGTTCTTCATGAACAAGATAGTACCCGCTCCTAAAAAACCTATGCCGCTAATTACCTGCGCGGCTACACGTGAAGGATCAAGCGAAACACCCGGCTTGTTAAGCACATCGCCAAAGCCATCCATAGATACTATCATGGTTAGCGCGGCGCCCAGGCAAACAAGCATGTGGGTTCGCAAGCCTGCCGCCCAATCGTGGCGTTGCCGCTCATAACCAATTACACCGCCCAGCAGCGCGGCAAGTAACAGTCTTAACAGGATGGCGTATATAGATATCATGGTTTATATATTAAACAGCAGCCTGTAAATGATGTTCATCAACAGCTATTACATTATCCTGTTGCTTTAGTTTTTCTTTTCTTAAAAAACGGATGTGCAATAAGCCTATCAACAGCGCCGCGATCCCCTCAAATAAAATAGTGTCCGGCGCTCCTATCCATTTGGAAACCAGGCCAACAAGTAACCCACCAATAGGCTGCAATCCAAAATAGGCCATGGCATAAAAGCTGATCACCCGGCCGCGCATATTGGGGTCAACACTTGTTTGTATAAGCGTATTGCTAATGGTGATCTGCGACATCATGCCAAAACCTGCAATGGTAGCAAACACCAACGCGAGCCAATAGGTGCTCTCATGCGAAAATAGCACCAGCCCTATTCCAAATATCAGTGTGTTTATGCTTAATATCTTTTTAAGATTACTGCCGCCTTTTAACGAAGCCAGAAATATAGCGCCGCTAAATGCGCCAAGACCTATCACGCTATCAATCACCCCAAAGGTAGTAGCATTTCCTTTAAATACTTCGCGGGCATAGTACGGTATAAGTGTGCTAAACGGTAGTACCAAAAGGCTGATCAGTCCCAGCATCATGATCACGAAAGTAATAGATGGGGTAGATTTGAGGTAAGTAAACCCTTCCTTTAATTCGCCAACAACGTTTTTGGTATGTTTTTGCCCAATGTATGGCGGTAGTTTCATAAGCAGCAGCGAACCCAATACAGCTATAAAGCTAACAGCATTTAGCAAAAAACAAAACCCATCGCCCCACATTTCCAGTATAAAGCCCGCTATAGCCGGCCCAATGAGCCGTGACAGGTTAACCATTGATGAGTTTAGCGCGAGCGCGTTGGGCAGATCGTGCTTATCCTCTATCATCTCGTAAACTAATGATTGCCGCGCAGGCACATCAAAAGCGTTAATTACTCCAAGGATAACGCTCAGCGTAAGTATTTCCCAAACCGCGTAATGTTTAAGCAGTACCAGTACGGCCAGTATGGTAGCCTGTATCATGGAAGCCACCTGGGTGGTTAGCAACACCCGGAAACGATTGTACCGGTCTGATACCACCCCGCCAAATAACGATAATACAAATGATGGGAACTGGCTGGCAAACATAGTAAGCCCCAGCATAAAGGTAGAATGTGTTAACGTGTAAATAACCCAGCTTACTGCTGTCTTTTGCATCCATGTACCGATGAGCGATACGGATTGCCCTGCGAAATATAACCTATAATTGCGACTGCCGAAGGCCTTGAAAGTATTAATATCCATTTGTTAGTATCTCAACGGCTAAGCGAAAGCCGCTATTGTTTCCATTTAACCAACTGGCGCAAAATTACCCAGCTATGTCAAAATTAACGTCATGCTGGTGGCATATTAATTATTGTGCTATTTTCGTTATGTTTCTGTTAATATGGTTTAGAGAAATATATGGCCGCACCCAACAACGATGATCTGCTGATTGAGAAGGTCAATATTTTCATTCGTAAATATCATTACAACAACCTGCTTCGGGGCCTTATTTTTTTAAGCGCCGGCATCTTCTCCGCTTACCTGGTTATCGCTATTACAGAATACTACGGAAACTTTAATACCACTGTTCGTACCTTATTGTTTTACTTCTTTATACTGCTCAACGCCATATTATTTACGTGGCTGGTTTTACCGCCATTACTGGCTACGCTAAACATCAAAAAACCAATAGATCATTTTACTGCTGCCGAAATTATAGGTAAGCATTTTTCGAGCGTTAACGATTCCTTGCTTAACACGCTGCAGCTAAAGCAACAGTTGGTCCTTGATTCTCAACATCGTGAATTGCTGGAAGCCAGTATTAAACATCGGACAGAAAGGCTCAGACCTATCAGCTTCCCATCGGCTATTGATCTGCGCGAGAATAACCGTTACCTCAAATGGGCCATACCACCGGCGGCGATTATTATTGTTATCGCTTTTGCAGCCCCGTCTGTACTTACTGAAAGCACTACCCGACTCATTCACCATAATACCTTTTATGCGCCAAAAGCGCCTTTTCAATTTCAGATCAAAAACACTGAGCTTGAGGCGGTACAGGGACAGGACCTAAAGCTCAATGTGATGCTTACAGGCAATAACTTTCCGGATAACGTGTACATTGAAACGGCTGGCACTACTTTTAAACTCGATAAAAAAAGCGTTGGCCGTTTTAGCTTCCTTTTTAACAATTTGCAGCAAAATATTCGCTTCCGCTTATCCGGCAATGGGTACCTCTCTCCTGCTTACGATATCAGGGTACATCCAAAGCCCGTATTACTCCATATTAACGCACGCCTCAATTACCCGGCTTACATCAAAAAGAAAACCGAACAGATCAATAATGCCGGCGACCTCACTGTACCTGCCGGGACCGTGATAAACTGGGATCTGTATACACAAAACGCAAGCGACTTGTTATTTAGCCTCAACCAAGATACTCAACGGTTATTCCCAACCAAAAGCGGGGTTTTTACACATATTGAGCGCATACTTAATCCTGGAACCTATATGATCAAGGCGACAAATAAAGAGGTAAGCAGTAATGATTCTGCCGTTTATCGTATAAACGTTATCACGGATGGGCCGCCAGCCATACAAGCCGACGAACGGCCAGATTCTGTAAGTATGAAGGCTTTATATTTTAATGGCCACATACAGGACGACCATGGCTTCTCGGGTTTAACATTGGTATACCGCATAGGCGCTGGGAAAAACATCCGCGAGGTACGCAAACCGGTTAAAGCCGACCTAAATGGCAATCAAAGCGGATTCTTTTATTACTGGGACCTGCGCTCAATAGGACTTAAGCCCGGCGAGAGCCTAAGCTATTACTTTGAAGTGGCAGATAACGATGCGGTTAACGGACCCAAAACCGCGCATACGCCCGAAAAAACGCTCAACATACCGGATGCCCCGACACTGGCCAACCAGTTAAACGCAGGCACTGTTGCTGTTAAGCAAAAAATGGCATCGGCAGTTAAACTTGCCGGGCAGGTAGAAAAATCCGCGCAAAAGCTTAGTGAATCATTACTGGATAAAAAAACCTTATCCTTTGATGAAAAAAAACAGGTAGAGGACCTGCTGCAAAAAAGAAAAGATCTGGATGCCTTAATAAAAGAGATCCAGAACGATAATAAAAAGAACCTTTACAACCGCCAGGAAAACCAGCAGCAAACACAAGAGCTTTTGGATATGCAAAAACAGATTGAAAACCTGTTTAACAATGTACTTGATGAAAAAACGCGCTGTATGCTGGAGAAATTACAGCAAATGCTGCAGCAAAACCAAAAAGATGCTACACGTGAAGGCCTTTCGAAAATGCAGATGGATAACAAATCGCTCAAAAAGGAATTGGACCGAATACTGGAGCTATACAAGAAGCTTGATTTTGAGCAGAAGGTAAATGAAACCGTTAACCGCCTGCACCAGCTATCTGCCGAACAGCAAAAACTGGCCGACCAAAGTAAACAAAACGGGAACAGCTCGAGTGACTTGCAGCGGCAGCAAGCGCTCAACCAGCAATTCGAAGACATAAAACAAGCATTGGGCGAGCTAAAGAAAACAAGTGAACTTAACGGGAACAAGCAAAGCTTTAATGACACACAAAAGCAACAGCAGGAAATAAGCAAGGATATGCAACAAGGCGCTGAAGCGCTAAAAAACAATAATCGTAAACAGGCATCAGACGCGCAGCAGCAAGCCGCCCAAAAAATGCAGCAGATGGCACAGCAAATGCAGCAGGAAGACGCCGAAGGCCAGCAAAGCGGCAACAGCATAAACACACGCGAGCTGCGAGAATTGTTGAAGGCCCTGGTAAACAGCTCCTTTGCGCAGGAAAAAATTATGCAATCGTTAAGGGGCATGGGTAGTACCGATCCTGGCTATAGCGATATAGCTCAGAAGCAAAAAGACATTAAGGATAATCTTAAAACAAGTGAGGATAGTTTATATGCCCTGAGCCGGCGTGTGCCACAGATACAAAGCTCAGTAAACAAAGAAATTACTACGATTAACGATCATATTAACCAGGCACTTGATGACCTGGGCGAACACAAAACGCCCGAGGCTTTAAGAGGCCAGCAATTTGCCATGACCGCCATGAATAACCTCGCGCTGATGTTAAACGAGGCGCTTGACCAGTTACAGAAACAAAAAAGCAAAAGCGGAAAAGGCAAGGGCAACCAACAATCGCTTTCGCAGCTCAGTAAGATGCAGCAGCAGCTTAACAAGAATATGCAGCAGGCCCGCGAACAGATGCAGAAGCAGGGTAATCAGCCACAGGGGAAAAGCGGGCAGGGCAGTATGAGTGAGCAGTTTGCCAAAATGGCTCGCCAGCAACAACTTATCCGCCAATCGTTACAGCAGTTGAACAGAGAGAACAATAAAAATGGTAAAAACGGGTTAGGAAATTTAGATAAAATTTCAAAAGAAATGGAACAAACCGAGAATGATCTCGTAAACAGGAAAATAACCGATGAAGCCTTAAGGCGGCAGCAGCAAATACAAACCAGATTGCTGGAGGCTGAAAAAGCCGAACAGCAGCGCGAGCAGGACGATAAGAGAGAAAGCAAAGCCGCACAGGATATACCCCCCGGTTACATAAAAGCTTTACGAGACTATGAACAGGTTAAAGCTAAGCAAACAGAACAAATAAGAACCGTCCCCCCGGCTCTTAATTTATACTATAAACAAAAAATAAAACACTACTTTGATCAACTTAATTCTAAATGATATGGAAGAGGCCAATGCTAAGGCAACAGGCGAACTATATACCCTGCAACTCCCTTCAAAAGTGGAAAGCATTTCGGCGCTTGAAGCCCTGGTAGAGGAGGTGGCAGATAAATATCAGGTAAGTGAAGATACCTTTGCCAACATGATGACCTGCCTTAACGAGGCGGCAATGAACGCTATTTTGCATGGCAACAAACTCGACGAGAAGAAGACCGTTTATGTGAACGTTGAAGCTGATAGCCGACGCATTGTATGGACCGTAGCAGATGAGGGCCCCGGTTTTAACTATAATAACCTGCCCGACCCAACCGAGCCCGACAGGCTCGAAGAGTTAACCGGTCGCGGAGTTTTTATTCTCAAGCATCTTGCAGACCAGTGTATTTTTAATGCCGCCGGCAATGAGGTTGAACTACATTTTAAAATATAATGCCGGCCATCAACTTTTTTGAAGAAGACATAGCCTATAAGCTCAAGAATAAAACAGCCGTTCGAAAATGGATAACGGATACCATTAAAGAAGAGGGCTACCAGCTTAGCGAACTTAATTACATATTTTGCTCAGATGAATATTTGCTTCAAATAAACCGCCAGTATCTCGACCATGATACTTATACCGATATCGTGACCTTTGATAATTCTGAAAAGCCGGGATTTATCGTAAGTGATATTTTTATATCGATAGAACGGATACGTGATAATGCTGAAAAGTTTAGCGTAACCGAAACGCAGGAGCTTCACCGGGTGCTTATACATGGCGCGCTTCATTTACTTGGCTATAAAGACAAAACTGCTGCCGACAAGAAAAAAATGACAGCAAAAGAAGATTTCTATCTGGCTAAAAGAAGTTTTTAATCCTATTTTTACTTAAAATTATTCATCTTCTAATAACAAAAATATGAAAGCATTTGCGCTGATACTTTCCCTGATGTTTGTAACATCGGCTCCTTCTGTTTACAGTTTTAAACTTAAAACTATTGACGGAAAAGATTTTTCGCTTGCCAAATACAAAGGCAAAAAATTACTTGTTGTGAACACGGCATCAAAATGTGGTTTTACCCCTCAATATGCCGAACTACAAAAACTGGCCGACCAATATGGTGATAAGGTTGTTGTAGTTGGTTTCCCTGCAAACAATTTTGGTGGTCAGGAGCCTGGTACCAATACTGAGGTAAAAGAATTTTGCCAGAAAAACTATGGCGTAACCTTCCCGCTTAGCGAAAAAGTAAGCGTAAAAGGTGATGATATAGCGCCGTTGTTCAAATACCTTACTTCGGCACCTAATCCTGATTTTACCGGCGAGATCAAATGGAATTTCGAGAAGTTCCTGATAGATGAGAACGGAAAGCTCATCCACCGTTATCGCTCAAACGTTAAGCCGCTTTCAGAAGAAATCACTAAAGCATTATAATAATAAAGGGGGGCTGTTTAGCCCCCCTTTATTATTAGTTTTTACTTGTTGCTTTATCCTTTGCCTCTTTAGCAGCCTTTTCCTTCTCCTCCTTAGCCTTTTCTTTAGCTTTCTGTATCTTTTCCAGTGAATCTTTTTTAGCCTTTTCCTTCTTCTTAAAAAAGCCCCGGAGCAGGAAGTTATGCTGAGCTGCCTTTAAGTCCTCGTTAAGTGTTGCCGTTGTTGCATGCACACCTTTCATAGTGGTTTTAGCCTGCTTAACCGTGCCCTCAAGCTCCTTAGCAATTTGGTCGCTGTTCAGCAACCTGCCAATACTGCCTTTGCCACTATTTACCTTATTAACTATTCCGGCAAGGCCATCGGTTATCTTTTCGGCGTTATCGGCTATCTTGGTGAGTTTATTAATTACCTTGTCTACATCAACCGGGTTAACAGCAGTAAGCATGTTTCCATCGTTTACTTCCGTATTGCTTGATACGCCGCCCGGAGCTATCACTACCAGTTTATCGCCCATTAACCCATCACTGCCAATACTCAGCTTAGAGTCCTTTTTAATGAATTTTTTAACGCTGTTGTTCAAAGTAAGGTCAACCCTTACCGAGCTGTCGTTAACAATATTAATAGCATCAACCACGCCCACGTTTATCCCGGCGAAGCGCACGTTGTTACCTACCGTAAGGCCGCTAACATTTTTAAACATGCCGTACACCTTAAACGTAGAGCTAAACATACTTTTTTGGTTACCTATGTAAAATACGGCCAGGAAAAGTACCAATATACCGGCAATGGTAAATATCCCTATCTTTATTTTTTGTGATGATGTGGTTTTCATTTGGTTTGGTTAAAAAATGATCTGATAAACTCGTCTTCAGAGTTTTCTAACTCTTCATAAGAGCCTTCTGCTATATATTCTCCATCATTCATTATCACTATTCGGTCGGCAGTAATGCGCGCGCATTCCATATCATGCGTAATAATGATGGATGATGTTTTGTACTTCTCCTGCATACGCAGTATCAATTCGCTTATCTCACGTGATGTAATAGGGTCCAGGCCGGTGGTAGGCTCATCATACAGCATAATTTCAGGCTGCATGATCAGCGTACGTGCAAGGCCCGCACGCTTACGCATCCCGCCAGACAGGTCTGAGGGCATTTTGTCTATAGCGTCCTTTAAGCCTACTCCATCAAGCGCTTCTTCCACCAGTTTATCAATTTCGGCCTGGTCGGTCATCTTTTTAATCCTCGTAAGCGGGAATTCCATGTTCTCACGTACCGTCATAGAATCATACAAGGCACCACTCTGGAAAAGAAACCCTATTTTAATACGCAGCTCTTTGATCTGTTCCTCACCCATTTGAGCTACATCATTCCCAAAAACCTTTACCGTGCCTTTATCCGGCGTAAGCATACCTACAATACATTGTATGGTAACCGATTTACCCTGGCCGGATTTACCCAGAACAACAACATTTTCACCCCTCTTTAGCTGCAGATTTATGTCTTTTAAAACATCCTTATTGCCGAATGATTTAGCAACGTGTGCTATATTAACCACAACCTCGCCCTTTTCTTCAGGCTTTTTTAGTTTGATATCTGTTTCTGCCGCTTCCATGTTATCTGTAGAATAATATACTGGTGATCTGTACAGCAAGGGCGTCAATAACAAAAATCCATAAGGAGGCGGTTACTACGGCAGAGTTGGCCGCAAGCCCCACACTCTCCGTACCTTTATTAGAGTTGTAGCCTTTATAGCAACCTACAAAACCTATGGCAAAACCAAAAAATATGGTTTTTACTACTGCTGGCAACAGATCCATAAATTCAAGCGAAGAAATGCACTTCGTAAAGTACAGTGAAAACGATATATCATCTGTGAAGTTCAGTGCAAGAAAACCGCCGAACAAGCCAATGGCATCTCCAATAAGCGTAAGCAGGGGCACCATAAACGCGGTGGCCAGTACACGTGTAACTACAAGATATTGTAATGGATTTGCTCCCGATACTTCCATCGCGTCTATCTGCTCGGTAACCTTCATACTGCCAAGCTCCGCGCCAATGCCTGAAGCTACTTTACCGGCGCATATAATAGCAATGATAACCGGCCCTATCTCACGTATAAATGATACGGCAAGGGTACGTGGCAACATGCTTTCGGCACCAAGCTCCAGCAACGACGGGCGTAGCTGCAAAATGAGCACCAGGCCCATTATAAATGATGTTATGCCTACCAACATCATTGAGCGGTAACCTATCTCGTAGCACTGGCGTACAAACTCAGACCATTCAAAGCCACCCCTGAACAGGTTACGAAAAAAGCTGGAAAAAAATACACCCTGGTCGCCAACAGCTTCCAGCCATTTTTTATATCCGGGTATTGCCTGCTCTGCCATAAGTGTTGAAATACTTGAAGGTATTAAACAAATTATTCGTTAATTGTTTGCAGCGCCGAATATTATTTTGGCTGTCAATAGTTCATCGGCACTTCTATAATGAGTATCTGGCTGTCTGAATTGGTTGTTATCTCAAAGGAGTCTGTATCATAAACCCCTAATGCGTCCCTTTTGTTTAACAGGTTACCAGCTATTGTAACACTTCCATCGAGGATAAATACATAAGCGCCATTTCCTTTTGTATGGATATTATAAGGTGTACTAACGCCCGCATCAAAATAGCCCTGTGAAAAGGTAGTATCCTGGTTAAGCCAAAGTGTATCTTCACTTTTTACAGGCGATATAAGCCGTGTAAAAGCATTATTTTTCAGTTTATCGGTAAAGTGTTTCTGATCGTACCGCGGAGCAATGTTTGGAACCTTGGGAAATATCCATATCTGTAATGATTCGGTATCTTCTGTTGAAGAAGGATTATATTCAGAATGGAATACTCCAGTTCCGGCAGACATTACCTGGACGTCGCCTGCCCTGATGATTCCTTTATTGCCCATGCTATCCTGGTGTTCTAAAGCACCTTTTAACACAATGGTGGTAATTTCCATATTATCATGCGGGTGGCGGCCAAAACCATTGCCGCGGGCAATATAGTCGTCGTTAAGCACGCGCAATGCGCCAAAGTGTACTTTTTCGGGGTTATAATAGGGGCCAAAACTGAAAGAGAAATTCGCTTTTAGCCAGCCCATATCATTATAGCCTCTTTCGTTAGCCGGATGAAAAATCGTCTTCATAATTAATTTGATGTAAATAAATATATGTTTAAACACACAATTGCTATTCCACAATTTATTTATGTGTAATTTTGCCTGTTAAAGTAACCGGTATGGCATACAAGGCAATAATTGCAGGGGCAAGCGGCCTTATTGGCAGTAATTTACTGACTATATTGCTGCAACAACAGAAATATAGCGAGGTGGTGGTTCTGGTACGTAATGCGCTGCCGATAACTCATCCTAAATTGGTGCAACTAATTATCAATTTTGATGATTTGAATAAGTATGCCAACGCCATTAATGGCCATGCGTTATTCAGTTGTTTAGGCACAACGCGATCGCAGACACCCGATACTGATGAATATCGAAAGATAGATCATGATTATCCCGTTAAGCTGGCACAGTTGGCAAAGAATGGAAATGTTAAACATTTTCATCTGATCAGCGCTATCGGTGCCGATAAATCATCGGCTAATAGTTACCTCAAACTTAAGGGGGAAGTAGAGCACGATATAGAAATGATAGGAATCCCGGTTCTACATATTTACCGCCCCGCAATGCTGAACGGCGAACGTAGTATCTCCCGACAGGCAGAGAAAATATTTAACTTCATATTCGATATCATTAATCCCCTTTTAATCGGTGGCTTAAAGAAATATCAAAGCATTAAAGCACCAGTACTTGCCTGGGCTATGTACAAAAAGTCGTTAGATGATACTGAAGGTACATTTATACATACAACAGATAAAATTAAACAGATAAAGTGAGCACGTTTATATCGGCAGAAAATTTAGGTCATTCTTTTCATGATAACTGGTTATTTAAAAATATAACCGTAGGCATTAACCGTGGTCGCAGGGTTGCACTTGTTGGCGTTAACGGCGCAGGGAAGAGCACCTTATTAAAAATACTTTCAGGATCGCTTAAGCCAACAGAGGGTAAAGTAGCACAGGCCAAAGAGCTTAATGTGGGTTACCTTGAGCAGGACCCTGATTTTAAAGGCGCTCTTACCATCAGCGACTATATATTTCATGCTGATAATAAACAGCAACAGGCTATCCGTAAATATGAGGAGTTGTTAGAGAATGATCCTGATAATATGGACGCACTCAACAAAGTGATGGAGGAATTGAGCGAAATAGATGCCTGGGAATATGAATACAAGATAAAAACTATTTTAGGACGACTTGATATACATCACCTAAACCAGCATATCAATACGCTGTCGGGTGGTCAGAAAAAACGCTTGGCTTTAGCTAAATTGTTAATAGAGGATCCCGAACTGTACGTTTTAGATGAGCCTACCAACCACCTTGATATTGATACCATTGAGTGGCTGGAAAAACTACTTACTGAGGGTAACAAAACCATTTTAATGGTTACCCACGACAGGTATTTCCTGGATAACGTTTGTAACGAGATATTGGAGATTGATAAGGGTAAGATTATCCCCTATGCGGGCAACTACGCCTATTACCTTGAAAAGAAAGCAGAGCGTGAAGCAGCAGATGAAGCATCTTTCCAAAAGAACAGCAATCTATTGCGGAAAGAATTGGAGTGGATGCGTCGTCAGCCAAAGGCAAGGGGCACTAAATCCAAATCAAGAATTGATGCTTATTACGATTTAGAAGCCAAAACGAAAAATGGCGGCCCTAAACAAAATGTGGAGCTTAGCGTTAAAACAGCTCGGCAGGGCAATAAGATCATGGAACTTCACAACGTTACCAAAGCGTTTGGTGAAAACACTTTCGTAAACAATTTTAGTTACATCTTTAAAAAAGGCGACCGCATTGGTTTAGCAGGAAAGAACGGAAGTGGCAAATCAACCCTGCTTAATTTAATTACCGGTAACTTAACACCAGACGCAGGTAAGATAGACACCGGTGAAACCACAGTTATGGGTTATTTTAACCAGGCTGGTTTAGTATTTAAAGATGATGACCGTGTTATAGACATCGTAAAGAATGTTGCAGAGTATATTACCATGGCTGATGGGAAAACAATTTCCGCTTCGGCATTACTTACGCTATTCCTCTTCCCTCCTGTAAAGCAATACGGTATGGTGGCCAAATTAAGCGGTGGCGAAAAGAAGCGTCTTCACTTGATGAAGATATTGATGAAAAACCCCAACTTCTTGATACTGGATGAGCCAACTAACGACTTAGATATTGACACGTTAAACGTATTGGAGGAATTCCTGATCACATACCCTGGCATCCTGATGCTGGTATCGCATGATAGGTATTTACTGGATAAAATGGCCGAGCAGCTGTTTATTATGGAACCAGGCGGCCATGTAAGGATCTTTAATGGCAATTACTCTTCGTATCGTATTGAGCTGGAAGAAAATAAGCAACAGGCAAAAAAGCCCACGCCAGTAGATTTGCCGGCGGCTTCGGAACAGACTAAAAAGAGCAAGCTGTCTTTCAAAGAAGAAAAAGAATTAGACAGCTTAGAAAAGGAAATAGCTGATCTTGAAAACAAAATACAGTCAGGAAACGACTCATTAAATACAACAAATATAGATCAGCAAACCTTAAATGATACTACTGCTCTACTAAGTAAATTTACAGAGCAGCTGGAGGTAAAAACAATGCGCTGGATGGAACTTACAGAACTTAAAGAGGCATGAAAAAGTCGGACATTATTGCTTCTATAGGTGTTATCATATTACTGATAGCCTTCGTTCTAAACCTTTTTAAGGTGATCAATTCTCAAAGCAGACTTTATTCTGCTTTAAATTTTGTTGGAGCGGCAATCTGTGGCTACTCCTCCTATTTAATAGAATTCTATCCATTTGTTGTATTAGAGAGCATTTGGGCAGCATTTGGATTGTACTCATTTTTCAATGTTCCACGTGGAACATCTAATTAGTTAATCGCGGAATGTTCCACGTGGAACATAAGTTCTATATATGTTTAAAAAATATAATGTTATAGTTGTAGGTGCCGGGCATGCGGGCTGTGAAGCAGCAGCAGCGGCGGCGAACTTGGGTTCTTCTGTGTTATTAATAACCATGAATATGGGTACTATAGCACAGATGAGTTGCAACCCTGCTATGGGCGGTGTGGCGAAAGGTCAGATAGTAAGGGAGGTTGACGCGTTAGGTGGTTATTCGGGTATCATAACGGATAAGACCTCTATCCAATTCAGGATGCTCAATCAGTCAAAAGGCCCTGCAATGTGGAGCCCCCGTGCTCAGAGCGACCGCATGCGCTTTGCTGAAGAATGGCGATTAGCATTAGAGCGTACGCCAAACGTTGACATGTGGCAGGATACTGTTACTTCCTTATTGGTAAAAAACAACGCCATATCGGGGGTAAAAACATCTATAGGCGTGGAGATTGAAGCTGATGCGGTGGTACTCACTAATGGTACATTCTTAAATGGCATCATACATATAGGTGAAAAGAAATTTGGCGGTGGCCGAACAGGAGAAAAGTCTGCAACCGGCTTAACCGAGCAGCTGGTAACATTAGGTTTCGAAGCAGGCAGAATGAAGACGGGCACCCCACCACGAGTAGACGGCCGTAGCTTAAACTACTCCCTGATGGAAGAACAATGGGGAGACGAAGTGCGTGGCAAGTTTTCTTATACAGATGTCAAAGGCATAGAAGAACAACGGTGCTGCTGGATAACATATACAAACAGCAACGTGCATGAAACACTGAAGGAAGGTTTTGAAAAATCTCCTATGTTTACTGGCCGTATTAAAGGCTTAGGCCCGAGGTATTGCCCATCAATCGAAGATAAGATCAACCGCTTTGCAGAACGCGACAGGCACCAGATATTTGTAGAACCGGAAGGCTTAAATACGGTTGAAATTTATGTAAATGGCTTCTCAACTTCATTACCCGAGGATGTCCAATATCGTGCATTAACTCAAATCCCAGGTTTTGAAAATGCCAAAATGTTTAGGCCCGGTTACGCCATAGAGTACGATTTCTTCCCTCCTACGCAGCTGACATTAACGCTTGAAACAAAACAAATCAGCAACCTTTACTTCGCTGGCCAGATCAACGGAACTACCGGTTATGAAGAAGCGGCATCGCAAGGATTTATTGCTGGTATCAATGCGCATCAAAAAATTAATGATAAACATGAGCTGATACTTAAAAGATCAGAATCCTATATCGGTGTATTAATTGATGACCTGGTTACTAAAGGAACAGAAGAGCCTTACCGCATGTTTACATCCAGAGCGGAACATCGCTTATTACTCCGCCAGGATAATGCAGATATCAGGTTAAGCCCAATTGGCCACGAACTTGGTTTAATAAACGATGAGCGTATTGCCAAAGTGAACGCTAAGGTGAAAAATTCTGATGAGATAGTTGCCTTTGCTAAAGCCAAAAGCATTGAACCATCAAAGGTGAATGCCATTTTAGAAGAAAATGGTACTTCAGCCATCAACCAGAACACAAAGCTTTTCAATTTATTAAGCAGGCCACAGGTAGGCTTTAATGAACTAAACTCGGTAGATAGTTCACTACAAGAGCTGTTAGCCAGATATGATAAAGAAACAATTGAGCAGGCTGAAATAAAAATTAAATATGAGAGTTACTTTATCAAAGAAATGGAAATAGTTGATAAAATGAAAAAAATGGAAGATCGTGAGATCAATCCAAATTTTGATTACAATCAATTAGGTTCATTGTCAAAAGAAGCTCGAGAAAAATTAGCAAGGATAAAACCACGCACACTGGGCCAGGCTTCTCGAATTTCTGGGGTTTCACCATCAGATGTATCCGTTTTAATGGTGCATGTGTCAAGATAAAGCATAAAACGCTTAAAATCAATAATTTATAAATTATTGATTTTAAGCCATTATTTTCTAATTTTAATATTGGCGTTCATCAAAGCATAAAAATCGTTTATAGGGCTTAAAATATATGTTAAATCAAAAACCTGCCTTTTTTGCTAAAAATGTTACTTTAATTTCGGTGATCTTATTTGCTTTTGGCTGCGCTGCTGTTCAAAGACCGCAGGGGGGGCCGCGTGACCTTACTCCTCCGAAATTGTTGAAAGCAACCCCGCCAAATATGACCAGGAAATTTAATGCGAAAGAGATACGCCTGGAATTTGATGAATTTTTCAAATTGACTAATCAATACCAGGAAATAACTATAAGCCCGGCCCAGGAAAAACAACCGGAGTATAGCATCAGCGGAAAAGCGCTGCAAATAAAGTTTAAAGACTCGCTTCAGAAGAACACTACATACGTAATCAATTTCGGTAAGGCCATACAGGATGTAAACGAGAGCAACGTACTCAAAAACTTTACCTATGTCTTTTCAACCGGCGAACATATCGATTCGTTGAGCATGTCAGGATCTGTGATTAACAGCACTACGCAGGAAAAAGAGAAAGATGCTACAGTAATGATATTCCCTATTAAGCAGGACTCGCTCCTGTTTGGTAAAAAAAAGCCTACCATTTTTACTACCACCGATTCATCTGGTAATTTTTCTCTGAATAACCTTCATGAGGGAACCTATCGCATATATGCTTTAAAAGAGCAAAGCGCTAACAAAATATTTGATAATGATAAAGAATTGATAGCCTTTTCAAAAAAACCTATCATATTAACCAAGGACACCTCTAATATCAGGCTGGCCTTGTTTCAACAAATACCGGATAAATTTAAAGTAGAGAAAAAATTTGGCGCTGATGGCGTATTAGAATTAGTATTTAATAAGTCTTTAACTAACCCTGCAATAAAAATATTATATCCGCCTAATATTAATGACCAAAAAATAGTTGAACTAAGCAAAACACGCGATACCGCTACTGTATTCATGCGCAATATGGAATGGGATTCTTTAAGTGTTGCCGTTTTAGATAATAACAAACCTGTTGATACGCTATACCAACGCAAGGGAAAAAAGGAATCATTTGTACGTAATCTGGGCTTTAAATATAACCTGAGCAGGGATAACCGTTTGAAGCCCGGTGCTGATCTGCGCATAACGGCTAATTTACCTATCGCTACTTTTGAATCGGGCCTGATCGTCCTTAAAGAAGATTCTACAACGTTACAGAACTACACCATTACCAAAGATACTACCTCAACAAGAACCGTAGTACTTAAATACCGGTTCAGACCGGGAAGGAAGTACCAGTTGATAATTGATCAGAATGCCTTTACGGATATTTATGGAGATAAAAATAAACGCAACGGTACCAATTTTGAAGCTGATAAACAGGAAAATTACAGTCAGCTAACACTTAAAGTTACGGTACCTGAACCGGGTAAAAGTTATATTGTTGAATTACTTGACGACCAAAAGAATAAACTACGAAGTGATGCAATTACCGATAATACGTCTATAGTTTATAAAAACTACCTTACTGGAAAATACCGCATAAGAGTCGTTTATGACGATAATAAAAATGGACGCTGGGATAGCGGGAACGTAAAACAACGACTGCAGCCCGAAAATATTTGGCTGTATGATAAAGAATTAACATTACGCCCTAACTGGGAATCAGAAGAGCAGCTAACCATTCCTAAAGAGCAAATTACTCCTTAAACCAACCGGAGTACATGATATAGTTATTTGGTAAACGATCTAATAAAGCCTTTTGCTCATCAGTAAGAGGCTTTATTTTTTTGGCGGGAGAACCTGCATACAAATAGCCCGATTCGCATACAGTACGCTCTAACACTACAGAACCCGCTCCGATGATCACATACTCCTCTATCACTGCATCATCCATTACAATGGCTCCCATGCCTATCAGAACGTTGTCTTTAAGCGTACAACCATGTACAATAGCATTATGGCCAATAGATACGTTATTACCGATATTGGTAGGCGACTTTAGGTAAGTAGCATGTATGCAGGCATTATCCTGGATATTGGTGTTATTCCCTATTTTGATGTAATGCACATCACCACGAATAACCGCATTGAACCATACTGAACAGTTATCACCCATCTCCACGTTGCCAACAATGGTAGCATTAGGGGCAATAAAAGCATCTTTACCAATAACAGGTGATTTATCTTTAACAGGCAGGATTACGGGCATAGCTTTTTTGAGGCAAAAGGTGAAAGCATAAAGGTAAAAGCTTTTAAAACTTATCTTAAATTTTTTTATGTTTGGTGAAATAAGCGAAAATAGCTCAGCTGGTAGAGCATCAGTTTCCCAAACTGAAGGTCGCGGGTTCGAACCCCGTTTTTCGCTCTAAGTATTCGCTTGCAATTTCCGACACGTCATTACGAGGTAATAGAAATTGACTATTATAATTAAAATACGGTATCTTCCAAAACCTCTTGATGCTGCGGATAATCTGTAGTGTAATGTAAGCCCCTGCTCTCCTTACGCATCATGGCTGATTTAACAACAATGTAAGACACTTGTATCAAATTACGGAGCTCACAAAGTTTCACAGATAGTTTTGTACGCTTGTAAAATTCTTCAGTTTCTTCATACAACAATCGTAAACGGCGCATGGCACGTTCTAATCTAAAATCAGAACGAACAATACCTACATAATCGTTCATCAGTTTCTGCATCTCACGGATATTGTGCGTTACCAAGATGTCTTCATTCAAAAGCTGCACGCCCTTTTCATCCCAATCAGGTATATTATCAGGCACTACAATATTGGAGAAATCTACAATGGCATCCTTATATATACGATGTGCAAAAACCAATGCCTCTAACAATGAATTAGATGCCAGACGGTTAGCGCCATGTAATCCGGTAGAAGAACATTCTCCGCAGGCATATAACCGGTTTATAGAGGAACGGCCGCTATGGTCCACCATAATACCGCCGCACATGTAGTGGCAGGCAGGTGCAACCGGTATCATGTCTCGGGTCATGTCAATTCCCATATCCAAACACTTGGCATAAATGTTAGGGAAATGTTGCAGGATATCTTGCTTGCTTTTGTGCCGCACATCCAGGTAAACGTAATCCTCGCCTGATTTTTTTATCTCGGCATCAATTGCGCGCGCAACAATATCCCTTGGTGCTAATGACTTACGGGGATCATATTCCTGCATAAATTCTTCACCGTTAGTACGTTTTAATATGCCACCGAAACCACGTACCGCTTCTGATATCAGGAATGATGGATACTCACCTGGATTATATAACGCTGTAGGATGGAATTGTATAAACTCCATATTCCTTACCTTACCCTTTGCACGGTACACCATAGCCACACCATCACCGGTGGCAATAATTGGATTAGTAGTTACAGAGTAAATATGCCCGGCACCACCAGATGCCATTACCGTTATCTTAGAAAGTATTTTTTCAACATGGTTGGTTTCTGTATTGAAGGCATAAATCCCATAACATTTAATATCTGCAGTAGACTTATCTACAAATTCACCTAAATGGTGTTGCGTTATCAGATCTACCGCGAAGTAATGTGTTAATATCTCAATATTTGGTTCAGCATGTATCTGTTCTAATAATGCACGCTCTATTTCAAAACCTGTAATATCCTTGTAATGGAGTACACGAAACTCCGAGTGTCCACCCTCTTTGGCAAGGTCATAAATACCGTCGTTGGTCTTATCAAAGTTGGTTCCGTAATCGATTATCTCATTAATCCTTTCCGGCCCTTCAGTTACAACTGCCCTAACAACTTCGGGGTCGCAAAGGCCATCACCGGCAATTAAGGTGTCATTTATGTGTTTTTCAAACGAATCTTCCTTTTTATCCACAACTACTGCCACGCCACCCTGGGCATACTTAGTGTTGCTTTCGTCCTCATTAGCTTTTGTAACTATCAGAACCTTACCATGCTTTGCAGCTTTTAATGCAAAACTCAATCCGGCTATTCCTGATCCTATAACAAGGAAATCAACATTTCTGGTCATGTTTTTTATATGTATTGTGTAAAATTAGGTTTTATGTTAATAAGCGGGGTAAAAGGTGTTAAATTTGTGTAGGAAAAAAATCAGAAAAAAGCATAGTTGTTAATAACCTCGATTTTGGAACTTTTTGCCGCATTTTTTAAGCAATTTATAAGACAGTTTCACATCGAAATTAACATTTTTACACACCGATAATTATTAACAAATAAGTATTTAAAGTAAAAGTTGTTTGTCATATAGTTTTAAAAATCAAGTAAATGAAAAATACAAAAGCGTTTAAAATTGTTAATAACAATGGAAAAACAACTTTTTAGCTAATTCGTATCTCAACTTTTTAACATAACTAACACCTTAACAAACAATAGTTTTATTTTAATATAAAAAGAAGCTATTATTAATTGATTTGTGGAATGGATATCTTCGAAGAAATAAAAGTGAAAGGATTTGCCGACGAATACATTGATCCGTCGCTTGATCTTTTCGCCGAAATAGATAGGCTCAAAAAAGAAAAAAATGCAGTTATACTGGCCCATTATTACCAGGAAGGAGATATACAGGATATTGCCGATTATATTGGCGATAGTTTGGGCCTTTCGCAGCAAGCAGCCAAAACAGATGCCGACATTATTGTTTTTGCCGGTGTACATTTTATGGCCGAAACAGCCAAAATATTATCCCCTGATAAGAAAGTTCTGCTACCGGATCTGAAAGCAGGTTGCTCCCTGGCTGATAGCTGCCCCCCGCATTTGTTTAAAAAGTTTAAGGAACAATACCCTGATCACTTGGTGATCACTTACGTAAACTGTACTGCGGAATTGAAAGCACTAAGCGATATTGTTTGTACATCAAGCAATGCCGTACAAATTGTAGAGAGCTTGCCTAAAGATCAGAAGATCATCTTTGGACCTGACAGGAACCTGGGTGCCTGGGTAGCTAAAAAAACAGGCCGAGACCTTGTACTGTGGAATGGTGCCTGCATGGTACATGAGATATTCAGTCGTGAAAAGATCACCAAACTTAAAGAGCGCCATCCAAATGCCAAGATACTTGCCCATCCGGAGTGCGAGGAAGTGATACTACAGATGGCGGATTATATAGGTTCTACCACCGGTATTCTTAAGTATGCTACCAATAGCCCTGAAAAGGAATTTATTGTAGCCACAGAATCCGGAATTATGCACCAGATGGAAAAGGATAATCCGGATAAAACTTTTATCCCCGCTCCTCCTAACAATCAGTGTGCTTGTAACGATTGCCCGCACATGAAACGTAATACGCTTGAGAAACTTTACCTGTGCCTTAAAAATGAAATGCCCGAGGTTGAAGTTCCTGTGCATATCATTAAAGACGCGGTTAAACCTATTGAACGTATGCTGGAGATATCAGCTAAATTGGGATTATAAAAATTTATATAATTAAAAAATCCCTTCATTATCAATATGAAGGGATTTTTTATTGGGTTGATTTGATTACAGATTATCCTTTCTGGTTTCAATAACATCCTGGATATTTTGCGGTAAACTTGAAAACAAGTTATAACCGGTTGCTTTCTCAATATCGCGTACGGTAACACGATATTGTTTCCAATCGCTGTTAATGGTATTGATATTGGGTGTATTTACTGCTATAACCCTTGTATCAGCACTTACGCGGTTTACGTCGTTATTGCCGTTAGGTATAATAACGGCAACTTTCCACACATTGCTGGGTACGGTAACATGGTCGTTATTTATCTTGTTAAAAGTTCCGTTTGAGCCGGTACCGCCCATTCCATAACTGCCCATTACAATATAAACCTCGTTACCTGCAACCACTTGTTCGCGCAAATAATTTTCCATGTTTGCCCAGGTTTGCTGGTTATTTTGAGGTGCCTGCGGTATCATATTGGTCATTAAGAAAGTTGCCGAATTGGCGTTTGCTGAACTTGTACGATCTGCAGACGGACAGTTATGTCCCCTGTCAAAACCAGAACCTGAATAGCTGTTACTCTCCACATGATAAAAAGCAGCAGGTAAACCGGCAAAGCCAGCAAAGTTATTAAGTCTTGAGCTTGCGTTAGTAATATTGGTAGCGTCCAAGTGCCAGCTCACCCAGTTAGGTGTACCCCTGTCGCTGCTGTATGATTCTACGTAATAGCTTTGGTCTATAAGGTAATTATTAGCCATTACCACGGCTGGCTGCGCGTTTGAAGGGTTACCCATTAACAAATTGCTGTTATCGCCGTTAACAGGTTGTGCATCAGTGCCGGCAGTAATGCCTCTTTCAGGTGCTGCCGTACCCGTGCCAGTATTTCCACCGTTATCATCACTTCCGGTGTCTGGCGGCCCTACTGTTAAACCGGCATCACCTGTACCTTTAAAGGTAATGTCATCAATGTTGATACGAGTGGTACCTGTTTTTTGTATGCGAAACCTAACCGGTTTGTTAACAGTTACCTTAAATGAATCGGTAACGAATGTGGTACTGGTTTCTAAAATATCGCTACCCAATTGGGTATAGGTGGCACCACCATCAACAGACATCATCAGTTGCCAGGTCGAATTAGCATCTGTACCGTATTTGGCATGTTTGATGGTGATTTGCTGCAGGTTGGAAATATCAAATTTCATAGTAATATCCCCTGTTCTTAACCTAACAGACTTATTACCATTTTTAACGTCGGCCGCCAGGTTACCTAAAAGGGCATCGTTAAAATTCCAAATGCCGGTAGTTAGTTGTATATCAGCCGCCGCATAAGCGGTTTTAGATCCGGTTTCAAAATCTTCAACTATGGTATATGGCTTGGCAACCGGTGTTTGGTTGCCGCCATTATCAGCATTTTGCACCTGTACAGGATCTTTTCTACAACCGGCAACAACCAATACAACAGACAAATAAACGAGGAGTAATTTTCTAAACTTCATATAAATATATTTTCTGCGTAAAAATAATTGGTTCTTATTAATCTATTGTTAATTAACTTTATGTAAGATAAAATTTACGTAATTCCATTAGCCGTATATTTATTAAGCATCTTTTGTATTTTTGAAAGCTGGCTGTTTCAATATAAGAGGCTGTTAAGTTTGCTTAGTTTTAAGCGTCAGTAAATACGATACACTATGTTTGAGAACGGAGAGAAAACCAACCTGGAAGCATTAGGTGAGTTTGGCTTAATCAGTCATCTTACAAAAAATATAAAACTGGTTCAAAAAAGTACAGTTAAAGGCGTTGGCGACGATGCCGCTGTACTGGATTATCAAAATAAAAGGACGCTGGTATCTACTGATCTGTTGCTGGAAGGTATTCATTTCGATTTGGCATATACACCCCTAAAGCATTTGGGCTATAAAGCAGTGCAGGTTAACTTAAGTGATATTTACGCCATGAACGGTACAGCTACCCAAATAACCGTATCTATTGGCATGAGCAGCAAATTTCCGCTGGAGGCCATTGAAGAACTGTATGAAGGTATATATCTGGCTTGCGGCAATTATAATGTGGATATTGTGGGTGGTGATACTTCGGCCTCGAAGCAGGGCCTGGTGATCAGTATTACTTCATTGGGTTATGCTGATGAAAAAGAGGTAGTTTATCGTAATACGGCTGAAGAAGGTGACCTGATATGTGTTTCGGGAGATTTGGGTGGCGCATATGTGGGCTTGCAACTCTTGGAGCGCGAGAAATTGGTTTATCTCGAGAATCCGAACATACAGCCAGACCTGGAAGGGAAAGATTATATTGTTGAAAGGCAGCTTAAGCCGGAGGCACGTAAGGATATTATTGATCTTTTACAAGAAATAGGTGTTAAACCTACCGCCATGATTGATGTATCTGATGGTTTGGCATCTGAGATATTGCACATTTGTAAGCAAAGCAATAAGGGTTGTAAATTATATGAGGAAAAAATACCTATTGACCCAATGACATATGAAACTGCCCGTGAATTTGGCCTTGACCCTACTGTTTGTGCTTTAAGCGGAGGCGAGGATTATGAACTACTGTTTACTGTTAAACAGGCCGATTATGATAAGATAAAGCATAAGATGGATATCTCCATCATAGGGTATGTTACTGAGCCTAATGAAGGATGCTCGCTCATCACCAAATCAGGCAATGTGCATGAACTGAAAGCACAGGGATGGAACGCATTTAAGGCTGAATAATATTTTTTATTAACTATTCGTCGTCAATATATTTATTGTCTATCTGCTTATTAGCTTTAGCGCCTAATTTTTTAATCTTTTCGGCGGTTATTGTTAGGTTGCCTGCGCCATCCGTTAGTTTGTTAAAGGCGTTGGCATATGCGGTTTGCGTTTGGCTGATATTTTTACCGATACTTTCCATATCGTTTACAAAGCCTACAAATTTATCATACATGGTACCACTGAGGCGGGCTATTTCCAATACGTTACGGTTTTGCCGTTCCTGTTTCCAAATGCTGGCTATGGTACGCAGGGTTGCCAGCAAAGTGCTCGGGCTGACAATTACCACCCGTTTTTCCCAAGCATCGCTAAATAGCTCGGCATCCAGCTGAACCGCGAAGCTGAAAGATGATTCTATAGGGACAAACAGCAATACAAAATCCGGCGAGTTAACCTGGTACAGATCATGATAGTTTTTTGATGACAGGTTATGCACATGCCCACGTATGGACTCTATATGCCCTTTAGAATAAAGCTTACGTTCTTCTTCTGTTTCGGCGTTTACCAGTCGCTCATAAGCAATGAGTGATACTTTGGCATCAATAATTAAATGTTTGTTATCTGGCAGGTCAATAATCACATCCGGTTGCAAACGCGTGCCATCCGTTTGATTTAAACTGGCCTGTATACGGTATTCACGGTCACGCACCAAACCGCTACGTTCCAGTACTTTTTCCAATATTACCTCGCCCCAGTTACCCTGTTTTTTATTATCGCCTTTTAATGCCCTGGTTAAGTTTGACGCTTCGGCGCTGATAGTTTGATTAAGTTCCATTAGCTGGGTAATTACACCTTTTAGTGTATTTCGCTCGGCAGCTTCCATGTTGTAAACTTTATCAACCTTTTCCTCAAATTGCTTTATATTTTCTTTAAGGGGCTTAATAATGGCATCAATATTCAGTTTATTGATGTCTGTAAACTCACGCGATTTTTCCTTTAATAATTTCTCAGCTATATTTTCAAATTCCCGTTGGAAATGCCGTCTGGTATTTTCCATTTCTTCTTTCTGCTCAGCAATTTTTTCCTGCTGTGCTTTATAATATGAGCGTACGGATTCTAAATTTTGGTTAGCCTGCGCCAATTGAGAACGTTCGTAGGAAAGCTCATCGAGTAAGCGAATTTGTTCATCTTTAAAGTGCCGGTTGATATTTTCATTTTCGGTAATTAGATGACTTACCTTTTCGTCTGACCTGGCAAGTGATATTTTTAGGTCTTGATTTTCAGACCGAAGGTTACCTAATTCGTTTAATGAAGCCTGATTACCGGATTTTTTAAATAAGAAAGATAGTATTATACCGATTAGTAAGCCACATATACCAAATAAAGCCTCGTTCATAGTTAGATAAAAATTTTAGTAAAAACGAAGGTAATTAAATAATTTTTGCTAAAAAAGTAAGTGTTGGTAAGGCTTGTATAGCTTAAGTATTTTTTGATGAACTTATTTACAACCAGGCGCTTTAAGGTAGTTCAAAACCATTTAAAGTTTAAAGGCTTGCTATTGTAATAATATTATACCCCATGAAGAAAAGCCTTTTAATCCTCCTCATAGCACTTTCCTATATACCGATCTATGGGCAGGATGTTCAATTAAATAATGGCCCCGCTGCCGATAGCATTTTAGGTACCTGGCAAACTGCCGACCAAAAATCCCGGATAACCATAACCCGAAAGGACAGCTTGTATTACGGAAAATTAAGCAACGCTACTTTAAGTATTGATAAGAAAATAAACTTGCATTTGCCTACAAGCCTTTTAGGTATATATATTCTGCAGGATTTTAAATACTCTGGTGACAACCGCTGGGATGGGATGATCTTTGATCCCAAAAGTAAAAAAACGTATAAATGCTACCTGAAACTCGAGGATGACGGTACCATGAAGGTAAGAGGCTATAAAGGAATATCCCTGTTCGGAAAATCACAATATTGGACGCGGATAAGATGATAATATAATATCAAATAAAAAAGGCCATCCGTTTATACGGATGGCCGGAAATTTTAATAAAGATCTTATTTACCACCTTTTTGGTGATGCTCAAACTCGTGAGCTTCAAAAGCCAATAAAACATTAGCAATTACCCGATTATAAATATTAGCGTTGCTGGTGTTGCTGATAATGATTGTACCGTTTGTACGTGTAGCCTGATCAAGCAGCGTCGGTGGGATGCCCATCAGCAATCTGTTTAAGTGCAGGTTAATCTTAGAGGTTACACCTGTAGTTGCATCAACGTTTACGTCTTTTACTTCGGTTTTAATAATGGCGTTGTCATTGTAGTCAAACTCGATAGGTACAGCGGCTCCGCCTGATGTAGTGAAAGTACCTTTTGCTGTAAGTGGGATATCGATACCTGATGATTTAGTCAATAAAATACTTAACTCAATTTCGCGGTAGTGGCCGGTATCAACCAAAGCAACTATTGGTGATGAGCTTAAATTAAGCAGATCCAGGTTAGATACATTTTTTGTAGTAACCTCGGTTTCTTTGCCATTACGTTTCGCTTCGAGTTTAAAACGGGTAACATTGGCAATTACAGATGACCATTTAATGCTGGCAGTTGTGCCTATAATGGCATTTACTGCTGTGCCATTTGTAACAGCTGACGTTGCTACGGTGGCCTGTTGGTTATCAGCGGTTAGCTGGAAGCCCATTTCGGCTTGTGCAGTGGCTGTTGTATTTTTCTCTTTTGAGCAAGAGGTTAATAATGCGGTGCATATTAAAGCTGCAGCACCCAGGTTGAGGAAAGATTTTTTCATGAGTTATTATTCGGGGTTTAATTATAACCGTATTACGTTTAAAGGTAGAATAAAGGTTGCTTCAATTGTTGATTTTAATAAAAAATTTAATGTGGGCATAAAAGCCCAAAATTTTCCAAGCCGCGGTTTAATAAAAACCCATCGCAGTAATCGCTATTTCGTATCCGGGATGTATGCCAAATAATAGAATAAAGAAAAATTTAAATTAATTCTATAAAAACCATAGGCATTATAGAAATATTAATATATTTGCACCCGTAACGTTCTTTAAACTTATCCAGAAAGACCGAGGGAATGGCCCTATGACGTCTTAGCAACCTGTACATCAATGTAAAAGGTGCTAATTCCTGCTTCTGTTAAAAGGAGAAAGATAAGCATAAACAGTACCCTATTACTGTTATTCACTGCCTCGCTATCTGGTAAGTTCATAAAGACAAAAAAACAACAGTATGAAAATTTACCTGGATAACGCGGCCACAACACCATTAGCCAAAGAAGTATTTGAAGCAATGACTCCTTTTTTCCTGCAGCATTTCGGCAACGCTTCATCACAACATGCTTTTGGCAGAGAGGTAAAAGCTACTTTAGAACAATGCAGGCAAACTATTGCCGGTTTGTTGCATGCACATCCGGATGAGATCATTTTTACATCAGGCGGTACCGAAGCGGATAACACGGCTATTCTATCGGCGGTAGAAGGCGCCAGGATAAAAAACGTAATTACTACCCGTTTTGAGCACCATGCCGTACTGCATACCCTGCAACATCTGCAAAAAGAAGGAAAAATTACGCTGAACTATATAGAACACGATCAACGTGGCAACCTGAACCTGCAACACCTGGAGCAATTACTCGAAACAAGTGAAAAAAGTTTTGTATCGGTTATGCACGCCAATAATGAGATAGGTAACCTTAACGATATAGAAAAAATTGCTACCCTTTGCGAACGTTATAAGGCTATCTTCCATACCGATACAGTGCAAACCATGGGGCACTACGTCCATAACCTGCAACGGGTAAAAATACACTACCTGGCAGCATCGGCACATAAATTTCATGGCCCAAAGGGTGTTGGCTTTTTGTACTGCCGCAGGGGTACCCCGCTAACGCAATTGCTAAAAGGCGGTGGTCAGGAAGCCCGGTTGCGCGCAGGAACGGAAAACATTGCCGGCATTGTAGGCCTCACTAAAGCACTTGAACTGGCTTATGAACATTTAGATAGCCACCAAGCGTACATACAGGGTTTAAAGAGCCAATTGATTAACGGTCTGTTAAACCATGTACCTCATATTACTTTTAACGGGCGATGTTCTGATGCCGATAAAAGTTTATACACCGTATTAAGTGTTTCCCTACCTGATGCCGGTACTGATCTGCTACGATGTTTGGACCACCTTGGAATAGCCGTATCAGGCGGTAGCGCCTGCTCGGCCGGGGCTGCTTCGCATGTGCTTAGCGCGCTAAAAATCACTCCGGGTAAACATACCATTCGCTTTTCATTCAGTCGGTTTAACACGCCGCATGAAATTGATCAGGTAGTTGCCTCGTTAACCGGCATTTTACAACCGGTAGCTGCCTAAAGGCAAAATCAAATGCTTAAAAAGCCAAATCGCAATATGTACTTATTTAAATCATGAAAACTACATTTACTACTGCTTCTTTAAATCGCTATTCTATCGATCCGCGCAACTTCACTTACGGCCAGTGTTGTTGCTGTTTCCGCGCGTAATCTGCCCATCAGCGGCCAATTGACAATTTATTTATTCATCTGCATCCGGTAATAAGTCGCCTGGCTACTTATTACCGGCCAGGGTATTATTTCCAAAAAAGAATATCATGTTAAAAATTTACAAGTTTTTGCTGGCAATATGGTTGCCGGTATTATTTTTTCAAACAGCAAATGCACAAAGCATTAAAGTAAGTGGTACGGTAACCGCCCAGTCTGACGGGCAGCCATTACCAGGTGTAAGCGTTGCCGTACAAGGCGGCAACACCGGCACCCAAACAGATGTACAGGGGCGCTTTACGCTCACCGCTAAAGTGAACGACGTACTGCAAATATCCTATCTGGGCTTTGTTACACAGCGTATCACGGTTTCTGAAACGCAGGCCCCTTTAAAGATCGTATTGGTAGAGGCCCCCAACTCGCTCAACGAAGTAGTTGTTACGGCGCTCAACATCAATAAGGATAAAAAATCATTGGGCTATTCTGTACAGGGCCTTAAATCAAAAGACATATCAGAGGCTAAGGAAACCAACCTGGTAAACGCGCTGGCAGGTAAAATTGCAGGTGTACAGGTTACCAATAGCCAGGGCGATATGGGATCGTCGCGAATTATTATACGGGGAGAAACGTCGATATCCGGTAATAACCAACCCCTTTTTGTGGTGGATGGCGTTATTGTAGACAACTCACAGTTCCTGGGAACAAATGGTTCAAGGGACTTTCAGAATGCCATATCTGATTTGAATACTGAAGATATTGAATCTATAAGCGTGCTTAAGGGGCCAAACGCGGCTGCATTGTATGGTTACCGTGCTGCTGCAGGTGTAATTCTTATTAAAACCAAAACCGGCAAGGGCGCAAAGGGGCTGGGCATCACCATCAACTCCAACACTTCTTTTGCAACATTAAAGGTATTTCCGGATTATCAAAACTCATACGGACAAGGCTCAAACGGCAGGTTCAGCTATGTTGACGGCAAGGGCGGAGGTATAAATGACGGGGTTGATGAAAGCTGGGGCCCACGCCTTGATGGCCGCCTTATCCCACAATTCTATTCCAATGGACAGGCGGTGCCGTTTGTGGCACATCCTAACAATGTGCGAGATTTTTTCCGCACCGGGGTTACGCTCAATAATGGCGTGGCGCTGGCGGGCAGCTCGGAGAAATTTGACTATCGCATATCCTACAACAACCTGCACCAAACCGGCGTGGTACCAAACTCTTCACTGGGCCGTAACTCATTTTTATTGAATGCCACCTTCAGGCCAACTCCCAAACTAACGGTTACCACCATTGCTAATTATATTAAGGACGACGCGGGCAACCTGCCCGGCGCCTATGGCCGAAGGGCAACCAGCACCATGCTGCAGTTTACCTGGTTTGGCCGCCAGGTTGACATTAACCAGTTAAAAAACTACAGGAATGCCGACGGAAGCACCTTTAACTGGAACAACAGTTATTACAGCAATCCGTACTTTATCGCTTACGAAAATACGGTTAGTCAGTTTAAAAACCGCCTAATTGGTAGTGTTGAACTTAATTACAAGATCATAAAAGGGCTGTCGGCAAACTTGCGTACCGGTACCGATTTTTACAACGATCGTCGCAAGATCAAGGTTGCTTATGGCACCAGCGGCACCCCCTTCGGCTCATATGAAGAGGATGCTTATTACGTAAACGAAACTAATACAGAAGGTCGACTACAATACACCAAAAAACTAAACAAGGATTTTTCTCTTGATGCCTTTGTGGGTGGGAACATCAGCACGGCTACTAATGAGCAGAACGACCAGATAGCGCCAAAGCTGGCGGTTGCCGGGTTATATACGCTCAGTAATTCCCGCGATCCGCTGGTATCATCCAACTATTATGGTAAATTAAAAACCTACAGCTACTTCGCCTCGGCCCAGATCGGGTTTCGTGATTATGCCTTTTTAAACGTTACAGGCCGTAATGACTGGTCATCTACGCTGCCTGCAGCAAACCTATCCTATTTCTATCCGTCGGTGAATGGTAGTTTGGTATTGTCGCAGGCGCTGGATATTAAAAGCGATGCGCTGAGTTATTTAAAACTCAGGGGAGGGTGGTCAAAAGTAGGAAAGGCTACAACTCCTTACCAGTTGATCAACACCTATAATTTTACAGCTCCTTTTAACGGAAACCCGCAGCAAAGCGCTGCCAATATTGACCTTAACCCCAACCTTAAGCCAGAAACAACCACATCCGGCGAGGCAGGTTTTGAGGCCGGGTTTTTTAAAGACCGTGTGCGTCTTGATGTGAGCGTTTATAACACCAACAGTACCAATCAGATATTGAGCGTTGATGTGAGCTCAAGCACCGGCTATACCCAAAAATTGATCAACGGAGGCCGCATTAACAACAAAGGCCTGGAAGCGCAACTGAGTGTAACACCTGTAAAAACCACCAATTTTAGCTGGGATGTAAGTGTTAATTACTCACTTAACCGTAGCAAAGTTGTATCGCTTGATGCAGAAGGCAGGCTGCAGAGTTATGTGCTTGGCACCAACCGCACCGTACAGGTGTTAGCCGCTGTAGGCAAACCTTATGGCACCCTATATGGCACGGCCTATCAGCGCGACGCTTCCGGCAACATCATCATTGATAATAGCGGCGTCCCTGTAATTAACCCCACTAAACAGTATCTCGGCAAATTTACGCCCGACTTTTTAGGCGGCATCACTAACAGCTTTAACTACAAAGGTATAAACCTGAGTGTACTGGTTGACGCTCGTTTTGGCGGCTCTATTTATTCTAATACCAACCGAACCGGTACTTACACAGGGGTACTCGCTTCTACATTGCCGGGCCGTGGTGCCGAGAACGGTGGCCTCTCTTATTACTATCCAGCGAACAATACTTCCGCCTCCGCTGTACAGGTGGCAGCTGGCGCCAGCACGCCTAATGGCGAAACCGTGTATGACGATGGTATGGTTTGGAAAGGCGTAAAAGCTGATGGCACTCCCAACACCAGGGTAATACCCGCCCAATCTTATTACAAAGGCTTTACCAATGTTGATGAAGCTTTTGTATACAGCGCTTCTTACGTAAAACTGCGCGAAGTTAAGCTTGGTTACACCTTCCCTGCAAGCTGGGTGAAAGGCATAGGCCTGCAATCGGCTACCGTATCTGTAGTTGGCCGAAACCTGTGGATCATTCATAAAAAAGTGCCGAATATTGACCCTGAAACCGCCTTTAACACCGGCAACGGCCAGGGCCTCGAGGACCTTACTTTACCAACGGTGCGTAACATAGGCTTTAACGTTAACCTTAAATTTTAACATCATGAAATCAAGATATATATCTTCCATTATACTTTTAACCGCGTTACTGGGCACGGCATCATGCAAGAAAGACCTTGTAGACATTAACCAAAACCCTAACGCATCGCAAACGGCTCAGCCGGATTATCTGTTGACAGGTGCCATTAAGAACACGGCCGATACTTATTGGGGAACTGCTAATAACATGGATGCCAGCCTGCTTTTTGTGCAATACTGGGCTAAAATTCAATATACCGACCCGGACAGGTATATCTACGCTAATACCGCTTTCCAGGAGCTTTGGACCGTAGGCTATAGTCGCAGCATTGTAAACCTTAACCAGATCATCAAACTGGCCGATGCGCAGGCTAATCCTAATTATAAAGGCGTGGCGTTAGTATTGCGTTCGTGGGTTTTTCAACTGCTAACCGATGCTTATGGAGATATTCCGTACAGCCAGGCTGTTAGTATTAAGCAATACCTTACCCCGGCTTATGATAAACAAAAAGATGTGTACAATGCGCTGCTGGATGATCTTAAAACGGCACAGAGCCTGTTAAACACATCGGGGCCGGCTATAGCAGGCGATGTGATATACAACGGCAATATAGCGTCATGGAAAAAATTTGCCAACTCTTTACGCCTCCGTATTGCATTGCGCATAGCCGACCGCGACGCGGATAAAGCCAAGCAAGTGATAGCCGATATACAAGCTAATGGCAGCGGTTACATCTCCGTCAACAGCGAAACCGCGCAGTTAAACTATGTGGCATCGCCTAACCAGAACCCCATAAGCAACCTCTTTGATACGCGTGACGATTACCGCATCAGCAAAACCATTGTTGACCGCCTATTCGCTCTTAATGATCCGCGCTTACCGGTATACGCCAGCAAAACAAAGGATGCCACCGCGCAAACCTATGTAGGTATCCCTAATGGCCTGCTGGTGGGCGATGCCAGCAACCTGGGCTTCACCAAAACCTCTAAGCCGGGTACTTATTTCCTGGCGCCAACAGCTCCGGCGGTAATACTAAGCTATTCGGAATTATTGTTTGACAGGGCCGAGGCCGCCGCGAGGGGGTTTACCACCGATAACGCCGCCGACCTGTACAACCAGGCCATCACGGCATCACTTAAACAATATGGTATTGCCGATAATGATATCAGCACCTACCTGGCCCAGGCGGCGATACAATACGATGCAGGTAACTACAAAAAAGCCATAGGTAACCAAAAATGGCTGGCCCTTTTTGGGCAAGGCCTGGAAGCTTTTGCAGAATGGCGCAGGCTGGATTACCCGCAACTACAACCTGCCGTTGCCGGTACGCTTGGCGGCAAGCTACCGCAACGGTTCATATACCCTGGTACTGAACAATCACTCAACGGGACTAATTACCAGGCGGCAGTAGCCAGCCAGGGTACCGATGTATTAACCACCAAACTATGGTTTGACGTTAATTAATAAACTTAACAAGAATGGCCGCTTATTGCGGCCATTCTTGTTTTATGTGTATGATCATTAAGCCCCCGCAGGCAGGCTAAAGCCAAAGGTACTACCTTCGCCAATGGCGCTTTTTACCCATATGCGGCCGTTCTGGGCTTCGATAAAATCTTTGGAGATGGCCAGGCCAAGGCCCGAGCCTGATTTGTTCTGCCCGTCTGTAGGCACCTGGAAGTAGCGGTCAAACAGGCGTTTCTGGTATTGTTCATCAATGCCCTTCCCTGTATCTTTCACTAAAAATTCAACGCTGTCGCCTTTGTTCACGATACTAATGGTAACCTTTGATTTCTCGGCGCTATAGCGTAAAGCGTTGGAAAGGAAGTTTACCAATACCCAGGCGGTCTTTTCTACATCGGCGTTCACACCGGGCAAATTGTCGTCTTTAACCAGCTCCAGTTTTACGCCTTTCTGCTCGGCCTGGAAATTCACCGCGGCTATGGCATAATCCAAGATCTTTTGCGGCTCTACAGGCACAAAATTAAGTTGTATGTTCCCTGTTTCTACCTGCGATAGCTCCAGCAACTCGCTGGTGATCTTTAGCAGGCGATCGCTGTCATCATTAATGTGTTCCAACAGTTGCTGCTGCTCCGCGTTCATTTCACCTATACGCTTATCTTTCATCAGCTTAAGGCTCATTTTTATAGATGAGATAGGCGTTTTCAACTCATGCGATATGGTGGCAATAAAGTTGGTTTTGGCTTCATCGCGCTCCTTAAACTCGGTGATGTTACGCAGGATATACACCTTACCCGCCGATTTTTTTGCGATGCTGATAGCATGTGCCGTGCCCGGCGATAAATTAGGCACGTTGATCTCCCTGCTTTCTAACTCAAAGAAGGAGTCTTTCCCATCTATCACTATCTTAAAAGGTTTACCGGTACGGCTATCATGAATGATGGATTTAAACAGGTCGTTATTTTTAGCTACATCTTCAATCAAGCTACCTTCAACCTTGCTGTTACCCAGGTTAAGCACATTTTTAGCTGTAGTGTTAATGAATAGTATTTCCTGCTTCTCGTTAACGCCCACAATAGCATCGTGCATTTGCTCAATAATGGTTTCGATACGCAGCTTATCAGACATGATTTTGGAGATGTTGCTATTCTCCCACTCATTTAGCCTGTCGGCCATTTCATTAAAGGCGTTGGCTACCTCGGCAAATTCATCGCTTTGCGTAAATTCAATATGCTGGTTATAATTCCTGGGGCCAATGGTTCTTATACCTGTAAGCAATGCTTTAAGCGGGTTAAAAATAATACCCGGGAAATTAACGCTGAAACTAAACAGCACCAAAAAGGTGAAAGCGCCAACCAGCCCCAGCAACACCAATGATCTGTCTACCGCTTTGCGGGCAGCATCGTTCTTATTTACAATGGCCTGCATATTTAATTTCTCAATACTTAGCAGGTGGCGCCGTATCTGACGTTCCAGATCTTCTTCCTGGGCAGCTGTATGTTGTCCCTGCAGCTGACTAAAGGTGTTCTTTAAAGCGGCTACCGCCTCGGCCTCACCCCGTTCGGTAATGTTTTTCTCCTCATTGACCAGTTGCGCGTTGAATGCTTTCATAGCGCCGGCGTTGAGTGGCAGAGAGTTCTCATCTAATATGCTACGCATATCCCGGCAATAACTCAGGCTCTCGTAGTTATCTTTCAGGATGATTTTGGCGCTGTTGGCTATACGGTTCATGTACAGCACACAAGTAGCGCCAAAAAACAGCACCACTATAAATAAAAAGCCGAAGCCTATGCGCAGTTTATTTTTTACTTTCATGATAATATCACTAAATCTGTTTGTTTCGCCGCTATATTTTTAAGCAATTCGTTAAATACGGTTGTCCGCAAAATAACCTGAAAAAGGCTCAAATGCGGCTTACCTATGCATATGGTGGTTATTTCGCGTTCGTCGGCCACCTGCATAATGGTTTGGGTGATCTTATCGCTTTTCAGCTTTATTACCTCGGCACCAAGCTCTGTAGCCAGTTTAAAGTTATTAATTAAGTGGCGCTGTTTGTCCAATTTTATGCGCTCCATGCTTTCATCACTGCTTTGCACATACAACACAATCCAGGGCGACCGGTAGTAGGAGGCCAGCCTGGCTGTTTTTCGTATCACGATCCTGGCGGTTTCCGCGTTTGATGATATGCAAGCCAGGAAACGCTCGGGCCGCAGCTTAATTTGCTTAGGCACCTCAATATCTATCTTGCGCTCCAGGTGATGAGCCACCTCTTTCAACGCTATCTCGCGCAGTTGTAATATCTTATCGTTCTGGAAAAAGTTTTGCAACGCCCGCTCTATCTTCGCCTTCTCGTATATCTTGCCTTCCTTTAGCCGGTCAATAAGTTCATCGGCGGTAAGGTCAATGTTCACCACCTCATCCGCCATCTGCAAAATTTTGTCGGGTATTCTTTCTGTTATGCTGATGCCGGTTATTTCCTCTATCTCCTCGTTTAGGCTTTCGAGGTGTTGTATGTTTACGGCGGTGATCACGCTGATGCCGGCTTCCAATATATCTATCACATCCTGCCAGCGTTTAGCATTCTTGCTCCCTTCAATATTGCTGTGGGCAAGTTCATCCACAATTACCACTTCCGGGTGTCGGTTGAGAATGGCCTGCAGGTCCATTTCTTCCAGTTCCTTGCCTTTGTAAAAGATATGCCTGCGCGGGATAACGGGCAAGCCTGCCAGCAAAGCATGCGTTTCTGCGCGGTTATGGGTTTCAATATACCCTATCTGTATGCCAATGCCGTTACGCATCAGCGCGTGCGCTTCCTGCAGCATACGGTAGCTTTTACCCACGCCCGCGCTCATGCCGATGTAAATTTTAAGTTTGCCACGGCGTGAGCGTTTTACCAAGTCGATAAAATCTTTTACAGAATTACCAGTATTTGCGTCTTCGGGCATGCCTTTTATTTTTAGACGATAAAATCCGGGAGGCTTTGTACGCCACCCGGACCAATTAAATTAAAAAGAAACAGCAAAACTCGCGGTAACCAACGGACTATTGTTGGTGAAACCTGTTTGTTTTTGAAATATCTTGTCCTTACTATCGTAAACTTTCCCTTCCAGGCGTATCAGCGCGTTTTTTATCGGCGCGTAATCCACATTGAGCGAATATCCTTTGGTATCAAAGCCATGAGGCGTACCTGTGGCAATAAATACACCGCTTTTATCCTGGTAATACTCAAACCTACCGGCCATTGCCCATTTTTCGGCAAGTTGGTAGCGGGCTATGGCAACCGGCGATATAATGTGATTATAATCGCTGCTTCCTTTCGCCTTTTGCTGTACACCGTAATCGAACCCGGCGGTTAAACCAAATTTATCTGTTAATTGGAATATGCCATAAAAATTATGATATATACGGCGCACCTGTACGGAGTCGGCACCTTCGGCACCAATGTAATTACTATAGTTTAACGTAATGTTGTCGGCTGGTTTATAAGCCACTTGTAAACCGCCGGCGGGCTTGCTGTTGCCATCCTGCCGGTTGATACGCTGCCATCCGTTCAGGTATAAACCGCTTAAAGTAAGTTTGCCATCATCGGTGGTATAGGTAAGCTTGGCGCCTGTTTCGTAATAAGGCGTATTTTCTGAAGCGATGTTACGGGTAAGTACCCAGCAATCTTTTGATATGGCACTTTCAAAACCTATATGCGAGGCGAATATCCCCGCATCAAACCAAAGGTTGGCGCTTTTGGATAGCTTGATACCCGCGTTGGCCTCAAAAACATTCTTAAATACACCCTGCTCTGATGCAAGGTTGGCGTTGGCGTACGTTCCTGCCATTAAAGCCAGGTTTGCCCTTATATTCCCGTTATCATAATTGGCTTTAATAAAGCCCAGGTTAAGGTTAACCTCGTTATGGCGGTTATGCGAATACACAAAAGACGGGCGGGTGTTGTTGGCCGGGCGATTAAAATCAAACCCGTAATACAATTCGGCATAGCCACTTATGGTTAAGTTGCTGCTATTTTTAAGGCTATCTTGCGCGAATAACGGTTTACCGCAAAGGATGAGTATATATAGTATTAAAAGTTTTTTCATTTTTTAGTATCTAACAGGTGCCGGCCGGTAATAAGCATGGGCATAAATTAACATCACTAACGGATAGTATATACCGGCCGGGACTTGTGTTATTTAAGCTCGTCTAAAGCCACATTCAGTTTCAACACATTCACTTTTTCGGGGCCAAAAAGCGGTTTTTCAGTATTTTCCTTTACCAGCGCGGCTACCTTCTGCTCATCGAGCTTGCGGAATTGCGCTACGCGTTTTACCTGTATCTGAGCGCCGGCCGGAGAGATATCCGGATCAAGGCCACTGCCTGACGCCGTTACCATATCGGCAGGGATATCCGAGCGTTTAAGATAAGGGTGGTATTTCAGCAAGGTATCTATACGGCTGTTTACCTCTTTCAGGTAATCCGGGTTGCTTGGGCCTTTATTAGAGCCCGCTGAACCGGCCGCGTTATAACCCACAGCCGACGGGCGGCTCCAGAAGTACTGCGGTTTATCAAACTTTTGCCCTTCGTTGGCATAGCCAACTATCTTACCATTAAGGGCAATGGTTTCGCCGCTGCCTTTGCCTTTGGAGAATTTACCCGCAAAGGAAATTACAACGGGATATATGATGCATAACAATACGGTTAGTACTAAAGTTAACCTGATGGATTGTATGAGCGTTTTCATGATGCTTATTTATTTTAATTCTTAGCAGCTTATATAAAAGCGGCTATTAAAAGGTCAATTAATTTTATACCAATGAACGGTGCAATTACGCCACCAATGCCATAAATAAGCAGATTGCGGCGCAGCAGCGCGCTGGCTCCTATGGGTTTATATTCCACACCCTTTAATGCCAGCGGTATCAGCATAGGGATGATAATAGCGTTGAATATCACTGCCGACAGGATAGCACTCTCGGGGCTGTGCAGGTGCATGATATTAATAGATTGCAGTGCCGGTATAGAAGCGATAAACAGCGCCGGAACTATAGCGAAATACTTGGCCACGTCATTAGCGATGGAAAAGGTGGTAAGCGTACCACGTGTAATGAGCAGTTGTTTACCTATTTCAACGATCTCGATGAGTTTGGTAGGGTCGTTATCCAAGTCAACCATGTTACCGGCTTCTTTGGCGGCTTGTGTACCGCTATTCATGGCAACGCCTACATCGGCCTGGGCAAGGGCAGGGGCATCATTGGTACCGTCGCCCATCATGGCAACCAGTTTACCGGCAGCCTGCTCATGCTTTATGTATTTCATTTTATCCTCGGGGCGGGCTTCGGCAATAAAGTCGTCCACACCTGCTTTATCGGCAATAAACTTGGCGGTAAGCGGGTTATCGCCAGTTACCATTACCGTTTTAATACCCATTTTGCGCAGGCGCTCAAAACGTTCGGCTATGCCGGGTTTAATAATATCCTGCAATTCTATTACACCTATCACCTTTTCATTTTGTGATACCACTAATGGCGTACCTCCGTTTGATGATATAGCCTTCACCCTATCTTCTATAGCGGCATCAAACTGGTTACCGGCATTAATGGTAAGGTTGCGGATAGCATCAAACGCGCCTTTACGGATGCGTTTGCCATCGGGCGTATTGATACCGCTGGCACGGGTTTCGGCAGTGAACTTAATAAACTCCGAACCATCAGGCGCGGTTGATGATATACGGGTGTTGCCTTGCTGCGCCAACTCGATGATCGATTTTCCTTCAGGGGTTTCATCAGCCAGTGAAGCCAGCACGCATGCTTTCACCAATTCGTCCTCGCTTACACCTTGGGCAGGGTAAAAGCGGGTGGCTTTACGGTTACCTATGGTAATGGTACCTGTTTTATCCAGAAGCAACACGTCAATATCACCTGCGGTTTCAACCGCCTTGCCCGATTTGGTGATCACGTTGGCACGCAAGGCCCTATCCATACCGGCAATACCTATAGCCGATAATAGACCACCAATGGTGGTAGGTATTAAACAAACAAACAGGGATATAAGCGCGGCTATAGTAATAGGTGTGTTGGCATAATCAGCAAAAGGCTTGAGCGTTACGCATACTATGATGAACACCAGCGTAAAACTTGCCAGTAATATGGTAAGGGCTATCTCGTTAGGGGTTTTCTGGCGGGCAGCGCCTTCAACCAGAGCGATCATCTTATCCAGGAAGCTTTCGCCCGGCTGGGTGGTTACCACTACCTTGATACGGTCTGACAGCACTTTGGTACCGCCGGTAACAGATGATTTATCGCCGCCAGCCTCACGAATAACCGGTGCCGATTCGCCGGTAATGGCCGACTCATCAATGGTAGCCAAACCTTCAATGATCTCGCCGTCGGTAGGGATGGTGTCGCCGGTTTCACAAACAAATACATCGCCTTTGAGCAGTTGGTTTGATGAGCGGGTTACTATTGAACCATCTTCCAGCACTACATTAGCCGGGGTATCTTCCCTGGTTTTACGCAAGCTATCAGCCTGGGCCTTGCCCCTGGCTTCAGCTATTGCCTCGGCAAAGTTGGCAAACAATAAGGTTAACAGCAGGATAGCGAATATCCAGCAGTTATAAGCGAACGAACCCTGGCCGGCATGAGTAAAGCTATAGATAGTTACATATAGCATTACAGCGGTGCCAATCTCCACCGTGAACATCACGGGGTTGCGCATCATGGTTTTAGGGTTCAGTTTGATGAACGACTCCTTAAGTGCGGTTTGCACTAAAGCGGGTTCAAATAATTTATTTGATCTATTGCTCATTTCTTTATTCTTTATCTCTCGTTACAGAGCCTTTACTATTATTTAAGCATTGAAAAATATTCGGCTATCGGGCCCAGGGCCAAAGCGGGGAAGTATGACAATGCGTTGAGCACCATGATAACAGCAAACGTCATGATACCGAAGGTTACCGTATCTATTTTTAATGTACCTGCAGATTCGGGCACGAATTTCTTTTTGGCCAGTAAACCTGCTATGGCAACCGGGCCAATAATAGGCAGGAACCTGCCAATGAGGATCTCCAGGCCGGTGATCACATTCCAGAAAATGTTGTTATCGCCAAGGCCTTCAAAGCCCGACCCGTTATTGGCATTAGCGGATGTGTTCTCATACAGCATTTCAGAAAAGCCGTGGTAGCCGGGGTTATTTAACCATGACGATGGTTTAACCGCCCAGTTAGCATTGCCATAGTTGTTAAACACGTAGCTGGAAATAGCTGTGCCGGCAAGTATCAGGAAAGGGCTTAGCAGGGTGATGAGTGCTGCGATCTTTACTTCACGCGCCTCTACCTTGTGCCCCATAAACTCAGGCGTACGCCCAACCATAAGGCCTGATATAAATACCGCGATGATGAGGTATATGAGGTAGTTAAGTATACCTACACCGCAACCGCCAAAAAAGGAGTTGATCATCATGCCGAGCAATTGCCATAAGCCGGTTAGCGGCATGGTACTATCGTGCATACCATTTACCGAACCTGTTGATACAATAGTGGTCAACGTACTCCAGTAAGCGGTAGCCATTGGACCTATTCGCACCTCTTTGCCCTCCATAGCACCTGTTGCCTGGCTAACGCCCATTTTAGCTATGGCAGGGTTACCACCAAGCTCACTGCTGATGGTTGGTATCATGAGCATGAACATACCCACCGCCATAACACCAAAAATTACCCAGCCCAATTTCTTACGACGGATGAAGTAGCCAAACGCCAGTATCATGGCCATGGGCACAATCATTTGCGCAACCACCTCGGTAATATTGGTTACATAGTTGGGATTTTCCAAAGGGTGGGCAGAGTTGGCGCCAAACCAGCCGCCGCCATTAGTGCCCAAATGCTTTATAGCGATAAACTGGGCGGCAGGACCGCGCGATACATTAACGGTATCGCCTTGCAGCGAGATAAATTTATCCTTGCCGGCATAACTTGCAGGTGTGCCGTTAAAGGTAAGGATAAGAGCCACAACAACAGATAACGGCAATAACAACCGGGTGATAGACTTTACAAAGTATACCCAAAAGTTACCTACATCAGCAGTGGTTTTATCGCGCAGGGCTTTAAATACCGCAACCGCGCAGGCTATACCGGTAGCAGCGCTGGTAAACTGCAGAAACATGAATATAAAGTGCTGTATCAGATAGGTAGCACCTGTTTCGCCGCTGTAATGCTGCAGGTTACAGTTGGCAACAAAGCTGATAATGGTATTAAAAGCCAGGTCGGGTGTCATGCCGGGGTTGCCGTCGGGGTTAAGGGGCAATTTATCCTGGTACATTAATACGAAGAAGCCGTATACCAACCATAGCGAATTGATCACCATCATGGCTTTTAAGAACTGTTTCCAATCCATTGGCTGGTTAGGGCTGATGCCTGATAGTTTGTATATGCCGTTTTCGATCGGCTTCATAAAATCCGTCCATACTTTTTCGCCAGCGAACATTTTGGCCAGGTATTTACCCAGCGGGATGCCTATGAGCAGCGTTATAGCGAACGAAACTAAAATTCCAGATAGTTCGGGGTTCATGTGTTAAAATTTTTCGGGTTTAAGCAGTACATACACCATGTATGCAAACACTGCGATGGAAATAATGAATAATGCGATCATGATATCTTCAGATTTTCTCGAACCAGTCGATGGATTTAAAAAATAACCAGCAGCAAATCACAAGCGCCAGTAATAAAATGGTTATAAGCATCTCTATTTGTTTTTCACGTGATAGTCAAGCGAAATGCCATATACTTGAATTTTTATTAAAAAATTGATATACAGATATTTAAAATAATACAGAAATCGACTAAACAAAAAAACCCTTCCAAAATGGAAGGGTCCTGTTATCATTATGAAAAAAGATCAGCTGATCTTGTACTCGTCTATTTTACGATAAAGGGTAGTAAGGCCGATGCCTAAAAGCCGGGCAGTTTCGGTTTTGTTGCCGTTGGTGCGGTCCAGTATACGTTTGATGTGCTGCCGCTCTACACTTGCCAGGTCAACCGCGTTGGCATCATCGGTTTCATAGTTAAACTCAGGCGGCAAAAGGTCAGGGGTGAGTATATCCCCATCAGCCAGGATGGCTACCCGCTCCATAACATTTTTAAGTTCGCGTATATTCCCTTTCCACTGGTGGCGATTAAGCAGGGCAATAAATGCCGCATCCATTTTTGGTAGTGACTTGCCCCGCTGCGCAAAAAACTCTTTCAGATAATAGTTGGCCAATAACTCTATATCATTTGGCCGATCATTTAATGATGGCAGCGCAATGGTGAATACCGACAGACGGTAGTACAAATCAAGACGGAAGCGGCCTGCTTCGGCCTCTTTTTTAAGATCGCGATTGGTTGCGGCAATAATGCGAATGTTAGCTTTGGTGGTTTGTGTGTCGCCTATCTTAATAAAAGTTTTGCTTTCCAGCACACGGAGTAGTTTGGCCTGCAGGTCCAGGTTCATTTCACCTATCTCATCCAAAAAAACGGTGCCGTGCCTGGCTTCTTCCAGCAAGCCTTTTTTGTCTTTAACGGCTCCTGTAAAAGCCCCTGCCTTGTAACCGAATAATTCACTTTCTAATAACTCGGCCGAAAAACTGCTGCAGTTGATAGCCACAAAAGCCATTTGCCTGCGTTCGCTCTCATAATGTATGGCCGAGGCAAAAACCTCTTTGCCTGTACCTGTTTCGCCCAGCAGGAGTACTGTAGTATCCGTAACCGCTACCTTGCGGGCCAGTGATATGGCATCCTGTATCAGTTTTGAGTTGCCTATGATATTAGCAAAGCTGAATTTACCTGTTACCTTGCGCTGTTGTTCAAAAACTCGTTGCTGCTGTATGGCCTTATCCATTGCCTGGTTCACCAGCGGGATGATCTTGTCATTGTCATCACCTTTGGTGATGTAATTGAACGCGCCGTTTTGTATAGAGCGCACTCCATCGGCAATGGTACCGTAGGCTGTCAGATTAATTACCTCAACGTATGGTTTTTTTTCTTTGATGGTTTTTACCAGGTCAACGCCGTTTACATCAGGCAGCTTTACATCGCTCAATACCAATAATACATCTTCCTGTTGCAGCAGCTTAAGGCCTTCTTTACCCGTAAAGGCCTGCAAAACAATAAACCCCTCAAGCCTGATGATCCGCGACAGCAGATCATTCAGCTTGGTTTCGTCGTCTATGATGAGTATGGATTGCGGCATGAGAAATAAAATGCAATACTATGGATTTTTTTGTTGCATTCTTATGCGTTCAAATTGAGGGATGGCAATAGGTTTATTTGTAAAGCCAAAAGCTACTGTTGCCCGGCCTTTTCAACCCTTAGGCCCACATCTGTAACTTCGTGCAATGGGTTATCGCGCATGTTCTGCTCCAACTCGAAATGCCATTTTCCACTTGCCGGAAACTTAAACCCTTTACGGAAAGGTATCTGATAACTGTACATATTACCGCTGCCACTGCCCAGCCACTCCCCGTCGGGGTTGGCTAATTTCAGTTCGTACCGTGTAACCCGGGTACGCTTACCGGGCGAGGTCATCCGGACCAGTATAAACATATTTGAATAACGATAGCTGCCGGTAACCCTTAAATTAAAATAAAGGTTGTATGGTATGTTATTATCTGTTATATCCGCATCATATTTAACACGGTTAACGTAAGCCCAGTTATGATTGGCAATGGCGGTACTATCATCCATAACACGCGATGCGTCGGTGCAGCCCTGCAGCATAAACCCCATTACGCTTGCCAATATTAAAAACGATTGTTTAAAGCGTTTCATAGTTATTCCGGCCGGCTTGGGTTATTGTCGTTTCTCTGCTGCTGATCGCCTCTATTGCGGTTACGGTTATTGCGCCTGTTACGATTGCGATTATTGTTAACTCCCTCTGCCTTAGGCTGTCCATCCTGTACCCCTTCGGCGCGCTCGGCTTGCGGCTGTGGTTTAGCCTGCGGCCTGTTGCCCGGTTGCTTATTAGGATTATCGCCCTGTTTTCCATCAGGCCGGTTAGGCTTTTGCTGCTGGCGGTTATTGCCATCATTACGTTGCGCCTGCTGTTCGCCACCCGGCCGGTTTTTATTCTTGTTTTTTTGCTTGTTCTTATTTTTGCGCTGTTCGTCTAACCGGGTTAGGCTATCCTGCCCAACTACGTTCTCATAGTCGAGTACTTTTACCGGCTTCGATTCCACTTCCACAATTTCACCCAGACTTTCAACCAGCACGCCCTCACGGTTCATCTGCTGTATCTCTTTCACACGCTTAATAGGCAAAGGCACCCATGATTCTTCTCCCGGGTAGCTAAACCACATTACACGCTTAAAAATATCTGTTTTTTGCAGGCGCGCATCACCCTTTTCGGTCTTCAATACATTCACATTATCCGGAATGTATTTCAATGCGTCCATATACGTATCCAGCTCGTAGTTGAGACAGCATTTTAACTTACCGCACTGCCCTGCAAGCTTAAGTGTATTTAAAGAAAGGTTTTGATAACGCGCGGCCGCGGTTGATACCGTTTTAAAATCGGTAAGCCAGGTACTGCAGCAAAGCTCGCGTCCGCATGAGCCTATGCCTCCCAAACGGCTCGCTTCCTGGCGCATACCTATCTGGCGCATTTCAATACGGATGCGGAAGGCCTCAGCCATTTTTTTGATCAGCTCCCTAAAATCCACACGGCCTTCGGCGGTATAATAAAATGTCGCCTTGGTTTTATCGCCCTGGTAATCCACGTCGCTTATCTTCATGGATAGGTTGAGGTTTAACGCCAGCGTGCGCGATTTATGCATGGTTTCCCACTCGAGGTCTTTAGCAGCCTTCCATTTATCTACATCGGCAGGTGTAGCACGGCGATAGATCTTCTTCACCACATCGGCCTCTTTAACATGGCGCTTATGCATTTGCATACGTACCAGTTCGCCTGTTATAGAGACATGGCCTATATCGTAGCCGCCTGTGTTGGTTTCAACCGCCACCAGGTCGCCTGCTTCCAGGTAAATATTATCGTTATTGTGGTAAAACTCCTTTCTCGAGCCCTTAAATCTTACTTCAACTATCGAAAAAGGCTTATAATTTGTTGGCATGTCCATATGCGACAGCCAGTCGTGTACATCAAGTTTGGCGCAACCGTTTGTAAGGCATGAGCCGTTACTTTTGCACCCTGCCGGCGTACATCCGCCGGATGAGCAACTTCCGCATCCCATAATTAGTTCGGTATATAGTGATTCCCCTCGGGGACAATTTTCAAATGTAATATTTTTATAATCTGCAAAGATACGTCTAAAAACAAGATTTTAGGGTTTGCATTCCGCTCTATGTGATAATGAGCCTTTTCCAGCTCGCTTATCACCGCTTCCGCCATCGCAAAGCTGATTACCTCTGCCATTTTTTTGGCTGTTTCCAGTTCATTTGCCGGCAACTTTACTACCCGGCCCACGCCAGCCCTTAGCAGGCAGCATTCGCGTAAAAAGCTGATACCATACCGAACGAAATTTTTCTGGTTTTCGCGCCCCATCTTGGCCACCTGTTCCACAAAATTCATTACCTCGAGGCCTTTGTTACCTACGCATAGTCTTAGCCACTGCACAAATAGCTCGTGGTAGTTTTTGCTATCCTGCTGCAGCATTGCTAATGCCTCTGTCATGTTACCATTGGCCAGGTAGGCAATTTCCGCTGCCGCGGTCTCGGTTTGGTGGTGGCGCGTAAGCATCTCGGTTTTTATATCCTCATAATTTAAACAAGGTATCTTTACCAGTTGCGTACGCGAGAGAATGGTATTCAGTATCTGATCCTGGTTTTGCGCTACCAACAAGAACAAAGTATTAGGCTGCGGCTCCTCAATTACTTTAAGCAGAGCGTTACCCTCCTTGTCCAGGTATTCGGGCAACCATAGTATCAAAATCTTATATGCAGACTCGAACGGTTTAAAGCTAAGTTTCTTAATAATTTGGTGGCACTCAGCAATATTGATATTGGCCTGTTTGTTCTCCGCATCCAGGTAATTCCGCCAGATATCCAGGCTTAAATATGGGTTGGCGGTAAAAGCCTCACGCCATTGCTCAATAAAAGTAAGCGCGTTATCGTCTTTATGCTTAGCAAAAAAGGGATAGGAAAAGTGCAGGTCGGGGTGCATCAGTTTCTGGTATTTGCGGCACGATGCACAAACGCCGCAAGAATCATCGGTTTGCTTGTCCTCACATGAAACATACTGCGCGTAAGCCACCGCCAAAGCCAAAGCACCTGAACCTTCGGGACCTAAAAACAGCTGCGCATGGCTTACCCTGTTTTCGGTTACCGAATTGATGAGCCGTTGCTTAACCTCCTGCTGCCCTATGATCACTTTAAACTGCATTTGGTGCAAAATAACGAATTGATTTTAGATATTAGATTTAATCCTGAACGCTAAATTGATTTTAGATGTACAATTTTAGATATTAGATTTTAACATCGGATACTAAGACAAATAATACGACATTTACGGCTATTGATTAACTATGCATAAATCAAAAATCGTAAATCTAAATTCTAAAATCCTCTGCCTTGCTTCAATCTAAAATCGTACATCTGAAATCTAAAATCCTATGAGAGTTATGGCATTTGACTATGGCACCAAGCGTATTGGCATTGCCGTTACCGACCCTATGCAGATCATCGCGACCGGGCTGGATACCGTACACCCGATGCATATTATTGATTACCTGAAAAAGTATTTGCAAAGCGAAGCCGTGGAGCGCTTTATTGTAGGCGAGCCCAAGCAAATGGATAATACGCCTTCCCAATCGGCCATTCACGTAAAGGGGTTTGTGAACCTGCTAAAAAAGAACTTTCCGGAGATACCTGTTGAAATGCTGGATGAACGTTTTACCTCAAAAATGGCCTCCGCGGCCATAGCCCAAAGCGGCATGAATAAAAAAGCAAGGCAAAACAAGGAGCTGGTGGATACGGTATCGGCAGTGATACTGCTGCAAAGCTGGATGAGTAAAGTTTTTTAATTTCTGAACCTTGATCTATCCGCCTAAAATCCCATTAAAATAAAATTCTTACCTTTGCCGCCATGGAAATTCTTGACGCGGCCCTGCAAGGCTACCTTGATAACCATTGCGACCCCGAGCCGTTAGGGTTGCAAAAGATAAACCGGGACACTCATCTGAAGATGCTGAAAGCTAATATGCTATCAGGACATTACCAGGGTCGGGTACTGAGCATGCTCAGTAAAATGATGCAGCCTAAACTCATTTTAGAAATAGGAACTTTTACTGGTTACTCGGCCATTTGCCTGGCTGAGGGGCTGGCGGAAGGGGGCATTTTGCACACCATTGAGGTGAATGCCGAGTTTGAGGAAATGCTTAATTCACATTTTGAATCAACAAATGTGGATAAAAAAATCAAACTGCATATTGGCCCCGCAGAGGCCGTAATAGCTGATTTACAGGAAAATGATTTCGACATCGTGTTTATTGATGCGGATAAAAGAAATAATTTTAATTACTTTGAGTTAGTAATTGATAAAGTAAGACCCGGAGGGTTGATAATAATTGATAATGTTTTGTGGAAGGGGAAAGTTTATGATGGCAGACAAAACGACGTCGACACTGAAAGCTTTCGCAAACTAAATGAACAAATAGCTGTTAACACACAGGTTGAAAATCTCATACTACCTGTACGCGACGGACTGTTGCTCATCAGAAAAAAGTAAATTATGAAGAAACTCTTAATTATTGCTCTTCTTTCAGTTTCAGCATTAATTGCATCAACATCAGCCGTTTCGGCTCAAAGCGCTTCACAATCTTATATCGATAAGTTCAAAGATAATGCCATTCGCATCATGCATGAAACCGGCGTTCCTGCCAGTATTATCCTGGGAGTGGCTATGCATGAGAGCGGAAGCGGTAAAAGCGCTATAGCTAAAAATCTGAACAACCAATTTGGTGTAAAAGGCGGCGGTGGCGCGGTGTACTATAAAGGCAACAAAAAGGTGCGTACATCATACAAAAAGTACGACAGTGTGCTGGATTCATTCAAAGATTTTGCCCGCATTATGACAGAGCGTAAGCAGTTTAGCCATCTGGCCGACAAATTTACCCAGTATGATTATAAAGGCTGGGCCAAAGGCATCCAACGCAGCGGTTACTGCAGCAGTAAAAAATGGGCTGCACAGGTAATGGGTATTATTAAACACTACGGCCTTAATGAGTTTGACAGTGAAGAAGCTGTCAAAGATACCGCTTCTGCAAAAAAACCCGAACTGGCCAGCAACAATTAATATTATTGATTTTTAAACCTTAAGTTTGGCTAATCTATAAGCTAACTCATGCGTAAACTGGTCATCCTATTAATTGCTGCATTCTGTGTTACTTCCTGCGCGGCAAAAAAAAGCACTATCAGCAACGGCAAAGCACGCAAAAACAACAAGGCCATACAAAAGCTTAACCGCGCAAGCATTGCTGCCCATAAAGACCTTACTTCCTTGGAGTATATCGATCGCTTTAAGGACATTGCCATACAGGAAATGAACACCTATGGTATACCTGCCAGCATTACCCTTGCACAGGGGTTATTTGAAAGCGGTGCAGGAAATAGCGACCTGGCAAAATTTGCCAACAACCACTTCGGCATCAAATGTGGCAGCACCTGGACCGGCGAAAGTTATTATAAGAACGATGATAACGAGAACGACTGCTTCAGGGTTTACGCAAACCCCGAAGAATCATTTCGCGACCACTCCGAATTTTTGAAGAAAAAGAACTATGCCCGCCTCTTTGAGCTGGACAGGAACGATTACAACGGTTGGGCTTATGGCCTTAAAGCCTGCGGCTATGCAACCAACCCCAAATACCCGCAGCTGCTTATTAACCTCATTACCAAATATCAGCTTGACCAGTATGACCGCCCGGAAGGAGAGATAGCCAAAATTAAACGCGAGGACCGCGTACTGGGCGAAATAAATCAGAAGATAAATACCCCTCCGCAGGATAGCATCGCCAAAACCACGCCTGATGATAAAATTTACACCGTTAAACAGGGCGATACACTATACAGCATTTCCAGGCGTTTTGGTATCACCGTTGACGACTTGCGTGAGCTGAATAAACTGCCCGATAACGGTATTAAAATTGGCCAGAAGCTGGTTGTAGTGAAATAGTGTTAAAGATTGTTAAAGTATAAATTACCCCGCTGCAAAGCCATAACTTTAAACTCTGTAATGAAGTTTTGGCTTACACTTTTTTTATTGGTATCCTGCTGTTCCGCGTTTGCCCAGGCGCCGGTGACTGGGATAGTATTTGACAAGAATAGCAGCGAGCGCATAGCCAAAGTTAATATTACCAACATCAACAGCGGCAAAACCGCATATAATGACCTCAAGGGTGAATTTAGCATAGCCGCCAAAATTGGCGATCAGCTTGTATTTTCAAAACCCGATCACTTTAGCGATACAGTAAGCATTTCCAGTTACACGCCTTTGGCTATATATTTAAAGCCGGTGGCTATACAATTAAAGGAAGTAACCATCAAGGGAAAAAATCTTACACCCGAGCAACAATTAGCCAACACTAAGCGCGAATACGCTAAAATTTATAGTCCGTCCAGTAATCCCGATCTGCTTAATGTGGGTAATGGCGGCGTGGGCCTGGGTATTGATGCCTTATATAATTTATTCAGTAAAAGCGGCCGTAATGCTGAAAAGTTAAGAGGAATAATTGACGACGAACAAAAGCAAAAAGTGATTGACTACCGGTTTAATAAAACGTTTGTACAGGGCGTTACCCATCTGGAAGAACCACGTCTTACCGATTTTATGCAGAAATACCGTCCGGGCTACTACCTCGTAACAACCGCCGGCGATTATGAGTTTATCGCTTACATCCGTACCAATCTTAAGCGTTATTTGCGGCATTCTAAAGCGCATGAGCTTCCGGCACTGCCAACTGTTAAAGTAGACAACAATTGATCATCGTATTCCCATACATGCGGGTAGCCGGTATGGCTCTGTTCCCTTTTATCCTGGTGAAAAACGCTTCATTTAAAGCCGATGCTATACTCATTAACCACGAACGCATCCACCTGCGGCAGCAGGCCGAGCTGTTTATCCTTCCGTTTTATATATTTTACCTGTTAAATTACGTTATTAACCTGTTTCGATACAGGGCACATTATCCGGCTTACCGGAATATTGTGTTTGAGAAGGAAGCTTACGAACATGAGGCCGAAATCAACTACCTCGCTAAACGCAAATGGTACCGCTTCCTGGTCTATTTTTAATTAATACGATGAAATAACAGATTTTTACTTTTTATTTGTGTACATGTTTAAAACGGGTATTAAGCTTATCTTCCTGCTGGCACTCATTTACAGTGCAACGGCTTACGGGCAAACCACCGACACCCTTAAAAAGGACACTGTAAAAATTGACACGGCTTTACTGAATAAATACCGGATAAATTCCAGGAGAAATGCTATCCCGGTACCACCGGCGCCCTTACAAATACGGCAGGAACTGATACCGGTAACCATGCTGGATTATAAAGTAAGTTACTGGCGTAAATCCATCACTTTCGGCTTAAACTTTAACCAGTCAGCGTTTACAAATAATTATTCAGCGGGTGGTGTATCATCAATAGCAATCGGCTCGAATTTTATTTATCATACCGAATACAATAAAGCACCTTTCAGCTATGTATCGGAACTCAACCTGCAATACGGTAAATCAAAAAACAAAGGCTTAGGCTCACGAAAAACCAACGACCGTATTTTTTGGGATAATAAACTGGCCACGCAAATGGCTAAACACTGGTTTTTCTTTGGCGCGTTAAGCTTTGAATCGCAATTTGATAAAGGCTACACTTACGACCCTAATAATGTACTGCCGCCAACACTGATCTCAAATTTTATGGCGCCGGGTTATTTAACAGAATCTGTCGGTTTTGAGTATAAACCTGCTTCGTATTTTGACCTGCGCTTGGGTACCGGTACCGCCCGCCAGACCTTTGTGCTGGATGATGCCATTTTCGCACCCGGACAAACCGACGCCTTTGGCGTAAAAAGAGGCAGAACCACCCGTACGGATATCGCCTTCCAGGCAGTAGCTATATTGGATAAGGATATTGCCAAAAACATGCACCTTAACGCCCGTTATGAAATGTTTGTACCTTACGGGCAACCTTTAAGTTATACCCGCCACCGTTTAGACGCGGTGCTGGCAGCCAAGGTAAACCGCCTGGTAAATGTATCATTAAACGGCACACTCCTGTTTGATAAAAACACCGGCATAAATGATATTCAGGGCACCGAAGGGTTGGCGCTGGGTGTGTTGTATAAATTTCCTTGATCTTTAGTCAACAGTTTGCGCTAAAGCGCTTACTTGCCCTTCCTTATTCCGTTGGCTGAAGCCGACGGCAATGATTTTGTCTTTCCCATCATTACCGTCCCATTCATGGGACGGATAACATGGTTACTGTTCAAATCTCTATCCGTCAATGATTTCTTCTTTCAATTATTGTCGTCCCATTCATGAAATGGATAGCCGGCATATACAAGATGCATGTTCAAATATGAACACTTAAATGGGGACATTTGATTATATATTCGTTGGCTGAAGTCAACGGCAATGATTTTATCTTTTTCATCATTGCCGTCCCATTCATTGGACGGATAACAAGCTTCAATGGGCGTCCTTCCATCATTACCGTCTCATGAATGAGACGGAGAACTTGCATTTAAAAAATCAAAAGCTATATTTGCGCAATAAAATTCTCAAGGGGTGCCTTGCTTTGAGTAACATCAAACTGAAAGACAGGCTGAGATCATACCCATGATCCCCCGGAACTCTGAATGGGAGCAATAAAACTCTAAAGTCGACTTAGGGTTATTCTGCTCCCCCTTTAGGGGGCCGGGGGGCGACACCTGATCCGGGTAATGCCGGCGTAGGGAGAGGTAAATAGTTAAGTATACTGCGGCTTTACCCTGGCGCGCAGCAAGTTTAACTCGTTATTGTTCATAAAATCTTGAAAAACCTATTCATGGCCATTATGGCCCTGCTGTTGCCAGTTGTTGCATCAGCCCAGTTTTCCATCAGCGGAAAAATCACCGATCAATCCGGCCAGGTCCTGGCCGGAGCTACCGTTTCCATCACTAATCCTGATGTAAGCGCGCAAACCAATAATCGCGGTTTGTACAATCTTACCGGCTTGCCCGGAGGCACTTACACGGTAAAGGCCAGTTACATTGGTTTTACGCCGGTAACACGTAGCATTACGGTTAACGCCAACCAAACCGTAAATTTCAGCCTCACCAGTAATTTATTTACTACCGAAGAAGTAACTGTAACTGCTACACGCGCCAATAAAACATCGCCAACGGCGTTTACCAACCTGAGCAAAAAAGACATTCAGAAAAACAACTTCGGGCAGGATCTGCCTTACCTGCTTAACCAAACTCCGTCTGTTGTTACCACATCAGATGCCGGAGCGGGCGTGGGTTATACCGGTATCCGCATACGTGGGAGCGATGCTACACGTATTAACGTAACCATCAATGGCATCCCGTATAACGATTCAGAAAGCCAGGGCTCGTACTTTGTAGACCTGCCGGACATCGCCTCATCTATCAACAATATACAGGTGCAGCGTGGGGTAGGTACCTCAACCAATGGCGCAGGTGCTTTTGGGGGCAGTATCAACATACAAACCACTACCCGCCGCGATACCGGCTACGCCGACATCAGCAGTTCTGCAGGTTCTTATAACACCTTTAAAAACACCATTAACCTGGGTACGGGTTTATTAGGAGGTAAGTTTTCTGTAGACGGCCGCCTTTCGCAGATCACCTCAGACGGATACATTGATGCCGCCTCATCAGACCTTAAATCGTACTTTGTAAGCGGTGCTTATTACGGTAAAAACAGTACGCTACGGGCTAATATATTTTCAGGCAAGGAGCGTACTTTCCAGGCATGGAACGGTATCCCTGATTATATTATCAGCGATAACTCGTTGCCCAACCACCGCTCCTACAATGAGCTGGGCCTGATGCCAAACGGCCAGCGCTACCGCGACCAGGTAGATGATTACCTGCAGAACCATTACCAGTTATTATATGACCAAAAGGTATCGGATAAGTTATCATTCAGTGGGGCTTTACATTACACCCGAGGTAAAGGCTATTATGAAGAATACAAAGCCGGAGCGGCCGTTACTGATTACGGATTAACACCGGTGCATTATGGTACCGACACCATAAAAACCACCGATCTGGCTCGCCGCCGCTGGCTGGATAATTATTTTTATGGCGTAACCTACGCCCTAAAATATAACCCGCAAAGCAATCTTAATTTTACGCTTGGTGGCGCATACAATCAATACAAGGGGGCGCATTATGGTAATATTATTTACACTGAGCAAAGCGCGGGCATCCCTCCCAACTATCAGTACTACCGGGACGATGCTAAAAAGAACGACTTTAATATTTTTACGCGTGCTGAATGGCGCTTAGGCCAGGTGATCCTGAATGCGGATATGCAATACCGCCGCATTTATTACTCCTTCCTGGGTTTTGACCGTAACCTGAATAATGTACAGCAGGATGCTACCTTGAACTTTTTTAACCCCAAAGCCGGTATTACTTATCTGTTTAATGAAAATAACAACGTTTACTTCTCTTACGCGGTAGGCAATCACGAACCTAACCGTGATGATTATACCAACTCTACACCGGCAAGCCGTCCTAAGCCCGAGACGCTACACGATTTCGAGGCCGGATATCGCACATCAGGCGATGTATTTAAAGGCGGCATCAATCTGTTTTACATGCTGTACAAAAACCAACTGATCCTGACCGGCGCACTTAATGATGTTGGCTCGCCCACCCGCTTAAATGTGGACAGGAGCTACCGTGCAGGTATTGAGTTTGACGGCAAAGTGCAGGCCACTAAACAATTAAGCATAGGGGCAACAGCTACTTTGAGTACCAATAAAATAGATAACTATACCCAATATTTAAGCAATACCAATGACAATACATTGGTGCCAATATACCTACCTAAAACAGATATCGCTTATTCGCCTTCGTTTATCGCTTCAGGTGAGATAGCTTACAGCCCTGTTAAAGGTGGCGAGATCGCCTTGCTTAATAAATACATTAGTCAGCAGTTCCTGGATAACACCATGAACACTAACCCGGCCGGCTTTCCGGCAACAGGTAACAACCGGTTTGTACGCGACAGGCTGTTAAAGGGTTATTACGTTAGCGATGTGCGTTTGCGTTATAATTTCGCGGTTAAGCATGTAAAGAACATTGCTATAGGCTTACAGATAAACAATATTTTCAGTAAAGAGTATGAAGCAAACGGCGCTACCTACCCTGATATTGAAGGTGGCCAGGTAGTAAATTACAATTACTTTTTCGCGCAGGCTAAGCGCAACTTCATGTCATCGATAACCGTAAGTTTTTAATATGCAAAGCTGGGCACACCTATTTATTGAACAGGTCAGGGCCACTTCGCTGTTGGAGTGGCTGGCTGTGTTGTTAGGTGTTGCCGAGGTACTGCTCGCACGAGCCAATAAAGTGTGGCTATACCCCATAGGTATAGCCTCCACTTTAATTTCAGTTTATCTTTTACTAAACGTGCATCTTTTTGCCGAAAGTCTGTTGAACGTATATTATGTGGTAATGAGCGTTTACGGATGGTATCACTGGGTAAAAAAGCGGGGCCTGACGCCTGTAAAAGTGAGCTTTGCTACACGCCGGGAATGGGTAATTACTTTATTGATCGTTTTTGCGGGCTGGGGAATACTTTATTGGCTGCTGGCCAGATTTACACCATCAACGGTTCCGCTATGGGATGCCTGGGTATCATCAACAGCCTGGGCAGGTATGTGGCTGCTGGCCCGCCGTAAAGTGGAGAACTGGTTGCTGCTTAACGTAAGTAACCTGTTTGCTGTTCCGCTGCTGTTTCATAAGAACCTGGCGATGTTCGCGGTGTTAACGGTTTTTTTATTTGTTGTAGCCATCTTCGGGTATCTCGACTGGCGCAAAATAGCAAAAGGAGGTAAAGCGTGAGCCATATTCACCATCCATCAGAGATATTGCTGCCTGCGTGGGTTGAAAATATCAGAAAATACGCCGGCGAAGCAGAACAATCAGGTCGCCTGCACCCCAAACAGCTCGAACTGATCTATGAGCAGCAATGGTTTAGCCTTTTAGCCCCGCAAGTATATGGCGGGTTGCAAAAGAGCTTACCCGAGATCATTAAAACAGAAGAAGCCCTAAGCTGGGCCGATGGCAGCCTGGGCTGGGTGGTAACCCTTTGCAGCGGAGCGGGCTTTTTTGGCGGCTATATTTCACCGGCTATTGCCCCCGGCACATTCGCAGATAAAAAAGTCTGTTTAGCGGGCAGCGGTGCAGACACAGGGATAGCTAAAAGGCTCAAAGACGGTTATATTATTAATGGCAGCTGGAAATACGCCAGCGGCGTACACCACGCCACTTATATTACCATCAACTGCCACATAATGGATGAAGGTGGGAATGAGCTCTCTAAAGATGGGATGCCTCTTATCCGGTCGTTTATAATCGATAGGGCCGACGTGCAATTACAGCCTGGCTGGAAGTATGTAGGCATGATTGCCACGGGCAGCGACGCATATAAAATTGAGAACATTTATGTGCCTGAAGACCGTTGCTTTGAGATTGCGCCACAGTCGGCGGTTGTAAACGATAAACTATATCAATACCCTTTCTTGCAGTTGGCAGAAGCTACTCTCGCGGCAAACCTGTCTGGAATGGCAGTTAACTTTACAGATCTTTGCGGCGATGCCTTTGCTTATAAGGCTACTAACCTGCGCCGGGTGAGTTCAAACAATGCCGAACTAATGATGGAGGAAAGGCAATGCGCTATTAATTTATTAAACGATGCCCGGTTGGTTTTTCATGAGGCAGTTAACCTTTCATGGGGCGATATAGAGAATAAAGACTATTTGAAAGCCGTAAGCAGCGCAAGCCGCGTACTGGCTCGCATTGCCCGCGAAACCGTTGATGAGCTTTACCCATACTGCGGTTTACTCGCCGCATCGCCAGATACGGAAATTAACCGGGCGTGGCGCGATATACATACCGCAAGCCAGCATTCCCTCCTTACCTTTCTCGAACTGTAACGTTACTCTTCCAAAAAGGCCGTTAAACTTTCCAGGGTATCGGCTTCCTCTTTAGGCTTATCGTGCCGCCAGCGCAATATACGTGGGAAACGAAGCGCTATGCCAGATTTATGCCTTGTTGATTTGTTGATGCCTTCAAAACCTATTTCAAATACCAGCTCAGGCTTTACCGTACGCACGGGGCCAAATTTTTCGAGCGTGTTACGTTTAATAAAGTAATCAACCTTGTTGATCTCCGCATCAGTAAGGCCCGAATAGGCTTTGGCAAAGGGCACCAGTTTGTCGCCATCCCACACAGCAAAGGTGTAATCCGTATACAGATCGGCACGGCGGCCGTGGCCTTTTTGGGCGTATATCATTACCGCATCTACAGATAGCGGGGCTATCTTCCATTTCCACCAGTCGCCCCTGCGCCTGCCTACCTGGTAGGTGGCACTTTTGCGCTTAAGCATAATACCTTCCGCTATCATCGCTCTTGATTGCTCCCTTATGCTCTCAAGCTCCTCCCAACTATTAAAATCTATCAGGGTAGATAACCTGAACACTTCCGGATAAGCAGAATTACTCTGAAGGCCCTCTAACAAGCTTTGACGCTCAGCCTGTGTTCTGCTACGTATGTCTTCGCCCTCATATTCCAGGCAATCATAAACAATGGTAGCTACAGGGCTATCAGTTAAAATTTTCTTACTTAGATTTTTTCGGCCTATACGGGTCTGCAATACATTAAAAGGCAGCGGTTTTCCATCCCTGAAGCTGAGGATCTCCCCGTCAAGTACTGTACCATCGGGTAAGGCCTGCAAAAAGGGGTGCAATTCAGGAAATTTTTCGGTAGCCAGATCTTCGCCACGGCTCCATATAAATATCTCTCCGCCGCGCTTGATCATCTGAGCACGTATACCATCCCATTTCCACTCTGCCTGCCATTGCTCCGCGTCGCCAAGCGCGGCTGCGACATCGGCCGCTGATTTTTGTCTTTCTGATGTTTCCTGTATGGGATATGCCAGGAAAAACGGGTAAGGCCTCGAAATATCGTCTGAAGCGGTTTGCACCTGTACCAACTGGTCAAATGTGTAATTCTCAGGCATCCATTTACCCATTATACGATGCGTGAGGGCCGGTGCCTCAATACCTGTGACATCGGCCAGTGCTTTTACTACCAGGTTTTGCGATACGCCTATACGGAAACTACCGGTAAGCAATTTGTTGAATACAAAACGCTCCTGGCTATCCAGCATGGCCCATGATTGCAAAAGCCAGTCTTTCTTCTCAGCCTCGGTCTTATCCGCCAGGGCATTGATCTCGGCTATCCATTCGGTTAAAGTTTTACTGCTGCTACTTTCAGTTTCCGGCATTAACAACGACATGGTTTCGGCGAGGTCGCCAACTACATGATAGCTTTCCTCAAACAGCCAGGCCGGGATGTTAGATGCCTCAACGGCCCAATGCCTGATAAGCGTAGCATTTATCTGGCGTTTGGGCCTACGACCCGTAAAAAGGGCCAGCATGTGCATTTTATCCGTATCCGGCACAGTGGCAAAGTAATTCTTTAAAACCTTTACCTTTTCGTTGGTTTTGTTGGTCTCGTCCAAAGAAAGAAAAAGTTGCGCGAATGCTTTCATTAAACCATCTCCTTTCTATCAGTTAGTTCCGCTGTTTCTTCCTTCTCCTCTTTTTCGGTAATGGTAGCGTCTTCTTCCTCGCCGCCATATAGGGTATGTACTTCCCGGGCGTTAAAACCGATCTCGTTGAGGTATCGCGTAAAAGAAGCGGTATAACCGTGCGTTAGATATACACATTCGCATCCGGTGGCATCAATCGCACTAACCAGGCCATCCCAATCGGCATGGTCAGACATGATAAAACCTCTATCAGCCGCACGCCTGCGCTTTGCGCCCCGCAGGGCCATCCACCCGCTGCAATAACCAAAACTGTAAGGCCCAAACTTACGCATCCAGGGCGTCCCTACTGCCGATGGCGGCGCCAGGATGATCCCTTTGCGCACTTCTTCTTTTACCGAAGCTTGTGTAATACGTTCTGTTGGATTTAATAGTACACCATTGCGCCTTAACGCTTCGTTCGTATTCTCTATAACACCATGCGTGTATACTTTTCCAATATCCAGATCGAGGTTCTGTAATATACGCTGCGCTTTACCCAGCGAGTAACCAACTATAATGGTAGCAATACCATTTTCGCGGTTTACACGCCACCAATTGTTAATATCATTAAATAGCTGTACCTGGGGCTTCCAGGTGTACACCGGCATCCCGAAAGTACATTCGGATATAAAATGGTGGCATTTTACCGGTTCGAAGGGTGTGGATATACCATCATCTTCGGTCTTATAATCGCCGGAGACCACCCACACCTGCCCTTTATATTCTATACGGATCTGCGCCGAACCGATCACATGGCCCGCCGGATACAAAGATATCTGCACGCCATTTTTTACAACCGTTTCGCCGTAACCAATGGTTTGCAGGTTAATGTCGCCCAGGCGGTATAACATCACCTCACGCGAGAGATGGTGTGCCAGGTAATTTTTGTGCCCAAAATAGGCATGATCGGCATGAGCGTGCGTGATAACGGCATCATCAACGGGTTTCCAGGGGTCAATATAAAACCTGCCCTGTTCGCAATAAATGCCTCTGTCTGTAAACTCCAGCAATGGTTTGGCCATAGTTTATAGATAACCTACAGGAATTGAATAAGTTTTAAACTGCATATTCGCCTGAGATGATATGGGTTTTACGTAAACTCGTTAGCTTTATCTTTCATAAATATCATTCACCATGGAACTATCAGGCGAAGGCTTTAAACTGCGCCCCTGGAAACTTACTGATGCGGAATCGCTACAGAAACATGCCAATAATTTTAATGTAAGCACCAATTTGCTCAATCGTTTTCCTTACCCATATTCACTTGATGATGCCCGCTATTTTATTGAATATATAGCAGCACCTCAGCCTAATATTAACTTCGCAATTGAGGTTAACGGCTTTGCTGTTGGGGGGATTGCGCTTCAAATTCGTGATGATGTATACAGCAAAAGCCCGCTCATTGGCTATTGGTTAAGCCAGGACTATTGGGGAAGGGGCATTGCGCCGAAAGCTATAAAACTTGTAACCGGGCATGCGTTTGAAAACCTTGAGGCCATTTGCGTAATGGCTTTCGTTTTTGGTAAAAACACCCGCTCCATGAAAGCATTGGAAAAAGCAGGATATACTAAAAGAGGCATATTAACAGCATCGGTAATTAAAAATGGGGAGGTGATGGATGAACATATCTATGCCATCAATCGCTCATAAATAAAAACGGGCCGCTGATCAGCGGCCCGTTTTTGTATAACGTTATTAATAGATGCTATTTCAGCACTTCGCCTATAGCGGTGCCTATATTGCCGCTGGGCGCCTGTATATGCAGGAGCTCTGCAACGGTTGGGGCAATATCAGTCATGTGGGTTTCGCGGGTAAGGCTGCCATGTTTTATACCCCAGCCCATAAATACCAATGGTATGTGCGCGTCATAAGGGTTCCAGGTGCCGTGGGTTGTACCGGTTTGGCCATGGCCGCTGTACCAGCCGGGCTTTAGCACAATTTGAATAGTGCCACTATGTTCCGGACTGTAGCCATTTTGGATGCGTTCGCGCAAATCTGAGGGTATGTTGGCTTCCTGCACACGCTGCATATCTACCGCGTAAGCTATTGCAGGCTGTGTCATCAGGTATTGTACGCAGTCAAACTTTAGCGCTTCTTCGCTTACTTTCTGCTTTCTTATCTCGGCATAATTAAAGTTCACCTGGTAGTTATTAAAGCTCAATACGGCCCTTTTTAAGTTGTATTTGTCTTCCAATACTTTATTAAGGCTGGTCAAGGCCACACCATCATTCCAGATACCGCCGGGTATACGGTGGTCTTGCAGAAATGTAGCATTGTGCGCCGCGCCATGGTCAGCAGTAAGGAAAACGGTGTAATTACCTTTACCCAGTTTACCATCCAGGTAGGTAAAAAACGCGGCCAGGTCTTTATCTAAACGCAGGTAAGTGTCCTCAGCCTCTACGGAATTAGGGCCAAACTGGTGGCCTACATAATCGGTTGATGATAGGCTAACCGCCAGAAAATCTGTAACCGTATTGGCACCAAGCTTTTCGCCTTCAACGGCAGCGCGGGCAAGATCAAGCGTTAAACTGTTACCGAAAGGTGTAGAGCGGATCATGCCCACATTGCCTTTGTACAGCGTGGAGGTTTTAATAGGGAACACTGGCGCATCCGCTCCGCTGAACTTACCTTCATATGCGGGGCTGTTGTCCGCAGCGCTTTGCACATAGGTATTCACTGGGTACAAAGTATTCCAATCCTGGTTCAGGTACTTTTCCGCCGGCTTACCGGCATTAAAGGATTTTACCCAGGCAGGCAGGTCGGTCATGTAATAAGTGCTGCTTATCCAGTTGCCTGTAGCATCATCAAACCAGTAAGCAGCATTTGCGGCGTGCCCGGCAGGTAATATTCCGCCACGGTCTTTCAACGCTATACCAATAACCTTCGAGCGGAAATTGGTTGCCAGCTTAAGCTCATCGGTAACCGTGCTGGCCAGCAAATTACGGGGTGACATTTTACCGGCTTTTGAAGTGCTGCCAACGGCATTAACGGTGCTGTCATCCGTGCAGTACATACTTTTGCCGGTAGCTTGTATAATAAAATCGTTGCCGGCAATACCATGTATTGAGGGTACCGACCCGGTGTAAATACAGCTATGCCCGGCAGCGGTTACCGTAGGTATATATGGGATCAGTGTATTTTCGCAGGTAAAACCTTCGTTAAGCAGGCGTTTAAAGCCACCTGTTTGATAACGATCATAATACCGGTACAAATAATCCCAGCGCATTTGGTCAACCACTACACCCACTACCAACTTAGGCCGTGGCAGGGCAGCCTGAGCTGCGGTAAGTTTTTTATTCTGGGCGGATGCGGTAAAAACCACCGCCGCAAAACCCAACGAAAGCAGAAAAGATCTCTTCATGATACGTTTGCTGTAATAAAAGGCAAATATCACACTTTACATATGTAAACAATGTGATATTTATGTTATAAAGCCGTTACATAGCGCTTCTTTATAGCTTAAATTTACCTTTTAAAGCGGCAAGCTTTAACGCCATATCTGTTTCAGGTTCGGCTTTTTGCTGAGGCCGCGTGTTAAAATTCTTCCCGGCAGGGCGGTTTTCTGTAAGGCGATTGTTACTGTTTGCAGTAGGTTCGCGCTTTTCAGTTTCCTTCATACTTAACGAAATACGCTTACGGTTAACATCAACTTCGGTAACGGTTACTTCCACACGCTGATGAACCTTTAAAACCTCGTTGGGGTCTTTGATGAAACGATTGGTGATCTGGCTCAAATGCACCAAACCATCCTGGTGAACGCCTATATCCACAAAAGCCCCAAAGTTGGTAATGTTAGTGACGATGCCGGGAAGTTTCATACCCACTTTAAGATCTTTGATCTCGTTAACTCCCTCCGTAAAGCTGAAAGCCTCAAATTGCTCACGCGGGTCCCGACCGGGTTTTGCCAGCTCGGCCATAATATCATTAAGGGTTGGCAAGCCCACGGTATCAGAAATATATTTTTGCAGTGGGATAGATGCGCGCAATTTTTGATCGCGCATTAGATCGCGTACGCTGCATTTTAGGTCGGCGGCCATTTGTTCTACAAGTGCGTAGCGCTCCGGGTGAACAGCACTCTCGTCCAGCGGGTTTTCGGCTCCGCGAATGCGAAGGAAACCGGCTGCCTGTTCAAAGGCTTTATCGCCAAGCCGGGCCACTTTCTTCAATTGGCTACGCTGCTTAAAGGCTCCGTTTTGGTTACGATAGTCCACAATATTCTGCGCCAGTTGTGGGCCAAGTCCTGATATATATGACAGTATCTGCTTTGATGCTGTATTCAGCTCAACGCCAACGGCATTCACACAGCTTATAACGGTATCATCCAGCGATGTTTGCAGTTTATTCTGGTCTACATCGTGCTGGTATTGGCCAACACCGATAGATTTTGGGTCTATCTTAACCAATTCCGCAAGCGGGTCCATCAAACGGCGACCGATCGACACCGCACCCCGCACGGTAACATCCTGGTCCGGGAATTCTTCACGGGCCACTTCAGATGCCGAGTAGATGGATGCGCCGCTCTCGTTTACCATCACAATGGTAGTACCCGGTAGGTTTAGCTTACGCACAAAAACCTCTGTTTCGCGGCCTGCAGTACCATTACCAATGGCAATAGCTTTTATATCGTATTTTTTAAACAGGTGCTCAATTGTCTTTTCTGCTTCGCGTGCCTGGCCGGCTCCGGTATGCGGAAAAATGGCGGTATACTCTAACAATTTACCCTGCTCATCCAGGCAAACCACTTTGCAACCCGTACGGAAGCCGGGGTCGATTGCCATCATGCGCTTTTGCCCAAGCGGTGCACTTAATAACAACTGACGAGCATTTTCTGCGAATACCCGTATAGCTTCTTCGTCCGCGTTCTTTTTGGTGAGCAGGCGGATCTCGGTTTCCATCGATGGCTTGAGCAAGCGCTTATAACCATCGGCAATAGCCAGCTTCATTTGCGCAGCTGCTGCGTTGTTAGCATTGATGAACTCGCGCTCTAACAGGTCAATAGCATTCTCTTCGGCCGGTTTGATATCCAACCACAGGATCTCTTCCTTTTCCCCGCGGCGCATGGCCAGCACACGGTGTGATGGCGCTGATTTAACGGGTTCCGTCCAGTCGAAATAGTCTTTATATTTAATACCTGCTTCCTCCTTGCCGGGAATAACCTTTGACTCAAATACGCCTTTCTCAGTAAATAACTGGCGCACCATGGCACGGGTTTCTGCATGCTCGCTGATGTATTCGGCTATGATATCACGGGCGCCGGCTAATGCCTCGGCAGTGTCTTTTACTCCTTTTTCTTCGTCAATGTATTTGGCCGCTTCGTCTTCTACGTCGAAGGTTTTTTGTACGAGAATTGCATCCGCTAATGGCTGAAGGCCTTTTTCGCGGGCCGCGGTCGCACGGGTTTTGCGCTTAGGACGATAGGGCAGGTAAATATCCTCTAACATTACCATCGTTTCAGCCGCGTTGATCTGCTGCTGCAAGTCGTCCGTCAGCTTGCCCATATCGCTTAACGATTTCAGGATAGCTTCGCGGCGTTTATCCAGGTCACGCAGTTGTTGCACGCGGTCGCGGATGGCGGCTACCTGCACCTCATCCAAACTGCCGGTAAGCTCTTTACGGTAACGCGATATAAAAGGAACGGTTGCGCCTTCATCAAGCAGGGCAACGGTTGCCGCTACCTGTTTGCTGCTAACAGAAAGTTCCTGTGCTATTTTAATGTTATATTCCATTTAATTTTGTGATTTCACCGATTATTTTGAATTGATTTCACCGATTGGTGTGATGATTCTCTGATTTTACATGATCTTATCGATGCAATTTAAAATACCGGGACTGCGAAGTTGGGGGTAATTGGGAAGAAAAGCAATTGAAAAATTAAGGCAGAGCTGTCATGAACTCTGCCTTAAAGGATTATTTTCGATAACAATATATTAATGCGCTTCCAGCCAATTTGAGCCTGTCCCTATCTCCACCATAATCGGCACCTCTGTTTTAATGGCGTTCTTCATGTTTTCAGTGATGATGGGTTTGATAATGTCGAGCTCGCTTTTTAATACATCAAACACCAACTCGTCATGCACCTGCATGGTCATTTTTGACTGCAGGTTTTTGGCTTTCATTTCGCGGTGAATGTTGATCATGGCTATCTTGATCATATCTGCAGCCGAACCCTGTATCGGCGCGTTGATGGCGTTTCGCTCAGCAAAGCCGCGCACGGTGGCATTGGCCGAATTGATATCGCGCAGATAACGACGGCGGCCCATCAGCGTGGTCACATAACCGTTTTCGCGGGCAAAATTCATGGTATCGCTCATGTATTGCTTAATGCCCGGGTACTGTGCAAAATATTGCTCTATAATATCTGCAGCTTCTTTACGAGGGATGCCCAGGTTTTGTGATAGCCCAAATGCCGACTGCCCGTAAATGATACCGAAGTTAACCGCCTTGGCATTGCGGCGCTGTGTACCATCCACCTCCCCTAAAGCCACGCCATAAACTTTGGCAGCAGTAGCGGTATGGATGTCAACATTATCAATAAAGGCCTGGCACATGTTGGGGTCTTTACTTATCTCGGCGATGATGCGTAGCTCTATCTGCGAATAATCCGCCGAAACGATGATGTGGTTCTCATCTCGCGGGATAAATGCTTTGCGCACTTCACGGCCACGCTCTGTACGGATAGGGATGTTCTGCAGGTTAGGGTTGGTTGAGCTTAAACGGCCCGTTGCCGCTACCGCCTGGTTATATGAGGTATGTACACGACCTGTTTTGACATTAACCATGGTTGGCAGGGCATCTACGTAGGTAGATTTTAGTTTCTGCAACTGGCGAAAATCCAATATATCACGCACAATGTCGCTCTTCGCAGCCAACGCCATCAACACATCCTCGCCGGTTTGGTATTGGCCGGTTTTGGTTTTCTTGGCTTTAGGGTCAAGCATTAGCTTTTCAAATAACACCTCGCCCAATTGCTTAGGCGATGCGATGTTAAAACGCACGCCGGCCTTCTCATAAACTGTTTTTTCCAGTTTGGCTATATCGGTTTCCAGCTCCTTTGAAAATTCTCGCAGCGTATCGTTATCTATTCGTACACCTTCGTGCTCAATATCAGCCAATACGTAAATCAACGGGTTTTCTATCTCGTGCAGCAACTTTTCGGCCTCTACTTCTTTTATCTTAGGCTCAAAAACGGTGCGGAGCTGCAATGTCACGTCGGCATCTTCTGCTGCGTAATCTTTTATTTTCTCAATCTCTACATCGCGCATGTTGCCCTGATTTTTCCCTTTAGGGCCAATGAGCTCGGTGATAGAAACAGGTTTATAGTTTAGGTAGTTTTCAGACAGAATATCCATATTATGCCGCGTATCCGGGTCGATCACATAATGCGCCATCATGGTATCAAACAATTCGCCCTTCATTTCCACATCGTACCACTTCAGCATCAGGATGTCGAATTTCAGGTTTTGGCCTGTTTTACCAATGGTAGGATCCTCAAAGACAGGTTTAAATTCCGCTACTATCTTTTTTGCCTCTGCATCATCGGCAGGGACAGGTACATACCAGCCGTGGTGATGCTTAACGGCGAAGGACAAGCCCACCAATTCGCAAAAGTTGGCATCAGTACCGGTAGTTTCCGTATCAAAGCAAATGTGTTTTTGCGCTTTTAATACGCTGATCAGTTCCGCGCGTTTTTCAAAAGTATCTGCCAGGATGTACTCGTGCTCAATAGTATGGATGTTCTTGATCTCAACAGGAACGGGCGGTTCATAAATGTCTTCAACATCAACCGTAAGCGTAGTACGACCACCGGCAACCGGGTTACCAAACAGATCGGTTTGTACCGCCACCGCACGTGTTTCAGTAATGCTGAAATCATCGCCAAACACCCGTCGGCCCAGCGTACGAAACTCGAGCTCAGCAAATAACGGCTCCAGCAGATCTTTACTTGGCGCGCACATCTCCAGCCCGGCCTCGTCCAGTTCAACCGGAACATCTAACAGAATAGTAGCCAGTTTCTTGGAAAGCAGACCTTGTTCGGCATATTTCTCCACGTTCTCCCTCATCTTGCCCTTTAACTCGTGGCTATGGGCAATAATGTTTTCCATGGAGCCATACTGTTTAATAAGCGCCTTGGCCGTTTTCTCGCCAATGCCCGGGATGCCAGGGATGTTATCCACCGCGTCGCCCCAAAGGCCCAGTATATCAATTACCTGCTCTACATGTTCCACTTCCCACTTTTTGCAAACCTCTTCAACACCCAAGATCTCCATATCATTACCCATGCGGGCCGGTTTGTATATCCTGATGTTTTCTGACACCAGTTGTGCAAAGTCCTTATCGGGGGTCATGCAATACACCTGGTAGCCTTTCTTTTCGGCCTTTTTAGCAAGGGTGCCGATAATATCGTCAGCCTCGTAACCATCTGATGTTATCAAAGGGATGTTAAAGCCAAGCACTACTTTAAAAATATAGGGCAGTGCCTTAGACAGGTCCTCGGGCATAGCCTCGCGATGGGCTTTGTAATGTTCGTAATCGGTATGGCGCTCTGTTGGGGCATCGGTGTCAAATACCACCGCCATGTGGGTTGGCTTTTCCTTTTTAAGAACATCAAGCAGGGTGTTGGTAAAACCCATTACCGCAGAGGTGTTTAAACCACCAGATGTAAAACGCGGGCTTTTACTTAACGCAAAATGAGCCCGGTATATCAGGGCCATACCATCTAAAAGGAAGAGCTTTTTCATATTTAAATTGGGATTTCACCGATTTAGTGGCGATTTCACTGATTATCAAAAGTACAATTTAGGGCGATTAATATCGAACACCAAACAAGGAATGTTAAATGATGAAGTGCTTAGTGTTGTAGAGTAATGTCGGATATTGAACAAGGAAAGCCGACCTATGAGGTGTTTATTACCAATGACAGATACTTCAGCATTTGAAATTCAACATTCAGTATTTGATATTTCCCTACCGGAATGAGCACTCGGGCACATGATCATTAACCATACCCACCGCCTGCATAAAAGCGTAACAGATAGTTGTTCCAAAGAATTTGAAACCCCGCTTTTTCATGTCTTTGCTAATAGCGTCTGATTCCGGTGTACTTACCTGCGGGCCGTGGTAGGCAATAATAGGTTTTCCATCCGGCATAAAGCTATATAGGTATGTATTAAACGAGCCGAACTCTTTTTGCACCTCTATAAACAATTGCGCTTTTCTAATGGCCGAATCTATCTTTAAGCGGTTACGGATAATACCGGCATCGTTAAGCAAACGTTCTTTGTCCGATTCGGTAAAGGCAGCAACCTTTTTTACATCAAAATTGGCAAAAGCCCCGGCATAGTTTTCTCTCCTGCGCAAGATGGTTATCCAGCTAAGGCCTGCCTGGGCCGCTTCAAGCGTTAAAAACTCAAACAAAACCTTATCATCATGCGTGGTTTTGCCCCATTCTTTATCATGGTATTCCATGTACAGCGGGTCGGTACCGCACCAGGAGCAGCGGGTGAGTTGTGTTGGCAGTTTTAAGTTGGCAGTTTGCATAATTTAAATATTTTAAATGATGTCATTGCGAGCAGCGGAGCGACACGGCAATCTTAGAGGACAAGCGATATGCAAGGATTGCCACGCTATCGCTCGCAATGACATGGTGAAAGTTACAAACCGTTCAATTCGTCCCAATATTCTACCGCACGGCGATAATGCGGAATAACAATAGAGCCGCCCACCAGATTGGCTATCATAAAAACCTCGTTCATTTCATCGTGCTTTACACCGGCCTCGTAACATTTGCCGAGGTGGTATTTAATGCAATCGTCGCAGCGCAATACCATTGAGGCTACCAGGCCAAGCATTTCTTTTGTTTTTACATCCAGGGCGCCTTCGGCATAAGTAGTGGTGTCCAGTGCAAAAAAACGTTTAATGTTGGTGTTAGCGGTTTCCATTATCCTGTCGTTCATTTTTGTACGATAGGCTTCAAAGTCTTTTATCAGTTGTCCCATGATTGTTATTTACTGTTTCTAAAATGGGGTCTTTTTTGTTAATTAGCGCAAAAATTTATCAACCTTTACCCTTATATGAAATTTTTTAGCTTCTTATTTGTTTTTAGCTTCCTTTTTGTAACGAGTGTATTTTCTCAAAGTAATTTTAAGCCAGGCTATTATTTAACCACACAAAATGATACTATAAAGGGGTTTATTAACTACCGCGAGTGGGACCAAAACCCCAAACAGGTTACTTTTAAACCGGCCTTAAATGCGCCTTCGCAGAATATAACTTTATATAACGCCAACGGATTTGGAGTAAACAGGTTTGAATATTACACCAAAGCAATTGTAAAGGTAAGCACAAGCCTGGAGAGCTTGTCCGAATTACCACGGGATGTAGACACTACCTACCGTGTTGATACCGCCTTTCTTAAAATTGTTGTAAACGGCAGCAAACTCATATTTTATACCTACAACACCGATATAAAACCTGTTTACTATGTAGGCAACAGAAGCACTGGAGAAATTACACCACTGAAAAGGTATATGTACCTTGATGAGAATGGAACTATAAAAAACTTAGATATTTTCAGGAGCCAGCTTATGGGCATGGCTATGCTTAACCAGCCCGGCAACCAAAAGCTTCAGGATAAAATTGCTAATACCAAATATGATGAATACCAGCTGGCCAATATTGTAGCGTTAATTAATGGTTATCCTAATACAAAAAAAGTAGTGATCAATAACGGTGCAACACGTTTTTTTGCCGGGACTGGTGTTGGGTTTTCAACGCTCAAGTTTAGCGGTGATGTGGCTCCATTTTCAAATGGTGCTTCGGCGCGTTCAGTAACGCCAATCGTATCCGCCGGTTTAGATTTTTTAGTAAATAAGCAAACCGAAAGGCTTATCATTAGATTTGAGGTGACTGCCACAGCAAAGCATTTTTCAATTACAGAAATACCTCAGGAAAACAGGTCGAACAGCCTTGACTTTAAATATCTGAACCTCGGCTTTATCCCTCAATTGATGTACAATATTTATTCAACAGATAAATTAAAAGTATTCTTAAACGCGGGTTTAGGGTTTAACCTTAATACATATAATAAATATGCCTACGAATTAAATTTTCGTGGTGATATAACCCGAATGAATAAATTCCCGGAATTTGAAGGCTTTGTTTTTACTGTACCCATTAAAGCCGGGGTGCAGATTAACAAGCATGTACAAATCTATGGAGGCTATTCGCTACCTTCTGCCATAACAAGTTACAGCGCGTGGGATGCAAGCGTAGCTACGGTTAGCGGCGGCATCAGCTATTTATTTCAATAATGCTTACCTTTCAACGTTTGAGAGCCTTGGCGAGGACCTCCTCTTTATTGCTCTACATTACGCTAAAGAATATTAAAAGCTTTTTCAATAGCATTGAAGGCAAGGTAGCCGTGTTGAAAGGTCTCGATAAGACGTTTTATGGCGCTACTGGATTTTCTATAATCGACAACAATAACTACGTTATAACCTTTGCAGAACACGAAGCATAATGATCACATTCAAACGCCTCGACCATTTACATATTTGCGTACCGCCGGAAAAACTGGAAGAAGCGAGGGCTTTTTATAGTGAGATCATTGGGATTGAATTAATTGAGCGCCCGGATCATCTGTTTTCGTCTGCAGGCTATTGGTTCAATATAGGCAATGTACAGTTACACATTGGCGTTGAGCCAGCCCTGCCTCGCAGTATCAGGCATACTGCTTTTGAGGTGGAGGATGTTGATGCAGCGCGACAATTGCTACAGAAAAACAACATTGAAATTATTGAAGAACCAGTGATACCGGGCAGGCGCCGTTTTGCCTTTATTGACCCATTCGGCAACCGAATGGAATTATTACAACTTATATAACTATTCCGGTTGGTTGGCCCAGTTTATGTTTTTCGCATAATAAAACGCGAATAATGAAACTGATATCTCCCAAACTGCACGGCATCATAGACTACTTTCTGATCATCTTCTTATTCCTGTCGCCCATTGCTTTTAACATGATCACCGAGACTGGTGCGCAGGTCTATACATTGGCGGTTGTACAATTGGCGCTCACTGTTGCCACCAACTATAGTTTTGGCATATTCAGGGCTATTCCTTTAAAGCTGCATGGTATTATAGAATTGCTCATTAGCGCCGGTATGGTTATAGCCTCATTCACCATACTTCAATACGATGAGCGGTCGAGAGGGTTTTATACAGGAGTAGGCATATTTTGGTTTATTGTGGTAGCATTTACCAGTTACGATAAAAGCAAAGATGGCATTAAAGCGCCAATTCTATAGCCGGATCCCAAAACACGGCTTTAAAGTTTTGTACCTGGTTATCTATAACTTCTATGCCTTCGCTTTCCAGCAGTTGCTGCATGGTATCACCGCCAAAATGAAATTTTCCTGTAAGTAATCCCTGCCTGTTTACCACACGGTGAGCAGGTACCGGAGGGTTTGCTGTTCCCGCTGCCTGCATAGCATATCCAACCACCCTGGATGATCTTTTAGCACCCAGATAAGCGGCCACAGCACCGTATGAAGTAACACGCCCCGGCGGCACCTGGCGCACCACCTCATACACATTATCAAAAAAGTTGTAGTCGGGCATGTGCTATCTTAAAACGAGAATTTAAGATAGTTAATGTTTTTGTTATCCGCCAGATACTTCTTCTCGTAATACGTTTTTATGGACAATACCTCGGTAACATATGGGGAATGATACAAGTTTTCGGTACGTACACTTAAAAGCAAGCCCAGCTCTTCAATTTTTTCGGCAGTATAGGCATGTAAGCCGTCGTTATCAGTTTTAAGGTTTACATATCCACCCGGCTTTAACAGCTCTTTATATTTCTGCAGGAAACGGGGCGATGTAAGTCGTTTCTTTTCGCGGCTAAGCTGTGGTTGCGGGTCAGGGAAGGTGATCCAGATCTCGTCAACCTCTCCTGGAGCAAAATAGTCCAGCAGGTTTTCTATTTGTATGCGTAAAAAGCCTACATTATTTACCCCTTCTTCCAGTGCGGTTTTAGCACCACGCCAAATACGGTTGCCTTTATAATCAATACCTATAAAATTCTTATCGGGAAACATTTTAGCAAGGTTTACACTGTATTCGCCTTTTCCGCAGGCAAGTTCTAAAACTACAGGATTGCCGTTTTTAAAGAAATCCTTGGCCCAATTGCCTTTTAGTGGCTTACCGGCATCTAATTGCATTACGTTACTAAAAGTCTCTATCTCGGCAAAGCGCCTTAACTTATCTTTTCCCATAAGGCTGCAAAAGTACAAAAAATCAGAGAGGGATAAACGCGCTGCGCCTATCCCTCTCTTGTATCATGTTTCGCAACAAGATATACTTTAATGCCCGTGTTTAAGCATTGCTGGCTCTTTTACCACCTCCACCTTTACTTTAACAGGGGGTTTTTCTTTCTTTTTAAAAATACCATTAAATAGGTTCTTTGCTTTATCCCACACACCGCTAACCGAGTCTTCGCTGATGTAGGAAGATGCTTTTTGAGAAAGCACACCCACAATAGTCTTTACCAGGAAATTCGATTTTCTGAATAAGGTTTTATTAAGCGTTATAGGCAATACAAACCGCGATAATAATCCTAAAAAGTCCTGTTTAAAAAATCCGGCGTGCTTAATGCCATCCACTGTGGCAGACCCCGGGAATAAAGAAAGCACGGTTGAAAATATAGCAGAAGGCCCACTAAAACGGGCTTTCAAGGCCACAGACTGTTGTGCCTCTAAACCCTTTAACCTGGCTATCTCGGCTCGCAGATCAGTTATGTTATTTACAGGTAATTCCATTTTATTTAAAAAGCTTTTTAATCATGATGTTTATTAAAGGCCTTTGAACACCGCGCTTGGCAACCATCATAATAATGGCTATAAGTGCGTAGAATACCGTAACACAACCAAAACCCTGCCAGTATGAGTGTAACAGGCTGGCTACCCATAATGCAAGTGTGAAACTGAGAAATAAAAAGGCGAGCAAACACAACACTATAATAATTATGTCTGTAATAATATCAGCTACTATTGACGAACCCCGTTCAATCGCTTCATATTTAAATAGCTTAAGTCTTGTTTCAGCATACTCCTTAAGCTGTTCAATTATTGGGCGCACGGGCTGTTGTTCTGGTTCTTTTTCTTTTCCAGGTTCCATTGATAGATGTTTAACACCGGGTTATCGGTAGGGGAAACTATATTTTAAGCATGCTCAAGGTCGTCCTGATATTCTTCTTCAGCGCCTTTTACTTTATTTTTTATATTCTCAACAACCTTGTCTTTTAAGCCAACCAGTTTATCAATTTCTGCAGCAGCAGTTTCTTTGATAGAGTCGCTAAGGTTGTTTAATGATTCGGTTAGTTTATCTCTTGTTTCTGAACCTTTATCAGGAGCGAATAATATTCCTAACGCCGCGCCTGCTGCTAATCCTGCCAGTAGGGCAACTACCACTTTTGTGTTATCGTTCATAATTATATAAATTTTTAAGTTGGATAATTGTTTGCTTTATTATTAAATAAGTTGTGGCTTTGGCCGCAATTTGGTGCTATTATACTAAAATTTACGGAGTTTCCGGACCTGTGCGTACGCGCTCCAGCCGATCCTCGGCCATCCTGTTGGTTTCATATATTTCCAGCAGCAGCAGGAAATACGATAATAATACCGGCCCGAAAACCAGGCCCAATATCCCAAACATCGGCAACCCAATAAATACACCTATAACGGTAATAATAGGATGTGTATTACCTACCCGCCGGTTAATGATCATACGCAGTACGTTATCTACATTGCCTATAAACAGTATGCCGTAAAGTAAAAGTATAACCCCCTGCACCTTATCACCGTTAGCGTATAATATAATACTGGCCGGTATACAAAGTGTTGGTGCGCCAACTACAGGCAGGAATGATATAAATGCGCCTATCACCCCCCAGAATATCGGGTCGGGGATGTTAAATATCCAAAACCCATTAGCCAGTAAAGCGCCTTGTGTAATGGCAATTATACCTTGCCCAAGTACATTGGAGTAGGTTGAATTACGCAGTTCAGTAGCAAACTTTAAAGCATGCTGCTCACGAAAGGGGGCATACTTTAAAAGCGTTTGCTCAAATTCGCGCCTTTGCACAAACATAAAATAGAGTAAAAAGTACATCACCAAAAGGGTGAGCACAATATTTGCCGCGCTGCTGAGTAATGACGGAAACAGATCGGCTACGTAGGCGCCAAGTTTTTGCAGGGTACTTTCAGCAAATTTTGGCTGCCCCAGGTTAGCGGCAGTAAAATCATCAATTTTTTGTGTCCACTTATCAATCTGTAGCGATTCGCGGTTGATATTGGATATCTTCCCGATCACCATGATACTGATAAAAAGGAAGGGGATTACAATAACGATGAGTGATATAAAGATAATGATCATCGTAGCGAAGGATTGGTTAAACCCACGCTTTTCTACCATCCAGAGGTAAAACGGCCTGAAAATGGTAAACAGCACAATGGCGCCTAATATAGAACTGAATAGGTCACTTAACGCATACAGCAAAAAGCAGCCAAGCACAATAATGCTTACCAGAATAATATTATTACGCTGTTTAATATTAAAAATCGACATAGGCTATGGCGTGCGAAACAATTATTTATTGTAAAGCGCCAAATAGCTAAAAAGTTTGGTGCTTTGTTTTAAGGTTTTGTAAAATCATTCAGCATAAGGTCAATAGCTTTTGCCGATTGTTCCAAGCTGCTGATGTACAAGGCCAGATCTTCGCTGGTATCTGCCTGGCATTCAAACTTTAACCCTGCAATAGCCAGCTGTATGTTTGACAGCTGGTTCTTAATATCATGCCTTAAGCGCAGAAAAGCAGTTGTGGATATGTTGCTGTTAACATCGCTGCTTTCCATAGTATTATTTAAGGTTAATGGCCTTCATTTTATTATACAAAGTTTTACGGTCGATATTTAATATCTCGGCGGCTTTGGTCTTGTTAAAATTAACTTCGCGTAAAACCCTTAATATAGTTTCATGCTCAGCGCCCAGTGCTGCGTTTTTCAAGTCGTGCTTAGCTTCTTTCTGCTCGTTATTAGCGGCAGATGGTGATGATTCGAAGGCTGACACCCTGTAATTGGAAATTTCCAGTGGAAGGGTTTTCATAGTTATCTCGTTGCCTTCTGTTAAAAGCGTAGCCCGGCGCACCACGTTTTTTAATTCGCGAATGTTGCCCTGCCAGCGATAGTTCATAAAACACTCCACTACATCCGGCGAAAAGCTGGTTACGCTGCGGTCAAGCTCCTGGTTAGCCACCTTAAGGAAGTGCTCGGCCAGCATCATAATATCATTCCCGCGTTCGCGCAGAGGTGGCATGAATATGCTGAACTCATTAAAGCGATGGTAGAGGTCTTCTCTGAAACGGCCTTTGTTGATACCGTCCTGCAGGTTTTCGTTCGTCGCGATGATGATGCGTACATCCAGGTCTATTTCTTTTGTACTTCCAATACGTTTTACTTTACGTTCCTGTACTGTACGCAACAGCGCAGCCTGTATCTCATAAGATAAGTTTCCTACCTCGTCCAGGAAAAGTGTACCCCCGTTAGCCATTTCAAAATGGCCGATTTTTGTGTATAGGGCGCCCGTAAATGAACCTTTTTCATGACCAAAAAATTCACTTGCAGCAAGCTCCTTGGTTAACGAACCACAATCCATAGCCACAAATGGCTCGTTGGCCCGCGGGCTGTTCATATGTATGCTCTTCGCAACAGATTCTTTACCGGTGCCGCTTTCGCCCAATATAATTACGCTGTAATTGGTTGGCGCAACCAATTCTATTTGCCGGTATAATTCTTTTGAGGCCTTGCTGGTACCAACAACAAACTCGGCGGTAAGCACTTGTTTCTTATTTTCTTTTAAGCCGGCCGGCTTAGTGCTACCGTAGTCGCTCCCTCCGCTTTCCTGCAGGGCGTATTGCGTTTCTATAGCCTTATTAATGGTATTTAATATCTCATCCGGATACAGCGGTTTGGTGATATAGTCATACGCCCCCATCTTGATGAGTTCAACCGCCATCTTTATATCCGAGTAACCTGTAATAATAATTACACCTGTTTTAGGATAGAGCGCCTTAATGTTCTTAAGCATTTCCCGGCCATCAGTATCCTCCAGCCTGAAATCGCAGAGCACCAGGTCATATTCCTCCTTTTTTAGGCATTCCATACCTGCACTGCCGTTGGCGGCGGTGGTTATTTCGAACCCGTTGCGCGTTAAAAACTTTGACAGTAATAACCCAACGTTAACTTCATCGTCAATGATGAGGATTTTCTTCATATCACCAAATAGTATACAGGGTAAATGTAGTATTCGTATTAATATACAAATAATCGCTAAGTTATCAGAATAATTATTAATTAAGGGTAAAAATTAAAGTACAAAGCATAAAAAAAGGAGGCGATGCCTCCTTTTCCAATTGTTGAGTTTTGGTAAATGTTCTTAGAAACCGTAAGCTAAACGTAAACCTACAAATTTCACTTTGCTGTCAATGTTAGTAACGTAGTTTGAGGTTGACTCGTAACGGATACCGGCATCAATGAAGTTGCCGCTTGCGCTAACTGGGAACTGTACACCAATTTGCGGAGCCCATACAAAAGCTGTTGACTTGTCATTGTAAGTATCAGCTTTGTTTAATAAGAAAGCTGCACCTGCTTCACCCTGGATGTAGAAATTAGCAACCGGGAAGAATTTTAAACCAGCTTTAACCGGTAACAACTGCACGTTAGGCGCTTTTACACCCGCTATGGTTTTACCGAAGAAATTGTTAAAACCAGCGTTAACAGTAGCAAATAACTGGCTTGCAACCGGAATGTCTGCCTGTACCGAACCACCAAGGTTCCATTTGTGGCTGTCTTTGAAGTTACTTACAGGTACACCAGTTTCTACACCAATGCTGTAGCGTATGCCGCTTGGGGTCGTTGTTGAAGTAGATGTAGGGGTTGTTTGAGCTTTAGCTGAGTATGATAAACCTGCAAATGCTAAAACTAATGCTGCGATTTTTAATGTGCTTTTCATGATTTTAAAAATTTAGATCGTGTGCTTTTTTCTGGAGCACGGCACAAAGTAAAGCATGAAAATCAATTCGATTTTTCATCCAAAAGTCACAATTATTTAATCGTTTGATTAACAATAATTTAAATTTGACCATTTGGGCAATTTGGTCAACACACTGTCAATTATTGATGAAATTAAAATGAAAAAAGGCCCAATACACATAGTATAGCGCCTTTTTGCTTATTTACCGAAGGATATTAACGGGACATTTTTCTTTATTTTGACCAAAAATTTGGTTGCCGTTTTTCCATAAATGCCGCTATCCCTTCTTTGAAATCAGCGGTGCCAAAACATTTTCCAAACTCGTCTATTTCTGTGATATAACCTGAGCGGCTACCCTCTGTACCAGTATTAACAGCACGTATAGCCGCGGCTATAGCAAGAGGAGAGCGCGTCAGTATCTTATTCATTATTTCTTCTGCTTTGGGCAAAAGATCATCCTGGAAAACTACATGGTTAACCAGGCCAATTTGCAGTGCTTCAGCAGCGGTGATCATATCGGCAGTCATGATCAGCTCCAGCGCTTTACCGCGGCCTACCAGTTGCGTAAGCCTTTGCGTGCCACCATAGCCGGGTATTAAACCCAAAGTAACTTCGGGCAGGCCCATTTTGGCATTATCAGCAGCTACACGGATATGGCAGGCCATGGCAAGCTCCAACCCACCGCCCAGGGCAAAGCCGTTTATAGCCGCTATTACCGGCTTGGTGCTACCGGCAATAACATCAAAAACAGTTGTTTGCCCCTTTTCAGCCAAAGCGCGGCCACCTTCGTAATCCAACCCTTCAAATTCGGCTATATCTGCGCCGGCAACAAAGGCTTTTTTCCCTGTGCCAGTTATAATAATGCCCCCTATAGCCGCATTTTCCAATGCTACCGTAAGCGCTTCATGCAATTCGGCAAGTGTAAAGCGGTTAAGCGCGTTCAGTTTCTTTTCGCGGTCAATAGTAATATACTGGATAAGGCCTTTTACCTCTACTTTTATATGCTCGTACTCCATAACTCCCTTCAGCATTAAAAATTACGGTGGGTATGCACCCAATTGGTTATATAACTTACAATATCATGTGTGCTGGTTCCGGGCGGAAATAATTCTCCGGCACCCATCGCTTTAAGTTCGGCCATATCGTCGGCCGGGATAATACCGCCGCCTGTAAGCAAAACGTCGTTCATTTGCTTTTCTTTTAGCAAGGCCAGCACTTTTGGAAAAACCGTCATATGCGCACCCGACAGGATACTGATACCAATAGCGTCAACATCTTCCTGTAGGGCCGTATTCACCACCATTTCCGGTGTTTGCCGTAACCCTGTGTAAATTACCTCCATGCCGGCATCACGAAGGCTGGTAGCAATAATACGGGCCCCGCGGTCGTGCCCGTCAAGGCCTACTTTTGCTACTAATACACGTATGGGGCGGTTAAATTGGCTGGCACTCATTGCTCGGTTTGCTTTTGGTAAATGTAGGAAATTTTCTCTATGGCTTAATTGCGCAGATAATACTGTTAAACTCCATAGCCCGCAGAAAGTGCAAAGGTTTTCTATTGTATTTCAACTTATTATACAATAACATCTTTTAAAGTAAAGAATAGTAAATAAAAGTAAAATTTAGCCAAATTCTGTACTTTTACACCCTGTTTTAATATCATGAGCGAAGAAAGATCACTTAATTTTATAGAAGAAATTGTTGAAGCGGATATCGCCGCCGGCAAACATGACGGCAGGGTGCTTACCCGTTTCCCGCCCGAACCTAATGGCTACCTGCACATCGGCCACGCTAAATCCATTTGCCTTAATTTTGGCCTCGCCCAAAAATATAATGGTAAAACCAACCTGCGTTTTGATGATACCAACCCCGTAAAAGAGGATGTTGAGTATGTGGATAGCATTAAGGAAGATGTAAAATGGCTGGGGTTTGAGTGGGCTAATGAGTTCTACGCGTCAGACTATTTTGACAAGTTATATGATTTTGCGGTTGAGCTCATCAAGAAAGGATTTGCTTACGTTGATGATAGCACCGCCGAAGAAATAGCCGCACAGAAAGGTACGCCAACAGAGCCGGGAACCGGCAACGAATACCGCAACCGCAGCGTTGAAGAAAACCTGCGCCTGTTTGCCGAAATGAAAGATGGCAAGTACCCGGATGGCGCAAAAGTACTTCGTGCCAAAATTGACCTGGCATCGCCAAATATGTTGCTGCGCGACCCGCTGATGTATCGTATTAAGCACGCGCATCACCACCGTACCGGCGATAAATGGTGTATTTACCCCATGTATGATTTCGCCCACGGCCAAAGCGATGCCATAGAGGAAATTACGCACAGTATATGTACGCTTGAGTTTGTACCGCACCGTGCTTTATATGATCTTTTTATAGAGCGCCTTAACTTGTTCCCGAGTAAACAGTATGAGTTTGCCCGCCTTAACCTGAACTACACGGTAATGAGCAAACGTAAACTGCTGCAACTGGTTGAGGATGGCTTTGTTGATGGTTGGGATGACCCGCGTATGCCTACCATTAGCGGCTTACGCCGCCGTGGTTACACCCCTGCCAGTATCCGCGAGTTTTGCGAGCGCATAGGCGTAGCCAAACGTGAAAACATGATAGATGTAGGTTTACTGGAGTTTTGCATTCGCGAGGACCTCAACAAAACCGCGTGGCGCCGTATGGCCGTGCTTGACCCGGTGAAACTGATCATAGACAACTACCCTGAAGGACAGACTGATATTTTTAGTGGCGAAAACAACCCGGAGGTTGAAGGCGGCGATGGCAGCAGGGAGTTCCCATTTGGCCGGGAACTTTGGATTGAGCGGGATGACTTTATGGAAGAGCCTACTAAAAAATATTTCAGGCTCGGTATAGGCTTAATGGTGAGGCTAAAGAATGCCTATATTATTAAAGGTGAAAGCATAGTGAAAGACGCGGACGGGAACATTACCGAGATCCATTGCTCTTACATACCCGAATCAAAAAGCGGAAACGACACCAGCGGTATCAATGTAAAAGGCACTATTCACTGGGTGAGTGTTGAGCATGCCAAAACCGCCGAAGTTAGGCTGTATGATCGACTGTTTAAGGTAGAAGACCCAAGCAACGAGGATGGCGACTTTAAAGATTACATTAACCCCGACAGCCTGCAGGTAATTAAAACGGCCTACATTGAACCAGACCTGGTTAACGCTGTTGCCGGCACACCTGTACAATTCATGCGCAAGGGCTATTTTACGCTGGATAAAAATGCCACAGCCGACAAACTGGTGTTTAACCGTACAGTTACGCTAAAAGATGGCTGGGTGAAGAAATAAACCCAATTCCTATAAAAAAGAAACGCCAGGCTGCTAAAAGCCTGGCGTTTCTTTTTTAGGTACTAACTATACAAAATCCATCGCTCTGAAACCGGAGTTAAGCACTGTGCTGTTATTCACATTCAGCCACTTATCCAGTAATGTGGCATATATATTCCTGAAATCTATCTCGTATTTCAAGTCGCCGTTGTCTAACTGGGTCAAATTGGGCGCATTATTGTAAATGCCCTGTTTGTTAAGCTTGCCCCCAAAAAGCATCACATTATTAGCCGTACCATGGTCTGTGCCGTCGCTTGCGTTTTGCTCAACTCGGCGGCCAAATTCTGAAAAGGTCATTACCAGGGTATCATCCAGCCTGCCGCTTTGTTTGAGGTCTTTAATAAACGCGGCTACTGCCTCTCCATATACTTTTAACTGGCGCCCCTGCTGGTTAATTTGCGTGGTATGTGTATCAAACCCGCTTAACGAAACATAATACACCCGTGTTTTTAAACCCGAGTTAATGAACTTAGCTACGCTTTTCAACTGATTAGCAAAGGCGGTTTGCGGGTACTCTGCTTTGGTTTGGTATGTTTTTGAGGTTTGCTGTATATAATCGGCGGATGAATAGGTTTCAATCATGGTTTTATACAGGTAACCCAGGTTGTCTTCGTTTAAATTATCGTTATGCTCGTTAACCAGTTCTTTAAAAAATGGCTCGCGGGTGTTGCTGTATAATTTACCGGGATTTTGCACGGCTATTCCCTTCATTTTAGAACCCTTAAGGGCCAGCGACAAGGTATCATCCACCTCAACAGCGGTATAAGGGTTTTTATTCACGGCGCAGTTAGCATCAAGATAGCGGCCTATCCAGCCGGTGGTAAGAAATTGGTCTGACGCGCTTGCGGTTTGCCATATATCCATAGAGCGGAAATGCGAGCGGTCTGGATTAGGGTAACCCACAGAGTTAATGATACTCATCCAGCCCTGGTCGTAAAGTTCCTTAAGCGCAGCTAAGTTAGGGTTAAGCGCCTGCATGTCGTTTAACTTGATCAGATCAGGCTGTTTGATAGCTATGGTTTTTCGTTTCTGATAGTAAATATCATTACCGTAGGGTACAATGGTATTTAAGCCATCGTTACCACCAGACAGTTGTATGATCACCAGGTTTTTAAATCCGCTGAGCTCGTTTGATGCCATCGCCTCGAACGGTTTCAGGAATGATGGTATCAGAAACACGCCGGATGCCAGCGCGCTACTTTTTAAAAAATCGCGTCTTTTCATAACTAACACAATTGATATTCCGGTGTAGATACCAGCTCTACCACCATTGATTTAATACTGCCCGATTGCACAATCACTGATTTTAAATTGCTGTTTATCTCTGGAGATAACAACACCTCAGCCACTTGTTCCTTTGTAGTCCCTTTAGGTATACCAGCTAAAAACTTATCCCAATCTGCGGTGGACTGCGCCTGGGTTTTTACCTGTTTGCGGTTAGGCATACCTGCCAGCAGCGCTTCATCTTCGGGATCGGCTTTTCCATGGAAATCTATGATGCCGTTATTAAGTACCGTAGAAGGTATTTTTAAACGGTACATAAGCGATGAACTGTCTATCCAGTTTTTACCGCCCGGCCAGCCGGCCACATTTGGCGGATAAAACAATACCTGCCCAAGCGCCCGCTCAAACTGCATCATTACTTCCGGGTTGTTATAGGTAATGTAAAACTGGCGGTTGAGGCCAACAATCAGGTCGATTGGCGATTTAATGAGGTTGCCAACATTAGCCGGGGCATAAAACCAGTCGGCTGTAAAAACATATTTCAGCACAGGGCTAAGCTCATAATTCCCATTATAAAGCAAATCGGCCATGGCATTAACATGTGCTTTGTCGGGCGTATCATTAACCAGGTACCGGTATAATTTGGTACATATAAATACAGCCGTTTGCTTTTTCTGCAAAATAATATCAATAATATCTTCTCCCTTGAAATTTCCGCTCTGGCCCATAAAGGTTTTGCTGCCATCATCGTGCTGGCCCGCCCTCATCACAAACTCTCCTTTGTTGTTGAACCCCCAGCCGGTAAAGGCTCTCGCCGATTCTTTAATATCCTGCTCGGTATAATTACCACGGCCAATAGTAAAAAGTTCCATCAGTTCGCGGGCGAAGTTCTCATTAGGATGGCCTTTCCTGTTTTGCTGGTTGTTAAGAAATTGCAACATAGCCGGCGATTGCGACACCTGTAATAGCAGGGTTTTGAAATTACCAAGCGCGTTATCGCGTTGTATATTGTTTAGCTGCTGCGCGTACCAGGGGTTTTGTGTACGGCAGGCAAAATGATTATGCCAGAACAAAACCATTTTTTCACGCAAAACGGCCTCGGTACTACTCATCTGATTTAGCCAGGCAAGGTTGAGGTCCTTTTCCTGCTGCCGCTGCTCCTGCAGGAACATTTTACGTGTAAGCGTATCTGTTTTATCTGCCCTATCGGCCATTTGGTACGTTTGGTTAGCCGTTAGTAAGCTAAGGGGCTGCGAAAAATCTGACGATCTAAACAGTTCATCAACAGCGTGTTTAACCGATAGCCTCTGGTATTGCGCCAGCTTATCTACATTTAGCCCGAAACCCGCACGGGCATACAAATGCTTAATTCTTGCTAAACTATTCATTACCGAGTAAGACAAGCCCCGGGGCAAGTGGTTTAGCGTGCCGGAAATTTTTTTCCCTTAGGAGCTTTTTAATTATATTCGCACTGCTTTACCCTATTACAATGAATAAAACTATTGCAGCAATTGCTATTTGCATTGCTCCCCTTATCTCTTTAGCGCAATCCGCTACCCCCCAAACAAACCTTATAGCTAACCGCCCCTTCGGAAAGATTGACATTGCTGATCTTGAACTAAAGCAATGCGACTTTGAAAAGGACGCGAATGCTGAAATTCTCTTTGATGTAGCCAATGTGGGTTACGATAGCAATTTCGACCTTACCATGGAACGCCACAAGCGTGTTAAAATATTTAATATCAATGGTAAGGACAATGCCAACATACGCATAGAGTTTTACGGAGGTAACCGCCTTGAATATATTACCGGCTTAGAGGCCGAAACTATTAACCTGGTTGATGGCAAGCCCGAAATAACCAAGCTGGATAAGAAACTGCTCTATACAGAAAATATTGATAAAATGCGTACCGCTTATGTTTTCAGTATGCCCAACGTTAAACCGGGCTCTGTCATTGAATATAAATATAAATGGCACAGCAACTCTCTTAATAACTTCCCCGACTGGGACTTTCAGGATAAGATCCCTACCCGATACAGCGAACTGCAAACCTACATACCCGACTTTATGTTCTTTAACCTGAAAGGGAATATAACTCTCCCTCTCTCAAAATACGCTACTAAAAGCGAGGGCCGCAGCACCGGTACAGGCACCAATGCCATTACCTATAGCCTGGAAACCATTACAAGGGGCATTTCTAACGTACCATCATTACCCGATGAACCTTACATGACCTCAAATGCCGATAATGCGCAAAGCATAGTTTACCAGTTAACAGGTGTGAGGCCTACGGGCAGCTACAGGCCTACCTATTCAGATACCTGGGCCAAAGTAGGCGGCATTTTGGCCGATGACGAGGACTTTGGAGCACAGTTAAAACGTAAACTGCTTAACGAAGCAGAAATTATAGCGAAAGCTAAGGCGTTTAAAACAGACGACGAAAAAATTAGATACCTGTTCAATGAAGTAAAGAACAACATGAAATGGAACGGTATTGACCGCTGGTATACCAACGACGGTACTGTTAAGGCATGGGAAAAAAAGACCGGCAACTCCGCGGAGATCAACCTCATTCTGTTTCATCTGTTAAAGCAAGCTGGTGTAAAAGCCTATCCAATGGTGGTAAGCACCCGCGACCACGGTAAAGTGGCCCCTTATTTTACTTACCTGTACCAGTTTAACCGTGCGGTGGTATATATCCCGGTTACTGGTGGCAAACCATATTTGCTTGATGCCACAAACAAATACAACATGTATAATGAAATGCCCGACAACCTGCTAAACTCATCTGGCTTTTATATTGATAAAGAAAAGGAACTATATGATATCGTGATGCTGGAAAACGCTAACCCGGTAAGGCAGGTGATCATCCTTAGCGGAGAATTAAAGGGCGACGGAAAATTGAACGGGTTGGCGGAGATCAGCAGCTTTAGCTATAACCGTATAAATGCCATATCTAAATACAAAACCGACGGCGAAAAAAAGTATACCGATTATTTGTGCCAGAACGATAACAACCTGAAAATAAATGGGTTTAAAATGGAGAATATGGAAGTAGATACTTTACCGCTCAAACAGTCTATTAATTTTACACTCGACCTGCCCAGTACGGATGAAAACTACATTTACTTTGTGCCTAACCTGTTCAGCTCACTTAAAACCAATCCTTTCTTGAGCGAGGAAAGGCGCACCAATATTGATTTTGGCTACAGAAAAAGCTATACCATTATTGGCAACTATAAATTACCTGCAAATTACAAGGTTGATGCGCTACCTAAAAACGTTACCATGAACATGCCCGACGGCAGCATCCAGTTCAGGCGGGTAATGGCGGCTGAAAATGGCACGCTGGTTATACGCTACCAGATAGATCAAAAGTCAAACGTCTATTACAAGGATGTTTACCCTGAAGTACACGAGTTCTATAAAAAGATGTATGAGATGCTTAATGAACAGATCGTACTAAAAAAATCTTGATCGTTAAATGAAGATCCTCTATATAAATGCTGTTACGGTGGCAGCCGCATTAAGCTGCCTTTTTTCCTTTTCTGTGCTTGCGCAGGATAAATCGCTCCCAAAGGATTACTATAAAGCTGCCGCCATACCCGATTCTTTAAAGGAAGGTGCCGATGCCGTAGTACGCTACGCGTATGACGAAATTATAGTGAAAAACCAAAGTAAAGTGGTTAAAAAGCACCATAGCATAGTTACCATCTTAAATGAGAAGGGAGACGACGAGGCCCGCCTGCTGATCTATTATGATAAAAAGTTTAACAGCGTAGGCAGTGTTGAAATGGTGGCCTACAATGCCGATGGCGTGCCGCTAAAGAAATACCATAAAAGCGATATGTATGACCGTGCCGCGGTTGATGGTATTTCCATCGTAACGGACGACCGTATGCTGATGCTGAGCCATAGCCTGGCCAGCTACCCCTCAACCATCGAGATCAGCTATGAAACAACCAGCAATAGCTACCTGGACCTTAGCTCATGGTATTACCAGGAACCAGAAAGAGCCATACAATATGCGGAGTGTGTGGTAAAGGCCGACCCGGCAAGTGGATTTCGATTTAAAAGCCACAACACCAATATAGCCCCCGTTAAAACAACCGACGACGGATATGACAAGTACTCATGGGTGGTGCGTTCTGTTAAAGCGATAAAGCCCGAACAGGATGCCGTAACCTGGCAGGTTTTCCCGAGTATTGATTTTGCTACTAACTCCTTTACCTTCGCAGGCTTACCAGGCAACTTTACTACCTGGGCCGATTTTGGCAAGTGGCAACAGGCACTTAATACCGACGTATGTAACCTATCGCCACAGCGTGTAGAACAAATACGAGCCATGACGGCTAACCTGCCTACCGATCGGGAAAAAGCGAAGTTCTTGTACAAATACATGCAGGATAATATGCGCTATGTGAGCATACAACTGGGCATTGGCGGTTTAAAGCCTTTTCCGGCCAGCTTTGTTGACGAGAAAAAATATGGCGATTGTAAAGCCCTATCCAACTACATGCTGGCCTTATTAAAGGTTGTAAACATTCCCGCATATTACGCCGTTATAAGGGCCGGCGAAAATGAACGGCCTACTGATTTTGGCTTTCCAAGTTCAAATTTTAACCATGTTATAGTGTGTATCCCTTTTAAAGGCGACACTACCTGGCTGGAGTGTACCAGCAATACCAAGCCATTTGGTAAGCTGGGGGCTTTTACTGAAAACAGAAACGCGCTGCTGATTACCGAAACCGGTGGCCAACTGGTGAATACACCCAAAAGCACCATGGCCGATAACCAGTTTAACAGCGAAGCCCATATCACCTTTGACGAGAACGGCGGGGCAAAGGCAAAAGTTAAAATAACGGCTACCGGTGGTTATCGTGACGATCTTATTGGCCTGGCTTCCCTTAAAAGCGCCGAACAAAAGGAAACGCTTATTAGAATGCTGAATATGAAGCAGCCCAATTTATTTGAGGTAAGCCCTGCGGATGATAATGACGGCACAAAAGAAGTAACCCTTGATCTGGAATTTGATAAATTTTGCGATATAGCATCGGGTAACAAGATGTTTTACCGCCCGCGGGTGTTTGACCTATGGAAAGCTACGTTGCCTATAGCTGAAAAACGTAAAAGCGATTTTTATTTCTCTACACCTATTCAAAAATCATGCGTAACTACGATTGACCTGCCGCAGGGTTACGAGGTGGAAACTTTGCCTGTAAACCAAACCCTTAAATTTACCTATGGCAGTTATGAGGTAAGGTACGCGTACAATGCCGCTAAGAACCAGGTGCTCAGCACTACTACCTTACAATTAAATAACCATGTTATACCGGCTGCAAAGTATACCGAAATGCAGCAGTATATGGATAACATTGCCAAGGCACAAAATAAAAAGCTGGTGATACGCAAGAAGGCATAACTTTGCCTTTGATGATATACCGGCTTGATGAACGTTTGTTATTTCCCGACCCGGCGCTGGCCGATGACGACGGACTACTGGCCATAGGCGGCGACCTCTCTGTTGAGCGGTTGCTGCTGGCCTATCACAACGGCATTTTTCCCTGGTTCAGCGAAGACGACCCTATTCTGTGGTATTCGCCGCACGAACGGTTTGTACTTTATCCGCATGAGATAACCATATCTAAATCCATGCGAAAAGTAATGAACAGTAATACCTTTGAAATTACTGTAAACCAATGTTTTGATGAGGTGGTTAGTCACTGTTCAACAATAAACCGGCAGGGACAAACCGGCACCTGGATAACCTCCGGGATGAAAGAGGCATACTCCGCTCTGCACCAGCTGGGCCACGCCCATTCTGTAGAGGTTTGGAAAGATGGCCATTTAGCAGGAGGGCTTTACGGCGTAAATGCCGATAAGGTATTCTGTGGCGAGAGCATGTTTAGCCTGGTAAACAATGCTTCTAAAGCTGCACTCATCTGGCTCTGCCATAACAGCAACTACACCCTTATTGACTGCCAGGTATACACCGAACATTTACAAAGTATGGGTGCACGTACCATAGACAGAGCCGAATATTTGGATATACTACATAATAAAGCCCTTTAAACAGTAGCTTTGCAACAGATGGAGCAGGCAAATGTAAAAGAACGCGTTATTTTAGGTATAGACCCCGGCACGGCTGTTATGGGGTATGGCTTAATACTCGAAAAAGGGAACCACATCCAGCTTATCAGCCTTGGAGTGGTTAAACTGGACAAGCTCGACGATCATATGCTTAAACTGCAGCGTATCTTTGAAAAAACGGTTGCTTTGATTGATCAATATAACCCCGATTGCCTGGCCATAGAAGCTCCCTTTTACGGAAAGAACATACAAGTGATGTTAAAATTGGGGCGGGCACAGGGAATTTGTATGGCTGCAGCACTTTCCCGTAGTATTGATATTACGGAATATTCTCCACGTAAAATAAAGCAATCTATAACTGGCAATGGCAGCGCGACTAAAGAGCAAGTAGCCGCAATGCTGCAAACCCTGCTAAAATTTACCGAAACGCCCGATTTTTTAGACGCCACAGACGGGCTTGCCGTAGCTGTATGCCATTCATTCCAGAAAATAAGCACCAAAGCCCCCAAAAGCGGCAAAAGCAAAAAAGCCTATTCAGGCTGGGAAACCTTTATTAAAGACAATGCCGACAGGGTGGTAAAAAAACCCACCTAAATATCAGTCGCCTACGGTTCCTGCAATATCTCAACCTCGGCTACCGGGCTAAAAAGATAAATACGCTTGGTGCTTACCTCTACACATTTATAACGTTTACGCAGCTTTTCCTGCTTGCGGAAAACTCGTCCGTCCTTGAGCTTAAAAATCGCGTTGGGCGGCAGTTTTTCCACGGTATGTACCGCCTCTTTCGGCGCGTCGTATTTCCGGAGCGAGCGATATAAATTAAGGTCGGAGCAGCTTGAAGCAGCGGGATTGTCAAGGTAATTCATGATCGCCGCTTTTACATCGGCCGGAAAAACATCCTTTTCAAAAAAAGGCTGCATCATTTTCTTAAAATTATTCTTCCATTCGGTGCCGTGTGGTTTGGCCTTTTGCTTGTACTCGTTCCATGTGTGCAGGTGCGCAAACTCATGTACCGTTGTTACCAGGAAAGCGTAGGGGTTAAGGTCGTAATTTACAGATATGCGGTGCCCTTTGTCGCCAAACGGCGCGCGGTAATCGCCAAATTTACTGTTGCGGTTACGCGATATTTTAAACTCGCACTTAAAGTAATCTATCCAGCGGCCAATAAGTGGTGCCGCGTCAGGCGGGAGATACTTTTCTAATACTTTTACTTTATCCAATTTCTACCTCAATATCAAAGATATGGGATTGGGTTGAGGATGTGATACTGAATGCTAAATTTTGAATATCAAATGATGAAATCCTTATTTCGACATTCGTAATTTCTTATTTGATGTTCGATATTAAATATCACTTTAAAAGATGATATGCCAAAAACGCCATCGTGTAGGCAAGCACCGTCATATAGGCAAATTGCGCGGCAGGCCAGCGCCAATTTTTTGTTTCGCGGTAAACTACGGCCACCGTACTGGCGCACTGCATGGCAAAGGCGTAAAACATCATGAGCGAGAAAGCCACAGCGAGCGTAAAAGCCGGCTGTCCTGTGTTGGGGTTGCGTGCCTTACGCATTTTATCCTGCACAGAGTCGATGCGGTCAGCATCGCCCTCTACGCTATAAATGGTGGCCATAGTGCCCACAAATACCTCGCGGGCGGCAAATGAGGTGATGAGCGCGATACCTATCTTCCAGTCGAAGCCGAGGGGTTTAATAACGGGTTCTATCACATGGCCCAGTACACCTGCGTAAGAGTTCTCCAGTTTCTCGGTAGAGATGACCCTCTTGAGGCTATCAGGCGTCATACTTTGGGTAAACTGTGGCTGGCTATATCTCTTTTCTATCTGCTCAAAACGCTTGCCCGGCCCATAGCTTGATAGCACCCACAATATAACTGATACGGCAATAATTACCTTGCCCGCCTGCAAAACAAAGGTCTTAGAACGTTCAAACATAGAAAGCCCCACATTGCGCCAGCGCGGCATACGGTATACCGGCAGTTCCATAATGAAATATCCGCGTTCACGGGCCTTTAGCACAAATTTCATCACAAAAGCCACCAACACGGCCGAAACCAAACTGAGCACATACATACCGGTAAGCGCCAGGCCCTGCAGGTTAAAAATCCACCAAATGTTTTTGTTGGGTACCACCAGCGCAATAAGCAATGTATATACCGGCAACCTGGCAGAACAAGCCACCAGTGGGGTTACCATAATCGTGATCATGCGGTCCTTCCAGTTCTCAATAGTGCGGGTACTCATAATAGAGGGTACAGCACAGGCAAAGCCACCAATTAACGGCACTACGGACTTACCGTTTAAACCCACCTTACGCATGATCTTATCCATCATAAACGTAACGCGCGACATGTAGCCGGTATCTTCCAGTATGGATATAAAAGCAAAAAGTATTGCAATTTGAGGGATAAATACCAGTACTCCGCTTAACCCTGCAACCACACCATCAATCAGCAGATCGGCCAGCGGGCCAGGTGGCAGTATGTCGCGCAAAGCGCCCTCGGCCCAAACAAAGCTGTTCTCAATTAACGACATAGGGTAAGCCGACCATGCAAATATGGACTGGAACATGAACAGCAGTACCATCATGAAGATGATAAACCCGAATATCTTGTGGGTAAGGATATGGTCTATACGGTTGCTCAGGCTTTCTTCATGCGCAGTTTGGGGTGTTTGTACAGTATCGTACAACACATCATTGATGTAGTTATAGCGGGCTATAGTTTCTGCAGCCTGCGCCTTTTGTGAGTGAAAGGAATGTTTCTTCTCCAGTTCCTCAATACGGTCGCTCTGCTCTGGTGTTAGAAACTTCAGATGCTCATGCTGGTGTGCCAGCTGTAAAGCAAAATAAGGGCTTGAGGCACCGATCTCTTCGGTAATATCATCTATTAAAGCAGGAGCCAGCGCATTCACATAAATACTATCGGTCTGCAGCGGAACTTGATTAGCGTAAGCGATCAGCTTTTTAAGGTCGTCAATACCTTGTTCCTTCCTGGCCGAAATAGGCACAACAGGTACACCTAATCTTTTGGCCAGCAGGTTAACATCTATATCAATACCCGCCTTTGTGGCCATATCCATCATATTAAGGGCGATGATAATGGGTATTTTCAAGTCGGCCACCTGAGTATATAATAGCAGGTTCCGTTTAAGGTTAGTAGCATCCAGTATTACTACTACGAGGTCGGGCGATAGATCTGACCCTTTTTCGGCCAGTACAGAAAATACGATAGACTCATCTTTACTTTTAGGGTAAAGGCTGTAAGTTCCGGGAAGGTCAATGATCTCGGCACGGCGGCCATCAGGAAGCGGGCAAAAGCCTGTTTTCTTATCAACAGTTACACCCGGAAAGTTTCCGATTTTTTGGTTTAAACCGGTAAGGGCATTAAAAAGGGTTGATTTACCGGTATTTGGGTTTCCTACAAGCGCAACTCTTATTTCAGCTTTCAATGATCAAATTATTGCAGTACAATAGTTGAGGCCTCAAAACGGCGCAGACTAAGCTGGTAGCCGGAAACGTGTATAGCTATAGGGTCGCCAAGGGGCGCTACACGCGAAACTTTTATAGCCTCACCGGGAAGGCATCCCATCTCCATTAATTTAACAGACATTTCCAGATCGGTAAATTCCTTTACTATGCCTGTTTCTCCAACTTCGAGTTGCTCAAGTGTCATACCAGTAGTATTTTCTCAGGCACAAATTTAGCTTTATTTATAACAAATCCAAATAAGAATAGCCATTGGTGATACTTTTTGACGAAAAAAAGAGAATTAAACGTAGCGGGTAGGCTTACTTGCAGATGCCGACTTGCCAAAATGCGGGCAGCCACAATCTTTTTTAAATATACCGCATGAGCTGGTAGCAGCCAACAATACAACCAGTGCGCACAAATACTTTACATTTTTCATTTATTGCTGTTTATAGCGTTTCCGGTAACAAGTACAGCAAATATGCCCATACTGGCACCAATGGTATCGGCAAGCAAATCGTGCCAGTCGCCGCTACGCCAGGTAAAAACACGTGATTGCAGCACTTCTATCAGTGCGCCATAGCTCAATAATACAACGGTATTTTTCATGGCTATTTCTATGCGGATATTACGGGTGTGCCATTTTCTGATACTACCGGTGCAGTATAAAACTGATAGCACGAAAAAAAAGATGCAATGCACCATCTTGTCAAAGCCGGCAAAGAACAATCCTTCACCTTCTCTAACAGAAATGGGTATGGCGCATAATATTAAAACAAAGAGGGCCCACAATATTGCAGGCCCATAATATTTAAAAGTACTTTTCATTAGTGCCCAATAACACCTTTGTACGCATCGGCGTCTAAAAGGTTGTCGGCATCAGCCGGGTTCTTAATGCTGATCTTCACCATCCAGCCTTCGCCGTATGGGTCTGAGTTCACCAGCTCAGGTTCGCTATCCAATTTGCTATTCACTTCCAATACAGTGCCATCAACCGGCATAAACAGGTCAGATACAGTCTTAACCGCTTCTACGGTGCCAAAGACAGCTTCTTTAGAAACTTCCTGACCCACGGTATTGATATCGATGTAAACGATATCACCTAACTCGCCCTGTGCAAATTCGGTTATACCTATGTAAGCTTCGTTACCTTCAATTCTGATCCACTCGTGATCGCTGGTGTACTTTAATTCTGCCGGAAAATTCATAACGTTTGTTTTGTGTGCCCAAAAATAGCAAAAGTTTAAACTATATAGAAGGCATTTTACAGCTGCCTGTTTATTAAAACTAAATGGCCAGCAGTTTGTTAGAACCAATACAAAAACTAAAAATATCTATCAAAATGAAAAAGTTAAGCTTAGCAGCAATGATAGCCGTTGCGGCATTATCATTCCAGGCATGTAACAATGCCGCAAAAGACAGCAAAGAAACAGCTGACAGTGTAAACGCAGTAAAAGACACCACTACCAATGGTTCTACAGGTATTGCTGTAGATGAAAAAGACGCAAAATTTGCTACTGACGCGGCCAATGCAGGTATGGCCGAGGTGGCTGCCGGTAAAGTAGCCGCAGAAAAAGCTACTAATGCGCAAGTAAAAGAGTTCGCTAACATGATGGTAACCGACCATACCAAGGTTAACGAAGAGCTAATGGAAATTGCTAAAAAGAAAAATATCACTCTGCCTACAGCTCCTGATGAAGATCACCAAAAAATGCTGAGCGATCTATATGCAAAATCTGGTAAAGATTTCGACAAAGCTTATGTTGACGCGATGGTAGATGGCCACAAAAAAGTTGAATCAATGTTAGAAGATGCTTCTAAAAATTGCAAAGATGCCGACCTGATGGCATTTGCTACCAAAACTTTGCCTGCTGTAAAAATGCACCTGGCAAAAATTGAAGCAATTCAAAAATCAATGAAATAAGATCAGTTAAGTTGATCTTTAAAAGGGAAGGGTATCATACTCTTCCCTTTTTTTGTTGCAGATAATTTGGCCAAATGCAGCATTAACTCATAAATTTACCACCATGGCAGCTCCAATAGTTACTGGCCTGATGGCCTTCGGTATGTCGGGCAGGATATTTCATGCACCGTTCATTCACACTAATCCGCATTTTACCTTAAAAGGAATTGTGGAACGGTATGAGAAAAAAGCATCAAAGCTTTATCCGGACATTACCGAATATAATTCGATAGAAGAATTGCTGAATGATAACGAGGTAGAACTGGTAATTGTAAATACGCCCAGCAACCTGCATTTTGAGCATGCCATGATGGCCATGAAGGCAGGCAAGCATGTACTGTTGGAAAAACCCGCCGCCGCAACTTCTGAAGAAGTAAAAACGCTTTTTGCTACTGCAAAAGAGCTTAACCTCCATTTAATGGTGTACCAAAACCGCCGTTATGACAGCGGCTTTCTCTCAACAAAAGAAGTAATTGAAAGCGGCCGCCTTGGGCAACTGATAGAGGTAACCTTCCGGATGGACCGTTACAAGGCGGCCATAGGGGTTAAATCATTTAAGGAAACAAAGGGGGTGCCTGCAGGCGGCCTGGTTTACGATTTGGGCGCGCACCTGCTGGATAATGCCATAGCTTTATTTGGCCGGCCGTTATCCTTCCATAAAACCACCGGTATATACCGCGATGGCTCGGAAGTGCCTGATTATTTCCATTATCATTTACTATACCCTAATCAGCTAAATGTTTACCTTACATCGGGCTTGCAGATTGCCGGAGAAACGCCAGGTTTTTGGGTCAATGGAACGTTGGGAAGTTTTATTAAGAACCGTACAGATGTGCAGGAAGCGCAACTGGACAAGGGTATGATGCCGACTGACGACGCTTATGGGGTTGAACCGGCAGGGAATGAGGGTAAACTCACCATTGTGAATTTTGATAATGAGAAGTGTGTGGAAACTGCGCCATCGGTAAAAGGCGATTATAACCAAATATTTGAGGCGGCCTATCATACTATACGCGAAAATGCGTTATTCCCTGTAACCGAAGAACAAATTGCCTGGCAGATAGAAATGCTGGAAGCTTAACTATTATACATAAATGACCCTGAATAACATGAAAAGACTTGCTTTTATATTGCTTTTAATGGTGAGCGGCTTTGCCTGTACACAGGCGCAAACTATGCCTGAAACCATCGCGCCTTTTAAGATCCTCACCACAAAGGATCAAAACCTTACCCCGGCAGACTTGCCTAAGAACAAACCGGTAGTATTGATCTATTTTGCGCCAGATTGCCCGCATTGCCAAAAACTCATAAGAGAGCTGAAACCGGATATGGATAAACTTAAAAAGTTTGAAGTGGTGATGATCACATTTACCGATATCCGCATGGTAAAAACCTTCGAGAACGATTACGGGCTTGATAAATATCCTAATTTTATTTTAGGCACCGAGGGTTATACCTACACCGTGCAACGTTATTACCAATTAAAACACACGCCTTTTGTAGCCATATATGGCAAAAATGGCCAGCTACAACAGTACTTTGATAAAGCCCCTGAAGGTAAAGATGTGATAGCGGCTTTAAAGAAAGTGTAGTCTCTCCTAAAGCGCTAAAAAACAAGGCCCGAATGCGATATGCACTCGGGCCTTGTTTTTTTAATAATACAGGCTCTTATTTAGCCATTGCCGCTATGATCATGGGTATGTTCCTCGCGGAAAAGTTTGGCGCTAAAGAAATCATTATTCATACGGCTGATATTCATCAGCGTGATCTCTTTAGGGCATTCTGCCTCGCAGGCACCGGTATTGGTACAGTTACCAAAACCTTCTTTGTCCATTTGCTTTACCATGGCCTGTACGCGGCTCCAGCGTTCGGGCTGGCCTTGCGGCAATAAGCCCAGTTGCGTGATCTTAGCCGAGGTGAATAACATGGCCGAAGCATTTTTACAAGCCGCTACACAAGCGCCGCAACCAATACAGGTGGCAGAGTTAAAGGCTTCATCAGCCACAACTTTAGGTATAGGTGTCGAGTTAGCGTCAGGCACGCCACCGGTGTTTACTGAAATAAAACCACCAGCCTGTTGTATACGATCAAACGCTGAACGGTCTGTAGCCAAATCCTTAATTACAGGGAAGGCTGCAGAGCGCCAAGGCTCAATGGTAACCGTGTCGCCATCGTTGAAGCTGCGCATATGCAACTGGCAGGTAGTAATAGCTCGTTTTGGACCATGCGGCCTGCCGTTGATGTATAATGAACAGCTACCGCAGATACCCTCGCGGCAGTCGTGGTCAAAGTGGATAGGGTCTTCCTGTTTTTTGATCAGACTTTCATTCACCACGTCAAGCATTTCCAGGAACGACATATCCGGCGATATCCCTTCAGCTTTATAGGTCACAAACTTACCTGGAGTTTGTGTGTTTTTTTGGCGCCATACTTTAAGCGTCAGGTTCATATTTTCGTGACTCATAACTTTGAGTTTAGTGAGTGGTTAGCAGTGATTGGTTAACGCGGTGTATCTATTCGCCACTAACCACTCACTACTCACCATCTTATTTATAAGATCGTTGTGTTAACTTAACATTTTCAAATACCAGCTCTTCTTTGTGCAGCTCTTCTTCCTGGTTTTCACCTTTAAATTCCCATGCTGCAACAAACGCATAGTTCTCGTCATCGCGAAGCGCTTCACCTTCTTCCGTTTGCGATTCGATACGGAAGTGGCCACCGCATGATTCATTTCTCATCAACGCGTCGGTCACCATCAATTCGCCCAGCTCTATGAAATCCGCTACACGGCCTGCACGCTCAAGAGAAAGGTTCAACTCTTCGTTCTCACCTACCACTACGGCGTTTTTCCAGAAATCAGCTTTCAGCTCTTTTATCATCGCTTTAGCTTTGGTTAAGCCTTCTTTTGAACGGGCCATACCACAGTACTCCCACATAATATGGCCAAGCTCGCGGTGGTACTCAACAACAGTTTTGTTTCCTTTAAGAGATAACAGTTTGTTCACGTTATCCAATACATCCTGTTTGGTTTGCGCAAAGGCCGGGTGGTTTTTATCAACCGGTTTCGGACCAATGGTAGCCAGGTAATCGCCTAAAGTGTAAGGGATAACAAAGTAACCATCAGATAAACCCTGCATCAGTGCAGAGGCACCCAAACGGTTTGCACCGTGGTCGCTAAAGTTACACTCGCCCAGGGCGTATAAGCCCGGTACATTGGTGCTCAGGTTATAATCAACCCAAAGGCCGCCCATAGTATAGTGTACCGCGGGGTAAATACGCATTGGCTGTTTGTAAGGGTTCTCATCAGTGATCTGATAGTACATATCAAACAGGTTACCGTATTTAGCGCGTACGGTATCTTCACCCATACGGCTAATGGCATCTGCAAAGTCCAGATAAACGGCAAAGCCTGATGTACCTACACCGCGGCCTTCATCAGCCATATCCTTAGCATTACGTGATGCCACATCGCGCGGAACAAGGTTACCGAAAGATGGATATTTACGCTCTAAGAAATAATCGCGATCTTCTTCTTTAACCTGTGATGCGGTGATCTCTTTGTTACGTAGTTTCTTAGCGATCTCTACGGTTTTAGGAGCCCATACACGGCCATCATTACGTAATGATTCAGACATCAGCGTAAGCTTGCTCTGGTGGTCGCCGGTAACCGGGATACAGGTTGGGTGAATTTGTGTGTAACATGGATTAGCAAAGTAAGCACCGCGTTTGTGTGCTCTCCATGCTGCTGTTACGTTTGAGCCAATGGCGTTGGTTGACAGGTAGAATACGTTACCGTAACCACCTGTACATAACAATACGGCATGTGCGGCATGCGTATCAATTGCACCGGTAACCAGGTTACGGGTAACAATACCTTTTGCATGGCCGTCTATCATCACCACGTCAAGCATCTCGTGACGAGTGTACATTTTTACTTTGCCCAGGTTGATCTGGCGGTTAAGTGCCGAATATGCACCTAAAAGCAATTGCTGTCCAGTTTGGCCGCGGGCATAGAAGGTACGTGATACCTGCGCGCCACCAAATGAACGGTTATCCAACAAACCACCGTACTCACGGGCAAAAGGTACACCCTGTGCAACGCACTGGTCAATAATATTTACCGAGTTTTCTGCCAAACGGTGAACGTTGGCTTCGCGTGCGCGGTAGTCGCCACCTTTGATAGTGTCGTAAAATAGACGGTAAACGCTGTCACCATCATTCTGATAGTTTTTGGCGGCGTTGATACCACCCTGTGCAGCAATTGAGTGTGCACGGCGTGGACTATCCTGAAAACAGAAAGCGGTTACGTTGTAACCCAATTCGGCCAATGAAGCAGCAGCTGATGCGCCTGCCAAACCGGTACCTACCACAATAACGTTGTATTTACGCTTGTTGGCAGGGTTAACCAGCTTTAAGTTAAATTTATGCTTGCTCCATTTTTCGGCTAATGGCCCTTGCGGAATGTTAGCATTTAAACTCATTTCTTTGTATTTAGAGCGGATATCAAGATAGACTTGTTTCGTCTATCTTGATATATCCTTTTGTTTCTATTTAGTTTACTAAGTCTTGGTTCCTGATTCTTGTATCCTGAATCTATTTACCCAAACTCTGGAAATAATAAACAATTGGCATCAAGGCAAACAGCAACGGTATGATAACCGCGAAAAGCCACGTACCGATAAATGATACAATGCCATCATATTTCTTGTGCACCCAGCCCAGCGTTTTAAACGCGCTTTGGAAACCATGCAGTAAGTGGAACGATACGGCAAACATGGCAATTACATAAAATACCACATACCATAAATGGCTAAAGCTCCATTGTATACGAGAGTGCAGGTCCTTTACGCGAACGATCTCCACGTTGTTCTCAACCGAGATCGAGCGTTCAAATGTTGGGACTTCCGGCTTGTATTCAGAAACTGTTGTTTCGTTAGTTGCCAGGTTGGTTCGGTACTCTTTAAAAGGAAGGATATCCTTGTATTTGTACGTGAACCAAAAATCGCCCATGTGAATAACGATGAACAATAAAAGAATTGAACCCAACAAGCCCATGTTTTTTGACGACCATGAGGTTGGAGATTTTGTAGTTACAGCATAACCCACCGGCCTCGCCCTGCGATTTTTAATAGTAAGCACCAATGCATACACAGAGTGCAGGATGATAAAGAAATAGAGGATGTATGCAATAACCTCTATCGGCGGGAAATGCGTTAAGAAGTTAGCATAGCTGTTAAATGCAAAACCATCATCGTGTTTAAACAACAGTAGGTTACCACCCACGTGTACGATGAGGAAGGTACATAAAAACAAGCCTGTTAAAGCCATAATCAGCTTTTTTCCCAGTGAGGAGTTAAAGGTTTGTTTAAATTCGCTCATTATTATTTGATTTATATTTTCCGCAAAAGTATCTATTAAAAGCCAAAAGATATAAATGGTTTCGGCTTAAAGGAGGGATAATAACTATTTAGAAACAATCTAATTTAATCACAAACAAGAAAGGAAACTGCATTTATCAACATATCTATTAATATTTATTAAATTCGGTCGTCCTTTCACAATGTAGCACATATGAAACGTATTTTACCATTTTTAGCAGGCATATTATTAACATCATGCAACAGCAACCCAAAGCTTAGCCTAACCCTGAGCAATAGCGATATCAGCAGCGGAAAGATGATGCTTACACAGTATAACGAAACGGTGCTCACACAACCTGTTAAAGATGGCAAGGCCAGCATTGAGCAACCATTGCAGAGCCCGGGCTATTACGATATAGTGCTTATTGACGACACCAAACCGTTAAACAGCAAAAAGAAGTTTACGCTGTACCTCGAGAATACTAATTACCTGATTGAGCCGCAAAGCAACAATTACCCAAAAGTGATCAGCGGTTCAAAAACACAGCAGCAACTTACTGACTATTACCAGTTACAGGCCCAGATGGCCGGCAAGCTGGATGCGAAAACAGACTCAATGACCAAATACCTGGAAAGCCGGGAGGTAAAGAACATGCCGCCTAAACAGCGCGCCGCCTTGTATGAAAAGACAAGAAAGCTACAGACAGAGCGGCGTAAACTGGAGCCGGAGATATTAACCAATTATTTAAAAGCCCACCCAAACAGCCTTGCCGCATCACACATCCTTGCAGAACAATACCTGGACGAATATGCCAGCCAGTATGCTGCCGTTTACGCCCGGCTTAGTGACTCTGCTAAAAACACCGATGATGGCATTAAAGTAGGTAATAAGGTTGCGGTACTTGTAAAGCTGCTGCCGGGAGCTACCGCGGCAGATATAAAGGGGCAAACCCCTGATGACAAACCCTTTAACCACCATGATATTAAAGCCAAAATAATATTGGTTGAGTTTTGGAAAAGCGGCAGCGTGGTGGCAGACCAAAACCATGCTAAAATGTCTAACGGCCTTATCATAACCCCTCGCGACAGGGAGCAATTTGCTACTGTTAGCGTTTCGTTAGATACCGATAAAGCTACCTGGTTAAAAAACGCGCCAAAAAACACAGCTAAATGGATACAGGTTACGGATCTGAAGGGAAACGCATCGCCCAATGTAGCGAACTGGAAAATAAAAGCGGTGCCTACCTACTTTTTGCTTGATGGTAACTGGAAGCTATTACAAGCCAACATTAACCTGATTGATGTAGACCGGGCTGTGCATGATTATTTGAATAAGAAATAGGCGGTATGCCTTTAAACCATACTTATTTATAATCAGCTATATTAAGTGTATTTGCACAAAAGCTGTATTCATGTTGTTGGTTTGAGCAAATAATGGTAAGGCGGCCTGCGCTGTATTGTTCAATTAAGCCCAGGTACCAGTCAATCCCTTGGTTATCCAGGTTGGCTGTGGGTTCGTCGAGCATCAGAATGGGGGTGTCGGCACAAAAGGCAAGCGCCAGCTTAAGACGTTGTTTCATTCCGGAAGAGAAATAGCGGATAGCCTTATTGCGGCTGCCCTGTAAGTTCAGAATACCGGCTACGGCTTCTTTATCCATCCCCTGGCGATAGGGCTTAAACCTGAAATGAAAATCAATCATTTCATTCAGCGTAAAATCTTCTATTACTTCCAAATAAGGCGCGGCAAGGCTGAGGTAATTAAATATATCGCCCGGATCAATATTTACTGTGCCGTTTGTATACTTAATTGTACCGGCAGATGGCACTAAGCTCCCGTTGAGTACCTGTAGCAATGTAGATTTACCCGAACCATTTGCCCCCAGTACTGCGTAACTGCCCGTCTCATCAAAAGTATAATCAATACCCCTGAATATCCATTCTCGGTTAAATCGCCGGCCTATATTTTGGAGAGAAATCTGCATTTTTTGACCATGGACCATGGACCATAGACCATGGTCATATTTAATTATACCGTGCTGAAACCCTTCATGATACCGCGTTGTGAGTTCTGCACGAAATTTATGATCTCATCGCGCTCAACGGTTGGGTTAAACTGGGCTTCTATGATATCAAGCGCTTTTGTGATATTATACTTCTTGAGGAATATGATACGGTATATTTCCTGTATCTCATTAATGGTTTCCGCGGAAAACCCCCGTCGGCGCAGCCCTACAGAGTTGATACCAATGTAAGATAAGGGTTCGCGGCCGGCCTTGGTGAACGGTGGAACATCCTTACGCACCAGAGAACCGCCTGATATCATGCTGTGCGCGCCAATTTCAACAAACTGATGTACAGCAGAGGTGCCGCCGATAAAAGCATAATCATACACGTTGATATGGCCTGCCAACTGCACAGAATTGGCAATGATCACATTATCGCCTATAACGCAATCATGCGCTACGTGTACATATGCCATTAACAGGCAGTTGCTGCCAATAGTAGTGGTATTTTTATCCAAAGCAGTACCGCGGTTTAGGGTTACGCACTCACGTATAACCGTATTGTCACCAATGGTTACCGTACTTGGCTCTCCCTTATATTTAAGGTCTTGCGGTGGGGCAGATACTACAGCTCCGGGGAATATGCGGCAGTTCTTACCGATACGCGCACCATCCATAATCACCGAGTTTGACCCTATCCAGGTACCTTCACCCACCTCAACATCTTTATGTATGGTTACAAAAGGCTCAATTACTACGTTATCCGCAATTTTGGCCTGTGGGTGTATATAGGCTAACGGCTGTATCATAAATTATTTGTATTTAACTATTTGCGCCATCAGCTCGGCCTCTACCACAATTTTTTCACCAACCATGCCTATGCCTTTCATTTGTGCAATGCCACGTCGTATAGGAGCAACAAGGTCGCAACGGAATATTAACGTATCGCCGGGCAAAACCTTATCTTTAAAGCGTGCATTTTCTATTTTAAGGAACAGTGTCAGCCAGTTTTCAGGGTCGGGCACGGTATTAAGTACCAGTATACCACCTGTTTGTGCCATAGCCTCTATCTGTAAAACACCCGGCATTACCGGTGCACCCGGGAAGTGGCCAACAAAGAATGGCTCGTTCATGGTAACGGCTTTTAAACCAACCACATGCGTTTTTGTGAGTTCCAATATCTTGTCAACCAGCAATAACGGCGGGCGATGCGGTAATATTTCCATTATCTGCACCGTATCGTAAACCGGTTTCATATTTGGGTCATAAACCTTAACATGCTTGCGGCTACGTTCTTTCTTGATGAGCGCTTTTATCTTTTTAGCAAACGCCACGTTGGCCGCGTGGCCGGGCCGCGCCGCCATAATGTGGCCCTTTAACGGAACACCAACCAATGCCAGGTCGCCAATCATATCCAGCAATTTGTGGCGTGCGGGCTCGTTTTGGTGGCGCAACTCAATATTGTTCAGGATACCTTGCGGCGCAACGTTGATGTCTTTGCGGTTAAATAACTTAGCCAGGTGGCTCAATTCCTCCTGGTCAACATCCTTGTCTACTACCACAATCGCGTTATTGAGGTCACCCCCTTTGATCAGGTCGTGCTTAACCAGCATCTCCAGCTCATGTAAGAAGCAAAAAGTACGGCTTGATGCGATCTCTTTTTTAAACTCTTTAAGGGAAGATATGGTGGCGTGCTGGCTGCCTAACACCTGCGAGTTATAATCAACCATACAGGTAAAGCGGTAATCATCATCCAGCGGCATGGCAACCATATCCACCTTACGTTCAGGTTCTGAGTAATGGATATTATATGGAATGTGATAGTATTCCCGGTCAGCATCCTGCTCAACAGTCCCGGTTTCTTCTATAGCATTAATGAACTGTATAGAACTGCCATCCATTATTGGCGTTTCCTGCGCATCCATATCTATCAGCACATTATCAATCTCCAAACCAACCAAAGCGGCTAATACGTGTTCAACCGTACTTACGCTGGCGCCGTTTTGGGTAAGCGTGGTACCACGTGAAGTATCTGTCACGTTGTCGCAGTCGGCATCAATTATCGGCTGGCCGGGGAGGTCAACCCGGCGAAACTTGTACCCATGCTTTTCCGGTGCCGGGTTAAAGGTCATGGTCACATTCTGGCCGGTATGCAGCCCAACGCCGGAGATAGAAACCGGAGCTTTGATAGTTCTCTGTTTTACGTTCATTTTATATTATTCATTGGTTCATTGGTTCGATAGTCCATTGGTTTTTATACCGATGACCCCGAATTACTGAACATCTTTTTTTAAGTCTTTTATAATATTTTCCAGTTCGCGTACGCGTTGCTCCAGTTCGGGTAAACGCCTGATGTTTACCTGGGCACGAAGGTAATCTTTATATGGCAGGTGCGGAGAACCACCCCATTGTTTATCAGTTACTTTAATGGAGCTGTTTATGCCTGTCTGCGCGCCAAACTGGCTGCCATCAGCTATGTTTAAGTGCCCGGCGAAACCCACCTGGCCGCCAATAACTACCCTTGAACCTATTTTGGTGCTGCCGGAGATGCCCGATTGTGCTGCCATAACCGTATGGCTGCCTATTTCAACATTATGGGCAATCATAATCAGATTATCGATCTTGGCTCCTTTACGGATCACCGTTGAACCCATAGTAGCCCGGTCAACCGTGGTATTTGAGCCTATTTCAACATCATCTTCAATAATCACATTGCCAATTTGGGCAATTTTGGTGTAGCTGCCATCTGCATTAGGTGCAAAACCAAAGCCATCGCTGCCAATTACCGCGCCTGAATGGATGGTAACATTATTGCCAATAACGCAATCAAAATATATAACAACGCCTGGGAACAAGGTAACATTATCACCAAGGGTAACATTATCCGCTATATAACAATTAGGGTATATTTTACAATTGTTACCTGCTTTTACACCCTGGCCTATGTATGCAAATGCGCCAATGTAGGCATTCTCACCAATTTTAGCACTTTCATGTATGAAACAGGGCTGCTCAATCCCTTCTTTATAAAGTTTAAAGGTATTATATTTTTCGAGCAGGAGCGTAAAGGCACTGTAGGCGTTTTCTACACGTATAAGGGTAGCTTTTACCGGAGCTGTTAACTGCTGGCTATTATTTACAATAACAATAGAGGCATCTGTAGTATACAGATACGGCTCATATTTGAGATTTGCTAAAAATGAAAGTGAACCATTTTGGGCCTCCTCTATTTTCGCCAGCTGATTTACGGCAACTGTTTCGTCGCCCTCAACTGTCCCGTTTAGCAGCATGGCTATATCCTTGGCAGTAAATTGCATCGTACAAAGTTATATGTTAATACTAAAGCAACAAATTATTAAGTTTTAGCCTTTATACGTTCAAAGCCAGTTCTTTGGTGTAACAGAGTATATGTTTTTTTACGGTTTTTGACAAAGCTTCCAAATTGGAGTTATCGCTCGCGAGCGTAATATCAATTACACTACCGTCTTTTTTTAGAATATGAATGCTGCCATCGCCTTTGTTATAGGCATTATTCCTGATACTGTCCGTAAATACAAAGTAAGAGGCATCGTGCTCATTAAGGCCATATTGCTGCTGTGCCTTGCGGCGCAGCTCCTCTACCCATACAGTATCCGGGCTGTCGGAAGTAATATCTACGTGGTACAGCCTGCGATTAATAAAATTATGGCAAAGCGTAGCCAGCACCCAGTCGGTGCTGCCGGCCCAAATCTTTACAGCGGCCATCACATCGGTATCATCAAGCAGTGCAAAAACTTTTAAATGCTCAGGGTTAGCCATAAATTCCGTGCGGTCAATTTCTGTATTTAGGAAATAAGCCAGGGCAGGAGTAAGCGGGAAGCGAGTGCCGGCCAGCGCCAGTTCTCGCGCCCGGCAAAATATTTTACATAATAATTGCTCGGCGGCTATAACGGTTTTATGGAGATATACCTGCCAGTACATTAAACGGCGGGCGATAAGGAATTTCTCTATCGAGTAGATGCCCTTTTCTTCCACAACAACCATATCGTTCTTAACCGTCAGCATCTTAATGATACGGTCTGAACTGATGACACCTTCTGATACACCGGTAAAAAAACTATCCCGGTTAAGATAATCCATCCTGTCCATATCCAACTGACTGCTTACCAGCTGGTGCAGAAACTTTTTATGATACTCCCCTCTGAATATACTGATGGCAAGGCTGAGCTGCCCGCCGAACTCTGCATTTAACTTGTCCATCAACATAATAGAAATATCCTCATGGCTTATTTCTTCTACAATAGTGTGTTCCAGCGCATGCGAAAATGGGCCATGGCCTATATCGTGCAGCAATATCGCTATGATCAAGCCTTCTTTTTCTTCGGGGCTGATATCCGTACCTTTATTGCAAAGGGTTTCAATAGCCAGGCCCATCAAGTGCATAGCACCGAGGGCATGATGGAAGCGTGTGTGTAAAGCGCCAGGGTAAACCAAATGCGTCATGCCTACCTGTCTAATATAGCGCAAACGCTGGAAGTATGGATGATCTATCAGGTCGTAAACCAGTTCGGTCGGAATGCTGATGAACCCGTAAACGGGGTCATTTATGATTTTCTTCTTATTCAAAAGCAATATGTATTCTGCATGCAAAGGTGCCTAAATATGACAAAACAAGCACGCAGTATTTGTTAATAAATGTTAATGCTTTGTATATTTTTACAACAAAACATACAACCTACAAGTTATTAGGGGATAAAAATAGAGATAATATGCAGGATACCACAATTCTTTGGGCCGATGACGAAATAGATCTGCTTAAACCACATATATTGTTTCTGGGCGAAAAAGGATACAAAGTAACCACCGTTACCAATGGTAATGATGCTATAGAGGAGTTTAAGAACCACTACTTTGACCTCGTTTTCCTGGATGAGAACATGCCCGGGCTAACCGGACTGGAAACACTATCACAGATAAAAAGCATTAATAATGATGTACCGATAGTGCTGATCACTAAAAACGAGGAAGAGTATCTGATGGAAGATGCCATTGGCTCTAAGATTGACGATTACCTGATTAAGCCGGTACACCCCAAACAGATACTGCTTACCATAAAAAAGCTTACGGAGAATAAAAGGCTGGTAACCGAAAAGACCACTATGGCTTATCAGCAGGATTTCCGCACGCTGGGCATGTCGCTTAATGACCACCTGAGCTACCAGGAGTGGGTAGAGGTTTATAAAAAACTGATATACTGGGAGCTTGAGCTGGAGGCGTTGCAGGATAGCGGTATGCATGAGATTTTAACCCTGCAAAAGGCAGAGGCCAACGTGCAATTTTGTAAGTTTATTGAGAAAAACTATCTCAACTGGCTTAAAAACCCCGACAACGCGCCGATAAACTCCCCGCAGCTTTTTAAGAAAAAAGTATTCCCTAAACTGGATAACAATAACGTGCCGGTATTCTTTATCCTGATAGATAATCTCCGGTATGATCAGTTCCGTATCATCAACCCGCTGATATCAGAATATTTCAGGCTGGAAGAGGAAGATACCTATTACAGTATATTACCTACAGCTACGCAATACGCGCGCAACGCCATCTTCTCGGGGCTAATGCCACTGGAAATGGAAAGCCGCTACCCGCAAATGTGGCAGAACGATGAGGACGAAGGCGGCAAAAACCTGTATGAGGCTAATTTTCTGGCCGATCACCTGAAGCGCGTAATGCGTCGTGAAGTGAAACACTCCTACAATAAGATACTAAATATAGATGAGGGGCGTGCACTTAATGAGTCGGTTAACAATCTCATGAACAATGAGCTGAACGTAGTGGTATACAACTTTGTAGATATGCTTAGCCATGCGCGTACAGATATGCATATGATACGCGAACTGGCAAGTGACGACGCGGCTTACCGCTCATTAACGCTATCCTGGTTTGAGCACTCGCCATTATATGATCTGCTTAAGTATCTTTCACAAAAACAGGTTAAAGTAATTATCACCACTGACCATGGCACCATACGGGTTAAAAGCCCCAGCAAAATCATTGGCGACCGCAATACCAATACTAACTTGCGTTACAAACAGGGTAAAAATCTTAATTTTAATCCAAAAGAGGTATTCCATATCCGCAACCCGCATGATGCCCAGTTGCCTAAGCTGCATGTAAGCTCAAGCTTTGTGTTTGCTAAAAGCGATAGTTACTTTGTGTATCCGAATAATTATAACCACTTTGTTAACTTTTACAATGAAACCTTCCAGCATGGGGGGATATCATTAGAAGAAATGATTATTCCTATCGTAACTTACACGTCAAGGTAAGATATTTGGCATTTAAATTTTAATACTTTAAATGGATATACGTACCACATCCCTGGCTGACCTGGCTGCAGCGGCAAAAAAGGTTTTAGAAGCCGGCGGCAGCAATCGCATATACCTTTTCTATGGCGAAATGGGAGCGGGAAAAACTACTCTGATAAAAGCCCTTTGCAAAGAGCTTGGGATAACTGACGAGGTAACCAGCCCAACGTTTTCTATTGTTAACGAATACGAGGGAACAGGCGGGCCGGTTTATCACTTTGATTTTTACCGCTTAAAGCAACATAGCGAGGCGCTGGATATGGGGTACGAAGAATATTTTTACTCGGGAAACTATTGCTTTATTGAGTGGCCCGAAAAAATAGCCGACCTGGTTCCCGATACCTATGCAGGCGTACGCATACATATACAGGACAACCACTCGCGGCTCATCACCGTTGAAAACTTTTAGCAACGCTGCTGTATTTTTACTATCTTCATCAGCCGGAAAAACTAATATACCATGAGCGCAGGGAAATACAGTGGGTTTACGAGCGTTGCCAGGCAGGCCATGATGCAGCCTCAGGAATCAATGCTTGAAGTGAAAAGCAATAAAAAAAAGCTTTTTATAGGCATACCCAAAGAAACCTCTTTTCAGGAAAACCGTATTGCGTTAACACCGCTTTCAGTAGCCTTACTCATTAACAACGGGCACGATGTTTATCTGGAGAGCAATGCCGGGCAGGCTGCCAACTTTACTGACAACAACTACAGCGAACAGGGCGCCCAGATTGTTTATGATACTAAAAAAGTATACGAAGCTGATATTATCATCAAGATAGCGCCACCAACGCTCGAAGAAATTGAACTGATGAAACCGGGCCAATTGCTCATATCAACACTGCAGCTGGCCACCCTGAAGGCAGAAAGCCTGCATGCTCTTATTAAAAAGAAAATTACCGCCGTTTGCTTCGAGCATCTGGAGGACGAAGGTGGTTCGCTTACCGTGGTTCGCGCTATGAGCGAGATCGTGGGTGCCACATCGGTATTGATCGCTGCCGAATACCTGAGTAACATTTTTGAAGGCAAAGGCCTTATGCTGGGTGGTATTACCGGTGTACCTCCTACCGAGATCGTCATTCTTGGAGCCGGTACAGTTGGTGAATACGCCGCCCGCACTGCTATCTCATTAGGTGCCGAGGTTAAGGTTTTCGATCCGTCTATTTACAAACTTCGCCGTTTACAAAATAATATAGGTGCAAGGGTGTTTACGTCCGTAGTACAGCCTATTGTATTGGAAAAAGCCATCACTACCTGCGATGTGGCCATTGGCGCCATGCGTGCCGAAGATGGCCGCAGCCCTTGTATTGTTTCTGAAGCTACCGTTAGCCGCATGAAGCCCAATTCGGTTATTATTGATGTAAGTATTGATCAGGGGGGCTGCTTTGAAACATCTGAAGTTACTAACCATACCCACCCTGTATTCCGCAAGTACGATGTAATACATTACTGCGTACCTAACATTGCCTCACGTGTTGCGCGTACAGCAACCTATGCGCTCACCAATATATTTGCACCTATCCTATTAGATATAGGAGAACAAGGCAGCCTGAAGAATGTAATTTGGCAAAAAGCAGGTATCCGCAAAGCGGTTTACATATACCAGGGACATCTCACCAACAAGCACTTTGGCGAGCGTTTCAATATCCCAAGCAAAGACCTTGACCTTTTAGTGGTGTCCAATCATTGATAACAGCTTAAAAATGCTTGTCATTTCGAACGATTAAGAGAAATCTTCTGCAGTGTACATATCATTAATAGAAGATTTCTCCTCGCTACCGCTTGTAATTTAAATGACAAAAGGGCAATATATATTAGCCTTAATAATTCGTAAACGGCCTTACGTTCTCAGGGTGGCTGATCTCAGGGAGATATTTTTCCGGTATATCATTTTCATGATGTTTTTGGCCGTAATAATCCAGATCAAGCTCAACATCTCTGTTTTCTTTTGCAGTTACTTTATATATGATATCGTAATCCTGTTCGCTTACCGCCGGGAATGGCGTATCCGCTCCAAGAGCACTCAACAAAGGCATCAGAGTGTTGGCGTTACCAATAATGAGCACGTTGTTACCCTGGAAGTTTTTGATCAGCGCTTTGGCAAATTTCTTCAGGCTGGTTGAATCGGTTTCATAAACCCGCGGTAGTATACGGGCCTTAACCGCTAATGGGCGGGCAGTAGCGCCGCTCCGTTTTTCTTTAGTAACATATATGGCCTTAATGTGCTTCCCCTTTAGAAGCTTTGCCAGATCATCAGCACGTTGCTGGCCTGTATTGCTTAATCCGGGGTCGTCCGCCCTGGGCATGGTCACCCCTGTTTCTGCATGCCTTACGATATAAATCGTTGTTTTTTGAGCAAAGGCATTAAAATTGCTTGCAAAACAACAGATAATAAGCATAACGAAAATTTTAACCGGTTTTACTACATTTTTCATATTGGGCTGTTATCTGTTAATAAAGGTACTTAACAAATATATTTCATTTTTGATATGAAGCTTTTTAGCAAAGAATATTTTAAGCGACTATGGAAGGTAATATTAGCCACTTTCAGCGGTTTTTCTGATGATAACGGGCTTAAACTAAGCGCATCGCTGGCATATTATACCATATTTTCACTGGCTCCACTACTTTTGCTTATACTCTCACTGGCCGGGATTTTTTTGAAAGACCAAAGTTACCGGCAGGATTTTTATGCCCAGGTACAGCAGTATATTGGTAAAGCCGGTACTTTACAGCTGCAAAGCACCATACAATCACAGGATATTACCGGTAAAAGCGGCATTGGCCTGGCTATTAGTATTGTTACTTTATTACTGGGTGCCAGCAGCATATTTGTTGAGATACAGGATTCCCTAAACACCATTTGGCGGGTAAAGGCAAAACCTAAAAAAGGATGGGTAAAGATGTTAAAGAACAGGTTTTTGTCTTTTTCGCTAATTGTAAGCCTTGGTTTTTTGCTGTTGGCGTCGCTTTTAGTGAACATCATTATTAGCGCCTTGAGCGATAAACTGGTGGCCTATTTGCCTCGCCTGCTGGGTAAAGATATAGCCGGCGTTGTTGGCGAAACTTTTATATTCTCGGTTAACCTGGCTATTACCCTGCTGGTAATATCCGTACTATTCTCAATTATATTTAAAGTATTGCCCGATGTAAAGATCAAATGGAGCGATGTGCGGTCTGGAGCCATATTTACCGCCATATTATTTATACTGGGCCAGTATATCATAAGTTTGTATATCCAGTATACCGCGCAAGGCTCGGCTTATGGCACAGCGGGTTCCATCATCGTTATATTAGTGTGGATATATTATACGGCTGCCATATTATACATAGGTGCAGAATTTACTCAGGTTTATGCCGAGGCTAAAGGCAGCCACATTGAGCCTGCGGACTACGCCGTAGTAATACAACAAACTGAGGTTGAACGCAAACTGCACACCGTACCGCTTCAAAATCCCGAACTGCATGGGGTATTAAAGTGCGACGATGATGATGACAAGAAAAAGTAATAAGTAATAGGGTTAACGCGGATAAAGAAAATACCATAAATTTAGCTTAACCAATTTTAAGCTTTTGTTTTCTTTAGCCCGCAAATGTATTATGATGAGGCATATATGGCTTTGCGCCGTACTTTGCCTTTCCGGCTTGTATGCCAACGGGCAGTTCTTTAGCCTGAAAGATAATCGCAAAAGTGTTGATATCCCATTTAAGTTTTTGCGTAATCTGGTTATTATTCAACTAAACATCAACAATAAAGGGCCGTATAACTTTGTATTGGATACAGGGGTGGGCCTAATGATCATTACGGATTCATCGCTGGCCGACTCTATTAACATTGCAGGCGCCCGCAAAATAAAACTCACCGGGCTCGGCGACGATGATGAAGCTTCGGAAGCTATAGTTACACCGGCGCTTAATGTGGATATACGTGGTTTGGTAAGTAATGGCGTTTCAGCGGCCATTCTTAAAACAGATATTTTTAATCTTTCGGGCTACACCGGGGTGCCCGTACATGGCCTTATTGGTTACGACTTTTTTAATAGCCTTGCTGTGAAGATAAATTTTAACGATAGTATTTTAACCGTCTATCCGCCCGGCAAAGCTAAACTGTTTAAAAAGAGCCAGCGGGTGCCTATTACTATTGAAGATAATAAACCGTATTTGCAGGCTTACATTACCATGCCTGATGGCAGCCGGGTGCTGAATAAATTAATTGTTGATCTGGGCGCCGGGCATCCCGTTTCTCTGGAAAGCAGCGCTAAAAAGTATGGAGATCTACGGAACAAGATACCTGCCAATTTAGGTATCGCGCTCAATGGCCCAATATTCGGGTATATTGGCCGGATAAAAGAAGTGGAGATAGGCAAATATAAACTTAAGGATGTGATCGCTTCTTTCCCTGATGAAAATTACGAACAACGTACCAACATCCCGCGCGACGGAAACATTGGCGCAGGCATCCTTAAAAAATTTAACTTGCTGTTTGATTACAGCAATAATGCCCTTTATCTTAAACCTAATAATAACTTCAAGGCGCCGTTTGAACATGACATGAGCGGCATTGAGTATTATCTTACAGGAAATGATTTGTCGCACATGATCGTCACCCGCGTTGCGCCTGATTCTCCTGCCGACGAGATAGGCCTTTTGCGGGGAGACGAAATAGTATCCATCAATTTTAAACCCATAGCTAAAATGACAGCTGGTGAAATTGATAATATATTTAAAACGCCGGGGCGCAGTTTACTTTTAGAAATATTTCATGACGGCAAGCATGAGCGCGTGGTAATAAATTTGCGACGAAGGATATGATCAACCAAGAAGCGCCTAATAATTACTATATTCCCCCAATATTTACATTTAAACTCTAATTAATTAACTAATGATAACATCTCTACGGATGAAAGCGTGCGTACAAGCTACAGCGCTCGCCACCGCGGTGTTGCTGGCCAGCTCATGTGCCACTAAAAAAGAAGCAGCCCGCACAGTATCACTCAAAACCACTACTACACCGGGCGGCACGGCCACTGCAACCGCCACATTGGGCCCTCAAAAAAAAGAAGGCATTAAAAAGTTTAGTGATTTGGTAGGTAAAGCCAAAGGCGATACCGGGCTTTTTACCACTTACAAAGTTGACGGCAAATACTACTTTGAAATACCCGACAGCTTGCTGGACCGGGAAATGCTGGTGGTAACGCGCTTTGTAAAAACCCCGGTTGGTTTAAAATCTTTTGGCCAGCAGTATGGTGGCGAAGAGGTGAACAACCAGGTTTGGAAATGGCAAAGGCACGATAAACAGGTATTTGTACGCGTACCCAGCTACTCTGTACGGGCTGATAGTACATCAGATATGTACCAGTCGGTTAAGAACTCTAACCTCGATGCCATATTAGCCTCCTTTGAGATCAAGGCTTATAATAAAGATACTACCGGCGTGCTGGTTGACGTGACCGACTTTTACAACGGCGACGTTGCTGCCATAAGCGCTCCTGACAATATTAAAAAGCAATATAAACTTGCCGGCATTGATAATAGCCGCTCTTATATTGATACCATAAAAAGCTTCCCTATAAATGTAGAAGTTAGGACATTAAAAACTTTCCGTGCAGGTGAGTCGCCTACGGATAACAGCAACGCGGCATTAACTTTTGAGTTTAACACCTCCATGCTGTTACTGCCTAAAACACCTATGAAAGCACGCCTTAACGACTCACGGGTTGGCTTTTTTGGTCAGCGCCAGGTAGATTATGGTACCGATGCTCAAAAAGCGGAAGTAACCGGCTATATCCACCGCTGGAGGCTGGAACCAAAAGACGAAGCGGCTTATGCCCGCGGCGAACTGGTTGAGCCTAAAAAGCAAATTGTATATTATATAGATCCCGCCACACCAAAAAAATGGGTTCCGTACCTTATAGCAGGTATTAACGACTGGAACAAAGCCTTTGAAGCTGCAGGCTTTAAAAACGCTATTGTAGGTAAGGAGGCTCCCTCTAAAAAGGAAGACCCGGAATTTAGTACTGAAGACGCCCGCTATAGCGTGATACGCTATTTCGCGTCAGATGTACAGAATGCCTATGGCCCGCATATCTCAGACCCCCGCACAGGCGAAATACTGGAAAGCCACGTTGGCTGGTACCACAATGTAATGAGTCTATTACGTAACTGGTACTTTATACAAACCGCGGCGGTTAACCCGAACGTTCGTATGGCTAAGTTTACAGACGCTCAAATGGGCGAGCTTATCCGTTTTGTGTCTTCGCACGAAGTAGGCCACACCCTGGGCTTACCGCACAACTTTGGCTCAAGCTATGCCTACCCGGTTGATTCGTTAAGGTCAAAAACATTTACTGCCAAACATGGTACCGCGCCATCTATTATGGACTATGCCCGCTTTAACTACATTGCACAGCCGGGCGACGGCGTAACACACCTTTACCCGCAAATAGGCGAGTATGACCTTTGGGCAGTAAAGTGGGGCTACAGCTATTTCCCTGGCAATAAAACCGCGCAGCAGGAAAAAGAAACACTTGATGTATGGACCAAAGAAAGAGCCAGTAACCCGCTTTACTACTATGGCCGCCAGGGTACGTCTATTGACCCTCGCCTGCAAAATGAGGACCTGGGCGATAACGCTATGAAGGCAAGTAATTATGGCATTGCCAACCTGAAAAGGATATTACCTAACATAGAAAAATGGACCTACCAGAAAGGTGAGGAGTATGATGATGTGGAAACCCTGTACAATGAGGTGTTGGGCCAATACAACCGCTACATCGGGCATGTCACAATGAATATTGGCGGCATGAACGAGAACTTTAAAACCTACGACCAAAAAGGCCCTGTTTATGGCTTTGTTAATAAAAACTTACAACATGATGCCGCTGTATTTTTAAACCAGCAGGTGTTTACTACACCTACCTGGTTAATTAACCGTACTGAATTAAGCAAGTTTGATAACGGTGTAACTCTTAGTCGCATTAAGTCGGTGCAGGTAAACGCAGTAGCTAATGTGTTAAACGCTTCGCGCCTGGCACGTATGTATGATAATCAGTCGAAAAACGGAGCCGCGGCTTACACAGTAAACAACCTGTTTGATGACTTACGTGCCGGCATTTTCAGCAAAGGGAAACCGGACGAGTTTAAACGTAACCTGCAACGCGGTTACATTGACAACCTGAAAGCCTTATTAAATGACGATGCCAGCAGGAGCTTCCCAGGCGTATCGCCTTCACAGCTGGCCGGCATGGGCTTAACACCTATCAATATCGCTTTATCTGATATAAGGCCAATGGTAAGAGTTGAACTGAACAAGATCAGCAAGAGCCTGCCTGCCGGCGGCGACGCGCTTACTGCCGCGCATTACGCCGACCTGCGTTTACGTATTAAAGAAGCTTTAAACCCAACACGCCCCGTTGTAAACATGAACATGAGCATGATGATGGGCCGCGGGTTAAATGATAACACTGCATCGCAGGATAACAACTGCTGGCCGGCTACAACCTGGTAAATACACCATGTAAATTTTATAAAAGCCGGAGACCATAGCCTCCGGCTTTTTTGCGTAAATGGGTTAGCATATTTCGCAGTTGCATTTTGCGTTTGGTGTGTAGTTGATAGCATGCGGTGCTCACAAAATTATACCCGGGAACAACCGCTGGTTAGTTTTTCATCTCAACTCCAGAATCTGCTGATAATATTGTAAAGAAAAACCCGCCTGAAAAAGGCAGCATATCATACAGGCAATAATGGCAGCAGTTGTACCTCAAATTATTTACAGATCGGTTAAGTTTTTAAAATGTTTGCTTATTGCTACGCTGCTATTCTGCACAACAGCGTTAAAGGCCCAGGACAATTACGAGATACAGGTTTATGGTTCCGAAACCGTTGAAAAAGGACGAACCATGGTTGAACTGCATAGCAACTACACGTTAAACGGCAGCACGGCGTATGTTGCGGGCCAACTGCCTACTAACCACGTAGAGCATGAAACCATTGAAATAACGCATGGCTGGACACCCTGGTTCGAAACCGGATTTTATTTTTTTAACGCTATTGGAAGTGGCGGGCGCACAGCCTACGTAGGTTCGCACATCAGGCCACGCGTAGCGGCCCCTACAAGCTGGAACTGGCCGGTCGGTGTGAGTATTTCAACAGAATTTGGCTTCCAGAAGAGTGCTTTTTCTGCTAATACCAGTACACTGGAAATTAGACCTATTGTAGATAAAAAATGGCATAAGCTTTACGTATCACTCAACCCTACGCTTGAAAAGAGCTTTAAAGGGCCTGATGTTAATCAGGGCTTCACTTTTTCGCCTAATATTAAAGGCAGCTATGATGTTACCAAAGCTGTTGCCCTCGGGCTTGAATATTATGGCAGTACTGGGCCTTTTTTTCATTATTACCCCTTTAAACAACAGGATCACCAGCTATTTTTAGCTACCGACCTGGATGTTGACCCGCGATGGGAACTTAACGCCGGCATTGGTTACGGCTTTACAGCCATTGCAGACAGGGCAATTGCAAAATTAATTGTCGGCCGCCGGTTTTAGCCCTTCAAATATGCTTTATCGTATATATTTGTAGGATAAAGCATCCCCTCATGAACAGTATAGCTCAATTCAAGGAGTCGCTGGCCCAAAGCATGCCGCCACAGGATATTTCTGCCCCTTTAAAAAGCCTTTGGTATGATGCAAAAGGCAATTGGCGCCAAGCACATGCGGTAGTTGATCAGTTGCCTGGGCCAGAAGCGGCACGTGTACATGCCTATTTGCACCGCAAAGAAGGTGATATCTGGAACGCTGACTACTGGTATAACAGGGCTAAGCAGCAGAGGCCAGATGTATCTCTCGATGATGAGAGAGAAGAATTACTCTTATTCTTTATTAAACAGGCATATTAACAGCCTGATACCTGATACTTTAAGTTTAATATCAAAATATGAGCTACTTAAAATTTAAAAGCTAAACTTCTTTTTCATATATTCATAACATAAACTGGCTCCCCTTGTTAATTGCCTGATATGAACGATCCTGCCAAAACCCGATCAATTGATTTAGAGCAGTTTTTTTACACAGCAAGGGATCTATTCTGTATAGCAGGATTTGATGGTTATTTTAAGCAAGTAAACCCCGCTGTGGTAGAAACACTTGGCTATAACGAAGAGGAACTTTTTTCCAGGCCGATTAACTCATTTATTTACCACGAAGACCAGGCCATTACCGAGCAACGCCGTAATGATCTTCGAGAGGCTAAAGCTTTAAATAACTTTGAGAACAGATACGTCACCAAAACCGGCGAACTGGTGTGGCTTTCATGGACCTCCGTACCCGACCCCGATCTGCAACTGGTGTTTGCAGTAGCTAAAAACGTTACACCTAAAAAAACAGCAGAAACTGAGCGTGAAAAAGCGCTAACGGATCTTAATCAATCGCAACTGGAACTAAAAGAGTTGGTCTACACCGCGCTGCATGATCTTCGCTCGCCCGTTTCTAACATGATATCCATCTTTGATATTTGTGAAGAGCTTAACTCCCCGGCCGAACCATATGAAGAGTCTCTTAAGATCTTAAAGAAATCTATTGGAGAACTAAAGTTAAAAATGGATTTTTTCCTTGACCGCATTGTGAGGAATAAGGAAAAAGCTGCGCCCGTTACTGAAACAACGTTTAAGTTGTCCCTCATGCGGGTGTTACAAACCTTATCCGGGCAGATCAATGAGGCCGGTGCCCTCATTCGTCATGATTTCTCTAACTGCCCGGCTGTATGTTTTGATGAAACTTATCTGGATAGCATTTTTTTAAACCTCGTCTCAAATAGTATCAAATATGCCGTACCGGGTATATCGCCCGTAATTGATATAACAAGTAGTATACAGGGCGATTATATTCAACTTGTATTTAAAGATAATGGGCAGGGATTTGATATGGAAGCTTTAAATGGGCGGATATTTCAGGCACAGCAACGCTTCCATAACGGAACCGACGGAAAAGGCCTGGGCCTGTATCTGGTGAAAAGCCATCTGGTTAATTCAGGCGGTCATATAAAGCTTGATAGCCGCCCCGGCAAGGGCTCAATATTCACACTATTCTTTAAAAGATAGCTTGCCGCTGCCTTATCATATTACAGCACAAAGCCCGGTCAAGTAACCGGTTTTGTGCTGTATGAACTATTTACAAATTAAAAGAATTTAAAGCCCACGCTTAGCGCCCAGAGGTTCTGGCGCTGCCCAAAATTCTGATTAATCTTGGTAAGCCCGCCTTCATACCTGAAATCAGCCGTAATATGGCCCACATCAATACCGGCACCCGCCTGGAAACCCAGTGTACTCTTATTATAAGCGCCAAAATCATTATAAGCGCCACTTACATTATCACTAAAACTCTGGTTTTTATCAAGCACGTAACTATAAACCGGGCCGGCCATCACCCTAAAATTAAGGTTATCACCACCAAAGCCCTTTCCTAAAAGTAAAGGAAGGTTAAGGGTAGTAAATGTTACTTTGCCGTTGGTAGTAACCGTACTGTTATTATTATTAAAATCAAATTTACCACCGCTGCTTCCAAGGTAAAGTTCGGGCTGCAAATACAGGCTACTGCCAAACCGTGCAAAAGCACCCACCTGGTAACCTGTTACCGATGACTCGTTCACATTATCGGCATTGATCTTCGAGAAATTGACCCCCGCTTTGGCGCCAAGGGAAAACTGTGCCTTAGCGCTAAAAACTGCCGCTAAAACAATGGCAAAACTTAAAAGATACTTTTTCATAGTTATTGTTGTTAGTTTAATTTTTACACGATGAAAGGTTTTTTTTCTCCTTATCGTTTTTATTTTGAACTTTTTTGATGCTTTTAGCTTGTTAAAGTTTAACCGGCCAAAACACATTAAACGTTCGCGGCCATGTATTTTTTATATTTTTGTTCAAATAATTTGTTTTATGGCAGAAGTAACAATAAGCAACAAGGATTGGCCGCGTGTTAAAATTAAATTGCAGCGAAAATACAACCATCTCACCGATCAGGAACTTCAATATAACGAGGGGCAGGAGGACGCCTTAATTGAGAAATTAGCGGAGCTGGTAAACCGCGACAGGAACTATGTGGTTTTTACGCTAAAAAAAGCGTTAGTAAATATTGATAATAACCGGCTGTAATTAAAGTTATTTAAATACCGGGGCATTAGTATATTTACAGTTAAAGGCAAGCCTATGAATGATGGATGGAAAATAAACAAGCTTAGAAAACCTGCTATTATAGTAGGTGGTTTGGCCCTGGCTATTGGCTTGTGGAGTTTCCAGGACGATCTTTTCCAGATATCAAAGAACCTTGATGTTTTTGCCTCGGTTTACAAAGAAGTTAACATTAACTATGTTGATGATATTAACTCTGCCAAACTGATTAAAACCGGCGTAGATGCCATGCTTGACGGGCTTGACCCTTACACGGAGTTTGTTCCCGAGTCTGAAGTGGAAAATTATAAGCTGCACTACATTAGTACCCAGTATGGGGGCATTGGTGCAGGCATATTCCTGCGCAACGGCAAAGTTTATATATCTGATGTTTTTGATGGTTTCCCCGCGCAAAAGGCAGATATACGCCAGGGCGATCAGTTATTAAAGATAAACGACATTAGTCTCGATGGCAAATCTAACGACCAGGTAAGCAATTTACTCAAGGGCTCCAAAGGTGCCGCTATTAAATTATTGCTGAAGCGCGACGATGCCGAACCTGTTGTAAAAAACCTGGTACGCGATGAGATAAAACAGCCCAACGTGGCCTATTACGGCATGATAGATGGCAACATGGGCTATATTAAACTCAACAAGTTTCTTGAAAATTCCGCAGCGGAGGTTACTGAAGCTTTGGTAGCCTTAAAAAAGAATAACCCCAACGGTATTATTCTTGATCTCCGTTCAAACGGAGGTGGCATTTTACAGGAAGCCGTTAAAATTGTTAACCTTTTTGTGCCCAAAGATGTAATGGTGGTATCGCAAAAAGGCAAGATCAAAGAAAAGAATTTTAGTTACAGTACTGTTTCTGCTCCTGTTGAGCCAAATTTGCCGCTGGTTGTTTTGGTAAACAGCCGCTCAGCTTCAGCTTCGGAGATCACGGCAGGCGCTTTGCAGGACCTGGACAGGGCAATCGTTATTGGCCAGCGCAGTTACGGCAAAGGTCTGGTACAGCAAACATTTAACCTGCCATACAACAGCCTGGTTAAAATAACGGTGGCTAAATATTTTATCCCATCAGGCCGCTGCGTGCAGGCTCTTGACTACACCCACCGCAAAGACGATGGTAGTGTGATCAAGGTAGCTGATTCGTCCATACATGAGTTTAAAACCCGCAATGGCCGATCGGTTTACGATGGCAGCGGGATATATCCAGATATTGCCGTTAAGCAGGAAAGGTTTGCTAATGTAACCGCTACGCTTATTAGTAAACTATATATTTTTGATTACGCTACTAAGTACCGCAATACTCACCCGGAACCGGTTAACCCTAAAACATTTAAATTGTCTGAGGCCGACTACGCCGACTTTACTAAATATCTTGCAGGTAAAAATTATACTTACACTACCGTATCTGAAAAAATGCTGGCCACACTCAAAACTGAGGCTAATAAAGAAAAGCAATTCAATCAAATTGAGGCAGAGTACAACGCGTTAAAAGCCAAATTAGACAATACTAAGCAAAACGACCTGCAAATACACAGTGATGAAATAAAGCAAGTGCTTGAGAACGAAATTGTGGCGCGTTATGCTTATGAAAAAGGCCGCTACGAAGCGAACTTTAAATATGACAGGGAACTGGCCCAGGCTATAAAAACCATGCAGGATAAAAACCAGCTTGCGGCCATACTAAAAGGCGAAGGCAATTTTAAAACCATTGGGAAACCGGTTTTAGCGATGGCCGGTAAAAAGGACCGCGAGGATAACGATTAAAATCCATCAACCGTATTTATTTCATTTAAAAGGTGAAGCGCATTGCTTCGCCTTTTTTGTTGCAGCGAATGTTGTAACAAGCCCGCTACAGAACTAAACCGTTAGCGTTTGGCGCCGTCATACCTGCAAAACTTAACAAAAAATGAAAAAGATAATTATAGCAGCCGCGGTGTTTATAGGCGGTATCATAAACCAGCACGAGGCAAAAGCCCAGATACGTTTAAATATTAATATCGGCAGCCAGCCAGACTGGGGCCCGGCAGGATACGACCATGTGGATTATTATTACCTGCCCGATGTGGGTGCATACTATGACGTACCTGCCCATGAATATGTATATCAGGAAAATAGTGCATGGGTTAGGCGTACTTATTTACCGGCAAGGTATAATAATTACAACATATACAATGGCTATAAGGTAGTAATTAACGAGCGCCGGCCATGGCTGCGCGATAATATATACCGAACCGAGTATGCGAATTACCGTGGACGTACAGGACAAGTTATCATTCGTGATAGCCGGGATGTGAAATATAGGGACCACTGGATGGATAAAGCCGATAAGAAACAATTTAAACGGGAAGAGAAGGAGCAACGTAAAGAAATGAAACGTTACGAGAAGGACCGGAAACATGGCTTTCGTGATGAGGATTAATACAATTGAATTACAGGGCATTACAACGCATGTCAATTATCATTAATTAACCATTGTTGAAAATTAAGTTGACATCAGTTGTAACTATCGTCCGATAATTTTCGTTAAAGAAGACAAACTATTAACCTATGGATAATTCAAAGACTTCTATGCATGCCCGCGTGCATACCTGGATGGATGCAATAGGCTTCAGGCTCAACGCGTCGCAAACAAGTTTAAAAAACAGGGTAACCACTAACCACTATTTTTTTGAAACTTTTAATTTCCTCGAAAGAAAAACAGGCAACGATCATTCAAGAACAAAGTTCCTCTGTTTTGATACTTACGGAGAAAAGATACCGGTACGCACCCTGCTTGATCTGCAAACCGCTTTTTTCGATAATATAAGCCAGTTAAAATAGATAGATAGCGCTTTAGCATAACAGCCGTTTTCTTTTAGAAAGCGGCTGTTCCATTTTATATTAAGGCTCTGCCAATTTTTAGATGAAACAATCTGTTATGTACGGGCCGTGCATTTTACAAATCACTTTATATGATAGATTTTTAAACAGTTAAGCGCAAAATCTATAAATAAAAACCCCGGAAAACCGGGGTTTAAAAAAAACAATAAATCTATAATCGGTTAGAACGGAAGGTCATCGGCATCGCTACGGTAGCCTTCAGTATCGCTGCTGCGATTACTTGCACGTGTAACGGTTTCCCCTTCAAAATCGGTTTTGCGGCCAAGCATGGTAAAATTTTCTGCAACCACTTCTGTGGTATATTTTTTAATACCCTCTTTATCCTCAAAAGAGCGGGTACGCAATTTTCCTTCTATATAAACCAGCTTCCCTTTTTGTAAATATTTAGCGGCAACATCGGCCAAACCTCGCCACATAACAATATTGTGCCACTCGGTTTGTTCTACCTTGCGGCCATCCTTGTTAAATGTTTCGGATGTAGCCAATGGGAAACTCGCAACGGCAACGCCGCCTTCTAAATGCCTTACTTCAGGGTCTTTTCCCAGGTGACCTACAAGTATAACTTTATTAATTCCAGACATGCCATAAATTAACGGAGAATTATTTAGAAATTAAAAATATTTTTTATAAATATAATAATACTCTTGGGCATAGCCAGTTTTCCCAGGCTGCTGATATCTGCATAAAACCAATTACCATGCAGCTTAGGGGGAAAATCTTTTAACATCATAAACCGGATAAACAAATGTTGATGCGTTAAAACATGCTTAACTATGCCCGAATTATCTAACAAGATAACGTTTTTACCGAATATTTGCATTTCGGGCAAAGCCATTACTTGCACAGGCTCCAACAGTTCGTCAGTTTCAATCAGGGGCAGGTCATACATGTTTGCCCATATATCATTATCCCCGCGCTTATTCATTAATAACTTACCACCGTCGTAAATTAACATATAGTTAAAAAACCTTTTTCGAACTTTTACCTTTTTTAGCTTAACAGGTAATAATTGTGTAGCATTACTTTTAAACGAGGCACATCCTGTACGCACCGGGCATATTCCGCAGGCGGGGTTGCGTGGCTTACACAACAAAGCCCCAAACTCCATCATCGCCTGGTTATGCAGTGCAGGGCGTTGCACATCCAGCACATCATTAGCTATCTGCTGGAATATCTTTTTTCCATTTGGTGAATTAATTGGTTCATCAATACCAAAATAGCGGGCCAGCACACGGTAAACATTTCCATCGACAACTGCTCTGGCCTCATTGGCAGAGAAAGACGATATGGCCGCAGCGGTATATTCGCCTATACCTTTTAGCATAATAAGCTGATCATAATTAGTTGGAAAAATACCTTTATGTAACTCCTTAACTAATTGAGCAGTCTTAAGCATGTTTCGCCCCCGGGAATAATATCCAAGTCCCTGCCATAATCTAAGCACCTCATCTTCTGATGCCGCTGCAAAATCATTTACGGTTGGATACCGCTCCGCAAAACGGTAAAAATAGGGCAAACCTTGCTCCACGCGGGTTTGCTGTAATATAATTTCAGATAGCCATATGATATAGGCATCAGTAGTATTTCGCCAGGGCAGTTCGCGTTTATTTTGCTCATACCAGGCAATCAGTTCGGCGCTAAAGTTCATTGTCGTACAAAATAACAGTATATCAGCGCTGTATCATAATTTGTTAGGTAAAATTGATGTTTAAGCGGTGTCCTAAAGAAAATGCAGCAATTATTTTAAACTTTAATTTTAAAGTGATACTTTTGCAACCCCAAAACAGTTAAGTATTTATACAATTAAATAAAGGAAAACAGGATATGACCAAGGCAGAAATTATAGCTGAAATCTCATCTAAAACAGGTATCGAAAAAGTTGATGTGCAGGAAACTGTTGAGGCGTTTTTTAAAGTAGTAAAAAACTCTATGGTTGGCGGCGAAAATGTTTATGTAAGAGGTTTCGGAAGCTTTGTAGTTAAAAAAAGAGCTAAAAAAACAGCCCGTAATATTTCAAAAAATACTGCCATTATTATCCCTGAGCATTTTGTACCCAGCTTTAAACCGGCTAAAACTTTTGTAGAGAAAGTAAAAACCGGCAATAAAACAGCTAAAGCAAGCAAATAACATAAGGTATGAGGAAGAAACAAATAGTTGTAACTATAGCTGTTGTAGCTATCATGGGCTATTTGTATTCGTTACCTGTTAAAGGTTTTTTAAAACCTAAAGAAAACACACAGGCAAATGCAAAAATGCCTGCAGCAAAACCTAAGGTAACACTTAGTGCTGATGCGGTATCAGCTATGGCGAGGCAGGGTTTAAGCACGGCCCAGCTACAGCAAATAAACGTTCTTGAAAATAAGTTAAAATCGGCAAACGGTACAGATAAACCTGCGCTGCAAAAGCAATTAGCTGAGGCTTGGGACAATGCCAATCAGGCAGCTCCCGCAGGCTTCAATTATTTAGCTATTGCGCGTGAAAGTAATGCATTTGCTGACTGGATTGCTGCCGGAAACCGTTTTAACACTGCATACAAGTTAACGCAGGACACCTCGGCACAGAGCACCTACATAGCTAATGCAGTAGAGGCGTTTAGCCATGCTACGCAACTACAACCCGATAATTTGGAAGCAAAAACTGGTTTAGGGGTAGCTTATGTTAATGGAGGAGCCATGCCTATGCAAGGTATAGCACTGCTGCTTGACGTTGTTAAAAAAGACCCGAAAAACCATGAGGCATTACTAAATTTAGGTATGTTCTCTATGAAAAGTGGTCAGTTCGAGAAAGCTGTTGAAAGGTTTAAAACCCTCATAGCACAAAAAGAAGAGGTAGAACCATACTTCTACCTTGCAGAGAGTTATAAGCAGCTTGGCAAAAAAGAAGAAGCCATTGCCGCTTATGAGCGATGCAAAGAGTTAATGGGCGATCCGGTTGCCGGCCAGCGCATTGATGAGTATATAAAGGAATTAAAAAAATAAGTTAATCACATTTAAAAATTATTACTATGCCAAGCGGTAAAAAACGTAAGAGACATAAAATGGCTACTCACAAACGCAAAAAGCGTTTAAGAAAAAACAGACATAAAAAGAAATAAGCTTTCTTAAAAGAATGCTTTATCCCGCCCTTGTGCGGGATTTTTCTGTGTGTTTTATCCACTTAATCACTGCGGTGCGTTTTGCACGCGCCGCTTAAGAAATGGAGTAGCAATTGATAAAAGAATTAATTATCGATTCATCCCCCAATGGGGCTACTATTGCATTATTACAGGATAAACAACTTGTAGAACTCCATAAAGAGCAGATCACCAATAATTATACTGTTGGAGATATATATTTGGGCCGCATTAAAAAAATTATGCCGAGCCTTAACGCTGCTTTTGTGGACGTTGGTTATGAGAAGGACGCCTTTTTGCATTACCTTGATTTGGGGCCACAGGTGCAAAGCCTGATAAAGCTTACCAAACAAGTACGTAGCGGTGGGTATCAATCGAAGCTTTTAGATAACTTTAAGCTTGAGGCCGATATTAACAAGGCTGGCAAGATCTCTGAAGTTTTATCTAAAGGGATGCTTTTACCTGTACAAATAGCCAAAGAGCCTATTTCAACAAAGGGGCCAAGGCTAAGTTCCGACCTGTCAATAGCAGGGCGGTACGTTGTATTGGTGCCTTTTTCTGAGGTAATATCTATCTCCAAAAAAATCAAAAGCAACACGGAGCGTAACCGCCTCCGTAAGGTGGTTGAAAGCATTAAACCCAAACATTTTGGTGTGATCATTCGCACTGTATCTGAAGGGAAAGGGGTACAGGAACTACAAAAGGATCTGTTAGACCTTATCTCTAAATGGGAAACCTTTGTAACTAAACTGCATGGCACCGAGCCTTCCAAAAAGGTATTGGGAGAAATTGGCCGTACATCAACTATCTTAAGGGACATTTTAAACCCTGACTTTCAGCATATTTATGTAAATGAGCAAAGTATGTTTGAAGAGGTGAAATCTTACATTCATGAGATATCGCCTGATCTGGAGAATATAGTACGCCTGCACAAGGGAAAAGAGGTGATATTTGAGCACCACGGCATTGAAAAACAGATTAAATCGGCCTTTGGTAAAACGGTTAATCTGGCGGGTGGCGCTTACCTGGTTATTGAGCATACAGAGGCTCTGCACGTTATTGACGTAAATAGCGGTAACCGCACAGCCAATAAAGAAAACCAGGAGGAAAATGCGTTCCAGGTGAACAAAGAGGCTGCCCGTGAAATTGCACGCCAGCTGCGCCTGCGCGATATGGGTGGCATTGTGGTGGTTGATTTTATTGACATGCACAAGCCCACCAACCGTAAAGAGCTTTTTGATTATTTGAAGGCCGAAATGAGCCATGACAGGGCCAAGCACACCATTTTGCCACCAAGCAAATTTGGGTTGGTGCAGATAACACGCCAGCGCGTGCGCCCCGAAATGAATATTGTTACAACCGAGGTTTGCCCTACTTGTAACGGTACAGGTACTATAAGGCCAACCATTTTGCTGTTAGATGATATTGAAAACAATTTCAATTACATTCTGGAAGAGCAGAACGAGAAAAATATTACCCTTTGTGTACACCCTTACATTGAGGCTTACATTAAAAAAGGCTTATTCAACCGCCAGATGAAATGGTATTTCAAATATGGCCAATGGATAAAGATAAAAAGCAACCCGGCCTACCAGATAACTGAGTTCAGGTTTTTCTCTGGTAAGGACGAAGAAATAAAGCTATAGTCTTGATATGCAATTTGCCGTCAGGCAAATACGCAGATGAAGGAAAGAGCAGCTATTTTAGAAATAGCTGCTCTTTTTTTATATTAGATCGTGTTCAATAACAACTTCAAATTGTTAATTAACGAAATTATTAAGAAAGCCTCTTTATTTGGCCTTCCGCAGATAGACGTTGATATAGCCAATGGATACATTGATTACAATGAATGTGGACTTGCTCTTGAACATATTGCCGATCAATTATTTGAGTTTGACATTAAGATAGATGAACCATTTTATCATTCCATTCTATCTGTAGCTGATAAAATGGTAATAGAGAGAAACCAGTTCGATTTTCTTAAAAAATTGGTTGAAGGATAACTATCCAAGAAACATCACTGTTCTATCATGCCGAAGTAATTTAGCCATGGAAGGCCACATTAATTAATTTTGCTGAAGCCAATATAGCGCTGTGCCTGGTATAAATACAAGAAATTAAATAAGGCGACCGTTAAATTTTTCAAAATGCGAAAGTAAAAGCTAATTATGTATAAAATCTGAAATTACGCCGCTATTTTACAAAAAAATCAATTCATAATTTGTCTAATTATCAATTCCTTATAGCAAAAACATATGCTTTGTTTTCCGGTATTTAAGCTATGTCAATGAAAAAAACGAGAAGGGATAAGAGTGATGCCCAATATGTATTACAAAAGGTTCAACCGGCCTTATTGGGCCTTATGGATGGATCAGTATCAACCCTGGCCCCGCTATTTGCGGCGGCTGGTCTTACACACCAGGCACATAAGGCTTTCTTTGTAGGCCTTGCCGCATCACTTGGTGCCGGCATCAGCATGGGCTTAGCCGAAGCTTTGTCTGACGATGGAAAAGTTACCGGGCGCGGAAGTCCCGTATCGAGGGGTATTATTACCGGAGTTGCCACCACTATTGGTGGGATGTTACACACCTTACCTTTTTTGATAAGCGACATCAGTTCTGCATTGCATTTGGCTTACGGGGTGGTAGCTATCGAATTAGTAGTAATTGCAATGATCCGGTATAAGTTTATGAAGTCGCCTTTGTGGTCAACCATTTTACAAGTTATAGTTGGTGGGGCCATTGTTTTCTTCTTAGGTGTATGGTTAGGCAAATTAGGTATTAGCGATTAGATTAAACTTTTAATTTGATCGCTTCTAAACCATAACTTCGTCAACTGATAAGTCCTTTAACATCTTGCATTTTATGAAGCCGAAAAAAATCAGACCCGCTAAAAAAAGTAAGTTACTGAAATTTTTATCGATTTTGGGTCCCGGCCTCACTACCGGAGCGGCAGACGATGACCCCTCAGGTATAGCAACCTATTCGCAAACGGGCGCCCAGTTTGGGTACGGCCAGTTATGGACAGCGCTCTACATGCTGCCATTTATGATCGCGGTACAAGAAGCCTGCGCCAGAATAGGCCTGGTAACCGGGAAAGGGATATGCGCCGTTGTAAAAACGCATTATAGTAAAAGCGTATTATACACAGTTGTAGGGCTGGTGGTTATTGCTAATGTTATTAACATCGGTGCAGATATTGGCGCTATGGCCTCAGCCGCTCAACTTTTAATTCCCGCCCCTTTTCTTTTACTAACATTGGTTTTTACAGTCACTATTCTCCTACTGGAAATATTTACCAGTTACCGGATATACTCTAAAATATTAAAATGGCTTGCCGTTACATTATTGGCCTATCCTATTACTCTGTTCATTGTTCACCAACCCTGGGCAACTATACTTAAAGCGAGTGTTATTCCGCATTTTGAATTTAGCTTTACCTTTCTGTTTATAATAACAGGCGTATTTGGCACCACCATTTCACCTTATATGTTTTTTTGGGAAGCATCCCAGGAGGTAGAGGAACAACGTGAAGAAGGCCGTATTTTTCGTGGCAAACCTCAGGTAAGCTGGATCCATATAAAAAAAATGCGGTTAGATAACGGGTTCGGGATGATCTTTTCTGAATTTGCCACCTGGAGCATTATTGTAGTGGCCGGCACTGTTTTGCACAACAGTGGAGTAAAGGATGTAAAAACCGCGGCCGACGCAGCTAAGGCCTTAGAGCCGCTGGTAAATAGCTTCCCCAATGCAGGTTTTCTTGCCAAGCTTATATTTTCTGTTGGAATTATTGGTTTAGGGCTTCTTGCAGTGCCTGTCCTGTCCGGCTCTGCGGCATACGCGGTTTGCGAAGCTTTTCAATGGAAATCCGGGCTCAATTTAAAGTTCAAACGCGCCCCGGCATTTTATACGGTTATTTGTGTAGCCACAATTATCGGGCTACTCATTAACTTTATTGGAATTGACCCTGTAAAAGCCTTGGTTTATGCCGCGGTACTCAATGGGGTTGCGGCTGTTCCGCTATTGTTTCTGATTGTCAGGATCGCTAATAACGAGAAGATTATGGGACAATACAAAAATGGGATGCTGGCCAAATCCCTGCTTTGGATCACTTTTTTTGTTATGGGCGGTGCGGCGCTTGCCATGTTTTACACCATTTTGAAATAGCGCTGTTTCATTAGATTATAGCTTGTCAAACCTCTTGCGTAAGGGAGAAAACGCGAGCGGGCACCCTTTTAGATGCCTGCTCTCGTTTATAGCATTATTCTGCCTTGTTTTTTAACATCATTAGTAACGAATATGCTCCTTTGGTTACAAATTTGGCGCTGTCTGTATTCGCTATATCTATCCTGCTATATCCGTTTTGTAATGGCTCACTTTTCACCTCAACCATTTCATAAGTTTTATCACCGGCAACTTTAAATACATACGTTTTGCCTTCGAAATCAACTACGGCTTCTGTCTGCAGCGTATTGGATACAGTGTTTTTCACCTCTACTTCTGCATTCATATAAGTCCCGGGAACGAGGGTTTTGTCATAGGTTTCAAAATGGCAATGCACGTCGGCCGCGCGATCTGCCGATAGGTCATGGCCTATAAGAAGTATTTTGCAATCATATTTTTTACCGGGATTATTGTTGGTGTATGCCAGTACCTGTTGCCCCAATTGTAATTTACCGAGGTCTTTTTCAAATACTTTTAAGGCCAGGTGTATATCAGTAGGATTAACCAATTCAAACAGTACATCTGTGGGCGATACATATTTACCGATGTTAATGTTAACCTTTGATACGAAACCATCAATTGGAGAATGAATATTTACGCTCCTTTCGATATGCCCTTCATTGATCCGGTCCGGATCAATCCCTGCAAGGCGCAACTTTTCTGCCAGGGTAGTAACCAATATACGGTCGGCGCGATAATCGGTTTCGGCCTGTTGGGTAACCTTATCACTGGCCGCCTGGCTGGCATTAAGTTCTTTCTGCCGCTGGTAGTCTTTTGCTAAAACACTCATTTTGGCTTTAGCCGTAAGATAATCCTGCTGGAGTTGGATATATTGCTGATCTTCGATCACAGCGATTGTTTCACCTTTTTTGACGTGCATACCTGGCAGCAAGTTGGTAGATTTCAGGTATCCACCCAACGGCACACTCACAGAAATCATATTTTGCGGCGGAACATCTATTTTTCCGCTTAACTTAAGCGTTCCGGAGATTTCTCTCTGCACCAGATCGCCGGTTTCTATACCTGCATTACGTAGTTGCGCTTCATTAAGCTTAACCGTGTTTTGATTTACAGCACCAGATGAGGTCTTTTCATCCGCAGTCTGTTTTTTATCGCCGCAGGCACATAGTAAAAAAACTGCAGCGATTATAAATATATTGGCTTTCATGTACTTTCAAATTAATTATTAGTGATGTAGTTTAGTTGTATGGTAGCCTCGTTCAATTTTTTGAGCGCATCAGCATACTCATTGCGTATATTAATTGCCTGGGTAGTAACCTGTACCCATTCCAGGTAGTTAATGGTACCCGCAGCCAGCTGTTTGTTAGCTGTTGTGCTGATGAGATTGGCATTCTTTAGATACCGTGACTCAAACGCCGACACATTATCTAATGCGGCCTGATAACGCTCCCGCGCCATGGCAAATTCCGTTTTAAAACTTTGCATACCGGTCTGGTAAGTTTCTGCCGCAATCTGGCGGTTAATACGTGCGGCATTTATACGGGCACGCTGCCCGCCGGAAAACAAAGGTATTCCAACGCCCAGCAAAACCGAGTTAAAACGATAAGCCCCATTATAAAAACGATCATCAGCACCAAGCCCCTTAATACTGCTATTGGCATAACCAATAGACAGATCAGGCAGCAACCGGCTTTTTTCCAGTTTCCATGTCGCATTTGCAGTTTCCTGCTGCTGTGCAAGCATCTGTAGCGCAGGGTGCCGGACCACGCCGGACGTATCGGCATTGTTTACCACGGGTTCGGTTATTTTCAAAGCGCTATCAGGGAAGAAGGCTGTTTCGGTATTAAGCAGTAACTGAAATTGTAATTGTAATACTATCCTGTCTTGCTTAAGCTGGTTCTGCTGCATCTCAAGCTGCGCCAGTAATGCTTCTGCACTACTTTTTTCCAACACATTAGTTTCGCCTTTACTCAGGCGTAACTGCGCACGGTTATAAAAAGCCCGGTATAAACTATCTGTATAATTTAACAAACGCTGCTTTTGATTGAGGAATAGGAGCGCTGTATAGACCTGCCCGACCTGTCTTTTTAATTCGGTTTCTTTTACAGCCGTGTTTAAAACAGCAGTTTTCCATTCCTCCTTAAGTAAATCCTTTTGCCTTGCGTATACGGTAGGGAAAGCGAAAGATTGATTAATGGAAAGACGCGTATCCGTGTAAGAGCTGTTGATCTGCCCAATATCTGCCGATACATTGGCTTGCGGTAAAGTAGCTCCGCTTTTGATCAACAATTGCTGATATTTTGCCTTTAACTGCTCATTTTTTATCTGGCGGTTGTTTTTGAGCGCCGTGTCTGTAGCTGCCTTTAAACTGATAGGTACCTGTGCTGAAGCATTATTACCAATGGCGGTAAACCATACAATCAAAAAAAGTGCAATTGTTCCTGGCGCTTTAGCCTTGATACCTTTTTCAAAAATCACATATAACACAGGGAGCACAAACAACGTCAAAAATGTAGCGATCAACAAGCCACCAATCACTACTGTAGCCAAAGGCCGCTGCACTTCGGCACCGGCGCCGTTACTTACGGCCATTGGCAAAAACCCGAGTGACGCCACAAACGCGGTCATCAACACCGGTCGCAGCCGTACTTTGGTTCCCATTAATACAACGCGTTTCAGGTCATTCATCCCCGATTTTCTGAGTTGGTTAAACTCAGCAATTAGTACAATTCCGTTAAGCACAGCCACACCAAATAAGGCAATAAACCCAACACCGGCACTGATACTAAACGGCATTCCGCGTAAAGCCAGAAATAAAATACCGCCAATAGCGGATAGCGGGATAGCCGAATAAATAAGCAAACCTTGCTTAACGGAGTTGAATGCAAAATATAATAACACAAATATGAGCAGCAACGATACCGGCACGGCTATAATAAGCCGCTGCTTAGCCGCATTAAGGTTTTCAAACGCACCGCCATAGGTAACATAATAGCCTGTAGGAAGCTTCAATTCCCGGTCGGCCTTAGCCTTTAATTCTTGTACAATGCTTTGCACATCACGCCCCCGTACATTAAAACCTACTACAATACGTCTTTTAGCATCCTCCCGCTGTATTTGGTTAGGCCCGCTCTGTATTGCCACGTTAGCCAGCTGATACAGCGGCACCTGTACACCGGCGGGAGTTGCGATCAGTAAGTTTTGTATATCTCTCAGATCTTTCTTTTGTTCGCCGCCTACACGCACCACCACATCAAAGCGCTTCTCGCCCTCGTACAACATACCGGCCCTTTGCCCGGCCAGTGCTGTATTGATGGTTTTGTTTACCTCATCAATGTTTAACCCATACTGAGCAATGGCGTTACGGTTATAATCTACCACAACCTGCGGTACACCGCCAACGGCTTCAACATAAAGGTTTTTAGCGCCATTTACCGTACTGATGATCTTGCCTAAGCGGTTAGCATAGTGGGCCAGTGTATCCATGTCCTCGCCAAATATTTTGCAAACCACATCCTGGCGTGCGCCGGTCATCAGCTCATTAAAACGCATTTGTACTGGGAATTGAAACCCGGCGGTAATCCCCGGAATGGCTTCAAGCGCAGTCCCCATTTTTTGTGACAGCTCAGTAAAAGTCTTAGCGGAAGTCCATTCTGCCTTTGGTTTCAAAATCACCATCATATCGCTGGCATCCATCGGCATAGGGTCTGTGGGTACTTCGCCGCTGCCTATCTTGGTCACTACTTTTTCCACTTCAGGAAACTTTACCTTTAGCAAATGCGCGGCTTTCTGAGTATTGGCTATCGTAGTATTCAAATTGCTCCCGGTTAGCACCCGGGTATCTACCGCAAAATCTCCTTCCTCCAGTGCCGGAATAAACTCACCGCCCAGGGTAGTTAGCACCGTCAGGGCAGCAATAAACAGCCCGGCTACCACCATTACTACTGTTTTAGGAAATCTCAATACTTTTTGCAACGCATGTTGGTAAGCATGTTCTATTTTAGCCATTACGCGGTCAGATAAATTGGGGGCGTGCTTAATTTTCTTACTTAAAAAAACAGCGCTCATCATGGGTATGTAGGTCAGCGATAGTAAAAAAGCCCCGAGTAAAGCAAAGGCTACGGTTTGCGCCATGGGTTTGAACATTTTACCTTCGATACCCTGCAAGGTAAAAATGGGAAGATAAACCACCAGAATAATAATCTGCCCGAAAACAGCGCTGTTCATCATTTTCCCGGCCGATTCTTTTACCTCCTCATCCATTTGCGACTGCTCTAACTTATTGATGGTTGCAAAATGCTTGCTATGACTGAGTTTATGCATAACCGCCTCTACAATGATGACAGCACCATCTACTATCAGGCCGAAATCAAGCGCCCCAAGACTCATCAGGTTACCACTTACGCCGAACAAATTCATCATAATAACAGCAAACAGCATTGCCAATGGAATAACCGATGCTACCAACAAGCCGGCACGGAGGTTGCCTAAAAAGACCACCAGCACAAAGATGACTATCAGGGCTCCTTCCATCAGGTTATGCTCTACGGTACCAATGGCGTTGTTCACCATTTTTGTCCGGTCCAGGAAAGGTTCAATCATTACACCTTCCGGCAAGGTCTTTTGTATCAGCGCAACCCGGTCTTTTACGTTTTTAATTACCTCGCTGCTGTTAGCACCTTTTAGCATCATTACAACCGCGCCGGCTACCTCGCCCTGGTCATTATAGCACATTGCTCCATAACGGGTAGCATATCCGGTGCGCACTTCGGCAACGTCGCGAATAAATAATGGCTGCCCGCCGGTAAGCGGCTTGATGATGGTATTGCTGATGTCATCTACAGTTTTAAAAAGCCCTTGTGTACGTATATACAGCACAGTTGGCCCCTTTTCAATGTAAGCCCCGCCTGTGTTATTGTTGTTACGCTCTACAGCGTTAAATACATCGCTAATAGTAAGACCGTGCGATTGCAGGATGCCCGGATTTACTTCAATACTGTATTGTTTAAGCTTACCGCCAAAACTGCTTACTTCAGCTACGCCCTTTACCCCAAGCAATTGCCGTCGTACAATCCAGTCCTGAATAGTACGTAACTGCATTGCATTGTATTTATTTTCAAAGCCAGGTTTAGGCCTCACCACATACTGGTAAATTTCGCCCAGCCCTGTACTTACGGGGCCAAGTTCCGGGATGCCTACCCCTTGCGGGATATCTGCCTGCACTTTTTGGAGGCGCTCGGCAACCTGCTGCCGGGCCCAATAAACATCCGTGCCATCGTCAAATACAATAGTAACCAGCGACAGGCCGAAGCGCGAAAAACTCCGGATCTCTTTCATGCCGGGGATGTTGGTATTGGCTTGTTCTATGGGGTAAGTAACCAGGCGCTCAATGTCGGTAGCGCCGAATGATGGTGCAAGGGTAATCACCTGTACCTGGTTATTAGTAATATCAGGTACGGCATCAATGGGTAAACGGTTGAGTTGGAAAATGCCGAACCCGATAAGTGCTATGAGAAAAAGCCCCACGATAAGCTTATTCCTCACAGAAAATTCAATAATTCTGTTAAGCATAATAAAATTTTAAAAAATGAGAGAAACCGCCTGTAAAAAGGCACAGACATTAGGAGCAAGACAAATGTCTTGTTCAATCAAAAAATTAACAGATTAGCTTAACAAAATTTAGGAGGTTGCCAAACACCGGAATGGTAGCCGCTATCGAAAAAACAGTCATTGTAAATATTATTTACTTCTGTTCGAATCTCAAGGGGCTTAATCACCTTTGTAAATAATATAGGCAGCAAAAATATAGTAGGTTGCCCGGACTGGCATTTATCAGCTGTTTTAAATGGAAGCTTCATATCCTCTTCATAGTCGCGGTCTTTGGGGCTGCCATGCATATAATGCAAATCCAGAAATGCAACAAAAGATAAATGCGTGTTTTGCCGCTGGTGTTCGGCAAAATGAGTAAAAACATAGGGAATCCTTAACAACTGATGAGCCTCAGTTGAAGAAAATATAAATATCGTGAGGAACAATATGGCTATGAACCTTTTCAATACAACAAAGTTATGAAATTTTCGAGCTAAGTAAACAGCTTAATCAGTTGAAAAAGCGAAACAGCTGTTACTACTGTTAAAACCATATACCGGAAAATTATTTCAGATGCATACTTTAAAATAACTTTCCCCAGATAACTTCCCACAATACTAATGGCAATTAAAAAAGGAATCAATACCAGATATTTACGATCAAAATAACCATTACTAACGTAAATTACCGCCCTACTGGTGTCAACGCCGAGATCGATAAATGCCGAGGTAGCTATGAATACTACTTTGGGCAATTGAAATGCTGCCAAAGTAATACCCCTTACCGCACCACCGGTTCCTGCCACGCCGGCCAAAAAACCAGAGGCTGCCCCTCCGATAAATAAATTTCCGTTTGATTGTTGTATAGTGCGGTTGAAATTGAGCATCAAATAAATAGATAAACCAATCAGGCCTACACTCATGATAGCTTCCAGCGGCTTTGCGGGTAAATAAGTGGTCAGCCATGCCCCTAATAATACAAATGCTATCGCCGGTAAACCCAATCTCCATGCTATAGTCTTGTTGATCCCCTGCCTAAAGAGGTAGATCTTGGCTAAATTGCTGAATACATGAAATACAGCTGTAATGCCCAAAACTGATTTAAAATCGAAGAAGAGGGAGGCCACGGGCACAAACAAAATGGAAGAACCAAAACCAGAAACTGTCCCGATGATCTCTGACAACAGCGCAAGAGCAATAAATGAGTAATAATTTTCCATATTACCCAAATCTACAAATACTTACGCCTGAATTGGCATTATTTTCTCGGCTCCAGAATTGTGGGATCATAAATCTAAACGGTTCGGAGATGCCTACTATAGCCTCCGACTGAAGTCGTTTTAAACAAAAAAACTTGTAGATCGCTGGCTGGATTATAAATGGAAGTGTTTTGTAATTTTTTGAGCATAAAAAAGCGCTTAGACTAAACTTCTAAGCGCTTTTGAGGGTTTTAACACCTTTTAGCGGAATGGACGGCTCATGAACATCGTTCATAACAGTCTCATTTTCAATATATTACAAATACAATTTTCAAGTACTTTACGAATCACGCAATGGATAAATGATTCTAAATCGTTGATGTAAACTTAACGAATAAACAGAAGAAAAAAAAGAATTTCAGAATGTCCTAAACAAACAACTGGGACATTACAACTTCATTTTGTATCAGACCAATTTTATTGCTGTTATTTTGTGTGCCAAACGTTGTAATCATGACGGTCATAATGGTTTTCTGCGTATTGGTTTTCTGTTTAAACACATCGGCTTTGTTCTTCAGTTCCTCTGCATATTTCTTATCTATACTAAACTCAGTAGTTGAAAATTTCATTTCGCAGATATTGATGCAAAAATCTGCACGGTCAATCAGCAGATCAATTTGTGCACCTGCCTTTCCTTTACCCGGCACATATCTCCAGGTAGATGGTTCCGACTGTATTCCGCTGATACCTAAAGCAATTTTGATTTCATTAATATGTTTCAAACAAACACTTTCGAAGGCTGTCCCGCTCCAGCTTCTCCATGCAGGTGTCTCAGAAATTCTTAGCCATGTACCTGCTCCTGATGCGCGGCTGCCATCTATGAACTTAAGGTAAAAGCGAGAATATTCGTCAGATAATTTGTAAATGGTGTCACGAACGTTTTTCTTAAACGGCAGATAATATGTTATAAAACCAGACTCCGTCAGTTCCTCAAGAAGGCTGGTAACCCGTCCGCCTGTTGAGGCACCGAGAACCTCAAGAATTTCTTTCCGGGTAAGTCCGCCTGGCTTAGCCGCCAGCGCTTTTACAATCGTGATATGTTTATCAGCTTCGTCAAACAAAGACCGATATAGATCCGTAAATTCCGTTTGCAGAATACCTTCTTTCGTAAAGCACATCTGATCAATATTTTGAGTCGCGCTTTTTCCAACCTCAACGCTCTTTAAATACTGAGGAATTCCGCCCATTGCCATGTAAAGCTGCATGATCTGGTATTCATCCAGATTAACATTCCGGTGCCTTAAATAGGCTTTTGTTTCTGTAAGAGTGAAAGGGAGCAGACGAATTTTTCTTGTTATCCTGTTGTGAAGACCGGTTTTGCTTCTGATTACATTCTGAATCATCCACGAAGCAGCAGATCCGCATATAACTACAATCAAATTTTTTTGCCGTGAAGCCCACGAATTCCAAAAGAACTCGAATGCCTGTAAAAAACCCGATCTCGGGGAATTAAGCCAGGGAAATTCGTCAAGGAAGATAACTCCCTTTTTTTTTGCGATCAGTGGTTCAGTGAAGTTACGCAGCTGGAAAAATGCATCCGTCCAACTGGAGGGGACTTCTGCCCTGATCGTCAGATTCAATGTATAGGCCATTGTGTTCCTGAAATTGGTTAATTGCTTCTGGAGCGATTCATTGTGTACGCCTGAAAAATCAAAGATCATCTGGTTGTTATAGTACTCACGTATCAGGTAAGTCTTCCCAACTCTTCTGCGGCCAAATACCGCGATCAATTCAGCTTCATCTGAGACCAGTGCGTTTGCAAGTATGGATTGTTCAGCTATACGTCCTATAATTGTTTTCATAATAAATAACGATATGGCCAGATATAAAAAAATTAAAGCGGCCACATCGATCACAAATATAACGATATGGCCAGATATAAAAAAATTAAAGCGGCCACATCGATCAATATAAACGATAGTGAGGAACTCGATTTTGACGAAAGACTAATAGAGGTTTGCAATCATTTGCTCATCAGACAATTGAAAACCTACAAAACACAGAATATGCCGACGATCAGGCAAATAATTTTATTAAGCGAAAGGACATTTGCCGATAAATGGGTGGCTTTGAGTAATGATTGCATTTATAAAAAATATGGACTTAATCAAGGTCAGACATAAAAATTCAATCATTAATATTTTATATAATAAACAATTTGAGCAATTTTGTTTATTATATAAAACATTATGAAACAACAACTGGCACTTCTACCTAAAGCGCAAAACGTACTTAATGATCTTGGTGAGAACATTAAGCTTGCCCGCTTACGGAGGAAGCTGAGCACTGCCCAAATTTCAGAACGAGCCGGCATTAGCAGGGCTACCTTATGGCAGATCGAAAAGGGTACACCCACCGTGGCCATGGGAGCTTATTTCCAAGTGTTATTTGTTATGGGGCTGGAAAAAGATTTCCTGAAACTGGCTTCAGATGACGAATTAGGCAGAAAGCTGCAGGATGCCGGTTTACTAACTAAAGACCGGGCCCTTAAAAAATAGTCTTATGGCAAAAAGAATTTTAGTTTATGCGAACTGGCACGGATTGCTGGAGACTATTCAGGTTGGAACAAAGCCCCGAAACATGTTTTAACAATTTTCCAGGAAGTTACTAGTTGCTCTGCGATCTCTTTATAAGTAGGTGTTGCTTATGGCTCATCTCGAACACCTCCCGTATAAACGGCGGCAAAGCAGCAATCTCCTCATCGATCAGCTCTTTCAATTGATTTCTTCCCGAACACGATGATCATTTACCCCCTCTTGTCGTTCCGCAAAGGCTGTAATGGAGGCAATATAACGTCCTTGGATATCTTTTCTGGCGATCTGATTCAAAAGATGATTTCTAATCGAGCGATACAGATAACCGAGCCTATCGCCGGCCTTCGGCAAGCCAGCCAATTCGGCATCCTTACATTGATTATAGATCTTAATCTTAAGAGGAAATCATCCAATAATTTACGCAAATAAAAAATCAATGTTAAAAAATAATTTCATGCCAATATTCAACAACATATATTTGAGTTAAAGATGCTTGATCTACGAAGTATACAATTAACTGAAATCCAATATACATTGATCACCGATCCTGATCTGTCGGTGATACCTTTTATACCGCCGCAAGAATTCAACGCGCCATTTCTCGATTTTATTAAGCAGGTTCCCAAAGATATATTACAATTGGACTCAGGATTGGGGTACCATGAATTAGCGTTACGAAATGACCTGGATAATCCCACGCGATTTCATGTGATTTATCCGCATAACTTAAACACGCTTTTAAAATCAAGGGGACGTGATCAGATAACGCTATTTCTGGTTGATATGAAGACTCAGGCTTTGTCACAAGTAATTGATGATCTCACCCATTTTAACAGCCCTTTACATTACTACCTGCCGTTTAACATCGACAAGGGAGAGATACCTGGTTTGCCCAACGTAATCCAATCTCCGGGTGAGTTTTTACATTCCTTGGTTCTTAACCAGGAGCAAATATTTGAGCTGCTGGGAATTAAAACTAAGCCCATAATGCCTCAAACCCCTTTGTTTGACAAAGATGCATTAGGTTTCCCGCCTTTTGTTCCGGCTCAAACCACCTATTTTATCGCAAATCAGTTACTCGGCAATTTTTCCTACGACGATGATTCAGCACACATAGCGCGTAATGATGAAGAATCGCTGATCGAGCATAGCAAAGGGTCACTGATGAATGCGGATACGTTTGAACGCCAGCAATTAATTATCAGGGAAGTCGAGAAGATTGATTCGATTACGCTGACTGGAGAAGACGAAAAAATAGTTAAAAAGCTCCATCCTACAAATACTTTGCTTTCTCCTTTAGTCGTTCTGGCACCTTTTCAAAATCCGGACCTGAAACATTTTGGAAAAGCAAAGAAAGACAATAAGGAGGACTTGCTCTTTGTAGCTTTCCAGAAAGCACTGAATTTTGAGCAGACTCGCAATTACACGAACAATTTAAAATTCAGCGAGGATTTAAAAGAGCACAGAGAGTTAGTGCCACTGATTGGGCAATTAACGACGATGAAAAGCCGTTATATGGATTTTGTTGGTTTTTTGCATAGTTCTTTTCGGAACTCACCATTGATTCGCCTCCCGTTCCAGGGGAGATCTTTGTATAAGGAACTTTCTGTTTTCAGAACAGATGCGATGCACCTGATTACCCAGCCTGCTAATGGGAAAAACATTAACAAAACTATTGCGCGCTTTGGTCAGGCGCTTGCTAGTCGAACAATTTCGCCTGAATTAAAAATTGGACTAAAGGCTCTAAACAGACAAATCGTTTCCATGTCTGATATGCCTTTTGAATGGCTCGATCTTGATGGGATACCGCTAGCTTTCAGTCACGATGTTTGCCGAATGCCTGAAACGCCAATTCATGGCCTGATGGCGACTTTTGCGAGAAATGAACAGTTTGCATACACAGTCCCGGAAGACATTCTGAGCAAAACGCTGGTTATCTTTGGCAGCGAAGAAAATGCTTTTAGGATTTGGCAGCCGTTAGTTATCGCTATGGGTGTAGAAATGGGTTTTCAATGTAAAGTATGTCTTAATGCAAGTCAAGCGGTCATGGCGATAAAAGAAAACAAACCAGATTTTATCATTTTTGACTGCCATGGCGGATTTGATGAGCGAACAAATAGCTCCTATCTGATGCTGGGAAAAGAAAAGCTTACCGGGGACCTCATCGTTCAACATCAATTATCGGCACCACTTATTTTTCTGTCTGCCTGTAACACCGCACCAACCTATGGCACTATTCATCCTGTTGCCAATGCTTTTTTTGAAGCAGGATGTTTATCCGTGACATCAACTTATCTGCCGATTAACATCAAAACCAGTACGATTTTGTATATCCGTTTGCTCAGGAACCTGAGAATGGCGGCTACTATAGCACTTCACCACAACTGGCTCGGCTTTGTGGCTCACACTGTGCGGACATCTGCGATTGCAGAGGCATTTAATTTTGTCCGGTCAACCAAGAAAACAGAAGCCGAGCAACAGGAAATAGATGCTATCCAAGCACGTACACATACTTTGCTCATGTCATTTCATCACCGTCGCCAGATATACGAGGAGCTGGAACATAACTTGAAAAAATTAAGCGGAAAAGATCAGCATATTATGTCCAAACTCGTACCAGAGTATTTATTCTACACTAATCTTGGACGGAGCGATTTGGTCAAATTTGAGGTTTTTACACGTAATCTGAAAGCGCTTAATGCATTTGACTAATCGGCTACAAGTGAATTGTTGGCCTGCAGGCTTTCGCTTATCCAATTACTCATCTGATTGAATTTCATCGTGCAGTAAACCCTTCTGGCCTCATTCGTAGTAAGCTGATGTATGCATTCCAGTGGTGCAGACATCGTTTCCAAATCGCCATGTCCATCATCTTCTAGGAAGTTTTTACGGTAAAACTCAATGCCGTCCTCGTTGCGTTCAAAGTAGTAGTTTAGTTCCGCTAAAAATGCCTCACGATGTACATCTGGCAAATTATCCAAATTCTCTATTGTCGGGGTCGAAAACAAACCTGAAGCTGCCGCGATATAACTTTGCATGAGGTGATCCAACATGCGGTATATTTCTACTTTAAGGTCTATTCCTGGATCGAAACTATATTTATCGACTTCTGCTTGAAGAAAATCTAAATAAGCTTCCATATCAGAAGTTGAGCCTATAAACTTTTTAGTATCGATCTGGAAATCATCGATCAGAATATTGAGGTACTTATGACGAGTTTTTCTTACATCCTGCCGCTCCTTAATTTGTTTGACCAATGCCTGGTGATAATTCTGATACACCTCTTGGCCCGTATAATTGTCATTTAGTAAAACGTAATATTGAAAAGTGCTGAATAGATCGACGTAGCAAAATAATTTTTTGGAGCCACCAGCAAACGTCTGGGAAAACAAAATCAGGGTATGGCTTGGATAATGTCGTTCGATATCTGGTCGGCCGAGTTCGAGTTGAGAATCTACCGAACCGATTGGAAAAAATGGGTAGATATTGTTTTTGCTTATTAATTCACCTTTACCACTGGCATCGATTTTTAAAGCATGAGGCAGCTCGCTCCGGTCAATTCCACAATAAGTTGCGAACCCAACTGCTATTTTACAAAAACCCAATGTGAATTTCTGATGGAAGTTTTCGACACCTTCCGAAAAGAAAATGCCCAAAACCCCCAGCGAAGATGCGTCGTCAATCACCTCAAAGGTTAAATAATTGATGTTAATACCCTTAGCCGTTAATTCTTTTTCGACTATCGGCTGATATTGTTTAGCTCTGATCTTATTCGCATAAATGTAAACCGTTTGTTTGGCATCATCATATTCGTAAAATGGATCTTTCGGAGTTACTACATTGTCCCGTACTTGCACATCTCTTTTTTTTTCAGGGTCATCCGGGTCAAACAAATAGCCTTTCATTGTATTACTACTGTCTTTGCCATGGTCTTTATTAATGAATTGATCTTTGACGCGCTCAGTGATGATTTGAAAAAGGCTTACGAAATCTTTGTCGATCGCTGTGCTATACTCATTGCCACACTGTTTACACAATATGTGATCCGGTTTTAAACGGCCATATAATGCGTTTTGTATAATGTGTTCATTATGGTTGAACCTCGGTTCGGCTGTAAATTGGCTTTTGTTTTGATTGTAATACGCTTCTGTGACCATTTGCTGGCCGCATTGATAACAAATATTCATAGACATAGTCAGTTAGGGTTTATAAAAACGGCGTAATTCCACGGAATAAGTGATGGGTTTATAACTGGTGACTTGGGGCGCATTAAGCATGTAATTGTTTAATACTTTAAACGTAACGGTATAGTACTGGAATTTGGGGCCGTTCTCGACCAGGCCCCAGGTTTCGTCAAATGGGGTGACCTGCGATTTGATGCGATAAGTCGCAAACTGGGACAGATCCTTGATCCAGTTCAGGTACACCGCTAATTCAGCGGTTTCCATATACAGCGATACGGCGAAATTATCAATTGTGATAGGCGAGGTTGCTGTGGCCCGGCTTTTTTTAACCCAGGAAGTTAAGATAAGTTTCCCTTTACCGGTAACGGCCGTATTCATGAAGGCAAGGGAATCGGTCGACGTTCCGACCGTCGCGGCGGTCGCATTACTGCGTTTGTAATAATCAAGGATATACGCTTGGCTTCTTAAAAAATCGACCTGGCTATACCATAGACCTTGGTCGGATGGTAAATCAGTAAAGAGATTCCGGACTATACTGTCAGCCCGCTTCATCGATAAATAATCAGTTAACGCAACAGGAGCATTGGCACTTTTGAACCCCCAAAAGCAAATACATGACGTAAGCAAAGCCAGGATTAAACTAATTTTCACTTTCATAACCAGGCAGGAAGTAAGGGTAATAAGTTTCCGACAACAACGCCGATGTTAAATGCAGCGGTATAGTTCTGTGCTTCGGTTTTTACATTGCCTTGCGCATCCTTGCCATTAACGTCATCCTTAAAATGCAGAAAGCGATCTGTGATGCCGGACATAAAAACGAATGGGCAGTCGGCCAACAGCCTGATTATTCCATGCGTAGTTTCTACGCTAACTACGGGAGGAGCAGGGCTTATACCTGTCACGGCATCCATGCCAGCTTTGTCAGACTGATCATACTCCTGGTAATTGGTGACATTAACCACGCTCAGCGCAGTGTTGACTGTATCGGCCAATAATTCGATTGTTGGGGCCGGATTGAGAAATGGTTTGAGGAAACCGGTTTCTATTGCCGTTTTGATTCCGTTAAACAGATCGAAAAAACTGGCAGGTAAAGCCGATGGCAGCAGCTTTCCGAAAACTGCCGGTTCGTCCCAGTCGCTTAGTGGATTAGTGTGATCAGGATGAAAATTATGGATAAATACATTGGTACCTATTACTACACAACCAATATGGTTATCCGCTGTGCCGTAGCCAGCGGTACCAAGTGCGATAATGAGCGATGGCTGCAATGAGGAAAATGCAAGTATCTGTTTTAGGTCTTCATGTTTGCCTTGGGAGCTTGAAGAGTTCCATTTTGGGTCAACGACATCCTGAACACACCAAAGTTCGACGGTCGCATCAGTGCCGAAATTCCAGATCGCACGCGGGGCTACGGTGCCTGATGCATAGTTCCAAGGGTAATTGCAGATTGCGGGACTGCTCAAGGTTGGGCAAAGCCGTTTGTTTAACATGGCATTCAGGATTGGCTCAGTCTCCCAGTTTTTGTTGCCTACTAATAATATTCTTTTCATGATTAATCGTATAATGATTCCCAATTGCGTTTAACACTTCCTGCAGCGGTTTCGTCAGCAGCCGCGACACGGACTGATGGTATGCGCGGGCTGCCCAGTCGTTCCCAATCAAATAGGAACACTTGTTGATAATAAGCGGTGATATCCGGATGATAAATAATTAAGGAAGCATCGCGATTGAACTGAACTCCAGAGTTCGAATAGTTGTGACTGCCGATGACAGTGATCGCATCGTCGATCAGAATGCCTTTATTATGGCAGTTGTCCTGTATCCTGATCTTCGCCTGATCAAAGCCAAAAGCTTTCAGGTTTTCGACCATCAGCCTGACATCTCCTTCGTTGCGCAAGATGACCCTGAAATCAATTGCCGCATCTTTGCTTTTGGCCAATAGTGCGTTTAATAGTTCCTGGTATTCTGGGGTCAAATTGTCTTTAATGGTGATATATTGGTTTTGGAAATACAGCTTATGCTGGGCTTTTTTAATCAGCGGCAACACTTGGTTGATATAATTATCCGGGGTTAGCAATGGCTGTATCTTTAATTTTTTACCGCTTTTGAATTCGAAAATCTTGGCGTCGAAGGGCCGGGCATTGTTGGTTCTGGCCATTTGATTAATGGGCAGCAAAATGTCCGGCATTTGCATAAAATCCAAGGCCATGAACTCTAAGCCACCCGTAGTTACTTTTGAGCAATCTGCGTCATACTTGAGAAACTCATAATAGATTGTAGCCAATTTGGCGTTCATCACGATGATGTGCCATTCCCGGTTATAGTCATGCAAGATATCGGCAAAACTTCCCGCATTACTCAAATCGGGCTGGTTCGAGCTTTGCCAGTTCCCGCTGGATAACCAAAAGGCTTTTTGATCTTTGACAGCAACTTTGATATGGTAAGCGTTCGCAAATAAACCATTTCTCCCCAATTTCGCTTTGACATGTTCAAACTTTCCCGAGTCAGCGGCTACCGATATGGCGTCAATGATCGCGTCTTCCAATACATCGTCCTTTTTATTGCCGCTGCCGACACCGGCCGCACTTTTACCATCATAGACCAAGCTGATTTTTTTATGATCAGCCGCAATGGCTTTTAAGGCATCGCGGATACCTGTCGTCGAGAAATCATACATACCGACCCGCAATTCATCGGTCACACCGGTCAGGAACTGTTTTAATTGTTTCCAGCCTTGTTCTGGGCTGACATGACAAATCACGGTCATTTCTTCTTCTACGGCATCCAAATGAACATTGGCAGGTTTGACATAGCCGATAACAGGCTGAAGGGATGCAATAGCTTCAAACTCGGCCGAATCGACCAAATACTTATTCCCTTGCAGCGCAAGGCCGGGCAGACTAAGCGCCATGGTTTCAAATGCGGATTTTCGCACAAACTCAAAGGGTGAAACATTATCTACATCGGTAACAATCCCATCAATTGTTTTTGGAATAGATGGGCGTTCCAGCAATTCCGGATCTATCTTCTTATCCACGAGAAAAACAATGGCCTTTTCATCTGTCAATATTCCATTGACCATTTTATAACCGGGTCTGGCATCGACGATTTCGGGATGATCTTGCAACTTAAAAGAAGAGGTATTACTCTTGATGGCGGCTATTACCTTCCTGACCTCGGCGAACTGGTCATAAACGCCCTTGAGTTGGGCAGCTTGTATGTTCATATGGATAAGTATTAAGGTTAAACGACTAAAAATCAGTACTATAAATATTGAAATAATATTTATGATAAACAAACGATAATATTTTTTTTAATTCGTTTCATGAAAAATTACCTATCAACAGAAGGAGCCGCTTTTTATCATATCACCCGCAGAGAAATTTGGGAAAATGGGATACAGCAAAATGGGTTAATTGGAGATGACGAGGGGCGTATTTTTGTCAGCCGTAGTAATGATGAAAATGTCTTGTCCAATATTGCGCTTAATCAAATTCTTGATCCTGATGAAGAGCCCGATCTGGTAGTTTTGAAGCTCACTCAAGCGACAAATCAATTCAAATTTGAAGAGTTCACTTTTGACCATCAGGCGACTGAAATCACTTTCCCTTTTCACAATATTATCAAAAGGGCGCACATCCCGTTGGAACATATTGAGTTTGAGAGCTACATTCGAGTGCCGCTTTTGGAGTTAGGCAGAATATCTAACCAAACCGACGCCGGTTTACCGGGTTCGGCGATCTTCGAGGAAGCCCTTGATATTATTTACGAAGCGCCGAACAGACAGCAGTATAAACTGCAAGCGGTGTTGGAGAAGGGGAAATGGGTATTCAAAAAGCGTCTAGCCTGGTAGGTAATAAAGTATTTTATAGTATGTTTGAAAAATAAGCCTTCCTTATTCACAGAATGGACGATCACATTAACTATTACGACTGGGTTCCTTTTTTTAAAGCGCTTTGCCAAGGAATCTCGGTATTAGCAGAAGCGGAGAATCGAGATGAATTGCTGATGGAGAAGGCGCGGTCGACTTTTGAAGCCGGGAACCCGATCCTGCGTTTTGATTTTACTGACCCCTTTTCTTATTTGTATGCGTTGGCGCAACGGAATACCGCCAATCAATCTGATTTGTATTTTGAGCGTGCACGAGCGGCTTTCGGCGTAACCGTGCCAATACCAACCGATTTGATTTTTCCGACACCGCAGCCCAATGCCCTCAGTTTGTTTTACGACGCAGGCAAGTATAACGATAATCAAGGAACAGTGATCGGCAGCGGTCCTATTTGGGAGCTGTTCGGCGCCTTACAACGCCATGAGCCAGCGGATGCAGTGGCATTTCAACGAGTGCTGAGTTTGAAGAATGTTGGCGTGGTGAAACTAACTCAGGTGATGTTCCTGGTAGATCCCGAAAATTACATTCCATTTGATAACCAAATGAATTCGCTGCCGGTCCCTAATCTGGTGAACTTGAAGCTGACAGTCGCTAAAATTTTAGAAACGGGTCTACCTGCCTATTTAGACGCCGTCAAGGAATTGCAGCGCTGGTTCCCGGGTTGTCAGCTTTATGAGATCAATTTATTGAACTGGTTGATCAACACTACTTCACCTGAGCGACTGATGCTCGAGAAGAACTTTGCAGTGATCAGCAGCTATGCCGATGGGCAGGAAAGCAGCGATCAGTTCAATGATTTTGTTGCCGAAAATGCGGTATGGACCGGCGGGCCGGCCAGTAAAAACGGGCACCGCGTTTATCCACTAGACGAATTTTACCGCGGAGATATCCTGCTCGTTCGCCGGGGCACCGTTTGGCTCGGCGGTATAGGTATAGTGTTGCACAATGGTTATCTGACCAGTGGCTGGGACGAGGATAAAAATATACAGATTTTATGGCTGATTAAACAAGATCGAAAGATCAGCGACACCCGACTGGGCCAGTGGGATGGCTTTGTTGAGGCCACCGCTAAAACTTTAGGATGCTTTCAGGATGTCTACCCGGAAACTTTTCAAATTATCGATCAGATTCGTCAAAAACAAAGAAAGATCATGAATCATCGTCTTAACAAACAAAAGAATATTATCCTGAGCGGCCCGCCGGGAACCGGCAAAACGCGTAAAGCACTTCAGATCGCTCAGTGGCTGACCAGCGATGCCGATAAAACGGTCAGCTTATTGCAGGCGATCAATGACGGGCTTATTCCTAATACTGATCCGAGTATTGAACAGATACCGGAAGCTGAGTTGATTCAGTTCCATCCCTCTTATACCTATGAGGATTTTGTACGCGGTATTGTGACGGTAACCGAGGGGGAAAAGCTGATTTATCGCGTAGAGAACCGGACACTGGCCAGAATGGCAATGGAAGCATCTGAACCGGAAAATGGAGATAAAGCTTATGTACTGATCATCGATGAGATCAATCGTGCCAATTTATCCAGTGTTCTTGGGGAACTGATCTATGCGCTTGAATACCGCGGTAGAACTGTGCAAACTTTGTACGCTTATAAAGAGGATGCAGGTTTGAACTTACCTGATAATCTTTATATCATTGGCACGATGAATACGGCCGACCGGAGTATAGGCCATATCGATTACGCCATCAGGCGACGCTTCGCCTTCGTACCGGTTCCTCCGGATGGAGCTGCGATAATTAGCGCGGTTGGTCGTAAACTTTATGATGAGGTGCAAGCCTTATTTGATAAGCATACTTCCCAAGAATTTGATCACGCAGATGTACGCATCGGGCATAGCTATTTCCTCGGCGAAGAAGGTGGATTAGCCATGCGTCTCAAATATGAAATTAAGCCGATCCTGCTGGAATATGTCCGTGATGGTATTCTTCTGGAACCTGCCAAGCCCCTGATCGAGAATTTGCATGTCTGAGGGTTTGATCTACACGGCGGAACACAGTGCGGTAACATTGAGTACCGAGGAATTATTGCTGCTTGAAAAGCAAGGCAACTCCAAACTTATTGACCGTATCGATTTTAAAACAGAAACATTACATACGGGTTATTTTATCGGTCTGGACAGGCTGTTTCCTTTAGACAAATCTATCTTTGTTGGGCCGAAACGCGAGGCTGGTAAACGGCTCGATTATTTAAAGATGTTGTCCGTTTGTTTGCAGCATCCTTCGATCAATTCGCACACTAAGGATCTGTTTGACATCCGTTTTGAAAAGCACCCCATTCGCATTTTGCAGCAGGATGACCTGTTGACCCCGCTGCTGATCGTCCAGTTCTTACGTGCTGCCGAGCGGGTGGTACGAAAAGGCTTACAAAAAGGCTATTACAGCCGGACCGAAAATATGACCGCTAAAGTCAAAGGCCGCGTACTGGTAGCAGAAACGATCAAACGCAATCATCACCGCAATAATTATTTGCAAACCTGGTGTAAATTCCAGGAGTTCGGCATCGATACCGCGCCGAACCGCATTCTGAACAAAACCATGCAATTTGTTCAGCGTTACGCCCAATTGCTACCCGCAAACGTCCTTCCGCTGGGTGCCAAACTCCGTTTCTTACAACCTGCTTTTGCGCACGTAGGCACGGAAGTACAGTTAAACGAGATCGAGCATTACTGCGCTAACCCATTTTACGCTGAGTATAGTGAGGCCATCGCCCTGGCACGGCTCTTATTAAAGCGTTTTGGCTATCAGCTCAATTCGGTACAGTCGGAAATCCATACTGATATGCCACCCTTCTGGATAGATATGTCCAAATTATTTGAACTTTACGTGCTTGGCAAACTCCAGGAGGCTATCGGACCACAGGAAGTCCTTTTCCAGGCGGCCGGAAAATTCGGCTACCTGGATTTCCTGCGCACCAGCCAGGGTGAAGAAATGATCATCGATGCCAAATACCGCTATTTTTATGGGGAAAAGCGCTATGAGATCGACGACATCCGCCAACTCAGTGCCTATGCCCGTGACCGCGGTCTTTTGGGGCAGTTAAAGATTTCCGAACTCGAATGGCCTAAAACAGTTTTGCCTTGTCTCATCATATATCCAGAGCCTGACGCGAGTCCTTATCTTGAGCGCGTGACCCTCTTGGACAACCCAATTAAACAATTTGAGTCCTTTTATCGTCAAGGCATTTGTCTTCCGAGGCTTAAAAATTGACCCATCACTGGAGATGTATAGAATCCAAACCTACTACCATTCAGCGCTAATTCTTAAGTAAATATGAAATGGAAGATTGAATTCCTGAAATTATTGCTGAGCGGACAGACCGATCAGGCTTTTTTATTGAAAGGCGGACATGTTCCACCTGTATTATACCGCTACCGAAGTTTTAGCGAGCATAATTTGAAAAATTTGGCCACTGGGCATGAGTGGATAAGTTTACCGGCGGATTTCAATGATGTTTTTGATGGTTGTGTCACCAATGTAAAACGCGATATATATACGGCACTCCGAAAATCTGCTGGGGATGGTAAGTTTGGTGATCCTGAGCTAGTAGTGGAAATGCTTATAGAGGCTTTTCATATTGACGGGGTGGCGGAAGTGATGATCAATCAGGTCAATAAAAATCTTCGGGCCAAAGATGTCCATATCTGTTGCTTTTCGGAGCGCGTTGATAGCAGTGTCATGTGGGCGCATTATGGAAAGAATCATACCGGTTATTGTGTGTCTTATGATTTCACAGTTCCGGCCGATGCTAAAAATATGTTCCCGGTCTATTATGACTTTATATCATCTTCCAGTATTGATCCAAAGCTTGGGGCCGAACCGGCTTCTGATCATTATCCTTTGTTATTTAAGGATAAAGACTGGGGTTATGAGCGGGAATGGCGGCTGATCCATTATGATCTTTTGCAGTTGAATGCAGATTCGCAACTGTTAAAAATGCCGCCAGTCGTGGCCATATTTGCTGGCGCTTTGTGCACGACCGAACAGCTCGCAGTTCTTCGCACACAGGCAGAGACACTCGATGTACCGTTGCACCTAATGAAGATCGATTATATCAAGCGTAAACTTTTCTACGAACCGGTATAACTCAAGGGTTTGTCAAAAATCGGCGCGCCGTAAAATAGGATTCTTCTGATGTTTAAGCCACCGGTTTCAATACCGCGTCCAAAGGCGGTGGCGGTCATGGCGATGGTGTTCAGCTGTGGTTCGGTCAGCAACACAATCAATGTTCTGTCTTCTGTAATAAAGGCATCGCGAATGTTAATTCGTTGTCTTAGTTCTTCCAAGTAAGCAGCTTCGCTGACCTGCACGGATTGGTTCAAGGTAACGTTATACAGCATTTCCTCTTTGACCGTTCCTCGCGACAATGCACGTAACTGCTGGATAGTATTGGGATTAAATTCGGAGATCATGTTAAATAAAGCATTGCGCAGTTCATGCATTTTATACCCCAGCACCTGCCAACGTGTAGGATCGGTTTCGCCCAGCCAATCAGCTGCTTGCATCATTTCTCGGAGTTTTGACAGCATCAATTCCACAGTAAGGTAGTGCTCATCCAAATTTCGATCATAAGCAAGATCGGCTTCTATATGGGCCGCTTTGCTTTCCCAGTCTTCGGTAAATTCTTGAAAATTCATTTTAATCCGTAAAAGTAATATGCTCAATTTTAATGGGTAGCGCCCTGATGATCTCTGTTAGGCCGTCAAATTGCGTTTTGGGTTGTTTATAAACGAATTGCTGCAACAGTTCAGGGACTTTGGTGTTTTCCCCCGGCTCAGCGATAATCAACACGATGATCTTAAAGCGGTCGCCTTTAGCGTAATGCTCCGTCATGGCATAATCCACTTCCGTAGCTAAGTACTTTTCGTCAATATAATTGCCCGTAATAAAAAAAATCGCTGCGCATGAATCTTTAAATCCCTGTGCGATACTGCGGTGTAGCTTGTCGCCAGCTTTCATATCATCCTCATCCATCCAAGGCTCAAAGCCCAGCGTCTTAAGTACGTCTCGATAGGAACGTACCAAGGGTTTATCTGCTGACTTATGGCTTAAAAAGATACGTTTAGGTTTGTTCTCCATGAGTTGTTCGTAGGTAAAAATAAAATTGATTGAGGTCTTCGTTTCTTTGAAAACGTCGCGGTGGGTTACTTCTGGGATCATATCCAGCTTGCCTTCAAATAAATCGGGGGTCAGTTGGGTCGGTAGGCTAAAATCTAGGTAAATTATACCTTCACTTGGCTCAGGAGTATCTTCACCGCGCAGCATACTAACCAGTCCATCGTGAAAATAAGCTTTGAACAAGGTTAAGTTCAGTGTCCATTTCCGGGATGTAAAGTTCAGCCAGCCTTTTTCCTCCTCGGGCAAATGTGCTTTTAGATAATTGATCGCTTCCCGTTCTGATAATTGATAAGGCGGATGAAAGCTGACCATCACTCCATCGTCCTTATAAGTATCATCGAAGAGGCCTAATTCCCAGACCATCCTGTCGCCAACAAATGTGCCGTTAAAGTGAAGCATAAGATTCTAATATTCCGGTAAAGTTAGTAAACCCTGGGTTATCTCATTTGATCCGGGTTAAGCTTTTGAGCAATTTCCAAAAGATAAAGTGCATAGCCTTTCGGCCTGAGATGCGGACTCTTAAAATAAGTAGGGATTTGGTAATGGGTGCTGGTCGCACCAGTGAGCGCGAAAACCTCGTTGCCGATCTGGGCAAGATAGAACATTGACTTGGCAAAATATACTTTAATGCTTGGGACGGAAAATGGCCAGTCCGGGTGATCGCCGGCATATATCGTTTGGGAAGCGGCCGTCAGTTTAAGTGTCAAATAGGCAGCCGTTAGCACTGGCATTGGTAAGTACTTGTCGGACGCGGAAACTTTTGGTTCCGTATATTTCAGACTGCCCAGATCTTCTTCTTTTAACAAAATGAAACTGGAAAAGTCGCCGTAATACTGACGGCCCAGGTCATCCAGCCCGTGGGTGAAAAACCTGGAGATGGCCCGGACACCTTTTTCAATGCAAATGATCGCTTGTTTAATAGCACGTTCATCCTCTTGCTCATAGGTTAGCCCGGAAAGATCAATACTCTCATTAAAGTCATAAATAAAATCGGAGAAAAGCTCAAAAGGATTAACCGCTGGATTAAAATTGTCCAGCACGATCGTGTCGGTATAGAAATAGCGTTGAGAAACTGCAAATTCAGTCAGTATCCTGAGCAAATTACTAAATGGCTGATCATCTTTTAAGTAGGCCATATCATCGGCCACCATTGGAACATCTTGCATTAGCGGGATACCATCAGCATAAGCTAACAGGTCGTTCAGTAATTCCTTGATGCCATGGCCGTTGCGGTAAGCGCTGAAATGTTTCCGAGCATTGGCCAGTTCCGGGAATTTTCCCTGAAGATGCTTATGTTTTAACAACAGCAGGATTTTCAACAGGCGCTCGAAACCGGCAGCGAGTAATTGCAGGGTAACATGGTTGTTCGCCCCCACGAATTTGGTGGAACGCAAGTTAACTAAACCGGTTTCGATGAAACGGAAGGAGGCTTCAACTTCTTCCGTAACCGCTACCACTTTTCTTAAGTTTTTACCAAGATCATTCATGCTGTAAAGCAAAGCTTTATATGCGTAGTCTATCTGCGCACTATTGATTTTTATTAAATAATCTTGCCCAAAATCCTTTGGGCCGCACTTCTGGCCCAGATAATGCAATTGGCTTAATGATATTAACTGGCTCTTCAACTGTCGGTTCTGGTACAATAACAACAGGCGGTGGCGCAGGTGTGCTGTCCGGGTTTAAACCGCTCAGGAATAATTCGAGCGAATATTCATCGGCAAATAACACATCACGCGCTTTACTGCCTTCAAATGGCCCGACCACACCGGCCGCTTCGAGCTGATCGATAATCCGGCCGGCGCGGTTATAACCCAGTTTGAGTTTGCGTTGGATAAGTGAGGCGGAACCTTGCTGGTGGAGTACGATGAGCCTGGCGCTGTCTTCGAAAAAAGGGTCGCGGTCATTGGGGTCAAATGTGCTGTTCGCATAAGGTTCGCTATTAAATTCGGGCAAAAGCAACGGACTTGGATATCCGCGCTGTGCACCGATAAATTCACAGATCCTTTCGACTTCGGCGGTTTCCATAAATGCGCCCTGTAAATGAACGATCTCGGTGCCTGTCCCTAATAACATATCACCCTGACCATTTAATTGTTCGGCGCCACCCGCGTCCAGGATAGTGCGTGAATCAATATGAGATGCCACCCGGAAAGCGAGCCTGGAATTAAAATTGGCTTTGATGTTACCCGTGATGACTTTCACAGACGGACGCTGCGTGGCAATGACCAGGTGGATGCCTGCCGGACGTCCCAATTGTGCCAGCCGGTTGATAGGGGTTTCACCTGCCAATAGATCGGCGAACTCATCAATGACCGTGACGATAAAAGGCAGGTAACGATGCCCGTTTTGTGGACTAAGTTTCCGGTTAATAAACTTTTGATTGTACTCTTTGATGTTGCGCAGGCCGGCATCCTTCAGCAAGTCATAGCGCTTATCAAGTTCGATGCATAAAGCGTTCAGTGTGTCGATGGCTTGGGCCACATTCGAAATGACCGGATCGGCTTGGTCGGGCAAGGCGGCCAGGAAATGTCTGGCTATCTTCCGATAAGGGCTTAATTCGAGTTTATTGATATCGATCAAAACAAATTTTAATTCTGATGGATGTTTTTTATAGAGCAGTGAGCAGATCAGCGCATTCAGGCAAACAGATTTTCCCTGACCGGTCGCCCCGGCGATCAGCAGGTGCGGCATTGCCGCCAGGTCAACCAGATAGACGGAATTATCCATTGTTTTTCCCAAGGAGACCGGCAGATCCATGAAAGTCTCCTGGAATTTGGCGGTAGCCAAAACACTGCGCATAGCAACCAGATCCGCTTTGTCGTGAGGTATTTCTATACCCATGGTGCCTTTACCCGGGATCGGACCGGTGATGCGCACCTGCGCAGCTAAATATAGGCCAAGATCAGCCTGTAAGCCTCTGATTTTAGCCACCCGGCTTCCGGCCGCGGGTGTAATTTCATAAAGCGTTAGCGTCGGTCCAATGGTCGCCTTGATCTGTTCTATTTGGACGTCATTGAATGCCAGCGTATCTATGATCTTTTGTTTATTGGACTCCAGCACATCAACGGTCAACGATAGCTGGGTTGCTGGCACCGATAGTAGATATAGTGGGGGATAATGATAATTGGACAAGTCGAGCTTGGGGTCGTAGGTGTTATCCATGATGGATCTCCTTTCCGCAATGTGGACAGCATGTTGCTGACGCAGTTTCCCTCTTTTTAAATTCTTCGGAAAAACCGGAGGCCAGGATACCTGCCGGCAGGGCAAACATCCCGATGCCTAAAATGGAAATGCAGGCCGTCAGCGTTTTACCGATCCCCGTTACCGGATAAACATCGCCATAGCCGACAGTGGTCAGCGTTGCTACGCTCCACCACATCGTTTCCGGGATACTGGAGAACTTATCCGGCTGCGCGTCATGCTCCACAAAATACATTAAACTAGCCGCCAGGATGATCAATGTTAAAACCATTAGCATGCTAATCAGCAACTCATTCCTTTTTGAAGCAAAAACTCGCCTGATCACCCTTGAGGCATTTAAGAAGCGCGCCAGTTTAAAAAAACGCATGAATCGGATCATCCGCAGCAATCGCAGCGAACGCAGGTCAAGCCCAGACAGCGGCAGATAAAAAGGCAGGATCGCGGCCAAATCGACCAGCATACCCGGTGATGTTACATACCGTAATCGTCCGCGAACCGGGTGCCGGTATTTTCGCATGCTCGTGCAAGACCAAACGCGTAATAAATACTCCACGCTAAAGACCAGTACAGAAAACAATTCAAAATTCCTAAACCATACCCCATATTCGCGATACAAGCTTTCGACCGTCTCCAGGCATACCGCCAGCAGATTCAGCAGGATCAAGGCGACAATAACACTATTGACCACCTTGTCCCAAATCGTTCCACCATCACTGGGGTCAAGTAATAAATGCACCTGTTTCTTGAGCCGATTATAAGTAGTATGACGCTTTCTTTTCGCGGCAGTAATGGAGGAAATTGTGATAGACATGACTAGGTTAAATTTAAAAATTCAAAACCATTATTCCTGGCGATCGTAGCCATCGGCTGTATTTGTTCAAAGACTCGCTGATGCTCGAAAAGCGACACATCCGGCACAATGGTCAGATAATCCTCTAAAAATTTATGCTTCGGCGCTTTGAATTGAACGATTTCTAAGGCAGATCGCTGCAACTCAAAATAAGGCTCAAAGTATCTTTCCAGCGGCGGTAACTTATCGCTCTTGGAACTATTTAAAGAGTGGTCAGCCGGAATGAGGTTCCACATAAGGTCGTGTGAAACAAACGCATAAGGTAAAAAATGTTCGACGGCATAATCGCCAACAATAAGCTTTTTTATTGGTGTAAATACAATCCACGCTGCCCAGTTCGCCGATCACGATATCCCAGAACTTGCGTTGCTCGGTCAGTGCTTTGCGTACCGGTAGTTTAATGAGTTTATTGGGAATATCCAGTACATTAGGGTTTTTGGTCTGCAAGTAAACCGCCAGGTTCCAATAAAAAAAATGTTTAAGAATACCAGAATGCGGCTGTAGGTAATCCACCCAAACAGGGTTGATCTCGATATGGTCGGCGTACAAAGCGAATAGACACTTATTTTCAAAGCGTTGCGAAGCTGTATAAGCCGCCTGCGTATCGGCAGCGCGGAACCACGGACTTAAAAAACGATGCGGTACCTCGCCGTTAAAATAGCGAAGTTCGCGTAACGTCTGTTTATTGCTCGTCCTTGAAAGCTGTTTGAAAATCACACGCTGGTCAGCATCTATTGTCAATCCCTCAATTGTTCTAAGCTGGGTTATGGCTGCCTGTAACTTATCCTGTTTGCCAAATGATATCTTAAAATAATTCACCGTATACCAGGCATGCGCCACCATCTCCGCGAACAGATCCCGCTTCGCAATCTTCGTCTCACCTAATTCCACCCGCCCCAGCACCGCTAAAAACCAATAAAACTTATACGTTGCCGAGGTATTATTAAAACACCCCGCCAGCAAATGCACCGGTAAATTCTCCTGATAAGGCAAGTCCATGCAACGAATATACGTTTCTATATATTATTATTATTAAGCGGCTTACTTATCAATAATTGTAGAAAAATATTTGATAAGTTTGTAATACCCCGCTTTCTAACTCTGCGTCTGGTAACCAATTCCGGATAAAACTAGTTAGCGTTATCCTAAAGCTTATTTCATGAAACTCAAAAAAATCAAAGTTCGTAACTTTCGGCTACTCAAGGACTTCGGGATGGACCTGGAGGACATTCTCTCTCTGGTCATTGGAAAAAATAATACGGGTAAAACCTCGCTGGTAGCAGTGCTTCAGCGTTTTTTAGGCGAAAAAACCAAAGACTTTTCCTGTGATGATTTTAATATAGACTTTCAGAAGGATCTCCGGGCTATTATTGAAGATGGCGAATCATTCGTATTGGACCCGCCGGGAATTACGCTGAAATTGTTCATAGAATATAAAGATGCAGATGATCTGACCAACATTAGTCAGTTGCTGGTTGATCTTGACCCTGATAACCGAATTGTGGTATTGGCTTTTGAATATATCCTGACCGATGACAAACTGGCCTTGCTTCATGCCGACTTTGTTACCTATAAAGCTGAGCGCGTTTTAAAGATCGAACAAAAGATCAAAGTGGCGCTAAGTGAAGATAGTATGCAAAAGGAAGTTTTAGAAACCGTGCGGAAGCAAAAACTGAAGACGATGTTCTTTGATTTTTTTAAGGCGGGAATACATAAGTATTTTGATCTTCGTAAGAAGATCCTTTGGTATGACAAAGACCTGGAGCAAGAGGATGATACGCAGTTCACTGATATTACTACCGAAAACATCAAGCTAGATCGCCTGATTAATTTCAAAGTGATCAGTGCCCGAAGGGATGTATCCAATAAGGATTCTGACAAGACCCTTTCCAGCCTATCCTCTCAGTACTATGAAAAAAGAGAGAATATGGTCGGTACCGATGCCGTCAAACGCTTTAAAGATGCCATTACTAATTCAGACGAAGAACTTGACCAGATCTATGAATTACTTTTTGAGAAAGTACTAAGCACAGTGGAAAAATTTGGTGGAACCAAGAAAGGTGATTCGGTGATCAAGATCATTTCTACCCTCCAGCAGCGAAACCTCCTGCGGGGGAACACCACAGTTATGTACGATCATCATGAAGAGCATTCTTTACCGGAAAGCTACAATGGCCTAGGCTACATGAACCTGATCGGTATGATCTTCGAGATCGAGGTCATGCTGACGGATTTTCGCCGCGAACAGTTCCCGGAAGAACAACCTGCGGACATCAATTTGCTGTTCATTGAGGAACCGGAGGCACATACCCATCCCCAAATGCAATATGTTTTTATCAAGAACATCAAGAGTATTTTACATAATGCCAGCATGGGAAAAGACGATGGCGGACGCCAGTTTAACCTGCAATCGGTGATCACCACGCATTCTTCTCATATCGCTGCCGAAAGTCGCTTTAACGACATTAAATATTTTTACCGGAAAGACCTTAACGCCGTGATTGCCAAAAACCTCAGCGACCTTGAAAAGGAATATACCAAGGACGGACAAAGAGAAAATTTTAGGTTTCTGAAGCAATACCTTACTCTAAACCGCGCGGAGTTATTCTTTGCCGATAAGGCGATCTTCATCGAAGGCGATACCGAACGGATCTTGTTACCCGCGATGATGAAAAAATTTGACCAGGAACATATCGACAACCCTTTATTATCTCAAAACATATCGATTTGCGAAGTCGGTGCTTATAGTCATATTTTCGAACGGTTTATTCACTTCATAGGGGTAAAATCACTCATCGTCACCGATCTCGATGCCGGCAAAAAGATAACCGATGATGAGAAGACGAAAACCGTAGGCTGTGCCCCAGACGACCCGCAGGTCAGTGTGACAACTAATGCATCGCTGGCATTTTTTCACGGGCGCAATGATATTACCTACTTTCTAGGCTTGACGATCCAAACCAAAAGTATGTTAAAAGACCATAATGTGGACCCGCCGGTTTGGAAAACTGATCCTGATGGCCACCTGGCAATTGTTCATCAAGTCAAGGAAACCAATGCTGATGGCAAAGAGAATTTGGCCCGCAGTTTTGAGGATGCTTTTTTTCACCTCAACCGGAAATTCATCACGGATAATAAGACCGGCTTCAAAAGCCTGAAACATATCAAATATTTTGAGGATGCGGCAAAAAACAGTTACGAATTGGCTGAAGCTTGCATTGATAAGAAACCATCATTCGCCATCGAGGTCCTGCTTAACAGTCAAACGAATAGCGATGACAAAGAATTCTCCAATTGGCAGACACCAAAATACATCAGGGAGGGCTTGGAATGGCTGAAAGAAAATTAGAACCGGAAGTAATCGAAATCCTCGGTCTGATCGAAAAAGGAAACCATTTTTTATTGAGCGGCGGTGCGGGTAGCGGCAAAACCTATTCCCTGGTCCATGTCATTAAAGAGGTATTAGCCCAAAACCCAAGTGCTACTGTTGCTTGTATGACCTATACCAATGCGGCCGTTAAGGAAATCGAGAAACGCGTTGGCCACCCTAATTTGCGTGTATCTACCATCCACGATTTTCTTTGGGAAGTAATGGCCAAATTTCAAAAAGAATTAAAGCTCCAGCTAATTACCTTGATCAATGATCCTGATTCCGCGATCACGGTCAACGGGGCACCGGTTCAACCCGATTATTTTGATCAATTAGAAAACGGCATCGCCTATAAAGAATGGACCAGGATCGCCAATGGCGAAATTTCCCATGATGAGGTATTGGAATTGGCAAACGTCATGTTTAAAAATTACCCTCTGCTATCCGCGATCTTGAAAGACAAATACAAATTTATATTCATTGACGAATATCAGGATACCAGTCCATTGGTGGTCAACCTACTGCTTAACCATCTACAGAATTCTAACAAGAAAAATATCATCGGTTTTTTTGGTGATGCCATGCAGGCCATTTATCCGGACGGTGTTGGAGATCTGAAAACATACTTGGATAATGGCATCGTAACGGAAGTACAGAAAGCGCAGAATCGGCGCAACCCGATGGCGGTAATCACATTAGCGAACCGGCTCCGAACTGACGGGCTTCAACAGGGGCCTTCCGATGATGAAAACGCGCCCAATATGGCCGGTGGTCATATCAAGCCAGGCAGTGTCAAATTTTATTATAGTGATCAGTTTAACCTGGAATCCATTCACGGCGAGCTCAATTGGGATTTTAAGGACGCGACAGTGACTAAAGAATTATACCTTACGCATAATCTCATTGCCCCCAAAGCCGGTTTTGGCGAATTAATGGCTATTTATGACAAAGACCCGATTATAGCCCTTAAAACCGATGTTTATTTAAAAATTAAGAAGGCCGAGAAAGAGGGCAAACCCATTGAAGGCATCACGGAGGAAATGACCTTCGATCAGGTCGTTGATATTATTCAACCTAAGAATCGCCAAAGAGAATTAAAAAAGGATTTACTCATGGCCAGCAACTCTGAGTTATATGCATTGCTAAGCGATAAACCCTGGTCGGAAGTGCGGAAAATATATTTAGATAAAGATGGGCTCATTGATGACAAAAAACAGGATGCCTTGGAAGAAAGTAAAAAAGGTTCCAAGCGTGATCATCTAATCAAACATCTATTCAAGATACAGGACACCATCCATTTCTATGATAAAGGCGAATACCGCGAGTTCCTGCGCCGGAGCAATTATAAGATCAAAACCAACAAAGACAAGACGAAGCTGAAAGCCGCTATCGAAAAGCTCAAGACCGCAACTGATAAAACGATTGACGAAGTAATTGAGCTAGCGGACAAAGAGGGCATTTGCCGCAAAGACGATAAACTGGAATTCTTTATCAGTACCCACGAGTATCTGTGGGAGCGCGTGAAACAAGTTCACTATGGACAGTTTCAAATGCTGTATAAGTATCTGGAAGGTTACACACCATTTTCAACGCAGCATAAGATCAAGGGAGCCGAATTTGAACAGGTGTTGGTCGTCCTGGACAATGGCAACTGGTCCGACTACAATTTTGAATATCTCTTTACCAACCGTACGGATAAAGCCAGTGTACTTGAACGAACTCAAAAGATCTTTTATGTTTGCTGCACACGGGCAAAAGAGCAACTGGCTATTTATTACATAGCCCCTACGACTGATATCCTCAAAACCGCCGAACTATGGTTCGGGAAAGAAAACCTCAAAGCAATTGATTAACGAAGAATTATATCATCAATATGATCTTTTATTGCCCTCTAGGTACGAGGGCGGCTTCCTGGTTTTGGCCCTACATGAGAAAATAAGCCGAAAGCAAATTCCCGAATATTTTACCGATTCGGATATCCGTGTAACACTGGAAGAACTCGCTGCCCGCTTTAATCAGAGTGTTTGGCAGACCGACCGGATCATGAAGACCCTGAATTACTTTTTTATCAAAAATGTACCTGATCAGTTTGGTAAATATTATTTGAGCGATTATGCCCGGCGCGTCGTTAAGCTTATTGAAAATAAACTGGAAAACCCCTATAAGAATTATCCACTCCGGGAGACTTTCCAAAAGTATTTTACGATAAGAACCGGGGAGTTCAAAACTATACACGATTTGGAGATCCGGTTCGGACGTGACTTCGTATCCCCGTATAAAAATGTAATAGAGAACCACCTGGACGGTTTGCAGGACGAACTGCAGGAGGCCCACCATAAACTGAGCGACATCCTCATTTCCGAGCAACTAACAGCAATCCAAATGGTACACCAGTTTGTGCTGGTATTCAACCGTTTTGGAGAACGTGCTGAAGACATTGGCAATGCCATCCATACTAAGGATCGTTTTCTGGTTAACTTACATGAAGAGACCGATAAGTTTTATCAATACATCATGGAATCACAAACACCCGAAAATGATGAGGAGATTGAACAAATCAACAAGCTCCGGGCAGACTGGGCAATTGCCTCGGAAATTTACAATGATCTTTCCTCGTTTTTTGAAAGTGTAGACCAGAAACTGGCTTTGATCCATAAGCAAATACTTTACGCCACTGAAAAGCTTTTGGAATTACAGGAGAACTTTTCTACACGTTCAAATTTTAGACTGGCCATTAAGCGGATCTTAAACAAAACCCTTGACCAGGCGGCTTACGAAAAAGGCGATGTCGCATTTTCAGCAGCATTCCCGCTTAAAAACATACCTAATGACAAGGTGCAGTTTTTCTACCCTGACTATTATTTCTTTATTGTACAAAAGGCGGGGCAGTTGATCGAAATATTACGGGATGAAGCTTACGAACAGGAACAAAAGCAAATAATTGAGAACCAATCGAGGCAAGCAGAGATCATCAACGAATGGCTGCTGAGCGCCCTCGATGAACTCGCCGCCGGAAAGGAGATCTTGCTTGACCATTGGATCAACCGGGTATACAGCTCTGAGAATAGCATTGACCTGGCTTTATATGCCGGCTTTGAATTGGTCCAGCGCACGGTAAACGAAAAAGACTATCAGGTAGATATACAGAATTCGCTCGAAACGCTAACCGATATGAAATTACAATTATGGAAGATACGGATAACAAGCAGGCCGTCGGCTACGCTTTCTTAGAAATCCCGGAAGTAGAGAAATACTTCGCAGATCTGAATACGAAGTTGCTAGCCGGTCGGCACGTACAGAGTGATGATTATTATCTGTTCTTAACGCTCGAAGAATACGGATTGCAATTTGCTTTCTTTTATGAACGGCTGTATAATCTAAAACTAAATTATGGGCTGCATGACGGCGTTAAATATTATTATCTTGACTTTTTTGATGCCGGGAAAGGTAAGGCGATGGACATTTCCCGGTACCGGGCGTTAACCGAACTGCAAACAGTGATCGGCTTAATGCTAATCAATATGTATTATGCTAAATATTTTCAGAATCCGAAGATCATTACCTGGTCGGATATCCGGAAAGAAATCCAATTCGGAGATTTGAAGGAAAAATATCAGAAGATCCTGTTTGATGAGGTCAAAGAGGAGTACATCGGCTCTGAGTGGTCGAACGTAGAAAAGAATTTTAAAAATACCATCAACAGTTTCCACGAGTTAGGTTGGGTAAAAAAACAGTTTCAACAGTCTGAAGAGATAAAATTCGAGATCATGGCCAGCATCCACCGGCTAGCAGAATTGTATAAGGAAGAGATTGATAATTTCGCTGTCTTTACAGAGAAGATCAGTAATTGGAAAGAAGAATGAGGCGCGCAAAAATATACTCCATTTCAACTGTCGGAATCATCAAGCATTATGTCCAAGACTATCTGATGCATGCCGAACGTACTGACTTTGTCGGTGCCAATGGTGTTGGTAAATCTATCATTGCCGACCTGCTGCAACTCTTATTTGTTTATGACAGCAGCATGATCAGGTTCGGAACAGATGGTGTAGATAATAAAGAACGCAGTATTTACACGTTGCCTTACAAACAGCCCCATGCTTACTTTTTTATTAATATTGAGATAAAAGAAAATCAATTCATTACGATCGGCATTATGCTTTCCGCGCGTACTGGTACCAGGATCTTGCCCTTTGTGATCACGACCAACCCGGAATTGAACAGAAGCGTTCCCGAAATAGCCTTATCCGCAGCCCAACTGCTATTTGCCAGGGATTTCATTATTGACCAAGCCATCCCAGATATCAAGACATTAGCGCAACATTTTTATGAAAAAGGCTTATACTTAAAAGTCTACCGGACGAAAGATGAGGTGCGGGATTATTATCAATTTCTCAATGAGAAACATATTACACCCATCAACCTCACCAATGAGGATAACCTGAAAGCATTTGCCAAAGTGATCCAATCTTTTTCAAAGGCGAAGTCACTGGATCTAGGGAATTCCAATAGTATCAAGCAGTTTTTATTTGACGATGCTGACAAAGATTTCGTGGCTGAGTATAACGCCAACAAAGCTGCGCTCGAAAAACTGCTACGACAATACGAAGAACTTTCGTTATTTATTACCGCATTAGAAAAAAAACAGGAACTCTTATTAAAGCTGAAAAAACAGGAAAAAGAAAAGCAGGATGCCCAACTCGTTTACAGGAAAAGTGAATTAGTAGCAGCAGCACTGCAGTTAACAGCCGCGCAGGCAGAATTAAAAACGCAGGAACAGCAATACCAGGTTCAAAAAGAGAATAAGTCCACCTTACAAGATAAAGCCGAAAGATTACCTGCTTTACAGCTCATTATGGATAATTTGTACAATACAGCTGATGAAAATGAAAAGCTGTTGACCTCGTTTGAACAGTTAAATACAGAAATCTCCGAGTTGGAAGACTGTATTGAACAACTGGTGTTTTGGCGCAATGTTCCGCTGTCAGCAGAAACTAGGGCAGCCTTGAAGGCTAATGATATCCACGGAACAGAAGTGGATGATATCATTGAACGGATCGGCTTTGCTTACCCATTTTTACAAAAATATATCGACTGGAAAGGGATTTCTGAAAAATTCGAATCTCAGCAACGGGAACTGGAAGGCCTGGCGCGTCAAACAAATGAAGCAATTAACCAGCATGAAAAATGGATCACCCTTTTGGAGCAATCGGGTGATGCCAGTCTCATCAATTGGGTTTTGAAAAACAGCCGGACTTTGGATAAATATCAGGAAGCCGTTTTACTAAAATTTTTTGATGCGGCTATTCAAAAACCTGACGATCCTCAAGTACAGGATAAGCACGTAGCTGTGCCAAATTTCATAGAAAATCTTGTGATCACCGAAGATACCAACGGATTTTGGCTGACATTAGGCGACCTGCAACAATTTATCACACTGAAAAAAGAAGACCTGAGCCTGCCAGCCAATGAAACAGGTTTGGATCGCGCTAGGCTGATCGCCACTAAACAGGCGTTGATAAGTGAACTAAAACTCCGGTCAACGGAAATCAAAAAAGTCAAAAATGGCTTACCCTATGACCGTTCCATCCTCGATTGTGTATTTGATATCGATTTGGTCGAGTATACCAAACTCAGTCATATTCAGGATGGCCTTTCTTATGTCGCCGACATCGGGGTAAAAATAGCGCAGCTCGAGACGAGCAAAAAGCAATTGGCAGAGCAGTTGATCGAATTAGAAGCCAAAATGACGGGCCGGATAACACCCGGCGAAGGGACGGTACTGGCTGTTCATTTAAAGCATATTAAGTCCGTTCGGATGGGTTGGGTGAAAAAATTGGTTAAATGGGATGGGATCATCCAGGAAAAGCTAAAAGATGCCGAAAAATCGATCACCAATGCGGTTGCCCACATTGCGAAATATCACGAGCAGATCGACTATCTCAGCCAAGAGTTTGAGAAACTCAACCAAGACTATTTTGCTGAGTACGCAGTAAATTTATTGTTGGACGAGCTAACGGTTAGCCACATCAAACCCGAAGAAGCGCAAGAGGACTACCGGCGAAAACGAGCCGACTACGAACGAACTTATATTGAAGCGGTTAATAGTTTTGAAGAGACCCGGGACAAGCGGAATAGTAGCATCAACATGGAACAGGGTAATCGTTCTTACGGATTTGTACCGTTGGAGGAAGCTTTGTTGGGTTCTCAGATCAGACATACTGATCAGATCGGCGCAGCCCTTCAAAAAGCAAATTTATCTCTATTGACCATTGCCGATAACGTGCGAGATCAAATGGGGAAGATATTTAACCACACTATTCGCAGCTACCGCAAATACGAAGAAATCGTCAAATCGATCAATTCTTTCTTCAAATTGCGCAAAATCAGTAATAGGTTCGTGTTCAAGATAGAATTCACTGAAAATAAGACCCTGAAGATTGAATATCTTCAAAATTTAGGATTTGAACTAAATAGCGCCTATAAGCGTAACGAAATTCCATTTGGCTATCCGGTGAGTGAGTTTATTGAACAGTTTTTTAAAAAGATCGCCAAATTACCCGGTGTGGTTAAAGTCAACGACCTGCTTAATCCGAAGACCTATTTTGATTTACGAGTACGATTGACCAATGAACAGCAAGGACACACATCCGGCAGTACAGGCGAGACTTATTCGGCCATTGCCCTGCTCGGCATAGCCCGCTTGTCGCTCGTCGAAACGGATGACCAGGGTGGTCTGAGATTCATCATTCTAGAAGAAACCGGCAGCTTAGATAATATCAATTTCAGCACGTTTCCGGCAGTAGCTAAAGAATACGGTTATCAGATCATTACCATGGCTCCCCGGCCATTTGGCATCACTCTATCTGAAGAATGGTATCTTCATTACCTGATCAAGGGAAAGGTCGATGAGGACATCAATCATTTTCCAACAGCAAGTTTCTTTTATACTCAGGATAAAAACATTGATCTCAAGCACTATTTAAAAAAGCAAAAAGCAAATGAACTGGATTGAACATCGTGCTTTATATGAACTTTATGCGACTGGTTCAGTTAAGATCAATAAGACCATTGAAAAAAGCGCAGAGATCATTTTTCTGAACCGCTCCTTAGGATTGTTGCAGCAAAAGGGTAATAATCTAATAGCCGCCGATGGTTTCCTCAGGGTCTATGAAACCAAATTCAAAGATCGTTATCTTACTTACCGGCACTTTTTACAAACGCAGGAGTTACTCAAGTTACAAACGCGGTTTGAAGAAAATGATATCCAAATATTGATGAATATTAACGACCGCATGCTTAGCGGCGAGCTGTCGGAACTCCGTCAACAGATCATCGACTATGACGAATCCCTTCGCGGGGTTTCCTTGATGTTTTTTAAAAACGAGAAGTATTTGCTGGACAAGCCAAGCCTTATTGACGCGTTAAAAAAAATGCTGAATGTCGAAGCGTTCTCCAACGAAAAAGATCAGCAATATATGTACCGCCTGGAATGTGATGAACCGCAGCGGATCGTTCTTTGCGAAAACCTGGATTTTTTGACCAAGCCCAACAAACCCCGTAAACATCATATTGAACTCTGGTACGCCGGCGGCAAAAACGTGGCCAAGCTACATTATGCCAAAGACCGCGATCTTCCCATCTATTATTCCTGTGATTGGGACTATGACGGCCTGTTCATCATATACCCATTGGTCAAACAAAAGATACCAAATATTACTTTACTATTGCCGAACGGAATGCCCAAAAGCATCTCAGAAACAGAACACCGAAGTCTATGGCAAAACAAGACCAAGCGGGATGAACTGGCAGACACCGGTACCTTTAACACAGAGGAACTCAGCCTTATCGATACACTGATATCGCAAGACCAATGGATCATCGAAGAATCCAATGATCTGGTCACCATGTTGAACTTAAGCTAATAATAGCCCCCCAAGCCAAGTGGGAGCACTGAAAAAGGAAGACACCTTTAAGGGGTACTATTTCGAGTAAAAAGCCGTTTTCTACATTGAAATTTTAGCATGTTAGAAACGCAGTTTTTGCTAAAGATATTTCGAACCAACTCGACCGCTCATAATCTTCTGCTTCTTTTAAACGGTTAATAAGTTTTTCGCCTGAAAATTTCATTTTAAATAAATAAGCGATAATCTCCTTGTGCCACGCTACATGGCGATATTAACGACCAACGATAGATAACTATTTATTATCCATTATAGACATTACAGGAGTAAGTGAAGTATTTATTATTGCGTGTAAGGCCAAATAAATAATCACTTTAATTCAGTGTGTGTTATCAAGCCTTTTTGACGTAGCCATTCAAATGATTTGGTAATCTCATCTTCGGAAAACCGCTTTTTGCTTTCCGCCCAGTTATAAAACAGGTCAATCAATGAAAAACGATTGATAATAGCGTTCTTGTTTTTTAGTTCGAGGTAACAGGCGAAAACAGTCGTTGCCAGTTCGGTAAATTCTGTTTTCTGTTTCCTGAATAACTCTATGATATATTGTATCTTATCATTCACCTCACCAAAGTAGTTATTATAATAGCCTTTATATGTTTCATGTTTTTCAAGCGGCACAAACTTATACCGGGTGTAATTGTCAGTCTTGGATTGTTCTATTGCAAACCATTTCTGTTTCCGGAACTCTTTGCCAATTGAGTGCATGAATTTGTTATCGAAAGGTCCTGCCGCCTTTTTATCATAGCGCTCCGTTAACCCCATTTCGGCTACGTGTTCGCACAGGTAAACAAGTTTCTGAAATTTTACCTTCCCCAATGAGGGCTCATTATATAAACTTTCTACGATCTCCGCAGCCAAAACCACTCTTTTAAAATAAGTTTGACTGTCCTTTTCCTTCAACGACTTTTCATATGCTTGTAAACTTGTCAGTTCCTGATGCTCTTGTATTGACGATGGCGCAATGAGTCCTGCCAACATTAAGCCTTTTTCAAAATCTTCAAAAGAGAATTTTCTATTCATTTCAGTTTTCATTGAACTCGTTGATAGCATATTTGATCTTCTCTATCGCACGCTCACGAATCTTCCTTAATGTATCCTTCTTAACATTTAACTGTCCACATAATTGTTCGGTAATGTCATCTGGTAAGTATTTCTGAAATTTTTTATGTTCTATGTCTGCTAAGATCACGGCCTGTTCTTTTTTATTTAGCTTATTAAATATAAAAAGGGCGAAATCCTTTTTGTCTTTGAGGTCAATCCCGCTGAAGTTATCATATGATGATTCAAGAATATCATCAAAATAGGTTCTATGCGGAATAGGTTTCTTTTTATTTTCGTTATGGTGATCGTTAAATAAACTGAAGGAAATACGTTTAAGATATACGATGATCGCATCATGTTGATCTGGTAGCTTGATTTGGTCTGTTTTAAAGGATTTATAGTGTCGAACTCTCGCAAAGGTTTCATGCGCAATTTGCTTTCCAATATGGGTTTCGAGATTTCTTTTTTTGCAAGCATCAGCACAGTGCGTTGTTAGCTCCTTAATAAACCGTTTGACAAATTCTTTATACAATTCGCTGTCATCATCACTTGAACATAGTTGTTCAAGCAATGCCACATCAGTCAAATGAATCAGTGTAGGTCTAAGGTTCAATAGGTATTATATTTATTACTGTGAAGCGTGACATGGATTTAAAAATTCGAATGTCACGCTTCACAGTATTTAGGTTAAGCACTAACAGTGTAAATATATTATTTCGGATTCATAAAAAACAAAACAGTAAATCATGGCCACAGATAAAAATAAACATCTGAATGACGTGCTTACTTCTCATAAAGTAAGCAAGGAACAAGACCTGTTAGATAAGCATAAGCGGAAGCGGGACGAGATATGTGACGCATTAGTAGAAAAATATGGCGCGGATATTTATTCTCCGTTTAACTCTGGTTCATTTGCGAAGAATACCGCAGTGAATAAAAAATTTGATTTTGATCTGATGGCGCCATTCAAAAGAAATGCTTTCAGTACACTTGAGAATATGTTTAATGATGTGTATGATTTTTTATTGGAAAAATACAGCAGTTCAGCGCACGTCCGGAAACAAAAAGTATCTATAGGCATTGAATTTTTTGCCGATGATAAAGGGGATATTGTCAAAATTGACGTGGTGCCCGGTAGAGAATTGAACCAAGATCAATACAAAGAAGATGATAAACTCAATTTGTACGTGTATTCACAGTTCGGTAAGTTACAAAGTGGAAGTGACTATATCCGCAGTAATATAAAGGCACAGGTCCAAAATATTAAGGATAACGCAGATAGGGCCAATCTACGTCAGAAAGTTCGATTGTTGAAAGTATGGAAGCTTTACAATAACAAGACACCAAAATCTTTCTTCCTGGAACTCATAACCATCAAGGCATTCGATAAACTGGAAATATCAGGCGGATTATGGGACAGGTTAAAATCTGTTATTGAGTACATTAGGGATAACGTAACAACGGTTTCGTTACCAGACCCTGGTAATAGTAATAATGAGGTCGCTGATTCAATGTCGGACTACGAAAAATCAGCGTTGAGCGATGACATGCGAAACATGATAAACCGAATTGAGGAGAATAGCGATTATATAAAGATTTATTTTCCACTTAATGACAAATTTCCCGTTGAAGACACCAGTAACAACAAATATGACGAACGTAAGGTTGCTCCGTCTATTCCGCCTCCAACACGATTCGGTTAATGGAAGATAGAGTTAATAATATTACCGATGCATTTTCAAAGGTTGAGTACGTAAAAGTTACTCGGCCTTTTGTGCTGGATGGCGAAATCGTAAAGGGTGCTATTGAAATAAACGCCGAACCGACATTCTTAACTTTTGAGCTCGAAATATATCCGCCTTATCCTTTCCAATACCACGATGTTGAAACTATACGGTTTATCAATAAAGATTTGATCATATATGACCATGTCAACGGTGACGGTTCTATTTGTGTCCACACCCTGCATAGCCCTCATCTCGCCACTAAGGTTGAACTTGATTTAAATTCATTAAGACAATGGATTGTCAAATACTTTATTAATAAGATAAAGGATAGTCACTATGAACATATTGTCGTTTCTCCCAGCGGAACTGGAAAGAATCAGGCCCTTTGGTTTACTGAAGTTAATTACAAATTTAAAAGAGGTGAATTTGGCCAGTTTCATTTTTCAATCTTGAATACCGGATTAATAAAGGAGCAGGCAGTTCAAACTTTTATATTGCAGGAATTTAAAATTAAGGGCCAAAAACTAGAATGTCTATGGAACGACAGCTATAAAAAATTGGATCGTTTTGCCGGAATTTTCCTCTTTATCGGGGATGCTCCCGTTGAAAACCGTCGGTTTGCTGTACAAAGCTGGCACGATCTGGAACCGTTTGTAGATCAGTCGTTTTTAAAATACCTGTATGAGTTTGAGGTAAACCTAAAGAAGAATACTTCGAAAGGTGTTGAACTGAAGTTGATCATCGGTTATAACATTGATAACGACGAAATCCACTGGCAATGTATCAACTTCTCTGCCGATAGCTTTCCAAATTATGTCGAAAAGACTGGTCCAAAAACTTATCAGGGCGGCTTCCTTGATCAATCAATAGATTGGATGCATTCTAAAAATTGCTCACCTAAATACTTCTTCGGTCGCGGCGCACTATCAAAAAGACTTACCGAGAGCAAAATACTGGTGGTAGGTATCGGAGCAATCGGCAGTATGTTATGCAATACACTTGTCCGTGGTGGTTGCCTGAAATTATTTATTAACGATCACGATGTTAAGGAGCCGGATAACGTTTGCCGTTCAGAATATCAGTTTTCAAACGGAATGGTTTCGAAAGTTTATGAACTTAGAAATCAGTTATCGCTGATATCGCCATTCGTTGAAATTATGGGAAACGAGGAACTGACCGATATAATCAAACGATTTAGATCTGATGCCAATTGGCAGGCGACTCTTGAAGAAGCGCTTAACCAAGTTGATTATATTTTTGACTGCACAACCGATAATGATCTAGCTTATATTTTTAGCCAATTAAATATAAAATCGGAGGTAATCAATATTTCGATCACCAACCATGCGAAAGAATTGGTATGCGTCTTTAAACATGATCAATATAAATGGCTCATGGAGATTTTTAAAGAACTCAAAAACGATACGGTAGATTTATATAATCCGACCGGATGTTGGAGCCCTACTTTTAAGGCCAGCTATAACGACATTGCGGTTCTAGTGCAATTCGCGGTCAAACAAATCAATCTAAATCTGGACAAAGACCAGCCATTAAGGAATTTTTACCTTTCAACATCGGATGACAGTGGCTTTGAAATCAAATTGAATCAATTTTGAAACTAAGAAATGAAGAAATAGGGCTGTTTTTGGAAATATCGGATGATCTGCTGCGCACCATCCGGGAGTCTGGATTATTGCATTATCCCAAAGAATTCGGAGGTATACTCATAGGGAACTACTCCACCGATAAGAAAATAGTTAATGTAATTGATACCCTGTTACCCACTTCTTATAAATCTTCAAAGTTTAGTTTTGAAAGAGGTTCTGAAGGGTTAAAAGAACAACTTGAGACGTTATTTAATGGTGCGCCTTCGCTTATTTATGTTGGCGAATGGCACACACATCCGGATGCCCAGCCATTACCTAGCGGAACTGATATTATGGGACTAACTGGTATCGCAAAACATAGAGACGTGAATATTACAAGTCCTATATTGTTGATAGTCGGCCTAACACCAGCGAGTATGGAATTAGGATTTTACGTTTACTTTAAAGATAAAATTTATAGATATGAGACTTACTAAAGCAATAATTACAATAACCTTAATTATGTTATTTCCTGTCATTGGAATTGGTAAGCCAATGCAACCTACTGGATCGAAATCGGATGTACGCCTTGAACAAGTGGAAAAAAGAGTCCAACAGCTCGAAAACTATAAAAGCAACATAGATAATGTTTCAAAAGTTCAGAGTGAAAACCTCAAGAAGTATGTTGACGACGAGATAAAAAAGGGCATGGATAAAGTTGATGATGCTAAAACGATGATTACGTGGGTGTTATTTTTGGGATTACCAGCTACAATCACAGCTATCATATTGGCATATCTTTCAGCGATTAAAAGAGCTAAGAAATTCGTCATCGATAAAATTGAAACAATTGTTGAAGGGAAACGCGAAGAAATAATTCGATTGATTGAAACTGAAGCCTTTGATACAAAATTGAGGAATCTCAAACAATTGCTGGTCATTAGTGGCGACGAAGAATCCGAAGAAAGCCTAAAAAAATTTATGACAAAACTCAAGTTCAAAAATGTTAAATACCGCCGAGCAGGTTCATTTGAAAACATTCCTGAGCATGATCTAATGATTTTTAATACCCCCGACGGAAATCTTACTCAGGAAACAATAGATCAATTTATGCGGAACACTGAGGATGAGGATACGTGCTATGTGGCATATACAACCAAACAACTTAATCGCGATCCAAGGCTGAATTTTTCCAATTCAAGATATACATTGTACCATAGCATATTATCGACTTTGAAATTCGCCGAAATAGCTCGATTAGAGAATTGATTTATTTATACAAGATATATTCCAGTTACTATTTTAAAAACCTGAGTCATAAAAATGAAAGGATACTTTGGCCCGGGCGTTACTTGTATATATCTTGACCAATTTGCCACAAGCAATCTTTTAGACACCCCGGCTAATAAGACGTGGGAAGAAATGACTAAACTGTTGCAGGCAAAGTCGGCCGCAGGCCGCATAATTTGTCCGGTGCCGCCTGAACACTTCTTGGAATCTGCCAACAAAAAACATGAAAATGCAATGGCGATGGATAAACGTTTTGCGGCACTTGCGAGAGGGTTGGCATTTAAACCTGAAGCCTTTGTGACTGCCGAACATATCATTTCGCTTCTGCGTAATACACCACTTGACCAGAATACCTTTTGTGATCGGCTGGCACGCCCTGACACGCTCACAAATAATAAAATATATGATGATTTTAAGGCAAGACACACTTTGCTAAACAGTCAAGTGACAGAAATTACCGCGGGACAAAATGAGATACGCAAGATTACAGCTCAAAAGCGATTTTCACCTGCCACAATGGCCCCGTTTGTCCAATTCATCAAAGCTCGAGAGATCAAACCATTCATTGATTTGCTGGATGAAGTGATTGGCAAAGGTGGTTTTGTTAGTAAGGGGGTGAAATTTGCAACACGTGAAGTTATCCATTGGGCTGATTATGTGATGCAAATATTAATGGCACATCACCAGTTAGGAATTTGGGAAGCCGTTTTTCTGAAGGATATCATCACCCGTACAGGGTTTGACCGCATCCCATCCCTCGATATTCGAGTAAGTTTAACGGCAAATTTAGCTGTTGAGCATAAGAAGGAAACCGTTAATGATCAGATCGACATTATGCGGCTTGCAACAGGCTTGCCACCCGCCGATCTATTATTTACTGACCGGCAGCGGAAGTTTGAATTACAACAGACCGGTCTTGCAGAAAAGTATAAAACGAAAGTTTTTTGTGGTGTCAAAGAAGATTTGGAAGTTTTTTATCAGGCTCTTTTGGAAGTTTAAACGTTTGTATTTTATTGTTTCCACTCATTCTCTAATATTTGAGCATCTGTTTAAAGCCTATTGAACTATATTGGTTAAAAATTTCAATGGCCTCGAACACAAACAAATCAATCTTCCGCAGTTTGAATCAGCAGCAATGTAAAGATACTTTCGAACTGATTAGACAAAATGCGCGGAGACACTTTTCAGCAGCGCAATCACTTTCTTCACAATCAGATTTTTCTAATGGTGTGGCACATCTTATTCTTGGAACCGAAGAATTAATAAAATCAGCTATGCTTATGCTTCAAGGATTTGGCTTCCCTGTAAGGAATATCCGGAATTACGATAAGCTGTTTTATAATCACAATGCCAGGCATAAGCTATTAAAAGAATACTATTCTGTATATCTATTTGTTTTCAATATTGTTGAAAAAAGCCGTCGAAAATAAACGGACAAACAAGAGCCCAGTATTGGTCACATTTAGTCCTACATGGCATACGTGCAGCGAAAGAGGGGCTAGACAATTATGAATGGTGGACCAATGCAGATAAATTAAAACAAAAGTGTTTCTATGTGGACTACACAGAGGATGGTCTTGCAGATCCTCAGCAAGTCAATGAAAAAGATTGGGACGATGCTTATCGATTTGTAAGTAAATTTGCCGTTGATTTGAACGAAATGATGATTAAAATAGGAAATGCGCCATCGAACAAATTAAAAGAATATATCGCCGATTTTGAAAATGCCGAATTAGTTGATCTTTTTTCGGAGAGCATTAACCGTTGAATCATTATTTAACCACGTATGTTTCTAAACATGCGCTTGTAGTTTCAAGGTCTCCTACCGAATAATATGACAATTCTAATTGCTTTAAAATGCCTTTTTTTTTGCTTTACTATCTACCCCTTGAAGCACCAGCCTCAGTAACCATATAGCATGGCCTGGTTTCTCCTGCATTGCTTTTTTATCTAACTGCAGGTCCACTTCACGACCGACTATCATAAGTTTAATTCCGAAAAACATAAAAAGACAAGACCATGAGATATTTATGAATGAATACTCGTTATCTTGACTATATTTAGGTAAATAAAGGATAACTGAACATTATCAAATGAATTCATGATGTAAGTTCCGACAACTTGAAAGATTACGATAAAAACAGATCGTTGCATAGACACAACGATCTGTTTAATTAAGACGTTTCCATAATTAGGCTAATTGCAGCTTTTCTTTAAGCAAATTCATATCCTCACTAATTTTAAGATCAACTATCTTGGCATAATGTTGCGTTTGTTTTAAAGATTTATGGCCCAACATTTTAGACACCGTTTCAATAGGCACACCATTAGTAAGTGTAACAGTAGTAGCAAACGTATGCCTTGCAATGTGAAAAGTTAGTTTCTTTCTTATCCCACATAAATCAGCGATTTCCTTTAGATAAGAATTCATTTTTTGATTCGTCAATACCGGTAGTACAATGCCTTTGCTAACACAATTTGGATGATCTTGGTACTTATTAAGAATTGCTACTGCAGGGGGAAGTAACGGGAGCCTTGTACTTGAATTGGTTTTTTGCCTCGTTGTGGTAATCCACCTACCGCCGTCTATGCCGGTCACTATATTTGTATTACGTAACTGGTAAGCATCAATATAAGCTAAGCCGGTGTAACAACTAAACAAAAATATTTCGCGGACATTATCAAGTCTTTCGATATCAAATTTCTTATTGGTGATTCTGATCAACTCTTCTTTTGTTAAAGCAACAGGGATTACTTCCTTTCGCTTACTTTTAAAGCCAAGGAATGGGTCAGTGGTTAGCAACCCTTTTTTCATACATTCAAGAACAATTTTCTTGAAATTACCTAAGTACTTTATAGCCGCGTTGTGACCGCATTTTCTTTCAATTTTAAGCCAGACGACAAATTGTGAGACAAACTCATAATTTAAATCTTTAATCTCTAAATCATTCGTCTCATACTTCCATTTAATATAGTTGCTTAAATGCGTGCAGGCTGTCGTGTAACGCATCAAAGTGGCCGGCGCGAACTCTTGACCTACCAAGGCTTTCATCTGCTTATTATGCTCCTGGAACGCTTCCAGAATGAAATGCTTCTTTTCTCTCTTGCCTGTAAGAATGTTTTTAATTTTTTCGGCAGTGACCTGCTTACCTTCATCAATTAGATTTCTTTGTATCTGATGGACTTTGTTGGAAATAGTATCTAGATACCGGTTTAATTCGATGGCTTCTTCTTTGATTTCCGCTGCTCTTCCTGTTCTTGAATTCCATTCATTGGGAATCCATTGTCGTTTAATGGATACTTCCCGGCGCTCGCCGTCTACTGTGATACGAAGATATACATACCATCTTTGTTCTTTCTGATTTTTTGCCTGCTTTAAATAATAAAACAAGCCGAAGCTTCTTTCTAACATAAATAATTTAAAAAATTTCGCCAAAGCTATAAGCGATATTTTAAATCAAAAGATAGCGGATTAAAAGAGGGGTATGTCTGAAAAATCTATTGCCATAACAACCTTACATCAATAACTAACGAGGCTTTTTTTATAAAAGAGCACCAACAATAACATCATCTCATTTTCAATTAATTACGGCAAAAAGCGTCTTTTTCCAGAAAAAAAGACGCAACGAAAGACGCAATGAGAGGTGGTGTGTTTTTGATAATTTTCAACGAACCGAAATTGAAAAACCGCTTAATTTCGCTAATTAGGCGGTTTTTCAATTTTAAAAAGGAAGGTTCGTGTCTTTTAGAGACAATAAAAAAAGCCCTGTAAATCGTTGACTTACAGGGCTTTATAAAATTTAGCGGAATGGACGGGACTCGAACCCGCGACCCCATGCGTGACAGGCATGTATTCTAACCAGCTGAACTACCACTCCGTTTGGGACTGCAAATATACGCTTCGTTTTTTATTTCACAATTTTTTTTTCAAAAATATCATTTTATCCTTTTTTCGGCTTTGTGGCCGTCAAAAACACAGTTTTTAAAAAATTAACTTAAATTCGTTTCCCGATACCCAATTATTAACCACGTCATCGCACATCTAATTTTATACCCATGCTGCTTTTAGGCATCGATATTGGTACGTCTTCTGTAAAGGTTAGCATTGTTGATGCTCATAACCAAAGCGTTATCGCTTCTGCCCAATATCCCGATATCGAAGCGCCAATCATTGCGCTACAATCCGGCTGGGCCGAACAATCGCCCGATGACTGGTGGCAGCAAACCCAACAAGCCCTGGCCTGCTGCCATAAAACCGGCAAATACAACCCAAAAGATATAGCCGCAATTGGTATAGCTTATCAGATGCACGGATTGGTTTTGGTGGATAAAAACCAAAACTTACTCCGAAACAGCATTATCTGGTGCGATAGTCGCGCGGTAGCCTTGGGCGAACGTGCATTTGAAACCATTGGCAAACAGCAATGCCTAACGCATATGCTTAATTCGCCGGGTAACTTTACCGCCGCCAAGCTGGCTTGGGTAAAACAAAATGAGCCTGATACTTACGATAGGATAGACAAAGTGATGCTTCCGGGCGATTACATTGCGCTTAAGCTTACCGGAGAGGCTACTACATCGCCATCGGCTTTGTCTGAAGGTATCTTTTACGATTTTCAAGAGAACGGTATCTCAAGCGATGTGCTAAACCATTTTGGGTTTGAAAAAAAGTTTTTCCCAGAGATAAAACCCGTATTTGCAGATCATGGTCGAGTATCAAAACAAGCCGCAGATCTGCTGGGTATAACCCCAGGTATACCGGTTGCCTACAAAGCGGGCGACCAGCCCAACAACGCCTTATCATTAAATGTGCTTAACCCGGGCGAGGTGGCGGCCAACGCAGGTACCTCCGGCGTTATTTATGGCGTTAGCGACCAATTAAAGGCCGATAAACAATCGAGGGTAAACACCTTTGCGCATGTCAATCATCAAGATGATGAAAAGCGTTTGGGCGTACTACTTTGTATTAATGGCACCGGCAGTTTTTTTCGTTGGATAAAAAACATGTTCGGCCAGTCATTCTCATACCAGCAAATGAATGCCGAAGCTGCAAAAAGCCCGGTAGGCAGTAAAGGGTTGCTCATGCTCCCGTTTGGCAACGGTGCCGAGCGCATGCTGAACAACAAACAGATAGGTGCGCATATACAGTATATAGACCTTAACCTTCATACGCCTGCAGATATTTTCAGAGCGGCACAGGAGGGTATAGCTTGTGCATTTAGGTATGGTTTTGATATCATGCGTGCAACAGGGATGAACCCAACTGTGATACGTGCAGGTAAAGCCAATATGTTTTTGAGCGATATTTTCACACAATCGTTTGTTGATGCTACCGGCGTACCGGTTGAGCTTTATGAAAATGACGGCAGCCTGGGCGCCGCCTTAGGTGCAGGTATCGGTGCGGGCATATTCGCCAGCCCTAAAGAAGCTTTCGGCGCTCAAAAGAAGCTTGCTACGATAGAACCACAAAATACACAAGGTATGGAGAAAGTTTACCAACATTGGAAAAGCCAGCTCAAAACCCATTTAGATAAAATTTAACATTTAATAACCACAAACATCGATATGAAAGTAGTAACAGGTAATAAAGAATATTTTAAAGGCATCAGCCAGGTCAAATACGAAGGAGTCGAAAGCCATAACCCATTGGCATTCCGCTGGTATGATGAGAACCGGATAATCGCCGGCAAAACCATGAAAGAGCATTTGCGTTTTGCCTGCGCTTACTGGCATTCATTCTGCGGCAACGGTGCCGACCCGTTTGGCGCACCTACACATCAATTTCCTTGGGATGTAAATAGTGATGCCGTTGCGCGTGCGAAAGATAAAATGGATGCAGCCTTTGAGTTCATCACCAAAATGAACCTGCCTTACTACTGTTTCCACGATGTGGATGTGGTTGATTTTACAAACGACGTAAACGAGAACGAACGCCGCCTGCAGGCGATGGTTGAATATGCCAAACAAAAACAAGCCGAAAGTGGCGTAAAATTACTTTGGGGCACATCAAACCTGTTCAGCAACAGCAGGTATATGAACGGCGCGGCTACCAATCCTGATTTTCATGTGCTTACGCATGCAGGCGCACAGGTTAAGGCAGCTATTGATGCAACCATCGCACTTGGCGGCGAAAATTACGTTTTCTGGGGAGGCCGTGAAGGTTATATGTCGCTGTTGAATACCGATATGGGCCGCGAGCAGGACCATCTTGCCCGTTTCCTGCATACGGCTAAAGATTATGCACGTAAACAAGGCTTTAAAGGCACTTTCTTTATCGAGCCTAAACCTTGCGAGCCAACCAAACATCAGTATGACTATGATGCAGCAACCGTATTAAGTTTCCTGCGCAAATACGACTTACTAAATGATTTTAAATTAAACCTTGAGGTTAACCATGCAACCCTTGCAGGCCATACCTTCCAGCATGAGTTGCAGGTGGCTGCTGATGCCGGTTTATTAGGCTCTATTGACGCCAACCGCGGTGACATGCAAAACGGCTGGGATACAGATCAGTTCCCTAATGATATTACTGAAGTTACCGAATACATGCTCATCATTCTGCAAGCAGGTGGTTTTGCAGGTGGCGGTATCAACTTTGATGCTAAGATCCGCCGCAATTCTACTGATCCAGCAGACCTGTTCTATGCTCACATTGGTGGTATGGATATCTTCGCGCGCGCTTTGGTAACGGCCGATAACATTTTGCAGAATTCAGATTATAAAAAGGTACGGCAGGAAAGATACTCATCTTTTGACAGTGGCAAAGGCAAAGATTTTGAGGCCGGAAAGCTATCATTGGAAGACCTGCGCCAGTTTGCCATAGATAACGGCGAGCCTGCAGTAATAAGCGGTAAACAGGAGTATTTGGAGAACCTGATAAACCGTTACATTTAATAACCAACAAAAACCAAACTATAGATGAAGACCTTATCAAACGGCGATTACATTGTATTCCTGATATACTTTGTGGTGGTGGCCGCTTACGGCTATTGGATATATAAGCGCAAGCACAATGCCGATGCCACCTCAAAAGATTACTTTTTAGCCGAGGGTTCTCTTACTTGGTGGGCTATCGGCGCATCGCTTATTGCTTCTAACATCTCTGCCGAGCAATTCATAGGCACCAGTGGATCCGCCTTTAAGATGGGGCTTGCTATCTCTACCTACGAGTGGATGGCTGCTGCTACGTTAATAGTGGTAGCCATATTTTTTATCCCGATATATCTGCGCAATAAGATATTTACCATGCCCCAATTCCTGCACCAACGCTATAACGGCACGGTTGCTATGGTAATGGCTATCTTCTGGCTGTTATTATATATCGTGGTAAACCTCATGTCTATCCTTTATCTGGGGGCATTAGCTATAAGCGGCATATCGGGCATCAACATCATCTGGTGTATCATCGCGCTGGCGGTATTCGCGGTTATCATCACGCTTGGGGGTATGAAGGTGATCGGTTATACGGATGTGATCCAAGTATTTGTACTCATCCTCGGCGGCTTGGTAGCTACTTACCTGGCGCTTAACCTTATCAGCGAAAAATCGGGAACTACCGGCATGTTAAATGGCCTCAACATCATGCGTGCGGAGGCCAGTGATCACTTCCACATGATATTTGATAAGAGCAGCCCTAACTACATGGATATGCCGGGCTTATCCGTTTTAATAGGTGGCATGATCATCGTTAACCTTAATTATTGGGGCTGTAACCAATATATTACGCAGAGGGCTTTAGGCGCCAATCTCAAGACAGCAAGGGGAGGTATCTTATTCGCGGCATTTTTAAAATTACTGATGCCGATCATCGTAGTGCTGCCGGGTATTGCTGTTTACCTGCTTTATCAAAAAGGCATGTTCCACCAGGAGATGTTAAGCTCATCAGGCGTTAATGACCCAAACAAGGCTTACCCATCACTTTTAAACCTGTTACCTACCGGCTTAAAGGGCTTATCATTTGCTGCGCTTACAGCGGCAATTGTGGCCTCTTTAGCGGGCAAGGCTAACAGTATCGCTACCATCTTCACACTTGATATTTACAAGAAAGCCATTAACCCTGCTGCTAATGACAGGCAGTTGGTTAACCTCGGTAAAATATCTGTTGCTGTAGCAATGGGTTTAGGTGTGGTTATGTCATTACTCATAGGCGAGCAATTGATGGGCGAGGGTAAACAAGGCTTCCAGTATATACAGGAATATACAGGCTTTGTGTCACCGGGTATATTTGCCATGTTCATCCTCGGTTTCTTTTGGAAAAAAGCTACCTCAAACGCGGCATTGTTTGCTACCATAGGGGGCTTTGTTTTCTCCTGCATTTTCAAATTTTTACCTCAGATAGCAGATCTTTCTTTCCTGGCACCTTACGGCTTTTCAAAAGACAATGGCAAAGGGGTTTATGAAATCCCTTTTATAGACAGGATGGGGTTTGTGTTTATTTTGTGCGTAATGGGTATGTATATTATTTCGAAAATAGACCAGGCAAAAGGTGTTAAAACCAACGGTCTGGAGGTTGATGCCTCTATGTTTAAAACCTCACGTGCCTTTACAGCTGGTGCCATTATTGTGGGCGGTATTATTGTAGCGCTGTACTCCTTCTTCTGGTAGTTTCACTCTTTATAAAAGCCAAAAGGCGGCCCTAAATTAATTAGGCCGCCTTTTTTTATTCATCTTATCCAAGAAGCTGCGTTTTATGACGACATAAACTTTTAGATAAGGAAATACAAGTACTGATACTTCTGTTGTGTGCTGAATATCATGGGTTATGGTTCCTGTAGGCCCATATAAACCCGGCAGAAACGGTAGTCAAAGAAATTTATTTTACTCCGAAGCAGTTTTTTTGAAACTTAATAAAAACCGCCGCCGTACAAAACACTCACACAAAAAAATTCACACAATTACTTAGACACTTACAATAACACATGAAAAAACCAAAACTATTACTTACAGCTATAGCTTTATGCTTTTTGAGTTTAGGGGCATGTAAAAAATCTACTACCCCCGGGCCTCAGGGTCCAAAGGGCGATACCGGAGCCACCGGCGCTACCGGTCCACAAGGGCCACAAGGCCCACAGGGAGCAACAGGCGCCACCGGAGCAACGGGTGCTACCGGCGCTACTGGCCCACAAGGACCACAAGGAGCTAAAGGTGACACAGGTGCCGCGGGCGCTAATGGCGCTACGGGCGCTAATGGAGCCACTGGCGCTACCGGGCCACAAGGCCCACAGGGGCCGCAAGGGCCTAAAGGTGATACAGGAGCCACTGGCGCAACTGGCGCAACTGGCGCTACCGGTGCCGCGGGTGCCGACGGAAAAGATGGCAAGGACGGCAATGCCAATGTCCAAAGCTTTGTACTTACCAATCAGGGGGTAACTTTAACCGGCTTTACCAGGCTAAACGTTCCGGCTATTACACAGGACATTGTTGACAAAGGCCTTGTATTGGTATATTTCAGAGTAACAGGGCAAACTACCAACTATTTCTCATTGCCTTACAACGAAAGCGACCGCTCCATTAGTGTTTCAAACTATGGTGTAGGATATGTAGATATCAAAGCTAACTTCACTGCCGCATCGGGGCTCGATTTCCGCGTAGTAGTTATCCCGGGTACCTCTTTAAGTACGTTATCAGTTACCCATCCGGGGCTTAATGTGCGCAACTTCAGCCAGGTGGCTTCAGTATTCGGATTAAGCAATTAGTATATATAAAAACCAACATTAATAAATCGTCATAACCCCGCAATAGCGGGGTTTTTTGTTGCTGTTTGTAACAATCCTATGTATGAAATATTATAATATGTAACAATGATATGATTTTTAAAATTTTGATATCAATAAAATGAACATTTGCACGGAAAATGTTATTTGCCTTTTAGTTACCTCTACATACAATTTCTATGAAATACATTTATTTAATATGGGTACTGGTTTGCGTATCAGTATTTAACGCCAATGCGCAAAGCGGAAGGCTACTAAGTGGTTCGGTTGTAGACTCTACCAAACTTAGCCTGCCCGGAAGTAGCGTTAAATATAAAAACGAACTGGGCGATAGCTCAGTTACCAGCACAGATGTAAACGGAAAGTTTAACTTTCAGGGCGTGAAAGGCACCAAAATAACACTTACTGTAAGCTCCATTGGTTTCGATGGCTTAATAAAACACTATACATTACAGCCTGGCACTAATCCTGTTACGCTTGACCCCATAGTACTAAAATCAGCAACAAGGCAATTGGGTGCAGTAACCATTGTTGGCGTTAACCCGGTTGTGTTTAAAGAAGATACCGTACAATATAGCGTAAGCGCCTACAAAGTGCGGGAGAACGCTCCTGTGGAGGATGTGCTGAAGAAAATACCGGGTATTGATGTGGATAAAGATGGCAATGTTACCGCACAGGGTAAACAGGTAACCAAAGTACGTGTAAACGGCAAGGACTTTTTTGGCGGAGATGTACAAAGCGCAACCAAAAACCTGCCAGCCGATGTAATTGAAAGCGTACAGGTAATTGATGATTACGGCGACCAGGCAAACCTCACCGGCATTAAAACTGGTGAACCCAACAAGATACTGAACTTTACTATACGCAAGGATAAGAACTATGGCTACTTTGGCCAGGCTACCGCAGGCGATGGCCGCGACCTTTTGCCCAAACAAGCCGATGCCGATATAGAAAACAACAACAGGTATATCGGGCTGCTCAATTTCTTTAAATTTAAGGGCGACCAGCAAATATCAGTTCTGGGTAGCATTAACAATACCAACGTTAATACGTTTAGTTATGGCTCGCCTACAAGTAGCGGCGGTGGTGGTGGCGGCTTTGGCGGTGGCGGCGGCCGTGGTAACGCGCTTCGTGGTGGTAGCAGCTCAACAACCAATGCTAACGGTATAACCAACGCGCACTCCATCGGGTTAAACTATCGTGACCAATGGGGCAAAACCTTGTCGGTATACGGTAGTTACAGCTTTAGCGATAACACCACATTTACCAATTCAACCGTCATACAAAAGAATAGTTCGCTGCAGCAGAGCACCAGCAACCAGCAAAGCCAAACCACAGCGAACCCGGTAAACCACCGCTTTAATTTTAACCTGGAGTGGAAGCCCGATACCCTTAATTATTTAAAAGTAACGCCTACTTTTAACTACGCGGGTAGTGATGTAAGCAGTTTTGAAAACTCAGTATCTCAGCGTTCAAACGTTACCAACCTGGCCTATACATCACAATCAACATCTAACTCAACATCGCCCAGCTATGGTGTTTCCGGTTTTTTCAACAGAAGGTTTAAACACAGTAAACGTAACTTAAACATTGGCTTTAACGCTAACATTAGCCAAACCAATCAGTTTGATAACCCATTATATACCTACACCGCCGGAGCAGGCACCGCCCCGGCCAACCAGGTTACCTATACTGATAGTAAAAATAATACGGTAGGTGTTAACGGCTCATACCAGGAACCTATCGGCAAAGTGTCTTTTTTAGAACTCAATTATGCCTTTAACCGTTCATTCACCTCAAGTGATAAAGAGGCCGATACGGTTTACGCGTATAACCCTACCCGTTATCACCGGTACGATCTGTTGAGTAACCAGTACCAGTATACTTTCATTACTAACCGATTCGGTTTAAATTACCGTATTATTGAAAAGAAATACAACTTAACCCTTGGTGTAGGCGGGCAGCCATCACAGCTGGATGGTGTTAACCTGCTAACCAATGTAAAAACCAGCGTTAATACCTTTAACATTATACCGGCTGCCAGCTTCAATTATATTTTCTCACGCAGCCAGGCTTTCAGGTTTAATTACAACGGTAGCAGCAACCAACCCAGTTTTGATCAATTACAGCCGGTAATTGATTTTACTAACGCGCTTTACCCTGTACAGGGTAATCCTAACCTTAAGCCCGAGTTTACCAATAACCTTTCGGCAAGGTATAACGCCTTTAGTTTCCAAACCGGTAATATATTCCTGATTGGCGCTAACTACACACAAACGGATCATAAGATAGTACAGAATGTAGTGTTTTATCCGGCCAGATTCCTGCCTTCTGTGCTGGCTGCTAACCCCGACCTGAAAAAATATCAGAACACCAACCTGGTGCAGTACCTCAATGCCGACGGCTATTATACCTATGGCGGTAACTTCCTGTATTCAAAACCGTGGAAAGAACGTAAATACACCCTGATCTTTGGTGGCCAGGTAAGTTACACCAACAACATTGGTTATACCCAAACTGTAGACTCGCTGAATAATGTTTCGGCAATGGCCAAAAACATCGCCAAAACACTCACCTTTGCGCCTCAACTCCGTTTCAGGGTAAATGTGAATGATATTATTGATGCGGAAGCCTTTTCAAGAATGTCGTTAAACAAGATAAGTAACAGCATTACTACCAACGGAAACCAAAACACCAACATCAGATCGTTCGACTTAGGTTTAAACGGGAAAAACTATGTTTGGAAGGATTGGACCTTTAGCTATGATTACACTAAAACCCTAAACTATGGGTACGATGCCAAGTTACAGGTGAAAAATCCCAACATATTTAATGCCTATGTAGAGCGCCGTTTCCTGAAGGATCACCGCGGCACGCTACGTTTAGCGGCATATGATATATTTAACGAGAATACCGGCTTTTCGGTAACCAACACCGGTAGTATACAAACGCAAACCAATGTGAACAAGCTGGGCCGGTATTATCTGCTGAGCTTCACATTCAGGCTCCAGAAATTTGCCGGCAAGGCCCCTTCAAATCCCGATAGGATGATGCGTGGCGACAGGGGACCAGGCGCCGGTGGCCCGCCACCTCCACCAGGCGGCGGTATGTAATGGTTGTACCATATTACGCAGCGTTATTCCAACAAAAAGAGCGAACCCGTATAGGGTTCGCTCTTTTTTTAGCTGGCTAATTGGTTTAACCAAATATCTGGTTAAGTAAGCCGGCAAGCCTTACGCCGCCTTTTAGTAACTGATTGTTAAGAGTAGCAATGTGGTCAAAGTTGTAGCGGTATACATTTACTTTGTCGCCATCTTTAACACCGGCATAAATTTGAGCTGCAAGGTTGTTCGATTCAAATATCCACTGGCTCATAGGTGCCTTTTGCCATTCAGCACGCTGGGCAATAGTAGTGTGATTGATCCATGTTGCATATTCGGTATAGCTCAACTGCTGGAAATCTATCAGCTGGCTATCCCATATCGAGTGCAGGTTAGTTGGCTCATTAAACCAGGTAAGCTTTATATCATTTCCGCCTTTGTCTGAAAAGTGGCCAGTATGCATAGGCTGATGCACATCCTCAACAATATGGATAAGCATCCGCAGCGCAAGCAGTTTTTTCTTTTGCGGCAGATCCTTCTTCTTTAGCTCACCTACCAGGTAGTTCATTTTGGTGTAAGCATCAGCAACCGTATCCATTTTCAGGTATTCCTGCATTTCTGGGTAGGTTAACTGCTTTTCAATATTAATGAAATGCCAGTTGTACAGGTATTTGTATTCCGGATCTGATTTTATAAAATCGGCCCAGTTGCTACTCATGGCGATAGATTCATTACCCAGTATAGCTTGTACAGCTTTACGGGCTTTGGGTGTAAGGTAGTTATCAGCGATTTGTCCGCATATACGGTGCCCGTTGGTACCCCAAGCCATAGCTTGTACTGGTAAATAAATAATAGCTAAACCCAAAATGAGTTTTTTTACTAACGATATTTTCATGTTCTTATAGTGGTTTTGGATTACAAGCGGTTCTTTTTATCAATCGCAGATCAACCTGCAGCACCCCGGAAGTGGGGCTGAGCGAGATCAGCGAATCGGTCTTTTTCTTTACTTTAAAATACTCTTCATATACACCTGAGCGCAGGCAACCCGTTGGGTCCTTGTAGCTGTAATCGGCATTACAAAACAGGCCGCGAACGTGCAGTGTATCATTTTTCTGTTCATAAACACCCTTTGCATACTCGGCCCAATGCCCGCTACGTGTGCAGCTATCAGCGCCGGCATTTACTTTGCTAAAGGTATTTATCCGCACAAAAAACGAATCGCAGGTAAACTTAAGGTTATATAAAGAATAACTAACCAGTTGTTGCTGCATTGTTACACTATCCTGTTTCCACTCACCCTGCAGATATGCTTGCCCCGGAGTTTGCACATCGGGATTAAATTTGCAGGCATTGAAGCTTAAAGCAAAAAGCAGAAAGCAAAAAGGCAGGAAAAATATAAGCGATGATCTCTGCATAAACAAAAAAGCCCCTCTCCTTGTGGAGAGGGGTTATGAGGATGATTTTATTTTAAACTACCTATCATATTCTCAGGCCGTACCCACTCATCAAATTGCTCATTGGTAAGCAAGCCCAGGCCAATGGCGGCTTCTCTTAATGATGTACCGTTTTTGAGCGCCGTTTTAGCTATTTTGGCAGCATTATCGTAACCAATATGCGGGTTTAGGGCGGTAACCAGCATCAAGGAATTTTCCAGATGCTTTTTAATACCCTCGTAGTTTGGCTCTATACCTACGGCACAATGATCATTGAAAGATACGCAGGCATCGCCAATTAAGCGGGCTGACTGCAAGAAATTTGCTGCCATAACCGGCTTAAATACGTTAAGCTCATAATGCCCGTTTGAGCCCCCTATTGAAATGGCCACATCATTACCCATTACCTGGGCAGCCACCATGGTTACTGCCTCATTTTGAGTTGGGTTTACCTTGCCCGGCATAATAGACGAACCTGGTTCATTATCAGGTATATGTATCTCGCCGATGCCCGAGCGAGGGCCCGATGCCAGCATACGGATATCGTTAGCTATCTTCATTAATGATACCGCTATTTGCTTTAAAGCACCGTGGCTTTCTACAATAGCATCATGCGCGGCAAGCGCTTCAAATTTATTTTCGGCGGTTATAAATGGCAGGTTGGTAAATTTAGCGATATACTCCGCTACCTTAACATCATAACCATTGGGTGTATTGATACCTGTACCCACCGCGGTACCGCCAAGCGCAAGCTCGCTCAGGTGATCAAGGGTATTGCGCAGGGCTTTAAGGCCGTGGTTAAGTTGCGATACATAGCCCGAAAACTCCTGGCCAAGTGTAAGCGGAGTGGCATCCATTAAGTGGGTACGCCCAATTTTTACTACCGATTTAAAAGCCTCCGCTTTAGCGTGCAGGGTATCACGTAGCTTTTCTATACCCGGTATGGTAACATCAATCAGTATTTTGTATGCCGCAATGTGCATAGCGGTAGGGTAGGTATCGTTTGATGATTGCGACTTGTTCACATCATCGTTAGGATGAATATACGTTTTTCCTTCGCCCAGTTTATTCCCCTGTAAAACATGCGAACGGTTGGCCACCACCTCGTTCACATTCATGTTTGATTGTGTGCCCGAACCGGTTTGCCAGATCACCAGCGGAAACTCTGCATCCAGCTGCCCTGCCAGTATTTCGTCGCAAACCTGCGCTATCAGGTCGCGCTTGTCGGCAGGCAATACGCCCAGGTCGGTATTGGTGTAAGCAGCCGCTTTTTTTAAGTAAGCGAAAGCTTCAATAATTTCTTTTGGCATTGATGCTTCCGGGCCAATTTTAAAGTTATTACGCGAGCGTTCGGTTTGCGCGCCCCAGTATTTGTCGGCCGGTACCTGCACCGCACCCATGGTATCATGTTCGGTTCTGAAACTCATAACGATAGTATGTTTTAGGGCAGCAAATTTAGGCTTTTATACCGAGTAAGCTAATACCATTTGGTTAATCTTTTCAGTATCACCGGAGAAGGTGTTAAACGTTCTTACCTGTTAGAAAAGTTAGTATTGGTTTGCAGGATAACAGGAGTGGTAAACTCATCTGTACGGTTAAAAGAGTAACCATTACCCCGCGCCCATACAATAAAGTCCTTTAAACTGAGCAGCAATGCCTTACCGGAATTTCGGGTAATATATCCTGGTAAGCCCAATTCAGGCATTTTACTAATTTCCGCGAATTCCCAGGGATGGAAGTAGAGATTAAGATACCCATCTTTCTTCAAGGCGGCGGCGCACAAGCGCTTAATTAACGCGAGTGGCAGGTTATGAAAGCTTAACCAAAACAATGGAATGCGCATCAGCGGAGATACAGAAGCTGGTAATTGCATCACATCATCTTTATAAAACCATGTGCGTGGTTCTTTCAGATGATTATACCTGCCGGGCAGCCATGTTGGGTTGAGCGAAGAGTTATATAAATAGCCTGCTTTTTTTATTTCTTTTTCATCAACAGGCATCATGCGGGCCATCCGGAAACCGGTAACTTTTTCGCCGGATATTTCTTCGAGCTTTATCCTCGATTGCAGGAGGTGTGCGGTATTAAAATCAGAGTGGTAATATCCGTGCGAGGCAATTTCGTGCCCATCATCAACAATCTGCTTAATGATCTCGGGGCGGTTAACAGCATAGTTGGCCGTGCAATAAAAAGTAACCTTAACCGATAGTGCCTTTAGCAGCTCAAGTACCGCTTGCGCGCCGGTAGTTGAAATAGCCAATTGCTTCTCAAAATCGAGCTGATTACCCAGTTCAAGCGGGAGATCAAACTCCTCCAGATCGAAGCCTAATAAAATCATTAATTAATGTTAATGTTGCTGCTCTCTTTAATATGAATAAGATTGGTGGAGCGGATAATGTAATTTGGCCGACCTTTCGACTGCATAAAAATTTTACCCACATAAACCCCAATAATGCTCAGGAGCGCCAACTGCAAGCCGCCAAAAAAGTCAATGGTAGCCATAATTGAGGCCCATCCCGGTACGGCGTAACCTTCCATATAGCTAATAAGGATATATGGGAAATACAGTATAGCCAAAGCCGATAAACTTAAGCCTACACCCGCGGCAATATACAAAGGGCGGGCGCTAAAGGCCATTATATTACCAATGGCAAATTTAAGCAGTTTGATAAATGAATAGCTGGCTGTACCTGCGTGGCGCTTGGCCGGCGTATAAGGGATACCAATTTGCTTGTAACCCACCCATTTTACAATACCTCTAAAAAATATCTCATACTCATCAAGGCTGCGCAACTGGTTTACTACTTTGGCATCTATCAGGCGGTAATCGGCAATGCCATTTTCCAATTTGATATCAGAAAGGGCGTTAATTACGCGGTAAAAAAGCTTTGAGGTAAACCGTTGATAAAAGCGAGCATGGCGGTTAACCTCCTCGCGATAGGTATAAACAATATCAAACCCATCCTCCCAATAATTGAGCATTCTTTTAATTAGGTGCGGAGGATGTTGCATATCCGCATCTATGGTGATCACGGCATCGCCTTTGGCAAGGCTTATACCTGCTTTAAGCGCGTAATCTTTACCGAAGTTGCGGGCCAGTTCAATATAATATACGTTACTGTTAATTTGCGCGTTAAGCTTTATTTCGTTAAGGGTATTATCCTCACTGCCGTCGTCAACAAAAATAAGCTCGCACACATAGGGAGTGTTCCTGAAGATCTCGTTTATATGATCTGTTAATACAGTAATATTCCCTTCCTCGTTATGTGCGGGAACTATAACAGATACAAGCTTTTTGAGGGGCATTACAGTGTAAAATTTAAATCAATCAGGGTCTAATACGATAATTTTGAACCGGATGTAACAGCCTGAGCCATATTTAGCTACAACCCAAAAATGTAACACCAATGTTACAAATATAAGTAAAAAACTAATCCATACACGCTGGACGAAATATTATATACCCGCCTTAATAAAAATTACTTTATTATGATAACTGTGACTCCTTATTTTCTTCTGCACCAAAGTCGCGTGTGAGCATTTCATAAATAATTTTAAGCCATATGATAAAGCAAGGAAGTGATTTGAGCTTATATGGCTGAATGTATTTAAGGTTGATTGATTTAGGGAAAAGATCAGACGGAGAGAAACTGGTAATGACTATAGCAAATACAAGAAGGAATATATCAAAACCGTTTACCGGACGCTTCAGCGTCATGAACCATATGCCCACACCAGGCAAAGCGATAATATAGGTTGGCGACTCCGCTGAACTGCTGAATATAACCGTAAAAATGAGTACAGATGCCAAAAGCAGCAACCGGAAGTTATTGTACCGATAGTTATTGGTTTTAAAATAGGGTAGCGCGAATAATATTAACGCGGGTATTAATATGTAAATATTATTCCACTTATTATTAAACACCCTGTGTATCATGCCCAAAACAGAAATATCCTGCATTTTGGCATTCAGGTTTTCAGCGTTTTTGGCAATCAGATCGTAATACCAGTTATGGTAGGTTTGTAATATAAAGCCTGGTGAAGAATACAGCATAGGTATTACCAACAACACCGCGAACCAAAAAATAAGGCTAAGGATAAGCTTGGGTTTATTTGCAGAAAAAAAGAAAAATGCCAGCCCCACGATACCGTAAAGCTTGGTCATGGTTCCCAAAGCAATCATTAAGGCCGCCCAAAAATCTTTTTTATTGACAATAAAATAAAAGCTGAGAATTATAAATGCAGCAATGCTTGGGTTAAACTGGAAATACATGGATGAACCAACCAGTTCATTCGCGCATAAAAGAATGATCAGGTCGGACTGGTTAGTTTCTATGGGTAAGCTTTTAATAGCAGCAAAAAGTATGGCTGCATTAAACATCACCCATAATATTACCCCAACACTATCGGGCATAAGTGCGAATGGTGCTATAATGAGTGAGAATATGGGTCCATAATGGTTCCTGTCAAAGTAGTATTCGGGCTGGGGAGTATAGAGATCAAGCTGATGGAGAACATTTAAAAAGTTGTGCTTAAAAATAATATAATTGTTAAGCGACTGATGTGATGTAACCGTTTTGGCTACAAAGAAAAGGCTTAGCCCAAACCATAGGAAATAGATGAAGTATTTGCCTGTAGTGGCTTTAGTAAAAGTTTGTTTCATTTAAGAAGGGGTACTATGTTGGTAAAGGAGATCTATTTATTACTTACAGCAGCTTTACTATTAATCTCTTTTAAGATATCGCAAATAGTGGTATCCACTATCGCATTTGATGGCGCATCATGGTATTCAAAATCTTCCATCTTCCTTTTGATGGTATCGCTATCAGCCCGGCCACGTTTTATTTTTTCCTGATACTCCTCAAGCGAGCGGCAGTAATAGTAGTTAATCTGGATCTTGCTCACACTTAACGGAGAAATCTCGTTGGTTAAGCGATTAAAGTTTTCGTTAACACAAAAATAGCCTCGCCTGTAAAAAAAGGCATGCGGGTTCATTGATCGCCTTGCATACCTGGGCTGCACAATGCTTTTAATATGGTTATTAACATCAAAGTTTTCTCCGGACCGCCATATGAAAGTTTCTAATTGGGGGCGTTCAGACTTCTCCTTTATTCCACCGGAGCCAAATACGAGCCAGTTAATTCCTAAACCACCGTATGCTTCAAAGTCTTTCAGAAAGAACGGCAGGTTGCCTTTGGTGGCTTTTGGAACTATAAACTCGTCCATATCCACAAAAGCTATCCATCTTGATTTAAAGCCGTAACGCCATAGACAATGATCGTAAGCATCCTGTTGCCGTGATATGCCTTTAATTATAGTTACTGTTGCATATTTAGCCAACCCCAACCTTTTAAGTGCAAGTTTTACCGGCTCCGCGCTCTCATTATCATATAAAAAGAAATGCTCAACGCCTATCTTTATATAATATTCCATCCATTCTTTTAAATAACTGTTCTCGTCTTTAATAATACAGCAGACAGATAGATAATAAGATGGCTTAATGATTAATGGTAATATGCGGTTGAGGCGATTCATGTACGATACCCGGTTTTTTTAATATGATAAAGCTTTGGTATATTACGCTGTAATGAACAGCGTTTTAAGGCTACAAAATTATAAATTATACCATCAATATACTGTCAAAAAGGCCACTACTTAGCAGACACGCTAATTGGTACAGATTTGGTACACCTTTACACAGTAATAAATAATTAAATATGGCAACTGAAAAAGCAATATTGGCAGGCGGATGTTTTTGGGGAGTAGAAGAACTGATACGCCAGCAACCCGGAATTATATCAACAGTAGTGGGTTACACCGGGGGCGACGTACCTAATGCTACTTACCGCAACCATGGTACGCATGCCGAAGGTATTGAAGTAGTTTTTGATCCTGAAGTGCTATCGTACCGTAAACTGCTGGAGTATTTTTTCCAGATACATAACCCCACCACACGCAACCGACAGGGTAACGATGTTGGCACATCATACCGGTCGGCAATATTTTACCTGGACGAACAGCAGAAAGATACAGCGCTTAAATTGATTGAGGAAATGGAAGCATCAGGTAAATGGCCGGGTAAAATTGTTACCGAGGTGGTACCAGCCGGCGATTTCTGGACCGCGGAAGAAGAGCACCAGGATTACCTGCAAAAACATCCCTATGGCTATACCTGCCACTATGAGCGCCCCGAGTGGACCCTGTAACAACTATAATGGAACTAATTAAAGGCTGCGGAAAATATTCGCGGCCTTTTTTATGAAGCCTGCTTTGCCAACCTTATAAAAAAGTAAAGCTCCTGATGGGCAGGAGCTTTTACTAACCAATTATAAACCTAAATTATGAGAAGAGCTGTAGGAGAAGGGGTCGAACCTTCAAGGAGTGGTTATTCTTATTACTAAGAGTTTCCCATTATTCTCCGCCACCGGGACAAGGAGGTGTGTCTGCCAAAAATTTCACCATCCTACAGAATATAAGTCCAAAGTTTAACGTCAAACGTTCAAAGTCTTTCAACTTTTCACTTTTAACTTTCTACTTTAAAACTTGCTGTTGGGGAAGGGTTCGAACCTTCAAGGAGTGGTTAGCCCGCTTCGGGTTTCCCATGCTCTCCGCCACCGGGACAAGGAGGTGTGTCTGCCAAAAATTTCACCACCCAACAGTGTTGTTTTGTTTTAAAGAACAGCCAGCAATGCCAATTGCTTATTACAAAAGTAAGGCCGACACCTATTTCTTGCAAATATTTCAACAAAATATTTTTATTTTTAGTTTTATTTTAATTAAACTTGTGTTTAAATAAAGATATTTAAAATTATGCCTCACAGGAAACCTCAAAATTTAGAAATTGATAATCTGGATATCCAGATATTGTCTATATTGATGAAGAACGCGACCACTCCCTACACGGAAATCGCGAAAGAATTGATCGTTTCGGGCGGTACCATACACGTGCGCATGAAAAAACTGGAGGAGATGGGTGTTATTAAGGGTGCCAGCCTGGAAGTAAACCCTCAAAAACTGGGATACGATGTGACCGCTTTTCTGGGCATATTTTTAGAAAAAGGGTCTCAATACAATGATGCAGTAGCACAATTAAAAAAGATCCCTGAAATTGTTGAGCTGCATTACACCACCGGCAGCTGGAGCATATTCGCTAAAATTGTATGCCATGATACCAACCACCTGCGTGAAGTGTTAAACGAGCAGATACAAAGCGTAAAAGGCATACAGCGCACAGAAACATTTATTTCACTCGAAGAAAGCATTAAACGCCAGATCTCGCTTGATTAAGAAACCGGGGTTTCCTTTATATTCAACAAATGCCATAATCTAAATGCTTATGGCATTTGTTGTTTGGTTGCCTATAGGTCAATCAACAAGCTTTCGCCAAATTTCTGAGAAACGGTTTTCTGCTCTTCTCCATTTATGCTGATCACTAATGAATTATCGAAGGCTATTTTTTCTAAGAGTTGTATGCGAGTGCCAATGTTAATACCCAGTTTTTGCAGATACTGTAAAAACTGGCTGGTTGTATCTTTAACGGCTACTACGCGGCAGTGGCCACCGGCTTTTACATCGGCGAGGGTGGTAGAATAGCGCTTGGCCATTTTTCCGTTGGCTTTGGGGATAGGATCACCATGCGGATCATATTCCGGAAAACCCAAAAACTTATCCAGCCTGTCTGCCAGCGTCAAGTCTTTAATATGTTCCATTTCCTCGGCAATATCATGTATCTCATCCCAGTGGTACCCCAGTTTTTCTAACAGGAACACCTCCCATAAGCGGTGCCGCCTCACAATCAACGTGGCATCCTTTAATCCCGCCGGGGTTAGTTCAACGCCTTTCTTTTTGTCGTAAACAATCAGTTGTTTATCGGTAAGCTTACGTATCATATCCACTACTGATGCCGGGTTATTCCCCAATGAGTCGGCTATAGCAGTGGGCGTTATTTTCTGGCCCTTATCCTGCCATAGGCGATAAATGCATTTGAGATAGTTTTCTTCTGAAAGGGTATTCATTACTTATTGTTCTTGTGGACAACGCAAACATAATAAATAAGAAACAGTTATAAATAAAATTAGACAAGGCTAATTTTATTAATTTTACTTATTAAATTTTATTTGTACGTTTGTTCTAAAAAATGAATAAGTTTGTATATATCATTCTGTTGCTGCAAGTTGCCTTAAACAGTCGCGCGCAGCTTACGACTTTATCCGGCCAAGTGAAAACTACCGGTGTGCCTTTAGCCTATGCAAGTATTATTTTACAGGGTACACGGTACGGCGTTACAACTGATAATAATGGCCGCTATCTAATTGCCGGGATAAAACCAGGCACATATTTAGTCAATTTTACTTGTTTGGGGTACGCGCCTCAACAGATCAGGCTGCAGCTATCAGGCGATACGGTTAAATATGATATAGAACTGGAAAGCTCCGGTTCAAAATTAAATGAGGTAACCATTACAGGCGTAACGCGATCCACACTATTACGGAGCAACCCTGTGCCTATCGCTGTTTTATCGCGCAAGGATATGGAACAACATGTGAACAGCAATATTATTGATGCCATTACCAAAGGCGTGCCCGGAGTAACAGCGGTAACCACCGGGCCTAATATCTCCAAGCCTTTTATACGCGGTTTGGGTTACAACAGGGTGCTTACCTTATATGATGGCATACGACAGGAAGGGCAACAATGGGGCGATGAGCATGGGATAGAGATTGACCAATATGGCATAAACCGGGCCGAGGTAATAAAAGGCCCGGCAAGCCTGGGTTATGGGTCGGACGCCCTGGCAGGCGTGGTTAACTTAATACCTTATATACCGAACGGTTCAGACAGGCATTTAAGCGGAGATATTATTACCGATTACCATACCAATAATGGCCTTGTAGCTATATCTGCGGGTTTGGCTTATAGGAAAACCGACTGGAAATACGCTTTAAGGGCAACAGGCAAAAATGCCCACAATTATTATAACAAAGTTGATGGATATGTATATAACACTGCCTATCAGGAACGCATTGTTACCGCAACAGCAAGAATAGATAAGCCCTGGGGTTACTCGCAACTGGCCGCCTCTGTATATGATAATAAGCAGGAAATACCTGATGGCAGCCGCGATTCGCTTACCCGCCGCTTTACCGTACAAATAGCCGAAGGCAGTAACGACGACATTAAAAACAGACCTTTAGCGCCCAAGGCAAGGCTTACTGCTTATGGTATTACACCTCTGCATCAGCATATACAGCATTACCGTATATATCAGAAAACAGAAATAAAAACCAGCACTGGCGGAGTTTTCAATTGGGCTTTAGGCTGGCAGCAAAGCATCAGGCGCGAGTACAATCACCCTACTCAGCCACAACAAGCCGGCTTAAATGTAGCGCTTAGTACCATAAATTATGATCTCAGATACAGCCCACCGACTATAAAGGAATGGGAAACTTCTTTTGGCATCAACGGCTTTTACCAAAACAACGCCAGTAAAGATGCTACAGATTTCCCTATACCCGATTATCATTTATTTGATATCGGTGGCTTCGTATTTGCGAAAAAGACTTTCGGAAAAATTGATATTTCGGGAGGTATACGTTTTGATACCCGGCATATTAACTGGGCTGATTTTTATATCGGCTTAAACCCAGCTAATGGTTTCGAACGGAAAGTAAACGCCGACTATCCTGATGCCCGGCTGCAGTTTCCGTCGTTTGCCCATAATTATCAGGGCGTCTCCGGAAGTCTTGGCTTCACCTATAACATAAATGAACAACTGCTGATTAAAGCTAATATTGCCCGTGGTTACAGAGCTCCTAACATCACCGAAATAGGCAGTAACGGACTGGACCCTGGTGCGCATATAGTTTACCTGGGCAACCGCAACTTCGGTCCCGAATTTAATATCCAGCAGGATATAGGGTTCATTGCTTATTTGAAAAACGCCGACATCATTATCGAAGTATTTAACAACCAAATCCAAAACTACATTTACCAGTCGCGGCTTGATGATGAAAATGGAAATCCGGTTGTTATTGTCCCGGGTAACACCACCTATCAGTATCAGCAAGCTAAAGCAAGGCTTTATGGCGCGGAGGCTACGATCAATATTCATCCCAAAGCCCTATCGTGGCTGGAGCTGAATAACAGCCTGGCATATGTGGTGGGCATCAACCAAAACCAGCAACTTGTAAAGCAAAGTGAGGGTGCTGCTAAATATCTTCCCTTTATACCGCCGTTACATTTACAGTCGGGCGTTAAAGTAAAATTCAAAGAAGGCCGGGGTATGTTTTCTAAGATATGGCTGCGTGCAGGCTTCGACTATTTCGCTGCGCAAAACCGTTATTACGCGTTAAACGATACTGAAACGCCAACACCGGATTACACGCTTGTAAACGCGGGCCTGGGTACAGGCATCAGGCGGCGTTCGGGAAAATTGCTTTGCGAGGTTTATATCCAGGCCGATAACCTGTTTAACGTGGCCTATCAATCCAACCTTAACCGGTTAAAGTATTTTGAATATTATACGCAATCGCCTAACGGCAAGCTGGGTATTTATAACATGGGGCGCAATTTCAGCTTTAAAGTGGTAATACCGTTTTAAGCTTATATCAGTTTGTTTTTTCGTCCGACGGCCAGGTATATGACCGAACCAAAAAACGGAAAAAATAAAATTACCGCCACCCAGATCAATTTAGTAACAGAATCTTTAAACGTGGCCCTTAGCGCATCTAACAGGCAAAATAATACCAGCCCGAAATAGATGATAAATAATACGAGCGCAGCATAAAACCAGTTGTTGCCGTTACTTTGAGCAATGATTATATTGATTGATGGCATGCTACAACAACATGCCAGATAATGTAAAGTTTACTTTATACTGCGTTTGCGAACAATAAAATACCCGGCAACAAATACCACGGCGGCAACAATAAGGCTCACGTATACATCTTTAGTAAAGATATCAATATCTAGATGCGAGGCCGGGCCGTGTTGCTCTTTTATCATACTTTTCATGGCGGCCATAGGGTGCGAGTACGGGAACAGGTAGGCGTAAACCCATCCATTAGTGGCTAAAATAACACCCACTACCGTGGCCACAAAACCCAGGCCCATTGGCTTCAGGAAATCGGCCCAAAGCAGGCTGAATAAAAACTGTATTGACAAAATGCCTAAAGCAGAAAGCAGTAGTTTAAAAAACACCTGTGCCAGTTCTTTCTCCATATGATATTCATTAAACTTAAGTTCGGGCTTTAGCACACCGAGGAGGTTACCGAAACCTATGTTTAATAGCGTAAACAAGGCCATGCAAATAAAAAGCAGGAAAAAAGCGTAAAAATATTTAGCGCCATAAACCGTCCACCTGGATATTGGAAGGCTAAAAAGGGTTTTCCAGGTATCAGCTTTATGCTCCACATTATTTACCGAGTAAGCGACAAAGATGGTGTAAATGGGCAACAGCAGGGTACCCATGCTTCCCAGGCTGATCATGCTAAACTGCACCCAAAGCATCATGGGCTGCATGTTAACAAACTTATCACTCTTGGTATAGATAGCCACAAATGCTAAAAGTGTAATGGCCAAAGGCAATATAATGGATCCCCAAAAGCCAAGCGTTTTACGGGTCTTGTAAAATTCAGACCTGAATGATAGTATAAATCCTTTCATATAGTTAGTTGCTTTTGGTGATATCCAGGAATAACTTTTCCAGATCTTTATGCTGCTTGTTGATACCAAAAACCGTAATACCGTTTTGCACAAGCAGGTTATTGATATCGCCTATTTGTTGTTTTGATGTGAACGGGACCAGCAGGTGATCTTCTTCTATTTCACCTATGGCAATATGGTGTCTCTTAAGAAGATTGGCCGCATCTACGCTACTGCTGGTTTCAATGTATATCTGTGGCTGGTTAATGTTCTGCAACTCGCTTATCGTACCCTGGAACATCATTTTACCATGGTTGATAATACCTACATGTGTAGCCATCTTCTCTACCTCAGAAAGCAGGTGGCTTGATACAAAAACCGTTTTGCCCTCTTTAACTATGCGCATCATCAACTCACGTATCTCAATAATGCCATTAGGGTCCAGGCCGTTGGTGGGCTCGTCCAATATCAGCAGCTTAGGGTCGTTTAGTAAAGCCAGTGCTATACCCAGGCGCTGTTTCATGCCAAGAGAATAGTTTCCGGCTTTTTTACCCGCCGCGGCAGTAAGCTGTACCAGGTTAAGCATTTCATCAACCCGTTGCTCGCTTACCTGCAATAGCATAGCCCTGTTCAATAGGTTTTCTCTGCCGGTAAGGTGGTGGTATATAGCCGGCTGCTCTATAAGCGAGCCTATTTGCTTTAAAATACTGATACGGTTACTTTGCAGATCCATATCAAAAATACGGATGCTGCCCGCGCTTGGGTTAAGCAGGTTGAGCAGCATTTTTATGGTAGTGGTTTTACCCGCGCCGTTTGGCCCAAGAAAACCATAAATACTACCTTCTGGTACTTCAAGAGAAATAGATTTTACTACGGCCTGGCTGCCAAAGCTAAACGACAGGCCTTCGGTTTGGATTACCATAATTTGTCGCTTGCAACAGAACAAACGGTTTTAAACACGCTTACGCCTTTTATAAACAGCGATGTTGCTTTTGCTGTGTTACTATGCAAAGCAGCTTGTTTATTTTGTTCAAACTGGTAACTAACGCCCATTACAATGGCAAACACTACCGGTGCCAGTAAAAGAATAAAGGGATTGGAGTTTGAAACTAACTTCTTCATGGTGTTGTTGTGATTGATTTACACAACAAAGGAATAAATATTGATTGACCGGCTAAAATCAATTAGACCAACAGGCAGCAATTGTAGATGAACGCCTGAAATTATCCACCAACCCGTTTATCGGTTTTTTATGCCTGTTCATCGGCAAAATAACAATCTATATATAATAGGTATCTGTAAAATGATCGCTAAACCTTACTTTAGTTGCTGTGAAAAGAAGCTGGCAGATATTTTGGCATATATTCTCGTGGATATGCGTTATTGCATTCTTTGCATCTATTGCGCGCTACAGCGGCAAAATGACAACCAAAGCTGTGGCTGTTATTTTTGGCCTTTATGGCATTATCAACATCAGCGTATTTTATGTAAATTATCTTTTGCTTATCCCCAAATTCCTTAACAGGAAACGGTATAAGCTTTTTGTATTATCAATTATTACAACACTTATAGCTTATGGACTGCTTAAATATGGCGTTGGTTTAATCTTTAAAGACATCATTCTGGATAGGATGAAAGGGCAGTCGATTGGTTTTTGGAAGTATTTTCTTAATACCTTTTTCATCACGCTCATCTTCCTGTTCCTTAGCACCGTGCTTAAATTTACTATCGACTGGTTTTTGAATGAGCGTGTGCAGCGCGACCTGGAGAACCAGCGGTTAACGGCCGAACTTTCGTTCCTTAAATCGCAGATCAACCCTCACTTTTTGTTTAACTCGCTGAATAGCATCTATTCGCTGGCCTACCAAAAGTCTGACACTACGCCCGAGGCTATTTTAAAGCTTTCGGAAATTATGCGTTATATGCTTTATGAGTGTAACGACAACAAAGTGGACTTGAGTAAAGAACTACAGTACCTGCAGAATTATATTGATCTGCAAAAAATCCGTTTCGGTAATAAGGCTTTCATCAATTTTGAGGTATTAGGAGAGGTGACCAATCAGCAGATCGTACCGCTGCTGCTTATTTCTTTTATCGAGAACGCTTTTAAACACGGCATTGCTAATGATGCGCAACATCCTATACAAATGAGAATTAATGTAGAAGGTGGGCGCCTATATTTTTTCATACAAAATAAAAAGCACAGCCATAACCGCGATGCCGCCGGCGGGATAGGATTACCTAACGTACGCCGCCGGCTTGATCTGTTATATCCCGGTAAATATAACCTCGATATACGCGACGAAACTGATACCTATACTTGTCAATTATCTTTAGCTTTATAACCATGATCAAATGCCTTGTAGTTGATGATGAGCCCCTGGCCCTAAACATACTGGAAGACTATATTTCCAAAGTACCTTTTTTGCAATTGATTAAAGCGACAACCAATCCGATTGAAGCTTTAACCATAGTGCAGGAAGGAGGGATTGATCTGGTGTTTTTGGATGTGCAGATGCCGGAACTTACCGGTATTCAATTCCTTAAAATAGCCAATGGCAAGGCCAAGGTGATATTAACTACAGCCTATCCACAATACGCGCTGGAAGGCTATGAACTGGATGTTGTGGACTACCTGCTAAAACCTATTGCGTTTGAGCGTTTCTATAAATCCGTACAAAAAGCGCAGGGCATTATACAACCTGCTGCCAAAGCACAACCTGTTGCCGAACCACAGCAGCAGGACGATTTTATGAGCGATTTTATCTTTGTAAAAACCGAGCATAAAATACAAAAGGTTTATCTGCACGACATCCTTTTTATTGAAGGCTTAAAAGACTATATCTCCATTTTTACGCCAACCGAGCGCATTATTACCCTGCAAAACATGAAAAAGATGGAAGATGCGTTGCCCGAAAAGCACTTTATCCGGGTACACAAATCATACATTGTATCTATTAATAAGATAGATAGTATTGAGCGTAGCCGTATCTTTATTGGCGATAAGATCATACCCGTTGGGGACACTTACCGGGAAGATTTTTTCAAGATTGTTGACGGTAAGAACATATAAGCGTTTTTACCGGTAATAAATTGTTTAATTTGCGGCATATGAAAAAAAGTTGCCTGCTGTTGCTGTTTATTCCTCTTTTTTTTAGTGCTTGTTCAAGCAAAAAAAAGATCGTAAAAACAATTAGCGCCTTTGATGCTACCAACCAGGTATACACCAGCCACGCCGATTCGCTGAGCAAAGTATTGCTCATCACTCAAGCCGCCATGCTTACCGATAGCCTTGGTAGCCCGGTGCCTTCAGAATTTGTAGGTACTGTAAACTTTAACCTGCGTAAACCCAATTATGTAATTATCCATTACACCGCGCAGGACTCTGTTACGCAAACGCTGCGCACCTTTACATTGGTACGTACCCAGGTAAGCGCGCACTATGTAGTTGGCAAGGATGGCCGGGTGATACATATGCTGAATGATTACATGCGCGCATGGCATGCCGGGATAAGTAAATGGGGAAGTGTGACCGATATGAATAGCTGCTCTATAGGCATAGAACTGGACAATAACGGTTATGAACCCTTTTCGCAACAGCAGATCAGCAGCTTGCTGCTATTGCTGGCTAAACTTAAGCGGGATTATAACATACCAACAGCCAATTTTATTGGCCATGCCGATATTGCTCCTGGCCGCAAGCCCGACCCTGGTATACGTTTTCCATGGGAACAGTTAGCCAAAAAAGGTTTTGGATATTATTCGGATATGCTGATTGTACCGGCTCCGGTAAATTTTGACAGCGCTACCGCGCTACGCCTCATTGGTTACGATACCAGTAACCTGCCTGCCGCCATCAGCGCTTTTAAACGCCACTTTGTACAGCGGGAAGATTCGCCGGTATTTACCCCGTTTGATCTGGATGTTTTGTACAATGTATATAAAAAATACTAAGTCTTAGCCAAGTTTTTCGAGCACAGCCGCAGCGGTTAATTTTTCCTGCTCGCCGGTCAGCATATTTTTAAGGCTAAGCAAGCCGGTTTGTATTTCCTCGCTGCCGATGATCACCACAAACGGGATCTGCTTGCTATTGGCATAGTCCATTTGCTTCTTAATTTTAGCGCCGGCCGGGTAAAGCTCAGCGTTGAGCTCATGATCGCGAAACAATTGCAGGAGCGGTAAGGCAAATGTTTCCCCATCGGCATCAAAACAGCAGATGAGCACTTGTGTACTTTGGTGAGTTGAGGCCGGAAAAAGATTTAACTCTTCCATCACATCATAAATACGATCAGCACCGAACGAGATACCCGCGCCGGTAAGTCCTTTTAAACCAAACATACCGGTGAGGTCGTCATAGCGGCCGCCGCCGCCAATGCTGCCTATGGCTACGCCATTGGCCTTCACTTCAAAAATGGCCCCGGTGTAATAGTTTAACCCTCGCGCGAGTGTAATATCCAGTTCCAGTTTAGCGTTAAGCGGCTTGCAAGCGGCTATGTAGGCAAATACTTTTTCAATTTCGTCACAGCCCAGCAGCCCTATTTCTGAACTCGCCAAAGCCTTGCGCAGGCTTTCCAGCTTTTCCTCATTAGTGCCTTCCAGCAGAATAATGGGTTTTATTTTTTCGATATCGGCCTCCGTAAAGCCCCGCTCGAGCAGTTCTTTAGTCACGCCATCCAGCCCTATCTTGTCCAGCTTATCAATAGCTACGGTAAGGTCTATAATACTATCGTGTTTATCTATCACCTGGGCTATGCCCGAAAGTATTTTGCGGTTGTTGATCTTGATGGTAAAATCCGTAAGGCCCAGTTTACTTAGGGCTTCATTGTAGATCAGGATAAACTCCGCCTCGTTGAGTAACGAGGGCGAACCAACCACGTCGGCATCGCATTGGTAAAACTCACGGTAGCGGCCTTTCTGAGGCCTGTCGGCCCGCCACACCGGCTGCACCTGGAAACGCTTAAACGGAAAGGCAATCTCGTTTTGGTGCTGTACTACGTATCGCGCAAAGGGTACGGTCAAATCGTAGCGCAAAGCTTTTTCGGAAATAGAGGAAATAGCCGCGTTAGAATTACGGGCGGCTAAGGCTTGCCCATCGGCTTTGGCTAAATAATCTCCACTATTGAGTATTTTAAAAATCAATTTATCACCCTCATCGCCATATTTGCCGGTAAGGGTGCTTAAATTTTCCATCGACGGTGTTTCTATCTGCTGGTAACCGTATTTTCTGAAAACGCTTTTAATGGTATCAAAAATAAAGTTACGTTTTGCCATTTCGGCCGGAGAGAAATCACGCGTGCCCTTAGGTACTGATGGTTTGATGGATGCCATGCGGCAAAGGTAAAAAAAATTGACTATGCGTGGGGTTGCACAACTATCAAAAAGCAAAGCCCCGCGATAATCGCGGGGCTAAACTAAAAAACTATTAATCAGAATTTTTTTATTGGCCTGATTGCTGACGAGCTTCGTTTTTCATGGCATCATTAGCCACAATAACAATTTCTACACGGCGGTTTTGCGCGCGACCGGCAGCAGTATTGTTATCAGCAATAGGCTCACTTTCGCCTTTACCACTGGTGGTTAAACGTGATGATGCAACATTGTTCGCCATCAGAAATGATTTTACGGATTCGGCACGACGAACTGACAATCCCTGGTTATAGGTATCGCTACCGGTGTTATCAGTATGTCCCACAATCAGGATGTTGGTTTGCGGGTTGTTTTGCAATGAGGTAGCCAGGTTAGCCAAATTAGTACGGGCTGCTGATTTCAAATCTGATTTATCGGTATCAAACAAAATACCTGAATCAAATTTTACCAATATACCTTCTCCCTCACGGGTAACTGTAGCGCCCGGAACAGTTTGTTTAATTTCTGCTGCCTGGCGGTCCATGTTACGGCCAATAAAAGCACCTGCTGTACCGCCCACAGCACCACCTATTATAGCACCCAATGCAGTGTTACCTGCTGCTTTACCAATAAAGGCACCAATTGTACCACCTGCACCAGCACCTATGGCAGCACCTTTTTGGGTTTTAGTCATAGAATCGCAACCTGAGGCTAATACGCCTAATGAAGCCAAAGCAATACTGTAAGTAGCAATTTTTATCTTTAATGTTTTCATTTTAAAATTTGTTGTGTGTATACGGGGTATTTACAAAGCAAATGCCAAATAGCGCCGGTTGCATATTATGATACTTTACCTATGAATATTGAGGTTTATTACACTTGTAATAAAGTATTTTAATATTTGCGAAAGAGACGCAACACTAAGACTGTCACAACTATCACAATTGTGGATAGAGTTGCCCGCTTTTTAGTACAATATTATTTAACAGTCGCGTTAATTAATCCAGGCGGTAAAAGTAGGGTAAATGTACTGCCCTCACCCTGTACAGAAGATACCTGTATTTCTATTTGGTGGAAATCGGCAATTGAGCGCACAATAGGCAGCCCCAACCCAAAGCTGTCCTGTGAAAGTGATTTTTTAAGTTTTTTGAACCGATTAAATATAAATGGAAGTTCTTCTTCAGCTATACCTATACCGGTGTCGGCTATACTTATAGCGTACTGGCCGCTTGCCCATTTAGCCGTTACTGTAATTTTGCCATTTTCCCTGTTGTATTTGATTGCGTTATTAATGAGGTTAAATAACAGGTTGAACAGTAAAAACTTATTTACGTTAATGAGTTCCACATCATCTGATACTCCGAGTTCGAGGTTGATATTTTTATCCTGCAGGCGTATAGATATTTCTTCATATACGTCCTGCAGCAAGCTACCTGCAGTAACGGTATCCTCTTTTAAGAACTGGTGATTTTCTATCTGCGATATCAGCAATAGCGTTTTGGTGATACTTTTTAGCCGGTTAAGTATTTTTTGCATTTCCAGCAGGCGCAGCTTGGTATCGTCGGCAATATCATCCTGCTCAAATAAATTCTCAATTTTTGATTGCAGGATAGAGATCGGCGTCATGAGCTCATGCGAAGCGTTGGAAATAAACTCCCGCTCTTTCTGAAATGCGCCTTCAATGGTTTCCACCATTTTATGGATACTGATATCCAGATGCTGAAAATCGACCGTGCTGGTTTTAACCTCTTTGTAAGCGGTGAAGCTCGGAAACTTTTTACCCAGTAGTTTGGTACGGATAATAATGCGCAGCGGCCTTAATATATAGTTGGAGTAAGCTTGGTCGGCCAGTATGGTAAGCAGTACCATGCCCAGTAACAACAGGAAGGCAATACTTTGTAAAGGGCCGCTTGTTTCACCAATAGTATCGCTGCTTTTACCAATTTCCAGCAGATAGTTCTTCTTGCCCGCAATAAATGTATGGCTAAGGATTCGGTAGTCAATAGTATCCTGCTCAATAATACGCTTTTCGTCTTTTATGGTATCGAGGTGTAGTCCCGGCTCAGCCTCATCAAGGCTAATGTACTCTTCTTTTAACGGTAGATAGCTGCCATAGCTTTCGCCATTTTCGATATAGTTGCTAATGCCTTTTTTGTGCACAATATCCAGCAGCTTATCACGCTGTTTGATCAGCCGGCTATCCGTATAGTTCTTATTAATACTTTCAATAATGCCCGGCAGCAGTAAAACAAACAAGGTTACAATAACCAGTTTGGATATGGTATTGAACAGTGTGAGTTTAGTTTGAAGCTTCAATTGCTTTAAGCGTTTGTTTTTATCCGGTAGCCCAGGCCACGTACGGTTTCGAGCCAGTCGGCAGGGGCAAGGGCATTTAGTTTCTTGCGTATATTTTTAATATGGGCATCAATAAAATTAGAGTCGTAATCGTCATTGATCACGCTGCCCCAGATATGCTCGCCCAGTTGCGCCCTGGTAAGCGTACGATTCTTGTGCAGCAACAGATAAGCCAGGAGGTCAAACTCTTTTTTGGTAATGGCGCTTACCTGGGCTTCCTGGTAGCTAATAGTGCGATCGGTAAGGTTTACCATAAAACCATCCAGATCAATGATATTTTGCGGCACCCCAAACTTACGCCTGATGATCGCCTGCATACGGCTTTGCAGCTCAAGTAGTGAGAAAGGCTTCGGTAGGTAGTCATCGGCACCCAGGTCAAGACCTTTTATGCGATCGCTTACCTCAGCCCGGGCCGTAAGGATAATACAAGCGGCATCCGGGTTAGTACCGCGGGCTTCTTTTAACAGGTCCAGTCCGTCATAATCGGGGAGGCCAAGGTCAAGCAGGATAAAATCGTACAGGTTAACCGCTATCTTCTCTGAGGCGGAAGCACCATCATAACTAATTTCACAAATATAGTTATGCTTGGTGAGAAAAAGCTCCAGTTCATGAGCCAGTGCCTTCTCGTCTTCAATGATCAGTACGTTCATTTAATAAAAAACGTAATAAAAGGTGAAATTAAAAAATGATTCGCGGTGGTTACGCAACAAGCCTTCAACGTTAACAGGCATAGAATATCTCCATGATGCTTCCAAAGTATAATGCGGCGTATTATAAGCCAAAGGCAGCTTAAAGCTGTAATTGAGCGCGTTGAAGCGAGAATTCGCCCTGGCCATCCGGGCATTCTCATCAGGCAGGTAGATGTTGGTATACTCCAGCGTTCGTTCGTGGTCAACAGCGTAGCGCTGCACAAAATTCTGGGTACCCAGTATCATACTTACCGAGGGCGTAACCGACAGGTAGTCCTGGTCATTAAAAATACTAAACTTACTTTCAATGTATTTAGACACGCTGAGGGTGGTAAATACGTCATATGATTTCCCGAAAAGATAATCGGCGGTTATACTGGTACGGAAGGATTTAAAATCGAAACTGTTTTTCCAGTTAATATCATTTGACGAAGCCGATTTAATGATGTTAGCCTCCTTGTTAAAGATGAAACGGGTGTAACTTATAGTACCGGTATACTTTTTTGAAAGACGATAGTAATATCCGCCGCCCACGTCAATTTCATCAACTAAGGGTTTATAGCCTAAAACCTTAAGTGCGGAGCCATAGGCGAAAAAGCCGGGTTTGCTGTTAATAACAATATCTGTAGATACGAACGGATACTTAATAGGGCCTGTCCGGCCAAAAAACAACGCATCGCTGCCATATGTAACCCCAACAGATGCCGAACTTTTTCGGATAGGTTTTACCGTATCGGTATCGGCTACCGCATGGTAGTTCCTATACGCTTCAAGACCGGCTAATTTTGCAGATGCCAGCAGCGTGTTAAAAGTAAATATCAGTATGAGGGCGCCAATATATCTCATCAATATACTATGGTTACTCGTTTCTTCTTGGTATTTCCGGTGGCCTTTCCACACCTTCGGGCCTGCGTTTACGCGGCGGTTTAGGCTTATCGGTTTTTACCTCCTCTATTTTCTCGGGTTTGGGTAGCTTTTTAGCTTTAGCTATCTCCTTAATTTTCTTTTTATCCTCATCAGATGGCTTCTGCCGGCCTTTTGTTACAGTGTCTCTTTGCTGGAACGTAATAAATGTGTTTAATGGTATATACCTTTTGATTTTGACTACCGACGAATCGGGCCGGTTGGCCTCTCTCGGGTACAACGAAAGCGGAGCCAGCAGCAACAAGGTTACAATATACAAAAACCACTTCGTCATTTACAGTAGCAGCGAAAAGCAAAATTAAACAAAGATAAAGCACAGGCCTTTCTTTGCACTATGTGTTAATATGTAAAAAATGCGCTGAGTATTAAGTTTGCTTAATACTCAGCGCAATAATTGATTAATCAGGTTTATATGCGAGCGGCAAAGCCGCTTATATTACAATTGAATATGTTTTGAAGTGTATACACGCTCGTGATCATCAATCACCACACAAGCTATCTGGTTAAGTTTATTAACCATATACAAAGCTGTGTTTATCCCCATGCTAAACATTGGCGCCGTCATGGCACCTGCCATTTCGGCAGTAGGCGCTAAAATGCTTACACTTTTAATAGCGCTCACAGGGAAACCGGTTGCATTATTTATCTGCATATTGCTGTTTATAGGTGCGGCATTGTAAGATGTAGATAGCGCCATGTTGCTGATATCCATTTGCGCGTATACTTCTCCTACCTTACAAGCATCAGCTGCGCCGATAGTCCATGGAGTATTGCCGGGCTGCAGGCCCCAGGTAAGCATATCACTTCCGAAAATAATTACGCCGCTGCTAACGCCCTGCATTTGAAGTACTACCTTTGCCCTGTCGGCAGCATAACCACGACCAATGGCGCTCAGGCTAATACGCATGGCTTTATTCTTCAAGAAAACAGTTTGCTTAGTTTCGTTAAGTACAATGTTGGTGTAGTTAGTAAGGCTAATTTTCTTTTTTAACGACTTGGTTTTGGTAGCAACGGCAACACCGCCATCCTCTTCATTCTGAGGGATGCCATAAGCAATATCAAAGGTACCGTAGGTAAGGGTTGATATTTGCAGAGCTCTGTCAATTAATCTGTATGTTTCCGCATCTACCCGAACCGGAGCAACGCCCGCGTTACGGTTAATCTGGCTGATGGAGCTATCTTCGTTAAATGTACTAAGCAGTTTTTCTATTCTGGATATCTCCGCTATTGCTTCCTCTATCCGCTCCAATGCCCATGCCGGGTTGTCGGTAACCAGTTTAAAATCAAACCCGGTTCCCATTAACCTTGCATCGCGGCTAAAGGTAGTTTTGGTATCTGTTAAGTTTTTTACTGCCAGCATAGATAATAGCGTTTAAATTACATCTGATGTTAACTGCCATACGCAAAGCAACGACTAAACGTAACTTTACAAACGCTAAATTATATGGGCATTATGAAAATGGCATGAAAAGCCAGCAGCCATAAACAATAAAAGCACCCTACAGGTGCTTTTATTCTAAATTTTACAAGTTTGTTACTTAAGCAACGGTTCCTTCTTTAAGTTTTTCAGCATTCTCGGCGAATTGCAGCGCTTCCATAATTTCCTGCAGGTCGCCATTCATCACGCCGGGCAGGTTATAAATAGTTAAACCTATACGATGCTCAGTTAAACGGCCCTGCGGGTAGTTGTAGGTACGTACCTTAGCGCTTCTGTCACCGGTAGCTACCATGGTTTTCCGCTTTTTAGAGGTTTCCTCTAAATGCTTTTGCAACTCCATTTCATAAACACGCGAGCGTAATACCTGCAAAGCCTTATCGTAGTTCTTTAGCTGCGATTTCTGGTCCTGGCACTGCGCTACCACACCTGTTGGTATGTGCGTTAAACGCACAGCAGAGTAGGTGGTATTAACCGACTGACCGCCAGGGCCTGATGCGCAGAACAGATCCTTACGGATATCAGCAGCGTTTAGTTCAATATCAAACTCATCAACTTCGGGCAATACTACTACAGATGCCGCCGAAGTATGCACGCGGCCCTGTGTTTCTGTATCTGGCACGCGCTGTACACGGTGCACTCCAGATTCGTACTTGAAGTTACCATAAGCGTCCTCGGCATTTACGTTGAAGACAATCTCTTTATAACCGCCAGCAGTACCCTCAGTATAATCTACCAATTCGGTACGCCAGCCGCGCTTTTCGCAGTAACGCATGTACATACGGTAAAGGTCGCCGGCAAAAAGGGCTGCCTCATCGCCACCAGTACCGCCACGTATCTCCACAATGGCATTTTTAGAGTCTTCAGGATCTTTGGGGATCAGCATCAGGCGAATCGTCTCTTCCATCTCTTCCTGTTTTTGAAGCAGATCGTCAAGCTCAGCCTTAGCCATCTCGCGGAACTCTTCGTCCTTTTCAGTAGCCAGTATCTCTTTGTTGGCGTCGATGTTGCTCATTACATTTTTGTAAATGTTATACTGCTCAACAATCTTCGCAAGGTCTTTATATTCTTTATTCAACTGGGCAAAACGTTTCATGTCAGCCATTGCTTCGGGGCTGCTCAGTTCGCCTTCAACCGTTTTCCAGCGTTGATATATTAATTCTAATTTTTCTAACATTTCTATAGAAATCTATAACGGACAATAAATTGCCGCAAAAAACATGCAAAAATACGTATTTGGGGTGATAAAATCATTCAGGCTTTTGTAAGAAGATATGATTATCGTTTATCGGTCTTTTTCAAACCATCTTAACTCCAGGTTTTTACCATCAAACACCGCGTAGGTATAGTGGTTTACCCATTCGCCAAGGTTTACGTATCGGGAGTTATCCGGTAGTTGCACATCAAGCGGCAGATGCCGGTGACCAAAAACAAAATAATCGAAATGGCGGCTTTTAAGTACCTCTATTGAAAAAGCCTCGAGCCACTCCTGCTGGTGTTGTTGCTTATATACATCCTGCTTATTGGATATACGGCTTTGGTGCGACCACGCGTTGGCAATACCTACGCCAAGGTTTGGGTGCAGCCTTGCAAACAACCACTGGCAAAACCTGCTTCTGAATATTTTTTTGAGGAATTTATACAACCTGTCGCCGGGGCCCAGTCCATCGCCGTGGTGCAGGTAAAATGTTTTGCCGGCACGCTCAATTTCCAGTTCATCGGCAATAATGGTTGCCCCGAGCTCCTGTACAAAATAATCGAACATCCACATATCATGGTTGCCTTTAAACAAGTAAAGTTTAACCCCGGCATCGGTAAGTTGAGCCAGTTTTCCCAGAAAACGTATATAACCTTTAGGAACAACGGTTTTATACTCGAACCAAAAATCAAAAACATCGCCCATCAGGAATAATTCGGCAACGTCGTCTTTGATCGCATCCAGCCAGCGGATAATGCGGTCTTCCCGCTCACGCGAGGAGGCATAACCCATTGCTCCCAAATGAAAATCGGACGCGAAATACAAATTTTTACCCACCGGCATAGGGCGCTAAAATACATATTAAAAGGCAGCTATAAAACCACTACAGGCTGGCATTCTCCGGGGGCATATACTGCAGTCTTTTTTCGAAATAAATATCCCAGCTACGCTGTTGTTGCCGGTTGGTCATGTTTTGGGTATCCTGCTCATAATCCTGGTTAAGCTGCTTGTAGCGGGCATCTATGCGGTTAAATATGTTCATGGCCTCGGCCTGATAATTAGCCGTGAAGCGTGTACGGCTCATTACCCTTAATATATCCTGCTGCTCCAGGAAAGCGATGTTGTAATGCCCCTGCTCGTGTTTCAAAATTTCGGCAAGCTGAGCGTCTGTAGTTATGCGCGAGCGGTCAAGCCATGATTTATAATTGTTCATGAACAACCTGACATTGAAATGTAAAATATAGTCGCCGTTCCTGCGGCTGGCCTGGAACTTAAAGTCAAGAGTGCAATTGGTGTAAGCCACCACACCCCTGCCGTTGGGTTTAGGCACGCCCTGAAAATCATCAGGCGTAAGTGTACGAAAGGGTTGCGCCACTGCCCGCTGCGCGGCAAAGTACAGCAGCACAACAACGCATACCATACAAGGTTTAATCCATCTCATTAAAAGCCGTTTGGGTAAATAAATTTACTTTTTGACGGCGTCTGTATGCAAAAGGTTTAAACTCATCATTTCTTTCATGGTACGCTGCATGGCGTCGCTTGAGCCATCAAGGAAAATAACGTTACCCTTAGAGTTTTCGGCAAAGTGTTTTATCGATTCCGTCCACATGGTGAATAGGATAACCGAAGTATCCATGTTGGCTTCCTGCATTTCTTTAGCCGCAACGGTCATACCCTTGGCAACTTCTTCGCGGAACAGCGCGATGCCCTGTCCCCGTAATTGTGCGGCCTGGCGCTCGGCTTCAGCAGAAATTTTAATGGCATTGCCCTCCGCTTCTGCAGCTTTTGTTTTAGTGATGAGCAGTGCCTGACCTTCGTTCTCAGCAGCGGCTTTCAGGTTATTTGATGCCACAACCTGGCTCATGGATTTCATGATGACATCATCGAAGGTGATATCATTTAACTGAAGATCCTGCAGGTGATAGCCCCAGCCTTCTAAAATATTGTCCAGTTGTTCTTTTACGTGTTCAACAATATCGCGGCGAAGTATCAATACTTCGCTCTGGCGTTTGGTGGCCACGAAGGCGCGGATTGAACCCTCTACCGTGCGAATCAGCGCCTGCATCAGGTTTCGCTCATCAACAAACTTGAATGCTACGTTTTTAATGGTCTCTTCTTCCTGGTTTAGTACCGAGTAGAGCAGCATGGCCTTGAAGTACACATTGGCCTGGTCAAAAGTTACTGCCTGGAACTCCAACTCAACCGAGCGGTTCTGGATGGATATTTTTGAGTAGATATTCTCAATCAAAGGTATTTTGAAATTTAAACCGGGCGTTAATATGCGGCGGTATTTACCAAATACGGTTATCACCACAATTGTACCCTGTTTAACGGTAACAAATGATGAGAAAACAATGATTACGATGAAGAACAAAAAAATGTATAGCAAAACAGATGAGGCTTCCATTAGGTTGTAGTTTTTATAAAGATAGCCTAATTTGGTTCCACATCAATAGAATTTGTTCGGAATAGTGTAGATGGATGCATTAATAACCCCGTCCATAAAACAAAACGGCTACCTCCAATTAGAGTAGCCGTTTCGCTAATAATGAAGTTGAAGCTATTGTCTCGCTTGCCAAACCGCATCCAGGAACCACTTTTTACTGTCGCTAAAATGCATCAATGGCTCAAAGCCTGTCGTTCGAGCCAGTTCATCTGTTTGCTCAACGGTATATTTTTGAGATATTTCCATGTAAATGTATTCGTCTTTAGCAAAAGAGATAACCTCGCTGCCTATCACCACTCTCTGCTCTGCTTGACTTACCAGATAGCTTTTACAGGCGCCTGTTTCCGGGTCATACATAGCGTAATGGTCAAACTGATCCACAATAAAATCAGCGCCCAACTCGCGGTTCATCCGCTCCAATAAATTGAGGTTGAAGCGTTTGGTAATGCCTTGTTTATCATTATAAGCAGCTAAAACAGTTGCCGGGTTTTTCTTAAGATCAACACCGATGAACACCATATCCCCTGGCGATAAATGTTTGCGCAGCTCATGGCAAAACAGCTTCGCATCAGCCACGGGCATATTGCCGATGTTTGAGCCTAAAAACATCACTACTTTACGTTTGTCAGAAATAGCTGCGGCTTTCTTCAACATATCAAAATAATCGCCATTGAGGCCGGTGATATCAATGCCCGGCAATGTAACAGGCAGGGTCATGTTGAGGTATGAGATCACATTTTCTGAAATATCTATAGGCAGATAGCTAAAATCCGTTTTATTATCCAGCAGATATTTTAACAGCTCGGTTGATTTGGTGGCATCCCCGGCACCTAACTCGATAAGATCAAAGGCATCACCCTGGCCCATCATGGTCTGGCATATTTCGGCTGTTTGCGTAGTAAATATCTCCATTTCGCAATTGGTTGGGTAATATTCTTCGCAGTTCATCAGATCCTGGAAAAGCTTATCGCCATGCGCATCATAAAAATATTTTGAATTGAGATGCTTAGGCAAAGCGGTTAAGCCGGCAATGGTATCTTTATAAAATTGAAGATCAGTGAGAGGGTTTTTTTCGCCGGTGGCTTTTGTTAAAACTTGTGGTGCCATAGGTATTTGGTAGATGATGTATTGTTATTTAGCCAAACGTATGCCAGTAAATTGCCAGCGAAGTTCGGGTTGAAAAAAATTGCGATAAGTGATACGGCTATGATCTGGCGAGGTAACTTCTGATGCCCCGCGCAGTACTTTTTGCCCTACCATAAATTTGCCGTTGTATTCGCCAATGGCACCGGGCGCTTTGGCAAAGCCGGGGTAGGGCAGGTATGAACTTTCTGTCCATTCCCAGCGCAAGCCCCAGTTGAATTTAGTTGCCGCTATTTCCCATTCAAACTCTGTTGGCAGGCGCATACCTTTCCATGAGGCATAGGCGTAAGCCTCGTAGTAGCTAATGTGGTTTAATGGCTCGTGCCAGTTAACAGGTTGCAAGCCATGGAAGGTATAGTTGTGCCATTTGCCATCTATTTTGTGCCAGTACATTGGCGCCTCAATCATGTTATTGTTTACCCAGTCCCAGCCGGCAGCATGCCAATGGCGAAAATCATGATAACCTCCGGCCTCAATAAATTCCAGATACTCGGCATTGGTAACCATGTTGGGGTTTATCTCATATGCATTAAGATAAACCTTGTGGCGGTTAAGCTCGTTATCAAAACAAAAGCCCTCGGCGTTGAACCCAACTTCATAAACGCCTTCTTCTATTTTTATTAATTCACTTTCCGATTGGTGAAATTTCGGTATTACCCAATCCCTCGAGTAAGCCGGAAACAATGGGTTATGGCCAAGGATGTATTTAATATCCGTTAGTAGAAGCTCCTGATGCTGTTCCTCATGGTTAAAGCCCAGCAAAAGTAATTCTCTAACATCGTCGCTCACATTGCCACAGGCCAAAAAATTATACATGGCGTCATCTACATATTTGCGGTAACGCTTGATGTCGATAACCGTTGGCCTGCTTAAATTACCCCTGTCTGTACGGATAACACGTGTGCCTACGCTTTCATAATAGCTATTGAAAACGAAGTTATAATTAGCGTCAAATTCCTGGTACTCGGCGAAATATGGTTTAAGGATAAAGGTTTCGAAAAACCATGTGGTATGCCCTATGTGCCATTTAGGCGGACTCACATCTACCACGGGTTGTACCACGTAATCTTCGGTTTGCAGCGGTTCGCATATAGCTTCAGTGCGCTGGCGTACTTTTTTGTAACAGTCCGCTAAGTCCATAGGTATTATTTAGTATTTCAAAAAGCGATTTAAGTCGGAAATTGTTTTGATGTGCAACTCATTTGCCTGTTGCCTGCGCATCATCAATGCGTAAGCATTGTTAAATCCAATGGGTTTTAGCCATTTAATTTTATATCGATCATCAAACGCTGCTTTAACATAAGCATAAGTACTGTCTTTACTGCTTTGTAACCGATTAATTACGTTCTGCGGTGCCTGTAAAATAGCCAGCAATCCCGTACCTGTATATTCAGGGTATACATCTATCTGGTTGTTGGTCATGGCGTCAAAAACGATCTTTGTTCCGCCGAGGCCGGTTTTGGTTTCAACACCATAGTTGGTGTAACCCTTTATCAGCATGCTGTACATGTTGGTGAGAATATACTGCTCGCCAAAAATTTTCGAGCCTAAACGCACCACTTCGCCATTGCTTTGCTGCTGCGGTTTATACAAACCCGTAGCCTGCAAAAAATCTTTAGCTACGCGCTCGGGCGTTTGGTGAAGATAATCAGTACGGTAGTTTAATTCCGTCATTACCGAATCATTTATTAAGCCGGAAAGTTTATTAAGCGTTGTCTCCAATTGAGGAAATTTCTTCAAAGCATCTTCACGCACCAGCGGTGCAGCATAGTAAGGCGGAAAGATTTTCTTGTCGTCATCTAAAACTATCAGATCATAAGCCTTTAGCCGGCCATCGGTAGAGTAACCGCTGATAACGTCCAGTTCTTTTTCCTTCGCGGCTTTGTACATTACGGCATCGCTGATCACGATGGTATGGATCTTTAACCCGTATTTGCTTACCAAGCCAAGGTTGCCGTCCTGCCTGCCCATAAACTCAGGTGTGAAACCGGCAGTTAACTTACTGCCGTATGCTGATGGGATAAAGTAAAAGCATGAAAGTATCAACAGCAGCACTGGCGCCATCTTCACTGCTCCTTTAATTTTCTTGAAGTTTAATTTTTGCAAGAGCGATAGAAGGAAATCAAATAAAATAGCCAACATAGCCGCCGGGATAGCCCCCGCTAATATCATGTTGGTATTGTTGAGCGAGATGCCTCCGAAGATAAATTCGCCCAACCCACCTGCGGCAATGTAAGATGCTAATGTTGCTACGCCAACGTTGATAACGGTAGCGGTACGAATACCTGCCAGTATTACCGGCATAGCCAAAGGTAATTCTACTTTAAATAGTACCTGCCACTTGTTCATACCCATGGCTATGGCAGCTTCTTTAACATTGCTATCGACACCGGTTATGCCCGTGTAAGTATTTCTTACTATGGGTAACAGTGCGTAAAGTAGCAATGCCACAATAGCCGGTTTAGCACCAATACCTAACAGCGGTATCATGAAGCCTAATAAAGCGATGCTGGGTATAGTTTGTAGTATGCCCGCTATACCTAATACCGGCCCGGAGAGTTTGCGCACGCGGGAAATATAGATACCCAACGGCAACCCGATGAGTACAGCTATAAACAGCGAAATAAAAGTTAACCCGATGTGCTGCAGGGTTTGCACCAGTAGTTTATCGCTTTGCTGGCGCATAAACTCTAAAAGGGTTTGCTGATGCTCATTCATGCGGAACCTGATTTTTAAAACATGAATAAGCAGACATCAACTGATCAAATGTTACAGAGCGTACTTCCCTGGTTTGCTGGTTAATGATATTGATATTTTCGCGAGGGTAGAATTTGAATGTATCTAAAGCTTCCCATAAACCAGCAGTTGCCGCTAATTGAGAAGTGTTAATGCGACGACCATCCGCAGGCAGGTATTGCCAGATATCGTTTAACTTAATGGTTTTTAGTTCCAACTGCAGGTGCTGTTCTTTCAGGAAATCCTTTACAAAATCATTAGCCGGATTAAAAAGTAACTCGGTGGCAGTGCCTATCTGCACAATCTGCCCCTTATCCATTAGAGCAATGCGATCTGCCAATAAAAATGCTTCCTGCACATCGTGCGTAACCAGGATGATGGTTTTGCGCTTAAGCTCATCGAGCAGCTTAAACTCTGCATGTATCTTGGAGCGCGTAACATTGTCTAACGCCCCAAAAGGTTCATCCATCAGCAGTACCGGCGCATCGGCAACCAAAGCTCTTGCTAAACCAACCCGCTGCTGTTGCCCGCCGCTCAACTCTGGCGGGTAGGTATTCTGGTATTCTTTAGGCAGATGTAATTTTTCTAATAACTCGTTGGTACGCGCTTCAATTTTCGCTTTATCCCATTTTAAAAGGTTAGGAACAATAGCGATGTTTTCGGCAACGGTGTAATGCGGAAACAAACCGTTGTTTTGCAACACATATCCTATAGAGCGACGTAGCAGTTCCGGCGCCTGGCTTAAAATGTTTTGTCCATCAACTTCTATTGTACCGCTATCAGGCTCAATGAGGCGATTGAGCATTTTAAGCGTAGTTGTTTTACCGCACCCGCTTGTGCCCAACAACGCCAGAGTCTCGCCTTTAGCCACCTCAAATGAAATATTGTTTACCGCATGGGTTTGCCCAAAAGTTTTAATCAGGTTGCTAACTTTTATCATGCGGGCCGACTAATCTTCTAAGGTCATGAACAGGTTATTGAGCGACTCTGAATAGGTAGGATGCGCAAACACACAGTAACGGATCCTATCGTAAGTTATGCCGCCTTCCATCGCCATTTGTAAAACGCTCATGACCTCGCCACCTTCGGTACCAACTATGGCTACACCTAATATTTTTTTGGTTTTAGCATCCACAATAGCTTTCATCATGCCGCGTGTATCGCCGGTTTCGATTGCTCTTGCCACGTGTGACATCTGCAGCTTTGCCACCTTATAGTTCAAGCCTTTTTCTTTGGCTTCGGTTTCCGTTATACCAACCCGGCCTAACTCCGGATCTGTAAACATGCAGTAGGGTACAGGCCTGTTACGGATACTAAGGTTTTGCTTTTCAATCAGGTTACGATACACAATGGTGTAATCATTATAAGAAATATGTGTAAAGGCCGGGCCGCCCTTTACATCGCCCAAAGCATAAATGCCTTTAACATTGGTCTCCAGTTTGGTGTTAACCGTGATGTAGCCTTTGTCATCAGTTTTAACGCCGGTTTTATCAAGTCCCAAAGTATCGGTTTGTGGCGCACGGCCGATAGCCGCCAAAACATGGCTGCATTTAATCTTCTCTTCTGCATCTCCTGTCTTAATGGTAACCGTGATCTTGCCTTTGTCTTTTTGTTTAACCCGGGTAACTTTAGCATTAGTGCGGATAGTAATATCTTCCTGCTCAAGAATACGGGTTAATTCCAATGAAATGTCTTCATCTTCACGAGACAATATTCTGCCCGATTTTTCTATAATGGTAACTTTGCTGCCAAATCGTGCAAACATCTGCCCAAATTCTAACCCTATATAGTTACCGCCCAGGATCACCAGATGCTCCGGCGCCTTTTCCAGATCAAGTATGGTAGTTGAGGTAAGGAAATCAATTTCATTAATACCCTCAATATCATTCGGGATAACCGGCTTACCACCTGTGTTAATGAATATATTATCGGCTTTAAACTCTTTTAAGCCATCCTTTTTCGTTCGTACGCTGATGGTTTTCGCCCCGGTAAAAGTAGCTTCGCCAAATAATACATCCAGGTTTTCGGTATTTTCGGCTGCCTTGAGTCCTCCATTACGCGATTTAAGTACTATCTCGTCTTTATGCTTTTTTATTTGCCGCATATCAACCTTGTAGCCTTTAATGGTAACCCCCATATCGTTACATTTGCTGGCAAGGTATGCCACACGTGCGCTGGCTACCATGGTTTTAGTTGGTGTGCAGCCATCGTTTACGCATGTACCGCCATAAAACCGTTTTTCAACTATCAGGGTTTTCATCCCTGCCAAAGCCAGCTTTTTGGCCAATGGCGCCCCAGCCTGGCCCGAACCGATTACTATAGCATCGTATTGTTTCATATTACTCGGTTACCTTAACGCCTTTCCAGAATGCTACGTAGCCGGCTATCTGCGATGCGGCAGCCTTTGGCTCGGGATAATACCATGCCGCATCTCTGTTTTGCTGACCATCAACATCTAAGGTGTAATAGGAGGCTACGCCTTTCCAGGGGCATGTAGTATGTGTGGTGCTTTCTCTCAAATATTCGGATTTAACACTTTCTTTGGGAAAATAATGGTTATTCTCGACAACAATAGTATCATTACTTTCGGCGATAACCTGGTTATTCCAGATGGCTTTCATTGGCGGTGATATATTTAAGATAAATATAACTTATAAGTACGGTTTTATAATCAGCCACATGATTTTTTTGTTTGAGCTCTTCAACATTTTATTCTGAAAATCAACTAATTAAAATTTTTTGTAAAAATTATTTTAAAATAAAGTCTAAACGTATATCTTTGCAGTCCCAAAATAAGGGAAACAGTTCAGACTGTTAAACTTAAAAGACGGCCCGTTCGTCTAGGGGTTAGGACAGGAGATTTTCATTCTTCAAACAGGGGTTCGATTCCCCTACGGGCTACAAAACCCTCCGATATAATCGGAGGGTTTTATTTTTATCTGATTTTCAGGTATTTATTGCAATAATTTCGGCATTCTACATTTTCGAGAATTTACCTATACCCTGAAAAGTGCTTTAATTGAGTCAAAACGGAGTTTTGGAGTTCGATTCCCCTAAGGTTACCTCAAGGGGAATACATTTAAACATTTATTATTTAAAGATTGAAATATTTGGTACTTAGGGGTATTTGGCTAATCCTTGCCAACTTTTGAAGTTCGATGTGACATATCATCTTTTAAATAAGTTTGTAGCGTGGCGGCGGCAAGAAGATATAAAAAGTCTAATATTACTTTTGCTTCATCATCATTTACAGTTATTCCATTTTCGCCCAAGCTTTTTATTGCACTGGCGGTGGTTATTTTCCTTTTCCTAAACTCCACAAATCGTCATTGAATTATACTAAACTCCTAAAGCTTTCCGACCATTAATCATTTGACTATTTTTATAGCCCTTAACCAAGTATTGACGTCTTTACTTACCTCTTTTTCCTTTTCACCTTCCATCACAAAAAGTACCCCATCTCTTTCTATTCCGCCCTTAGTAGTGAACCCTTCCAAAACCTTGCTTTTAGGGCACAGCTCTTTTACTGTGTCAAAAGTGCTGCCGATGCCATAGCCCGCGTTTGTATTAAAAGGTATAACGGTTTTGCCGCTCAGGTTGTGTTGCTTCAAAAAGCTTCTCATGGGCGGCGGCAATTTCATGCCCCAGGTCGGGAAACCTACAAACACGGTATCGTATTGGCTAATGTCAACTTTGGTTTTAAGAGGAGGCAAAAAACCTGTTTCATTTTCGTGAACAACCTGGTCAACTATGGCTCGGTAATTTGCCGGATAGGGTTTAACAAGTTCTAAGGCTACCAAGGTTCCGCCGACTTCCTTTTGAATAATCTCCGCTACAGCCTTTGTATTATTTGTACGTGAAAGGTAAACGATCAGTATTTTTTTTGCTGAAGTTGTTTGCGATGTAGAGGATGCTGAGGTAATACAGAAGCAAATCAGGAGGCAGAAAGAAATAGCTGTTTTCATTTAGATACCGTTTTATTAGTAGCACGAACTCTGCGAACATCTTTAATAGTCACGGGACTGGCGCTGTTGCCGAAACTTTTACGAACGTATGTGAGTACTGCTGCTATCTCATCGTCTTTTAAAAGGGCTTGCGATGGCATCTCACCGGAATACATATCTCCATTGACATTTATATCTCCTTTGAGGCCATTCAATAGTATTTTAATAAGCCGCTGCTTTTCGCCAAGAACATAGTCGGTTTTGATCAATGGCGGTATCATGTTCTGTGCGCCAACACCGTCAACCTGGTGGCAAGTCATGCAGTGTTTTACATAAATCTCTTTTCCGATCATCATGTTGGAAGAAGGTAATGGTTTTTTTTGTGCCTTTGAAAATGTTGACAAAAAGCATAAACAGATGATTAAAAGAGCAATCTTCATTTTACTTTTTGTAAGAAATTCGATAAATAACACCGGCCACATCGTCTGAAACCAGCATTGATCCGTCTTTAAGAACAAGAACATCCACCGGCCTGCCCCAGGCTTTTTGTGCTTCATCATCCAGCCAGCCGCTGGCAAATGTTTCGTATCCCGCTGCTTTGCCATCTTTCACTTTTACCAGACTAACCCGGTAACCGTTCTTTTTAGTGCGATTCCACGAGCCATGTTCAGCAATGAAAATCTGGTCCTTATATTCAGTTGGGAACATGCTTCCCGTATAGAATTTAAGCCCAAGCGGTGCAACATGTGCGCCCAGGTTTTGAGCTGGCGGAGTAAATTCGGAAGCCTCATGCGTACCGCCAAATTCGGGATCTTTTATAGTGCCACTATGGAAATAAGGAAAGCCAAAATTCATCCCGGCTTTGGGCGCTTTGTTCAACTCGCAAAACGGAACGTCATCACCTAACATATCCCTGCCGTTATCTGTAAACCACATTTCTTTAGAGGTCGGGCTCCAGGTAAAACCAACTGTATTACGGATACCACTTGCGAATTTTTCAATTTCGGTACCATCGTCATTCATTCTGAAGATCGCCGCATGGCGGTCGTCAGGTATACCGATATTTACCGGTGAGCCTACAGGTACATATAGTTTACCGTCAGGCCCGAAGGCAATATATTTCCAACCGTGCGCCCATTCAGTAGGGAATTTATCATAGATAACTTCACCCTTTCCCGGAGCATCTATGTTCTTCTCAATATCCGCAAATTTGGTGACCTTGCTGATCTCAGCAACATACAGAGCACCATTCTTGAGTGCAACGCCGTTTGGGTTGTTCATTCCTGATGTGATCTCCCATTTCTTATCGGCCACATTGTCGCCATCAACATCTTTTACCGCATATACTTTTCCCGGACGCTGTGTCCCGACAAAGAGTACACCTGATGGTGACATAACCATCGATCGCGCGCCCGCGACCTCAGCATACACGCTGATGGAAAAGCCCGCAGGCATTTTAATTTTATCGAGTGGCAAAACTGCGCTTGCACCCGTTATGGCAGCAGTTGAAACGTCATTTTTTTTCTTGGCAGGCTTAGCTATTTTACCGGCAGTGCCGAAAGAAATAACTCCTGCCAGGGTTGCGGCGATGGGTATAAATAAAAGCTTGTTCATAGCGATGGTAATATGAGTTAGTTGTGAAATTGAAAACTATTTTACTTGATAGGCGATAATGCGATTGGTGCCAAACGAGGGCACGTACAGCGTTTTTGTTTTGCTGTCGTAACTGATATCGTTAGCCATTATTCTTTGGGCACGGCTATCCAGCAATACCTGGTTTGTGCCATCAGCGTTGACATAATACAAAATGCCTTTGTAATTACTGAGAATAAACTCTTTATCACTTATTGGAACAATTCCGTCCAATCCACTTTCAAAGCTTTCACTAACTTTAGTAATTTCTTTGCTGGCATTAACTTTTTGAAAGGTTGTGGAGCCTACAACATATAAATCTGTGTTAACTGTCAGCAAACCATTTGCGCCGGGAATATTTTCAAGATATACCATTGGTTTATCATTCTCGATTCGATGTACCTTGCCTGTCCGCGTATCACTTACATAAACAATCCCTTTTGAATCTACAGCCAGGTCATTTAACATTCCCGCACCCTCTATTGGTATTCGTTTTACGACTTTACCTGTGTTATCAATAACGGCAACAGCCGAGGTTTCTGCCGTATAAAACAATCCATTATAAAACGCTGACCCTTTGTTGGAGTTCAAACCGGTTGCCCAATCCGCTTTAATCACTTTTCCTTTTAGATCAAGCTGAACGACTGAGCCGGAGCCCATGCTGGAAACAAAAATCGAATTCGATTTAGAATCGAAAAGCGCCGATTCAGGCCCTTTAATAGTAACTGAATCAGACTCCCATAACTTTACCAGGCTGTGTTGTGCAAACGTTGCAGAGCATAGCAGCGTCGCGATGAATAAAAACAATGGCTTTTTCATATAATGATTTTAGGTTTATTGCTTAATTGGAGCGTCTACATTAGAGAAATTTAAAACCGCTTGTGGCAGGCGTAATCCTTTGATGGTTATACCCGCTAACTCCTGATTGAACTGCTTTAATTCATCAGCGGAAAATTTCACATTACCAGCACCGGAATTTTCAAGCATGTGTGCCATTTGCGTAGTACCAGGAATGGGTACTATCCATGGCTTTTTTGCCAGTAACCAGGCAAGCGATATTTGCCCGGGCGTAGCTTCTTTTTTTACAGCCCAGGTCTTTATTAATTTAACCAGTGCCATATTGTTGGGCAGGTTTTCAGGAGAAAACCGCTCTTCAATTCCTCTGATATCGCCGGGCGCAAAGCGTGTATTTTCATCAATTGCACCGTTCAGAAATCCAACGCCAAGCGGGCTCCAGCAAACGAAACCGATGCCGAGTTCTTCGCAAAGCGGAAGTATCGTTTCTTCAGGCCCGCGCCATAAAAGCGAATATTCGTTTTGAATAGCGGTAACCGGATGGATAGCGTGCGCCCGTCTTACAGTTTGTGCCCCTGGTTCAGAAAGCCCATAATGAAGTACTTTGCCCTGGCCGATCAGATCTTTGATCGCGCCGACAACATCTTCTATCGGAACAGCAGGATCAACACGGTGCTGGTACAATAAATCAATACGATCAGTGCGCAGGCGTTTTAGCATCCCTTCAACTACCTCCTTAATATGTTCGGGTTTACTATTTAGGCCAGGTAAGCGTTTCTCCGTTTTCTGATCGATATTCCAACCGTACTTGGTTTCAATCACGATTTTATTGCGAAAGGAAGATGTTGCTTCACCCAAAATCCGCTCGCTCTCAAATGGCCCATAAGCTTCGGCTGTGTCAAAAAGAGTAACACCGTTATCATAAGCTTTCCTGATGATGTTGATCATTTCTGGGCGGTATGGTATGGTAGTTTGATAGGTCCGCCACATATTTTGCACTCCTAAACCAATACTCGATACTTCGAGCTTGCCTCCAAGCTTCCGTTTGCCAGGTGCGGCAGAAAACGATGTAGTGGATGGTAGGTTTGTGCCGGCATTACTGTTTGTGCTGATCAATGACGCCCCGGCAAGTGTCAGCCCCGTTTTTAAAAGATTTCGACGATTCATATCTGGTAGCTTTAATTAATGTTGTGGCTGTGGCGCAGGAGGAATGTTAGTTTTCATTTTAACAGGCCGGATAAGCGTTGAAAATGTAAGTGAGCCCATCTTCCATTTACCGTTTTCCTTCAGGTAAACTTCAGTCACCATAAAAGCATGCACGACTTCGTTGCCACCCACCACTGCTACCAGGTCAATATCATTTAACAAAATGGCAGTGTTACTAAAGATATTGACTGATGCGCCATATATTTCCGCTTGCTTATACCAAATAAAGCCGCCTTTTATGGTATTTAATTCCTGGGTTTTGCCCCAACTGCCGCCCATGTGTACAAATACACACTTTTCGTCGAACAGGGTGTTTAACGACTCCACATTTTTATCAGCCATCCATTTCCATTTGGTTTTGGACAGGTCGAGTAATTCTTGCTCGTCTTTTGTAGTTGTCGTGGCTGCTGCCCCGGGCAATTTGGCCTGGGCATTTGATAACTGCACACATGCAATGCACAGAAAAAGGGCGATAATAGTTGCTTTCATAATATTAGTTTTTATGTTTATTGGTCAGTTTAATATTTTGCGTTGTTATACTCGCTCTTCGTCACCCTTTCCAGCCATACCGTTTTGTTTTTGGCAGCATTTGTACTTGCCGCTATATAAGTAAACGTTGATTTGGGAGACGCACCATGCCAGTGTGCTATACCTGGCGTGCACTTAATAACATCGCCCTTGTGTACTACCTGAATAGCTTTTCCTTTCTCCTGGTAAAACCCTGTGCCCTCGGTGATCATGAGTATTTGCCCGGCAGGGTGAATATGCCAGTCCAACTTTGCACCCGGAGCAAAAGTTGGACTGGCTAACGCGACATTGATAACACTATCCGCCTTATTTAATTCTACCAGCCATACATCGCCGGTATGATTATTTGTTTTAGATAATTCGCCCTTGGGGAATATGCCTGTTTGTGCTATTGCACGTGGAGAGGCAATTGTCACTAAAAGCGTTATCAGATACAGAATCTTTTTCATATTAGTATAATTATTCAATTGTTATTAATTAACGAAGATTACCCGAAGTAACCGCCTTTTCAATGACGTCTATTCTTGCTTTTTTAGGATTAGGTTTGCCTGATGCCGAACCGTCCGCCTGGATTTCCAAAAGCTCGTTTTTCTTTGGATCATAAGCCGGCCATTTCGCCAAACCGCTGCCATTCGGATTGCCAGTTTTTGCAAAATTAGCCCAATAGGTATTCATCATTTTGGCGACTTCCAGGTCTTTTGTCGCAATTGCCGCTCCATCCCGGCTTGTCAGATTGTTAAAGACATAACCAATTTCAGAAGCGTGTGCCGCCCCGTATTTCATCCATTGCTGCGCGGATGGTGAAACATATGAAAATATATAAACATATGCCGGTGCACCCTTGGCTGCAAAGGCGCGGGCAGTAAATATGGCGGGTTCTGCCCATACCTTATCTGTATTTACCATGGTAAGCATTTTCGGTAATTCTGTGTTTCCATCAGGATCATAGGCGGCTTTTGCGTCAGCCTTCATACTGCCAAACAAATTCAATAATTCGTCTTTTGTCGCAGCATTTACAAAACCCGCCGGCACTTCGGCGCTATTAGAGCCAATTATGAGCGGAACTTTTACTCCCCGTCCGGCCGAATAAGCGCTTTGAGCGGTTTCTGTAACTAATTTTCCATCGAGAATTGGGCCCGGATAAATAGGTGCGCCGCCCGGTCCGTCGGTTTCCTGGCCGCCGTCAATAATATCTTCAGCACTCAAGGACCGCAGCTTTTCAAGTGCCGCAGCATCTGTACCGGTAATACCGTGCTTTTTAGCAAAGTTTACCCCGATGGTTTCTGCGGATATTGGGTAATATTTATCGGTATTATCCTTATTTATCGGTCTGCCTGTGAGCACACCATCACGGCCGCCGCCGGATTCAACAATTGCCTTTTGAAATAATCCGTTTGCGCCTGGTATGGTTAATAACGATTGCACCGAGACACCGCCTGCCGACTCACCGAATATAGTAACGTTTTTAGGGTCACCGCCAAAAGCGGCAATGTTTTGCTGCACCCATTTAAGCGCTGCCATTTGATCCATAAAGGCGTAATTACCCTTTGGTTCATCTGGGTGTTCGGCACTAAGCGACGGAAACGCAAAAAAGCCAAGCCGCCCAACGCGATAATTGAGGGTGATCAAAATAACACCTTGCTTTGCAAACTGCTCGCCCGAATAACCCGGTTGAGCGCCACTGCCAAATACAAAAGCGCCGCCGTAGATCCAAACCATCACCGGCAATTTAGCACCTGATTTAGCGCTTGCAGGTTTCCATATATTTAAATACAAACAATCTTCAGATGATGTAGCAGACAACTTATTACCGTTTCGTGGCCAGCCCATTTGCGCAGGGTCCGCGCCATATTTGGTAGCATCACGTTCTCCCGCCCAGGCTTTTAAGGGCTGTGGTGGTCGCCAACGAAATTCACCAACTGGCGGTGCTGCAAAAGGAATGCCTTTAAAGCTTGAAACATCACCTAATGTTGCGCCACGTACAGCACCCGCTTTTGTCTCAACAAGGGGACCGGCCACTGTTGATTGTACAGTTTTGCTCTCTGTTTGTTGAGCTTTCGCAGAATAGGCGCTGAATACGATCAATGCTACTAATATCCGTTTCATAATTATTGCTGTTGTTGTGCTGATTAATTATTGATTCGTCTCAAAACAACACATTTTCAACTATTTAAAACTTGGTAATAGACCGCTGCTTATTAAAAATAGACGAAACAGCCTTTAAAATCGATGGCTTTAATTTTATGGTTCAAATCCAATTTTCGACATAATATTGAGGCAGTTTTATGATAATAGCAGCGATAGATAAATAATGCCATTCTATCGATTTTATCAGCCCAACTGTCTATTTGGGGATTTTTATTGCATAAAAATGTCCTGCTTTGTACAATCCCGGTGAGATGGGGTTTAGTTGATTACTGTTTTGATACGGTATGGTGCGTTTTGCCTGAGAAACAAAACGCACTTTTTTATACTACTTTTATATTAAACGAATAAATATGGGTTTCCCGGCTTTAAAGAAGATATTTCTATCAGTGCATTTTTACATTGTGGCGGGGCTGATTATTTATACGCTTTTCCCGTTGACCTGGCCATTTAAGCTCCCTACCGAGTTTTGGATAAAGCGGATCTCCATGCATGTGATCTGGGCGGCCCTATTTTACCTCAACCTGTTGTTTTTGACCCCGAAATTGTTGTATAGAAATAAATTAACATTATTTATTATTATATCGTTGGGTTTGGTAGTGGTTTCGGTTTACCTAAATGGTTTGCTTGATGATATTACGGGTGCCAATGCTGCACTGAGCAGGATATTAAACCAAAAGCCGGATCCAAGGAACACGCACGATTTTTACTGGACAATGATGACCGCCATGGTATTGCTGGGCATCAGCACAATCATTTCATTTTATAAGAAGATGAAAGCCGATCAGGCTGTTTTTGAAGCAACATCCCGCGAAAAGGTAACTACCGAGTTGTCCCTGTTAAAAGCCCAGATCAATCCTCATTTCTTTTTCAATATCCTGCATACTATATACGCGCTTGCCGATACTAATCCTGCCGTTTCCAAAGATGCCATCTACACCTTATCGCACATGATGCGTTATGTGATTTATGGTACAAAAAATGATTCGACGGAGCTTGAAAAAGAGATAAAATTTGTGGAAGATTATATCGCATTAATGCGCCTGCGGCTTACAGATAACGTACAAATGATTTATGAAAAACAGGAGGCGATGAGGAATTACGAAATTGCGCCGATGCTTTTTTTGCCTTTTATTGAAAATGCCTTTAAGCATGGTATAAGTTCCGTGCATCCAAGTTACGTTTATGTAGATATCAGTCAATCAGGAACACAGGTTAAGATTGAAGTTAAAAATTCGCTTTTTGAAGAGAAAGCTGAACATTTAGAGGACAGCAATGGTATCGGCGTTGTAAACACCAAACGCCGGCTCGACCTGCTTTATCCTAAAAAGCATACCTTAGAGATTCAGAATGATTTAAATGCTAAAGATTATACGGTGATCTTAACCCTTGAGTTATCATGAGAATAAATTGCATAGCGGTGGATGATGAACCGGTTGCTTTAAAGCTGGTGACGACCTATATTGAGCAAACGCCGTTTCTGAACTTAATAGCGACTTACACTAATGCAGTTGAAGCGCTAAAAGCGATACATGATCAGCCGGAACTGCAATTGTTGTTCCTTGATATCCGGATGGCCGATCTAAGCGGCGTAGAACTTGCCAGGATCATCGAGCAGACAGGAAGAAATAAAAGTCTGCGGGTCATTTTCACCACTGCTTATGATCAGTACGCCCTGGATGGCTTCAAAGTTGATGCGTTGGATTATCTGTTAAAGCCCTTCAGTTTTGTTGACTTTACCAAATCGGCTAATAAGGCTTTTGAATACTTTAAACTACTCGAAAATAATAAGGAGAATGCACAAATTGTACCGGCGAAAGAGCGTATAGAGAAGGATTATATTTACCTAAAGGTTGACTACCAACTGGTTAAAATTCAAATTACGGATATTCTTTATATTGAAGGCTTGAAGGATTATGTAAAGATCTTCCTTAAAAATCAGAACAAAGCTTTGCTTACTTTAATGAGCCTGAAAAATCTCGAAGAGAGGCTATCTGCATTAGGTTTTATTCGGATTCACCGCTCGTTCATCGTTGCGAAGAGTGCGGTTACAGCAATAGCAAAAAATACCCTGCAGATTGGTGAGCTTACCATACCCGTAACCGAACAGTATAAAGAGGCATTCAACGACTTTACAAAGGATTGGGTATAGTAGTAATTAGCTATTAATTATCCGTAAAGAACAATTAATAGCTAAGGGAATTACCGGTTAACCATTTTTTGCGCCTGTTCTGAATATCGATTTCCCTGGATCTCGATATTGGCCAGCCCATTGCTAATAGATTGAAGATCTTGCCCGGTTAGTTGGACGTCGGCAGCGCCAGCGTTTTCTTCTAACCTGTGCAACTTCGTTGTCCCCGGTATTGGTACTATCCACGGCTTTTGTGAGAGCAGCCACGCAAGAGCAATCTGCGCTGGCGTCGCGTTTTTTTCAGCGGCGATTTGCCCAAGTACATCTACCAATGCCTGGTTAGCTTTTCGATTTTCTTCCGAAAACCGGGGAACGGTATTTCGAAAATCTGAACTGTCAAATTTGGTATCTTCGTTGATAGCCCCGGTTAAAAAGCCCTTACCAAGCGGGCTGAACGGCACGAAGCCGATACCCAATTCTTCCAGTGTGGGTAGAATATCTTGTTCGGGCTCTCTCCACCAAAGTGAGTACTCGCTTTGCAATGCGGTTACCGGTTGTATCGCATGTGCTTTGCGGATAGAATCAGCGCCAGCTTCTGAAAGGCCGAAATGCTTTACCTTTCCTTCGGCAATCAAATCTTTAACTGTTCCGGCCACATCTTCCATGGGCACGTTCGGATCAACACGGTGCTGATAGAACAAATCGATATGGTCTGTTTTTAAACGTTTCAATGCTGATTCTGCAACTTCGCGGATCCGCTCCGGGCGGCTATCCACACCCAGCGGTGGTTTGCCTTCTTTAAAACCAAACTTAGTGGCTATCACTACTTCGTTACGAAATGGCGCCAAAGCTTCGCCTAACAAGTCTTCGTTGGTGAATGGCCCGTAAGCCTCAGCAGTATCAAAAAAGGTAACGCCGCGTTCAAAAGCTGCCCTTATTAATTTTATAGCCGCTTCTTTTTCTGTTGCGGGCCCATAGCCAAAGCTTAGGCCCATACAACCTAAACCAAGTGCAGATACTTCTAATCCGTTATTTCCTAATTGTCTCTTTTCCATGTTCGATTTTTAGCTTTTGTAATCTTCGTCATTAACCTGTTCCATCCATTCAACGGGTGAACCGTTTTCTTTTTCCTGTACGGCAATATGACTCATGGCTGTGGTAGCCGTTGCGCCATGCCAGTGTTTTTCGTTCTGTTCAAAATAAATCACGTCGCCCGGGTAGATATTTTCTTTGGTATCGCCCTCACGCTGTACCCAACCGGCACCGGTGGTAACTATTAAGGTTTGTCCATAAGGGTGCGTATGCCAGGCGGTACGTGCCCCTGGTTCAAAGGTCACCAATGCCATGGCTACACGGGCGGGTTCGGGCGGTTCGTTTAACGGATCAATTCGTACAGTCCCTGTAAAATATTCAGTTGGTCCTTTTCCGGATGGCCTGGACCCAATACGTTGGATTTTCATAGTTGTATCTTTAGTTGCTTAATTTTCGTTCTCCCAGCCATTTCACCATTTTAGGATCGCGGTGGTCAAAGAAGCTGCTGGCGTTGGTGTCCAGTGTTTTGATCTTGTCCATTTCCTCGGTAGTTAACTCAAAATCGAGGCTGTTCAAGTTTTCTGCCATTCTTTCTTTCCGTACTGATTTTGGTATTGCAACAACACCTCTTTGTGTAAGCCAGCGCAATGCCACCTGGGCAATAGATTTACCATATTTGTCGCCGATAGATTGCAAAAGTTCGTTTTTGAACATATCGTTCTTGCCTTCTGCAAACGGTCCCCACGACTCTATCTGTACATTATTATCGATCATAAATTGTTGCGTTTCTATCTGCTGGTGGAAAGGATGCGTTTCCACCTGGTTAACAGCAGGAACTATCTCGTTATGGATGATCAGGTCGATCAACCTGTCCGGCTGAAAGTTGCTTACGCCAATGGCTCTTATTTTCCCTTCTTTATAAAGTTCCTCCATGGCGCGCCACTCGCCATAAACATCTCCATAAGGTTGATGGATCAGGTACAGGTCCAGGTAATCTAACTGCAGCTTTTTTAAAGAAGCTTCAAACGCTTTTTTTGTTCCTTCGTAACCATTGGATTGTATCCAAAGCTTGGTTGTAATAAATAACTCTTTTCGTGGAACACCGCTTTTCTTTATCGCTTTACCTACGGCTTCTTCGTTCGTATAAGATTGAGCAGTATCAATTAACCGATAGCCGGTTTCAATAGCGTCTACAACACTTCTTTCACATTCTGCAAGGTCGGTCACCTGGAAAACGCCGAACCCTAAGACCGGCATTTCTACGCCGTTATTTAATTTTACTGTTTGCATAATATCTTTTTACTGATCAGTACAAATGTCATACCCTTTGTTATCAAAAACAGGATACAGATTACGGATGTTTCTACCATTATTACTGATTTAACAAACAGCGTTATCAAAGCGTTGATTATTAACGTAAATTCGATTTTAAAGATGATTTATGGATACCATGCAACGTTTTAACACGATAAGCGAATACAACACTTTTAACAGTAATGAAACCAAACACCCTTTGGTCAGCGTGGTGAATCTTTCGAAGGCTGCCCCCAGGCAGGGTTCCCAAATGTTCTTTGGTTTTTATGTTGTGTTTTTAAAAGATGTAAAGTGCGGCGACCTGGTATACGGCAAAAACACCTATGACTACCAGGAAGGTACATTGGTTATGATGGCACCCGGGCAGGTAGCAGGGGTTAACAGTTATGGCGAAAGTTACCAGCCAAAAGGTTATGCGCTTGCGTTTCATCCGGATCTGATACATGGCACGTCACTTGGTCGCCGTATCCAGGAATATTCTTTTTTCGGATACCAGTCCAATGAAGCGTTACATCTGTCTGAAAGGGAAAGAAAAATTGTTCTGGACTGTTTTTCGAAGATAGATTATGAGCTGGAGCGTGGTATAGACAAACACAGTAAACGCCTGATTGTATCTAACATAGAACTTTTTTTAGATTACAGTGTTCGTTTTTATGAAAGACAGTTCATCACCCGCGACCATGTGCTTCAGGGTGTTCTGGAGAAGTTTGAAAACTTGCTGAATGAATATTTTAAGTCTGATAAGCCGCAAACTATTGGCTTGCCTTCGGTTACTTACTGTGCCGAACAATTAAATTTATCACCTAATTATTTTGGCGACCTGGTCAAAAAAGATACAGGCAAAACTGCTCAGGAGTATATCCAATCCAAGTTGATAGATCTGGCTAAAGAAAAAGTGTTCGATGTTAATAAGACGATCAACCAGGTTGCTTATGAACTGGGATTTAAATATCCTCAGCATTTTACAAGGATCTTTAAAAAGCGGGTAGGGCAAACGCCAAATGAGTATAGGTCATTGAATTAATAAGTCCCCTGATTATTGCATAATTAAGAGTTCGATGCCCTTCCCCTTGGGGTCTTTGAGACAGTTGTTTTAATCCGCTAAACGCCTCAAATCTCCTATAAAAGAGTTCGATATTTTTCCCCTACGGGCTACTAAAAACGCCGGTTTCTTACAAGAGATCGGCGTTTTTTCGTTGATAGGGCGCGTAATGGGTAAAATTTTGATGAAACTCAATAACGCGGAGTGAAGCTGAAATAAGGCTTAAGCGAAATTCAGAATTTCATTATCAAACATTTCCTTTACCACAGCTTTTCGTCATCAAAGCTTCGCTTGAAAGTAAGGCGTAGTCAAATTTACCGGTCATCAAAATGGGTAAAATTTTATCATCATAAATAATTAATAATATCAAGGCAAAAAATTAAATCTTGCGTTCAAGGAAGCAGCGATTTTGTTAACTGCCTATCGTTAACAAACAAATTGTTGATATATCTCCAATTCCTCTCAATAACTAATAGATCCTTAGCGGTTGCTGTAATAATCTTTACAATGTATTGGAGAGTTTGATCAGACGTTCAATTTGTCTCACATTGTGGAACATTAATAAATTAATCATCAATGAAAAAAAATTAAAAAAAATCGTTTTGGTAGCGTTCGCTATGCTAACATTCTCAATGGGACTACTTTTAAGTATTGATCCAGTTGCTGATGGTTCCGTAAGCTTTGGTGTTACCTCAGCACAAGCGCGAACTAATCCACCTACGCAACAGCCTTGTTGGGTGAAAAGTATTACCAGGTGCCGAAGTGTTGGAACAACGGGTGGAGGTCAAAGAGTAATTTGTGATGCTACTGGCGCGTATGGAGGAGGTGATACATGCACACCAATTTCCTGTACACGCGGAGCTGAAGAACCGCTTGCTTGTAGAAGGCCTCCTCAACCATGATTTTATATTAGCATATGATAGTGATGCAATGTACTGCTTAATTCAATTATATAATATGATTAATACGCCCAAGCATGAGCTGTATTAGGTTAGATTCACTTGCTTAACCATACCTTTTTTACATTCGTTAAAAATCACAGCGCTATTGAAAGTAGTTTTAATGGGTTAGATGTAATGATATTTTAAGATGCAAATCGTGAATTATGTGAAACGTCCGCAGGTATTTAGGCCAAACTGATTTGCTTAAGGAAATTACGCAAATACATGAGATTGCAAATTACTAAAAGGTAAAATTCGGTTATCAATTTGGCCAGCCGTTGTTAAGATCAGCAAAATTGTTGCTTATCGAAACTAACAAATCTTTAATTGTCCTGGTAAATTGAAGTTGTTGTTTATCAGTCAACTCTATATGCTTTCTCTTCTTATCAACGATCTTAATAAAGTTAATATTAATAAGATAGGATTGGCTTATCCTAACAAACATTAGTTGATGCAATTCCTTCGAGAATTTAGTAAGAGATTTTGAGATCATAAGCTTATCGCCATTCGTAAGATGTATTAACGTGTAGCAATCATCAGACTTACACAGCATTATTTCATTTTGATTTATTAAATGCAGATGATCTTGACTACTGATAACAATTTTGTTAGGGGTATTCATAATAGGGGTATGCTAATAAGGTTTATTAATTGTTTTATCAACAATTAAATATAGAAAATTTCTTTTAAGAAAACTATCAAACAATATTTTTTAATATTCAAGAAATAAACGTTGGCTAAACAAATACTATTGGCTTTGCATCATCTTCAAGTTTTATTTAAAAATGTAATAAATACACCCAATTCCTCTCAAAAACTAATAGATCCTTAGCGGTAGCTGTAATATTCTTAACAGTGTATTAGCGTGTTTGATTAGACGTTCAAATTGTCTCAAATTGTGGAACATTAATAAATTAATCATCAATGAAAAAAAATCTAAAAAAAATCGGTTTGGTAGCGTTCGCAATGCTAACATTCTCAATGGCGCTACTTTTAAGTATTGGCCCGGTTGCTGATGGTTCCTCAAGTTTCGGAATTACCTCGGCGCAAGCTCAAACTACCCCTCCAGCTCCAAAACCATGTTTTACAAAAACAACTACCAAGTGTGGAAGCCTGGGGCCATACAATGGGGGAGAAAGGACTACTTGTGATAATACAGGATCTTATGTTGGTGGAGAAACTTGCACACCAGTGGCTTGCGGTACAGGTACCGGAGACAAACTTGAGTGCAAGAAAGTAACTGCACCTTAATTTTCAACATCAGCATACTACAAACGTAGTATGCTGCTTTATCAAATTATTCAAAATGTCTTCAAAAAAAATTCGGATCATAATTTTTCTATTATTCACTTTATCAGCGAACTCCTGCATTTTAGCAGAAAAGGAAGGACAAGTTGAAAAGATTAAAATAATTGAAAAGGATGTTTCAGACAGTTTAGATGTAACTTCTCACATCGCCAAAATACAAGTTACAAAATTACAAGAAACACCAGGAAGCTACATCGGGGAGCCATATAAGCTTATCAAAACCAATAAAAATTATATTGTTTTTGATAAACTCGTCGCGAAACGAATAGTCGTTTTTGATCTTGACGGCAAGTTCGTTAAAAATGTAATCGAATTAGGAAAAGGTAAAAACGAGGCGCTTCAACTAAACGACTGTTGGTTAGACAGCGAAGGACATCTGGAAATATATGATTTTTCCCTTAAAGAAATATTTGTCTTGGATGACAAGTTTGAAGTAGCCAAAATTATTATAGGCGAAAAGCCAAATATTTATACGTCTCTTATGAATTTGCCCCATAGTAAAGATTTTGTTGGCTATAAGGGTTATAACTCGTACAATCCGCCCTACATGGGAGAGTATTATAAAGTAGCTATTCTTGATAGTTCTGTGGCCATAAAAAAGGTAGAACTTAATTATAAAAAAATTTATAACGGAATTATGGTTATTGCACCCACCAAACCATTTATCAATTATTTGGATACGATACGTTTCGCTGAAAATTTTAATTCAAATATTTACAACGTAACTCCCAAAGGGCTGACTAAAAGATACGAGTTACAATACGATAAACCCCTGCCCACTGATTTTTATGATAAAGTAGTGCAAAAAAATCTTTCCAAATTTAAAGCAGCTAACGTAAACTTTACAGAAATCAATAGTCTCTATAAAGGGTATAACGGATATAGTGGAGTGTGGCTCGAAAGCAAGGATTTTATCCTTTTTCAATCCTTTGACGACAGGTTCAGAGATTTTTTAACCATATATGATAAAAGACACCATATAGTGATAGGTAGTAGTAGAGCCTTGTATGAATCTGTAAACTACAAAACTTATCTGCCGACTTTTTTAACAACTGACATCGAAAACAACAAATTTTTAGGTGTATGGTCCGGATATATCTTAAAGTCCATTCTAAAAGATGACAGTAAAATCCTAAATATTATAAAAAATGATTTAGGAGCTAACTACTTGGTTGACGTTCAATTTAAATAAAAACCATTATCTAAATTATACAATGATAAATAAATATACGTGGCTATTTGCAATAATATCTGTAGCTATTCTTTTTCTTTTGTTTTCCAACAGAACTAAGTTCGCAACAGAAAAAGGTTCTCTGCAGCAAAATGTAAGTACTTTAAACGATAGCTTAAGATTTAAAAATGGAACAATCCAATATTTGCAACAAATGCTGGATTTTAATTACAAAATAGGAGCACCATTCCTTAGAGAGGTAGAATTGGTTGAATACACAGGCAATGGAGATAAGCAAGTTAGCAAGCTTATCAAAAGTGCCAAAAAAAAATTTGTGGTGCGTTATTCGACAACTGGTTGTAATAAATGTATCGATCTGCTTTTTAAAAATAAAAAAAGGCTACAATTAATAACACAGAAGTTTAATTTGATTGTTTTCGTAGATTTTAAAACATTTGCGGATTATGATCAGTGGGAAAGAGTATCTGGAATTAATAAAGAAGTTTATTTAGTCAGTAAAAAGACATTCCCTTTCGATAGTATTTTTGAGCATAATTCTTATTGTTTCATCATAGATGAAGGGCTCAACGCAAATAGTTTCTTTATACCGAGAAATGAATTTAAAGAAGAATTAGATAATTATATAGCAAGTCAAATTCGAATACAATAATTTTTAATGTAAATCTGTTATCGAAATTAAGTATCTTAAGACGTAAACTTTATCCGATTACAGGTGAAAAAATACTTACTGCTATTTATACCGCTGTTGCTTGGGCAAACTTTAGCAGTTTCCCAAACGGCTAAGATCGATTCATCAAACCTAAGAAAGCTCAGGATTGACCCTGCATCTGCCGTTGGCTTTCCCGCGAGAGAACTTTACAGTGATATTAAATATATTTCACTTGAAACTATTGACAAAAGCCAGTTTGGCAATATCCAAAAACTCGAAGTTGCAGACGATCGGTTTATCATATTTGATGGGGACACTCGTGACATATTCATTTTCTCCAATACCGGCAAATTCATTGATAAGATAACCCAGCGTAGCGTTGCAAAGCTCAACGGCATGTCATCCTTTAGAGAAGGCAGTGTTTTTAATGGTTTTGTATTAACTAAGTTGGCAGGAGTAAATTATATTGAGATTGGCGTGGGAGCCGATGTTCTGCAGTTTAACATGAATGGCGGGTATTTAAAAAAGCTTCCTTACAAAGACAATTCCGTTTCAATCAATTTAAAAGATGGCACAAAAATAATACCGGCCTACAATAAAAATAAAAAGCATTATTTTGAATTTGCGATAGTAAACCCTAAAGGAGATACGGCAACTTATTGGCCATTTAGTTTGCAACTGTATGATGAAGACGATTTCATCATACAAAGTACCCAGTTTGATAAAGCGGCAAACGAGGAAGAAGTCCTTTATTACAGATACTATTCATACGATGTTTTCAGTATAAATGCCTCGGGAGTTAGTTTGAAGTATCGTATAGTGCTACCCAGTTCGATTTCACTCCCTGCAGATTTTGCTACCAACCCGATATATAAACTCAAAAAGTGGCCTTATTTAAAGATCAACAAAAATGCTATTTACGGTTTAAAAAATGTTTGGCAAATAGGTGATTATCTCTACATGACCTTTAGCGCTTTTTCGCGGCAAATGTCAAATAAGTATACGCTGGCTTATAATTTAAAAACCAACCAGCTTATATCGCTCCAAAATATTACACCAGACGAAACTTCAAGTTTTTTACCCATTAACGATAGCGCTATAGGAACTAACTTTCTTACGGATGGATTTCTTACGTTTGATGGGAAAAATCTATATACTGTAATATCGGGTCTCTCTTTTAAAGGCCTAAAAAATCAAGTAAAAACGGTAGGTAGCAACATACCAACCGTATTAAAAAACGTTATTAACAACGATAAAGCCACTGCCAACCCGACGATTGTTGTGCTTACACCTAAAGTTCCGAACTAACATGGTAAGGCGTGTTCTCTTTACATTAGTCCTGATCTTAAGCTTAGCTGTTAAATGTTACAGTCAGGATACTAAACTGTTTTCTGTGACGGGTAAAGTGAAAGATGTAGCACTTAACTATTTTCTAAGCTCGGCTACGGTCTCTCTTCTCAATAGCGATAGCACGCTGGTGTCACTGCAAATTACTGATGCTTACGGTGTTTTTAATTTCAGCAAGATCAAAAGGTCTGTTCCCCATCACATAATTATTTCAAGTGTTGGTTATCGCAGTAAAGTTATCGATCTGAAGCCAGATAAAAACAAGGATTTTCTTGATCTGGGCACTGTCATAATGGAGGCCACCACCATAGGTTTAAAAGAGGTATCTATAGGGGTTGAGCCAGTTACGATGAATGGCGACACTCTGGAGTTCAATTCATCTGCATTTAAACTGGATAGTAATGCAGTTTTGGACGATTGGCTGAGAAAAATACCCAATGTTACCGTTTGGAACGATGGACAAATCACCGTCAACGGGAGAGAAATAAAATCATTATTGGTAAATGGTAAAAACTTCTTTGGGTCGGATTTTAAGATTGCTACACAGAACCTGCCTAAAAATGTTATTCAGACTATTCAAGTCTATAAAAAAGACGAGAATAAATTAAATCCGTTGGATAGCACCATGGAGATGAACATCAAACTGAAAAAGGGTTTAAATAGCGGATTCTTTGGCAAAATATCTGCCGGCGGTGGGACTAATGGAAGATATGAGGGTGAGGGTAATGTTAACGGATATACAAAAAAGATACAAATCTCTTTAGCAGCAGCAGCAAATAATACCAATAAGATAGCTAATGATCTACAAACGCTTTTGGCAAACAGCACTTTTAAAAGTGGTAGAACCGATCTGAGTTACCAGAGCAATTTTATGTTGCCCGGTGATAATAAAACAAACACTTTAGGGGTGAATTTCAAATATGATTTTGTGGAATTCCCTACTTTCGATAACAAAAACACACTTTCAATCAGCCAGTTTTATCAAAAAAGGATTAGCTACCAAACTGCTTTAATAGATGCAATTACAAATAGAAATACACAAGACGCTATTTTTCAAAAGAGCAGTGAAAACGCCGAAAGCAATAAGGCATCGAACACTACGACGTTAAACTATGATTTTGTTAAGTACGAGAACTCCGTATCTCTGCAAAGCTCTTTTGCTAACTTGTCTGATGATATAAATAGCCAAAGCCGCGTAAAGTCTATAAATAGTCAAGGTGATATGGTAAGTGCAAGCAATGCCGATTATTTGCAGAACAGCACCCAAAAGGAGTTTTCTTTATTCTTGAGGTATGCGTACTCGCCATCATCTTTCGATCACAAGATGAAGAAGTGGAAGATGGAACCTTTTTATATTACCTATTCAAATAACCACATTAACACAAATTCATTTTCAAATCTTAAAACTTCATTTTTATCTGATATTGATGGTTCTGCAGCAAATTTTGATAGAAACAGAAGCTTCGAAGAGGATTTATCCGATCAAAAGATTGATTTAAAAGTCGACAACATTTTAAAGCTCTTATCAGGTAAGGAAACATACTTTATACGGGCTGATTTTTTAAACAGTGTAAAGCTTGAGCAAGCCACACGTACAGATTTTGTGCAGGACAAGCAAAATGATGTTTATGTAGATAACAAATACTTAAGTAACAAAACGAAGAGGAAAATTTTAAATTCACTATACGGAATTAATCTATCTAAAAGTTTTGGTAAGCGCCTTACAGACCGGTTTGATAGGAACTTGGCATTTAACTTTGGAGGCTCATTTAACGCTATTAAGTACGATAATACTTCATTAAAGCAATTTCAAAATTTACAACGCAACTATCTATCCTTTATCCCTAATGCCAGCGTGCAATGGTTTGATAATGTTTTTGGAAAACGTAAGATCAGTGCAGGTGTAGAAATGAAAGTGGATATCAATATTCCGCAGCTTGAGCAACTTGCCCCATTGCCAGATAGTACCCGGTTTTATTATTTAAGAATCGGTAACCCAAGGGTGACCGCGGAAAAAATACAGCAAATAGCGTTATCCTATTCCTATGAGGATCTTAACACCAAAAACACGTTTGCTTACGATTTAAAAGGCGAGATCAAATTTTCAAACAATAAGATCATTGATAGCGTGTTCCTGACACCTGATGGCAGGCAATTAGTATATGCCACAAATGGGCCATCGTATCGGTCATTTAATGGTTCGTTTGAGATCAGAAAAGCTGTGAAATTTAATTACGCTGACTTAAAGTTTCAGGCTTTTGGAAACCTGAGTAAAGATTTTATTCCAAACTTTGTAAATAACCAGTTTGTCATCAATCAAAATTTGGCAACTAACATTGGTGTTAGTGCCGGCTACGGGTTTAAAGATATGATTGTATTTGATCTTCGCGAAAATATAAGCTATTATCAGTTTAAGCAGCCCTATTTTGACGCTGCATTTAATGGAACAACATTTACCCATACATTAAGTATGAATTATAAGGTAAGCAAAAAAATGTTCTTTAATACCAACATTAATTTTAATGATAATCGCTCATCAGGAATTAACCCCAATGTATTTACCATTTGGAATGCTTATTTATCAAAAAGATTTTTAAAAAGGGATAATTGCGAATTGAAATTCTCTGCACTTGATATTTTACGACAAAACAAAAATCTGATCAATAGAATCGAAGCTAACCGTTTTATAACAAGTTCAAGAAACGCTTTGCAACAATATTTTTTAGTTTCACTTTCTTACTATCCAAGAAATTTTGGTAAAAAAAGGTAAGCTATCAAATGTGTGATTTAGCAATAGGCGCTTTTAAAGTATAATTTCTTTAAAAACTATTTCAGTGTGAAATAAATGCCTGCTCTAACAGTTCGGACAATTTGACATCGTAATAAGACGAGTTCGTGTGGCAAAACAGCCAAAAGTTAGTTGTCAAATTATAGAATTATCAAAGTTCGCCTATTATATTAATTAATTCATGAAATATCTAAGACCGAACAACCGAACAATTAAAAAGGTGATATCAACGGCGGGAAACTAATCTTGGAGTCAGGGAAAACGAAAATTTACATCGTCAAAGAAGGTGTCATTTTTTGTTTTTTTATGGTTTTTTTGCGCTTTGGCGATGGGTTCAAAGCCGCTCTGAGCTTTGTTTTATACGAGGTGAGTTACCTCAAAGTTCAGTCCATTTGTCCCTTGGACTACCTATACCGCAAATGGTATATTAACCTCACTAATATCAATGACGTTTACAAAGGTGGTGTAGAAACCAATAATACAACCTTCCAGGCTATCGCTTTAATATGCCGTTCATGGCTCTTCTCCATGCTTACTGATACCTACGGTGATGTGCCTTTTTACGATGCCAACCAGGGTAAGGAAGGAACGTTTACCCCAAAGTTTGATAAGCAAAAGGATATTTATACCGAAATATTCAAGCAGCTTGAACAAGCCAATACGCTTTTAAAAACCAGCCCGGATGTTCCATCATCAAGCGACCCGTTGTATGGTGGCAAGGCGGCAAGCTGGCGCAAGTTTGGCAATTCGCTTTACCTGCGTTTGTTATTGCGTTTATCCGGCAAAGCCGAAATGAATACCCCGGTCAAGATCACCGAAATGATAGATACCAACCCGGCTAACTATCCTATCATGACCAGCAACGCCGAGTCGGCTATATTGAGGTGGAGCGGCACTGCGCCTTACGTTTCTCCGTTTGCCACATGGCGCCCGGCAGACTGGTATACACCAAAATTAGGAGGCTTTTTTGTTGATAATTTGAACGAATGGAGTGATCCGCGTATTGGCCGATGGGCTACCGTTGTTGACGGCGAATATGCCGGTATCCCGAGCGGTTACCTTCCGGGACAGCCGCCTGCCGCAAAATCAACCCTGCTTACTTCGCTGCAAATAGAGCCTTTACTTGGTAACGTAATGAATTACTCTGAACTACAGTTTGCCCTGGCAGAGGCTGCGGCAAAGGGTTGGGTGTCATCAAAACCGGCACAAAGCTACTATGAAACCGGTGTTACCAATGCTATTACGTTATGGAACCTTACCGTGCCAACAGGCTACCTGGGCTTTGCCAAAGTAAAATGGGACGACAGCTACACGCTTGAACAAAAAATGGAGCTGATTCACAAGCAAAAATATTACGCCCTATTCTTTACCGACCTGGAGCAGTGGTTTGAGTACCGCAGAACGGGACACCCCGTACTGCCAAAAGGCTCTGGTTTAGAAAATAATGGTGTAATGCCGGCCAGGTTAAACTACCCGGTGTACATACAAAACACCAATACCATTAATTACAAGGCAGTAGTTGCAGAGCAGGGGCCGGACAATATTAACACACTGGTTTGGTGGCAGAGGCCCTAAATTTTAAGAACGATTAAACTAATAAGATCAATGAAAACAATATTTCGATATATAGCCATTTGCATCATAGCATTATTATTAGGCGCTTGTAAAAAACATGATTATGCAGCAGGTGAGCCAAGCCCGATCATAGCTGTTGCAGACCTGAGGGCCATTTATAAGGGCAGCGATGTAAAACTTACCAAAGAGAACATGCTGGGCGCAAGTAACATTACCGGTACGGTTATCAGCATGCCTGATTCCGGTAACGCGCCAAAAGGATTGGTTGTAATGCAAAACCTTCGCCGAGGAATGCTGAGGGGTATTGCCATTAATTTGGGTGCTGCATCTTCCAATTATCACAGCGGCGATTCGTTAATGCTAAAGGTTGAAGGTGCTACACTTAAACGCGTAGATGGCTTATTGCAGATAAGTGGATTAGCTGAAACGGCTATTACCAAAATATCTGAAAAAAATCCTGTTACGGTGCAATCATCATCAAGCTATGCTATTAAAACCAATCCGGATCAGTTTGAAAGCACTTTAGTGAAGATAAAAACTGCAACGGTTTCTCCTACACCAACGCCAGATAATACCTTTATTGGTGACCGCTATCTGGTGAATGGTGCCGATAGCATCCTGATGCACACCGAAGCTAACGCTACTTTAGCCGGTAGTAAATTACCGGCAAGCGCATCTGTAGCAGGTTTGCTTTTAGTAGGTAAAAACAGCAATGGTGACACCGGCTTTCAATTATGGCCGCGCGGCATATCTGATATCAGTGATATTATTAAACCAGCCGATCCAAACGCCAGTTTAGGTAAACTGCCTGTAATCATAACTGGCTATATTAATGATACAAAAGGCGCTGATGGTAACTATGAATATTTCCAGTTCAGGGCAACGCGGGCAATAGATTTTAGTAAAACCCCGATGGCCGTGGTTACCTGTACTAATGCGGGTAGTGCAGAACCTAACAAAGGCGATGCACCCGGTTCAGGATGGGCAACGGGCGGCGGCCGTACATATAAATTTAACCTTACTGAAGGTACAGTTGCAAAGGGTGAGTTCTTTTATGTTGGTGGAAGCAATAAACGCATAAATGGCCCAAACACAACCGACATCAGCGGGGCTAAATGGATACGATCTATTGCTTACGTTACCAATGTAGGCGATGGCTTCGGCAGCGCAAGTTCCGGTTTGTTGCCAAACAGCGGAAACGCAGGCGGTATAGCTATTTTTGACGGTATAAACGTTACCGAAACCTCGGTACCAGTAGATGCTATTTTGTTTGGTGGAAGTGGTTTAACAACCATTTATAATGCAACTACCAATAAAGGTTACCGCGTGCCGGAGAGTGATCATTACAGCGCAATGAACGGTAGTCAACCATTCTTCTTACAAGGAACAAATACCTATATCTTTCCATACTCAACACCCGCAGATCTCGGTTTTTTCGTTAAGCTTGGCGGTACATTTGATGCTAAAAATAAAGTATGGATAACGCCAAGAGGTTATAAATTTTATCAGCTACAATCAACATCTACCCTAAATGAACTTGAAACAGGTGCCGATGTGAATACGATAACTAATTAACATAACCTACACAAGCAATCATTTTTAATACACGTTACTTTCACTCATATATACTAAAAAAGCTGCCTAATAATTATTAGGCAGCTTTTTATTTGCTTATGTCTCGTCCTGAAATAAGTTGACACCAAAGTTGACTTATATGGAAAAACGTACAAAGAACTCTTATCGGCGCAGTCAGCGCGATTACAGCCTTGCCTTTAAGTTGCAGGTTGTCGGGCAAGTAGAAAAAGGCGAGCTTACTTACAAAAAGGCTCAAAAGCACTACGGCATCCAAGGCCGGAGTACGGTATTGGTTTGGTTGAGGAAACATGGTACCTTAGACTGGACATTACCCAAACAGTATACCTTGGATAACGATAGAGAACTCAGCCCCGAGCAGCGCATCAAGCAATTAGAAACAGCTTTAAAAGATGAGCAGGATAAGAACTTGATCTATAAGACCATGTTCGATATTTTGCAAAAAGAGCATGGTGTCGCTCTGCCAAAAAAGTCTTCACCCAAGCAATCCAAAGGCTCAAAGCCAAAGGAATAGTAAGCCTGTCAAAGGCTTGCAGATTGTTTGGGATCAGCCGTCAGGGCTATTATCAAAAACAGCAGCGTACAGAAAAGCGGTTGCAGGAACTTAGCCAGGTAAAGGCTGAAGTCATTAAAGAACGCATACATATGCCAAGGCTTGGCACACGTAAACTGCATTACCGCTTAGGTAAGCAGATAAGGAGCAAGGGAATAAAAATAGGCAGGGATGCGTTGTTCGATTTCCTGCGTTCAGAACATATGCTGATCAGGCCAAAGCACGCTTATCATAAAACGACTAACTCTAAACACTGGTTACACAAGTACCCTAACTTGCTTAAACACAGGAAAGCGGCAACAAGGCCTAATGAGGTATGGGTAAGCGATATCACATATATCGATACCAAGACTGAAAATGCATATCTCAGCTTAATTACCGATGCTTACTCGCGAAAGATCGTAGGGTATCATTTGCACCCGAGTTTGCATACTGATGGTGTGGCTGCCGCTATGCAAATGGCACTCAGGCACGAGCAGATCAATGCACCATTGATACATCATTCAGATAGAGGCTTGCAATATTGCTCGGCACAATATCAGCGGTTATTGGCTAAACATCATATCACGCCTTCTATGACAGATGGGTATGACTGCTATCAAAACGTGCTGGCAGAACGAATCAATGGTATCATAAAAAACGAGTTCCTGATTATCAAACCAGCAGACATCAAACAAGGTGAAATGATGATAAAACAAACCGTCGAAACTTATAATCAGCGCAGGCCACACCTGGCTTTAAACTTTCAAACACCAAATAGTATTCATAAACAAAAAATCCTTGCCAGTTCTACCTGACAAGGACTATCTTTAACTCTTTAAATCTGTCAACTTATTTCAGGACGAGACAATACTTATCCGTTTTAAACATTTTTGCTTTATTTTATCTCCTGATATGGATGCACGTACTTCTGCTAAAAAATTCTGGGGTTTAACCGGGTACCAATGGACCTGCATCCTATACATTGCGGTGGCTATTTTTTGCTGGCAGCTCAAGTATTTCAGACATATTGATAATAACTACATCATATTCCGTACTTCGTTCTACCACTTTCGCGATCATTTGAACCTGTACCTGCTTTACCCGGCAGAGTATTATGATGTATATATCTATGGCCCATTATTTACGGTTTTTATAGCACCGCTTTCGCTCATGCCCGAATGGCTGGGTTTTTTATTGTGGGAGGTAGGTAATGCCGCAGCTTTTTTGTGGGCCATCCATTTGCTGCCCTTTTCTAATAAAACCAAAACTATTATCCTGCTATTATGCGCTATTGAGTTTGCCAACTCCAGCCATTATATGCAGTTCAACCCCATTATAGCGGCAATAGTTATCCTTAGCTTTGTAATGGTAAAGCGGCATAAAGAACAATACGCAACGCTTTTTACCGTAGCAGGTACGCTGATGAAGATATATCCTGTGGTGGGCCTGGCCTTTTTCTTCTTTTCAAAAAATAAAGCTAAATACATCTTGTGGTCGGTAATATGTTTAGCGGTATTGCTTTGCTTGCCCGCTATTATATCCGGGCCGGGCTTTCTTATACAAACTTATAAAGACTGGTTTGCCGCGCTAACTTCAAAAAATATTACCAACCAAAGCCTTACTACCGGGTTCGACTGGTGTATAATGGGCATGATAAGGCGATTTTTACAGGATAGTACGATACCGAACTGGCCATTTTTATTAATGGGTGCCCTAAGTGTTGCGGGCGCTTTGCTGCGGGTGAAGCAATACCCCTACTTAAAATTTCAGTTGCAGCTGATGTGTTCATTACTCATGATGATCGTGCTTTTTAGCACCGCATCCGAGCATCCTACCTTTATCATCGCTACTGCGGGTGCGGTTATCTACATCATGATGCAGCCAAAGCCTTTTACGCCGTTTAACATCGTAATGCTTGTTCTGCTGCTGGTAGTTACCGGCCTCGGCCCGTCAGACGCGTTCCCTAAACCAGCCCGTATCTGGATGCAGCACTACGCCATAAAGGCTTATGCCCCGGCTATAATATGGTTCAAGCTGGCATGGGAATTATTATTTGCTGATTTCTCTAAAGATCAGTTATCAAACAAAGCGAATTCCCGGGAAATTCAGAGATAAATACACATTGGTATTGGTTTTGCATAGTATTGCTAAAAATAATCCTAATATTTTAATCGTGTTGTTGTAATTTCTACAAAAAAACAACCTTAATATTGAAATTATTTGTAACTTGAGGGTGTTAAGCCAGTATTTAAAATCATTTTGTAACATTATAGCATGCAGGATACTCAGTTTTTTGAAAAATATGGCTTGATCAATGGCGTATGGGACGAAATGTATAACAAGGACCATGTAGTTCGCGACCATTATCATAAGGTAATTGAGTATCTCTCCAAAGAATCCGCTGATGATCTCCATAAAAAGGAAGAATTAGCTAAGCGCCTGTTTATGACACAGGGCATTACCTTTACTGTATATAATAGCGGGGAGGGAATCGAAAAGATCTTCCCTTTTGATATTATACCCCGTGTCATCACCTCATCCGAGTGGGAGTTTATTGAGAAGGGAATAAAGCAGCGCCTTACTGCCCTTAACCTTTTCCTTAAAGATATTTACCACAACCAGTTTATTATAAAAGATGGGGTGGTGCCTATAGACATTGTATACTCATGCCCGCATTTTCTTAGGGAGATGTACCAGTTAAATGTACCATATGATGTGTATGTGCATATAGCCGGTATCGACCTTATTCGCGACCATGATGGTACGTTTTATGTACTGGAAGATAATCTCCGTACCCCTTCGGGAGTGAGCTATATGCTGGAGAACCGGGAGATCACCAAGCGTTTATTCCCCGACCTGATACCACATTGCGGGGTACGTAGCGTAACAGAATATCCGTCCATCTTATACAAAAACCTGCAGGCCTTGTCGCCACGGCAGGTAAGCAATCCAACTATTGTATTGTTAAGCCCAGGTATCTACAACTCGGCTTATTTTGAGCATACCACGCTTGCCCGCTTAATGGGCGTGGAGCTGGTTGAGGGGCGTGACCTGGTGGTAAACAACCACCGTGTGTATATGAAAACCACTACCGGCCTGCAGCAGGTAGATGTGATCTACCGGAGGGTTGATGATGACTTCCTTGATCCGCTGATGTTTAACCCGCAAAGTGTACTGGGTGTTGCGGGCCTCATGGGCGCTTACCGCAAGGGTAATGTAGCCATTGTGAACGCGCTGGGTAACGGTGTGGCCGATGATAAGGCCACATACATTTATGTGCCGGATATGATACGGTATTATCTTAACGAGGAGCCGCTGTTAAAAAATGTACCTACGCATCGCCTGTCTAACCCTGATGAGCGTGAATACGTGTTTGCCAACATCAATAAAATGGTGATCAAAAAAACCAATGAAAGCGGCGGTTATGGTATGCTGATGGGCCATGCGGCCAGTGATGAAGAGATAGAGAAATATAAGCTGGAGATCATGAAAGATCCACGCAATTTTATTGCGCAACCTACTATTAGTTTGTCGGCCGCGCCTTGTTATATCAATGGGGTTTTACAGCCGAGGCGTATTGACCTGCGGCCATACGCGCTTTGCGGCCCTGATGGTATTGAAATTGTTCCGGGCGGCTTAACCCGCGTGGCCTTAACAGAAGGTTCGCTGGTGGTGAACAGTTCACAGGGCGGCGGTAGTAAAGATACATGGGTGCTGGCCTGAGTTATAAATATCGAACATTGAATTTCGAACAATGAATGTAGAATAAGATAAAAAGTCACTTCATCATTTTACATTCCATATTCGGTGTTCATTATTATAAAAAATGAATGTTAAGTAGAGTTGCAGCAAGTTTTTATTGGTTAAGCCGCTATATTGAGCGGAGCGATGGCATTTTGAGAATGCTCAAAACCAACTATGCCTCATCGCAGGACTCCATAGCTGGTTTTAGCTGGGAGCCGGTCATGCGTATTTTTTCGGGCGCCGATACCGACCTTATTCGCTCGTTAGGTAATGAGAGCCGTTCTGTATTAAAATTTATGGTGAACGAGCGGGATAACCCCAACTCTATTATCAACCTGATCACGTTGGCGCGCGAGAACGCCCGTAGTGTACAGGAGCACATCCCCAAAGACCTTTGGCAGTGCATAAACGAGTACTACCATACGGTAAAAGAGCCGCGCATTGCAACCGGTTTAAGAAAAGACGACCCAATAGGTATATTGGATGTGCTGATAAAGGAAGTAATGTTATACTACGGTACTGCGGAGATCACGATGGAGCGGGGGCAGGCACGCAGTTTCATGAACATAGGTAAATACCTGGAACGCGCTATACAGTCTATAGATATATTGGATGTAAAGTTTGGCCCCATTAATACCAACCCCGACCTATTGCTGGACATTACCTACTGGAAACATCTTTTGCAATCTATCGGTGGGTATGAGTTGTACCAGAAAACTTACAGGGATGGGCTGGAGGCGCATAATGTAATTGAGCAGGTAATTCTGAACAATGACTTTCCTCGGTCGGCCATCTATTCTGTAAATAACATTCAGCGGTATTTTGACAGGCTAAAGAATAACAGCAACGTGAATGATTACCGTGAGATATCATTTCAGATAGGTAAACTGCAAAGCAATATTAAATACAGTTCGGTAAAAAGCATCAGCCAGATAGGCTTGCACCAATATTTGACTGGCCTGCGCGATGACCTGTACAAAATAGGCAATTCACTTAATGGCTATTACTTTGCTAACTCATAAGATTAATTAGAAGATGAGTTGATTTGAAAATTTGAAAATCGCAATGCGGCCAGCCCAGCATCTTCAAATCTTCAAATCCTCAAATTAACACATTGATACCATGCCCGAATTTAAGATACAGCATATTACCAGGTACACTTATGATGGTTATGTGCGCGATAGCGCCAATAAAATTATCCTGTACCCCATTAATGATGTTTATCAGGAGGTGCTTAAGCATGATCTGTTTGTAACGGGCCACCCGCAGATAGATACTTATATTGATTATTATGGCAACCAGGTAGGTAGTTTTACCTATACCGAGTCGCACAATTCACTGGTGATCAATTCGCAGTTGTCGGTAATTACTCACCCCCGCCCCTTACCTGTTGATACCATGTTTTCATCAGAAATATGGCAGGAACTATACAACATGCGCTATATAGTGCCTTATATAGATTTTTTAAAGCAGGAGTATTTTGAAGGGCTCAACGAGTTAAAACCTATTGTAGAGGCTGAGCGTAAAGCGGAAGATACACCCTACCATACAGCGCTTAACTTTAGCAATTATGTTTACCGTAATTTCGACTATATTAAAGGCGTAACCACGGTTGAAACCACGCTGGATGAAATATGGAAGATACGCGCCGGTGTTTGCCAGGATTTTGCCCACCTACTAATGGTGATGCTGCGTTATGTAGGCATACCGGCAAGGTATGTTAGCGGTTATATTTGCCCCAATAAGGATGGTATGCGCGGCGAGGGCGCAACACACGCCTGGGCGGAGGCTTACCTGCCTGGCTATGGCTGGTTAGGTATTGACCCGACTAATAATTGCATAGCCAACGAGAACCACGTGCGCCTGGCTGTTGGCCGCAATTTTAGCGATTGCTCCCCGGTAAAAGGGGTATATAAAGGCAGCGCCGGCCACAGGTTGGAAGTATCTGTTTCTGTTGGGCACGAGGATGGGCAGGTTCATGAAGAAAAGGATATATTTACATCGTCAGTAAATCCTGCACCAGCGCAAAGCATGCCTCGCAACAGCTATGCAAGGTACATGGAGATGATACAACAGCAGCAGCAACAACAGCAGTAGTAGAGAAGCAAGAATTTAAGGGTCAAGAATTAAGACTATAAAATCTTGACTCCTGACATCTTGATTCCTGGCTCCCTAAAAGAAAATTATGACTTATTGTTTAGGAATAAAGGTAAAAGAGGGCCTGGTGGCACTTGCCGATACCAGGATCACATCGGGTTTAGAAACCACTACCAAGAAAAAACTAACCATTGTACAAAAAGACGGCGGCTCCATGTTTATCATGACCAGTGGCCTGCGTTCTGTTCGGGATAAAGCCGTGGTTTACTTCAACGAGCTAACGCATACACAAACTTTTGATAAGCTTTTCCAGGCGGTAAATGCCTTTGGCGAGCAGATACGCCGGGTGGCCCTTGAAGATAGGGACACCCTGGAAAAGGCGGGCTTTAAATTTGACCTGAATACCATTATTGGCGGCCAGCTTAAAGGCGATGAAGACCATAAGCTTTTTTTGCTTTATCCCGAAGGCAATTGGGTAGAGCTGGGCGAAGGTGCGCCTTTTGTAGCCATTGGTAATGCAGGCCAGGGCAAGGCCATACTCAACCGTACAATTGATGAGAACTCCAGCATGCACCTGGCGCTCAAAGCCGCATTCCTGTCGTTTGATTCTACCCGGGTGAGCAGCAATAATGTTGATTTTCCGATAGATATTGCATTATATAAAAAGGGTACCTTTGAATTGGTGGAGCAGCGCTATACTCAACGCGATCTGGCCGATATATCTATGCAGTGGGACGATGAGCTAAAGGCCGCGCTCAACAATATATCGGGAGATTGGATGGAAAAGGCGTTTGCCAAATTACCCGCAGATAATAACAATGAAATTTAAGGTATCGGCCCGGCTGGGCTACCAGGCAAACTCTGCCGGGACAATTATATTAAATATCCACGCGCTTAAAACTTCGGGGCAATTGGTTTCGGGTGAAGTTTTTACCATAATGCCTGATGCCTCCGGCGAAGAACTCGTCATTCCTGATACAGATAACCGCTTTGTCCGTATAGATATACCGGGCCCAGGTGACTATCAGATCAGTTACGATGCTATCGTGGAAAACGTCTTTGAAGTACACAATTATAAAAATTACACTGATGTCAGCATTAGCCACTTAGAACCGGCAGTGCTCATGTACCTCAACCCAAGCCGTTATTGCCAGTCGGACAAGTTGTACCGCCTGGCCGAAAACGAATTTGGTAGCCTGGCCAACAATTATAATAAGGCGGTTGCCATCACCAAATGGATACATAACCATGTGGAGTATCTGAGCGGAAGCACCACATCAGAAACCTCGGCTTATGACACGGTGGCGCAACAGGCCGGCGTTTGTCGCGATTTTGCACATTTGGGCATTGCGCTGTGCCGGGCGTTATCCATACCGGCACGCTATTTTACCGGGTACTCCTTTATGCTCATTCCGCAGGATTTTCATGCTTGTTTTGAGGCATACATTGGCGGTCGCTGGGTGTTGTTTGATGCTACACGTTTATCGCCCCTAAACGGTTTTGTAAAAATAGCCACCGGGCGCGATGCCGCCGATACCTCCATTGCCAGTATGTTTGGTGATATAGTAAATACCAGTACAGAAGTAAACTGCCAACTGGCCGGCGATGATGATTTTAAGCCTGTTTATCACTACCCATCGGTTTATGATGGGGTGGCGTACAATTAGCCCACCATCACTACACCATCACATTTAACATCATTCCTACAGGTTTAAGGCAAATAGGCTTATCTTTGCCCCGCAATGTCAGATAAAAAAGTTAGAGTCCGTTTTGCGCCGAGCCCTACGGGTGGTTTGCACCTTGGCGGCGTGCGCACCGTTTTATTCAATTACCTGTTTGCCAAAAAGCACGGCGGCGATTTTGTTTTACGTATAGAAGATACCGACCAAACCCGCTATGTAGATGGCGCGGAGCAGTACATTATGGACTGCCTTAAATGGTGCGGCCTCACGCCTGATGAAAGTCCGCTGGTGGGTGGTCCCTTTGCCCCTTACCGCCAAAGCGAACGTAAACCGCTGTACCGCGAATATGCCGAGCGCCTGGTAGAGAACGGCCATGCCTACTATGCTTTTGATACATCAGAAGAATTGGAGCAGAAACGTAAAGATATCCCCAACTTCCAGTACGGGCATGCTTACCGCCATGAGATGCGCAACTCGCTGAGCCTGCCCTTACATGAGGTAGAAAAATTACTGCATGACGGTACCCCGCATGTTATCCGTATAAAAATGCCGGAAGACCAGAATATAGGTTTTGACGACATGATACGCGGTTATGTGAATTTTGATAGCAACCTGGTTGATGACAAGGTATTGCTGAAGGCCGATGGCATGCCAACCTACCATTTAGCTGTGGTGGTTGACGATTATCTGATGAAAATCACCCACGCTTTTCGTGGCGAAGAGTGGCTGCCAAGCGCGCCAGTACACATCCTGCTTTGGAAGGTACTGGGTTGGGAAGCCGATATGCCTGCATGGGCGCACCTGCCATTGATATTAAAACCCGATGGACACGGCAAATTAAGCAAGCGCGATGGTGCGCGCCTGGGTTTCCCGGTATATGCCATGAACTGGCAGGACAATAAAACCGGCGAATTAACGCCCGGTTTCCGCGAGTTAGGCTTTTTACCCGAAGCCTTCCTGAACCTGCTGGCCATGTTAGGCTGGAATGATGGTACCGACCAGGAGATCTTCTCATTGGATGAGTTGATAGAAAAATTCTCGATTGAACGTATCAGCAAGGCCGGGGCTAAATTTGATTTTGAGAAAGCCAAATGGTATAATGCCGAGTGGATCAAAAGATCTGATGCGGAAAGCCTTAAGTTAAAAGTTTGGGAGGTGCTTAAGGCAAAAGGCATCGTGATAAAAGATGAAGCTTATTTGCTGAAAGTGATAGACGTTGTTAAAGAGCGATGCGTACTAATAGATGATTTCTACCAGCAATCGGCTTACTTTTTCCAGCAACCGGCAGAATATGACTTTAATGCGGTAAAGCCTAAATGGACGGATGCCAAAACCGATTTTTTCAACGCGTTCATCAGTATATTAAGCTCTCCGGAAACTCTTGATGCTGCGGAGCTTGAGGCCAAGTTTAAGTCCCTGGCCGAAGAAAAAGGCTTGAAAGCCGGTGATGTGATGCTGCCTTTCCGTATTATGCTGGTCGGTGGCAAATTTGGCCCGCACGTTTTTGATATTGCCAAACTGCTTGGCGAAAGCGAAACCATCATCCGTATTGAAAAGGCGCTGGATGCTTTTAATGGATAAACAGCCGTTATACTAACGGCAATCGATGATAATAAGAAAGCCAGAACAATTTGTTCTGGCTTTCTTATTTGCGCTCCAACTCCCCCTTCAGGGGGCTGGGGGTATTACATTTTTGGCATCCTGCGCATCATTTGCGCCATGGCGGCAGGGTTGCTCATTTGCTTCATTACTTTGCGCATATCTTCAAACTGCTTCATCAGGCGGTTTACCTCATTAATATCCGTACCTGAGCCTTTTGCAATACGCTGGCGGCGGCTTTGGTTGATCAGATCAGGGTTTTCCTTCTCTTTCGGCGTCATGGATTGAATAATGGCCTCAATGCCTTTAAACGCATCGTCGCTCACTTCTACGTCCTTCATCATTTTGCCTACACCCGGTATCATGCCCATCAGATCCTTCATGTTACCCATTTTCTTGATCTGCTGTATCTGGCCGTAAAAGTCGTTAAAGTCAAACTTGTTCTTACGTATCTTTTTCTGAAGTTCGGCAGCCTCTTTTTCGTCGAATTGCTGTTGCGCGCGTTCTACTAATGATACCACGTCGCCCATGCCCAGGATACGTGATGCCATACGGTCAGGGTGGAAAACATCCAGTGCTTCCATCTTCTCACCAGTACCAATAAACTTGATGGGCTTGTTTACCACCGATTTAATAGACAGCGCGGCACCACCACGGGTGTCACCATCCAGCTTGGTTAACACCACACCGGTGAAGTCCAAACGATCGTTGAACACCTTGGCGGTATTCACGGCATCCTGGCCGGTCATGGAATCTACCACGAACAATATCTCATGCGGGTTGGTAGCAGCCTTAACGTTCTCGATCTCCACCATCATGGCCTCATCAATAGCCAAACGACCGGCGGTATCAATGATCACTACGTTGTTACCGTTCTGCTTAGCCTGGGCTATACCTTCTTTAGCAATGGCGATAGGGTCGTTGCTTTCGCGGTTGGCATAAACAGGTATGCCTATCTGCTGGCCTAATACTTCCAGCTGGTCTATCGCTGCGGGGCGGTAAACGTCATCAGCTACCAGTAAGGGCTTTTTGTTTTTTTGCGTTTTAAGGAAGTTTGCCAGTTTGCCGGTGAAGGTAGTTTTACCCGCACCATTCAAACCCGCTATCAGGATAATGGTTGGCGATGCTTTCAGGTCCAGCTCTGATGTGGTGCCGCCCATTAAGGCAGTCAACTCATCGTTCATGAGCTTGGTGAGCAACTGGCCCGGCGAAATGGTAGTTAACACGTTTTCGCCCAATGCTTTTTGCCTTACATCATCCGTAAATGCTTTGGCGGTTTTATAGTTTACGTCGGCATCCAGAAGGGCTTTGCGTATCTCCTTCATGGTCTCGGCCACGTTAATTTCAGTGATTGATCCCTGTCCCTTTAATACCTTAAAGGCCCTGTCCAGTTTATCCGAAAGATTTTCAAACATTATTATTCCTAATTTTTGAGGTTACAAAGGTAAGATTTTGACGCAATTAGACAGCATCAACCCGTTCATCATTCAGCTAAATTGCGTAGGGCTCCATGAGTATGCTGTTTCATGCGGGTATGGTACCGATAATGCCGTTGTATCAACCGGGAAAACCTACTTAAAATTTATTCATGTACTGCCATATTCATGAAGCGTTCCATCAGGAGATAATACCTGCGCGGAACAAACGGAACATTTTGAAATACAGTTAGTTGTAATTGTGGTAGCTGTGCGGGAAAGCTTTAAATGTGGTAGGTAATCCACTGTTTGAGCGTTACTTATCCACTTCAGGCAGGCGTTCCGCGCGGAACGCTTTTGGAAACTATAAACGGAACGAAATGGAACGCCGCTAATATTTTCCTGTATTTTACCCCTTTTTTCTTAATGCTTTAACCTTTAACCTCAAAACAGTACTTTTGCGGGATTCAGAATTTTAAGTTATGCTAAGAACACACACTTGCGGACAATTAACTATTGCCAATTTAGGTGAAACCGTTACACTTTGCGGTTGGGTACAAAAATCACGCGATCTGGGTGGTACTACCTTTATTGATGTACGCGACCGTTATGGTTTAACTCAGCTGGTTTTTAATACCGAAACCGATGAGCAACTGCGTGAAGCCGGCCGTAACCTGGGCCGCGAGTTTGTGATCAAAGTAACCGGAAAAGTTTTAGAACGTTCTAACAAGAACCTGAAGATACCTACCGGCGAAATTGAAATAGCGGTAACTGAACTTGAAGTATTGAACGCGGCTAAAATTCCGCCGTTTTTGATTGAGGATGAAACCGATGGCGGCGAAGAACTGCGCGCCAGGTACCGTTACCTCGACCTGCGCCGTAACCCTATTCGTAACAACCTGGTTTTGCGCAGCAAAATGGCGCAGGAAGTACGTAAATACCTATCTGATTTAGATTTTATCGAGGTAGAAACCCCGGTACTGATCAAATCGACACCGGAAGGTGCCCGCGACTTTGTGGTGCCAAGCCGCATGAACCCGGGTGAGTTTTATGCCCTGCCGCAATCGCCCCAAACCTTTAAGCAATTGCTTATGGTAAGCGGTTTCGACCGTTATTTCCAGATCGTTAAATGCTTTAGGGACGAGGACCTGCGCGCCGACCGCCAGCCGGAGTTTACGCAGATAGACTGTGAACTATCGTTTGTTACGCAGGAGGATATCCTGAACATATTTGAAGGCTTAACCCGCCACCTGTTCCGTACCGTTAAAGGCATTGAACTGGACGAGTTCCCGCGCATGAACTATGCCGACGCGGCGCGCCTCTACGGTTCTGATAAGCCCGATACCCGTTTTGGGATGCAGTTTGTTGAACTGAACGACATTGCGAAAGGCAAAGGCTTCGGCGTTTTTGATAATGCCGAACTGGTGGTAGGCATTAATGCTAAAGGCTGTGCCGGCTACACCCGCAAGCAATTGGATGAACTGACCGATTTTGTGAAACGCCCTCAAATTGGCGCTACCGGCTTAATTTATGCCCGCCACAATGAAGATGGTACCATCAAATCGTCAGTAGATAAATTCTTTAACGAGGAAGAACTGGCTAAATGGTCTGCCGCTTTTGAAACCGAAAAAGGCGACTTGATATTGATTCTTGCCGGCCAAACCGATAAAGTACGTAAACAATTGAACGAGCTGCGCCTGGAGATGGGTGGCCGCTTAGGCCTGCGCGATAAGAATAAATTTTCGCCGCTGTGGGTGGTTGATTTCCCGCTGCTGGAGTGGGATGAGGAAAGTGAGCGTTACCACGCCATGCACCATCCCTTCACCTCGCCTAAACCGGAGGATGTTGCCCTTTTAGATACCAAACCCGGTGAAGTGCGTGCGAACGCTTATGACCTGGTGATCAACGGCACCGAAATTGGTGGTGGCTCTATCCGTATCCATGACCGTGAACTGCAATCGCTCATGTTCAAACACCTTGGTTTCTCTAAGGAAGAAGCGCAAAAACAATTCGGCTTCCTGATGGATGCCTTTGAATATGGCGCTCCGCCGCATGGTGGTATCGCCTTCGGGTTCGACAGGCTGGCTTCCATCTTCGCAGGTCTGGATTCTATCCGCGACGTGATTGCTTTCCCGAAGAACAATTCGGGTCGCGATATCATGATCGATTCACCATCAACCATAGCTGAAGCGCAGATGAACGAATTAAAAATCGCGTCGACTGTATCACCGGAGTAGGTTATAACGTTAATATCATCATGAAAAGATACTTACTTGTGTTAAGCCTGTTTGTGGCTGTTTTGGCATCTTGCTCAAAAGATAATTCGAAACCGTTTGATGCCGCGGCGCAGGCTGCCAAAGACGATGCCGATATTCAGGTATATTTGAAGGCTCATCCCGAAATTAATGCTACAAAAGATGCCAGTGGTTTATACTACCAGGTATTGGCCGCAGGTAGTGCTAATCATCCGTCTATACTCAGTACCATCAATGTAAATTACACGGGTAAACTTTTAAATGGCAGTGTATTTGCCCAACCCGATAACTTAACCAGCCCTCTATCCAATTTAATAGAAGGCTGGCAGATAGGAGTTCCTAAAATTGGTACCGGTGGCCGTATATTGTTAATTATACCGTCGGCCCTGGGCTATGGTAATGTAGCCAAAGGCAGTGCCATACCGGCCAACTCGGTGCTTATATTCACCATAGACCTTATCAGCTATTAATTGTAAAAGCTCCAGTCGTTTCTTTTGGTTAAACCACTATTAATTAAATATCGCCGGTAAGTAGCCACGTTTAGCGTTGCCGGGAAACCGTGATATTTAATAGTAACATCGCAATCATATGAGTATGCGCTAACCCGCTGGTTGCTGATACCCACTAATTCGGGCTGGTTGGCCGGCAGGGCTATACCACTAAATACCGTGGGGTTCACGCTGATGATAATATAATCGGCAGAGCTTTCGTAGCGCAGATGGAAGGTGCAGGTTGCGCCTTCGGAGTAATTGGCGGGCGGGCCGTTTAAGCCGTAGTATAATTTAAGTGTTGATTGGTCCTGGGTTTGCACTCCGGGAAGCTGCCCGTAACAGGTTATTTTTATTAAAAATGTAAAAACAGCTATTAAAAGAAATTTTCTCTTCATAAAATTGGCTTTTGGTTAATAATATTGCTCAATATATAAATTTGGTTCTTTAATTAAAAATATTGTTCCATTTCGCCGTATGTTAACATTGTTGAAACATTAATCCTTATTTAATCTTTTTGCAGTTATATAATTTTTAATTTTCGCCTTTCGTTTTTGTGATTGATTAATACCTATGAGACAAGTGTGCACTGCTGTCATTTCCATTGCTATATCCCTGCTTTCTTTAGCTTCCTGCTCATCAAATCCCGGCCATAATAAAAATGGCGAAGCGGATAACGGCAAACCTTTTAACCCCACTGAAATATTAAAGTACGACCCTCAAAAAGGCGACAAAAAGATAGAGGAGTTTATGGAGCACCTGCATAAGGTGAGCGGCTTTAACGGCAATGTGCTGGTAGCCAAAAAAGGAAAGATCGTTTATGAAGGATCTTTCGGCTGGGCCAACCACCTTACCCGCGACAGCCTAAAGCTAAGCTCGCAGTTTGAACTGGCCTCGGTTACCAAAACCATGACCGGTACCGCTATTATGCAGCTATGGGAGCGCGGCAAAATTAAGCTTGACCAGGATGTACGCGATTTCTTTCCGGATTTTCCGTACGAAGGGGTTACCATACGCCTGCTGCTTACGCACCGCAGCGGCATGATGAACTATGTGTACTTTGTTGATAACATTTACCGCACGCAGCACCTCAATCAAAAGAAGGGTTTAACCAACAAGGAGGCTATGGAAATGATAGCCAAATACAAACCTGCACGTTTTAACAAACCCAACGCCAGCTTTTTGTACAACAACAGCAATTTTATGGTGCTGGGTGCTATTATTGAAAAAGTGACCGGCCAGAACTATGCCGACTATATGAAAGAGAACATCTTTAAACCTGCAGGCATGGCGCATACCGCCGTGTACTCCAAAGCGGTTTATGATAAAATACCGGTTGATGTGGTAGGGCACGACCGTAACAGCTGGCGCTATTCTGTAGCGCAAAACTTCCTGGATGGGCCGGTAGGCGATAAAGGGATATACAGTACCGTAGGCGACCTGTTTGTGTTTGACCAGGCGCTTAAGGCCGGCAAGCTCATTAAACCAGCTACGCAGGATTCGGCCTATACCGCCCACAACCCCATGATACGCGGGCACTTTAGCTACGGCTACGGCTGGCGTATATTTGAGGCGCCGGGCCAGAAGGTGGTATACCACACTGGCTGGTGGCATGGTTTCCGCCATATATTTTTACGCGACCTTAAAAACGATGTCACCATTGTTTTGTTAGGCAATATGGTAAACGGTAGCCTGCTGCACCTGGACGATCTGTTTAAAATGACGGGTATGCCTATTGTGCGCAAGGGCGCCTACACCGGTAACGGCGATACGGCGGAGGACTAAACCTCAAATGTGCAGATGCGTGGATATGCAGATGTGCAAATGAGAAGATAAGCAACCACAGTGTCTTTGTGATGGACTTGTTTCAGCATCCTACCATATGGTAACGGGATTTAAGGTGTTTTATATTATAAAGTTATAAATTCATTAATACATTATTAATTAATCGGAAGGCAATTTGCATATCTGCATATCCGCACATTAAAAATATTATGTTTGATAAATTAATGGAAGCCCAGCAAAAGGCTGGCGAGGTAAAAAAACGATTAGACGCGATCACGGTAACCGGTATGGCCGAAGGCGGTAAGATCACCGTACAGGCTAATGGCAACAAAGTAATTAAATCCATTGCTGTTGACGAGGCGTTCTTAAAAGAGGCCGATAAGGAAGAATTGGAAGAACTGCTGGTAGTAGCCGTTAACAAAGCGCTGGAACAGGCAGAGAATGTAAGCCAGAGCGAAATGGCCGCCATGACCAGTGCTATGCTGGGTGGTATGGGCGGTTTGGGCAGCCTTTTTGGCAAATAACTTGCTAAGCATCTGTAAAAATATACTATGAAACTTACTTATTACGGTCAGTCGACACTGGAAATAGTTGTTGGCGGCAAAACATTATTATTCGATCCGTTTATTACAGGTAACCCGCTGGCAAAGGATATTGACGTAAATAGCCTGAAACCGGACTATATCCTGGTATCACACGGACACGGCGACCATGTAGGCGACTTGATTGATATTGCCAAACGCACAGGCGCAAAAGTGATCTGCATTGCCGAAATAGCCAATTGGCTGGGCACCAAAGGTGTTGAGAACGTACACGGCATGAACATTGGCGGCGCGTTCAATTTTGAGTTTGGCCGCGTTAAAATGGTAAATGCCATTCACTCCAGTGCCCTGCCCGATGGCTCAAACGGTGGTAACCCTGCCGGCTTTGTAGTTTATGGCGCCAGCGAAACCATTTATTTTGCCGGCGATACCGCGTTAACTTATGATATGAAGCTGCTGGAAGATGAGAACATTGACTGGGCACTGTTGCCTATTGGCGACAATTACACCATGGGTGCCGATGATGCCATTAAGGCCGCCGGGTTTGTGAATTGTAAAAATATTGTAGGTATACATTATGATTCGTTCCCGGTAATTAAGATAAACAAGGACGAGGTTACCGAGAAATTCATTAAAGCCGGGCTTAACCTTAAACTGCCGGCAGTTGGCGAAAGCATAGAACTGTAAACGCTCATTGCCATAAAACCAAAAAGGCCCTGCAAAAATTTTTGCAGGGCCTTTTTGGTTAATAGCTACACACAACAACAAAAACTACATTTTCATGGTGTCCTTTTTAGTGGTGTCTTTCCATGGCTTTTTGTGCTTCATCTTCTTTTCCTTATGTGTTTTGGTTTTAGAAGTGTCCTGCTGTGTTTGCACAGGCATGGAAAAAGCATTAATGCTGCCGAACGTAATGGCGGCGACAGCAAGGGTTGCAATGGTCTTTTTCATGATTTAGTTAATTTTAGTTTTATATATAACAAATTAACTAAAAATAGTTTTTATGCGTTTTTGTTAATTTTTGGTTAAATAATAGTGCCACTTGGTATAACTGCACGCTTTTTAATGATCACAATTCCATCCACCACGGTATAGGTAGGGAAGTCGCCATCTGGTAATTTGCTGCCGCAGTTAATAGTTACGTTATCGCCTATGTAGGTGTTTTTGTCAATAATGGCATTTTTGATACAGCACCGGTCGCCAATTCCCATGGCTGGTATATTGTTTTGCTTTGCCAGGGCAATTTCATCCAGGTTTTGATAGCTGTCGCTACCCATTACATAACAGTTCTCTATCTGCGAGTTAAAACCTACGCGGGTACGTATCCCAATAATGGAGCGTTTAACCAGGCTGGCGTTAATGATACAGCCATCCGCGATGATGGATTTTTCCATGGTAGTGCCCGATATTTTGGTAGGGGGCAGCATACGTGCACGGGTAAATATCTGGTTGCTGTTAAACAGGTTAAACTGCGGTATATCATCGGTAAGGCCCAGGTTGGCATCAAAGAACGATGGTATGGTACCAATATCTGTCCAGTAGCCTTCGTACTGGTAGCTCACCACCTTGTGCCCTACAATAGAGTGCGGGATGATCTCTTTACCAAAGTCGGTATCATCGGTATTTTCCAGCAGTTCGTAAAGCAGCTTTTTGTTAAAAATGTAGATACCCATTGAGGCCAGGTAAAGGCGGCCCTGTGCCTTCATCTCATCACTCACTTCAGATACCAGGTCCTCAAAGCCTGTTTTAGGTTTTTCCACAAACGAGGTAATGAGGCTGTTCTCATCCGTTTTTAAGATACCAAAGCCGGGTACATCATTGGCATGTACGGGAATGGTAGCGATAGATATATCAGCATTCTTTTCAATATGCTGCTGAATCATCTCACTGAAATCCATCTGGTACAGCTGGTCGCCGGAGAGGATCAGCACGTAATCAAAATCGTGCACGTTCAGGTGGTGCAGGCTTTGCCTTACCGCATCGGCCGTTCCCTGGAACCAGTTTCCGCTGGTGGGCGTTTGTTCGGCAGCCAGTATATCAACAAAGGCTTTGCTAAACGTGCTGAAATGGTAAGTATTTTTAATGTGCTTGTTTAACGATGCCGAGTTAAACTGAGTAAGCACAAAAATACGGTCGATGCCCGAGTGCAGGCAGTTAGAGATCGGGATATCAACAAGGCGGTATTTACCTGCTATGGGTACAGCCGGCTTTGAGCGTGTTTGGGTTAGCGGCGCCAGGCGGCTGCCCTGCCCTCCCCCAAGTACAATACTGATTACTTTGGATGTCATATATCTACAAAATTAAGCTTTGGTACAAGTTTGTATATTCTTTAGCCGAGCGCCCCCATGAAAAATCAAGCGCCATCATGCGCTTGCGCAGGGTTTGCATTTTACGCGTATCATCATATAAAACAACCGCCCGTGATATGGCCAGGGTCATGTCATCTACACTTACATGGTCAAAACGTATGCCGTAACCACCTTCTTCGCCAAAATCAATTACGGTATCGCGCAGGCCGCCGGTGCTGCGTACCATTGGCATGGTGCCGTAGCGCAGGGCATACATCTGGTTAAGGCCGCAGGGCTCCACCCGTGATGGCATCAACAGGAAATCGGCGCCGGCATAAACGAGGTGGGCCAGGGCTTCGTCATACCCTATAAATACGGCGCATTGGGTGGGGTGCAATTCTTTTAAAGCATTTAGCTGCAGTTCGGTGAGCGGGTCGCCGGTACCCAGCACCAGAAAGTTTACCTTATCGCCATGTTCCTGTATACTGCGCTCAATAGCGGCGGGCAGCAGGTCTGATCCTTTTTCTTCTACCAAACGGCCAATAAAGGCTACCAGTGGCTTATCTGTTGATAGGTTAAAACGCTGGCACAACGCTTCCTTGTTTTGGTTCTTGCCTTTGGTTACGGTGGCAGCTGTAAAGTGCGCGGGCAGCATAGGGTCTGTTTCCGGGTTCCACACCTCGGTGTCAATACCGTTTAAGATGCCTGCACCTTTCTGGCTCTCAAGGTAAAAAAGGTATTCGAGGCCGTTGCTGCTCAGCTCCAGCTCATGCAGGTAGCTCGGCGAAACGGTAGTGTAGCGCCAGCAGCATTTAACGGCGCAGGCCAGCGGGTTAATGCCGCCTGCCCATTCAAGCAAACCGGCCTTATTCATATCTATCTCTGGCAGCAGGTTCAGGCGGTCCCAGCCAAAGGCACCGTGGTACTGGCCGTTGTGTATGGTAAATACGGTGGGTACGTTTGCCAGGCGGGTGTATAAAGCCGAGTGATACATCAGAAAAGGTACCAGCCCGGAGTGGTGGTCGTGGCAGTGTACCAGATCAGGCGTTTGCCCGCTCCAGTTTATCCAATCCAGGAAACACAGCTGAAAGGCCATGAACTGGTCGCGCTCATCGGGGTAGCTGTAAACGTTCTCCCTGTCGAGCAGGCCGGGTATCTTTACCAGGTAAAGCTCAAAGCCGAGTTTATTGGTTTGCTCTTTTAATATTTCAAAATAAATGCGCCGTGTGCCCAGTAAACTGGTACCCTGAAAAACCACGTCGAATGCGTTTTCCTGTACAAATTTACGGTCGTAAAAAGGCATAACCACCGCCGCGTTTAACCCTGCCTGGTTTTGGTATTTAGGCAGCGCCCCAACCACGTCGGCAAGGCCGCCAACCTTGGCCACGGGATAGCATTCGGCACTCAGGTGAAATATTCTCATGGGCTTGATATATGGCATAAGGTAATAAACATTTACCCAATTGAACAAACATATTATTTAAAAAATGTGTTTCAAATAATGCCAAAATTTAATTTAAAGCGTGTTTTATTTACAATGTTATTAGAAATGGCAATGTGTTAACTCGACTAATTAACATATTGGTAAATGCGGCTTGTTCGCAGCCACCCCGGGTGTGGCGTTACGGCGCTTAAATAGAGCGGTAAAGATGATTTTTTAATTGCCTTTCGCTATAAAAAGCGGCGTGCTGAAAATTAAAATCAATTAGCTAATTTTGGCCTTCAAGTATTCACAAATAATATGGCAAAAGCATCTGATGTAAAAAATGGAAATATACTGCGCTTTAACGGAGAACTGGTGCAGGTAGAAGAGTTTATACACCGCACACCGGGTAACCTGCGCGCCTTTTACCAGGCACGTATGCGTAACGTTAAAACCGGTAAACTGGTGGAGTACCGTTTCCGTACCGATGAGGAGGTGGATATAGCGCGTGTAGAAACCAACGATTACCAGTACCTTTATGAAGACGGCGATTCATTAGTAATAATGGATAACGCCACTTACGACCAGCACAACGTGCCTAAAAGCCTTTTCGGCCCGGCAGTGCGTTTCCTTAAAGAAGGCATGAACGTAATTGTTGCCTTTGAAAGCGACGAAGCCATTATGGGCCAGATACCGGGCTCGGCCGAACTGGAAATTACTTACACTGAGCCTGCCGTAAAAGGCGATACCTCAAGCGGTGCCCTTAAAATGGCTACTGTTGAAACCGGCGCCGAGATACGTGTACCTTTGTTTATTAACATTGGCGACCGTGTTAAGGTTGATACTGCCACCGGCTCATACGTAGAGCGTGCTAAAGGTTAATTATAAATTGCACAACATATATATAAAGGCCGCTCATGAGCGGCCTTTATTATTTAATGCCGCTAAAAGTTCCAGGGCATAGGCATTGAGGTTTTTAATAGCCGCACCTATTTGCCAGGCATCGCGGTTGCGTTTCTCCACATAGTTGGATATGGCCCTTAACTGCATACAAGGCACACCGGCTTGCCTGCAGGCATAAAAAAATGCCGCTCCTTCCATGCTTTCTGTTTGGGCGTTTAGCCGCTGCTGCAGTTTTTGTATAGAACTTTCGTTGCCATGCACGGTATTTACCGTAATGCCTGTTACTTTTTTAGCCGAGGGCAGCGTAAGTTCATCCGGCTGATAAGTAGCGTCAAAACGGCTCTCGCCAAAACCCATCTGGTCTATCGGTAAAAAAACGGTATCATCCTCGGCCCCCAGTTCGGCAAGCGTGTCTGTAATTACCTCCACCACTTCGCCAAGGGCAATACTTCTGTCAAAGCTGCCGGCTATGCCCAGGTTAATCGCCAGATCGTAATTGTTCGTTGCCAGTTCGCGGCCCAGCGCGTAAGCGGTTGCCACCATGCCAACCCCAGTGACCAGCAGTTTGCAGTTGGCAGTTTGTAGTTGGTAGTCATCCGTTTGCAGTTTGTAGTTGGCGGTCGGCAGTGGGCCTTCCTGCTCATCAACAGCCTGTTTTGAATTTTGAATTTTGAATTTTGACTTCAACTCATTTACCTCAAATTCCGTAGCCGCTACCAGCAATATTTTCATCACGTTCAAAACTTTTTGCCAACTAAGATAAAACAACTCAGCATTATTTGTTTTGTATATTTGCACCACTAATTGTTATGATGATACATATCACGCGCAGAGAACATTTTAATGCCGCACACCGGATGTACCGGGAAGAATGGAGCGCAGAAAAAAACTTTGAGGTTTTTGGTAAGTGCGCCAACCCTAACTGGCACGGCCACAACTACAACCTGTTTGTAACGGTTAAAGGTGAAATTACCCATGCTACCGGCTACCTGATCGATCTGAAAGATCTTAAAAAGATCATTAATGAATATGTGATAGAGAAGCTCGATCACAAGAATATTAATAAAGATGTGGACTTTATGGCCGGCAAAATGGCTTCGACCGAGTTGCTTACCATTGAGATATTTAACCAGTTAAAAGGGCCTATTGAGGCGCATGAGGGCGTGTTCCTGCATTCTGTTAAACTATACGAAACCGAAAATAATTCTGCCGAATACTTTGGCGGATAAATACACACGATGACCGATCACGATAACATTCCGGACAGGGACGGGGGTATAAACGGCTACCAGAAAATTGACCGCTACAACCCCGAACTGATAAAAAACCTCTCGGCCCATTACCACGAAGTTTTAAAGGAGCTTGGCGAAAACCCGGAAAGGGAAGGTTTGCTGAAAACGCCTGAGCGTATGGCCAAGGCCATGCTGTACCTTACGCACGGGTATGATCTTAACGCCAAAGACATCCTTACATCGGCTATGTTTAAAGAGGAATACAGCCAGATGGTGATTGTTAAGGACATAGAAGTATACTCTATGTGCGAACACCATATGCTGCCATTTTTTGGCAAGGCACACGTAGCATATATTCCTAATGGGCACGTAGTAGGTTTAAGTAAAATACCGCGCGTGGTTGATGTTTATGCCCGCCGTTTGCAGGTGCAGGAACGTTTAACTAACGAGATACGCGATTGTATACAGCAAACGCTTAACCCAATTGGCGTTGGCGTGGTAATTGAGTGTCGCCACTTGTGCATGAGCATGCGCGGCGTACAAAAGCAAAACTCGGTAACTACCACATCGGCATTTACAGGCGAGTTTATGAAAGAGAAAACCAGAACCGAATTTTTAAACTTAATATCATCGAGGTTAAGTTAAGCCCCCCAACCCCCTGAAGGGGGAGCAGGATGGCTAATTAATTATATTATAAACTTTAAAATAAAACTCCCCCTTTAGGGGGTTGGGGGGCTAATGAAAGCATATATTTTCCCTGGGCAGGGCGCCCAGTTTCCGGGCATGGGTAAAGACCTTTACGAGCAAAGCGAGCAAGCCCGCGAACTATTTGAAAAAGCGAATGAGATATTAGGTTTCCGTATTACAGATATTATGTTTGATGGTACCGAGGAAGACCTGAAACAAACCAGGGTTACCCAGCCGGCTATTTTCCTGCACTCGGTAATACTGGCAAAAATTATGTGTGACGACTTTAAGCCCGATATGGTTGCCGGGCATTCACTTGGTGAGTTTTCGGCGCTTGTTGCTGCCGGCGCGCTGGCTTTTGAGGATGGCCTGCGTTTAGTAGCCGCCCGCGCCAATGCCATGCAAAAAGCCTGCGAGATACAACCGGGAACCATGGCCGCAATTTTAGCTTTGGATGATTTTAAGGTAGAGGATATTTGTAAACAGGTTAGCGATGTAGTAGTACCGGCCAACTATAACTGCCCCGGCCAGTTGGTTATTTCGGGTACGATTGCCGGTATTGATGCCGCCTGTGAAAAAATGACCGCCGCCGGCGCCAAGCGTGCCATGAAACTCAATGTTGGAGGCGCGTTCCACTCGCCGCTGATGGAAGCCGCACGTGTTGAGCTGGAGCATGCTATAGTACATACTGCTTTTAACCAACCGGTATGCCCCATTTACCAAAACATTGACGCCAAACCTTATACCGATGTTGAGCACATTAAGCATAACCTGATTGCCCAACTTACCGGACCGGTGCGCTGGACCCAAACGGTTGAGCATATGCTGGAAGATGGCGCTACCTCATTTACCGAAGTAGGCCCCGGCAAGGTGTTACAGGGATTGGTAAAAAAGGTTAACCGCGATGTTGCCACCGCAAGCGCCGCTATACAGGCGTAACTATATCTAAAAGCCACCCATAGGGGTGGCTTTGCCATTTTATTAACTGTTAAGTATATCAGCCTATTTGTGTCAGCCCCAGGAAAAATACGTGTACTGCTCGCGTTACTGTTTGCCAGTTTGCTGTTTACCGCAATAGCAATTGAGAGTACCTATACCCCGGCTAACAACCTGGAGCAAACGGCTAAATTGCTGGAGAACAACCTGCATAAAAAAGAAAACTTTATTTACCAGGCACTTGGCAATAAAACAGTTTTTAATGAGATAAAAAACCTGCGCACCACACCGCAAAAGGGCATACAATACATAAACGAATTTACCTCCAACAGGAGCATTTGGTTGCTGGTATATAAAAAAGGTGTTTTAAGCTTTTGGTCGGGCGCTAAGATCATTCCGCCAAACGCGGTTAGGCGTATCAAGGAGGGTTGCTCTTTTATTAAGCAACCTAACGGCTATTACGAAGCTATCCGTAAAACAGATGGCGAAACCACCGTGATGTTTTTTATACCCGTAAAAGGAAATTATCCTTTTACCAATGAGTACCTCACCAATGTTTTTGCGCGCGACCTTACCACAGACCGTAATATTGCCATTGCCGATTTTACCGATAAGGAGATATACCCCGTACATGATGTAAATGGCGTATATCTTTTTTCGCTTAAACTGGCAAAAGGCGTAAACCACCGGTTTTTTTACCTGGTTGTCGGGTTTTGGATAATGGCCATTATTGCGCTGTGTATCCTCATCAATAGTGTGGCGCAGTACATCGCCCGTAAAAACGCTTACCTGGCGCTGCTATTTCTGGCGGGGTCCATTGTGGCTATCAGGGCCATTAACCTTTGGCTGGGCATACCCACGTTTACGCAGCAGCTAAGCCTGTTTAACCCGCAAGTGTACGCTTCTTCGGCGGTTTTCCGCTCGCTGGGCGATTTTTGTATCAATATCTTATTTATCTGCTGGTTTGCAGGTTTTGCCTACATACAGCGCAACCGCCTTATCACTAAAACGCCCGGTAAACCCGCCGGCTACGCCATTTATGTGTTTGTGGTGCTTTCTCTCATTGGTACAGCACAGGCCCTGCTAAGCGCTTTTTATGGCCTGGTGATCAACTCCAAGATCAGTTTCGATGTAAATAACATCCTTAATCTTTCAGAGTTCAGTTACCTGGGCGTGCTTATGCTGTGCTTCGCCTTCCTGCTCTTTTTCCTGCTGGGCGAACTGGTGATCACCATTTGCTTAAAGCTGGCTGTGCCGTTGCAACAGCAGGTTTTTGGGCTGTTTTTGGGCGTATTGCTGGCTACCCTCATCAATACCTATTACTGGGAATTTAGCTTGTTCCATTTTCTGTGGATGTTATTGATCCTCATCAGGGGGTATGCACACCTTTACCACGGGCGGCGTTTTACAGCACCTACCTTTATCAGTGTTATCTTGTTGTGCACGGTAATATCGGCGTCAAAGCTCAGCCACTTTGAGCAGATCAAAGAAAAGGGCATGCGCAAGGTGTTGATACAGCGCCTGGAAATGCCCGATGATGCCATTGCCGATGGTATATTTAACCGCATAGAGAACGATATCACTAAAGATTCGCTGCTGATATCCTATTATAAAAACCCTAACCATAGCGACGACTACCTTGAAACCGGGCTGAAGAAGCAATACTTTGACCAGTACCTTTCCAAGTATGACTTTGACGTGCATGAGTACGGGCCCGATGGGCAACCCGTATCGGTAGACAAAAGTTATTCGCTGGATGTGTTTAAGGATATGGTGGTGTACAACTCGTTCAAAGTATCGAAATATTTTTACCGCGAGAACGAGTCATTTGGCTTTCAGAGCTATTTTGCCATGCTGCCGGTGGTAGACGGTAACACCAACCTCGGTACCATTGTAATTGAGCTTAAATCCAAAACCATGCTCACCCCCGGAGCGTTCCCCGACCTGCTGATCGATAAACAGGTGAAGGGCAGCAGCGACGAGTTTAAAAACTATTCATTCGCTTTTTATGCGGATAACCGCCTGGTGGCACAAAGCGGCACCTATGTTTACAGCCTGCGTAACAATGAGTTTGGCGGTAAAATAAAAACATACACTACACAGGTTACCCAGGGTAACAAAAACGGCATGGCGGGCCGTTTTACCACTTACAGCCATTTGCTTTACAAACCCAGCGAGCGCAACCTTATTGTGGTAACGCGTGAGGATAACGCTATACTATCCAGTATTACCGCGTTAACCTTCTTTTTTGTGGTACTGTTATCATTTAGTACCCTGCTCATATTGCTGCGCCTGTTGTGGATAAGGGTGAAGATACTAACCGTTAGCAACAACCGTATCAAATGGGCGTTTAAGATAAATTTTGATAAGATACTTTACCGCACACGCATACAGTTTTCTATGATATTCGCGGTGGTAATCACACTGATACTGGTGGGTATCATCACCTTTGTTTCCATCAGTTCGCAATACCAGAGCCAGCAGGAAACCCTTATACGGACCAAAATTTTGCAGATAGCCGCCGCCTTTGAGGTAGGCCCCCTTACCGACCGTATACAGCACATTAATGAGCAGGCGCAGATAAACTTTGATGAACTGGCCAATACCTACTCTGCCGACCTGAGTTTGTTTGACGTGAACGGGGCGCTGCTGATGAGCACCCAGCCCAAAATTTACGATTACGGCCTGCAAGCCCGGCAAATGAACGGCCGCGCTTTTATTAACCTGCACGGCCTCCAGAAATCGGAGATACTGAACGAAGAAAAAATAGGCCTGCTCAATTACAAGGCCGCTTACACGCCAATACGCAATATTAAGCACGAAACCATTGCTTATTTACAATTGCCGTATTTTGCCAACGAAGCCGATTATACCGAGCGTATAGGTTCGTTGCTTAACATCATGATCAACGTTTACGCGCTGGTATTCATCGCCATTGGGTTGTTCGCGGTAATTATTGCCCGGCAAATAACCGCGCCGCTTAACTTTATACAGTACAGTTTGAGTAAAACCATTTACGGGAAAAAGAACGAACCTATTAAATGGAACCGCGACGATGAGATAGGCGCGCTGGTAAAGGAATATAATAACATGATTGCCGCGCTGGAACAAAGCGCCCAAAAACTGGCCCAGTCTGAAAGGGAATCGGCCTGGCGCGAGATGGCCAAGCAGGTAGCGCATGAAATTAAAAACCCGCTTACCCCCCTTAAACTGGGCTTGCAGCTGCTGGATAAATCATGGAAGGATAAGGACCCTAAATTTGACCAGAAGTTTGAGCGTTTCAGCAAATCATTTGTGGAGCAGATAGAGAGCCTGTCGTCAATAGCTTCGGAATTCTCGGCCTTTGCCAAGATGCCCGATACCCGCATAGAGCGCATTAATATATTTGATATTCTTAACCAGGCTACCACCATTTTTAAACAAATGGACAATGTACAGATCACTTATCAAGCACCGGAACAGCCGTTTATGGTAGATGCCGACCGCGACCAGTTGCTGCGCTGTTTTAATAACCTGCTTAAAAACGCTATTGAAGCCACGCCCGAAGATAAGCGCTGCGAGATCGACATCAATTACCTGATCACCAGTAAAAACATCCTGTTGACCATCAAAGATAACGGCAGCGGTATCCCCGAAAATATGCGCGAAAAGATATTCGAGCCCAATTTTACCACTAAAAGTTCGGGCACGGGCCTGGGCCTGGCGTTTGTGAAAAACTCTATTGAAAATGCCAACGGCAAAGTATGGTTTGATACCGTAATAGATATCGGTACTACTTTTTACCTCAGCTTCCCTGCTTCGGCGGGCGATGGCGGAACATCAGGCACGCAGGCCTAAGCCGGGGGCATTGGGCAATACCCAGCGGCCCTCTTCAAAGTCAGGCGCCGGGTATGGGTTGTTAGAAACCAGCAGGGGCCCGTCAAGGTCGGCCCAGTCACACTGCGGGGCCAGCGCCGCGGCGGCAAGGGTGGCGCAACTGGTTTCGCTCATGCAACCTATCAGTATTTTTAAGCCCAGCGCGCGGGCCCTATCAGCCATTTGCTTCGCCTCATATAACCCGGCAGATTTCATCAGTTTAATGTTAATGCCGTGGTAGGCACCGGCGGCTTTTTCCACATCGGCAAGGCGCTGTACGGCCTCATCGGCAATAATGGGTATGGGGCTGTTGGCGGTAAGCCAGGCATTGCCGTCAATATCGGTTTTAAGCATGGGCTGTTCTATCAGCTGCACGCCCTGCTCCTGCAGCCAGTAAATGAGGTCGAGGCTTTGCTGCCGGTCTGTCCAGCCCTGGTTGGCATCAACATACAGCGGCTTATCTGTAACCGAGCGGATGGTTTGTATGAGCTCTTTATCACTATCACGCCCAAGCTTTACTTTGATCACTTTTGCCTCGGGCGCCTCCTGTATCTTTTGAATGATGATCTCCCTGGTATCTATGCCCACCGTGTAGCTGGTAACGGGCATCAGCGCGGGGTTACTGCCCAGTAGTTGCCAGCAGGGCTTGTTTTGTAATTTCCCATCCAGGTCATGCAGGGCAATATCAATAGCGGCTTTAATGGCGGGGTTGCCCGGGGCTATGGTATCCAGGTAAGTGATGATCTCCGCATAGTTAAACGGATAGGTAAAACGTGTTACATCCACCCGGTTCAGGAAAGCTGTGGCCGTTTCCACGCTCTCGCCCATGTAGGGCACCATGGAGGCTTCGCCATAGCCGGTTTGGCCCTCGTGGGTAAGCTGCACCAGCATGAGCGGGGTAGCATTGCGCGAGAATTTCGCTATGGTAAATGTGTGTTTAAGTAAAAGCTCGTATGGGCGGTAAGTAAGCTGCATGTCAAATATCAAAGCTAAAACTTTAATTTTATCCTACTATGTATCTTTGCGCTTATGCCGCCAAAAATTTACGCGCCGTTTGAACGTTTTAACTTCAGCAACAAAACCTGTTCCCTGAGCGGGGAGCCGCTGAGCAGTGAAGAAGAAAAGATACAGGTTTTCCCCCAATGGCTCATGAGCCGTTACGGTTTGGAAGACCAGCCCTTTAAACTGCTCGACGAAACCATAGCCACCTACAAAGACCTTAAGCTGCCCTGCTCGGCATGCATACATAACGATTTTCTGGAACCGCTGGAGCAGGAAGTAGCCGCCGCTTTCGACAAGGGATATGAAGGTATAAAAGCGCTCGATGAACTTAAACTTTTCCAGTGGGCGGGCAAGCTTTTGTATGGCATTATCTTTAACGAGATACAGGCAGGCATCCGGCTGATGCACGCGCAGGGCGAGGAGTTCAGTATGTCGCAGTCTATCCTGTTAAAATTCAGCCAGTTGCACCTCATGCTGCAAAGCATTAACCTGCCGTTGATATTTGAGGATTTTAAACCTTTCAGCCTTTTTATATTTAAGGTGAATAACAAGGCGGAGGAGTTTGGCTACCGCGATGAGATCAACACCCAGACCCTGGCTTTACGCGTAAATGATTTTGGCTTGCTGATATGCCTGCAGGACAACGCCGCCAATTATTATTACCACAAAAAGATATACGACCAGCTAAAGGACGATACCCTGCACCCCATACAGTTTGAAGAATTTAGCGGACGGGTTTTTTACTCCAATTACCTGTTTAACCGCCTGCCCGAGTATAACATACTACCGGTTAACAACGAGATATACATTGAGGAAATGCCCCTGCGCGGCTTAAGCAGTAAACCGCTTTTTGATGAATGGCAAAACAAGACCTACGGCCAGGTGCTGGAAAACTTCTGGAAGAACTGGGGTTTTCTGCTGCTGGAGATCATCAAGAACCCGGAGCGGCCAATGAGCTTTTTGTTTGATGAGGCCGGCAATAAAATACCGGCGCAAAGCATCAGCCTTAGCCTCTGAATTTTCCGATCAGTTCGTTCAATACCTCATGGTGCAGGGCAAAGGTGATAATGATACCGCTGATGGCGCCAAAAAAGTGCGCGTCGTGGTTGATGTTATCGCGCGCGTGCTTGGAGGCATAATGGCAATACACCAGGTACAGGATGCCAAATATCCATGCGGGGATATGAATGGGTAAAAACAGCAGCCCCATTTGCGCTGTAGGTTCAAACAGAATAAAGCTAAAAATAACCGCGCTAATGGCACCCGAAGCACCCAGGCTGTTGTACCACAGGTCGTTCCTATGTTTTTGAATGGTAGGCAAGTCGCTTAATATTAAGCTCACTACATATAGTACCCCAAACTGCCAGTGCCCCAGCAGAGTTTCGAGCTGAAAGGCGAAGAAGTAGTACGACAGCATGTTAAAGAACAGGTGGTTCCAGTCCTTATGGATAAGCCCGCTGGTAATAATGGTATAAACCTTATACCCGCGCGATACATTGTAGGGGTTGAGGATAAGGTTACCGTACAGGTTCTCGTTAGAAAAAGCCCATAGCGAGGTAGCCAGTGTTATAGCGAATATAATGGACGCCACCGGGGCGTATTGCAAATATTCTATCATCTTACAAGATCAAGTTGGGGGTTGGTTAATAGCCTGGCTACCGGGTAGCGCAGGTAAGTTTTTTCAAAATAGGGCGAATTGCGGTATACCCACATCAGCTGCGCTGCCGCGCTGCCTGCCAGTTTAGCATCGGCAGCTTTGGCTTCATCCAGTTTTTTTCTCAGCGCGGGGTCGTCTTGCAGCATTTTGGCGGCAACATCCTCAAATACGTAATCAGAAAAATATTCTTTTTGCCCCAGTATGCTGTCAAAAAAGTTCCAGGCGAAGAAGGAATCTACGCCCTGCGGCTCAAGGGTTTCTACAATATAGCGGTTAATAGGCTGGTTTACATATATCACATAATCGCCCTGGTAAAACTTAACCGGCATGGTAACCGGGTTAAGCTGCACGTTGCTGTGCAGGTAATGGCCTTCGTATGGGCGGTTGCCGGTTTTGTAATCGGTTAGGTAATACATCTGCGGCGTAAGTGTGGTGTCATGCGCCAGGCGGCTCATGGCCACTTTGTTCAGTTTCAGCAGGTCAATTACTTTGCCCCAGGCCTGTGGTATGATGTAGGCTACAGGTTTATTTGCGCGGGCGGTAGCTTTATAGGTATTATAAAATTTAATGGTTTTGGTGTAGGGCTCGTTACGATCATAATAAAGGCGTTTTAAGCCGCTCACCTCGCTGGTTTTGTATTTGGCGGCATAACCCTTAAAGGTAATGGTATCTACCCGGCTTTCGTCAAGGCTCCAGTTTAGAGCGAAGGTTTGCTGCCGTGCCACCTCGGCATCCACCTGCTTTTTATTGCTCACCAGCAGGCTGGCATCGCGGCGGCAAATATCTACCAGCTGTTGTATAAAATAATAGGTGGCCCAAACCCGCTTGTCAAATGGTTTCAGCATGTGCGTTTCCGTCATGTAGCTGATGATGTTGTGCTGCGCCGCGTAACCGGTAGAAAAGCGGGGCGTTTCCATAAAGCTTACAATACCGCTATCCGGCAGGCCCTGCTCGCCCGCGCCGTAAGGGATCATTTCAAAGCCTTTTTTCTTCATGCCTTTGTACAGGTCGGGTGTTAAAACCTTATCCGTATAGGCGGCCAGCCGCGGGTTTTGCTTGTCTTTCTGCGTTTCAATCAGCGTCATTACATACTGGTAATCGGCGCCATCACTGGTGTGGGTGTCTAAAAGAACCTCGGGCTGCCAGGTATTCAGTATCTGCGCAAAGGCCAGGGCGTTACGGCTATCAGCCTTAATAAAATCGCGGTTAAGGTCAAGGTTGCGGTAATTACCCCTAAAACCATAAGCGCGCGGCCCGTTCTGGTTCACGCGCGAAACGCCGCGGTTAAGGCTGCCGTCAATGTTGTACAACGCTATAAAGCACACTACCACGTTGTTGGGCAGCTGGTTGTTTTTAAGCAGATCGCGTACCAGCATCATGCTGGCATCAATCCCTTCGGGCTCGCCGGGGTGTATGCCGTTGTTTACCAGCAGTACACATTTTCCTTGTTTTTTAATAAGGGCCGGGTCAAAAACCTTATTCTTAGACAGCACTATCAGCGTTAGCGGTTTACCGGCATCTGTACTGCCATAGTTAAACAGGCGCATTTGCGGCTGCTTAGCCGCGAGGCTTTTGTAGTAAGCTATTACCTGGTGATAAGTGGCGGTATAATTTTTATCGGGACTTTGTTCAAATGGCGTAAGCTGCGCATGAGCAATAAGGCCTGATAGTAGCGGAAAGAGGAACAGGAACGCTTTTTTCATGGGTGCTTAAAGGGTGGCAATTTCCTCACGTACTTTTTTTGGCAGGGCGGCAAATACCAGTTCGTAAGAATGGTCTATCATTTCCTTAAGCTGTTTATTGGTAAGCGAACCATCCGTGCGTACCGTGTTCCAGTGTTTTTTATTCATATGGAAGCCGGGCATTACCTCGCTGAACTGCTCGCGCAGTTCAATGGCCTTTTCGGGGTCGCATTTTACATTAAAGCTATGGTCATTTAGGCCGGTTAGCAAAAATACTTTATCGCCCACCTTGAAAACCAGGATATCCTCGCCAAAGGGGAAGCTTTCAGTAACGCCGGGTTTAGCAAGGCAATAGTCGCGCAGGTCTTCAATATGCATATCAGTATCCCTTAATATCTTTGTCGTAAGTGCTCTGGCCGCCAAAGTTTACTTTAAGGCCCACGGTGATCTGGCGATACTGGTCGGGCGCGTTGTTCTTAAATTTGGTTGAAGGGTCATCGTAGCCATCCAATCCCTCGCCAAAGGTAATGTTATGCTGATAGCCAATATCCAGCCTTACGTTGGGCTGCCCGTATTCGTTATAAAACTTAAACTCGTAACCTACCCGCAGCGGCACAATGAGGTTAAGGCTCGTGTTCTGCCCGGGGAACTTATAAGTAGGGTCGAGCAGGCTGTACTCGTTGCGGTTTACATTATTATATATACCCCCCACACCTATACCCGCGTAAAAATTCTTTACCACGTTTAAAAACGCGTTTCGCTCATAATCAACAAATTCGCCCAGTTGCGCGTCCAGGTGTAGTATCAGCGCCTTATAGTCGTTACTGTAGCGGCGGGTGTCCTTATCTTCGGCAACAGTATTGCCCCCACCGGATAATTTGCCGAATTGAAACTCTAAACCTACCGGCACATAAGGGGTGTAATAGTAGTTAAACGTTAGGGCGTATGACTTGTTCTGGTACTCGTTTTTAAGGTCGGCGTTGGGTTTGTTTAAACTCGCGCTTACGCCAATACCTAATGAAGCGTAATTTAAGCTGTTTTGCGCCTTGGCCTGGTTAAACGCGGCAGCCAGTAGCAGAATTAAAATATACTTTTTCAATGAATTTGTATGTTTGGTAATTGCTGTTTGTACCGGCCGTTACACGGCTTTAGGGCGACCGGTAAATTTTTTACTAATATAAGTTTTCTATGGATTTTAAAACACCGCTAAATTATACGGTTACTGATAGGTTTTTAAAATATGTGACCATTGATACCCAGTCGGATCCGGCATCGCCAACCATACCGTCTACCGAAAAGCAGAAGGACCTGGGCAGACTATTGGTAAGCGAGTTGTTGGAGATGGGGATTGCCGACGCACATCTTGACCAATATGGTTATGTGTACGCCACCATCCCCGCCAATACGGATAAGCCCGATGTGCCGGTGATCTGTTTTTGCTCGCACATGGATACCGCGCCTGATTGCAGCGGCACCGGCGTTAAGCCCATCATCCACAAAAACTACCGTGGGGAAGACATTACGCTGCCGGACGATACGACACAGGTACTGAAAATGAGTGAGCACCCTGATCTGAAGAACCAGATAGGTAACGATATTATCACGGCATCGGGCACTACACTTTTAGGGGCGGATAATAAGGCCGGTGTAGCCGAAATTATGGATGCCTGCTACCAGTTGATGAACCACCCGGAGATCAAACACGGCACCATTAAAATACTGTTTACGCCCGATGAGGAGATAGGCAGAGGTGTGGATAAAGCGGATATTGCTAAAATTGGCGCCTTTGCCTGTTATACCATGGATGGGGAAAGCGTGGGGAATATGGAAAATGAAACCTTTAGCGCCGATGGCGCACGCCTTACCATTAACGGGGTGAGCAGCCACCCGGGTTTTGCCAAAGGCAAAATGGAAAGCGCCATAAAAATAGCCGGACAGATCATTGCGGCGCTGCCTGATGATCTTTCGCCCGAGCATACCGAAGGCATGCAGGGTTTTGTACATCCCGTTGATTTAAGCGGCCATGTGGAAACGGCGACCATTGATTTCATCATCCGCGATTTTGAGGATGCCAACCTGCCCAAACATGCAGATACCATACGGAGCGTTGCCGATGAGGTGCTGAAACGTTTCCCAAATTCCAGCTACACGCTGGAAACCCACGAGCAGTACCGTAATATGAAGCATGTACTGGCGCAAAATCCGCAGATAGTAGAATATGGTATGGAAGCAATCCGACGCGCTGGACTGGAGGCCAAACTGTGCAGCATACGCGGCGGTACCGATGGCTCCAGGTTATCCTTTATGGGGCTGCCCAGTCCTAACATTTTTGCCGGGGAACATGCTTTTCATGGCAAGCAGGAATGGGTAACCGTACAGGATATGCAAAAGGCGGTAGACACTATTTTGCATTTGTGTATGGTTTGGGAAGAGAAGAGCCCGAACAACTGAAGCAATGGAATTTAATATCGAACACTGAACAAAAAATGCCGAACATCGAAGGAAAATTCATCATTCGAAATTCGGCATTAGATGTTCGATATTTATTCTATCTAATATAGCAAGTTATCATAAGGGTACCTGGCCGTATGCACTTGTTTTACATAGTCATACAGCAGATTGCGGAATTCCTCTACATTCTCTTTCTGCGTGGCAGAGATAAAAATGGCCGGGCTGTTGTTCTTGGCCATCCAGCTGTGGCGGAAATCATCAAGGGTTATCGGTTCTTGTTCCGTGTTGATGTTATGGTCTTCGGGCTTAAAGGCATCTATCTTGTTAAAAACCGTTATCATGGTTTTATCAATAGCGCCGAGGTCCTTCAGTGTTTCATTAACCGTACGGATCTGATCTTCAAAATTCGGATGCGATACGTCCACCACATGGATCAGGATATCCGCTTCGCGCACTTCATCCAGCGTAGATTTAAAGCACTCTACCAAATGGTGAGGTAGCTTGCGGATAAACCCAACCGTGTCTGACAGCAGGAAGGGCACATTCTCTATCACTACTTTACGCACCGTAGTGTCCAGCGTCGCGAATAACTTGTTCTCCGCGAACACTTCAGATTTCGACAGCATGTTCATGATGGTTGATTTACCCACGTTGGTATACCCCACCAGGGCCACGCGTATCAATTGCTGGCGGTTTTTGCGCTGTGTTTCGTTCTGCCGGTCAATCAGTTTCAGTCGTTCTTTCAGTAAAGATATCTTGTTAAGGATCAAACGCCTGTCGGTCTCGATCTGCGACTCACCCGGTCCGCGCATACCAATACCACCTTTCTGGCGCTCTAAGTGCGTCCAGAGGCGGGTAAGGCGGGGCAGCAGGTATTGCAGCTGGGCCAGCTCTACCTGGGTTTTAGCCTGCGCGGTTTGGGCCCTGCCTGCAAAAATATCCAGGATAAGGTTACTGCGGTCCAGTATCTTCACCTGTAACTCGTTCTCGATATTACGTAGTTGTGATGGCGACAGTTCATCGTCAAACACCACCATGTCTATTTCTTCGGCCTTTACATACTCTTTTATCTCTTCCAGCTTACCGGTGCCCACAAAGGTGGCACGCTCCGGGCGCTGCAGTTTTTGGGTGAAGGCCTTTTCAGTTTTGCCGCCGGCCGTCATCACCAGGAACTCTAATTCCTCTAAATATTCTTTTTCCTGGGCTTCTGTTTCGTTCGGCGTAATTACGCCTACTAACACGGCCCTTTCCTGCTTCACAGCAGTATCATAAAATTTTTGTTTCATTCAGTAAAATGATTATGTCAAGAGCCTCTTGGCCCCCTCTAAATCTCCCCCATTAGGGGAGACTTCAAAAATTAATTTTCTAAAGTCCCTCTCCTTTGGAGAGGGGTTTGGGGAGAGGCCCACAATTCAACCATAAAGGTAAGCAAGTGCTACCTTAAATTATAACTCGCGGTTTGCGGTTATGTTCACATAGCTATTACAATTAATTAACGCTGAAAAAGCGTTTACCTGAAAATAATGATTTTGAGAGAATTACACGGATAGTGCCCATTCCCTGTTACGCTAACCTTACCATGTGTAAGGTTGAATAATGATGAAGTATTACATGGAGTATAAATGTGATGCAAATATAAGGGTAAAAGGCTTGAATTACAAGCCTTTTACAAATTCGCGTATAGTGGCGCCCGGATCTGCCTGGCGCATAAAGTTCTCGCCAATTAAAAACCCGCGAAAGCCGGCTTTTTTAAGGTCTTTTATCACATGGGTGTTGCTGATAGCGCTTTCTGAGATTTTGATGAACTCATCGGGAATATGCTCGGCCAGTTCAAATGAGGTTTCAACCGATACGCTGAAATCGGCCAGGTTGCGGTTATTTACCCCAATGGCATCCAGGTTGGGCGTAATGCTGCGTTCCAGCTCTTCCAGGTTGTGCACCTCTAACAGCACACTTAAGCCATGACTTTTGGCCGCGGCTGCGAGGTGTGCGATCTCCTCGGGTGTAAGGATAGCGGCAATGAGTAAAATCACATCGGCGCCTATAGCTTTTGCCTCCAGCACCTGGTACTCATCGATCATAAAATCTTTACGCAGGATAGGGATATTGTTCACCCTGCGGGCGGCGGTTACATCTTTTTGCGCGCCTCCAAAGAATTGCTCATCAGTCAATACAGACAATGCCGATGCGCCTGCCGCGGCGTAAGCCTGTGTTACCTCTTCCACCAATGCCTTATCATTGATAATGCCTTTTGATGGTGACCGTCGCTTGAACTCGGCGATGATGCCCGTACGGTCAGGCGCCAGCAGGAAGTCTTTAAACGAATGCGGCGTCCTGTCAAAATACGGCGAAGCTTCAAGCGTGGCAATGCTTACCAGCTGTTTAGCGGCAGCTATTTCTTTCTTTTTTTGCTCTACTATTTTATCGAGTATGGTCATGTGTTTTTACGATAGTTTGTCATACTGAGCGCCAGCGAAGTATCTCTTCGTGGATGGATTCTTCACTATTGTTCAGAATGACAGTTTTTTATTAATCTGAAAATATACTTACGCGTTCAACCAGTTTTGCATCATTTCTTTCCCATACTCTGTTAACACCGATTCGGGGTGAAATTGTACACCACGCACATTATATTTTTTGTGGCGCAGCGCCATAACCGATCCGTCCTGCTCATCAATAGCGGTTATTTCCAGCGTATCGGGCGGCTCTTTCTCAACCACCCAGGAATGATAACGCCCAACCTTAAAGGTTTCGGGTAATGATCTGAACAACGGCTCCGATGTGTCGGTCACCTTAATCGGTGTGGCAATACCGTGCATAGGCTGCGGCAGGTTATACAGCTTGCCGCCAAATACCTCGGCTATGGCCTGCTGGCCTAAACATACCCCAAACAAGCTCTTGGTCGGCGCATATTTTTCTATCACCTGTAACAATAAACCCGCCTCAGACGGTATGCCCGGCCCCGGCGACAGGATGATGTGGCTGAATTTGTCCACATCTTCCAGTTTAAACTGGTCGTTCCTCCAAACCTCGCATTGCAGGCCCAGTTCGTTAACCAGATGTACCAGGTTGTAGGTGAACGAATCGTAATTATCTATGATCAGGATACCCCCCAGCCCCCTGAAGGGGGAGTTGGATAGGCTGTTATTTTCTTGTGTACTCATTTTATGTCTTTATATGCTATTCCCCCTTCAGGGGGTTAGGGGGTTATAACTCCTGCGCCAGTTCTATCGCCCTGCGCAGGGCTGCTATCTTGTTATCTACTTCTTTTAATTCACTTTCCGGTACGGAGCCGGCTACAATGCCTGCCCCGGCCTGGTAGTGCAGCGTATTGTTTTTGCTGAGGAAAGAGCGGATCATGATGGCGTGGTTAAAGTCGCCGTTGAAGCCCATAAAGCCCAGCGCGCCACTATAGAAGCTGCGCTTGGTTTTCTCGTTCTCGTCAATAATTTCCATTGCGCGGTATTTAGGAGCGCCGCTCAGTGTACCTGCCGGGAAGGTATCGGCCACAATTTTAAAGGAAGATGTACCGGGTTTTAGCCTGCCGCTCACATGCGATACCAGGTGGATCAAATGCGAATAGTACTGCACTTCTTTAAATGCCTTTACGCTTACCTCCTCGCAATGGCGACTCAGGTCGTTCCGGGCCAGGTCAACCAGCATCACGTGCTCGGCAGATTCTTTGGGGTCATTCTCCAGGGCACGGGCTATCTCGGCATCTTTTTCATCGTCGCCGCTGCGTTTAAAAGTGCCGGCGATAGGGAATATACTGGCCACGTTGTTTTTAATGGTGATCTGCGCCTCGGGCGATGAGCCAAAGATGCGGAAATCGCCGTAATCAAAATAGAACAAATAAGGTGATGGGTTAATTGAGCGCAGTGCGCGGTACACGTTAAACTCATCGCCGGTAAAGGCTTTGGAAAAAGCCCGCGAGGGCACTATCTGGAAAACATCGCCGCGGTAAATATGCTGCTTCATCTTCTCCACAATAGCAATAAATTCATCACCGGTAAGGTTGGATTGTTCTTCGGCTGTGCTGTCAAAGCTATATTCAGGGAAGTTTTTATTCTTGATAAGGTCGGCAAGGCGGTCCAGCCCGTTGGTTTGCTCCTGGCCTTCTACCTGGTTATGGAAAATGTACAGCTCGTTCTTAAAATGGTCAATAGCGATAATATAGCTGTACATATGGTATTGCATTACCGGTATCTTGCGGTCGTGGGGGCCGTAGGGTTTTAATTTAATAGTTTCGAAATGTTCAACCGCCTCATGGGTAAAATACCCGAAAAGGCCGTTATTAAGCACCTTGGAGTTATTGGCCTCCACCTCGAAACGATTGATAAACCGGTTGATCTCTTCCACCAGGTCAAACGTGCCGGGCTGACTTGTTTCCTCGCTGCCGTCAGGGAACTTCTTTTTCAGCTCGCCATCGTTCAGTACAATGCCGCCGAAAGGCTGGCAGCAAACAAAGCTTAAACTGTTCTCACGGCTATGGTAGTCGGAACTTTCCAGCAGCAGCGAATTGGGGAACACATCGCGCAGCCGCAGGTATATGCTTACAGGCGTAGTGGTATCGGCCAGCAGCTTCTTATGGGTGGTGTTAATTTTATATGTTTTCATTTATGTTGTGATCTCTTTGGGGCGCTTAAAACAAAAAAACCCGGCGAATTGAGCGTTCGCCGGGTTTCAAAATAGGTTTACATTTGATTAGTGTTGCAATATCACGAAACTATCCGGCTGTCTTACTTTTGTAAGGTGCCACCAACTGTTGTTGTAGATAGTTTTATTCATCGCGGGAACAAATTTATAAAGAAAATTGAATTATCAAATTTTTTGTCGACTTTTTTAGTGGGACATCCCAAAAAACGGGCGATGGCTTTGTATAATAGCTACTACTACGGTAACAAACGCCAGCAAATAAAACAAAGCGATAGCACGGTGTTTCTCGCCCGGAAGCATTGCTTTCTTTGATTTTGAATGCCCGATGGTAATGAGCGCGATGGCAAATATCATCATGGCCAGGTGCTCAACCGTCCAGTAGCGGGCATCGGCATCTTTCATTACGCCATTGCCAAAACGCACAAAAGGACTTAAAAAGTAAAGCACCAAACCTATTAATAGTTGTACGTGGGCCGATATCATGGCAAACAGGTTAAGCTTGCGGTTACCATTGGTATATGGCCTTTTGCCTAACAGGCCGGCAAAAGCAACCAGGATGGCGAGCAATACCAGCACCATTACGATGTACCTGAAACCAGAGTGAAATTCAAGGAAAAATTTATATGCGTTCATGAGCGTTTGTTTTTGCTTCGAATATAGTAAATAACGTTCTTTGGTGTAGTAAAATTTGCTTCTCCTTTATCAAATGGATAATATTTCCTTTGACATATTCATACCTAATAAATCGAAACATAGATTATCTGCGAATGCTATATTGGCAATGTGTTTTGTATTGTGTTTTTTGCTACATGTATCGTTGACCCATTATGTGAAAGGCATTGACAGTATTTGCGCTTTTGCCTTCGTTTGCACTTTCATCATTTTAATTTTTCGCTCACATATGTGCATCCAGCCTTTGAATGGATATTTTAATGGAAGAATTTACTTACAGGGAAAGGATTTGATGATCGGTGAAGAAGAAGTTGATTTAGATTCCATTAATTCAGTTGATTTAGTGCTAAACGATTTTAGGGGGCAAAAAGCGATCTATTACCATTCATTAGAATGTCGCATTTCACAAGGGGTTAACAACTACATTTTGTTGGATTATAAAAACGGTAATTCTAAAAAAACATTTTTTAGAATGCAGTCAAAAAACTCTTATCTACTTTTAGCTGATTTTATTAACGCGGCAGTTGCCAAAAATAAAATTTCTCAATCAAGAGCTGAAGAATTGATAGGAAAACAAAACCTCAAACCGAAAAACTAAACTTACCCATCAATACCGCCGGGTTGTTGCCAATTACTATAGGCTCCCCGCAAATTGCCTCGTTGCCCAGGGCCGCAAACAGGATAGCCTCTTTGGCGTCAGGATCAATACCTATGTCAGCGGTATTGCCAATAGCCGCTTTTGGCAAGCCTTTTTTAATGTGCTCCATCACAAAAGGGTTGCGGGCGCCGCCGCCGCTGGCGAATATCTTTAACCCATCCACCGGAAAATTCTGGGCGATGAACCGTACAATGGTCCTGGCGGTAAAGGCGCTGAGGGTGGCTACAAGGTCGGCTTTGGCGATGTTGAGGTCGCGTGTGGCCTGCTGCGCATTGGCTACATAATCGAGGTTAAACAGTTCGGGGCCGGTGGTTTTGGGCAGGCGCTCATTAAAAAAGGGATGATGCAGCAGGGCGTCAAGCAGAGTTTCGTTTACCGTGCCCGAATACGCAATGGCCGCGTCTTCATCGTATGGCTTTCCAAAATACTCGCGGCAGGCGGCATCTATCAGGGTATTGCCGGGCCCAATATCGGTAGAGATCACATTTAACAGGTCGCCATCGCCGGGTAGGTAGGTAAGGTTGGCGATACCGCCGATATTAAGCAACACGCGGTTTTCGCCGGGCCTGCTGCCCAGCAGCACATCGCCATACAGGGCCAACGGCGCGCCCTCGCCACCGGCGGCAATGTGTTTTTGCCTGAAATCGCTAATGGTAATGATGCCGGTTTTAACCGCGATGTGGTCGCCATCTCCAATTTGCAGGGTGGCATTACCATAGCCCGCTTGCCCATGCTGGTGTTTGGGCGCGTGGTAAATAGTTTGGCCGTGGCTGGCTATGAAGTCTACCTCAGATGGTTTTACACCCCAATCTTTTAAAGCCTGTAGTATTAGTTGCGCGTGATATGTACCTATAAAAGCGTTAAGCAGAGTAACCTGCTGCAGGTCGGCCTGCCGTTTAGCGAATACCTGCTTTACCTGCTCCTTAAATTCATCCTCATAAGGAATGGTAACAAAGTTGAGGAGCTTAAATCCGGTTTGCATCCCGCTTCCGCTGAAACTGCACAGGGCAATATCCAGGCCATCTAACGAGGTGCCCGACATGAGGCCGATGCACAAACGTTCGGGTTTCTGCGCAATGGAGAAAAGCTTTTGCAGGTTCTGATTCATGATTCGCCGCCTACTTCGCCGCCTTTAAGGTTGCCTTTACCGTACCGCATTCCAGCATTTTATCACCATAATAAGGGTTGCGTATATCTTCGCTTTCGCTTAGCCATGCCGCCTTTTTCATGGGGCAATATTGCTGGTATAAAGTTGTACCGTTCATTTGCAGGCCGGAAAGCAGGCTGTACATATTGGCAGATAGGGTTTCAAAATATTTGCGCTGCTGCTCAATATCCGTTGCCTGGCTTATGCCGCGGCTATCGGCTTTCAGTTTATCCGCATAGCTGCCGGCAAGTTTCTGTTGCGCGGCGGTAAGTCCCGTTGGTGGTATGGCTAACGCAGCAAGCAGCTCCTTGGCGCGGCTTTTTGCCAGTGTGGCGTTGCTGCCCACCAGCGCGTTCTTTACGCCGATGTAAGCCGAGGTGATCTGATCAACCGATTTGTTTTGTGCCCGGGTAGTATAAGCCGCCAATAGAAAAAGCAGCCCGAATAGTAATTTCTTCATGATATATAAACGTTGATTTTCAAAAATAATGATACTTAACCAATATACGGTTAAAGCCTTGCAAAGGCTTTTGATATATCCTGTTATATTTACCGCATGCAATGGATAAGCATGTGGCAAAGCTGGTGGCAGCAGCAAACGGCAGCGGAGATTATCGCCGTTATTACCGGGCTGTTATGCGTTTACCTTGCCGCGCGCAACAGTATTTGGAACTGGCCACTGGCCATTATCAGTGTATCTATTTATATCTTCCTGTTTTTTGAGAAACATTTGTATGCCGATACGGGCCTGCAATTTTACTTCCTGGGCATGAATATGTATGGCTGGTGGTACTGGAGCCATTCGCCCGCCGAGCAAAAAGTACCGTTCAGGCGCGTCACCTTAAAAGAAACCGGCCTGTCGGCTGCCGCGGTGGTGGTGGTTACCTTTGTGTTGGGTACGGTGTTACAATACACGCCCGCCTCATACCCCTACCTGGATAGTTTTTTGGCGGCATGCAGCCTGGTGGCGCAGTTATTCCTGGCGCGCAAGGTTTTGGAAAACTGGCTGCTATGGGTGTTTGTTGATGTCATATACGTAGGCGTTTATATGTTTAAAGACCTGCATCTTACCGCCCTTATGTATGCTATTTACGCGCTTATTGCCGCTAAAGGATATATAGATTGGCGCCGTGAGTGGAAATTGCAGCAGGCTGTACCTAATGAAATAAAATAAATGGCATCAGATATTATAAAGATAGCGGTGGTAGGGCCCGAATCTACCGGTAAGTCAACCATGTCGGCATTTTTGGCGGCGCATTACCAAACAGTTTGGGTGCCCGAGTTTGCCCGTGGCTATTGCGAAAAGCTTACCGCCCCGCCTACCTGGCACGATGAGGTGAACATGTTTTACGGGCAGCTCGCGCTGGAAGCAGAACTATTGCCCAAAGCCAACCGCCTGCTCATTTGCGATACCACATTTATTACCGTTAAAATATGGAGCGACCAGTTATTTGGCAGCTCGCCGCAGGAGGTGCTGGACGAATTACCCCGCCACCCGTACCATTTATACCTGCTGCTGGATATTGACCTGCCCTGGCAGGACGACCCCCTGCGCGATTTCCCCCACCTGCGCGACCATTTTATGCAGATATGGCACCAGGAGCTAAAAGCGCTTAACGCCAATTATACCGTGATCTCCGGAACCGGACAGGACAGGTACGAACGGGCTGTAGAGGTGATAGATAAATTTCTCGATCAGCACTCGAATTGAAATAGTTTTAAGAATGGAGTGAATTTGAAGTAATAATCTGTCCATTCGTTAATTCTTTTAATTCGGGTTCAGATAAATTCAGGTTCCAACAACTTTTTTCACTCTCCGTGCAACGTTGTTGAAAGGCATGCGTCATTTAACCTGAAACCTGTCAATACAATTTGGAAGCCGTATATACCGATAAACATTACAGCCTTGTGGCTGAGTGTAAGCAGGGCAGTAAAAAAGCCTGCTATGAGCTTTATCGCCTTTATGCCAAAGCGATGTTAAACACCGCTTTCAGGATAGTGGGCAATATTGCCGAGGCCGAAGATGTATTGCAGGAATCGTTTACGGACGCTTTTCATAAGCTGAAGGATTTTAGGCAGGATACTACTTTTGGCCTGTGGCTTAAGCAAATTGTGGTGAACCGCTCTATCAATCTTTTACGCAAAAGGCGGCTTGAGCTGGTAGAGATCGAAGATGGGCACCTGGATAATGTACCCGATGAAGAAAGCTTTGATGATGAGGACGTACAATACCAGGTTGCGCAGATAAAGGAAGCCATGAAGCAATTGCCCGAAGGTTACCGGTTAGTAATATCGTTATACCTGCTGGAGGGTTACGACCACGAGGAGATAGGGCAGATATTAAATATTAGTGAGAACACATCACGCACGCAGTTTTTAAGAGCGAAAAGAAAACTGGGCGATATACTGTTAAGGAAAGGGATAAAAAGATGAGCAAGCGTATAGAAGATTTTATGAGCCATAACCGGGAAGAATTTGACGACCTGGAGCCGCGTGCCGATCTGTGGGATAATATTGCCGCCGAACTGGACGCGTGGGATGAGCAGCGGGAGGAACAGCCCGTTAAGCGGGTAGCTAAAACCTTTTCGCTGGGTTTTGTACTTAAAGTTGCCGCCTCGGTAATTGTGGTAATGGGCCTTGGGTTTGCCTTGTACCTGAAAACCATGAAACCGACCGGCAACGGGATAGATTATGCCGATATTAATCCCACCTATGCCAAACAGCAGATGCGCCTGGTATCGGTAATTGAAACGCAGAAGAACGAACTGAAAGAGATAGCCAAATTTGACCCCCAGCTATACCAGGAATTTAACGGGGAAATAGCCAGGATGCAGGCTATCTATAAGAAACTGAATGCCGAGCTGGCCACTTCGCCTAACCAGGAGCGTGTTTTACGTGCAATGATCCGGAACTTGCAAATACAAACCGAAGTGCTTAACCAGCAGCTAAGTGTAATACAACAATTTAACGCGAGTAAAAATCAGCAAAATGAAAAAACTATTTAAAAGCATGTTATTTGCAGCTGCTGTGATAATAGCTGCAAGTTCCGGCCTGCGCGCGCAGGTAACACCTCCCGAGCCGCCGCTGCCACCGGAAAATTATACCTATAACGGTAACTTCGACAAAAAGGAGCTGGCTAAAAAAATGGCCGAACTTAAAGTGAAGATGGCTGAGCTGAACAAGCAAATGGCTAAACTTTCTGTGGAGCAAAATAAACAGCTGGCCCTGCGAATGAATGATCTGCATAAAAAGCTCAGCGTACAGTTCAAGGATTTTGGTAAAGACTTTGATAAAAACTTCTCGGGCAGTTTTAATGATATGGTGCCGCAGGGCAACTATAATTTTAAAAGCGACCTGTCTGATGAGGAGTACCGCAAAAAAGTAGCCAGCGGCGAGATCAAGGAAAAGGTAAAAACCTACAGCAAAACCTACAGCGCCGATGCTAACGATGTACTGCAGATCAGCAACAGCTTTGGAAAAATCAATGTGAACACCTGGAACAGGAACGAGTTTAAGGTTGATGTAACCATGCGCTTTTCATCAGAAGATGCAGGCATTGTGGATGAAATGGCCGAGGGTACCTCTATCAGCGATAGTAAAACAGGCTCAACCGTTTCTTTCAAAACAAATACCTGGCGCAACCAGCGCCGCGGTGGCGATACCCACCAGAAAATGAGTATTGATTACGTAGTGTATATGCCGGCTGGTAACGCGCTGGATATTAACAATAAGTTCGGATCGGTTACTTTACCCAACCTCAGCGGTAAAACCGTGGTTAGGCTGCAGTTTGGCACCTTGATAGCGCAGCAGCTCACCAATGCCCAAAATGATGTATCTGTGCGCTTTTCGCAGGATAGCCCATCGTCCATAGCCTTCTACAACGGCGAAAAGCTTCGGGTAGAGTTCAGTAAGTTTAAAGCAGGCACTATTGATAACAGTGCGGCCACGTTTAACTTCTCTGATGTGAGTATAGACCGGCTGAAGACTTCCGCGGATATCAACGTAAAATTTGGCGGCGGCCTTAGCATCGGCGCTATTGATAAAGGGGTAAAAAACCTTAACATCAACGCCTCAAATACCAAAATTGACCTGGATTTTGATAACGACCTTAGCTATAACTTTGATGTAACCACACGCATGGGCAGCTTTAATTATAAAGACGATAAGGTGAAAGTTACCGCCAAAACTCCCGGCGATGAAGAGCGCGGCTGGTCGCAGGTGAAAACCTATAAAGGCTATGTTGGCAAAAACAACGCGGGTACTACGGTTGTGGTAAACTCGAGGTTTGCCGGCATACAGTTCAAATAGAAAAACAGCTAAATAGCATTAAATGTAAAACCCTTGCCAAACAACGGCAGGGGTTTTGCTATTTTAGCGGAAACAATAAACATCTGCATGGAATTTTTTACTGACCCGGAAGCGTGGATATCTCTCATCACGCTTACCTTTTTGGAAATAGTATTGGGGATTGACAATGTGATATTCATCTCCATACTGTCAGACAAGCTCCCTAAACATCAACAAAACAAAGGCCGCAAGCTGGGGCTGGGTTTGGCCATGATTACACGCGTAATGCTCCTGTTTGCCATAAGCTGGGTAATGAAACTGACCGCCCCGCTGTTTAATTTATCGGGCATTGTTGGGGCAACCGATGCCGACTGGGTGGAGAAGCTGGCTATATCAGGCCGCGACCTGATCCTGATCGTGGGCGGGTTGTTCCTGATCTATAAAAGTACGGCCGAGATACATCATAAAATTGAAGGCGATGAAGAAGGCGCCGAAAATATTAAACCGCACTCGTTCTGGGGTACCATTGTACAGATCATGCTGCTTGATATTGTTTTCTCGCTTGATTCGGTGATCACGGCTGTTGGTATGGCGCAGCATATCGAGATCATGGTGGCGGCAGTAGTAATAGCCGTCGGTATCATGATGTGGTCGTCGGCAAGTGTGGCCAATTTTGTGAACAAACACCCAACTGTAAAAATGCTGGCCCTGTCGTTCCTATTGCTGATAGGTGTATCGCTGCTGGCCGAAGCCTTTGAGCAGCATATCCCTAAAGGATACATTTACTTTGCTATGGCCTTCTCCGTACTGGTAGAAATGCTGAACCTGAAAATGCGCTCAAAAAACAAAAGCAAGCTTACCAGGCCGGTTACTAAAAAATAGCAGCTACCAAACACGGCACAGCAAGCCCTTCAGATATTCTCCTTCGGGGAACGATGCCCTAACGGGATGATCTTCCGGCTGGTTAAACTGGTAAATGAATTGTACCTGCTTGCCGGCATCAAGGGCAGCCCATGCCAGCACCTGCTTAAAGGTTTCCATGTCCATGGCGCCCGAGCAGGAGAAGGTAGCCAGCAGGCCACCGCTGTTGAGCAGCTGCATACCAATACGGTTAAGATCTTTGTAAGCGCGTGAGGCACGGTCAAGCGCCGAGCGCGAGGGCGCGTATTTTGGCGGATCCAGAACAATGATATCGAACTTATCGCCCTCCTCCCTGAATTTGCGGAGCTGCGCGTTCACGTCAGATTTAATGGCCTCGTGTTTGGCCGCGTCAAAGCCGTTAAGGCGTATATTTTCCAGCAGGGTTTCAATAGCCAGCGCCGAGCTATCTACACTGGTAACATGGGATGCATTATTACGGAGGGCATTTAGCGTAAAGCCCCCGGTGTAGCAAAAGCAATCGAGCACCTTGCGGTTTTTGGCGTAATGGGCCAGTATGCGTCGGTTATCGCGCTGGTCGCAGTAAAAGCCCGATTTTTGGCCTTCGGCGATGTTGATGCCATAGGTAATGCCATTTTCTTTTACCATTACCAGCTCCGGCGGGAGCGTGCCGGCAAGCAAGGTGTTAGAAGTTTCCAGCCCTTCGTGCGCGCGGGAGGCAGCGTCGCTTTTATCAAATATGCTGGCCGGTTTTAACAGGTTATTGAGTTCATCAATAATTACCGGCAATACGTTTTGTATACCCGAGGTGAGTACCTGCACGGCCAGGTGATCGGCATACTTGTCCACTATGAGCCCCGGTAAATAATCAGATTCGCTGAAGACAAGACGGCAGGTATCTGTTTCACCGCTCTCAAGTACATCGGCACGACCTGCAACGGCCATCCTTACCTTATCGCGGAACCAGTCGTCGTCAATGGCGATATTTTCGTCCCACTCCAGCAGCCGTACGGCCACGCGCGATTGATTGTTGTAAAAGCCATAGGCCATAAAGGTTTTCTTACCATCAAGCAGGCGCACAACCTCGCCGTTGGCGGGCTTGCCCTTTACCTGTTCAATAGCGCCCGAAAATACCCAGGGGTGCCTTTGTAAAACCGCTTTTTCCTTGCCTTTTTTAAGTACAACATCAATCATGGCGCAAAGGTAATAATATCATCGCCATTATCAGGCACTGCCGGGTATGGGGGTTTGCCGTAATGCTCTGGCAACAGCTACTACGTTGTTAGCTGCGGCCTTAGCCGTTTGTACCGACCAATCTTTACGATAATCGCTCTCCAGATACTTGCCGCCGGGGCCGGGGCCGTTGTTCCAGTAGGTGTATGATTGCGGCGCAATGGTAAAGCCTACATCCATTAAAGCCCCCGCTATTTCTGTTACCACATGCCTGGCACCATCCTCTTCGCCGGTAACTACAAAGCCGGCTACTTTATTAAAGGTAACGGGCCGGTTTTGCTCGTCGCGGGCAGGGTAAAGGCCATTAATGCGCTCAAGAACTTTAAGCGCCATGCTTGACATGGTGCCTACCCAGGTTGGCGTAGCAAATATCAAGATATCTGATGCCAGCAATTCATCCAAAATGGCCGGCCATTCATCACCTTCGCCAAGGTCGGATTTTATACCGGTGATGATATGGTGGTCGGCCGCACGTATCATTTTGGTTTGTACGCCCAGCCTTTCCATCTCACTGATCATTTCTTTGGCCAGCGCTTCGGTATTGGAAGTTTCGGGCGAAGGTTTGAGTGTGCAGTTGAGCACTAATGCTTTCATAATGTATTAATCCTGCGTAATAGGTTGGTGGTGGGCATGGCACGCATCGGCGCATTCGCGGCAGGCCCGGGCGCACTGCTGGCAATGCTCATGCTCGTGCATGCCACATTCCTCGGCGCACATGCGGCATATTTCCTCGCAAAGTACCAGGTACTGGTGGGCAATTTCTGATTGCCGTTGCAACATCCTTGCAGCCTGAGCGCAAATATCGGCGCAATCCCTGTCCAGGCTAATGCAGCGCACCATCGGTTTTACTTCATCTTCATTAAGGCAGGCTGTGGCGCAATTTTCACAAGCGGCTACACAGGCCAGTAGTTTTGCAATTAATGCTGTATGATCATGATTTTCCATGGTATTTGATATTAGTTATACTATATCAATACGCTGGAGTTAAAAATGTTTCGGTAAATTTAAAATGCCTTAGGTTGCGGAGCAGGCATAAAAAAAAGCGGAGGCTTTTTACAACCCCCGCTTTTATGAAGCTAATTTTTAAACCCTATTACTGGTTATTGTTATCATCAGCCTGGTCCTCGTCGGCTGTTCCAACAACACGGTAAACTTTTTTATTATTCTCATCGCGCTGCTCCTGGAAATAAGTCCCGTCAGGAGATACCCAAAGCTTTTCGCCATTTACTTTAATCTTGCGGCTATCTTCAGGCAACGAGGTCAGGATGTCGCCTACCTGGTAAGCCTGGTAGCTGCCATCGTCAGAACCGCCGTTACTGGTATTCAGTTCACCGTCTTTACCGGCTACTTCGTACACTACAGTACCGTCATCGCGGGTTACCGCACGGTAATATACACCGTTTGACTCATAGAACTGCTCGCCATTAATAGTGATAGGCTGTGCTTTTGATGGCAATGAATTTACTGCCGCGCCCACTGGTGGTTCTACTACAGTATATTGGTTATCATTATACTGATAATACAAGCCATCGGCGTAGTAGTATTGGTAGTTGTTCCACCAGAACGGATAGTAACCGAAAGGCAATACACCTATGCTGAAACCAATGCGTGGCAAGTAATATGAATTATAGTAGCCAAGGTGGTTATAATAGCCATAGCCAAAATAACGCGGGCCATAATACTGCCTTGCATAAGGCCTGCCATAACCATAGCCGTAACGGCCGCCATAATAACCTCTTGTATAGCCGCTGCCGCGGTTAAAGCCAGAGTACGGGCTGCCGGCAAAAGCGCCACGGTTGCTGTAACCATAGCCCCTGCCTCCGGCTACGCCTACCGAACCCCGGCCAAAACCATTACTGTTTGGGGCTATCGCAGTGCCGTTTGGCCTGCTAAAGCTACCTGATGGGCGACTGAACGCGCCTGCCGAGCCCCTGCCAAATCCATTTGATGGCTGGCTAAAGCTGCCCGAAGGCCGGCTGAAAGAGCCTCCTGATGGCCTGCTGAAACCGCCTCCGCCACCACCGCTAAACCCACGGCCACCGCCGCCACTAAATCCGCCACCGCCACCGCCACGAGCGCCCCGTTGTGCATCAGCGTTGAGGCCCATACCCAGGAACATCATTCCGCTGAGGGCCACTGTTAATAATTTTTTATATGCTGTTTTCATCTTGAAAGTAATAAAGCGCCAGCGCTTTCGCGCTGAATTGTATGTATGACTGAAAAAAATCCTAACGGTTTAATCCTTAATAAATTATTTTTATACAAAAAGCAGGCCGTAATTATTTTTAAAGCTCCTCGGCAATAAACAGGTATGGCCCGGTGAAAGTAAGCGAAAATAAGCCATCGGCAAGGGTGATATGATCTCCATCGGGCTGTGCTAAAAGGCCTGTAGTTTGCAGGTCGGCACATAACGATAATATCCTTACCCGTTCGCCCGCGGGCTTCCATTTACTAAACCCGCTACTTACGGGATAAATTTTTTGGGTGCCGCTGTAAATTACCAGGTTAATGCGCTCAATAAATTGTTCGTATTGGTTTATTTCCACATCGTCCGTCACTACATTCACTGCCGGGTAACCCTCGTTTGCCAGGTAGTTTAATGCCGCGGCGATAGGATTTTCTGCTCCTGTGAAAATAAGCTTTACATGCTCTTGTAAATGAGCGGTTACTTCATGCCCAACCACCACGTCTACTTTAATGCCAAGGCTGTTTAATTCTTCGGCCGTGTGCGGCAGCGCAACAACCGTAGGGCTCCATTCCAGTAGCTGGCCCAGCAGTTCATCGCTGAAGTTAATTAGGCTAATTACCAGTAATGCTGGTTCCTGCTTTTCGCGGATAACGTGGTGTGATGACATTTTCTATTTTATCCCACCGGTGTGGATAGCCAAAGGTAACGTAAATTCCATTTGAATGTAATTACCGGAGCATTAAGCCTGCCAATAAATCATTTTTATAACTTGCACGTTATATACATATGGCAGATAAGAAAACACTGATATTAGGCGCCACGCCCGACCCTTCGCGTTATGCCTACCTTGCCGCTAACCGCCTGGTGAGCCATGGGCACAGCATTGTGAATGTAGGCATTAAAACCGGTGAGGTGGCCGGTGTGCCTATTGAGAAACCGGAAAACGTCCACACGGATATAGATACCGTTACTTTATACATTGGGCCGCAAAACCAGCCACCATTGTACGACTACATTTTAAAAACAAAACCCAAACGGATAATTTTTAACCCGGGCACCGAGAACGAGGAACTGCGACGCATGGCTGCAGATAACGGCATTGAAACCGATTATGCCTGTACGCTGGTTCTGCTTTCAGTGGGGCAGTACTAATGAGATTGGCAACAGCCCGGTATTAACATATGATTAAATGACATTTCATTAGAACAAAAAGTAATATCTGCGCTTATATTTGCTACGTCACATATAAATTGTTTAACCAATAAATTTGAAATATTATGGCATTTACACTACCGGCGTTACCATACGCTACTGATGCTCTTGAACCGCATATTGATAAAGCTACCATGGAAATTCATCATGGCAAACACCACCAGGCTTACGTAACCAACCTTAACAAAGCATTGGAAGGCAAGCCAGAGGCGGATGCCAAGATAGAGGATATCATAAAAAATATCTCTAAATACCCGGCTGCTGTGCGCAACAATGGTGGTGGCCACTATAACCACTCCCTGTTTTGGACACTGTTATCTCCAAGCGGCGGCGGCGAGCCTACAGGCCCGTTGGCTGACGCGATAAAAAGCACTTTTGGTTCTTTCGCCGACTTTAAAACTAAAGTATCTGAAGCCGGCGCAACCCGTTTTGGTTCTGGCTGGGCATGGTTAATTGTTGGTGCCGATAAAAAACTGGCCGTAACCTCAACACCTAACCAGGACAACCCATTAATGGATATTGCCGAAGTTAAAGGTACACCTATCCTGGGTATCGACGTTTGGGAACATGCTTACTACTTAAAATATCAAAACCGTCGCCCTGATTATTTAGCCGCTATCTGGAACGTGATCAACTGGAACCACGTTTCTGAACTATATGCTAAAGCGATAGCATAAAGCCTCATCCAAACCTTCTCCAAAGGAGAAGGCTTAAATAAAAAAGCGGCAGGTAAACAATCTGCCGCTTTTTTATTTAGTAGTATAGGCCTCACCTAAATCCTCTCCAGAGGAGAGGACTTTACAAGGATGTTGTTATAGAACCCTCTCCCCTGGAGAGGGCAGGGTGAGGCAAAAATCATTTTTATTCCAATGAAAGCAGTCGTACTTGAATCGGCAGAGAACCCGATAGTTGTTAAAGAAGTTGCCAAACCGGTGCCGGGCGCAGGAGAGGTATTGGTGCAAATAAAAGCAGCGGCCTTAAACCGCCGCGACTGGTGGATAACGCAAGGCAAGTATGCGGGCATTAAATATCCTACCATTTTAGGAGCCGATGGCGCCGGCATTGTGGCCGAAGCGGGCGAAGGCGCTGAAAGCTGGATGGGTAAAGAGGTGATCATCAATCCTTCGCACAACTGGGGCGATCACCCGGAATATCAGGGTAAGGATTTTAAGATATTAGGCTTGCCTGATGATGGTACCCTGGCCGAATATGTTTTGGTAAAGACGGAATACTTGTATCCCAAACCAACGCATTTGAATTGGGAGCAGGCGGCGGCCATCCCTTTGGCGGGTTTAACGGCTTACCGTGCATTGTTTAGCAAAGCGCATTTAAAAAGGGGCGATAAGGTTTTGATTGTTGGGGTTGGCGCAGGCACCGGCACCTTTTTGTTGCAATGGGCCGTAGCAGCCGGGGCGCAGGTGTTTGTAACCTCGGGCAGCAGTGAGAAAATTGAGCGGGCCAGGCAACTGGGCGCGGCAGCGGGTGTAGATTACAAGGCGCAGGATTGGGCACAGGAATTAAAGCACCTTGCCGGTGGCTTTGATATTGTTGTGGACAGCGCGCTGGGCCCCGATTTTGCAAAGATACCCGACCTGTGTAACCCCGGTGGCCGTATCGTTTTCTTTGGCGGCACGGCAGGGAATATCCCCGAGCTTAACGCCAGGCCATTGTTCTGGAAGCAGCTGCAGTTGCTGGGCAGCACCATGGGCACGCAGGAAGAGTTTAAAGCTATGCTGCAATTCATCAATGAGCACAAAATAGTACCGGTTGTTGACGAGGTACTGCCGCTTGCCGATGCTAAAACGGCTTTTGAAAAAATGGGCGCTTCAAAGCAGTTTGGTAAAATTGTATTGGTAAATGCTTGAACTCAGGGTTGAACGTATTGTTAGAGAACTGCCCGATGCCGCTACGTTTTACCTGGCGGAGCGTAATGGTAAGCGTATAGCTTACAAGGCGGGGCAATTCTTAACGCTTATTTTTAATCATCATCAGGAGGAGATCAGGCGTTCCTACTCGTTAAGCTCCTCTCCGGACGAGCCTTTGCTGGCTATTACTGTTAAACGGGTAGCCAATGGCGAGATCTCGCGCTTTTTATTAAGTAAGGTAAACGTGGGGGATATTATCTATTCGGCGGATCCTGCCGGCGTTTTTACAGTTGATAATCGTGCCGGTGAAGCCGATGTAGTATTTTTCGCGGCGGGCAGCGGCATTACGCCGGTATTTGCTTTGCTGAAATATCTGCTCAACCACCCCGGAACGGGCAAGCTTCATTTAATCTACAGCAACCGCTCTCGCCGCGACGTGCTTTTTTATGATGAGCTTAACCGACTGCAAAGCGAATATGCTTTGCGCCTGGACATCACCTACCTCATAAGTGACGAAGGCCGCCGTATGAGCAACGCGGTGGTAGAGCGCCTGGTGAACCAGCAACTGGCCGGTGATAAGCAAAAAGCGCTGTTTTATCTTTGCGGCCCTTTCAGCTACATGCGTACCATCAGGCTTACCCTGCACTATATGGGCATACCCGACCGTAACATACGCAAGGAAAATTTTGTATTGGAAACCGTACCGGTTACGGGAAGCCAAACCGTTTATCCGCCGCAAAAGATCCGAATTCATATAGGCGGTAAGGTGCATGATGTAATGGCGGGCGAAAACCAGTCGATATTACAGGCCGCGCTGCAAAATAAGGTAATGCTGCCCTACAGTTGCCGCAGCGGTATATGCTCGGCCTGTGTGGCCTTCTGTAAAACGGGCAAGGTTGAAATGGTGAAGAACGAAGTACTTACCAATGAGGATATTGCCAGGGGTTTAATACTCACCTGCACAGGGCATGCCCTAACCGATGATGTGGAAATAGCCTATAGTTTAACAACGCGTTAAGCCGGCACCCGTGTTTGCCTTTTATGTGTTTTGTGATGCACTGCTGTCCGTATCTTTTTACCTTTTGATTTATTGCGTTTACCCAGCCAGATAATAAGGCCTGTGACGGGCAGGCTGGCGCAGATCAAACTGGCCAAAAAAGCGATGATCTTGCCGGTTAACCCGCCAATTTGCCCTACGTGTATATCGTAGTTCATTTCGTTGAGCTTTAGCCCGGGGCTTTTCTTTTGCTGGGGCAGGTAGTGTAGTAATTTACCGGTATATTTATCAAAGGTGTAGGTGTCGCTGTTGTAGAAGTGCAGTGTTTTGGCATACGCGGTAACGCCGATAGTGCCTGCGGCGCTTACCTTATCCATGTAAACCAAAAACATTTGCGCGTTTGGCGAACGTTGTTGTGCGATGGCCAGCGCGCGGTCGGCTACAGGAATGCTGCTTGTAAAACCCTTTTGCAGTGAATCTGATTTTACGATCTGCTTTTCATGAGCGTATTGCCTGCCCAAATTACCCGTGTTATAAATCCCTTTGCGTACCCAGTCAAAAGATATGGACAAGCCGGTTATCGCCAGTATAAGTGCAATAGCGGTAGCATAAAAGCCAAGTACATTGTGGAGGTCGTAATTTACCCTTCGCCAGCGGCCGTTCCATTTAATGGTAAAACTGCGTTTGCGGTCGGTTTTGCGTTTAGGCCACCACAGGATGATCCCCGTGATCATGATCACCACAAAAAGCAAAACTGATGTACCTACCACCACACCGCCAATAGCCGGCGGAAGCAGTAAGTAAAGGTGTATATATTCTACAATTACAAAAAAGTTGCTTTGCAGCCGTTCTTCGTGGGTTACCTGGCCGGTATAGGGATTCAGGTAAGTGCTGTAAAAGCCCTCCTTTCCTATATTGCTTAGTGCTACCGCGGGTCGGTCTTTACCGTAATAATAAATGTAGGACGGGTCGGCGCCGGGGTGGTTGGCTTTAACAAAGGCTTCCAGTTTTGACGGTGTTAAGTAGGGCTTGTTTTGCACCGTCACGTTCCTGTAGCTATGTATGGCGTCCTGTATCTCGTCCTGGAAACAGAATATACAACCTGTAATGCTCACTATAAAAACAATTATCCCGGTGATAAAACCCAGCCAGCGGTGGCAGAAAAGGATAAACTTTTTAAGTGGCGACATGTAGTTATTATTAAGACTAATTATAAATAAGCCCAAATGTAAGCGGTTACATCCGTACTTCCAAATTATAATCTGCTTAATAAAGATGCCTTATCGGGTAGCAAATTGTGTACGCTTATATCTCCGATAGGTTAAAATGTCTATCTTTCGCTTAAAAATAACCTGTCACGTGTTAGTTAAAACCTTTGGAAGCGCAGTTTATGGGATACAGGCTATCACCATTACCATTGAAGTGAATATTGCCGCCGGCACCAAATATTTTATTGTGGGTTTGCCCGATGTTGCCGTTAAGGAAAGTTATTTCCGGATAGAATCGGCGCTGAAGAATTGCGGCTATCGTATGCCGCGCCAGCAGGTGGTAGTAAATATGGCTCCTGCCGATATTAAAAAGGAAGGCTCGGCGTATGACCTCACTATCGCTACCGGCGTATTGGCGGCATCGGGCCAGATAGAGGCTACCGATCTTGACCGTTACCTCATCATGGGCGAACTATCACTGGATGGCGGCTTGCAGCCTATAAAAGGCGCGCTGCCTATAGCTATACAGGCCCGCAAAGAGGGTTTCAAAGGCTTTATCCTGCCGAAGCAAAACGCGCGTGAGGCGGCTATTGTGAACGAACTGGAGGTTTACGGTGTAGAGAACATTAAACAGGTGGCCGACTTTTTCAACGGCGACCAAAGCCTCAAGCCTGAGGTAGTAAATACCCGCGAGGAGTTTTACGACAGCCTTGCCAATTACGACAGCGACTTTAGCGATGTACGCGGCCAGGAAAACATTAAGCGTGCTTTGGAAATAGCCGCGGCAGGCGGGCATAATGTAATTTTAATAGGCCCGCCCGGCGCCGGGAAAACCATGCTGGCGCGCAGGCTGCCCTCTATATTGCCGCCGCTAAGTTTACATGAATCATTAGAGACCACCAAGATACATTCGGTGGCCGGCAAGCTTTCCGCGGCCGACGCGCTGGTAACCACCCGCCCATTCCGGTCGCCGCACCACACCATTAGCGATGTGGCTTTAGTAGGCGGTGGCAGTAACCCGCAACCGGGCGAAATATCGCTTGCCCATAACGGTGTGCTGTTTCTGGATGAGCTGCCCGAGTTTAAACGTACCGCCCTTGAGGTAATGCGCCAGCCGCTGGAAGAACGTCGCGTGACCATATCGCGCGCCAAGTTCACGGTTGATTACCCCAGCAGCTTTATGCTGGTAGCCAGCATGAACCCTTGCCCCTGCGGTTACTACAACCACCCCGAAAAAGAATGTATATGCCCGCCGGGTATGGTACAAAAGTACCTGAGCAAAATATCGGGCCCGCTGCTTGATCGTATCGACCTGCATGTGGAGGTAACGCCTGTTAACTTCAGCGAACTGTCATCCGAAAGGCTGGCCGAGAAAAGCGACCAGATACGCGAGCGGGTGGTAAAAGCGCGTGAAGTACAGTCGGCAAGGTTTGGTGAGCGGCCCGATCTGCATGCCAACGCGCAGATGAGCCCGCAAATGGTAAGGGATATTTGTAAAATAAACGCGGCCGGCCAAATGCTGCTCAAAAAAGCAATGGAAAAACTTGGGCTGTCCGCCCGGGCCTATGACCGTATCCTGAAAGTAGCCCGCACCATAGCCGATCTCGCCGGCAGTGAAGATATACAACTGGAGCACCTTGCCGAAGCCATCCACTTCCGCAGTTTGGACAGAGAGGGTTGGGCGGGATAAGGTAGTAAACGCATCCTCTTGGTTCAATGTTAAGCATTCGTTATTCATATAAAAGCCCGGGTTTTTTAGAGGCCCGGGCTTTTAGCAGTAAACGTTTTACAAGTTAATACTCACCAACCTTTACAATTTTACCAAGGTGGTTTATTCTTACTTTAACAATGTTTTCCAGGTAAGGCAGGCTTTTAACACTTTTGTAGGTAAGGTCTTTGAGCTCCTTCTTATCATCCACGGAGGTTTCCAGGTGATGGCGGAATACATACTCGCGCACTGCCGAATTACCGTAAGTTAATTTCGAGAATTTTTGCACCCGGTAAAGATGCTTGCTGATGAGCGCGTAATTGGCCGGATCAAACAGGTCTATCTCTGATGGGTCAAAATCTGCCGAGGGGAAAACAAAGTATTCGTTTTGTTTAATAGAGAACAGGAAACGCCAGCCCAGGTGCTGGTTGTAAGTTCTGTCTATTATAGGCAGGCCTACGTTTACGCGCTCTGTAATTACCTTATGCAGTGATACTACCTCGTCCTGCAGGTTGCCATCTTCGTCGCGAAAGATAGCCGCATGGTGGTTGTTGCCTGTACTAATGAAATCGGCAGGTACTGGTTTGCCATTTTGCAATATAAGTTTGCCCAAATGGTCTTTCTTAAAATGCAGGGCTTCGGCATTTTTAACACCGCTTATCGTTACCCGTTTTATGCTGATGCCCTTTTCCCGGTTAAGCCATATAGGGTTCTTATCCAGGTTAGAAAAAGCATCTTTAGCATTGTTGTTAAACTCTTCCAAACGCTGCAGCATAATGTTCCTTGCCGCGCCATCCAGCACCTTCTCAATGCTTTTTTTATCCTTGAAGTTATCGGGCGTTATATCTTTCCTGATGGTGTAGTCATCCTCCAGCCAGCTTAGCTTTACCTTTTCGGGTATCGGTATCTTTTTACTTTCATCTATATACAGTGGGTTTTTGGTCAGGGCATTTTTACCACCGAAGGCCTTTAGCGGGTCGTTACCGTTTTGGTTAAGGCGGTTTAGCAGTGCCGCTCGATATGCCGGGTTGGTTACCTGCGCTATCACTTCCGCTGTAAATTTGGTGCTTACCTTTTCTTCGGCTGTTACCTGGCGGCGCACTTTGCCATATACGGTTTCTTTGTGCATCTGCCCGCGTGGTGTAAGCGCAATTTGCACTTTTTCGCCAGTGGCGGTCTTAATTTTGTTTTTATTTTTGGTGACCACCTTGTTTTTGGCTTTAATAGAAACCAGTGTAGCCTCGAGGTGTTGCCGGGCCTGCTCCCTGAAATGAGGCACCGGCAGGTTAAAGCGCCGCTTACCATCCGTACCTACTTTTGTTTCCTTTGCCTGTATGCGTAGTACCGTTTCTGTAAACTCGTCTTCGTGGCTACGGGCGTTAAGGTGGTTAAGGTACTGGATATAGCTATGCCGGGTAAACGCTATGGTTAAAGCATCCATGGCATGGTGCCGGTGATCATGCCGTTTGCTCCAGTCAATAATACGTTCTTTCAGGTTGCCATCTTTTGTTTCCTGCATTTCTGTAAGGCCGCGCATGCGGTATTTTTCGAGGCTTAGTTCCTGCATAATGTTCACCAGCCCCCAATCATCGCGCAAGCGGTCGGTAATACTGCCTGTGGTAGTCACTACATTACGTACAATCTGCTGCAGCATGGCTTTCGCTTTTTTGGCTATATATTGCGTATCGCGTATGTCGCGCTCAATAAACCCTTCGCCTATGGCCGCCCCATGCAACTGTAGTTTGTTGTATTTGGCTTTACGCTCGGGGTAAAATTTAATATAGGCATCCAGGCGCGTTTTGTACTCGCTTAAGGCCGCCTCGCCATAGGTGTCCTTAATAAAATCTATGGCGGTAGCATTCCCTTTCCTGAGGTTGATGCTTCGCAATACCACTGTTTTGTTGGAGAAGCTATCATCAAACAGGCGCGACTGCGGGATGATGTGCTCAATATCATACTTGTGTGTAAACAGCTCCTCCCTTGATATATAATCATTGGTGTAGATATCCTTATAGCCGTTAAACTTCAGTTCCTCATAAAGTTTATAGCGTATAATATCATTACGGGTGGGGTTTTTGAGGCCAAACTCCTTAATGAGCAAGGCCCTGATGGCATCATGCTCGGCTTTGGTTTTGTTGATCTGCAGTGTTGCGGCAGCCCGCTCTTTAGCGTTCTTTTTAAGGTCGCGGGCAAGTTCAATCCGTATCTCATCAGGCCGGCCCAGTTCCGGGTCGGCAATTATGGCGTTAACCACATTTACCATTTGGTTAAGTATCTTCTCAACCACCGGGTTACGCAGGCTGTTGCGTGGCAGCAGGTCAAGCTGCTCTTTTAGCGGGCGGTTGGCATTTTCTTCGGCCGTTTGCGAATGCGAGTGGTTGTAGCCGGCTAACATGCAGGCCTCGCTGTACTTATTCTCGCGTATGTAAGGGAATATTTTTTTAATAGCCTTGGCGCTCAGGCTGGCATAATCGGCCTGTAAACCCACCCGGGCCAGTATTTGAGCAAAATCTCTTTTAAAGCCAAATTTGCTTTGTAGCAATTGGTACAGCTTTTCGTTGCCTGTTGGAGAATCGTCGCCCTCGTAGGCATACAGCAAATGCCAAAACAGGTAGGCCGGTTGTTGCTCGGCAGGGGTGTTGAGTTGTAAGCCATCAAAATCAAGTATGCGGGCATCAATACCCTGCGAATTAAAAAAATCGGTAATGCTATTTTTAATCTCCGCCGCGGGCAGCTTAAGCCAGTCTGTTTCATCGTGTCCCTCGTTTTCCATGGCCTTAAAAAAGGCGGCATAAAATGCCAGGTTGGTGCGGTTGCCTTCAACGGTGGTAAAGTTAAGCTCCCATTCTTTGGGGTTAAGCTCCAGCAGTTTCAATATCTCCTCTTTGGGCAGGTTGCCTTTAATATTTAGCTCGGCAAACAGCAGCTCTTTGGCTTCGGTTGACAGAAATTCGGGCTGCCTGAGCTTTTTATGCTGCACCTGCAGGTTGCCCAGGTTTTGCCATATTTTAAACTCCTGGAACAAGGGCGAAGATTTTGGGATAGCTTTAGCACCCATCTGGTACTTAACCTTTTTGCCATCCTTTTCATACTCCACTATTTTGCTTTCAAACTCGCAAAAGTTTACCAGGTCTTTCTGTGATTTCAGCTTACGCTGGTAAAAGATCACCACGTCCCTTACCTCATTTTTAAGCTCGGGTGTTAACTCGCTGTGGTAAACGGCCTGCGTTTGCCATATGGTTTCAAACTCGTTTAAATAATACTGCCGGTAAAATACCTTGTTTTTGGTATTTGCATGCGGGTTTTGCTGTAACTGATGATAAAGATATTGGCCAACGGTTTGGTTGTTAAAGTACAGCTCTTTGCTGCGGTCGCTAATTTCGCCAAGGTAGCCGCTGGAGTTACTGATGTTGTTATTGATCTCGGCTATTACGTAAGCGGCTTCGGCTTCTGTAAGCCGGGTGCCGGTGGCCGCGGCACGCCACTGGTAGGCTCTTAGCTTACGCTCGTGCCAGTTGCCTTTATTTTCGGCGGTGTTAAAGCCATACCTGGTCCAGAAGGCGGCCGATGTTGCCCGCTGCCCTTTGCCCTCAATATCTTTCCGAAATTCGTTAGTAAATATTTCGGGGTAAAACGTAGCCTGTAACCGCCAAACTTTATCAAACTCGGCCATTAGGTCAGACCGGTAAAAATCCGGAAGGCTTTTTTTGCCCTCTTGTAATAACCGGTAAGCCAGTTGCCCCGGTGTTAAATTTTCATGGTACAGCCTTTTGGCTATTTCCATACCATCTATCAGCTGCCCTTCGTCCTCGTTTTTGGCTTTACGGCTGCTTTTGTAGCCGCGTTTTTTATTTATCATGAGCAGCACACGGGCCAACTCTTCTTTTTCTATCCGTTCGGTAGCAGCCCTGGCCCTTAGGGCGTAGGTTTGGTGAGTAGAGCCTTCGTCAGTTTCGGCCAGGGGTGTGCCCGGCTGTATAAGCCCGGCCTGTAGCAGTAACTCAATCAGGTTTTGCCTGCGCAGCTTGTAACGCTGCAGGTTGCGGCGCGCGGTACGTTTGAGCGTGCGGTCAGCGTTTACAGATACCGGCTTGCCCTTACTAAAATCGTCTTTTTCATCGGTAGTCAGCGGGTTTACCCGTACGCCTAATTTTATGATGCAGGATTGTTCTTGTTTGGTTTCTGCTTCATGCACGTACGCCCAGCCAATTGAGGTAGTGCCAAGATCAACGCCAAGGATTCTCTTCATTTTGTAAAAGGTTTAAATTGAAAGCGGTGTTTCTAAAACTACAAATTTTAGCTTTTTGCTACAACTATTGATGGCGGGATTTTTTATTACTTGTTTGGATTTAATTTAAAAAATTATAAATTTGAGTTCAAAGAAAAAGCAAATCACAATAAGGATTATTCCGTTGTGTAAACATTAAGCGCCTCGTCTTACCATACGGGGCATTTTTTTTGCCCTTATTTGGGCCGCTACCCGTCAATTAAACTTCTTTTCTTTTTCAGAAAAATTGTATATACTTGATTAACTAAACTTTATCAATCAAATACAACAGAGAAAAAGCAAACATCATCACCAGGTCTTTTTATTTTTCTTAAAAGTGTACCGGCAATTGCATACGGGTAAAGCACTTATTAGGTCATGTTTTTTTAAGGGTGCCTTTTCAATGTTATGCAAGGTGGATGGGTATTGAGCAAAGGGATGGCTACATGTGAGCTATGGTGGTGTAAAGGTTACTATTCTGCGGATTGATTGGTCAATTACAAGCAGATAGTTATGATCAAACGAACACTGCACTTTAGCAACCCCGCCTATCTGAGCCTTAAAAACGGCCAGATGGTGATTGATTTGCCCCATTTAAAGGTTTTAGGCGATGAGGAATCAAAAAAGTACGCCGCTATAGAAGATATAGGTGTGGTGGTGCTCGATCATCAGCAAATTACCATTACGCATGGCTGTATGGCAGCGCTGCTGGATAACAATGCCGCTATTATTACCTGTGATAGCAGCCACCACCCTACAGGGATGCTGCTTCCTCTGGATGGTAACGATACCCAAAGCGAGCGTTTCAGGCACCAGATCAATGCTTCGCAACCTTTAAAAAAGCAGCTATGGCAGCAAACCGTGCAGGCCAAAATACTAAACCAGGCCGCCGTGCTTGCCGAGCGTGGCATTGAGCATGATAATATGTTGTATTGGGCTAAATCGGTACGCTCCGGCGACCCCGATAATTATGAAGGCCGGGCCGCTGCCTATTATTGGAAAAACGTGTTCCCACCTAAAGTAGTGTTCTTCAGGAACCGGGAGGGTAACCCGCCTAATAATTTACTGAACTATGGGTATGCCATACTCCGGGCTATTGTGGCGCGCAGCCTGGTTTGCTCGGGCCTGCTGCCCACACTGGGTATCCACCACCGTAATAAGTACAATGCTTACTGCCTTGCCGATGATATGATGGAGCCATACCGGCCTTATGTAGATAAAATAGTGTTGCGGATTGTTGATAACGGAGAAAATTTCCTGGAACTGGGGAATTCTATTAAAGCGCAGCTTTTGGGTATTGCCACGGTTGATGTGCAGTTTGAGAAAGGCCGCAGCCCGCTAATGGTTGGCCTGCAAAGTACAACCGCTTCGCTGGCACGTTGCTACGAAGGCCGTAGCAGGAAACTGGTTTATCCGCTGATGAAGAACTTTAACCAGAAAAAGGGCATGTTTTACCAAACTGCGGATGAAAGTTTCCTGGCCGACGCGGCAGAAGAACAGGGGGATTATACACGCAACCCAAATGATGAGGATGATGAATTACCTTTTTAACGAATGCGTTTAAATGAATACCGGACCTTGTGGATATTAGTGTTTTTTGATTTACCTACCGAAACGAAAAAGGACAGGAAGATATATGCCACATTTCGTAAGAATATTATGAAGGATGGCTTCGGTATGTTCCAGTTTTCGATATACCTGCGGCATTGCAGCAGCCGCGAAAACGCCGATGTGCATATTAAAAGGGTGAAAAAGATATTGCCTGCAAAGGGGCATGTAGGTATCATGACCATTACCGATAAGCAATTTGGCATGATGGAATTATATTACGGTAAAGAAGAAAAACCGCTTCCGGAAACGCCGCAGCAATTAGAATTATTTTAGAATTTAAATCCGGATGTTTGAGCATCCGGATTTTTTTAATTCTAAAATTGGGTGCAACTGATTGATATTGTGTTAATTAATTTGGGGTATGTTGTCCCAAATATCAGTTGTCAAAGAATTGAAAGCAAATCACAACGCCCCCCTCACTGGTAAGGGCAACAAACGCGTTGTCCCAAATATCAGTTGTCAAAGAATTGAAAGCAAATCACAACGCATAAGGTTATCATCACTAAAACCAGTGGGTTGTCCCAAATATCAGTTGTCAAAGAATTGAAAGCAAATCACAACGTCTGATGAGTTGTAAACAACGAAATATAGTTGTCCCAAATATCAGTTGTCAAAGAATTGAAAGCAAATCACAACAATACTACCGAGACGCTGCGGCTAAGATCAGTTGTCCCAAATATCAGTTGTCAAAGAATTGAAAGCAAATCACAACTCAATCGAAAAGCCCTTTACCTTGCCCGCGTTGTCCCAAATATCAGTTGTCAAAGAATTGAAAGCAAATCACAACTATTCAGCCACCCGCCATAACGAACAGATCGTTGTCCCAAATATCAGTTGTCAAAGAATTGAAAGCAAATCACAACTAATCTTATTGGTTGATCGCAAATTATCTAGTTGTCCCAAATATCAGTTGTCAAAGAATTGAAAGCAAATCACAACATATCATCCTCTAATGCCATTGGTATCAAAGTTGTCCCAAATATCAGTTGTCAAAGAATTGAAAGCAAATCACAACGGTAGTGTTACATTATCGGGCTTTTTTACGTTGTCCCAAATATCAGTTGTCAAAGAATTGAAAGCAAATCACAACAGAAACTGATACAAATACTGGTGTTAGCGAGTTGTCCCAAATATCAGTTGTCAAAGAATTGAAAGCAAATCACAACAGGCACCGTTGTTGGCCGTAACGTTAACGAGTTGTCCCAAATATCAGTTGTCAAAGAATTGAAAGCAAATCACAACCTCCGGAGTAGCATTAGGGTTCATGGCCTTGTTGTCCCAAATATCAGTTGTCAAAGAATTGAAAGCAAATCACAACGCGGTACCTAACGGGGATGAATACGATAAAGTTGTCCCAAATATCAGTTGTCAAAGAATTGAAAGCAAATCACAACCATTCGCAATATTCAGGCTTCATTCCGCACGTTGTCCCAAATATCAGTTGTCAAAGAATTGAAAGCAAATCACAACTATTAACACTTCTAAATCCCATGGCATACCGTTGTCCCAAATATCAGTTGTCAAAGAATTGAAAGCAAATCACAACCGCTATTCTTAAAGGCAAACGTAACTAATGGTTGTCCCAAATATCAGTTGTCAAAGAATTGAAAGCAAATCACAACAAATAATTCGTATCGATCCGTTTTGTGGTCGTTGTCCCAAATATCAGTTGTCAAAGAATTGAAAGCAAATCACAACGTAGAGTTCTTTTTGATGTAAACAATAAAAGTTGTCCCAAATATCAGTTGTCAAAGAATTGAAAGCAAATCACAACAAATGGCAATCTGGGCTACACAAAAAGGAAGTTGTCCCAAATATCAGTTGTCAAAGAACTCCCAAGATATCAAGATAAGTTAAAGGTTATCTGTTAATATTTGCTAATTTTAATAGCAAAAAATCTGCATATTTGCACATCTGTAATCTGCATATCTGAATAATGGCTAAAACCAAGATCGCTTATTTCTGCCAGAGCTGTGGCTATGAGTCGCCTAAATGGCTGGGCAAATGCCCAAGCTGCCAGCAATGGAATACTTTTGTTGAGGAGATACTGGAAAAAGGTAATGCCAGTGTACCTAACTGGAAAGCCAGCGCTTCTACCTCCATGCAGCGGGCCAACAAGCCGGTTGAGGTGGCGGATATCACCTACCGGGAGGAGCAGCGCCTGCTTACGCCCGATAAAGAATTTAACCGGGTTTTAGGCGGTGGCGTGGTACCGGGTTCGTTGGTGCTGATAGGCGGCGAGCCGGGTATCGGTAAATCAACCCTGATGCTGCAACTGGCGCTTAACATGCCTAATGTAAAAGTACTCTACGTATCGGGCGAGGAAAGCGACCACCAGATAAAGATGCGGGCGGAAAGATTAACCCCCCAACCCCCTGAAGGGGGAGCTTTTAATAAGCAAGGTGCTTCTACACAACCTTCAGGAAGCGAAGGGGCATGCTATATCCTTACGGAAACTTCTACCCAAAACATATTTAAGCAAATAGAGGAACTGCAGCCCGATGTGCTGGTGATCGACTCTATCCAAACCCTGCACTCGGCGCACGTGGAATCGACTCCGGGAAGTGTATCGCAGGTGCGGGAATGTACCGCGGAACTGTTACGTTTTGCCAAGGAAACATCAACGCCGGTATTCCTGATCGGCCATATTACTAAGGACGGCATGATAGCCGGGCCAAAGATACTGGAGCATATGGTAGATACCGTACTGCAATTTGAGGGCGATCGCCACCATGTTTACCGTATTTTGCGCACGATAAAAAACCGTTTTGGCTCATCGTCTGAACTGGGTATTTACGAGATGCTGGGCGAAGGCTTGCGGGAGGTATCTAACCCTTCGGAGATCCTGTTGTCGCAGCGGGAGGATGGTTTAAGCGGTATCACCATTTCGGCCACGCTGGAAGGTATGCGCCCTATGCTGATAGAAACTCAGGCGTTGGTTAGCCCCTCGCCTTACGGCACGCCGCAACGCAGCGCTACCGGTTTTGATACCAAACGTATGAGCATGCTGCTGGCCGTGCTGGAAAAGCGCTGCGGTTTCAGGCTGGGCACACAGGATGTTTTCCTGAATATTACCGGCGGTATACGCGTGGAGGACCCGGCTATTGACCTTGGCCTGGCTGTAGCCATTATATCTTCGCACGAGGATATCCCTATTTCTGCCAAAACCTGCTTTGCCGGTGAAATAGGCCTGTCAGGCGAGATACGCGCGGTTAACCGTGTGGAGCAGCGCATAGCCGAGGCGCAGAAACTGGGTTTTGAGCAGATATTTATCTCCAAATACAATATGCCATCAGCAGCTAAAGACAAAGCGAAGCTGGATCTCACACGGTATGCTATAGATGTAAGGCCGGTAGGTCGTATCGAAGAGGTATTTACCTTACTATTTGGCTAAGGGTTAGTACAGGCGCAGGGTAAGGAGGGTGATATCGTCTATCAGGCGGCCTTTTACCACGTTATTAATGTGGTGCATCAATTCTTCGTTAAACTGGTCGGGGGTTTTATCACCGTTAAACACTACGTATTCCACCATTTTTTCTTCGTTCCAGTTTTTACTGTTCTGCGCCTCAATATCCATTAAGCCGTCAGTATAATTAAAAAGCAGGCTTCCGGGCTCTACGTCAATTTCGCCCTCATTTAAAAATGGCAGCTCGTCAAACGCGCCGATCATGGTAGTGCCCAGTTTTAGTTGTACGGCTTCGCCATCGGCACATAAAATAGTGGGGTTGTGCCCGGCATTGATATAATTAAGGCGGCGCGTTTTCTGGTTGTATTTAGCCAGGAAGAGTGTAATAAAGCGCTCGCCCTTAGTGTTGCGTATCACAATTTTATTGAGGCGCTCAACTACGGTGGTCAGGTCGTCCTCAATGGCTACCAGGCCATGCAGGCTGGCCTGGAAATTAGCCATCAGCAGCGCTGCCGATATCCCCTTTCCCGATACATCGGCCACACACCATAAAAATTCGTTCTCGTTGAGCCTGAAAAAGTCAAAGTAATCGCCGCCGATGTCCTGGTGCGGCAGGTACTTGGCGTCTACTTCTATCCCGTCCTCACGGTATTCGCGCAGCGGAACCAGCATGTTCTGCACTTCCACGGCAAGTTCCATTTCCCGCTGCATACGTTCGGCAAGGAGGCGTTCGCGAAAAAGCCGCTTGTTCTCCAAAGCCACTACAATTACATTAATAAGGGTTTGTATAAAGTTGAGGTCGTTATTGAGCATGGCGCTGCTGGTATCAAAGTCGCCAATGAGGGCGAAGGCCAGCGCCTTGTTCTTATGATAGATAGGAATAAAATAGTTATAGGTGCTTAAGATCTTGTCGGCGTGACCGTTAAGTGGCGAGGGCGATTTGATCTTGCTTAAGTGTTTCCAGGTGTTGTTTAAAACGATGGGCGATTCGGCAATGCCGCCAAATTTAGATATGCAGCTAAAATTGCCACCCTTTTCTATCATGAACCTGAACTTGCCTATTTGCAGGTAGCTTTTCAGGATCACCTCCAGCATCTGGAACAGTGTAGTGGTAGGTGTGTTCTTGTTGATGGCACGGGTAACTTCCAGTAGGGAGTTAAGTTCCGACTGTCGCTTTAAAAGCAACCGTATCAGCTCATCCTCGCCGGAGTTTTCATGATAGTTTTGCATTACTTTGGTAACAGGCAGCCTAAAATAGATAAATAATCTGTTTAATAGTGCGCAAGGAAGTTATTTTATAAAATAATGTAAATGCGTATTTATATCAACGATTAACGTACCACGCGGCCTTTCCAGGCGTACTTGCGGGTATTGCCCAGTAAACCTACGTACACAAAATAAATAATGTGTATAGGTCCCAATATAATTAACAGGCTCACCAGCCCCGGCCTTTTAAAGAAGGCGGTAATAGGGAGAAGAAAAGCTACTTCGATCAAATATTTCAACAGAAACTGCACAAGGAAAAGCTCAAGAAAAGTAATACTGTAAAAGCCCAGCGCGGCATTTACCAGTAACGAAAGGTTAAACAGCCAAATGCAAACTGCCAGGGCAACTACCTTTTTATCCTTATACCGGGTTGATTTGGAGGCCCACCTGCGCCTTTGTTGCAAAAACTCCTGCAAGGTATGTTTGGCATGCGTATATACCACAGCATCGCGGTTTTTAAGGAAAGCTATCCGGTGTGGATATACTTCGGCCACCTTTTGCAGCAGCAGCTCATCATCGCCGGATGCCAGGTCGTCAATACCTTTAAAGCCACCTACCTCGTAAAATACATCCTTGCGATAGGCAAAGTTAGCCCCGTTACAGGTTGATGCCCTGCCATTGCCAATAAAGGCGGCGCCAATGCCAATAAGGTAAGAGAACTCCAGCGTTTGCAGGCGTTCAAACAAAGAGCGTTCTTCAAAGTAGGTTACCGGCGACGAGATCATGACCGGTTTCAGGGTTTCATAACAGCTAACTACTGACGAAAGCCATTGGGTCCCCATGCGGCAATCGGCATCAGTACAAACCATTAACTCACCGGTTGCCATGCCTATGGCTTCGGCAATGGCCTTCTTTTTATAGGAATTGAGGGGCTTATCCTCATTGAGCTGTAGTAGCTTAACACCCCTGCCGGCATAGCCGCGTATAATGTTGGCGGTATCATCGGTAGAGTGGTCGTCAACAATAATAATTTCGGTAAGATGTTTGGGGTAGTCCTGCGCCAGGATATCCTCAATGGTAAGGTGAATACGCTCGGCCTCGTTGCGGGCGGCTATCAATATGGTTACCGGTGTAATAAACGTGCTTTGTGTAAGCCTCGCGCGCTTGAGCGCCGCCCAGCCTTTAATAAGGTAGCCAACCACCAGCAGGTAAAGGCCGGTAAGCAATAACGAAATAATACTATGCAGTGCGATCAAAGAATCTCAGTTTAAAAACAAATACAGAGCCGATAATGGCCGGTATGATCAGGTTGATGAGCCAGATAGATGATACCGCTGCAATTATAGCTATTTGCTGGTTGGTAATGTATAAAAATAAATGCATGGCCGTAAAACTGCGTACGCCTATATCGAGCAGGTCAAGCGAGGGCATGGCCGATTGGATGAAGATGAACACCAGTACCGTCATGATCATGCTGAACATGGGCAGTTGCGGCAGCAGCAGGTGAATGACCAGGTAGTACTGGAACGAAAAAACGAAAAACCGCGCCAGGCTGTAGGCAAAAACTATCAGTAGCTCGCGCTGGCTGTAACGGCCCATAATATCAAAGAACCTGCGGAAATTTTTGAGGAAACTGATCCTGTCCAGCCATTTTACCAGCAGGCCTATGCGAAAATACAGCAGCAGGAACAATGCTAAAAACGCGACAGACAACAGCGTGATGCCAAGAAATAGCCAGGTATTTAAATGCAGAAAATGGTAAATAAACCATAGAGAAGCCATAATGCCCACCAGGTTGGTGATCACATTTTGAGCAAACGCGCCTACAGCCATAGCGAATACGCCATGTATGCGCTTGCGGTTTGGCAGAAACATTACCCGCCCGCCATATTCGCCAATACGGTTAGGGGTAAATATGGCCCAGCTAAGGCCGCAAAATACCGCTTCAACGGCCTGCCATACACTCAGGCGTGTGAGCTTTTTAGCCAGGTATTGCCATTTTAAGCTTTCCAGCGCCCAGTTAACCACCATGAGTACTACAACGGCGCCCATGGTATACACCACCTCGGCCCGGCTGATAACCGAAGTAAGGTTTTTAAACTGCTGCAGGCTATCGTTCTTACTAAGCAGTTTATGGTAGACAAATAATACCGTTAAAACAAGTATTGATGCCTTTAACAGGTACGAGAATATCTTTTTAGCGGCTACTGTCAACTATTAAAATTTGTGCAATGTTACAAAAAGCAGTATTGATGCAGCGTAAAATTGTTGTGCCGCCGGTGTGTTTATGCGGCAATTACGCGGTAAATTGAGAGTTATACAAAGTGACGGCTAATTTGTTTTTTAACAGGCGGTGCAAACAAATATTAATTTTTTAATATTGCTTCTATTACCCCATAGAAGCAACAAGTACCGCATACATTACCAACTACTTATGTTTACGCTATCAAAAAAATTATTTATGGCAGCAGGCCTTGCCGTGTGCTGCGCCGGCGCTAATGCCCATGATCTGCAACGCGATACCGCCCTGGCCCCGGTTGAAACGCAAAAGCCCAATACCAATTACAAACCGGCCTTTCGCGGGCAAACACGCATACGCGGGATCAAAACAAAAACGCCTTATACGGCAACGGTGATCAACAACGAATTGAAGAACCCCTGGGGCATACACGTACTGCCCGACGGGCGGTTCCTGATCACGGAGAAAGCGGGCTCCATGCGGATATTAAAGGCCAACGGTGCTTTTGACAAACAGATCACCGGTTTCCCGCCGGTATTGTTTAAAGCGCAGGGTGGTTTGCTGGATGTAACTATCGACCCTGCTTTTGCTAATAACCGCATGGTTTACTGGGGTTATGCCGAAGAAGCCCCCGGCGGCTCGCTGCTGGCCATCGCCAAAGGCAAGTTATCGGCTGACGAAACAAAACTGGAAAATGTACAGGTAATTTACCGGGCCGAGCCGGCTTACAAGGGCACGCTGCAATACGGCTGCCGTATTGTTTTTGATAAGAAAGGTGATTTGTTTGTGAGCACAGGCGAGCGCAGCGGCGCAGATATCCGCATGAAAGCGCAGGACCTTGGGGCGGGTATAGGTAAGATCATCCATATCACCAAAACAGGTAAGGCGGTACCCGGTGGGCCGTTTGCGGGTAAGGCAGGTGCTTTACCCGAAATATATGCTTATGGGTTACGCAACCCCGACGGCCTGGCCTGGAACCCGGCAACCGGCGACCTGTGGGAAGCGGAATTTGGCCCCCGCGGCGGCGACGAGATCAATATTATTAGGCCCGGCCATAATTACGGCTGGCCGGTAATTACCTACGGTATTGAGTACAGCGGCGAAAAGGTGGGCGATGGTATACAGCAAAAAGAAGGCATGACGCAGCCCATTTATTATTGGGACCCTACCATATCGCCCGGTGGCATTACTTTTTACACCGGGAATATCGCCGAGTGGAAGAGCAACCTGTTTGTAGGCGGCTTAAGCGGCTCGCACATCGCGCGCCTGGTGATCAGGAACAATAAAGTGGTAGGCGAGGAGCGTTTGCTGCGCGATAAAAACGAACGCTGGCGGGCATTGGTTACCGGCAAGGACGGCGCCCTGTACGGCTTAACCGATAGCGGTAAATTTTACAGGATAGCGAAGAAGTAGCGGCCTGATGCCTTCTATATACGAAAGGTAATTACATCTTGTCATGCTGAGCGAAAGCGGATCATCCTTCAAACAATTATAGCGTAGATAGATGCTTCGTTCCTCAGCATGACAATTTTGTTTATAATTCCTACCCCAAAATCTCCTTAATATCATCCGCTGAAAGCGACTTGATGAAACTTTCTTCGGTGGTGATGAGGGAGCGGGCTACGCTGAGCTTGCGTTGCTGCAGGGCCAGTATCTTTTCTTCTACGGTATCTTTTGTGATGAATTTGTAGATGAACACGTTTTTGGTTTGGCCAATGCGGTGCGTGCGGTCAATGGCTTGCTGCTCAACGGCAGGGTTCCACCACGGGTCGAGGATAAATACATAGTCGGCCTCGGTGAGGTTGAGGCCAACGCCGCCAGCCTTTATCGAGATCAGGAATACCTGCGTTTTAGCATCCTGCTGAAATTTTTGTACTACATCGCCCCTGTTTTGGGTGCCTCCGTCCAGGTAAACATAAGGAATGCCCTCACGCTCAAAGTATTCGCGGTATATGGTAAGCTGTTTCACAAACTGCGAAAATATGAGCACTTTATGGACACCATCCAAAACGTTGGCGAGGGTATGGGTCACGTTCTCGAACTTTCCGCTATCGCCCTCGTATTCGGCATCTATCATGGATGGGTGATTGGCTATCTGCCGCAGTTTGATGAGCCCTTGTAATACCTGTATCTGTGTTTTAGCAAAGGTTCCGTCTTCCAGGCTGCGCAGCAACTCGTTGCGGTATTCGGATTTTACCTTATCGTACACGCTGGCCTGTTCTTCGCTCATCTGGCAATAGAACAGGTTTTCGGTTTTTGGCGGCAGCTCGGTAGCTACCTGCTCTTTGGTACGGCGCAGCACAAAGGGTTTGATGATGGCTTGCAGCTTGCGCGCTTTGTCTTCGTCCTTCTTTTTTTCTATCGGCGTCACAAACTCGTTCTGGAAAAACTGCTGCGAACCCAGCAGCCCCGGGTTAATAAAAGTCATTTGCGTCCACAGGTCGTTCACCGAATTTTCAACCGGGGTACCGCTCAATATCAATTTATAGCGCGATTTAAGTTGTTTAACCGCCTGGAACGATTTGGACGAAGCGTTCTTGATGTTCTGGCTTTCGTCCAGTATCACATACTCAAAAAAGTAAGCCTTAAACATCTCAATATCTATCCGGCTGATGCCGTAGGTGGTAATGACCACATCATAATTGGCAAACACCTCTGCCGATTTATAGCGGAAAGCACCCGTATGCACCATGATACGTAACTGCGGCGCAAATTTTTTAGCCTCGTTAAGCCAGTTATAGATGAGCGAGGTAGGCATAATAATAAGTGAGGTGCTTTTGCCGCCCGCCGCCTCAGTTTCTTCCTTATGCTTTTGCAGCAATGAAAGCGTTTGTATGGTTTTACCGAGGCCCATATCATCGGCCAGGCAGCCGCCAAAATGGTAATGCTTTAAAAAATGGAACCAGTTATAGCCCGCCTTTTGGTAAGGGCGTAAACTGCCCGCGAAGTTTACCGGCATGGGTACATCTTCTGTTTCTTCAAAATCGGTGAGTTTTTGCAGCTTGCGGCTCATGGCCACCTCGGCCATTTCACCGCCCGACAGATCATTCACCAGGCCCAGGTGATGCCGGCGCAGTTTTATTTCGTCGCCGCCTTCGCTAAAGTGCAGCAGGTTACCATACTGCGAGAACCAGCTTTCGGGTATTACCGCTATTTCGCCCGATGGTAGTACAAATTCTTTACGATGGTTGAGGATATGGTTCTTTAACTGGATGAACGGTATACGGTACGGCCCGAAGGATACAACGGCGTTGATATCGAACCAATCATTTTGCTCGTTTACTTCCAGCTCAATGCGGGTATTGCCAAAAACATAGCGCTTCTGGCCGTCAGGCTGTTCTATCTCAAAGCCTTTTTCAAGCAGCTCGTCATGGTGGTGGTTAAGCCATTCAAAAATAGGGAACGAGCGGTCGGTATCGTCATCGGCAGTTGCCACTTCCAGGTTTTGAAATAAAGACGATGTGGTTTTCAAGCCCATGTTTTCCAACTGCTGCAGCTTGCCTTTTTCCCAGCTAACGGATCTCCGGATGCGGTGGAAAAGGTAATCGTCGCCATTTTTTTCCATACGTACCGAAATATGCCGGCCATCCCCGTAAGGGAAAACATACCCCGCGTATTTAAAGTACAGTTGCAGCTGCGATGTGCCACCCTCTACATAAATGGGCTTTACGCAGGCAATGGCATCGTACTTTTCGGTATTAATGGTAAAGCCTTCGGCGTAAACGTTATATTTTTCTATCAGCGGGGCAACAAATTTCTCAAAGTAAGAATGCTCTGATGATTTAGGTATGGAGATATATCGCTTGTTCAAAAAGGGCAAAAGTTTTTTGCCCTCAATATCCTTATCGAAATAGTACAGGGTATCGTCCAGCAGCATCCAGGCCGGGTGATTACAGATAATTTCCGCGTCCTTGAACATGAACTCGATACGCATGCCCTGGTACTTAATGGTAGGAAAGTAGCGTATCTCCTCTTCGCCGCGCCTGAAATGGAATAATACGGAAGCGGCTTCATCGGCCATGTGTACCCTGCGCCCTGCCGGGTAGCCTTCTTTGCTCATGAGGTATATCTGCTTGTCGCGCAGCAGGCTTAGCGCTTCCACCAGTTTTTTCTCAATTTTTGGGCGGATAATATCAAAAAGCTGCTCGTTAAATATCTTCCCAAAAAACTCAAAAGGGCGTATGGGCTTTTTATGGAATTTTTTGATGATGTTGCCCTGCTCAATATCCTCCAGTATTTTGATCAGCTTACGGTCGGTATCATCAATACAGGCGTTAAATTCTTCGGCGGTATTAGAGAAAAGGCGCTGGTGGGTAAAGGAGAACTCGCCATTGGGGTTAAGCTGCACCACATGCGGTTCAATAACGTACGACAGGTAATCGTGCCGGGCAATGGCATATATCAATTGGCAGGGCTTGGTACTGTCTACGCGTAGCATTAATCTTTTCTTAGGTAAAAAATTAATAGAAGCTACGTTAATAAAAAATTCAAACGTAAATTAAAAAATCTGTACTCGAAAATTTTTGCTTAAAAAAATATTAACACGGGTTGATGCTGTTCAATCTGCGGAAAGGGTAGCAACATAGCTATCCCGGAAGCCTCACCCTACCCTCTCCAAAGGAGAGGGAGCTTATAGTTATTTGAAGTCCTCTCCTTCGGAGAGGATTTAGGTGAGGCTTTCTCGCGTATTCGGGTTTGTACTAATGGAATAGAACAGAGTTTCTAATAGTTATCAATCCCTGGGATGGTAAAAAATTAAATAGTTATCGTCCCTTCAAAAACCTTTTTTGCAGGCCCTTCTAAAAATATATCATTGAACTTTTCTCCATCATAGCGGAAGCGGATATTCAAGTTGCCGCCCAATACCCTTATTGGCGTACTGATTTGCCCTAACAAGTGGTGATGTCTGGCCATAGCCAGGGCAACAGCGGTAACACCTGTACCACAGGCGTAGGTTTCATTTTCAACACCGCGCTCAAAAGTGCGTACAAAGTACCCTTCGCCTTCGGGTTCTACAAAGTTTACGTTAATGCCCTCCTGTTTGTAGGTGGCGTTATTGCGGATGGCGTGGCCCTCGTTAAAAACATCTTTAAACGCCAGGTCGTGCGTTGGTTTAACATAATGCGGCGAGCCGGTGTTAAGCACAAAAGCGTCGCCATCGGTATTAACGGTGTCCACATCGATCATCTGGAGGCTTATCCATTCGCCATTTGCTGAAATTTTGGCATAGTGAGGGCCGTCTGTAGCCAGAAAATTTGTCGTGTCGGTAATTACACCCAAATGTTTCGCAAAAGCTACAATACAACGCCCGCCGTTACCGCACATGCTACCCTCGTTTCCATCGGCATTGTAGTATACCATTTTAAAGTCGTAACCGGCCTTGTTCTCCAGCAGCATCAGGCCGTCACCTCCAATCCCGAAACGGCGGTCGCAAAGCAAAGCAACGGTTTCTTTATCAAGGTGTTGAAGGGTATTTTTGCGATTGTCTATTAATACAAAATCGTTGCCTGCACCCTGGTATTTATAAAAATTTATCTGCACTTTAATGTCCTTATTATTGATGGAAGCATGTATGGCGCTCCCTGTAACAAATATAGGGTAAGCGTTAAATTCATTTTAACAATATTTAACATTATTACACATACCTTATTATTGATTATTTCGTCTATATGGTATTAAATTTGAAATCCCTGATAAATAACGATTAAACAGAAAAGAAAAGTGGAAAATAATAATATGAAAAAGTTTGGTATAACATTGTTAACCGCCTTCGCGGGCGGTGCGCTCGCTTTGGGCGCGTACAAGTTCGTGGAGAACAAGTACGACCAAAACATGAGCATAGAGGATAAGCAGAAAGTTTATTTTGCCAGTAACCCCGAAAAAAGTAATATGGTATCATCTGCCGGCTCGGTTGATTTTACACAGGCTGCTGCTGAAGTTACCCCTGCGGTAGTTTATATACGTACTACATACGCCAGCAATTCTTCTGAAGGCGGCGGTTCCGACCCGTTTGAGCAGATGTTCGGGCAAATGTTTGGCCAGCGTATGCGCCCCCAGGGCCCGCAAATGGCATCAGGTTCCGGCGTGATCATCTCTCCTGATGGTTACATTGTTACCAATAACCACGTGGTGGCCAAAGCCGAAAAGATACAAATTGTAACGAACGACCACCGCAGCTTTGAGGCCAAGGTAATTGGTACCGACCCTAATACCGACCTTGCCCTTATTAAAGTGAACGCTACTAACCTGCCTATTGTAAAATTAGGCAACTCAGATGCCGTTCGCGTTGGGGAGTGGGTATTGGCCGTAGGTAACCCCTTTAAATTAAACTCAACCGTTACTGCTGGTATAGTTAGCGCTAAAGGCCGTAGCATAGGTATTATTGGCCGCGATGATGATGAGGGAAACCCATACCCGGTAAGGCAACAGGAAACACCTTCATTTAAAAAAGGTATCGAGTCGTTCATTCAAACGGATGCCGCTATTAACCCCGGTAACAGTGGTGGCGCGCTGGTAAATACCAATGGCGAACTTATTGGTATCAATGCGGCTATTGCTTCACACACCGGTTCATATGAAGGATATGGTTTCGCTATCCCTATTAACCTGGCCAAAAAGGTATTGAACGATATTAAGAAATATGGTTCGGTTAAACGTGGTTACGTAGGTATTGGCTTTGCCGACCTAAGCGACCCTGAACAGGCTAAAAGTGTAAACAGCACTAAAACAAATGGTTTGTATGTTAACAGCGTATTGCCTGGTAGCGGCGCATTGGAAGCCGGTATTAAAGAAGGTGATATTATTACCAAGGTAGACGGTAATACCGTATATGAATCATCAGACCTGCAGGAGCGTGTGGCCCGTTTACAGCCCGGCGATAAAATTAATCTTACCGTTCTGCGTAATGGCAGCGAAAAGAACTTTACCGTAACGCTTAAAGCCGATGCGCCATCTAACAGAACAGCCGCTGTTTCTAAATCAGCTACGGAACTGTTTAACAAATTAGGCGCAAGCTTCCAGCCGTTGAACGCGGCTCAAAAAGCTAAGTTCCATGTAAATGGTGGTGTGTTGGTAACACAGGTACGCCAGGGTGGTGTGTTTGATAATACGGAGATCCCGGTAGGTTCTATCATCACCTCCATCAACAGGAAACCGATCAACAGCGTTGACGATATTGATAAAGCTATCACTAACCTTAAAAATGGTATGTTGCTGATAACCGGCTACTATCCTGATGGCGGCAGCTTTAACAACATGTTCCAGGTGCAATAATTAGTGAATTCCCTTAATACCAGCGAGGCCCGGGTTACACAACCCGGGCCTCGCTTTTTTTGATAAATATTATAGCTATTCCTTTGCCTTGGTATCTATGGTAACAGTCACCGGGCCATCGTTAATGAGGCTCACTTTCATATCCGCGCCAAAAATGCCTGTGGCTACTTTTTTACCGGTTAAGCCCTCCAACGTGCTGATCATTTTTTCGTAAAGGGGTATGGCCTTATCCGGCTTTGCCGCACGGATAAAGGAAGGGCGGTTGCCTTTTTTGGTGGCGGCAAACAAAGTGAACTGGGAGATGAGCAGGATGCCCCCGTCAACATCGGCAAGGGCCTTGTTCATTAATCCGTTCTCATCGCCAAATACACGCAGCCCAACTATTTTTTGTGCCAGCCATTGCAGGTCCTCATCGGTATCGGCATCCTCAATGCCTAAAAGAACCATAAAACCCATACCTATCTGGCCTGTGATGTCGCCATCAACCCGGCAGGCTGCTTCGGAAACCCGTTGTATAACTGCTCGCATAATTAAGAGAATCAGGAGGTCAAGATACAAGAATATAAAAAGAACCAAGAGTCAAGATACAAGAATCAAGACATAGCTTAGTATCTTATAAAAATCAGATGGAGCCAATCTTGTTTCTTGACTCTTATATCTTGATTCCTGGCTCCTGTTGTCTTGCCTCTCTCCTAAGCCCTTGTTTCATTGCCATTATAAATACTCAGGTAGCTTTCGTAACGGGTGATGGCTATTTCGTCATTATCTAAAGCCTCTAATACCGCGCATCCCGGTTCATTAATGTGTCGGCAGTTGTTAAAGCGGCATTCGTTCATACGCTCACGCATCTCGGGGAAGAAATGGCCCAGCTCCTGCTTTTCAATATCAATAACCCCTAACTCACGGATACCCGGCGTATCAATGATATAGCCGCCCTGCGGAAGGTCAAACATCTCGGCAAAGGTGGTGGTGTGCATGCCCTTATCGCTCCATTCGGATATCATGTGGGTTTTCAGGTCGAGATCAGGCAGCAGGCGGTTAATCAGGCTTGATTTGCCCACGCCGGAGTGGCCGGTAAGCAGCGTTACCTTATCTTTTAACAGATCCTGCACCTGTTGTATGTTGGTGCCTTCTTTGGCTGATACCTGGTAGCAGGGATAACCTATGCGCTCGTAAATGTCTTTGTAATCCGCTAATATTTCCAGCCCTTCGTCGCTGAACAGGTCGAGCTTGTTAAATATCAGTCGGGCGGGTATATCGTAAGCTTCGGCAGTTACCAAAAACCGATCGATAAAACCCAATGAGGTACGAGGCGAGGCCAGTGTAACGATCAAAAAAGCCTGGTCGAGGTTGGCCGCGATGATCTGTGCCTGTTTTGACAGGTTAACCGATTTACGGATGATATAGTTTTTGCGCTGGTGCAGGTTGGTGATCACGCCTGTGCCCTGCTCCGGCTCCATTTCAAAATCAACCACATCACCCACCGCTATGGGGTTGGTGGTAGTGATACCCTTAATCCGGAACTTGCCTTTGATACGGCAATCAAACACCTCATTCCCCGCCTTTACCTGGTACCAGCTCCCGGTTGATTTTGTAACTAAACCCTGCATAAGAGCGCAATTTACACACATTAAGGGCTTTGAAGAAAATAAATGCAAATTGCCCTTGCTATTTAAAATAAAATCTACTTTCTTTACGGCGTAACGTATGACAATTAACAACACCACAATTATTACCATTATTACCACCGGTATAAACCTCGGAGGAAGATAATCGTATGGTGTAAAAAACATAAAGTATAAGCCAAACAGAAAGCCTTCCTCCGAAACGGGGAAGGCTTTTTTTGTGGCCTCACCCTGCCCTCTCCAGAGGAGAGGGGCTTTGAAGAGGGTAACACCCTCTCCTCTGGAGAGGGCAGGGTGAGGCAATTTGAACATTGATTATTTGCAAAAAAATGAAAGTATTAAAATTCGGTGGTACATCGGTAGGGTCGGTAGGCAGCATAAAAACCCTGCTGGATATTCTAAAGGCCGAGGACAAACCACAAAACAGGCCTGTGGTGGTACTATCGGCAATGGGAGGTGTTACCAACCTTTTAATAGCCATGGCCGAGGGTGCTGCTAACGGCAAAGAATTTACCGCCGAACTTGCCGAACTGGAGAAGCGCCACTTTGATGTGGTTAAAGCGCTGCTTGATGTGCAGAACCAAAACCCGGCCTTCACCCGGCTTAAAATTCATTTTAACCAGCTGGAAGAATTACTGCAAGGCGTACTTACCCTGCGGGAGCTCACGCCTAAAACCCGCGACCAGATCGTGAGCTTCGGCGAGCGCTGCTCCGCGTTGATGGTAAGCAAGATAGCTGCCCAGCATTTTGAAGACGTACTTTTTGTAGACGCTTCCGAACTCATCAAAACCGATAGCGCCTTTGGCAATGCTAAAGTGAATAGTGAGCTTACCGATCTGCTCATTAATAATTTTTATCATCAACATCAGGATAAATTATTGGTAGTTACCGGCTTCATTGCGGGTAACGATGCCGGGCAGATCACTACGCTTGGTCGCGGTGGCAGCGATTACACCGCTGCCATATTCGGCGCCGCCTTAAATGCCGAAGAGATACAGATATGGACGGACGTTAATGGCATGATGACCGCCGACCCGCGCATGGTACAAAAAGCTTTCCCGCTGGAGGAGCTCTCTTATACCGAGGCGATGGAGCTTTCTTACTTTGGGGCCAAGGTGATCTACCCGCCGACCATGATCCCGGCGTTCTTGAAGAAGATACCCATCGTGATCAAAAATACTTTTGAGCCGGCATTCGCAGGTACGGTTATCCGTCATGACTGCAAATCGTCTACGCTGCCTATCAAAGGTATTTCATCTATCAACAACATCAGCATCCTTAATTTACAGGGCAGCGGTATGGTGGGCAAGTCGGGTTTTAGCGGCAGGTTGTTCTCATTACTGGCGAGGGAGCAGATCAATATCATTTTGATCACTCAATCATCATCAGAGCACAGCATCACCTTTGCCGTGCAACCGCAGGATGTTGACAAAGCCAAGCAACTCATAGAGCAGGAATTTGAGCTGGAGCTATTAGCTAACAAACTGGAGCCGCTGGTGATAGAAAGCAACCAGGCCATATTAGCCATTGTGGGCGAGAACATGAAGCAAACCCCGGGCATGAGCGGCAAACTGTTCCATGCGCTGGGCCGTAACGGTGTTAATGTTCGGGCTATTGCGCAGGGCTCATCAGAGTACAATATATCGGTGATCATCTCAGCTATTGACTTATCCAAAGCCCTTAATGCGGTACATGATGCCTTCTTTATCGAACTCACCAAAACGCTGCATGCCTTTTGCCTGGGGACCGGCAACATCGGTAAAACGTTGTTTGCTCAGCTCAACGCACACAAAGATTATCTGCAAAAAAACAACGGTATACAGGTAAAAGTGGTGGGCATCAGCAATACCCGCAAAATGGTGTTTAACAGCGATGGTTTGTCTTTAGATACCTGGCAGGATGAATTGCAGGCCTCAAACCACGAGGCTGATCTACCGGGCTTTATCGCCAAAATGAAGGAACTCAACCTACCCAACTGCGTGTTTATTGATAATACCGCCAGCCCTAAGCCGGTCCAGTTTTATGAAGAGGCTTTTAAATCAAATATTTCAGTAGTAACCTGTAATAAGATAGGTAACTCGGCTTCTTTGGCTCAATACCAAAACTTTCGGGATACCGCCCGTAGGCACGGGGTCGATTTCTTTTATGAAACCAACGTAGGTGCAGGCCTGCCGATCATCCGTACCCTTAAGGACCTGATGAGCAGCGGCGACAGGATCCAGAAAATAGAGGCCATCCTTTCGGGTACCATCTCTTTCATCTTTAATCATTTTAAAGGCGAGGCCAATTTCCATGATGTGGTAAAAGAGGCGCAGGAGAAAGGCTATACCGAACCCGACCCGCGCGACGACCTGAGCGGTAAGGACTTTATGCGTAAGATCCTCATCCTGGCTCGCGATGCCGGTCATGAAATGGAAGAGGCAGATGTATCGATTGAAAGCGTATTGCCAAAAGCCTGCCTTGAAGCTAAGACAGTTGAGGATTTCTACGCTGCGCTAAAAGCAGAAGACGCTTTTTTCACCGACCTGAAAAACAGGGCCGAAAGCGAAAAGAAAGTGCTGCGCTACATCGGTAAGCTGGAGAATGGTAAAGCATCCATCACCCTGCAAATGGTTGATGAGAACCATCCGTTCTATATGCTCAGCGGCAGCGATAACATCATATCCTTTACTACCGACCGTTACCGCGAGCGACCGTTGGTGGTAAAAGGTCCCGGCGCGGGTGCCGAAGTTACCGCCGCTGGCGTATTTGCTGATCTGATAAATGTGGGAGCTAATTAAGAGAGCGACAAGAGACAAGAATTAAGAACCAAAAATCAAAAGACAAGAACCAAGACGAAAGGATATGCGCAGGATTCCCTTCTCAAGGGGGGTAAGTGTGCGTTCTCAAAAAACATGATAAAATGAGTAACGATATACAAGATTTAAAACAACCGGGCGCTTCAATGGCTCCCTATTCAGGGGGCGGAGGAGGCTTGGACAGCATTCACGTTTTCGCGCCAGCCACTGTGGCTAACGTGGTTTGCGGGTTTGATGTACTGGGCTTTGCAGTAAACGAGCCGGGCGACGAGGTAGTGATGCGTCGTACCAACAAACCGGGCATTACCATCAGCAAAATAACCGGCGATGGCGGTCGCCTGCCAATGGATGCGGCGAAAAACACGGTTAGTGTAAGCGTTGAGCACTACCTGAAAAGCGTGGGCCGGTTGGATGTGGGCGTAGATATTGAGCTGCACAAAAAAATGCCGATCGGTAGCGGTTTGGGCTCAAGCTCTGCAAGTACCGTAGCGGGTTTATATGCTATTAAGTCGTTATTGGGCGATAATGCAGACCCTTCAAAGCTATTACCTTTTGCTATGAAGGGTGAAGAACTGGCTTGCGGACACGGCCACGCCGATAATGTTGCACCGGCGCTGTTTGGCGGCTTTGTGCTGATACGCAGCTACGAGCCATTGGATGTAGTGCGACTGCCGCATCCCAAAGACCTATGGTGCGCCATTGTGTTCCCCGATGTGGACGTGCCTACCCGCGAGGCAAGGCAGATCATCCGCAACAAAATAAACATGAAAGATGCCGTAACGCAGTGGGGTAACATCGCCGGTTTGGTAAGCGGCCTGTTTATGCAGGATATTGACCTCATTGGCCGTAGTATGCAGGATGTTTTGGTTGAGCCGGTACGCAGCATGCTGATACCCGATTTTTACGAAATGCGCAAAATGGCCATGGACCTTGGTGCGGTAAGCTTCGGGATATCCGGCTCTGGGCCGTCTGTTTTCGCCTTTACGCGCGACGAACAAACGGCAAGGCTTATCACCGGTAAATTAAAGCAACATTTAAATAGCATCAAGATAGGTGCTAATACCTATGTGTCTACCATCAATGATGCAGGGCCGAAGGTGATAGGGTAAGTTAAAATTAAAAAGTCAAAAGAACGAATTATCCAGATCGTCATTGATTGGAAGTGACAGCCTCACCTAAATCCTCTCCAAAGGAGAGGACCTAAAAAAGTGGCATATTAGAACCCTCTCCTATGGAGAGGGCAGGGTGAGGCTAATAGAGAAATGCTACGCTACGCTCGCAATGAGGTGTGGATAAAGAAATAAGACAACAATGAAATTCTACAGCACAAATAACAAAGACCTTAGGGTTGGTTTTAAAGAAGCGGTTTTTAACAGTATGCCGCAGGATAAGGGCTTATACATGCCGGAGCATATTCCGCACCTGGATGCTAAGTTCCTGAATAACCTGGACCAATACACGCTGCCGGAGATAGCCTTCCGCGTGGCGCAAAATCTGTTGGGTGATGATATCCCGGCAGACGACCTGAAAGCTATCATCAACGACACCATTAACTTTTACGCACCCATTGTAAAGCTGGAAAAGAACGTTTTTGTGCTGGAACTTTTCCACGGGCCATCACTGGCTTTTAAGGATTTTGGGGCGAGGTTTATGAGCCGGGTGATGGCATATTTTCTTGAAGAAGGGGAGAAACAACTGGATGTGCTGGTAGCTACCTCCGGCGATACGGGCGGCGCGGTAGCGCTGGGTTTCCTTGGAGTACCCAATACGCGGGTAACCATTCTTTACCCTAAGGGAAAAGTAAGCCACATACAGGAACTACAGTTAACCACCAACGGGCAAAACATCCGAGCCTTAGAGATAGATGGCACCTTTGATGATTGCCAGGCGCTGGTTAAACAGGCGTTTACTGATAAGGAATTGAACGAAAAATTCCGCCTCACATCGGCTAACTCCATCAATATCGCGAGGCTCATTCCACAAACGTTTTACTATTTCAACGCTTACGCGCAACTGCTTCGCCAGGGTATCAGCAAAGCGGTGTTCTGCGTGCCCAGCGGCAACTTCGGTAACATTGGTGCAGGCTTATTAGCCTGGAAGATGGGCTTGCCGGTTGAGCATTTTGTTGCCGCTACCAACGCCAACGATACTGTACCTGCATTTTTAAAGAGTGGTGTTTACGAGGCTAAGCCATCGGTTGCTACCCTTTCAAACGCGATGGATGTTGGCAACCCAAGCAACTGGGTACGCATTGCCGACTTATTTGATGAGGACCTTGATACGGTAAGGCAACTCATCACCGGTTACAGCTATACGGATGATGATACGCTGGATGCCATTGAGCAATTATCAAAAGTAGATAATTATATTGCCTGCCCGCATACCGCCATTGCCTGGAAGGCTTTAAAAACCTACCAACAGGAGCACGCCGCTGATGATACTGCCGGGATATTCCTGTCTACAGCCCACCCCTGCAAATTCCCGGATGTATTTAAACCGGAGATAGCCGCTAAAATAGAGGTGCCTGCACAGGTTAAAGAACTGGAAAAAAAGGAAAGCCATGCCGTAAGCTTAGGAACAAGCTTTAACGAATTTAAAAGCTATTTATTAGGCAATGCCTGAGGTAGAATACCAGGTATGCTTAACGGAGCAGCAGAAGCAAACGCTGCTGGATATATGGAATGCCGAATATCCACAACAGTTATGCATGCCGGGTATGGCCGAGTTCAATGCTTATTTAAGCACGCTGATTAACCCTCAATACTTATTGCTGAAGATTGGTAAAGGAGAGTTCATTGGCTGGGCAGCCTCTTTTACAAGGGACGGCATGCGCTGTTTTCTAATTATGCTAAAGAGCAAAGCGCAGGGCAAGGGCTATGGAGCATTATTGATAAATGCGCTAAAAGGAAAGGAAGATGCCTTGTTTGGATGGGCGGTTGACCATGACAGGTATTTAAAAATCGACGGCACTCCGTATGCTTCGCCTCTTTATTTCTATCAGAAGAACGGATTTACGATCAACAATAAATTAAGGTTAGAAACCGGTATCCTATCGGCCGTAGGTGTTAGCTGGCAAGGCCGTTGTTAATTCTTAGGCGCTTAAAATAATTGTACAGGTTTATATTATTTACAGGATATTTGCGTGAATAATAATACTGAAGCATCCTTATGACCCGGAGCGTAATCGTCAATATATTTTTCTTTGTTTTATTGCTGGCAACCATTGCAACAGGTTGTACCTCCAACCAACCTTTTGACCGTAAGGGCTGGAATGATGGTAACGGGCTCGATTTTCCGCGACGCAACCTCATGGTTGACGACCTGCTGCAGAAATACCAGTTTAAAGGCATGAAGTACAAGAACGTGGTAGGCCTCTTACATGAGCCGGACGGTTTTAGTTATGATAGCACCCACTTCTATTACCAGATCATCTTGAAAATGAACGCCCTGGATACCATCCGCATCAAAAACCTGGTTTTTAGTTGGAATAAAAAAGATTCGATCATTGCCGACGTAAAGGTGGCTGAAAAGGAATATCCTAAAAAAGATTACAGCAAGAAATGATCAACACCATCATATTCGACCTGGGTGGTGTGCTGATCGACTGGAACCCGCAATATCTCTATCGCTCGTTGTTTGATAACGAAGAGGAAATGGTCCACTTTCTGGCTAATATCGCCACGCCCGACTGGAATGAGGAACAGGATGCAGGCCGGACACTTGAAGAAGGTACCGAGATGCTCGTAAAGCGTTTCCCGGGCCACGAGGCTAATATCCGTGCTTATTATGGCCGTTGGAGCGAGATGCTGGGCGGCGCTTTTGATGCCACGGTTGATGTGTTCAAAAAACTGAAAGAAAGCGGAAAATATAAAGTTTACGCCTTAACCAACTGGTCGGCAGAAACCTTTCCGGTAGCTATTGAGCGCTACGAATTTCTGAGCTGGTTTGATGGCGTGGTGGTATCAGGCACCGAAAAAATGCGTAAACCCCAACCGGAGTTTTACCAACTGTTACTTGATCGATACCGGGTTAAGCCCGAAGAAGCTTTGTTTATTGACGATAACAAGCGTAATATACTGGCGGCAGAGCAATTGGGTATCAGATCGATACACTACCAATCTCCGGAGCAGCTTGCTTCAGAACTAAAGCAGCTCGATATTTTATAGTACTGAACAACCTTTAAAATTGAAAAGCCCCGTTATTGCTAACGAGGCCTTCTTTCTAACTAAACTAACTAACTAAAAGTTACCTTTTATTTATTGGTCCCGAAAGGGATATAAACGCCAAATGTTACGTTACGGCCCATGTTGTAAACCCCGTAAGTAGGGTCTTCCTGGCTGTAACGGCCCGGCCTTAAACGGCTAAGCGCATCGTAATAGGCCTTATTGGTGAGGTTTGTACCTGCAACGAATAATTTAAGGGGTTGTTTGCCAATATTAAAGGTTGCGCCGATGCCCGCGTTAAGCAAAGTATAACCGGCGGCAGGTGTTTCAAATGTATTGTCTACACGGTTTTGGTTAAAGAAGTTATCGATACCAGCGTAAAAGTAAAAGTCCTTTAATCCGCTAACCTTTGGCTCAAAGCGCAGGGTGTTATGCAGGGCTCCTGCAGGTATTAATGCCAGCGGCCTGTTAAACGTACTGTTTTGCGCATGGGTATAGGTAAAAGTATTTTCAAAGTGGATGAATGATACCGGGTGCAGTGTTAAGTTACCTTCAAAACCGTATAGATTGGCGTTAACTTGTCCATAGCGGTAGGTGTCGTATGAGCGGCTTTGGCCGTCGTCGCCCACCACGGTAGTTTGTTCTTTGTTACGGTCTGCCGCGTAAATGTAGTTATGGATATAGTTCTCATAAATACCAAAGCTGCCGGTAACAAAGCCCGATCCGTACTCTAATGTCGCGTCGGCCTGGTAACTGCGTTCTGGCGCCAGGTTAGGGTCGCCTATCTCGTAACGGGTGGTACCCTCATGTACGCCATTTGAGCCTAATTCGGCAGGGTTTGGCGCTCGGAAAGCCGAGCCCGCGTTGGCCTTAAAGCTCAACACATCATTAAATATATGGGTAAAGCCCAGGGCGCCGCTAACATTAGAGAAGTGGTTATCAAACCCGGTGAATATCACATCGCCGTTATCCGCGTTTTGTGCTTTGCCTTTGTTTTTAATAAAATCGTAGCGAGCACCAGCGCTAAAGGTGTTTTGGCCCCACATTTTTTTCAGGTACACAAACGCGCCCGTGCTGTACTCGTCATAAGCAGGTATCAGCAGCTCCTCGCCACGGTTTACGCTGTGGCTTAGCGCGCCGCTCAGGCCAATAACAGGGCTCCAGCCGTTCATTTCAGGTAACGAATATTTGGCATCGAGCGAGTAAGTATTCATATCAAAAAACAGCGATGGGTCCGGGTTGTCTTCCAGTTCGCGGCGCTGGTTTTTCTGGTACCCGAGGTCTAATTTTAGCGAGCTACCGCCAAACAGGAAGTTATTGTTGAGGGCTACCTTATAATGCCTGATGTCCTGGCGGGGGTAATCAATCGTGCGGCTGGTTGACTGGTTGTACAGCGGGTCGCCCGGGTCGGCGTCATAAAAGCCTATGTTATTTTTGTAGTAAGAGAAGTTAAGGTGCGAGTATCCCCAGGGCTTGTTAACGCCAATCATACCGCTGGCATCGGTTTGGTTAAACCCACTGTTAATGTAGCGGCCGGCCGGTGTGTTAAAGGAGTAAGCGTTTTGATAAGTGCCACGTCCGCGCCATACAATACCATCCTGGTTGCCGGTGAGCATTACGGATGTATTGCTTAAGCCATTGTTGGTAGAGTAGTTGGTTAAAAACTCGCCGGCCACATTACCTTCTGCCGGGGTGGGCGGGTCAATAACGTTAATTACGCCGCCCAGCGCGTCAGAACCATATTGCAGCGAAGCCGCGCCTCTTAATACCTCAACCCTTCCGGCCGAGTATTGGTCCATTTCAATACCGTGCTCATCGCCCCATTGCTGGCCCTGTTGTTTCACACCATCGTTTAGTGTAACCACACGGTTATAACTTAGGCCGCGGATAACCGGCTTTGAAATAGCCTGGCTGGTAGTAATCTGGCTCATACCGGGTACCTGCTTCGCTAAAGCGTCTATCAGGTTGGTTGATGAGCCCTGCAGCTGGTCTTTAGTAACTACACTTGCCGACGTGCTGTTATACCTGCTGCCCGCGGTAATAGGCGTTCCGGTTATCACTACCTCATGCGTTTCAATTACACTCGGCTGCATCGCGAACACCATTGATGTTTGGGATGCCATATCTATGGTTTGCGTGAGCGATTTATAACCCAGGTATTGTATCTGTAGCACAAAACGCCCGCGTGGCGGTACGCCACGGAAAGCGAATTCGCCGTTAGGGTTAGTGGTTACTGATAAGCGCAGGTCGGGTATGGTTACGGTAGCGCCAATTAGTGGCTGGTTGGTTTTGGCATCAATCACCTTGCCTTTTAGGTCGGTAAAGTCATTGGCAAATGCCGAAAATTGTATAAACAGGAATATAAAGCAATATAATAGCTTCAGTTTCATAATTAAAAAATTAAAGAATCAGGAATAAAAATGCCGCGTATGATAGGCAGCGTCAGGAAAACTCAATAACAGGGTTATGCCCGGAAAGGCGGGGCCCTGCCGGATGAAAGTATGAGGCCTATACTTTCAAAATCATAATATTTTAACAGATATACCTGGTCGGCACTGAAATTATAGAAAGCGAATTGTGGTTTTACCAGCTCCATAAAGGAGTGGTGCATAGAGTCGCATATTCCGCATTTTTCTTTCAATACTTGCTTAAATACACTGTGCTTGCATGCGGCAGCCTCCATGTGCGATTGTTTGTTCACATGGTGCTGGTGCGCATAAACCATGTACTGCCCTGCAATAAAGCAGAACAGCAGCGCCCAGGCGCAAATGATATGGTAGGTGTGTTTTTTCACAGCAATATGCTATCGCGTTGCAAAACTAATGAATATTGATGCAATTTAGTTGCATAAACGTAACAATATTATTAATCGTGTATGAAGAATAGCTTTTAGCGCCGTTTAGCTTCAGTATATTTGCCAGTATGAAACCTGCAGAGATCAATGCCAAATGGGCCCTGTTGCAAAACAAGATAGCCGAGGAGTTTGATAGTGAAAAGCCCGACATGAAGGTAATGTTGTTCCTGGTGGGCGTGCAGGAGCTTGGGCAGGGGCCGCGCAAGTTCAGTAAGCGGCAAAAGGAAGAATTGATGCACATAGCCACCTGCAAGCTGTTTAGCCAAATGGGGTTTTATGAGCTTGAAGGGCTTGATCAGGACGGCTGGCCGCACTGGAAACTGGTTAAAGTAATCCCTAACTATACCATGCTGGAGCAGGAGCTTCTGCTAAAATCATTAATGATCACTTATTTTGAAACCGAGCTGGACTGGCAGTTTTAACAATGCCTGTAAATATGAAGAAACTTTTTACCCTTTGCCTTTTATTGATCAGTACCGTTGCTTTTGCTAAACCACCAAAAAACCAGTATGTGCGCCTTACCACCAGCTATGGCAGCATGATCATTCGTTTATATAACGAAACGCCTAAGCACCGCGATAACTTTATTAAGCTTACTAAAGAGGGTTTTTACAACGGCACGCTGTTTCACCGGGTGATACAGAATTTTATGATACAGGGCGGCGACCCCGACTCGCGCGATACCACGAAGAACCAAAAAGGGAAGGAACTGGGTAACGGCGACCTTAAATATACTATACCCGCCGAGTTTAGGGACAGCTTGTTCCATAAACGCGGTGCCCTGGGCGCGGCCCGGGAAGATAACCCGGCCAAGGCATCAAGCGGCTGCCAGTTTTACATTGTTGAGGGGAAACGCTTTACCCGGGGCAAGCTGGATACGCTGGAAAACACGCGGCTTAAAGGCCGTAAGATACCGGCATGGCAACGGGATATTTATACATCAATAGGAGGCGCGCCCCATCTCGACCAAAATTACACCGTGTTTGGCGAAGTGGTAATGGGTATAGACATGGTTGACCGCGTTGCCGCCGTTAAGCGCGATAGCAGGGACCGCCCCGAAGAAGATGTGCCGATGACCGTAACCCTGCTCAGCAAAAAAGAATGTAAGCAAATGGACGAGTTGCTCTGGCCAAAAGAGAATAAATAAATCGCAGCCTGAGCTTGTCGAAGACCTGTAAAAGCGACTGTGATTCAACAAGCTCACCATGAAAAACATATTTAGGATATTGATATGAAGATCGTTACTTATAATGTAAACGGCATACGTTCGGCCATTAACAAGAACTGGCTGGCCTGGCTGCAAGCTACCGATGCTGATGTTGTTTGCCTACAGGAAATTAAAGCCACGCCTGATGTTTTAACAGACCTGGGTTTGGTTGATGCGCTGGGCTACCAGCATTTTTGGTTCCCGGCTGAAAAGAAAGGGTACAGCGGTACGGCTATCTTTAGTAAGATACTGCCTAATCATGTAGAATACGGCTGCGGCATACCCGATTTTGACCGCGAAGGCCGTTGCATACGGGTTGATTTTGATAACGTATCCGTCATGAGCGCTTATTTCCCGTCCGGCTCGAGCGGGGATGAACGGCAAGCCTTTAAGTTTCGGTTTTTAGGCGAATTTGGTAAATACCTTACGCTGCTTAAAGCAAGCATACCTAACCTCGTTATTTGCGGCGATTACAACATCTGCCATCGCCCTATTGATATCCATAACCCAAAATCAAACGCTAACTCATCGGGCTTTTTGCCGGAAGAGCGGGAGTGGATGGAGAACTTTTTAGAGTCGGGCTTTATTGACACCTTCAGGCATGTGAACAAGGAACCACATAATTATACATGGTGGAGTTTCCGTGCTAATGCCCGCGCCAAAAACCTGGGCTGGCGTATTGATTATGCCCTGGCCAGCAAAGAGCTGGAAGCGAACATTAAACGCTGTAGGATATTGCCTGAAGCCAAACACTCCGACCATTGCCCGGTGTTATTAGAGTTGGAGTTTTAGCTAAAATGACTTTTGGATGTTAGCTGTTGAGCCAAAAATCTGTTGTTTTGTGCCGTTAAATAGTGTACTATGAAATTAACTATTGGCTTTTCGCCCTGCCCTAATGATACCTTTATTTTTGACGCGCTGATCCATCATAAAATAGACACCGAAGGCCTCGACTTTGAAGTTTTTTATGATGATGTGGAAACGCTGAACCAAAAAGCTTTTCGCGGCGAATTGGATATCACTAAGCTCAGTTACCATGCCTTCGCTTACGCCGTAGATAAATATGTATTGCTTGATGCCGGCAGCGCGCTGGGTTTTGGCGTTGGGCCATTACTCATCTGTAAAGACGATGCGGAAGAATTGCGCGAAAGGCTCAATAATGGTGATACGGATGTGAAAATAGCCATACCGGGTAAGTACACCACCGCCAATTTCTTATTGAGCCTGGCTTTTCCGGAAGCTACCAATAAACAGGAGCTGGTTTTTTCAGACATTGAGAACGCTGTACTGGATGGCCGGGTTGATGTAGGTTTAATTATCCACGAAAACCGGTTTACTTACCAGGATAAGGGTTTGCATAAAATTATTGACCTGGGCGATTACTGGGAAAAGCGTACCGGTTGCGCCATACCGCTTGGTGGTATAGTGGCTAACCGTAACCTGCCTGCCGATGTACAGCATAAAATAAATCGGGTGATCAGGAAGTCGGTGGAGTTCGCGTTCGCCAACCCTAAATCGGGGTTGGAATACATCCGCTCGCACGCGCAGGAAATGAGCGAGGAAGTGATGTATAAACATATCGAGCTTTATGTGAACCAATATTCGGTAGACTTAGGTGCCGAAGGTAAAAAAGCGATCCGTCTGATGTTTGATACCGCGTTGGAAAAAGGGATCATCCCGGCAATAGAGAAAGAGCTATTCCTTACAGGGGATAAATAAAAAATGCCTTTTAACGGTTAGCACATGTGTTAGCCGTTAAAAGGTATCATACAGATCTGTTATTTTTCTTTCAGCAGGTCGTCTGTCAGTTTCTCAAACTCGGTAATAAACTCAGTGTAATGCTCGCCTGTTCCCGGGCCGTTAAAGCCGGTGTGTATCTTACGTACATCGCCTTTTTTATCAATAATAATGGTGGTTGGGAAGCCCACAACTTTGGTAAGCATAGGTAAACTTTTGGCGGTTTCTTCCTTATTGCTGGTGTAGCCTGTTATCAAAAGCGGATAGGGTACGTTAAAACGATTCTTTATCTGCATCACACTTTTGCGTGACCGTGCAAAGTCGGTAGTGCGTTCATAAGCCAAGCCCACTACCTCTACACCACGTTTTTGGTATTTCTTATAGTAATTAACCATGTAAGCGGTTTCGTCCATACAGTTGGGGCACCATGAGCCCATGATCTGTACTATAACCACCTTATTTTTAAAGCGATTGTCGGATAGTGAAACGGGCTTGCCATCAAGGTCCTTAAAAGTAAAGTCCAGTTTTTTGTAGCCGGGTTTCAGCGCGGTAAGCGAATAAGCGTCGGGCAATTTGGCGTTCTCATCGCGTTTAGCTACCCAAACATCTCTACCGGTAAGGCCCGAAAAGAACTTGCCATCGCTTAGCGTATTATTATCCGCCACTTTTGCGGTGAATAAAAAGGCATGGCCACCATCAAAGCATGAGAGGTAGAGGCTGTCGCCGCTTACCGTGCCTTCTAAAAAGCGGTAATCGCCGGTGGTGGTTAAAAACGTCCCGGTTACTTTCTGTCCGGTTTGCTTAAACTCGCCAACCGTGGTGTCGCGCGAGTCGCCTTCTCCAAAAATTGCCGACCATCTTCCGCTAACATTAGCCGCGCTTTTTACAGGCTCTTTAAAAAATCGCCATGGCGTAGCTGGGGTGGCTGTAAACTCCATGGGCACATCCTTATCGGCCAGATGTTTAATATACTGGCCGGTTAGTTCTTTACCGCTATGTTTCAGCCTGAACTCAGAATCAAACAAAGGCATTTTGATGAAAACTGAATCGCCTTTTGATGTTACGTCGGTTACTTTAAAGCGCTCGGAGCTATTGATAATGTAGATCTCCTGCTTGCCGCCCGCCTGGGTTACATCGAAATTAAAAGGAATTAATTTAGCGTTGGCCGTTTTCAGTTCACCACGCCATACGCCTTTTTGCAAACTGTTTTGAGCTTGGGTATGGGTTGTTAGCGCGGCCAATGCTGCCGCGCCTATTATCAGTTTCTTTATCATGTTAAAAATAGACTACTAATTTTGTATACTTTTTCAAAAGTAGCAAAACAAGTTAAACTATTTTAAAACTTCGCGCGATATTACAATGCGCTGAATTTCGGAAGTACCCTCGTATATCTGTGTGATCTTGGCGTCGCGCATCAGGCGTTCTACGTGGTATTCTTTCACGTAGCCGTAGCCTCCATGTATCTGTACGGCTTCAATAGTAGTACGCATAGCGGTTTCAGAAGCGAATAGTTTAGCCATAGATGCCGCCTGCGCGTAAGGCAAGCCATTATCTTTGAGCCATGCTGCACGGTGGCATAGCAGGCGTGCCGCGTCAATTTCGGTAGCCATATCGGCCAGTTTAAATTGTATGGCCTGATGGTCGGCCAATGGTTTACCGAACGATTGGCGCTCTTTTGCATACTGTACCGACAGTTCGTAGGCGCCTGCAGCTATACCCAGGGCTTGCGAAGCAATGCCTATGCGGCCGCCTTCCAGCGTGGCCATCGCGAATTTAAACCCGAAACCTTCGTCGCCAATGCGGTTCTCTTTGGGCACTTTTACATCAGTGAACATTAAGGAGTGCGTATCAGAACCACGAATGCCCAGTTTATTTTCTTTTGGGCCAATGGTAAAACCTTCCATTCCTTTTTCAACAATGAGCGCGTTTATACCACGGTGTTTCTTTTCGGCATCGGTTTGGGCCATTACAATATAAGTAGATGCCGTGCTGCCGTTAGTGATCCAGTTTTTGGTGCCGTTAAGCAGGTAGTGGTCGCCCATGTCAATGGCGGTAGTGCGCTGCGATGTAGCGTCAGACCCGGCCTCGGGTTCGCTCAGGCAAAACGCGCCTATCACCTGCCCGGTAGCCAGTGGCACCAGGTATTTTTGTTTTTGCTCTTCGGTACCATACTTCTCTAAGCCATAGCATACCAGCGAATTATTAACCGATACTACTACCGAGGCAGAAGCATCAATCTTTGATAATTCTTCCATTACCAGGGAGTAGGATATGGCATCCATCCCGCTACCGCCATACTCCGGTGATACCATCATGCCCATAAAACCCAACTCACCCAGTTTTTTTATTTGCTCGGCGGGGAACTTCTGGTGTTCGTCGCGTTCTATCACACCAGGTTTTAGTTCGGTCTGTGCAAAATCACGCGCCGCCTGGCGTATCATTTTTTGTTCTTCTGATAATTCAAATTGCATATGGTAAATATAGTGTTATGCATGCATAGCAAAAAGGCTGAAACAAAAAAAGAGAGCTCTTTTGAAGCTCCCTTTTCCCCTAATTAATTTAAACTATTGATTAAACCCAAAATAAAAGAACATATTCATCTCAACTTGGGCGCCTGAGAATTCAAGATAAAGCCCTTATACTCAAAGAAATTTTTCACAGGTAGATGAAATATTTTTTCAAAGATGTATGCAAGGCCGTTAAGCAATAAACAAAAGCCAAGCCACAATTAGCGTTGTGTTGGTCAAATCATTGGTACAGCAGAGATATGTTGAGCCAGTTAAAAATAGTTCTTATAACTTTATTGCCTGTTGCTAATTGTCTTTTTATTAGTTATCAGGCCATTAAAGCATAAGCGCGTGTTTAAACTTTTAAAAGGGTAATTGAAAACCACGTATAATTACGTGGTTGATTTTTTTTCAATAACTTTCCTGTTCTGATGGAGGGCGATAAATTTTAAGTAAAAAGAAGTGTACTTTTATCAATATAATTCCTTTTTATAGTACACTGCATGTACCTAATTTAATACAAATCCTATTTATGATCATAAAAACAAACACCTTAAGATACCTTGCCGCGTGGGCGTTTAGCGCAACGGCCCTACTGGCCTGTACCGATCAGCAGAAAGTATATACGCAAAACGATGTGCTGATCAAGAATATTGATAAGAGCGTAAAACCGGGAGATGATTTTTTTATGTATGCCAATGGTGCATGGATAAAAAATAACCCTATACCGGCGGCTTATTCGGCATGGAGCATATTTAACCTGGTGCAGGAAGACCTGCGCAATAAGATGCTTAAGATAAACGAAGAGGCCATGAAGGCCAATGCCGCCAAGGGTACCAATACGCAAAAGATCGGCGATTTCTACTACAGCGGTATGGATACCGTTACCATTGAGAAACTTGGCTTACAGCCTTTGCAGACTGAACTGGCCATGATAAATGCCATATCGGATGTTAACAGCCTGGTGACTGAATTTGCTACCCTCAGCACGCTTGGGGTTACCACTCCCCTGGGCGCTTATGTTGGGCAGGATGAGCGTAACAGCGCTAAAAATATGCTGCAAATGTACCAGACGGGTATAGGGCTGCCTAACCGCGATTATTATTTTAAAACCGATGAGCATACCACCGCGGTACGTAATGATTATCAGCAAAAGCACCTGCCTGCCCTGTTTGCCTTTATTGGCAACAGCGATGCGGCTGCAAAAGCCGCGGCCGCGCAAACCTACGCGCTGGAGAAGTTTTTGGCCGACAGCTCAAGAACTTTACAGGACCTGCGCGACCCTTATCATAATTATAACAAAATGCCGCTTGCAGGGCTAAATAAACTGGCCCCGCAGATCAACTGGCAGCCGGCCCTTAACATCATGTATTACAGTAAGGCCGACTCGGTGATCGTTGGCCAGCCGGAATACCTGCGCGCGGTAAATACGGCGCTCACCAAATTTAGCCTCGACCAGTGGAAAAATTATTTGCGGAAAAACCTGCTCGAAGAATACAGCCCTTATCTGAATAAAGCGGTGGCTAATGAAAGTTTCAGGTTTTACGGTACGGTAATATCCGGCCGTAAGGAGCAATTGCCGCGCTGGAAACGGGTATTGGATGTTGAAGAGGGGGTAATGGGCGAAGTACTGGGGCAAATATTTGTAAAGGAATATTTTCCTGAAACTACCAAAAAGCGTTACGAGAACATGGTGGAGGCTGTACGCTCTTCATTTAAGGAGCACATTGCCAGGCTTGACTGGATGAGCGACGCTACCAAAAAGCGGGCATATGAGAAGCTGGCCAAGGTATATCCTAAAGTAGGCTATCCCGATCATTGGAGAGATTACTCGGGGCTGGATATAGACAGGCAGCACTATGTACAGAATATTATAAATAGCGCCATATTTGACCATAAGTACAATGCAGGAAAACTGGGCAAACCGGTTGACCGTACCGAATGGGGCATGACGCCGCAAACCTATAACGCGTATTACAATCCTTCTAATAACGAAATTGTATTGCCGGCTGCTATTTTTACCGTGCCGGGTACGCCTGATGATAAGGTTGACGACGCCGTTGTTTACGGCTATGGCGCGGCATCAACCATAGGGCACGAACTTACCCATGGCTTTGATGATGAGGGCCGACAGTTTGATGAGAAAGGCAATTTAAAGCCCTGGTGGACGCCGCAGGACTCTGCTAAGTTTACCCAGCGTGCTGAAATGCTGGTGCAGCAGTTTAATGGCTATAAAGTAAACGACCTGCACGTAAACGGCAAAGCTACCCTGGGCGAAAACATTGCCGACCTGGGTGGTATTGTAATAGGCTTAGACGCTTTTAAGAAAACCAAACAGTATAAGGATGGTAAAACTATAAATGGGCTAACCCCTGTGCAGCGTTACTTTTTGGGCTACGCCCTGGGCTGGCTGGGCCATACCCGTAAAGAGGCTTTGGCTAACCAGATACTTACGGATGTGCACTCGCCTAACTTTCTACGGGTGAACGGTCCGTTTAGTGACGTGCCCGAATTTTATGAGGCCTTTGGTGTAAAGAAAGGCGATAAAATGTGGGTAGACCCTGATAAACGTGTTAAGATATGGTAGTAACAAAAATGCCCGGAATATTACTCCGGGCATTTTTGTTACAGATATACTAATTAATGGCTCACCATTACCGCGCTGATCACTTTTTCCAGTTCATCAAGGTCAAAAGGTTTGGCCAGGTAAGTTTCGGCGCCGGCGTGGTCGGCAAGTAATTGAATGTCGCTATTGGCCGAAAAGTATACTACCGGTATGTGCTTTAATTCTTCATCCTTTTTTAAGGTTTGTGTAGCTATGATGCCGCCCGAGTCAGGTATCCAATTGTCCATCAATATCACATCCGGCTGTATACTTCTCACCTTTGCTACAATATCATTACAGTCTGTAAAAGTATTTACTTCCCAGCCTTGTTCTTCTAAAATGTAAGTGCAGATAGATAAGATATCCTCATCATCATCAAAAATGATAATCTTCTTGTTTGTTTTTTGCATGGGTAATGTAGAAGGTGAAACTAAAAAGAACTTTCAAAAAAAACAAATTTTTTAATTAGCATGATAAGTGCCAATTAAGCTTATGATTGCATGTTAACACAAAAGTTTGCGTTGTGTTTTATGCGAAATAAAAAATGCCTGCTTCTTGCGAAAAGCAGGCATTTGTAAGCTATAAAAGGCGTCAATTATCTGCCTCCCGGAGGGCAGTGTTCCTTTAAATAATTGGTATATAAAGTGCGCAGGTGTGTACCTGTACCCGGCCCTTCAGATATGCTGTGCGTACGGTTAGGGTACGACATGAGCTGGAACTGCTTGTTGTATTTAACCAGCTCGTTTATCAGTTCCTCGGCATTCTTGTAATGCACGTTATCATCACCTGTGCCATGTATGTAAAGCAGGTTACCTCTCAGGTTTTTAGCATGACTAACCGGCGAGCCTTTAATGAATGGCTCGCGGCCCTCTTCATTAGTTGGTACACCCATGTAACGCTCCTGGTAAATATTATCATACGTAAGCTGGTCGCCAACCGCGGCAATGGCGATACCTGTTTTGTAGATCTCCGGATACTGGAACATCAGGTTAAGGGTTGATGAACCACCACCGCTCCAGCCCCAAACCGCTACACGGGTACTATCCACATATGGCCATTTCATGATCTCTTTTGCGCCCATAGCCTGGTCGCGAACGTTGAGGATGCCGATGTTCTTGTAAATAGCTTTACGCCATGCGGTGCCTTTAGGTGCAGGCGCGCCACGGTTCTCTAATGATATGTAAATATAACCGTCGGCCGCCATATCGCCGGTGTAAAGGAAATTCATGCCGGCGCCATAAGTGTCTGTTACGGTTTGTGAAGCAGGCTCGCCATATACATAAAATACCACCGGGTATTTCTTGCTTGGGTCAAAATTGGTTGGTTTTTTCATCCAGCCATCCAGCTCAACACCATCCACTGTTTTTACTTTGAAGAATTCTGTTTTATTCTTAGCATCTGCATCAAGCTTGATATTGTCACCACTAATGTGTTGATGATCCGGCAGGCTAACTACCTCACTTTGCGGGCGGGTATAGGCGTTAGAGAAATTGTGCATGGCCAGTTTGCCGCCTGGTGCTACCTCATAGTGGTGGGTACCGGGCTGTGCGGCAGGGCTTAAGCGTTCCTCTTTACCACCGCTTATTTTTATGCGGTACAGGTAATTTTGAGTAGCATTGGTTGGCGATGCGGTAAAGTAAATGTAACCGCTGGCTTCGTCGATCAGTTTAATGCCGGTAATATCGTAGTTGCCTTTGGTTACCAGGGTTTCTTTGCCTTCGCGGGTTATTCTGTAAATGTGTCTCCAGCCATCTTTTTCGCTTACCCATAAAAACTCTTTGCCTTTATTAAGCCACTCCCATCCTACAGGGTTGCCATCGTTCCAGCGTGCTTTACCATCGATCCATGCTTTGGCTTTTTCCTGGTGTATTACACGTGTGGTGCCATTAGATATGTTACCGATAAATACCTTGCTTTCTGTTTGCGCGCGGTTAAGCTGCTCAAGGATAATTTCGTTAGGGTTGGTAGAGAACTCCATGCGGGTAATGTAATGCTGAACAGGGTCGCCGGGTACAGCCATCCATTTGTTGGCGGCGGTGTTTACATCAACCACACCAATACGGCACATGCTCGGGTCTTCGCCCGCTACCGGGTATTCTACCGGAACAGTGAATGGATAGGTAGCATCCGTTGTGTTCAGCATCAGGTAGTTCTTTATCTTGGTGGCGTCTATCTGCCAATAAGCGATGTTACGGCTATCAGGCGACCAGCGGAAACCATCCCTGCAGTCAAACTCCTCTTCATAGGCCCAGTCAAATGTGCCGTTTATCAGCCTGTCGGTGCCATCGGTAGTCAGTTTCTTTATGCTGTTATCAGCCAGGTTTTCTACATAGATGTTATGCTCGCTTACATAAGCTACCTTGCTGCCATCAGGCGAGAATTTGGCAAACATGAGCGATGAGGCCGGTAAGCCTTTGCCTAATTGCACCAGGCTTTTGCTGTTAGCGTCGTAAACCCAGTAATCTCCGCGGGTATCATAACGCCAAACCTTTTTAGTGTTGTTGTTGATCAGTACCTTCTGCCCATCGTCTGATAACGAGAAACGACGTATACCAATGGGCGATTTACCTTGTGGGGTAAGCATGTCTTTAGTTATCCAGGCGGTTTGCTTGCTATCGTCGCGTGCGTCAACCTTAAAAATTTCGCCTCCTTTTATACGGTAATATTGGCTTCCGTCCTTAGTCCAGTTAATGGCTTGCGCTTTTACATTCGCCTGCCAGCCAAGGGTTAGCAGCAGGGCAATGGTAAGCCATCGTTTACAATAAAGCTTAATGCTCATACAGTTAATTTGTGGGTGATAATTAAAATAAATAATTGTGCGGTAAAAATTGCGTTAAATTAGCATTTTAAAGCCTCTCTACACAAATTCATGAAAAAATTACACTTACTACTGTGCCTATTGGCCGCAACTTTTGTGGTAAACGCGCAAAAGATAGATCGTGCCAGGTTTATAACCGATAGCCTTGACAGTTATATTAATAAAGCGTTGACCGACTGGCGCATTCCCGGCGCGGCCGTGTGCATTGTTAAAGATGGTAAGGTAGTGCTCATGAAAGGCTACGGGATAAAGGAGTTGGGCCTGCCCAATAAAGTGGATGTGAATACGCTGTTTATGATCGGTAGTAATACCAAGGCCTTTACCGCTACGGCCCTGGCTATGCTGCAAGCCGAAAAAAAACTGTCGCTTGATGACCGTGTAACGAAATATATCCCCGAGTTTAAGTTGGATAACGCAGCCGCCGGGCAACAGGCCATTATTAAGGACCTGCTGTGCCACAGGCTGGGATTTAAGACCTTCCAGGGCGATTTTACTTTTTATAACAGTAACCTCATCAGGCATGAGATCATCGAAAAGCTGGGTAAAATGAAAGCTACCTATCCTTTCAGGACTACCTGGGGTTATACCAACGCGGCTTTCCTTACCGCCGGAGAGATCGTTCCACGGGCTACCGGTAAACAATGGGAGGTATATTTAAAGGAAAACATATTTTCTCCGCTGGGTATGAACAGCACCCTCGCGCTCACTGCGGATATGCCTAAAGCAATCAACCGTACCGTACCACATACCCTGGTTGATGGCCGCCTTACCGCTATACCCTACGCGCAGTTGGATGGCCTTGCTCCTGCTGGCGCCATCAGCTCGAGTGTTAGCGACATGAGCAAATGGGTAATGGCCTTACTGGATAATGGTAAAATAGGTAATAAACAAGTGATACCGGCAGCTGCAATTGCCGCTACCCGCCAGCCCATGGATGTGGTAGGTAATGCGAATTATTTGAATGGCGACACCGGTTTTGAAATTTACGGATTGGGGTGGTTCCTGGAAGACTATTGCGGACAGCGCATTGTGGAGCATACCGGTGGGGTAAGCGGCTACGTATCGTCGGTTACGCTGATACCAAAAGAAAGGCTGGGTATAGTTATTTTAACCAATACTGATCAGAACGAGCTTTACGAAACACTCCGCCGCGATATTATTGATGCCTACCTGGGTAACAAAAACTACCACTATAACGACAAGTTTTTGGCTAATAACCGCGCAACTACGGCCCGTATGCAGGCTATTGACAAGCAAATGCGCGATAGTACCTTGCTGAACTTAAAACCTCAGCTATCTATTAATAAATATACCGGTAAATACTATAACGACCTATACGGTAACCTGGAAATTGCAAGGGGCGAAGAGGGTAACCAACTGGAAGCCCGATTTGAGCATCACCCTAAAATGTACGCCAAATTACTGCCGCTTGGTGGCAACCGTTTCCAGGTAACTTTTTCCGACCCGACCTTTGGAAAAGCGGTATTCCCGTTTTTTGTAAAGGATGGAAAGGTAACCGGTATACGCGTTAAGGTAGCTGATTTTGTAGAGCGGGACCCATACGATTTTAAGAAGATAGATTGATATTAAACTTGTCATGCTGAACGAAGTGAAGCATCTTTCTGCGTTGTATGCCTGCTGATAGATTCTTCGCTGTCGCTCAGAATGACATAGATAATATTCCCGCATCGAATAATTGATGTTCGCGCACATTAATGATGTTCAAAGGTGCGGATATAAACACTAATCCAGTTCTATCCAAACAGGCGCGTGATCGCTGGTTTTTTCCCAGCCGCGTACCTGTTTGTCGACACCGGCGGCTTTTAGCCGGGTATCCAGGCCGGGGCTTAGCAGAAAATGATCTATACGCAAACCGGCATTTCGCCCATATGCATTGCGAAAGTAATCCCAGAAGGTATAAATCGTTTCGTCGGGGTATAATTTACGAAGTGCGTCCGTCCAGCCCTGGTCAACCAGTTTTTTGAAGGCCGCCCGTGTTTCCGGTCTAAAGAGCGCGTCCTCTACCCAACGCTCAGGCTTATAAACATCTTTTTCGGTAGGCATTACGTTGTAATCACCGGTGAGTATGGTTGGCTTGCCGGCTTTGAGCAGATCAGCCGCGTGGTTAGTGAGCCTTTCAAACCAGGCCAGTTTATAGTCGAATTTTGGCCCGGGCGCCGGGTTGCCATTGGGCAGATAGAGCCCGCCTATGGTAATCCCGCCTACTTCTGCTTCAATATAGCGGCTGTGCAGATCTTCAGGGTCGCCGGGCAGGCCGCGGCGGGTTTCCTTTATTTCCAACCCCCTGGAAAGTATAGCCACCCCGTTCCAGCTTTTTTGGCCATGCCATATAGCGTTATACCCCGCATCTTTGATAGCCTGCTCGGGAAATTTTTCCTGCGGGGCTTTCAATTCCTGCAGGCATACAATATCCGGTTGGGTTTCCTGCAACCAGCGTAGTAATACAGGCAGGCGGCCATTTACGCCATTAACGTTATAGGTGGCAATTCTCATAAAAGGTGGGTTTGCTCAAATATATATAAATACAATAACGGCCGTGTTTAGTTCACCATTTTTCCGCTGATATCTACTTTTCTTGCGAACGGATTGAAAAAGCGGTTGGCCAAAACGGCGAACTCGCGCCGGGTAATAGGCCTGTCAGTTTTAAACTCGGTTGGGAAATGGTAATAACTTTTCCAGCTTTTTTGGAGGGCGTCCTCCAGATTTTTAGGGTCGCGCAGGTTCATGTTGCTGATGTAGGAGATGATGTTGGCTACGGTAAACAGCTGTCCCGGCTTTTCCTGGTTAAACCAAATGAATGATCTCGAATAGATCTCTTCCAGGTAAGGTTTTATTTCGGCAGTAGTTACGGTACTATCGGGCATAAAAAGTATGTCGGCCCGATTGCCGCTTACGCGCTGCGCACCTTTTAGCATACCTGTGGCACCAATTTGTTGTATAGCGCGCCATGCAGGGTCGGTTTGTTTAATATCAGCAAAAGGCATCAGATAGCCCCCGAAATCGAGTATCTCGCCTTGTATCACCCGGGGCATCAGGTTTTGCGTGGTGGTTTTAAAAAAGGCGCAAAACGCTGCCGTTGCGCCGGCACCCTGTCCCAATGTCATTTGTACGGCCGGGTCGGTTACCGCGCCGTTTACCAGGTGGGTAACCGATAGCGCTTTTTCGGTAACCAGTAAATTATCCTGATCTTTTACAACAATGGCGCCCAGTGGAATAGAAAATGCCGGGAACGGCGGGTAGTTTATATGCGGAACCCCAGCCTCGCTGTAATGCTGCCCGGGCAGCGCGTCGCTAATGGCGATGGCCGTGCGATAAAGCTGCGACCCACGGCTATAGGGCGTATAAATATCATCCAGCACCATGCGCACCAGGCCGGCGGCGCGGCGGTTCTCCCTTATATAAGGTATGTAGGGCAAATGATCGGGCGTGTTAAAATCATCAGCGAAGCCCAGGTTTTTATAACCGAGAACAGTTTGCAGGTAGTAAATAAGCCCGAGCGTGTGCAGCCTTGCCTTACGGAAAGTTTCCGCGCGGTGCTCGGGTTGCAGGTCCTCCCCGGTAACCGAATATTGACTGGCGCAGCCATCCCAATTAACCAGGTATTTGTCATTTGGTAGTTTAGCGGCATCGAGCAGCTTTCTGATATCGGCTTTTTGAAGGCAGGTATATTTAGATGGGTCGTACCCATCAGGTTGCGGAATGGTATGGTCGGTATTGCGGCCATAATCTTTTAGAACAGCCAGGTAGCTGATGTCCTGTATCTGGTTGGTGGCATTTTGGGGGGCAAGTGCTTCTTTGGTATCGCCGCGGCTATCAAAGCCGGCTGTCATCAACACCCCTATTTTACTCACCACATCCCCAAGTTCGGTAGCGTCAATTAGTACCTTAGCTTTGATAGTGGTTTTTTGTTTGTCTGCCAGGATAACCAATTCCCAACCTGTACCATCCTTTTTAACATCGGTAAAAGTAGTGTTGAGTTTAACGGTAAGGTTTTTTACCGTATCTGTTAGCTTTTTTAGAATGGCCGCGCCTGTTGCCGGTTCATATGCCAGCGGTGCGTTATATGCGGTATCATAGCCCAAACGCAGCTTGTAAACATCTCTTACCCGTTTACGGAACTCGCCATAAATACCCGAAGGGAAGTTGCGGTTAGCCTCTGCATAGCAAAAGCCGCCCGAGGTAAGGCTGCCGCCCAGCCAACTGCTCTGCTCTATCAGCATGGTTTTTACACGGCTGCGCGCACTTTGTATGGCGGCAGATACCCCGCTTGCACCGCCGCCAATTACCAATACATCGGTTTTAATGGTTTCGGCATAGGTGCATGCGGATACAAAGAGCAGGCAGAGCAGCAGTAACTTTTTTATCATAAGTACGGCAAAATATCCATAAAACGCTAAATTCGGCCAATTGCATATTTTTTTGTTAAAATATAATTAAACAGTACCATGATACTTACCGATGAGCAGATGCGCTACCCGATAGGCAAATTTATTGCCCCGGTTTCATATACCGAGCAGGATTACCGCAACTGGATACATGAGATCGCTATTTTGCCCGGCCGTGTGCGCGAAGCCATCTTAGGCCTTACTTATGAGCAGTTGGATACACAATACCGCAGCGGTGGCTGGACACTGCGCCAGGTAGTACATCACTTGGCCGATAGCCACATGAACGCCCTTTGCCGTTTTAAGCTGGCCCTCACAGAAGATAACCCCACCATTAAGCCTTATGATGAGGCAGCCTGGGCCATACAGCCCGACTACCGCCTGCCGGTTGAACCATCGCTGCGTATGCTGGAAGGTATACACCAGCACCTGGTGGCCTTGTTGGAGAGCTTTACCGAAGACCAGTGGAACCGTACCTTTGTACACCCCGAAACCGGCGCCGTTATACCGCTGAAACGTAACCTGGCTACCTATGCCTGGCATGGCAACCATCACCTGGCGCATTTAACAGAAACTGTTAAGAGGATAAAGGCATAAGTTATGGAAACCATTAGCTGGGCCGATTTTGAAAAGGTAGAGCTGCGCGCGGGTACTATTGTGGAGGTTTTTGATTTCCCTGAGGCGCGTAAGCCGGCCTATAAGCTACGGGTTGATTTTGGTCCATTAGGTATTTTGCAAAGCAGCGCGCAGATCACTAAGAGATACAGCAAGGAAGAACTCCCCGGCAGGCAAATATTAGGGGTAGTGAATTTCCCGAAAAAGCAGATCGCCAATTTTATGTCGGAGTTTTTGGTGACCGGCCTGGCCGATGAGAATGGCGATATTGTATTGGCCGCTATTGATAAACCTGTGCCCAATGGCAGCAAACTTATCTGATACAGCCATAGCCAACTGGTTAATAGGTCCGCAACTCGTGGGTGCTGTTTTTATTTTAGCGGCTTTGATCCAAATGCGTTTCCGGCCTAAAAAGATCAACAGCCTGTATGGTTACCGTACGCCACTATCTATGAAGAACCAGCAAAACTGGGACGAAGGCAACAGGTATTCGGCGCAGCTGATGTTAAAGCTGGGTGTGATATTACTGTTGACAGGGTTGGTAATAACCCCGCTAATTTCACTGGTCCCGATGGGTTTAGATGCCAGGATGCTGCTCAAAACAGGTTTGATAGTTGCGGGTGCCATGAGCACGGTTGTGATATTACTGACCTTTACCGAACGACATTTAGAAAAAACAACAGATACGAAAGCGTAATGCGATACTTTAATTTTGGCGACGACGAGCAGCCGGCCATATCGCCCGATGAGTTTTTTATGAACGAGGCTTTGAAAGAAGCCCGCCAGGCACTGGCCGAGGATGAGATACCTATTGGCGCGGTGGTGGTATGCAAGGGAAAGATCATTGGCCGGGGGCATAACCTTACCGAACGACTCAACGATGTATCTGCCCATGCCGAAATGCAGGCCCTTACCGCCGCTGCCAACTATATGGGCGGTAAATACCTGCCCGAGTGTACGCTGTATGTTACGCTGGAACCCTGCGTAATGTGCGCCGGCGCCAGCTACTGGTTCCAGGTAGGCCGCATTGTTTTTGGCGCCTATGACACCCGCATGGGCTTTGGCCGGCTAAACCAAAGCATTACCCACCCCAAAACCCTCATCACCTCCGGCATCCACGAGAACGAATGCTCCCAACTCATTAAAGATTTCTTTAAGAGTAAAAGGAAGAAGAGTTAAATGTGCAGCTGCGCGGATATGAAGATGAGTAACAGTTCTCGTTTAAAATTGCGTTTGGTGATGCCCTCATTGCTACCCCATACACCATGCGTTCCACCACGGAGTATATACCATAATGAAACAAACGGAACGCATTGGTAATGAATTGCTTGCAAACCTACTATTTGCGCGGCCTTGTTGAGTTAACCGTTGTAATGGACTGATAACCAGCTTACGCCGTACTTTAGGTGGCCGTTCCGTGTGGAACGCTTTTGGAAACTATAACTGAACGCTTTTGGGACGGCGATTGGTCCAAGGGTACTGCACCATGTTGCAAAAAATAATAGTGTGCTAAGATTTGAATATTAAGTTATTTTATATTTACAAATAACTTAAACCATGATAAGTAAAATATTACTCCGTGAGAAATGGTATGATAGCTTTCAGACTATCGAAGCCGATAAAACACTAAAGTCTTTATCTAAGATCAATATATTTATTGGAAGTAATAACTCGGGTAAAAGCTTGTTTTTGCGTACGCTATTTTCAGATAGTCGTTTAATTTTTGATTTCGGTTATTTCAATCTGCCAAAAGTAAATGAGATACTTCGTGAATGTAGGCAAAAATTGATTGATATAAATAGCGGTATTGGTAATGACACACTTGAGTATGTAATAGATGATATTAGAGAAATTGATTTTGTAAGTGCTGGCTTTGATGTTAATAATGAAATACACAGACAATTACATGATATCACTAATTTTACCCCCATTAATTACATTAATACTATAGATCAAGTTTCTTTTATCGAAAGAGTAAGAGCAATTGGTAAAACTTACGGAGATAAAATGAAAGCCCTGCTTGCTAATAAAAGCTTCAATTTTAAACCTGAATCGAAATATATTCCTACGCTTAGGGGGCTAAGACCAATCGGAGAGAAGCAGAAAGATGCATACTTAGATTTAACAGTTAAGGATTATTTTACCGGAGCGGGTTTTGATGGAAATATTAAAGATAAAATTTTTACTGGCTTGGGCTTATACCAGGAACTTCAACGATTGTTACTTGGAACTAAAGAAGACCGTGAGAAGGTTAAGAACTTCGAAAGGTTTTTAAGCGAAAGGTTTTTCGGCTCTCAAGAAGTAAATCTTATACCGAGGATTAACGAAGATGTTGTTTTTGTCAGGATTGGCGACCATGAAGAAAAAGCGATTTTCCAATTAGGCGACGGCATACAATCGATTATTATCATCACCTATCCGCTTTTTTTCGAACGTGACAGAAAATGCCTCTTTTTCATCGAAGAACCCGAGCATTATCTACATCCCGGTTTTCAACGCATTTTAATGGAAACGATGTTATCTTTTAAAGAACATCAGTTTTTCATCACTACGCACTCTAATCATTTACTTGATATGACCCTGGAGCGGCAGGATATTTCCGTATATATGTTGCGAAAACAATATAGCGAAACATTTGAACCATCATTCTCAATTGAAAATGTGGAGAATGACGATGTAAATATTTTGGCGGAAATAGGCGTTAGGAATTCCTCGGTTTTTCTGTCAAATTGTACCATCTGGGTGGAGGGAATTACTGATAGAATATATATCAGAAAGTATCTGGATATTTGGCAAAAAGATCTAAAAGTAAAGTATGTGGAAGATTTGCATTATTCTTTTGTAGAGTATGCTGGTAATAACATTACGCATTGGTCTTTTTTAGAAAACGCGGATGAAAACTGCCCCAATATAGAAGTTACGCGACTTTGCTCATCCCTGTTTCTTATTACCGATAGCGATGGCTATGGTTTAACAGAGGAACTTTCTCAAGGGAAAAAAGCACTTCGCCAACAACAACTAAAAGATAATTTAGGTGAGCGATACTATTGTTTAGAAGCGCGCGAGATCGAGAATTTATTAAGTGAACAGGTGATAAGCAAGACAATCGAAGTATTGGAGTCTGGTTCCGGGGTTGATACCTTAAAGATATCCGAAGGGAATTACCAAAAAAAGAAGCTTGGTAAATATTTAGATGATGTCCTTATCAATCCCAAAAGAAAATACGGAGATAGTTCGGGAACGATTAAGGATAAGCTCGCATTTGCGAAAAAAGCCACATCTTTCATCAATGATATTGCTGATATGTCTGAAGAAGCTAAGGCCTTAACAGAGAAATTGTATAACTTCATAAAAAGTAACAATCCATGAAAGCGGGCCAAACGCTCTGGACACGGGAGCAACTAATCCTTACTATTAATTTGTATAGCAAGATCCGTTTCGGGCAAATGCATGCCAGTAATAAAGATGTGCAGGAACTGGCCGCTATTATTGGCCGGTCGCCAAGCGCTGTTGCCCGTAAACTGGGCAACTTCGCCAGTTTCGACCCTACGTTACAGGCCCGTGGCGTTAAAGGATTGGAAAATGTAAGTAAACTGGATAGGATAGTTTGGCAGGAATATATCAATAACTGGGACGAGCAGTTTATTGAAAGCGAGAAGTTACTCGCTCAAAAAAAGCATACCAGTATTGAAGCATTAAACCCTATAGACTTAAAGGAACCTGAAAGTATCGTGGGCAGGGAAGCCACAAGGCAGGTTTTAGTGAGGTTAAACCAAACGGCTTTCAGGAAAATGGTGTTGAGCAATTTTGATGATCGTTGCTGTATAACCGGCATTAATATACCAGAGTTGTTGATAGCCAGCCACATTTTGCCTTGGAGTGTAGATGCAGGTAACCGCCTAAACCCAAGAAATGGCCTTGCCCTGAACGCGCTACACGATAAGGCTTTTGATAGAGGGCTAATTACGATTACAACAGATCTAAAAATCAAAGTTTCGCCCAGCTTACTAAAGGGTGCCGATATTTTAAGTATCAATAACAACTTCGCAGTTTATGATGGTCAACCGCTTATCGAACCTAAAAAGTTTTTCCCTGATATTGAATTTCTGAAAGTTCATAATGAGCGGTTTCGTCTGTAGTTCACTTATATCCGATTGACAAATATCATCTGAGCTATAATTTTGCCAAGTGCAAAACATCAAGCTATTTTATTTCTATCGCGATAGCGGGAACTATAAAACGTTTAATTATGTAGTATTCACAAATAAGCGTGGGCTTGATATTGCTGATATTGAAATGAGAATCCGGCAAAAACTTATTTATGGTACTTGGTTTTATGCCGACCAGTGGGGTTTGCCAACCTTAATAGAGGAGCATTGCTCCATAAAAGACCCAACGTGGCATGAGTTTGAATCCGTCGACATCACCACAGAAACCAGTGAGATGGACATTTCAGCATTTATCAATAGGATATAAAAGTTTCACTTGGTGGTTTATATATTCTTCAACCAGTTTAAATGCCCCTAATGTATAAATACGCTTTAGAAGATTTCTACAAGAAAAATAAATAACTAACTCCTATTCCCCCTTCAGGGGGTTAGGGGGTTGAGGGTTAGGGGGCTATTACTCATTATCCTGATCTCCTTAGGGTAATAATTATTAATACGGTTGGGCAGCAGTTTGGCCCAGCCCAGCGCGAGGCCTTCGTAGGTCATCAGGCTCCAGCCTTTGCCGGTCGGGGTAATAGCTATGTTATCGCGGCGCAGGTACTGTATGGTCTGGTCTTTATTCAATTCGGTTGATAGCACAGCATCCTTATTTATATATATGCTTAGCGCCAGTTCATGGTCGGGTATCAGGTCGTTGCCGGCCAGTTTTCCCAAACGCGTGCCCGATTTTTTGATGTACAGGTGCCGGTGCAACGCGTTCAGGCTTTCCTTGTGCTCGCGGTTAATGGCCAGCCAGTCTTCGTTCACCTTAAAAAAGTAAAAGTCGTCCGCGTTATTCATATATGTCTTTACAATGTCCAGCTCTTTGGCAGGGAGCTTTTGCTGGGCATTACTTTTATAATTGCTTTGCCCGCTGTTCTCGCGTTTACGCAGGCAGGCCGCAAATAAGCCTTCGCCCTTTACCTTGCCCGGGTAAAAGCGGTAGCCCCAGGCCTTAGCCGTTGCCGACTGACTTTCTACCACTCCCCATGCTTCTTCAACCGGTATCCGGATGCTTTCCATATCAAAGGTGCTGCACAGCCAATCTAAAATATCCTCGTTTTCCTGGTGCGAGTAAGAGCACGTACTATATATAAGGTAGCCATCTTCGGTTAGGGCGGGGTAAATATCGGCCAGTATGCGTTCCTGCCGTTGGTGGCACAGGTTCACGTTGGCCTCGCTCCACTCGTTCATGGCGTCGGGGTCCTTCCGGAACATACCCGAGCCAGAGCAGGGCGCGTCAACCAGTACCACATCAAAAAAACCTTTGAGGGGGGCAAAGTCGCGCGGGTCGTTATTGGTCACTATTGTATTCGCGGTACCCCAGCGGGTAAGGTTATCCATTAATATAGGTACGCGCGTTTTAATGATCTCGTTTGCTACGAGCAGATCGCTGCTCTGCAATGCCGAATTAAGCAAAGTGCTTTTACCACCCGGGGCGGCGCAAAGGTCTAACACCCGCAGTGGGTCGGTATCATTCCCTCTTATAGTATATAATATATGGCTGATGAACATGGACGATGCCTCTTGTACATAGTATGCACCGGCATGAAAGAGCGGGTCGAACGTAAACGATGGGCGCTCGTTAAGGTAATACCCCTCGGCGCACCAGGGCACTTGGGCGTCGGTTTTGGTGTTGGATGGTTTAAAAGGATTAAGCCGGATAGTGGTTGGGGCGCTTTCTGATGAGTGTGCACGGATGAAATTATCCCTGTCGAAGCCCGGTTCAGCAGCCAGGTTATCCAAAAACTTATCCGGAAAAGTATGATTTGCCATATATAACGTCAAAAGTACGGAAAAAATTGAGGGCTATTAGGGCTGGTTTATCTTAGGGGGCAACCATAAAATACCGTTTTTACGCGTTTTTGGCGATGTTTTTGGTTGCCGGCTGATGTGATTTTAATATAAACGTAGTATAAACAGGTGATTAAATGGCGGTGTTTGTTACTGTATGTGAGTTACTTAAGTGGATGCTCAAATTATTTTAAATTTTCTTTGGAGGCATGAACCTTTTCGGTGTACATTTGTATCCCGTCCAAAACGAAGGACGGTTGTTTTTTGAAGAGCAAGGCAAATAAAAAAAGTTAAAGAAAAGTGAATTTTTTACTTGACAGATAAACTTAAAATTTGCACCTTTGCAGCCCGCTTCACAGAGAGTTGAGCGGTTGTTTTTTGAAGGAGTGTTGAGGATGGTTAAGTAGTGAAAAAGGCTTTGAAAAAAGTTGAAAATAATACTTGACACGAATGGTAAAAAGTTC